>Ga0066256_1000010_pt1:0-1022500 | contig 1028969 bp, 1016 predicted proteins | sample ThiBio_1000_biof_FD_87107 | JGI IMG/M metagenome (GOLD analysis project Ga0066256, IMG submission 87107) | Wastewater bioreactor microbial communities from Cape Town, South Africa - Thiocy_expt_1000_biof (version 2) | ecosystem: Engineered > Bioreactor > Thiocyanate-remediating >... | reverse complement strand
ATTTCGCTGGCGATCTGTTGCTGACTGCGCGTGCGCTCGCCCCAGGGGGCGAGGGTGAGGGTGAGCGAGCCGCCCGAACCCCAGCCGGAGAGGACGAAAATGGAGCGCACTTCGCCGCTCTGCACATAGGGCTGCAGCATGGCTTCCACCTGGCCGAGGCGGGTGCGGACGAAATCGAGGCTGACGGTATTGGGGGCGGAGACACGCAGATTGATCATCGAGCGGTCTTCGGCCGGGGTGATCTCCTGGCGGAGATTGCCATAGACGAAATAGGCCGAGCCGGCAAAAAGCAGCGCCACCAGGATGACGACGGCAGGGTTGCGCAGGGCGACGCGCAACGTGGTGCGGTAGAACCAGGACGCGGCACCTCCCAGCCTGGAGAAGGGGCTGGGTTTGGGGGCGTCGCCACCGGATTTGAGGAAGCGGGACGCCACCATGGGGCCCATGGAAAGGGCGACGATGGAGGAGAGCAGCACGGCAATGGCGAGGGTGAAGCCGAATTCGCGGAACAGCTGGCCCGACTGCCCCTCGAGGAAGGAGAGCGGCACGAAGACGGCGGCGAGCGTCAGCGTGGTGGCGATGACGGCGAAGAACACTTCCTGGGTGCCGAGCACGGCGGCGGCGCGGGGGCCGGCGCCGAGATTGCGGCGGCGCACGATGTTTTCGAGCACGACGATGGCGTCGTCGACCACGAGGCCGGTGGCCAGCACCAAAGCCAGGAGCGTGATGATGTTGAGCGAAAAACCCGCCAGATACATGCCGGCAACGGCGCCGAGCAGGGCGATCGGCATGGAAATGGCTGGCACGATGATGGCGCGCCAGTCGAGCAGGAACAGATAGATGATGCCAATGACGACGATGAGCGCCACGATCAGGGCGATCTCGACCTCGTGCAGGGCACCCTCGATGAATACGGCCTCGTCGCTGGAGATCTTGACGCTGACACCGGGCGGGAGCGTCTGGTTGAGGCTGTCGACGGCGGCGTGAACCGCCTGGGAGATGGCAATGGTGTTGGACTGGGCCTGGCGCACGATGCCGAGGCCAATGCCGGGCACGCCATCGGCGCGAATAGCGGACGTGCTGGCGGAGGCATCGAACACTACGGTGGCTACGTCGCCCAATCGTGTGGTGCTGTTGATCTCGAGCTTTTCGAAATCCTCGGGGCGGGTCACCTCGGAAATGGCGCGGACGGAGATGTTCTGATTGGGGCCATTGATTGAGCCAGCGGGCGCGTCAAAGGCGATGGTGGAGACGGCGTTGCGGATATCGGCCACGGTGAGGCCGCGGCTGGCGAGCTTCAGCGGGTCGACATCGATCTCGAAGGCGGTGCTGCGCGTGCCATAGACCTGCACTTCGGCCACGCCGTCCACGGCACCCAGGCGCTCGGACACAGTGGTGCTCACCAGTTCGGACAGCTCGGCAATGCTCATGCTGTCCGAGGTCACTGCCAGCTGCATCACCGCCTGCGCGTCGCTGTCGGCCTTGAAGATCACCGGCGCGTCAGCGCCAGTCGGCAGGCTGCGAGTGATGCGGCCCAGCGCGTCGCGCACATCGGAGGTGGCGACGTCGAGATCGGTGCTTTCGCTGAATTCCAGCGTGACGCGGCTATTGCCCACCGAGGAGCTGGAGGAGATTGCGGAGACACCCTGAATGCGGGCGACGGCGCCCTCGACCACGGCGGTGACTTCGCGGTCCACGGTTTCGGCGGCAGCGCCGGTAAAGCTGGTGGAAATGGACAGGACGGGCCGCTCGACGCGCGGCAGTTCGCGCACCTCGATGCCGAGCAGGGCGGCCATGCCGGCCACCATGATCAGGGCATTGACGACGATGGCCATGACGGGGCGGCGCACGAAGAAGGCCGCCATGGTGCCGCCGCGTTCGTTCTTGGTGGCTATGGACATGGAACGCGGCCTCCTTATCGACTTGCCGATTGGGCCGGCGCGCCCTCGTCCGAGCCATCGGGCCCGTCGAGCAGGGTTACGGCCATGCCGTCGCTCAACTGCAATATGCCCTCGGTGATGATGGCGTCGCCGGGTAGAAGGTCGGCACGGACCAGCACCCCGTCGCTGTTGCGCTGCACGATTTCGGCCATGACGCGCTTGGCTGTGCCGTCCTGATATTGCCAGACATAGGAGCCCTCGGCTGACCACAGAATGGCCAGGGGATTGACCGCGGGATAGGTTTCGCCGGGGAAGGCCAGGCTCACCGAAAAGCTCATGCCGGCGCGCAGGGCATTGTCGGGATTGGGAATTTCGGCCTGCACCTGCAATGTGCGACTGGCCGGGTCGATGCGGCTGTCCATGGCCGAGATGTCGCCGGAGAAATCGCGGCCGGGCAGCGCCAAGGCCGAGACGGTGACCGGCATGCCGGGGGACAGCTGGGCGGCGTAGCTTTCGGGCACCCAGAAATCGATGAGAATGGACGAGGTGTCATCCACCGTGGTGATGGCGGTCTGGGCGGCGACGTAGTTGCCGGGGGTGACGCGAAGGAGGCCGACCGTGCCGTCGATTGGGCTGGTGATGGTGCGGCGCGCGAGAGCCAGTTCGGCATTGCGCAGCGCCAGATCGGCATTGGCGGCGGCCAGCTGGGCGGCAGTGAGGGCCGTGGCGGCGACGAGATTGCTATTGGCCATGCCCTCGGTGCGGGCAAGAGCGGCCTGGGCATCGTCGGCGGCAAGGCGGGCGCGGTCATAGTCGATCTGCTCGGTCTCGGCGGTGAAACGGGCGATGATGTCGCCTGACTTCCCCTGCTGGCCGGGGCGCACCGCCACTTCGGCCAGTTCACCGCCTGATGTGGCGACCACAGTCACCGAGCGCGCGGCGGAGCCTTCGCCGATTGCGGCAAGGCCGGCATTGATGGTGGCGGACTTGACTGCGGAGGTGACGACGTTGACCTGGCGAGCACCGGGACCTCCTCCGCCGCCGCCTGGGCGAGCACCTGGTCCGCCAGCCGGACGACCGGCCGCGGCAGTCTCCTGCACGCTGGGTCCGAAGGGGAGGATTATGCCGGCTTTCGCCAATGTTTCAGGCGCGCCAGGCACCAGGAAAAGCCAGCCGATGGCGGCAACAAGCAGGATGACGAGACAAGCCAGAATTTGCCGTATCAATGAGAACCTCGACTGTGCGTCGGCCAAATCGGCGCTGCAATGGGGTTCAGATAGAGTAGCAGGCCCAGGCCGAGGCCGACATTACAATGCCGTAACCTCGAAGAAAGATGCCATCGATGCGAGCGTCAGCTCTCGATTTCCGCATCCGGCCGCGCGCCCCATTCGGTCCAGGAGCCGTCGTAAATGGCGATATCGCGAGCGCCGGCCCTCTCAAGCGCCAGTCCAAGCACCACTGCGGTAATGCCTGAACCGCAGGAGGTGATGATCGGTCGATCGAGATCGACGCCGCGCTCGGCAAAGAGAGCGCGCAGCGTATCGGTGGATTTCAGCTTGCCGTTCTCGGTCAACAGGCCAACCGGCACGTTGAGGCTGTTGGGAATATGGCCGCCGCGGAGGCCGGCGCGCGGCTCGGGCACTTCGGCGTGGAAACGCGGGGCCGGGCGGGCGTCGATGATCTGGGCTGCACCATCGCGGGAGCGATCGCGGACGCGGATGAAGTCGGCAACGCGGCTGGCGTCGAAGCTGGTGTCGAAACGCGCCGGCGCCCGCGCCACCAATCCCGCCTGGATGGGGCGACGTTCGGCGCGCCATTTGGGGCCGCCGCCTTCGAGCATATAGACGGTCTTGGCGCCAAAGGTGCGCAGCGTCCACCAGACGCGTGGGGCGCTGAGCAGACCGATTTCATCATAGACGATGATGGTGGACTGGTCGGAAATCCCGAGGGCACCGACCATGCGGGAAAAGTCATTGGGGGCCGGCAGCATATGTGGCAGGTCGGTGCTGGTATCGGCAATGCCATCGATATCGAAGAACACGGCACCCGGAATATGCCCGGCAAGATATTCGGCCTGGGCGTTGCGGGCGGTATTGGGCATGTGCCAGCTGGCGTCGACGACGACCAGATTGGGGTCCGAAAGATGCTGGGCCAGCCAGTCGGTGGTAACGAAAAATGCGTCCATGTCAGCGACTCCGAGCAAGTCGCCACAGGATGGAGCCCAGACCCCGCCGGGTCAAATGCAATTGCGTCGCGGCCGGGGCCTCAGGACAGAACCAGCAGGTCGCGTGAGGCCAGATGCAGGTTGACGGTTTCACCGCGCTCGGGGGGCTTGGCTTGGTTGTTGAAGGTGTCGATGCTGACAATGGTGCCGTCGAGATCGACGCGCAGGCGCACAACCGAGCCGAGGAAACTGACATCGACGATTTTGGCCGAGAGGACGAGATCGGTCTCCGGGCGCGCGGCAAGGGAGAGCATTTCGGGGCGCAGCGTCAGGGACACTGTATCGCCCGGTTTGGCTCCGGCCGGAAGGGCCTTGAGCGTAAGGGTCTGGCCGCCAAGCACGACATGCCCGTTCGCCGGGTCCTGCACTGTGGCCGGTACGGTATTGAGCTGGCCGACAAAGGTGGCGACGAAGCGCGTCGCGGGGCGGTTATAGATATCGTGCGGGCTGCCGATCTGTTCGATATTGCCCGCATTCATCACCACGATGCGGTCGGAGATCGAAAGCGCCTCCTCCTGATCATGGGTGACGAAGACGGTGGTGATGCCGAGCTCACGCTGAATGGCGCGGATTTCCTCGCGCAGCGAGACGCGGATCTTGGCGTCGAGGGCGGAGAGCGGTTCGTCGAGCAGCAGGAGGCGCGGCTTGGGGGCAATGGCGCGGGCCAAGGCAACGCGCTGTTGCTGGCCGCCGCTCATTTCATAGGGGAAGCGGCTTTCATAGCCGGGCAGGCCGATGAGTTTCAGCATCTCTTCGACGCGCGCCCGGCGCTCGTCGCGACCGACGCCGGACACCTTGAGCCCGAAGCCGATATTGTCGCCGACCGTAAGGTTGGGGAACAGCGCATAGGCCTGGAACACCATGCCCAGCTGGCGCTGATTGGGCTTGAGATGGGTAATATCCTGCCCGTCCACCGTGATCGTGCCCGAGGTCGGTGTTTCGAAGCCGGCGATCATGCGCAAGATGGTGGTCTTGCCACAGCCCGAGGGGCCGAGCAGGGAGATAAACTCGCCCTTGCCGAAGCCGAAGCTGACGCCTTTGACCACGGTATTGGCGCCGTAATTCTTGGTCAGCGCATCGACGCGGAGGAAATTTTCGTCGGTCATGGTCAATCCGTCCGGGCGGAGGTGCGGGGGGCAAAGCGGCCGAGCACGTTGATCATGCCCATGGCGCCCCAGGTGATAACAAACGATAGAATGGCGAGTGCCGAGGGCTCATAGGCGCGGTTGGCGCCGACATTCTGCAGATAAGGCCCGAAAGCCGGCCGGTTGAGCAGGCTCGCTATGGTGAATTCGCCGATGACGATGGCGAAGGTCAGGAAGGCGCCGGAGAGCACGGCGACGAGAATATTGGGCAGGATGATGCGCGCAATGATGGTGGTGGTCGATGCCCCCATGATCTGCGCGGCTTCGGTCAGCGTCTTGATATCGATGGTGCGCATGCCGGTATCGACGGCCCGGTACATATAGGGCAGCGCCAGGGTCACATAGCCGAAGGTGAGGAGGATATCGGTGCCGAAGGCCGATCCAGTGAAGGGGATCCAGGAAGAGGAATTGTAGAGCCGGATATAGCCATAGACCAGGACGATGGCGGGAATGATCAGCGGCAGCAGGGTGATGAATTCCATCAGCGGACGCAGATGCGGCAGGCGCAGGCGCACGAAATAGACCGCAGGGACCACGATCAGCACGCCGACGACAATGGCCAGAAGCCCCACCACGGTGGAATAGCCAAAGGTGGCCTGGAAAGTCGGGTCGGAAAATACCGAGGCGTAGCTGTCGAAGCTATAATAGCCGCGCCGCATCTTCAGCGAAAACTCGAAGGTGGCGATCAGCGGCACGAGGAAATAGGCGGCGCCGAGACCGAAAATCACCCAGGCCCAGAGCTTTGACTGTTTCATCGCATCCACCTCTCGGCGCGGGCGGAGATGACGAGATAGATGATATTGGCCAAAGCGGTGATGGCGATCATACCCAAGGCCAGGGCAGCGCCGAGGCCCGGATTCTGCAGGGCATCACCGCGGATCTGTGCATAGAGCAAGATGGGCACGATGTTGAGCGAGGAGCCTGTCAGCGCATAGGCGGTGGCAATGGCGCCAAAGGCATTGGCGAAGAGCAGGCTGAGGGTGCCGAGGAAACTGGGCCAGATGATCGGCAGGCCGACATAGCGCCAGAATTGCCAGGTGGAGGCGCCAAGCGTCTGCGCGGCTTCGCTCCATTCCTTTTTCAGCCCGTCGATGGCAGGCGCAATCATCAGCACCATCAGCGGAATCTGGAAATAGAGATAGGTGAGGGTGAGGCCCCAGAAGCTGAGCAGGTTGAAACCGGCGCGATAGATGTCGATGTCGAAGACGGTTTTGAGAATGATGGTGACGAGGCCAAGCCGCCCCAGCGTCGAGATGAAGGCGAAGGCTAGCGGCAAGCCGGCAAAATTTGAGGCCACGCCGGAAAAGGTCATCACGGCGGAGCGCAGCGGGGCCGGCAGGCGACCACGAATGATGGCCAGCGCGATGGCGAGGCCGATCAGCGCGCCGATAATGGCCGAAGCGCCGGATATGCGGATGGAAATCCAGTAGGCGGCGAGAATCTGGTCGGTGAAGAGCCCGGCGATGTTCTCGAAGGTGAATTGCCCGTCGCGCCCGGTAAAGGCGGCGCCGATCAGGTAGAGCGTGGGCAGGATCAGGAACATCACCGCAAAGATGACGAAGGGCGCGACGCCAAGCCATTCGAGGGAAAGGCGGCGGCGGGGGGTGGAGGCGGTGGCTAGTGCGTTGGTCATCGTCGCGTCAGAACCCCGATCGCTCAACAATCGTCACCACCGGGCTTGTCCCGGTGGTCCATTCGGCGCCGCATGGATTGCCCGGTCAAGCCGGGCAATGACGGCGTGGAGAGATGGAGTTACCTCCGCCACATGACGCGGCGGAGGTGTATTTCCGGCTCTACTGAACGTTGGCGCCGACGGTGGAGTCCCAGCCGGAGGTGATGACTTCCTTGGCGGCGTTCTGCTGCTCGATGGTCGGGAAGACGGCCTTGGCATAGGCCTCTGCCGGCGGCAGCGCGTCGAGCATGTCCTGCGGGATCAGGCCGGCTTCGGACATGGCGTTGAAGCGGATCGGGTGGCAATATCCCTTGAGCCAACCGAGCTGACCTTCGTCGGAATAGAGGTATTCCATCCAGAGCTTGGCGGCGTTCGGGTGCGGGGCATAGGCCGAGATGGCCTGGACATAAACGCCGGCCACAACGCCGGTGTTCGGCACGACGATTTCGGCTTCCGGATTGCCTTCGAAGCTGTCGCGCCAGGCGAGCAGGTTATAGTCCCAGGCGATCAGGATCGGGGTCGTGCCCTGGGCGACCGAAGCGGCCTTGCCGATCACCGGAACGAAATTGCCGGCATCGTTGACGGACTTGAAGAAGTCGAGGCCAGCCTGGGCTGCGCCTTCGTCGGCGCCGGTCTTGGCGAGACCTGCCGCATAGACGGACTGGATGGCCTGGGCGGAGGCGCGCGGGTCACCGGCAAGGGCGACGCCATTGGCATATTCGGACTTGGTCAGGTCGGCCCAATCGGTCGGCGCGGTGGAGACGAGGTCCTTGTTCACGAGGAAGGCCATGACGCCGTAATAGTCGCCATACCAGTAGCCGTCGGCATCCTTGGCATCGTCCGGAATTTCGCTCCAGGTCGACACCTTATACGGCTGCAGCAGGCCTTCATCCTTGGCGGCAGGGCCGAAGGCGAGACCGATATCGAGCACGTCGGGGGCCTGCGGGCCGGCATTGCCCTTGTTGGCGCGGACGGCTTCGAGCTCGTCGGCCGAACCGGCATCGGGATTGAGTTCGTTGACATTGATGCCGGGATATTTGGCCTTGAAGCCGGCGATCACGTCGCCATAGCCGCACCAATTGTGGGGCAGGGCGATGACGGTCAGCTGACCTTCGCCCTTGGCGGCTTCATAGAGGGCAGCAAGATCGGTCTGGGCGAAGGCGGGTGCGGAGATGCTCAGCACCGTCAGCAGCGAAACCGAAGCGGTAAGTGCAGACTTCAAGGTCATTGTAGGACTCCCTGTATGACTTTTTTCGCGAGCCCGACACACGGTGCTCCGGCGAACGGGCGAGGGAGTAGAGGGGCAAGATGACAGTGCAATGACTATTCGGTGACGGTGCAGCGCGGGCCCTTGCAGGGCGCAAGTCGCGCTATATCAGCGATATGCCTGTCCTAATCCCTCTCCTCGCGTCCTCCCAGCCGCAGCGTGCAGATTGCCCAATTGTGACAGTTTCGTCCAGATGGTCAAAATTTTGGTCCAGAGGGCGCCTCACAGCCGCGGTGGGCCGGAGCTTTGGCGGAGGACGAGTTCGACGGGCCAGAGTTCGTGGATGTCTTCGGCGGGCTTGCCGGCGAGGAGTTGCACGATCAGTTCGGCAATGCGCACACCGGCCTGGCGGATGGAGGAGCGGGTTGTCGACATGGTGGGGTACATGTTGTCGGCGTTGAGATAGGGGAAGACGTCGTCATGGGCGATCATGGAGACGTCGGTGCCCAGTTCCAGCCCGGCTTGGCGAATGGCGCGGAACACGCCCAGCGCGGTCATCATCGAGCCGGCGAGGAAGGCGGTCGGGCGAGGGCGCAGTTCGAGCATGGACTGGGTCAGCCGGAAAGCGACTTCGTCGGTAAACACCGAATTGCCCATGAGCGCGCTGTCAAAGGGGACGCCTCGGGCCGAGAGGGCGGCGAGATAGCCGATTTCGCGATGCTCGGAAAAGGTGCGGCCCTTGACGCCATTGAGCAGCGCAATGCGGCGATGGCCCATATCGAGCAGATGGCTGGTGGCACGCTCGAGGGCCCCGGTATTGTCGATATCCAGCCAGGCCAGCGGCTTGCCGATATTGGTGCGGCCATGCAGCACAAAGGGGATTTTGAGGTCCAGCAGCAATTCGGCCCGCTCGTCATGCAGGCTGGGTGAATGCAGCACCACCGCATCGACCTTCTGACTGGCGGCGAGGCGACGATAGGCGGCGACCTCTTCTTCATAGGTCGAGACGGTGGAGACCAGCAGGTCGATCTCCTCGCCCGACATGCGCCCGCCCAGCCCGCCCAGGAACTCGCTGGTATGGGGGCCAAACTCGCTGGAGCCGCGCAGAATCATGCCGACGGCGCCGGCGCGGCCAGTGGCCAGGCGCAGCGCGCTGGCATTGGGACGATAGCCCAATTGCGTGGCGGCAGCGGCAACGCGGCGGCGCGTGGCCTCGTTGACTTCGGGATAGCCGTTGAGCGCACGGCTGACCGTGGTCTGCGACAGGCCCAGATGTTCGGCGAGATCTTTCAGTCTCATTTCGGCATGTGGCCCTGATGGAAGGACGCCCTGTCTGCTGCCCGTTTTCTCGCGCGGGCAAAGGGTTCGTCCAGCCATTAGGGCAGGCGGGGACCATTGAACAGGGCTCGCCGCCTTCCTCCTCCAAATTCATTCAAAGCGATTTCAAATTTGGGCGCAAGAGGCCTGAAACGATTTCGATTTCTGAGGTGCGTACCTCACTGGTCAATTGCGGTGTTTTAGGGAATTTTCCCTAGTCTCTTGTCTAGGTCGTTGAAATCAAATCAATTTCTTGGACGATGCCAGAAAATCGGTAAATTTCTGCCGGCGACCTTCTTGACAGTAATTGTGGCGTCTGGTTCTTTTTCATTCAAAGCGCTTTGAAAACAGCTGATGGATACCGCTGTGCAAGGCGCTTTCGGGGAGGAGGGCACGAGACCGGCGCAATCGCGCACGGTCATTCTGCATCATCTTCCCTGTGTTCTGGATATTTCGGGAGGATACCAAATGATGCTCAAGAAGATGCTTATCGGCCTGATGGCCAGCGTAACGCTGGTGGCGGGCGCGGCCCAGGCCGCCGACCTGGCCATTGTCTCCGGCGATACCGGCACCGGCCTGGCGTTCCTGCGCAGCCAGCTCGACAAGTTCGAGGCCGCAACCGGCCACAAGGTGACCGTGGTGCCGATGCCCTCGTCCACCTCCGACCAGTTCGGCCAGTACCGCCTGTGGCTGGCAGCGGGCAATACCGATATCGACGTCTATCAGACCGACGTGATCTGGGCGCCGCAGCTTGCCGACCAGTTCCTCGACCTCACCGATGCCGCCAAGGATATCGTCGCCCAGCACTTCCCCTCGATCATCGAGTCGCAGACCGTTGACGGCAAGCTGGTGGCCCTGCCGGCCTTCACCGACGCGCCGGCGCTGTTCTACCGCAAGGACCTGCTCGAAAAGCACGGCAAGTCGGTGCCGACCACCTGGGCTGAGCTCGAGACCACTGCCAAGGAAATCATGGATGCCGAACGCGCCGAAGCGGGCAACCAGGACATGTGGGGCTTCGTGTTCCAGGGCAATGCCTATGAAGGCCTGACCTGCGACGCCCTTGAATGGGTCATGTCCAATGGCGGTGGCCAGATCATCGAAGCCGATGGCTCGATCTCGATCAACAACGAGCAGGCCGCTGCCGCTATCGACCGCGCTGCCGGCTGGGTTGGCACGATCGCTCCCGATGGCGTGCTCGCCTATCAGGAAGAAGAAAGCCGCGGTGTCTGGCAGCTCGGCAATTCGGTGTTCATGCGCAACTGGCCCTATGCCTATGCGCTGGGCAATGGCGATGACTCCGCGGTGAAGGGCAAGTTCGACGTGGCTCCGCTTCCGGCCGGTGACGGCGAAGGCGCCCGTTCGGCTGCGACCCTGGGCGGCTGGAACGTTGCCGTCTCCAAGTACTCGCCCGATCCGGAAGCCGCCATCGAGCTGGCCAAGTTCCTGGCCTCCCCGGAAGTGCAGAAGGAGCGCGCCATCGAGCAGTCGAACCTGCCCACCATCGAAGCGCTCTATGATGACGCCGACGTGCTGGCTGCTTCGCCCTTCATGGCCAACTGGAAGGCTATCTTCCAGAACGCCGTGCCGCGTCCGTCCGCGCCGACCAAGACCGACTATAACGAAGTCTCCTCGATGTTCTGGAGCGCGGTCCACAATACCCTGTCGGGCAATGGCACTGCCGCTGAAAACCTCGAAATCCTCGAGGCCGACCTCACCGACCTCAAGGGCAATGGCTGGTAAGTCCTCCCGGCACGTTGCACAGCCCCTCCCGGTTTCGACCGGGAGGGGTCTTCAGTCACACTACCGGCTCGCGGGGCGCTGAAGCCCGGCATGGCGCCCGAGGGCAGCCGATCCGGCAGGGGGTTAGCAAATGACGACAGAGAGTTTGTCGACCGCACGGCCTGCGCCCCGGCGCGCCGAACGGTCGGAATTGATGAAGCAGCGCGTGGCAGCCGCCCGCTGGTTCCTGCTGCCGATGATGGCGGCGTTGGCGGTGGTGGCCGGCTGGCCGCTGATGCGCTCCATCTGGTTTTCGTTCACCGATGCCTCGCTCACCGATCTTTATGGTGCCGAGTTCATCGGCTTTGGCAATTATCTGCGCTGGTCTGTAATCGAGAGCACCGGAGCGGTGCGCTATCGCGGCCTGCTGGTCGATCCGGCCTGGTGGAACGCGGTCTGGAACACGCTGCGCTTTGCCGTGGTCTCCGTGAGCCTGGAAGCGGTGTTCGGCATGATCGTCGCGCTGGTGCTCAATGCCAATTTCCGCGGTCGCGGCCTCGTGCGTGCCGCCATTCTCATCCCCTGGGCCATTCCGACCATCGTGTCGGCCCGCATGTGGGGCTGGATGCTCAATGACCAGTTCGGCATCATCAATGACATGCTGTTCAATCTGGGCCTGATCAGCACCAAGATCGCCTGGGCCGCCAATCCCGAGACGGCGATGACCGCCGTGTTGATCGTCGATATCTGGAAGACCACCCCGTTCATGGCGCTGCTGATCCTGGCCGGCCTGCAGATGATCCCGCGCGACATTTATGAAGCTGCCGAGATCGATGGCGTGCATCCGATCAAGCAGTTCTTCCGCATCACCCTGCCGCTGGTTCGCCCGGCGCTGATGGTAGCGATCATCTTCCGCCTGCTCGACGCACTGCGCATTTTCGACCTGATCTATGTGCTGACGCCCAATAGCGCCGCCACCAAGACCATGAGCGTGCTGGCGCGCGAAAACCTCTTCGACTTCGATAATTTCGCCTATGGCTCGGCCATGTCGACGCTGTTGTTCCTGATCATCGCCATCCTGACCGTTCTCTATATCTGGCTGGGTCGCGTGCGCTTCGATGGGGGAGACCGGTAATGGGCGCGACCTTCGATCTCTGGAAATTCACCAAGAGCGTCTTGTTCTACGCGCTGGTGGCGTTCATCGTGGTGGTGGCGGTGTTCCCGTTTTACTACGCGATCCTGACCAGCTTCAAATCGGGCACTGACCTGTTCCGCGTCACCTATTGGCCGACCAGCTTCAGTCTCGACAATTATGTGCAGGTGTTCAGTCAGGGCAGCTTCGTGCAGAACCTGCTCAACTCGATCTTCGTCGCCTCGGTGACGGTGATCCTGGCACTGTTCCTGGCGGTGACCGCCGCCTTTGCCCTCAGCCGCGTGCGGTTCCGGGGCAGGGGGCTGTTGCTGATGACGATCCTGGCCGTGTCCATGTTCCCGCAGATCGCGGTGCTGGCCGGCCTGTTCGAGGTCATCCGTCTTCTGGGCATCTACAACACGCCCTGGGCGCTGATCTTCTCCTATACGATCTTCACCCTGCCATTCACCGTCTGGGTGCTCACCACCTTCATGCGCGAATTGCCGATCGAGATCGAGGAGGCCGCCATTGTCGACGGGGCCACCCCCTGGGTCATCATTACCCGCGTGTTCATGCCGCTGATGTGGCCGGCGCTGGTGACCACGGGCCTGCTCGCCTTTATCGGCGCCTGGAACGAGTTCCTGTTCGCTCTGACCTTCACCTCGTCCAATGCGACGCGCACCGTGCCGGTGGCCATCGCGCTGCTGTCGGGCGGGTCACAATATGAAATCCCCTGGGGCATCATCATGGCCGCGTCGGTTGTCGTCACCGTGCCGCTGGTGTTTCTGGTTCTCGTCTTCCAGCGCAAGATCGTGTCCGGCCTGACCGCCGGCGGTGTGAAGGGCTAAGGAGTTTACAAAAATGGCAAGCATCGAGCTTCGCAATGTCCGCAAGTCCTTCGGCGTCGTCGACGTCATCAAGGGGGTGGACCTGTCCATCAAGAAGGGCGAATTCATGGTCTTTGTCGGCCCGTCGGGCTGCGGCAAGTCCACGCTGTTGCGCCTGATCTCGGGTCTCGAAGACATCACCTCGGGTGAAATGCTGTTCGACGGACAGGTGGTCAACGCCCTGGCGCCGTCCAAGCGCGGCATCGCCATGGTGTTCCAGTCCTATGCGCTCTATCCGCATATGACGGTCTACGAGAACATGGCCTTCGGGCTGACGCTGGAAAAGGGCAAGGACAAGGAAGAGATCCGCCGGCGCGTCGAAAAGGCCGCCGACATGCTGCAAATCCGGCAATATCTCGACCGGCTGCCCAAGCAGCTGTCGGGCGGTCAGCGCCAGCGCGTCGCAATCGGGCGCGCCATCACCCGCGACCCCAAAGTGTTCCTGTTCGACGAGCCGCTGTCCAATCTCGATGCGGCGCTGCGCGTGGCGACCCGTATCGAGATCGCCAAGCTGCATGAGGAAATGAACAATGTCACGATGATCTACGTGACTCATGACCAGGTGGAGGCGATGACGCTGGCGGACCGCATCTGCGTGCTGCGCGATGGCCTGGTCGAGCAGGTCGGCACGCCGCTCGAGCTCTATGAAAAGCCCGACAGCATCTTCGTCGCCGGCTTTATCGGCTCGCCCAAGATGAATTTCCTCGCCGGGGAGAAGGCTGCCGCGTTCAACTGCACGACGCTGGGCATTCGCGGCGAGCACATGCAGATCAAGCCGGACGGCATCTGGGAGGGCACGGTGATCCATACCGAAAATCTCGGTGCCGACGCCTATGTCTATCTGGAAATGGGCACCGAAGAGCCGGTTGTGGTGCGCCTCGAAGGCACCGCCCAGCACCATAGCGGCGACCGCGTGCGCGTTTCGCCGCTGGAAGACAAGATCCACCGCTTCGACGAGGCCGGCAAGCCGATCCGCTGAGGCACGACATTTTCATCGGTGCGGTCCTCACTCCGTCACCTTTGACTGCAAGACTGTGGCTCCGAATGGCGGGGGCTCCGAGGTCAATCCCGGAGGTCCCGCTTTCTCCGGGGACACCCCCAATGATATAGGGCGCCCCAGGCGGGACCCCAATCTCGAATAGGAGACTACACGATGCCGATCCGTACCCTGGTCTGGGGCGAAAACGTTCACGAGCAGAAGAACAAGGTCGTGGCCGAGAACTACCCCAAGGGCATGCACAACCAGATCGCATCCCTGTTGTCCGAGGACAGCAATATCTCGGTCAAGACCACGACGTTGCAAGAGCCCGAACATGGCTGCACCGAAGAGGCGCTGAGCAATACCGATGTGTTGATCTGGTGGGGCCATGCCGCCCATGACAAGGTCGACGACGTGGTGGTCAAGCGCGTCATGGAGCATGTCTGGCAAGGCATGGGCCTGATCGTGCTGCATTCGGGCCACCATTCCAAGGTGTTCAAGGGCCTGATGGGCTCGCCCGCAAACCTGCACTGGCGCGAGGCCGGCGAGCGCGAGCGGCTCTGGGTTGTCAATCCCGGCCATCCGATCGCCAAGGGCCTGCCGCCCTATTTCGAGCTCGAATATGAAGAAATGTATGGCGAGCCCTTCACCGTCCCCGAGCCGCTGGAAACGGTGTTCGTGTCCTGGTTCCAGGGCGGCGAAGTCTTCCGCTCGGGTCTGACCTATCGGCGCGGTGCGGGCAATATCTTCTATTTCCGTCCTGGTCACGAAACCTATCCGACCTATCACGACGCCAATGTCGGCAAGGTGCTGCGCAATGCGGTGAACTGGGCCTATAACGGCGATCGCCACGCGCATCTGATGAAGGCCCCGAACACCCCGGTGGGCGAAGCCATCGAGAAGATCGAGGAGCGCGGTGCAAAACTCTCCGCCGCCGATCATGCGGGTGAAGTGAAGAAGTAGGCCTTTCCAGACTCACGGTGTCACCCCGGCAAAGGCCGGGGACATCCTGAAGTGGTTGGACGAGTTGATATTTCAAGATGGACCCCGGCCGGTGCCGGGGTGACATCGAGTGCTTTGAAACAATCCGGTCCAACGGGCCGATACGGGAATAAAGAAGATGCGGATCCTCATCCTGGGAACCGGCGGCATGGCCAATCAGCATGCCAAGCATTTTGCTGCGATCGAGGGCGTGACCCTGGCCGGTGGCGTCGATGTCGATCCGGCGCGGGTCGAGGCGTTCAACCAGACCCATGGCATCGAGCGCGGTTTCGGCTCGCTCGACGCAGCTTTGGCCTGGGGCGAGTTCGACGCGGTGGCCAATGTCACCCCCGACAGCATCCACCATCCCACCACCATGGCCGCGCTCAATGCCGGCAAGCATGTGTTCTGCGAAAAGCCGCTGGCGACCGATCATGCCAAGGCCATGGAAATGACCGAGACGGCCGAGCGGCTGGGCCTCGTGAACATGGTCAATCTCACCTATCGCAATGTCGCCCAATTGCAGAAGGCGCGCGAAATCGTGCAGTCCGGCGCCGTGGGCACGGTCAAGCATTTCGAGGCGAGCTATTTGCAGAGCTGGCTGGTGTCGAAGGCCTGGGGCGACTGGCGCACCGAAAGCCAGTGGCTGTGGCGCCTTTCCAAGAAGCACGGTTCCAATGGCGTATTGGGCGATATCGGCGTGCATATCCTCGACTTCGCCGCCTATGGCGCGGGCAGCGACTTCTCGCGCGTCTTCTGCCGGCTCGAAACCTTCGACAAGGCGCCGGGCAACCAGATCGGCGAATATGATCTCGACGCCAATGACAGCTTTGCCATGACGGCGCAGCTGGAAAATGGCGCATTGGGCGTGGTGCATGCCAGCCGCTGGGCCACCGGCCACTTCAACGAGCTGCGGCTGCGCGTCTATGGCGAGAAGGGCTCGATCGAAATCCAGCACCGCCACGATTGGTCCAAGCTGCTCACCTGCCTCGGCGATGACGTCGAGACCGGCACCTGGAGCGAAGTGGAGGTTGGCCCGGTGCCGACCAATTACCAGCGCTTTGCCGAGGCGGTGCGGCTGGGCAAAAATCTCGAGCCCAGCTTCCGCCACGCCACCAATATCCAGAAGGTGCTGGATCTGGCCACGGTCACCGACCGCGACCGCACCGAACATCGGGTGTAATTTTCAGGCCTCCAAGCCAATCCTGGCCCGCAGCAATGCGGGCCTTTCTTTTATGGGCCTTGCAACCGCCGGGGCCCATGCCGACTTATTGAAGAACCCGAACACGGAGCGTCAAAAATGGGCATTCTCTGGGCCATCATCATCGGCTTTTTCGCCGGCCTCATCGCCAAGTGGATCACTCCCGGCGACAACAAGCCGAGCGGCTTCATTCTCACCACGGTGCTCGGCATCGTCGGCTCGGTTGTCGCGACCTGGCTGGGCCAGGCGATCGGTTGGTATTCGCCCGGTGATGGCGCCGGCTTTATCGCCTCGATCGTCGGCGCGGTGATCATCCTGCTGGCCTGGAGTCAGATCGCCCGTCGCGCTTGAAGCACCCAAGATATGAGAAAGGCCCCGCCACAATCGGCGGGGCCTTTTTTGTTCGCAGCAGATTTCAGGCTTACTGGATGCCGAACATGGTCTTGGCGGCCTGCTCGGCGGCGTCGCCGGCTTGGGTGATCTGTTCATTGGTGAGACCCGCGGTACGGGCGGCATCTTCTGCAGCCTTGCGTGCATCGGCCACCGCCTGACGCTTTTCATCGTCGGTCAGCTTCAGCTCTTCCACCTGGGCCTGCACCTGCTGCTGAGCCTGTTCCACCGTCATGTTGGTGCCGGGAACCATGGTGTTGGCCGGCACTTCGATGGAGACGGCCGGCGCCTCGCTTGGCGCTGGATCGGCGGCCGGAGCGGTCTGGGTCGTGGCGGCGGGCGTTTCGGCAGGCTTGTCCGGCGCATCGCCACAGGCGGTCAGGGTCAGTGTGGTGGCGAGAATGGCGGCAATTGCAAATGGCTTCATGTTCGAAACTCTGCTGAATGAACTCAAATTGCCTCTTCACGAGACCGTGACCGAGTGGCCGCCAATGCCGGCAAAGTTTGGGCAACACCAAGGTCAAGTTTAGGCAAAGCCTTGATTGCAAAGGAAAAGGCGCATGGACGCTTTTTGTGCCATGCGCGAACCGCCGGCGTGTTTGGAATGTGATCGACACCCGCTGGAACTTCGTGTGATGCGGCGGGTTCATGCTGCCATGAGCACCAGTACCGCGTTTGGCAAATCCATCTTGATCGTCGATGACGAACCCATGATCCGCATGGAAATCGCGGAGCTGGTTGCCGAACATGGCTACAAGGCCTGGGAAGCCGCGAGCACGGCAGAGGCGCTCAGCATCCTCGAAACGTCGGGCGACGCCTTTGTCGGGTTGATCACCGATGTGCAGATGCCGGGCACGCGCAGCGGCCTGGTGCTGGCCAACCATGTGCGGTTCATGTGGCCGCATATCCGCATTATCGTGGTCTCGGGCGGTCGCCGGCCGTTTTCAGGCGAATTGCCGGAGGACAGCGCTTTCATTGCCAAGCCATGGCGGCCCGAACAGATCGTCAGCGCCATGCAGAGGGCATAAAAAAGGGCGCCAGCGGCGCCCTTTCTGTTTGAGGGCGGTGGGCCCTATTTGATGACGGTGATACGGCCGTCGGTATAGGGCGTGTATTCGCCACCCTGCTTGGCGATGTAGTCGGCCAGAACCTGCTCCAGCGGCGGGCCGAAATCGTAGGGATTGGTACCTTCGGCAAAGGTGCCGTAACCGTCGCCACCACCGCGCGTATAGTTATTGGTGACGATCTTGTAGGTGCCTTCCTCGTCGATCGGCACCCAGCTGTCGCCATCACCCTTGACCATGACGTCGCTCACGCGCTCACCGGCTGGCTTGGCCAGGGTATAGCTGTATTTGAGACCGGCAACCTGAGCGAAGCGGCCAGCGCCATTCTCGACATCGGACACACCGTTCTCGAGCGCGTCGATGACATCGGCGCCGGAGAGTTCCACCGTAGCCAGGGTGTTGGAGAAGGGCAGCACAGTCAGCACTTCACCCATGGTGATGTCACCGGCGTCGATCGAGGCGCGCAGGCCACCACCGTTCTGGAAGGCGATAGTGACGCCCTGATCGGCGACGCGATCAAGAATGGCGTCGGCGACGAGATTGCCCATCTCGCATTCCACCGCGCGACAGGTTTCACGGCTGCCATCGATGGGCGCGGTGGCGACGCCGATGACCTCGGCCATCAGGGCCTGGATCGGCTCTTCGAGCTCGGCGAGGCGGGTGACATAGGCCTCATAGGGCGCGACCGAAGCGTCGAGCAGGATGGGCGCGCCATCGGCGGTGGTCACATTGCCATCGTCATCCCAGGTGACGACCAGGTCGCCGAGATACTTGCCATAGGAATAGGCCGTGACCACCGGCACTTCATGGCCGTCCGGGCCATTGACCATGGTGGGGTAGGGGCCAAGCGCCTTTTCATCGGTGTTGGAAAGCAGGGTGTGCGAATGGCCGCCAACCACCACGTCGATCCCCGGCACATTGGCGGCGATCTGCAGATCCTGGGCATAGCCGACATGGGTCAGGGCGATGATCTTGTTGACGCCGGCCGCCTTGAGCGCATCCACCTGGGCGCGCAGGCTGGTAAAAGTGTCTTCGAACTCGACATTGTCGCCCGGCGAGGAGGTTTCGTCGGTGTCTTCGGCCAGCGCCGAGACGATGCCGACCTTTTCGCCGCCGAAATCAAGCACATGGGTGCCGGCGATACGACCGGCCAGCAGCGGCTCGTTGTCGACATTGGTATTGCCCGAAATGATCGGGAACTTCACCGCATCGAGCAGCTTGGCCAGCTCTTCGGGGCCGTCGTCGAATTCGTGGTTGCCCACGGCCATGACTTCGATGCCCAGGTCATTGGCGAACTCGGCGATGATCTCGCTACGATATTGGGTATAGAACAGCGAACCCTGGAACTGGTCGCCGGCGTCCAGCAGGACGACATTCTGGCCGTCGAGCTCGGCACGCTTGGCGTCGATGGCGGTCTTGAGGCGGGCAACGCCGCCGAAACATTCCCCGGCCGCATCATTGTCGGGGGCGCAGTTGGAATCGGAACTGGTAATCGGGCCGAAGCGCGAGTGGAAATCGTTGATATGCAGGATGTTGAGCGTAAACTCGGCATAGGCGGCGCTGGAGAATCCAGCGCAGAGTGTGAGCGCAGTGGCGCCCAGCAGTAACTTCTTCATCCCTGTTATCCCTTTTGCTCTTGGCGAGAAACACCGCCAGCGCCGGGACGGGGCCTGATAAGTCCCCTTGCGGCGGGCTGGCAGCGTCGCAAACAGTTAAGCAGGTATTTGTGACAGGGGAAAGTGGACCTTTTGGTCAAAATCGGTTCGGCTGAACACGTCCGCGGGGGATGACATCGTGCGGGGTTTCAATACCGACTGAGTAGGGTATTCTCCGCCGCGTTTGATTTGCGGGGTATTTCTCTATGCGTAGTGCTTTGATTGTCTATGGCGGCTGGGAAGGCCACGATCCGGAAGAGTGCGCGACCATTTATCGTCGCTGGCTGCATGAAGACGGCTACTCGGTTCGCACCGCCACGGAAACCAGCGCTTTCGCCGATCCGTCCATTCATGACCTGTCGCTCATCATCCCGATCTTCACCATGAGCAAGATCGCCAAGGAAGAGGCCGAGAACCTCACCAAGGCGGTGGAAGGCGGAGTGGGCCTTGCCGGCCACCATGGCGGCATGAGCGACGCCTTCCGCGAGGCGGTCGACTATCAGTTCATGGTTGGCGGCCAATGGGTCGCCCATCCGGGCAATATCATCGACTACACTGTCGATGTCACCAAGCCCGAAGATCCGATCATGGCCGGCATCAAGCCGTCCTTCCCCTATACGTCCGAGCAATATTACATGCATGTCGATCCCTCCAACGAGGTGCTGGCGACGACGACGTTCACGGGCGAGCATGCGCATTGGATCGAGGGCGTGGTGATGCCGGTGGTGTGGAAGCGCAAGCATGGCAAGGGCCGTGTCTTCCACATGACGCTCGGCCACGCCGCCAAGGAATTCGAAAATTCCAACATGGCCACCATTATGCGCCGCGGTATGAACTGGGCCGCCCGCGACGAATAGGTCCGCCTACCAGCGCAGCAGCACACGCCCCATGATCGCGCCGAGCAGTGCGGTCATGGCAATGCCCAGCGTGTACCAGACCGCCATGAACATCATGCCGGTCTCACCGCAGTAAAAGGCATAGGCCCAGGCGCCGAGCCCGCCGGCAACCAGCCCGGCAGCCAGGCCCGCCAGAGTGGGCGAGTGCGGCGCAAAGCGGCGCATGGCCATGATCATCGCGACCAGGATGGGTGCGCCCGACAGGGTGATGAGCCAGGGGCAGACCATGGCGGTGGCCCCCATCAGTTCCGGCATGCTCCATTGCGTGCCGCTCCAGACCAGAACGCCCGATATCAGCGCAAGCAAGATCAGCGCGCCGATAGCGGCCAGCGGCCAGAGCTTTTGCCCATCCGGGCGCGACAGCGTGGGCGCGGCGGCAGCGGCCAGGGCACCGATCCCCAAAGTATAGGCGAACTTGACCCAGAACATCGGCCCGCCGAAGGCAGCGCCAAAGGGGCGGCCCATCAGCATGGCAAACAGCACATAGCCTCCGGCGAGCGTGACGATGAGCCCCAGCACCAGCGCCAAGACAAGCCGCCGCTCCAGCGCCCTCGGCGGTATCGGCCGGAGGTCACTGGCGAGACGCGCGATGAGGTCGTCGGTCATTTTCCGCCCCCCGCAAATTTCTGCATCAGCGATTTGAGGCCGCGGTGGATCGACACCTTGGCGGCGGTCTCGCTCATATTGTGCAGGGCGGCCGCCTCGGCCACCGTGGCGCCTTCCAGCCGGGTCTGGCGAATGAGGTCTGCGGTGCGCCCCGGTACCAGCGCCAGGGCGACTTCGACATCATGTCGATCAGCGCTGTCCGTCGCCCTGTCCGGGGCGAAGATCGGGGCATCGTCGTCGAGCGGCACGGTTGGACGGATGGCATAGCGGCGGATGTGATCGACGAATTTGTGGTGCGCCACAGCGTGCAGCCAGGCGGTAAACGGACGGGTTCGGTCATAGGTGTGCCGCTTGGTGTGCACGGCCAGCAATGTCTCCTGCACGAGATCCTCCGCGTGCGCGGCATGGGCGGGGGTGAGGCGGCGGGCAAACCAGGGGCGCAGATAGCGGGTCAATTCGGACAGCAGTGCGCGATAGGCGACCGCATCGCCATCCAGCGCCGCCAGCATCAGCGTGCGCATCTTCTGTTCCGTGGCATCAGTCCGCATTGCCAACCCATTCGCAGCGGGGTGGGGGAAGGTTACACGCGGGCGAGAAAAAAGCGACAGGCGAACACGCTCGCGTGAAGCTGTAACCGCGACACTGGATGGCGCGAATGGCTGGTCATGAACCGTGGCAGGGGCTGCGGTCCGACAAGGGAGTTTTCGATGATCACCAGAATGTTCACCCTTTCCGCCATTGCCGCGCTTATGATGCTGGGCGTGGGCGCACAGGCCGAGGAGGCAATGTCGAGCGGCGCCATGAAGAGCGATGGCATGGCCATGGCGCCGATGATGAGCGACGCGGACCTGGCCAAATGTGTCGAGCAGGCCAAGGCCATCAGTTTTCCCGACGTGGCCATGGTTGCCGAACAGGCGTGTCATGACATGCATAACGGGCACGGTGCGATGGGCGGTGACGCCATGGGCAGCGACAGCATGATGTCGACGAAATAAAGTTGTCGTGATGGTGACCATTGGCCCGATGCGGTAGCGTTGCTTTACGGCAGATGGTCACTTTCACGGACAGGCGGGGGATGGAATGACACAAGTTGAAGAGGCCAGGCCAAAGCGCGGGCCGCTGGTCTATCGCCAGTCGATCTTTACCCGCTTGACCCATTGGGTCTGGGTGATCTGCCTGTTTTTCCTGCTGCTGACGGGGCTGCAGATTTTCAACGCCCATCCGGCGCTTTATGTAGGGCAGCAATCGGGCTTCGAGTTCGACAATGCGGTTTTGCGCATCGGGGCGGTCAATACGCCGGAGGGGCCGCGCGGACAAACCACGGTTTTCGGCCAGACCTTCGACACAACCGGCGTGCTGGGGATGAGCGGATCCGACGCGCAGCCCAGTTTCGTTGCCTTCCCCGCGCAGGTCACGATTCCCTCGTTCCGTGACCTGGCCACCGGGCGCGTCGTGCACTTCTTCTTCGGCTGGATTTTCGTCGGCGCGCTGTTCGTCTGGTTCCTTGCCAGCTTCATCAATGGCCATATCCGCCGCGACGTGCTGCCCAGGGGCGCCGATCTCAAGGCGTTGCCACGCGATGCGCTCGACCATGCGCGCTTTCGCTTTCACCATGGGCGCAGCTATAGCCCGCTGCAGAAGCTGAGCTATTTTACCGTTTTCTTCGTGCTGTTTCCGCTGATCATCCTCACCGGGCTGACCATGAGCCCCGGCATGGACGCGGCCTGGCCCTGGCTGCTGGATGTATTCGGCGGTCGGCAGACGGCGCGGACCATCCATTTCGTGGTGATGCTGCTGCTGCTTGCTTTCTTCATCGTCCATATCGCCATGGTGCTGCTGGCCGGCCCGCTCAATGAAATGCGCTCGATGATCACCGGCTGGTATCGCACCAGCCCCGGCACGCCGACCCAGCAAGGGGACAAGCCATGAGCAGACTGATCGTCAATCGCCGCCGCTTCATGCTCGGTTCTGCCGCAGTGGGCTCGGGCCTGGTGCTCTCGGGCTGCGACCAGTTCGATTTTCTCGGCCAGCGCGGCAATCCGGTGCGGCAGGTGATGGAACGGGCCAATGTGCTCACCTACAAGGCGCAGCGCACACTGATCGGCGACCAGGTGCTGGCGCGTGAATATAGCGCCAGCGAAATCCGCCAGGGCATGAAGCCCAATGGCTCGGTCGAGCCTTCGACGCCGGAGTACAATTTCCTGCGCATGCAGGATTTCGCCTCCTACAAGCTGACCATCAAGGGCATGGTGGAGCGCGAGGTAAGCTTTTCGCTCGATGAATTGCGCAATATGCCGGCGCGCAGTCAGATCACCCGGCACGACTGCGTCGAAGGCTGGAGCTGCATCGCCAAATGGACCGGCACACCGCTGGGGCCGGTGCTCGACCAGGCCGGGGTCAAGCCGGAAGCGCGCTATTGCGTCTATCACTGCTTCGACAATATCCAGCGCACGCTGAGCGGGGACATTCTCTATTATACCAGCTCCGACCTCATCGATGCCTATCACCCGCAAACCATCCTGAGCTATGGGCTCAACGATCAGGTGCTGCCGGTCAGCAATGGTGCGCCTATCCGCCTGCGCATTGAGCGGGCGCTCGGCTACAAGCAGCCGAAATATCTCCACACCATCGAGCTGGTCGATGACCTCACCCCCTTTGGTGGCGGCAAGGGCGGCTATTGGGAAGACAATGGCTATGATTGGTATGGCGGGATTTGACGGGAACGGATCGCTGTTCCCCAAGAAACAGCCCCATTAGGTCGGGTGAGGCAGTGTTGTTTTATCAACGGAGCCCAAGACCATGCTGTTTCCCGACCTGCCAGACCGACAAAGAGCAACCCTATTGACCGTGTCCGAGCGGTTGGTGGTCTATAAGGTCTATGAAACGGCCGTGATTACCGATGGCAAGGTTTTCGCCGAAGCGGGCACGGTTTATGGTGATCCGAAATGCGCTGCAATTGCCGATGACGAGAGCTGGTGTGCCGTGGGTGGCGCATCGGTCTGGGTGCGCGTCGCGCCGCCGCGGGGTGACATCCTGAAAAGCGAGGGGGTGCGGCTTCACCATTTGCGGGAATTGTGCTGGATAGAAGCGCTCTGGCCGCTTGGGGATCGTCTGCTCGGCTTTGTTTGCGTCGATGGCGGGAGGAGGCGGATTGGCGCGCTGGATGTGGACAGGCTGGCGATCGAATTCGAGATTTGATGGCGGCCATGCGCCCAGCGGGCAACTGCCGCGCTTGCCTTTTTCTCCTATCTCCCCCATATGGGGGTCACGTCGCGGCAGAATGACCGTCGATGGACTTCTCTTCTTACTCACGCGGTGAGCGGCGAAGTCAGCCCGGAGACCTCAGAATGGTCCGGGTTTGAGCCAGCACCCGCGCGATATCTCCCTATCGCCCGATTGCATATTCCAATAAGCGCCAGCCGCATCGCGGCTCAGGCGCCTGCGCGGTTTCGCGCAACATGAAAGACGAAAACTTTGAACGATTTCATTTCGCTCGGCCTGCCGACCCTTCTCACCGACAGCCTGACTGCCGGCGGCTTCACCGAGCCCACTAAAATCCAGACCCAGGCGATCCCCAAACTGCTCGAAGGCCGGGACATGCTGGGCATCGCCCAGACCGGTTCGGGCAAGACGGCGGCTTTCGGCCTGCCGATCCTGGCCGGGATCATGGGCCTTACCGGCCGTCCGCGGCCGATGACCACCCGCGCGCTCATTCTTGCCCCCACCCGTGAACTGGCCGTGCAGATCGAAGAGAACCTGCGCAAATTCGCCGGCTCCAAGATGAAGCTCGACACCGTGCTGGTGCTCGGTGGCGTGTCGCGCTACCACCAGGTCGGCAAGATCGCCAAGGGCGTCGACGTGGTCGTGGCCACGCCGGGTCGCCTCAAGGACCTGATGGACGACAACAAGATCCGCCTCAACGAAACGCGCTGGCTGGTGCTGGACGAAGCCGACCGCATGCTCGACATGGGCTTCATCGCCCCGGTGCGCGCCATTGCCAAGCAGATCGGCCTGCGTCGCCAGACCATGTTGTTCTCCGCCACCATGGCGGCCGAGATCGAAGACCTGGCCAAGACGCTCCTCAAGGAGCCGATCAAGGTCGAGGCCGCGCCGCAGGGCTCCACCGTGGTCAAGATCGACCAGCGGGTGATCATGTCCGGCTCCAAGGCCAAGCGCGGCGTGCTCAACGACCTGCTCGCCGATGAGAAGGAAGGCATGGATCGCGTCATTATCTTCTCGCGCACCAAGCATGGTGCCGACCGCGTCGCCAAGAATCTGGCCATCGACGGGCACGAGGCTGCAGCCATCCACGGCAATAAGAGCCAGAATGCTCGCCAGGCGGCGCTCAAGGGCTTTGCCAGTGGTTCGGTGCGCATTCTCGTCGCTACGGACATCGCGGCGCGCGGTATCGACGTCAAGGACATCACCCATGTGGTGAATTATGAGCTGCCCGACGATCCGGAAAACTATGTCCACCGCATTGGTCGCACCGGCCGCAATGGCGCTTCCGGCATCGCCATCACCCTGTGTGACGGCACCGAAAAGGGCAAGCTGCGGGATGTCGAAAAGCTGATCCGCCGGACCCTGCCGGTCTCCGGCGACGTCAATCTGGTCGAGGAAGTGCAGGCGCCGCGCGCACCGCGCAATGCCCCGGGTGCACCGGCCGGCGCGCGCACCGCTCGCAATCCCAAGCCGAACCCGCGCAAGTTCAACACGCCGCGTCCCGGCGGCGAACGCACCAAGGCGGCAGTGCCTGCCAATGGTGAGCGCACCGGCGCTGCTCCCGGCAAGATGGTCCGCCGCGATTCCGAAACCGGCAAGGTGATCAATGCCAAGCCGGGCAAGCCGCGCTGGACCAAGGGTCAGCGCGACGCCGGCAAGGCCCGTCGCGCCGCCAATAGCTGATAATGAAATGGGCGGCCCTCGGGTCGCCCTTTTCGTTGGCAGTCTTGGATGACGTCCTCAAGCCACCGAAGCCAGATAGAGAATGTCGCGGCTGCTGCTCGTGGACGTGGCGCCGGGAGCGAGGCGGTCGAGGAAGCGCAGGGCCCAGTCGTTGACATTGTGGTGCCGTGCGGCTTCCATCAGCGCGGTCCAGCGCTGGCGGCGTTCATCGAGCGGCATGTCGAGAGCCATGCGTAAGGCTTCGGCGGTCTCGTCGGTATCGAAGGGATTGACCAGCAGCGCGTCGGGAAAGATCTCGGCGGCGCCGGCAAAGCGAGACAGTACCAGCACACCCGGGTCATCCGGGTTCTGGGCGCCGACAAATTCGTGCGCGACGAGGTTCATGCCGTCGCGCAGCGGCGTGACCAGAGCGGCGCGTGACAGGCGATAAAGCCCGGCAAGGCTGGGTTGGCCATAGGCGCGTTTCACATAGGTCAGGGGCTGCCAATCGGGCTCGGCAAAGCGGCCCATGACCCGCCCGCACATGGCATCGAGCGCATCGCTGGTTTCCTGATACTGCTTGATGGTGTCGCGCGAGGGCGGGGCTACCTGCAGGAAATGCACGCCGCGGCGTAGGCGCGGATTATTGGCGAGGAGCTTTTCATAGGCTTCGACGCGCTGCGGCAGGCCCTTGGAATAATCGAGACGATCGACACCCAGGACAAGCCGCTGGTTGCCCAGGACGCGCTCCATGCGCTTGACCATCTTGGTGGCGGCCGGGCTGGTGGACATGCGCGCAAAGGCATCCGGTTCCGATCCGATCGGGAAGACTTCGATTTCGGTGCGGCTGAAATCCACCGGCTGCGTGTGCGCGCCAAAAGTCGACGGGGCCTGGTGCTCGGCAAATTCGGTGAAGGCGGCGACGTCGCGCTGCGCCTGCATGCCGATAAGGTCATAGCGCGAGAGATCGTGCATGAGTTCGCCATGGTGGGGAATGGCGTAAAGCGCATCGGTCGTGGGGAAGGGGATGTGCAGGTAGAAACCGATGCGGTTGCGCGCCCCCAGATTGCGCAATTCGGTGGCCAGCGGAATGAGATGGTAGTCGTGGACCCAGACGACATCGTCGGGGCGCAGAACTGCCATCAGGGCCTTGGCGAATTGCTGGTTCACCCGCCTGTAACCCTCGTACCAATGGCTCTCGATATTGGCGAGGTCGAGCCGCAGGTGGAAGCTGGGCCAGAGGATGGAGTTGGAAAAGCCGGAATAATAAGCATGGTAGTCGTCGCGCGTCAGGTCGATCTGGGCGATGTCGAGGCCGTCGATATTTTCGAACCTGGCCTCGCGCGCCGGGTCTTCGGAGAGTTTGCCGGACCAGCCGAACCAAAACCCCTCTCTCTCGTCGAGCACTTTGCGCAGGGCGACGGCGAGCCCCCCTGCGGCGGGCTCACGCCCGGGTGTGCGATTGGATACGATGACGATGCGGCTCATAGGTCTGTCGGTCCCTATTTTCTGGTTGAAGGATGTGTGGCGGATCAGTGCTCTGTCATGTCTCCGCTCAAATGGACGCGTTCGGCCATGTCGCCCAGGCCCCGCAGCAGCGCCCGCACCGATTGCACATCGGCGATACGCATGCGGGCGAAGGTTTCCCCAGGCCCCAGCTTGATGCCGATCCCACCCAGTTCCTGGGCGGCGAGAAACGCATCCTCGTCGGTGCGATCGTCGCCGATAAAGACCGGAATACGGCCGGCAAAGGGCTCTTCCTGCATGAAGGCGCGCAGGGCAGCGCCCTTGTCGAAGGCCGCCGGGCGGGCTTCGATCACCATCTTGCCGGGAACGAGGGTAAAGCCGGGATAGTCCACCAGCGCCTCTTCCATAGCCAGATGGCAGGCGCCCTCGAGTTCGGGGGCCTGGCGGAAATGCAGGGCCACCGAGCCCTCCTTGGTTTCCACCAGGAGATTAGGATTGGCCTGCGCCAGCGGTTCGATGGCCCGGGCAATATCATGCGCGGCACTGACGATGCTGTCGTCGGGCAATTCCAGTGAGCCGTCCACCCGGCGCCGTTGCGCGCCATGGGCGCCGGCGACAGGCAATTGCAGTGGGTGCAGGAACCGGTCGATATCGGCGATTTCGCGCCCGGTGATGACGGCAAAGGCGTGATCGAAGCGGCGGATCGCCTGATCCAATTCTTCGGTCAATTCGTCGGGCACCGAAACGGCATCTGGGGTTTCGGCGATATCGACGAGCGTGCCATCGAAATCGGTGAAAACGGCGAGCCGGGGCGTGGCGTCGCCGTGCTGGACGATTGCATCGGTCATGGTCGAGCCTTGTCTGGATTGCGTCTTAACCTTTCAACGCCCCATCGTGGCAAAAGGTTCGTGCCTCATGGCAGCCATGCGCGAAGGCGGCTTTCTGAATGCATTCTTAATGGGGCATTCGACAGCGGTTCAAAGCGACACACATATCCAACGGACAGGATCGCAACCCGGCCAGGCCGGAAAGTCCAAGCGTCAACCCGTCCGGAACCGAGACCGATGTACCAGATCGTCCTAACAGCCCTTTTCGCCCTTGCCCTCAGCGTTCTTACTTTTGCCGCATCCATGGCGGAAGTGCCACGCAGCGAGATGTCTCCCGCGATTCTGGTGGCTGAATAAAATGGTCAATATCGTCAAGCTGCGGGCGCTGCGCGCCGACGGGATCGGTGCCCGCCTCTGGCAGTGGATGGCTCAGCGGCACCTGCCGCAGGTGCCCTCGCCGGTTGAAGCCGTAGAGGCCGTTCGGGCGGTGCGCCGCCCGCTGAAATCGGTGCGCAAACCGGCCTAGAATTGTGCCTCAGGCCAGGGGAATGCCCTTGTTGCCCTTGTCCGCCTGATAAGTGGCCGACAGGTTGTTGTAGAGCGCGTTGATGTCGTCGATACGCCCGGTCAGGCTCTCGCGATGGTCCCGGTCGAGGCCGGCGATCAGTTCCTGCAAGCCATGGCTGGTGAAAAAGGCGTTGCTGCGATTATAGAGCGGGCGATCCGGCGAGGCCGCTTCCATGCCCGGCTCGGGTACCGCATAGACCGCTTGCAGGATCTGGATATCGTAGGGAATGGCGAAGCTGTCGCGGCTATCCTGGTGGCTGAACAGATAATAGAAATTGTCGAAGCCCGACCAGGTGATGCCGGAAAGGCAAAGCGAACAGGGTTCGTGGGTGGCGAGGAACAGGCAGTCTTTCGTCGCCGGGCGCTGGTCGGCGGGGAGTTCGAAGAAGCGCTTGATGGCATGCATTTCGCCGTGCCACAGCGGATTGTCGATCTCGTTATTGGTTTCGGCCACCACGACCGAGAGGTCGGACTTGCGCAGGATGGCGGCGCCGAAGAGCTTGTTTCCCCTGGCCACGCCCTTCGATGTCACCGGAGCGATATCGTGCTCGATAACGTCGAGCAGGCGGGAAACGAGATTGGCAGTGTCCAAGTCTATTGCTCCTTGGCGGCAACGAAGCCGATCAGCGGGATGCCTGCAGCGTCGAGCAGACGCAGGCTGTTGTCGCTGACCTCATAGCGCGAAACCGCCGCCAGGGCAGCGAAAAAGCTCAGCTCTTCCGCCATTGCATCGGGAGCGCAGGCCATGCGGGTCGCCGCTGCCGGGCCAAAGCTCAAAGCTGCGCCATCAATGCTCGCTTCGGTGAAGTAGCGGTTGCAGCCGCCAAAGCCACTGGTGCGCAGATCGGCTTCGATCGTCATGGTCGGTTTGCGCTGGCCGGTCACCGGTTTGCCGCCAATGCTGGTCGCTTCCCATGCCTGTCCAATGAGCGCCGGGTCGGGCATGGGCAAAATCGGCTCGGGGGTGGGCGGCACCGGCTGGCTGGCCACCCGCTGCACGAGAATGCTGAGGCCGGTCGGGTTTGCGAGGTCTATCGGGACCGGAGCGGGCGTGGCGAACACCAGCATGTCGCCATGACGGATTTCGGCGACCAGCCCATAGCGACCTGGCGTCCTGTCGAGGCTGCTGCGCACATTGAGCAAGAAGCTGAGTGGGGATTGCGCCTTGGTGCCGATGGTCTGGCCGGCGCCCACCACCGGCTTGCCATCGGGCAGGGACACCACGCCGACATGCAGCACGGCGCCTGCCGGCAGGGCCATGCGCTCGCGATAGACCACGTCGCCGGAAAGGGTCAGCGGTGCGGCCAGTGCCGGCATCAGCATGAGCAGAAAGGCCGCGATGACCTGAGCGAGGCGGGACGCAAACATAGCCAAATTCCTTCAAGGGTCGACGCATTCTAGCGCAGTCCCCATCGGGGCGCGACCGACTCTGCCCATTAGGGTTACGAGGCCGGCGTCAGATCAACGCCTGATCTCGATTGGCGTTTCAAAGAAATGCTCTTCGAGATTATTGCCGTCGCCGCCGCGATCGACCACCAGATAACGGCTCTCTCTTTCGAGCGGGGTCAGCACGCCGTGCCAGGTGTTCATGGCGATGTTGACGCCTTGGCCCGCTGCCGGGGCAAAGGCGCGCAGCCGGGTCGGCATGCCGCCCTGGTCTTCGGCCACGATCACCAGCCATGGCGCGTCGGACAAGGGATAGAAGGCCTGGCTGCCGAGAGGATGGCGCTCGACCATTTTCAGCGCCAGGGGCAGGGCGTAGGGCTGTCCATGGAAGATCGAGATCAGCGGGCGCGGATGCACGCCGCCCAGCTCGATCCGCGCCAGATCGTGGTAGCGCTCGGTCATCCCCGAATTGATGGGATAATGGTGGGCGCCTTCGGTGGTGATCACCTGCCCGAAGGGGGCGAAGGCCTCGGCAGTCAGCGGTTCGATGATGACAGGGCGGTCGGTCATGGCTCAGAACGGCAGCTTGGCGTGGCGGTTGACGTCCTTGTAGAGCAGGTAGCGGAAGCGCTCCGGCCCGGCATAGCAGGCCTGCGGGCAGAAGGCGCGCAGCCACATGAAGTCCCCGGTTTCCACCTCGACCCAATCGCGATTGAGCCGGTAGACCGCCTTGCCTTCGAGCACATAAAGCCCGTGCTCCATGACGTGGGTTTCCTCGAAGGGAATGACCGCGCCGGGCTCGAGGGTGACGATATTGACATGCATGTCGTGGCGCAGATCGGTAGGCTCGACGAAGCGGGTCGTGCCCCAGCGATCATTGGTGCCGGGCATCCAGCGAATAGGCTCGTCCTGCTCGTTGGTGACGAAGGCGGACGGTATGTCGACGCCGTCCACCAGCTCGTAGCGCTTGCGCACCCAATGGAAGCGCACCGGGACGGTGGATTTGTTGACCAGGCTCCAAGCGCAGCCCGGCGGCAGGAAGGCATAGCCGCCCTCCTTGAGCAGATGCGTCTCACCCTCCAGGGTCAGCGTCATCTGGCCGGAGACCACGAAGAGCACGCCCTCGGCTTCGCGATTGGGCTCGGGCCTTTCGCTGCCGCCGCCAGGAAGCACCTCGACGATATATTGCGAGAAGGTTTCGGCAAAGCCGCTGAGCGGGCGGGCGATGATCCAGGCGCGGGTGTCTCGCCAATGCGGCAGGTAGGAGGTGACAATGTCGCGCATCACCCCGGCCGGCAGGAAGGCATAGGCCTCGGTGAAAACCGCGCGCTGGGTATGCAGGGTCATCTGTCCGGGCAGTCCGGCGGGCGGGGTGGCATAGGTCGAGGTCATGATGCGCTACCGAATAAAGGGGTGGCGAGACTGGCCCGCCACCCGAATGCTTAGCGGCAAGTCGGGGCCTTTGGCTAGACGGTGTAGCGCAGCACTGCGGCGAGGTCGCCCTTGCCGGGGATATCGTCGCGCCGGACGGCCATTACCGTTGCGCCACTGGCCAGCGCCCGGCCGGCGATTTCATCGACGATCCCGTAGTCGACCGCATCAGGCGTATCCGAGAAGCTGATAGCGCCGTTTTCCTCGTCAATGGTGCCATTGACGACATTGTCGATGTCGACGAGCAGAGTATCGACGGCGCCGAAAGTGGCGGCACGGGCGGCATCGGAGAGATCGGTGGTTGCCCGGTTCTGGCCGTTGCGGGTGTCGAACAGCGTGGCGAAGTCGGCAATCTTGCGCGCATAACGGGCATCGAGCACCTTGCGGGCGGCATCGGCCAGCTCGCCTTCAGCCAGTCGGTCGGGGCTGCCGGCAATGATGTCGGGCTCGAAATCGAGGCCGCTCACCGAACGGACCAGCGACGCCACAGGCTCGGTGGCGGCGAGGATCAGCGGCAGGTCCTGGTGTGCGAGGACCGGGCGCAAGGCGGCATCGACGCGGCGGATATATTTGGCCAGCTGCACCTTCTGGCCTTCCGAGCCATGGATGCGGCGGCTATGCGAGCGATCATTGATAGTAGACTTGTTCACCGCGTCGGCGGCACCGTCCGGGAAGCCGGATACGGCGACTTCGCTGGCCGGCAGGTCGGCGGCGATCTCCACCAGCCGCACCTTGTTCTCAGAAATGGCCAGCACATGGGCGGCATTGCGGAAGGTCACGGCGCGCAATAGCGGCTTGAGATGGAAGCGATCGGACACCTCGACCATATCGGTCAGTCGATTGGCCAGCCGGAACGTGCGGATATTGTCCGGGGTGGCAAAGATGGCGAGGCTGTGCGCCTGCTGGCGCCAGAAATCGTCGTCCTCGGCCAGATCGTCCAGTTCTTCGATGAGGCTGGCAAGACGCTTCTTGTCGATACCCGCGTCTGCCAATTGGGTCAGGGCATCCTTGCCCAGATTGCCAAAGGTTATCCTGCTTTTTTCGATATCCTGGGTGAGTGGCGTGGTTTCGAGGTAGATGGAAACGCTGGCGTCGTCTCGTGCGGCTCGAAGGGCGGTGAGGTCCTTCTGGGTCGGGATGTCGACATAAAGCATGCGGCCAAAGTCCTTTCAGTGACAGAGTTACTGAAGGCAAAAGGCCTGCCCGCCGGGTCTGTTCCGAAATCGGCCTGACAATAGCGTGATCAGACGGCGGGCTCTTCGACATGGCGCTTGAGACGGCTGAGCATGCCGGCGGCATAGGCGGCGTAGGGGCCGATCCAGCGTTCGTGAATGGCGTGAACAGGCATTGCATCGAGGTGGTTCCAACGCTCGCGGCCGCGCTTTTCGGCGACGACGAGCCCGGCATTCTCCAGCACGCCCAGATGCTGCATGACGGTGCAGCGGTCCAGACCGGGAAACCGGTCGCAGAGCATGCCTGTCGTCAACGGCTCTGCTTTCAGCGCATCCAGAATGCGGCGGCGCGCGCGGTGGCTCAAGGCCTTGAAAATCAGGTCGTCGGCGTCGTCATTTGACATGTTATAAAAATATAACATATTGTGATCGAGGTCAAGCCGAGGAGGTTGGTATGGCTTATGAGTTCACAGTGGGTGGACGTATATCCCGTCCGGTCCATGACGTGTTCGAGGCGGTGGCCGATCCGGCCAGGCTGTCGGGCTATTTCACCACGGGCGGCGCCAAGGGCCGGCTCGAAACCGGCGCCGTGGTGACCTGGGACTTTCATGACTTCCCCGGCGCTTTTCCGGTGCATGTCGTCGAAGTCGTGCCCGACCGGAAGATCGTGCTGCGCTGGGATGCGCCGCCCGATGATGATGCGGCCGGCCTCTACCAGACGACGGTCACCATGACCTTCGAGGCGCTGGAAGATGGCCGTACGTTGGTGCACATCCACGAGGCGGGCTGGCGCGAAAACGAAGCGGGGCAGAAGGCGTCTTATGGCAATTGCGAAGGCTGGACCGGCATGCTGGCCGCGATGAAGGCCTATGTCGAGCACGGTATCAACCTGCGGGACGGCTTCTACAAATGAGCACGGTGACCGCACGGGCCGAGTACGAATTTGCCAGTCTTTCGGCCGAACAGGTGTATGACGCCTGGCTGATGCCTGAACGTGCAAGACAGTGGATGACCGCGCAATTGCAGGCAAAAACGCCGGACGAGGTTGTTACCCGGGTAGAGATCGAGCCGGTGACCGGCGGAAAGTTCGTCTTCGCCGATAGCCGGGATGGGTCGGAGGCCTGGGGCACCTACAAGCGCCTCGATCGGCCGACCCGTATCGCATTCAGCTGGTTCGTGACACCCGAAGAAGAGGCAGAGGACAGTTCGCTGGTGACGCTGGAGATCGAACCGCGCGGCAAAGGGTGCCAGGTGCGGGTCACGCACGACATGGACGCCGAATGGGCCGAGTATGTCCCCCAGACGGCAGCGGCATGGGGCGCGATGTTGGCCGCGATCGATACAGCGTTCGGTTCGCGCTAGGGCAGAACTGCCTTCAAGCGCAGCAGGGCGATGCGTTCGACTTGCGCGCAGGCGGTGGCGAATTCCTCGGCCGCGGAATTGGCTATGCGTTTCTCGAAACTGGCCAGGATCGACGCCTTGTCGTGGTCGCGCACCGCGATGATGAAGGGAAAGCCGAACTTTTCGACATAGGTGGTGTTGAGCGCGGTGAATTTCTCGCGCTCGGCATCGGTCAGCGCGTCGAGGCCGGCCGAGGCCTGTTCGGCGGTGGAGTCGGCGGTGAGGCGCTTGGCGGCGGCCAGCTTGCCGGCCAGATCGGGGTGAGCGCGCAAAACGGCGAGGCGCTCTTCGGGCGTCGCCAGGCGGAACTGGGTCCGCAGCGCGAAATGCAGGCCGATGGCGGTGTCATTGGCGGGACCCATCTCGCCTGCCCAGGCGCGGTCGGCGATCCAGTGGGAATGCTCGAAGATTGAGCCGAAGCGTTCGACGAACTCCGCTTTCTCCATCTGGCTCGGCACCATTTCTGGCGCCATATAGGGATGTTCCTTGGCCCAGTGCTGGGCAATCTCGAGCCGGGTGGGGATCCAGACCTTGTCGAAGCCCTTGATATAGTCGACGAACTTCTTGAGCCCTTGATAGCGCCCCGGCTGTCCCACCAGACGGCAATGCAGGCCCAGCGACATCATCTTGGGTGAGCCCGCCTGGCCTTCGGCATAAAGGCAGTCAAAGCTGTCCTTGAGGAAGGTGAAATATTCCTCGCCATTGTCGAAGCCCGGCGCGGTCACGAAACGCATGTCGTTGGCCGAAAGCGTATAGGGGATGATGAGCTGCGGGGTGCCGGCGATCACCTTCCAATAGGGCAGGTCGTCGTCATAGGTGTCCGAGATATAGGCAAAGCCGCCGGCCTCGGCGACCAGCTCGACGGTATTGAGGCTGGAGCGTCCAGTGTACCAGCCGAGCGGGCGCGCTCCCGTTGCGATGGTGTGGAGCCGAATGGCCTCGGCGATCTGGGCGCGTTCCTCCTCGGGCGGCATGTCCTTGTGCTGCACCCATTTGAGCCCATGGCTGGCGATTTCCCAACCGGCCTCCTGCATGGCGGCCAGCTGGGCCGGCGCGCGCATCAGCGCGGTGGCGACGCCATAGATGGTGACCGGCAGGTTCGCCTCGGTGAACAGCCGATGCAGCCGCCAGAAGCCGGCGCGGGCGCCGTATTCATACATGGACTCGACATTGGCGTGGCGCTGGCCCGGCCAGGGCGCAGCACCGAGCACGTCGACCAGGAAGGCCTCGGAGGCCGCATCGCCATGCAGCACGCAGTTCTCCCCGCCCTCTTCGTAATTGAGCACGAATTGCACCGCCACGTGCGCGCCGCCCGGCCAGTTGGCATTGGGAGGGGTCTGGCCATAGCCATGCATGTCACGGGGGTAGCGGTTCATAGGAGGTCTCTTCAAAGTCAGGCTGAGACCAATGGTAAGCAAAAGGCAGGGTGCGGCGCTAGGGGGTGAGCGATGGAGCGTCGCGATCCACCGTTCCGCGCCACCCGCCTAATCCAACGTCCCCACCAGAGTATCCAGCTTGTTGAAAAAGCCCTTCCAGCCGGCATGGGCGCCGCCATAGGCCTGTTTCTGGTCGGGGCGGAAGCCGGATTGCTCGACGCGCAGCATGGTGCCGGTGCCGCTGGGAGTAAGCGTATAGGTGACGACACTTTTCAGCGCATAGGTCGGGTCATCGTTGGTGAAGTCCCAGGTATAGGAGAGGCTGCGCTGGGGATCGATTTCAAGCACTTCGCAGTCGAGCACGCCGCCCCATTCGCCGCGCAGCTTGAACTTGTGGCCGACCACCGGCGCGAAATCGTTCTGCATCAGCCAGTCGGCGATCAGCTGCTGTTGCGTCAGGGCGCGCCAGACCTTTTCAGGCGCATGGGCGAGCTCGCGCTCGATGACGACGGAGCGGGTTTCGGCGATGCTCATGAGAATCTCACGTTTTGGTTTTGGCGGGTTTGGCGCGGTTGGCGGCAGCGGCTTCGCGGATCAGGGCGATGAAACCGGCCTCGTTGATGCTCTCGTCCTCGAAGAAATCGATGGCGCGGCGCACATTGCCCTCAAGGCTGGAATTGAAGAGTTTTTCGGCGTCCGCCAGTGCTGCGCCTTTGGGGAAGGTGGTTTTCACGTAAGCCTTGTAGACTTCGCCGGTGCACAGAATGCCGTCCGCCGACCATACCGGCTTGCCCCATTTCCATTCCTCGACCACGTCGGGCAGCGCCTCGTGGATGAGTCGGCGGATCGTGGCGAGCTTTTCGCCACGCCAATCGGGCAGGGCGGCGATGCGCTGGTCAATGAGTTCGCTCGGCGTGGCGCCGGTGGCGAGGTCGGCGGCACTGTTCTTGGAAAAGGCCATGGGGTTACATCCTTTCGCCGGGCAGGAGGCTGGCCTGCTTCACCCACTCGGCGAAGCGGCCCGCGTCGAATTCATCGGTTTCGTAAATGTCGAGATAGCGCACATGCGCCTGCTTGGACGTGCCCGGCGGGACCGGATCGAGATGGGCGCCCTGGAAGAACGAGACTTTCACGTAGCGGGTGAGGCAGTGAAAGCCGAGGAACCAGACATCCGTCTCCGTTCCGTAAAGCGGAGAATTCCACTTCACCGCCTTTTCGACATTGGGCAGGGTTTGGGTGATCACGGCGTCGAGGCGGCGGCCGACTTCTGATTGCCAGCCGGGCATGGCGGCGATGTAGCGCTGCACCACGGCGTCGCCATAACCCTTGGCGATTTGCGGATTGCCGCCGGCCAGGCGGGCAATGCCATCCGGCCCGGGCTTTAGGGCGGGGCGCCGGGTCATTGATCCATCCTTGTCAGCGTGTTTTCCAGCGCGTCGAGACGCGTGTTCCAGAAACTGGTCATCTCGCGGGTCCAGTCCAGCAGCGGCGCCAGCGCATCGGTGCGGGCGGTGTAATGGGTCTGGCGCCCGGCATGGCGGTCCTGCACCAGGCCGGCCTGCCTGAGCACTACCAGGTGCTTGGAGACGGTCGGCTGGGATACGCCGGCCCAGTCGGTAAGCGCGCCCACGGTCTGCTCGCCATCGCGACACAGCCGCTCGAAGATCGCCCGCCGCGTTGGATCGGCGAGAGAGCGGAAGAGCAGGTCGTGGGGCAGGGGTGCTGACATATATTCACCGTTGGCTATGAATTAATTCATAGCTGAATGGCTATGCGTGTCAAGCGTCCGGGCTTGCTTAAATCGCCCCGGGCATGGACAGGCTTTCGAAATAGCCCTTGGCGTGTTCGTAAAAGATCGCCGGCGCCAGGTGCAGGGCGCCACCATTGCGCACCAGAATGCCGAAGCGATTAGTGGGCAGGCCGCCATCCTGCAATTGCTTGAACACCAGCCGCCCGGCGGCGATGTCATTCTGGGCGCCGATCGGGGTCATGATCGAGGCATAGTGCCCGCCCAGCGCCAGTTCCACCAGCATGCGGATCGAATCCACCTCCACCAGCGGCGGGGTGATGGCCGCCGAGGAGCGCAGAAAGGGCTCGATGACTTCGCGGATGGAGATTTCCGGCTTGCCCACGGCCAGCGGGTGTTCGAGGCATTGCGCCATGGTGAGGTTCTGCGCCGTCGCCAGCGGATGGTCGGGAGTCATGACCACGCCGATGCTGACGTCGCGGCGAAAGGCGATGTCGACATGGCGCGTTGCCTTGGCGGTGAAGCCGAAGCCGATATCGACCCGCTCATCGACCAGTCGCTCGATGACTTCGGCCGAGGGCACGATGGAAACATCGAGATTGAGCCGGGGATAGCGGCGGCCGAAATCGCTGATCAGCTGCGGCAGGAAGGAGAGGCCGACACTCTCGACCGTGGCGATGCGTACCGAGCCGGCCCGTACCCCGCGCAGCATTTCGATCTCCGATACGGCAGCCTCCATCGGCGCGGCGAGGCGGCGGGAATGGCGGAACAGGATTTCACCGGCGGGAGAGAGGCGCAGGCGTCTTCGTTCGCGCAGGAACAGGGCAATGCCCAGTGCATCCTCGAGCTGCGCCACCTGCCTTGTGACCGCCGATGAGGCCACGTTAAGCCGCCGCGAGGCCTCGCGAATGGAGAGGTGGGTGGCCACGGCGTTAAAATAAAGCAGCGAGGGCTGGTGGAACACCCGCGCCAGGAGGCTTGCCGACAGGGCATGTTCTCGCGGCCGGTCCGGGGGCTGACGAGGATCCATGCTGGTGCTCCGTTGTTGCCGAATTGGCAGCATAGTGCTTCCAATTTAAGAGTATCAAGAGCAGTAACGCGTGTTATGGTCGGGACGGGGATGACTTTGATTGTGCATGCTGCGGTTCGGACCGGCCCCATGTTTCGACCCGGCATGCGGAAGGAGCAGCAGCATGGCGGACGGACGCCTCACCACTCACGTGCTGGACACGATGCATGGCAAGCCGGCGCGCGGCATGCGCATCGAGCTGCATTTCGTGCATGGCGACCACACCCATCATCTGCTCGACAGTTATACCAATGAAGACGGTCGGGTGGACCAGCCGCTGCTTGGGCCGGATCAGTTCCAGCAGGGCGAATTCGAAATCCGCTTCCATGTCGGTCAGTATTTCGAGCGCTTGGGCGTCGAGATTGCAACGCCATTTCTCGATGTGGTGCCGATCCGCTTCACCATTTCCGAGGACAAGCACTATCACGTGCCGCTGCTGGTAAGCCCCTTCTCCTATTCGACCTATCGGGGGAGCTGAGCCATGGTCGATGTCGCCAATGCCATCCGCTTCCTGCTCAATGGCGAGGAGGTGACGCTGACCGATGTGGCGCCGGACCTGACCCTGCTCGACTGGCTGCGGCTGGAGCGGCGCCTGCGCGGCTCCAAGGAAGGTTGCGCCGAGGGCGATTGTGGCGCCTGCACGGTGCTGGTCGGCAGGCTTGCGGGCGAAGAGATCATCTATGACTCGGTCACCGCCTGCATCCGCTTCGTCGCCAGCCTGCACGGCACCCATGTGGTGACCATCGAACATCTGCGCGGTGAAAACGGCGTCTTGCATCCGGTGCAGCAGGCCATGGTCGATCACCATGGCAGCCAGTGCGGTTTCTGCACGCCTGGCTTCGTCATGAGCCTTTATGGCTTGTGGATGCGCGAACCCAATCCGACGCGCCCGGCCATCGAGAAGGCGTTGCAGGGCAATCTCTGTCGCTGCACCGGCTATGCGCCGATCATCCGCGCGGCCGAGTCCCTTTCCCAATATGGCCAGCCGCAGGGCGATCCGCTCTGGGCCGAGCGCATTGCCGCCCGGGCCCGCATCCAGGCGCTCAATGACGGCAAGCGGGTGGAACTGGGCGCGGGCGAAAAGAAGATTTTCATCCCCGCCAGCCTCGACGATTTTGCCGATATCTACGCTGCCAATCCGCAGGCGCGCATCGTGGCCGGCTCCACCGATGTGGGGCTCTGGGTCACCAAGTTCATGCGCCCGATCGGGCCGGTGATCTTTATCGGCCATCTGCAGGAACTGCGCCGCGTCGTCGAGACCGAGGCCGGTGTCGAAATCTTTGCCGGCGTTTCCTATTCGGAAGCCTTCCCGCTGATCGAGACCCGTTTCCCGCACCTCAATGAATTGTGGAACCGCATTGCCGGCGAACAGGTGCGCAATATGGGCACGATCGGGGGCAATATCGCCAATGGCTCGCCCATCGGCGATACGCCGCCGCCCTTCATCGCCCTGGGGGCTACTTTGCGCCTCCGTCGCGGCAGCGAACGGCGCGACATCGCGCTCGAGGACTATTTCCTCGCCTATGGCAAGCAGGACCGCCAACCGGGTGAGTTTGTCGAAAGCATCACGCTGCCCGTGCTTCCCGAAGGCGAGCATTTCGCCACCTACAAGATTTCCAAGCGCCGCGACGAAGACATTTCGGCGCTGTGCGGCGCCTTCCGGGTCGCGGTTGGTGGAGACGGCATGGTGAGCCTGGCGCGCATTGCCTATGGCGGCATGGCCGGAACGCCCAAGCGCGCCAGCGCGGTGGAAGCGGCGCTGCTCGGCAAGCCCTGGACGCTTGAAAGCGTGGAAGCTGCCCTGCCAGCCTTCGCCATCGACTACCAGCCATTGTCCGATATGCGGGCTTCGGCAGAATACCGGCTGCTGACGGCGCAAAACCTGCTCAAGCGGTTCTTTCTTGAAACGCAGGGCCAAAGCGCGCGGCTGACGCGGGAGGTGGCATGATGGGCGTTCTCGTGACAGGCCCCCTCATCCGCCCTTCGGGCACCTTTTCCCACGGGGGGAGAAGGGACGTGCAGTGGCCAGAGAGGCACCATGCTAGCCTTCTCCACTTGTGGGAGAAGGTGGCTCCCGCACAGCGGGAGACGGATGAGGGGTTTTGTCCATGAACAAGCACGACGCCGCCATCAACCTTTCGGTGCTGCACACCAATACCCGCCATGACAGCGGGCCCAAGCATGTGACGGGCACTGCCGAATATATTGACGACATGGCCGAGCCGCTGGGCACCATGCATGCCTATCTTGGCCTTTCGACCAAGCCGCATGCCGAAGTGCTCGGCATGGATTTTACCGATGTCCTGAATACGCCGGGGGTGATCGGCGTGCTCACCAATGCCGACGTGCCCGGCGCGCTCGATATCAGTTCGGCGCATGTGCATGACGAGCCGCTGTTCGCTGATGGCGTGGTGCATTTCTGGGGCCAGCCGATCTTTGCGGTGATCGCTGAAACCCGCGATCAGGCGCGGCGGGCGGCACAACTGGCCAAGGTCGATTATCGCGATCTCTCCTTCTTCACCGATGTGCGCTCGGCCCAGGCGGCGGGTGGCAAGGAGGTGACCAAGCCGCTCAAGCTCGAACGCGGCGATGTCGAGGCGGGCATGGCATCAGCCCCGCGCCGCCTCAAGGGCGCCATAACCATTGGCGGGCAGGATCACTTCTATCTCGAAGGCCAGATCGCGCTGGCCATTCCGGGCGAGGACGAGGATGTGATCGTCCATTCCTCGACCCAGCACCCGAGCGAGGTGCAGCTGATTGTCGCCAATGCGCTGGGCATCCGGCAGAATGCGGTGACGGTGAATGTGCGTCGCATGGGCGGCGGCTTTGGCGGCAAGGAAACCCAGGGCAATCTCTTTGCCGTGGTGGCGGCGCTGGCGGCCAAGAAATGGAACCGCGCCTGCAAGCTGCGTCCCGACCGCGACGACGACATGAGCGCCACCGGCAAGCGGCACGATTTCGTCGTCGACTACGAAGTGGGCTTTGACGATAGCGGCAAGATTCACGCCGTCGACGCGCTCTATGCGGCGCGCGGTGGCTTTTCCGCCGACCTGTCCGGCCCGGTGACCGACCGGGCGCTGTTCCATTGCGACAATGCCTATTGGTATCCGGCGGTGCGCGCCAAGTCGCAGCCGCTCTACACCAATACCGTCTCCAACACGGCTTTCCGCGGCTTTGGCGGGCCGCAGGGCATGATGGGCGCCGAGCGCTGGATCGAGGATATCGCCTATGCGCTGGGCAAGGACCCGCTCGATATCCGCAAGGCCAATTTCTACGGCACCGACACCGACAATATCACGCCCTATCACCAGACGGTTGAGGACAATATCGTCCACCGTGTCGTGGAGGAGCTGGAAAAGAACGCCGACTACCATGCGCGGCGCCAGGCTATTCTGGATTTCAATGCCGGCAATGCTCTTCTCAAAAAGGGCATTGCCCTGACGCCGGTCAAGTTCGGCATCTCCTTCACCGCCACCTGGTACAATCAGGCCGGCGCCTTGGTGCATGTCTACAAGGACGGCTCCATCCATCTCAGCCATGGCGGCACCGAGATGGGGCAGGGGCTCTATATCAAGGTGGCGCAGGTCGTCGCCGACGCCTTCGGGGTCAATCTCGATACCGTCAAGATCATGGCCACCTCCACCGGCAAGGTGCCCAATACCTCCGCGACTGCTGCTTCATCGGGCTCCGACCTCAACGGCATGGCCGCCTGGGATGCCTGCGAGCAGATCAAGACGCGGCTGGTGGCCCATGCGGCCAAGCTCTACGGTGCCGAGGAGGCCGATTGCCAATGGGTGCAGGGCGGCATTGATGTCGGCCGCAAATTCGTGCCCTTCGCCGAGCTTGCCGCCTCTGCCTATATGAACCGGGTGCAGCTGTCGGCTGCCGGCTTCTACAAGACCCCGAAAATCCACTGGGATCGCGCTACCGGCAAGGGTCACCCCTTCTACTATTTCGCCTATGGTGCCTCGGTCAGCGAAGTCACCATCGACACGCTGACCGGCGAATATACGGTCGATCGCGTCGATATCCTGCACGATGTCGGCAAGTCGCTGAACCCCGCCATCGATATCGGCCAGATCGAAGGCGGCTTCATCCAGGGCATGGGCTGGCTCACGACCGAGGAGCTGGTCTGGGACGCCAAGGGCCAGTTGCGCACCCATGCGCCCTCGACCTACAAAATCCCGCTGGCCTCCGATATTCCGCCGGTTTTCAACGTCCACCTAGCCGAATGGTCGGTCAATCGCGAGCCAACCATCGGCCGCTCCAAGGCGGTGGGCGAGCCGCCCTTCATGCTGGCCATGAGCGTGGTGGAAGCCCTCAGCATGGCGGTGGCGAGCGTCGCTGACTATAAGATCGCCCCGCGCCTCGATACCCCGGTGACCCCAGAGCGGGTGCTGATGGGCGTCGAGCGGCTCAAACGGGAGGCGCGCGGGTGAGATTGGTCACTGACTTCATTGCAGTACCCCCACCCAACCTCCCCCTGATAGGGGGAGGGGCCGCTCCACTCGGATACGAATTTCTCGCGTTGCACTCCGATCTTCTCCTCCCCCTTCTTGAGGGGGAGGCCGGGTGGGGGTATTTCGATGAGTGAAGACCTCACCGCTTTCCTCTCCGCCAATCCCCACGCCATCGTTTGCGAACTGACCGAAGTGCGGGGATCGTCGCCGCGGGAGCGGGGCACGTTCATGCTGGTGGGCATGGGGGCGATTTTCGGCACCATTGGCGGTGGGGCGCTCGAATATATGGTCATCGACCATGCGCGGCGCCTGCTGGTCGAAGGGCGAGCCGAGGAGGCGATGGATGTGCCGCTCGGCCCTGAAATCGGCCAGTGCTGCGGCGGGCGCGTCGAAGTCTGCTTGCGCTATGCCGATACGTCCTTGCGCCGTGACCTCGTCATGCGCATTGCCCAGGAAGAGGCGTCGGCGGCGCAGGTCTATATTTTCGGCGCCGGCCATGTCGGGCGGGTGCTGGCACAGATCCTGGCGCTCTTGCCGGTGCGCATCGAGGTGATCGATACCCGCCAGGCCGAGCTCGACATGCTTGCGCCCGGCATTGCCCATCGGCGGGTTGCCATGCCCGAGGCGGTGGTCCGCGCGGCGCCCGCGGGCAGCGCCTTCGTCATCATGACCCATGACCACGCCCTGGATTTTCTGATTGCCGGGGAGGCACTGGCCCGCCGCGACGCCGCCTATGTCGGCATGGTGGGCTCGAAGACCAAGCGCGCCAAGTTTTCGAGCTGGTACCTGCAACAGGGCGGCGACGAAGACACGCTCGAGCGATTGATATTGCCCATTGGCGCGCAAGGGCTTGGGGATAAACGGCCATCGGTGATTGCGGCACTGGCAGCCGCTGAAATTATAGTCCAGATTGGGGGACGGGAAGCATCTGTCGGGCGTAAGCCCACCCCCGCAATGGAGGGGGTGGGGAGTGGACGCTGATATGCATAGTCGCCTGGAATTGAGGGGCATCACCAAACGGTTTCCCGGCGTTCTCGCCAATGACAACGTTTCCTTCTCGGTCAGGCCCGGCGAAATCCACGCTCTGCTCGGCGAAAACGGCGCCGGAAAATCCACCCTCGTCAAAATGATCTATGGGATCATGCAGCCCGATGCCGGCGAAATCCTCTGGGATGGCCAGCCGGTGGTGGTGCAGAATCCCAAGGCGGCGCGCAAGCTGGGCATCGGCATGGTGTTCCAGCATTTTTCATTGTTCGAGGCGCTGAGCGTGCTCGAAAACATCGCGCTGGGCATGGATGCCAAAATCCCATCGCGTGAACTCGAAGCCCGCATCCGCGAGGTCATGCAGACCTATGGGCTGAGCCTTGATCCGCACCGGACTGTGGCGACCCTCTCGGTGGGCGAGCGCCAGCGTATCGAGATCGTCCGCGCGCTGCTGCTCAATCCAAAACTTCTGATCATGGACGAGCCCACTTCGGTGCTGACGCCGCAGGAGGTGGAGCAGTTGTTCACCGTGCTGCGCCAGCTGGCCAGCGAGGGCTGTTCCATTCTCTATATTTCGCACAAGTTGCATGAAATCAAAGCCTTGTGCGATACGGCGACCATCCTGCGCGGCGGCAAGCTGGTGGATACCTGCGATCCCAAGCATGAAACCAGCCGCTCCATGGCCGAAAAGATGATCGGCGGTGGGCTCAAGGATATCGTCAAGGCCGAGGGGCGTGCCTTCGGGCCGCCCAAGCTGGTGGTCAACCGGCTGGCGACGCGCAAGGGCGGGCATTTCGATGTGCCGGTCAACGATGTCAGCTTCACCGTGCGCGCCGGGGAAATCCTGGGCGTTGCCGGCGTTGCGGGCAATGGGCAGAACGCGCTGCTCGATGCACTGTCCGGCGAGATCAGGGGCGATGATCGCGAGGCCATCACCATTGACGGGCTCGGCATCGGCATGATGGACACCACCGAGCGCCGCCGCCAGGGCCTTTGCGCCGTGCCGGAAGAGCGCAACGGCCATGCTGCGGTTGGCGATTTTTCGCTGGCCGACAATTCCGTTCTCACCGCCCGCGATCGGCTCGGCATGGTGGTGATGGGCCTGATCAATTCGGGCGCCGCCCGCACCTATACCGGCAAGGTCATCGCCGAGTTCGCGGTCAAGGCGCTGGGTCCGTCCTCGACGGCCGGTTCGCTCTCGGGCGGGAATCTCCAGAAATACATCATGGGGCGGGAAATCCTGCAGAAGCCCAGCGTGCTGGTCGTCAGCCAGCCGACCTGGGGCGTCGATGCCGGTGCGGCCGCGGCCATTCACCAGGCGCTGGTGGATCTCGCCTCGGCCGGTTCGGCCATCGTGGTGATCAGCCAGGACCTCGATGAATTGCGGGCGCTATGCGACACGCTGGCGGTGATCAATATGGGACGGCTGAGCCCGGCGCGGCCGGTGGGGGATTTTAGCGTGGAAGAAATCGGCCTGCTCATGGGCGGCGTGCATGGAAGCACGGAGGCGGCATGATGCAGATCCGCCTCGAAAAGCGTCTCGAACCCTCCAAGACCATGCTTTATCTGACGCCCATCGCGGCCGTGCTGGTCACGGCGCTGGTGGGCGCGCTGGTGTTTTCGCTCATCGGCTATGACGGCATCGGGGCGGTGCGCGAAATCTTCCTCACCCCGCTGCTCAATCCGCTGAAATGGCAGGACCTGGCGGTCAAATCGGCGCCTCTGATCATCATCGCGGTGGGCCTCTCTATCGGCTATCGCGCCAATGTCTGGAACATCGGCGCCGAGGGGCAATATGTGCTCGGCGGTCTCGCCGCCACCGGCGTGGCCCTGCTTACTCGCGACATGAGCGGCCCCTGGATTCTGCCGCTGATGATCGCTGCCGGCATTGCCGGGGGCATGGCCTGGGCGGTGGTGCCGGCCTTTCTGCGCACCCGCCTGCAGGTCAACGAAATTCTCACCAGCCTGATGCTGACCTATGTCGCCATCCAGCTGCTCAATTATCTGGTCATCGGCCCGTGGAAGGACCCGATGGGCTTCGGCTTCCCGCAGACGCGGATGTTCACGTCCGACCAGATGCTGCCCAACATCATTCCGCGCACCATCGTGCATCTGGGCGTGCCCATTGCCATTGTCGTGGCTTTGGCCGCCTGGTTCTTCATGAGCCGGTCGGTGTTCGGCTACCAGATCAAGGTGGTCGGGGCGGCGCCCGACGCGGCGCGCTATGGCGGCTTCTCGGTCAACAAGACCATCTGGCTGGCCCTGCTCACCAGCGGTGCGCTGGCGGGCCTCGCCGGTGTGCTGGAAGCAGCCGGGCCCTTCGGGCGCATGGTGCCGTCCTTCCCCACCAATTACGGCTTTACCGCCATCATCGTTGCCTTTCTCGGGCGGTTGCATCCGGTGGGCATCATCTTTGCCGGCCTCGCCATGGCAGTTGCGGTGGTGGGCGGGGAGGTGGCGCAGACCACAATCAAGCTGCCGGTGGCCGCCGTGGGCATTTTCCAGTCGATGATGCTGTTCTTCCTCTTGGCCAGCGACGTGCTGGTCCGCTATCGGCTGCGCTTCGGCGCGACCCGTGAGTTGGAGGCCTCCCGATGAACGCCGATCTGCTCATTCCCATCATCATCACCCTGATCGGTGCGGCGACACCCATCCTCATCGCGGCGCTGGGCGAACTGGTCGTCGAAAAGAGCGGCGTGCTCAATCTTGGCGTCGAGGGCATGATGCTCATCGGCGCGGTGGTCGCCTTTGCGGTGACCTATCACACGGGCAATCCCTGGCTCGCCATTTTGTGCGCGGCCATTGCCGCCTCCGCCGCCTCGATGATCTTTGCCTTCCTCACCCTTTCGCTCTCATCGAGCCAGGTGGCGACCGGGCTGGCGCTGACCATTTTCGGCACCGGCTTCTCCGCTCTGTTCGGGCAGGCCTATACCGGCAAGCCCATCGAAATCTTCCGTTCGGTGTTCCCGACCGAGCTGGCCACCGATCCGTTCTGGCGGCTGATATTCGGTCATAGCCCGCTGGTCTATTTCTCGCTGCTGCTGGTCTTTGCCGTCTGGTGGTTCCTCAACAAGTCGCGCGCCGGGCTGATCCTGCGGGCGGTCGGCGAGAACGACTTTTCCGCCCATTCCATCGGCTATTCGGTGATCGGGGTGCGCTATGCGGCGGTGGCCTTTGGTGGCGCCATGGCCGGGATTGCCGGCAGCTGCTTTCCGCTGCTGCTCACCCCGCAATGGGCCGAAAAGCTCACCGCCGGCCGCGGCTGGATCGCGCTGGCCCTGGTGGTGTTCGCCGCATGGCGGCCGTTCCGCCTCCTGGCGGGCGCCTATCTCTTCGGTCTCGTCATGACCATCGAGCTCTACACCAAGGCATCGGGCAGCATGGGGCTGCTGCCGTCCGAATTCTGGGCAGCGCTTCCCTATCTCGCAACGATCGCGGTGCTCGTTCTGATCTCGCTGCGGCGGTCTGGAAATTCCGCCGCGCCTGCCTGCCTGGGCAAGCCGTTCATGCCCGGCCAATAACCACAATAACCGGAAACCCGTCAGTCAAGGAGAAACCAATGACACAGATTACCCGCCGTAATGTCCTCAGGATCGGCGCCGCCGGCCTGGCCCTGCCGCTCATGGGCTCGCTGGCCTTCGGCCAGGATGGCCCGTTCAAGATCGGCTTCGTCAATGTCGGTCCCAAGGACGACAATGGCTGGACCTATGGCCACTGGGTCGGCGCCCAGGCGCTGGAAGCCGAATTCGGCGACAAGATCGAAGTCACCTTCGTCGAAAGCGTGCCGGAAGGCCCGGATTGCGAGCGCGTGCTGCGTGAGCTCGCCCAGCAGGGCAACAAGATCATCTTCGCCACCAGCTTCGGCTTCGGCGACTATGTGATGAAGGTCGCCAAGGAATTCCCGGACGTGGTGTTCGAGCACGCCACCGGCTACCAGCGGTCCGACAATGTCGGCACCTATAATGCCCGCTTCCATGAAGGCCGCGCCGTCATGGGCACGCTGGCCGGTCATCTCTCCAAGACCAACAATATCGGCTATATCGGTTCGTTCCCGATCCCCGAAGTGGTCATGGGCATCAACGCCTTCACCCTGGCGGCCCGCAAGGTCAATCCCGAGATCACCGTGAACGTCGTCTGGCTGTCCAGCTGGCACGATCCGGCCAAGGAAGCCGACGCCGCCCGCGCGCTGATCGACCAGGGTGCCGACATCATCGCCCAGCACACCGACGGTCCGGCCGCCCTGCAGGTTGCCGAAGAGCGTGGGATCGTGGGTGGTTTCGGCCAGGGCGCCGACATGAGCGCTTTCGCGCCCAAGTCGCACCTCTCCGCCATCATCGACGTCTGGGCCCCGCACTACATCAAGGCCGTGCAGAGCGTCATGGACGGCACCTGGGTGTCGGCCGACAGCTGGCCGGGCATTGCCGATGGCGAAGTGGTTATCGGTGCCTATAACGAGAAGATCCCGGCCGACGTGGTCGCCGCTGCCGAAGCCGTCAAGGCCGGTATCGTCGATGGCTCGCTGCATCCGTTCACCGGCCCGATCGTGGACAATGCCGGCACTGAGCGCGTTGCCGCCGGCGCCACCGTCGACGACGCTGGCCTGTGGGCCATGGATTGGTATGTGGAAGGCGTGAAGGCCTGATTTTTCAGGGTTTTACGTGTGGGGGCGGGCTGACGTCCGCCCCTTTTTGACGATTGCTCTCTTCCTTCTCCCCTTGCGGAAGAAAGTGGCGCTTAGCGCCCGATGAGAGTTCTATGCGGGCTGAGACCAACCCCTCACCCGCCTATTGATCGCCTCTCCCACTCAGGAAGAGGTGGTGCCGGTGAATGGGGAGCGATGAATGCCCGATTATGCAATTTTCTACGAATGGGCGATGTTTGCCGCGCGCTGGCTGCACGTGGTCACCGCCATTGCCTGGATCGGCTCGTCTTTCTATTTCATCGCGCTCGACCTGGGCCTGCGCAAGACCCCGAGCCTGCCGCCTCTGGCGCATGGCGAGGAGTGGCAGGTGCATGGCGGCGGCTTCTATCACATTCAGAAATATCTGGTGGCGCCCGAATTCCTGCCCGAGCACCTGACCTGGTTCAAATGGGAAAGCTACGCGACCTGGCTCTCGGGCGCGATGCTGCTGGCGCTGCTCTACTATGTCAGCGCCGACATTTTCCTCGTCGATCGCAATGTGCTCGACGTGCCCAGCTGGGTGGCAATCATGCTCTCGGCAGGCTCCATCGTGCTGGGCTGGCTGCTCTACGATACGCTGTGCAAATCGCCCATCGGCCAGTCCACCACCGGGCTCATGCTGGTGCTGTTCGCCATTCTCGTGGCCATGAGCTGGGGCTATACGCAGCTGTTCACCAGCCGCGCCGCCATGCTGCATATGGGCGCCTTCACCGCGACCATCATGACCGCCAATGTGGCGATGATCATCATCCCCAACCAGAAGATCGTGGTGGCCGATCTCAAGGCCGGTCGCGTTCCCGACGCGAAATATGGCAAGATCGCCAAGCAGCGCAGCCTGCACAACAATTACCTCACCCTGCCGGTGATCTTCTTCATGCTCTCGTCCCACTATCCGCTGGCTTTTGCCACGCAGTGGAACTGGGTCATTGCCAGCCTGATCTTCCTCGTCGGCGTGGTCGTGCGCCACTATTTCAACACCCGCCATGCCCGCAAGGGCAATCCGCACTGGACCTGGGGCGTCGCCGTCATCCTGATGCTGGTGATCGCCTGGCTCTCGACCTCGCCCAAGCTGCCGAGCGCCGACACGCCGACGCTGGCAACCGCGACGGGGGAGCGCTTCATGTCCACCGAGCATTTCAAGGCGGCGAGCCTTGCGGTGCAGACGCGCTGCAGCATGTGCCACACTGCCGAGCCGGTCTGGGAGGGTATTTACGAAGCCCCCAAAAACGTCATTCTCGACAATGACATCGCCATCGCCAATCGGGCTCATGAGATCGTCATCCAGGCCGGCTGGAGCCACGCCATGCCGCCCGGCAACCTGACCGAGATGACCGAGGCCGAACGGGCGCTGCTGGTGGAATGGTATCGCGAAGGCGCGAATTCATGAGCCGGACCATTCTGCGCGGTCGGGTGCTGAGTTTTCACCGCGCGCCGCAGGACCTCGACGATACCGAGAGCTATCTCTATCTCGCGGACGGCGCGATCAGCATCGAGAACGGCAAGGTGGTTGCCGTGGGCGATTTCGCCGCGGCCGATCTTGCCGGGGCCCAGGTCGTCGATCATCGCCCCAACCTGATCCTGCCCGGTTTCATCGATCTGCATCTGCATTATGTGCAAAGCCAGATGATGGCGGCCTATGCTGGATCGCTGCTGGAATGGCTCAATACCTACACCTTCATCGAAGAGCAGAAATTCTCCCAGCAAGGCCATGCTGATGCGGTGGCGGTGGAGTTTTACGACGCCCTCATCCGCCATGGCACCACCACCGCCGTCGCCTATTGTTCAAGCCATCCGCGCTCGGTCGATGCCTTCTTCGCCGAGGCGCAGCGCCGCAATATGCTGATGGTGGGCGGCAAGGTGATGATGGATCGCAATGCCCCCGAAGAGCTCTGCGACACCGCCCAGTCTGGCTATGACGACACCAAGGCGCTGATCGCGCGCTGGCACGGACGGGGCAGGGGGCTCTATGCCATCTCGCCGCGCTTTGCCATCACCTCGACGCCCGCCCAGCTCGAAGCCTCGCGGGCGCTGGTGGCCGAACATCCCGATTGCTATGTGCAGACCCATCTCAGCGAGAACGACGCCGAGATCAGCTTTTCCATGGAGCTCTATCCCGATAGTCCCGACTATACCGGGATTTACGAGGATTACGGCCTGCTGGGCTCCAAAACGCTGCTCGGCCATTCCATCCATCTCAATCACCGCGAAGTGGGCGTGTTGGCGGAGACCGGCGCCGTGGCCGTCTTCTGCCCCACCTCCAATCTCTTTCTCGGCTCCGGTCTGTTCGACCGCGACCGACTGATGCAGAACGGGGTGCGTATCGGCATCGCCACCGATATTGGCGGGGGCACCAGTGTCTCGATGCTGCGTACGCTCGACGAGGGCTACAAGGTGCTGCAATTGCGCGGGCAAAGGCTTAATCCGCTCGCCTCCTTCCACATGGCGACGCGCGGCAATGCCGAGGCCTTGGGCCTGCAAGAGACCATCGGCTCCATCGCGCCGGGTCGTGCCGCCGATCTCGTGGTGCTCGATGCGCGGGCTACGCCCACCATGCGCATGCGCCGCTTCGAGACGCTGATCGAGGAGCTCTTCCTGCTCCAGACAATGGGCGACGATCGCGCCATTGCCGAGGTCTATGTGGCTGGCGCAAGGGCGAAGTCCACTTTAGGCGGGTTGTGACGAGACCGATGCTGTCCTAAAGCTGGGGACGAAACGAGGAATGCGAACACTCCTGTCGCCGCATCGCCTGGCCTTGGCCGGCGATCCGACCCGGCTGGGCCTTTGGGTCCGGCAGGGTTGATCTGGCATCACGAGGCCGCATTCGCACCCAGAACCCGAGGATCCCCCATGAGCGACTACCTGACCAAATCCGGCCTGTCCGTGCATCCTCTGCTGGTGGATTTCGTGGAACGGGAAGCCCTGCCGGGGACGTCGGTGTCGGCGGAGCAGTTCTGGTCCGGCTTTGCCGCCCTGCTGGCCGAGCATGTGCCCACCAATGCAAAACTCCTCGCCAAGCGCGACGAATTACAGGGCAAGATCGACGACTGGCATCGCCAGAACGGCCCGGTGGGCAACAATCCGGCCGGCTACGAAGCCTTCCTGCGCGAGATCGGTTACCTCGTCGATGAACCCGGTGATTTCAGCATCGAAACCGAAGGGCTCGATCCCGAAATCTCCAGCCTTTGTGGTCCGCAGCTGGTCGTGCCGGTCTCCAACGCCCGCTACGCGCTCAATGCCGCCAATGCCCGCTGGGGCAGTCTCTATGACGCGCTCTACGGCACCGATGTGATCCCCCGCGACGGCGATCTGGCCCCCGGCAAGGGCTATAATCCGGCGCGCGGGGCCGCAGTGGTGGCGCGGGCAGCACAGTTTCTCGATGAGAGCTTTCCGCTCGCCGCCGGCAGCCATGCCGATGTCACCGGCTATCACGTGATCAAGGAGGGCGATACGAGGCTCTTTGTCGTCGACACCGCCGCCGGCCGCACCGGTCTGCGCGACCCGTCTCAGTTCGTCGGTTATGGCGGCAGCGAAAGCGCCGGCGAACTGGTGCTCCGGCACAATGGACTGCATGTGGTGCTGGTTATCGTTCCCGATACCGAGATCGGGAAAACCCATGCGGCCGGCCTCAGCGATGTGGTGGTGGAAGCGGCGCTGACCACCATTCAAGATTGCGAGGATTCCGTCGCCGCCGTCGATGCCGAGGACAAGGTCGGGGTCTATCGCAACTGGCTTGGCTTGATGACCGGCACGCTGCAAGACACGTTCGAAAAGGGCGGTCAGACCGTCACCCGGAAGCTCAAGGCTGACCGGACCTATAAGGACATCCATGGCCAGCCCCTGGTGCTCAAAGGCCGCTCGCTGCTTTTGGTGCGCAATGTCGGCCACCTGATGACCACCGATGCGGTGCTGCTCAATGGCAAGCCAGTCGGCGAGGGCCTGATGGATGCCGCCGTGACGGCGCTCTGCGCGCTGCATGACAAGGGGGGCAATGCGCGTCATGGCGCCATTTATGTGGTCAAGCCCAAGATGCATGGTCCCGAGGAAGTGACCTTTGCCTGCGCCATCTTCGCCTCGGTCGAAAAGCTGCTGGGCCTTGCCGAAAACACCATCAAGATCGGCATCATGGACGAGGAGCGTCGCACCTCGGCCAATCTCAAGGCCGCCATCTACGCGGCGCGGGCCCGAGTGTTCTTCATCAATACGGGTTTCCTCGACCGCACCGGCGACGAGATCCACACGTCGATGGAAGCCGGCGCCGTGCTGCGCAAGGACGCGATCAAGTCCGAGCGCTGGATCGCCTCCTATGAGGATCGCAATGTGCTGATCGGTCTGGCCGCCGGTTTCTCCGGCAAGGCGCAGATCGGCAAGGGCATGTGGGCGCGCCCCGACGACATGGCGGCGATGATGGACGCCAAGATCGGCCATCCCAAATCTGGCGCCAATACCGCCTGGGTGCCTTCGCCGACCGCCGCGACGCTGCATGCTTTGCACTATCATCAGGTCGATGTGTTCGGCGCTCAGCGCCGCCGCCACAACGAGGCGACGCCGGGGCTCGACGCGCTGTTCTCCATGCCGGTGCTGGCGCCTTTTGCGCTGAGCCGCGAGGAGATCACCCGCGAACTCGAAAACAATGCCCAGGGCATTCTGGGCTATGTGGTGCGCTGGGTGCAGCAGGGCGTCGGTTGTTCCAAAGTGCCCGACATCAACAATGTCGGGCTGATGGAAGATCGCGCCACCTGCCGGATTTCCAGCCAGGCCGTGGCCAATTGGTTGCGCCATGGCCTGGTCAGCCGTGACGAGGTCACCTCGGTGTTCGAGCGCATGGCCAAGGTGGTGGACGAGCAGAATGCCGGCGACCCCATCTATCGGCCGATGAGCGAAAACTACCATTCCGTCGCCTTCACCGCCGCGCTGGATCTGGCCCTGCACGGTGCCGATCAGCCCAGCGGCTATACCGAACCCCTGCTGCATGCCGCGCGGCGCAAGGTGAAGGCGCGGGATCGGAAGTAGCCTATACTGTCCGGCGGCGTGCTCGGCTGACTGGCGTCGGCCACACACTCTATCGTCACCCTCGGGCCTGACCCGAGGGCCCTGCGCTTGCGGCAGGTGGGCAAAGGACACGCCAGGTCGCCGGCTATCATCCCCAAGGCAGCCGGGACCCAACCCGAGCTTTCAGCATGGGCACCAGCCGGGGAAAAATACAGCCTGCGTCAGTCGAGCGCGTAGGTGGGAAGCGTGATGGACGTGCCCGCGTGCACGATCTCCACATCATTGGCGACCAGCGTGGTGGCGGTAGCGATGGCTTCGCCGGTGCCGGGATTGCGGGCATAGCGGGGATGGGCTCCGGAGGCGATGAGCAGGCGCAGGCGGTGGCCGGCGCCAAAACTATGGGCCATGGCATGCAGCGGAATGCTCAATTGCCAGGAGCCGTCGGCCTCGGTCGGTGTATCTGGCGTTACATGGGCCAGCCCATCGGCGATGTTGCGCGAGACGCCATCGGGCCCGACATCGCAGAGGCGGACGAAGAAATCGACATTGGGCAGGGCGGCCCGCGCGTGCAGGCGCACCTGGCACTGGCCGATAAAGGTCAGCGGCGCCAGCAGCGCCGGGCCGGTATAGGTCAGCACATCGGGCCGGTTTTCCAGCGGCGCATTGTCCACCGCACCGGCTCCGGTAAAGGCGAAGATGGCGCCGCCCAGATTGGGCGTTGGCTCGGCGGGATCGTAGCGATAGCCATCATGGCTGCCCGGCACCGCCGGACTGTCCTCCAGCCTATCCTCCAGCCTTCCATTGGGAGCGATGAACTGGGTTCTGGGCACGACCGGCCCCGGTGGATAGCGGTCGAATTCGTGCCATTCGTCGCGGCCGGAAATATGGATGCGCACGGGATTGCGACGCAGGCCCGAGGTGTCGCCCAGCAGCTTGGCGCGCATCCAGATCAACGTTTCGCTGAGATTGTCGCGCTGCAATTCCTCGGCGATGTGAAACCAGGTGCCGATGGTGAGATAGGGCCTATGCCCCAGCTCCACCAGCCGCTGATAGTCGGCAAGCAGGGGATCGACCATGAAGTCGTACCAGCCAGAAATGAAATGCACCGGCGGCGTGTCCCTAGTCAGCCGGTGCCGGTGGTCGAGCTCGGTCCAGAACTGGTCATTGCCCACGGCATGCTCGAACCAGTGCCGCCAGAACCCGATCTTGTGTCCCACCGCCAGCTTGTCGGCTTCGATCAGCGGTAGGGTCGCTGCGGCGCGCTCGGTGCGCCTCTCGATGTCGCCCGAAAACATGCGGGCTGCGGTGGCCAGGGGATTGCTGCGCAACCCTTCGATCACCTGCACCCAACTCAGCCAGAGATTGAGGTGAAAGGCCCCCGACGGAAATACCACGGGCCGGAAGTCGGCGGTGGTCACCTTGGTGGCGAGTGCAGCTGTGGGTGGTAGCGCGTCGGAAATGGCCCATTGCGCATAGCCGAGATAGGAGGGACCGGTCAGCCCGATACGGCCGTCGAACCAGGGCTGGGCCTTGATCCAGTCCAGCGTCGCCAGCCCATCGGCGCGCTCATTGGCGAAGGGGTCGAAGCTGCCGCCCGATTTTTCCGTGCCCCGGCAGGCCTGCACCACGACATGAAAGCCGCGCTCCGCATAGGCCTCGGCAATGGGGCCGAAGCCGCGCCGCCCATAGGGCAGGCGCATCAATATGGTGGGATGCGGTCCCTCGGCGCGCGGCGCATAGTGGTCGGTCTTCAGCACCACGCCATCGGGCATGGACAGGGCGATGCCGCGTGTCTTGCGCACCGCGTTGAGGCGCGGCGGCAGGTCTTCGACCCAGGCCAGGTAAAGCGAGGGCAGGCTCACCGCTTCAGCTCACGAAATCAAACTTGTCGACATCGAACAGTCCGCGATCGGTCATCTTGAGATGGGGTATGACCGGCAGAGCCAGGAACGCCACCTGCAGGAACGGCTCGGGCAGCACGCAATCGAGCGCCTTGGCCGCGTCGCGCAGGATATGGAGATCATGCGCGACCGCCTCGAAGCTCTTGGTGCTCATCAGCCCGGCAATGGGCAGCGCCAGTTCGGCCGTCACCTTGCCGCCCTCGGCGACCACGAAGCCACCGCCCAGCTCGATCAGCCGGTTGACCGCGACGGCCATGTCTCCATCCTCGGCGCCGACCACGGTAATGTTGTGGCTGTCATGCCCCACCGAGGAGGCGATGGCGCCGCGCTTCAGACCGAAGCCGGTGACGAAGCTGCGGCCGATATTGCCGTTCTTGCCGTGTCGTTCGATCACCGCGACCTTGATCACATCGGCGGCGAGATCGGGCTGCAGGCCATCTGCGGTGGCGGCCAGCGTCGCCTCCTCGCGGAAGGTCAGGATCAGCCCGGGCTTGACCCCGATCACCGGCACCCGGTTCTGGCCCGGCTTGGGCGCGGTGATGAAGGCCTCGGCGTTCACCGGCGTCGCTTTCATCGAGCTGAGCCCAACCGGCGCAACCTCTTCGCGCGTTTCGAACAGGTCCGCAGTCACCAACCGGCCTGCCGATATGACGTCGGATACCTGGCAGGTTTCGAGATTGTCGAGCAGCGCGATATCGGCGCGCCAGCCGGGTCCGATCAGGCCGCGATCCCTGAGCCCGAAGATGCGGGCCGCCGAATGGCTGGCGGCGCGATAGACATGGTGGAGCGGTCGTCCCATGGCGATGAGCCGGCGGATGGAGCTATCGAGATGCCCCTCCTCGGCGATATCAAGCGGATTGCGGTCGTCGGTGCAGAGCGCCACGAAGCTCGAGGTGTTTTCGTCGAGGATTTCCGCCAGCGCCTTCAGATCCTTGGAGACCGAGCCCTCGCGGATGAGGATGGCCATGCCCTTGGCCAGCTTTTCACGCGCCTCGACCGCCGAGGTCGCTTCATGGTCGGTGCGGATGCCGGCGGCGAGATAGCCGTTGAGCGCCGTGCCCAGCAGCAGCGGCGCATGGCCGTCGATATGCCCGTCCTGGAACGCCACCAGCTTGGCGAGAATGCCGGGATCGGCATTGAGCACGCCGGGAAAATTCATCATTTCGGCGAGGCCGATCACCTTGGGGTGGTCGCGGAAGGGCAGCAGGTCGTCGATTTCCAGTTGCGCGCCAGCGGTTTCGAACCCGGTGGCCGGCACGCAGGAGGACAGGTTGACCCGCACATCCATGATGGTGCGCTCGGCGCTGTCGAGAAAATAGGTGATGCCCTCCGCTCCCAGCACATTGGCGATTTCGTGGGGATCGCAGATCACTGTAGTGACGCCATGCGGCAGCACGCAGCGGTCGAATTCGAGCGGCGTCACCAGGCTGGATTCGATGTGCAGATGTGTGTCGATAAAGCCCGGCACGGCAAAGCGGCCGCTGCCGTCGATCACCTGCTTGCCCTCATAACTGCCATGGGTGCCCACGATCCGGTCGCCGACAATGGCGATATCGGTGGTCGTCACTGCCCCGGTGATCACATCGAGCAGGCCGACATTGCGGATCACCAGATCGGCAGGGGCCTTGCCCTGTCCGGCCATGATCATGCGGGTGAGATTTTCGGGCGAAACCGGCGAATTCTGATTTTTATGCATGCCGAACGTTGGGTCGGCGGCGATGGCGCGTCAAGCCCCTCCTTGCCGCAGGACGGAACCTCCGGCGCCGCTGCACATTGGCATTGTGAACACCAATTGGAGCGCCCCATGCAGACCTATGATCCCAAGAAAGACGCCACCGATGTCCGTCAGGCCAGCCCGCGCAAGATGAACCTTCGCGTGCTTGTCACCTCGATGGTCGCCATCGTCGTGTTGTTCGCGATCATTTTCATCGTCTATTCCACCATGCAGCCGCAGCCGGCATAACAGGGTTCAGATGCTACTCCGCCGGTTGGCGAGGCCTTCTAACAGTCCATTATCGGCAGCGGGGTTTTCGCCTGCCTTCTGGCCGAGATGGATGACGTAACGATTGCGACCGCCGCCCTTTGCTCGATAGAGCGCGTCGTCGGCCAGGCGGGTCAGGTCATCCTCGGTGCCGGCGGCGTCGGGGGCGGTCGCTATGCCGATGCTGACACCGATTGATGCGGTGCCGTCGCGCAGGGCAACCGGGTCGCTGAGCACGCTGATAATGCTCTGCGCCAATCTGGTCGGCTGGTCATGATTGACGATGCCGGTCTGGATGATGGCGAATTCGTCTCCGCCGAGGCGGACGAGTGTGTCATCGGGCCGCAGCGTCCCATTCAGCCGCTGGGACACGTGGCGCAACAATTCGTCGCCCGCGGCATGTCCCAAAGTGTCGTTCACCTCCTTGAAGCGATCGAGATCCAGCGCCAGTAAAGCGACGCGCGGACCACCCGGCGGCAGATCGCGCAGCGCGGCCAGCAAGCGCAGGTGGAACAGCGCGCGATTGCCCAGCCCGGTCAGCGGATCGTGCAGGGCATTGTGGCTGGCCTCCTCGCGCTCGATGCGCAACTGCAGCAGGGCGAGATAGAGCCCCCTGAGCAACATGATCACAATCAGCATGGCGATGGCCAGCGCCGCCATCATCGCCGGCAGCGCCGAGCGCAACAGGCTTGCCCCCGGCGTGCCCGGCTTCCAGCTCAGTTGCGCCACAACCGTGCCATCCGCCGCCGTGACGGGCAGCATGGCGCGGTTTTCGATGGTGGATGTGGTCGCGTCGAGAAAGGCCACCATATCCATGCGGTACTGGTCGCCCAGTGCCGCGCCGAGGTCGGAATCGAGATATTTCACCGAGACCAGATAGCTCTCGGTGCCCGGCGCCGGGGCGTTCACGCCGCTGAAGGAGAGGATCGGCATGATGCCGACCAGAGCCGGTTTGTCCTCGAAGCGATTGAACGCGATGACATGGGGTGGTGTATCGTGCCCGCCGCGCCCGAATGCGGCGATATGGGCCTCCGTTGCGGGATTACGCAGCATGTCGAACATGGGGTCGAGGCTGCTGATGGCGGCGCGCGCGCTCTCGGGCGGAATGGCATAACCGTTGACCACCGAGATGATCGGGTTCAGCGCGTGATCGACGACGATGACGCGCTCATAGTCATAGGCGTCGAAGTGGTAGGTCCCCAGATTTTCGACGAGCCAGCCGATATCGCGCCGCTCCAGCGCGGCGATGCTGTCGTCCCAGATGGCAACGCCCTGCTGCGCCAGCAGCATCTCCGACTGTTCGCCTTCCAGCGCCCGCGTCAGCAGCAGCTTTTCGCGCTCGAGTTCGCTGTTGTCGATCTGCTCGGCCGACCACCACAAGAACCCCGCCAGTGCCACAAGCGTCAGCGCGGCAACGGCCGCGATAGGCAGCAGCAGCCTTATGGTGAACTGGGTCGTTGTGGGCATAGGCGCACTCCTTGGAGATAAGCTATTGTCCGCACAGGGCCTTATTGGGCAATGAAGGCGCCGGTCACGACAATGAAAGTCGTAAACATGTGGTTAGCGCGGGGTCTAGGGGCTGACTTTTGCCCCGGAGCTGGGCTATTGCTCTGCTTGTCTGTTGAGAAGGATGGTCGTCATGGCGTTGGTGGATGCATTGGTGCTGGAGCGGCAGCACGAATTGGCCTTGCGCAGCATCGAGCTGCCGCTCGAGGTCGGTCCGGGCATGGTCAAGATCGCCATCCATACGGTGGGGGTCTGCGGTTCGGACGTGCATTACTATACGCATGGGCGCATCGGTCCCTTCGTGGTCAACGCGCCGATGGTGCTGGGGCACGAGGCTGCCGGCACGGTGGTGGAATTGGGCGAGGGCGTGAGCCACCTCAAGGTGGGTGACCGCGTCTGCATGGAGCCAGGCATTCCCGATGCCAATTCCCGCGCCAGCCGGCTGGGCATGTATAATGTCGACCCGGCGGTGCAGTTCTGGGCAACGCCGCCGGTGCATGGGGTGCTGACGCCCCTTGTCGTGCATCTTGCCAATTACACCTTCAAACTGCCCGACAATGTCAGCTTCGCCGAAGGCGCCATGGTCGAGCCTTTTGCCGTGGGCATGCAGGCGGCCACCAAGGCGCGGATCACGCCCGGCGATACGGCGGTGGTGCTTGGTGCGGGCCCCATCGGGGTCATGGTGGCGCTGGCGGCGCTGGCCGGTGGCTGTGCGCGCGTCATCGTCGCCGATCTCGCCCAGCCCAAGCTCGACATTGCCGCGCAGTATCAGGGGCTCATTCCGGTCAATATCCGCGACAAGGACATAGTCGCCGAAGTGGCGCGGCTCACCGAAGGATGGGGCGCCGATGTCATTTTCGAGTGCTCGGGTTCGCCCCATGCCTGGAAGACCATCATGGATCTGCCGCGTCCGGGTGGCTGCATCGTGGTGGTCGGCCTGCCGGTCGAGCCGGTGGCGGTCGACGTGGCTGGGGCCTCGGTCAAGGAACTGCGCATCGAAAACGTGTTCCGCTATGCCCATCAATATGATCGCGCCATTGCGCTGATCGCTTCGGGCAAAGTCGATCTCAAGCCGCTGATCTCGGAAACCTTCGCCTTCAAGGACGCGATCAAGGCGTTCGATCGTGCGGTCGAGGCGCGGCCCACCGATGTCAAATTGCAGATCAAGGTGGCTGCCGAATAGGGGAGGCGAATATGGACCTGGGGCTGAAAGGCAAGATTGCCGTCATTACCGGCGGTACGGTGGGCATCGGTCTGGCCATTGCCGAAGGGCTGGCGGCCGAGGGCTGCAATCTGGTGCTGGTGGGGCGGGATGGCGCGCGGGCGCAAGCCGAAGCAGATCGCCTTGCCACCGAGTTCGGGGTGCGGGCAATAGCGGTCTCGGCCGATGTGGCGACGGCCGCCGGCTGTGACGCGGTGATCGCGGCCGCCGGCGCTGTCGATATCCTCGTCAACAATGCCGGCACTGGCTCCAACGAAACCATCCAGGAAGCCGACGACGCCAAGTGGCAATATTATTGGGATCTGCACGTCATGGCCGCGGTGCGGCTGGCGCGCGGACTGGTCCCGGGCATGAAGCAACGCGGCGGTGGTGCGATCATCCACAATGCCTCGATCTGCGCGGTGCAGCCGCTGTGGTACGAGCCCATTTACAACACCACCAAGGCCGCCTTGATGATGTTCTCCAAGACGCTGGCCAATGAGCTGGTGGGCGACAATATTCGCGTCAACACCGTCAATCCCGGGCTGGTGCTGACGCCGGACTGGATCAAGACCGCCAGGCAGATCGCCGGCGAGGACGGCTACCAGGCCCATCTGCAGGCAGTTGCCGACGAGGCCGGCGGGATGAAACGCTTCGCCGCGCCCGAAGAGGTGGCCAATTTCATCGTCTTCCTCTGCTCGGACAAGGCCAGCTACTCGACCGGCAGCACTTATTTCGTCGATGGCGGCTGGCTCAAGACCGTCTAGGGCGTTTCGCCCCGAGAACGTCTGGCGCGGCAGGTGCACCGAGCCTCCTGCCGGCCCTGCGGGGAACCGGTGAGCCGAATGGGGTGTTGTGGGGGCAGCGTCACAATGGGAGGCCCCGAGCATGGAAGTCGGCAACAGTTTTGGTCTGGTCGATACCTACCTCCCCACGCCGATCATCGCCATAAGGCTGCTGCTGGCCGCGGTGTTCGGAGCCATGATCGGTGTCGAGCGCGAAATCCATACCGCTCAGGCGGGGTTGCGTACCCATATTCTGGTTTCCGTGGCGGCGGCGCTCTTCACCATACTGGCCTTTGAAATCTACCACACGCTGGGCACGACCGAGACGGTGCAGGCCGATCCGATCCGTGCCGTCGAGGCGGTTACCGCCGGTATCGCCTTTCTCGGGGCCGGCGCGATCTTTCGCAGCGGGGCGGGCGTGAGCGGGCTCACTACCGGCGCCGGCATGTGGCTGGCGGGCGCGGTCGGCGTGGCCACGGCGCTCGGCCATTATGTGGTTGCGGGCGGCGTGGCGCTTCTGGCCGTGCTGGTCATGGCGTCGCTGCGCGTCTTTGCCCACCGGGTGGTGGGACAAAGGGAGGCCGCGCTGGCGGAGAGCAAAAACAAGGAAATTTAGCAGAGGGGGCCGCGGGGAGAAGCGGAACGCTTGCCGGCGCGCTGAGGGACAGGCGCGATCCAGCACAATGCTTCTCCCCCCGTACGGTTCGCGACCGGGAGGTGTCGCGCCCGTGCCCTTCGTGCCGGCATCCCCGAGGGGGAAGGGCACGTCCGATCACTGGCGGTGCAAACCGGTGACCGTATTCAGCGACGGAGAACGCACTTGGGAATGCAGGCTTGGTCGGGGGACCATAACTGCAGCGCTGTTCTCCGTCTAAGGCATGCAACCTGTGGACGCAGGTGTCACATGCCAACCGCATCGGGGCGCTGCGATTGCGCCCAGAAACTCACGATATCAGCCGCCTCGTGCCGATAGGCATCTAGCTCGGCATGGCGGCAGAATACTGCCGTGGCGCCAGCGGCGAGCAGCGCTTCGCGGGCTTGCAGCCCTGCGATCTGCGCCATCACCGCGATGCGCACGCCCTTCGGGCGCAGCACCGCCTGATTGCGCGCCAGGAATTCGAGATTGGCGCCGCTATGAGACTTGAGGTCCACGATCACCAGGTCCGGCCAGTCGCCGCCGGCGTCGGCAAGCAGCGCCAGAAGGGCCGCTTCGCCTGAAGCGGCGTCGCCGAGATGACGGACATCGGGCGAGCCCTGGCCGAGCAGCATGCGGGTCAGCAGATATGCCGAATGCCCATCATCATCGATCAGGGCGATAAAGGAATTGTCGTGGGACGCAGCACTCATGGGACACCTCTTGCCCCGCGCCGCGCGGGACAATTCGAAAGCAAAAACTTCGCCCTGCGCGTCGACAAGACCGGCGCGGGCAGATGGATTTATAACGGGTGGTCAAATCATCCGGCGGGGCCTAGCCGTCGGAAAAAGCGCCGAGTGCAACACATCGACTGGCCGGCATATGGTGGATGTCCGGGAAGCTGAACAGGCAAACTGAGGTAAAACTGATGTAACCCGGCTTGCGTTTTACATGTAACGCGCCGAAAGTCATCTGCTGATGAGAGGGGGAGATTTGGTGGCGGGGGACCCAAATCGGGATGATATTGAACGGGCGCTCGCCAAAGTGCTCGATTGGCCCGAGATCGCCCGCTCCCCGCAATTGGCCCGCTTCATCGACTATATCGTGCGGCGCAAGCTCGACGGCGACGAGCAGTCGATCAAGGCCTATTCCATTGCCGTCGATGTGCTCGGCCGGCCGCCTGATTTCGATCCGCAATCCGATCCCATCGTGCGCGTGCAGGCGCGTCGGTTACGTGCGCTGCTCGAGCAATATTATCGCACCGATGGCGCCGGGGACGTGGTGCATATCCATTTGCCGGTGGGCCGTTACATCCCCGACTTCCTCGCCGCCGGTGCCGCGTCCAAAGCCGAAATAGAGCAGGACATGGCGCCCCCACAACCGCCGCCGCCAGCTGTCTCCGTCGCTCCGCCGCGCCGAAAACGTGGCGAAATCACCGTGCCGTGGTTCGTGCTGGTGGTTGGGATATTCGCCATCCTGGCCCTGGCCTATTCGCTGCTGACCCTCGGCCCCCGCCAGCCCGTGCAGGCCAGTCCCGCAGGCCTGCTCAGTCGCCCCATCGCCTCGGTGGTGGAATTTCAAAGCCTCACCGGCGATCCCGCCGACACACGTCTCGCCGCCGGGCTGGCGGTAGAGCTGGTCACCGATCTCGACCAGTTCGAGACCATCACCACGCTTTACGGCGGTAGCATGGGCGGCAGCGCCGCCGGCAATGGCGTCGACTATATTCTCAGCGGCATCGTGCGGCGCGAGGGGCAGATGCTGCAATATAGCGCCATCCTCACCGAAGTTGTCACCAGCTCGGTGGTGTGGAGCAAGGTGGTGTCACTGACCCCGGAGGAGGCGGCGCGCCCGGACGTGCTGGATTACGTGTCGGGACTGCTGGGCCGGGTGCTGGGCAGTCCGCGCGGACCGGTGCATGCCAAGGCGCGGGCGCTGCTGCTCAATGGCTCGCTCAGCGCCGCCGACGAAAATCTCTATCTCTGCCGCATGCTCTTCGACCTCTATCGCGAGCGTGAAAATGCAGCCATGGCGGAACGGGCCTCGAACTGCTTCCAGACCCTGCCTGAGCGCGACCGGCGCTCCGGCCAGGCGCTGGCTGGCCTCGCCAGTCTCCTGGTCGAGACCACCGGCGCCGATTCCGGCGGGCGTTCGCGCATGGAGGTGGTGGACCTTGCCCAGGTCATGCTGAACGAAGCGATCGAAGCATCGCCCACCAGCGGCTTTGTCTGGGAGCAGCGCGCGCGCCTGTTCGAAGCCATGGGGCGCCATGGCGAGGCGGAGGCGGCCTATGGTTCGGCGCTGCAACTCAATTCCGCCAATACCGACACCATTGCGGCCCGGGCCCGACACCTGGCCTTTACCGGCCGGCTCGAGGCCGCCGAGGCGCTGGCCTGGGGCGCCATCAACACCGCGCCCGATGCACCGGCCTGGTATCTCTGCGTGCCGCTGCTGGTGGCGCTCAAGGATGGAGAGTTTGCCGCAGCCATGGAGCTGGCGGAGCGCTATGCCGAGACCGACCGGGAACTGGGGCCTATCCTCACCATCATGGCGGCGCAGGGGCTGGGCGACGGGGAAATGGTCAATCGCTACCTGCCGCGCGTGCTCGATGTGCAGGCCTTCCGCCGCGCCGGGGTGCTGACGCAATTGCGCCGCCGCATTACCGATGACGATTTGCTGGCGCGGGTGCGGCAGTCGCTGGTCGCCGCCGGCCTCTCACCCGCGGCCCTGGTCGGCCCCTTCTGACCCCTGCTAGAGCTTTTCACGCTCTTGTTGACGCGGCTCCATCGCTCCCTCCCCCCTTGAGGGGGAGGGCCGGGGTGGGGGGTGGTTCAGTGATTCACTGATAGACCCCCTCCCTCAATCCCTCCCCTCAAGGGGGAGGGAGGCGAGAGCGCCCAGCGTCCACCTCGGTTTGAAATGATTTAGTGCGTTGAGGCGTGGCTGAAGAGGTTGATCACCAACACGCCCGCCAGGATCAGCCCGATACCGATCAGGGCCGGCAGGTCCAGCGTCTGGCCATAGGCGAAAAAGGCGATGATGGAGACGAGGATAATGCCGACGCCAGACCAGATGGCGTAGCCGATACCAACCGGGATGGTCTGCAGCGCCAGCGAGAAGAAATAGAAGGTGATGACATAGCCCACCACCACCACGACGCTGGGCACCAATTGGGTGAACCCCGCCGAGGCGCGCAGGAAGGAGGTGGCGATGACCTCGCCGACAATGGCAATGGCCAGGTAAAGTGCCCCGTTCATGCCGCACTCTCCGCAAAATGGTCCCGGCACAAGGCCACGAAGCGGTCGCCGCGCTGCTCGAAATTCTTGAACTGATTATAGGACGGCGCGCCGGGCGACAGGATGAGGGTATCGAACCGCGTCCGCAGACCGGCCAGCGCAGAGATCGCGTCTTCGAGTGTGGGGGCCTCCACCACTTCGATCTGTGGCGCCGCAGCCCGTACCTGCTGGGCCAGGCGCAGCCCCGTCACCGGCAATGTGGCCAATGTGGTGACGCCGCGCCCGTGTAACAGGCCGGCAAGCTCGGCATAGTCCTGCTCGCGCTCGTGGCCGCCGGCGATCAGGGCAATGCGGCGCCCGGGATAGGCCGCCAGCGCCGCCTTGGTGGCTTCGGGCGTCGTCGAGATGGAGTCGTCGACAATGGTCAGCGCGGCCAGCCTGTGCTCTTCGAGCCGATGGGGCAGGGGGCGGAAGGCGGCAATCCCTCGCAATACGCCGTCCATGGTGCCGCCGACGGCGAGAGCGATCTGCGCTGCCAGGAGGGCATTGTCGAGATTATGGGCGCCGCGCAGGCGCGAATGGGCGCTGGCATTCTCGATGGCCAATGCCTCCTCCGGCGTGAGATCGCGCAGCAGCCGGCGATGGTCGCGCACGGCGCGGGCCACCAGAGCATTGCCCTTGGCCGCGGCGCCAAGAGCCACGGTAAGTGGTCCGTCGCGATCCACCAGATGGAGCTTGTCGGCATAATAGCGCTCGACCGAACCGTGCCAGTCCACATGCTCGGGGTAGAGATTGGTGATTGCCGCCACGTCGGGCAGAAAATCCATATCGGCGGTCTGGTAGCTCGAGAGCTCGAAAATCACCACCTGATGCTTGTCGGCGATATCGAGCGGGGCAAGCCCGACATTGCCGGCCAGCCCCGCATCGATGCGCGATTGCACCAGCATCAGATGGGTCAGCGTCGCCGTCGTCGACTTGCCCTTGGTGCCGGTAATGGCGATGACGGTGCGGTCGCGCCGATAGGTCCTGCCCCAGAGATTGAGGTTGGAGGTGACCGCGATGCCATGCGCCCGCGCCGTCTCGAAGATCGGCTTGTAGCGAGACACGCCCGGGCTTTTGACGATAAGGCCGAAGCGGCCCGCCGCCATGGCGTCGGGCAGATCGGCAATGGCGATCTGTTCGGTCTCGGCAATATCGGCCGTGCCGCTGTCGACGGCCACGAAAACCTTCAGGTCAGGTTGGCTTGCCTTGAGAAAAGCGCGGGTGGAGAGGGCTTCCTTGCCCGCCCCATAGAGCAGGATCGGCGCGTCAAACCGCATAGGCGGCCACCTTGGCGGCCAGCGCCGGCGGGATATGATGGTCGCGGCTGTCGGTCAGACATTCGGCCATGGCCAATTGCAGCTTCTCTTCGCCATATTGGGCGAAGAGGTCGGCCTTGACCGCGCGCACCACGGCATCCTCATGCCAGTCGGCATGGCGGGTCAGCGTATAGAAGCATGCCGCCGCCTCGAGAATTTCACCCACGCATTCCCATGGCTTTTGCCCCGTCAGTCCCGCCAGTTCGCGGAAGGAATGCTCGTTCTTGGGTTCATCGAGCAGGTTCTTGCCAAAAATGGCGAGCAGCCGCTCCTTCTTCATGAAGGGCGCGAAGATCAGGAACACGAAATGGCATTTCGGGCATTCCCCGCACCAGAGCGGCCCGTCATTGCCGGTCAGGCGGAAATTGCGGTTGCAGCTCGAAAATACCGCATCGAACTTGGTGCTTTGTGTGAAGAGCGAGGCGATGCGCGCTTCCGAATAGGGGCGCAGCAGCGAGAAATATTTGAGCGCGCCGCCGGTGGCATTGGCCAGCGTGTCGGCGATCAGCAATTCGAAGCCCAGGGACTTGGAATATTGGTGATTGGTCTCGCGCCCGTCGAAAACCACATTGCCCTCGCTGGCGGAGCGCTCGTTGGAGAGCACGATCTGGCTATAGCCGTAGAGCAGGGCGCAGAGCGCCGCGATCATCGAATTGATGGCGGTGGAGGGCACGTGGCCATTGTAATAGCCCGGTTCCTTGCCCAGCCGGATCATCTCCGGATCGAGCGTGCGGGTGACGTAAAGCGGGGCTGTGCCGATGGCGGCGACCGAAGTCAGGATCGGGCCCTTGGGATTGACCGCAAAGGGGGTAAAATCGACGCCCGTATGGGTGAGCAGATCGACGCTGACCAGGCTGTCCTTGCCACCGCCGATGGGCAGCAGCGTGCGGTCGGGCAGGTCCAGCGCCGGCTGGCGCGCCCCCGGGTCGGTAGGGGCGACGAGGCTCAGCTTGCCGAAGCGAGAGAGCTCGTTGCGGGCATAGAATTCGCCGAGCCCATTTTCATAGACATCGATGACAAAGGCGCGCTCGGCATCGGTCAGCGCAATTTCGGGAGCCTCTATGGCAAAGGGCGCGCGCAGCTTGAAATAGCTGACGCCCAGCACCAGCCCGGTCAATCCAAGCAGCTTGGCAAAGGCCGGCGATACCGCCATCGCAGCATCCGCCCCCATGGGCAGTTGCAGTGTCTCGGTGAAGCTGAGATCGTTGAGGCGGTAGAAAAAGCGGGCTTCGCCCGTTGCCGGGTCGAAGGAAGGACGCTCGATGCGGAAGAATTCGGTCACGGGCAACTCGCTGGATGTTCTCTCCATATAGGTGATTTGCGCGTGTGGCGGGAGTGGGGTTTCGGCAGCGCGGTTATGGGTAGTCGGCTGCATCACGGCCATTGGCGCATAGGTCACATGGCCTGCTGACCTAAAGTCAAGCCACCGCCGCGCCTTCGCTTACAGATCGATCAATAGATCCGCATCTGCATGCGCATGACGATTTCCGAGCCGAGGCGCTGGAAGCCGAATTCGCGCATGGTGCATTGCCAGCCTTCGCCGGCGCGCTCGATGCGGAAGAGGTTGTAGCGGGCGGGATCGTCGATGGTGCCGCCCTTGGCGGCGCTGGCCGCGGCCACCCCGATCACCGGCACTTCATGGTCCTTGCCGGGAATATGGTGGATGGAAGACCGGTGTGTGTGGCCATGCAGCACCAGTTCGGCGCCATGCTCGGCGATGACCTGGCGGAACAGGCGGTGGCCCTTGAGGCCGAAGGAGGGGTGCTGCAATTCCGCATTGGGCGGGTGGTGGATCAGCACGGTGCGGAAATAGCCGGCATCGCCCATCAGCTTGAGGATACGCGCCAGGCGGGCGGCCTGTTTTTCCTCGAAGCGGCCGATGGCCATGAAGGGCGCGGTGGGCACGGCGCTCGAGCAGGAGATGATGGCTAGGTCGCCGACGCGGCGCACGAAGGGAAATGCCTCCCCTTCCAGCGTCTCGCCCTTGAGATAATCGCCCCAGTCCTCCTGCGCCGTCGCCAGGGCGCCGGGCACATAGGCATCGTGATTGCCGGGACAGACCGCGACCGTGTCGCTGGGCCCGAGGGCCCTTAGCCAGTCGCCGGCCCGTTCGATTTCGACGGGCAGCGCCAGATTAGTCATGTCGCCGGTGACGGCGGTGAAATCGGCGTTCTGGCCCTGCATATGGGCGACCAGCTGGGCCAGGGTTTCGCTGTTCAGCTCCCCATGCCGCTTCAGCTTCCAGTTGAGAAAGCCGGTCAGGCGTTTGCCGACCAGGTCACGCGGCCTGATGGCAGGCATGGGCGAGAGGTGAATGTCGGAAATGTGAGCGAGGGTGATCATTGCGGCGGTTTTGCCAGAAGCCGGGCGCTAAGAAAACGCTCAATCGTGCAATCGCACGATTTTGTCACGCGGACCTCTCTGCTAGAGCAGAGGCGAATGGTTCGGCCAGCACGGAGACAGGCAGATGATGAATCGCTTCCAGCGCGTGCGCGCCAAGGTGTTTTTGACCCTCAAGGGTCTCTGGCATCGCATGACCATGGGTACCCGCGTCATGGTGGTGGATGGCGACAAGGTCCTGCTGATCCGCCACACCTATGTGCCCGGCTGGCAGTTTCCAGGGGGCGGCGTCGGCCCCGGCGAGACTTTCGAGGAGGCCGGCGCCCGCGAAACGCTGGAGGAAACCGGCTATCGCGTGCTCGGCGCGATGCAGCTTTTCGGGCTCTATCACAATACCAGCCCGGTCACGAACCGCGACCACGTCGCCTTTTACGTCGCCACAAGCTTTGAAAAGGCCTTCGATCGCAAGCCCGACCACGAGATCGCCGAAGTGGGCTGGTTCGATCGCCACGCCTTGCCCGAAAAGGTCACCCCGGCAACCAGCCAGCGCATCGATGAATATTTCGATCGAGTCGAAAAGCGCGCCGTCTGGGGCTATTGATCGCGTCGCGACTTCCGTCTTTGCCCGGCTTGACCGGGCAATCCACTTCTTGGGCGTGGGCCACCCGGTCGAGCCGGGTGGCGACGATGGCCAAGAAGCGCAGCTCGCAATCAATCCAAAAACGGCAGTTCCGGACCGACCGGGATGATCCGGTGCGGATTGATCGTGGTGTGGCTCCAGTAATAGTGCGTGCGGATATGGTCGAGATCGACCGTTTCCTTGACGCCGGGCACCTCGTACAGCGCCTTGAGATAATGGCTCAGGTTGGGGTAGTCGGCGATGCGCTTACGGTTGGTCTTGAAGTGGCCGACATAGACCGCGTCGAACCGCACCAGCGTGGTGAACAGCCGCCAATCCGCCTCGGTGATGGTGTCGCCGGTGAGATAGGCGGTCTCGCCCAAAATCCCCTCGACCCAGTCCAGCGCTTCGAACAGTTTTGCCACGGCCTCGTCATAGGCGGATTGGGTTGTGGCGAAGCCGGCCTTGTAGACGCCGTTGTTGATGTCGTCATAGACCCGCGCATTGATCGCGTCGATCTGCGGGCGCAAAGCCTCTGGATAGTAATCGTCGGTATTGCCGGTCAGCTCGTTGAAGGCCGAGTTGAGCATGCGGATGATCTCCGCACTTTCGTTCGAGACGATGGTGTTGCGCTGCTTGTCCCACAGGATCGGCACGGTGACGCGACCGGTATAATTGGGGTCGACCTCGGTATAGACCTGCCAGAGCAGGTCCTTGCCGAGCACGGCGTCGCCGGTCGAGCCTTCATCGGTCCTGAAACTCCAGCCGGTTTCGTCGGGCATCTTCGGTGAAACGACCGAGACCGAGATGAGCTTGTCCAGCTCCTTGAGCTTGCGGAAGATCAGGGTGCGGTGAGCCCAGGGACAGGCGAGCGACACATAGAGATGGTAGCGGTCGGCCTCGGCCGCAAAGCCGCCTTCGCCAGTGGGGCCGGGGGCGCCGTCGGCGGTCAGCCAGTTGCGGAAGCCCGCCTGCGAGCGCACGAACTTGCCGCCCGACTTTGAGGTGTCATACCACTGGGTGGACCATTTCCCGTCGATCAATTGTCCCATTTCGGGTTCCTTTTTGTCATCTTGCCGTCGGCTTTTGCGGCTCAACTGCCCAAGGCGCGGCAAAGTTGCGGTGTTGAGTGTCACCTAGCGATCCGGCGCCCGTCCATAAAGACGGCTTCTGCGTAACAATCCGTTGTGCAAATGGGACACAGCGGCCCGCTCCGAAGAGGAATTTACGATATGGGCCATGCATTTCTATTTACGCCCGGGCACGCTGGTGCTAATGCGGATTCAGACGTGGAGGCGTCCAGGATGGTAAAGGTATCGCAGATGAACCGACGACCCTAAGCGGTCGTTCAAGACAGTGCCCGCATGCGGCGCTGCAGCTCTATCTGCTCATCATCTTTACTTCTGGATTTGCCCGATGAACACGCAAATTGCGGCCGATGCCGTCGCTCACCCTGTTGCTGGCCAGCCTGTCGTCCGTGTCGCCACGGCGCATGACGATGCCTTTGTCGAAGAGTTGCAGGCCATTGCTTTCGGTCCCGGCCGCTTTGCGCGCACCGCCTTCCGGGTGCGGGAGCGGTTCCCCATCGACACCAGCCTCAGCCTCATTGCCGAAGTCGATGGCACGCCCTGCGGCTCGGTATGGATGACCCCGATCAGCGTCGGTGGCCGCAAGGGCTATCTGCTTGGGCCGCTGGCCACCCATCCCAATTTCCGCAAGCGCGGCGCCGGCAAGCTTTTGGCGCGGGAAGTCAGCGCGCGGGCACTGGCACGGGGCGAGGGCGATTTCGTGCTTCTCGTCGGCGACCAGGACTATTATTGCCCGCTCGGCTGGGAAACCACCACGCCCGGCAATATCCAGTTCCCCGGCCCGGTCGATCCCAATCGCGTGCTGCTGCTGTCCGACGACAAGGCTCTTGCCAAGACCCTGTCCGGCGCCATCGCCGCCTTCGACGCGCGCTGAAACCGTCGAAAAGGGATGCCAGAGTGTGGCAGCTTGACTAAAGTCAGGCTGCCCCTTGATCCGATCCGGAAGCCTTCTTGACCCTCGATCCGCACTTCACCCAGGGTTTGCGCCAGCGCCTCCTGCCCGAGCCGCCACCCTGGGCGCCAGCCGAAGAGCTGGTGCCGGACTGGCAGCCGCTGACCCCGTTCAGCCGCCCGCCCGTGCCTGCTGCGGTGTTGATCGCGCTAGTGAGGCGTCCCGAGGGATTCACTGTGCTTTATACTGAACGCTCTCCCGATTTGCGGGCCCATTCCGGGCAGGTCGCTTTTCCCGGCGGCAAGATCGACAAGACCGATGCCGGCGCCGGCGCCGCCGCCCTGCGCGAAGCCTGGGAAGAGGTCGGCATGGAAGCAGGTGACGCCGAAGTCCTCGGCTACATGCCCACCTATTATACCGGCACCAATTATCTCATCGTGCCGGTGGTGGCCGAGGTCAGTCCCAGCGGCCCATTCGTGCCCAATCCGGGCGAGGTGCATTCGGTGTTCGAAGTGCCGCTCAGCCGTATTCTCGACGACGCCACCTATGGCCGCTACCACATCAGCCGCGGCGGCAAGCAGCATTCGACCTGGCAGATCGATCACGACGGCCACACCATCTGGGGCATCACAGCCAATCTGACGCGCCGGTTTCGTGATCTGGCGCTGGGCGAGGTGGCGGCATGATCCCGGACCGGTTGGATGATGTGGAGTGGCTGGCGCGGCCCGCAGTGCAGGCGATTTTCGCTGCCCTGGGCGGTGCCGAGGGGCAGACCCGTGCCGTTGGCGGAGTGGTGCGCGACAGTCTCATCGGTCGCATCGGCCAGGTCAGCGATATCGACATGGCTACGCAATTGCTGCCAGTGACGGTCATGCAGCGCGCCAAGGCCGCCGGGATATCCGCCTATCCCACCGGCATCGACCATGGCACCGTCACCCTCAAGCTCGACGATACAGTTGTCGAGGTGACGACCCTGCGCGAGGACGTCGCCACCGATGGCCGTCACGCCGAGGTGCGGTTCGGCATGGATTGGCGGGCCGATGCCGAGCGGCGCGATTTCACCCTCAATGCCCTCTATTGCCATGCCGATGGCACGCTGTTCGATCCGCTTGGCGGCGCCGCCGATCTGGTCAATGGCCGAGTACGGTTTATCGGCGAGGCCAGCCGCCGCATCGCCGAGGACGGGCTGCGCGTCTATCGCTTCTTCCGCTTTTCGGCCAGCCATGGCGGCGAAAACTTCGACCCCGATGGGCTCGCCGCCTGTGCGACCGCCGTCGGCAATCTCGACCATCTCTCCCGCGAGCGCGTCGGAAGCGAAATGCTGCGCATGCTGGCGCTGCCGCGCATTGCCCGTACCTTGGCGGTGATGCGTGAAATCGGTCTTGTCTCCTCGGACGAGGCAGTGCTGAAATCCCTGCTGCGCTACGAATCCTTTGGCGGGAAGGGCGCCGCTGCCCGGCTGGTTCTGCTTGGCATTGACCGGCTCGAAGCCTTGCGCGCGGACTGGCGGTTGTCCAATGCGGTGATGGAAGAGGCGTCCGCCATTGCTGACGCCGCCCAGTTGATCGCCAGCGATCAGACCGCCCGCGCCGCCTACACCCATGCCGAACGGGCCGTCGAAGGACTGGCCGTCGCCGCAGCGCGGGAAAACTGGCCGCGCGAGCGCCTCGCCGAAACCGCACGCGATCTCGCCCGCCTCCCGGTGGCTCCACTGCCGGTCAGCGGCAAGGACTTTATCGCCAAGGGACTAAAGCCCGGCCCCGATATCGGCACCGCCCTGGCCCGCGCCGAAACCCTTTGGATCGACAGCGCATTTTCGCTGTCGCGGGAGCGATTGATAGAAGGCGCATTGGGGCAGATCGGCTAGGACAAAAAGAAAGCGGCACCGCGTGGGATGCCGCCTTTGTCGTCTTACATCAGTTCGGTCAGTGTCGGGTCTTGGCCCCGTCATCGACATCGAAAATGCGTTCCTTGATGCGCTCGATCATGTCGGGGCGCACTTCGGTTTCGCCGTTGAGGTTTTTCATGTTCTCGACGGCTCGGCGGACCACCTCGGCTTCCGTTTCCGCCTGGGCATGCCAGGTCGAACCGGGGATGAGCGTGCCAGAATCAAAGCGTTTCATTGCTGAATCTCCTTCGTTCACATGCGTGGACGCGTCTTGAACAACGTAGGGTCTCAGAAAAGGTTGCCTCAGTCGTCGGGAAATATACCGATCTCGGACAATCCTTCGAGCCAGGTGCTGCCATTGCGCCGGATGACTTGGCGGGGCTGTGTGCCTGTTTCTTCAGCAATCGCGTCAGCCAGCATCGTCGAATGGGTCACCACCCAGACCTGCGTGCGCGCGGCGGCGCGGGAAATGGCGCGGGCGAGGGCGGGCAGCAGGTCCGGATGCAGCGAGGCCTCGGGTTCGTTGAGCGCGATGAAGGGCGGCAGTCGATAGGCGAGCAGTGCGCCGAGCAGCGCCAGGAACTGCAACGTGCCGTCGGAAAGCTCCGCCGCGCCAAAGGCCCGCTTGGGCATGTCGGGAAATATCATGGCGAAGCTGGCGAATTTCTCCGGCACCGGAATTTCCAGTCGCGCCCCGGGAAAAGCCTGGTCGATGGCAGCATCGAGGTCTGTGGTGTCGCCGCGAATATGTTTGAGCGTCGCCAGCACCGCGCCGAGATTGCCGCCGTCCGAATCCAGCATGGGCGCGGTAATGGCCAGCGCCGGGCGCCGCAATGGCGACTGCGGATCGGTGCGAAAGCCATGGTAAAAGCGCCAGCTGGCGAGCAAATGGCGCACCATGTCGACCTCTGGCAGCGTGCCGCGCAGCGCCGACAAGGCGGTTTCGCTGGCGAGGAGCGGGTCATCCATCTGCCGGCGCGGGCCGCTGTCGTCGCGATACCACAGCGCGGAGCGATCGCGCTGCAACAGCGTCACCGGCCTGCGCCCGGGCAGAATCAGCGTCTCGGACTTGATCTGCGGCTCTTCGGCGAACACGGCCTCATAGCGGGAATCGCCGAAGCCGACCTCGACGCCATAGCGGGGCAGGGTGGTGCCTTCGCCATCATCGGCCACGAGGCCCACCTCCAGCGCCAGCCGCGGCTTGTCGGTGACGCCGCGCTGGCCGGCCCACAGCACCGCGCCCAGTCCGCCCTCACGCGCAATGGCCATGGCCAGATCGCCAGTTGCCGCCAGGTGCAGCATCTCGAGGGCGCGGTAGAGATTGGTCTTGCCCACGCCATTGCCGCCGGTCAAAACCGTCAGGCGCCGCAGCGGAAAGCGGATGGCGCGGATGGAGCGGTAGCCCTTGATTTCGAGATCGGAGAGGGACATGCGTTCGTTCGGTAGTTCTCAGGCGCCAATCAGGCGCGGTGGTGCGATTATGACCAAAGCCAGGCCCATGTCACTGCGCGATCGGCTATGGCCGCGCATGGGATTGCGCCGCTATCTCACCTATCTGCAAAAGCGCCTCATGCGTCTTTCGGGCAGTCCGCATGCCATTGCCGCCGGGGTGGCGGCAGGGGCCTCGGTGGCCATGCTGCCGCTGTTCGGGCTGCACTTTCTCCTGGGCCTGGCGCTGGCCTTCCTGACCCGCGGCAGCCTCCTCGCCGCTGCCATCGGCGCGCTTTGGGGCAATCCGCTGACCTTCCCGCTTTTCGTTGCCGCCGGTTATGGTCTGGGCGACTGGATGCGCGGTGGCGGCGGCATGAGCCCGGAAGAAGCTGAGATCGTCCATGCGGTGGCGCAGAAGCTGCCGCACGGCCTGATCTCGAGCGATTTCGAGGCCATCTGGCCGACCTTCAGCACCAGCTTGATCGGCTCGATCCCGCTGGCCATCGCCGTCTATGCGCTGGCCTATATCCTGGTGCGCTGGCTGGTGCAGCGCTTCCGTGCCGCGCGGGCGCAACGCCTTCTGGCTCGGAAATAGTCGCTCACGGCCACTTCACCGCCGGAGGCATGGACGAGAGAATCGAGTTCACATTGCCGCCGGTCTTGAGCCCGAAGGTCGTGCCGCGGTCATAGAGCAGGTTGAATTCGACATAGCGCCCGCGCCGCACCAATTGTTCGTCGCGCTCCGCCTCGCTCCAGGGCTTTTCGAAATTGCGGCGCACCAGTTTGGGATAGATGTCGAGAAAGGCCTCGCCCACCGCCTGGGTGAAGGCAAAATCGGCGTCCCAGTCGCCCGAATTGAAATGGTCGTAGAAAATGCCGCCAATGCCGCGATGTTCATTGCGGTGCGGCAGGAAGAAATACTCGTCGCACCAGGCCTTGAAGCGCTCGTAATCGACGCCGGGTCGGTTCGCGCAGGCCGCCTGCATGGCGGCGTGGAAATCGACGCTATCGGGATCTGTCTGGGTGCGGCGATTGTCGAGCACCGGGGTGAGGTCGGCGCCGCCGCCCCACCATTGCTTGCCAGTGACGATCATGCGCGTGTTCATATGCACCGCCGGAACATGCGGGTTCCAGGGGTGCACGATCAGCGAAATGCCCGAGGACCAGAATTCCGTGCCCGCTTCCGTGCCCGGCATCTGGCGGGCAAAATCCTCGCTGAAATGCCCATGCACGGTCGAGATATGCACGCCTGCCTTTTCGAAGACGCGACCATGCAGCATGCCCATTTCGCCGCCGCCACCGGCTTCACGATCCCAGGGGGAGCGCTCGAACGTGCCCGGCGCCCTATCGGCGTGAATGGCAATGGCCTCGCGCTCGATGGCTTCGAATGCAGCATGGATGCGATCGCGTAAGCTGCGGAACCAGGCGCTGGCGGTGGATTTCTTGGTGTCGATATCGGCAGGTAAGGTCATGGCAGGGGATTGGACCCTTGGGCGAGCGATGTAAAGCGGCCAGTCTGCCGCATGGCTTCGCTCAATACCATCGCTCCGGCAATGGCAACGTTGAGCGAGCGCAAGCCGGACTGCATGGGAATGCGGACGCGCAGGTCCGATGCCTCGGCCACCGCGTCAGGCACGCCGGCGCTTTCGCGCCCCAGCATCAGGATGTCATTCTCATTATACTGCACCGCGAAGGCCGACTGGCTGGATTTGGTGGTCAGCAGGACCAGCCGTTTCTCCGCGCTGCGCCGCCACTCCTGAAAGGCCGCAAAACTGTCATGCTCGACCAGGTTCGCCCGGTCCAGATAGTCCATGCCCGAGCGCGCGAGATTGCGCTGGGTGATGGCGAAGCCGGCCGGATGGATGACATGAACGGGTACGCCCATGCAGGCGCCCAGCCGCAGCAAGGTGCCGGTATTGGCGGCGATATCGGGCTGGTAGAGAGCGAGCTCGAGCGTCATGGGGCGTGCTCTGGCGCAAACAAGGTGAAACTGCCGAGATTGTCGTGGGTATAGTGTCGCACTTGATCTATGTCATGTGGCGCGCACTGGACAAGTGCATGTGACAGTGCAAAAAGAGCCGAACCTGACGGGCCGCTTGAGGGCGGACGGCTGTCGATTCTGCATATGCAGGCGATGAAGCCGCGGCCGGTTCCGTCAATTGTGCATCGTACGGGGATACGGACCTTGGCCACGCAAGCAGAACATTCAACCACGAACCGGCGTGACTTTCTTTACGTCGCCACGGGCGCTGTGGGTGCCGTCGGCGCCGCCGCCGTGGTCTGGCCGCTGATCAACCAGCTCAATCCAGACGCATCGACCCTGGCTTTGGCCAGTATCGAATATGATATCAGCGCTATCCCTGAAGGCCAGTCGGTGACCATCACCTGGCGCGGCCTGCCCGTATTCGTGCGTCACCGCACGCAGAAGGAAATCGACGAGGCGCTGGCCGTGCCGATGAGCGATCTCAAGGATCCCGAGACCGACGAGCAGCGCACCAAGCCGGGTCACGAACAGTGGCTGATCATGATCGCCAACTGCACGCATCTGGGGTGCATCCCGGTTGGCGAGTCCGGCGATTTCGATGGCTGGTTCTGCCCATGCCACGGTTCGCACTATGACTCTGCCGGCCGTATCCGCCGCGGTCCCGCGCCGAAGAACCTGGTCGTTCCGCCTTATGAATTCGTCAGCGATACGCTGGTCCAGATCGGTTAGTGGGGGCTTTTCCGATGTCCGAACATTCTATCTACACCCCGGGAAATGCCGTCGAGAAGTGGCTGGATGACCGTCTGCCGGTCGTCCGCTTCGCCAAAGAACATCTCATGGACTTCCCCACCCCGAAGAACCTCAATTACTGGTGGACCTTCGGCGCGATCCTGGTCATGTGCCTTGGCGTTCAGATCGTCACCGGCATCATTCTGGCCATGCACTATGCCCCGAATGTGGGCCTGGCCTTTGACTCGGTCGAGCACATTCGCCGCGACGTCAATGGCGGCCGCATCATCCAGGCTACCCACGCCGTGGGCGCCTCGATGTTCTTCGTGGCCCTCTACATCCACATGTTCCGTGGCCTGTTCTACGGTTCCTACAAGGCGCCGCGAGAGATCCTGTGGATCCTGGGCGTGCTGATCTTCATCCTGACCATGGCGACCGCCTTCATGGGCTACATCCTGCCCTGGGGCCAGATGTCGTTCTGGGGTGCTACGGTTATCTCGAACATCTTCTCGGCCATTCCGCTGGTCGGCGAGAACATCAAGCAGCTGGTGCTGGGCGGCTTCGCCGTCGGCAACCCGACGCTCAACCGCTTCTTCTCGTTGCACTATCTGCTGCCGTTCATCATCGCTGCCGTCGTGGCGCTGCACATCTGGGCGCTGCACGTTCCGGGCAACAACAACCCGGTCGGCGTTGAAGTCAAGGACAGCCGCGACACCGTTCCCTTCCATCCGTACTACACGATGAAGGACCTGTTCGCGATGGTGCTGTTCATGATCCCGTTTGCCTGGTTCGTGTTCTTCGCACCCGACATTCTGGGTCACCCCGACAACTACATCATGGCCAACAGCCAGGTGACGCCGGCGCATATCGTGCCCGAATGGTACCTCTTGCCCTTCTACACCATCCTGCGCGCCATCGACTTCAACGTGCTGTTCATCGACTCCAAGCTTGGCGGCGTGATCGCCATGGCCGGCTCGATGATCGTGCTGCTGATCCTGCCGTGGCTCGATACGTCCAAGGTGCGCTCGGGTTCGTTCCGCCCGATGTTCAAGTGGTTCTATGCCCTGTTCGTGCTGAACTTCCTGGGCCTGGCCTATCTCGGCGCCCAGCCGGCCGAGGGCATCTACACCATGCTCGCCAAGGTCTGCACCGCTTACTACTTCATCTACTTCCTGGTCATCCTGCCGGTGCTGTCGCGGATCGAGACGCCCAAGCCGCTGCCGACCAGCATTTCCGAGAGCGTTCTCGGCAAGTCCAAAGCGTGATTGGGGCGACTGTCATGTTCAAGAACAAGATCATCATCGCCGCTCTAGCCGCCGTCATGGGCATGTCCGCCGCGGCTTCGGTCCAGGCCGCAGAGGGTGGTGCACACCCCGAGCGCGTCAACTGGAGCTTTGCCGGCATTTTCGGCACCTATGACCAGAACCAGCTGCAGCGCGGCTTCCAGGTGTTCCGGGAAGTCTGCTCCAGCTGCCATGGCGCCCACCTGATCGCCTTCCGCACGCTGAGTGAAGAGGGTGGCCCGAGCTTCTCCGAAGCTCAGGTCAAGGCGCTGGCCGCCGAATATGAAGTGACCGACCCAACCGCTGAAGGCGGCAAGCGTCCGGCTGTTCCGGCCGATCGCTGGCCCTCGCCCTTCGCGAGCGACCAGGAAGCCCGCGATGCCATGGGTGGCGCGCTGCCGCCCGACTTCTCGGTGCTGGCCAAGGCCCGCGGCGTCTCCGACCCGTTCCCGACCTGGATCTTCAACTACTTCACCGGTTACCAGGAAGGCGGCCCGGACTATATCCACGCGCTGCTCAACGGCTACCATGAGGAAGTCCCCGAGAATGCCCCGGAAGGCTTCGAGCTGGCCGACGGCAAGTATTACAACGACTACTTCCCCGGCCACGCCATCGGTATGGCACCGCCGCTGTCCGATGGTGCGATCACCTATACACCGGGCGAAGATGGCGTGACCGTCCCCGAGACGCTGGACCAGTATTCGCGTGACGTCTCTGCCTTCATGATGTGGATGGCCGAGCCGCACCTGGTGAGCCGCAAGCAGACCGGTTTTGTCGTGCTGCTGTTCCTCGTCCTGTTCGCTGGTCTCATGTACGCCACCAAGCGCAAGATCTGGGCCGGCATCGAGCACTAAGGCCGGTGCAAATCGAATTCTGTCAGGGGCCTGCGGGCCCCTGATGCATTTGCGGCGCCCGATTTGCGCCGACCGACAAATTTGGCGCGCCATTTGTCCTTAGGGTCTTGTCATCACCGGCTCCTGCCGTGATATTTGGGTTAGTCACAAAGGATCATGCCATGTCGGCCATTCGCCTTGCGGTCACCGTTGTCAGCGCTGCGATCACCGTCAGCCGCCATCCGGTGGTGCGGGCGGGCATGCAGGCTGTGGTCAATAATCCCAAGGCGCGCGAAACCGCGATCACCACCACGCGCAATGTCGCCTATAATGCCGGCGTGATTGCCCGACACGTGCTGGGCCGCAACAAGCCCTGACGCTGTCCGCCGGACCCTTTGTTCCCTGCTGCCCAACCGCAAGGCCGTCGATGTCTCTCGATCTCAAGTCGCTCGTCCGCACCATCCCGGATTATCCCAAGAAGGGCATTCTGTTCCGCGACATCACCACGCTGATCGAGCATCCCGAGGGGTTCAAGGAAAGCGTCGAGCGACTGGCCGCCACCTATCGCGGGCAGGGCATCACCCATGTCGCCGGTATCGAGGCGCGCGGCTTCATCTTCGGGGCTGGGGTGGCCATCGCGCTGGGCGTCGGTTTCATCCCGATCCGCAAGAAGGGCAAGCTGCCCGGCGAAACCATCGGCCAGAACTACGCGCTTGAATATGGCGTCGATACCATCGAGATCCATGCCGATGTGGTGAGCGCCGGCCACAAGGTGCTGCTGGTCGATGACCTGATCGCCACCGGCGGCACCGCCATTGCCGCGGTGGGCTTGCTGCGCCGCACCGGCGCCAGCTGCGATGACGCCGCCTTCGTCATCGATCTGCCAGATATTGGCGGTGCCGCGAAGCTGGCGGCCGAAGGCGTCAGGGTACAGTCCCTCATCGCCTTCGAAGGGCACTAGACCATTTCAACCTGAATTGGTTTCTGGGCACTTTCGCCTCCCTCCCCCTTGAGGGGAGGGATTGAGGGAGGGGGTCCATCAGTGATCACTAAATGACCCCCACCCCGGCCCTCCCCTCAAGGGGGAGGGGGCGATAGGTCCTCATCAACCAGAACGTGAAACGCACTAAGCGCAAAGCGCCGCCTCACCAGCTGCTGCGGCCGTCCACGGCTTCCACCACCACGGCCGACCAGTCGAGATCGTCCACGGTGTTGAGATTGACGGCATAGATGCGTTCGGTCGGCATGCCGCCGGCATTGCCGTCCTTGGGCGTACCATCGGCATTATACATCGACGCCCAGTCCGGCGAATCGCCCCAGGTCTGCATGCCGCATTTACTGCAGAAGTGATGCTGGTTGAGCCCGCTGGCGGAATAGGTTGCGTCGCCATCAAGCGAGACGAAGTCCAGTTCCCCCGGCTTGTAATAGGCCCAGACCGCGCCGGTGCGGGCACAAAAGCTGCAATTGCAGGATTTTGCCTGGCTCGGCTGCGCCGGGAGCGCAATCTTGGTCGAACCGCAATGGCAGGTGGCAATCAGGGGCATGGCGTCTCTCCTCTCGGGACGGATCAACCCTAGCCTCGCCTCGTGACAGCGCCTGTCAGCACGATCCCGAAGGCAACCAGAACCTGAGACGCATCAGCGCCTGGAGGCACCCCCGCCCGCCCTCGGATCAAGTCCGAGGGCGGCACCGTGATGCGGGATAGTCAGATGCCTAAGCAATGCGGGCCCCACCGCCTCAGGCGGCCATGGCCTCGCGGCGGTCGATCAGGCAGAACTGGTTGCCTTCGGGATCGCGCATCACCGTATAGGTGGGCAGGACGCGGTCGACGCTGGCGCCCACCGCCTTGAGGCGTTCCACCTCACTGGCGCGGTCGGAGACGTCGACGTCGAAATGCACCCGATTATTGTCGGGGCGTTGGCCATCGACGTTCTGGAAGCAGATCGAGGGGCCGGGCCCGTCGATCATCACCGTGGTCGGGGCTTCCGGATCCAGCCCCAGGGCCAGGCTCAGGGCGGCATTGGTGGCGGCGTCACTCTGGCGGACGGAATAGCCTTCGAGCAGATTGGCCCAGAAAGCGGCCAAGGTTGTTGGTTCTTCGCAGTCGAAGACGATTTCGTGGATGGCACCCATTGCCGATCTCCTCTGTCGTTCTCCCAATTCGTTAATAAGCAATTGCGGCAAGAGTGGCGCGAGGCCCGACACAGTCGCGCCGGGCCTCTTTTCCATCATTTCTGCTGCGGCTTTTCCAACAGCGCGGCCAAAGGAGGCAGGCTCGCCTCCGGCGGCCGCACGAGCGGATTGGCCTTGGCTTTCGCCGGCGGCGGTATCGGCTTGCCGTGGCGCGGCACATCATGGCTGTGACGCACGGGGAGGGGGCGCTGGAACTGGTTTTTAGGCATGAATTATCCTTTCCCGCCCGGCAGATGGCGCGGGCTGGTCCGATCGACATGAGCGCGCAAGTACGCGCGGTGACTGCGGGAAAAGACGTCGGGCTGGTGGAAAGACGGAGCGCGATACCGAGGCGTTCAAAGGTCAACTCGATGCTCTCCATCCCCCTCGATAATGCGAGAGAGGAAAGAGCTTCGGCTTCAACAGATTTTGAAATGCCTCAGGCGAACCGGTGCACGGTGATCCACAAATGCTCTCGCATCCAATCAGCCACCACGACAGCGTCGCGCACAAGGCGCGGGGCGAGCGTGGCATAGACGTCTGGAGCGGGCTTTCAGATCATTTTCGTGCAGAACCTCCGTGTGGTCCGCAAAGACTAGACAAGCCAAGGGGCCGGCGTCAACCGCCGGCCCCCTATTGTGATCAGCCTGGTCGCCGAGCCGATCAGGGCTCGAGCTGGCCGGTCTTGGGCTCGTCCTCGGCGCTGATATTGGGCTCGTTGCGGGTCTTCCACAGCGAGTAGAGCACGCCGGCGGCCAGGATGCCGATGGTCACGCCCAGCGACAGCATGGTGTCGATCTTGATGTCGAGCGGCACTAGGAAAATCTTGATGCCGATGAGCACCAGGATCACCGCCAGAGATACCTGCAGGTAGCGGAAGCGGTTCATGGCCGCTGCGAGGGCGAAATAGAGCGCGCGCAGGCCCAGGATAGCGAAGATGTTCGAGGTATAGACGATGAAAGTGTCCTGGGTGACCGCGAACACCGCCGGCACGGAGTCGACGGCAAAGATCAGGTCGACGATCTCGACCATGATCAGCGCCACGCCGAGCGGGGTCAGCCACAGCACCAGTTTGCCGGTCTTCTTGTCGGGCTCGCGCACCATGAAATTGCGGCCGCGCAGCGCATCGGTGATGCGGAACCGCTTGCGCAGGAACTTGAAGATGCCGTTCTTTTCGAGATCCGGCTCCTCGTCCTGGTGGCTGAACATCTTGATGCCGGTGAACACCAGGAAGGCGCCGAAGATGAAGAGGATCCAGTCGAACTGATGCACCAGGGCTGCACCGACGCCGATGAGCACAGCGCGGAACAGGATCACGCCCAGAATGCCCCAGAACAGCACGCGGTGCTGGTAAAGCCTTGGAATACCGAGGAAACCGAAAATGGTGGCGATGACGAACATGTTGTCCATCGCCAATGATTGCTCGATCAGATAGCCGGTATAAAACTCGAGACCGGCCTGCGCGCCACGCTGGAACCAGACCCAGACGCCGAACAACAGCGCAATGGTGACGTAGAAGCCATAGAGCAGCAGGCTCTCCTTGGCTTCGATCTCGTGCTCATCGCGATGCAGCACGCCGAGGTCGAAAACAAGCAAGCCGATAACGATCGCGATGAACGCGACCCAGAAATAGACGGGGGTACCGAGAAAATCGCCCGATAGGGCGGCAAGTAGCGATTCCATCGCCGGACCTTCTCCATGTAATAGGTGGAGTAACTCCGACATCGCCATGGAGAGTCCATGACCAGAGGGGCCCGGCGTTACGCGATGAAAATGCGCGAAATCGCCGAAAGTTTCAAGCCCCCTCGCTGTGCGAAGCGGTTTCCGCCTGCTGCCAATGCGCCGATCTGGCCAGGACGTTCGGGCCAAAATACTGGCGCACAACAAGATTTGACGTCAGCATGGGTCATCAGCAGATCGCTCATCCTGCCCCAAGGCTATCGCATATGGTCTTCAGCGCTGCCCCCCAACGATCGGCAGCGCAACTTGGCGCTTTGTATTGGGACGGTGCTTCCCATCCACCGATCCGCCCTCGGGCTGCGTTGTGGGTCGGGCACGACGTGCCAAGACGGAGCTGCAGCGCGCGCCCTGCCGAGCTCAGGCTGTTTTTTTGGCAATATCTGTCTCAGTACGCGATGCGGCTCCTCCCCCTTCTTCAGGGGGAGGCTGGGTGGGGGTGTGCAGAGCGCTCAATGGGCCGCTAACGCCCCATCAATCCGAACCTGAAGCGATTTAGCGCGGCGTGCAGAGCATGACGATCGCCTGCGCGGTTTCCAGCTGCAGGGCGACGCCATAGGTGGGGTCGCTGACGGTGCGGCCGGCCTGGATACCGGCATTGGCGCGCAGATTGCCATCATTGAGGCCGACGCCATCCTGGTAGGGGGTCAGCGTGCCGGTGCCGGAATTGGGGTCGCCGACGGTGCGTGAGGCCCAGCCATAGACATTGCCATAGATGGTCAGGATGCCGGCGCGATTGGTGGTCGCGTCGCGACAGCTCCAATTGCCTTGGTAGGTCTGGGCCAGAGCAGGCGCAGCGGAAAGGGCGGTGATGGCAAGGCAAAGGGCGAATCGGCGCATGGATGCAGAGTGCCGATGCGGCCCCGGGCTTTCAAGAGCCTCGCTGCAATATGCGCGCCATTCCCGGCACCTTGGCCAGCATCAACATCAGCCGCACTCCCAGCGGCATGCGATAGTCGCGCAGCTTGGAGAAGCCGACAATCTCGGCCTGGTAGACCAGTTCGTCGCGCTGGTTCACTGCCGTCAGGCGATTGATCAGCAGTCCCCAGCCCGGCAGCGAATTGGATGGCCGCTTGCTCGTCACCACCAGCTGGTAGCTGACCGTGTCTCCCGGCCGAACCGGCGCCTTGAATTCCATCGAATTGACGCCGGGGGAGGGCCCCGAGACGCCCGGCGAGCGCCCCTCGGCCCGCAGCCGTTCGGCTTCGGCGTCGAGTGCGTCCACCATCTTGCGATGCCCGATGCTCACCGTGTGCCAGCCGCTGGCGATCAACCCGCCGAAATGGCTCTCCTTGGCCAGTTCGGGGTCGATATGAAAATACTGCGGATCATATTGGGTGGCGAAGCGGATGATTTCGTCCTGGGTGAATGTATGGTCGCCCAGCGCAAACTCTTCATCGATGACGATATCCTCGAACCAGCGGGTCATGCCGCGACCTCCCGGCATTCGACCAGATTGGCGAGGCGCATGGTCATCACCGGCTCGTTCTTCTGGTTGCGGATGTCGAAGTCGAGCGTGACAATGCCCCATTGTGGCTGACTGCCCGACCGCCGGAGATCAACGATGGTGACCGTGCCGCCAATGGTGTCGCCCACCATGACCGGTTTTTTCCATTTGAGGTCGGTAAATCCCAGCCCGCCGCAGGACGCGATCCTGGACAGAAAGCTGTCGACCAGCATGCGCAGGCTGAGCCCGCCCGTCTGCCAGCCGCTCGAGGCCAGCCCGCCCAACAGGCTCGCCTTGGCCGCCGCCTCGTCGAGGTGAAAGGGCAGGGGGTCGAATTCCCGCGCAAAGGTGACGATCATGTCCTTGGTAACCGTGGTGCGGCCAAGGGTGATCACTTCGCCAATGGCGAGGTCTTCGAAATGGCGGCGATCTTTGGTTACAGCATTGGTCATTGTCTTGCCCTATACGTCAACCGTGGTTTTGCCATGCTGGCCCGCGCAGGGCAAGTCGCTAGCCTGCTTCCTGGCGGGTGGCGCGAAACTGCAGCGGCGACAGCCCGCGCGCGCGTCGAAAGGCTTTAGCCAGATAATTGCCATCGGCAAAGCCCGTGGCGCGCGCAATCTCGGTCACCGTCATTTCCGTTGCCAGCAGCAGGCGCTCGATGCGGTCCAGCCGCCGGGCATGCACATAGTCCGATGGCGATATCCCGGTGGCCGCCGAGAAGCGCCGCACGAAATGCGCGCGCGACATTTCGGCCAGCGATGCAAGGCGCTCGACCTGCAGCGGCGCTGACAGATTGGCGTCGATATAGGCGGTGACTCGTGCAATTGCCGCCGGCAGTTCCCGCTCGGGCAGGGGCCGCGCCGCAAAGGCGGCGTCGTGCAGTGCCGACATGGCAGCATAGGCGGCGGACGAAGCGGCGCCTGGCGTCGGGTCGGGCAAAGTGAGAATATCGAGACAGGCCGCTGCCAGCCGGTCGACCAGTCCGGAACCTGGTTTCAGCACCGGCCCGGCGCCGTCGAGTATTTCCCGCGCCAGGCGCAGGGCCTCGCGGCCATTGAGCAGCAGCCAGAAATACTCCCAGTGTCCGCCCCGCTCGAGCCAATAGCGGTGGGCATGCGGCATGGTCACCAGCATGGTGTCGCCCGGCGTCAGGCGGAATTGGGTGCCGGCATAATCAAGCCGTCCTTCGCCCACCGTGGTGTGCTGGATCACGAGGAAAGGCGCGGTGCCGCGGTTCAGCCCGTCCCAGGAATAGACTTCGTTCATGCGCTGCTCATAGCCGGCGCTGACGGCCATGCAATGCAGCGGCGCGACGCTGCGCGGCAGCTCCACGCGGCGCAGGTCATGACCGTGATCGAGAAGATGTTTGAGCACAAAATTACCCGGGTTCGCACAAGCTTTCTCTACACCGTCCGCCGCGTTGACGCTAGCAATAGCGACAGAAGTCAGGGTGCGCGGCACCATGGGAGGATTGCATGTCGTTCAAGGTCACAGTCATCGGCGCGGGATCGGTGGGGTTCACCAAGACCCTGATTTCCGACCTCTTGAAAGTTCCTGAATTCGCCGGGTGTGAATTCGCGCTCACCGATATCAACCCGCACAATCTTGACATGGTGAAGCAGATCATCGAGACCATCGTCTCGGTCAACAAGCTGCCGGCCAAAGTTACCGCCACCACCGATCGCCGTGCCGCCCTCACTGGCGCGCGCTATGTCATGAGCTGCGTCCGCGTCGGCGGCCTCGAGGCCTTCGCCACCGATATTTCAATCCCGCTCAAATATGGCGTCGATCAGTGCGTGGGCGACACCATTTGCGCCGGCGGCATTCTCTATGGTCAGCGCAACATTCCGGTCATTCTCGACTTCTGCAAGGATATTCGCGAGGTCGCGGAGCCTGGCGCGCTGTTCCTCAACTATGCCAATCCCATGGCGATGAACACCTGGGCTGCCGATCTCTATGGCGGCGTCAATGTCGTCGGTCTCTGCCACGGCGTGCAGCACGGCGCGCATCAGATTGCCGAGGTGCTTGGTGTCACCGATGACGAGCTCGACTATGTCTGCTCGGGCATCAATCACCAGACCTGGTATATCGATATCCGCGCCAAGGGCCGGAAGATCGAAAAGGACGAGCTGATCGCCGGCTTCGAGGCGCATCCGGTCTATTCCAAGACCGAGAAGGTGCGCATCGACGTGCTCAAGCGCTTCGGCGTCTATTCCACCGAGAGCAATGGCCACCTTTCCGAATACCTGCCCTGGTATCGTAAGCGTCCGGACGAGATCAATCGCTGGATCGATATGAGCCACTGGATCCATGGCGAAACCGGCGGCTATCTCCGCTACTCCACCGAGCGCCGTAACTGGTTCGAGACCGATTTCCCGGTGTTCAAGCAGGAAGCCGCCAAGCCGCTGAGCGAATACAAGCGCACCAGCGAGCATGCCAGCTACATCATCGAGGCCATCGAAACCGGCCGCCCCTATCGCGGCCACTTCAATCGCCGCAACAACGGTATCATCACCAATCTGCCTGACGACGCCATCATCGAGAGCCCCGGCTATGTCGATCGCTTCGGCATCAACATGATCGAGGGCATCACCCTGCCGACCGCCTGCGCCGCCACCTGCTCGGTGTCGGTTTCGGTGCAGCGTCTGTCGGTTGAGGCCGCCATGACGGGCGATATCGAGACGCTCAAGCTGGCCGTGCTGCACGATCCGCTGGTCGGCGCCATCTGCACGCCCGACGAAGTCTGGGCCATGGTCGATGAAATGGTGGTGGCGCAGGCCGAGTGGCTGCCGCAATTCGCCGACGCCGTGCCTGCGGCCAGGGAGCGCGTTGCCAAGTCCACGGTCAAGACCCGCGACTGGGACGGCGCCGCCCGCAAGCGCGTCCGCTCGGTCGAAGAACTCCGCGAACTGGGCAGCGCCCATAGCTGACAGACGCGACCTCCAAGCATCAATGGGCTCCGGCGAAAGTCGGGGCCACTTGTATTTATGAGCGCCGAATTTCAGCTTTGGCGTTATGGCATCATGATATATGGTATCAAAAGGTAATACCGGAGGTCGGCATGGCCGTTTCTGTCAAACTCGACGACGATATGCGCGAGCGCATCCAGGCGCTGGCCGAGAGCAAGCAGCGTTCGGCGCACTGGATCATGCGCGAAGCCATCCGGGGTTATGTGGAGCGCGAGGAGGCTCGCCGTCGGTTCGATGAAGCTACGGTAGAAGCACTTGAGGAATTTGAGGCAACGGGGCTTCATTTGACGGCGGAGGAGGTTTTTGGGTGGCTTGACACGTGGGGTACTGACGAGGAGACAGAGGCGCCCCCTTGCCACACCTGAACTTTTCCATTGCCGCTCAACGAGACCTCGAGCGCACGCGCAAATTTCTGTCCGAGAAAAATCCGTCTGCAGCGAAGCGAGCGTCTCAGGCGATCAAGGCGCATACCAAAGCTTTGGCATCGGCCCCTGAAATTGGTCGTCCGCATCCGACGCTAGCCGATATCCGCGAGCTGATCATTCCGTTTGGCGATGGTGGCTACATAGCGCGCTATCGGTATTACCCTGAACAGGACGCGGTCTATATCCTGCGTATCTGGCATCAGCGTGAAGCTGAACGCTAACAGCGCGACGCCGGCTTATTCGAGTTCCGTGCTACAAGGTCCGGCTTTCTAAGAACTGGTACCGTCTGTCTTGTCGCCCATCCCGCCGCCCCATAGCTTCATTGCAGGGAGGAACGCGGCATGGATATACCAGCCCATTTTGTCATCGTCGGCGGCGGCACGGCCGGGTGGATCGCGGCCTTCATCATTCAGGACGAGGCGCGGCGGCGCGGGCTGAATTTCCGGATTTCCGTGGTCGAAAGTTCGCGCATTCCCACGGTCGGCGTCGGCGAGGCGACCACCGCGGCCTTTCGCGTGCTGCTGAAACATTTCGGCATCGACGAGTTCGAGTTCTTCCGCAAGACCGATGCCAGCTTCAAGCTGGGCATTCGCCACGAAGACTGGCGCCGCAAGGGGTTTACCTATTACGGCCCCATCGATGACCCGCATCAGGTGGTTCAGTCGCCGCCGGGGGCGCCTAGCGACTATCTCAATGTGTATGCCGTTGCCGCGGGCCGGGCGGTGCAGGACATGCATCTGTTCCAGCCGTTGCTCGAACAGAAGAAAGCACCCTATGGCAGAAAAGCCGACGGCTCGCTGATCCCGCTGGGGCCGTTCCATCACGCCTTCCATTTCGATCAGGCATTGGTGGGCAAATTCTTCGCATCCAAATCCAAAGGCGTCGACAAGGTCGATGCACAGGTGGAAGGCGTCGAGCGGGATGGAGAAACCGGCGATATCACCGCATTGGTGCTGGACGACAATGCACGCCTCGAGGGCGATTTCTTCATCGACGCCACCGGCTTTCGCAAGCAGATCATAGTCAAGGCGCTCGAGGCGCCCTGGGTCAGCTATGCCCATGAATTGCCGGTCAACCGGGCGCTGCCGTTCTGGGTGGATGTAAAGCCCGGCGAGGAATTGGCCAATTATACCCGCGCCTGGGCGCAGAGTTCGGGCTGGATGTGGCAGATTCCGACGCGCACCCGCTATGGCTGCGGCTATGTCTATTCCGACGAATTCTCGACGCCCGAGCAGGCCAAGGACGAAGTCGAGCGCGTGCTGGGCCACGAGATCGAGGTGCGCGGCGATATCCGCTTCCAGATCGGCCGGCTGGAAAAGGCCTGGATCGGCAATTGCGTTGCCGTCGGGCTCTCCTCGAGCTTTCTCGAGCCGCTCGAATCCACCTCCATTCACGGCACTATCGTACAGATGATGCTGTTCGCGCAGCGTTACATGGACCATCCCAACCGTATCAGTCCTGCTGCCCGCGACGATTACAATGCCCGCGTCGGCCGACAGGTCGATGACTTCCGCACCTTCGTCAACACGCACTATGTCACCGAGCGCGACGACACGCCGTTCTGGCGCGAGGTGCGCGCCAACCGCATCCATCCCGAGACCAGGGAGCGACTGGCGCGTTGGTCGCGGGAAATGCCGCGCAACGACCACTTCCCCAACTATCTCGGCGGCTTGCCGCATATCGAGACCCAACTGCATTATCCCGTGCTCAATGGGTTGGGCCTGCTCGATCAAAACCTGGCGCGGCGGGAAATGGAGGCCGATCCGAAGCTACGCCGTTTTGCCCAGCAGACCTTTGATGGTCTGGTCAAGGAATACCGCGCCGCCGCCAAGCAGGCGCTCGGCCATGCCGAGTTTTTGCGGATCGTGCAGGAGATGGGGTGATTAGGTTGACATCGCGGCCGATACGACCCAATTGGAGCCCAACCAATTCCCGGAGACACCCATGGGCTTCAAGATGGGCATTGTCGGCCTGCCGAATGTCGGCAAGTCGACGCTTTTTAATGCATTGACCCGCACCGCCGCCGCGGCGGCCGCCAATTTCCCGTTCTGCACCATCGAGCCCAATGTGGGCGAGGTGCCGGTGCCCGACAAGCGCCTGGAAAAGCTCGCCCAGATCGGCAAGTCGATCAATGTGCAGCCGGCGCGCATGAGCTTTGTCGACATTGCGGGCCTGGTAAAGGGCGCCTCCAAGGGTGAGGGCCTGGGCAATCAGTTCCTCGCCAATATCCGCGAATGCGACGCCATCGCCTATGTGCTGCGCTGCTTTGAAGACAGCAACATTATCCACGTTGCCAATCGAGTCGATCCGCTGGCCGATGCCGAAGTGGTCGAGACCGAGTTGATGCTGGCCGATCTCGAAAGCCTCGAAAAGCGCCGTGCCGGCGTCGAAAAGAAGGCCAAGGGCAATGACAAGGACGCCAAGACCACGCTCGATCTCATCGATCGGGCGCTGGTGCTGTTGCGCGACGGCAAGTCGGCGCGCTTCGTCGAGCGCTCCAACGAGGAGGAAAAGGCCTTCCAGGAGCTGCAGCTCCTCACCTCCAAGCCCGTGCTCTATGTCTGCAATGTCGATGAAGGCTCGGCCGAAGCCGGCAATGCCATGAGCGCCAAGGTCGCCGACTATGCCAAGGCCAACGATGCCGGTGTCGTGGTGATATCTGCCGAAATCGAGAGCCAGTTGGCCCAGCTCCCCGATGCCGAACAGGCCGAATATCTCGAAAGCCTCGGCCTGCACGAGCCGGGCCTTAATCGCCTGATCCGCGAAGCTTACGATCTTCTGGGCCTGCAGACCTATTTCACTGTCGGTCCCAAGGAAAGCCGTGCCTGGACCATCCACAAGGGCGACAAGGCCCCGCAGGCGGCCGGCGTCATCCATACCGATTTCGAGCGCGGCTTCATCCGCGCCCAGACCATCGCCTATGACGATTTCGTCGCGCTTGGCGGCGAAGTCGCGGCCAAGGAAGCCGGCAAGGCCCGCGATGAAGGCAAGGAATATGTCGTCAAGGACGGCGATGTGATGCTGTTCAAGTTTAACACTTAAGCGCGTGCCGCTCCGCGGCAAAATCCCTCCAGTGGAGGGATTTTAGCGCTTAAGGCCACGAGACTTCGGCGTGTGTCCGCTTGGACAAGCATCGCCAGTGGCGATGCGCAAACGCCGAAGGCCGCGAGAGCTACGCTCGAGTGGCAGCTCGAATGGCACGAAGGCTGAGCAAATACGGACCGGACCGCCTGCAAGCAGCAGCCTTTTACCCGAAATCTTCTGGCCAGTCCCTGGCGGTGTGCATCACCGCCAGGACTTCGACATCGTCCCGGATGCGATAGGCGACAATATAGGGCAAGTCGGCAAAGACCAGTTCGCGGGTGTCTTTTACCCTGCCCATGCGGCTTGCCGAAGGATTGTCGGCGAGAATGCGCTCCGTGCGCTCATGTAAGGTGTTGACCAGCCTGAAGGCCGCTGTTGGGCTTTCCGCCGCGACATAGCCACCGATCTCTTCAAGGTCGCGCAGGGCCGGAATTGTCCAGCGCACGCGCATCATGCTGGACGAAATTTGCTCAGCACGGCGTTGATATCCTTGTCGTGGGCGAACTCTCCCGCATCGGCAGCAGCAATCCCGGCCGCCACCCGCTCGACAAAGCGCTCCTGCCACTCCAGCGAATGACCGTTCTGCAGTGCATCGGCGATGATTTCTGATGGGCTCAGCCGCGTCCGCTCCGCGATCGCAGCGACGCGGGCCTCAAGTTCTGGCGTGATATGGACCGTAACGCTCATGAAGAGAATATGGTCTGTTTCAGCAGCTTTGGAAAGCCATCCGCCCGACTACCCAATCGTGTCCTTGCGCATCTGGCTCGGCGTCATCCCATAGGCATTGCGGAAATGCTCGTAAAACTGGGTCTGGCTGACAAAGCCGGATTGAAACGCGACATTGGCGATGGAGAGGCTGCCATCGAATAGCAGCGAGCGGGCGCGGATCAGGCGCATGCGGGTGACGAATTTCTGCACCGAGATGTGCATCACTTTGGTGAAGAGGTTGGTGGCATAGTTGGGGTGCAGTCCCACCACCTTGGCGATCTCCTCGGCCGATAGCGTATCGGTGATGTTCTCGACAATATGGCGCACCATGCGCACCACATAGCGCACCGGGGTCGAGGTGCGGGTGCGCGTGCCCGAGCGTTCCACCCAGGCCGGCAACAGCGTGTCCCAGCCGGTAATGGCGGCGCGGCGGAACATGGTGCCGATCTCGGCGCGCACCAGGTCGGTGCGCAGAGAATTGCCGCTGCGATAATCGGCATGCCAGCGTTCGAGCGTGTCGAGCCCGATGCATTCGGGCGATAGCTGGATGACGCCGCCGCCCATCAGCGTCTCGGTCAGCCGGCCCAGTTGCGGCATTTCGAGAAAAGCGTCCATGGGCAGGTAGATATTGAGCTGCTTGCCATCGCCCACCGCGCGCAGGTCGGTGGTCTGGTGCGGAATGCCGGCCCAGAAGGCGATGAGCCGGTCCGGCCCCACGGTCACCGGGCCGCCATCGAAGACGTAGTCCATCTCGCCCTGGGTCAGCCAGTTGAATTCGATATGTCCATGGGTGTGCGGCTGGGCCATGATCTGGGGCGCAAAGGCGCGAATGCCGAAGCGGCCGAAGGCCTTGCCGGTGGCATAAAAGCGCCGGTCCGGCCTTGGGGTGGGGCGGGGCGGTTTCTCGCGCGCCGAGGTGGGTACCCTGCCGATTTCCTCTTCAATCATACTTTTGCGCTCGATCTTAGAAACCCGGAACTAGTCTCTATCATTCCGGATTGTTTCCCGCGTGGCAAGGCGTAGGCTTTGCTCATGCACGGGGAATGGCCGAGGGAGTGAGCGGCCACGACAGCAATGTCGCCAGCCCGGCAAAAATGGGAGGTTCTATTGAGAAAGCCTATCTATGCCCTTGGCGGGGCAGGACTTTTGCTGTCCGTTTCCATGCTGGCCCTGCCGGCGCAGGAGCTGACCGGCGAGCTACCCGATCCGCCGGAGTTTGCCGCGCAGAGCGAGCCGGTCTTTGTCAGCATTTCTGACATCCAGGAATACAAGGCGCTGCCGGAATATCACGAGCCCGATTGGGTGACCTCGAAATATGTCGATGCCGGCACGCTGCCGCCCGTCGCCGAGCGCCTGCCCAAGGAGCCGCTGGTCTACAAGGCCGGCAATATGCCCGACGGCATTGGTGTTTATGGCGACACCATGCGCCACGTCATCGGCGGCCGGCCGGAAGGCTGGAACTATATTGGCGGCCAGAGCCAGGGCTGGGGCGGCATCGATATCGGGCTTTCCGAATGTCTGACGCGCACCGGTCCTTTGTTCATGGTCAAGGCCGACGAGCTCGAGCCGATGCCGAACCTGGCCAAGAGCTGGGAATGGTCCGAGGACGGCAAGGAACTGACCATGCACCTGATCGAGGGTGCGAAATGGTCCGACGGCGATCCGTTCGACAGCGAAGACGTGATGTTCTACTGGAACGACAACGTCAACGATCCCAATGTCACCCCGCTCAACGGCGCGACGCCCGAATCCTTCGGCGTGGGCACGACGCTTGAGGCCATTGACGCCTACACCATCAAGTGGACGTTCCAGGAAGCCTTCCCCACCCAATATCTCTACACTATGGCCTATGGCACCTTCTGCCCGGGCCCCAGCCACATGCTGAAACCGCAGCATCCGAAATACTCGAGCAATACCTACGAGCAGTACAAGAACGCCTTCCCGCCCGAATATATGAACATGCCGGTCATGGGCGCCTGGGTGCCGGTGGAATACCGGCCGGACGACATCATCGTCATGCGCCGCAACCCCTATTACTGGAAGGTCGACGAAAACGGTAACCAGCTGCCCTATCTCAACGAGATGCATTATCGCCTCTCGACCTGGGCCGATCGTGATGTTCAGGCCGTGGCCGGCTCGGGCGACTTCTCCAACCTCGAACAGGCTGAAAGTTATGTGGAATCCCTGCGCCGCTCGGCCGAGGAAGCCGCTCCGGCCCGCCTGCAGTTCGGTGCCCGCACCATCGGCTATGCGCTGCGCATGAACTTCTCGGCCAATGGCTGGGGTGAGCCCGATGCCCGTGCCCAGGCCGTGCGCGAGCTCAACCGCAATCTCGACTTCCGCAAGGCCGTCTCCATCGCGCTGGATCGTCAGCGGCTGGGCGACTCGCTGGTGCGGGGTCCGTTCACCGCCATCTATCCGGGCGGCCTCTATGCCGGCACCACCTACTACGACAAGGACTCGACCGTCTATTATCCCTACAATCTGGAAGCGGCCAACAAGCTGCTCGACGATCTCGGGCTGATCGACACCGATGGCAATGGAATCCGCAACTTCCCCGCCGGCACCGCCAATGGCGCCGATGTGGAGATCACCGTCCTCGCCAATTCCGATTATGGCACCGACAGCAATCTGGCCGAAGGCGTCATCGCCCAGATGGAGCCGCTGGGGCTGCGCGTCATCGGCAATCTGCAGCAGGGCACGGCGCGTGACGACATGGCCCAGGCCGGCACTTTCGACTGGTCGGTGGAACGCCAGACCGCTGAAATGGTCGCGGTGGTGCAGAATACGGCGGCACTCGCGCCGACCGGTCCGCGCATCTTCCCGTTCCATCGTGCGGGTTCCGACGGCACACTCGATCTCCTGCCATTCGAGCAGGAACTGGTCGATGTAGTGAACCAGTTCATCGCCACCAGCGACAATGCCGAACGCGCAGAGTTGATGAAGCAGTATCAGCGCATTTTCACCGAAAATGTCTATTCGGTGGGCCTCACCCAATATCCGGGTGCGCTGATCATCAACAAGCGCTTTGCCAATATCCCGGCCGGTGCTCCGATCTTCATGTTCAACTGGGCTGAAGACAACATCATCCGTGAGCGTGTCTTCGTGCCGGAAGACAAGCAGGGCAATTACGAACTGCATCCGGAAACGCTTCCGGGCGAGCCTGGCGGCGCCGGCGCCGTCTGATCGCAATCCATGAGGGGCGGTTCGCGCCGCCCCTCTTCCTCCTGACCTCCATCGGGGGCGGGCCAGGCTGACCCAACTCGATACGCATCGAGAGTGCAGAGGCCGCTGAACTCACTCGATAGTCACCCCGGCGGAGGCCGGGGACCATCCTGACATTTGGAGATGGATCCCGGCTCAAGTCCGGGATGACAACCGGTGGGGCACTGACAAGGGGTAAGGGACTTACCTCGATATAAGGGGCGCAAATGCTTCGATTTCTGACCTTCCGCATTCTTGGCGCCATACCGCTGCTGTTCCTGCTCAGCATCGTGACCTTCGCCATCATCCAGGCGCCTCCGGGCGACTATGCGGACTATATCCGGTCCATGCTGATCAACCAGGGCGGCGTGCGGCCCGACCTGGCCGAGATCCAGGCCGAAGCCTATCGCCAGGCCAATGGCCTAAACGACCCGCTGATCATCCAGTATTTCCGCTGGATCACCGGCATCGTCACCCGCTTCGATTTCGGCCATTCGCTCTATTACAACAAGCCGGTTGGCAATGTGATCGCCGAGCGCCTGCCGCCGACCATTCTCCTGGCGCTGGTCTGCCATATCCTGGCCTCGCTGCTCGGCATCGGCCTCGGCATCATCGCCGCCACCCGCCAATATAGCTGGGTCGATACGCTGCTTGGCATCATCTCCTTTCTGGGCATGACCATCCCGCGGTTCCTCTTCGCCATCATCATCATGTATGTGCTGGTGTTCCGCATCGGTGTGAACGAAATCGGAAGTTTCAACTCCGCATATTGGGGCGGTCAGCCCTGGGGCTGGGGGCGGTTCGTCGATCTGGTGGCCCATGTGTGGCCAGTCGTCTTCATCGCCACCTTCGGTGGGCTCGCCTATAATATGCGCGTCATGCGCGCCAATCTTCTCGATGTGCTCAATAGCCAATATGTCGAGACGGCGCGCGCCAAGGGCCTGCCGGAAGGCGCCGTCATCATGCGCCATGCCGTGCCCAATGCGCTCCATCCCCTGGTGGCCTATCAGGGCGTTGTTCTGCCCTACATGCTCACCGGCGAAATCGAAGTGGCCATCGTCTTCGGCCTTGCCACTGTCGGTCCCGCCATTGTCGGCTCCATGGCGGTGGGCGACGTTTTCGTCACCGCCAGCTTCATGCTGGTGCTCGCCACCACGCTCATCATCGGCAACATCATCGCCGACCTGCTGCTGGTCGCCCTCGATCCGCGTATTCGTCTCGGAGGAGGCACGGAATGAGCCGCACCGACACCCATTCGTCCATTCCCCTGCCCACCGACGTCGCGGGTGGCCCCCAGCCGACGCCGGCCGAAGAGTCCGATGTGGCGCCTGTCGTCGGCCGTCACGGCTCGGGCAACGAGACCTATGCCACGCTGGTCTGGCGCCGCTTCCGCCGCTCGCCCATGGGCATGATCGGCCTGGTGCTGGTCGCAGCGCTGCTCATCATGTCGATCTTCGCTGATTTCTTCGCGCCGATGGACCCCAAGCAGACCAATCTGCCCTTCGCCCCGCCGGATCTGATTGCCTTCGAGGACGCGGCCGGCAATTTCAGCCTGCTCCCCCATATCTATCCCATCGGCGATACCGGCGAGTTCGATCCGATCACCTTCCAGCCCCTGACCGGGCCGGTAAAGGACGATCCCACCCCGGTCGGCTTCTTCGTCGAGGGCTATAGCTACAACATCCTCTGGGTGATCCCCTCGAACATCCATTTCTTCGGCTCGACCGATGGCCGGCCGCTGCAGCTTCTGGGCACCGACAAATTCGGGCGCGACATTCTCTCGCGCGGGATCATCGGCTCGCGCATATCGTTGATGATCGCCTTGGCGGTGGTCACCATCACCACCATTGTCGGTACGCTGGTCGGCATTACCTCCGGCTATATTGGTGGGCGGCTCGATGCCTGGGTGCAGCGCTTCGTCGAATTCGTCCTCGCCTTCCCGCAATTGCCGCTCTATCTGGCGCTGACCTCGCTGATCCCGGTCACTGCCCCGTCCAATGTGTTCCTCACCTTCGTCATCTTCGTCATGGCGGTTCTGGGTTGGGCGCAACTGAGCCGCGAAGTGCGTTCCAAGACCCTGTCGCTGGCGCGCATCGAATATGTACGCGCGGCCATTGCCGTCGGCGCGTCCGACCGGCGCATCATCCTGCGCCATATCCTGCCCAATGTGCTCAGCCACATCATCGTCTCGATCACCCTCGCCATCCCGGCCGTGGTGCTGCTCGAGAGCTTTCTCGGCTTCCTCGGCTTTGCGGTGAAACCGCCACTGATTTCCTGGGGCCTGATGCTGCAGGACACCGGCACCTTCTCGGTGATCGGTTCCTATCCCTGGATCCTCACCCCTGTGATTTTCGTCCTGATCACCGTCTTCGCCTTCAACGCCCTGGGCGATGGACTGCGGGACGCGGTGGACCCCTATTAAGGAGCGCGCGATGAGCACCACCAATCTGGCGCCCGCCGAACGGCACGATCTGGGTACTCATGGGCGCGAGCTGATCCTCGATGCCCGCAATATCGGAGTCGACTTCAAGGTGGAGGGCGGGACGGTGCACGCCGTGCGCGACGTGTCCTTCCAATTGCACAAGGGCGAGACCATTGCCCTGGTCGGGGAAAGCGGCTCGGGCAAGTCGGTGACCGCCCGCACCATCATGAAGCTCCTCACCAAACGCGCCACCATCCTGCCGGAGACACGCATCACCCTGGCGGGCCGGGATGTCGTCACCATGAGCGATCGCGACATGCGCAAGATGCGCGGCAATGACATTGCCATGATCTTCCAGGAGCCGATGAGCTCGCTCAATCCGGTCTATACGATCGGCCAGCAGATCTGCGAAATCATCCACCTGCATAACCGCGTGTCGCGGCAGGAGGCGATGAACCGGGCCGAAAAACTGCTCGAGGAAGTGCAGATCCCCGAGCCGCGCGCCCGTCTCAACAATTATCCGCACCAGCTTTCGGGCGGCCAGCGCCAGCGCGTCATGATCGCCATGGCCCTGGCCAATCGCCCCGACGTGCTGATCGCCGACGAGCCGACCACGGCGCTCGACGTCACCGTGCAGGCGCAGATCCTCAACCTGATCAAGGACCTCAAGGACAAGTACGGCATGGCGGTGATCCTCATCACCCATGACCTGACCATCGTCCGGCAGTTCTCCGAATATGTCTATGTGATGCAGAACGGGCGGGTGCAGGAGCATAACGAGACAGCGGCCCTGTTTGCCAATCCGCAGCATGCCTATACGCGTCATCTGCTCGCCTCCGAGCCGCGCGGCACGGCGCTGCCACTGGCCGAGGGCGTCCATGACACCGTGCTCGAGGGCAAGGAGGTGAAGGTCGCCTTCACGCTCAAGCGCGGCAGCTTCCTCAAACCCGATTTCTTCGAGCTCAAGGCCGTCGATAATCTCGACATAAAGCTCATGCGCAATGAAACGCTGGGGATCGTTGGCGAGAGCGGCTCGGGCAAGACCACGTTCGGGCAGGCGCTGATCCGGCTGATCAACAATCAGGGTGGCCAGATCTGGTTTGATGGCGAACGCATCGATGGCAAGGACCGCAAGGCCATGCGCCCGCTGCGCAGCCGCATGCAGATCGTCTTCCAGGACCCCTTCGCGTCGCTCAATCCGCGCATGTCGATCCGTCAGATCATCGAAGAGGGGCTGATCGTCAACGGCATCGGTGCCAATGGGCGTGAACGCGGCGAGCGCGTGCAGCAGGCGCTGAAGGATGCGGGCATGCCCGACAATATCCTGGCGCGCTTTCCGCACGAATTCTCCGGCGGGCAGCGGCAGCGCATCGCCATCGCCAGGGCGATCGCGCTCGAGCCGGAATTCATCCTGCTCGACGAGCCGACCTCGGCGCTCGACCTGTCCGTCCAGGCCCAGATCATCGACCTCTTGCGCAAGCTGCAGGACGAGAAGGGTCTCTCCTACCTCTTCATTTCGCACGATCTCAAAGTCGTGCGGGCCCTCTGTCACCGGGTGATGGTGATGCAACACGGCAAGATCGTGGAGCAGGGGCCAGTGAACGAAGTCCTGATTAACCCCCAAACCGATTACACGCGTCGCCTTGTGCGCGCCGCGTTCGAAATTGCCGCCTAACTCCCGGAGCATTCCCCAAATGGCAAATCCCAAAATCACTTTCATCGGCGCCGGCTCGTCGGTGTTCATGAAGAACATTGTCGGCGACATCCTGCAGCGCCCCGCGCTTGCCGGCGCCGAAATCCGGCTCATGGACATCAATCCGACCCGGCTCGAGGAAAGCGCGGTCATTGCCGGCAAGCTGGTCAACACGCTGGGCGTGCCGGCGACCGTCAAGACCTTTGACAATCAGCGGCAGGCGCTGGATGGCACCAATTTCGTCGTCGTCTGCTTCCAGATCGGCGGCTACGAGCCCTCGACTGTCGTCGATTTCGACGTGCCCAAGAAATACAATCTGCGCCAGACCATTGCCGATACGCTGGGTGTCGGCGGCATCATGCGCGGCCTGCGCACTGTGCCGCATCTGTGGAGCATCTGCGAGGATATGCTCGAGGTGGCGCCCAATGCGATCATGCTGCAATATGTCAACCCGATGGCCATCAACACCTGGGCCATTTCGGAAAAGTACCCGACCATCAAGCAGGTTGGCCTCTGCCATTCGGTGCAGGGCACGGCGCATGAACTGGCGCACGATCTCGGCATTCCCTACGAGGAAATCCGCTATCGCTCGGCCGGCATCAACCACATGGCCTTCTACCTCAATTTCGAGCATCGCCAGCCCGATGGCAGCTACAAGAACCTCTATCCGGACCTGCATCGCGCCTATGCCGAAGGCCGCGCGCCCAAGCCGGGCTGGAACCCGCGCTGCCCCAACAAGGTGCGCTACGAGATGATGACGCGGCTGGGCTATTTCGTCACCGAAAGCTCCGAGCACTTCGCCGAATACACGCCCTATTTCATCAAGGAGGGCCGCGAAGACATCATCGAGAAATTCGGCATTCCGCTGGACGAATATCCCAAGCGCTGCGTCGAGCAGATCGCCAGCTGGAAGCGCACCAGCGAGGAATATCGCAATGCCAACCGCATCGAGGTGAAGGCCTCAAAGGAATATGCCAGCTCCATCGTCAATTCGGTGTGGACCGGCGAACCCTCGGTGATCTACGGCAATCTGCGCAATAATGGCGTCATCACCTCGCTGCCCAATGCGGCCGCCGTCGAAGTGCCGTGCCTCGTCGACGACAATGGCCTGCAACCCACCTATATCGGCGAGCTGCCGCCCCAGCTCACGGCGCTGATCCGCACCAATATCAATGTGCAGGAACTCACCGTCCGCGCGCTGATCGAGGAAAATCGCGAGCACATCTACCACGCTGCGATGATGGACCCGCATACGGCGGCCGAGCTCGATCTCGACCAGATCTGGAACCTCGTCGATGACCTCATCGCCGCCCACGGCACCTGGCTCCCCGAATGGGCCCGCGGCCCCCGCAAAGCGCAGGTGGCGTAGGCCATAATCCGGCCCCTTGGCCCTCGTCCTCCCTCCCCACAAGGGGAGGGAGGTGTTCACTTTGGGCGCATTGGGAGGCGCTTCGGCTTCGGCTCCTGCTCTCCCTCCCCCTTCTACAGGGGGAGGTTAGGTGGGGGTGCTGCAGGTTCAGCAAACTCCCATCAATGAACGAAGTCCTGGATGGATCAGCGCCTGCCCCCTCATTCCCAGGCCCACAAGGGGGAGGGAGGCGAAAGAGCAGTTAAGGCGGTTCTCAACACGCCCCCGCCGCCTCTATTCCGCAACCCCGAACCGGCCCGACTGCAGCGCATCCACGACCGACTTCAACGCTCCATCTCGATCCTGCCCGGAAACCGAGAGGACATGCGCCTCGAATGGCCCCAGCGCCATGAATTCGGCATGCAGGTCTGCGACCACATTCGGGTCGCTCAGGCTATCACCGCCCCGCAGAACGCACCGATCGATCGCCTCGGCGGCAGTCGTGCGCAACACGATATAGTGCAGCGGCAGGCCCAATGCCTGAAAGGCCGGCAGCCAGCTCGGCCGCACCACGCCATCGAGCACCACGAAATAGCCGTGGCGGGCATAATGGCCAGCGACGTCAGCTGCGATCTGCATGATCATGCGGTTCTGCTCATGCGCCTCTTCGAGCCAGGGGTCGATATGGCCATGCTTGATATAGCCCCAGAAATCATCGGAATGCAGATGCACCTTGGGCCCGCCGGGCAGGTGCGCCAGCGCCTCGGCCGTCGTGGTTTTTCCGGAGCCAGGATGGCCCGACAGCAGTAGAATGTGGCCTCGAAAACTGATCATCATGGTCCTCCCGCTGCGGCACTTACCAATGCCGACCCAATTTGTCACGGCGGCGATCCGTTGCGCGACCTCGGCCCGATGCCACGGCAGCGACACCAAGAATATGCGCTGGGCTATTGCCACCCGATGCGATCTATCGGACACTCGTCCGGTGATAAAGAGATCGGCTATCATCCTGCTCGGATTGGTGATTTGCTATTTCCCGAGCTACGTCAACCCGCTGCTTCGCTGGTGGGGTCTTGATGTCGGGCCCGAGGGGCCGGCATCCATCATCCTGTGGAATTGGCTGGCTGTTCTCGCCGTCGTCGCGTTCATTATCCTTGTCGAAAGACGGACGCTGGCGTCGATCCTGATCAGGCGTCCGGATGGCAAGGACATCGAGACCGCCCTTTTCTATTGGGGCATCGCGATGGCCTGGTCGTGGCTCGCCATGACCCTTTTGCCGCCAGCAGACGATCCTGGCACGGCGAGCCTCGTGGCCCTGCCGATCCCGGTTCTTGTTGCCATGATCGTCACGGCGGCCATCACCGAAGAAGTTCTCTATCGCGGCTATCCGATCGAGCGGATCAACGAATTGACAGCCTCGCGCTGGATCGGGCCGGCGGTCAGCTTTGCCATCTTTGTTGCCCCGCACCTGGCCTTTTTCGGCCCCACCTGGTTTCTCTATCACGGTGGCGGCACCGTCATGATCTATGCGCTCTATCTGCGGCGGCGCAATCTGCCAGCCTGCATGCTGCTGCACCTCCTGGTCAATCTGCCGATCCTCATTCCGGCATCGGGTCTTTTTGGCTAGACCATTTCAAACAGAGGTGGACCCAAAGCGCTTTTGCCTCCCTCCCTCTCAAGGGGAGGGGGCGATGGAGCCGCGTCAACCAGACCGTGAAACGCTCTAGCAGGCCGAGGTCTTTCGCGGCGCGCCTTCCGCTGGTGGCAAGGCGATGTATTCTTCGCTCGCCAAGGTGCTCGGACCCTGCACAACAACAAACTTATCCCCGCCCGAAAACCCTGCGGCATAATCCGCTCATTCCCGTTACACACGCGGCCCCGACGCAGGGCCGGGCGGGAAGGATCGGACGGGGAGGGCGCTCCCCTGCCGGGGTAGAAATTTGGCAGCCGGACCTGCAACATTGGTTCCGCCTGAGACCAGACCCCTTAAGCAAGCCGATACCGTGACGAACGGCCAGTGGCTCATGTCTTTGAACGTTCGACTTTCTGGGCCACTGGCCGTCCGTTACCGTGCAACCGCTCGGCCACGAGGCCAAGCGGGTATTTGGCATGCCCGGAATCTAGCCGCGAACCCGTAGAAGCGCGCTACTCGCCCTTGCCGAAGAGCTTGTTGAGCATGTCGGCCATGGGGCCGCTCTTGGGCATCTCAGCCTGCGGCTTGGCGGGGCGCGCCTGTCGGATATGGCTCTGGGCGGGCTTGGCGGCCGAAGCCTTGGAGGCCGCAGCCGGTTTTTCCTCCTCGCCACCCTGCACGGCCAGCGCCAGCTTGTTCATGAAGCCGTTGTCGTCGCCCTTGAGCAGCAGGGGCGCCTGGCGGGCGATCTCGTCGAGCAGCGGATCGAGCCAGGCCTTGTCTGACTTGGCGAAGTCGCCCAGCACATGCGGGGTGACGAATTCCTTGCCGGGATGGCCGATGCCGAGGCGGACGCGCTTATAGTCGAGCCCGATCTGCGGATCGATGGACCTCAGGCCATTATGGCCGCCATTGCCGCCGCCGATCTTGACCCGCACCTTGCCGGGCGCCAGGTCGAGTTCGTCGTAGAAGACGATGACCTCGCCAACCGGGATTTTGAAAAAGCGCGTCACCTGCTGCACGCTGTCGCCGGACTTGTTCATGAAGGTCTGCGGCTTGAGCAGCAGCACGCGCTCATTGCCGATATTGCCCTCGGCGATCAGGCCCGCATGCTTGGATTTCCAGCCGGAAATGCCATGGGCCGAGGCGATGGCGTCGATAGCCATGAAGCCGATATTGTGGCGATTGCCGGCATATTGGTTGCCGGGATTGCCGAGGCCGACGAGCAGTTTCATGGGTCCAAGCCTTACAAATGACTGAGGCGGCCGTGGGGCCGCCTCAAACAGGTTTGCCAATCCGGAAGACTTACTCTTCGGAAGCGGCTTCTTCTTCGCCTTCGTCACCGGCCGACTTGAGCGCCGACGGAGCAACGACGGTCGCGATGGTGAAGTCGCGGTCGGTGATCGTCGGGGTCACGCCCTTGGGCAGGGTCACGGCCGAGATGTGGATCGAGTCGCCGATTTCATAGCCGGAGAGATCAACGGTGATCTCGTCGGGAATGGCGTTGGCGGGAGCCAGCACTTCGACTGTGTGACGCACGACGTTGAGGGTGCCGCCACGCTTGAGGCCGGGGCTCTTCTCGTCGTTGACGAAGTTCACATGCACTTCCACGGTCAGCTTGGCATTGCCAGAGACGCGCAGGAAGTCGATGTGCATCGGCTGGTCCTTGACCACGTCGAGCTGGTAATCGCGCGGGATCACCTTGTGGATGGTGCCATCGACGTCCAGGTTCAGGACGTGCGACTTGAAGCCGCCGGCATAGATCGCCTTGTGGGCGTCCTTGTAAGCGACGGACACGGTGACGGGGGGCTTCTTGTCACCATAAATAACAGCGGGAACGAGTCCCTGACGACGAGCTTCGCGAGCGGCCCCCTTGCCCACTCCGTTGCGCGCCTGTGCCTTGAGCACCTTGGTCTCAGCCATGGAAAACATCCATTGGGTTGGTGTATGCGTCATCACAACGACATACGCGCCCGTCCTCCAGGGGTGACGAGCGCTTCATGGGGCTGGGCTATAGAGGATTTGTCCTGGCTGGGCAAGGAAGTTGAGCACTCCTCAGCCACGCAAAACCGGGGGATTTCGCGTCGCGAGGCATGGTCGGTCACATTTTCGTCAGAAGGCGCGCTGCTGATGCGCACTTCATTGATCGATTTAGGACTAAAAATGAAATCCAGTGCCGCTTTTGCCGTCGCTCTTGCAACTCTTGCGCTGTTTCCAATCCCCGCCCATGCCGCCCCGAAATTCTCCTTCGGCACCGATGGCGGCGAATATGCCAATGACGGCGAATGCGACGACCCGCGCTTCGAGGGCAAGGGCATGACGCGCACCTTCCTGTTGAGCGACGACATTCTCAACGACGCCACCGACTGCCGCGCCGCCTATGAGGCCGGCACGATCAGGTTGCGCGGCATCGACGACAATGGCGTCCCCGATTTCGGCGACGACAAGGGCGAATATGCGAACGACGGAGAGTGCGACGACATGCGCTTCACCGGCGAAGGCATGACCGCCACGCCGCTGCTCGAGGAAGACATCATGCATGATGCCACCGATTGCGGCACCGCCTATGCGGCCGGCAAGCTGCAGTTAATCCTCAAGTAAGCCTGGTCGCGTCGTATAAAACAGCAGCCGGCGGCTGCCGTCGGCTTTGGTATAGCTGCGGCAGCCCTGGTGCAATCTCGTGGCACTGCGAATCGAGGCCATATTCTCCGGCGCCACGATCGAGACGATGTCCGGGGCGTCGGTATTGTCCCAGCCCCAGGCGAGCACGGCGCGCCCCGCCTCGATGGCATAGCCGTGGCCGCGATGGTTCTGGGTGACGTGATAGCCGAGTTCAAGTTGGCGTCCGCGGTCAGTGTTCTGCCAGGTGAGGCCGCAATCGCCGACAAACGCGCCGGACTTGTCGCAGATCGCCCAAAGGCCGAAGCCATATTCGCGATAATTGTCGAGGTTCCAGTCGATCCAGCGCAGGGCGGCCGCTTGGTCCTGATAGGTTGGATAAAACTGCGCCGCATAATCGTCGGCAAACAGCGCCCTAACGTCCGCCTGGTCGCTGGTCTGGAACCGGCGGAAGACCAGGCGATCTGCCTCGGGCAGGGGAGTCATCAGTCAAACAGGCTCGACACACTCTGTTCGCTGGCGGTGCGGGCAATGGCCTCGCCGATCAGCGGAGCGATGTTCATGCGCCGGATATTGGCGGCGAGCTTGGTCGCTTCGGTGTCGACGATGGAATCGGTCACCACCAGTTCCTTGAGCTTGGAGCCGGCGATACGCTCGGAGGCGGCGCCCGACAGCACGCCATGGGTGATATAGGCCGATACTTCCTTGGCGCCGGCCTTGAGCAGGGCCTCAGCCGCATTGACCAGGGTGCCGCCGCTATCGACGATATCGTCGATGAGAATGCAGGCCTGTCCGGACACGTCACCGATGATGTTCATCACCTCGGAGACGCCGGCGCGCGGACGGCGCTTGTCGACAATGGCGAGATCGGTGCCGAGGCGCTGGGCAACGGCACGGGCACGCGCCACGCCGCCGACATCGGGCGAGACGATCATGGTGTTCTCGAGCTTGTAATTGTCGAGAATGTCCCGGGTGATGATCGGCGCGGCATAGAGATTGTCGGTCGGAATATCGAAAAAGCCCTGGATCTGGGCGGCATGCAGATCGAGCGTGATGACGCGATTGACGCCGGCTTCCACGATCAGATTGGCCACCAGCTTGGCCGAAATCGGGGTGCGGCCGGTGGCGCGACGATCCTGGCGGGCATAGCCGAAATAGGGCAGCACCGCGGTGATCCGGCGCGCCGAGGAGCGGCGCAGCGCATCGACGATGATGAGCAATTCCATCAGGTTGTCGTTGGCCGGATAGCTCGTCGACTGCAGGATGAAGACGTCCTCGCCACGCACATTCTCGTGGATCTCGACATAGACCTCGTTGTCGGCGAAGCGTTTCACCGTGCAATCGGTCAGGGGGAGTTCGAGATAGCTGGCGACAGCCTGAGCCAGCGGGCGGTTGGAGTTGCCGGTCACCAGCTTCATGGACGCGATCCTGTCTCAACGGGTCCTGGGGGAGGACCATCCAGTTTCGCGGGCAGCTTTAGCTTGTCGCTGCCTGCCTGACAACGCAACAAATGGATGACAGAAGAAAATGGGTTACCGGGTTGCAACCAGGGCAATCTGCCGCCCGGTGCCCGTTCCGCGATGGGTGGCGAAGCGATGCGAGAAATAGCGCTCCGGCTGGCCATAGGTGCAGCCACCCACGCGCTCGACCGTCGCGATTCCGGCGGCGCGCAACTGCTCCTCGACCAGCCCTGGCAGGTCGAAATGCGGCTTGCCGCCCGGCGGCGTCACAAAATAGCGGTCGGCATCGGGGTGAAGGGCCAGCACATCGGCGCGGAATTGCTCGCCCACTTCGTAATTGGGCTGGGTAATGGTGGGCCCAATCGCGGCGGTGATCCGCGATGGCTCGGCCCCCAGCGTCACCATGGCTTTTACGGTCGCCGCTGCAATGCCGTCCACCGCGCCCCGCCAGCCGGCATGGGCCGCCCCGACCACCCCGGCCTCGGCGTCGGCCAAGAGAATCGGCGTGCAGTCGGCGGTGAGAATGCCCAGCACCAGACCGGGCCGGTCGGTGACCATGGCGTCGGCCTCGATCGTGCCGGGCGCGATGGGGCCGGTAATGGTCTCGACCCGGGCCGAATGCACTTGCCGTAACAGGCAGAGGGCATCGGGCGCAAAGCCGAGTGCCGCCAGCGCCCCGGCGCGATTGGCCGCCACCGCTTCGGCATCGTCGCCCACGGCGGTCGACATATTATTGCCCGCGAAATCGCCCAGCGACGCCCCGCCTTCGCGGCCGAAAAAGCCATGCGGCACGGCAGCAAGTCCAGTGCTGGTGCTGAACCCAGTCACGCCACAAATCCCGGCGGCACCAGGCCCGGACTATGGGCGCAGAACACCTTGAAAAGCTCGCCCATCTGCTGGGCGCTGGTCAGCCGCTCCTCGGCCAGGCGCACATCGGCGGCGGCCTCGGGATTGGCCCGGGCCAGGGCGCTTGCCCGTTCGCCTATGCCAAGCCGGGTCAAAAATTCGCCTTGGGTGACCAGCGGCTGGGCCGCAAGCCCCGCCTGACGTGCGGCGCCGCCGAGCACGGCAAAATCGACATGGGCAGAGAGATCGACCGCGCCGGGATCGGACAGGACATCGGCGAAAGCGTGGTTGCGCACGCCCTGCAGCGTTTCGCCGGTCTGGCTGTGGGCATAGCCATAGTCGATGGCCAGCATGGCGCCACCCTGGCGGGCAATGGCGCGGGACAGGCGGGACATCACTTCGCCGCTGGCAAAATGCACCTCGAACACACTGTCCGGCGCTGCATCCGCCGCCGCAGGCGGCATGGACTCGGCTGGAATCGGCGTCGGCGACAGGCCGAAGACGCGCTGGCCATCGGCCAGGCCGATCTGGCGCTCATGCCAGCCGTCATCCTTGCGCACGAACTGTCGGATCGGCAGCGCATCGAAGAATTCATTGGCCACCACCATGAGCGGGGTATCGCCCAACTGGTCGAAGGACTCGATCCATTGCGCATCATACGCAGCCAGGCGCTGCTTCTGCTGAGCGATCAGCACCGGGCTGGTTTCGAACAACCGCAATTGCACCGCCTCGCGAAAGCCCGGCGCGCGACAGGCAACGCGCATGATATCGGCCATCAGCGTGCCGCGCCCCGGCCCCAGCTCCAGCAGGGTAAAGGGCTTTGGCTCGTCCATCTGTTGCCAGAGATTGACCAGGAAAAACCCGATCAACTCGCCGAACATCTGCGAAATCTCCGGCGCGGTGATGAAATCGCCATCGGCGCCGACGGCGTTCTGGGCACGATAATAGCCCTTGGTCGGATGCGTCAGGCAGAGGCCCATATAGGTTGCCACCGAAATGGGCCCCGTGGTGCGAATCTGCAGGTCGATCTGGTCGGAAAGCGAAAGGGTCGGGTTCACGTCAATAATTCCGATTTGTCGGGGCAGGAGGGGTGTTCAAATCCCGCCGTTCAAGGGCGCAGCTTGTTCTCCGGGCGGGTCAGCGCAAAGATCACCAGACCCAGCCCCGCGACAACCATGGGCAGGCTCAAGACCATGCCCATGGTCAGCCAACCGCCATAGAGATAGCCGATCTGGATATCGGGCAGGCGAACCAGTTCCACAAGAATGCGCGAGACCCCATAGCCGATGCCGAATATGCCGGCGACGAGGCCCGGCTTGCGCAGGGCGTAGAACACGTGTGTCGCCACGCGAATGATGAGGAACAGCAGCAGTCCCTCCATTGCCGCTTCATAGAGCTGGCTGGGATGGCGGGCGACCTGCAGCGGGTCGGTCGGGAACACCACGCCCCAGGGCAGGTCGGTGGGCGCGCCATAGAGCTCGGAATTGATGAAATTGGCGATGCGCACAAGGAAGATGCCGATAGTGGCCACGGCCCCCATCAGGTCGAGCGCCGAGAGCCAATTGCCACCCTTGGACCGGGTGAACAGGATCGCTGCCAGCATCAGCCCGATCATGCCGCCATGATAGGACATGCCGCCATCCAGAGTGTTGAACACCTGGATAGGGTCCTGGGCGTATTGCTGGAAGTCGTAGAACAGCACATAGCCGGTGCGGCCGCCGATCACGATGGCCAGCATGGCCCAGAAGGCGAAGTCCCAGATGTCATTGGCCTTGAAGGGCGGCGTGCCCCGATGCCACAGCCGCTCATTGCGCAGCAGCAGCCAGCCATAGGCGGCGCCCAGCAGCACGCCGAACAGATAGCCCAGCGCATACCAGCGGATATCCACGGGGCCGATGGAAAAGGCGATGGGGTGAATATTGGGGAAGGGCAAGGGCGGTCCTCTGTGCTGGCGCGGACCATTGCCGCTTCGCCTGGTCTGGTCAAGTCGGGATGGCTGGCCTACATATCAAGCATTGCTGAGCCCTGCGGGCCGCCTCTCAAGGAATTGGAACTGCCATGAACCAGAACAACAGGATTTTCGACGGGCTGGGCCGGGTGATGAACGAGGCCGCAGGCGTTGCCGATGGCGTTCGCCGCGAGGTCGAGACGGTGGTCAAGTCGCAGGCCCAGAGAATCATCAACGACATGGAATTGGTCAAGCGCGAGGAATTCGACGCCTTGCGTGAACTGGTCCAGGTGCAGGGCGAAGAAATCGATGCGCTGCGCAAGGAACTCGCCGCGCTGCGCGGTGGCGACAAGCCTGCGGTCTGATCCTTGCGGCTCGCCGTTCTTTCCGATGTCCATGGTAACAGCCCGGCACTCGATGCGGTGCTCGAGGATCTGGCGCGGCACAGTTTCGATGCCGTCCTGTGCCTCGGCGACCATGTCAGCGGCCCCATCGATCCGGCCGGCGCCGCCGAGCGGCTGATGGGGCTGGGCGCCCTCTGCATCCAGGGCAATCATGATCGCTGGGTGCTGGACGCACAGGGTGCACGCGCCGGCGCCGTCGATATTTTCGCCCGCAACCTGCTGACGCCGACGCAAATCGAGTGGCTGGCGGGGCAGGGCGCCGAGGCTCGTCTGGGCACCGACATCTATCTTTGCCACGGCGCGCCACAGGGCGACGAAATTCCCTGGCTCGACAATTTCTACAAGGGCCGCACCACCACTCTGCCGTCGGAAGCCGAAGTGACCAGCGCGGCCCTGGGCCTCACCGCCGACGTCATGCTTTGCGGCCACACCCATGTGCCCCGGACCGTCCGGCTCCGCGACGGAAGGCTGATCGTCAATCCCGGCTCGGTGGGCATGCAATTGGTGCGCGGCTCCCCCGATGCCCATTATGCCATCCTCGAACAGCGTCGCGCCGGGTGGCAGACGGCATTGGTGGCCATCCCCTATGATACCGAAGCTGCGGCACGCATGGCCGAAGCCAACGGCTTCCCGCAATGGGCCGAGGCCATCCGCTTCGGCTGGGCCGGCCCCGAGCATTTGTTTTAGGCCTCCCAGTCCCGGGGTGCTCGGGACGGCGCTGCCTGGCTGATGCAGCCTAACAATTGGTAAACGCCGCTAAATCGGCGCCGCTCTTGGACTTAACGGCCTGTTAAGACTTTGCGGCCCATCGTCATCCACAAGAGATTGCCCCCATCGCGTCCGCCCGCGTCCCCTGAATCAGGAACGCGGTGTAGATTTGTCCTCGTGGACGATTCGTAGACCCCGGAGGGGGGCGCGACCTGTTCCCCGCTTACACGCCAGTATCGCGCGGCGCATTCTTGCCGCAAGCAGATCAACAGCGCCTACGAGGACGGAATCCGCTTATGTCATTGATTGAATACGAGCCCGATCGGTCGTCCCATCCGGTGGACCTTGTCGAGCACATCGCATCGATCAACGACTGGACATTCGAGCGCCAGGATGCCGACGAAATCTCCATCTCGGTGCGCGGCGGCTGGAGCGATTACCATGTCTCCTTCAACTGGATGGAAGACCTCGAGTCGCTCCACATCGCCTGTGCCTTCGACCTCAAGGTGCCCGATGCCCGGCGTTCCGAAGTGAGACAGTTGATCAGCCTGATCAATGAACAGCTCTGGATCGGCCATTTCGACATCTGGAACAAGGAGGGCGTGGTGCTGTTCCGCAACTCGCATCTCTTGACCGGCGGCGCCGACGTTTCCCCGCAACAATGCGAGGCCCTGCTGCGTTCTGCCACCGATAGCTGCGACCTCTATTACCAGGCCTTCCAGTTCGTGGTGTGGGCCGGCAAGTCGGCGGCCGACGCGCTCAGCCATGTGATGTTCGAAACAGTGGGTGAAGCCTGATGTCTTCCTTGCGCAATCTCGGACCGGTCATGCTCGTCGGGGCCGGGAAAATGGGTCTGGCCATGGCCCGCGGCTGGCTGGATGCCGGCCTGCCGCCCAGCAGTCTGGTGCTGGTCGATCCGGCACCGAGCGACGATGCCAGGGTGCTGGCCGACGATTATGATCTCGTCATCAACAGTCAGGCCTCGGGCCTCGTTCCCAACGTCCTGGTGCTGGCAGTCAAGCCGCAGATCATCGGGCCAGTGATGGCAGGGCTGCTGCCGGTCGTGGGCCCGCAGACACTGGTGCTCTCCATCGCCGCCGGCATTTCCATCGCCCGGCTTTCCGAAGGGTTGGGCACCGGCCGCATCGTTCGCACCATGCCCAATACGCCCGCCCAGTTGGGCAAGGGCATTACCGGCGCCGTCGCCGGTCCAGAGGTTGGGCACGATGATCGCGGCAATGCCGATGCCTTGCTGGCTGCTGCCGGGCCGGTGGTCTGGTTCGACGCCGAGAGCGATCTCGATGCCGTCACGGCGGTCTCCGGTTCTGGCCCGGCCTATGTCTTCAATCTCGTCGAAGCCCTTGCCGCTGCCGGACAGGCACAGGGTCTCCCCGAGCATGTGGCGATGAAGCTGGCCCGTCAGACGGTCATTGGCGCTGCGGCTCTGCTCGAAGCCGATCCGGCGCCGGCTAGTGTCTTGCGCCAGAACGTGACCTCCCCGAATGGCACCACAGCTGCCGCTCTGGCCGTGCTGATGGCGCCCGACGGGCTGACGCCATTGATGGAAAAGGCGGTTGCCGCCGCCCGGCAGCGCAGCGAGGAGTTGGGTCGGGGCTGAGGGGCTTAGTTCATCACTTTATCCCGCGCCCCCAAACTCGAGCGGATGGCCCTGATCTGAGTGCTCAGCGCGCTATCGCCAGCTTTTCGGATCTCCTGCTCGGCGCTGTCCAGCTCGATATGGGCCGCCATCAGGTCGGTGCGATTGCCATCGCGGCGGAAGCGGCGCGCATAGGCGATCGCCAGATTGATCATGGTGGCGGCATCGGCGCTGGCGCCGGTTGTCGAGGTGATTTCGAGGGCCGCACGCAGGGTCTCGATCGCTGCCCCCAGATGGTCCTGCGTCGTGTCCGACTGGCGGATATCCTCGCGGATGAAGGCGGCACCGATTGCCGCATTGAGGTCTCCGAGACGATCATCGTCTCCGGTCAGCGTTGCCAGCGCCAGCGCCGAACGCAGCAGCGCGATGGCATCGGCATCTCGCCCCGCGGCGCTTTCCTGTCGCGCGGCCTGAAAGAGTTTTGCCGTTTCCAGCCGCAGTCTCTCCAGTTCTATAGAACGATGTGGAATTTTAGAGCCCCCTGGTATGCACTGGTGAACAGCCTGTTCGACCGGTGAAGGGTGGTCTCTATCCCGAGGGGGAAGGTATTGGGATTTTTACCCTAAGCGTGCAGCAATCTACAGTTTTTTGCGGTTTTCGCCGCGCCGGCCCTGTCACATTTTCTCGATGTGTCGGGAGTTTAGGCGGGCCGACATTAGAGATTGGCGGTGAGGCTCAGTCGATCCAGCACGGTGTGGTCATCGGCATTGACCATGCCGACGAGGAAGCGCCGCACCATTTCGGCCGCTTCCGGAGGCAAGGTGGCAAACGAAGCATCGATGCGGCTCGCCTGACTGGCGGACAGGCGGGCAAAAAACTCCCGCCCCTTGTCGGTGGCGTATAATAGCCGCTGACGGCGGTCGGCATGACCGGGCAATTGCTCGATATAGCCGTTGTCGATCAGCTGGCGGAGGACACGTGCGAGGCTTTGTTTGGTGATCTTTAGAATGTCGAGCAGATCGGCCACCGGCATGCCGGGACGCAGATTGACGAAATAGAGCACGCGATGGTGGGCTCGCCCGAAGCCCTGGCGGTCGAGCAGGGCATCGGCATCGCCGGTGAAATCGCGATAGGCGAAGAAAAACAGTCCCATCACGTCGAGCGGGAGATCGGGATGGCCATGCACAGCCGGATTTATGTCAGCTTTGTTGACATTTTTCTGCTGCGCTGTCATTGTCTCTCCAAAATCACCGCTTCGTTGTCTTATCCCAAAGCCATTCTGGTTTGCCAAGGGTACGGCCCTGGGGCATGATTGAGCAAATAGCCATTTCGACATGGCGGTAAAATCTAAACTCTGGAGAGGAACATGGCAGGCGTGCCCATGGACCAGCGTGATGGCTGGATCTGGTTCGACGGCGAACTCAAACCGTGGAAAGATGCAAAGATCCATGTGCTGACGCACGGCTTGCATTATGCCTCTTCGGTATTCGAAGGCGAACGCGCTTACGGCGGCGAGATCTTCAAGTCGCGCGAGCATACCGAGCGCCTGATTCGCTCGGCCGCGACGCTCGACATGCCGTTCCCCTATAGCGTTGACGAGATCGAGGCCGCCAAGCGTCTGGTTCTGGAAAAGAACGGCCTGGTCGATGCCTATATCCGTCCTGTCGCCTGGCGCGGCTCGGAGGAGCTGAGCGTTCCTGCCCGCAACAACAAGGTCCATGTGGCGATCGCCGCCTGGATCTGGCCCAGCTATTTCTCGGTCGAGGAAAAGCTCAAGGGCATTCGCCTCGAATGGAGCAAGTGGAAGCGCCCGTCGCCCGAGACTATCCCGTCCTCGGCCAAGGCCGCCGGCCTCTACATGATCTGCACCCTGTCCAAGGATGCGGCCATGGCCAATGGCTATGCCGATGCGCTGATGCTCGACTATCGGGGCTATGTGGCCGAGGCCACCGGCGCCAATGTGTTCTTCATCAAGGGCAAGGACATCACTACGCCCAAGCCGGATTGTTTCCTTAACGGCATCACCCGCCAGACGCTGATTGCGCTGGCCAAGGAAAATGGCTTCACCGTTACCGAACGCCATATCATGCCCGAGGAACTGAGCCAGTTTGACGAGTGCTTCCTGACCGGCACGGCCGCGGAAGTCACCCCCGTCTCGGTGATCGGCGACTATAAGTTCACTCCGGCCGATGGCTGCCGCACCCTGATCGACGCCTATTCGGCCGCGGTCCAGCCCAAGCGGGCAGCGGCGGAGTAAGATCGCGCCATTGAGTTTGAAAGGCCGGGCTGTCGTGCCCGGCTTTTTTGTTTATTGACGGCGCGCCCTCACCCGTCTCGGCCTATGGCCGATCCACCCTCTCCCCGAGGAGGAGCGGAACAGAGCGGGCAGCGGTCCATTCTTCTCCCTCTTGGGGAGAAGGTGGCGCGTAGCGCCGGATGAGGGGGTTATTGCGACCAGCGCTGCTGCGCATTGTCGTCCTCGGCCTTCGCCGCCACCCATTGCAGGCCCGCCGGCGTTTCCTCCTGCTTCCAGAAAGGCGCATCGGTCTTGAGGTAGTCCATCAGGAACTGGGCCGCATCGAATGCAGCCTGGCGGTGGGCTGAGAGCGTCATCACCATCATGATCGGCTCCCCCGGCACCAGGCGGCCATAGCGATGGATGATCCCGGCATCGGCGAGGCCGAAACGCTGAATCGCCTGCTCGCGCAGAGCCGCGATCTCGTTTTCGGCCAGTTGCGGATAGCATTCGAGGATCAGCGCCGAGATCGGTGCCTCCGGATGTGAGCGCACGAGACCGGTAAAGGTCACCATGGCCCCGGCCTCGAGATGAGCCGCCTGAAAGTCATTGGCTTCCTGGCCGGGATCGAACCTGTCCTCCGTGACCCGGATCATCCTATCCGCCGGTCATCGGCGGCAGGATGGCCACTTCGCGCGCGCCTGTTATCGGCGTATCCCAGGGCCGGATATGGGCGTCGATCGAGAGTTTGAAGATGGCTGGGTTTTCCATGGCCATGTCCAGCGCCTCATCGTTTTGGCGCAGCCAGGTCACCAGATCGGCCAGCGTCACCACTTCAGGTGGCGGATCGACTTCGTCGCTGGCGCGATTCAGTCGTTCGCGCAGCCAGGCGAAATAAAGGATCTTCACTTGCCGGTTCCCGACAGATGCGGCCAGGAGGCGCGCAGGTAATTCCAGCCGGTCCAGAGCGTGATCAGGCCAGCGGCCCACAGCACTACATCGGAGACAAGGCCAAGACCCGGCACGATGCGTTCGAGCAGAATGATGCCCAGGGCAATCAGCTGGATGGTGGTCTTCCACTTCGCCAACTGGCTGACCGGCAGCACCACGGCGGTATTGCCGAGAAATTCGCGCAGCCCGGAGACGAAGAATTCGCGGAACAGAATGGCGACGACTGGAATCATGTCCCAGCCGGAAAGGCTGCCGTCCCAGGCCAGGGCGGTGATGAGAATGCCCACCAGCAATTTGTCGGCAATGGGATCGAGCATGCGCCCCAGGTCGGAATACTGCCCCAGGGCCCGCGCGAGATAGCCATCCACCCAGTCGCTGGCGGCCGCCAGGACATAGAGCACCAGCGCAATGATGCGCATTGTGATGCTGCCATCCATCACCAGCCAGACGATCGGTATGATCGAAAGGATGCGGGCAATGGTGATGATGTTCGGGATGAGAAAGAGCGGGTTTCTGGCCATGAGGGGACAGAACAGGAATGGGCGCGAGGGGTCAAGGGGCGACGAGCGATGCAGTTTGGGTTTGCGCCGGCCCCCACCCCGCCTCCCCCTGAAACAGGGGGAGGAGCAGAGCTGCACGCTGAGAGGCCCGCATACGCGATCGGTCCCTCCCCCTGTTTCAGGGGGAGGTTAGGTGGGGGTTACGCAACCGCCTGAGCATTGACCCTGCGGCGCTGCTCCACCGCTTCGGCCAGTGCGCGTAGGGCCGTGACCGTGGTATCCCAGTCGATGCAGCCATCGGTGATGGACTGGCCGTAGACCAGCGCCTTGCCCCGCACCAGATCCTGCCGTCCGGCCACGAGGTTGGACTCCACCATCACGCCGATGATGCGCTTGTCGCCATTGGCCAGCTGGCTGCCGATATCGGCGAGAACCAGCGGCTGGTTTTCCGGATTTTTCGACGAATTGGCGTGGCTGGCATCCACCATGATGGCCGGGTTGAGGCCGGCCTTGATGGCGACCTGGGCGGCAGCGTCGACGCTTTGGGCATCGTAATTGGTGGTCTTGCCGCCGCGCAGGATGATGTGCCCGTCTTCGTTGCCCGTGGTGGCAGCGATGGCGGAACGCCCATCCTTGGTGACGGCGAGGAAATGGTGCGGATGCGAGGCCGACAGGACGGCGTCGAAGGCGATCTTCACATTGCCATCAGTGCCATTCTTGAAGCCGACCGGGCAGGAGAGGCCCGAGGCCAGCTCGCGGTGGATTTGGCTCTCGGTGGTGCGGGCGCCGATGGCAGCCCAGGAGACGAGATCGGCAATATATTGCGGCGTCGTCATATCGAGGAATTCGGCTGCGGCGGGCAGGCCGAGATTGTTGATGTCGAGCAGCAAAGCGCGCGCCGTGTGCAGGCCCTGAGTGATGTTGAAGCTGCCGTCGAGGTCGGGATCGTTGATCAGGCCCTTCCAGCCGACCGTGGTCCGCGGCTTTTCGAAATAGACGCGCATGATGATTTCGAGCCGATCGCCCAGCTCTGCGCGCAGGGCGTTAAGGCGGTGGGCATAGTCCATGGCCGCCTTGGGGTCATGGATGGAGCAGGGCCCTACGACAACGGCCAGGCGGTCGTCCTGGCCGGTCAAGATATTGTGGAAGGCGTGGCGGGCCGCCAGCACGGTGCGGGTCGCAGCATCGGTGCGCGGGTGCTGACGCATCACCTCGATGGGGGTGGTCAGCGGTTTTATTTCGGTAATGCGCAGGTCGTCGGTGGATTTGAGCATTCTGGTGGTCCTCGGTAGGTCTGACACGAGGGGCCACAAAAAAGCCGCCTCGGAAGTCGGGCGGCTGGCTTGCGATTTGGTCTGGTCTTGTCGGGATCAGGACGCGCGCGCAATAGCCTCCGCCGGGAGCGGATAGCTAAAGTACCAATAAAAGGTCGCTGCGTTGATCATGGCGCAAACCCTAGCGGGCCGTTTCATGGATGTCGAGTCCCGACTTTGGTCGCATTCGCCCCTGATCGGGGGCTGATGCCGCTGACCCCAGCCCCTATGCGTCGAAAGGCAGAAAGGGAGGACCGGCAATGAGGCGACTTACGATTGCACTGGCGGCGACGGCCATGCTCTCACCGGTGTCGGCGCAGCAGCTCAGTGCCGAAACGGACCAGGCGATGTGGTGTGCGACGGCGATTGCCCTGCTCGATGCCATGGGCGTCTATCCGGATAGCGCGCCCGATGCCATTGCCCTGTCGCGTCTCTGGTTGCAGCCGGCCTTCCGGGAATTCGACAGGCTCGGTCTCTCGGAAGACGCAGTCGCCGCTTTGGTTAGCAGTTATAATGATGAGCTATCGATGCAGCTGCCGAATTATCTCGTCAGCAGCGACCCGGATGCGCTGCGACTCGATATCAATGCGTGCATCGAGACGTAAGGGCCGGCGCTCGGCCGGCCCAGTCGGATATCACGGGATGCGATTGACGGCGTTGTCGATGCCGCCGATCTCGATCTTCGGCTCGGCGACGCCGTCGGCCAGCGACCAGTTCACCACCTGATCGGTGCCGGCAATGTCGATGCTGGTTTCGGAGGCCAGAGTCAGGTTGAGCGTCTGTTCGGCCCCATTGACCTGAACCTTGGCCGGTGCCCCGTTTCCATCCAGCGTGGCGGTCACGACATGGCCGGTTGTCTGCACCGAGAGATCGGCAATGCTTGCCGCCGACACGGTGTGATCGGCGCCCGACAGCGTCAGGGCCTTGGCCTTCTCGATCGATACCTGGTGACTGTCGCCATGGACGACGACATTGCCGCAGGTCCCTGTGAGGTCGATCTTGTTGCCCGAACCATAGATGCCGATATCGCGTCCCTCGCAGGGAATGTTTTGGGAAAGCCCGATGCCTTCGATGACGACTTCGTCTTCGGCCGGCGCATCAGCAGTCTGGGCATGGGCGGCCATCGGCAGGGCGAGAAGGACGGCGAGGGGCAGCAGATAACGCATGCGGTGAACACCTTGTTGTGAATGACAAGGGTCAATGTGCCGCCGAGTTGGGCATCAATGCGGCAGGGCGCGACTTTCTAGCTGCGGTTGAAGTGATCGTAGATCAGCTGCGCCATGGCCTTGGAGATGGTAGGAACGGCCTCGAGGTCGGCCAGGGATGCCCGGCCGACAGCCTTGGCCGAACCGAAATGGTTGAGCAGCGAGCGCTTGCGGGTCGGGCCGATGCCTTCGATTTCGTCCAGCGGGTTCTTCACCACGTCCTTCTTGCGCTTGGCGCGGTGGGTGCCGATGGCGAAGCGGTGGGCCTCGTCGCGCAGGCGCTGCACGTAATAGAGCACCGGATCGCGATGCGGCAGCATGAAGGCGTCCTTGCCTTCCATGAAGAATTTTTCGCGACCTGCATCGCGGTCTTCGCCTTTGGCGATGCCGATGAACGTAACTTCCTTGGGCAGATTCAATTCGGCGATGACGCCGCGCACTGCACTCATCTGGCCGGCGCCACCATCGATGAACACCACATCGGGCCAGTCGGGCATGCCGGTATTTTCATCCTCGGCATCGGTTTCGCTTTCGGCAGCCAGTCGGGCGAAGCGACGGGTCAGCACTTCGCGCATCATGCCGAAGTCATCGCCGGCCGAGATGTCGGATTTGATGTTGAAAGTGCGGTAATGCTTTTTCGAGAAGCCTTCCTCGCCCGCGACCACCATCGCCCCGACCATATTGGTGCCGGAGATGTGAGAGTTGTCATAGACCTCGATGCGGCGCGGGACGTCTTCGAGACCAAAGGTTTCGGCGACACCTTCGAGCAGGGTTCGGTGCGAAGCGCCCTCCGCCAATTGGCGGCTCAGCGCCTCGCGGGCATTGTTGAGCGCGTGGTTGACCAGGTCGCGCTTCTCGCCGCGCTTGGGCTGTTCGATATAGACCCGGCGCCCGGCGCGGGAGCTCAAGGCCTCTTCCATCACGTCCGGCTCGCTGAGTTCATGCGAAATCAGTACCAGGCGGGCCGGAGTGCGGTTTTCGTAGAACTGGCCGATAAAGGCTTCCAGCACTTCGGCATCGGTGAGACTTGCATCGGCGCGGGGGCGATAGGGGTAATTGCCCCAGTTCTGATAGGCGCGGAAGAAGAACACCTGCACGCAGAACTGCCCGCCTTCGTGATGGATGGCAAAGACATCGGCCTCTTCCACCGAACGAGCGGTCGCGTCACCCTGCGACTGGATCAGCGCCAATGCGGAGAGGCGGTCGCGGATCAGGGCGGCGCGCTCGAAATCGAGGTCCTCCGCCGCCTTGTTCATGTCGGCCTGCAAATGCTCCTGCACGCTGCGCGATTTGCCGGAGAGAAACTGCCGCGCGTCCTCCACCAGCTCGCCATAGGCCTCGAGGCCGATTTCGCGGGTGCAGGGGCCGGCGCAGCGCTTGATCTGATATTGCAGGCACGGCCTTGTGCGGGCGGCGTAGAAACTGTCCGAGCAGTTGCGCAGCAGGAACGCCTTTTGCAGGCTGGCAATAGTGCGGCCCACCGCGGTTGCTGAAGCAAACGGGCCGAAATAATGGCCAGGCCGGCGGCGGGTGCCGCGATGCTTGGTCAGCTCCGGCGCCTCGTGATCGGTGGCAATCAGGATATAGGGGAAGCTCTTGTCGTCGCGCAGCAGCACATTGTAGCGCGGCTTCAAGCGCTTGATCATGTTCGCTTCGAGCAGCAGCGCCTCGGATTCCGTCTCGGTGCGGACGAATTCCATGCTGACGGTCGAAGCGATCATGCGCTGCAGGCGCAGTTCCAGCCCGTCGGGACGGGTATAATTGGTGACGCGCGCCTTGAGATTGCGGGCTTTGCCCACATACATGACCTCGCCCTCGGCATCGAGCATGCGATAGACCCCCGGCGCTGCGGGGAGGGTGCGGACAAAGGCACGGATCACGTCCGGGCCGGATTTGGGCGGGGTCTGGTCTTCAGTCATTGTCGGGGTGTAGGGCCGCGTTTCGGCGAAAATTCGAGATGCTTGCCGCCATCCAGCGCCAGCATCTGCCCGGTCATGGATGGCAGGGCCAGAATGGCCAGCACGCCCTGTGCAATCTCGTCCGGCCCGGCATTGCGCTGCAGCGGCAGGGCTTTGACGCCGCGTTCGAACTCCGCCTCGCTCTGGCGCGAATGCGGCAGGACGGGGCCGGGGCCGATAGCGTTGACGCGAATATCGGGCGCCAGCGATTGCGCCAGGGTCTGCGTGGCCGTCCACAGCACGGACTTGGATAGGGTGTAGCTGAAATAGGCCGGGCTGGGGTGGAGCACCCGCTCGTCGACGATATTGATTATATTGCCCTCTGTGCCCCTGGGCAGCTGATTGGCGAAGTCGCGGGCGAGGAAAATCGGCGCCTCGGCATGGATGGCGAAATGCTGATCCCAGGTTTCTTCGTCGATATCGAGGGCGCTGTCAGGATCGAATAGCGAGGCATTGTTGACCAGGAGCGTCAGCGGCCCGAAGCAGGCGGCGGCCTTTTCGACCAGGGTCTGGCGCTGGCGGCGCTTGCCAAGATCGGCGCGCACCAATGCCGCGCGGCCGCCATCGGCTTGGATGGCCTTGCGCAGGGCGCGGGCGCCCTCGGCATTGCTGCGATAGTGGATCACCACCGCATATCCCGCGCGCGCCAGAGCCTGGGCAATGGTGGCGCCGATGCGATCCGAGGCCCCGGTGACCAGAGCGACGGCACCTTGTGGAGCGGATACATCGAGCGGGTGATTTGACATGGGCAGAACATAGGCTGGTTCGGGTGGTTTCTTCAATTGCCGCAAAGTGCTGACATGCTGCGACAGCAGGATGGCTCTTTCACGCTGGTGGAAACGGGCGTAGCCTTTCTCCGTTGCAAGGCGGAGGGCCTTGTTCATTGGGAGGGGACCACATGGAAGTCATCGTGCCTTTACTGGTGCAGCTGGTTGCCGGCGGCGCCGGCGGCAATGTCATCGGGCAATTGGTCAAATCGCTCAACCTGGGGACCGCAGGCAATTCGATTGTCGGTGCTATCGGCGGTCTGATCGGGACCTGGCTGGCCAGCCAGATTCCGGGCCTTGATTCCCTGGTCGGTGCAGCGGCGGGCGCAGCCGGCACGACCGGTGGCATCGATCTCGGCGCCCTGGCCGGGCAGGGAGTGACGGGGCTGGCCGGCGGCGGCGTCCTCACCGCCATTGCCGGCCTGATCAAATCGGCCATGGCAAAGCGCTAGGCCCTGCGCTAAGCAAGGCGCCTCGCGGCCAAGGCTGCGGGGCTTTTCGTCCCGGTCAGTTCCACAATGCAATCTCGTCCCGACACGCCGCGCGCCGATACGACCGGCCGCGCCATTCTTCTCACTCTGATCACGGTTGGCGTGTTTGGGGTTCAGGATGCCGTGTCGAAAATGCTGGTGCAGGACTATTCGCCCTTCCTCATCACCATGCTGCGCTATTGGGGTTTTGCCCTGTTCGCGCTGGTTCTGGTGGCCCGCCAGGCCCCGCTGCGGCAGGCCTTTCGTTCGCGCATGCCCGGCTGGCAAGTGATGCGCGGCGTGTTGCTGATCGGCGACATCTGGTTTTTCGCCATTGCGCTCAAGACCGTGTCCCTCGGTGAATTGCAGGCCATCGTCATTGTCTATCCGCTGCTGGTAACACTGTTCGCCATCCCCGTGCTGGGCGAAAAGGTCGGCGTCTTTCGCTTCGTCGCCGTTGGCGCTGGCTTCCTCGGCGCCATGGTGATCATGCGCCCCGGTGGCGTGCCGCTCGATTTGGGCGCGCTCTGTGCACTGGCCTCTGCAACGCTCTACGCCTTCTATATCGTCATCACCCGCAAGGTGAGCCAGGTCGATAGCGCGGCGACGAGCATGACCTATGTCGCCCTGGTGGGGCTGGTGCTGTCCAGCGTCGTCGGCGTGTTTTTCATCGAGCCGATGGGCTGGCGGGATGTAGCGCTGGTGGCGTTCATCACGCTGACCACCTGCGCCGGCCATGGCGTGATGGTGTTCGCGCTATCCATGGCGCCGGCCAGCGTCTTGCAGCCGTTCAACTATTTTTCCCTGCCTTGGGCGATTTTCCTCGGCGTGGCGCTGTTCGGCCAATGGATCGACCCCATCTCCATGCTAGGGGCCGGCATTATCGTGGCTGCCGGACTGGTGGTGATGGCGCGCGAGCGGGCGCGAAAGGTGGTGCCACCGCCGGTGCCGCAGCAGGCGGGGCACGAATAGCAGTCGGCTCGGTTGCCATCGCGCCGGTCAGACCGCATATAAAGCGTCTGCGGAGGTATTGATGGGCATGTTGTTACAGATCGCGCTGGTGTTGCTGCTGGTCGGCGGCGGTTGGACGATGCTGACGCGTGGGCGCCGCACCGACCGCAAGGATGCGCTGACCATGCGCCGCGTCGATGCCTATATCGAGACCATCAGGCGAGAGCGCAACAATCCAGAACTCGCGGCGATGAGCGATAGCGAGTTGCGCGACCTGTTGCATTCGGGTGCCCGCAACATGCAGGTGGCCGAGCAGAAGAAGAACTGGGTGCTGCTCGGCTGCGGTGTCGCAACTTTGCTGGCGGCCATCGTGGTGGCCAATCAGGAAGGCTGGATGGGCTTCGGCATTGCCTTCGCCGTGGGCGCCATCGTGACCTATGGACTCAATGAGTTCCTGATCCGGCGCATGCGCGAGCCCCTGGCCCGGCACGGTATCGATGTGGAGCGTCTCAAGGTCGAATAGGCCAGCGCCGCCCGAGTGGGGCGGCGCCAGGGCATTGGTTTAGTTCCCGACGCAGAAATAGCCGTTGGGACCGTTGAAGCAGAAGCTGGCGCCAGGCCGGCTGGGGTAAGTGGGATAGACCGGATAGACCGGGCCCGGATTCCAGTGTGGCGGGCGCGGCGGACGCGGGTTCCAATGCGGAGGACGGGGCGGACGCGGGCGTTCCCAACCGTCGTTCCAGTCATTGCCGCCGCTGGCGAGGTAGCTCGACGACACCCAGCCATCGGGACCGCGCTTTTCCACATAGCACCACGAACCCTGGCAATATTGCACGTCGACCTGTTCGCCGCGACGCAGCGTATCGACGACGCGATAACCGGTGCCCGGCCCGTTGCGCACATTGACATTGCCCGTGGCGAAGGCGGGGGCGGCAGAAGCAGCCGCCGTGGTCGCTAATACCGCCAATGCAGCAAGGCCGGATGCCATAAGCTTCCGATTGAGAGCCATGGGGGTCTCCTTTCCCTGTTGAGGCATTCTTGCTCTGAACCCGCATCTAAGCGCATCGCGGATGAACCGAAGCTGAATGAAGTCTTAATGCTGCGGCGCGCGGAAAAGGGGCTTTGGCAGAAATGCGTCAGAGGCGAAGAAGCTCCACGAAGCGGGCAAGGGTCTTGCCGAAGGTCTTGCGCTGCTTGGACTTGAGTTCGCCCAGCAAGGCCTCTTCCAGCTGCGCCCAGTGGTCGGCGAGGGCGTTGCGGATGCGCACGCCGCGTTCGGTCAGGGCCACTCCCGGAACCAGCTCCGGGCCAACGGCCTGGCGAGTGACGAGGCCGCGATCGGTCAGGCGGTCAAGGCGGGTGGCGAGAGCGGATGGGGGCAGGCCCAACTCGTCGCTCAATTGCTGTTCGGTGGAGCCGGCGCGCCCAAGCTCGAACAAAATGGCGTCGTCACCAGGCTCGAGACCTTTCTCGAGCACCGGCACCAAGAGAGCCTTGTGCGCCAATTGGCCGGCTTCAATGAGCCGATAGAGCGCCGAACGAGAGGATGGCCTGGACATAGGCGGGAAAATAGTCCGAACTCCTTATGCGCGTCGATGAGCCTTCTATCCTATCGTTAATCGGACAACGACCAAGGGCTGTTATTGTTCAGCAGATGCAGATGAGTTATGCGTCGATTGACAGTAGCAAACGGCATAATGGACGCGAACGCGCCACCGCAGACGATCCCGGCGGCACGCGGATTGCTCCCAGAATGCAGCGATGAGCGGTGAACATGACTCAGGATCTCGCCCGTATCCGCGCCTTTGTGCAGGTGTTCGATTCCGGCGGGTTCTCGTCCGCAGCCCGCCAGCATGGGCGCTCCAAGGCGCTGCTCAGCAAATATGTCACCGATCTCGAGGATTATCTCGGCGTGCGGTTGATGAACCGCACCACCCGCAAGCTCAGCCTCACCGAAGCCGGGGAGGCTTATTATCGCGAGGCCTCGAGCCTGTTGCAGCAGCTCGATGATCTTGACGCCACCATCACCGACCAGACCGCCGAGCCGCGGGGCATGTTGCGCGTATCGGCGCCACGCAATTTCGGCGAGTCCACGCTGGCGCCGGCGATCTATCACTACCTGCTCAAATATCCCAAGGTGACGCTCGATCTGCGGCTCGAGGATCGCTATGTCGATCTCGTCGATGAGGGGATCGATGTGGCGCTGAGGATTTCGACGCTGGCCGACTCCTCGCTGATTGCCCGCAAGATCGCCGATATGCATGTGGTTACCGGCGCGGCGCCGAGTCTGTTGCAGAAGGTTGGCACGCCAAAGCACCCCGAAGATCTCCGCCACCTGCCCTGCATCGTCGACGTCAATCTGCAAGGCCAGTCCAACTGGAGGTTCGTGGAAGACGGCAAGACCATTTCCGTGCCGGTAAACGGGCCGCTGCGGGTCAATTCGCCACTGGCCGCGCGCAGTGCTGCCTCGATGGGCCTGGGCTTTGTGATGCTGCCCTCCTATCTGGCAGATCCGGCCATCGCAGCCGGCGAGCTGGTGCCGGTGCTGGCAGACTACCTGCCGACTGGCCAGACTCTGCAGGCGGTTTATCCGCATCGCCGCCATCTTGCCGGTAAGGTGAGGGCGTTGATCGACCATCTGGTCGATTGGTTTGCGACCCATCCCATTCACTAGATTGCCGCATTGCTGGGCGAAGCACGCGCAATGGTGCCTACACCGCATGACTGACGAACTGCGCCCCGCTGGGGTGCGCAAGGGGCTGGCTTTGAATTTCCTACGATCCTGCGCTGGCCTTGTACTTTCCGGCATGGCCCTGTTGGGTCTGGTGCAACCAGCGATCGCCCATCCGCATATCTTCATCGATGCCAAGGTCGATATCGGCTTCGACGCCGAGGGGCGCGTGCAGAGCCTGCACCATAGCTGGACCTTCGACACCGCCTTTTCGGTGTGGATGGTGCAGGGGCTGGATACCAATGGCGATGGCAGCGTCAGCCCTGAGGAAATGCAGGAGCTGGCCGACGAAAACATGGCCGCCCTCGCGGATTTCCATTTCTACACCTATGCCGGTGACGACATGGATTTCACCGCCGTCGGCGACCAGCACATGCGCTACGACAACAATCGCGTGACGCTTGAATTCACCATCGCCGCCAATCAGCCGCAGGCTCCCGGGCACCGGTTCGAACTGGGCATTTACGACCCGGAATACTATGTCGCCATCAGCGTGGCCGACTTGGCCGATGTCAATCTGCTGGAAGCGTCAAATGCCTGCACGGTGACGCTGGAACCGCCGAAACCGATGGATCGGACCACCGAAGAGCGTCTCTACGCTCTCGGCCCGGAAGTGCTGGAACTGCCGCCCGACCTGGCGGCGGCGATGCGCGGCACGCAGGGCCTCGTCGTCTTGTCCTGCGCGCATGCGCCGGTGCCGACCACGGCGATGGAGGCGGTGACGCAGATGGCACAGGCCAAGCCTGCGACCCCGTTTGGTGGACCGCCGCCGGAAGTGGGCCTCAACCTGCCGCGCACCGGCTTTTTCGGCTGGCTGCAACAGCAGCAACGCGATTTCTACGCTGCACTGACGGCGGCGCTCGATGGCTTGCGCACCGATGGGAATGCCTTCTGGATGCTGGGTGGCCTGAGTTTTCTCTATGGCATTTTCCACGCCGCCGGCCCCGGGCATGGCAAGGTGGTGATCTCGTCCTATGTGCTGGCCAATGAGCGGCAATTGCGCCAGGGCATCGTGCTTAGCGGGCTTTCAGCGCTGATGCAGGCCGTGGTGGCTGTTGCCTTCGTGTTGGTGCTGGCCGGCATATTGAATCTCACCAGCACGGCATTGGGCGATGCTGCCCACTGGGTCGGCGTGATCTCTTATGCGCTGGTGGCGCTATTGGGCCTCTGGCTGGTGCTGCGCAAGATTTTCGGCTGGGGGCACCATCATCATGGTCCCGCAGCGCAGCACGATCACGGCCACCGCCGCCGCGACCATTGGAATGATCCTGAGGATCACCATGGCCACGAGCATCACGATCACGATCACGACCATCATGACTGCGCTCACCATGACCATGGTGCGCATGGCCATGAGCATATGCATCACGCCATCGGCCCGGCCGATCTCAAGGGCAATTGGCGCGAACAGCTGGGCGTGGTGCTGGCGGTTGGCCTGCGGCCCTGCTCGGGCGCGCTGGTGGTGCTGGTCTTTGCCTTGTCGCAGGGTCTGCTGGCGGCTGGGATCGTCTCGGTGCTGCTGATGGCGCTGGGTACGGCGATCACTGTGGCCACACTGGCGACGCTGGCCGTCACCGCCAAGGGGCTCGTCAGCCGCATCGGCGGCGCCGACAGCGCCCTGGCCGGGCATGTGGTGTGGTGGGCCGAATTGCTGGGCGCCGTGGCGGTGTTGGGATTTGGCGTCCTCTTGCTGATTGCCAGCCTCTAGGGTTTGATCATGCTCAAATTGCAGCGCGACCCATCGCCGCCTTGCGATAAGAGCTGAAGCGGGTATGGTGCGGCCACCCTGGAATTCCTCCAAACTGGCCCATTGATGTCGCAAGTCCTGCCTCCGAACCATCCTGCCGTGCCCACACAGAAGGTCGGGGTGCTGCTGCTCAATCTGGGCACGCCCGATGCCACCGATTACTGGAGCGTCAGGCGCTATCTCAAGGAATTCCTCTCCGATCCGCGGGTGATCGAGACCAACAAATTCCTGTGGTGGCCGATCCTCAATCTCGTCATCCTCTCCTTCCGGCCGCAGAAAAGCGGCCACGCCTATGAGCAGATCTGGGACAAGGAAAAGAACGAGAGCCCATTGCGCGTCATCACCCGCGCCCAGACCGAAAACCTGGCAGAAAGACTATCCGGCGATGGCGTGATGGTGGAATATGCCATGCGCTACGGCAACCCATCGACCCAGTCGGTGCTGGAAAAGATGCAGAAGGCTGGCTGCCAGAAAATTCTCCTCGTGCCGCTCTACCCGCAATATTCTGCTACGACCACCGCCACCGCCAATGACAAGGCCTTCGACGCGCTCAAGACCATGCGCTGGCAGCCGGCGGTGCGCACGGCGCCGGCCTATTTCGACGATCCCGCCTATATCCGCGCGCTCGGCGATTCCATTCGCGACGGCGTGGCCAAGCTCGATTTCGAGCCGGACGTGGTGATCACCAGCTATCACGGCATGCCAGTGGAGTATCTGCAGAAGGGCGACCCGTACCACTGCCAGTGTTTCAAGACTACGCGGCTGGTTCGGGAGTATCTGGGCTGGGAGAAAGACAAGCTGATGGTCACCTTCCAGAGCCGGTTCGGCCCGACGGAATGGCTGCAGCCCTATACCGACAAGACGCTGGAAGCGCTGCCAGGCAAGGGCATCAAGAAGGTGGCGATCCTGGCGCCGGCTTTTTCGGCCGACTGTATCGAGACGCTGGAAGAAATCGCCATGGGCGGCAAGGATACCTTTATCGAGGCCGGTGGCGAGAAGTTCGCCTACATTCCCTGCCTCAATGACAGTGCCGGCGGCATGGATTTCGTCGAGACCATGGTGCGCCGCGAATTGAGCGGCTGGCTCTAAGCGCAGTTACCAACCGGCGCCGGCAAAATCGGGTGGGGTGACGTTGACCAGGCCACGACCGACGATCCAGCTGCGCTCGACCCAGCCGGTATCGGGAATGCGGCACCATTGCTTGGCACCGGCGCCCCAGAGCGGGTGACCGGCATCGCCCCAGCTGCCGAAGCGGGAATCGCTGTCCACCTGCGTGCAGTAGTCGATGGGGATTTCTGTGCCATTGGCGACGCGGCCCACCACGGCATAGCGATCGCCGGGGCCAGTGTGAACGGCGATATTGCCGCCGGATACACGGGCGGTGATGGTGACCGCCATGGCGGGTGCGGAGGCTGTGGCCAGCACGGCGGCGGCGAGAATCAGGGCGCGCATCGGCTTTCTCCCAGTGTTTTGCCCATTCTATCACCCGTCCATGCGTCGAGGAAAAGGCGGGCAGCGAACCGCAGCGCGCTGCCCGAAAACCCTAGAGATCGACCTTGGCGTTGTCGCCCATGTCAGGCGTGGCGCCGGTTACGGCCGCGAAAGCCATCTTGGCCAAGGAAACTGCTCGGTTGGGGCTGTCCCAGAGTTCGCCATCCTCGGGGGTGACGGTGATCAGGCGAATATCGGGGTCGTTGGCGTCTTCCCACCAGGCCTTGTCCCAGTCGCTCCACAGCTCGGTGATCTTGCCGCGATCATTGCTGAGCTTGGCCTTGCCGGAGACCACAGCATATTTGTGGCCGCCGCTATCGACCCAGGCGAGCGAGACGAATGGATAGCGCTCGATCTCGCCATTCTTGTGGCCCTCGACATCGACGAGGAAATAGATGGCGTGCTCTTCGCGATGCACCCGCGCCGAGAGCGGGCGGCTGCGCTGGCGTTCGCCATCCCAGGTGGTGAACATGCAGATATCGATTTTCTTGGCGAGCTCCCAGATGCGATCCTGCACTTCGGCGGGGGTCATATCGGTGTCGTCGTGATGGTCCTTGGTCATGAAACGGCTCCTGCGTTGGGATTGCAGGAGTAACGGGGAGCCAGGGCACCGGTTGCGCGCGATATTTTTGCGCGCCCGGTGATCCAAACCGGAACCGGCCTTAATTGGCCGGCGGATCGTGGTTGAACACATAAGGACGCGCCGAAGCGGTCAGATGGCGATAGCGCTCCTGATAGAGCAGCGCCGCCAGGGTCAGCCTTGCGATGACGACCGACAGATCGGCCATGGCCATGGGGATGCCGACATCGACCGGCAGGAAGCGTGGCAGGTCCCGGTGGCGGCGAAACAGGCGATTGGCGATATTGATGAGGCCATTGAGCGCCATCAGCGTTTCGCCGCTGACCGTGCCGCTGGGCTTGGTCTTGCGCAGCACGAAATTGAACGCCGCCAGTTCGCGGGCGAGGCGATTATAGGCGTCGATGGCACGGGGGCCGAGATCAGGTCTGGTCATGCTCACTCTCCTTTGCCGCCATTATCGCAGCATCGGCAAGGAGGGGGATAAGACCGGGCAGTGGACGCGCCGAAACCGCGCCCGGCCCGATGGCGTCGCGCTTTCCTCTTGCCCCGGGGCACCGAACCGGCGCGGGGCGGACCCGATGCCTGAGCACGGGTAACGGGCGGCCTTTGACCCAGACCGTTTTGGTAACGAGGGGAGCCAAAGGCCGCCCGTCACGGAAATCGGCTTGCTTAAGGGGTCTGGTCTCAGGCGGCACCATATTGCAGGCCCGGCTGCCAATTTTCTACCCCGGCAGGGGAGCGCCCTCCCCATCCGATCCTCCCCGCCCGACCCTGCGTCGGGACCGCGTAACCGGCGGGGATGGGAGGAGAATAAAACAGGGTTTTGGGGGCGGGGATAAGTTATTGGGGGTGCCCGGACGACGCCCCTTCTTCCCATGAGGGAGAAGGTGCCCAAAGGGCGGATGTGGGATAGCCCAACCAAGATGGATTGCCCGATCAAGTCGGGCAATGACGGCGTGGGGATATCGGTTCTCGCCTCATCGTCACCACCCGACTTGATTGGGTGGTTCATCTTTGTCGGGGCACAGCAGTTCACCCCCACCTAACCTCCTCCCTCGAACGGATCCACTACAGCCGTTCGCCCTTCGGGCCGGATCGGAGCCCTGCAGAAGGGGGAGGGACCCATCGAGAATGCGGCGCCTTTTTGGGCCCCTCTTCTCCTCCCCCTGTTACAGGGGGAGGCCGGGTGGGGGTGCTTTCCCCTAATACCTGACCCCACGCTTCGCCACGATCTGCGCGATGCGCTCGGTGTCGCCGGCATTGAGATAGCGCCCGCGTTCGAGGATTTCCAACACATACTCCTCATAGGTCAGCCCGATCAGCGAGGCGCGTTGAGCCCGGAGCTTTGCGATATCGTAGGGCGCGTCGAATGCCTTTTTCTTCGCCGCTGCCCAAATGAAATAGTTGCCAATGCCGTTCCTGCCCCAAGGCGGGGTGTGGGTGTCGTCATCATCAAGCGGCGGGCCGCCGTTGGAGAGGAGCGCTGTGGTCATGCGGGGAGTGTGGGGTTGGACGGGCAGGGTGTCCAATGAAGGGTTTTTATTGGGGGGATAGCGCGGGGTTATGTACTCAAGATCACGTCGGTCACGGCTCCTCCAGAGAGCGAATATTAAGCGCGGCGTCGCATCGCAGCGAGCCAAAAGTATCTGTGGGCGACTTCGTTAATCCCGCCTTTTTTAGTGCGTGAGGTCAACAGTTCGAATTACCATGTTTGCACATGACACAACCGTCCCGCGCCTGATCATTCACCTCGAAGATTTTGGACTAATAAATGCGAATTACAAACATTGATATTTCGAATTTTCGCGGCATCAAAAAACTGGAAGCGCGCGACCTTGGCGATACGATCATTGTTGCTGGTCAAAACGGATCGGGAAAGTCTTGTATTTTCGACGCGGTGCGGTTGGTAAAGTCGACGTATGGCGGCTACCAGCAGAATGAGTGGCAGCAGTTTTTCGGAGAGTTCCAGATCCAACTGCAGGGAAGGTCCCGGAATTTAGACGGGCTTTTCAATGACAAAAGAAAGCCCGTACGCATCGAAGTTGGCTTTCAACTCAGAGAGCGGGAGCGCGAATACATCAAGGCGAATCTTGCTGAGCTCACGGAGCAAACAATCTGGCGTACCCTCATCCCCGAAGCCTTCCAGTGGGGTGACTACACTCGGTCGCTATATACAGCGCAGTTTCGTGAGCGGCAGAGCGAAGTTGACGAGCGCCTTAAGGCGGTCATGCCGATTGTTGAAAGCGAGCTGACACACGCTTCTTTGGGCGCAACAATAGAAATTTCTCCTGAAGGATCAATAAATCTGTCAGAGGCAAATTTACTATCGATTGTTTTCAGCAATTACAGACCTAGACAAATTGGGGTGATCGATTTTCATGGTGCGCAAAGGCACTATGGTAGGGAAGTTGTTCAAGGCATAAACCTGAATTTGGATCAGCAGGAACAGCAATATAGCGCCCACTCTCTTTATAACTATAACAATAAGTATAATAATGTTAAAAGTGAGATGGCGGGAAATTACATCAAGGAGTTGTTGGCGGAAAAGGCAAGTGCTTCATTCAGGGCAGATCATTCCCTAGATAGGACGTTGAAAGAGTTGTTTGAGGCATTCTTTCCCAACAAAAATTTTCTAGGGCCGCAGCCGACGATTGATGGTTCTATGCGATTTCCAGTGAGGACAGCAGACGGAACCGAGCATGATCTGGATGAGCTCAGTTCAGGCGAAAAGGAGATATTGTATGGCTATCTCCGGATAAGAAGCTCCGCTCCACAAGACTCAATCATCCTGTTAGATGAGCCGGAGCTTCACCTTAATCCTCGGCTTATTCGCGGATTGCCGGACTTCTATAAACGTCATCTTGGGGAGGCCTTGCAAAACCAAATCTGGTTAGTAACGCACTCCGATGCGCTAATACGGGAAGCTGTGGGCAAACCTGGTTTTAGCGTCTTTCATATGGTCCCTGCTAGCGCTTCCATAGCTTCTGATGGTCAACTGAAGCAACTTGGTGGAGAAACCAGTGACTTGGACTTCGCCGTGGCCGACTTGGTCGGCGACCTTGCTGCGTACCGGCCGGGCGGGAAAGGGCTGCTTTTTGAGGGTGGTGGGGACTCTGAGTTCGACAAGAAATTCGTTCTTAAGTTGTTTCCTGAAGAGCTAGAAGGAGTGAACATACTTTCCGCCACAAACAAAGTTCGGGTAAAGCTTTTGCATGAGGTTTTAGAGCGTGCCTACGAACAGGGAGATATACCGACAAAATTCTTCGCAATAGTCGATGCCGACTTCGATGATGAAGGGTCAGACTTCCCTCAGAAAGTAAGGCGCTTCTCTTGGGATGTTTATCATATTGAAAACTACCTCCTCGGCGCTTCACATATCGCTTCCGTACTAAATGGGATCGTTGGTGAGGCGCGATATACGGCGGCATTAGTTGATACAAAGCTCGAAGCGGCTGCAAGGGAAATCGTCCCCTCAGTAATTTATGAGAAGTTGAGAAACTATGGCAATTCTTCGATTATAAGAGGAATAAATGCTAGTTTCGATCCTAAATCACCGTCGCCTTCGGAAGCTCTCAGAAAGTCTCTGGAGAAATCACAACAGAGAGTGAACGAACTACTTAACGGGCCCGCTTCGCTCGAAGCTATCAAAGCCTTTGAGCAGCAGACTCGGCAACAGGTGGAGACAGCTTTCGCAGATGGTAGTTGGCGAAAGCTATTGCCGGGACGAGACATAATCAAAAGATTTGTGGCGAATGAAAATCTCTCTGTGTCATACGAAATAGTTCGAAATCTAGTCGTCGCGAGAATGGCGGAAGTAGGTGACAAGCCCGTCGGGATGAGTTCCATCATCCAGAAGATTGCTGATGACTAGGTGTCTATAGACACTCTGGGGTGGGAGCGTGCTTGCCTTTACGGGAGAGGGTGCAGGACGTATTGGACGCAGTTAGCTAACCTCCCCCTCCAAGGTATCCAACTCCATCTCCCGCAGCCGCTTGACTTCGTCGGGACGAGGTTCGCACTCAGAGCGTGGGGTCGGCTTCGAGCACATCCAGCTCCATCTCGCGCAACCGCTTCACCTCATCCCTCAACCTTGCTGCTTTCTCAAACTCAAGGTTCGTTGCCGCCTCGCGCATTTCGCGTTCGAGGTCCTTGATGACCGTCGCCAGGTTGTCGCCGGTGACGGTCTTCTCTTTCCCGTCTTTGCCCTTGCCGATGGAAATCGTGACGTGGTCGCGTTCGGCGGTGGAGTCGATGATGTCGTTGATGCGGGCTTTGACCGATTGGGGGGTGATGCCGTTGGCGAGGTTGTAGGCGATCTGTTTTTCGCGGCGGCGGTTGGTTTCGGCCAGGGCGCGTTCCATCGAGCCGGTTTCCTTGTCGGCATAGAGGATCACCTTGCCGTCGACGTTACGCGCGGCGCGGCCGATGGTCTGGATGAGGGAGGTTTCGGAGCGCAAAAAACCTTCCTTGTCGGCGTCGAGAATGGCGACGAGGCCGCATTCGGGGATGTCGAGGCCTTCGCGGAGGAGGTTGATGCCGACAAGCACGTCGAAGGCGCCGAGGCGCAGGTCGCGGATGATCTCGATGCGCTCGATGGTGTCGACATCCGAGTGCATGTAGCGCACGCGGATGCCCTGCTCGTGCATATATTCGGTGAGGTCCTCGGCCATTTTCTTGGTGAGGACGGTGCACAGGGTGCGGTAGCCGGCCTTGATGGTCTGGCGGATTTCGTCGATGACGTCATCGACCTGATGGGTGGCCGGGCGGATTTCGACCGGGGGATCAATGAGGCCGGTGGGGCGGATGACCTGTTCGGCGAAGACGCCGCCGGTCTGTTCCATTTCCCAGGAGCCGGGCGTGGCCGAGACATAGACCGATTGCGGGCGCATGGCGTTCCACTCCTCGAAGCGGAGGGGGCGATTGTCCATGCAGCTGGGCAGGCGGAAGCCGTATTCGGCCAGGGTCGCCTTGCGGCGCAGGTCGCCGCGATACATGGCGCCGAGCTGGCCGATGGTGACGTGGCTTTCGTCGACGAAGACCAGCGCATTGTCGGGAAGATATTCGAACAGGGTCGGGGGCGGCTCGCCGGGCTTGCGGCCGGAAAAGTAGCGCGAATAATTCTCGATGCCGGCGCAGGAGCCGGTGGCTTCCATCATTTCGAGATCGAACAGGGTGCGCTGTTCCAGCCGCTGGGCTTCGAGGAAGCGGCCGGCGCCGTTGAGTTCCTGCAGGCGCGCCGCGAGCTCGGATTTGATCTGCTTGATCGCCTGGTTCATCGTGGTGCGCGGCGTCACGTGGTGGGAATTGGCGTAGACGCGGATGAAGGTGAGGTCGGCGGACTTCTTGCCGGTCAGGGGATCGAATTCGGTGATCGCCTCGACCTCGTTGCCGAAGAGTGTGACGCGCCAGGCGGCGGCTTCATAGTGGGCCGGGAAGATTTCCACGGTATCGCCGCGCACGCGAAACGTGCCGCGCACGAAGCCGGTATCGCCGCGCTTGTATTGCAGGGCGACGAGCTTGGCGAGCAGCTGGCGCTGGTCGATCTTTTCGCCCTTCTGCACGTCGATGGTCATGGCGGTGTAGTCTTCCACCGAGCCGATGCCGTAAATGCAGGACACCGAGGCGACGATGATCACGTCGTCGCGCTCGAGGATCGCGCGCGTGGCCGAGTGGCGCATGCGGTCGATCTGCTCGTTGATGGTCGATTCCTTCTCGATATAGGTATCGGTGCGCGGGACGTAGGCCTCGGGTTGGTAATAGTCGTAGTAGGAGACGAAATATTCGACCGCGTTGTCCGGGAAGAAGCCCTTGAACTCGGAATAGAGCTGGGCGGCGAGGGTCTTGTTGGGCGCGAGGATCAGCGCCGGGCGCTGGGTGCGGGCGATGACCTGGGCGGCGGTGAAGGTCTTGCCAGAGCCGGTGACGCCGAGCAGGACCTGATCGGTTTCGCCGTTTTCGACGCCTTCCACTAGTTCGGCGATGGCGGTGGGCTGGTCGCCGGCGGGCACGTAGTCGGTGGCGAGGCGGAAGGGCTTCGAGGCGCCGCGCTTGACCGGGCGCTCGGGGCGATGCGGCATCCAGGGCGCGGAGCCTTCCACTTCCTTGCGGCCGTGCAGGATGATCTGTTCGAGCGCCTTGACCGTGGCGGTGACGCCGACCGTGGTGGCGCCGGAAACGTCCTCGCCCTTCTTGGCCTTCTGCTTTTTCACCGAAGCATCGAGCGCCTCGCGCACCTTGGCCATGGCCTCGGGATCGGTGGCGGCGGCGCGGGCGATGTCGCGGCCGGTGAGCTTCTGGGCCGGCACATGGCCGAAGCCGGCCCGCGGAGCCTCGCCGAAACCGTCGAAATCGACGCGATCGACGGAGTTGATCTTGGTCTTGCCGGTCTTTTTCGCCATGCCGGTGGCGGTATCGTTGTTGGACTTGGTGGTGCGGCGCTTTTCGAGCGGCGTTTTCGGCGCTGCGGCTTCCTTCTCGGCGGCCTCGGCGCGATCCAGCGCGCGCTTGTTCTTCATCCGCTCGGCATAAAGCGGCTTGGAGGCGGCGATATCCTCGGCCTTCTCGATCTCGGCAAAGAACTCGTCGATGGAAAACTCGGCTTTGCCGGGGCGTGTGGATTTGGGGGCCATGGCGCGCTCTTGATCAGGACCGGGGCAGGATAGCAGGACCCATAGATGGGTGCGCTGTCAGCAGATGTCAGCAGGAAAACTGTTCACGACATGTAGCGGTTGCACCCTCTGAGCGAAAGGGCAAGGCGGTCCGCCGGCCCAGTAATTTGGCCGCTGGCGGTTTAAATCCGTGCTTTCGTCCCTATATTATCAGCTCGCTGTCGCGTGCATCGCTGCGCGGCCTCACTGGAAAAGGCGTTGAGCAATCCGCCGTACTTCACAGAAGGAAACAGCCATGACCACAGCCAAAATGGGTGATGTCGTCCGGATCAACTATACGGGTCGCCTGACCGACGGGACGCAGTTCGACAGTTCTGCCGGCCGGGCGCCGCTGGAATTCAGGATCGGCGAGGGGCAGGTCATCAAGGGCCTCGAAGCGCAGGTGGAGGGCATGGCGCCCGGCGACAGCCAAACCGTCACCATTCCCTGTGACCAGGCCTATGGCCAGCATCGCCCCGAAGCGGTGCAGACCCTGGACCGGGCCAAGCTGCCCAGCGGCCTCGATGTGCGGGTCGGCACGCAGCTGCAGGCGCGCACCAGCGATGGCGGCATGATGCCGATCACCGTGGTCGGACTGGATGACACCAGCGTCAAGGTCGACGCCAATCACCCGCTCGCCGGGCAGGACCTGGTATTCGATGTCGAACTGGTCGACATCGTCCAGGCGGCTTAAGCGCGGTGGTGTGAGCTGGCCGCCGGAAGGCGGCCGGCGGAGATTCGGTCGCGAAGCCGATATGGATTGCCGGACCGACCGGAGAGCGCCGGTCCGACGCATCGCTCAATCAGCTAGAGAGATGCATCGAGCGGTGGTAGGTTGGCCCGCTGGCGCACGGCCTCCTGGCTTGCGGCTGCCTGCGCGACGACATCGGCCACATCTACGCCGACCAGGGTCCCTGCTTGCTTGCGGACACGTCCGTCGACGATAACCGTATCGACGTTTGAGGGCAGGCCATTCTGGACCAGCAAGTATGTTTTATTGGTATTTGGCGCAGGCATCATATTGATCGCATCCATACGCACGGTGATGATGTCGGCGCGCTTGCCGACTGCGAGAGTGCCGACCTGGTCGCCGAGGCCTAGAACGTTGGCACCGCTGCTGGTGCCGATGGCCAGCGCATCGCGATAGCTCAACAACCAATCCGGCGCTGCCTGGGCGACCGCCCTAAGATTGGTGTTGTTGGCCTGCTGGATACGCCCAGCGTCGACGATCGTGCGGAGCATGGAGAAGGGGTCTGTTGGAGTCTGTGCCGTTACGTCGAGCGTCATGCTTATCTGGGAGAGCGGTACGCCACCAGCGAGAAGCGCGTGGATGGGCGGCAGCCCGGCGCCAATCATGGGGTCGGTACCGGGGCAGAGGGCGACGCCAATTCCCGTTTCTACGATCACCGCAATCTGCTCGGGCGTAACATCTGTCCCGTGCGTGTAGAGCATCTCCGGCCCCAGGAGGTCGGGACGGGCAATAGTGCCGCTGTGGTCGGTAATTGGGCGCAGCTTGAGGGAGCGGGCCAATTCGATACGCTCTGCGAGTGCGTCGCCTGCCCCATCAAGGATCATTCCCAGTCCGAGGCGGCCTTCGCCATTCTCAGCAATCCAGTCCAAAAGGCGCTGAATTTGCTCGCGGGTCGTGGGCTCACCACCGAGAAGAGCAGGAAGCCCTAGCTTGGCGCGAATGCCGATCTCCCGCAGCGCCTGCAGTTCAGCTTCTGCGTCTTCCACCGAATCCACGCCATGCGCCCAGTTGTGAGTGGTGGTGAAGCCAGCGTTGATGGCGTCGAGGGCAGCATATTTCAAGGCCGCGTAGTGATCCTCAGGGGTATAGACCGCGCCGAGGCCACGCAGAGCGAAGTAGGCGCTGGCGTCGTTGGCCATGCCGCGCCAAGTGCTGTTCCACATATGCCAGTGCGTGTCCACGAAACCAGGCATGACAACCGTGTTTCGTGCATCGATCACCATGGCGCCCGGAGCGGCAATCTCCGGAGCGATTTCGATAATTTCGCCATCGCGAATGTGGACATCGCCAATCTCAAGATCGCCTAGCGCGGGGTCCATGCTTAAGATATAGCCGCCACGCAGCAGAAGCTCATTGGCCTGGTCGGCATCGCTGTTGGTAGTCTGCGCAAAGGCCTTGCTGGCAAATCCAAGCGCAACCGCACCGCCGAGAGCGCCAAGGGCGCCACGACGCGATAGAACGAAGTTGCTTTCTTTATCCATTCAAATTTCCTCCCGGCCCGGTTGTCGAGCTCAGGAGATTTATGGCCGGTCCATGCGCCCCGGCTCAAATCGATTGATTTACGACCCGGTATAGACAGCGTTTATGCGGCCGGGTCTCGCCAATGGCGACACGCAGTTCCTGACGCAGCCATTGGAGACCGGCATCAGCACTAGCGCGGCTGTGCCATTGCATTGCCAGCCGCACCGGCGGGATGGAAAATGGTGGCTTGAAGTATTGTAGGTCTACCAAGCCAGAAAAAAGCTCAGTCGTCATAGCAGGAAATGTAGCCAGGCGCGTTGTGCCACTCACAAAAGAAGGCACAAGCGCGAAGTTGTCGAGGCGTACGCTGATCCGTCTATCAAAAACAGGAGTGCCTAAAACCGTATCTAGGTATGGTGTTTCAGCGATGTACACCTCTACGTGATCAGCCGCGCAAAAATCTTCTAGGGAAAGATTATTGCCAAACTGCCGTTGTCCGCACGCAATGACCGTGTGTTCCTCTTCAAAGAGGAGCTCCGCCGGATGCGCCGGACTTGCAACTTTCTCGGGGATGACGAGGAGATCAAGCTGTCCGCTTTCAAGCTGCGCTTGATTGTTGCCCTTTGGTGTAATCAACGCATATCGCAACTTTGGCGCCATCAGTTCTAGGCGCTGCAATGCCGCAGCAAGCAGGCCCACTAGAACCGTGTCTGCCGCAAGAATCCGAAACTCGCGGTCGGAAGTTTCCGGGTTGAAATTTCCTGGAGCTATCAGATGATCACTAATGTAGCTCAAGGTGTCGGCAGCTGGTGCACGCAGGCTTTCGCCTAACGGGGAAAGTGTGGCACTTCCGATGCCCGTAATCAGAAGCGGGTCGTCGAAATACTCGCGTAGCCGCGCTAGCGACGCGCTCATTGCCGGTTGAGTAATGCAGGTCCGTTCGGCAGCACGTGATACGCTGCGTGTGGCAAGCAGCGCATCAAGTGCAACAATCAAATTCAGGTCGAGACCTTTAAAGCGCATCCGTTCTCCTCCTGCCTCCCTAAGGTAGCAGCGAACTACGCCCTCGCCCTGCAGAATATGATCATTAGGTCCTCGCAAGCATCTAAACGAAAGCTGGCTGGTTACCTGGCTTCACCAATATGTTACGTGGTTTTTGGGACATCACTCAAACTACTTCCCCGGCTTCGTCGCAAACCAGATCAGATGCCGTGCGCCTTTGCCGTTGCTGCGTTCGCGGACGTGGGCTTCTTCGATTGCCATGCCGGATTGGCGGAGGCGTTTGGTGAAGGGGGCGTTGGGGTAGGCGGACCAGACGGCGAGGTGGCCGCCCGGTGTGAGGGCGGCCTTGGCGTTGGCGAGGCCGGTGGCGCTGTAGAGGCGGTCGTTTTCGGGGCGGAACAGGCCATCGGGGCCGTTATCGACATCGAGCAGGATGGCGTCGAAGGGTTTTCGGTCGCTGATGGCGGTGCGGACGTCGCCTTCGTGTATGGTGACGCGGGGATCGTCGAGGCTGGTGCCGTGGATCGGCGCGAGCGGGCCGCGGGCCCAGGCGATGACGGCGGGAACCAGTTCGGCAATGACGATCTCGGCATCGGGGCCGAAGGCGGCGAGGGCGGCACGCAGGGTGAAGCCCATGCCCAACCCGCCGATGAGAATGCGCGCCTTGGGTCGCTTGCCGACGCGGGCGGCGGAGAGCATGGCCAGCTGTTCTTCCGAGCCGTTCATGCGGCTGTTCATCAGCCCGATGGTGCCCGACATGATCGAAAACTCGCTGCCGCGTTGCATCAGCGTCAGCTTGCCGCCGCCGGGCATGGTGGTTTCGTCGAGCTTTTGCCAGGGGATCATGAGGGCTCTGCGCGCTGGAGGGGCGGTGGGGGTTCGGCCCATGACTAGGGGCCGGCCATGCATGCGTCAACAGGCCGGCATGGGATGCTCGGCCCAGGCGGCAGCGAGGCGGGCGATGCGCTGTAGCTGGCTGGTGCCAGCCGGATCGACCATGGAGTGGTCGAGCGCTGGAAACTCCCAGTAGGTGAGGTTGCAGCGGCCCTCGGCGGCGAAGCGGTCGGCCAAAGCGCGAACCGGCTGGACCGGGGCATTGTCGCGGCCGCCATGGATCAGCAGGAAGGGCGTGTCGGTCGCCTCGAGATAATCGGAGGAGCGGTGATCGAGGATATCGGCCCAGAAGCGATAGTTGTGGCCGGAAAGGACCGTGCTGCTATCGGGATTGGCGCGGGCCTCGGCAAAACCGGCCGCGACGCTGGACTTGCCCTCGGGCGGAACGGTGGAGAGCACCATTTCTCCGAAGGTGCCGCCCACGGAGCCTGAAAGCAGGATGGCGGCGGCGGGGTGGATGCGGGCGGCAAGCGCTTCCATGGCAAGGCCGCCTTCGGACCCGCCGAAGAGAATGATGTCCTGCGTGCCGCCGAGATGGGACAGGACCTGCTGATAATCGTCGATACGCTGAGACAGTGTGTAGTGGTCGAGAAATTCGGCAGGGCAGTCCGAGCTCATGGCCGTATCGGGGACGATGCCGACCTTTTCGACTATAAGAGCGGTATGGGCGGGGAAGGCCTGCCGTACAGTTGCAAGACTGTTGCTCGCTGCTGCCAGCGCGCAGCCTGAGCCCTGGGCCAGCACCAATAGGCCCGCGCTATCACCTTCGGCCAGGTCCAGCGTGAAGTGGATGAGGCTGCCATCGGGACGGGGCAGAGTATGGGTTTGCGGGGCGGCAGAGACCGGGCCGGCTGACAGGGCCATCAGCAGGGAGAGCAGCGCTTTCATCGGGATCACTCCGGGCAGATTTGCAAAGCGAGGGGGAGCAGCGACAGCGCGCCCAAGGTAACAAGTGGCACCAGGGCGGGAAGGCCGAGGCTCAGGCCGATTTCGCCCGGCATTTCCGGCGCTGGGAGAGTGATGCCCAGTTGCAGGGCCGTGGCCAATGCAATGCCGGAGAGTGCTCCGAGGAGCGGCCAGTGCAGGGTGGCGCGGCGGCGCTGTGCGGCGATGAGCAGGCCCCAGCCGATCAGCACCGGAAGCACGAGGAGCCCGAAGGCGAAAAGGCTGCCGAGATCGGTCATGAATGGGCGCAGGCTGGTGTCGGCGGCGATGGCCAGGGCGAGAATGGCGAGGACGATGGCCGCGACTTGCAGCAGAAGCGGCAGCACAAAGTATAACAGCGCGGGCCAGCGTGCGGCGGGACTGCGGAAGCGATCATTGGCGAGCATGGGCAGCAATAGCGAGTCGCGATTGCCCAGCCGCTGCTCAGCTTCGCGGCGGGCAGTCTCCGGCGACATGCCGGCGGCCTCGAGATGGTCGGCGATATCGTCGCGGTGATCGCACAATTCGCGGAGATAACGCTCGACATGGCGCGGAGCGAGGCCGGCGCCGAGCAGGTTTTCGCGCAGATCGCCCAACAGTTCACGCATGGCGCGGCTCTGCCAGAATGCCGGAAATGGCGTCATTGAGGTGGCGCCAGTGCTCTGCAAGCGCCTCCAGGCGGCCCACGCCATCAGGGGTGACGGTGTAATAGACGCGGCTGCGGCCATTGATGGTTTGACGCCTCGTGGTCAGGGCGCCATCGCGTTCGAGCCCGTGCAGCAAGGGATAGATGACACCTTCGGCAAAGGTGATGGCGTCGCCGCTGGCGGCGCGGATGGCCTGGACGATCTCATAGCCATACATTTCCCGATCGCGCAGCAGGCGCAGCACCAGCAATTCGGGAACGCCATTGAGAAAGGCGGATGGAGCAGGGGGCATGGATATATACCTTGTGACGCTAGGTATAATGCATCGGGACGATAGGTATGTCAAACCATGCTGGTTGCGACAGGTCCCGAGACGACGCTCGACATTTGTTTCGGGGCCGTGTCGAAATGGGGGGCGGGGGATCGTCGCTGGGGTGAAGTGACGCCAGAGGAGTTCGGGTCTTGAAAATTGCGGGTTGGGTGTTGAGTGGGTTGATCGCGCTGTTCATGCTGGGAGCATCGGTGACGCCGAAACTCTTGCAGATGGATGTGGCGCTGGAGCCGCTGGCGGTGGTGGGATGGCCGGCAAAATATCTGGTGCTGATCGGGGTGATCGAGCTGGTTTGCGTGGTGCTATTTCTGATCCCGCGCACGGCGCTATTGGGCGCGGTGCTGTTTACCGGGCTTTTGGGTGCTGCGCTGGCGGCCAATCTGCGGGTGGATAATCCGCTGTTCAGCCATACGCTGTTCAGCCTCTATCTGGGGGGCGCGACCTGGATGGCCCTGTGGCTGCGCGAAAGCCGGGTGCGCGACGTGTTTCCGCTGGTGCGGCCATGAGCGGGGCGGGCACACAGGCGCTGCACTGCCGCTGCGGCAAGGTGCATATCGTGGTCAGCGGTGCGCCGATCATCCGTGCCGAATGCCATTGCAACAGCTGCCGCACGGCTGGCGCGCGTATCGAGGCCTTGCCCGGCGCGACGGCCTTTCGCGAGGACAATGGCGCGACACGCTTCGTGATGTACCGAAAGGATCGGGTGCGGATCGAGAGCGGACAGGACCTGCTGGTGGCCTATCACCTTGGCGGGTCGAGTACGCGACGGGTGGTCGCCAGCTGCTGCAACATGCCGGTTTTTCTCGAGTTCAAGGGCGGCCACTGGCTCAGCCTTTACGGAACGCTGTGGCCGGCAGGAATGGCACGACCTGATATTGCCACCGTGGTCGGCGATGCGCCGGCGGGCACGGTGCTCGATGACAGCGTACCATCGGGGAGCCTGGTGACAGCGGGATTTTTCGCGCGGCTGCTGGGGGCCTGGGTGGCGATGGGGTTCAAGGTGCCCAAGATTGATCTCGAGGGTCGCGAGGTGCGGCTCTAGCGCGCTTCACGGTCTGGCAGCACCGCGACGACCTCCGCATTTTGTGGGCACGATTTTACCAGTTCTCAGCAGTTTGCGGGTAGAGCTGGTATCATGCAGCAGCCTCTGACCCATAGCGGTGTCAATCTCTCGGAGCTCACATTCCTTGTGGCCGATCCGAGCGATCTCTATCGCGACCTCGGTCGGCGCCTGCTTTACGGCTTCGGTGCCGGCAAGGTGCTGGACGCGGCCGATGCGCCTGCGGCGGCGCGGCTGCTCACCGGCAGAACCGTGGATTTCCTGCTCTGCGCGGCCGACCTGCCGGGCTTCGGCAAGCCAGGCACGCCCAATGGCGGCATTGGCTTTGTCCGCTCAATCCGGCTCAATCCCAAGCATGCCGCGCGGTCCATCCCCATCATCGTGACTATGGGTACGGCATTGCGCATGTCGGTGGGGCAGGCGCGCGATTGCGGCGCCAATTTCGTGCTGAGCAAGCCGATCTCGCCCTCGGTGCTCTATGACCGGATTGCCTGGATCGCCCGTCGGCCGCGGCCTTTCTGGGATAGCCCGACCTATTTCGGGCCCGACCGACGTTTTCACGACGACGATTATGAGGGCGCGGCGCGGCGGCGTGCCTCCGATGGTGATGCAGTGGCGGAAAAGGACGTGGCCTGATCATGGGACAGCTTGTCGATGTCAGAGGCAAATTCCACGCTGCGGCCTGCCGCCCAGGAGGTGTCGATCGACGCGGGGCAATGCGCTCGGCTGAGATTTCGCTCAGCGATTTGCGTAGCTCGATTGAGGTTGCGGTGCGCGAGCGGTTGACGCCGTTGATCGAGGCGCTGCGGGCCTGGGACAGCGCCGATGTTGCGGCATGCTGCGACTGGGCGGCGGCGCTGCGCGACCTGGCAGGCCTGGCAGAAATGCACCTGCTCACCGAAGTGGCCATGCATTGCTTCGATTGCCTCGACCTCATCGCCATTGATGGCGCATCCATGAGCGGCGCCGAAGCGGCCTGCTATGCCGATGCGCTCGCCTTCGCCGCACAGGGTCAATGCAGCGGCCGCGACCTCACGCGCTACGGACCCCTGTTGCAGGACCTGGGAACGCTGACCGGGCGAATTGCGACGCGGCGGGTTCGGCAGGGATAGTCCCCTCCCGCATGGGGAGGGGTGACGCCGGATCAGAAAGCCTGGAAGCTCGAGATGGCGTTGTTGTAGGCGCCGAGCGATGGCTGGCTGGAGGCCGTAGTGGTGCAGCTGCCGGCATACCAGAAATTGGTACAGACGGTGACCTGGGCGCCGCCCTGGACCTGGATCGACGAGATGGAATCGTCCCATCCGCCCATCAGTTGCGGGTCGTTGGTGCCGGGCGCGACGCAGAACTGTGCGCCGGAATAATTGTTGCCCTTGAAGAAGCAGACGCGCGGCGTGACCGGGGCGGGCGGCGGCGGCGCATTGCCGATACCGATGGAGATATTGGGGCCGCCGGGTCCGATGGTCATGCCGAAGCTGAACGGAATATCTGGCTTTTTGTTGCCGCCACCGGAATTGCCGCTCGGCTGATAGGGCTGCAGATAGTTTTTCGACACCCAGCCATCCTTGCCGGCGCTGCGATCGACATAGCACCACGAACCCTGACACTGCTGCACATCGACGATTTCGCCAGCCGAAAGCGCGCCGAGCTTGGCATAGTTAGTGCCGGGGCCACTGCGGACATTGACGGCATTGGTGGCAATGCCGGGCTGGGCAAAGGCGACGGCAGTGGAGGCCAATGTGGCCGCGGCGACGGCGGCCGCGAGATAGAGACGTTTGGTGATCATGATGTTCCCTCATTGCTGTTGCGGACTGGGTCCGTTGCATGAGGGCAGTAGAGCCGTTTGGCGCTGAACTCGGCCTGAACGAGGTGTTTAGGTGCTTTGGCAAAAAGAGCCAGGCGTGGCTTCGCGGCAAAGAAAAACCCCGGGTGGAGGCCCGGGGGTGACGTTTTCCTGCCGCTGTGCCTGGGGCTGGTCAGTAAACGCGAATGGAGGTGAGGTTCTTGCGCAGCAGGCCATCGAGCACCGGCTGGCTGGCGACGATGCGTTCGCAATAGGACTGGAAATCGCGCGAGCGGCAGGCAGCAGCGGAGACATTGCCCTCCACTTTTACGGAGGCAAAGCTGTTGTCGAGACCCCAGCGCGCCAGGTCCGGGAAAACTTCACCCGAGCCGGCGCAGAAGGACGCACCGGAATAATTGGTGCCCTGATAGAAGCAGATCGTGCCTGGGCCGCCCGAAGCATAATTGAGATTGGGACCGGTCAGCGGGTCCTGCGAAGTCTGGCCGAAGCCGATATGGTCGCGGCTGGTCCAGCCTTTGCCGACGGGCGTCGATACCAGACACCAGAGCTTCTCGCAGCGCAGCACCTTGATGGCGAGATCCTGCTCGACTGTCCCGACTACATCGCCTGCCTGATGCGGCAGCGTGCGCAAAGTCAGCTGCGAGCGGCTCCAGCCATGCGAACCGGAAGGATCGAGCGCAGCGCTCGGCGTGACGGCCAGGGCGAGAACGACGAGGGCGGCGAGGTATTTCAACATTGGGCGCTGGTCCAAACAACAGGATCGCGCGGACGTTAACGCGGCCTAACCGATTTTGCAAAGCAAAGCGCCACCCCGAAGGATGGCGCCAAGCATATTATTGTCGGCGGCGAAAGTTTTAGCGCACGCGGACCGAGATGATGTAGTCGTCGAAATCGCCGAGGCTGGATGCGCTGGTTGTGTAGGTGCGGCAATCGCGGAAATTGGCTTCCGAGCAGACCTGCACATTCAGACCATCGGGATTGTCGAAGGACGAGATGCGGTCCGACCAGTCGCGCAGGTCGCGGCTGCTTTCGCCCTGGCTGAGGCAGAAGCTGTCGCCGCGCAGGCGCGAGCCTTCATAGAAGCACACTTCCGGGGTGTAAACCGGCTGCGGCCGCACGACGGGCGGGCGCGGCTGCTGCTGGTTGCCGACACCGATATTGATCTGCGGGCCGTTCGGGCCGCCAATGGTGAAGCCGAAGGACAGGCCGGGCTGGCTCGGATTGACCTGCTGGCCATTGGCCGCAAGGAAGGAGGCAGAGACCCAACCGTTGGAGCCACGGGCAGACACATAGCACCAGGAGGTCTGGCACTGCTGCACGTCGACCTGCTGGCCACGGCGCAGGGTGCTGACCACGGCGTAATTGGTACCCGGGCCGGAGCGGACATTGACATTGCTGGTCACGGTGCCGGGTGCAGCCTGTGCTGCAGGCAGGAACATGACGACAGCAGCGGCCGCGACGGCGACGCCGGTGAAGACATTGAACATGGTTTTGCGGGTTTGACGATGCATGGGTAGCTCCCTGATGCGCGGTTTGCCGGTCCCGAACTCGGGACCATGCTGGTGGCAACAGCGCACGATGTTATTGTTGGCAATAACGGGGGCGGGACGGATTGAGTTCCGTGCCGCCCGCCGCGAGATCAGTAGACGTCGATGGACGAAGCGCGACGGTCGATACCGGCCGGCAGACGGCCGGTGTCGGAACGCAGGGTCACGCAGGAGCCGCGGAAATTGGTGTCGACGCAGAGGTCGACGCGGGTATTGCGGCCAAAGACCTCAACCGAGCGGATGCGATCGTTCCAGTTCCGCGGCATGCGGCTGAAGCTGTCGCCACGATCAACGCAGAAGCTGTTTCCGCCAAAGTTGCGCTCGCTGTAGAAGCAGGCACCCGAGGATACCACCGGCGGCTGCGGCTGGGGCTTGGGTGGCTGTGGCCACGGCCACGGCTGGGGTTGCGGGGGCCAAGGCTGGGGCTGTGGCTGAGGCGGCCAGGGCTGCGGCGGCTGCGGCTGTGGGGGCTGCGGGCGCGGCGGATTGAGATCGCCGAAGCGCACATTGTTGGACATCATCCAGCCATTGGTGCCGGTCGAGCCGCCAATGCCGGTGATCTGGCACCAGCCATCATTGGTACAATTGGCGTCGACCGTGGCGCCTTCGGGGAGGATGGCCACAACGGACGAAGCGCGGCCGGGCGCGTCATAGACATTGCCCAGGCCAGTGACAAAGGCCGGTGCGGCCATGCTTGCCGAAATAGTGCCGAGAATTGCGAGGGCCGCGCCGAACACGGCGCCAAGTGTCTTGTTCATGAGCCAACTCCAAACAGGCACGCGTGTGCCGGTGCATCTTCAAAGCATATCCCGGCTGAACGCAATCTGAACGAAAAGGCTCGCAATCGGACGCGCTGGTTTACGCCTCTTTGGGCACCTGGCGCTTGTTGCCGTTGTCGTCGAGCGTCACATAGACGAAACGGGCCTCGGTAACGCGCTGGCGGACGTCGAGGCGGTTGCGGCGCACCCAGGCCTCGAGGCCTACGGTGATGGACGTGGTGCCGACCCGCTCAATGGTGGTGTAGACACAGAGCACGTCGCCAACCTTGACCGGGGCGATGAAGGTCATGGCTTCGACGGCAACGGTGACCACGCGACCCTGAGCGCGCTCGACGGCAGCAATGGCGCCGGCAATGTCCATCTGGCTCATGACCCAGCCGCCGAAAATGTCGCCGGCAGGATTGGTGTCGGCGGGCATGGCCAGGGTGCGGATAGTCAGGGTGCCATGCGGTTCGGTGGTGTCGTCATGCATCGAGTGGTCCTTTCACCGGCCAGCGGCCGAACGCTTCTTCCCAGTGCTTGCGGCAGAGGGAGACATAGTCGGCCTTTTCGGGCTCGACGGTGCTGCCCGCCGTCTGCACCCGGCCATGGGCATCGCGGCGCACCACCATGGTGGCCTTGGCGCCGCAATGGCAGATGGTGCGAATTTCGCGCAGGACGTCGGCAATTGCCAGCAGTTCCGCCGAGGCTTCGAAAGGCCGGCCAAGGAAATCGGTGCGCAGGCCATAGCACATCACCGGGACGCCGAGCCGGTCGGCAACGCGGGCCAGTTGCCAGACCTGTTCACGGGTGAGACACTGGACCTCGTCGAGAAAGACGCAGTCGACCTTGGCTTCGTCGGTATGGTCGCGGATGCGGTGATAGAGGTCGTCGCCCTCGGCATAGAGTTCGGCGGCTTCGGATATGCCCAGGCGCGAGCTGATGATCCCTGGACCGCCGCCGGCATAGGCGGCACAGGTATAGAGCAGCGGGCGCATGCCCCGTTCACGGTAGTTATAGGCGGCCTGCAGCAGCAGCGTGGATTTGCCGGCATTCATCGCTGCATAGGAGAAGTACAGCTTGGCCATCTCATGGGCTCCGGGTTGCGGCAGGGTTTCGAATAGGCAATAGACCCGATGCCGCCCCGCATGAAGCGGCGACGCGCAGCCATCAACAGTTCATTGAGGTCATCCGATGTCCGACAACGAGATCCTGGTGCGTCACGCCCGCAGTTCCGACAGTGCCGACATCAAGGCGCTGCTCGACCGCTCATGGCGCACCCATTGGGCGCCGCATCTGGATATGGGCGCATGGGCGCGTTACGAGGCGGCGCGGCCGGTGGAAGCCTATGTGGATGTCTATCTCGGCGCCATGATGGTGGCCGAGCGCGGTGGCGTGGTGGTAGGCATGTACCACCTCGATGACGGCATGCTGCACGCCATCCATGTTGATAGCTGGGCCATCGGCACCGGGGTGGGCGCAGCGTTGATGGCTCACGCCGAGGCGGCCGGGGCGCGACGGCTCGACGTGCGCGCCTTCAATGCGCGGGCCCGGGCTTTTTATGCGTCGCGCGGCTGGGTGGAAATCGACGAGCACGAGGACACCGAGATGGGCACGCCGGTGCGCTCGATCATCATGGAACGGCTCTGAGCAAAAAAAACGGCCGCACGAGGCGGCCAGATCCGGAGGTCATCCGGGCGGCATCCGTCATGGCGGGGGATGCCGGAACGTGGTGCATTGGGGCATGCAGCACGAGGGTCGCCGGGCGAATGGGGGCGCCGTGGTGACAAGAGCAGCCTAGGGGGTGCCGATGACGGTAGCGTGACGGCGTGTTCAGCCAGCGTTCAGGTGAGGGACAATAGGCTTGAGGCCGTTCTCGGGAGTTGTATTCATGAAATCCGTACTGCGTATCGTGACCCTGATCGGCCTCTTCGTGTCGGCCAGCATGCCGGTCTTTGCCTCGCCGGCGGGGGTGTGGGAACTCGAAACCCGCGACACCCGCTTCCGGCTGGAATTGTGCGGCGACGGCACACAATTGTGCGGAGAGCTCGTATGGCTGTCTGACGCCGACTATAACGAGCAGTACAAGCCCTATCTCAACGCGCCGATGGCCTACCAGATCAGGCAGGTGTCGCCGAGCCGCTGGAAGGGCGATATGCGCCTCTTCGGCCACAAGCTGGCCGGCACGATTACCCAGGTCAACGAGAACCAGATGACGCTGACCGGCTGCGCCTTTCTGGTGGCCTGCAAGACCTACCAGATGTTCCGGTACAGCAAATGATCCGATCTCTCGCGGCGCTGGCGGGGCTGTTGCTGGCGGCACCGGCGTTGGCCTCGCCTGCCGGCCTCTGGGAGATCGAAAGCCGGGATTCGCGCTATCAGGTTTCGCTCTGTGGGGACGGCACCCAATTGTGCGCCCGGCTGGTCTGGCTGGGCAATGGTGCCGACAGCCCACAGAACCTGCCCTATCTCAACACCATGCTGATCGATGGCGCGCGCCCGACAGGGCCGGGGCAATGGCAGGGCGATCTGCACCTTTATGGTCAGACCGCCGGCGGCACGATCACGCAGGTCAATGCGCAGGAAATGACGCTGCGCGGCTGTGTGGCGCTGGTCATATGCAAAACCTACCGGATGTTCCGGATCGGGGACTGATCTCGATCGACCCCACCAAGGAAGCGCATCTCGCGCGTTCGTCTGGTGAAAGCCGGTTTGAAATCCCGGTCCGGTGGGCTTGGATAAACGCTAACTATCCGAAATTTAGCCACATTTTCTGAGAACAGGCTTGGTTCACGCGGTCGTGACTGATAGCGACTGCGATGTAACGGCCCCGGCATCCTTGGTGTCCGCATGTCAAGCAGATGTGGCCAGGCGGGGTTATCAAGTCTGTTGCCGGCGTAGTCCTGCCGGGCGGCTATTCAGGATGAAGTGTTCAATGTCGGCTTTCTCTCAGGCGCTTCCCCAGCGCAAGCTAACCCTCGCTCCCAACCTGCTGAAGGGCCCGCGCGGATTTTTGTTCGCGGTGCTGATGTTTGCCGGCCTGCTGATCGGGATGAGCTGGTGGCAGGGGCCGGGACTGATCCGTGATCTGCAGATCAGCGCCAACCCGGCCTATCCCGACGCGGTCAAGACCATTGACGGCGAATGTTCGACGCGCCGTGGGCTGACCGATTGCGATGCGCGGCTGGTCTATTCGGTGAACGGGCAGCGCTATGACAACCATGTCAGCATGGCCTTCATCGATTTCCATTCCGGCGACTACATGGTCGAAGTGGTGATCTCGGGCGACAAGCCGGAACTGGCGACGCTGTCGCTGGGGCTGGACATGCTGTGGAACCGCCTGGCCGTTTTCGGCGTGTTCGCGCTGGTGTTTATCGCTGGTATCGCCGCCATGGTCTATGGCGCGCTCGGGGCGCAGCGCGGCAATCGCCAGCTGCAGCAGCCGGGTCGGTTGACGCTGGTACCGGTGGAACTCACCAATGTGCAGGAAAAGGGCAAGACGGCTTTCGTCACCTATGCCGAGAAGCTGGAAAAGGGCCGATCGCGCCGCACTGCCAATACCGAGTTTGCCGCCGGCGAAGTGCCGCTGATGGCGGCTCTGGCCGATGGCAGCGTGGTCGGCGTGGCGGCCAAGCACGAAGTGGGCGGGCTGCCGGTGCTGCTCGACAGCCAAATGCAGCGCATCACCGATCTCAGCGCTGCCGAGCGGCAGTCACTCCTCGATTCCCTGCCGCGGCCCAGCCAAAGCCAGGTGGACGTGGCCACCGGCAAGGCGCCGAAGAAGCTGCACTGGAAGCGGGGCCTCGCCACTTTCTTCGGCATCATTCTGCTGGCCGTCGTCGCGGTGGGCGCCTATTGGGTCTACTACGTGACCAGCAGCGAAACGCAATTCGACTCCATCGGCATGGAAATCAACGCCATGCTGCCCGAGCCGCTCAATCGCTGGGGTTGTGACCAGTTGCAGGCCCGTTTCGGCGATGATCGCGCGCCCTGGGGCTGCGTGGCCGCGGATTTTACCAGCTGGAAATAGGTGGCTCGAAGGCGGCCCCGAGCTCGGGGCCGCCAAAGTCAAAGGCTTTTGCCCCTCAGTTGGTATTGCGGGGAATATGGGTGCGGCGGCGGGCCCAGAGGGGTGGGACCGCTTCGACCATGAGAATGGCGGCGAAGATCAGTGTGGCGCCGGCATAGCCGATCACCGGCAGGCGCTCACCCAGGATCAGGAAACCGCCCAGCGCCGCGAACAGGCTTTCGGCCGAGAGAATGATGGCGGCATTGGCCGGAGGCACATGCTGTTGGCCGATAGCCTGGAAGGTGAAGGCCACAGCGGTGGACAGCACAGCCGCATAAGCGATTTCGATCCAGCCGCTCATGACGGCGTCGAGGGTGGGGGCCTCCAATCCCAGTGCCATGCCGCTGGCAGCAATGCCCCCGAACAGGAAGCTGAAGGCGGAGACGAAGATCGGCAGATTGGTGGCGCGAGCGGCTTCACCAAGCAGGATCACGTGCAGCGCCCAGAATACCGCGCTGCCCACGATCAGCCAGTCGCCGCTGTTGAAACTGTCGAGCCCGCCGCCATTGAGGTAGTAAATGCCGATAAGCGCCAGCGGCACGCCGATGAAGATGATCGGATGCGGGCGGGTGCGGAACAGGATGTAGCCCAGAAGCGGCACGAAGAAGACGTAGAGCCCGGTAAGGAAGCCGCCATTGGTGACGGTGGTGGTGGCCAGACCCGCCTGTTGCAGCCACGAGCCCATGAGGAAGACGAAACTGACGGCGCCGATCAGCAGCCAGTGGCGGCGGGTGAGATGGATGGGGCGGCGACGGCGCTCATAGAGCGCCAGCGGCAGGACCAATAGGCCGCCGATGAGATAGCGGACGCCGGTAAAGGTGAGCGGACCCATGGAGTCCATGGCCGATTTCTGGGCGATGAAGGCAAAGCCCCAGAAGATGGTGCAAAGCAGCAGCAGCGCGGTGGCAACGGGACGGGACATGGTTGGCTCGGAATATTCCCTCACTCGTCCGGCCTTTGGCCGAACCAGCCTCTCCCAGAGAGGGAAAGCGATAAGGGAGCGGTTGCTGATTGGCTGTGAGACCCCCACCCGACCTCCCCCTGAAGGAGGGGGAGGAGAAGGGGTCCGGGCTGGATCAAAGTTCGGCGTCGAGCGCCTTGATCAGTTGGTCGATCTCTTCGGGGCTGGTGTAGTGCACGAAGGAAAGGCGCAGGACGCCGTGATTGTTGGGGTCGATGCCCAAAGCTTCGAGCAGGCGCACGGCGTAGAAATTGCCACCCGAGGCCATGATGCCGTGCCTGGCCAGACGCCGCGCGACCTCGACGCCCGGCTCGCGGTGGCGAAGGGCGATAGTGGGTGCGCGGAGCGTCGGATCGTCAGGGCCGATGATCTGAACGTCATTGCGGCCCCGCAGATAATCGAGCAGTGGGGTGGCGAGAGCAATTTCCTGGGCCCGCATGGCGGTATGGGCGCGGCGGAACGGATCGGCCCCCGAGACGGCGTCGCCGGCGATCTCTGCGACCTGTTCGAAATAGTCGGCAATGCCGGCACTGGCGGCGATCTGGGCGTGGTCGGGGCCGGCCGGGGTCAGGCGATAACGCGGTTTGACCTCGTTGAAGTAGTGGCCCTGGTTGGGGAGCGCCGCCGCGAGTTCCGGGCGAATGGCCATGATGCCCTGATGGGGGCCGTAAACCTTGTAGGCGGAGAACATGTAGATGTCCGCGCCCAACTCCTGCAGATCGGGAATGCCGTGGGGCGCGTGGCTGACGCCATCGACCACCAGCACGCCGCCGACAGCGTGGACGCGGCGTGCGATTTCGGCCACCGGGTTGATTTCGCCGACCACATTGGAGCAGTGCGGCACGGTGACGAGCTTGACCTTGTCGTCGAGCAGGGCATCGAGCGCCGCGAGGTCGAGCCGGCCGGTGCGTGCATCGACCGACCATTCGCGCACGTCGACGCCGTGACGTGCAAGGCGCCGCCAATTGCCGCTATTGGCCTCGTGATCCTGATTGGTGACGACCACAGCATCGCCGGGCTTCAGCCAATCTGCGAAGGCATGGGCCAGGATATAGGTGTTGGCAGAGGTGGAGGGGCCGAAATGGATCCAGTCGGGCGTGACGTTGAAGGCCTGCGCCATGCGCTCGAAGGCCAGGTTCATCGCCTCGCCGGCTTCGGCTGACGCGGCATAGACGCCATAGGGCTGAACCTTGGTGGCTCGATAATAGTGGTCGAGCCGGTCCAGAACTGCGCTCGCCGTGTAGGAGCCGCCTGCATTTTCGAAAAAGGCCTGGCCCTGAAGGCTCGGCTCGGCAAAGGCGGGAAAGAGGGCGCGGATGCGCTGGGGATCGAGTGGCAGGGTGGTCATGAGATATCCAGTCGGCAGGTCCCCCGATTGGTAGTCGAGCCCGACGCAAAAGCAAACCCCGGCTGTTGAGAGCCGGGGTCGGGCAGCGCCGAAGGTTTGGGGGATTGACGCCACCTGGGGGTCCGGCCCGCCGCCGAAGGAAAACTGGCGGGCCCGGAGGTTTGGTCTTGGCGATCAGCCCTGCGGAGCGGGAGCCGGCGGGGCCGGAGGCGCGACGTCGTCGCCGCCCATTTCGCCCATGCCATTCATGCCGGGGGCGCCATGCGGGCCGGGACGGTGGTGACCGCCATTGCCCGGACCGCCGAACTTGCCCTGGGGCGGCGCCAGCTGGGCGACTTGCTCTTCGGAGAGGCTATCGAAGAACGCCTTGGCCGAAGGCCGGACTGCTTCGAGAGCGGCGAGTCGGGCCTTTTCGAGGGCAATCTGGTTGTCGAGACGCTGGCCGAAGGTCGGGGGAGTAACGGTTTCGCCTTCGGTCGGCGGGGTGGGGCGCAGGCCCTCAGTGGTAGTAGCGAACGTTTCCGCGGCCGAAAGGGCATCGGTCTTGAGGGTAGCGAGCAGGGTCTGCTGCTCGGTGGTCAGCTCCAGCCGATGGCTGAGGCGCACCAGGGCGATTTCGATGGCTTCGGCACCGCGTTCGAAGCCGAGCAGCTCGCCCATGCCGCCACCATGGCGGGGGCCGTCATTGCCGGGCTTGCCGGGGCGGAAACCGTTGGCTTCGGCGGGCTTGGCGGCCTGGCTATTTTCGGTCGGGATTGCCGTCTGGGCCATTGCCGGCGCCACGGCGGACAGGCCGAGCGTGGTGGTCATCAGGGCCACGATGGCGGAGGTATAAAGCGTCTTCATGGTCGTTATCCTTTGCATGGGATGTACCGGCGAAGCGGCACGAGAGGACCCTAGCGGAAGGAAACTGATCGCGACCTTGCGAGCGCATGAAGAGTTGGAGAGGTTGGTAAGGTGGTGCCACGCCGGTTGCTGCGGCATGACGCGCGCGGTGGGACCGGGCCTATGATAGGGCATCTGCGGCTCGGCAATTGGCCCTCGGGTCTAGCCCGAGGGCGGCGCCGTGCGCGGCGGCCTCAGCTGGCGATGTATTCGCGCAGGGCTTCGGCTTCGTGTTCCACAACCTCGATCTTGCGCTTGACCACGTCGCCGATGGAAATGATGCCGATCAGGGCGCCGGCTTCGGCCACGGGCATGTGGCGGATACGGCGATTGGTCATGCGCTCCATGACCTCGTCGATGCTGGTGCCGCGTTCGCAGGTGACCACACCCCTGGTCATGCAGGTGGCGACGGGCTTCTGCAGGGCGCCGGCGGGGTCCTTGCCCAGTTGGCGGACAATGTCGCGCTCGGACAGGATGCCCGCTATGGCGTCCTTGGCGTCGGTGATCACAACGGCACCGATATTGTGGGTGTTGAGCAGCGTCACGGCCTCTGCGAGCGTGGCGGTGTCGGGCAGGGTGTGAACGACGACACCCTTGGTCTGCAGGATGGTCTCGACAATCATGGGTCCTCTCCTCCTTGCGTTTGGAGTGTGGACCGGAAGGGGGCATGCGGCAATAGGCGGAAGGTCGAACACAAAAATGGCCGGCGCAGGGCCGGCCAGTTGGTCTTCAGGGGAGGTAAAGGGGATCAGCGCCGGTTGGGACGCGAGGTCCAGACCGAGTGCCGACGACGAACCGGCGCCGGCATGGGCAGCTTGCCGCGCCAGACATGGCGTGCAGCCTCGAACAAAAGCACCATGACCAGCAGGGTCAGCGGCACCATGAACACTGCAATCTGGGCATTGGGCTCGTGGACGAGATCGGCGGCGATGGCGGGCGAGACACCTGCCAGGAGAGCACCGGCTGCGCCCAGGCCGGTCAAGATCGTGGTCAGAAGGGCGAAGAGCCGAAACTTCTTCCGCCCGGGCGTCACAGATTTTTGCATGGGGGTCTGTACTCAACTTCGATGCAGAGGAGAAAACCACCGCAATGGGGTCTGACTGTGAGCCGAAGGCGGAGATGGGCGGGCCATTTGAGGGCAGAACTGTGGCGGGTTTTCTCTTCCGCTGGCTTCGGGCGCAGGCTAAAGGCTCTGGCGTTGCCATTGGCGCAGAGGTGCGACAGGGCGTTTCGAGGAGAGGTCACATGGGGTTTCTGTCTGAAGCATTGTCGCGCGTGGCGCCGTCGGCAACCGTGGCGATCAGCCAGAAAGCCCGGGTCATGGCACAGGAGGGTCGCGACATCATCGCGCTTTCCGCCGGCGAACCGGATTTCGACACGCCGCAGAATGTGCGCGACGCGGCCAAGCGTGCCATGGACGAGGGCAAGACGCGCTACACCAATGTTGACGGCATTGCCGAGCTCAAGGAAGCGGTGGCAGCCAAGTTCCGGCGCGATAACGGGCTCGATGTGACGGCGGCCGATTGCTTTGTCGGCTCGGGCGGCAAGCAGATCATTTTCAACGCGCTGCTGGCGACGCTCAATCCCGGCGACGAGGTGGTGGTGCCCGTGCCGTACTGGGTGAGCTATCCGGAGATCGTGCGGCTCTGTGGCGCAGAGCCGGTATTTGCGGTGGCTGATGCCTCGACCGGCTTCAAGCTCATGCCCGAGGTGCTGGAGGCGGCAATCACGCCCAGGACCAAGTGGCTGATCCTGAACACGCCGTCCAATCCGACCGGCGCAGCCTATACGGCGGAAGAATTGAAGGGGCTGGCAGCGGTGCTGATGCGCCATCCGCATGTGCATATCCTCACCGACGATATCTATGAAGTGCTGGTCTATGACGACAAGACCTTCGCCACCATTGCGCAGGTGGAGCCGGCGCTGCAGGCGCGGACGCTGACCATGAATGGGGTGTCCAAGTCCCATGCCATGACCGGCTGGCGCATTGGCTATTGCACCGGGCCCAAGCCGCTCCTGGCGGCGATGACCAAGCTGCAGGGACAGTCGACGACCAATGCGAGCTCGATCTCGCAATGGGCGGCGGTCGAGGCGCTCAACGGACCGCAGGAATTCCTGGCCGAGTGGCGCAAGGTGTTCCAGCAGCGGCGCGACATGGTGGTGGCCGGGCTCAACGCCAATACCGGGCTCGATTGCCTGACGCCGGAAGGCGCCTTCTATGTGTTTCCGTCCTGCCAGCGCCTGCTGGGCAAGACCAGCGCCGGTGGCGCTGTGCTGACGACCGACGAGGACTTCGTCATGGCGCTGCTGGAAGAAACCGGCGTGGCGCTGGTGCATGGCACGGCCTTCGGCCTGCCGGGCCATTTCCGCCTGAGCTACGCAGCGAGCAATGCCGAGCTTGAAGAGGCCGTGTCGCGTATTCAGCGGTTCTGCGCGGGGATCAGGTAGAGGGTAGTAGGCTAGCGCGCGACCAGGAGGCCTGCGAGGCTGCCATTGGCGCCGCTGCCGGACTGTTGATCATCTGCATGAGTTTGGAGGTGGTGCTGTAGCTGTCCAGCGCTGCCTGGTACATCTTGTCGGACCAGCCGGCGGCTTGGCGTTCCTCGGGGCTGAGCGAGGAGAAGGCGGCGATGACGTTCTGGCTGAAGGCGGTGGGGTCGCCGGATTTGGTGGCGTTCTGCAGGCCCGCCATCATGGTGGCGCTGCTTTTCTGACGCAGGGCGGTCTGGGCGGCGCGCACTTCTTCGTTGCTGAAGCGGCCATCGGTGTCGAGCACCATGGACGAGAGCGAACGGCTTGAGAAATTCGAGAGATCGATGAATTGGGCGCTGCTGCTGGAGCGGCTGAAACTGGGCACGCGGCCGGCGGCCTTGGCGTCGGCATAGAGGCGGTCGAGTGTGGTGCGGGCGTTTGAGGAGAGGTTCTCCATGCTCTGGCCCGCGCCGGTGCCGCCCGAATCTGCCAGCTTGAGATAGATGGAAACCGGATCGTGCTCGCCGGCTGATGGCAGGTTGCCAGGCCTGGTTTGCAACTGCTTGAGGCCTTCGGTCACGGCGTCGCGGCCGGCCTTCCAGTCGGCACTGGCCTTTTCCTCGGGGCCGAGGCCATCGAGATGGGCGGCGGCGGCCTTGTAGAGACCGGTATAGTCGCCGATCACCCGGGCAATGGCGGCGGGGCCGGCCAGCGCCGCTTCGAGGCGCCGTTGCATTTCGAGGCCAGCCGCAGCGCGCTCGTCCTCAGTGAAACTCTTGTCGCTGGAAATGGCGTAGAGCTCGCGGTTGTCGAGGCTGGAAAGGTCAACGGCCAGCTGTTGGTTCTTGATCGGGGAGGTGCGTCCGGCTTCCTCGAGCAGTTTTGCGAGCTTGCCGCGGGCATCGGTGATGACATCGGTGAAGCTGCGATCGGCAAGGGCGGCGCGCGCAGCGTCGGACAGGGTGACATTGGTCGCCGCGGCCGAGGCGCTAGTGCTCTCTTGGTGTGATTTGGCCACTGAGGCGGTGTTCGAACTGGTCGATGTCACAGCCGCACCATAGGTGCTGGCATAGTTCATATAAGCGAAATTGGGCGTTGAACTGATGGCGACCATGATCTGCCTCCGAACGGGACGGAGAGCGTGTTGCAAATTGCATGCCCGGAAAATGCCAATGAAATCAGTTCGAATCCCAAGGTCGGATTGGGCCGACGGCAAGAATTGCCGGGCAGGGTGTGCCGATTTCAGGAAAAAGGGGCCCAGAAACAGAGAGGCCCCGCCCGAGGGGAGGGGCGGGGCCAGAGGGTTTCGGCCGGGGCCGCTAACCTTGGAGGGGGCGGGTCACCACGAACCCGCCGTTGAATGCAGTATCTGCGAGCGGCAGGCGGACCACAAACGCTCAATGGGAAGTGCTGCCATGCAGAAACGCTGGGCAGGAAAACCAGGATTGGCGCGCAAAAAAAGAGGCTCCAACCGAAGTTGGAGCCTGATGATAGGGCCGAAGCCAAATCTAAAGTGTGGCCCGACGCAAGGGAGGAGGATTTGCGTCCGACCGGGTGGGCCCTGGCCGAGGGAGGAGGATACGGCCAAAACCCGGTGTCGAGTAACGCGGGTCCGAGGGAGGAGGATACGGAGCGGCGTCGCGTCGACAAGGACGAATATAGGTTTTGACCGTTTGGTCAGCAATGCATGAGTGGTCATGCCAGCTATGCATTAGGCACAGCGACATTCTGTCCATTTTCCGGGCAAGCCGACAGCTTGGTGACAGGATTGGTTCGGCGAAAATGTGCGCGGGCGATCGGGCAAAAAAAAGAGGCCCCAACCGAAGTTGGGGCCTGATGATAGGGCCGAAGCCAAATCGAAAGTGGGGCAGAGAGCAAGGGAGGAGGATATGCGCTCTGCCATGAGCTTTGGATCCAGGGAGGAGGAGAGGATCCGCAGCTCGGTGTCGCGATACGGGGTCCGAAGGGAGGAGGAGTTTCGGAGCGCGCCTCAGCGACAAATGCAATATGAACTCTACCGGATCGGTAGGCAATGCAAAGCCTGACATGCCAGCTATGCATTTTCGGAAGGGAGTGAACAAAAAATAAGGCTCCGCTCGAGGGGAGAGCGGAGCCCTGAAGGGTGCGAGCGCAAAGCTCGCTAGGAGGGAACGCAGCGGAAGCAAGGGAGGGAGGAGAAACATCCGCTGTGTGATGCCGATATAGGCAGACGCGCGGTGCCTGCCAACCCGGCCACTGACATGTCAGCCATGCGCGGATTGCGTGGCTCGGGAAATTCGATAATGAAATCAAAGAATCGGAGCTGTTTTGGGGTGGGCGATTGTCGAAGAAATCGCCCAATTTGAGGGCTCTGCGCCTGTTCTTTCGCCGTTCTGCCTATTTGTAGCCCTCGAAAGCCGAGGCCAGCGCCTGGCGCATTGTTGAGTCGGTGAACTGGATGTCGTCGAGGCGCCAGATCGGCGGTTTTCCCGTTTCCACCACCACCGGCACCAGCAGCAGGTGGTCGAGATAATCGGCATCGGGGCTATCGGAAAAGCGGTGGCCGATGGGAACCATGGTCTTGGTTTCGTCGCCCTCGGGAACGCCGACTTCGCAGCCATCGGCGTAGTCGGTCCAGCTCGACCAAGGCACGCCATCCCCCAGCGGAGGTTTCTCGTCCGGCGCAGCGGCCTGGATGGTGTCGCTGCGTTGCTGGGCATCGGCGATGGTGGCGGCGAGATCGGGCGTGAGCAGGGGCACGATGGGGCTCATGTCACCGGCAATGGCGGCGGTGCAAAAGATTGCGCCGATATCGAGCGGGGTAGGGGCTGTTTCTGCATGAGCGGCAGGCTGGCGGCTGCGAGCATGGACAAAGAAGCGGCGGCTTGGTGGAGCATGGAACAGTCCTCGCTGTGATTGCAGGACAGTTTACGGCATGGCCTCGAACCTGGCGAGAGCGGCGGAGACTTCGCCCATATGGGCCACGCGTCGATAGCGAGGATGATCGAGCGGCTCGTCGGCCTGCTCATAGGCCCAGGTGAGGTCGTGGGGGACATAGATAGCAAAGGCGCCGGCCTCAAGCGCCGGCACTATGTCGGAGCGCAGGGAATTGCCGACCATTACCGTGTGGTCGGGGCCCTCGGTATGGCGCTGGAAGACGCGTTCATAGGTGGACCGGGACTTGTCCGCGACGATTTCGATCGCGGCGAAATAGTCGGCAAGGCCCGAGGCGGCCAGCTTGCGCTCCTGGTCGAAGACATCGCCCTTGGTGATGAGGATCAGCCGATAGCGTGCTTCCAGTAGCTCCAGGGCCTGATCGACATAAGGCAGGGTTTCGATGGCAAAGTTGAGGAGCTCGCGGCCGGCGGCGAGGATTTCGGCGATGACCGTTCCAGGGACGCGGTGGTCTGTGACCTCGAGGGCGGTTTCGACCATGGACAGGGCAAAGCCTTTGGCGCCGAAGCCATAAAAGCGCAGGTTGCGCGTCACCGCATCGATCAGCCGTTGGTTGAGATCTGGAATGTCGGTGTACTCAGCGAGCAGATCGGCGAAGCGCTGCTGGGTGAGGCGGAAGAAATGCTCGTTCTGCCAGAGCGTGTCGTCGGCATCGAGGGCGACGGTGGTGATGCGGGGCATTTAGGCTCCGGCTGACGTAAAAACCCAGGCACAATCTGCCGCGTCGAATGGCCCTCGGATCAAGTCCGAGGGCGGCGCGGTGGGTGTGACGGGCGCCGAGATGGGCATGGCGAGCGTAGCGCCGGTTATCGCGCTGCGCGTCGCTGGTGTCCGAGGGTCAGAACGACCACTCGCGGGCCTTGGAGACGAGGAAGTCGCGGAAGACGCCGACGCGCTTGGAATTCTTGAGCGCCGGGGGATAGACGAAATAGGCCTCATAAGCGGGCAGTTCGATCTCGGGCAGCACCTGGACCAGACCGTCTTCCTTTTCCGTCACATAGGCGGGCAGCATGGCGATGCCGATGCCAGCGCGGGCGGCCTGCATCATGCCGTAGATGGCGTTGACCTTGAGCACGGCGCGGCGCGGGCTGGAATCGGAGCGGCCCATGCGCTCGAGATAGTTGATGTCGCCGAGATAGGAGGGGACCGGTTCGCCAAAGGAGATGATGCGGTGATTGTCCAGATCCTCGGCCGAGGACGGCATGCCGTGTTCGTCGATATAGGAATTGCTGGCATAGAAGTGGTTATGCACCGTGAACAGCTTGCGCTGGATCATTTCCGACTGATTGGGGCGGTGCAGGCGGATGGCCACGTCAGCCTCGCGCATGGCCAGGTCGAGCTCGGCATCGTTGAGGCGGATTTCGAGCTGGATCAGTGGATAGAGTTTCAAAAACTCGTCGAGGCGCGAGCTGAGCCAGGTGGAGCCTATACCCACCGTGGTGGTGACAATCAGCGGGCCGGTGGGGACGTCCTGGCTTTCGGACATCTGGGTTTCGACCTGCTGCAATTCCCAATGCATGCGGTGGGCGGTGCGGAACAGCTGTTCGCCGACTTCGGTGAGGACCAGTCCGCGGGCGTGGCGGATGAAGAGTTTCAGCCCCAGATCGTCTTCGAGCGCCGAAATCTGGCGGCTGACGGCCGACTGGCTCATGCCCAGCTTTTCGGCGGCGTGGGTGAAACTGCCCGACTCGGCGGCGGTATGGAAAATCCGGAGCTTGTCCCAGTCGAGCATTGTTGACGCTTTCTTTTCTCGTTGATCAGCCAGGCCGAGCCATGCCACCGGCCTTAGGCGACCGACGGGAAGAAATTGTGACAACCGAGGCGATTATCGCGGACATTTCGATGCCTATTCCGCCGCCTCGGCCAGTTCATGTTCGGCCAGGTAACGCTCGGCATCGAGCGCAGCCATGCAGCCCATGCCGGCCGCAGTTACGGCCTGGCGATAGACGTCGTCGGTAACGTCACCGGCAGCGAAGACGCCCGGAATATTGGTGTGGGTAGTGCCCGGCTTTACCTGAAGATAGCCACCGGGCTTCATGTCGAGCTTGCCCGAGAAGACCGAGGTGGCGGGAGCATGGCCAATGGCCACGAAGACGCCGTCGATCGGCTGCTCGTAGACTTCGCCGGAGAGGCGATTTTTTAGGGTAACGGTATTGACCGAGGGGGGCATCGGCGCGCCGCCGACCTCGACCACTTCGGTGTTCCAACGGACTTCGATCTTGGGGTTCTTGAACAGGCGGTCCTGCAAAATGCGCTCGGCGCGGAATTCGTCGCGGCGATGCACGACGATGACCTTTTCGGCGAAATTGGTGAGGAACAGAGCCTCCTCGACCGCGGTATTACCGCCGCCGACCACCAGCACCTGCTTGCCGCGATAGAAGAAGCCATCGCAGGTGGCGCAAGCTGAGACGCCAAAGCCCTGGAATTTCTGCTCGGAAGGCAGCCCCAGCCACTTGGCTTGGGCGCCGGTAGCGATGATAACGCTGTCGGCCGTGTAGGTGTCGCCGCTATCGCCGGTCAAAACGAAGGGACGGCGGTCGAAGTCGACATGGGTGATGATGTCGTTGACGATGCGCGTGCCGACATGCTCGGCCTGCGCCTTCATCTGATCCATGAGCCAGGGGCCCTGGATCACATCGGCAAAGCCGGGATAGTTTTCCACGTCGGTGGTGATGGTGAGCTGGCCGCCGGGCTGCAGGCCCTGGATCATCAAGGGTTCGAGCATGGCGCGTGCGGCATAGATGGCCGCAGTATAGCCGGCCGGGCCGGAGCCAATGATGACGACTTTCGCGTGCATCGCGACGCTTCTCCAAATGACAGGAATGCTCCCTCGCCCTCTAGTTAAGGGTCGAAGCGGGATGGTTTCAAGGCAAACTCACTCCCGCGCGACAGAACCACGCGGGAGTGTACAGAAAAATCACAGGATCGGGCTGGGATGCCTAGGAAATGGGCATCAGATGAACTGGATCTTGACGATCTCATAGCTGCGCGAGCCACCCGGGGCTGCGACTTCGAACGAATCGCCTTCTTCCTTGCCGATCATGGCGCGGGCGATGGGCGAGGAAATCGAGATGCGGCCGGCCGAGGCATCGGCTTCCGGATCGCCAACGATCTGATAAATCTTTTCTTCCTCGGTGTCCTCGTCGACAAAGGTGACGGTCGCACCGAACTTGACCTTGTCACCGCTTAGCTTGGTGACATCGATGATGTCGGCGAGCGCCAGAATGGTCTCGAGCTCCTTGATGCGGCCTTCGTTGAGGCTCTGCTGCTCCTTGGCGGCAGAATATTCAGCGTTTTCCGATAGGTCGCCATGGGCGCGCGCTTCGGCAATGGCGTCGATGATGCGGCGGCGCTCGTTGGCAGTGCGGTGATCGAACTCCGCGGAAAGGGCCTTGTGCCCCTGAACCGTCATCGGAATCTTGTCCATAATCGTATCGCCTCCATTCGCGTCGGCAAAATAAACCGGCGCGCAGGGCTGGTTCCTTACGGAGGCCGCGGCGCGCCATTAAAATGATAAGGCCGGTCGCAACCGGCGTGCTGCATCTCCGCCAAACTGCGTTCGGCCACGGCTTCACGACAAGTTTTCCAAGAGATGTGATGCAACTTGCCCGGCTGATGCGTTTCGGTCAAGTCAGTGTGGGGGCGGAGCCCAGCTCCTCTCCCCGTCAATTCAATAGTTTCGCACAACCATTGCAGGTGACACCCAGTCCATGACCAGATTTTCTTCAGCCACACTCGCTTTTCCCGCTCTCAGCCTGATGCTGGCCTCAGGGCCCGCCATGGCACAAACCGTTATCGACAGCAGCGCCGGCATGGTTGCGGCCACTGTTCTTGCCGAAGGGCTGGAGCATCCATGGGCATTGGCCATTCTGCCAGATGGGCGGTTTCTCGTGACCGAGCGCAGCGGGCAGTTGCTGGTGGTCAAGGATGGACGCTCTTTTGCCGTGGATGGTGTGCCCAATGTGGTGGATCGCGACCAGGGTGGGCTTTTGGATGTGGCGCTGGCGCCGGATTTTGAGAGCAGCGGACGCATCTATCTGACCTTTGCCGAGCCGGCGGAAGATGCCGGGTTGCAGCGCGGCGCCGGCACGGCCGTGATGGCGGCGCGGCTGGTGCTGGAGGAGGGCGCGGGGCGTCTGGAAGATCAGAACGTCATTTTCCGCATGAACAATTTCAACAATTCGACCCGCCATTTCGGCTCGCGTCTTGCGGTGGCCGAGGACGGCACCCTGTTCGTGACGCTGGGCGATCGCGGCGACATGGATCGGGCGCAGGATCCGCAGGACCTCGCCGGCGGGGTGGTCCGCATCGCTGCCGATGGCTCGGTGCCGGCCGATAATCCGCAGGTCGAGGGCTGGCGCCCCGAATTCTGGAGCATCGGCCATCGCAACCAGCAGGGCGCGACGCTACGGCCATCGGATGGGGCCCTGTTCACTGTCGAGCACGGCGCCCAAGGCGGCGACGAGGTCAATCTGGTGCATGCCGGGCGCAATTATGGCTGGCCGGTGATCACTTATGGGCGCGACTATTCGGGCCTGGCCATCGGCAAGGGCACCGAGGCGGAGGGGATGGAACAGCCGCTGCACTATTGGGACCCCTCGATTTCCCCCTCGGGGCTGGATTTCTACGAAGGCGAACTTTTCCCGGCCTGGCAGGGCGACCTGTTGAGCGGTGGCCTCAGCGGGCAGGTGCTGGTGCGGCTCGATGTCGAGGGTGACACCATCGTCGGCGAGGAGAGGCTGTTCGAGCAGCAATTGGGCCGTGTGCGTGACGTGCGCGTGGGACCCGATGGAGCCATCTACCTGCTGACGGATGACAGCAACGGAAAACTCCTTCGCGTGGCGCCAGAGGGGAAATAGGGCGCATCCGAAGCACAATAGCTTAGTGCTTTGCCTTGAGATCGTGGTGTTCCGGGCGGCCCTCGGGCAAGCCCCAGCAGCGGAATTGTGAAGGGGCGGGGCGTCGGACAAGAGGACGTCCGTCGCCTCACCACCAATCCCAAAAACAATGGGCGCCTCCAGTTTCGGAAGCGCCCATCTTGATCAGTTCTGAAGCGGTGAAATCAGCCGGCGACCAGATTGTCGGCGGCGGATTTGCCGGTCCGCTTGTCCTTGACGATTTCGTAGGTGACCTTCTGGCCCTCATCCAGGCCATTGAGACCGGACCGCTGGACAGCGGAAATGTGGACGAACACGTCGGCCCCACCCTCGTCCGGCTGAATGAAGCCATATCCCTTTTGGCCGTTGAACCACTTAACGGTGCCAGTTGCCATATTGCGCGTTCCCTCGTGCAGTCGCTGCTGGTGTGCGGTCCGGGCCATTGCACCTGGCCAGAACCTAAAAGATATCGAAATATCGGAAGATGTCGTCAGCAATGGCGAATGGCATTCGCGTCTTCAGATCAGTCGGCCGCAATATTCGATCCGATCAGCCTAGCCTGAAACCGAAGCCGCATCAATATGCCCCGTATGCACGACGAAACGCCCGGCGGAACAGGCGTTCGGCCAGGCTGATTGAAGCGATATCGCAGGATGTTTCGGTCCGCATTGGGCCGAAACAGGCGCACCGGTCAGGGAGGGAACGTTGCGCGCGGATGCCCGACGCGGCGTCGGACATGGCGACAATGATAACCAAGTTCGGCGGTGATGGAAGCACCCTCGTGAATGCATGACCCGGTTATCCCGAACGCACATGCATTTTTCTTGCGTCGACCCCGGTTTTGCGGCAAATCCCGCGCACCGCGCCAGCAGGGCCGGACCTTACGAAAGCAGTATCCGTCTTGAACAAGGCGTTCCATTCTTCGGGCGACGTGATTGCCGATCGCCGGGCCGACTATGCCCGCATGCTGGCCGAGGGCGGCGACCTTGCCGCCGCAGCCGAACTGATGGAGCAGGCGCTGGAACTGGCGCCGGACTGGGCGGCCGGCTGGGACCTTTTGGGTGGCTTTGAGGAAAAGCGCGGCAATGTGGCCTCGGCGATATCGGCCTGGCGGCGGCTCGAGGCGCTGGATGACGAAGGCGTGTTCGGGGCGCGGCTGAAGCTGGCGGCGCATAATGCTGCAGCGGCCGACGAGGGCACGGCGGTAAGCTATGTCGAGGCGCTGTTCGACCAATATGCACCGCAGTTCGAGCAGGCGCTGGTCGGCAAGCTCGGCTATCGCGTGCCCGAAATGCTCGACGACATGGTCGAAGCCGAAATGGCGCGGCTGGGGATCGAAGGCTTCGACAAGGCCGTCGATCTTGGTTGCGGCACCGGGCTCATGGGCTCACTGCTGCGCAAAAAGGTTGGCTTCCTCGAAGGCGTCGATATTTCGGCGGCAATGATTGCCGAGACGGCGCGTAAGGGCATTTACGACAGCCTGCAAAAGGCCGAGTTGGTGGCCGCGCTCAATGCGCGCCGGGCCGAGGCCGATCTGATGACGGCAGCCGATGTATTCATCTATTGTGGTGCCCTGCAGCCAGTGCTGGCGGCGCTGGTGCCGGCGCTGAAGCCGGGCGGGCTGGTGGCGTTTTCGCTCGAAGCCCATGATGGCCCGGAGGCACTGTTCCTGCGTCCGAGCCTGCGCTATGCCCATGGCATTGCTGCCACCCGCGACGCGCTGGTGGTAGCCGGACTTGAGGTGCTGCGCTTCGAGACGGCAACGCTCCGCTTCGACCGGGGTGCGCCGATCATCGGCATTCTGGTGGTGGCGCAGAAGCCGCCGGTGGAACTGACTGCGGCCAATGATGGCAGCGCCGGGGGCGATGTCGCCGCATAGCCAAAGTGCTTGGCGGATGGCAGAAAGGGGCACCGCAGCACGGAGCCTCCCCATGAATGCCATTCGCCATGATTTCCGTTCGGACACCGTTACGCGGCCCTCGCCGAGCATGCGCGCGGCCATGGCCGAGGCCGAGGTGGGCGATGACGTCTTTGGCGACGATCCTACAGTCAAGCTTTTGGAACAGCGCATGGCGGGACTTCTGGGCAAGGACGCAGCGCTGTTCGTGCCTTCGGGCACCATGTCCAACCTGCTAGGGCTGATGAGCCATTGCGGTCGCGGCGACGAATATATCGCCGGCCAGAAGGCGCATCTTTATGTCAATGAAGCCGGCGGCGCGGCGGTGCTGGGCTCGATCCAGCCGCAGCCGATCGCGCATCAGGCAGACGGCACTCTGGCGCTGGCGGAGATCGAAGCGGCGATCAAGCCGGACGATAGCCACTATGCGCGCACGCGGGTCATAGCGCTTGAGAACACCTTTGGCGGAAGAGCGCTGCCGATGGCCTATATGCTTGAAGTGGCCGATATCGCGCACAGGCATGGGCTGGGGCTGCATCTCGACGGCGCCAGGGCGTTCAATGCCGCTGCGGCCTTGGGTCTTGATATCAGCACCTTCGCGGCGCCGTTCGACACTGTCTCGATCTGCCTTTCCAAAGGCTTAGGTGCGCCGGTGGGCTCGGTGCTGGTTGGGCGCGAGGACCTGATCGCGTCTGCGCGGCGTACACGAAAAATGCTGGGAGGCGGGCTGCGGCAGGCGGGCGTGCTGGCCGCGGCCGGCCTTTATGCGCTGGAGCATAATGTGGCGCGGCTGGCGGATGACCACAGGCGAGCGCGGCAATTGGCCGAGGGGCTGGCGCGGCATGCCGCGCTAAGCGTTAGCATGCCGGACACCAATATCATCTGGGTCGATTCGGCGCCTGAGCTGGCGCACGGCCTGTCCGTCTATCTCGCGGAGCACGGCGTCGGGGTAACCGGTGGCCATGGGCAGAAACAGCGCTGGGTGACCCATCTCGATATCGGCGACGAGGATGTGACGGCAGCGCTGGCTGTGGTGGACATGTATTTCGCGTCGGGGCGCGCGCCCTCCTAGTAGCCCGGGCGCGGGGTGGCGGTGCGGAGGTAGTAGACGGTGCCGGCGACGTCGATGCGGCGGAAGGCGATGGAGGCGATGGCGTCGTCGTTGAGGGCGGTTTCCTGCCAGACCGTGTCGATGCCGTCTTCCTGTCCCAGATTGCGGTCGATGCCGATGAAGCGATAGGGCGCGATTCCTTGCGCGGCCTCGGGATGTTCGCCGCCGGTCCAGGCATAGGTGCCCGCTTCGGCATTGGCCCAGTAGCCGAGGACGGCGAGTTCGGCGATGGCGTGGGCAGGGGTCGCGACGCCGCCCATATCGGCCGGGTAAAGATCGGGCCAGCTGGGCAATGTGCCGGCGATGTCGTCCCATTGGGCGATGTCATCAAACAGGGCGGCCGTGTCGAGGCAGGGCCGGTCATTGCACCGGTCCTTGGTGGCCTCTTTATCGGAGATGACGCGACGGCTGGCGTCGACCAGCATGGCGGTGTTGCCCATGATCGGCTGGAACACGAAGCGCCAGGCCATGTGCTCCCCCAGGCCGAAGGCGGCTTCGTCGGCCACGTCGCCTTCGCCATAGGCCTCGACGGTTTCGGCGCGGATGATCTGGCCGAGATTATAGTGGCGTACCTCGATGAAGCTGACCGGCATGGGCGCGCCATCTTCCTCGACCAGCAGTTCGCCATAGGAGATGGCGGTGCGGGTGCGGATGGAATCGATCGCCGAGGTGGCGATCATCGCCGCTTTTTCCAGCGGACCCACGGCGCCGCCGGGGGCGATGGCGGTGCGGTCGAGCCATTCATTGGCCAGGCCGGTTTCGATAGCGAGCAGATCCTGCCGCTCGAAGCCTTCGGCACCGATAAAGGCGTTGATCTGCTCATCAAGGCTGTGCCCATGGGCCAGGCTGGTGGTGCCCAGCAGCATGGCGATGAGAATGACGTTCTGTTTCATATCTGCCCCCGATCGAAATATGCTCCACCCTAGATGGCGCAAGATGAACCCAAGCTGAGCGAATAGGGAGACGGAGCAATCCGTCTCCCCGCTATTCAACCTTTACGCCAGAAGTCATGCAACCCGGCGATGTCCGCGGAGGTGAGAAGCGGCATGGCCTGTGATAGCTGCTCGGTCGGCCAGTCCCACCATGCCATGTCGAGCAGCATGGCGATCTCATCGTCGCTAAACCGCTTGCGGATGGGCTTTGCCGGATTGCCGCCGACAATGGTGTAGGGCGCGACGTCTTTGGTCACCAGGGCACGGGTTCCGATCACCGCGCCATGCCCGACCTTGATGCCGGGCATGATGATGGCCTCGGAGCCGATCCAGACGTCGTTGCCGATTTCGGTGTCGCCTGCCGGCTGGAAAGCGTTGTTGGCATTGGCGAATTCTGGCGCATCGGGGAGGAAGGCGAATGGGAAGGTGGAGCCCCAGTCGTTCCGGTGGCCCTGATTGCCGGCCATGATGAAGGCCGCGCCTGAGCCGATAGAGCAGAAGGCGCCGATGATCAGCCGGTCGACGCCTGGCGTGGTCATCAGATAGCGGGCGCAGTCGTCGAAGCCGTGGCCGTGATAATAGCCGGAATAGTAGCTGTAACGGCCGACAACGATGTTGGGATTGGTGACCTGGCGGTCGAGCGGGATGCCCAGAAAGGGACTTTCGAAAAAGTTCGACATGGCTTTTCCATGAGGTTGCAGCCGCGAAACGGCGCAAGCGAATGCAGATTGTAGGGGGACCTGCGGGCGCGCAGGGGCATGCGCCGGCGCGCGCGCCGGTCGAAGGGCGTTTCCTCGGCGCGTGTCAGGCGCGCGGAAACGCTATGCAGGGGCTTCGGTCTGCGATCTTCATGGTGGGAATGCCATAGCCGGGTTCGCGGCGGAGGTCCAGCCAAGGGGCGCCTCGCCGCGAAAAAGCAAAGCGCCGTCCTGACGCCTCAGCGCCTTACTTGGCCATGGAATCGATCGGCGGTTTGCCGTCGGTGATAAAGCTCAGCTCGTAGGTGGCGCCGGATTTGGCGCGGGCCGAACAGGTGATCTGGGCTGGTTTTCCCTCAAAGGGATTTTCGAACACGCATGTGCCGCGGGCCGGGATGTCGGCGATGTCATCGGCCGAGGTGCCGATCAGCACCTTGTCGAGCTCCTGGTGGATTTCGTTGCCGATCACCTCGTCGGACATGCCGGAGAAGGTGAGGATGGTGTCACCGGAAAAGGCGTAGAGCCCAACGCGGCCGATGTCATAGACCATCTGCAGCACGCTGCCCTTGCACTCGTCGGTGAGATCGATGCCGTCGACCTCCAGAGACTGGCATGTGCCGTCGAGGTTGAACATGTTGACCGGCTCGGCGGCATAGGTGGGCGCAACCAGGGTCAGCACTGCGAGGGCGATGGGGAGTGATTTCATGTGGTCCTCCAGGGTCGGTGGAGGATAGGGGATGGGTGCTGGGCGTCAAGGTTGGGCGGGGAGGTGGAAATTACCCCCACCTGGCCTCCCCCTCTGAAAGGGGGAGGAATTGCATCGCGTTTGAAGGAGCTAAGTTGCCAGCCCAGAGTGCGGTCAGGCGGCGAAGTATTCCTGCAGGGCGCGGACCTGGAGGCCGCCCTGGCGCAGGGCGACGATCCCTTCCACCGCGGCCAGGGCACCGTCGATGGTGGTATAATAGGGGATCTTGGCCAGGAGCGCGGTGCGGCGGATGTCGCGGCTGTCGGAGATCGACTTGAGGCCATCCGTGGTGTTGATCACCAGCTGCACGCCGCCATTCTTCATCGAGTCCACGATGTGTGGACGGCCTTCGAGCACCTTGTTGATCTTGGTCGCGGGGACGTTGTTATCAACGAGATAGCGCTGGGTGCCGCCGGTGGCGAGGATTTCGAAACCGGCTTCGACCAGGTGGCGGGCCATGTCGACAATGTACTGCTTGTCGTCGTCGCGCACGGAGATGAAGGCCTTGCCCGAGGTCGGGACCTTCTGGCCGGCGCCCATCTGCGACTTGGCGAAGGCGATGGCGAAATTGGTGTCGAGACCGATGACTTCGCCGGTCGACTTCATTTCCGGGCCCAGGACCGTGTCGACGCCGGGGAAGCGGTTGAACGGGAACACGGCTTCCTTGACGGCGATATGCTTGAGCGTCTTTTCGGTGAGGCCGAAGCTCGAGAGCTTCTCGCCTGCCATGATGCGGCTGGCGATCTTGGCGATGGGCTCGCCGATGACCTTGGCAACGAAGGGCACGGTGCGGGAGGCGCGCGGATTGACCTCGATCAGGTAGATCGTGTCGTCCTTATAAGCATATTGCACGTTCATCAGGCCACCGACCTTGAGGGCGAAGGCCAGTTCGCGGGTCTGGCGCTTGAGTTCGGCAATGATCTCGGGCGGCAGGGTGCGCGGCGGCAGGGTGCAGGCGCTGTCGCCGGAGTGAATGCCGGCTTCCTCGATATGCTCCATGATGCCGGCGACGAAAACGTCTTCGCCGTCGCACAGGGCGTCGACGTCGATTTCCGTTGCACCGGAGAGATATGCGTCGAACAGCAGCGGATTGTCCGACAGTACAGAGTTGATCTGGCCGGTGCGGTCGTTGGGGTAGCGCTGCAGGATATCGGGCGGCACGAGGCCGGTCAGGGTATCCTGGATGTAGCTCTCGAATTCCTTGGCCGAGTGCACGATGGCCATGGCGCGGCCGCCCAGCACGTAGGACGGGCGGATGACCAGCGGATAGCCCAGGCGCTCGGCGACGAGGCGGGACTGTTCGAGGCTATAGGCAATACCGTTCTTGGGCTGGGTTAGCTCGAGACGGTTCAGAAGCTTCATGAACAGGTCGCGGTCTTCTGCGAGATCGATGGCATCCGGCTGGGTGCCGAGGATCGGCACGCCGGCCTTCTGCACGGCTTCGGCGAGATTGAGCGGGGTCTGGCCGCCGAACTGGACGATCACGCCGTGAAGGGTGCCATTCTGCTTTTCGGTGAGCAGGATTTCGATGACGTCTTCTTCGGTCAGCGGCTCGAAGTAGAGACGGTCCGAGGTGTCGTAGTCGGTCGAGACGGTTTCGGGGTTACAGTTGACCATGATGGTCTCGTAACCGGCATCGGCCAGCGCGAAGGCAGCGTGGCAGCAGCAATAGTCGAACTCGATGCCCTGTCCGATCCGGTTGGGGCCGCCGCCGAGAATGACGACCTTCTTGCGGTCAGACGGGCGTGCCTCGTCGTCGACCTTGCCGGCGAAGGGCGCTTCGTAGGTTGAGTACATATAAGCTGTGGGCGAGGCGAACTCGGCTGCGGAGGTATCGATGCGCTTGTAGGCGGGACGTACTTCGAGGCTATGGCGCAGCTTGCGGACATCGGCGGTCTTGATGCCGGCGAGCTGAGCAAGGCGGGCATCGGAAAAGCCCATCGACTTGAGCAGGCGCAGATTGACGGCGTCCTTGGGCAGGCCGAATTCCTTGACCTTCTGTTCCATGTCGACGATGCCGCGCATCTGCTCGAGGAACCATGGATCGATCTTGCAGGCTTCGAAGATGTCTTCGTTAGAAACACCCAGCCGCATGGCTTCGGCGACATGGAGAAGACGAGACGGCGTTGGGGTGCCGAGGGCGGCCTTGATGGCGTTCTTGTCCTCGCCTTCGCCGAGGCCCGGAATGCCGACTTCGTTGAGGCCGGTGAGACCCGTTTCGAGTGAGCGCAGGGCCTTTTGCAGCGATTCCTGGAAGGTGCGGCCGATGGCCATGGCTTCGCCGACCGACTTCATCGAGGTGGTCAGGCGATTGTCGGCGCCGGGGAACTTTTCGAAGGCGAAACGCGGGATCTTGGTGACGACATAGTCGATGGTCGGCTCGAACGAGGCCGGGGTGGCGCCGCCGGTAATGTCGTTTTCGAGTTCATCGAGCGTGTAGCCGACGGCCAGACGCGCAGCGACCTTAGCGATGGGGAAGCCGGTGGCCTTGGAGGCCAGCGCCGAGGAGCGCGAGACGCGCGGGTTCATCTCGATGACGACCATACGGCCATCGGCAGGGTTGATGCCGAACTGCACGTTGGAGCCGCCGGTTTCGACACCGATCTCGCGCAGCACCGCCAGCGAGGCGTCGCGCATGATCTGGTATTCCTTGTCGGTCAGCGTCAAGGCCGGGGCAACGGTGATGGAGTCGCCGGTGTGGACGCCCATCGGATCGATGTTCTCGATGGAGCAGATGATGATGCAGTTGTCCTTCTTATCGCGGACAACCTCCATCTCGTATTCCTTCCAGCCGAGCACGCTTTCCTCGACCAGAACTTCGTTGGTGGGCGAAGCGTCGATGCCGCTTTCGCAGATGGCGAGATATTCCTCGCGGTTATAGGCAATGCCGCCGCCGGTGCCGCCGAGGGTAAAGCTGGGGCGAATGATGGCCGGCAGGCCGATGACCTCAAGCGCCTGCAGGGCCTCGATGGTGTTGTGGGCGAGCATGGAACGCGGGGTCTCGAGCCCGATCTTCTTCATGGCGTCGCGGAACAGTTCGCGATCCTCGGCCTTGTCGATGGCCTCGGCGGTGGCGCCGATCATTTCCACGCCAAATTTCTCGAGCACGCCCATCTTGCGCAGCGACAGCGCGCAGTTGAGCGCCGTCTGGCCGCCCATCGTCGGCAGCAGCGCGTCGGGGCGTTCCTTCTCGATGATCTTGGCGACGACTTCGGGGGTGATCGGCTCCATATAGGTGGCGTCGGCCAGATCGGGATCGGTCATGATCGTCGCCGGGTTCGAGTTCACCAGAATGATCCGGTAGCCCTCTTCCTTGAGCGCCTTACAGGCCTGGGTGCCGGAATAGTCGAACTCGCAAGCCTGCCCGATGATGATGGGGCCCGCGCCGATGATGAGGATCGATTTGATGTCGGTACGCTTCGGCATTCGGGGCTCGCTCTGGCTATCTCTACGGAATTGCGGGCGAGGGAGAATCGCCCGAACACACCTGTCCGCGCGAAACCCGCGTTGCCGTTGAGCACAGCAGCGCAGGGAAAAAGACCGAACATGGTGGTTAAGCGGGCGGTGTAACGGAAGCGGAGCGGAAAGGGAAGGGGTTGCGGCGACTGAGGCATCTGCGCAAGGCGATCTTCCCCGATGAGCGTCTCATAACCGAGACCTTCTCTCTGCAGATCCCATTTTCCGGCAACTTGGATGATCCCTCAGCCGCCGCCGTGGTCCATTGGCCGCCTTAGGGGCTGGCGGCTGCATTCAGATCTTGCTGATCCCGACCTCGTATATTCTTGCCTTCACCGCCTCCCAGGCCTCCTTATCGTCCCAGAAGCGCTGGAGGAGGCAGGATTTGGGGCGATCGGAATGCTGGTATGGATTTTGGCCATAGATGATCTCGACGTGCCAGGGATCGAGCGACAGCTCGACCCGCATGATGAGGACCTTGATCACCACGCCGTCGATGGCGATGGGAGCGCCGAGGCGCGAGATTTCGGGCTCGATGCGTTGGCCTTCCTCGTCATAGGCCTCGGACGCGGCGTCGTAGAGTGCATTCCAGATGTCATCTGCCATAGTGCACTCCGGCGGCGCCTGCTCTCCTAGTAACGGGCGGGTTCGCAGATCTGGACGGGCTGGGGGTGGAGGAGGAAGGTTTTGTCGTCGATACCGGACTGGAGCGAGAAGCCGGAGTCGAAATCGTCTTCGCCACAGCTGGTGGACATGGCGATGGCGCCAACGGCGGCGAGATCGACGAGAATGTCGCCACCATTGCGGTTGCTGACCAGAACGCCGCCGCCATCGCATTCGACGCCACACCACATCTTGCCACCCTGTGCCATGCAGGGCCCGACGGCGTAACCCTCGGTGCCGTCGCGTAATTGGGCTTCCAGGCGGAAGACATATTGATCCGGGCTCATTGCGGTCTCCTCCATATAGGTGACGGTGAGGTCCATGGCCGTGACCTGCTGGTGCGGATGCTCGCGCAGATGCTGGGCGCTGTAGCTGCGGGACCAGCAGGCGGTGGCGCCGTCGCGCGCCTGGACGAAGGTGTCGAGCTCGCCGGCGGCGACCGAAAGGGTGGAGAGGATCAGGGCAGTGCCAAGAAACAGGGTCTTCTTTGGGAACATGGTTTACTCCGGATGTGAGCGCGTGGCTTAAAGGGCGGCGACTTGGCTGAAGAATTGTGCGCGCACGCGGGCGCCGGCGCCAGTGGGTTCGCTGGCCATGGCCTGGAACAGGCTGATCATGGTGCCGCACAGGGCCGGATTGGTGGGGTCCTGCTGGGCCAGGCCGGCGAGAGCCTCGTTGCTCATGCCAAGGGCGATCATGTGGTCGATCAGCGTCTGCCAATCGGCGTCGCTGGCGTCCTGGCGGGCCGTGGGGGCGGTGATGCCGTCGCGGGCGGCAACGAGCACGTGGACGATCTGCGCCAGTAGCAGGTCTTCATATTTGGCAGCGGCGGCGGTGCCGTCGAACACTGCGGGACCATTGACGCTGTAGTTGGCGCAGGCCAGTTCGCCTTCCCCTTCCAGCACCGAATTGGTGAGGCTGATGGTGGCATCGCCGAGGGCGGCGAGAGTGGCGTCGGAGGCGACGGCAACCTTGGCGGCATAGCTCTTGCGCAATTGCAGCAAGTGGCCCTGAACGAGCCCCGAGAGATCGCCGCCGCTGGCATGGGTCATCTGCGCATTGACGACGAGGTCCTGAAACTCGCTGGGGAAATTGGTCTTGAGGAAGCCGAAAAGTTCGGGCGCAGCCTGCAGCAATTCGGCTTCGAACGGATTGGGGACCGGCGCCTGTTGCGCCAGGGCCGCGCCGGCAAGGCTGACCGAGGCGCAGAGGCCGAACAGCAGCGGGCGGCAGGACTTTGATACGACGGCGGTGAGAAAACGCGGGAGGGACATGGTGCAGTGCCTTTATGCTGGTGCCGATCGCCCGGTGCGTTCGACTGACGCCACTTTTGACCGCGTTGGGGGCTGGGCGCTGTTCCCTGCGAAACAGGGCAGCTGCATTTGGCAACATGGTGGTGCGGAGACGCATCGAACTTGTGTTCGATGCCGATGGGGTATGGACTGCGCCAGAATGGCATTTGCCCACCCCGGCATAGGCCGGGGTGGGCAAGGGTCAGAGGCTGGAGGCCAGTTTGGGGCGATCAGTAACCGCCGCGCGAAGGCGCATTATAGGTCGGCTTGGGCGAATAGCTGTTCGAGCAATTGTTGTTCCAGCTGAGATAGCGGCCCGACACCCAACCCCAGCGGCCGTTCCACTGCACGCGATACCAGCCGTTTTCGACCGTGTCGGTTTCGACGCGGGTGCAGGCATAGATGCTGCCCAGCTTGGCATAATAGGTGCCCGGGCCATCGCGGAAGTTGACCGAGCCGGTGGTCCAGGCCGGGGCGGCCATGGCGGCGGTGGTGGTGGCGGCGATGACGGCAGCGGTCACAAGCAGTTTCTTGAACATGGTGCAGGTCCTTTTGTCTCTCCGGTCTCGCCCTGTGCGATCCGTTGGCAAGCAGAGTGGCGCACTCGGCCGGCAGGCGCTGTTCCGCAGGGAACAGGGCTTTGGGGGCTCAGATGAGCGCGGCCCGGTCTGGCCCCGTGTTCTGGCGGTCGTTCGCGATTTTCGAGGGGTTGGCGGCAGAGCCGATTGCCATGCTCGATGCCATGGCCATCCCAAGGCGCTGGATGGCGGGGGAAACCCTGTTCCAGCGTGGGGATGAGGGTGACTATGTTATCCTCGTGCATCAGGGGCGTATCAAGTTGTCGCTGCTGACCGCCAATGGGCGCGAGCTGACGCTGCGCTATGCCGAGCCAGGCGATATTCTGGGCGAATTGTCACTGCTCGATGGGCAGGCGCGTTCGGCCGATGCGACGGCGGCAGAGGCGGGGGAGGGACTGGTCCTGCGGCGCGCCGATTTCGAGCGGCTGCGGGCGCGGTTTCCCGATATTGCCGGGGCGATGATCCGCTATCTTGCCGGGCGCTTGCGCGACACAACCGAGCAGCTGGAATCGATCGCCATGTTTGAGATCGAGGCGCGGCTGGCCCGCTTTCTGTTGCTGACGCTACGACAATATTTCGAGGACGATATTCCCGAGACGCCGCAATTGCGGTTGGCATTGAACCAGTCGGAACTGGCGGCAATGCTGGGCGCCAGCCGGCCAAAGGTGAACAAGGCCATCCAGGCGCTTGAGGCTGCAAAGGCAATCAGCCGCAATGGCGATGTGCTCAGCTGCGACCTCGAACGGCTGATGTTGATCGCCGATCCGGCCCTGCAATGAGACGCGACTGGCGCCGCGCATTGCCGCTGGGTGTGGCGCTGTCCATGGCGATTGCCGGTGCAGGGCTGGTGTCCATGTTGCCGGAGCCGTGGGCGTTCTGGCGCGAACCGATGCTGGACCGGCTGGTGCTGCTGATGCCTGCAGCTGAAACCGGCGCGGTGGCGGTGGTCGATATTGCCTCGGCCAGACGCGATGGTTGGGATCGTCAGGATACGCAACGACTGGTGGCGGCGATTGCCGAGGCCGGGCCTTCGGTTGTGGCGCTCGATATCGTGCTCAGCGCCGATTGCCGCATGTCCGCTCAGAACACGGCACTGGCGACGGCGCTGGGGCGCGTGCCGGCGACGCTGGGCATTCTGCTCTCTGGCGATGATCGAGGGGTGCCTCGGCCGACGCCGACTATCGCCGCGACCGAGGGCCTGGCCCTGCCCGATATCTGGGTGGCAGCGGGGGCAGAACATGCCTGTGCCCAGTTCGAAGCGGCGGCCACGGGCAGTGGCGTCGCCTCGCTTGCCGGCGGGAGCGATGGCGTGGTCCGCGCAATCCCGGCTTTGGCGGTTGCGGGGGAACGGGCCTATCCGGGGCTCGCTGTCGATGCGGTGCGGCTGCATCAGAAGCTGGGGACCATCATTCTATCGGGTGATCCGGCGGAGATGCGGCTGGGGCCGTTGCAGCTGACGATCGGGCCAACTGCCAGCCTGCGCTTTCGCCCGAGCACGGACGAAGCGAGGATGGCCCGTACCGTCACTGCCGATGCGGTGATGTCGGGCGGCGCGGCGCGGACATTTCTTACGGGAAAGATCGTTTTCGTCGGCGACAGTGCGCCCGAAGCTGGGGCGTTGCGGGCGACGGCGCAAAGCCCGCTTTATCCATCGGTGCAGATCCATGCTGATCTGGCAGAGGGTATGCTGGCCGGTCGGCTACCGCTCCGGCCGGTATGGGCGCCTTTTATCGAGGGCAGCGCCGGCGTGGCGTTGGGACTGGTTGCCAGTGTCGCCGGAGCCCTGCTAGCGCCGGTGCTGGCGGGATTGATCGGGCTTGCACTGGTGATCGCATGGATCGGGGTGGCCGTCGTCACCGCGATATTGGCCGAAGTGCTGCTCGATCCGGTCGGGGTGCCGGCGGTGGTCACGATGGCGGGCCTGGCGGCAATGATCCTGCAGGCGGCGCGGACTCGGCGGGCTGAGATCGCCTTGCGGCGGCGCATCGGGCAATTGCTGCCGCCCGACGTGGTGTCGCGTTTCGTGCGCGAGCCAAGCCTGATGCGGCTGGAGGGCGAGGAGCGGGTGGTGACGGCGCTTTTCACCGATGTCGAGGGATTCACACAGACGATTTCGGGCATCGAGCCAAAACTGTTCGTGCGGGTGCTCGACGCCTATTTCACCGGCATGACACAGATTGTTCTGGCGCATGGCGGCATGATCGACAAGCTGGTGGGCGATGCGGTGCATGCGCTGTTCAATGCGCCGGCCGATCTGCCCGATCATGTCGACAGGGCCGTGGCCTGCGCGCTGCAATTGCACGAATTCGCCGAAGCCTTTCGGCAGCGGCCGGAAATGGTCGATATTCGCTTCGGGCGAACACGGATTGGCATCGAAACCGGCAGTGCCATCCTCGGGGATGTCGGGGCGGCGGATAAAATCGACTACACGGCCCATGGCGCCGCCATCAATCTGGCGGCGCGGCTGGAACAGGCCAATAAGCAATTGGGTACAAGCATCTGCATCGGGCCGCAGGCGGCACAGCTGACGCAGATGCCTTTGCGGGCGCTGGGGGAAATCGAGGTGCGCAGTTTCGGAATGGTCGAGGTGTTTACCCCGATGGGGGCATCTAGCGCGCCACCCTGACAAGGGCGAAGGCCTCGTCGATGCGACCCTGGCCCCAGGTGACGACTTCGCCCGGCGGTGCGCCGACAGCTGCAAACTCGACGCCTTCGCCAGCCTTGAGGGTGCGCGAAATGCCGGCACCAGTAACCTCGACGCTGCCGCGATCGACGAAGACGGAGAATTTCCCGCGAGTCGGGCCGGCGAAGAAGCGGGTGCCGCGCACGCCGATCTGTCCGAAGGCAGTCTTGATGGTCATGTCCAGCTTGGGCAGGTCCTCGGGACGGTCGAATAGCATGGCGCCACCGATCGACATCTCCCCGCCCTGATCGACGATGAATTGCTCGATGATCAACTGGCTATCGGCACCGAGATTGATGCGGGTCTTGTCTGCAAGGAGCAGGGCAGCAAAGCCGTTTTCGCGTGTGGTGACATTGTCGTCGAGCATCAGCACGTCATCGACGAGCAGGTCGCGGCTTGCTGCATCGCGCTCGATGGCGACCGGCCCGTCAATAGTGACGGCCTTGCCGACGGGGACGGCAGCGAAGGCCTGCCGGCCCATGAGGCCCGCGGCGCCTACTGCCAGTAGCCACAGAGCCTGGCGTCTGTCCAAGGGCAGGAAGTTGTTGTCGCGCACGTGCCAAATCCACGGTGATTTTCTATGTGCCATCACAGCGCGCGCGGGCGCTCCAGTCATCGAACAGACGTTCGATGACTGGCGGCAGGAGGCAACTAAGGTCGGGATAACATCCATCGGGGGGATTATCCCATGTTCAAGACTTTCGTCCTTGCCGCAGCCCTCACGCTGTCCGGCACAGCGTTGGCTTCGGCCGCCTGGACCACCGGCTCGGTCAATTTCCGCGACGGTCCGGGCACCAATTACGCCAAGCTCGGCACCATTGCGCGCTGCGTGCAGGTCGAAATCACCGACCAGCAATATGGTTGGTATCGCATTTCCTGGAACGGTCGTTGGGGCTGGGTTTCGGGTCGCTATATCAGTGCGGATGCCGGCTATTGCGGTTCGAATAATTCCGGCGGCGTCTATCGCAAGCCCTCGGGGTATTAAGCTGGTGGCGGCGATGCGGTTCCATGGCGTGGTGATCGGCGCCACGATGGCCGCTTTGGCTGGGGCGCCGACACAGGGGCAGGAGCAATGCCTCGCCGCCGACGCTCCCGCCACGCTGACGGGTTTCCTGGTGACCGGCATTTTTCCCGGACCGCCTGAATTTGCCAGCGTGCAGAAGGGCGACGCGCCTTATGAGGCGCAGTTCCTTTATATGCTCGAGCCGGTCTGCACCGGTGCAGTTGGGCCGCTGCAAATGGTGCAGCTTGCCTGTGCCGACACGCCGCTTGCGGCAGGTGAGGCGATTGCAGTCAGTGGGACGCTGTTCGAGGCCCATACCGGCTATCACCGGGCGCCGCTGCTGCTCGCCTGCGACTGAGCTCTCACCAGACCTGACGGCAAAGGGGATTTTCCGTGGTTTTGAACCGCATTCTCGCTGCGACTTCGATGCTGGCTTTGGCATGGGCGCTGAGTGGACCCGCGCTGGCCGAGGATGCGGCCCAGACATGTGATGCACTGGCGGCCAGTGCCTTTGACCAGACGCGACCGGACGGGGTTCCCGGCGTGCCCTTCGACGCCATCGATGTCGCGGCGGCGCAAGAGGCGTGTCTCGCGGCTCTGGCGGAAGCGCCGTCGCCCCGCATTGCCTTTCAGCTTGGTCGCGCCCTTCATCGGGCCGGCGCTTTGGACGATGCCATCGGCTACTACATGCAGGCCGTCGAAGCGGGTCATGCTGAGGCCATGGTCGGTCTCGCCGAGGCTGGCCGCCAGAAGAGCGCCGAGGAAAGTGCCGCACTGACCGAAGCGGCCAGTGCGGCTGGCAGCGTGATCGGACGCTATAATCTGGCGGTGCTGAAACGCGACGGCGATGGGCTGACGCAGGATATCGCCGGCGCCATTGCGCTGTTCGAAGCCTCGGCCGCGGCAGGCGATGCGGAGGCAGCATATAATCTCGGTGTGCTTTATGATGAGGGCGAGCTGGTGCTGCGCGACGTCGGCAAGGCGCGGCAATTCTATGAGGCGGCGGTGGCCGACGGGCATAGCTTCGCCCGCGTCAATCTGGGCTACCTGCTGCTCGAGGGCAAGCCGGACGAGCAGGCGCGCGCAGAGGCGCTGGCGCTGTTTCGACTGGCTGCCGAAGAGGATGGCGACATCAATGCCGGGTTGCAACTGGGGCTGATGCTGCAGGACGGTAGCGCGGCAGAGCAGGCGGAAAGCGAGACGCTGGTTCTGGCGGCGTTGCGCGACCGGGATTTCGAGCTCGGCCGTTTCTTGCAGCAGAGTGAAACCGGCATCAGCCAAAGCAATGTCAAAGCCATTCAGGGTGAGCTGGGGGTACCGGCAAGTGGCGTGGTCGATGCCGCAACGCTCGAGGCTCTGCGCCGCTATTTTGACCATATGCCTTAAGAGGTGGAGAGGGGCGCCGTTGAGCGCCCCCTTGTGGCATGTTTAGGGGTCAAGAACTGGATACAATAAGACTCAGCAATTGCTGGGCTTTTTCGTCGCCCATATCTGCGGCCCGTTCGAGCAGTTGGCCCGCCTTTGCCAGGTCCCGCGTTACGCCTTCGCCGCGCACATAGAGCATTGCGAGGCTAGTGAGCGAGGCGCGGTTACCCAAGACGATAGCGGTTTCATGCAACTCGGCAGCCTTGGCCTTGTCGACTGGGCCACCAATGCCACTTTCGGCATAGAGGGCCAGTTCATGCGCACCGGACGCATCGCCCAGATGAACGGCGAGACGCAGCAGGCGAGCCGATTCCATATCGCTTTGGTCCACCCCGATACCATCGAAATAGAGCTTGCCGAGCGTCGTCGCCGCCGGGCCGAAACCTGAATCGGCGGCCAGTTGCAGGAATTCGACTGCCAGAGCAGGGTCCTGCGCCACGCCGGTGCCATTGAGAAGGCTGATGGCGAGGCCCTGAAGGGCAGGGATGAATCCGGCTTCACCCGATTTGGCCAGCAATTGGGCGCCATATTCGGGCTGCACAGGACCGGCTTCGCCGTTGGAATAGAGAATGCCAGCAATGTATTGGCCGAGGGGGATGCCTTCGGCTGCGGCGCGATTGGCATAGTAGAAGGCGTCTTCGAAAGCGCCGGCCGCGTAATAGGCCCGGGCCATCCAGGCATTGAGACGATAGTCGTTGTCACCGGTACCAAGGGCGGCCCAGCAGGTCTCGATGGCCCGGTGTGGGTCGATCATCTCCACGGCCTTGCCGGTGGTTTCAAAGCCGGGCTCGAAGGGGCTCGCGGCCTCGAGAGCGCAGGCGGTTTCGGCCGTGTTGAATTCGCCGGCATGGGATGAGCCGGCAAGAGCCAAAGCGATGGTCAGGCTGGCGAGGGTGCGGGTGAACATGTTGGAGCCTCCGATCTCTATGGTGCGGTTCAGGCGAAAGCGCTCTGCGCCGGAGCGCGGTGGCGGATGGGCAGATCGGCGCTGCCGCGCAGGATCTTGGCGTCATCCTGACGATCGGTGGTATGGGAAGAGACGTTGGCGCTGATGGCGTCAGGGTCGGGAAGATTGGCGAAGGCGGGGTATGACAGCGCGAGAACGAAGAGGGTGATGGCGAAGCGGATCATGTGAGCCTCCTGGGCGGCGGGGTTTGGATGCACCCTTTCTAGAAGAGGCCGTGGGATGGCGCTGTTCCGCACGGAACAGCTGCGCATGCGGGAGCTGAGTAGGAAAGTTGCAGTGGCTGGCGATTGACAGAAGCGCCTCCGCCCCACACTTTCCCAAGTCATAGGCGGGACCGGACGATGACCGACGTTCTGAAGATGCTCGACCATGTCTATGAGGCGGGAGCTGATCCCGCACTCTGGCCTTCTGTCATGGCGCATCTCGCCGATGCTCTTGGCGCCCGCGAGGCGGTGCTGGGAGGCCTCGCGCTGGGGCAGACGCCGCTCTTCGTGGCGCCCCGCACCGACCCCGTCATGGTCGAAAGCTATGTCGCCCATTACCACGCGCAGAATCCGGTTCCGGCCGCCATGCGGGGCCAGGGGCTCAACCAGGTGCGCAGCGACGACGAACTCACCGATATCGAAGCCTTCCGGCGCAGTGCTTTTTTCAACGAATGGTGCGTCGTGCAAGGTTTTTTTCATGGCGCAGCGGTCAATGTCGCGTCGGGCGGCATCCTGGGCACGATCATGGTGAATTCTGTGCGGGCGCTCGATACTGCTGAGCTTGTCGCCTTTCAGCAGGTGGCCCCGCATCTGTCGCGCGCCTTACGCATCAATCAGCTCCTGATGGAAAGCCGCGCGGCGACGCTGAGCGCTTTTTCCGCGCTCGACATGACGGAGCGGGCGGTGTTTCTGGTCGATGCAGAGGGGCGGATTTCGGCCGGAAATACCTTGGCCGAAAACCTGGTTGGTCCGGGCAAGAGCCTGGTGCTGAGCAGGGGGCGGCTGACCTGCCATGCGCCTGCCGACACGGTGCGGCTGCAGCGGCTGGTGCAGCAATGCCTGTCCGGCCGGCTCGCTCAGCCTAATGCGACGCTCGACATTGCCCGCGAACCAAATCGCGCGCCATTGCAACTGGCCTGCCTACCAGTGACCGACGAAAGCGGCATACAGGCGCGTGCCGGATCGGTGCGGCTGATGCTCATCGTCAGCGATCCGGAAGAACGATTGCGGCGCAAGGCGGAACGTTTCGGTCAAGCCTATCGCCTTACGCCGGCGGAGGCCCATGTGGTACTTGAGCTCGCCATTGGCGGCGACCGCAGTGCATTGGCCGAGCGGCTGGGCATTTCCATCGCCACGGTGCGCAGCCAGCTCACCAGCATATTCGACAAGACCGGGGTGCGCCGGCAGGCGGAGCTGGTGCGCATGCTGATGGATCAGCTCTAGCCGATCACTGCGCCACGCCCCAGGGCCGCATGTCCGGAGCCGAACCTGCCCAGGAGATACGATCGACCAGCCAGGTGCCACGCGCTGTCGGCACCAGCTCCAGCGACAGAGCTTTGGGTTCGCCGTCATTGGTGACGGGGATGATGAGGAGGCCCTCGCTCGACATTGTTGGGGCGCCCAGCTGCGGCGTGATCAGCCTGATCGGCAGAAAGCCACCCTGGCTGGCCGCAAAGACCAGATTGTCGAAGGTCAGGACTGGCTCGGTGAGAACGGCATAATTGTCATCATCGCTGACGGAGGCACCTTCGGCGAGCACGGAGCCGGGGACCTGCCCGCCATTGTCGAGGCCGACGAATAGCGTATCGAGGCTGAAGCTCTGGATCGCTTCGGAAAAGCCGCGACGGGCGCGGGGCGAGAGAAGGAAATAGGCAGCGACATAGTCTTCCGCCATGAAGGCGCCGACAAACACCTTGGCGGCTTGTTCCGGCGTGTGGCTCTCGAGCCGTTCGATGATCGTCCTGTCTGCGGCGCTTACGGGTTGGCCCACGACCAGTGTCGATGCCAGCGCCAGGAAGGCGATTTTGCCAAAATTGTTCATCTGTGGTCCCCGTGTGAGGGACACTCTAGCCACGCCGAGCAAGGCGGCATCGGACATGTGTTCGATGGGCAACGGTAATCCGCGGCCACGGGCCGGGATGGAAGGCGGCGGGTGGACCGCCGCCTAAGGAATTACTTGAGGTTTTCGGCGAAGAAGTCGGCGATGGTGGTGTCGACCTTGGCGGTGACGTCGGGCTGATCGCTATAGAAGCCATAGCCGTGATCGGCATCAGGGATTTCGACGAGGGTCGCAGCCGGGTAGGCGGCACCGACCGACTGAGAGACGGCTGGGGGCACCACGGTGTCCTTGTCGCCATAGAGCACGACCATGGCGCCCTTGTAATTGCCGATGGCATCGAGCGGCCGGGAGGCGTTCATCTCGTCATACCAGGTCTTGCTGAGGTTCTGCGTCTGGCCCCACTGGGTCTTGTACTCGGCATAGCCCTTGTCGCTGCTGGCTTCGGCGTAGAGGCGGTCATATTCGGCCTGGCCACCCATGAAGCCCACCACCATTTCAGCGCCAGGATCGGCCGAGGGGGCGAGGAGGGCCATGGCCTTGTAGGGGTTGTCGGCAGAGCCGCCGATGGTCAGCGCAATGCGGCCGCCCATGGAATAGCCGAAAATGCCGAGTTTTTCGGTATCAACCGGATAGTTGGCCTCGACATAGGCCAGGCCCGCATTGGAATCCGAGATCATGTTGGAGAGGTAACCCTCAGTAAAAGGCTCCTTGCTGTCGCCAGTGCCGGGGAAATCCATGCGCACTGAGAGGATGCCCTTGTCGGCGAGGGCCTTGGCGATACGGCCGAAGCCGCCATTTTCCTGCCGGCCGCCGCCATGGCCGTGATTCATCACCACGACGGGGAACGGGCCTTCGCCATCCGGAACCACAACGGTCGCGGGGACGTCGCGATCGCCATTCTTGAAGGTAACGTCGGTGGAGGTTTCGGCCATTGCCAGGGGGATGGCGGCCAAGGTGAGAGAAGCGACAGCGAGGCCAATCCTGCCAAACTTGCTCAAGCGCATGATATCCATGTCCTTTTTAGTGACGATATGCATCGTCTGCCCCCTGAGCATCCGCCCGGAAAAGGTGGGGAGTCAAGGCGTGGCAGGGGCTTCCGCGACGGTGCCCCGCGCGCGATAGTGCAGCAGAAGCAGGAGGTCGCCATGGCGCAGACGCGGGTGCAGCATTTTTCGATTTCGCTCGACGGGTTCGGCACCGGGGAAGGGCTGAGCCAAGAGGCGCCCTTCGGCCACGCCGGGCAGAAGTTGCATCAGTGGATGTTCGCCACGCGCTGGGGCAAAACCATGTTCGGGCAGGCTGGGGGCACGCGCGGCGTCGACGACGCCATATTGCGCACCTTCGATGTCGGCATCGGTGCCGAGATCATGGGGTCGAACAAGTTCGGCTATCCCGGCTGGCAGGACGACGCCGGCTGGGATGGCTGGTGGGGCGAAGATCCGCCCTTTCACACGCCGGTTTTCGTAATGACCCGGCACAAGCGGGCGCCGCTGGCCATGGAGGGTGGCACGACATTTCATTTCACCGATGCGCCGCCTGCCGAAGTGCTTGCAATGGCCAAAGAGGCGGCAGGCGGGCGCGATGTGCGGATCGGAGGCGGCGTGCGCACGCTGCGAGCCTTTCTCGCCGAAGGACTGATCGACCACATGCATCTGGTGCAGGTGCCGGTGGTGCTGGGGCGCGGGCAGCGCCTGTGGGACGGCCTAGAGGGCATCGAGCAAAGGTACGACATCGAACTCACGCCGTCGCCGAGTGGGGTGGTGCACATGATGTTCACCCGCAAAGGGTGATCGGCCGGGTCATGGAATGTCCGCATTTGCGCGGCACCAGCGGGAACTGTCCTTCAGGCAATTCAGATGGTGATGTGCATGCGATTTCTTCGACCGGCCCTCGTTTTGATGCTGCTCGCGCCTGGCATCGCATTGGCGCAGGTGCCGCCCAGCCATGGTCCGGCAGAGGCGCAATTGTGTCGTTCACAGCTGGAACTGTTGATCGACGGCGGCAAGCTGTCAGAGGAAGAGGTTGCGCGCTTCGAGGCGCAGTGCGACTGCCTGGAGCAGCGGGCGACCAGAGGAAGTGACGCCCAATGCACTGACGGCGAATTGGGGTGATACCGGCGCCGTTTGGAGCTCAGCGCGGCCTGATCAGGCGCGCAAAATCTTCTCCATCTTGCGGCCCTGCGCCAATTCGTCGACCAGCTTGTCCATGTAGCGGATTTCGCGCATCAGCGGTTCTTCGATCTCCTCAATGCGCACGCCGCAGATCTTGCCGGTGATGAGGGCACGATTGTCATTGAGGGCAGGGGCCTTGGCGAAAAATTCCTCGAAGGTGGTTTTGTTGGCCAGTTCGGCCTCGAGCGCAGCCTGATCGTAGCCGGTCAGCCAGCGGATGACCTGGTCGAGCTCCTCCTTCGTACGGCCTTTGCGCTCCACCTTGGCGACGTAGTGGACGTAAACGCTGGCAACGCTCATGGCATAGATGCGATGGCCGTTCATGGCGCATGACCTGTCCTGGTTCCGGGGCGGGGAGTGTAACGCGCCTGGCCAGGCGCGGGCAAATCATGACATCACAGTGATGCAATAGGGACGATAGGATCGGCCCCAGGTGATTTGCATGACGGAAGGACGCCGAGACCGGATATGTGCCGGACGGCGTGAAATGCGATGGGAACTGAACTGCTCGAGGCGCCGGGCGCGCTTTATCTGGGAAGCGATGTGGTAGCGGCGCAATTGTCTGGGCCGCGCCATTTCCGCTCTGCGGCGGCGGCAATACGCTTCGCCATGGAGCAGGCAGCACCCGTCAGCCTGCGCGGCGCTGCCTTGCAGGTGGGCGGAGTGGTGCTGGATCGTGAGCAGATCCGCATGCTGCATCTGGACATGAAAGCGGTCGAAGCCGCGGCAATGCGCAGCGCCAGCCTCGCCCGGCAGGATGCGGGCTGGGCTGGGAGCAGCAGTAGTTTATGAAGGGGTAGGCCCGCTTTAGCGGGCGCCAGTCCGCTCGACGCGCTTGGGAGCAGCGATCAGGCCTTCGCGGATAGCCTGCTTGCGGGCATTCTTGCGAACGCGGCGCACAGCTTCGGCCTTGCGACGGACGCGCTCTTCAGACGGCTTTTCAAAATACTTGCGGAGCTTCATTTCGCGGAACACGCCTTCGCGCTGAAGACGCTTCTTCAAGACCCGGAGGGCCTGGTCGACATTATTGTCGCGTACCTGTACCTGCACTCAAAATTCCTGACTTGCTGCACGCCTCACCACGGGGGCAGGCGGGATCGAACGGATGCTCGACCGCGCCGGTCTATCAGCCATGGGCGGAAATGGCCATGGTGCAATTGGATTTTGTGGAAAAGTCTGCAAAGCCGCTTCCGCTTTGGGTACGTGGGCAAGACGCGAAGTGGCCTTCCCTCTAGAGCGGCAGCTTGAAGCCTTCGTGGGACTGGACGAAGCCTAGCCGCCGATAGAATCGGTGGGCGTCGGCGCGCAGCTTGTTGGAGGTGAGCTGGACCATTCCGCAGCCGGCGTCACGGCAAAAGCCGATAGCCCATTCGACCATCTGGCCACCGAGACCGTTGCCACGCTGATCAGCGCGGATATGGACGTTTTCCAGAATGCCCCGCTTCATGCCGAACGCCGGCATGCCGGGGATAAGACTGATCTGCAGGGTGCCGACCACTTCGCCTCGGCGCTCGGCTACCACGAGCTTTTGGTTGGGATCTGCCGCGATGGCGTCGAAAGCGGCACGGTAGCGCGGATCTCCGAGTGAGGCCGGATCGAGCGGCGGGGTGTCCTTGCCGCGTGAGTCGCCGGCATGACAGAGCGTCAGGATAGTGGCGATATCGTCGGGCGTGGCGTCGCGAATGTCGAGGTGGGGCATGGTCAGTTTGACTTGGGTGCGATGAGTCGGGCCAAGCCTAGCACGGCGATGGCGACAAGCGCGGGAAGGATCGCGATGGGGGAGCCCGCGGCAAGCAGCGCGCCGCTGCCTGCCCACATGATCGACGAGAAGGCCTCCGATAGCGTGGCGGCGCGCGAGGCGACCTGGCGGCGACGGAACATGGAGCGCTTGGCGGTGACGCGGAACCAGAGCTGAATGGCGGTGCTGGCGGCGGCAGCGAGACCGGCGAAAAGCGCCGTGATCAGCGCCATGCGCCAGGACATGACGAGTATCAGCAGCAGGATGGGCGCCAGGACGATGGCGATGACGGCAAGCACCGCCTCGACCTTGGCGCGCAATATCGTGGAAGGCAGGAGCGGGGCAGTGGCGACGAGATCATGGGCGTCTTCGCCGGAGATGGCGAGCCAGGCAAGGCCCCCAGCCAATTGACCTGCCGCCATGACCAGCACCGGCACGGCAACGACGAAATTGCCGTCGCCTCCGCCATAATTGACCCAGAGCAGCAGGGCCGGGGGCAGGAGATAGAGCAACTGCATCAACGTCTGCGACAGTAGCCAGGGGTCGCGCTGGAGCAGCCGCCATTCCTTGCGGCGCAGGGCTTGCCGCTGACTGATCGGGGCAAAGCCAGCACCACGCCGCCGCCGCTGACTGCGCACATGGCTGAGGCCGGCGGCAGCGGTTGCCAATCGCCCATAGGACGGAGCTGTCAGCAGGGTTGTGATGGCAAGGAGGGCGAGGCCGGCGACGAGGGCGGTGCCAGCGGCACCGATATCGCCCATCACGGCCCTGGCGGGCAGCCAGAGCAGACTGTCAAGGCTGGGGGCGGCATCGATCCACTCGGCGGACTGGAACAGGGCTAGCCGCGAAAAGCCCTCATGGGAAAGAATGGCGACGCCCTGAATGCCGATGGCGAAGCCGGCGCCGATGATGGCGGCAAGAATCTGGGCGATGAGCCGGGTCTTTTTTGGGCCCACGGCATGAAACAGCAGCAGCGTGACCAGCATGGCCAGCGTCGTCGACAGGCAGGCCAGGGCGGCGAGCACGAGGAAGGCAGCGAACCATTGCGGGCCGTCCTGCACCACCAGCACGATGACCAGTGGGCTTATCAAGGCCATGCCGAGCAGTGCGGTGGAGACGGCCACACCGCCGGCGCGCACGGCAAAGAGCCTGCGGCTGGAGGCGGGCGAGGACAGGATGAGATCGAGATCGGAGCGGGAATAATAGACCCGCGTCACCGCCTCCAGGGCCTGGGAGAGGGTGACGATCCAGAACAGAAAACCCATGCCGCTGACCAGCATCAGCGTCGATTTGTCGACGACGGCGCCGGCATCGAGCCAAGGGCGCACGGCGAACCAGGCGATCAGCGCGATGACGGCATAGACGGCAATGCCGCCCAGGGCGAAGCCGAGGAGGCGCACGCGGTGGCCGCCGCTGAGCATGGCGATGGTATCGCGCCAGTTGAGGCGCAGTTCGTGGCGGGCGAACCAGAGCAGGGATGCGGGGGCGGGAATCACGCCGCGTCCTGTTGCTGGGCGACGAGATCGAGGAATATTTCTTCGAGCGTCGTCTGTCGCCCGACGCGGGTGCGCAGCTCGGCGAGAGTCCCCTCAGCGATCAATCGGCCTTGGGCGATGACGCCGATGCGCTCGGCCATGCGTTCGGCGACTTCGAGAATGTGGGTGGTCATGATGACGGTGACGCCGCTTTCGACCTTGCCGCGCAGCACGTCCTTGACCTGACGGGCGGAGCCGGCATCGAGGCCGGTCAGCGGCTCGTCGAGAATGATCAGCTGAGGGTCGTGCACCAGGGCGCCGGCAAGGGCGACTTTTTGCGACATGCCCTTGGAGAAGCCGCCGCACAATTCGTTGGCATGCGGGCCAAGGCCGAGCCAATCGATGAGTTCATGCGCCGATTGACGGGCGCGCGCCGGCTCGACCTGCCAGAGGCCGGCGACGAATTCGAGATATTCGAGCGGGGTCAGCCGCTCATAGATCATCGGCTCGTCGGAGACCCAGGCGGTGAGGCGCTTGGCGGCCACCGGGTCGGCGAGCGCGTCGATGCCGAAGATGGAAATGCTGCCCGCATCAGGTTTGAGCAGACCCGCGACCATGCGCAGGATGGTGGTCTTGCCGGCGCCATTGGGGCCAAGCAGGGCGTAGAATTCGCCGGCACCGATGCTGAGATCGATCCCGTTGACCACCGGGCGGTCGAAGGCTTTGGTGAGGCCGGAAAGGCTGAGGGCGGCGGGCATGGCATACCTGTCTAAGGATATCGCCAGCCTAGGGTGCAGGCCTTTCCCGGCCGTTTATGGACAGAGTTAAAGTTTCTGGACGTGGGGGCGGGGGGCAGAGGCGGCAAGCCGCTCTCTGGCTTTTCCCAATCAAAATCCCGGGCCGACGGGATAATGCCATGCCCGGGATTGAACCAACGGCGATCAGGCGACAGTCAGCTTGACGTCGACATTGCCGCGGGTGGCGTTGGAATAGGGGCAGACTTCGTGGGCCTTGTGGACCAGGGCTTCGGCGTCTTCCTTGGAGAAGCCGGGAAGGGTCACCTTGAGCTCGACGGCGATGTTGAAGCCCTTGGCGCCTTCATTGGCGTTTTCGCCGAAGGACACGGCTGCGTCGATGGTGGTCTCGTCCGGCACCTTGATCTTTTCGCCGCGCGCCACGGCCTTGATGGCGCCGAGGAAGCAGGCGGAATAGCCGGCGGCGAAAAGCTGCTCGGGATTGGTGCCCGGGCCGTCATTGCCGCCCATGGCCTTGGGCGTGTCGAGGGTGACTTCCAGACGGCCGTCATCGGTCTTGCTGGTGCCGGTGCGGCCACCAGTGGTGTGGGCGTGGGCGGTGTAGACTGCGGATTTGATGCTCATCGGAAACTCTCCTTGCATTGGGTGGATTTTGTTTAATGCACAATTCGATTGTGCGCAATATAAATTTTTGGCATAGAATTGCCGGGCCGAAGACAGGGAAACGCGATGACGCCAGAAACGATGCCTTCCATCGACAGAATGTTGTGCTTTGCCGTCTACGCGGCCGGACATGCCTTCACGCGGTTCTACAAGCCGCGGCTCGACGCGCTGGAGCTGACCTATCCACAATACCTCGTATTCCTGGTGCTGTGGGAGCGGGACGACATTACCGTCAAAGCGCTCGGCGAGCGGCTGTTTCTCGATTCTGGAACCATTACCCCACTGGTCAAGCGGCTGGAGGCGCGGGGGCTGGTGTCGCGGCACCGCGATCCCGACGATGAGAGGCAGGTGCGTATCCGGCTGACCGAAGAAGGCGAGGCGCTGGAAAAGCAGGCGCTGTCCATTCCACTGGCGGTAATCGAGGGCACGGGAATGGGGCTGGATGGGGCCGATGCGTTGCGCCAGGAGCTGCTGGCCCTAAGGTCCCGGCTCGACGCGGCGCTGGGCGACAAGTAGCCGCTTAGCGCAAGCCCACCGCATCGACCTGCCCGGAGCGACAGCCGCCATCGACGGGGCTGGCGGCGGCGATAAGGCTGGCAAAATCGTCGGGACCGGTGATGTCGCCGGTGAGGCCAATGCGCAGCTCGGTGATCAAGGTGCGATTGCCATCTGCGGCGCAGGTCATGCTGACGCGCTCGCCGGCGCCTGGGCCGAAGGCGGCATCGAAGGCGTCACGCACCTGCGACAGGGTGATGCGCTTGCCGATGTTTGCGGCAAAGAGCTCGGCGACTGGGGAGGCATTGAGCGCCAGCATCATGTCGAGAGCATCGCTGAAATAGTCGCGCTGGCTGGCGCCATAGCAGGAGCCGTGCTTGGTCCATTGGTGACGGTCCAGTTGAGACTGCACGCCTGGCATGACGATTTCGAGATCACGGGTGAGGGCGATAGGCAGGTCGACACGCGGCAGGTCGCGCCAGCGTCCATCCTCGCTGGCATATTGGTCGGCCCGCGAGACGCCGCAATATTGATTGTCGCGTGGCTGCGGCCAGAGGCCATGCAGGGTGAAATTGGTGGCCTCGAAGCTATTGGGCTTCTGATTGCGGCACTCGCCGGCGCGGGGCACCGTTTCGCAGAAGGCCGGCTGCCAGTTGACGGCAAAGATATATTGGGTGCCGCGATAGGTGCGCGGGGCGGGCGCCGGGGGCGGCGTGTCCACCCTGCCTTCGGCGTCGGTGGCGCGGGTGCCGCAATCGACTTCGACCCAGCGGCGGTCCGGCTCGGCGCCTGGCACCACGATCCAGAGATGGGTGGGGCGATCCTTGTTGCCGGCGAGCAGGCTATAGGCCGTTCCTGGGCGCAGCGTGATATTCCCGGGATTGGTCTGGCGGCTGATGGATTGGTAGGCCGGGCAGGCCTTGGTGGCAGTGAAATAGCCGTCGAGCGGGGTTTCGGCCTGGGCCGGCAGGGCCAACAGCATGGATAGGAACACGAAAACCCAACGCATCATTGCCCAACTCCTTTGCCTTCTGTCCTGTTGCTCTAGCGTCTTGAAGCGTCGATTGCAAAGCGGGGCATTGCGCGCGTTCACGCGCCCCGCTAATCGTCGCCCATGACAACAGCCCCCTTTGAAATCTTTCTGGTTGCTACGCCTGGCCTTGAGGCGCCGCTGTGCGAGGAGGCGCGCGCGGCCGGTTTCGCCGATGCCAAGGTCGTGGATGGGGGCGTACGGTTTGACGGTGGCTGGCCGGATGTGTGGCGGGCCAATCTGGCATTGCGGGGTGCGACAAGGATACTGGCACGCATCGCCTCGTTCCGCGCCATGCATCTGGCGCAGTTGGACAAGCGGGCGCGTAAGGTGAACTGGGCGGAGTTCCTGCGGCCCGATGTGTCGGTGCAGGTAGAGGCGGCGTGCAAGCGCTCGCGCATCTATCATGCGGGCGCGGCGGCGCAGCGGGTGGCCACGGCGATCGCAGAGACGCTGGGCGCGCCGATTGCCGAGGAAGCCGAGGTGCGGGTGATGGTTCGGATCGAGGACGATCTCGTCACCATCAGCATCGACACCACCGGCGCCTCACTGCACAAGCGCGGCTTCAAGGAGGCGGTGAGCAAGGCGCCGATGCGCGAGACCATGGCGGCGATGTTCTTGCGCCAATGCGGTTTCTCCGGAACGGAGCCGGTCCTCGACCCCATGTGCGGCTCGGGGACTTTCCCAATCGAGGCGGCGGAGATTGCGCTGGGACTGTTGCCGGGGCGCGAGCGTGGCTTTGCCTTTCAGCACTTGCCCAGTTTCGACGCGAAGGCCTGGGACAAAACCAAGGGTGTGGCAAAAGTGCAGCCGACAATGCAGCGGTTCTATGGGTCGGATCGCGACGCCGGCGCCATCCGCATGGCGGAGGAGAACGCGGTGCGAGCCGGGGTCGCGGCGGCGACGCAGTTCAGCCAGGGCAATATTGAGGACCTGACGCCTCCGGAGGGGCCGCCGGGGCTGGTGATCGTCAATCCGCCCTATGGCAGCCGCATCGGCAGCAAGGGGCCGTTGATCTCGGTGCACCGCACCCTGGGGACCGTGTTGAAAACGCGCTTTGCCGGCTGGCGTGTGGCGATCATCACCGCCGACAAGCAATTGGCCCAGGCGACCGGGCTGAGCTTCGAGCCGATGTTGCCGCCTGTGCTGCATGGGGGCATTCGCGTGGCGCTGTATCGGACTGGCGTGCTTTAGGCTGGGCGTGTTTCTCGATGTGATGGAACGGTGAGGGACAGCGGGCGTTCACCTTTCACACGCATTTTCGAGGAGATATGAAAATGGACTGGAACCGTATCGAAGGCAGCTGGAAACAGTTTTCGGGCAAGGTCAAGGAACAGTGGGGCAAGCTCACTGACGATGACATTGCCCAGATCAATGGCAATCGCGAGCAGCTCGAAGGCAAGATCCAGGAGCGCTACGGCAAGGCCAAGGACGAAGTCCGCAAGGATATCGACGACTGGTCCAACCGCATGAACTAAGCTGGTCTGATCCAGTACATGAGCCCGGTCACTGACCGGGCTTTTTGTTGGTGACGCCATTTAGAAGATGATGATCAGCCCCATCACAGCGAGCAGGAGCATCAGGCCGATGCCGAGCAGCATCAGCACGAAGATGACCTTGGCGAGCCCGCCCGCGACACTGGCGACGCCGGAAAAGCCCATGGCGCCGGCGACCAGGGCGATGATGACCAGAATGATGAGAAGTTGCAGCATGGCAAAACTCGCTTGACGCTATTTGCCTATCAACGCCGCGCTGCGCCGGCGCGTTCCGCCGGCGTGCTTGAGGGTCAGGGCGCGAGACCCACCGGGATCGGCGGCGGGGTCTGCATGACGGTGATCTTCACCCGCTCATTGGCCGCCATATAGGGGTCGTTGGGGAAGAACGGATCGTCGTCGGCGCGGCCGACCACCGATTTGACGCGGTCATTGCCGAGGCCGAATTCACCGAGCGTGGAGCGCACGACATTGGCGCGGTCGGCTGACAGTTCCCAGGCGCCATAGCGGGGGTTGTCGTAACGGGCGCCGGCGGCGGTGTGGCCTGACACCGTGATCTGCGCATTGAGCTGCTGCAAGATGGGCGCGATGGCGGCAATGGCGGCGCGGGTCTGCTCGAGCGGATATTTCGAACCCTCGGGGAACATGCGCTTTCCCTGCTGGTCGACTATCTGGATATCGAGACCGTCTTCCGTCTGCTCGATCAACAGATTGTCCATGAATGGGGTGACTTCGGGCAGAGACTGCCAAGCCTGACGAATGCTGGCGGCGGCGCTATGGAATTTCTGGCTATCGACGGATTTGAGATTGAACTCGTTATCGCTCGACGCCTGCTGTTCGCTGCCGTTCTCGCGGGCCTGGCCGCCCACCTGGTCGGCTTCGGAGTTGGAGAGATCAGCCTGTCTTTCGGTCTGCGGCGATACCGGACCGGTGGCGGAGATATCGGTGGCCGAGCCCGACATCTGGCTGCCGGTCGAGTCCATGGCATTGCCGCCCATAATGCCGCCGGCGCCGCTATTGGAAAGGCTGACCGCAGCAGGGGCGAAATATTCGGCCAGGCCCTGCTTCTGCTCGGGCGTGGTCATGCTGATCAGCCACATGAGCAGGAAGAAAGCCATCATGGCGGTCACGAAGTCCGCATAGGCGATCTTCCAGGCACCGCCATGGTGTCCGTGCGCGGCCTTCTTGACCTTCTTGATGATGATCGGCTGGTCGTAATTGGCCATGGCGGCAACTTTCTAGCTGGCGGATCAGGCCGTGGCGGGCAGGTTGGCAGTCGCGGCTTCGACTTCGGCGAAGGTCGGACGCACTTCGCTCATCAGCGCCTTGCGGGCGAATTCGACAGCCATGACCGGCGGCTGGCCACCGATATGGGCTAGCAGGCCGACCTTGAGCGAGAGGTAATATTTGGACTCGGCTTCGAAGATATTCTTGAGCGACTGAGCCATGGGGCCGAAGAAACCATAGGCCACGAACACGCCGAAGAAGGTACCCACGAGAGCGCCGCCGATGAGGTGGCCCAGCACTTCGGGAGGCTCGGTAATGGCGCCCATGGTCTTGATCACGCCCAGCACGGCGGCCACGATGCCCAGGGCGGGGGTGCCGTCGGCGATGGACTGCATCGAGGAAACAATGCGTTCCTGTTCCTGGTGATGGGTTTCCAGTTCCTCGTCCATGAGTGCGTCCATCTCATGCACATTGTTGGAGCCCATGGTGACCATGCGCATGTAGTCGCAGACGAACTCCACCGCATGGTGGTTCTTGGCGAAGGACGGGAAGGCGTTGAATAGGGTGGAGTTGTGCGGGTCCTCGATATGCGGCTCGATGCCCAGAATACCCTTTTGCTGGATCAGCTTGTACATGGCGAACTGCACGCCGAGCAGCTCGACATAGGCCGCCTTGTTAAATTTTGGTCCCTTGATCAGCGTGCCGAACATGGAGGGCACCGCTTTCAGCACCGGGCCGGTATTGCCGATGATGAAGGCGCCGATGGCAGCGCCGAGAATAATAACGAATTCAAAGGGCTGCCAGAGAACTTCGACGTGTCCACCCATGGCGGAATAGCCGCCGAACACGCAGGCGAAAACGACGATCACACCAATTATCAGACGCATGGAGGCGACACTCGAACAAAGACGCTAGGTTGCGCGCCCTGGTGAAGTCTGCCCGGACCGCGGTCGCATATTGGCGGTGTCGAGCTTAACAGGCCGTGTATTTGCGGCGTTTGCAGGCCGTTGGAAGGCGATTTTCGCGGTCAGCTATTGTTCGCCACAAGGGCAATGGCGATGGTGCGCTCGAGCTCGATGAGATTGTCCGTCCACATTGCGCGAGGGCCGGCTGCTGCAAGACCCTCCGAGAACGCCGCGAGATCGCTGTCAGTGGTGGCGATGCCCTTTTTGAGAAGGCGCAGGGCGTCGAAGGCAGCCCGATCGACCACTTCGGGGTCTGCGTCGGCCAGACCAGCCTTGTAGAGCTGGCGCAAGTAGCTGAAGTCGTAGCCAGCCAGCGCGTCCATGCCGCCGAAATAGATCAACACCATGCATTCGACATCGAGTTGCGCGCAGTGCCAGAAGCGTCGTTCGGCACGTGCCGCGAGGAAGGTGCGCACCGGCTCTATCAGGCGTGGTTCGCCCGGGACGCAGAACCGATAGAGATCAAGCACCAATTGCGCCGTGCCCCTGTCATCGGGCGCCTGTGCCTCGCGATCGAGCCGGGCGGCGATCTCGGCCTCGAGCAAAAGCGTCCGGCGCTGATCCACCTTGTCCTTGAACGTCTCGAGAATGGAGGCCACCTGCCTGTCTGCCAGACGCAGGCGGCGCAGCGCGACATGCAGATCGCGATGGCCGCGCAGCGTGCGGATATAACCATCGAGCCGCTCAAGGCGGGTGTCGAGGGCTTGAACCACGCTGGCGATGAGGGCAGGGGAACCTTCAGTCAGCGGCCAATGCAGATACCAGTCGACCGGACCTTCGGCGCCTTCGCCCATATCGATCTGTTCGATAGCCAGCCCGGCGAGGCCCGCGAGCCAGACTTCCGACTGGCTGGCGCGCCATTGCTCGACGAGGGCCGCAGAGAGCATGTCGGCGGGGATGTCGGGCAAAAGCAGGCGCAGCTCGGCAAGCGCGGTTTCTGGGTCGAGGCTGGCAGTGGTTTCACCGAAGCGCCGCGCACCATCGCGCAGTTTCTGGGCTTCTTCCAGATTGGTCTGGGCCTGGCGCAGCTTGGCCTCGGTGATTTCGGGCGGATTGAGTTCGCTGGAAAGCCAGTCATACTCAGCCGCTTCGCCATGCTGGCCGACAGCCCAATCGAGCGCGCTTTGCAGGGCGAGATGGAATTCTGGGGTGTCATAAAAGTAGTCAGCCAATTGCGAGGCTGCGATCTCCGCCGCCCGGCGAGACACATTGGCATCGGTTGAGCCGATGGCGTCGCACAGGCGCGACAGCGACTTGCCCATGTCGAAATAGTCGAGGCTGCCAAAGCCCTGAAAATGCTCCAGCACCGCAGCGTCGAGGGCGAGATGCGCAATTTGACGCGACGGCGCCGGATGTCGGTCGAGTTCCATATGGGCTTCGGCCAGCAATTGTGGGAAGCGCGGAAAACAGTAGGGCGCCAGCTGATTGGCGATCTGCTCAGGGGAGATGTCCGGCATCTCTCCGGCGCTGGCGATTTCGAAGCGCAGCGTCTTCAGCATCAATTCAAGCGTACGCGGCGCGAAAAGCGCGGCGATTTCGTCGAGGCGAGCCGCAATCTCCGGCGCCGATGCCGCCGCCTTGCGTGAGCCGCGCTCGACATAGGTCAGGACGCCGCCAGGAGGGAGCCAATCAGAGAGCTGGTCCTGTCTCTCCAGCAGCAGCTCGGCGATCTGCAGGAGCAGGGGCGCGGCGGCGTGGTTCATCGCCTGACTGAGGCGGGTGCGCAGGATCGAATGCTTCTGCTCGGGCAAAGCCAGGGCCATGCCGGCCATGGCAGCCAGGATCGGTTGACGCTTGTGCTTGATCCAGGCGGCCTCGAGTAGATTGGACCTGTCATAGACGTTACTGCCTGGCATCGCCGCGTCGAGCACGCGAAAAGCTTCCGCAGGATGCACGTCGTCCGGCAATAGCAGGAGCGACTGCACCGCGCTGTTCTCGGCGTGGATGACGCTTTTAAGCAGGTCATTGGTGGCCTTGAAGCGGGCATCGAGGTGGTCAAAGGCCTTTTGTGCGGGACCGGGCGTTGGCGGTTTGAGCATGCTCTGGAGCTGCACGATGCCGAAGACGACGAGCGTAACCAGGCATATTGTGGCGAGGGTAATAAACAGGGACATGGGAAGAGCGCTCATGGCCCGAGCGTAGCGAGCGCGTGTGGCGACGCCAGCCCCGGTTTATGGGGGACGACCGTTGAGCGCGTGGCTACGCTCCCAAGAGTTGTGCCATGCGCACGTTGCGGCCCTCGGGTTTGACCCGAGGGCAGCGTGGAGCGTTGGAGGGCACCGAGGATTAGAGCGTTTCACGTTCTGTTTGACGCGGCTCCATCGCCCCTCCCCCCCTTGAGGGGGAGGGGGCGAAAGCGCCCTGAGTCCACCTCAGTTTGAAATGGTCTACTAGGCCCCCAGCGCAAAGCGCTGTTTTACAGCGTTATGCGGTAGATGCCGAAGCCGGCTTCGTCGGTTTGGCCGGTGGCTTCGATCTTGACCGCGGTGACGTCGGCAACGTGGGACGCTGCCTTGGGGCCGGTGGCGAACAGCACGGTGGTACCGCCTATTGGGGCGAGCGACCAGTTGCTGTCGGCCTTGGGGTCGATGGTGCCGTTCTCGATGATGAAGCGGACGATGATGTCGCGATTGGTATCGGGACCGACGAAAACAACGTTCTCCGCACCGGTGCCCGGGAAGGAACCGCCACCGCCGGCGCGATAATTGTTGGAAGCGATGATGAACTTGGCCTCGGGATCGATCGGGGCGCCATTATACATCAGCTCGACAATGCGGTTGGCATCGGGGTTGAGCGTCTCTTTGCCGTCGGACGAATATTTCGAGGGCTGGGTGAGGTCGATCTTGTAGGTAACCCCGTCGATGACGTCGAAATTGTAGGATGGGAAGTCCGGGTTGATCAGAGCAGCATCCTTGGCGCCGGCTTCGACCTGGTTGAAGATGCCGGCCGAACGCTCGAGCCAGTTCTTCACGTCGGCGCCGGTGACCAGCAGGGCCTGGATGGTGTTGGGATAGAGGTAGAGGTCGGCGACGTTCTTGATGGCGACCGGACCGACCGGCACGTCGGTGTAGTAATCCGGGCCACCACGGCCACCGGCCTTGAAGGGTGCTGCGGCCGACAGGATCGGCAGGCCTTCCCATTCGGTGCCTTTCATCATCTGGGCGATGTACCAGGACTGGGCCTGAGAGACGATCTGCACCGACGGATCGTCGGCCACGAGCGCGAAGTAGGAATAGAGTGGCGCAGCGGTCTCGCCGACCGGGCGGCGGATATAGTCGAGCGTTTCGGCATGAGCTTCAGCCACTACGGCCTCGACTTCGGGCATGGATTCGACGGTCGGCACATTCTTGTTGTCGACGCGCTCGACGATGGGGCGGGCTTCCACCGTATGCGAGGCAATCGTCCACTTGCCATCCGCATCAATCTCGAGCAGCAGATCGACCAGGCCCATATGCGAGCCCCAGAAGCCGGCCATCACAGCGGGCTTGCCCTGCAGCGTGCCGCTGGCCACGTCGACGCCGTCAAGGCCATCATAGGTGGCACTGGGGAAGACCAGGTGGCTGTGGCCAGTGAGAACCACGTCGATGCCCTCGACGCCTGCCAGGTGGAAGGAGGCGTTTTCCATGCCCGGCACATATTCGCCGGTGTCGATGCCCGAATGGGAGAGGGCGACGACGATGTCGGCACCCGCCTCGCGAATGGCCGGGACCCAGGCTTCGGCGGTCTCGACGATGTCGCGGACCACCACCTTGTCGGTGAGGTGCGAGGCATCCCAGGTCAGGATCTGCGGCGGCACGAAGCCGATGACGCCGATCTTGATGGTGTGCTTTGCACCGGCGCCGTCGACCAGTTCCTTTTCGATGATGCGGTAGGGCTCGATATAGGTATCATCGGCAGTGGGATTTTCGCCGAGCTCGTCGCCGCGCACCAGATTGGCGCAGACGACCGGGAAACCGGCGCCTTGCAGGGCACGATCGAGGAATTCAAGGCCGTAATTGAACTCGTGGTTGCCCAGCGTGCCGGCATCGTAGCCGAGGGTATTGAGTGCTGCGACGGCGGGGTGGATGTCACCCTGGTTAAGGCCCTTTTCATAGGCGTAGTAGTCGCCCATCGGATTGCCCTGGATCAGGTCACCATTGTCGAACAGCACCGCATTGCCGGCCTCGGCGCGGATGGATTCGATGATGGAGGCGGTGCGCGCCAGGCCCATCGTGTCGTTGGGGGCGTCGGCATAGTAGTCATAGGGCAGGATGGCGACGTGGATATCGGTCGTCTCGATGATACGCAGATGCGCCTGGTTCGCCTGGGCCATGACCGCGAAGGGGTGCATGGCGACCATGGCGCCCATACTGGCCGAGCCGACGAGGAAGCTGCGCCGGGAAATAGATGGCAGGAAGTTCATCGAATTTCTCCATGTGAAAACGCCTCAGCCATGGGGGCCGCGCTCCCATGGTACCCGGCATGTCGCCGGTTCGTGCGCGCCGGGCGAACCGGAGCGGGCTCGCTCATGCCGAATGGAGGTGACGCTGGCATGACGACAAAGCGTGAGGCTATGAGGATTTTACCATGCGGTCAAATTGTGACAACGAGGCCTAGAGGTCGGCGACGGCTTTTGCATAGGCCACTGCCAGGCGGTCTGCCGCCGCATCGAGCGCCTGCGAGAAAGCCTGTGACGCCTGCAGGGAATAGGCGGCAAGATCGGGCTCAGCCAGAGCCTGGGCAAGTTCGCGCAGAAGAACGGGGTCCACTGTACTGTAACTGGCGGATGTAGCGGCAAAGTAGCCCTCGACATATTGGTCGCGCAGAGTGCTGCCGATGCCGGCCACCCACGCGTCTGCCGCTTCGGCGCCGATGATGGGCTCGGCGCCGGTCTTCATCATGCGATAATATGCGTCCATGATGGCATTGGCTGTCTCGGGGCCATGCTGGCGCTCGAAAAGATCGACGTAAAGGGCGTTCTGGGCAGGGGAGGCGGCTTCGATGATCTTGGCTGCCTTGGCCACTTCTTCCTCGAAGGACAAGGTTCCGTCGGGATCCATCGTGGTCGTCTGTGCTGCCAGCTGCTTGGCCAGGTCAGATTGAAGATAGGCGACGGCGGCGGCGCGACTGTCCTGCATAAGGGCTGCATCGAGTGCCTGCAGATAGTCGGCTTCCAGCAGGGCCGGTGCAAAAGCGTCGTCCACCGCGCTCTGCCAGGCACCGACATAGGCCTCTGGAAAGCCGATTTCGGGCCGCAGGAGCGCCCGCAGGTCGCGCCCCAAATCGCGAAGCTGGGCTATGTTTGTGTCGCCCTCGGCCAGCACCTGCGTGTCGGCTTCCGCGGCATAGGCTGCCGGGCCCAGGAGCAAAGCCGCAGACACGGCCGCAGCCTTCAGCAGACGATTGAACGGCAAGACCATTTTGGGTTCTCCTTCGGTATCACTGAAAATGTGACGTCCGGAGAGGGGAGAACCTTGGTCGGGGGACGGTCAGCCTTTGACGAGTTTGGGATCGACCAATGCGCCCTTATGGCCGATGACGATGCCCGCGGCGCGGTGGGCGGCTTCGGCGGCTTCGCCCAGGCTCTTGCCGGTGAGGCGGGCGGAGAGATAGGCGCCATTGAAACTGTCGCCCGCTCCGGTCGCATCGACCACCTTGGCCCCCGGCTTCGGCGCCAGGCGCACGCGCTCATGGGCGGTAGCGATCAAAGCATCTTTGCTGCCGTCCTTGACCACGACCTCCTCGACACCGAGTTCGAGATAGCGGTCGGCGGTATCGTCGATGGTCTTGTCGCCAAACAGTGGGGCTTCGTCGCTGTGGGTGGGCAGGACGATGTCGCAGAGGCTGGCGGCGGCGGTCAACACGCCGGTCATGACACGCTGGTTGGTCCACAGAGCCGGACGAATATTGGTGTCGAAGGCGATTTTCGCGCCATTGTCCCGCGCCTTGACGATGGCGCCGAGCAGGCGGCCACGGGCGCGCGGGGCGAGAATGGCAAGGGTAATGCCGGAGAAATACACCAGTTCGGCCTTTTCGACGGCCTTGGCCAGGGCAGTTTTGTCGTCGGCCAACAGCTTGGCGGCGGACTGGTCGCGCCAATAGGTGAAGTGCCGGTCGCCCTTTTCCTGGTGGATCATGTAGAGACCGGGGCGGCGGCTGGGGATGGTCTGGATGTGTTCGGTGCCGATACCGTTGTCGTCGAGAAAGGCGCGGATGTCGTTGGAATAGCGGTCTTCACCCAGGGCGGTGACGTAGTCGACCGACCAGTCCTTGCCGAGCAAGGCGCGTAGGTACCAGGCGGTGTTGAGCGTGTCGCCGGCATAGCCGAGACGGTAGGTGCGGTCTTCACCGCCGCTCATCTCGATCATGCATTCGCCGATGGAAACGATACGCCTGGTCACGGGCTTGTCCTCCAAATTCCCTGGTTCGGTTATGCCGGTGCGGGCTTGCCCCGGCAAGGGCTTGCGACTACACAGGCTCCTATCTTACGCGTATCTTCCATACAAGATTGCGCGTGTCGCATGGGAGATCGCCGTGACCAATCCGCGCCTCAGTTCCAAGACGCTGGCCAGCCTCGCCAAGGGCACCAAACTGCCCGCCTATGATCGCGCAACGGTGACGCCGGGTATCGTGCATCTGGGCATTGGTGCGTTTCACCGGGCGCATATGGCTGTTTATGTCGATGATCTGCTGGCGAGCGATCCGAGCTGGGGCATTGTGGGCGCCAGCCTGCGCCGCCCCGATACCAAGGAGGCATTGGAGCCGCAGGATGGGCTCTATACCATTGCGGTACGCGACGCGGCAGGCACGCATCCGCGCGTCATTGGCTCGATCCTGTCGGTGATGGATGCCAATACGCAGCGCGAGGAATTGCTTGCACTGATGGCCGATCCGGCCATCCGCGTCGTCTCGCTCACCGTCACCGAAAAGGGCTATTGCCACGATCCGGCAACCGGCGAACTCGACCAGCGCCATCCCGATATCGTGCATGACCTGGCCAATCCCACCACCCCGAAATCGGCGCCGGGCATGCTGGTGGAGGCACTGGCGCGGCGCAAGGCTGCGGGGGTAGAGCCGTTCACCGTGATGAGCTGCGATAACCTGCCCAGCAATGGCCACACCGCCAAGCGCATCGTCACAAAATTTGCGGCCCTGCGCGATGCGGAGCTGGGCACCTGGGCGGAGAGCGTGGCTTTCCCGTCAACCATGGTTGACCGCATCGTGCCCTCCACCACCGATGCCGATCGCGCGGAGGTGTCGCAGCTGATCGGGGCAGAGGATGCCTGGCCGATCATGACGGAGCCTTTCACGCAGTGGGTGGTTGAAGACGACTTCCCCTCCGGCCGGCCGGCTTTCGAGAGGGCGGGTGCTCAGATGGTGGCCGATGTCGAGCCGTTCGAGTTGATGAAGCTGCGCATGCTCAACGGCTCACACTCGACCATGGCCTATTCGGGCTATCTCGGCGGTTACGAATATATCGCCGAGGTGATGGGCGATCCGGCCTATGTGAAGCTCATCCATGGGCTGATGACCGAGGAGGCGATGCCGACGCTCGACATGCCCGGTGTCGACCTCGGCGCCTATCGCGACGAGCTGCTGGAGCGCTTCCGCAACCCGGCCCTGAAGCATCGCACCTGGCAGATCGCCATGGACGGCAGCCAGAAGCTGCCCCAGCGTCTGCTCGGCACCATTCGCGACCGACTCAAGGCCGGGCAGGGCATCGAGCGGCTGGCTTTGGGCGTCGCGGCGTGGATGCGCTATGTGACCGGCATAGCCGAGGATGGCAGCGAAATCGATGTGCGCGATCCGCATGCGCTCAAGATGATGGCGATCGCGGCCGATGCCGGCGACGATCCGGAAGCGTTGTTCGATGGGCTCGTCGGCATGAGCGAGGTGTTCGGTGCCGACTTGCCGAACAATGCGATTTTTCGCCAAGCGGTGATCGGCCATCTGACCATGCTGTTCGAGGAGGGCGCGCGGGCGACCGTCGCGAAGGTGGCGAGCTAGGCCATTTCAAACGGAGGTGGAACCAGGGCTCTTTCGCCTTCCTCGCCCTTGAGGGGACTCTTCTTCTCCTCCTCTTCTACAGGGCGAGGTCGGGTCGGGGTGAACCTTTGCGCCTGAGTGGAACCCGTTCCCCCGCGCCACACTTACTGCTAGCGTCCGCAGGACTATCGAAAAGGCGTCGTTATCATGAAGTGGCAGGGTCGGGAGCGTAGCTCTAATATCGAGGATCGTCGGGGCCAGCGGTCCGGAGGCGGACTTGGGGGGCTCGGCGGCCTGGGCGGCAGTGGTGGCGGCTTTCGCATTCCCACTGGCGGCGGCGGGCGTGGGTCGAAGGGCGGTATTTCCAGCCTGATCGGCATCGTCGTGGTGCTGGGGATTATCTGGTTCGTCACCGGACAGAATCCGCTCGACATGATGACCGGCGGCAATTCCGGCACGATTCCCTCCTCCAGCAGCGCCTCGTCTCGGCAATTGCCAGCCCAGGGCGAGGACGAGCTTGCCGATTTCGTCGGCGTGGTGGTCAAGGAGACGGAAAACCTGTGGACCGACGTGTTTGCCGCGTCCGGCCAGAACTATCCCGAGCCCAAGGTGGTGCTGTTCACCGATCAGGTGAATACCGCTTGCGGCATGGCCGATGCTTCGGTTGGTCCATTCTATTGCCCGGGCGATTCCAAGGTCTATATCGACCTCAGCTTCTATGACGAGTTGCACCGCAAGTTCGGCGCGCCGGGCGATTTCGCCCAGGCCTATGTGCTGGCGCACGAAGTTGGCCACCACATCCAGAACCTCACCGGCGTGCTGCCAGAGTTCAATCGCCGTCGCCAGGCGATGAGCCAGGAACAGGCCAATGCCTATTCGGTGCGCGTCGAGCTGCAGGCCGATTGCTATGCCGGTGTGTGGGCCAATTATGCCGGCCAGCAGAACCTGCTCGAATCGGGGGATATCGAGGAAGCGCTGAACGCCGCCAACCAGATCGGCGACGACACGCTGCAAAAGCGCATGCAGGGCTTTGCGGTGCCTAAAACCTTCAACCATGGCACCTCCGCACAGCGCAAGACCTGGTTCCAGCGCGGCTACAGCTCCGGCGACCCGAACCAGTGCGATACATTCTCGGGGAGTGTCTAGGCGAACCGCAGCGAGGGTGAAGCGTTACGATCCGAAAAGGAGATCGTCATGCCTGCCAACCTCGCTTCGATAGCGTTCGAGCACTTTGCCGATGACGGGACTATCCCCAATAGCGTCCTGCCGGTGATCATGTACCGGCGGGTGCTGGCGGAGCCTTCGGCAGAGGCTTTCGAGGCGCTGTTCGATGGCAATGGCTGGCCCAGTGCCTGGCGCTACGGGGTCTATGACTTTCACCACTATCACTCCAACGCCCATGAATGCCTGGGCGTGGCGCGCGGCACGGCGCGACTGCAACTTGGTGGGCCGGAGGGGCGGGTGTTTGAGGTGTTGGCCGGTGATGTGCTCCTATTACCGGCAGGTGTCGGCCACAAAAATCTTGGCTCCAGCAGTGACTTTCTGGTGGTCGGTGCCTATCCACCGGGTTTCAGCCCGGACCTGATGCGCGGTGGCGACGGCGAACGGCCTCACGCCGATGCCCGCATTGCCGGGGTGCCTCTGCCCAGGAGCGATCCTGTCGGCGGGCAGGGTGGGCCGGTGCTGGACAATTGGGGCTAAGAAAAACCCCGGCGCGAGGGCCGGGGTTTTGGGTCAGGCTGCAGCGCCAGGAGCCACATATTCCGGCTTTTCGGGGAGGCCCTTCTCCCTGCGCACGTGATTGAGGAAGCGCGTAAAGAGATAGTGGCTGTCCTGCGGGCCGGGGCTGGCTTCGGGGTGGTATTGCACCGAGAAGATCGGCTTGCCGTCCACGGCCAGGCCGGCATTGGAGCCGTCGAAGAGCGAAATATGAGTCTGGGTGACGCCTGCGGGCAGCGTCTCGGCATCGACGGCAAAGCCGTGATTCATCGAGGTGATCTCGACCTTGCCTGTTGTCAGGTCCTTGACCGGGTGATTGGCGCCGTGATGGCCCTGATGCATTTTCGACGTCGTGCCGCCCAGGGCGATGCCCAGCAGCTGGTGTCCCAGGCAGATGCCGAACATCGGCTTGCCTGACTCCATCAGCTTCTGAATGGTCGGGACGGCATATTTGCCGGTTGCCGCCGGATCGCCGGGGCCGTTGGACAGGAAGATGGCATCAGGGTTGTGCGACATGACGTCAGCAGCCGATGCTGTCGCAGGGACGACGGTAACCTTGGCGCCCTGGTCGGCCAGGCAGCGCAGGATGTTGCGCTTGGCGCCGAAATCGATGGCGACCACGTGGAAGTCGGGCTTTTCGAGCGTGCCATAGCCCTCGTTCCAGACCCAGGAGGTCTGGTCCCAATGATAGGTCTGGGCCGTGGTGACTTCCTTGGCGAGGTCGAGGCCCTCGAGGCCTGGGAACGCCTTGAGTTCCGCCATGATCGAGCCCTCGTCGAACTGGCCGCTCGGTTCATGGGCGATGACGCCGTTGGGCATGCCGTTTTCGCGGATCAGCGCGGTGAGGGCACGGGTGTCGACGCCCGCGATCCCGACGATATTGCGCTTCTTGAGCCAGGCATCGAGCTTTTCGGCGGCGCGATAATTGGACGGGTTGGTGATGTCGGCCTTGAGCACGACGCCGCGCACGCCCGAAAGCGCGGCCATGTTCACCGTCTCGATGTCTTCGTCATTGGCGCCGACATTGCCGATATGGGGGAAGGTAAAGGTGATGATCTGCCCGGCATAGGATGGGTCGGTCAGCACTTCCTGGTAACCGGTCATGGCGGTGTTGAAGCAGACTTCGCCGGCCGCGTGGCCGACTGCGCCAATACCGTGCCCTTCCAGGCGTGTGCCGTCTGCCAGAATCAGAACTGCGGTCGCGGGGGTCTGCTGCCAGCCGGTCACTTTGGGTCTCCAAGCTCGGTTTTCTATGGTCGCGCAACGAGAACGGTGGCTGGGAGGCCTGCCATATGTCGCGGCGATGATGTCGGTTGAGGCCTCCTCTTAGGGGGCCCGGGCGGTCTGCGCAAGTGGCGTTGGCCGCGTTTCATCGCTATATGGGGGCAATTCCAGGCGAAGCAAGGAGCCGCAACCATGCGTGAAGACATCAGTGAAGGGCTCAAGCAGGCGCTCAAGGCCCGCGACCAGCGGCGCACCGGCACGCTGCGCGCCATCAATGCGGCCATTACGGATCGCGACATCGCCAATCGTGGCGATGGCAAGGGGCCGGCCACCCATGACGAGATTTTGTCGATCATCCAGAAGATGGTGAAGCAGCGCGAAGAGAGCTTTGCCATCTACGCCCAGGCCGGCCGCGCCGATCTCGCCACGGTGGAAAAGGAAGAAATCGACATTCTCAACGAGTTCCTGCCCAAGGGACTTTCGGAAGAGGAAGTGGCCGCCGCCATCGCTGCCGCGATTACGACGACGGGCGCCGAGGGGCCGAAAGACATGGGCAAGGTGATTGCCCAGCTCAAGGCGGATTATCCGGGGCGGATCGATTTCGGCAAGGTGAGCGGGCAGGTGCGGGCGGCGCTCAGCGCCTAAGGTCAGGCGACGAGGCGCAGGGCCGCGATATGGACCTGATTGCGGCCGGCGCTCTTGGCCTTGTAAAGAGCCGCATCGGCGCGGCTGAGCACCGATGAAAATGGCTCGTCCTGGCCGCCGACCGCCAGGCCGGCGCTGACGGTGGCCACCTGGCCATCCTGTCCGCGCGACAGGTTGAGTCCGGCAAAACGGGTGCGGATTCGTTCGGCAATCGCCTTGGCCCGCTCGCCATCCATGTCGCGCATGATGACGCAAAACTCTTCGCCACCGAGGCGGGCAATGGTGTCGGCGGCGCGCAATTCCTCACGCATGACATCGGCGAATTGCTGCAGCACATGGTCGCCGGCAGCGTGGCCCAAACGGTCATTGATCTGCTTGAAATGGTCGAGGTCGAACATCAGCACGGCCAGGCCGGTGGCGATGTGACCCTCGGGGTAGATGTCGAACAGGGCACGCCGATTGAGCACGCCGGTGAGGGCGTCTGTGTGCGCCTCCATGCGGTGATGCCGCGCATTGCGCGCATGATGGAGGGTGAGGGTAATGGCGCCAATGCCGGTAAGCCCCACCAGCGACATGATGGAATTGAAGTCCTCCGCCCAGTTATTGGGCGGACCATCGAGCACCCAACGTCCTTCAAGCAGCAAGACCAGCGCGCAGCAGGCGAAGGATATCGCGGTGAGAGTGTAAAGCACGGCATTGACGATCAAGGCGCCGCGGGCCTCCTTGCGGCTGCGCCAGTATTCGCGCCCACACAGCAGCATGAGCACGGCGCTACCGATGTTGAGCATGATGGTGCCGATGCCGGAGAGACCGACGATGATCGGTACGGCGGTGGTCATTACCGCCACCATCCCAATGACGAGGGCAGGAATGGTGCTGGCCGCCTCGTCGCGAAAAATCCGGGATCCGGCATAGATCAGCGCGAAGCCGATGAGCAGCAGCACAAAGGGCACGAGCTGAATGAACATGTCATAGGCGCCGTTGCGCAGGCCCATGGCAGCCATGGCGATGACAACAAGGCCAATGCCGCCGGCGCCAAACAGAAGGTAGGACTCGCGCCTGCTGTTCATCCAGCCGATAAGCAGGGCGATCATCAACGATCCGCTCGAGAAGGCGATGGCAATCAGCAATGACGCGTTGTCTATGACCATGCGGCTACCTGTACGTGGCAGCTCGCTCATAGGGTGCAAAGGGCAAAAGGTTTCTTACCGGCATTAACACAAATGCCGAAATAGTCACCGAGACCTTAACCGGAAACCTTTATTCCGCCGCAAGTGCCTGTGACTGGGGCGGCAGGACGCCGCTGCGTTTTTCCCAGACGCCTGAAAAGATGGCGACCAGTACGGCCAGCACCAGCGATACCGTGCCGATCAGCGGCAGGCTGGCATAGCCGAAGCCGCTCTCGAGCAGGTGCGCTCCCAGAATGGCGCCGATGGCGATGCCGATATTGAAGCCGGTGGGGATGAGTGCCGAGGCGAGGTTGGGGGCATCGCCAGCCCAGGCGAGCACGCGCGACTGCACCGGCGAGCCGAAGGCGAAATTGGCGCCGCCCCAGAGGACGGTGAGAATGGCCATGGGCAGGGCATAGGGGCTGGCCAGGTAAAGGCCCGCGAACAGCATGGCCTGCAGGGTGAGAATGGTGATCAGGGAGGGCATCAGCTTCCAGTCGGCGAGCCGCCCGCCGATGAATACGCCGATCGTGGAGCCGACGCCGTAGAGCAGCAGGATCCATGGCACGACACCGGGATCGAGCTTTGTCACCTGCAACAGCAATGGCGCGATATAGGTGAAGAGGCTGTACTGGCCGATCATCACCAGGATGACGATGATCAGTGAGGTGACGATCTGCTGGCGGCCCAGGGCCTTGATCTCGCGCCGGAAGCTGCCGATGGCGGCAGAGGCGCCTGCCTTGGCAGGCAGAAAGATGGCTATGGCCAGGGTGGCGGCGAGCCCCAGCGCGCCGACGGCCCAGAAAGTGGCGCGCCAGCCGAGCGCATTGCCGATGGCGGTGCCGCCGGGCACGCCCAGAATATTGGAGACGGTGAGGCCGGACAGGATCAGCGCGACGGCGAAGCCGCGCTTTTCGGGGGCGACGATGCTGACGGCGACAATGGCGGCGATGCCGAAATAGGTGCCGTGCACCACCGAGACCAGGAGACGCGCCAGCATCAGCGTCTCGAAATTGGGCGCCAGGGCAGAAAAGACCTGGCCCAAGGTGAAGACGGCTCCGAGCAGGATGATCAGCGTCTTCCGACTCATCTTCTTGCTGGCGACGGCCAGAAGCGGCCCGCCGACGGCGATGCCAATGGCGTAACCCGAAATCAGATAGCCGGCCACCGGCACGGTGACGCCCAGACCTGCCGCCACGTCCGGCAGCACGCCGGCAATGACGAATTCAGCGGTACCAAAGGCAAAAGCAGCCAGGAACAGGGCGAGAAGGGGGAGCGACATGGAGAATTTCCGCGCATGGAGCAGGGCCGGAGGTGCGCTCATCCCACATGCGGAAGTGCGCGGCAATGAACAAAATTCCTTGCCGACTTTAGAAACTCTAAAGCGGGCTGGGTATGGCAGGTCGCCGGGGCCTGCGCTAGAGTTCGGAGATCGGAGGCTCATGCCCCGTCATGGAGATGTGTGATGGCTATTTCGTCCCAGACAAAAAAACGGTTCGCGCTGGCAACGGCGCTGCGTGGCGTGCTGATGCTGCTCGCGGGTATCTACGCGATCATCTGGCCCCTGGAGGCACTGGCGGTGCTGGTGCTGTTTGGCGGTATCCTGCTCATCATCGACGGCGCACTGGGCCTGTGGAGCCTGACCTTTGGCGGCGGCAAATCCGGTAATTACTGGTTCGACGTGGTGGCCAATGCGGCCTCTCTCATCCTCGGAGTGCTCATCCTGATCAGCCCGCTGCTGGCGACGATCTTCACCGTCACGGTCATGTCCACCATGGTCGGTATCGCGGCCGTGTTCGTGGGCGTCATGCAGATCGTGGTGATCGTGCGCGAGCGGCAGAGCTATGCCCGCATCTGGCCTGTGGTGCTGTCGGGTGTGTCCTATGTGCTGCTGGGCCTGGTCTTCCTGCTCTTCCCGCTGCTCAGTGCCTCGGTCGGCATGATCATGGGCGGCGTGCTGCTGATCTTCTTCGCGGTGGGTCTGTTTGGTTGGGCCTGGCGCCTCTACCAGTCGAGCAAGGCCGCCTAGACCTAACGATAGCGAACGGTGACCCCGGCGACGTGGTCATCGTTCCGGTAGATTTTCGCGCCCGGTGGCAGACTCAGGGCGATTTCGCCGTCATCGGTCCATGCGGCGGCGAAGTCGGTGGCCTGGCCGACCGACACGAAACTGGCGGCGTCTTCCGGCATGGTTTCGCCCAGGGGCACCAGGGCGGCCTGGGCATTTGCCGGAGTGGTGCCGCCGCAATTGCGCGAGAAGACTACAAGGTCGAATGTGCCGTTCGGCGCGGACAGGCGACTGGTTTCACTGATCTGACATTGTGGGGCGAGGTCGCCCAGGAACCACAGGCCCGCGCCGACGACCAGGGCTGGCAGGGTGGTGAGGGCCAGAAGGGCGGGCAGGGAAAACCGGTTTGCCTGTGGCATGGTGTGGATAAGTTCCTTGTTCGTGACTTGGCCGCCAGGAGTGCCTAGATAGCACATATGCGCTTTTCAGATCAGTTCCTCGACGAGATCCGCCAGCGCCTGCCGATTACGCAGGTGGTGGGCGAGCACGTCCTGTGGGACAAGCGCAAGAGCCAGCCCGGCAAGGGCGATATGTGGGCCTGCTGCCCGTTCCATGCCGAAAAGAGCCCGAGCTTTCACGCCGACGACCGGCGCGGCATTTATCATTGCTTCGGCTGCGGCGCGAGCGGGGACCATTTCCGCTTTCTGACGGAAAAGGCGGGGATGAGCTTCCCCGAGGCAGTGGAGAAGCTGGCGGGCATGGCCGGCGTGCCGATGCCGGCGCGGGACGAGAAGACCGAGCGGCGCGAGGCGGCGCAGAAAAGCCTGCTCGACGTGATGGAAATCGCCACGGCCTATTTCGAGGCGGCGCTGGCCCACAATATCGGGGCGCGGGCCCGGGGCTATCTGTTCGAGCGCGGTGTGTCGCCAACCAGCCAGGCACGGTTCCGCATCGGCTTTGCCCCTGATAGCCGCAACGGGCTCAAGGAACATCTGGCGGCCAATGGTGTCTCGGCGCAGGCCATGGTCGATACCGGCCTCGTCACCAGCCGGGACGGCGATGCCCTGACCTATGATCGGTTTCGCAATCGCGTGATGTTCCCGATCACTGATTTCCGCGGACGGGTGATCGCCTTTGGCGGGCGGGCGCTGAGCGCCGATGTGCCGGCAAAATACCTCAATTCGCCGGAGACCGAGCTCTTTCACAAGCGGCAGACGCTCTACAACGGCCATAGCGCCAAGGGTGCAACGCGCGACGGGGCGACGCTGATCGTCGTCGAAGGCTATCTTGACGTAATCGCCGCGGTCTCGGCGGGCTTCGAGGGCGCGGTGGCGCCACTCGGTACGGCGCTGACCGAAGAGCATGTGCAATTGCTGTGGCGGATGAGCGATACGCCGGTCTTGTGCTTTGACGGCGACAAGGCAGGCCTCAAGGCGGCGGAGCGCGCCGCCGATCTGATCATGCCGCATCTCAAGCCTGGCAAGACCGTCAAGATCGCAACGCTCCCCGAGGGGCTTGACCCGGACGACCTGATCAAGGCGCAGGGCAGGGCGGCCTTTGCCGAAGTGATCGAGAAGGCGCGCAGCCTTTCGGACATGGTGTGGAGTTTCGAGACGGGCGGTCTCGTGCCGGAGGCGCCGGAAGAGCGCGCGGCGATGCAGGCGCGGTTACGCGAACGCGCCAATGCCATCCAGGATGCCAATGTCCGCTTCCACTATGCCCAGGCCTTCGATGAAAAGCTCAAGGCCTTCTTCGCGCCGATCCGGCAGGGGCGTGACGCCTATCGCGGCGGCAAGCCGGCCTATGGACAAAGCGGCGCCTATGGTTTTCCGGCCCGGGGCACACCGCGTTCGGTGGTGTCTGACACTTTGCGCAACTCTCGGTTGGTACGCGGGAGCGCTGTGGTCGATGCCTCGCCCCGCGAGGCCATCATCATCCTGACGCTGGTCAATCATCCGGCATTGGTCGAGGACAAGTTCGAAACGCTGGCGGCCATCGACTGCGAAACGCCCACCGCGCAGAAGGTGCTGTCCGATATTCTGGCACTGGCAGTGCGCCATCACGATATCAGTGCCGAAGATTTGCGGGCAGCGCTGGGGGTGCGCGGCCATGGCCCGTCCCTCGATAGAATGACCGATACGCTGGCGCGGCAGGGGGTATGGCAGGTGAGCCAGGAGACTGCTCTGGTCGATGCCGAGATCGGATTGAGTCACGCCCTGGCCTTGCATAACAAGAAAGTTCAGCTAAATAGAGAGCTGAAGGCAGCCGAAGCGGCGCTGGGCGAAGACCCGAGCGATGAAACCTTTGAAAGGCTGCGGGACATCAAGAACCAGATTACCACTGTCGATGGCACAGAGGCATTGATCGAAGGCTTTGGTTCGCTATCGGGACGCGCAACTCGCAGTTTTTAGGGACGTTACCCTGAAGGCGGCGACGATGCGCGATTTTGCGTTGTGGCGAATCGGTGCCGCAGCGCCCTAGGCGAACTAAATTGGCGCGGGCCGTTAACGGTCCGGTGACCAAACCTTTACCTTGTCTTGAGTTGTCACCACATAAGACACAGCCGGGACCACCCGCCCAATGGGTCCCGAGGAGTACCAGATGGCCACCAAGGTTGCGAACAAAGCCAGCAAGGACACCGAGAAGCCGGAAGCCGGCGCCCCGGAAGCGTCCAATGACAGTCCGCTGATCGACCAGAACGATGCGGCCGTCAAAAAGCTGATCAAGGTCGCCAAGAAGCGCGGCTATGTGACCTATGAAGAGCTCAATGCCGTCCTGCCCTCCGACGAGGTAAGCTCGGAGCAGATCGAAGACTTCATGTCGATGTTCTCCGAAATGGGCATCAATGTCGTCGACGAGGACGAGGTCGAAGAGACTGAAGTCGAGAAGGACGAGGACGATAGCGGCACCGAGGTCGCTACCTCGGCCGGCACCGCGCTCGCCAGCACCTCCAATACCAAATCGGGCAGCGACCGCACCGACGACCCCGTGCGCATGTATCTGCGCGAAATGGGCTCGGTCGAGCTTCTGAGCCGCGAGGGCGAGATCGCCATCGCCAAGCGCATCGAGGCCGGCCGCGAGACCATGATCGAAGGTCTGTGCGAAAGCCCGCTGACCTTCCAGGCCATTATCATCTGGCGCGACCAGCTCGCCCAGGGCGAAATCCTGCTGCGCGACATCATCGACCTCGAAGCCACCTATGCCGGCCCCGATGCCAAGCAGGCGGCGCCCGAGATCCCGGTGGCCCCGGCCCGCCCCGAGCCCGAGCCTGCCAAGGAAAAGGCCAAGCCTGCGCCCAAGCGCGCCTCGAGCGGCGATGACGACGACTATGTGCCGGAAGAGCCCGAGCCGCCGCAGGACCCGGTCGAGGACGACGACGACGAATTCGACAACGCCCTGTCGCTGTCGGCCATGGAAGCCGAGCTCAAGCCGCAGGTGGTGGAGACCTTCAACCGCATCGCCGAGGCCTATGGCCAGATGCGCGAAATGCAGGATCGCCATGCCGAGGATCGTTCGGCCACCGTATCCGACGCCGAGAACGAACGCCTGGGCGCGCTGCGCGGCGAGGTGATCGCCGACGTGAAGTCGCTGTCGCTGAACACCAGCCGTATCGAAAGCCTGGTCGAGCAGCTCTACGACATCAACAAGCGCCTGGTGCGCTTCGAGGGGCGCCTGCTGCGCCTTGCGGAAAGCTATGGCGTCAAGCGCGAGAAGTTCCTCGAGAACTATTATGGCCGCGAGCTCGACCCCAGCTGGGAATGGGAAGTCGAGAATTTCGATGGCAAGGGCTGGGGCGAGTTTGCCCGCCGCGAAGTCGACACCATCAAGGAAATCCGCACCGAGATCGCCACGCTGGCGACCGAGACGGGCCTCGATATCGCCGAATATCGCCGCATCGTGCACAAGGTGCAGAAGGGCGAACGCGAAGCCGCCATCGCCAAGAAGGAGATGGTCGAGGCCAATCTGCGTCTCGTGATCTCCATCGCCAAGAAGTACACCAATCGTGGCTTGCAGTTCCTCGACCTGATCCAGGAGGGCAATATCGGGTTGATGAAGGCCGTCGATAAGTTCGAATATCGCCGCGGCTACAAGTTCTCGACCTATGCGACCTGGTGGATCCGTCAGGCGATCACCCGCTCGATCGCCGATCAGGCGCGCACCATCCGTATTCCGGTGCACATGATCGAGACGATCAACAAGATCGTACGTACGTCGCGCCAGATGTTGCACGAGATCGGGCGCGAGCCGACGCCGGAAGAGTTGTCCGAGAAGCTGCAAATGCCGCTCGACAAGGTCCGCAAGGTGCTCAAGATCGCCAAGGAGCCGATCTCGCTTGAAACCCCGATCGGTGACGAGGAAGATTCGAACCTCGGCGATTTCATCCAGGACGTGAACGCGATCCAGCCGATCGATGCGGCCATCCAGTCGAACCTGCGTGAAACCACCACGCGCGTTCTGGCCTCGCTGACCCCGCGCGAAGAGCGCGTGCTGCGCATGCGCTTCGGTATCGGCATGAACACCGACCATACGCTGGAGGAAGTCGGCCAGCAGTTCTCGGTGACGCGCGAGCGTATCCGTCAGATCGAAGCCAAGGCGCTGCGCAAGCTCAAGCATCCGAGCCGGAGCCGGAAGCTGCGGAGCTTCCTCGACAATTAGGAGCCGCCCATGGCGGCTTCCCGTCTCAAACTCACTTCGCTTCGCACCGCTGTTCCGTTCAAGCTGGTGGTGACGTTTTCGGACGGGACGTCGGGAACGTTCAATGCGGCGCCGATGCTGGCGGAGCGGGGCGAGGGGACGGAGCCGTTGCGGGATCGGGCGTATTTCTCGCAGGTCGAACTGGTCAATGGCAAGCCGATCTGGCCGAACTACTTTGACATCTCGCCGCTTTGGCTGCAGGAGGAGATGGACAAGCGTGGTGAGCTGGAGCGACCCCGGCCCGAGCGCAAAAGCAGATATTAAGGAGGCCGCCCATGTCGTTTTTCAAGAAGCTGTTCGGTGGCGGTTCCGCCAGTGCTGAACCGGCGGGGGAAAAGACCCTCGGCGAAGAGACCTACAAGGGCTATCTGATCAAGGCCATCGAGATGAAGGTGGGCAGCGAGTATCAGCTGGCCGGCCTTATCGAGAAAGGTTTTGACGGCGAGTTGAAGACCTATCGCTACATTCGTGCCGACCGCATGAGCTCGGTGGACGACCTCGTTTCGCTGGCCCTGGGCAAGGGCCGCCAGATCATCGACGAGCAGGGCGACGGCATTTTCCGCTGATCGCCCGCACGCCTGTACGTATTGACCGCGAGCCGTCCCGGCTCGCGGTTCGCTTTTGAAAGGACCATAGAAAATGGCCAGGAAACCTACCGCGCGGACCGAGTTCGTGATGTTCGACATCGTCTATGAAGACGGCAGCCAGCGCTCGAACCGCAAGGTGGATGCGAACCTGTTGGGTGGCCTCGACGGCGACGAACCCGCCAAGGCCGCCATCGAGGAACAGGACCGCGCCATCTCCGAAAAGTCCGGCGTGCCGCCGCTGGCCATCAAGTCGATCAAGCGCAGCGGCAAATAGACTCCCTCCCGCGAGTTGACCTCGCGGGGAGAGCCTCGCGGCTTTCCGGGTCTAGCCCAGGGCCTTGTCGATTGCCGGTTTAACCACTGAGCCGTAGAGCTCGATGGACTTCATGACCTGGTCGTGTGGCAGGGTGCCGACGCTCAGCTGCAGGCCGAACCGGTCGTGGCCGAACCATTCGTGCTGCATGAGGATCTTGTCGATGACCTCTTGCGGAGAGCCGACATAATAGGCGCCTTCCGGCGTCGTTCCGGCATCGAACTGTGCCCGCGTTCCCGGAGGCCAGCCGCGTTCGGCGCCGATCTTGCTCATTACCGCATTGTGGGCGGGGAAGGCGGTGTCGCGTGCCTCCTGGCTGGTGGTGGCAATGAAGCCGTGGCCGGAGACGCCAAGCTTGAGCTTTGCGGCGTCGTGGCCGACCTTGGCGCCGGTCTGGCGATAGAGTTCGGTCAGCGGTTGGAACTGGCGCGGCCGTCCGCCGATGATGGCGATCATTAGCGGCAGGCCGTAATAGGCAGCGCGGGCCACCGAATTGGGTGTGCCGCCGACCGCGATCCATAGCGGCAGCGGGCTCTGGATGGGCTTGGGATAGATTTCCAGCCCGGGAATGGGCTTGGTGTGCTTGCTGCCAGGCCAGGCCACTTTGCCGCCTTCGCGGATTTTCAGCAGCATTTCGAGCTTTTCCTCGAACAGATCGTCATAGTCATCGAGGTTAAGGCCGAAGAGCGGGAAGCTCTCGATGAATGAGCCGCGGCCGGCCATGATTTCGGCGCGGCCATTGCTGATGAGATCGAGCGTGGCGAATTGCTGCCAGACGCGAACCGGATCTTCCGAACTCAGCACAGTCACGGCGGTCGAAAGACGGATCGATTTGGTGCGGGCGGCGGCAGCCGCCAGAATGGTCACCGGAGCGGACGCGACATAGTCAGAGCGATGATGTTCGCCGAGGCCGTAAAAGGCCAGCCCCAGCTGGTCGGCCAGCTCGATTTCCTCGATCAGGTCCGCAAGACGCTCGGCGGGCGATTGCAGCCGATTGCCGTTGAGCGGATCGGGGGTGTTCTCGGCAAAGGAATATAGACCAAGTTCCATGAGTGTTCTCCTTGCCGGCAGATGTGGCCGCCTGGGCCCCTGGCTTCAAGAACGCACATGAGTGTTACCGCGCGGCGTGGTGTCCGCGCGGTGTCCAGGATCGATCAGACGTTGCTGGTGTCCGGGGTGTAGGCAAAAGGCGAGACCGGGCTCGATGCCGGTTGCGGGGCCTTTTCGCCGGCCTGACGATGAATTTCTGCGACCAAAGCCGGGTCGAGCTTCAGCTTCACTGCCAGCGCTTCGAGATAGGCCTGTTCCGCCGATGTGTCGGCCGAGATGGCAACGAGGGAGGCGGCGTAAATCTCGGCGGCATGCTCGGGCGTGTCGGCGCGGGCCGCCACAGCGTTGATGTCGAGCGGCGAGCTCAGTTCGTCGAACACCCAGGCTTTTTCTTCGGCCGAGAGCGACATGGTCTTGAGCTTGTCGAAGATGACTTCCTTTTCGGTCGCGTCGATGCGGCCGTCGGCCTTGGCGGCGGCGATCATGGCGCGGACCAGGGTCTTGCCCAGTTCTTCATGCTCGGCGGCATTAGCGGTTGAGGGGATAAAGGCATCTTCCGAGGGCGCAGGGGCGGCGCCGGGCTGGCCCTGTTGATAGTTCTGCCAGGCCTTGTATGCGAGGCCGCCCACAGCGGCCAGCGCACCCGCCTTGACGGCAGTGCCGAGTAGCTTGCCCGGCTTGCCGCCGGAGAACAGCATGCCGGCGGCGAGGCCAGCCGCGCCGGTCATGGCGGTGCGCTGTGCATTCTTGTCGGTCTGCAGGGTCTTGATGATCTGGTCGATATTGAACATGGAAGCTCCCTTGGGTTCGGTCTGAGATGGGGTGGAGAAGGCCGTTTCGCAACGGCGCAGGCGGCCGAGAGTGGCCTCGGCCGCGAAATTTCCGGTTGTCTCGTCGGAGGGCACAAAAAAACCCCGGACTGTCCGGGGTTTTCTTTGCCTGGCGGGAGTAACCAGGGACCTATCGCTGATTAAGCGCCGGGAGCAGCGGGTTCAGCAACAGGGGCCGGGGTGGCTTCAACGCCAGCCGGCGTATCAGCGGCCGGAGCCGGAGTTTCCGTAGTCACGGCCGGAGCTTCGGTCATCGGAGCGGCGTCAACGCCGGTCGCCGGAGCTTCAGTCATGGGAGCCGGCGCGATCGCCGGGTCGGTGGTCAGCGGAGCTTCCACAGCGGGAACGCCGTTGACGTCGACAGTGGTCGTCGGGCCGGAGTTAGCCGAGAAGACCAGGTAACCAATGGCCAGCAGGGCCAGTGCAACGATGATGCCGACGAACCAGCCGGTGCCGTTGCTTTCACGGGTATAGACGGTACGGTTGCCGTCCTGGGTGTAGACGGTATCGCGTTCGGGGGTAGCCATCATTTGCTCCTTTGTTTCAACGCTGGCTAAGAAACGCGGAGTTTTGGGGTTCGTTCCCGGAACTGTGATTTGACGCTGAACTTGTGATCTGAAACGCTTTTTGCTTGCTATTACAAAAAGTTAACACCCTAGACTAGAGGTCTGGAGCGTCGTTCTTTTGTGGCTTTTTTGAGATTTTATCGATCACGGCCAGGAAAAGTGCCGAGATGATGAAGGTCACGTGCAACACGGTGTACCAGAGAATCTGCTCATTGGTGTAACGCGGGACGTTGAGGAAGATCTGCAGGAGGTGGATCGAGGAGATGGCGACGATGGTCGAGGCCACCTTGATCTTGAGCGAGCCAGCATCGATCTGGCCCAGCCAATGCACATCGCCCTCATTGTCAAAACGCGAAACGAAGTTTTCGTAGCCCGAGATGATGACCATCACGACCAGGCTGGCGATCAGTGCGGCGTCGATCAGGCCGAGAATCTTGAGAATGGTTTCGGTCTCGTCGAGATCGAAAAGATGGCTGCCGAAATCCCAGAGCTTGATGCCGAAGGTGACCGCGTAGAGCAATAGCGCGATGCCGAGGCCGATATAGAAGACCACAAGCAGCCAGCGCGAGGCGAGGATGACGCGTTCGACAAGGATTTCGAGGTTCTTCATGGCGGCTCCGGAGCGGGACGCGCATGGATATCAAGCCTATGGCGGCGCGCAAGATGGCAAATGGCGTGCCGGCTGAGCCCAACTAAAAAAGGCCGGGCACTGGGCCCGGCCTCCTATATTCGCGGTTCGTATCAGGCGTCGATGCGCCGGATCGATCAGTTGCTGGCGACCGTGATCAGCGGGGTGATGCGGCGGATGGTGACGCGACGGTTTTCGCGTTCTGCCGCCTCGGTGCGGATCTTGAGGTAGCGCTCGCCATAGCCCTGGGTGGCCAGGTTTTCCGGCGGAATATTGTAGAAGTCGGTCAGAATGCGAGCCACCGTGGCGGCGCGCAGATCGGACAGACGCAGGTTGGAAATGTCGGAGCCCACGGCGTCGGTATGGCCTTCGATCAGGAAGGTTTCGTTGGGGTTCCGGCTCAGCAGAGCCTGCATGGCATTGGCGACGTTGGACAGCGAAGCGACCTGATCACGGCTGATGGTTGCAGCGCCGGTATCGAAGGTCAGGTTACCGACTTCCAGCTTGCGCACGCTGTCACGGATACGGGCCGAGCGCTTGACCTCGTCAATCGAGTAGAGGCGGGCAACCTGTTCCACCGGCGGCTGGCTGAAGAAGGTTTCAACCTCGCGTTCGTCGGCATAGCGGGCGTCGAGCACGTAGTCACGTACCGGGATGTTGAGACGCAGGGGCGGCAGATCTGCACCCGGATCACGCCACTCCACCAGATTGGCGTCATAGCGATCATCAAAGGTGGCCAAGACATATTCGCGACCATCTGGGGCAATACGCGAACGGCGCAGAATGTCGCCATTGCGGTTGCGCACGGTCACGATCTGGGTGCCATCGGGGCGGGTGATCACTTCACGCACGCGGCCATTGCTGAGATTTTCGTAGTAAATCTCGTCCTGCTGCGGGTTGTAGAAGCGGTCAGTATCCTGCCCGATGGAATTGACGATCAGCTGCGTACCAACCTGCAGGATCACCTGGGTGATGACGTCACCGGTATTGGCCTCGCGCACCGGCGTCTGCTCGATGACGGTGATGTTGTTCTGCTGGCCGATATTGTTCTGCGTGTTGTTGGTGACGTTGTTCTGGGTATTGTTGGTGGTGTTGTTGGTGACGTTGTTCGTCACGTTGTTAATATTGGTGATGTTGTTGACGTAGTTGTTGACCACCGTCTGGGTGACTGTGGTGTTGCCGGTGGCCTGGATTTCCGTGCCGGACTCGGCGGTGGCCGAAGCAACCGGTTCGGCGGCAAAGGCGCGCATCTGCTCTGACTGGGCCAGGGCGTCCGTTTCCGGTGGCGGCGGGGGCGGCTCGGTGGAGACAGCAGGCGTTGCGGTAGGCGCGACAGGCGCGGGCTGGCCGTCCTGCGTCGGGGCAACGGGGGCCACTTCCTGGTCCTTGGCGCTGTCGAGCACCGGGGCAATCTGCTCTTCGGTCACGCCGGCAGGCAGGTCCTCGATCACCTCGACCGGCTGGCCGGCATCGTTGACGGCTTCGGGAGCAGCAGGAGCATCTGCCGGGCGCTGTTCCACCGGCTGCGGGGCCACGGGAGGCTGTTCGGCAGGCTGCTGCTCAGCAGGCGCGGCAGGCTGGACTGCGGCCGGCACTTCGGGCAATGACAGGCCATATTGAGCGAGACAGGCGTTGACATCGCCTAGCCCTGCCTCGGCACACAGGCGCTCGATTTCGGCGCGGGCCGCGGCCATGCGGTTTTGGGCGTCGGTCTGGTCACCGCCGCCGAGCATGTCGGCAAAGGCGCCGTTGAAAAGGTCGACCTGTGCGGCAAGTGCGGCACTGAGGTCGGCTTGGGGCTGAGCGACAGGAGCCTCGGGCGCGGGCTGTTCCGCAGCCGGCTGTTCGACCTGCGCGGGCTGTTCGACGGGAGCAGGTTCCTCCACCGGCGCGGGGGCGGGCTGCTCGATAGCGGGTTCGGGCTGCGGGGCTTCGACCGGGGCAGGTTCCTCGACAGCAGGGGCAGGAGCGGGTTCTTCGACCGGCGCAGGCTCTTCAACTGCAGGGGCAGGTTCGGGCTGCGGCTCCTCAATCACCGGCTCGGGCTGGGGTTCCGGCTCGGGCTGGGGAACATCGACCGGGGCGGGTTCTGGAACGGGCTCGGGGGCAGGAGCAGGCGGTGGGGCGCTCTGGCCACCGGAGGCCGCAGCGATACATTCTTCGATGCTGGCGAAGCCATTGACGATGCAGAGCTCGGTGAGCGGGCCCTGGGCAGCGTCGATCGCAGCCTGATCACCCGAAGCCTGTGCTGCGAGATAGGCGCTGACGGCCGACTGCAAATCTGCATCCTGGGCCTGGGCGGCGATCGGGGCAAAGGCCATGAGGCCGATGCTGGTTCCGGTGAGAAGCCAGGTCTTGAGGCGCATAAGCATTATCCTTTTTGTGTTCTTGCACACGTCTTGCCGAGCATGGTGGGGCTTACCTGAACGCATTCTGAACGGTTGACGAAAGACGCTATTCCGGCCCACAGCCCCGGAACTCCCGGAACGCGGGCCTTTGCGGTTGGTTCCGAGATTTTGCCCTCGCAGAGGTTCCAAGCAATTGAGACAGGAATGGGGCGAGTGGACGTCTCGCGCCAATGCGGGCCTCCCCGCCAGGGTGCGAGCATGCTAGGAGAGGAGCACATGAGACAGGCCATCGACACCATCCGCATCGAAACCAGCGGGCAACGCCTTTACGAGGTGACGCGGCATGTGCGGGCCTTCGTGCGCCAGTCGAGCATCGAAACAGGTCTCCTCACGGTTTATGTCAGGCACACGTCGTGCTCGCTGCTGATTCAGGAAAATGCCGATCCGGACGTGCAGGTCGACATGCTTGGCTTCTTTGACCGGCTGGTGCCCGAGGGCATGAGCTGGCTCGAGCATACGCTCGAAGGGCCAGACGACATGCCAGCCCATATCAAGGCGGCACTCACGCAGACGTCGATCGGCGTGCCCGTGGCGAATGGGGCGCCGGTATTCGGCACCTGGCAGGGGCTCTATCTCTTCGAGCATCGTCACGAGCGCCATGGGCGCGAACTCGTTCTGCATATCATCGGAGAATGATCTTGGATCTGGCAAGCCTGGCGGCCTACTGGCCCTTTCTACTCGGTCTATTGGCAACCGGTTTCGTGTCGGGGGTGGCAGCGGGCCTGCTGGGCATTGGCGGCGGCGCGGTGATCGTGCCAGTACTCGCCAACGCGCTGCTGCTTTTGGGCTATGATACGGATGTGGTGCAGCATGTGGCGGTGGGGTCCTCGCTCGCGATCATCATTCCCACCGGGATCATGAGCGCGCGCGCCCATTTCAAGCGCGGATCGCTGGATATGCGCATCCTCAAGCTGTGGGCGCCGCTGGTGGTCTTGGGAACACTGGTGGGCGGGCTGATCGCCGGCTGGTTCTCGGGCGATGTGCTGCGCATCATTTTTGCGGTGATGGCGTTCCTGATCGCGGCCAACATCCTTTTCGCCTGGCAAACCCGACTTATGGGGCATCTGAGCGGTTCAGCCACGACGCACCGGGTGATGGCGCTGATCGTCGGCTTTCTCTCCGCCTTCATGGGCATAGGCGGCGGATCGCTGACCGTGCCGACCTTGGTGGCCTTCGGCGAGACCATGCATAAGGCGGTGGGGACATCGGCGGCCATCGGCGTGGGCATCGCCTTGGCTGGAACGGTCGGCTATGTGGCGTCGGGCTGGTCGGTCGCCGGCCTGCCGCCGCTGAGCCTGGGCTATGTCAACCTGGTGGCACTGGTGCTGGTGGGGGGCATGGCGGCGCTTTGCGCACCCCTCGGGGCGGCGTTGGCGCATCGGATGAGCCAGCAGACACTGAAATATGTGTTCGCCGCGTTCCTGGTGGCGGTCGGGCTCAACATGCTTTGGAAGGTGCTGGCGGGGTAAAAAGGGTTGGTGGGGACGGGTGACTACGGTGGACCGTCCCCACCGCCCAAGCCCCCTCTGAGGGGGGAATCGGGGAGCTTCGGGCGACGGGGCCAAGATGGCGCCCCGAAGCGATGGGCCTGCATTGGCGCGACGGGTTTGTCCGAAAAGTGGCAAACCCGCCTTAATCCACTGCTTTACTTATCGGTGTTGCCCAATTCCCACTGCACATTCACCGTGACCGCGAAGGTCAGCTCGCCCGCTTCGACAGGAACGTCGGCGCCGGACTGCAGTTCCGCCCTGGCATACATGGCATAGGGCTGCGGGCTGCCGAAGTCCTGGGTTTCGCGAATGGAATCGAGGTCGCCCAGCTCGGCGCCGGCGACGCCGGCATAAAGCTCGGCCTTGGCGCGAGCATCGGCGAAAGCGGCCTTGCGGGCTTCGTTGAGCAGTTCGGACGGATCGGAAACCGAGAAGCTGACGCCATTGACGGTGTTGGCGCCGACGGTCACCGACTTGTCGAGAATGGAGCCGAGGTCTTCAAGATCGCGCACCACTACGGTGACGGAATTGGCGACCTGATAGCCGTTGATCTTGGGCGGAAGGGTATAGCCAAGATCGTCGCGGGCGTCGGAATAGACATAGTTCGGATTGACCGAGAAGCCGGACGTCTGGATGTCGCGAGCTTCGATGCCGGCTTCCTTGAGGGCGGCGATCAGGTCCGCCATGGCGGCGGTATTGGCGTCGAGCGCTTCGCGGGCGGTGGCACCCTGGGTGGTCACCCCGGACATGACGGTGGCCATGTCGGGCGCCGCGCGCACTTCACCACGCCCATCAATGGCAATCGTGCCGGCATAGGCGGGCAGGGCGGTGGCGAGGAGGGCGAAGGGAACGAGGACGCTGCGGATGCGCATGGCAAACTCCTGATAAACATGCTGCTCGGATAAGGGAGGTTTCCCGAGCCAATGCGTCCTTAATGCGGCGCAGATGAACCGAAGTTGAACAAGCCTGTTAGGTTAGGGTGGAAAGGAGCCAAGCATGTGGGAACTCGCCAGCTATGTGGTGACCGTTATTGGCCTGCCCATGGCCATCATGTTCTATATTCTCGACCGGCTTAAGCAACGGGCGCAGGAGGAGGAAGAGACCTATCTGCACCTCAGCGACGAATATGTGGGCTTCATGAAGCTGGCACTGGAGCATGCGGATCTGCGCCTGCTCGATCCCAAGGCGACCATTGGCCTCGACGAGGAACAGCGTACGCGCAAATCGGTGCTCTTCGGCATTCTGATCTCGCTGTTCGAGCGCGCCTATATCCTGACCTATACCGAGCAGATGCGCGGGGCTGACCTGCGCCGCTGGCGCTCCTGGGAGGACTGGATGCGCGAATGGTGCCGCCGGGAGGATTTTCGCAGTGCCATGGCCGTGCATCTGGCGGGGGAGGATCCCGAATTCACGCTGTACCTCGAAGCGCTGGCCAAAGAAGAGGAGGAGGCTGTGCGGACCCAAGCCAGTAAAGTATGATTTATTCGCGATCTGCGCTTGCACTGCTTGGCGCGCCCGGGTTAGTCACAGCCTGACATTTTACTCTGGCCGGCGGAGATGAGCGTGAACCACATTCCTCAAGGTGTTCTGATCGGCCGCGCCAAGGTGCCCGGCATCGCCCATCCTGTGGTGGTGACGGTCCGCGACGGGCAACTCGTCGATATCACCGCACCTGGCCTTGCCACGGTGCGCGACTACGCCGAAAGCGCCGACCCTGCCGGTCTCGTTTCCAAGGCCAAAGGCCGGGTGATCGGCGACGCGCAGGCAATCCTTGCCAATTCGGTTGCTGGCGCCAGCAAGGCCGATCTGCCCACACTGCTGGCTCCCATCGACCTGCAGGCAATCAAGGCTTCAGGCGTGACCTTCGTGGTGTCGCTGCTGGAGCGGGTGATCGAGGAGCAGGCACGGGGCGACAAGTCGCGCGCCGATGCACTGCGCAGTGAAATCCTCGACCTCATCGGTACCGATCTCAGCCAGCTGGTGCCCGGCTCGGACGCCGCCATGAAGGTCAAGGCCGCGCTGATCAAAAAGGGCGTGTGGAGCCAGTATCTGGAAGTGGGCATTGGCCCGGACGCCGAGATTTTCACCAAGGGCCAGCCGATGAGTGCGGTTGGCTACGGCGCCGAGGTGGGGTTGCACCCGATTTCGAGCTGGAACAATCCCGAGCCGGAAGTGGCGCTCCTGGTCACCAGCGCGGGCAAGATCATCGGTGCGACGCTGGGCAATGACGTCAACCTGCGCGACGTCGAAGGCAGGTCGGCCCTGCTGCTGGGCAAGGCCAAGGACAATAATGCCTCAGCTTCGCTGGGGCCGTTCGTGCGTCTGTTCGACGGGGATTTCACGCTGGAGACAGTCGAGAACGCCGATATCAGCCTGCGCGTGGAAGGCCAGGACGGTTTCGTGCTCGAAGGCGGTTCCAACATGGCGCAGATTTCGCGCACTCCGGCCTCGCTGGTGGCGGCGACCATCGGCGATCATCACCAATATCCCGACGGGCTAGTGCTCTACCTCGGCACCATGTTCGCTCCGGTCAAGGATCGCGACGGCGCCGGCAAGGGTTTTACCCACAAGGTGGGCGACATTGTCTCGATTTCGACACCGAGCCTGGGTACGCTCTCGAACCGCGTAAACCTCTCGACCAAATGCCCGCCCTGGACCTATGGCGCAAGCCATCTCCTGCGCGACCTCAGCCGCGCCGGGCTGCTCTGACCATCCCAATCCTGCCCGGCTGAAGTCGGGCCCGTCCGTTTTTCGAAAGGCTCTTCCATGACCGAACTGCACAAAAACCTCATCGATGGCGAATGGGTGGGCAGCGATGGCGTTGAGAACATCAACCCGTCCAATATCAATGAAGTTGTGGGCGTCTATGCCCGCGCCACGGCCGAGGAAACCAAGCAGGCGATCGCCGCCGCCAAGGCCGCGTTCCCGGCCTGGTCGCGCTCGGGCATTCTCGAGCGCCACGCCATCCTCTCCAAGGCCAGTCAGGAAATCCTGGCGCGCAAGCAGGAACTGGGCGAGCTGTTGAGCCGCGAAGAGGGCAAGACCCTGCCCGAAGGCATTGGCGAGGTGACCCGCGCCGCGCAGATTTTCGACTTTTTCGCCGGCGAAACGCTGCGTCTGGCCGGGGAAATCCTGCCCAGCGCGCGTCCGGGACTGACGGTCGAAATCACCCGCGAGCCGGTTGGCATCATCGGCATCATCACGCCGTGGAACTTCCCTATCGCCATTCCGGCCTGGAAGATGGCGCCGGCCCTGGCCTATGGCAATACCGTGGTCATCAAGCCGGCCGATTTGGTTCCGGGTTCGACCTGGGCCATCGTCGATATCCTGGTGCGGGCGGGCCTGCCCAAGGGCGTGGTCAACCTGGTGATGGGCAAGGGCTCGGTCGTGGGCCAGACCATGCTCGACAGCCCCGACGTCGCTGCGATCTCGTTCACCGGCTCGGTCGGTACCGGCAAGCGCGTGGCCGAGGCTTCGATCAAGGTGGGTCGCAAGTTCCAGCTCGAAATGGGCGGCAAGAACCCGACCATCGTGCTCGATGACGCCGATCTCAAGGTGGCCGTGGAGAGCGTGGCGCAGTCCGCGTTCTTCTCGACCGGCCAGCGCTGCACAGCCTCGAGCCGCGTCATCGTCACCGAAGGCATCCACGACAAGTTCGTGGCCGCTCTGGCCGAGCGCACCAGCAATCTGCGCGTCGGCGACGCGCTGGACAAGAACACCGAGATCGGCCCGGTTGTCGATCCGAGCCAGCTCAAGCAGGACACCGACTATATCGAGATCGGCAAGGGCGAGGGCGCCACGCTGGCCGCTGGTGGCGATCGCGTGAAGAAGGATACCGAGGGCTATTTCCTGCAGCCGACGCTGTTTACCGGCGCGACCAATCAGATGCGTATTGCCCGCGAGGAAATCTTCGGGCCGGTAGCCGCCGTCATCAAGGTGAAGGATTACGAGGAGGCCCTCGCCACGGCCAACGATACCGAGTTCGGCCTGTCGGCCGGCATCGTCACCACCTCGCTGAAATATGCGACGCACTTCAAGCGCAATTCGGAAGCCGGCATGGTCATGGTCAATGTGCCGACCGCGGGCGTGGACTTCCACGTGCCCTTCGGTGGTCGCAAGGGTTCGTCCTACGGTCCACGCGAGCAGGGCAAGTATGCGGCCGAGTTCTTCACCATCGTCAAGACGGCCTATACCGCCGCCGGCTAAGACTGACGGATTGGATTTATGAACGGGGCCCCTAGTGGGCCCCGTTTTTGTTTGCTGCAGTGCGGTGGGGGGGAGGCGCCTGTGCGTCTCTGACGGATTATCCCGCCTGCATCTTGGGCTGGGTGGCCTTGGCGATGAGGGTGCAGAGCTTGTAGATGCCGATTTCGATCTGGGCGGCGTCGCAGAGCGAAAAACTCAGGCGCATGGTGTTGCGGCCGGTGCCGTCGGCATGGAAGGCACCGCCGGGCACGAAAGCCACGTCCTGGGCGATGGCGAGCGGCAGCAGCGCCGCCGCGTCGATTCCCTCGGGCAAAGTGACCCAGATGAAGAGGCCGCCTTCGGGGCGGGTCCAGGAGACCCCGCTCGGCGCGTGGCGCTCGAGTGCGGACAGCATGGCGTCGCGACGGGTCCTGTAGGTCTGGCGGGCGCGGGCGACAGTGGTGTCGAAACCGGCGACGGCCGCGTGATGGATGACGCGCTGGTTGAACGTGGCGGTGTGCAGGTCGGCGCCTTGCTTCAGCAGCGCCAGCTTGTGGATCAGCGCGGCCGGACCGCAAATCCAGCCAATGCGCATGCCGGGGGACAGCGTCTTGGAGAAGGTGCCGCAGTAAAGCGTGCGCGACGCGTCGATGCTGCCGCAGCGGGCGATGTCGAGCGCGGCGATGGGGGCGATATTCTCGCCCTCATAGCGCAGGTCGGTATAGGCGGCATCCTCGATGACCAGCGCATCGAGCGCCTCGGCCCGGTCGAGCGCCGCCAGTCGCTCGCGCTCGCTCATGGTGTCGCCGCTGGGATTGGCGAAATCGGGGATGAGATAGATCAGCTTGGGCGTAACGCCGTCCATGGCGAGCGGCGCATCCTGCTGGGCGAAGCGTGCGCCGTGGGCGGTGAGGCATTGCAGGGCCCCCAGATAGGTGGGACGCGAGACGAGAACGGTGTCGCCGGGATCGAGCATCAGCCGGCCGATCAGGTCCAGCCCCTGCTGCGAGCCGGAGGTGATGAGGATATTGTCGAGTCCGGCCGGGATGCCCTTGCGGGCCATGGAGTCGGCGATCCACTGCCGGAGCGGCGCAAAACCCTCGGTGGTCGAATATTGCAGCGCCTCGCGAGCACTGGCGGGACCGGAGAAAATCTCGCGCACTGCAGCATCCACCAGATCGACGCCAAGGAGCGAAGGATCGGGAATGCCGCCAGCAAAGGAAATCATCGAGGGCTTGCCCACCAGCTTGAGCAGCTCGCGGATTTCAGAGGCCTTTGCGGCCTTGGCGCGGGCAGACAGGCGGAAACCGGACGACGACATTTTTCTCGCTCCATGATCGGGGGTGGGGCGATGCAATCAGCTTGGCCAATATATGTCAATAGTGCTGACCTAAATTGTGCCCGTCCGCCTACTTGCTGCGCTGCGTCATGGCCACGCCGCCGAGAATGAGTGCGACGCCCAGAGCGCTGGCCCAGAAGGTGGTGGGAGCGCCGCGCGCCAAATCGAAAATCACCCCCGAAACCATCTGCCCGCCAATGACCAGGAGCGCGCTGTTGACGGCGCCGATCCGTGGGATGAGCCAGGACCCCGCGGTGACGAAGACCACGCCCAGGGGGCCGCCGAGATAGACCCACCAGGGGGCGTCCGCGGCGCCTGGGCCGATGAGATTGCCGAGGACAAGGCCGATGGCGGTGAGAAAGACGAAGCCGATAATGTGGTTGAAGAAGGAGGCGATGAGCGGCGAGGTCGAGAGCGCCAGCCGGCCATTGAGCTGGCGGCTGAGCCCGACCAGGACGCCCGCCGTTATGGCGTAGAGAACGAAGAGGGTCATGCCGCGCCACCCATGCCGAAGAAGATGATGATGAGGCTACCAGCCGTGATCAGCACCACTGCACCGGCATCGCGCACGGTGAGGCGCCGGCTTGGCAGGCCGAAGAGGCCCCACTTGTCTGCAGCGAGGCTGAACGCGACCTGTCCCGCGAGGCCGAGCGCCAGAGTGCCGGCAAGGGCCAGGGGCGTGTTGACGGCGGTTGAGGTCAGCATGACCGTCGCCGCGCCGGAAATGCCGCCGAGATAGGCCCAGAGCGGGGCCTTGTTGCGCACTGCTGTTACGGCCGCCTTGTCGCGAAACCACAAAAGGCCCAGCACGATGACGGCCGCGACGGTGCCGGTGCCATGTGCCAGCCACGACGAGTACAGCGCGCCGCCATAGCGCCCGGCCTCGGCATTGATGAACACGGCGAAGGTAAGCAGACCGCCAGAGGCAAAGGCAGCCAGCAGATGCAGCAGCTTGGGGCGCTGAGGGGAGAGGGAAGACATGGACACCGACTCGTACAGGAACGGCAAAGGCTAACATGGCATGTTACGTCATGCGCAACAGGGCATTAGCCCCTGCCATGCTGAGCCTTGTGTCGCACTGCGGCGGTTAGTTCCAGAGTTGGCAAAAGATGGCGGCGCCGAGGGTAAAGCCGTTGTCGTGAATGTTGGTCCCGGTTTGGCCGCCCAGATGACCATCCGAGAAGCTCACGCTGTCGCCATTGATAAGGAACGTGCCTTCGGTGCGGTCGTCCAGATCGCTATAGGTGCTGGCATCGTGGATGTTCAGGCCCATGCCGAGCAGAATGGTCGAGCCCGAATAGCAGGCATATTCGCCGGCTGGCAGTGTTGTTTCCGTGGCTGCTACCGGCGCGGTGCCGTCCGCCGATATCAGCATCGAGGCGCTCCATACGTCGGTGAGGGTTTGCGGATCGCCATCCTTGTGGATGGTGCAGGCGCTGCCGTCTATGGCGACGACGGTGGCGAGCGCGCCTGCCGGCGTCTTCACCTTCTGCCCCAGCTGGCAGGACTGCAAGGCCTGGGCATTGGCAGGAAACACGGTGACGGAGGCGAGCAAGGGTGCAAACAGGGCGGCGAAAGCGACAGATTTCATTTGCAAATATCCTGATCCTGGCCTGGACGAATTGGTCCCCCGCGCCACCAACCTAGCCTTATATGCTCAGTGATTCAATAAAAACTTGTTTGATCTGGCAGGGCTGCTCCGCGTCGGCACGGCCCTGCGGAAAGGTGGCCATTGGGCGCCGAGGCCTTGGCACCAATCGCGCCCCGGTGCGTTGTCGTGGGCTGTTAGATGGGAAAGTGGAGCCATGCCGAAAGCGTCGCGACGGATTGCTATCGTGGGGGGAGGGCCCTCGGCGGTCTATATCGTCAGAAATTTGCTGCAAAAGGCAGGGCGTTTCCACATCACCGTTTTCGAGGCCGGGCAGGCAGTGGGCAGCGGTATTCCCTATGCCGAGGATCAGAACGGGCCGCAGATGATGGCCAATATCACCTCGGTGGAAATCCCCCCGGTGCTGGTGTCGCTGGCGGATTGGTTGCGCGCCGGCGATGGAGACGTGCTACGCCGGTTTGGCTTGAAGCGTGAAGACATTGGAGAGCGCGACTTTTATCCGCGCATCCTCATCGGCGCCTACTATGTCGATCAGTTGAACCGGCTGAAACAGGCCGGAGAGGCGGCGGGCCACCGCGTTGTCCTGGAAGCCGGGGTGTCTGTGCACGACATTGAGCCTCGCCCGGATGGCTTTGCGCTCACGGTACAGCAGAATGGCCGGACCGCCCGCCAGGCATTCGATGCCGTGTTCATGGCCACCGGGCATTTGACGGAGATGAAAAAGCCCAAGCGCGTGAGCGGGCTTTATCGTTCGCCCTATCCCACCCAGGCGCTCGAACTTGGGCCCGACAGGGCGGCGCTGGTATTGGGCAGTTCGCTCAGCGCCATCGATGCCGTGATTGCCCTGGCTACACGCTATGGCAGTTTTCGCGGCGATGGTGAGGTCGTGGACTATGTGGCGCGGTCGGACCGCCCACTGCGTCTGGTCATGGCCTCGCGCAAGGGCATTTTGCCCGAGGCTGACTTCTACTATCCCATCCCCGAAGAGCCCCTGTTCATTTTCTCGCCGGCCCGCTTGGCGGCGATGACGGCAGAGGGCCGGAGCGGCCTGCTGTCCCGCGCCATGGCCCTGTTCCGGCAACAGCTCGTCGCTGATGATCCGGAATTTGTCGATCGGCTGGGTATCACCAGGTTTACCCCTGAAAATTTCGCACGGGCCTATTTCAACCTGCGCCAGGCGCGCCACGGTTTTAGTCCGGTATCCGCAAATCTGGCGGAAGCGAAGGCCAACCACGGTCGCAAGCACGTGGTGATGTGGCGCTATACGTTGATGCGCGCGCATGAGGCATTTTCCGGCATAGTGCCCTTTCTCGACCGCGACGATCTCAAGCGCTTCCGGGCGCATATGGCGCCGGTGTTCAGCGACGCCTATGGCTGCGTGCCGCATATATCCATAGAGCGGCTCCTGGCGCTGCACCGTGCTGGCTGTCTCGAGATCGTAGCCTTGGGCGATGGCGGTTCGATCCGCTATGGAAAGGGAAGGTTTGCGCTCCCCGGCTGCGGCCGGGACCAGGATTTTGGGGTGTTGATCGATGCGCGCGGGCAGCAGGCAGAGACCATGGCCAGCCTCGGTTTCGCCAAGCTGGATCAGGCGCTTGAAAGGACCGACTTCTTCAGGCGCAGCGGTGCTGGGGGCGAAGAGGATCAGTTCCGGCTGCCCCTCGATCCCCCGCTCAGCCGCGATATTTTCTGCCTCTCGATCCCGCTGATGATGCATCGCTATCCATTCGCCCAGGGGCTGGTGGCCTGTGCGGAAGCGGCGGAAGTCGCTGCCGGCGCGTTATAGGGGCGTGCTGGCATCGTATCGCCACCGCCTCGAACACTTTCGCGCCAAGTCGGAACATTTTCACCGGCGCTACCGTTGGCCCGACGACATATCGTCTTGACGCCAGCGAGGAGAATTTCCATGGCGAACCAATCGGTGGGCCTGCATGTCGAAGATAGTGGCGGCACTGGCCGGCCAGTCGTCCTGATCCATGGCTGGCCGTTATCCGGCAAGGCCTGGGAGCATCAGGTGCCTGCCCTGTCGGCGGCGGGGTTTCGGGTGATCACTTATGATCGCAGGGGCTTTGGGGCCTCCGAAAAGCCCGACAGCGGCTTTGATTATTCGACCCTCGCCAATGACCTGGCCGATGTCATCGCCGCCAAGGGGCTCGATGACGTGACGCTGGTGGGCTTTTCCATGGGTGGCGGGGAAGTGGCGCGCTATGTGGCTGAGCATGGCGAAAGCAAGCTGCATTCTGTGGTTTTCGCCGCTGCGGTACCGCCCTACATGATGAAAACGCCAGACAATCCCGAAGGGCCGCTGACCGAAGACAAGGCCAAGGAGATGGAGGCCGGAATCAAGGCCGACCGTGCTGCGTTTTTCGAGCAATTCACCAAGGACTTCTTCTCCGCCAATGGCGAATTGAAGGTGTCCGAAGAGGAACGGCAGAAGGCCATTGCGCTCTGCCATCAGTCGGACCAAACGGCGGCTCTTGGCTGCATGGAGGCCTTCGGCACCACCGATTTTCGAGACGACCTGAAGGCTGTCAGCGTGCCGGCGCTCATCATCCACGGCGACGCCGATGGTATCGTGCCGCTGGAGGGTTCCGGCGCCAGGACGCATGCGGCCATTCCGGGCAGTGAATTGGTCGTGGTCCCCGGCGCGCCGCATGGCTTCAATGTCAGCCATGCCGAGGACTTCAACCGCCACCTCATCGCGTTTCTGCGCAAGTAGGACGCGTCTCGAGGCAAGCAGAAAAGGGCCCGCTTCGTGCGGGCCTTTTCATTGCGCTGCGCTGGGCGGATCGGCGGCGGGGACAATCCACACCTGTTCGGGCGGTGTGGAGGGAAAGACCCATTTGGTCCAGTTTTCCATAAGCCATTTGCAGCTCACGGCGCCGGTTGGTCCTGCGTCCGGGGGAAGGACTTGCGGGATGCGGCCAGCCTTGTATCCGGTAGCGACCAGCAGGGCATTCTCCTGGTCGGGGATAACGACAAGCATGAATTCCACCCAATCCTCATAGGGCAGGATTGCGGGAAATCTCAGGCGCATGCCAGTGTAGATCATGCTGTCGGGCCAATCGGCCAGGCGTATGAGAGACATGGGTTTCCACATTGTAGGCGAGAGGGGCGAGGCCGCGATAGTAGCAGGCCCGTTGCCTCCTGGCATAGGTGAGCTGAATGGGTAGACACGTGCCAATTTGGATGATGGCGCTGGCCTTTGCGCTGCTGTCCAGCCCCTCATCGGGGCAGGACAGTATCGAGGGGGATCTGCCGGCGGGGGCGTCATTCGACGGGATGAGCGACCACGCAAGCATGTTCGATCTCTACCAGATGGCCCGCATTGCTCTGGACGTGCGAGGCAGGCAGGCGGAGGTCGACACAGCCGGGCTAGCTGCGGCATTGGAGGATGCGCTGGCGGCGAATGGATATGGTGGCTCGCGCATTGTGGTTGGGCCAATTACGGCAGGCATGTGCTCGGGCGATGGTGTGATCGAAACGCGGGTCGATCCCGAGGTTGGTGGGGAAGAGCTGTCCGTTGCGGTGGCCAGCGCGGTGTGGATTTCGCAGCTGACGGTAGGCCATGCCGGCGTTGCGGATGACATGGAGTTCGCGCAGGCCTGCCAGGCCGCACCGAATTAGCCTTTGAAAGGTCTGTCGTCGTCGTCCGATGCGCTCGACCGAGGCCGAGCGACCGTCCCGCCTAGACGTGTCGTTACCTAGACGAACGCCTCACGCCACCTGCGCGAAGCGTTCGTCGAAGGCGTAGCCGGCGCCGCGGACGGTGCGGATGGGGTCTGCCTCCTTGCCGCGGTTGATGGCGCGGCGGAGGCGGCCGATATGCACGTCGACGGTGCGTTCATCGACATAGACGTCATTGCCCCAGACGCCGTCGAGCAGCTGTTCGCGGGAATAGACGCGGCCGGGATGGCGCATGAGATACTCGAGCAGGCGATATTCGGTGGGGCCGAGATGGACGTCGCGATTGGCGCGGCGGACGCGGTGGGTGGTGCGGTCGAGCTCGAGATCGCCGACCTTGAGTGCGGCAGTGACGAGATTGGGATTGGCGCGGCGCAACAGGGCGTGGATGCGCGCCACCAGTTCCGGCACGGAGAAGGGCTTTACCACATAGTCGTCGGCGCCGGTGGACAGGCCGCGAACGCGCTCTTCCTCTTCGCCGCGGGCGGTCAGCATGATGATGGGGACGCGGGCGGTTTCATCACGGGCGCGCAGGCGACGACACAGCTCGATGCCGGAGATTTCGGGCAGCATCCAGTCGAGCAGGATCAGGTCCGGCAGCTTTTCCTGGATGGCATGCTGCGCCTCGTCGCCGGTTTCGGCGGTGACGACACGAAATCCCTCGGCTTCGAGGTTGTAGCGCAGCAGGATGGCGATGTCGCTTTCGTCTTCGACGATGAGGATGGTCGCGGGCATATGGATGTGCTCCGTCGGTCGGCACCATATGGTGCCGTGTATGTGGTTATATCCCGCCATTCGAGCACAGCTCTCATGGCCTTAGCGGCTTGAAAGGCTCCACCGGAGCCTTTCATCTGCTGAGCAGACCGCTCGCTAAGCCTTGATCTGCTGGCGCTGCAATTGCTGTTCTTCGGCGGTCAGCTGCTTGCCGGTGGCCAGGTAATAGGCGCGTTCGGCGATATTTGTCGCATGGTCGCCGATACGCTCGAGGTTCTTGGCGCAGAACAGCAGATGCGTGCAGGTGGTGATGTTGCGCGGATCTTCGAGCATATAGGTGAGGAGTTCGCGGAAGAGCGAGGTGTGCATGGCGTCGACTTCGTCGTCGCGGTTGCAGACTTCCACCGCTTCCTTGGCCTCGCGATTGGCGTAGGCGTCGAGCGCATCCTTGACCTGACGCAGAACCAGCGCGGTCATGTTCTTGACGCCGTTGTAGAAGGTCGGCTGCAAATTGATGCCTTCGAGCTTCAATGAACGGCGGGCCAGCTGCTTGGCCATGTCACCGATGCGTTCGAGGTCGTTGGCAACGTGAATGGCGGTGATGATCGAACGCAGGTCTGATGCCATGGGCTGGCGGCGGGCAATCATCGAGACGGCCATGTCATCGATCTTGCGCTGCATGTCATCGATGCGCTGGTCGGCGATGATGGTGACATCGGCGAGTTCGCGGTCGAGCTTGAGCAAGGCGCGGGTGCCGTTCTCGATGGCAACCTCGACCTGGCCGCCCATTTCGGCGATGGCCTGGGCGAGCGTGGCAAGCTCTTCATTATAGGAGGTGACGATGTGTTCGGCGCCGGTATTTGGCATGTCTGTGTCCTTTCCCGCGCTTAGCCGATGCGGCCCATGATGTAGTCCTGGGTCTGCTTGTTCACCGGGTTTGTGAATATCTCTTCAGTGTCGCCCTGTTCGATGAGATTGCCCAGATGGAAGAAGGCGGTTTTCTGGGAGACGCGCGCGGCCTGCTGCATCGAGTGGGTGACGATGACGATGGTATAGTTGGCGCGCAGCTCGTCGATCAGCTCTTCGATGATCGCGGTGGCGATCGGGTCGAGGGCGGAGCAGGGCTCGTCCATGAGGATGACTTCTGGGCCGACGGCGATGGCGCGGGCAATGCACAGGCGCTGCTGCTGGCCACCGGAGAGGCCGGTGCCGGGCTCCTGCAGGCGGTCCTTCACTTCTTCGAACAGGCCGGCCTTGCGGAGCGAGGAGGTGACGATTTCGTCGAGGTCGGTCTTGCTGCGCGCCAGGCCATGGATGCGCGGGCCGTAGGCGACGTTGTCATAGATCGACTTGGGGAAGGGATTGGGCTTCTGGAACACCATGCCGACGCGGGCGCGCAGTTCGACCACGTCCAGGTCCTGGGCGTAGATGTCCTGCCCGTCGAGTTCGATCTTGCCACCGACCTTGGCGCCTTCGATCGTGTCGTTCATGCGGTTGATGCAGCGCAGGAAGGTCGACTTGCCGCAGCCCGACGGCCCGATGAAGGCGGTGACGGCGCGGTCGGGGATGTCGATCGAGATGCCGTGCAGGGCCTGCTTGGCGCCGTAATGGACGGTCACGTCGCGGGCGGTAAGACGAATATTGGGCTCGATCATATCCATGGGGTCCAGTTTGGCGCTGAGGCTCTTGGCAGCGGTCGGCTTAACTTTTCCAGCAAGCAAATCCATTTTGAGGCTCCTTCGCGGATTGTAGTCCTGCGGACTTCAATCCGCTCGTTGTTTCTTTGGCATGTCCTGGTCGAAAAACCGGCGACCACTTGTTCGGGACAAGCCCCTAAGCGCGCTTTTCAAGGCGGGATCGCAGGAAGATTGCGATGGCATTGAGGGTGATCATGAAAGCCAGCAGCACCATGATGGCGGCGGATGTGCGCGGCTCAAAGAAATTGCGGTTCTCATTGCCCTGCCAGAGATAGATCTGCACGGGCAGGGCAGTGGCCTGCTCGATGGGCGTGGCGGGGACCGAGGCCACAAAGGCATTCATGCCGATGAGCAGGAGCGGTGCCGTTTCGCCCATCGCCTGCGCCACGCCGATAATGGTTGCGGTGAGGATGGACGGGAAGGTGACCGGCAGGACGTGGTGGAACACCATCTGTGTCTTGCTGGCACCCATGCCAAGCGCGGCCTGGCGCAGGGCCGGGGAAACGCCCTTCAAGGCGGCGCGGGTGGCGATGATGATGGTGGGCAGGGTCATCAGGGTCAGCACGAGGCCACCAGCCAGCGGGGCGGAGAGCGGCAGGCGGAACCAGTTGATGAAGACGGCGGCGCCGAGCAGGCCGAAGACGATGGAGGGCACGGCGGCGAGGTTGTTGATGTTGACCTCGATGAGATCGGTAAGACGCGACTTGGGCGCAAACTCTTCGAGATAGATGGCTGAGCCAACCCCGAGCGGAACGGCGAGCACGATGACGATCAGCATCATCCAGAAGGTGCCCATCAGCGCGCCGAGCAGACCGGCGGATGCCGGGGCGGAGCGGCTGTCGACATTGGTGAACAGCGACCAGGCAAAGCCCTGGGTGATGATGCCGTTGGCTTCGAACGTGTCGATCAGGCTGCGAGCGGCGGGGGGAAGCTGCTGCTGGGTGTCGCCCAGGTCACGGTTGATATTGCCCTTGACCCAGTTGTCAGCATTGGCCGAGGCCAGCAGGTCGACTTCGGCGGTCTTGCCGAGCAGGTCGGGATTTTCGACGAAGAGCTGGCGCACGCGGTGGCGGGCGTCGGTTTCGACGACGGTCAGCAGCTGGCGGCTATCGATCTCAAGATCCGCCGGCGCGGCTTTGCGCAAGGCGGCCTCGATGACATTGTTCCAGTTCAGCATCGCCACCTGGCGTTCCCAGGCGAGGCGGGCAGAGCGGAAATCGGCATCGGACTGGCCCGCAGCGCGCACCGGGGCGGGCTCGACCTTGATCAGTTCGGGATCGAAGCTGACCTCGAGATGAATGTTGGACTGGGTAAAGGCGGGGATGCCCTTGCGCAGCACGTCGGTGAACAGCAGCGCCACGAAACCCAGTGCCAGGCAGATGGCAATGATGCCGAAGGCGCGGAAGAGACGTTCGCCGGTATGGCGACGGGTGAGGCCGTCACGCACCAGTTTGCGGCGTTCGGCGGCGGAAGCGAGCGTGGTGTCGGTCATTCGTACTGCTCCCGGAAGCGGCGGACGATGTAGAGGGCGACGATGTTGAGGCAGAGCGTCATGATGAAGAGGGTGAGGCCCAGCGCAAAGGCGACGAGCGATTGCGGGCCGGTAAAGTCGGTGTCGCCGGTCAGCTGGTTCACGATCGAGACGGTGATGGTAGAGACCGGCTCCAGCGGATTGCCGCGCAGGATCGGGGCGTTGCCGGCGGCGAGCACCACGATCATGGTTTCGCCGATGGCGCGGCTGACGGCGAGCAGGAAGGCACCGACAATGCCGGGCAGGGCCGCAGGCAGCAGCACGTTGCGGATGGTTTCCGACTGGGTGGCGCCCAGGCCATAGGCGCCATCGCGGAGCGAGCGCGGCACCTGGTTGAGAATGTCGTCGGAGAGCGAGGAGATGAAGGGGATGATCATCACGCCCATGACGAGGCCCGCAGTGAGCGCCGAGGTGGCGCTGATCGGCAGGCCGATGGCATTGCCGAAATCACGCAGGAACGGACCGACCGTCACCAGGGCGAAGAAGCCGTAGACGATGGTGGGGATGCCGGCGAGGATTTCGATGATCGGCTTGACGATCTTGCGCACATTGGCGTGGGCATATTGGTTGAGGTAGATGGCGGCCATCAGCCCGACGGGCACGGCCACCAGCATGGCGATGGCCGAGATCATCAACGTGCCCGAGAGCAGCGGCAGCAAGCCATACTGGCCGGCATCACCGGCACCCGTGGAGCTGAACTTGGGGGCCCAGACGGTGCCGAAGAAGAAGTCCAGCGGGTTGATGAAGGTAAAGAAGCGGAAGGCTTCGGTGACCAGCGAGGCGACGATGCCCAGCGTGGTCAGGATCGCGACGCCGGAACAGGCGATGAGCAGCCAGGAAATGAAGCGCTCGACCTCGTTGCGGGCCCGCAGCCGCGGGGTGATGCGGCGCTGCGCATAGAGCAGGCCGAGAACGCCCAGCCCGGCGGCAGAGGCGATCATGATAAGGAAGGAGAGGAGCTGGAAGCGGGCGAGGTTCTCGCCGGCAGCCTGCTCGAAGGGGCGGAGTTCACCGGTGACGCCAAAGCCGGATGCCAGGTCGCGGATGCGCTGCATCTGCTGGTTGAGGCCAGTCTGGTCGAGGCTCTGCAGCACGTCGCTGGGGATCTGCGAGACGGTGTACCAATGGGTGACGCCGGGCGAGAAGAAGGCCCAGATCGCCAGCACCAGCAGGGCAGGAACCAGGGTCCAGAGCACAACCAATGTGCCGTGATACTGGCCGCGAGAATGGACGCGCACGCCGTTGGGCGTGGCCAGCGATCGGCTTTTGGACCAACCGAGCTGATAGGCGAAGCCCAGCAGCACGAGGAGAAGTCCGGCGACGATGATTGTGTTCACTTTGACGCTTTCCTGGCTGGCCCGGAAGAGAAGCGGGCCGCCGGGTGATCCGGCGGCCCCTCAGAGCGATTACTTGGCGGCCTGGAAGGCGGCCAGGACTTCGGCGGTCTTTTCAGCCGGCTGCGGGATCAGACCGGCGGATTCGAGAATGCCGCCCTGGCCCGAAACGGCGTCGGACAGGAAGTATTCGGTGTATTCGGCAAGGCCCGGAATGGTGCCGATATGCTGACCCTTGACGTAGAAGTACAGCGGACGGCTGACCGGATATTCGCCCGAGGCGACGGTGTCGAGCGACGGGGTGACGCCGTCGATGGTGGCGACCTTGAGGGTGTCCTTGTTCTGCTCGAAGAAGGACAGGCCGAACACGCCAACAGTGTTGGGGTTGGAGGTCAGGCGAGCCAGGGTCTCGGTGTAGTCACCCGAGATCTCGACCACGACGTCCTGGCGGAAGGTGGTTTCGACGGCTTCGAGCTCTTCCTTGGACAGGCCTTCCGGCAGGCCGGCAGCTTCGGCGCCCTTCTTGACGACCTTCTCCTGGAACACTTCACGGGTGCCGTGGTTGGAGCCCGGGATGGCCAGAGCGATCGGCTGGGCCGGCAGGGACGCGTCGATCTGGTCCCAGGTGGTGTAGGGATTGTCGACGAGCTGGCCGTCGACCGGCACCTTGGCAGCAATGGCCTTGAACACCTGGACCGGGGTCAGGGCGAAATCGGCGCCCGAAGCGGCGGAGGCGAAGACGATGCCGTCGAAGCCGAACTGGACTTCGCGGATGTCGGTCACGCCATTGGCGGTGCAGGCTTCGCGCTCGCTGTCCTTGATCGGACGGCTGGCATTGGCGATGTCGATGGTGTTTTCGCCGACGCCTTCACAAAACTGGCGGAAGCCGCCGCCGGTGCCGCCCGAACCCACGACCGGGGTCTTGAACTCGGGGAAGGTGGCGCCGAACTCTTCGGCCACGATCGAGGCGAAGGGGAGGACGGTGGACGAGCCGGCGATCTGGATGGTGTCGCGCGACTGGGCAAAAGCCGGGGTGCCGAAGGCGGCGAGCGCGATCACGGCGGCGCTGGCGAAAAGTGCGGTTTTCATTGAAAGTTCCCTTTCGGAATTCGGTTTCCAACATGGCCAGCCGAAGGATCGGGCCGCCTTGTGACGCGGCAGACCATAGGAGTGCTCGGCGACAGTTTTATTGCGGTTGCGTGACTGGTTTGTGACGGTATAAAATATTGAAAAGATGGGTGTTTTTCCACTGATCGCATTGCGTATCCGCGTTTTGTGACATGTTGTCACCAGCGCTTTGATGGGGACTCTGACGCAGGCTTGCCGTGGCGGTGGGCGTGGGAGGTTCTGCCTGCTCTAGCGCAGCAGCGGGCGCAGGTCGGCCTGAAGCTTGCGCATCAAGGGCAGGAAATGGGCGATCATGCGTGAGGTCGGGGCGCGGGCAGTCTGGGCGCCGATATTGAGGGCGGCGACCACCGCCCCACCGGCATTGAACAGCGGCACGGCGATGGAGCAGAGGCCCAGCTCCAGTTCCTGGTCGATCACCGCAAAGCCCTGGGCGGCGATGACTTCGAGCTCGGTGACAATATCAACGAGATTGGCCTTGGTGTGGGTCGTGTACGCCACGATATCCGAGCGGGCGAGGATGGATTGTGCTTCGCCCGGAGGCAGTGCGGCCAGCAGAATGCGGCCCATGGAGGTGCAATAGGCCGGCAGCCGCGCGCCGGGCGCCAGATTGATCGACATGACGCGGCGGGTCGAGGCACGGGCGACATAGAGGGTATCGGTGCCGTCGAGCACCGCCGCCGAAGTGCTCTCATTGGTGGCGCGGGACAATTCCTCGAGAAAGGGCTGGATCAGCCGGGGCAGCGAGGTGGTCGCGAGATAGGAATGACCCAGATGCAGCACGCGCGGCGTTAGCTCGAAAAACTTGCCGTCATAGGTGGCATAGCCGAGATGGGCGAGCGTCAGGAGGCACCGCCGTGCAGTGGCCCGCTCGAGCCCGGTGCGCTGCGCGACCTCGGTGATCGACATGCGCGCATGTTCCTCATCGAAGGATTCGATGACCGAAAGCCCTTTGATCAGCCCATTGATGAGGTCACCCTGGCGCATGCGTTCGCTTTTCGACATTTGTGCGAATGGCGCACAGTCTAGTGGTGGGCAGCCGGGATGTGAAGGCTTGGCGCGGCTGGGTGTTAGTGGTGCACTATGGCTTCTTGGCGGAAGGTATCACACCCCCTTTGACAGCCGCCCCGACCCTGCTATGAGGCACAGCAAGGGCCTATAGCTCAATGGTTAGAGCCGACCGCTCATAACGGTCTGGTTCCAGGTTCGAGTCCTGGTGGGCCCACCAGGTATAGCGGCGGTTTCCGAGGAATCGGGAGCCGCCGCTTTTGTTTTCGGGTCAGTCGGCGGCGAGGGCCTGGCAATCGACTTCGATGGCGGCGCCGAGCGGGATGGCCGGGACGACGAGGGTGGAACGGGTTGGCGGGCTCTGTGGGAAGACCTCGCGGAACACTTCGTTCATCGGGGCGAAATCATCGACGCTGGTGACGAGGACTATGCACTTGACCGTCTGGTCGAGTGTGGTGCCGGCCTGTTCGAGAATGGTTTTCACATGGGCGAAGGCCTGGCGTGCTTCGGCCTGGATGCCGCCGGGGACCAGTTCTGACTTGCCGGGAACCGTGCCGAGAACACCGCCGACATAGACCATGTCGCCAGCACGGACCGCACCGGAATAGGGCAGGCCATCGACCACCGGCGATGGGTAGGCGATGCGCTCGCCGGCCTGAGCCAGAGGTGCGGCGGCGAAGGAAAGGGCAACAGCGGCAGCGAGGCCGAGCATCTTCAGATTGGGCATGGTGGTTTCCTCATTGGGTCAGGTTGCAGTCCGGTCGGCCAGGTCGGCGTCATGCAGGCGCCGTTGCCAGAAGGGGTGGCTCGTAAAGCGCCGTTCGCGCGCATAGATGCTGCGGCGTTCGCCGAGATAGTGTTCGACGCCGAGGCGGAGGCGGGTCGCATAGTCGGCTAGAGCGTCGTGGTCGCCCCCTATGGCCTTTGCGGCAGCCTTTGCCGCTTCCACACCGGTCCAGAGCGCGGTGGTCATGCCATGGGCCGAGAGCGGGTCGAAGGAAATGGCGGCGTCGCCAACCGCCAGCCAGTCGGAACCGGCGGCCTGCTCAAGCCAGACTGTGCCGGCGCTGGCGAGCCCTGGAGGGCCGGACAGCGCGTAGCCGGCGCTTTCGACCCATTGGGAGATGTAGCGCGTGTCGGCCACGAGCGCCTGCCACAGGTCGGGGCGTTGGCCGATGCGGCGCGGCAAGAGGTCCGGATCGGAGTAGAAATTCAGCGCCAGCCGGCGATCAGCGAGGAGTGTGGCGTACCACCAGCCGCCCGAAACGGCCTCGATGATGGTGGCCGGGGTCGGGTCGATGTCGGTTTCGACCTGCGAGAGAAAGGCATAGGCGGCGACGAGGCGATCGACGCGCTTCTGTCGAGCCTGCGCGCGGCCCAACAGGCTTTTGCGGCCGGTGGCATCGATGACGAGGTCGGCTGATAAGGTGGCGCCGCTGGCGGTGGATAGAGTCCAGGCGCCGGGCTGGCGTTGCACGGTCAGAACAGTGTCGCGGAGGCGGGTGATATCGGCAAGCGCGGCTGTCTCGGCGATCAGGCTTGCCTCGAAGCGTGGCCGGTCGATGACATGACCGAGGCCGCCGGGCTGGGCGGCGGCATGGCGTTCGAGCAGGGCATCGCTGCCCCAGGACGTGTAGCTGGCCTGGGATTGCCGATGGGCGGGATCGGCGAGGAGAGCGCCCAAGCCCAGTTCATCGAGCAATGGCAGCGCGGCGGCGGCGAGGCTTTCGCCCGGCTTATCCTCGAATACGGTTTCTGGCGCGATCCATGCGACCGCAATGCCCTGTTGCGCCAGCGTCAGGGCGGCGGCGCAGCCGGCAATGCCGCCGCCGATGACGGCGACGGGCCAATGGGATCGAGGGGGCGCTGACATGGCGGTGGCGCCGTGGGTCAGCCCATGTCGCCGTCGTCAGCGACCCAGTCAAAACGCTGCTCCATAGAGCCGCGACCGACTTCCACGAACAGCTGTTGCGGGATGGCTTCGGGGCGGTCGGGATCGGTCGGGCCGGGGCGCTGCACCACAAAACCCATCTGTTGCCAGACGGCGATCATGTTGCGGATGCCGTCCCAATAGCTGGCATTGGCGTGATAGCCGATGCCCGGCACGCCGCGGGCCCACCAGACGCGGTTTTCGAAGAATTTCACCCGCTGCTCGGCGCTGAGATCGGTGCGCATCAGCTGGTTGTAGTGCTCCTCGGGCAGCACATCGACCGGCAGCAGGGCCGGCCACCAGACCGGCACCGGGAAATCGGTCTGCATGGCGACGCGCTGGCAGCTGAAGGCGTCGGGCTGCCAGGGCAGGCCCATCCAGCGGGTGAGGTCGCCGGCCATTTGCGGGCCGATCGGGGCGTCCTCACCGGTCGTGGCGGTGGTGAAATCCAGGATGCGGCCGACATTCTGCACCAGCGAGGCGCGATTGCCACGGGCGATGCGGAAGGCTTCGGCCTCGGGGTCGGCAGCACGGGCATAGAGCGCGGGCAGGCGCAGATAGTAGGAGAGCTCGACGCCGGGATGGAAGGCGCCCCCGGAGCAGGGCTCGAGCGCGGCTTCGGTCAGGGCATGGGGGCGCTGCTCGACCGGCAGCTGGTCGAGGTCGGTGACCTGGTCGAGCGCCACGTCGGCGAAGTCGTTGTCAAAGGCGCCTTCAGCCCAGAGGCGCAGGCGTTCATATTGCAGTTTGGGGAACTGGAACCACTGCAGCGGGCTGCCATTATGATCGACGCCATCGCCCGGCATCAGCGGGATCTTGAAGTGCTCTTCCTTATAGGCGTTGGGGCCCATATTGTAAGGGTCGCGGAAAGCCGAAAACACCTTTTGGCGAAACGCCTTGTTGGCTTCGCTTGGGTCGGCGAGCTGGGCCAGATAGGCCTCGCTCGAGAAGTCGCCGACATCCAGCCAGCCCTGGCGCAGATTGGAGGCCGCTGAGACCCATTCCATCAGCGCCAGGCGCCGGAAGGTGGGATAGATGTGCTGGCGGAAAGAGAGCGGCGTGGCCGGCGGCTCGACCCACTTCTGCTCCCAGTTCATGTTCTCGATCACGTCGTAAAGCGTGCTGATCGAGGGGATTTCCGGGGCGAAATCGGGGCCGACACAGGCGATCCAGGCGCCGTCGGCATCGAGCACCTGACCATCGGGCAGGGTGACCTTGGCGTCCACCGGGCCATCGCACCAGTCGTCGTGCCAGCCGTCATTGTCGGCAAAATTGGTGATGGCGGTGCCGCGTGGCGAGCGGGAGATACCATCGGCCGGAACCACCAGCAGGCGGCCGTCGGCATCGGTGCGCACCTGGCCCAGGCCGACATCGACGCTGTCCCAGAAGCGGCCCTTCATGGCATAGGCGCTGTCCTCGCCGGTCCAGTTCACCTCGGTGCCTGAGATCGTCACCGCGCCGGGATCGATGACCAGCATCTTTTCGCGCTGCTCATTGCTGGCGAAATACTGATTGCGCATGCGGGTCGGCATGCCGGGCGCATTGGCGCCGTTGTCGTGGGCGTTGACGAAGCCGTACCAGGCGGCCTTGGTGTTGGCGACATGGACGCGCCACTCGATCTTGGCATCGGCAGCGGTCAGTTCCTTGATCACCCGGCCCTCGGCGTCGAAGGCAAAAACGCGGAAGCGCTGCACCTGCTTCTTGATCAGCGAACTGCCATCCTTGAAACCGCCTTCGGGATTGGCGGGGACGCCGGGCAGTTCGGGGGCGTAGAACCATTTCTGGCTGCCACCGACGCGGCTGATGCCGAGGGCGGGATAGATGCCGACACGGGCGATGGCGGCGCCTTCTGGCGCGGCTTCGATCGCTGGCGTCGCTGCGACGGCCAGCTTGGGCACGAAGGGCAGGCCGAAAGCCGCCATGCCCGTTACCCCGGCAATGCCCGCCAGGAAATCGCGCCGCCGAATCGTCTTGGTGTCAACCATCTGTCCCTCCTCAAAAATCACAATTTCTTAGGCCCGAGAGATTTGCCAATGTGTAAACGGCAGCCTGCGGTTCCTATCGATGTGCCATGACGAGGCGAAGGCAGCGGCAATTGCGCCCTTGCCGAAGCCAGCATGGTTCCGGCAGATAGGGGTATTGCGCCGCATCGATGCTGATGCCGCCCACGCAATTTTCTTCGTTCATCGCCGTCCTGCGGATGGCATTGGGGTTCGTCGAGCCCAGATTGCCGGATAGACTATGACCACCATTCTTCGGGCCGAGATCGAGACATTTGCTGTCGCGGGGCGCTTTACCATTGCGCGGGGCAGCCGCACCGAGCAGCGCGTGGTGCGGGTAGAGCTCGAACGGAACGGCGTGGTGGCGCTGGGCGAATGCGTGCCCTATGCGCGTTACGGCGAAACGCCGGAAGAGACGCTGGCGACCATTTTGGCGCTGGGGCCACAGATCGCCGCCGGCCTGGATCGGGCGCAATTGCAATCGGCATTGCCGCCGGGTGCGGCCCGCAATGGTATCGATTGTGCCTTCTGGTCGCTGGAAGCACGGCTGGCGGGGGCCGATATTGCGGATCTGGCGGGCGTCGATTGGCCCAAGACTATGACTACCGCCTTTACCATCAGCCTCGATACGCCCGAAGCGATGGCGGCGGCGGCGCAGAAGGCTGCACATATGCCGCTGTTGAAGCTCAAGCTCGGCGCGGCGGGCGATCTCGAGCGGCTGGCGGCGGTGCGCGCTGCCGTGCCGAAGGCGCGGCTGGTAGTCGATGCCAATGAGGGTTGGGCCGTTGCTGATCTGCCGGCTTTGCTTGCGGCCTGCGCCGATGCAGGGGTGGAGCTGGTTGAGCAGCCGTTGCCGGCGAGCGACGATGCCGCCCTGGGCGATATTGAACATGCGGTGCCGGTCTGCGCCGATGAAAGTGCCCATGCGCTCAAGGGCTTGGAGGCCCTGGTGGGCCGTTATGATGCCATCAACGTCAAGCTCGACAAGACCGGCGGCTTGACCGAGGCGCTGGCGGTGGCGCGGCGGGCCGAGGCTCTGGGGCTGTCGATGATGGTGGGCTGCATGCTCAGCACCTCTCTGTCCATGCTGCCCGCCTCGGTGCTGGCCGGTTTCGCCCGCTGGGTCGATCTCGATGGCCCGCTGCTGCTGGCCCATGACCGGCCAGGCGGCCTGCGCTTTGCCGAAGGGGTGATCGATCGCTCGGGCGCAACGCTTTGGGGATAGTGTGCATCCCTATTTCGGGTGCGTGACGTCGCGCGTCTTTTGCAGCGCATCTACTGTCTGTTCGTAGCGCAGATGCGCGACGCCGAGGAACAGGCAGTCGACAATGGCCAATTGGGCAATGCGGCTGACCATGGCTCCGGCGCGCAATCGGCTTTCGCGCGCATGGCTGATCAGCCGTTCATCGGCGGCCTGGGCCAGGGGCGAATCGGCTGCGCCGGTGATGGCGATGGTGAGCGCCCCGGCCTGGCGGGCGATTTCGAGATAGCGCACGGTATCGGCAGTGTTCCCGGAATGGGAAAAGCCGATGGCAATGGTTCCCGGCGGCGACAGCAGCGCCGCGGACCAAGCCTCATGCGGATCGGCCATCAGGAAGGCATTGCGGCCGACGCGGAACAGCTTGTGGTGCAGGTCCTGGGCCACAAACTGGCTGGCGCCGATGCCGAAGAGCAGGATGCGCTGGGCGGTGTCGAGGGCGGCGACCACGCGTTCCAGCGCGGTGAAATCGAGGCTGGAGACGGTTTCGTCAATGGCCAGCATTTCCAGCGTTGCGACCTTGGAGGCCATTTCCTGCAGCGTGTCCGAGCGGGCGATCTCCGCGCCCAGCGTCAGGCCGGGCCCATATTGTGCCGCCTCGCGCCCCAGTTCGGTGGCCAGTGACATGCGCAGCTGCGCATAACCGGAAAGGCCCAGCGTCCGGCAGAAGCGCACAATGGTGGCGACCGAGGTTTTGCAGGCGGTGGCGAGATCGGAAATGGTCTTGTCGAGCACCACGCCCGGATTGTCGCGGATGACCGAGGCCACCCGTTGCATGGCGGGGGTGAACTTGTCGGCGGATGCCTCGATGGTCGACTGAATGCCCACTCTTTTCGTCCCCGCTCTCTCCCAGGCGTCGCGGGCCGGGCAGGGCGACGCGAACGGGCGGAACAGTACAGAAATTTCCGGCGCTGTGAAACAAAAGTTCAGACTTGTTGGAAAGTCTGAAAATCGTTGACAGGCAGGCTCCAGACTTCCTAGGCTTCATCCCAAGGTCACGCTCGCCCTCGGCCTCTGCGGCCGGTCGGTTGCGGGAGAGGGAGGGGTGGCCAGGACAGCATTTGCACTCCGCTTCTGGGCGGAACGCTATCCAAAGGAGGGATACGACAATGCAATGGACCACGCCGCGCAAGCTGATCGCCGGACTTGCCATCGCCACCGCGCTTTCGACCTCGGTGTTTGCCCTGCCGGTACAGGCTGCGAGCCTGCGCATGGCCTGGTCGCAGGACGCCACCGGTCTTGACCCGCACAAGCAGACGGCCTTCTCGTCGCTGCGCCTGCTCGAACTCATCTATGAGCCGCTGGTGCGCCTCGATGCCGAGCTGAACGTCGTTCCCGCCATCGCCACGAGCTGGGAATTCGCCTCCGACGCCAAGACGCTGACCTTCAAGCTCGACCCCAACGCCAAGTTCACCAATGGCGCGCAGGTCACTTCGGCAGACGTGAAGGCCTCGTTTGAGCGTATCCTCGACGAAGCCACCTCCGCCGCTGCCCGCTCCAACTTCCTGTCCATCGCCAGCATCGATACACCCGATGCCGAGACGGTGGTGTTCAACCTGTCCACTGCTGACGTGCCGATCCTGGTCGCCATGGCCACGATCAATGCCGCCATTCTGCCGGCCAGCGAAATCACCGCCGGTAGCGTCGGCACCACGGCTTTGGGTTCGGGCCCGTTCAAGCTCGATTCCTGGGAGCCCAATGCCAAGGAAGTGCTGAGCGCCAATGCCGACTGGGCCGGTGGCGACCTTGCCATCGATGGCATCACCATCTCCGTGCTGCCGGACGAAACCGCGATCCTCGCCTCGCTGCGCGCCGGCCAGACCGACTTCGCGCTGCTGAACGACCCGCTGGTCGCCACCATGGTGCCGAGCGAGCCGAACCTCGAGCTCAACCGCGTCGGCGTGCTGGCCTACAACGTGCTCCAGCTCAACCCGTCGCGGGCGCCGATGGACAATCTCCTCGTGCGTCAGGCCATGTCCTGCGCCATCAACCGCCAGGAAATCATCGACGCGGCGCTGGCCGGCGAAGGCAAGGTGACCGGCCCCCTGACCATGCCGGCCTTCGCCCAGGATCCGAGCACGCTGTTCTGCTATGAGCAGGACGTCGAGAAGGCCAAGGCGCTGATGGCCGAGGCTGGTGTCGATGGCTTCACCGCCAAGGTGATCGCCGCTACCGGCGAGCCGCCGGTTGCCGCCTCCGAAGCCCAGGTGCTGCAGGCCCAGCTGGCCGAAATCGGCATCAATCTCGAAATCGAGATCATGGAACTCAACGTCTATGTCGACACCTGGCTCAAGGGTGATTTCGACATGGCCGTGGCCCAGAATGGCGGCCGTCCGGACCCGTTCCCGATGTATAACCGCTATTTCACCAAGGACGGCAATCTGGTGAAGGTCTCGAACTTCACCGATGACGAGCTCGATAGCCTGATGAAGCAGGGCCAGGCCGAAACCGATCCGGCCAAGCGCGTCGAAATCTTCCACACCTTCGAAAGCCGCCTGGCCGAGCTTTCGCCCTGGCTGTGGCTCTCGACCGGCTACAGCTACACGGCCCAGCTCAAGACCGTCACAGGCTTTGAATCCTCGCCGACAGGCACGCTGTTCGGCCTGACCAAGGTGTCGATCCAGTAAGATCAGCCTTTTCCAAATTGCTCCTCCCCTCTTCACGGAGGGGAGGGGTTTGGCCTTCCTGGCCAGCCACTCCTGAACGGGAGGCGGCGAGGTGGCTTTGCTGTCCGATTGTGTTTGAATGAAGCAGGTACGGAGAACGACTTGCCATGAATTATGTGGCGCAGCGCCTGCTGACATTCCCCTTCATCCTCCTGGGCGTGTCGATCCTGGTCTTCGTGTCGATCCGGCGGATCCCGGGCGATGCGATCATCGCCATGCTCGGCACCGAGGCCGGCATGATGACCCCGGCGCAACGCGCGGCGCTGGCGGCCTATTTCGGCATCGATCAACCGGTCTGGATCCAATATTGGCGCTGGCTCTCCGGCCTGTTCCAGGGCGATCTCGGCATTTCCTCGATCTATGCAAAGCCGGTGCTCTCGGTCATTCTCGAGCGCTTTCCGCTGACCCTGCAGCTGGCGCTGATGTCCATGGTCATCGCGCTCAGCGTCGGCGTGCCGCTTGGCGTTCTGGCCGCGACGCGCAATGAAAAGCCCACCGATCTCGTGGTGCGCATCCTGGCCATGCTTGGCCAGTCGACGCCGGCCTTCGTCATCGGCATTCTCATCATCTATGTGCTCTCGGTCTATTTCGGCATGGTGCCGGCCATGGGTACGTTCACCCCGCTTTTCGTCGATCCTCTGGCCAGTATCGGGCAATTGTTCTTCCCGGCGGTGACGCTGGGCTTTGCCTTCGCCGCCTCGGTCATGCGCATTTCGCGCTCGGCCATGCTCGATGTCCTGAGCGACGACTATATCCGCACCGCCCGTTCCAAGGGCGCCTCGTCGATGAGCGTGGTGTGGCGCCATGCGCTGCCCAATGCGCTGATCCCAGTGGTGACGCTGTCGGGGGTGGAGTTCGGCTACCTCCTCGGCGGCGCCGTCATCGTCGAACAGATTTTCGCGCTGCCGGGCCTTGGCCGGCTGGTGCTCGATGCCATTACGCAGCGCGACTATGCGCTGGTGCAGGGAACCGTCTTGTTCATCGCCTTCAACTTCCTCGTCGTGAACCTTCTGGTCGATCTGGCCTATGTCGCTCTCGATCCGCGTATCCGGTTGGGAGGCCGCTGATGGGCAAGGTATTTTCCGCGCTGATCCGGCATCCGTCCGGACGCATCGGCGTCTTCATCATCGGCCTCTACCTCATCGCCGCCCTTCTGGGCGCGCTGGGGCTGACCCCCAACAATGCGCTGAAGCAGTTCATGCTCGACCGGCTGAAGCCGCCCAGCGCCAGCTTCTGGATGGGCACCGACCTGCTCGGTCGCGACACCTTCAGCCGGCTGATGGTTGGTATCGGCCAGTCGATGATCATCGCCTTCCTCTCGGTGGCGGTGGCAACCATTGCCGGAACCATTATCGGCCTGCTCGCGGCCTGGTGGGGTTCGCTCTGGGACGGCATCCTGATGCGCATCATGGATGTGCTGCTGGCCTTTCCGGCAATCCTTCTGGCGCTCTTGATCATCGCCATTGTCGGCCCGGGCACCTTCACCAGCGTCGCCGCCATCGGCATCGTCTATACGCCGATCTTTGCCCGCGTGGTGCGCGGGCCGGCGCTGTCGCTGAAACAGCGCGATTTCGTCGACGCCGCGCGCACCTTCGGCAGTTCGCAGCGCTATATTCTGACCCGGCACCTGTTGCTGAACCTGGTCGCGCCGCTGGCGGTGCAGGTGACCCTGGCACTGGCCTGGGCCCTGCTGACCGAGGCGGGGCTGTCCTTTCTCGGGCTGGGCACGCAGCCACCGACGCCCTCGCTCGGCCTCATGCTGTCGGAAAGCAAGAATCTCATGCAGCAGGCGCCCTGGCTGATGATCTTCCCGGCGCTGACCATCATGCTCGGCATTTTGGGGTTCAACCTCACCGGCGATGCCCTGCGCGATATTCTCGATCCGCGCACCCAGAGGAGGACGGCATGAGCACGCTGCTTTCCGTTCGCGATCTGCGCGTCGGCTTCGGCCGCGATCCCAGGGCCAATGAAGTGGTGCGTGGGGTCAGCTTCGACCTCGACCGGGGCCAGACGCTTGCCATTGTCGGCGAGTCCGGTTCGGGCAAGTCGGTGACAGCGCTATCGATCAATCGCCTTGTCGATTTCGGTGGCGGCACGGTCACCGGCGGCTCCATTCTCCTCACCCGGGAAGACGGCAGCGTGCTCGACGTGGCAAAGGCCCAGGAAAAGACCCTGCGCCATATTCGCGGCAGCGAAGTGGGGATGATTTTCCAGGAGCCGATGACCTCGCTCAATCCGGTGCACACGATCGGTGCGCAGATCGAGGAGGCGTTCAAGCTCAATCGCGGCCTTGTGGGGGCTGCGGCCAAGCAGGCGGCGCTCGATGTGCTCGATCGCGTGCGCATCCCCGATGCCAGGACGCGGCTCGGCTATTATCCGCATCAACTCTCGGGCGGCATGCGTCAGCGCGTCATGATCGCCATGGCGCTGGCCAGTGCGCCCCGCCTGCTGATTGCCGACGAGCCGACCACCGCGCTCGACGTGACGGTGCAGGCCCAGATCATGGCGCTGCTCGCCGAATTGCGTGCCGAGACCGACATGGCGATGATCTTCATCACCCACGATATCGGCCTTGTGGCCGGTATTGCCGACCGCATCATGGTGATGCAGCAAGGCGTGGCGGTGGAGCAGAACGATACCGGCGCGGTGCTCGATCATCCGCGGCACGACTATACCAGGCATCTGCTGCAGGCCGTGCCGCATTTCACCGCCGGGCAGTCGGTGCGCGAGGATGGCGCCCGCACCGAAACCCGGCAGCCGGTGGTGGCGGTGGACGATCTGGTGGTGCGGTTTGCTGTCGGCAAGGGGCTGTTCAAGCCAAAATCCGCCGTGCATGCCGTCGATGGCGTCAGCTTCGAATTGATGCCGGGCGAGACCCTGGCCATTGTGGGCGAGTCCGGCTCGGGCAAGTCGACCACGGCCAAGGCGCTGCTCGGCCTGGTGAGCCGGCAGCGCGGTGAGATCGCAACGGCGGCGGGGCGGTCGAAGCGTCCGATCCAGATGGTGTTCCAGGACCCGTTCGCTTCGCTCAATCCCCGGCTCAATGTCGAGGCGCTCTTGGCCGAGCCGTCCATCGCCAATGGCCAGAAGCTGGACGACACGCTGCGCAAGCGCATGGCCTTTCTGCTCGAACGCGTGGGCCTGCCGCAGGACGCGCTGGTGCGCTTTCCGCACCAATTCTCCGGTGGGCAGCGCCAACGCCTCTGCATCGCGCGGGCGCTGATGCTCAATCCCGACGTGGTGGTGCTGGACGAAGCCGTGTCGGCGCTCGACGTGTCGGTGCAGGCCAAGGTGCTGGACCTGCTGGTCGATCTGCAGCGCGAATTCGGGCTGGCCTATCTCTTCATTTCCCACGACATGGCGGTGGTGGAGCGCATCGCCCACCGGATTGCGGTCATGTATGCCGGGCAGGTGGTCGAGATCGGCGACGCACGCGCTGTGCTCTCCGACCCGCAACACAGTTATACCAAGCGACTGATCTCGGCTGTTCCGGCGGTGGAGCGGCGCAAGCAGCATTTTGCCGTCGACGTGACGCAGGTGCCCTCGCTGGTGCGCCCGGCCGGCTATGAGCCGCCCCCGGCAGCCTGGCGCGATGCCGGCGCCGATCATCGCGTGCGGCTGGAGGATGGACGATGAGCGCTGTGCACGATCAACTCGAGCGCGCCTTTGTGCCGCTGGACGCTGCCGTTGAGGCGGGCCGTATTCCCGGCGGCGTGCTGGGCGTGGTCGATGCATCCGGCAATCGCGCCGTGCGCGCCATCGGCTTCGCCCAGACCGTGCCGGAGCGCCGGCCGATGCGGGAGGACACCTGGTTCGATCTCGCCTCGATCAGCAAGGTGGCGTTCACCACCGACCGCATCATCGCGCTGGCGGCGGAAGGGCGGATCGATCTCGATGCGCCTTTGACCACGGTTCTGCCCGACTATCGACACTACAATCTCGACAATTGGGAACGTCGGGTCACCTTCCGGCAGTGCCTCGGGCACCAGACGCCGTTTCCGGCGGTGTTCCCGCTCTACACCTATGGCCGCGATCCCGACCTGTTGCGTACCTTCCTGTTGCAGCACGAGTTTGCGGCGGGGCCATCGGTCTATTCCGACATCAACTATATCCTGCTCGGCCTCGCGCTGGAGCGCATCGAGGGCAAATGGATCCGCGATATGGACCCCGGCCCCGGCTTTGCCTGGTCGGCCGAACCGGCCAATGCGGCGGCGACCGAGGACTGCTACTGGCGCCACCGCGTGCTGGTGGGCGAGGTGCATGACGACAATTGCTCGGCGCTGCAGGGCGCCGGCCATGCTGGGCTCTTCGGCACGGTGGCCTCGATGCTCGATTTCGCCGCCGACAAGCTGGCCAATGCCGGTTCGGACGCGCTCATCCGCACGCCGCTTTCGGCGCGGCGCACCCATGGCTGGGAACGGCCCTATGACGGCTGGTCGGGCGGCGAATTGTGCACACCCCAAACCATCGGCCATACCGGCTTTACCGGCACCGGCATCTGGATCGACTTCGCGCGCGGCCAGGCCTGGACCCTGCTGACCAACCGGGTGCACCCCACGCGCCATTTCGACAGCGGCATCTTTGCGCTGCGCCGGGCCGTGGGTGACCTGATCAACGCTGAATAGGAGACGGCGATGCAGCCGATCTGGGCCATTGGGCTGATGACGGGAACCGTGCTCGACGGCAATATCGACGTGGCCCTGTTGCGCAGCGATGGCGAAAGCGTCGACAGTTTCGGCGCCTATACGCTGGCGCCCTATCCGCAATCGATCCGCGACCTGCTCGAGGAAACCCTGGCACAGGCCCGCGTGTGGAATTTCGAGGGCCCCGAGCCTGCTATCTTCGCTGAAGCCGAAGATGCGCTGACCCGCGCGCAGTCCGCGGCAGTGCTCGATCTGGTCAAGCAGGCCGGCCTCATGCCTCAAGACATAGGCGTCATCGGCTTCCATGGCCAGTCCGTGCTGCATCGCGCTCCGCAGCCGGGACGCATCGGCGCGACGCGGCAATTGGGCAATGGCGCCCTGATGCATGAGCTCACCGGCATCAAGGTCGCCTATGATTTCCGCTCCGCCGATGTGCGCGCCGGCGGGCAGGGGGCGCCTTTGGCGGCGCTCTATCATCAGGCGCTGCTCAGGAAGATTGGCGCGACCGACGGCAAGACGGCGGTGCTAAATCTGGGTGGCGTCGCCAATGTCACCTTCTGGGATGGCAAGGACACATTGGTGGCCTTCGATACCGGCCCGGCCAATGCGCCAATCAATGATTTCATCAAGGGCCTTGGCCTGGGCGACATGGACCGCGATGGCGAGCGCGCCTTGCGCGGGACAGTGGACGAAGCGCGGCTCAAAAAGCTGCTGACCCACCCCTATCTCAGCGCGCCTTATCCCAAGTCGCTCGATCGTTTCGACTTCCTCTACACCATGGCCGATGGCCTCAATGCCGATGATGGTGCCGCAACGCTCACCGCGTTCACCACCGGCGCCGTGGGAAAGGCGCTCGATCTCTTGCCGCAGCGGCCGGAAAAGCTCGTCGTCTGCGGCGGTGGCCGGCACAATCCGGCGATCATGAAAATGCTGCCCGACCGGGCTGGCGTGGTGGCGGTGCCCGCTGAGGCCGTGGGTTGGCGCGGTGATGCCATCGAGGCGGAATGCTTCGCTTTCCTCGCGGTGCGCGTGCTGCGCGGCCTGCCCATCAGCTTCCCCACCACCACCGGCGCGCCGCATCCGCTGACCGGTGGCGTGCTGGCCGCCTGACGCCATGGATGCGCCGCTTCTGGAGCTGACTGAAACGCCTGATGCCGCCGATCTGGCAGCACTGGGCGCGAACCTCACGGCGTTCAACGATGCCGATGCCGGTCCCTCGGATCGGCGGCCGCTGGCGGTCTTCGTGCGCGGTGAGAATGGGCTGGTGGCGGGTCTGTCCGGCTATACGGGCTGGGGCTGGCTCTATGTGCAATGGCTCTGGGTCGATGAGAGCCTGCGCGGGCAGGGTATGGCCGGACAGCTGCTGGCAAAAGCCGAGGCGGAGGCCAGGCAGCGCGGCTGCCACGGCGCCTATATCGACACCTTTAATCCCCATGGCCTTCACGTCTACCAGAAGGCGGGCTATCAGGTCTTCGGAGAGCTGCCCGATTTTCCCAAGGGCCGCACTCGCACTTTCCTGTCCAAGAGCCTTTCATGAACCAGAGCACAAAGGGCGTCCTGCTGAGCGCCGGCGGCATTGCCATCATGTGCAGCATGGATGCCGTAGCCAAGGCGCTGGGCGGGCAGGTCTCCACCTTCCAGATCGTCTTCGTGCGCTTTCTCGGCGCCGCGATCTGGCTGGCTTTGTGGATCGTGTTGACGCGAGGGCAATGGCCAAAGCTTACGGATCTGGGACGGCAGGCGCTGCGCGGAGCACTGCTGGTGGCGACCGCCACGATGTTCTTCTACGCCGTCGGCCGCCTGCCGCTGGCGGTGGTGGCGGCGCTCGGCATGACGGCGCCGCTTTATGTGACCCTGCTCGGGGCCGTGGTGTTCAAGGAAAGGCTCAACGGGCCGGCCTGGCTGGCCTTGCTGCTCGGCGCATTGGGTGCGGGGATCATCATTCTGGGTGGTGATGGTGCCGAGATCGGCGCGGGTGCCGGTGAGCCGCTGGCCTGGGCCGCGGCGCTGCTGGCGCCATTCACCTATGCGCTGGTGCTGGCACTGCTGAAACATCACTCGAGCAGCGAGCAGCCGGCGGCGATGACGCTGGGGCAGTCGCTTGTCGCTGCCGTGCTGGTGTTGCCGCTGGCCTTTGGCCCATTGCCGGAGCTGACGCCGCCGACGCTGGGTCTGATGGGGCTGATCGGTTTTCTCGGCGCCGCCGGCTTTGTGCTGGTCATAAACGGGCTGCGGTTGATCCCCGTCTCGGTATTCGCGGTGATCGACTATACGGCTTTGCTGTGGGCGGCGGTGCTGGGCTTCGTCTTTTTCGGCGAAATTCCGCAACTGGCTTTCTGGGCCGGCGCCATTCTCATCGTCGGCGCCTGCGTGATCAATACCAGGCGCTCCGCACGGGCAGCGACGGCCCAATAAGGCGCCGCCGGGCGTCTCAGCCGTGTTTGTCTTCGTCCGGCTTTTCGATGGCGCCGCGGCTCTGCAGCTGGAAGGCGACCATGCTCCACAGCAGGGCCCAAGCGGCCCCCAGGCACCAGCCCGCCAGAATATCGCTGGGAAAATGCACGCCCATATAGAGACGGCTTAGCCCGACGATGAGGGTGAGGAAGACCGCGAGCGAGAAGATGAAGATGCGCTGCTGCCGCGTCGGCGCGAAACGCGAGAGCACGGCGCCCAGGGTCAGATAGGTTACCGCCGAAATCAGCGAATGGCCGCTCGGAAAGCTGGAGGTGAACTGGTGCGACATGACCTCGAGCTCGGGGCGGGGGCGGTTGTAGCTCATCTTCAGCACGGTGCTGAGAATGGTACCGGTGACGACCGACACGGCCACCACCGCCGCCTCGATGCGCTTGTGGGCCAGCAGCAGGTAGGAGCATACCCCGATAACGATCAGCCCCAGCAGCGCAAAACTGCCCAGGGAGGTGATATCGCGCACCATTTCGTGCATCCAGGTGGGGCCGATCACCTGATTGGGATTGGCCGGGTCGCGGAACAGCATGAGGATGGAGCGGTCGAAGGCCTCGACCTCGCCTTCGATCATCAGGTCGGCGATGAAGAGAAAGGTCAGCACCAGCCCCGAAACCAGGCCGATGGAGATCAGCAGCCTTGTCTCGTTGGTAACGAACTGGCGCAGTTTCTGGACGAGGGGGGAACGATTGAGCGTGTCGAACATCTGCTTCTCGGTTTGCCACTGGCAACGCCTGGTGCCACCAGACGTTCCGCGCTGCCCGATCAGGCGCGGCGCGTCGCCGATCTTGTGCTGATCTCGGCGCTCGAAAGCAAGTCATCGATAAAGGCCGGGCGATGGAACAGAAAGCCCTGGCCATAGCTGATGCCGGTATGGTCCTGGAGATAGAGCAGCTCGTTCTCGGTTTCGATTCCCTCTGCCACCACGCTGACATTGAGCGCCTTGCCCAATGACTCGATGGCCCGCAGGATCGATTGGTGGTCACCGCGATTGTCGATATCCTTGATGAAGGAGCGATCGATCTTGATCTCGTCGGCAGTGATATTGGCCAAGAGCGAAAGCGAGGAATAGCCAGTGCCGAAATCATCGATGGATATGCCGATGCCGGCGCTGCGCAAATGCGGCAGAACCTGAGACTGGAAGGCCTCGGCCTTGAGGAAGGATTCCTCGGTGAGTTCGAAGGTGAAACGCTCCGCCCGGCCCGAATTGGTCAATTGGCGGATGATCTGCTTCATGAAGCCGGGGCGCGAGGCCTGGTCGGCGGAGACGTTGAAGCTGTATTTGACACTGTCGCCGAAGCGGGCGTCGAGCGCCGGCAGACGGCCCAAAAGCTCTTCGAGTTGCATGCTGGCAATGCCGTCGAGCAGGCCCAGTTCACTCGCCGGCTGCAGGAAAGTGCCGGGGGCGTGGATGTGGCCGCGTTCGTCCACCCAGCGCACCAGTACCTCAAAGCCGAGGATCTGGCGGGTGCGGGTATCGAACTTGCCCTGCAGCACGCATTTGAACCGCTGATTTTCAAAGGCCTCGCGCAGGCGCTGTTCCAGCCGCAGCCGGTCCGACATGGCCCGGCCCAGCGAACGGCTGAAGAATTCGGTGCCGCCCTTGGACACGGATTTGGCGCGATACATGGCGGCGTCGGCATTGCGGCGCAGCGCCTCGTAGCTGGCGCCGTGGGTGGGATAGAGTGCCACCCCGATCGAACCCGAGGTCTTGATCTGCGTGCCTTCGATATCGAAGGGCCGTTCGAGCAGCTTGTGGATGCGCGCCATCAGTGCCGAGACGTCGCGCCGTTCCTCATAGGGGTCGAGCACGACGACGAATTCGTCGCCGCTGATGCGGCCGAGAATGTCGGATTTGCGGATCTGGGAGCGAATGCGGTTGGCCACCCCGGTCAGCAGCGCATCGCCCATGGTATGGCCGTAGAGGTCGTTGACGCGCTTGAAGTCGTCGAGATCGATGAAGGCCAAAGCCAGCTTCTCGTTCATGCCCCTCTCTGCGAGGCGGGCATCTACCAGCTCCTCGATATAGGTGCGGTTGGGCAGGCCTGTGAGCTGGTCGTGGTTGGCACGGAAGGCGAGCGTTTCCTGGCTTTCGGTGAGCTGATGCGTCAGCTGCTTGAGCCGCTGGCTTTCCACCTCGCTGCGCTGGGCGTTGCGGGCGGCAAGGGCGTGTGAGGCGAGCAGGGAAAATTTGCCGGCAAGCGCCACATGCGCGCGGTCGAAGCCCGGCTCGCCTTCTTTGCGCAGCAGGATCAGCAGACCCCTGCGCCCGCGCTGACCCAGCGGCAGATACAGCGCCGGCTGATTGCTGGCGAGCCTGGCATCGCCCGACAGCCGGCAGGTATCGAGTTCGTGGCTGGACAGCGTGGTGACGATCCGCCCGCTCAGCACCTTATTGATGCGGCTATCGGGCCGCCAACGCGATCCGGTGAGGCCGGGATCATTTGATGCCACGCAGTCGAGAATGTCCTCGCTGGGCGAAGCCTGCTCCAGCACGATGGCCAGTTGTGCCTCGAACATGGGCAGCAAGGCGTCGAAGACACTGGCAAAGGGGTCGTCGCCGCCGGGAACCACCAGCAGGGCATCGAGCGCATTGAGCAGGGTGGTGGCGTGTCCCTTTTCGCGGCGCAGCACATCGATCTCTCGCTGCATCGAGACGATGGTTTCCCGCAATTCCTCCGAATTGGCCATGTCAGCGCCCAAACGCAATCGCCGAGATCATGAGATTGCCATGGGCATTGTGTCCAAGCACCTGCCCCTGTTCGCCAAAGGTAAAGCAGCCGATAAAGGGACTGCCGTCAAAACTCTCGGCAATGGTGGTGGCGACCTCGTCCATCTGGTCGTCCACGGCCAGGCGGCAGCCGGCGCAGTAAACGACGAGACCGCCCGCAAGACTTTCAGGACCGCCCGACAGGCCGTTGGCGGCGGCGGTGGCAACCTTGCCGGCGCGTTCGACCAGCCGGGTCTTGTCACCGCGCATGCTGAACAGGGTTGTGCCCTCGGCGATATCGGCAAAGGTGCAGAGCGAACCATCGGCCAGCACCTGGTCGGGATGGACGACGAGATAGTGCGGCACATCGCCAATCTTGCCCACGTCGATACCCAATGGATGCATGGTGGTTTCCATCAGGATATTGCCACCGCCCAGCTTCTCGGCCACCGCGCCCTGGGTCCAGCGATTGTAGACCTGGGCTGCAGGCTCGCCGTCGATGGAGACGATGGTGCGACCGCGGGCGCTGGTGACGACCCCCGAACTGCCGAGCGGTTCATAGGCGACCTTGGTGACGACGCCGCTGGGGCCGGCCGGCTCGTAACCGCCCTGAAAGGCAAAGCTGATGCCGCCCGAGGAGAACAGTACCGCCACCACCAGTCCATGAGCCATGGGACCATCGGGGCCGAGTTGCCGCCAGCGTCCGGCCACGGTGTTGTCGGCAGAACTGCCGCCAATGATGGGGCAGCGGTCGCCGACGACGCGGCGCAGGCCCTCGATCACCAGCTCTTCCTGGCCGGGGGCCTGATACACCCAGACCAGTTCGGGCAGCTCGCCGGGGCAATTTGCATTCGCGAGGGCACGGTGCAGCGTCGCTTCGGCCACGCTGGCAATGTCGCCCTGCAATGAGGCAGTGGCGACGCCGTATTCTCCGTTCGGATCGATGACGGCGAGCAGGCCGATGGAGCCCTCGCCGCCCAACCCCTGTGCGCTCATGGCGCCGCCGCATGAGGTGCCGCCGATGACGGGCACACCGGCGAAATGGTCTTCGAGAAAGGCGTGGATCAGGCGGTCGTCATGGCGTTCATCGTAGAAGATGCAGGCGAAGGATACCTGATCCCGCAGCCCGGCGCATTGCACCGACAACGATTTCAATGCCTGATCTGTCTCCTCGGCGGCTGCGACAAATGAATGAACCGAAACCATGACTTTGTGCCTTCTGGCGCTGTTATTGGTGTTCGAACAAGCGAATGCCCCAAGGCTATGGGGTCAAAGGTCAACATATACTTATGACACTTGCCTGCTCGCAGACTTCGCGCCGGAAAGGTGAATGATCTGTTTGCCTGCGCTCCTGTGTTTGTCCGCTGGCACACGGCGCGCTTGGCCGCGATCGGGACTCTCCGCTATAGGATGAGACCGGAAAGGGCCAAGGTATGACCGAAGACAACCATGGTGCATCCTCGCAACGGCGCCAGCGCGTCACGTTGCGCACCATTGCTGAAGCCACCGGGCTCAGCCTCTCCACCGTGTCGCTGGCTTTGCGCGGCGGCTCAACTCTCAAGCAAGACACGCGCGACAAGGTCACAGAGACCGCCCGGCAGCTGGGTTATGTGCCCGATCGCGCCGGCGTGCGACTGCGCACCGGCAAGACCAATGTGATTGCCCTGGTCATGGACGGAACCGAGGACTCTGTGGATTTCGCCCGGCAGATGATCCAGGGCATCGGCCAGGCGCTGAAGGGCACGGCCTATCACCTGACGGTGACGCCCGAATTCGACCGCCAGCAATCCACCGACACCATCCGGCACATCCTGCACAACCGCAATGCCGACGGCGTCATCATCACCCATACGGGCCGGCAGGACAGGCGAGTGCAACTGATGATCGAGGCGGGCTTTCCCTTTGTCAGCCATGGCCGCACCGCCTTTCAGGCGCGCCATCCCTATTACGATCTCCATGCGGAGAATTTTGCGGCGCTGGCCGTGGCGCGGCTGGCTGAAAAAGGCTGTCGGCGCGTTGCGCTGATCATTGGCGATAACACCACCATGAACTACCACAACATCGTCGGCAGTTTTCGCGACAGCACGGTCCGGCTGGGGCTCGTGGGCGAGGTGCTGGAGGGCGTGCACACGCCCGCCGACCTGCGCCAATTGGGGCTGGGTTTTGCGCAGGCGGCGCCGGATGCGCGACCGGACGGCATTATCTGCGACAGCGAAATGCGCACCATCGCGTTGATCGGCGGCTTGCAGGATGGTGGCTTGCCGCCGGGTCGCGGGATCGAGCTGATCTACAAGCAGACCTCCGGCATCCTGCCGGCGCTGTCCCCGCATCTCGATGCCATCGGCGAGGATGTGCTGGGGGCCGGGGAGGCGCTGACGCGCCTGCTGCTCAGGCGCATCGAGGGCGCGCCGGCAACCGAGTTGCAAGTGCTGGCCGAGCCGGTGCCGAACTGGGTCTAGTCTCTAACGCACCAACGCACCGAGCAGTCCATTGAGATCGTCGAGCACCACATCGGCGCCAAAGGTTTCTACCGGTTCGGTGACATAGCCGCCGCGCACCACGATGGAAAAGATGCCGGCGCGGCGCGCGGAGTCGATGTCGGCGGCGCTGTCGCCGACCATGGCGGCTTCCCTCGGGGAGACGCCGAGACGCTCGCAGGCGGCCAGCAGCATGTCGGGTGCGGGCTTGAGGGCGAGGCCTGCGCCATCGCCGATGATGGCACCAAAGTAGGGCCGCCAGGCGAAGTGGTCGACAATGGTTTCGGTGGCAGTCAGCAGCTTATTGGTCACCAATGCCATGGGCATGGCCTCTGCGTGCAACTGCTTCAGCACTGCCATGGCGCCCGGCATCGGCACGGTGGCACCGGTAAGATAACGACCATAGATTTCGTGCATGTCATTGAGCCGGGTGACCAGGCTTTGCGGGGTGAACTGACGCGCCGTATAAGCGCGCTGGACCAGCACATTGACGCCCCGGCCGATCATGCGGCGCACCTCATCGACCGAAAAGGGCGGCAGCTCGTCCAGCCCCATCAGTTCGTTGAGAGCGCCGGCAATATCAGGCACGGAATCGATCAGGGTGCCGTCGAGATCGAACAGCACGGCGCGGCGACCGGAATGGCTCATAGGAATAGGCGTCCTTGCTGTAGGCGACGGGATCAGGGCGAGGCGGGCATGTGGCCGCCCAGCGCCGTGGTGATGGCGGCGGCGGTGTCGATCACCAATGCGCCGATTTCGGGGAGACGGTCGGGCGGTACGCGCGAGGCGAGGCCGCTGATGGAAATGGCGCAAAAGGCTTCGCCGCGTGCATTGAACACCGGCGCGGCCACGCAGCGCAGGCCGGTGAGGAATTCCTCGTCATCGAGCGCATAGCCGCTTTGGCGCACGGTGTTGAGCGCGGCCATGAATTCGGCCTGGCCGGGCAGGGTGTGGGCGGTCAGCCGTCGCCAGGGGCCCTTGGGGAGGATTGGCGGCACCGCATCCTCGGGATAGGTGGCCAGAATGGCCTTGCCCATGCCGGTGGCATAGATGGGCGAGCGGCCACCGACGGTGGAGGTGGCGCGCATGATCTCGCGGCTTTCCACCTGCGCCAGGGTCACCAGTTCGCCCTCTTCGATAATCCCGAGATTGGCGGTTTCACGCGTCCGATCACGCAGGGTCTTGAGGAAGGGAATGGCCACGGCGACGAAATTGCGGTGGCGGGTGAAGGCGGCGCCGACCGCAAAGGCCTGCCGCCCCACATGCCAGAGCCCGTCGCTGCGGTCGAACTCGACGAAACGCCGCTTTTGCAGCGTCGTCAGCAGGCGATGGGCGGTGGAGGCGGACAATTGGCAGCGTTCCGCCAGATCGGTGAGCCGCAGTCCATCTTCGTCCTGGCCCAAGGCTTCCAGCAGGCTCAAGGCCCGTTCCACCGACTGGACCGATCCGTCGCGCTTCTCGGCTGGGGCTTTGGCTTGGGTGTTCATGAGGCGATGCTACACTGGTTTCAAAAGCACATTCCACCATGCGGAAAAGAAAAATGCCGCCAATCGACTGACCGAACGGCCAATTCTATGGCTTGAGCTGACGCATTTTGGAAGCGATGGAGCTGGCTGCCATGTCCTCTTATGTCGATCGTTCTGGCCTCAAGGTCGATGCCGGTCTCGCCACATTCGTGGAGAACGAGGCGCTGCCGGGGACCGGGCTCAATGCGGGGCAGTTCTGGGGCGGCTACGCGGCATTGCTGCGCGAGCTCGCGCCCCGCAACAAGGCGCTGCTCGAAACGCGGGACCGGTTGCAAAGCCAGATCGACGACTGGCACCGCCAGCATCGCGGCCAGGCCATCGACCCCGCCGCCTACCGCGCCTTCCTCACCGAGATCGGCTATCTCGTGCCGCAGGGTCCCGACTTCACCATAGGCACCGGCAAGGTCGATGCCGAGATCGCCACGCTGGCGGGGCCGCAACTGGTGGTGCCGGTAATGAATGCCCGCTTCGCGCTCAATGCCGCCAATGCGCGCTGGGGCAGCCTCTATGACGCGCTCTATGGCTCGGATGCCATCGAGCAATCCGGCGATCTCTTGCCGGGCAAGGGCTATAATCCGGCGCGCGGCGCGGCCGTGGTGACGCGGGCGGCGCAGTTTCTGGACCAGGCCGTTCCGCTGTCCGGCGGCAGCCATGCGGGTGCCCGTAGCTATGCCGTGATCGATGGCGCGGTGCGCGTCACGCTCGCTGACGGCACCGAGACCGGTCTCATCGATCCCAGCGCCTTTGTCGGGACGACGGGGCAGGGCGCCACGCAATCGCTGCTGTTCCGTCACCATCAATTGCATCTCGAACTGCTGTTCGATCCGGAGAGCGCGATCGGCAAGCTCAGCCCCTCCGGCCTCAAGGATGTGGTGGTCGAGGCGGCGCTGACGGCGATCCAGGACTGCGAGGATTCCGTCGCGGCGGTGGATGCCGAGGACAAGGTGGTGGCCTATCGCAACTGGCTGGGCCTGATGACGGGCGACCTGACCGAGAGTTTCGAAAAGGGCGGCAAGTCTATGACGCGCCGGCTCAATCCGGACCGCAGCTTCGTCGCGCCGGACGGCAAGGCGTTGACGCTGCCAGGGCGCAGTCTGCTGCTGGTGCGCAATGTCGGGCATCTGATGACCACCGATGCGGTGCTGCTGGACGGCGCTGAAACCCCCGAAGGCATTCTCGATGGCATGGTGACGAGCCTCTGCGCCATGCATGACCTGGCCAAGACCTCCGGCCCGCGCAATAGCCGCGCCGGCAGCGTCTACATCGTCAAGCCCAAGATGCATGGGCCCGAGGAAGCCGCCTTCGCCAATGATCTCTTCGACCGCATCGAGGATGTGCTGGGCCTGGCCCGCAACACGCTCAAGATCGGGGTCATGGACGAGGAGCGCCGTACCTCGGCCAATCTCAAGGAGACCATCCGCGCCGTGAAGGACCGTCTGGTGTTCATCAATACCGGCTTCCTCGACCGCACGGGTGACGAAATCCATACCTCGATGCAGGCCGGACCGGTGCTGCCCAAGAACGACATGAAGGGCTCCGCCTGGCTCTCTGCCTACGAGGACAACAATGTCGATGTGGGCCTGGCGGCCGGCCTCTCCGGTCATGCGCAGATCGGCAAGGGCATGTGGGCCAAGCCCGACGCCATGGCGGAAATGCTCGCCACCAAGGCCGGTCATCCCAAGGCCGGGGCCAACACCGCCTGGGTGCCCTCGCCAACCGCCGCCACTTTGCATGCGCTGCATTATCACGAGGTCGATGTGCCCAAGGTGCAGGCCGAGCTCCGCCATCGCACGCCGGCAGACCTCGGCAAGATCCTGACCCCGCCGCTGCTTGCGGGCCGCAATCTCTCCGAAGAGGAGGTGCGGCGCGAGCTCGACAATTCCTGCCAGTCGATCCTGGGTTATGTGGTGCGCTGGATCGACCAGGGCATTGGCTGTTCCAAGGTGCCCGACATCAATGACGTGGCGCTGATGGAAGACCGCGCCACCTTGCGCATTTCGGCCCAGCACCTGGCCAATTGGCTGTTGCACGGCGTCACCACGCGCGAAGCGGTCGAGGCGGCGTTCCGGCGCATGGCCGTGGCGGTGGATCGGCAGAATGAAGGCGATCCGCTCTACCAGCCCATGGCCCCGGCTTATGACGGCATCGCCTTCAATGCGGCGCGCGAACTGGTGTTCGAAGGCGTGTCGCAGCCTTCAGGCTATACCGAGCCCATCCTTCACCGCCGCCGCCGGCAAGCCAAGGCAGCGCAGCGGGGGTGACCCGGAAAGGCCCCGTGATCAGGCCTTCTTGGAGATGCGCTGGTAGGCGACCTTGGAGACGATGTTGCCCATGCCGATGGCTTCGTTGGTCTTGATGGAGTTCAGCGAATTGGCCACGGCGGCGAATTGCTGGAACCGCTCGTAGCCCGCCTTGCGGCGTTCGCGCCAGACCTGCATCTGCTCGTACGAGGACATCTGGGACATTTTGCTTACACTTGCCATGCCAAAAAGGCTGACAAGAAAAGGTTAGCAAATCCTGAACTGGCCCTAATGCTGGAAGATCACGAGGCCGGCGGCGCCTGCCATCATGGCGCCGGCGGTCTTGTTGAGGCGGCTGAGCGCCCGTTCGCTGCGGAACAGTTCGCGCGCCGCCGAAGCCAGCCAGGCATAGCCGCAGGCAATCACCAGCAGCACCACGACCACGATGGTGGTCAGCTCGATGAAGGCGACCGGGTTCATCTCGCCCAGCGGCACCACGGTGGGCAGGATGGCGAGGTAGAAGACGATGGTCTTGGGATTGCCCATGGTCAGCGAAAAACCGGCAAGGAAGGTCTTCCACGGGTCTTCGTTCTTGGGCTTCATCTGTTCGGAGCCGGGGCGGGCGGTCCAGAATTTGTAGGCGATGTAAAGGAGATAAGCCGCGCCGGCCCAGCGCACCACGATAAAGACCGGGCCGAAATAGGTGGCGATCGCGGCCAGGCCAAAGACGGCGAACAGGAAATAGACCAGGTCGCCCGCCAGAATGCCAAGCACCATGGGGAAGGCGCCCTTGAAACCGCCGCCCAGCGCCCGCGCCACCACGGCGGCCACGCCCGGCCCCGGAACCAGCACCGCAATGGCATAGGCAATGGTGAAGGTGGTGAGGGTGAAAACGTCCATCTGCCGGCATCCCGAAATTAGCGGGCGGACCCTACTCCCCGGCTCGCCGATTTGCCAGAGCGCTTGACGTTGCCTCCTCACGCATTATGTTCTGCGCATCGCAACCCGACCGGACGGTACGCAATGGATCGCATCCTCAACGCAAAGCCCACCTGCATTGCCCTTGAGGAAATCTCGATCCATGCCTTTTTCCATTACCCTGTCGCGGTTGACCTATACCGGTCCTGATAGCCGCACTCTCTTTTCCAATCTTGATCTCAGCTTCGGTGCCGGGCGCACTGGCCTTGTCGGCCGCAATGGCGTCGGCAAGACCACGCTTCTGCGCCTGATCTCAGGCGAGCTCACCCCCACCTCCGGCAGCATCGCGGTGAGCGGGCGCCTTGGCGTTTTGCGCCAGGAGGTGCAGCCGGGTCCCGAGGACACCATTGCCGATCTGTTCGGCGTGCGGGCGGGGCTGGCGCTGCTCGAACGTGCCATGGCGGGCGAGGCCGATGCGGAGGCGCTGGCCGAGGTGGACTGGACGCTCGATGCGCGGCTGGCTGAAGCGCTGGCCGGATTGCAGCTCCACGTGTCGGCGCAAACGCTGCTCTCGACACTGTCGGGCGGGCAGCGGACGCGCGCGGCACTGGCGGCTTTGGTGTTCGACGCGCCCGACATCATCCTTCTCGATGAACCGACCAATAATCTCGATTCCGAAGGCCGGCTGGCAGTGGCCGAGATGCTGAAGTCCTGGCGCGGCGCGGCCGTGGTCATCAGCCACGACCGCACGCTGCTCGACACCATGGATGCCATTGTCGAGCTCACCAGCCTCGGCGCCAGCACTTATGGCGGCAATTACACGCTCTATCGCGAGCGCAAGGCGCTGGAGCTGGCCTCGGCGCAGCACGATTTCGATGTTGCCGACCGGCAGGTCCGGGATGCGGCACGGGCGGCACAGGAGGCCCGCGAGCGGCAGGAAAAACGCAATGCCTCCGGCAAGCGGACGGCCGCCAAGGGCGGCATACCGCGCATCCTGTTCGGTGGGCTCAAGCGCCGGGCCGAGGAAACCACCGGCGGTCTCGACTGGCTGGCCGAAAGGCAGACCGACGCTGCCCGGGCGGAGGCGGAGACGGCGCGGGCCCGCATCGAGGTGTTGACGCCCTTCGCGGTAAAACTGCCGTCGAGCGGACTGCATGCGGGCAAGCTGGTGCTGCGCGCCACCGATCTCAGCGGCGGCTATGACACCGAGCATCCGATCATCCGCAATGCCGCATTCGAGATCATCGGTCCGGAGCGTGTCGCCATTACCGGCCCAAACGGCGCGGGCAAGACCACTCTGTTGAAACTGCTGACCGGGCAGCTGCCGCCTAGCAGCGGCACCGTGACGCTTGGCGGCGAGATGGCACTGCTCGACCAGCAGGTCGGCCTGCTCGACCGCGGCCAGTCCATTCTCGACAATTTCCGCCGCATCAATCCTGATAGTCCGATCAATGACTGCCGGGCGCTGCTCGCCGCCTTCAAGTTCCGCAACGATGCGGCGCTGCAAATGGTGGGCACGCTGAGTGGTGGTGAGATGCTGCGCGCCGGCCTCGCCTGTGCGCTCGGTGGCACGCGGCCGCCCATTCTGGTGGTGCTGGACGAGCCGACCAACCACCTCGATATCGAGGCCATCGAAGTGGTGGAAGCGGGCCTCCGCGCCTATGACGGCGCGCTCCTCGTCATCAGCCACGACCGGACATTTCTAAACAATATCGGGGTGGAACGGGAGGTGGTTCTGGGGTGAGGGTGGTGAGTAGACAACGCTTCAAACATTCAGGACGTCACCCTCGGGCTTGACCCGAGGGGTCTGCACTTGGCCGAGGCATCCAAAAGTTGAGAACCCTCGGCTCAAGGCCGAGGGTGACGATCGGTGGGTGTGTGACGCATCTGACCTCCCAAGGTCGGGCCGTCACTGCTGCTCTTGTGTTGGAGCGGGCGACCCTAGAGCGTTTCACGTTCTGGCTGACGCGGCTCTATCGCCCCCTCCCCCCTTGAGGGGGAGGGCCGGGGTGGGGGGTGGTCCAGCGATCCACTGATGGACCCCCACCCTCAATCCCTCCCCTCAAGGGGGAGGGAGGCGAAAGCGCCCTGAGTCCACCTTAGTTGGAAATGGTCTAGGGCAGCCGCGCCAGGCGCTCGGTGAGCAGGGCGAAGAAGCCTTCGGCATCGGCCGAACGCAGATAGTTGGCGTTGCGGGGGCGGTCGGTGACGTGCCAGTAGTCGACCACGGTCATGCCCACCGTGAGCTCGCTGGCCGTTTCGATTGCGACATTGCAGACGCGTCCGGCGAACAGTTCTGGCTTGAGCAGATAGGCGATGACGGTGGGGTCGTGCAGCGGGGCGCCGTCCCAGCCATATTTCTTGAGGTCGAACCCCTCAGAGAAGGTCAGCATGTCATAGACCGCCTGGCCGCTCTTGTTGCCCAACCCCTTGATGGCGTCGAGCCGCGGCTTGGTGGATTGCACCATATGGGTGACGTCGAGCGGCAGGATGGTGATCGGCGCGCCGCAGCGCATGACGATATCGGCGGCTTCCGGGTCCACATAGATGTTGAATTCGGCCGCCGGGGTGATGTTGCCGACCTCGAAATAGGCGCCGCCCATCAAGACGATTTCCTGGATACGCTCGGCGATGCGGGGCTCCTTGACCAGCGCCATGGCGACATTGGTCAGCGGGCCCAGTGCGCAGATGGTGATGGTCTTGGGCTCGGCGCTCATCAGCGTTTCGATGAGGTAGTCGACGCCGTGCTGGGCCTGAAGCGGAATGGTGGGATCGGGCAGGACCGGGCCGTTGAGTCCAGTATCGCCATGCACATGCTCGGCGGTCACCAGGGTGCGGCGCATCGGGCGGGAGCAGCCGGCATAGACGGGCACTTCGCGACGGCCGGAGAGCTCGACCACCTTGCGCGCATTATTGGCATTGTGGTGCAGGCCGACATTGCCGGCCACGGCGACGACTGCCAGCACGTCGATCTCCGCGGGCGAAGCAAGCGCCAACAGGATGGCGACGGCATCGTCCTGGCCGGGATCGGTGTCGATGATGATTTTGCGCGACATGAAGCACTCTTCGAATCTGGTCTCTAACCCATCAATCCTAGCCAAGCGCCGGGCTCAGGTCGACGGGGTGCGCGGTCTCGGAACGAAAGCGTTGAGCGAACGTTAATGGCCATCTGCACAGCACCAGGACCTGAAATGAGCCGCACCCCGGCACGCCCGCTTGCCAGCGACATGGACGAAAGCCAGTTCGAGCGCGTGCTCAACAATATCGCCCGACTGGCACTGGTGTTTATCGGCGTCGCTGTGCTGCTGGTCATGCTGCAATTGGGGCAGGTGTTTCTAGCGCCGGTGACGCTTGCAGTGGTTGTCGGCTTGATGTTCGGCCCGGTGGCAGATCGCGTCGAAGGATGGGGCGTGCCGCCGGCTTTATCGGCGGCAGTGGTGGTGCTCCTCCTGCTCGGCGTCATCTTCAGTTTCGCGGTGCTGTTCGCCGTGCCGCTCAGCGAATGGGTGGCGCGGGCGCCGTTGATCTGGTCCAAGCTACAAGGCCAATTGGCCAATTTCCGCGAGCCACTGCAGGCGATCAGTGATTTCCAGTCGCAGGTCGGCGAAGTGCTGGGCTCCGGTTCAGCCATGGCGGTGACCGTCGAGGATGGCAGCACCGTCACCAGCGTCGCCATGCTCGCCCCGGCCATGCTGGCGCAGGTGCTGATCTTTCTCGCCAGCCTTTATTTCTTCGTCGCCACCCGCGACCATATCCGCATTTCCGTGCTGTCTCTTTGCGTCACCCGCCGCATGCGCTGGCGGACGGCGCATGTGTTCCGCGATGTCGAACAGAAGGTCAGCCGGTTCCTGCTCTCCATCACCATGATCAATTTCTGCGTCGGCTGTGCAGTGACGCTGGCCATGTGGATCATCGGCATGCCCTCGCCGCTGCTCTGGGGCGCCATGGCGGCGGTGCTGAACTACATCCCCTATGTGGGGCAGGGCATCATGATCCTGGTGCTGGTGGCGGTTGGCCTGGGCACGCAGACCAATATCGAGCAGATCGTGCTGCCGGCGCTCTGCTATATGGGCATCAACTTTGTCGAGGGGCAGATCGTTACGCCGCATTTCATCGGCCGCACGCTGACCCTCAATCCCTTCATCATTTTTCTGTCCATCACCTTCTGGCTCTGGGCCTGGGGTCCGGTGGGCGGCTTGATCGCCGTGCCGACCCTGCTCATCGCCACCTCGATCATTTCCCATGCTTTGCCCAGCAAGCCGGTGACGCCCAAGCGCCCGGTGCGGCGCACCCGCGGCATGACTGCGCGCCAGGAATTGCTGGCCAATGCGGCGCAGGCGATCAAGGAACAGAAGCAGGAGGAAGAGGCCGATCCGCGCAAGAAGGAGCGCTTGGCGCCGCCAGAGGGCACCGCGCCCACTGGTGTCGAACCCGCCTGACACTTGCCTGTCTGCCATGCCCTCGTGCCGCTTGACGATTACGGGGCGGTGCGAGCACTCTCACATCCCGATTTCTCAGGATGTTGTCTATGGCAGGCGAAGTTGCAGCGCATGTGGCGGAGGCCGCGCATGGCGGCATCGACCTTATCCCGGTGGTGGCGCTGCTTGCCGCCGGCGTTGTGGCGGTGCCTATCTTCAAGCGGCTGGGTCTGGGTTCGGTGCTGGGCTATCTCGCCGCCGGCCTGCTGCTCGGCCCCTCTGGGATCGGGCTGATCACCGATCCGGCTTCGGTGCTGCATCTGGCCGAGCTGGGTGTGGTGATGTTCCTGTTCATCATCGGCCTCGAAATGGAGCCGTCCAAGCTCTGGGCGCTGCGCAAGCAGATATTCGGGCTCGGCGTGGTGCAGGTGAGCATATGCGGCGCACTGCTGACTGGCGTCGGCGTTCTGCTCGGCTTCACCCCGGTAGTGGCGTTCGTGTTCGGCATGGGCTTTGTGCTCACCTCCACCGCCATCGTCATGCAGATCCTGGGCGAACGCGGCGAACTGGCCAGCGATAGCGGCCAGAAAATGGTGTCGATCCTGTTGCTCGAAGACCTCGCCATCGTGCCGCTTCTGGCGGTGGTGGCGCTGCTCGCGCCTTCAACCGGCGATGCGAGCCTTCTGACGCGTCTTGCCGGTTTCGGCGGCGCCATAGGTGCCATTCTGCTGCTGATCTTCCTCGGACGACGCATCATGAACCCGTTCTTCGGGCTTTTGGCGCAAGCCCGGGTCCGTGAAGTGATGACGGCGGCAGCATTGCTGGTGGTGCTGGGGGCGGCACTGTTGTTCCAGATCAGCGGGCTGTCCATGGCCATGGGTGCGTTTCTCGCCGGCGTGCTGCTCTCCACCTCCACCTTCCGCCACCAGCTCGAGGCCGATGTCGAGCCATTTCGCGGCCTGCTGCTCGGCCTTTTCTTCCTCGCCGTGGGCATGTCGCTGGAACTCGATATCGTTGCCGCCAACTGGCAGGTGATCGCGCTGGCCGTCGTTGCTTTCATGCTGGTCAAGGCATTGGCCATCTATGTCATCGCCCGGCTGCTGAAGTCCGATCATGGCGAAGCGCTGGAGCGGGCCGTGCTGATGGGGCAGGGCGGCGAATTCGCCTTCGTGCTCTACACCACTGCCGTGTCGTCCGGGCTCATCGACGGACCCTCCAATGCCATCTTCACCGCCACCGTCATCTTGTCCATGGTGATTACGCCCTTTGCGCTGATCCCGATGCGCCGGCTGATGCCCAAGAAGGTGCAGTCACTCGATGGCGTCGATGTCGCCGAGGGGCTGGAGGAACGGGTGCTGCTGATCGGCTTTGGTCGCTTCGGGCAGATCGCCAGCCAGGCGCTGCTGGGGCAAGGGCATGGGATCTCGATCATCGACAATGATGTGGAGATGATCCAGGCTGCCGCCACTTTCGGCTTCAAGGTCTATTATGGCGACGGTACGCGGCTCGATATTCTGCATGCCGCCGGTGCGGTCCATGCAGAGCTGGTGCTCATTTGCGTCAACGACAAGACCGCCTCCACCCGGATTGCAGAGCTGATGCGCCACGAGTTCCCGCTGGCCAAGGTCATGGTCCGCTCCTTCGACCGCGGCCATGCGCTGGAGCTGCGCGAGATCGGCGTCGAGTATGAGCTGCGCGAAACCTTCGAATCCGCCATCGCCTTCGGCTCGCAGGCCATTCGCATCATGGGCGCAGACGAGTTGGAAATCGAACAGGCGGTAGAAGGACTTCGGCAGCGCGACCGCATGCGATTCGAAGCGCAATTGCTGGGTGGATTGCAGGCCGGACGCGATCTGCTGCTCTCCAACGCGGTCGATCAGGCACGCGAAAGTGGCGTGGCTGTCGATCCCGCCGCGACCGAGGCGCGCGCCCAGGCCAGTGTCAGCAAGGCAACGCAGAACTGAAGTGGACGCATTTTGCGCCGGGAGAGCCCTTTCGACATGGGCAATGCGAGGGGGCTTTTCCGTGCACAAATAAAGTGCAAGACTAGCCGTATTCTGAGGGGAATATCGTTATGAACACTGGATCGCGTGATGCCGCAAAAGCCGATCGTCTACGATGCCCCTACGCCCGAACGCCGTGCGACGACTGTTGAGGCCATCCAGGCCGAAATCCTCGAACGGCTGATCTATTCGGTCGGCAAGGATCCCATTGTCGCCCGTCCGCATGACTGGTTGCGCGCCACCATCCTGGCCGTGCGCGACCGCATCATGGACCGCTGGATGGAATCCTCGCGCGAAACGTGGCGGACATCGCACAAGCGCGTCTATTACCTCAGCCTCGAATTCCTCATCGGCCGGCTCATGCGTGATGCGATGAGCAATGTGGGCCTGATGGAGCCGGTGCAGCAGGCGCTCAAGAACCTCAATGTCGATCTGGGCGACCTGATCAACATGGAGCCCGATGCGGCGCTGGGCAATGGCGGCCTCGGCCGTTTGGCCGCCTGCTTTCTCGAATCCATGTCCTCGGTCGGTATTCCCGCCTATGGCTATGGCATCCGTTATGTCCACGGCCTGTTCCGCCAGGAAATGAGCGAAGGCTGGCAGGTCGAACTGCCGGAAGACTGGCTCGCCCATGGCAATCCCTGGGAGTTCGAACGCCGTGAAAGCGCCTATGAGGTCGGCTTTGGCGGTCATGTCGAGCCGGTCACCGATCCCGATGGAGAGGTGCGCCAGGAATGGCAGCCCAATGAGCACCTGCTCGCGGTGGCCTATGATACCCCGATCGTGGGTTGGCGCGGCGCGCGGGTGAATACGCTGCGCCTCTGGAGCGCGCAGCCCATCGACCCCATCCTGCTCGACAAGTTCAATTCGGGCGACCATATCGGCGCGCTGGAGGAAAGCTCCAAGGCCGAAGCGATCACTCGCGTGCTCTATCCGGCCGATTCCACCCCTGCGGGTCAGGAATTGCGCCTGCGCCAGGAATTCTTCTTCTCCTCGGCCTCGCTGCAGGACATCGTGCGCCGGCATTTGCAGCAATATGGCGATCTGGGCTCGCTGCCCGACAAGGTGGCCATCCAGCTCAACGATACCCATCCGGCCATCTCGGTGGCCGAACTGATGCGCATCCTCATCGATGAGCATGGCCTCAAATGGGATTATGCCTGGAAGCTCACCAAGGGCACGTTCGGCTACACCAACCACACGCTCCTGCCAGAGGCCCTCGAGAGCTGGCCTGTGGCGCTGCTGGAGCGGCTTTTGCCGCGCCACATGCAGATCGTCTATCAGATCAATGCCGAAGTTCTGACCGAGGCGCGCACCCGCGTCGGCTTCACCGATCAGCAGATTGCCGCGGTGTCGCTGATCGACGAAAACGGTGGCCGCCGCGTGCGTATGGGCCAGCTGGCCTTTGTCGGCTCGCATTCGATCAATGGCGTTTCGGCGCTGCATACCGAGTTGATGAAGCAGACGGTTTTTGCCGACCTGCACAAGCTCTATCCCGAGCGCATCAACAACAAGACCAATGGCATCACGCCGCGCCGCTGGCTGATGCAGTGCAATCCCAGCCTCACCAAGCTGATCAGCGAGCGGATCGGTCCCGATTTCCTCGACGACACCGACAAGCTCAAGGGCCTGTTGCCCAGCGCCGAGGATCCCGGCTTCCAGCAGCAATTCGCTGCCATCAAGCTCGAGAACAAGCGGCGCCTGGCGCGGCTGATCAAGGATCGCGTCAATATCACGGTGTCGCCCGAGGCGCTGTTCGATGTGCAGATCAAGCGCATCCATGAATACAAGCGGCAGCTGCTCAACGTGCTGCATGCGGTGGCGCTCTATGACGACATCCGCGCGCATCCGGAACGGGAATGGGTGCCGCGCGTCAAGATTTTCGCCGGCAAGGCGGCGCCCAGTTACTGGAACGCCAAGTTGATCATCAAGCTGATCAACGACGTGGCTCGGGTCATCAACAATGATCCGGCCGTGCGCGGCCTGCTCAAGGTGGTGTTCCTGCCGAACTACAATGTGAGCCTGGCGGAAATCATCGTCCCGGGCGCCGATCTCTCCGAGCAGATTTCGACGGCGGGCATGGAGGCCTCGGGCACCGGCAACATGAAGTTCATGGCCAATGGCGCGCTTACCATCGGCACCATGGACGGCGCCAATGTGGAGATGCACAAGGAAGTGGGGGCCGACAATATCGTCATCTTCGGCCTTTCCACCGAAGAGGTCGAAGAGCGGCGTGGCCGGTCGGAAGTGCCGCGTTCGGTGATCGATGCCTCGCCGCGCCTGCGGGAAGTGCTCGATTCCATCGCCTCGGGCGTGTTCTCGCCGGACGATCCGCATCGCTATCGCGATCTGGTGGGCGGGCTTTATGACCATGACTGGTTCATGGTGGCCCGCGATTTCGACGCCTATTGCGCCGCTCAGGCCAAGGTGGACGCCATCTGGCGCGATCGGTCCAAGTGGAACGCCATCGCGATCCGCAACACCGCCAGCGTCGGCTTCTTCTCGTCCGATCGCACGATCCGGCAATATGCCGCCGACATCTGGAACGTGCCGACAGCGTAAAATGAGCAGGGTGTGCGGGCAGAGGCTGACACGAGAAATCAGGCCCGCCACCGAGCATCTGTATGAGGGTCTGAGGCGTTACGCCTGACAGGCCACAGGGGGAGTATAGGCGTGAGCAAGGAAAACTGGCAGGCCGAGGGCTGGGAAGTCGAGGCAGTGGTGGCGGGTCGTCACCCCAATGCCTTCGCCTTTCTCGGGCTGCATCAAGTCGATGGCGTCTGGGTGCTGCGGGCTTTCGTGCCGCATGCCGAAACGCTGACGGCCTTTACGCTCGACGGCAAGGAACTGGGCCATCTCTATCCGCGCCATGCCGCCGGCTTCTTCGAAGGCAAGGTGGCGGTCGACCAGCCCCAGCCCATTCGCTATCGCGCCGGCAATGCCGGTGGTGACTGGGATGTCTTCGACCCCTATTCCTTCGGGCCGGTGCTCGGGCCGATGGACGATTACTATATCGGTGAAGGCAGCCATCTGCGCTTGTTCGATAAGCTGGGCGCCCACGAGATGGAATTCGAGGGCATCCACGGCACCCATTTCGCCGTCTGGGCCCCCAATGCCCAGCGCGTCTCGGTTGTCGGCCCCTGGAACAATTGGGATGGTCGCCGCCATCCGATGCGCAACCGCCAGGGCATCTGGGAAGTGTTCATTCCGGTTCTGGGCACCGGCACCATCTACAAATACGAAATCGTCGGGCCCGATGGCCAGGTCCTGCCGCTCAAGGCCGACCCCTTTGCCCGCCAGGCGGAACTGCGGCCGCGAACGGCCTCTATCGTGCCTGATCCGACGCCCTTCACCTGGACCGACCAGAAATATATGGAAGAGCGCGCCACCCATGATTGGCGGCGCACCCCGATGTCCATCTACGAGGTGCATCTGGGCTCCTGGCGCCGCCGGCCCGATGGCTCGTTCCTGAGCTATGACCAGCTGGCCGAGCAGCTGGTGCCCTATGTCGCCGATATGGGCTATACCCATCTCGAATTCCTGCCCATTTCCGAGCATCCTTTCGATCCGAGCTGGGGCTATCAGCCCACCGGTCTGTTTGCGCCAACCGCGCGCTTCGGCGATCCGGCCGGCTTTGCGCGGCTGGTCAATGCCGCGCACGAGGCGGGTCTTGGTGTCATCCTCGACTGGGTACCGGCGCACTTCCCAACCGACGCGCATGGCCTCAGCAATTTCGATGGCACCGCGCTCTACGAGCATGCCGATCCGCGCCAGGGGTTCCACCCCGACTGGAATACCGCGATCTACAATTTCGGGCGCAAGGAAGTTTCGTCCTTCCTCACCAATAATGCGCTGTTCTGGTTCGAGAAATTCCATATCGACGGGCTGCGCGTCGATGCGGTGGCCTCGATGCTCTATCTCGACTATTCCCGCCAGCCGGGGGAATGGGTGCCCAACAAGCATGGCGGCAACCAGAACCTGGAAGCGGTGGCGTTCCTGCAGCGTGTCAATGCCGAGGTCTATGCCCAGTTTCCCGGCGCCTTCATGATCGCCGAGGAATCCACCTCCTGGCCCGGCGTCAGCGCCCCCACCTTTGCAGGCGGGCTGGGCTTCGGGTTCAAGTGGAACATGGGCTTCATGAACGACACGCTGCGTTACATGAGCCGTAATCCGATCCATCGCCGCTTCCACCACAACGACCTGACCTTCGGCATGGTCTATGCCTATAGCGAAAACTTCGTCCTGCCGCTCAGCCATGACGAGGTGGTGCACGGCAAGGGTTCGCTGCTCAACAAGATGCCGGGCGACGACTGGCAGCAATTCGCCAATCTGCGCGCTTATCTCGCCTTTATGTGGGGTTATCCGGGCAAGAAGCTCTTGTTCATGGGCCAGGAATTCGCCCAGCGCGAGGAATGGGCCGAGGGCAAGGCGCTCGACTGGTGGCTGCTGGATTCGTCGCCCCATGAAGGCATGAGGCGGCTGGTCTCGGACCTCAACGCCGCCTATCGCAGCCTGCCGGCGCTGCATGAACGCGATTGCGAGCCGGATGGGTTCGAATGGGTCAATGCCAATGACCACGCCAATTCGGTGCTGGCCTGGCTGCGCAAGGCGCCGGGTGCCGATCCGGTGCTCGTCATCACCAATCTCACCCCTGTGCCGCGCAGTGGCTACAAGGTGCCCATGCCATTGGCCGGGCGCTGGGTGGAACGCATCAATACCGATGCCGGCTGGTATGCCGGCGGGAACACCGGGAACCAGGGTGCCGTTGTGGCCAAGGCCGTTGAGGGGCGGCATTGGCCGGCGGAGGCAGAGATCTACCTGCCGCCGCTGGCAACACTGTTTCTCAAATTTGAGCCGGAATGACCGGTTCGGGCGCATACGTTCCGGTTCAATCCGGACAGTAGTGGAGGGAACTTAAATGGCAGATTATCGTGTACCATCGCCGCTGGCGCGTGAGGCAATGGCCTATGTGCTGGCCGGTGGCCGCGGCACGCGGCTGATGGAACTGACCGACCGGCGCGCCAAGCCGGCCGTCTATTTCGGCGGCAAGTCGCGCATCATCGACTTTGCTTTGTCCAATGCCATCAATTCGGGCATTCGCCGTATTTCGGTGGCGACGCAATATCAGGCGCACAGCCTTATCCGTCACCTGTCGCGCGGCTGGAACTTCCTGCGCCAGGAACGTAACGAGAGCTTTGACGTGCTGCCTGCCTCCCAGCGCGTGGCCGAGGACATGTGGTATGCCGGCACGGCCGATGCCGTGTACCAGAACATGGACATTATCGAGGATTACGGCGCCCGCTATATCGTCATCCTGGCGGGCGACCATATCTACAAGATGGACTACGAAATCATGCTCCGCCAGCATGTGGACACCGGCGCCGACGTGACCATCGGGTGTCTGGAAGTGCCCCGCATGGAAGCCACCGGCTTTGGCGTCATGCATGTGGATGGCCGCGACCGGGTGATCGATTTCGTCGAGAAGCCCAAGGACCCGCCGGGTATCCCCGACAAGCCGGAAATGGCGCTGGCCTCGATGGGCATCTATGTGTTCGAAACCCGCTTCCTCATGGAACAGCTGCGCCGCGACGCCGCCACCGAGGGGTCCAGCCGCGATTTCGGCAAGGACATCATTCCCTATATCGTCAAGAACGGCACCGCCTGGGCGCATCGGTTCACCCGCTCGTGCGTCCGCTCCAGCAATGAAACCGTCGCCTATTGGCGCGACGTGGGCACGGTCGATGCCTATTGGAAGGCCAATATCGACCTGACCGACATCAATCCGCAGCTCGATCTCTACGATCGCGACTGGCCGATCTGGACCTATGCCGAGATCACCCCGCCGGCCAAGTTCGTGCACGATTTCGACGGCCGCCGCGGCTCTGCCGTGAACTCGCTGGTCTCGGGCGATTGCATCATCTCGGGCGGCCATCTGCAGCGCACATTGCTCTCCACCGGCAGCCGGGTTCACTCCTATTCGGTGCTCGAAGAGGCGGTGGTGCTGCCCTATTGCGATATCGGGCGCAATGCGCGGCTCAAGAAGGTGGTGATCGATCGCGGCGTTTCCATCCCCGAGGGTTTGGTCGTCGGCGAGGATCCTGAATTCGACGCCAAGTGGTTCCGTCGCACCGAAGAGGGCGTGACGCTCATCACCCAGGCCATGGTCAATCGCTACCTGGCCGACCGATGATCGAAGTCCTTTCCGTAACCTCGGAAGTCTATCCACTGATCAAGACCGGGGGCCTGGCCGATGTGGCCGGGGCCCTGCCGGGCGCGCTAAGCGGCTCCGGGGTGACCATGCGCACCCTGGTTCCCGGTTATCCCGCGGTCATGGCCAGGCTCAGCGGCGGCCGCGAGGTTGCCAGCTTTGCCGATCTCTTTGGCGTTCGCGGCCGGCTGGTCGCCGGCCGGGTGGATGGGCTCGATCTCATCGTGCTCGATGCCCCAGCGCTTTATGACCGGCCCGGCAATCCCTATGTGGGGCCGGAAGGCTGGGACTGGCCGGACAATTGGAAGCGGTTTGCGGCCCTGTCCTGGGTAGCGTCCGAACTAGGGCTGGGCCTCGTCGAAGGCTATCGCCCGCAGGTCATCCACGCCCATGACTGGCAGGCGGGCCTGGTGCCGGCCTATGTCAAATACGGCCCTTCACCGACGCTGAAGACGGTGATGACCGTCCACAATATGGCGTTCCAGGGCACGTTCGGGGCCGAGATCTTCGGCCAGCTGCGCTTGCCCGAGCACGCCTTTTCGGTGGAGGGCGTCGAATATTACGGTGGCGTCGGCTATCTCAAGGCCGGCGTCGAATGCGCGGATGTGGTGACCACCGTATCGCCCAGCTATGCCGGCGAAATCCGCACCCCCGCCTTCGGCATGGGGCTCGAGGGCCTGCTCAACAACCGCTCGGCGACGGTCTTCGGCGTGCTCAACGGCATCGACATGGATGCCTGGAACCCTGCGACTGACCCGGCACTGGCCCAGACCTATACCGCCAGCACCATGCAGAACCGGCTCGCCAACAAGCGCGCCGTGCAGGAGGCCTTCGGCCTCGACCAGGCCGATGGTCCGCTCTTTGCGGTCGTCAGTCGCCTCACCTGGCAGAAGGGCATCGACCTTCTTGCCGCCAATATCGACCTCATGGTCGCCGAAGGCGCGCAGCTGGCGGTGCTGGGATCGGGCGATGCCGAGCTCGAAAACGCTGTCCGCAGCGCCACCATGCGCCATCCCGGCAGGGTGGGGCTCGTGACGGGCTATAATGAAAAGCTCAGCCATCTCGTCCAGGGCGGCGCCGATGTGATGATGGTGCCCTCGCGCTTCGAACCCTGCGGTCTCACACAGCTCTACGCCCTGCGCTATGGCTGCGTGCCGCTGGTCAGTCGCGTCGGCGGGCTCAACGACACCGTGATCGACGCCAATGTGGCAGCGCTGCAGGCCGAGGTTGCAACAGGCGTGCAATTCGCTCCGCCGAGCGAAACCGCCTTGGCCGACGCCATCAGGCGCACGCTGGCGCTCTATGCGGACGAGAAATCCTGGAAAAAAATGCAGAGGCGCGGGATGAAGTCGGATGTCAGCTGGGCGACCAGCGCAGCCCGCTATGCCCAGCTCTATGCCTCATTGATCGGACTTTCGACAGATGACAGTGCAGACGATTAAGACCACCCCCTTTTCTGACCAGAAGCCCGGCACGTCGGGCCTGCGCAAGCGCGTGACGGTCTGGCAGCAGCCCAATTATGTCGAGAACTACATCCAGGCGATCTTCGATAGCCTCGAAGGCTTTGCCGGGCAGACGCTGGTGATCGGCGGCGATGGACGCTTCTACAACGATGTCGCCATCCAGAAGGCCATCCGCATTGCCGCTGCCAATGGCTTCGGCAAGGTGCTGGTGGGGCAGGGCGGCCTGCTCTCGACGCCAGCGGCCAGCAATATCATTCGCCACTACAAGGCCTTTGGCGGCCTGGTGTTGTCTGCCAGCCACAATCCCGGCGGCCCCGACGGCGATTTCGGCATCAAGTACAATATCGGCAATGGCGGCCCGGCGCCGGAGAAGATCACGGACGCGGTCTTTTCCCGCTCCAAGGTGATCGACAGCTATAAGAGCGAGGACACGCCCGATATCGATCTGGGCACCATCGGCACCCAGAAAGTCGGCGACATGACCGTCGAGGTGATCGACCCGGTCACCGATTATGCGGCGCTGATGCAGACGCTGTTCGATTTCGACGCCATTCGCGCGCTGTTCGCCGGCGGGTTCCGCATGACCTTCGACGCTATGCACGCCGTGACCGGCCCCTATGCCCATGCCATTCTCGAAGGCATCTTGGGCGCGCCCAAGGGCACGGTGATCAATGGCGTGCCTTCGCCCAGCTTCAATGACGGCCACCCCGATCCGAACCTGGTCTATTGCAAGGACATGTTCGACCTGCTGATGACCGAGGCCGGCCCCGATTTTGGCGCCGCGTCGGATGGCGATGGCGATCGCAACCTGATTATCGGCAAGAACCGGTTCGTCACGCCCTCGGACTCGCTGGCGCTGCTTGCGGCCAATGCGCATCTGGCGCCTGGCTACAATGGTGGCATTGCCGGTATCGCCCGCTCCATGCCCACCAGCGCTGCCGCCGATCGCGTGGCCGAAAAACTCGGCATCGAGATGCACGAGACGCCGACCGGCTGGAAGTTCTTCGGCAATCTGCTCGATGCCGGCCGGGTCACCATTTGTGGCGAGGAAAGCGCCGGCACCGGTTCCGACCATGTGCGCGAAAAGGACGGACTTTGGGCCGTGCTGCTCTGGCTCAATATCCTCGCCGTGCGCAAGCAGGGCGTCGATCAGATCGTGCGCGAACATTGGGCGACCTATGGGCGAAATTACTATACGCGCCACGACTATGAGGAAGTAGACACGGCCATTGCCAATGCCCTGGTCGATGATCTGCGCGGGCGCCTGGCGAGCCTGCCCGGTCAGGTGTTCGACGGACTCGAAGTCGCCTATGCCGACGACTTCACCTATCACGACCCGGTGGACGGCTCGACCAGCGCCAAACAGGGGATTCGCATCGGCTTTACCGATGGCTCGCGAATAGTCCTGCGCCTGTCTGGAACCGGCACTGTGGGCGCCACGTTGCGGCTCTACCTCGAACGATATGAGCCCGCCGATGGAAACCACGATCTCGACACCCAGTCAGCCCTCCAACCTCTCATCGAGCTTTGCGAGCGGCTTGCCGGGGTCCAGGCACGAACCCAACGCACCGAGCCCAGCGTCATTACCTAGATCGGCCCTGTCTATGAAACCTGAACTGGTCCCGCATGCCGGACGCACCGACACTCTCGGTGCGACGGTCACGCCTGAGGGCATCAATTTTGCCGTCTACTCGGAAAGCGCGACTGCGCTCTGGGTGTGCATCTTCGACGATCTGGACCAGGAAATCGGTCGGTTCGAGCTCGACGTGCACGAGGACCATATCCATGCCGGGCTGGTGGCCAATGTCGGCCCCGGCACGCGCTACGGCCTGCGCGCCGATGGCCCCTATGATCCGGACCAGGGCTTTTTCTTCGATCCGAACAAGCTTCTGGTCGATCCCTATGCCCGCCATCTCGACCGCGTCTTCGTGCGCTCGCCGCGCCTGCGGCTGGGCCGCGAAGAGGCCGTCGATACAGCGCCGCTGGTGCCCAAGGCCATCGTTCCCGGCGCGGCCAATGAGCCCATCCTGCCCCGCAAGAAGGCCCCGGGCCTGTTCTACGAGGTCAATGTCCGCGGCTTCACCATGCGCCACCCTTCGGTGCAGGGCCCGCTGCGCGGCACCATTGCCGGCATGACCACCAAATGGGTGGTCGACCATTTCAAGCATCTGGGCGTCGACACCGTCCAATTGATGCCCACGGCTGCCTGGATCGACGAAGGCCATCTGCCGGCGCTCGGGCTGACCAATGCCTGGGGCTATAATCCGGTCGCCTATTTCGCCGTCGATCCCCGCCTGGCGCCGCGCGGCCCACAAGAATTGCGGGTGATGACCGATACCTACCGCAAGGCGGGCATCTCGGTGATCCTCGACGTGGTCTATAACCACACCGGCGAGGGCGATGCGCAGGGTCCCATCCTCTCGCTGATGGGGCTCGATCCGCAGACCTATTATCGCTTCGTCGAGGTCGACGGGAAGAAGTTCCTGGTCAACGATACCGGCACCGGCAACACGCTACGCGGCGACCACCCGGCGGTGCAGCGCCTGGTCATCGACAGCCTGCGCTATTATGTCGAAGAGCTTGGCGTGTCCGGCTTCCGCTTCGATCTCGCCACCGTGCTTGGCCGCGATCCCGGTTTCAATCCGGAAGCCGAGATGCTGAAAAAGATCAAGGCCGATCCGGTGCTGAGCAAGGCGATCCTCGTCGCCGAACCGTGGGATCCGGGTCCGGGCGGCTATGCCCTGGGCAAGTTTGGCCAGGAGTTCCAGGAGCACAACGACACCTATCGCGACGAGATCCGCGCCTTCTGGAAGGGCGAGCCGGCCAAGATCGGGGCGCTGGCGGGCAAGGTTGCCGGCTCAGCCGAGATTTTCGACGTGGCTGGCCGCAAGCCCAGCCATGGCGTCAACATGCTGGCCGTGCATGACGGGTTCACCCTGCGCGATCTCGTCAGCTACAACGACAAGCACAATGATGCCAATGGCGAGAACAATCGCGATGGCCACAACCACAATTCCTCCTGGAATTGCGGCGTCGAAGGCGAGACCGACGACGAGGGCATCAACGCCGCCCGCAAGCGCGATGTCCGCGCCATGCTGGCCACCCTGTTCCTGTCGCGCGGCACGCCGCTGATTCAGCAGGGCGACGAGCTCTACCGGACCCAGCAGGGCAATAACAATGCCTATGCTCAGGACAATGAGATCACCTGGGTGGACTGGGACAATGCCGATGGCGATCTGGTCAATTTCGTCGCCGCCCTCAATGTGTTCCGCCACGAGCATACGGCGCTGATCCACGATCACTTCCTGAGCGGGCAGGATCGCAACGGCGTGCGCGATGTGGTGTGGCTGCATCCGGATGGTCGCGAGATGAACGAGGGCGATTGGAACGATGCCAGTGCCTCGGTGCTCGGCATGCTCCTGCACCACAAGGACGATGAAGTGCTCGTCTGGTTCAACCGCCGTATCGAACCGGTGGTGGCGCGCCTCCCCGAAGGCGACTGGGCCGTTGGAATCCAGTCCGACCCAAACGCCGAAATCGCCTTCACCGAAGGCACGGCGACGCTGTCATCGCGGTCGGTGGTCGCCCTGGTGCGGCCGCAGCCATGATCGTCAGGCCGGGGCGGGGTGACATCGGTTTGGGGCCAGTTCAGTTCAACGCTGAAACGCTCCATGCCGTTTGAAACTGAGGTGGACTCTGGACGCTTTGCCTCCCTCTGCCTCAAGAGGGAGAGAGATCAGGAGTCGAAGCATAGAGCGTTTTATGTTCTGGTTGTCGCGGCTCCATCGCCCCCTCCCTCTTGAGGGGAGGGCCGGGGTGGGGGTCGTTTAGTAATCCACTGATGGACCCCCTCCCTCAATCCCTCCCCTCAAGTGGGAGGGAGGCGAAAGCGCTGAGAGTAAATATTGCCCCCTTAAGGAGAGGGCCGGGGTGCGCGGCGAGAGCCCAATAACGAATTACCGGATTTCAAACTTGTTTTGACACAACCGAAAAGCCCTACTGCCGAAGCAGCGGGGCTTTCGTCATTGAAGCCACCTCTACTCCGCCGCCTGCGCTGCGAACCCGCCGTGCTTTTCGATGAAGCCGATGATCTCATCGAGGCTTTCGCGGCGCAGCAGGTCAGTGAACACATAGGGCCGCCCGTCGCGCACCTTCTGGGTGTCGCTTTCCATGACCTCAAGGCTCGCGCCGACATAGGGCGCGAGGTCGGTATGGGTGATCACCAGCAGGTCGGAGCGGGAAATGGCCGGTCCGCCCTTGCGGGGGATTTTTTCGCCCTGGGCCACCGAGATCACATAGATGGTGATATCGGCCAGATCCGGCGAAAAAGTCGCCGCCAGATTGTCGCCGCCGCTCTCGATCAGGATGATATCGAGATCGGGGAATTTGCGGTTGAGCTCGTCGATGGCAGCGAGGTTGAGCGAGGCATCCTCGCGAATGGCGGTGTGTGGGCAGCCCCCGGTTTCCACCCCGACAATGCGGTCTTCCGAGATCGCCTGCACCCGCGAGAGGATCAGCGCGTCCTCGCGGGTATAGATGTCATTGGTGACCACGGCCATGGAATAGCGGTCGCGCATGGTCTTGAGCAGCATTTCGCATAAGGTCGTCTTGCCCGACCCGACGGGGCCGCCAATGCCGATGCGCAGGGGACCGTTGAGGCTTTTGGGCATGATCACTTCCTGTCCTAGATGAGACGCATGATGGAAAGGGCGGCAAAGCCCAGGCCGATGGCGATGCAGAGCGGGGAATAGACCCGCCGGTCGTTGAGGCGGAAATTGGGTTCCGGCGTCTGCGCCGCCCACCAGGCAGTATAGCCGACGATGCCGCGCGCCAGGAACAATAGCGCGAAGCCGAAGCCGCCCACGGTCATCAGTTCGGCGCCGCTGTCATGGTCGGCCAGCGCCAGCGCATAGATGCCGGTGCCCAGTGTGAACAGCGAAACGCCGAACGAGGCCCAGCGCGGCGGCATGCGTTCGATCCCGGCGGTGCCCACCACGGTCTGGGCCAGCAGCTTTTCGCCGCGGATCGGCCAGGTGCGGCCCAGCGACCAGATGAAATGGGCAAAGGACACCGCGAACAGGGCAATGAAGAGCATGGACGAGATGAACATGTTCATGAGCGGAATATCCTTGTGGGCAGCGTTTCGTGCTGCATTTGTGCGATATCGGCGCCATAGGCTACGCTGCCGATATCGTCCAGTGTGGCATGCTGGCACAGATCGGCGAGCGCAGCCACCTGCGGCTCCAGCGCTGCCATGATGGCGAGGCCATCGGTCTGCCCGATGGGCACCAGCCGCACCGCCACCGAGACCTGGCTATGCACGGTGGCCGTGAGGAAGGCGATCAGCGTGTCGCGCGTGTCGATATGATGGGCACCGGCCAACGCCCCCACCGCCACTGAGTATGGGCAGGGTTTTGGCAGCGTCAGCGGCCTGTCGGTCGGCCAGGCGGCGCTGGCCAGCACGAAAGCATTGCCGGTCGCAATCGTCTCGGCATGGCGTTCGCGCGCCGGGGCAAGCGCGAGGCAGAGATCGGCCAGGTCAGTCAGCCGCGCCTGATCGTTATGGCCGGCATGGGCGTGGGCCAGAAGGATGGCATCGGTCTTGAGCCCGCCATGCAGCAGCGTGCCCGCAATCCAGTCCTGGGCGCTGGCGCGGTCGTGCACGCGTCCATCGACAATGGCGGTTTCGAGGCCCGCGGACCAGGCGAATGCGCCCACTGGGAAGGCGGGTGACAACCAGGTCAGCAGTTTTTGCAGCGCGGCGCTCAACGGCGATTCAGCAAAGCGTGGCTGGTGTCGCCATGGGCATGGGCATAGGCGCCATGCTCGGCGAAGAATGGCTCGGTGACAGTCTCGACCGTCGCGCCCAGCCCTTCGAGCATGGTCTTGAGCACATGGTCGCGCTTGATGAGAATGCGGTTGGGATCGAGCTGCGCCGGGGTGTGGCGATTGCCGATATGCCAGGCCAGCCGCAGCAGATGCCCAGCATCATTGGCGCGGACAGCATAGAGCAGTTCTTCGGCGGCGATCACCTGCACCAGCCTTCCATCTTCCAGCCTGAGCAGGCTCTCATGCTCGAGGCTTACGGTTTGCGGCAAATCCAGTAGAATCTCGCTACCACCGGAGAGGCGCAGCACCTTGCGGCGCAGGCGGCGTTGGTCGTGGTCGAGGCGGATGGTGTCAAAGGCATCTTTGGCCTCGTTGCCAGGCGGCAAAATTTCACTGACCCGTGGCGGCATGGCGATTACCCGTAGAAATATCGTGAGACAAGGAAGAGTTGGTAGACATAGTGCACGCAGACAATGGTCAAGTGCACCGCCCGGCTACTGCTGTTCCAGCCAAGAATGCACACCAGAATGCCGCCCAACGGCTGCGCGAGATAGCTCGGTCCCATGCGCTCAAACCGTTCGGGCCCCTTGATGAGGGTGTCGATCACATCAAGCACGGCCACTGCAGCAAAAAAGCCAAAGAACCATTTCCTGCGGCTGAGAAAGTAGTGTTCGTAGCTGTCATATTCGGCAATGCTGTCCGGTGAGAGCAGGGCACACAGGAAGAACAGCATCATCGCATAGGTGACGAGGAAGATCGTCACGCCGAAGGTCCAGGTCTCGATCCGGACAAGCGCCAGTTGCCACCACCAGAACAGCACCAGCTCGATGATCAGCGAGCCGACCCAGAGCAGGTGCAGCAGCGATGGCGGATTTTTGTCCGGATGCTGCACGAAGCCCGCCAGCTTCGTCAGCAGGCGCGTCAGGCCAAGGCCGATGACGGTGCCCAGCAGAATGCGAATATGCGGAAAAACTTCTGCTGCGGAGAAATGGTCCATAGCCGTGTATTATGGCGTCGAACCGGTTTCGGTGCAGCTGGCGAGCGGAGCGGCGTTTTCGTCCTGCATCAGGTCGCGCAGCGTGCCTTCGCCCTGGTGGCTCCACCATTCATAGGGGCCGGAGACATAGCGGGCGCCGGAGCCTGAAATGGTGGTGGCAAAGACATGGTTCTGCCCGTCCACCGGCACGATGGCGAGGAAATTGGGGGCGGCATTGATATATTGCACGGTGAGCGCCGTGCCGTTCTCGCACTGATAGACGACGATATTGCGCTCGATATCGCCCGTGCTTTCAAGCGTCAGCGTCAGGGCGGCCGAGGCCGTCGCCGGCGCAGCGATCGGGGCCGGCGTTTCACTGGTGGCCGGTGCGGCGGGGGTTTCGCTCTGCGCCAAAGCAGGGGCGGCGCCAAGCAGCGTAGAGAACGTGGCGGCGAGCAGAAGTCTGGTCTTGGTCATGGCGATCTCCAGGGGACGAAAATGGGCGAAGCGCCCAGATTCGACCCTCCCCACAATCATGGCGATTGCGAGGTCTGGCAAGGCTTTGCGCCTCTAGAACAGGAAGTAACGCTGCGCCATGGGCAGGACCGTGGCCGGCTCGCAGGTCAGCAGCACCCCATCGGCGCGCACCTCGTAGGTTTCGGGGTGCACGTCGATGACAGGAGTGGCGGTGTTGAGTTTCATGGCCGCCTTGCCGATGCCGGAACGGGTATTGCTCACCGGCAGCAATTGCTTGTCGACCCCCAGCCGCCCGCGCAGGCCGGCATTATGGGCGGCCTGGGAGATGAATACCACCGATGAGCGGCTGACCAGCTTGCCATAGGCGCCGAACATCGGCCGGTAATGCATGGGCTGCGGCGTGGGGATCGAGGCATTGGGGTCGCCCATCGGCGCGGCGGCGATGGAGCCGCCCAGCAGCACCATATCCGGCTTCACGCCAAAGAAGGCGGGGTTCCACAGGACGAGGTCGGCGCGCTTTCCCACTTCCACCGAGCCGATATGCTGGCTCATGCCATGCGCGATGGCTGGATTGATGGTGTATTTGGCGATGTAGCGGCGCACGCGATAGTTGTCGTTGTTGCCGCTTTCCTCCGGTAGGCGACCACGCTGGCGCTTCATCTTGTCGGCGGTCTGCCAGGTGCGGATCAGCACTTCGCCGACGCGGCCCATGGCCTGGCTGTCCGACGAAATCACCGACAGCGCCCCCATGTCATGAAGAATGTCTTCCGCCGCGATGGTTTCCTTGCGGATGCGGCTTTCGGCAAAGGCCACGTCTTCGGGGATGGACTGGTCGAGATGGTGGCAGACCATGAGCATGTCGAGATGTTCGGCAATGGTGTTTTGCGTATAGGGCCGGGTCGGATTGGTCGAGGAGGGGATGACGTTCGGCAGGCCCGCAACCTTCAGAATATCCGGCGCATGGCCGCCACCGGCGCCTTCGGTGTGGAAGGCATGGATGGTGCGGCCCTTGAAAGCGCCTACCGTGTCCTCGACAAAGCCGCTTTCATTGAGCGTGTCGGTATGGATCATCACCTGCACGTCAAAGGCGTCCGCGACGGACAGGCAATTGTCGATAGCGGCGGGGGTGGTGCCCCAATCCTCGTGCAGCTTGAGGCAGGAGGCGCCAGCGAGGATCATTTCCTCCAGCGGGGCAGGGACAGAAGCATTGCCCTTGCCGGCCAGCGCCAGGTTCATCGGGAAGGCGTCGAAACTCTCGATCATGCGCTCGATATGCCAAGCGCCGGTGCAAGTGGTGGCCAGGGTGCCATGGGCAGGGCCGGAGCCGCCGCCAAGCATGGTGGTGACCCCGCTCATCAGCGCTTCCTCGATCTGCTGCGGGCAGATGAAATGGATATGCGCGTCCATGCCCCCCGCGGTGATGATCTTGCCCTCGCCGGCAATTGCTTCAGTCGAGGGCCCGATGATGATGTCGATACCCGGCTGCGTATCGGGATTGCCGGCCTTGCCGATGCCGACGATCACGCCGTTCTTGAGCCCGATATCGGCCTTGTAGATGCCGGTGTGATCAACGATCAGCGCATTGGTGATGACGGTATCGACCGCGCCCTCGGCGCGCGTGCGCTGCGATTGGCCCATGCCGTCGCGGATCACCTTGCCGCCGCCGAACTTCACCTCCTCGCCATAGATGGTGAAATCCTTCTCCACCTCGATGAAGAGTTCGGTATCGGCCAGGCGCACTTTGTCGCCGGTGGTCGGGCCATACATATCGGCATAGGTGGCGCGTGAAATGCGGGCGGGCATGGGATGGCTCCGGGTCAGGCTGGGACGGTGGGAAGGACCGGTGCGAGGCCGGTTCCTGCAACAAATCTGAGGTCTATATTCAAATATACGGCCATCCGTTTCGGCCCTATTCTTGCTCCCGTTTCGGAGGGAGAGAGGCTGAAATGACCTTGAGGGTATTCGCGACAATTGTCTGTGCCGGCTTTCTTGCCGGAAGTGCTGCCATGGCCGCCGAGCCGAGCGTCGAGCGCGGCGACTATATCGTCAACTCCATCGGTGCCTGCGGCAGCTGCCACACCCCGTTCGGTCCGAATGGGCCGGATATGAGCAAGGCGCTGGGCGGGCGCGTCGTGGAGGACAGCGAGGCTTTCACCGCCATTGCGCCCAATATCACGCCCGGGGGCGAAATCGCCGGCTGGAGCGATGAGGAACTGGGCCGGGCCATTCGCGAAGGCGTCCGCCCCGATGGCTCGATCATCGGGCCGCCCATGCCGTTCGAGGTCTATCACGGCATTTCCGACACTGATCTGGCGTCGATCGTGATGTATCTGCGCAGCATTCCGGCGGTGGAGAACGATCCCGGCAAGTCCGAATATCGCATTCCGCTGCCCCCGGCCTGGGGCCCGCCGGTGACCAGCGTCGCCGATGTGCCTGCGGGCGTCTCGGTCGAATACGGCGCCTATCTCGCCGGACCGCTGGGCCATTGCACGGTCTGCCACACGCCCTTTGGCCCCAATGGGGCGCCGCAGTTCGAGACGCTGCTGGGGGCCGGCGGCAATGAATTCCACGGGCCGTGGGGCACCTCGGTTTCCGCCAATATCACCCCGACCGAGCTGGCCCAGTTCAGCGACGCAGAGGTGGAAACCATGATCCGCAAGGGCATGCGTCCGGGCGACGTGGCGATGTTCCCGCCCATGTCCTACCCGCATTACGACCGGATGAGCGCCGACGATATGGCCGCGCTGATCCTCTATCTCCGCAGCCTCGAACCCAAGCCGTTCCAGTAGGCGGCAGATCGCAGCGGCTTCCACCGCTCCGCCCTCGGGCTCTATCGCCTCCCTCCCCCTTGAGGGGAGGGACTGAGGGTGGGGGTCCATCAGTGAAACGCTGAACCACCCCCCACCCCGGCCCTCCCCCTCAAGGGGGGAGGGAGGACAGGAGCCTAAGCGCCCGAGCGTTGTGATGGGGCCACGAGCCCCCGAAAAGCTTGCTTCTGAATACTGGCCATCGCCCAATATGTGGGCGTGAAACCTGCTTTGCCCCGCCGAGACTAGTTCTTCGGCTTGGCCTTCTGCGTATTGTACACCGAAACCGTATGATCGATCACGCCGTCCAGCAATTGCTCGCCGGCAGCCATGATGGCGTCGGCACGCTGGGTGGCGGCGATCAGCGAGATCGACAGCAGCTGGATGGCGTAGGAATGCTTGATCCGGCCCGCCTTGTGATGCTCGTTGCCCTGGGCCTCGAAGGTCTTGAGCAGGTTGGAATAGGTTTCGCCTGTCATCACCGACTTGGCGCCGCTCCAGCTGGTCTGCTCGAGCTTGGCCGCCAGCTCGCCGGCAAGGCTGCCCACCAGCGCCATGGCTTCGCCATCCTGCGATCCGACTTCCTGAAGGTCCTTCAGCACGGCGGTAAAGCGCTGCTTGAATTCGGCTTCCTTGCTCGGGGAAGTGGTCTGCTCGGTCATGATCGGGTCCCGGCCTGTTGATGCGTGCGGCGGACCTTAAAGCAGCTTTCGGCCCGCAGCGCCATGGCGCCGGGCCTGAATTTGCAATGTCGCCGCCCCGCCTCACAGCGGGCCCATGACCTGCTGGCGGAAGCCGTAGATGCGGCGATCGCCCGAGATCGGCACCAGCCTGACCTCGCGGGCCTGGCCCGGCTCGAAGCGCACGGCAGTGCCCGCGGCAATGTCGAGCCGCATGCCGCGCGCCGCTTCGCGCGCAAAACTCAGCCCCGCATTGGTCTCGTAGAAGTGGTAATGCGAGCCGACCTGGATCGGGCGGTCGCCGGTATTGGCGACCTCGATGGTGATGACGGGCGCACCGACATTGAGTTCGATATCGCCCTGGGCCGGAATGATTTCGCCGGGGATCATCGCGCTTCTCCTCAGGCGCCGAAGGCGAGATAGAGCCCGCCCAGCGCCGTTGCCGCGCCCGCGACGCGGGTCAGCAGCTTGCCGCTGACGCGGGACAGCAGCACCCCAGCACCAATACCGACGGCATGCAGCAGGGCGGTGGCGAGCATGAAGCCGATGGCGAACTGCCAGGCGCCGGCCTCGCCCAGCTCACCGCCATGGGCATGGCCATGGAAGAAGGCGAAGAAGCCGACCATGGCCGCCACTGCCGGGGTCGGGATGGGCAGGGCCAGGGCAATGGCGATGCCGATAAAGATAACCGAGGCCAGGATCACCGGCTCTACGAAGGGCAGGGGCACGCCGGCAATGGCCAATGCAAAGCCCACGGCCATGGTCCCGACGAAGGCGGCGGGGACCATCCAGATGGCGCGTCCACCCTGTTGCGCGGCCCAGAGGCCGACCGCGATCATCGCCAGAATATGGTCGAGGCCGAACAGCGGGTGGCTGAAGCCGGCGGCAAAGGAGCCGTGCTCACCCGGATCCAGGTGGGCAAAGGCGGGAAGGGTGGCGGCGGCCGAAATGGCCAGGACCAGCAGGCTGCGCTTAAGCATGGTTTGCCTCTCTTATCGAATGGGTTGGTGGACGGTGACCAGCTTGGTGCCGTCAGGAAAGGTGGCTTCCACCTGCACGTCGTGGATCATCTCGGCGATGCCCTCCATCACCTGCTCGCGGGTGATGACGTGGGCGCCGGCTTCCATCAGTTCGGCCACCGGGCGGCCGTCGCGGGCGCCTTCCACCACAAAGTCGGTGATGAGAGCGATGGCCTCGGGATGGTTGAGCTTGACGCCGCGTTCCAGGCGCTTGCGGGCGACGATGGCGGCCATGGCCACCAGCAGCTTGTCTTTTTCGCGGGGAGTGAGGTTCATCTTCTGCGTCCTAGAGGTGCCAGAGGCGCGGCAGGCTGCCGGCGCCGGTGAGTTCGAGCAAGGTTGGAACGATCAGCCGCCGCAGTGCAAGCCCGCTCCGCGCCATGGCCCGGATCACCAGGCGTTCGCCATTGGCGCTGGCAGCGATTTGCCCATTTGCGGGCAGAATGGTGCGGATGCGGTCGCGCAGTATTTCGGCGCGGTCGGCATCGGCCGCGATATGGACGATGGAGGCGAAGGCCCGACAATGGGCCAGCAGCGACAGGCCATCGCGCTCGCTGCCGGCTCCGGTCAGCTGCGTGGCCTCGGCATGGATGAGCCGGCCACAGCGATAAATGCGCCAGTTGTCGCGCAGTTCGGCGTCGCGCGCTTCCTCGCCCATGGCATCGCGCCCCAGCAGGATGGCCTCGATGGCGGTAAGGGTCGCGCCCGCGTCGAGTTCGATGTCCAGCCGACGGTCGAGCTTGCTGGCTTCGAACAGGATGGTTTCCTGCGGCAGCCAGTCCAGATGCGCGCCCGCGCCAACCTTGAGCCGGGTTTCGACCCTGGCGGTATCGCCGGTCGAACGATAGCTGCGCTCGCAGGCCTGAGTGGTCACCACCAGATGTCCGCCCGCCGCCACCTCGGCGCGCCACTGCAACTGATCTCCGCCGGTAATGCCGCCCGCCGTATTGATCAATACCGCCTCGAGGGCGCTGGAATGGGTGTTGGGCAGGCGGATCTTGCCGCAGCCATCCTGGAACAATTGGTCGAGCCGGGTGCGCCCGTCACGCTGCTTGGTGACGATGGCTGCGGCGCCCCGGGCGCGCTGCAGTTGCGGGGTGGTTGCGATCACGTTTTTCAAAAGCGTATTTTTCATCGCAACCCAATGCTCCCGACCTCGTTATCAGGGTGAGCGCAAACGCTTTCATCACGATTTATCAAGAGGTTACGAACATGACTCTCAAATCGACTCTGTCCGTTGTCGCCATCGCCGCTGGTCTTGCCATGTCGGTTCCGGCTTTCGCTCAGACCATGATCAATGGTGCTGAAGTGTCTGAATCCGACCTCGCCGTCGTCCAGGCCCACTGCGATACCCTCAAGCTGCGCGATACCTCTGACTCGCAGGCTGGCCAGCCGCAGGGTGATGCCGCTGCCGAGACGCCGGTCGAGAACGCCCAGGCTGAAACCGACGCTGCCAATACCTCGACCTCTCCTACGGTCGACCTGGACACGATCGACCTGCAGGCCTGTATCGACGCTGGTCTGGTCACGGCTAACTAAGTCGCAGATCATCGTATTACCCACTGCACCCGGCTTCGGCCGGGTGCATTGCTTTTTACACCATCAAATGCCGGCGCACATCGTCCCGATCGAGGTCGCTCGCGGGACCTGAATGCATGATTTCCCCGCGATCCATCACATAGATATCGTCGGCAATCTCGCGGCAGAAATCGAGGAACTGCTCGACCAAGAGGATGGTCATGCCCTTCTCGTCGCGCAGAAATTGCAGCGCCCGGCCGATATCCTTGATGATCGAGGGCTGGATACCCTCGGTGGGTTCGTCCAGAACCAGCACTTTGGGTCGGGTGACCAGCGCGCGGCCGATTGCCAGCTGCTGTTGCTGGCCACCCGAGAGATCGCCGCCCCGCCGCCCAAGCATGGACTTGAGCACCGGGAACAGCTCGAAAATGTAGTCGGGAATATTGCGCTCGCCGCGCTTCAGGCCGGCATAGCCGGTCTCGAGGTTTTCCTTGACCGTCAGCAGCGGGAAAATCTCGCGTCCCTGCGGCACATAGCCGATCCCCATCCACGCGCGCTTGTAGGGTGCCGCTTTTTTCAGCACTTCGCTGCCGAAAGTTATGGCACCCGATGAGATGTGGTTGATGCCGGTGATGGCGCGCAGCGTCGAGGATTTTCCGACGCCGTTGCGGCCGAGTACCGCCGTGATCCGCCCGGGTTCGCAAGTCAGCGAAATCTTCTTCAGGGCCTGCGCTGCACCGTAGTGGAGGTCGATGGCGTCGATCGAGAGCGCTGATGTCATCGTCCCAGATACCTTTCGATCACGATGGGATTGGCACTGACCTGGTCCAGCGTGCCCTCGGCTAGCACCGCGCCTTCGGCCAGGCACACCACGCGCGAGCCCAGTGCGCGCACAAAGCTCATGTCGTGTTCGACGACGACAACCGACCGGGTTTTTGCGATCTCACGCAGCAATTTCGCAGTCTCCTCGGTCTCGCTATCGGTCATGCCCGCCACCGGTTCGTCGACCAGCAGCAGCTTGGGATCTTGTGCAAGCAGCATGCCAATCTCCAGCCATTGCTTCTGCCCATGGCTGAGATTGGCCGCGAACTCGTCCTTGCGATGGAGCAGGCGCACAGTTTCGAGGATTTCTGTGATGCGGGCGATGTCGTCGGCGCTGGCCGTGTAGAACAGCGCCGGAAAGATGCCGCGCGGCTTTTTCAGCGCCATTTCCAGATTGTCCCAGACCGTGTGGCTCTCGAACACGGTGGGCTTCTGGAATTTGCGGCCAATGCCGAGATTGGCAATGGCTGCCTCGTCCATCTTGGTGAGGTCGGTGCGGCCATCGAACAGCACCTCACCAGCGTCCGGCCTGGTCTTGCCGGTGATGATATCCATCATCGTGGTCTTGCCGGCGCCATTGGGGCCGATAATGGCCAGCATTTCGGCCGGTCCGACGATGATCGAAAGCCCGTTAATGGCCTTGAAGCCGTCGAAGGCCACCGAGACGCCATCGAGGTAGAGCATCGTGTCCTGTGCCTTGCTCATGGCTTTACTCCGCAGGCTTGGGCTGGATTGCTGGGGCGAAGCTGGCCGGGTCCTCGCCCTTTTCCATGTCGCTGGATTGTTCTGGGGTCGCCGGCGGCGCATCGGCAACCGGCTTGCGCCGGCCAAAGATTTGCGCCCATAGCCCGACAATGCCCTTGGGCAGGAACAGGGTTGAGACCACGAAAAGCGCGCCGAGTGCGAACAGCCAAAGCTCGGGCAGGGTGGTGGTGAACCAGGATTTGCCCAGATTGACCACGATGGCGCCGATGATCGGCCCGATCAGCGTGCCGCGTCCGCCCACGGCCGTCCAGATCACCACTTCGATGGAATTGCCCGGCTCGAATTCGCCGGGATTGATGATGCCCACCTGCGGCACATAAAGCGCCCCGGCAATCCCGGCCATGATGGCCGACACCGTGAAGGCAAACAGCTTCACATATTCGACGCGATAGCCAAGAAAGCGCGTGCGGCTTTCGGCATCGCGCACCGCGACCATCACCTTGCCCAGCTTGGAATTGACGATCAGCGAGCAGATCAGCACCGAGATGGCCAGCGCGATGGCGGTGGCGGCAAACAGCGCCAGCCGCGTCGTCTGTGCCTGCACCGGGGCGCCCAGAATGTCCTTGAAATCGGTCAGCCCATTATTGCCGCCAAAGCCCATATCGTTGCGGAAGAAGGCCAAGAGCAGCGCGAAGGTCATGGCCTGCGTCATGATCGAGAGATAGACGCCGGTGACGCGACTGCGGAAGGCGAAGAAACCGAAGATAAAGGCGAGGAGACCGGGGACCAGCACTACCATGGCCATGGCGAACCAGAAATTGTCGAAGCCCAACCAATACCAGGGCAGTTCCTTCCAGTTGAGGAACACCATGAAGTCGGGCAGGACCGGATTGCCATAGACGCCGCGCGTGCCGATCTGGCGCATGAGGTACATGCCCATGGCATAGCCACCGAGCGCGAAAAACGCCCCATGGCCCAGCGAAAGAATGCCGCAATAGCCCCAGACCAGATCCAGTGCGAGCGCGAGGATGGCATAGGCCAGGTACTTGCCCATCAGCGAGACCAGATAGGTCGGCACATGGCCGAATTGCCCCGGCGGGATCAGCAGATTGGCCATGGGCACGAGCACGGCCACGGCGAGGAAGATAGAGATGACCCAGATGGCTTTGCGGTCGAGCGCGCGGAACAGGGCTTGGGTCAGCATGGGCAGGCACTCCGCATTGCGTCGATGATGCAGTGAGCCATCGGCTCCTGCGCCTCCCTCCCCCTTGAGGGGAGGGACTGAGGGAGGGGGTGGTTATGTTCGTCACTGATGGACCCCCCACCCCGGCCCTCCCCCTCAAGGGGGGAGGGAGCGAAGGAACCAAAGCTTCTGAGCGTCATCATCACTGCTCCACCGCCCGGCCCTTGAGCGCGAACAGCCCTCTTGGACGCCGCTGGATGAAGAGGATGATCAGCACCAGGATCAGGATCTTGCCCAGCACTGCGCCGGCATAGGGTTCGAGGAATTTGTTGGCCACGCCCAGCGTCAGGGCGCCGACCAGCGTGCCCCAGAGATTGCCGACGCCGCCGAAGACCACGACCATGAAACTGTCGATGATGTAGTTCTGGCCCAGGTTCGGCGAGATATTGTCGATCTGGGTCAGCGCCACGCCCGCCAGACCGGCAATGCCCGAGCCCAGCCCGAAGGTCATGGCGTCGACAAAGGGGGTGCGGATGCCCATGGCCGAGGCCATGCGGCGGTTCTGCGTCACGGCGCGCATCTGCAGCCCCAGCGGCGTGCGGTTGAGCACCAGCAGCAGCATGAAGAACACGATCAACGCGAAAATGACGATCCAGAACCGGCCATAGGTGATGGAGAGGCCGAAGAATTCGGTCGAGCCGCTCATCCATGTGGGGGCGATGACCATCTGGTTGGTCGGCCCGAAAATCGAGCGCACCGTCTGTTGCAGGATCAGCGAAATGCCCCAGGTGGCGAGCAGGGTTTCAAGCGGGCGGCCATAGAGCCAGCGAATGACGCCGCGCTCGATGCCGACGCCAATGGCCCCGGTGACGAGGAAGGCGCAGGGCAGGGCGATCAGCAGCGAGTAATCCAGCAGTCCCGGAAAATTCTGGCGGATGACCAACTGCACCATGAAGGTCGTATAGGCGCCCAGCATCACCATCTCGCCATGTGCCATGTTGATGACGCCCATGACCCCGAAGGTGATGGCCAGGCCAATGGCGGCCAGCAGCAGCACCGAGCCCAGCGAAATGCCGAACCACACATTCTGCAAGGCACCCCACACAGCGCGTTCCTGTTCAAGACCGGCCAGGGCCGACTGGATCGTGGGGCGCAGCTCTTCGGGTGCGGAGTTCAGCGCGCCGGTCAGAATGGTTATGGCGGCGCGCCCGGCATTGGCGGCGACCTGCGGCACGGCGGCACTCTTGTCGTCGATGCTGGCGTCGTCGCTGGCGAGGATGGTCACCGCCCGCGCCGTCTGCATGGCCTTGAGCACATTGGCGTCGGTTTCCTCGGCAATGGCCTCATCCAGCAGCGGCAGAATGGCGGGATCGGGCTTGGCCATGAAAGCGTTGGCGGCAGAGAGACGGGTCGCCGCACTCTCGCTCATCAAGGTCATGCCGCTCACCGCCACCGAAACGTCGCGGCGCAGGCTGTTATTGATGCGGATGCGCGCGAAATCGGCGCCTTCGGCTGGATCGATCGCTTCGCCGGATACCGGATCGACATACGCCGCGCCGCGCTGGATGGCGACGAGGCCTGATGTCTTGTCGGCATAGAGCGTGCCATCGGCGAGAGCCTGCAAAGCGGGGACGACGCTGGTATCGCCGGTCGCGGCCAGATCGGTGACGATCTGCCCCAATTCCTTGAGGCTGGCCTGGCCCATTGATTGTACGAGGGCCGGAATGTCTGCGCTGGCATCCTGGCCGTGGGCATTTGGAAATATCAGGAACGGCAGGGCCATAAGCACCAGGCGAATTGCGCGGAGAATGGTCATGGTTCTGGCGTCCTTGGTTTTTGGTGTGGTGTGGAGAGAACCCCCACCCGGCCTCCCCCTTAAGGAGGGGGAGGGGAAGATTTGTGCTTGGGTGAGATCTCGCCTCAGCCACCGGCCCATCCCTCCCCCTGCTTCAGGGGGAGGTTAGGTGGGGGTGGCCCTTGACTTACTGCGCCGCGGCGCCGCAGGTTTTGGTTTCGGTATTGTAGTTGCCGCAGTTGATCGGGGCGGTCCAATCGGCTTCCAGCATCTTGGATTCCGGCAGATAGTCGGACCAGGCATCGCCGGGGACGAGATCTTCGGTTTCCCAGACCACGAAGAACTGGCCATCATCCTGGATTTCACCGATCAGCACCGGCTTGGTGATGTGGTGGTTCGGGAGCATCTTGGCCATGCCGCCGGTCAGGTTCGGGGTTTCCAGCCCGACAATAGCGTCGATGACGGCGTCTGAATCGGTGGTGCCGGCAGCTTCGACAGCCTTCACCCAGAGGTTGAAGCCGATCATATGGGCTTCCATCGGGTCATTGGTGACGCGCTTGTCGTCGCCGATATAGTCGTGCCAGGCCTTGATGAACTCGGCATTCTCGGGCGTATCGACGCTCATGAAGTAGTTCCAGGCGGCCAGGTGCCCCACCAGCGGGGTGGTGTCGAAGCCGGAGAGTTCTTCCTCGCCCACCGAGAAGGCCACGACCGGGATATCCTCGGCCTTGATGCCCTGGTTGCCCAGCTCACGGTAGAACGGCACGTTGGCATCGCCGTTGATGGTCGAGACCACGGCGGTCTTCTTGCCGGCCGAACCGAAAGCCTTGATATCGGAGACGATGGTCTGCCAATCGGAATGACCGAAGGGCGTGTAGTTGATCATGATGTCTTCGGCGGCCACACCCTTGTCGAGCAGGTATTGCTCGAGGATCTTGTTGGTGGTCTGCGGATAGACATAGTCGGTGCCGGCCAGCACCCAGCGCTCGACGCCCTCGTCATTCATCAGATAGTCGACGGCCGGAATGGCCTGCTGGTTGGGCGAAGCGCCGGTATAGAAGACGTTGCGCTGGCTTTCCTCGCCCTCATATTGGACGGGGTAGAACAGCAGGCTGTTCAGTTCCTCGAACACCGGCAGCACCGACTTGCGGCACACCGAGGTCCAGCAGCCGAACACGGCGTCGACATCGTCCACCTCGATCAACTGGCGGGCCAGTTCGGCGGCCAGCGGCCAGTCGGAAGCGATATCGACCACGACGGGTTCGATCTGCTTGCCGAGAAGACCGCCCTTGGCGTTTTGCTGTTCGATCAGGAACAGCATCGTGTCCTTGAGCGTGGTTTCGGAAATGGCCATCGTGCCCGACAGCGAATGCAGAATGCCGACCTTGATGGTGTCGTCCTGGGCCATGACCGGCGTCATGGACAGCGAGACGCTGCCGGCGAGAACCGCAGCGAGCAGAGCGCTTTTGGCGCTGAAATAGGTCATTGTGTTAGTCCCTCTGAAGATTTGTTCCCCGAGACACCAAGGGAGGCGTCTGGGGAGACACTGGGACCATTCTTAACTTGAGCCCTATACGTCGATTGACGTAACCGCCCAGCGGCACACCGCGCGCCGGTCAGCGAAAGGCCTGAAAAACCGCGTGATTTCGGTTGGTTTCATGCTAATGAAGGCCCTGGCGATTTTTTGGGCAACGCGCAAAACTGGTTAAGGCCTGGGCGGATCATGGCACGGCAGAGGATCATTCCGGTCAGGCGCGCATATAATCGCTGGGTCGCCAACCAAACCCTGGAAGACTATGCGCTGCGCTTCACGGCCAAGTCGGCGCGGCGCTTTTCCAATGACCGAATCTCGCAGACCGCCATCGGCGCCATCTCGTTCCTTGCGCTCGAAGCCATCGGCGGCGCCATCACCCTCAGCTATGGCACCACCAATGCGCTGATCGCCATTCTGATCGCTTCCATCGCCATTCTGCTGGTCGGCGTGCCCATTGCGCGCTACGCCACCCGGCATGGCGTCGATGTCGATCTGCTCACCCGTGGAGCGAGCTTTGGCTATATCGGCTCGACCATCACATCGCTGATCTATGCCAGCTTCACCTTCATCCTCTTCGCCATCGAAGCCTCGATTATGGCCAGCGCCTTGCAGCTGGCTTTCGGCCTGCCGCTCTGGATCGGCTACATCATTTCCGCCGTGGCGGTGATCCCGCTGGTCACCCACGGCATCCGCATGATCAGCCGCTTCCAGCTCATCACCCAGCCATTCTGGATCGTGCTCAACGTCCTGCCTTTCGTTTTCATCGCCTTCATGGATTGGGAGAAGTTCGATCTCTGGCGCGCCTTCAATGGCCTGGGCCAGCCCGAAGGCGCGGCCGGCAGTATCGCTGCCTTCGACGTCGCCAAGTTCGGCGCTGCTTCCGCCGTCATCCTGGCGCTGATGACCCAGATCGGCGAACAGGTGGATTTCCTGCGCTTCCTCCCCGCCGAGGGCGCGCCGAAATGGCGGCAGAAGCTTGGCATCTTTCTCGCCGGGGCAGGGTGGGTGGCCGTGGGGGCGCCCAAGCTGATCGCCGGCTCGTTCCTCGCCTTCCTCGCCCTATCCTCCGGGGTCTCCCCCGAACACGCCTCCGAGCCGGGCTATATGTATGCCGTCGCCTTCGGCTACATGATTCCCAATGAATTCGTGGCGCTGATGCTGATGGCCGGCTTCGTGGTCATCAGCCAGCTCAAGATCAATGTCATGAACGCCTATGCCGGCTCGCTGGCCTGGTCGAACTTCTTCTCCCGCCTCACCCATAGCCATCCCGGCCGCGTCGTCTGGCTGTTGTTCAACGTCGCCATCGCGCTCCTGTTGATGGAGCTGGGCATTTATCGTTTGCTCGAAGAGACGCTTGGCACCTTCTCGATCATTGCCATGGCCTGGCTCTGCTCGATCTCTGCAGACCTCTTCGTCAACAAGCCATTGGGCCTGGCCCCTCCGGGCATCGAGTTCAAGCGCGCCCATCTCTACGACATCAATCCGGTGGGCGTCGGCTCGATGCTGCTCTCGGCCACCATTGCGCTCGCCGCCCATTTCGGTCTCTTCGGCGAGATGGCGGCGGCGCTTGCGCCCTATATTGCCCTTGTCGTCTGCTTCATCGCCTCGCCCACCATCGCCTGGGCCACCAGGGGCAAATACTATCTTGCCCGCAAGCCGCGCAAAGCCTGGGCCAACAAGACTGTTGTCACCTGCTCGATCTGCGAACATCCTTTCGAGCCAGAGGACATGGCCTGGTGTCCCGCCTATGCGGCGCCGATCTGCTCGCTCTGCTGTTCGCTCGATGCGCGCTGCCATGACATGTGCAAGCCCAAGGCGCATTTCCGGGCTCAGACCCACGCCGTCGCCGCGACGGTGTTGCCGCAATGGATGATCGACAAGCTCCAGAGCCGGTTGGGCCGTTACGGCATCTCCATGGCCGTAGCCACAGCCATTCTCGCCGGCATTTTGGGCCTCATCTACTATTTCGCGGGTCGCTCGGCCCCGCACACAGCCGATGTGGTGGGCGGCACGCTGCTCGTCGTCTTCTTCGTCTTCGCCGTCGCCGCCGGGATCATGACCTGGTTTCTGGTCCTGGCGCATGACAGCCGCCTCGTCGCCGAGGAGGAAAGCTCCCGGCAAAACACGTTGCTGCTCAAGGAAATCGACGCGCATGGCCGCACCGATGCCGAATTGCAGCGCGCCAAGGAAAAGGCCGAGGCCGCCAATCAGGCCAAGAGCCGCTACGTCGTCGGCCTCAGTCACGAATTGCGCACGCCGCTCAATGCAGTGATGGGCTATGCGCAGGTCCTGGAACGCGACGCCGCCATGCCCGAAAATCGCCGGGGTTCGGTGCAGGTCATCCGCCGCAGCGCCGAGCATCTGTCCGGTCTCATCGATGGCCTGCTCGATATTTCCAAGATCGAGGCCGGGCGGCTGCAGGTCTATTCCAACGAGATCAACCTGCAGGATTTCCTCGACCAGCTTGTCGACATGTTCCGCCTGCAGGCCCAGGCCAAGGGGCTGGAATTCCGCCACAGTCGCGCCAAGGCGCTGCCCGCCTATGTGCGCACGGACGAAAAGCGGCTGCGGCAGATCCTCGTCAACCTGCTCTCCAACGCCATCAAGTTCACCAGTGCCGGCCATGTCAGCTTCGATGTCGGCTATCGCATGCAGGTGGCGACTTTCACCATCGAGGATAGCGGTTCCGGCATCACGGCAGACGATCTCCCCCACATCTTCGAGCCCTTCGTGCGCGGCGAGGCCGAGAAAAACCGCTTCACCCCCGGCCTTGGCCTCGGTCTCACCATCACCAAGCTCCTCACCGAAACGCTGGGCGGGGAAATCACCGTCACCAGCACGCCGGGGCAGGGGACCCGCTTTATGGCCCGGCTCATGCTGGCCAAGGTCGAGCGGCCAGCCAAGCGCCTCGCCAACACGCAGCCGATCACCGGTTATACCGGCCCGGCGCGCACCATCATGGTGGTGGACGACAACGAAGACCACCGCGAGCTCATGCGCCAGATGCTCGAGCCGCTGGGCTTTGCGGTGGTGTCGGCAGAGAGTGGGGACGAGTGTTTGGCCAAGCTCGATGCATGGGCTTGGCCGTCCAAGCAGCGATCGGCCTCCCTCACACCGGCCGCAACCCCACCCAAGATCGTCACGCCACCACAGATCGTCACCCTCGGGCTCGACCCGAGGGCTCTTAACTTGCCCAATTCTCCACAAGTGCAGGCCCCTCGGGTCAAGCCCGAGGGTGACGCTTCGAGCGAGGGGATGGCAGCATTTGCCCCCCATCTTTACTTCATCGACATCCGCATGCCGGGGATGAGCGGCTGGGACCTCGTCGCCGCGCTGCGCGAGCGCGGCATCGCTGCCCCCATCATCATGCTCTCGGCCAATATCGGCGATGGCGCTAATCCCACCGGCGCCGATGCCGGTCATTCCGACACGCTGGCCAAGCCCTTCGAGCTCAACCAGCTGATCGACAAGCTGGGCACGCATCTGGCGATAGACTGGACCCATGCCGTGCCGCCATCCGCTCCGGCCGCCCAGACTGCCGCGCTAAAATCCCCCGGCGCCGAGGCCTTGCGCGATCTCGCCAATCTGGGGCAAATCGGCCATGTACGGGGGATCGAGACAAGGCTGACGGAACTGGCCGCCGATCCAGCCAATCTGCCATTGGTGGCGGTGCTGCGCCGCCATATGGAAAATTTTGATTTCGAGGCTTATGCCGAAGCGCTGGAGCGGGTGAGCCATGAGCAGGATTGAGAAAGAACAGGACATCGTCCTCCTGGTAGACGATTCCCCGGAATCACTCGGCTTTCTCACTGCGGCGCTGGAGGATGCCGGCGTCACCGTGCTGGTGGCGCGCTCCGGCGACATGGCGCTCAACATCGTCGAGCGGGTCATTCCCGATGTGGTGCTGATGGATGCGGTCATGCCGGGTCTTGACGGTTTCGAGACCTGCCGCCGCATGAAGGCGCTGGCGACGCTCGCCCATGTCCCCGTCATCTTCATGACCGGGCTGACCGAGACCGAGCATATCGTGCATGCGCTTGAAAGCGGCGGTGTCGATTATCTCAGCAAGCCGATCAATGTCGATGAATTGCGCGCTCGCATTCGTGTTCACCTGGCCAATGCCCGCCGCGCCCAGAGCGCCCGCATCGCGCTCGATGCCGCCGGCCGGCATCTGGTCGCGTTTGCCGCCTATGGCACGGTGTTGTGGTCCACGCCACAGGCCAATCGCTTGCTCGAACGCTCCGGCATGGATGCGCGGGTGCAGGCCGAGATGTCGGCCAATTTCGCCGCCTGGCACCTGCTCGAGGGCGCACAGGCCCAGCCCGGCGACGCCTTTTCGCTGGGTGGCAATGGCGCCACTGGTCTGCAGTTTTCCTATCTCGGCATGGTCGGCGGCGATGAATATCTGTTCCGCCTGAGCCGCATGCAGGCGGAGGGGCAGGAGGACGCCCTGCGCCAGCAGTTCGGCCTGACCCAGCGCGAAAGCGAAGTGCTGCTGTGGATCGCCCGCGGCAAGTCCAATCGCGATATCGGCGACATTCTGGGCCTCAGCCCGCGCACGGTGAACAAGCATCTCGAGCAGGTCTACACCAAGCTCGGTGTCGAAAACCGCGCCTCCGCTGCCATCAAGGCCATCCAGGCCATGCAGGCACCATTCGAGCTGTAGATCAATTCAAACTGAGGTGGGCCCAGGCGCTTTCGCCTCCCTCCCCCCTGAGGGGAGGGATTGAGGGTGGGGGGCCATCAATGTGTCACTGAACTACCCCCCACCCCAGCCCTCCCCCTCAAGGGGGGAGGGAGCGATAGAGCTGCATCATTCAGAACGTGAAAAGCTCCAGGGCGAGGTTTTTGTAGCGACCCATCACATTACGGGCCTGCGGGGTTGCCCAGGCCGTTCCACCCCAATCCCGATCACAATTTTCTCAGCCGCAACTGCCTGCGGAACCCATCGCAATTTGTCTCGTTGAATGGGCACGTCGACTGCTGAAGCAGCGACACCGGAATTGGGGGAAAGCCAACAGAGCCTCCCCCTTCGAAGGGTGGATGGACGTAAAGGTTGACGCTCCTTTACGGCCGCCCCGCTGGGCGCGAAACCTCGGTTTCGCGCCCTTCTTTTTGTGCTGCGCAAATGCGGCCCAACTCTCCTCCGAGTCCATCATCGTTAGCGCCGTGTGAACGGCAATCGACTGAGTATTTTTACTGTCTGTTTATTGCGCCGTTTTCTGTGATGAAACGGAATCAGTACTGTTTCGTATTTTTCCTATGCGACCAATCCGGCGCAGAAGGAGAAGGAACGATGAAACGTACACACGCTACATTTATGTCCCTCGTCTTGCTTTCGGGGGTATCTCTGCCAGCCTATGCAGATAGTCTGCTCGGCATTATCGGCAGCGGGGATAGCAACTCACTCATCACAGTGGGATCGGGCGATGCGTCTGATTCCGGCCTCGTGAATATTGGTCTGGGTGGCCAGAACCAGGTGCTCGATGTCCAGGTGGGCAGCGGCAACCAACCTCTCGCCAATGCCACCGTTGGAAGTGGTGGGGATAATGGCCTCGTCAATGCTAATGTCGGCCTGCTCGACCGCAATGTGACTGTCGATGCGCAGGTGGGCGGCGACAGTCTCGCCAATGTCGACGTCAATATCGGCGGCGGCGGCAACAATGGCGGTGGCGGCAATAATGGCGGCAATAACGGTGGCGGCGGAAATAACGGCGGCAACGGTGGCAACGGTGGCAATGGCGGTAACGGCGGCAACAATGGTGGCGGCAACGGCGTCGCTATCAGCGGTTCAGGTGGCGTCAGCGGCAGCAATTGCGTGGCCACGCCTGCCTCCCAGATTGAACGCCTGATCCAGTCCACCCGCATCGACGGCTCGTGGCAGCGCGCCAGCAATGTCGCCATCCGTCGCGTCGATATCTGCCCGGAAGTGCAGACCTGGCTGGCTGCGGCGCTCTCCAATAGCGGGCTCGGACAATCGCTGCGCTCCGCGATTGCTGCCGACCCGCTGGTCAATGCCTCGATCACCCGCTCCAGCTATAACGCCAATCGGGTGTTCGCGGTGGAGCAGAAGGGCAATCAGTTGACCGTTTTCGTCTACTGATCCAGCCCAATTGAGCACCAACATGCCCATAAAATAGGCATTTGAAAGTATTGGCGCCGATGTAAGCAGTTTCTGCTTGCATCGGCGTTTTTGCTGGGCTTGATTTCCCTCAAGACAAGAATGGGGACGTCAAGACATGCTTTCACGCCGATCCTTCTCCACCGCCCTGGCACTGGCCGCGGGTCTCAGCATTTCCGGCTTCTCGGTACTGCCGGCCATGGCGCAGACCGACATCAAGTTCACGCTGGACTGGCGTTTCGAAGGTCCGGCGGCCGGGTTCCTGTTGGCGCAGGACAATGGCTATTTCGCCGAGGAAGGACTCAACGTCACCATCGATACCGGCAATGGCTCGGTCGAGGCCATCCCGCGCGTCGCGACCGGCGCCTATCAGATGGGCTTTGGCGACATCAACTCGTTGATCAAGTTCCTCGACGAAGATCCGGCCCAGCCAGTCACGGCCGTGATGATGGTCTATGACAAGCCGGTCTTTTCCATCATCGGCCGCAAGTCGCTGGGGATCACCGACGATCCGAAGTCGCTCGAGGGCAAGAAGCTCGGCGCGCCGCCGCCCGATGGGGCCTTTGCCCAGTGGCCTGCCTTCATCGAAGCGGCCGGGCTAGACGCCTCCACCATCACCATCGAATCCATCGGCTTTCCGGTGCGCGAGCCGATGCTGGCCTCCGGCGATGTCGATGGCGTCTTCGGCTTCGCCTTTTCCGTCATTCTCAATCTCAAGGCCAATGGCGTGCCGGATGATGACATTTCCACCATCCTCTTCGCCGATCACGGCCTCAATCTCTATGGCAATGCGGTGCTGGTGAACGAGACCTTTGCTGCCGAAAATCCCGAGGCGGTCAAGGGCTTCCTTCGTGCCCTGGCCAAGGGCTTTGCCGATGCCGTGGCCGATCCAGCCGCCGGTGCCGCTGCCGTTCTGGCCCGCAATGAAACGCTCAATCTCGAAACCGAAACCGAGCGTCTGACCATGGCCAATGAGATGAATATCAAGACCCCCTATGTCGTCGAAAACGGCTTTGGCGGTATCGACGAGGCGCGCCTGGCCGCCTCCATCGAGACGCTGAAGATTTCCATGGGCCTCAAGGGCAATGTCACCGCCGCGGAGGTTTTCGACGCCCAGTATCTGCCGCCCGCCGCAGAGCGCATGCTGCCCTGAGGCTACTGGCAGTCTCCCGGGCGTGAGGGCGCCCGGGCTATCCGCCCCAGAACGTTCTTTCGAGGGAACGAGGATGTTCTGGGGCGGGTCCTTTTCCGCCCACCCGCCTGCCAAGGAGCCGCCATGACCTCCCCCCTGGTCTCCATCGAAAATGTCGACATGCGCTATGGCGGGCCAGATGGCACGCTGGCGGTGAGCGGGCTTAACCTCAGGATCAATCGCGGCGAGTTCGTCGCCGTTGTCGGGCCCTCCGGCTGTGGCAAGTCCACGCTGATGAAGCTGACCACCGGGCTCCATATCCCGCAATCCGGCGTCGTCATCGTCGCCAATAGCCAGGTGACCAAGCCGGTCTCGATCGTCGGCATGGCCTTCCAGAACCCCACCATGTTGCCCTGGCGCACGACGCTCGAAAACATTCTCCTGCCGCTCGAAATCGTCGAGAAGCACCGCCATCGGCTGCGCGCCCACAAGGCGGAATACATTGCCAAGGCCGAAAAGCTGCTCGAAACCGTCGGGCTGAAGGGCTTTGGCGACAAATTTCCCTGGCAGCTATCGGGCGGCATGCAGCAGCGCGCCAATCTCTGCCGCGCCCTCATTCACGAGCCGGAACTGCTTATGCTCGACGAGCCCTTCGGCGCGCTCGATGCCTTCACCCGCGAGGAGCTGTGGTGCGTCATCCGCGATCTGCATGCCGCCCAAGGCGTCACCATCGTGCTCGTCACCCATGACCTGCGCGAAAGCGTCTTCCTGGCCGACAAGGTGGTGGTCATGTCCGCCCGTCCGGGGCGGGTGATTTCCGAGCATGTCGTGCCCTTCGTCCGGCCGCGCCAGCTCGAGCTGCTCTACGAGCCGGATTTCAACGACATGGTGCAGAAGCTGCACGGGGAAATCGCCACTGCGAGGGCCGCCGCATGACCACATTCGAGACGGTAACGCCCGTCGCCACCCCGCCCAAGCCCATGTTCAGGATCAATTGGGTGCGCCTGGCCCCCTTCCTCTACACCATCGGCCTCTTCGTCATCTGGGAGCTGGCAGTGCGCGTTTCCGGCCTGCCGCACACCATCCTGCCGGCGCCGTCCCGGGTGTTCGAAGCTATTGTCCAGTACTGGTCACCGATCTGGAAGAATTCGGTGCAGACGCTCTACACCACCGTGCTGGGCTTCCTCATCGCCGTGGTGGCGGGGCTGGGCATAGGCCTCTTCATCGGCTGGTCGAAAACCATCTATGCCGGGCTCTATCCGATCATGATCGGCTTCAACGCCATTCCCAAGGTGGCGCTGGTGCCCATCCTCGTCATCTGGTTCGGTATCGGCACCGTGCCCGCGGTGCTCACCGCGTTCCTGATTTCCTTCTTTCCCATCGTGGTCAATGTCGCCACCGGACTTGCCACCATCGAGCCTGAAACCGAGGACGTGCTGCGCGCGCTGGGCGCCAAGAAAATGGACATCATGCTCAAGGTGGGCATTCCCCGCTCCATGCCCTATTTCTTCGGCTCGCTGAAAGTCGCCATCACCCTGGCCTTTGTCGGTTCGGTGGTCAGCGAAACCGTGGCTTCCAATTCGGGCCTCGGCAATATGATGGCCTCGGCGCAATCCAACTTTAACGTGCCGCTGGTCTTTGCGGGCCTGCTCATGCTCGCCGTCGAGGGCATCGCCATGTATGCGCTGATGGCGTGGGTGGAAAAGCGCATGACCGGCTGGGCGCATCGCTCGACCATGGCAAACTGAGGGGCAGCCGTCCGGCGCCGCACGAACTGTCACAAAACCGCAATCGGGGTATGGCCAATGGTGGCGATACCCCGGAGTGCCTTATCGTGACCGAACCTGCATTCAACCGCCTCGACCAGCTCACCATAGAACTCGACCGCATTCGCGACGAGATCGCCGACAGTTTCGACGAAGAGCTCGAGCTGCAATTCGAGGATGACCATCTCGAGGCGCTGGCGGAGGACAGCGAGCGGGAAGGGCGCAAGTCGCTCGATCGCAAGATCTACTTCCGCGAGCTGTTCCGCCTGCAGCACGAACTGGTGCGCCTGCAGGATTGGATCGTGCACAACAAGCTCAAGGTTGCGGTGATTTTCGAGGGCCGAGACTCCGCCGGCAAGGGCGGCGCGATCAAGCGCATCACCCAGCGTCTCAATCCGCGCGTCTGCCGCGTCGTCGCGCTGCCGGCGCCGTCCGATCGCGAGAAGACCCAGTGGTATTTCCAGCGTTACGTGTCGCACCTGCCGGCTGCCGGCGAAATGGTGCTGTTCGATCGCTCCTGGTACAATCGGGCCGGGGTCGAGCGGGTCATGGGCTTTTGCACCCCCGACGAGCTGGAGGAATTCTTCCGCACCGTGCCCGAATTCGAAAAGATGCTGCTGCGCTCCGGCATCATCCTCATCAAGTTCTGGTTCTCGATCACCAATGAGGAGCAGGAATTCCGCTTCCGCATGCGCATCCAGGATCCGCTCAAACAGTGGAAGCTGTCGCCCATGGACATGGAATCCCGCCGCCACTGGGAAGACTATACCAAGGCCAAGGAAGACATGCTCGGCCGCACCCACACCGCCGACTCCCCCTGGTGGGTGGTCGAGGCCGACGACAAGAAGCGGGCCCGGCTCAACTGTATCGCTCACCTACTCTCGGCCATCCCCTATGGCGAGGTGCCCAAGCAGCAGATCGTCCTGCCCGAGCGTATCCGTCACCCCGATTATCACCGTGGCCCGGTGCCCGACGAGATGTATGTCAAAGACGTCTACTGACCGGCGGGCGCGTGGCGTCCGCATGTGTTGATCATTTCTCTTTCGCCTTTGTTTACGCGCCTCGGTCATGCTTCCCGCAGAGGAGCAGGGTGTGACCGAGGCCAATCTGACAGAGCTGCGGGCGGGGCTGCTGGCATGTCGCCAGATGAGCCGCACCGGGCGTTCGACCGAAGGCCTGATCGAGGCCCAGCGGCTGCTCGTGGTTGCCCGCAAGCTCGGCGATCCCGGCCTCACGGCTGCGTGCCTCACCCATATCGGCTGGTTCTGCCTGCAACTGGGCTATGCCGATGAGGGCCTGGCCTCGGCCAGCGAAGCCAAGGCGCTCTATTTCGAAACCGACAATCACGACGGCCAGGCCTTCGCCACCGCTGTCTATTCCTGGCTGCTGGTCGAGTTGGGCCTCAGCGATCTCGGTTTCACCGAAGCCGATGCCGCCGTCCAGATGGCGCGCCACACGGCGCTGCCGGCGCTTCTGAGCTTTGTCTTCGGCTGCAAGGGCATGGCACTGATGATGTGCCGGCAGGATCAGCTGGCCTATCCGCTGCTCGAGGAGGCGCTGGCCCTCGCCGAAAAGGGCGATGATCCCTCCACCACGGCGATGACACTGGTCAATATGGGTTTTTCCGTCGTCTCGCAGGCCGAATTCGCCGAAGCGGCGGGCCATGTCGAGGACGGTCTGCGCCTGCGGCGCAAGGCGATGATGTTCAACGACCGCGCCATCGACACGGCGCGCGCCTGCGGCGATTTGTGGAACCTGCGCATTGCACTGTGCAATGGCGCCGAGCTGGCTCAGGGTCTGGGCTATCGTGAGATGGCGCGCGCCTTTCTCGATGAGTGGGACAGCCTGCCCGGCACGGTCGGGCCGCGCAGCCGCATCCACTATCTCTATACGCGCGGCGAATTGCTGACCGCCTGGGGTCAGTTGGACGAAGCCCTTGCGGTCTGCAAGGAGGCGGTCCGGCTGGCCGCCAACGGCGCCAATCTCGATCACCGGGTCAATACCTTGCGCCGGCTGTCCGATGTCGAGGCGGCCTTGGGCAATCACCAGGGCGCGCTCGAGCATTACCGCGCCTTCCACGAGGCCTTTGTCTACCAGATGGGCGAGAGCACCCGCCGCCGCGCCCAGGTCACCGAAATGCAGCTCGAAAATGAGCGCCTGCGGCTGCGCGCCGATCGCCTCGAGGAGGAGGCCAGCAAGGATGCCCTAACCGGCATTTTCAATCGCCGCGCCTTCGAAAGCCATTTCGAGCGCATCCAGGGCGAGGTGTTCTCATTCGCCATTCTCGACATCGACCACTTCAAGTCGGTCAATGACCGCTTCTCGCACATGACCGGCGATGCGGTGCTGCAGCGGCTCGCTGGCGTGCTCGGCGCCTGGGGCGATCCCGTATCTGCCTATCGGCTGGGCGGCGAGGAATTCGCCCTCATCGTCGCCGGCAGGGGCCAGGTGGAGGCGATGCCGATCATGGAGGCCATCCGGGTGGCGCTGGAGCAAACCCTGTGGTCCGATCTGGCGCCAGGTCTCGCGATCACCGTCAGCATAGGCCTCGTGGACTCGGTGCAGTTCGCCGGCCGCTCGGTGATTTCCGAGGCCGACCGGCGCCTCTATGCCGCCAAGACGCAGGGCCGCAATCGCGTCGTCGGTGGCTTCGATACCGAGCCGGTATCCCTGCGCGCCTGATCCGGTGCCTTTCCTGCGGCACGAGAAGCGCCGCCCCCGTTGCCCCGCTGTGCCGCATGGCCTACATAGGCGCCAACCCACACAGAATCCCTTTGAAGAGGTCATGACGCCATGGCGCGCCAGTTCATCTACCACATGCACGGAATGAGTAAGGCCTATGCAGGCGGCAAGAAGGTGCTGGACAACATCCACCTCTCCTTCTACCCCGACGCCAAGATCGGCATTCTCGGCCCGAACGGGTCGGGCAAGTCGACCCTGCTCAAGATCATGGCCGGCATCGATACCGAGTTCACCGGCGAAGCCTGGGCGGCCGATGGCGCCAAGATCGGCTATCTCGCCCAAGAGCCGCAGCTCGATCCGGCGCTGAACGTGCTCGGCAATGTGATGATGGGCGTCAAGGAAAAGAAGGACGTCGTTGACCGCTACAACGAGTTGATGATGAACTATTCCGACGAGACCGCCGACGAGGCGACCAAACTCCAGGACATCATCGACGCCCAGAACCTGTGGGATCTCGAATCCCAGGTCGAAGTGGCCATGGAAGCCCTGGGCTGCCCGCCCGGCGATGCCGACGTCACCAATCTTTCGGGCGGTGAAAAGCGCCGCGTGGCGCTCTGCGCGCTGCTGCTCAGCAAGCCCGACCTCTTGCTGCTCGACGAACCGACCAACCATCTCGACGCCGAAACCACCGCCTGGCTCGAACGCCACCTGCGCGAATTCGAAGGCGCGGTGCTGATCATCACCCACGACCGCTACTTCCTCGACAATGTCACCGGCTGGATCCTCGAGCTCGATCGCGGCCGCGGCGTGCCCTATGAAGGCAACTACTCCGCCTATCTCGACGCCAAGGCCAAGCGCTTCGCCCAGGAAAAGAGCGAAGACGCCGCCCGCGCCAAGGTGCTGGAACGCGAAAAGGCCTGGATGGGCATGTCGCCGCAGGCACGCCAGTCCAAGTCCAAGGCGCGTATCAAGGCCTATGACGAACTGGTCAAGATCAACGAGGCCCGCACCCAGTCGCACACGGCACAGATCATCATTCCGCCGGGTGAGCGCCTGGGCCAGAACGTGATCACTGTCGAGGGCATCTCCAAATCCTTCGGTGATCGCCTGTTGATCGACAATCTCAGCTTCAAGCTGCCCCCGGGCGGCATTGTCGGCATTATCGGGCCGAACGGCGCCGGCAAGACCACCTTGTTCAAGATGCTGACCGGCCAGGAGCAGCCCGATGCGGGAAGTATCACCGTCGCCGAAAACGTGCATCTGGGCTATGTCGACCAGAGCCGTGACTCGCTCGATCCCAACAAGACCGTGTGGGACGAAATCTCCGGTGGCGACGATGTGCTGATGCTGGGCAAGCGCGAAATGAATTCTCGCGCCTATACCTCGACCTTCAATTTCAAGGGCGGCGATCAGCAGCAGAAGGTGGGCAATCTTTCGGGCGGGCAGCGCAATCGCGTGCATCTGGCCAAGATGCTGAAGAGCGGCGCCAACGTCCTGCTGCTTGACGAACCGACCAACGATCTCGACACCGAAACCCTCGCCGCTTTGGAAGAAGCGCTGGAGGAATTCGCCGGCTGCGCCGTGATCATCAGCCACGATCGCATGTTCCTCGATCGCCTGGCCACCCACATGCTCGCTTTCGAAGGCGACAGCCATGTCGAATGGTTCGAAGGCAATTTCCAGGACTACGAAGCCGACAAGGTCCGCCGCCTCGGCGCCGATGCGGTCAATCCCAAGCGCGCCACCTACAAGCCGCTGACGCGATAGGCTGCGTCGGGACTACGGTCCAGGACAAATACCAAGGCGGCGGCTGCAAGGTCGCCGCTTTGGTGTGGATTGCGGCACTGCAAGTCTGGGTGGCCGCGCGTGACGACGCAGTCATTCGTCGTGGTTCATTCCAGCCAGAAGACGTTCTTCACCAGCTGCAAATGCAAGCGGCAGCCTCGCTCCTGCCGTCTTGGATGCAGCGGCCAATGCAAAACAACGGAACGTCGTGGCTTTGCGGTAGTCTGTACGTGCCCACTTGCGCTAAATCGCCCGACTGAGCGCCTCCCATCCATTCACGGCAAAGCGCTCGTAGACCACTGCGAGGTGCTTTTTAAGGGCTTCATTGCTCAGCCCGAGCGTGTTCAGGCTGTCCTGACGGGAGCCGCCAGCAGCTGCGACCAGCGCGATGCGTTGTTGCAACGGGGAAAGACCGGCCGCGATAACATGCTCCACCTTGCTGAGGCGCGCGGGAACGTGCAGCTCCAGTGACACCAGAACCGAAGAGCCGGCACCGGGTTGAGCCGGCGCGCGCAGGGGTTCGGCGACCATCTGCAACCGGCCTGTGGGCACCACCATTGCGCGGTGAACAGGTCGATCCTCCGTTGCTGCCAGAGCACAGGCTTGTCGCACAAACAGCGGGGGCAGAGTGATTGGGCTATCGAGCCGCACGCCCTGACCCACCAGGTTCACGTTCCTCAGAATCGCCGTGGCGTCCCCGCCCATGAGCGTGATGCGGGAGTCATCGCCGGACACGATAAGATAGCCCCTGCGGCCATCGCTGCGCCATTCGCCACTGTCGGGGGGACTGGCCACGGCGCGACGCAGGCTTGCCTCGGTCAGGGCCAGCACTTTTGCATCGCCACTGCGAAACGGCTGCCGTTCGCCCCTGAACAGCAGGACGATCAGGCGCGGCTTGCCGTCGAGCTCGACACGCAGATCGAGCGCGTGATGATGCCCGCTCGGCCGGACCAGCATGTTGAACGTGTTCGACTTGAAATAGGCCGCGTCGGCCGTCAGCAGTTTTCCCATGGCTGAGCCGGTGTAGCGAGCGAGGGCATGCACGTTGATTTCGTGCTCACCCACGAACAGGCGTTCGAACTCGTTGATGAACAGATCACGCGCGCTGTCAGGGGAGTCTTCGTGGTGGAATCCTGCCGGCATGCCACGCTCATCCATCCAGAACAGCGACGCCGCTTCGGCGCCCACCAGTTCGCGTAGCAGGCGACACACGACCGGCGCGATGGGTTCGAGCCCCATGCCGGCGCGACAGAACAGGTCCAGCTCATGCAGCTTTCGCTTGTTCACCGCTTCGCCAACTCCGACGGGGCAACGGATTCTCCCCGCGCGGGGAATGTTTACCGCTCACGCCCACGAATATGGTGCGGCGCTGGCCAGCGTGAATGGTCAAGCCAAGTTACGGCAGATCAACTAGGAATCAAAGCCATGTTCCACAACTGCTTTCCGGTTGCCAAAGCCGGATGTGCCGCACTGGCCGGCATCGCGTTTGCGGTCGCGTTTGCGGGCGCAATCGCAATGGCCCAGGACATTGAGGGCTCAAGCGACCACCCCTTGGTCGGGCGCTATGATGGAGCAGAAATCCGGGTCTATGCGAAATCCGATTTTGACCGCGTGAGCCTGGTCTCTGCACCCTTGCCCAAGAATTTTGCCACCACCGGCATACCCGACGAGGACGCGGTGACTGTCGAGGGCAAGTCCTTCCAGATCGTCTATCGCGACCCCGGCGACCGCTCTTCGCTGGAGATCGATGCCAACTTCAAGCAGAGCCTGGCCAGCAAGGGCTTTGAAACCGTTTTCGAGTGTTTCAACGCCGAGTGCATTTCCGGATCGACGAGTTACTACGTCTTTGGCGGGCTGGTCGACGATGAGGCGCGCAACGCCCGCTACGGCACGGAAATAGCCTACCGGCTGGAAAAGCTCTCGGCGCCGACCGGGGATGTCTATGTGTCCATCCTGACCGGCCGGGGTGGCGACGCCTATAGCGCCATCCGGGTAGTGGAAACCAAACCGATGGAGACCGACCGCATCGTGTTCATCGATGCAGGCGCCATGAAGACCGGGCTCGATCAGACCGGGCATGTGGCGCTCTACGGCATCTATTTCGACACCGACAAGAGTACCCTCAAACCGGAATCCGCGCCCACCCTGGCCGAAATCGCCAAGCTGTTGAGCGCCAATCCGGAACTCGATCTGATCGTCACCCGCCATACCGACAATCAGGGCGCCTTCGATTACAATGTCGGTCTATCCGAACGGCGGGCCCTGGCGGTCACGGCAGCACTGGTGACAGGGCAGGGCGTCGCCGCCAGCCGGCTGACGCCGTTCGGTGCCGGCATGTCGGCTCCGGTCGCCGACAACGACAATGAGGCCGGCCGCGCCTTGAACCGCCGCGTCGAGCTGGTGAAACGATGATCCGGCAGGGTTCGATCGCCGTTGTGGCGACAATGCTCCTCGTCAGTGTTCCCGCGCTGGGCGCAGATGGGATCATGGTCCGCGGACCAATCCCCACCGCCGAGCAAGCCAATGACGCCTTCAGCCGCAATCCTGAATACCAGGCGGATATTGGCAATATCAAAGCGGTGCTCGCTTGCGTCCCTGCCGTATGGGAAGACACCACAACCATGCCGCAGGAGCGCGACTGGTGGTGTCTGGCAGAAACCCAGCTGGCCAACAATGACCGCAAACTGGCCGAATTCGCCCTGATGTTCGATCCCGGGGCCAAGCGCTTCGAGACGCTCGAAGGTGAATATATGGGCATGTGCCCCCTGGCCAGGGACGTACAGAGCACGCTGTTGCCAATGGTCACGATGAGCGGCGTTACCGGGCTCGAAAAGGGTCAGTTATCGCCAGGCAACTTTGCCATCGACATGAGTTTTGACCAGCAGCTGCCGAGCGCGTTGCTGGAGGGGCCGCCATACCTGTTTTACTGCGACTATATCGGCAGGCGCGGCAAGGCCAACTACCTGCTCAAAACGTTCGTGACCTATGACGCAGGCGGCTACCACTTTACCCCACACAGCTTCGAACAGCTGTTCAATGATGACGGCCAACTGGTCGACCAAAACGGCAAGGTCCTTGATGATCAATCGTAAAATCCTGGTACTCACCCTGACCGCTTGCGTGTCTTCGGCGCAGGCGGAAAACCGCCTCGAACCTGGTCTCTGGCGCGCCCAAACCAGCATGAACGGTCAAGCGCTGAGTGAGCCGGCGGAGACCTGCATTTCAGAAGAGGGCGCCAAGACGTCCAACGGTACCGACGATGAGGTCAAGCAAGCCATCGTGGATGAGACCACGCGCAATGGTTGTGCCGCCAGTGAGATCACCATCGATGGCGCCCGCATCATCTTCACCACGTCCTGCCAGGGGATCAGCTCGGTGACCGACATCACGTATGAGGGAACCCACTATTCGGGCACGCTTACCACCCAGCTTCCGACCGGCAGCACCACGCTCGATGTCGCTGGTGACTGGGTGGGTGCCTGCAACGCCGAATGAGGCCGTGGCTGTCGTAACAATGGAGTGTCGCTCGGGCCGGTGATTGGCGTCGTCGTCGACCTCTCGGCGGCGAATTTAGCGCGCGGGGAGGGTGTCGACGACGCGGTGACACCCACGACGTCGGGTGACGCCACAGGCCTGGCCGGCCTAGCAACGGCTTGGTGGCAAAACCGCGCATCGGCAAAAACATGTGGGTGCTCGCCCGCCAATTGCCGTAAGCTCCTCAAATCGCGATTTTTTCGATGCCACGGAACCGCCGCGCGCCTTGTGCGTTTATGGGTCGGATGGGGCTCGTAAATCCGTCGTTTTCAGGGGCATCAATTCATGGCTGAGGTTGACTACGAGCGCATCTTCGAAGCGCTTCCCAGCCCCTTCATGATCGTCGATACCAAGCTTGCCTATGTCGCCGTCAACGCTGCGTATACCGAAGCCGTCGGTCGGCATCGCGAAGCGCTGGTCGGGCGCAATCTTTTCGACCTTTTTCCCAATGATGACGAGAGCGGCATCCGCTTGAAGCAGTCGCTCGAGCGGGTGATCGCCACCGGCGAGCGCGATACGCTGGCTTATCTGCCCTATCCGATCGCCAGCGACCAGGGCGTGGTGGAAAACCGCTACTGGACCGCCGTGCATGTGCCGATCACCGGCCCTGACGGCAAGGTCGCCTATGTCATGCAGAACACGGTCGATGTGACCGATTTCGCCCGCATCCGCGAGGCGGAATCGCTGCCCTTCACCTCGCTCCATGCCGAAACGCGCCTGCTCGAGCGCACCCGCGAGGCCGAGGAGGCGGTGGTCGGTTTCCGTCGCCTGTTCCAGCAGGCGCCGGCATTTTTCGCGGTGTTGACCGGCCCCGATCACGTGTTCACCTTTGCCTCCGATTCCTATGCCCGTCTCGTCGGCGGCCGCAATGTCGTGGGTATGAGCGTGGCCTCGGCCCTGCCCGAAGTGGTGGGGCAGGGCTTTGTAGACCTGTTGGACCGGGTCTACAGAGAAGGCTATATCCATAATCAGGAGGGGGCGCGCGTCATGCTGGTGCGCGAGGCCGGCGGCATTCCGGAGGAGACCTTCCTCGATTTTGCCTATCACCCGATCCGCGATGCCGAGGGCGGTATCACCGGCGTTTTCGTGCAGGGCATGGACCGCACCGAAGCGGTGCGGGCGGCCCGCCAGCAGCGCCTCCTGATCGACGAGCTCAACCACCGCGTCAAAAATACCCTCGCTGCCGTACAATCCATTGCCAGCCAGACCCTGCGTGCCACCGCCGATCCGCAGCAGGCGCGTCGGGCCTTCGAGGCGCGCATCATGGCCCTGTCCAAGGCCCATAGCCTGCTCAGCGAACGCCAGTGGCACGATACCGAGATCGGCACGCTGATCGGCCAGCAGCTCAGCGCCTTCGGCGACGGGCGCGTCGAGCAGAGCGGGCCGACGCTGATGCTCAATTCCAAGGCCACCATTGCCCTGGCACTGCTGGTGCATGAACTGGGCGTTAATGCTGCCCGGCATGGTTCGCTGTCTGTGCCGCAGGGGCGCATTTACGTCGATTGGTCGCAGGCCGAAGATGGCAGGCTGGTGCTGCATTGGCGTGAGCGCGGCGGACCGCCGACAGGGCAGCCGGATCGCACCGGCTTCGGCACGCGGCTGCTCAACAGTGTCGTGGCCGGCGAATTGGGCGGTGAGCTCAATGCACGCTATGAGCCGGATGGCTTTGCCGCCGATTTCGAGATTCCCCCACAGGCCTATAGCGCAGCGGAGTTCGAGCATGTCTAGCCACCAGGGGCTGCGGGTCTTTATCGTCGAGGACGAGACGCTGGTCCTGTTCAACCTCGAGGATATTCTGGGCGAGCTCGGCTGCGTCGTCGTCGGGCAGGCCATGCGCCTCGAACAGGCCGAAAAGCTCGCCGCCACGGTGGAGCGGCCCGATTGCGCCATTCTCGACGTCAATCTCGGCGGCAAGCGGGTGTTTCCTGTCGCCGAGATCCTGGTGCGGCGCGGCGTGCCCGTCATTTTCGCCACCGGTTATGGCGCCGCCGGTCTGCCGGAGGAATGGCGTGGCCATCCTGTGGTCTTAAAGCCCTATACGCGCGACGACCTGGTGCGGGCCATCGACGCGCTGCCGGCGCACCACAACGCCTCCCTTTACTAATCCTCCATCTCCTCCGCGAAAACCCGTTGGGTTTGCTGGACTTTCTGCAATATGCTGTGCATAGCAGCGGGCAGGGGTCCGACGGGTTTCGCGTTCTGGGGGAATGCATGAGAATTTATCTGACGGGGGCAGCATTGGCTTTCGGCCTTGCCCTCGCCGGTGTGGCCAATGCCGCGCCGGGGCAGTGTTCGATGACCGGCTTCGACAGTTTTGATTGCGACGTGGTGGTCGATGGCGGCGGTATCACTTTCGATCTGCCCGATGGCTCCACCTTCGTCTTTGCCCATGTCGCCGATGGCGCGGGTCTGGGCTACCGTATCGCGCCCGAGGCGCGGCCAGGCCAATTGCCCGAAGAACTGGGGGCCTTTGCGCCCATCGAGGCCGAGCCGGGCTGCTGGCTGGGCGACAAGGACAATCTCAAATTCTGTGCGGCGGTGCTTCAATGACCAAATTCGTCTTCCTCGCGGCCAGTCTCGGCCTTGCCCTCCTCGCCAGCCCGGCGCTGGCCAAGGACGCAAAGTGCTACACTTCCGATGATGGGGAATATGCCTGCCGCTTCGAGATGCTCGACAAGGATGGCAGCTTCAAGATCACCGCGCGTGGCAAGCCGAGCTTCGAATTGACCATCGACAGTCCCGGCAAGGCCTTTGTCAGCGCCCAGTTCGAGCCGGGCGGCCGCTATGTGTCGCTGCCGGGCACCTATATTCGCTCCAAGGCCGACCGCGCCTGCTGGGTCAGCGACGCCACCGAAGCCGAGCTCTGCGCGTGGTAGGCCAGAATTTCACCGTCAAGGTCGGCGGGGCCAGCCTCGCCGGCATCCAGATGGGGGAGGGGCTGCCGATCGTCTTCCTCCATGCCGGTGTTTGCGACAAGCGCATGTGGACCGAGCAGATGCAGGTCGTCGCCGACGACGGCTGGCATGCCATTGCCTATGACCGGCGCGGCTATGGCGAGACCGAAAGCCCGGATGAGCCGTTCAGCCATCTCGACGATCTCGAGGCGGTGCTCGATGCCTTCGGCATTCATGCGGCGCTGTTTGTCGGCTGCTCCATGGGCGGTGGCCTCGCCGTCGATTTCGCCCTGCGCCATCCCGGCCGGGTGTTGGGCCTTGTGCTCATCGGCACGTCCATCACCGGCGCACCCTGGACCGCCACCGCCGAGGAAACGGCCATCGAAATGGCCGAGGAAGACGCCTGGGAACGCGGTGATCTCGACCTGGTCAATCGCGTGCAGGCGCATGAATGGCTCGATGGTCCGCGCACCCAAAGCGGTCGCGTCGGTGGCGATGCCCGCGCTCTATTCTTCGACATGAACGCCAAGGCGCTGGCCAAGCCGAACCTTACCCAGGAAGAGGGGCGCCCCGCTGCCTGGACCCGCGTGGAGCAGGTTTCCGCGCCCGCGCTGCTCATCGTCGGCGACGAGGATTTCACCGCCCTGGTCGAGCGGCACGAGACGCTGTCGGAAAGCATGCCCAACGCCTTTGCCGTGGTACTGGAGGGCGTCGCCCACATCCCCAGCATCGAGCGCCCTGATCTCGTGAACTCCCTGCTGCTGCAATTCCTCGACGCGCTCGTCGGTGACGACGATGAGGACGAGGAAGACGACGAGAATTCAGAGGGTTAGGCCATTTCGGTTCATCGCTGAATCGGGGCCTGGCGACCAGCTGATAGATTGAATCAGGTGCTTGCGGCAGTGATTCAACAGGATCGGTTCTTGATTCAGGATTGTCCGCTAAGGCGCTGAAAGTGAAGTGGTTTTCACGAGCGGCGTCGGCCATCGGATCAAGTGCGAGGGCGGTGCTCTGGACGGGGGATGCCTTGGGGTTATGACGAAGTCGCTGAGGCTTCGGCTCCTGCTCCCCCTCCCCCTTCTACAGGGGGAGGTTAGGTGGGCGTGCTGCAGGTTCAGCAGACTCCAATCAGCGAACGGATTCTCAGATGGTTCAGCACCCCCACCCTCATTCCCTGCCCTCAAGGGGGAGGGAGGCCCAAGAGCCCTGACACTGGTTATCAATGCGCCCAAACTAAACACCCACCCACACACAGATCGTCACCCTCGGGCCTGACCCGAGGGCTCTTCACTTGGCGATCGCGTGGATGAGAAAAGTGCCCTCGGGTCTTCGCCCGAGGGTGACGAGCGGGTGGGGGGCGAGGTCGGTGAGCGATGGACCAATAGAACCCAGCTCCTCGCCCCTATGCCAAATCCACACCAAACCGCTTGCACAACGTGTCGAGCGCGCTGCCGGGTTCGGGCCTAGGCATGTCAGCGCGACCGCGCTGGGTGATCTGGCTGCGCCAGACATGGATGGCGCGGGTGTCGGGAGCAAGGAAGGTGTCGATGCTGCTGCCCGCCTTGAGCAGGCTGGGTACCGCCTCATAGCGGACCGGATAAAACACCGTGCTGGGCAGGATCGGGCTGATGCCCAGCACGCGGCAATAATGGGTCAGCGCGAAGGGGCCGGTGGCGCCATATTGCATGTCTTCGGGTTTCACCCGCTGGCCCGCCAATCGGCGCACTGCGACTTCGAGGCGACGGAACGGCGGCAGATGCGGTTCGAACAGCGGCCGCTTGTCCTGGGTGAAGATCGACAGCATGGCGTCGAGCAGGGGGCTTTCCGGCGGAATACGCAGCACGGCGCCATTGATCGAGCCGGGCCGCTCATAGCTGACGATGAGCGGCGGCAGATCGGTCAGCGGCTTGAGGCAAATGACGTCGAGATCGGCCCAGATGCCGCGCTGTTCGGCCATGAGACTGGCGCGGAAATAGTCGGAGAATACGCCGGGCGTGCCGCGACCCTTGTAGAAGACAAGCTTGTCGCGTGGCAGCACTTCGGCGGCGTCGCGCTGCACCACGCCCTCGGGCAGGCCGGCGACGCCCTCATAGCTATAGACCTCGACGCGATGGCCGGCGGCGAGAAAGCTGGCCGCTGAAAGGCGCTCAAGCCAGGAGGCGGGACCATGCCAGAAGGTCGCAATAACGGGTAGCACCAGACACCCCACGGGAAACGATGTGGGCGTTCAATGCCATCGCTATGCCGGGAGCACAAGGTGCCCCCGCCTGTCGCATCAGGCGCTGACCGCTTCGCGTTCGCTGCGCGCGGTCTTCTTGCGGAAGGAATGGGCGCGCCACAGTTCGAAAATGTTTACCGCCTCTTCCACGTCGAGGGCCTTGAAGCGCGACTGCACCATCTGCTTGTCGCTCTCGGTTGGCAGGTCGCGCCAGGGCAGGGTCGCGACGATGGCGTCGAACAGGTCAGGCCCGATGCGGCTGGCGCGCAACGCGACGGTGATGGCGACATAGTCCTGGCTGGCGAGCCACTTGACCACGATTTCGGGGGCCACGCGCAGCATCACCGCAATGGTGGCAGCGGCATGGTGGCCATAGCCGAAACGGGCGAAACGGGTCAGCGCGCGTTCGTTGAGCTGGCGGCGGTCCTCGAGGCCCTTGACCTGATTATAGGCGACTTTCCATTCCTGCGCGTTGAAGCCGGCGCGGTTGCGCATGCGGTTATAGATGACCGCATTGAGCTTGCCGGCGGTGACCGGATCGACCGCCGGGGCGGTTGTGCCGAGCGATTGCAGCACCTTGTCGGCCACCGCGTCGATCTCGTCGCGCAGCGATTTCCAGTCGATATCGGAGCGGCCCCGCAGGTCGGCGGCGATCTCGCTGTCGCTCTTGGCGCGCTTGACCAGCTGGGTCAGCGTGGCGCGATCGAACTCCGCCTTGGGGTTGCGCACCAGCTGCACCACCGAGGGCGTCTCGCCATGGCTGACAATGGCCTCGCCGACGCGCTCATGAACCACGGCGCGCTTGGCGATGGCGATGCGATGATCTTCGGTATGGCGGGCGACGATGTCGATGAGATCGTCGTCGGAAAGCACGGCGGAAAATTCGAGCAGCGGGCGGGCCACTTCGATCACGTCGCTGGCGAGACGCAACACCACAGTGCCTGGAGCGCGATCGAGCGGGGCAAGGATTTTGGCCACATGCGCCCGCGCTTCGACCTCGACCAGCGCGGCGAGCTGGCACAGCGCCTCGTCATACTGGGCGACCTGGTCGTCGTCGCAATGGGCGGACACGAAACTGAAGAGTTGCGCCATATTGCGGAACAGCTGTTCGCGCTCGGCGGCACTGCCATCGCCATTGAGTACGCGGAAACTGGCAAACGCCCGGTGGCCTTCAACAAATTCGGTCATAGGCAGGTTTCTCTTAAGGTGGGTGCCAACGGAACGCCACTGTGAAGGCTCACCTGCTTGAAGCCTCTGAAAACGACGGGGATGATTTGATTAAAATGCGAAGGGACGGTGGGACGCGGTTGCATCCTCACTCACCGGTGAAAAGCTCTAGAAGGCCAACAGCGCATAAAAAACCCCGGGAGATGTTCTCCCGGGGGGCCGCTTTGGAGGCGTTGAGGCCAAGCGCTTAGCGCAGGTCGAACCGATCCGCGTTCATGACCTTGACCCAGGCGGTAACGAAGTCCTTGGTGAACTTGTCGCCCGCATCCGACTGGCCATAGACTTCGGCCAGGGCGCGCAGCTGCGAGTGCGAGCCGAAGATCAGGTCGACGCGGGTGCCGGTCCACTTGATTTCACCACTCCTGCGGTCACGACCCTCATAGACGCCCTCTTCGCCGGCCTTGGGCGACCAGACCGTGTCCATGCTGAGCAGGTTGCGGAAGAAGTCGTTGCTGAGCGTTTCCGGACGGTCGGTGAAGACGCCGTGATCGTTGACGCCGACCTTGAGCACACGCAGGCCACCGAGCAGTGCGGTCATTTCCGGACCCGTCAGGCGCAGGAGCTGGGCGCGGTCGATCAGCGCTTCTTCCTGCTGCATGAAGGCACGCTTGCTGTAATAGTTGCGGAAGCCATCGGCACGCGGTTCGAGCGCGGCGAAGGACTGCGCATCGGTCTGTTCGGCGGAAGCGTCCATCCGGCCCGGCGTGAAGGGCACGGTGACGCCGTTGCCGGCCGCCTTTTCGATGCCGACGCCGCCGGCCAGCACGATCAGGTCGGCCAGCGAGACCTTCTTGCCGGAGCTCTGGAAATCGGCCTGGATCGCTTCGAGCACGCCCAGAACCTTGGACAGCCGGGCCGGGTTATTGACCTCCCAATCCTTCTGCGGGGCGAGGCGGATGCGCGCGCCATTGGCGCCGCCGCGCTTGTCCGAACCACGGAAGGTTGCGGCGGAAGCCCAGGCGGTCGAGACCAGTTCGGACACCGAAAGGCCCGAGGCGAGGATTTTCTGCTTGAGCGCAGCGATGTCGGCGTCGTTGACCAGTTCATGATCGACCGCCGGGATGACGTCCTGCCAGATCAGGTCTTCCGCAGGCACTTCGGGGCCGAGATAGCGGACCTTGGGGCCCATGTCGCGATGGGTCAGCTTGAACCAGGCGCGGGCGAAGGCGTCGGCGAACTGTTCCGGGTTTTCCAGGAACCGGCGCGAGATCGGGCCATAGATCGGATCGAAGCGCAGGCTGAGGTCGGTGGTCAGCATGGTCGGACGATGCTTGCGCAGGGGATCGAAGGCGTCGGGAATGACCTGGTCATCGGTCTTGGCGACCCACTGCTTGGCGCCGGCCGGGCTGGTGGTCAGTTCCCACTCGTAATTGAACAGGTTCTCGAAGAAGAAATTGCTCCAGCGCGCCGGGGTCTGCGTCCAGGTGACTTCGAGGCCCGAAGTGATGGAATGGGTGCCGCGGCCGCTCTCATAGGAGCTCTTCCAGCCCAGGCCCTGATCTTCGAGATCGGCGCCTTCCGGCTCGGCGGCGATGAGCGAAGGATCGCCGGCGCCATGGGTCTTGCCGAAGGTATGGCCGCCGGCGATCAGCGCCACGGTTTCCTCGTCATTCATGGCCATGCGGCGGAAGGTTTCGCGAATGTCGCGCGCAGCGGCGACCGGGTCGGGATTGCCGTTCGGGCCCTCGGGATTGACATAGATGAGGCCCATCTGCACGGCGCCCAGCGGCTCGGAGAGCTGGCGTTCGCCCGAATAGCGCTCATCGCCCAGCCATGTGCCTTCCGGGCCCCAGAACAGCTCCTCGGGCTCCCAAACATCTGCGCGGCCACCGGCGAAACCGAAGGTCTTGAAGCCCATGGATTCGAGCGCGACATTGCCGGTGAGGATCAGGAGATCCGCCCAGGAAATGGCATTGCCGTATTTCTGCTTGATCGGCCAGAGCAGACGACGGGCCTTGTCGAGATTGGCATTGTCGGGCCAGGAATTGAGCGGCGCGAAACGCTGCTGGCCCTGTCCGGCGCCGCCACGACCATCGGTGATGCGATAGGTACCGGCGCTGTGCCAGGCCATGCGGATGAACAGGCCGCCATAGTGACCGAAATCGGCCGGCCACCAGTCCTGGCTGTCGGTCATCAGCGCATGCAGGTCAGCCTTGACCGCATCGAGATCGAGCCCCTTGAAGGCCTCTGCATAATCGAAGTCGGGCCCGAGCGGATCGGATAGGGACGAATTGCGGTGCAGCATCGACAGGTCGAGCTGCTTGGGCCACCAGTCGCGATTGCTGCGGACCGAGCGGCGGCCATGGTCAACCGGGCATTTGCCGGCGCCGGATTGCTCGGCTGAGTTCGGACGATCGTTCATGAGGGGCTCCTTTGCTGCTTGCAGGGGTTATAGGCAGGTGACAAACATTAGGCCAATCGATAATTCTTCCTATATCGATAGGACAAACTTATCATGACAATCTCGCTCAAACAGATGCGCTACGCCGTGGCGGTGGCCAAGGCCGGCCATTTCGGCCGCGCGGCCGAGGCGTCTGCCGTGTCGCAGCCGGCTTTGTCGCAGCAGATTCTGGCACTGGAGCAAATCTGTGGCGCCGCCTTGTTCGACCGCCACAAGAATGGCGTGCGCACCACGCCATTCGGCGGCGAATTCCTGGCGCTGGCGCAGGAGGCGATCAAGAGCGCCGAGGCGGTGGATGCCTTCGCCCAGGCGCAACAAGGCCTGCCCCGGCGCGCAGTGCGTTTCGGTCTGATCCCGACGGTCGCGCCCTATCTCCTGCCCGAAATCTTCCCGGCCCTGACCCGCGGCCTGCCGGAATTGCGCTTCACGGTCAGCGAAAGCCGCACCGAGGCGCTGTTGGCGGGGCTCGAAGATGGCAGTCTCGATATCGCCCTGATCGCCACCGAACCGACCAGCCAGGGCCCGCGGCTCTGCGTGGCGCCGCTCTTCGACGACCCCTTTGTGCTGGCCATGCCGCGCAGCGAGGCCACATCCGGCCCGGTATCGCTGGGCGAACTGGCGCCCGACCGTATACTGCTGCTCGACGAGGGCCACTGCTTCCGCGACCAGACCATTGCCGCCTGCCGGCTGGATGGCGAACGCAGCGCCCGCACCTTTGCGGCCACCTCGCTTTCGACCATTGTCGAATTCGTCGCCAATGGTCAGGGGGTAACGCTGTTGCCGCGCATCGCTTTGCGCAAGGAGGCCAGCGATCCGCGCATTGCCGTGCATATGCTGGACGAAAATGCGCCGGGCCGGCGCTTGCGACTGGTGTGGCGCGAGGCGACGCCCTTTGCCTCAACCTTCAACCAGATCGCCGACGTGATCCGCGGCACGCGCCCGGCTGCGCTGACGGAAGCTGTCATAGCTGAACACCGCCAGTGACAGCCAGATCAGCGCAAAGCTTACCAGGCGCACCGTGTTGAGATGCTCGCCGAACATGAAGATGGCGAGCAGGAACTGGATGGACGGCGCCAGATATTGCAGCATGCCGATGGTGGTGAGGCGCAGCCTGCGCACCCCATAGGCAAAGAGCAGAAGCGGCACGGCAGTCGCCGGTCCGGTGAGCATAAACAGTGCCATCATGCCGGGATCGGCATGCACGCCCGGCCCGCTGGTGGCAAAGGTAAAGACCACGAACGCCAGAGCGAAAGGCGCCACCACCAGGGTTTCGACGAAAAGTCCGGTGGCCGGACCGGTCTTGGCGGTCTTGCGAATAAAGCCATAGAAGCCGAAGGACACTGCCAGGCCCAGCGCGATATAGGGCACGCCGCCCAGGCCAACCGCTTGCAGCAGAATGGCGACGACAGCAATGGCGATGGCAATGGTCTGCAGCCGGTTCTGCCGCTCGCCCAGCAACACCATGCCGATGGCGATATTGACCAGCGGATTGATGAAATAGCCGAAGCTGGCCTGCAGCACCTCACCCACCTCCACTGCCCAGACATAGAGCAGCCAATTGCCCGCCAGCAGTGCCGCCGAAATGGCGATGACGCCCATGCGGCGCGGATCGCGCAGAATGCCGATAATTTCCGGATAGAGCCTGGAAAACAGGACCACCACCGCCATGAGCAGCAGCGACCACAATGTGCGCTCGGCCACGATCAACACGGCCCCGGCTGGCTCCAGCAGGCGGAAGAGAATGGGCAGGAATCCCCAGAGCAGATAGGCGCAAAGCGCGGCGACGACACCATTGCGGCTCTCGACGCTTTCGGCCGAAGGCACCGATGGCGTGTGGCCGGGGCTCTGTGCGGAACGGGTCATGATGGGCTCCACGCCACGATGGGCGTGTGTCGGCTCTAGCAGTGTCGTGGTGCTGCGACAAATCAGACTTTGTGATCTCGATCACTTGTATTGCTGATGGGTGGGGCCAACCTTTCGGTGTGCAAGGCGTTTGACTTACGAACCGCCGCGGCGGTTCCGGCCAAATGCACAACAGCAGGAGCAGCAGATGAAAAAGACCGTAACCTGGATCTTGATCGCCGACGGCACGCAGGCCCGCGTGCTCGAACATAACGGCCCCGGCAAGGGACTGACGGTAATCAATGACCTCGACTGGTCCATCCCGCCGCTGCAATCGCAGGATATCGACACAGACCGGCCCGGACGCGGCTTCTCGTCAGGCAGTCACCGCAGCGCCATGGAACCCAAGACCGATCCGGCCCAGCACCGCGAAGCTGAATTCGTGCGCTCGGTCGCCGAGGTGCTCGACCGCAAGGCACAGGACGGTGCCTATGACCGCCTGGTCATCGCCGCCGCCCCCATCGCCCTGGGCAATTTGCGCAAGGTGATGTCCGCCCACGTCAAAAAGACCGTGGTCGCCGAGCTCGACAAGGACCTCACCAACCTGCCCACAGCTCAGCTCGACAAGCATTTCGACGGCATTATAGCGGTATAGGCGCGCCGGTTTCACACCGGCCAGTCCTGACCACCGGGCAGTGCCCAACTCTCCCTAACCCACAGATCGTCACCCTCGGGCAAAGACCCGAGGGCCATACACTTTACCGCACGATCCCCAATCGCAGCCTCTCGGGTCGGACCCGAGGGCGGGAACCGGCTTGCCGCCGCTTGCAACCTCCTCGCCCCAGCGCCCCCACCGAAAATCCCCCTAGACCTCCCTGAAAATAAGACATAAAGAAATCTTTATATCAGGTGGGTGCGATGCGTGGTTTGAACGATCTGGTGGGGATGCTGAAGGCGGCGGGGGAGAGTACCCGCCTGCGTCTGCTTGCCCTGCTGGCCGAAGGCGACCATTCCGTCAAGGACCTTACCGAAATCCTCGGGCAGAGCCAGCCGCGCGTGTCGCGCCATCTCAAGTTGCTGGCCGATGCCGGCCTGATCCGCCGTTATGCCGAGGGCGCCTGGGCCTATTATGGGCTGGCGCCGGCCGGGGAGGGCGGCGATCTCGCGCGCTGGCTGATCGATCGGCTCGATCCCTCCGATGCCGCCTATCGCGGCGATCGCACGCGGCAGGCCGAAATCCGCGCCGTGCAACAGGCAGAGGCCGCCGCCTATTTTGCGAAAGTTGCGGAAAGCTGGGACCTGCTCAAGACCCTCCACGTGCCCGAGGCCGCCGTTGAAGCGGCCGTGCTCGGTGCTCTGAGTGGTCGCCAGGTCGATCTGGTGATCGATCTGGGCACCGGCACCGGCCGCATGCTCGAAGTTCTCGCGCCCGCCTATAAACGCGGTATTGGCCTCGATTCGAGCCGTGAGATGCTGGCGGTGGCCCGGTCCAGGCTGGCCTCTTCGGGCCTTGCCCATGCCCAGGTGCGGCTGGCCGACATTGCCGATCTCGACGCTGATATTGGCCTCGGCGATGTCATCGTCATCCACCAGGTGCTGCACTATTTCGACGATCCTGGCCGCATGCTGGCCCAGGCCCGTACGCTTTTGAGGCCCGGCGGGGAAATTCTCATCGTCGATTTTGCGCCCCACGATCTTGAATTCCTGCGCGCCGATCATGCCCATCGGCGCCTCGGTCTCTCCCAGGAGCAGATGCAGGGTTGGGCCGAGGCGGCCGGGCTCGTCGTGCGTTCATCGCGCGAATTCCCTAGCGATAATCAAGACCGCGGCCTGACCGTGTGCCTCTGGCACCTCGGCGACCGCACCAATACGGATAAAGCCTGATGCTCGATGACAATCTGCGCGCCAGCCGCAAGACGGCAGACCAGCGCCCGCCCTTGCAGCTTTCCTTCGAGTTCTTTCCGCCCAAGACCGACGCCATGGAAGATCGGTTCTGGGAGAGCATTCACAAGCTTGCCCCGCTGCAGCCGCGCTTTGTCTCGGTGACCTATGGCGCCGGCGGCTCGACGCGCGAGCGTACGTTGCGCATGGTGCGTCGCATTACCGCCGATACCGGCGTGGCGGCTGCAGCGCACCTGACCTGCGTCGGGGCATCGCGCGACGAAGTTGATGAAGTCGTGCGCGGCTATCGAGAGGCCGGGGTAAAATCCATCGTCGCCCTGCGCGGCGATCCGCCCGAAGGCGTCGGCCAGCCGTTCACGCCGCATCCGGATGGCTATCGCAATGCCGCCGATCTCGTGGCCGGCATTCGTGGTATCGGCGATTTCGATATTTCCGTCGCCGCCTATCCGGAAAAGCATCCGCAGAGTGTCGACTGGGATGCCGATATCGACAATCTCAAGCGCAAGCTCGATGCCGGGGCCAGTCGCGCCATCACCCAGATGTTCTTCCGCAATGCCGATTACCTCCGCTATCTCGAGCGGGCGCGCAAGGCGGGGATCACGGCGCCGATCGTGCCTGGTATCCAGCCCATCCACAGTTTTAGGCAGATTTCCGGTTTCGCGGCCCGCTGTGGCGCCTCGATTCCCGATTGGATGGCCGAGCGCTTTGCCGGCCTCGAGGACGATCCGGAGACGCATGCGCTTGTTGCCGCCGCCGTCGCTGCCGAGCAGGTCACCGAGCTGCTCGACGAGGGCGTCACCGAATTCCATTTCTATACGCTCAACCGCTCCAATCTGGTGCTGGCGCTGGCCCGATTGCTTGGTCGTCGGTCATAGAGCGCTTCCAGCAAAAGTGGCGACGGTTTTGCGCTTCGGAAGCGCGACAAAGGTCTGATGCTCACGGGATGCTGAACCGCCGTTCAGCATCCATTCATATTGCGGTCAGCTAAATGGGCAGCCATGTCGCAGCCCCTCGTCCAATTCTGGCCACGAAACTGCGCTTTGACGCCCCCAAGGGGCGAATTCAGCGGAATGATGAGCACATGCAGATAGATCGCCGTATCACCAATGGCCTGGCCTGGGCCGGGGCATTCCTGGTCGTCGGCATCCCGGCGGCCGACTTCGCCGCGCGCCAATTTTTCCCCGGCGATGCACCGCAAATGGCTGTCGTCCAGGCCGAAGCGGAGCCTGCTCCTGTGACGGAAAAGCCAGTCGAAACAAGTGCCAAGCCTGCCGAAACTGTCGCGCCAGCACCGGTGCAGACAGCCGCGGTGAACCCGGTCCAGAGCAAGGACGTGGTCGACAATTTCGTGCAGTCCGGTCGCCCCATGCCCAGCTATATTACCGGCGCCGAACCCGCTGAAAAGCCTGCCACGCGCCCGGCCATCGCCGCCGATCCCAAGCCCGAGGCGGTGCCTGCCACGCAAACGCAGCCCGCTCAGGCCCCCAAGCCTGATCCCGTCGTCGTCGCCGCCGTGCCCCCGGCAAAAGTGGCCCCCATCCCCATGCCGGCGAGCATGCGACCGCCGGCTCCCGTGGCGCCGCTAATCGTCGAAGCGCCAGCGCAACGCCCTCTGATCATTGAGAATTCCGCGCCGATCGTCACGGCACAGGACCTTGAGGATTGGGAGAGCGGACCGCTGTCGGACTTTCTGGCACGCCGCCAGGCCCAGACCTCCGCTTCATCCTCGGCCGACTATGTCACCGATTACGATCCCAACGGTTTCTTCCTCGACCAAGGCCCGAGCAATTCGGCGCAATATCGCCGTTTTCCGCGCGCCTATGAGGACGATAGCGTCTACTATTCCTTCGGCCAGTAGTGTCCCAACCATGCGCTGGGCGGCATAGACCGGGCGGGACCGAAGGCGTAAACTCGCCACCAGGACGGTTCGTCCGTCCAGCGGTTTGGAAAGGGCCCGGCAATGCTGTTATGTGTACGCAAGGCCGATGAAAATTGTGATGTGTGGCAACGGCTTGCCAGCTTTTTTGGCTCGTTCAGCCAGCGCACCGGCATGGCCGGCCACATCGCCAATATCCTCGATCCGGATACCTGGATGCCCGGTGGGCGCGATGCTGCGTTCACCCTGGCGCTGATCGCGCTTTCCGCCAAGATGGCTGTTGCCGATGGCGTGGTCACCGCCTCGGAAGTGCGCGCCTTCAACGCCACGGTCGAAATCGCCAAGGGGCAGGAGCCGCAGGTCGAGCGCCTCTTCAACCTCGCCAAGCAGGACATCGCCGGCTACGAATCCTATGCCCGCAAGGTGGCGCGCTTCTTCGCCGACACGCCCGAAACCCTTGAGCACGTGCTCGACGGCCTCTTCTTCATCGCCACCGCCGACGGCATGGTGCACGAATCAGAGCTCGACTACCTGCGCAATGTCAGCCAGATTTTCGGCTTCGATGAGGTGCGCTTCGAGCAGATCGCTTCCCAGCACGTGATGCTGGAAGAGGGCGTCGATCCCTATCTGGTGCTGGGGCTGTCCCATGATGCCCCGCCCGAGGAAGTCCGCCGGGTCTATCGGCTTTTGGTGGCCGAGCACCATCCGGACCGGCTGATTGCCAAGGGTGTGCCCGAGGATCTGATCGATGTCGCTACCGCCCGTATGTCCGCGATCAACCTGGCCTATCAGGCCATCACCAAGCCGCGCCCGCAGCCTTTGCTCACTTGACGGGGTGGGGCCTCGCCCCCTAGATCGGCGCGCCAGTTGACCGGGTGACCGCTGGCATGGGGGTAACCCCATGCTGGAGGAAAGTCCGGGCTCCATCGAAACACGGTGACGGCTAACAGCCGCCGGGGGCGACCCCAGGGAAAGTGCCACAGAAAGCAAACCGCCCCGGTCCGCCGGGGTAAGGGTGAAAGGGTGCGGTAAGAGCGCACCGGGTGCCTGGTGACAGGGATCGCACGGTAAACCCCACCGGGAGCAAGACCAAATAGGGATGACGCGAAGCCTCGGCTTCAGCCTGTTTCGAGGCCATGTCATCCGGGTTGGTTGCACGAGCGCGTCCAGCAATGGCCGCCATAGATGAATGGTCACCACGTCGCGGCAACGCGGCCCTACAGAACCCGGCTTATAGGTCAACTGGCGTTGACTCCCTGCCTCCATCGCCGCTAAACGATGGCCCCTCCGCCGCATCGACCGGCGGGCACACGCTTGTTGGAGTTCTCGGCGCGATGCCCCTGGCTACCCCTCATTATCTCATCGACGAAAACGCCCTGGACCGGAATCTGGCCAAGGTGGACCGATTGCGGGCTTTGTCGGGGGCCAAATGCGTGTTTGCGCTCAAGGCTTTCGCCACCTGGTCGACCTTCGCCCAGATCGCTCCGCACATGGATGGCTCCACGTCCTCCTCGCTCAATGAGGTCAAGCTCGGCCGGGAGAAGTTCGGCGGAGAGACGCACGCCTATTCGGTCGCCTGGTCCGATGACGAGATCGACGAGGCAATTGCCAATGCGGACAAGGTCATCTTCAATTCGATCAGCCAGTTCGAGCGCTACGCCGCCAAGGCCGCGCACCTGCCGATCGGCATCCGCGTCAATCCGGGCATCAGCCATTCCCATTTCGACCTTGCCGATCCCGCCCGCCCGTTCAGCCGGCTGGGCGAACGCGATCCCCAGCGCATCGAAAGCGTCATGGATCGGGCCTCGGGCTTCATGATCCACTGCAATTGCGAGAACGACTCCTTTGAGTCCTTTTCGGCGCTACTCGACCAGTTCGAAGCCAAGCTGGGTCATTTCTTCGAACGGCTGGATTGGGTCAGCTTCGGCGGCGGGCTGCATTTTACCGGCGAGGGTTATGCGCTCGAGGCGCTCGCCGCCCGGCTCAAGGCCTTTGCCGAGCGCTATCGGCTGCAGGTCTATCTCGAGCCCGGCGATGCCGTGGTCACGCAGACGACGACGCTGGAAGTGTCGGTGCTCGATATCGTCGATAATGAAAAGCAGATCGCCATTGTCGATTCCGCGGTCGAAGCCCATATGCTGGATCTGCTCGTCTATCGTGAGACGGCTCATGTGGAGCCAGATGCGGGTCCGCATCGTTATGTGATTGCCGGCAAATCCTGCCTTGCCGGCGACGTGTTCGGAGAGTTCGATTTTCCGGAAGCGCTCAAGGTCGGCGACCGTATCTCCCTGCTCAATGCCGGGGGATACACCATGGTCAAGAAGAACTGGTTCAACGGCGTCAACATGCCCGCCATTGCCATCCGCAGGAAGAACGGCGACGTCGAACTTGTCAGATCGTTCGATTATGCCGACTATGTCGCCAGCCTGTCATAAGGACAGGCTGATCCCGTTACCCCTTGAAAAGGTGTTTCGTGCCAATTGAAAAAGAACGTTCTGATCATCGGCGCCGGAGGTGTCGCGCAGGTAGCTGCCTTTAAGGCAGCAATGCACAATGACGTGCTCGGAGACATTCACATTGCCTCCCGCACCCTGTCGAAATGCGAGACCATTATTGGCAGCATACTCGACAAGAAGGCGCTGAAGCGCCCGGGCATATTGGCCGCCCACAGGCTCGACGCCATGGATGTCGAGGCGACAAAGGCCCTGATCGGGCAGACCAAGAGCCAGATCGTGCTCAATGCCGGCTCGTCCTTCCTCAATATGAGCGTGTTACGCGCCTGTATCGACATGGGCGTTGCCTATATCGACACGGCCATCCACGAAGACCCCACCAAGGTGTGCGAGACGCCGCCCTGGTATGGCAATTATGAGTGGACCCATCGCGAGGAATGCGAGCGCAAGGGCGTTACCGCCGTGCTCGGCGCCGGCTTCGATCCCGGCGTGGTCAATGCCTATGCGGCGCTGGCCGCCAATGCCTATTTCGACCGCGTGGACTCCATCGATATCATCGATGTCAATGCCGGTAGCCATGGCCGCTATTTCGCGACCAATTTCGACCCCGAGATCAATTTCCGGGAATTCACCGGCACGGTGTGGAGCTGGCAGGAAAGCCAGTGGACCGCCAACAAGATGTTCGAGGTCAAGCGCACCGACGAGCTGCCGATGGTCGGTTCGCAGACCACCTACCTTACCGGTCATGATGAGGTGCATTCTCTCTCGGCCAATCTCGACGTGCCAGACATCCGTTTCTGGATGGGATTTGGCGAGCACTATATCAACGTCTTCACGGTGCTGAACAATCTCGGCCTGTTGTCGGAAAAGCCTGTGGTCACGGCCGAAGGGCTGGAAGTGGTGCCGCTCAAGGTGGTCAAGGCCGTGCTGCCCGACCCGATGTCGCTGGCGCCCAACTACAAGGGCAAGACCTTTATCGGCGATCTGGTGAAGGGCGTGCGTGACGGCGTCGAAACCGAACTCCTGGTCTACAATATCAGCGACCACGAGGAGGCCTTTGCCGAGACCAATAGCCAGGCGATTTCCTATACCGCCGGCGTGCCCGCCATCGCCGCAGCCATGCTGATCGCGCGCGGCGAATGGGATTGCCACCACATGGCCAATGTCGAGGAACTGCCGCCGGTGCCGTTCATCGCCTTGCTCGAGACTCTGGGCCTGCCGACGCGGGTACGTGACGCCAAGGGTGACCGCGCCTTCGATCCCGGCGAGTTCCGCCACGATCGGCGACAGTCGGCCCGCGCCGGCGCCTGATAGGGTTCGAGACGGCCGGGTTCGCCCCGGCCGTTTTCTTTTGCGCGACGCGATTTACCATAGCGCGATTATCGAGTGGATGGCGGCAGGTGGCACTGGCGTCAACAGTCCTTCATGGTTAAAACTGCGTTAATCATGCAGGAACTGGTGTGGAGGTCTTGCCGTGTCGAGCGCTGAAATGCTGACGCAGCCTCAAGGGTTGCGACTGTCACCCACCGGCCTTCCCAGTGTTCCGGTGCTGGGGCATCTGCTCGATATCCGCAAGGACATGCTGGGCTTTTTCGAGCGCTGCGCCCGCGAGCATGGCGATGTGTCGCTGATCAAGCTGGCGACCGCCGAAGCGGTGTTGATCAACAATTCCGACCTGATCGAAGAGGTGCTGGTCGAAAAGGCAGACAAGTTCGTCAAGAACCACTTCTTCTGGCGCCAGCTCGACGCCATCATGGGCGGCGGCCTGTTCACGGCCGAGGACGGCGAATGGCGCAAGCAGCGCAAGCATTCCTCTCCGGCCTTCCGCAGCCAGGAACTCGAAGCCTATGCGCCGCATATGGTGCAACTGGTCGATCAGCTGGTGGGCAGCTGGAAGGATGGCCAGGAATTCGACATGCACCGGGAAATCCTGGCGCTGGGGCTGAAGATCTCGGCCAAGACGCTGCTCAATGCCGATGTCGAGCAGGATATTGAGGATCTCGAAAAGGCTGCCTATTGGCTGATCGATGAAATCGCCGCGCGTTTCTCACGGCCTTTCGTCATTCCCGATGCGGTTCCGCTGCCCGGCCATATCCGCTATTTGAAGGGCGTGGCCTATCTCGACCGGCTGGTCTATCGCGTCATCGACGAGTTCCGCTCCGGCAAGATCGAGCCGGCCGGGTTCCTGGCCTCGCTAATGGCGGTGCGGGACGAGGACGGCAAGCCGCTCAGCGACAAGCAGTTGCGCGACCAGGTGCTGACCATGCTCTTGGCCGGCTACGAGACCACGGCGCTCTCCATGTCCTTCGGCTTCGACCTGCTGGGGCAGAACCGGGACTACCAGGACCGCATGGCTGCCGAAGTGCGCGCGGTAACGGGCGACCGGCCGGTGACCTATGAGGACCTGCCCAAGCTGCCGCTGACCGAATGGGCTGTTATCGAAACCATGCGCGTGCTGCCGCCGGCCTGGGCTGTGGGGCGCGAAGCGCGCGAAGATGTCGAGATTGGCGATTACCTGATCCGCAAGGGAACCGGGGTGATCATCAGCTCCTGGGTCACCCATCGCGACCCACGCTATTTCGACGATCCTACCAGCTTCCGGCCGGAACGCTGGGCCGGCGACTTCCGCCGCAAGCTGCCGCGCTTTGCCTATTACCCCTTTGGCGGGGGGCCGCGCATCTGCATCGGCAATCGCTTTGCGATGATGGAGGCGATGCTGTTCCTCGCCACCATCGCCAAGCGTTTCGACGTCGAACGGCTGACCGAGCGGCCCTACAAGCTCCTGCCATCAATCACCATACGTCCGACGGGCGGCATCTGGGTGCGTCTGCACGAGCGCAAATAGGGTGCGGCGGCCGCACCCCGTTTGTTCGCTGAATCACGCGGCGTCGATGCGCGCCGGGGCCGGAACCGGAATGACCTCGGCGGCGACGCGCTGGTCGCGACGACGTTCCTCGGTCACCACATCGGCGGCAAAACGGTAGAGCAGGGCGTTGAAGATGTTGGGATGGGTCATGAAGGGGACATGCGCCGCGCCATCGACGACATGGCACTTGCCGTCCCAGAGATTGGCATAGGCGAGGCCCTCGACATAGCTGCGACGCACCAGCGGATCACTCTCTCCGTTCACCATGGCCAGCGGAATGGGGGAAGTCTCGATCACCTGCCGCTCATCGGCGCTTTCCCGACGCAACAGGCTGGAACCGAAATGGGCGCGCATGCGGCCATCGGAACGCAGGATCATGTCGATCTGTTCTTCGCTGATCTCGTCGCCATAGCAGAGACGGGCAAAGCGCTCGGCATCGTAATGGGTAAACTCGGGCTTGACCGCGAGCAGCATGTCCCAGCGCGTCTGGAAGGCCCAGAGCAGGCTCAGCGGGTTATGCCCGACCGGCGAAGCGCCGCTGACCATGGCGCCGGCGATACGCCCGGAATGGCGCTGCATCATTTCCATGGTCACCTGGCCGCCCAGCGACCATCCCATGACGATCGCGCGCGACAGGGAAAGCCGGTCCATTGCCGCCGCCACGATATCGGCAAGGCCGGTGACGGTATAGTCGACCTGCGGCGTGCGTGCCGGCGAAGACGCACCGTGGCCGGGCAGGTCCAGTGCAATCACCCTGTGTGTATCGCCGAGCGGACCGTCCAATTGCTTGGAGAAAACCCCGGCATTGGCACCGGCGCCGTGCAGCATGAGGATGGGAAAACCGCTGCCCGCGCTCTCATAGGCGGCTAGTTGGGTCTGGGGCAGGGCGATGTTTGTCTGACTGACGGGCACGGGGGCACACTCCAAGAGTGTCCCCAGGTTTCCACATAGAGTTGTAAGCCGGGTTTCCAGAACTGGTTAAGATATGTTTCATATGCCGTGAGTTAGACGGTGGCGGGGGCGCAGGAAAATGGAAATGCTGCTGGATGGGCTGATCAGCCTCGTCGCAATTGGTGTGCTGGTCGCCTATGCTTGGTCGGTCAAGGCGCACTTCTTTTCCGAAGTCATGGGGCCGGGCGCCCGCGCCATCGCTGCCATGGTGGTGATCACCGCTGTGGTCTACTTCTATCTGACCTGGTTCCAGAGCCAGCCGCCGCTGGCTGCTCTGGCCGGGCTGGTGGTGATGCTCGCAGGCGCGGCGCTTTTTGCGGTCACCATTCGCGCCTCCCGTGCCGCCCGACTGCGATTCGTCTTCGACGATGCCCACCCCCACACGCTGCTCAACGAGGGGCCCTATCGCTATGTGCGACACCCCTTCTATGTGTCCTATTGCCTGTTCTGGATGGGCTGGGCGCTCTCGACCTGGTCGGCCTGGGCGCTCATCAATATCGCGATCATGCTGGTGCTCTATGTGCGCGCCGCGCAGGTTGAGGAGCGCAAGTTTGCCCAGTCGCCGCTGGGTGCGGATTATGCCGCCTATCGCGGGCGGGTGGGCTTCTTCATCCCGCGATTGGGCTAAGCCTCGAAAATCACCGATACCTTTGTGCCGGGACCCTGTCCGTAGGAGACATTGGCGCCCAGGCTGTGGGCCATTGCGCGCACGATGCGGCTGCCAAGGCCGGTGCCCTGCGGCTTGCCGGTGCCTGACCAGCCGATGCCGTCATCCTCGACCAGCAGGTGAATCTGCGCTTCCTGCCGCTCCATGCGCACCCGCACCTCACCCGGCTCGCGGCCGGAATAGGCGTATTTGAGCGCGTTGGTGACCAGTTCGGTGACGATCACGCCCAGCGATGCCACTTTTTCGGTGGGCAGCGGGAAGCTCTCGACGGCGAGGTGAATGCTGGCCGTGCGGCCTTCGGCCTGCATCGAGGTTTCGATCTCGCCCATCAGGCTGCCGAGATAGTCGGCGACCTGCACAAAGCGCACGTCCTCGGAGGTGTAAAGATGTCGATGTACGCCGGCGATCGCCTGGATGCGGGCCTGGGTCTCGGCAAGTGCGCGCTTGGCCTCGGGGTCATCGAGGGCATTGGCCTGCAGGCCCACCAGGGCCGCCACCATGGCCAGCGAATTGGCGACGCGGTGATTGACCTCGCCCAGGAGCATTTCTGCGCGTTCGCGCGCTTCGCGCACTTCGCGCTCGGCATTGGCCTTGGCACGGTTCAGCCGTACGCGGTCCATGGCGTGGTCGATTGCGGCGGATAGCAGCTCGAGGAATTCCTCTGCCAGCGTCTTTGGCACGAAGTCGGTGGCCCCCGATTTCAGCGCCGCCACCGCGATTGCGGTTTCTTCCGATCCGGTCACGTAGACCACCGCCGGGCGGTCTTCCATGTCGGCCATACCGGCCAGCACGTCGAGCCCGGTTCCGGTGGGCAGATAGTGATCGAGGGCGACTACGTCGACCAGGCCTGAGCGGATGGCGGCCAGCCCCTCATCGGCCGTCGAGGCATGCATGAACTGATAGCCGCGCCGCACCATGGCCTTCTGGACGAGGCGAGCCAGGCCCGGATCGTCATCGATATAAAGAACTTGCGGGGTGCGGTGGGGCATAATGGTTCAGTTGGACTCAGGGATTTGCATGACCGAGAAGAATAACCCGAGCTGCTTGATGGCGTGGGCAAACCCGTCATAGTCGACCGGCTTGGTGATGTAGACGTTGGCGCCCAGGTCATAGCAGCGCTGGATTTCGCGCTGGTCATCGGTGGTGGTGAGCACGACCACGGGGGAGCGTTTGGTGTGCTCGTTGTTCTTCACCTTCTCCAGGATGTCGATACCGGTCATATCGGGCAGGTTGAGGTCGAGCAAGACCAGTAATTGTCGCCCCTTGTTGACGAGGCCCGTTCCATCGGGGCCCAGCAAGTAGGCCAGGGCATCGGTGCCATTGGCAAAGGGCACGATTTCATTGGCGACGCCGGCGCGGCGAATGTTCTTCTCGATGAGGCGGGCGTGGCCTTCATCGTCTTCGATCATGATGATGGTGACGGGACGTGCGTCGTTCATTGCCCTGTATTCCCCAGATAGCTGCGCACGTCGCGCGGCAGGTTGATGATGAAAGTGGTGCCTTCGCCCAGCTTGGAGCTGAGCGTGATATCCCCACCCAGGCTACGCACCATGGTGCGCACATGGGCAAGGCCGATGCCTTCGCCAGGCTGGTTCTGCGAGCCGGAGCGGCGGAACAGCTCGAAGACGCGTTCATGGTCGGTATCGGCGATGCCGCGGCCATTGTCCTGGACTTCGATAGCCACCCGGTTGCCGGGCAGGTGACGCGCGCGAATCTCGACCACCAGCGGCCGCTCGGGTTGCTGGTATTTGATGGCGTTGTCGAGCAGATTACCCAGCACCTGCTCGAGCGAGAGTTTGTCGGTGACCAGTTTGGCCACCCGCACGTCGGTATTGATGCGCCCGTCCTTGTCCGCCACTTGGTGGTGTACCGCCGCTGCCGTGGCCTCGATCACTTCTGCCAGGTCCAACGTCTCGGGCTTGAGCTGGCGGCGGCCCTCGCGCGAAATCTTGAGAATGGCATTGATGAGACCGTCCATCTTGCGCGTCGCCGCGCGGATGAAGGTCACCGCCTCGGGCAGGTCTTCGGTGGCGGCGAGCCTGGCCTCTTCATAGGCGGGCGTGGCTTCGGGGGGATGCGAGGCCATGTAGTCGCGCAAGGTGGCGACGCTGGTCTCGAGCTCGCTGGTAAAGCCCATGACATTGACGAGCGGGGCGCGCAGATCGTGGGTCACGATATAGGCGAAGCGCTGGATTTCCTCATTGGCTTTGCCCAGGTCCGAAGTGCGTTCGCGCACCCGTTCCTCGAGGCTGGCATTGGCTTCTTCGATGGCGCGGCGGGCCTGGGCCAGTTCCTGCATGTAAGAGAGCACGGTCCAGATGGCGCCGGCGACGACGATCAGAATGAACAGCCCGCCGATGATGGATACCCATCGCAGAGCGGAGGTGGTGTTGCGCTGGTTGGTCACGCCTTCTGCGAGGCGGTTGTCCACCGCCTGCAGCAGTGCCTCCAGGAATTGTCGCGAGGAGTCCATCGCGGCCTTGCCAGCATCGGTGCGCACCTGCTCGATCGCCGCATCCACATTGCCTTGCCGCACGAGGTCCACGGTCTCGGCAAGCTCATTGAGCTTGAACCGGATATCGGCTTCAAGCTTGTCGAGCGGCGCTGCGGCCTCGGGGTAGGGCGCCAGAACGTCGCGCAATTCGGCCAGTTCGGCCTCGATCTTGGGAAGCGCCTGCTCGTAGGGCTCGAGGTATTTTTCTTCCTGGGTGATGATATAGCCGCGCTGTCCGGTCTCCGCATCCTGCAGGGTGGTGCGCAGATCGACGGCAGCGCGGCGGGCCACACGGCCCTCGAGCACTTCATCGAAATAAACCTGCGAACGCTCGACCAGCCAGACATTGGTGCCCACGATACCCAGCAGTGCCAGGAGACCGACGAGCAGCAGCAGCGCGGTGGACCTGACAAAGGTCTTGCTGGTTATAGGCATTGGACGCTTTTCCTCAACACTGGTGCCTTCATCACCCGAACCAGCGCCCAGCACAATATGCATAGATTAAGTCTGGTCACTTTTCGTTCCGTGGCGACGCTCCGCCGCAGCGCGCCATGGGAAACAGAATCTTAAGCGTCGCTATGCAAACTTGGGCAAAGTTAATGTATCCGGTCGGTGACCGGCAGTGGAGTTATGGCCGATATGGGCAAGCGTTCCATGCCCGATAGCGATGCGGCTGCTGGCCCGCACCGGCCCGTCCTCTTGGACGAAGTAGTGGCGGCGCTGGGGCCTCTGGTCGGTTGCACGGTGGTCGATGGCACATTCGGCGCGGGCGGCTATTCGCGCGCCTTGCTCGAGGCGGGCGCGTCGGTAATCGGCATTGATCGCGACCCGACCGTGGCGCCGCATGTCGAGGCGCTTACCGCCGATTTCCCGCAACGCTTTTCTTTTGTTGCCGGCACGTTTTCCGAACTGGACCAGCTGGCCCAGCCGTTTGGCGCCATTGACGCGGTAGTGCTCGATATTGGCGTGTCCTCCATGCAGCTCGACCAGGCCGAACGCGGCTTTTCTTTCATGCGCGACGGCCCGCTCGACATGCGCATGAGCCGCTCCGGGCCCAGCGCCGCCGATCTTGTCAACGAGCTCGAACAGGACGACCTGGCCAATCTGCTCTATGCCTTTGGGGAAGAGCGCAAGTCGCGGCGCATCGCCCAGTTCATTGTCGCTGCGCGCAATGAGGCGCCGATCGCCACGACCCTGGAGCTGGCGCGAATCATCGAGAAGGCCATTGGCCGCAAACCGGGGGATGCTCATCCGGCGACCCGCTCGTTCCAGGCGTTGCGCATTGCGGTGAATGGCGAATTCGACCAACTGGTCGAAGGCCTGTTCGCGGCAGAGCGTCTCTTGTCCGAGGGTGGCCGACTGGCTGTGGTCAGCTTCCATTCGCTCGAAGACCGCATCGTCAAACGCTTCTTCGATCCCGACAAGGGCGGGCCGACGGCGTCCCGGCATCTGCCGCAGATGGCCGCCGAGGCGCGCCGCTGGCATCCTGTCGCAAAGGCCGTGAAATCGGGCGAGGCCGAGCTGGCCCAAAACCCCCGTGCGCGTTCCGCTGTGCTGCGCTCTGCCATCCGCACCAGTGAGGCGGCGCGCCCCGTCCGGCTCGACGGGCTCAGCGTGCCGCAGGTGGGAGGCGCCGCATGATCCGCAGCCTTAACATCTTCCTGATCTTTGCCAGCATCGCCATGCTGGCGGGCGTCTATGCGCTCAAGTTCTCCATCGAGGGCACTGCGGCGGAGCGCACGGCGATGCAGTCCTTCATCCATGAGCAGGAAGGCCAGTTGTCGCTGCTGCAGGCCGACTGGGCGGTGTTGAACCAGCCCGGCCATGTGGAGCCGATCGTGCGGCGACATGAGGCGGAGCTGGCGATTGGCCCGGTCAAGCAGGAGCAGTTCGGTTCGTTTGCAGCCCTGCCCATGCGTCCGGCCAAGCCGAACAGCGCCGCTATGGATGCGCTGTTCGAATCCATCGCTGCCGGCATCGACCCCATCGATGCCATCCTTGAACTGGAAGGGATCGAATAATGGCCATTGCCGATCACTTCGCTGCCACCATCGCCCTCGACGGCGCGCGCAAGCAGCGTGGCAATCTCACCCAGGCCCGCATTCGCTGGATGATCCTGGCGCTGGTCATCGGCTTCGGCCTGGTCGGTGCCCGCCTCGTTCAGCTTGGCATGGTGGTACCCGACCAAACCATCGAAGGGCAGACGCGCGACGCCATCCAGGCCAGCCGCCCGCCGATTCTCGACCGCAATGGGCTGGAAATGGCCGTCGATATCCGCGTGCCCTCGCTCTATGCCGAGCCGCGCCGCATCATCGACGTGGAGGAGGCGGTGCAGAAGCTGCGCACCGTCCTGCCGAATCTGGACGAAAAATGGCTGCGCAATCGCCTCACCGGCGACAAGGGCTTCGTGTGGGTGCAGCGCGAGCTGACGCCCTCGATCCAGGAACAGGTGATGCGGCTGGGCATTCCCGGCATCGACTTCATCACCGAATCCAAGCGCTTCTATCCCGGCATGAACGAGGCCGCCCATATTCTGGGTTCGACCAATGTCGACAATCAGGGCATTGCCGGCATCGAGCGGCGCATGGACACCGAATCGGTGGCGCTGCTGCAGGAGCTGGGGCTGGCGCGCGGCAATGCGCTGACCCCGGTCGAGCTCAGCGTCGACATGCGGGTGCAGCACATCATGCACGACCAGTTGGTCGATGCGATGACCCGCTACCAGGCCATCGCCGCCGCCGGCGTGATGGTTGATATCTATACCGGCGAAGTCATCGCCCTGGCTTCGGTGCCCGATTTCAACCCCAATGAGCCGGCGACTGCGCTGGTCAAGGACACGTTCAACCGCATCACCGCCGGTATCTTCGAGCCGGGCTCCACCTTCAAGACCGTGACCTTTGCCGGGGCGCTGGATAGTGGCGCGGTGAAGCTGACCGACCAGTTCGATGCGCGTTATGGCGTGCGCTTCGGCCGCTTCACCATCGACGACTTCCACGGCAAGCACCGCATTCTCAGCCTCTCGGAAGTCTACAAATACTCGTCCAATATCGGCACGATCAAAATCATGCAGGCCATGGGCAAGGACAATTTCCGTGCCTTCCTGTCGCGCATGAAGTTCGACCAGCGCGTCCCGTTCGAACTGCCGGAAATGCGTGTCCCCTCCGTGCCAAAGGACCTGTCCGAGGTCGGTGCGGCGACCGCCTCGTTCGGCCACGGCCTGTCGGTGTCGCCGCTGCATCTGGTCACCGCCTATGCCGCTTTCGCCAATGGCGGCAATTACGTTCCGCCGACGCTCTACAAGCGCGACATCGCCGAGGCCGAGCCGCTTTACGAGCGTGTGGTCAGCCCCACGACCAGCGAGGCCATGCGTTATCTGATGCGCCTCAACGCGCTCGAAGGCTCGGGCAGCCAGATGAATCGCGCCGCCCAGGGCTATCGCGTCGGTGGCAAGACCGGCACCGCCGAAAAGGTGGTCGATGGCCGCTATTCGTCGAGCAAGGTCACCAACTTCTTCGCCTCGGCTTTCCCGCTCGACAATCCCCGCTATGCCATGGTGATCATGATCGACGAGCCCAAGGCTGAAAACCCTCAGTCGGGCACCACTGCCGGCTGGAATGCCGGCGCCGTGACCGGGCGTATCGTCCAGCGCGCCGCGCCGATGCTGGGCGTGGCGCCCGACTTCAGCGAAGCGCTCGACCGCGACATTGTTCCTCCCGTTCTCCGCTAGATCGATCCAGAAGGATTTGCATTCGTGTCACTCAGCGTCACACAACTGCTCGAAGGCTCCGGTGCCAAGCCCAAAAAGGGGCTCGGCGCCGTCTTTGGGCTGAATTCGGATAGTCGGCGGATCGAGCCGGGCGATATCTTCTTCGCCCTGCCGGGCAACAAGGTGCATGGCAACCAGTTCGTGTCCGATGCGGTCGAGCGTGGCGCGCTGGCAGTGGTGACCGACATGGCGCCGCCTGGTGATCCCGGCGTGCCGGTGATCGTGGTGCAGGACGTGCGCGCCGCCTATGCCCGAGCGGCCAGCCGGGTGTTCGAGCCGCAGCCGGAAATTCTCGTCGCCGTCACCGGCACCAATGGCAAGACCTCCGTCGCCTCCTTTGTGCGCCAGATCTGGGATCATGCCGGCATCGGCGGCGCCAGCATCGGCACGCTGGGCGTCGAGACCGCCAAGCGCCGCATCGAAGGCGCGCTGACTACGCCGGATTCGCGTACGCTGCACCAGGCGATGCGCGCGCTCAAGGCGCAGGGCATCGACCATGTCGCGCTCGAGGCCTCGAGCCACGGTCTCGACCAGCATCGTCTCGACGGCATTCATTTCGAGGCCGTCGCCTTCACCAATCTCAGCCGCGACCATCTCGACTACCACGCCGACATGGACGAATACCGCAACGCCAAGCTGCGCCTGTTCACTGACCTCCTGGTCGATGGTGGCGCCGCCATCGTCAATGTCGACGATCCCGAGCACGAGCAGTTCATGTTCGCCGCCCTTTCGGCCAGCGCCACGCTGCTGACCGTAGGCCGGGAAGGCGCCTATATCGAAATTCTCTCCATCCAGCCCGAAGGCTATGGCCAGCGCGTCGAAGTGCGCCATATCGGCGAGAAAGTCAGCTTCCACCTCAGAATCCCGGGCGAATTCCAGGTGTCGAACGCGCTGATCGCGGCGGCCCTGGCCATGTCCTCGGGCGTCGACAAGGCCGATGCCTTTGCCGCCCTGCCGGAACTGGTTGGCGCGCGCGGCCGTCTTGAACTGGTCGCCGAGCACAATGGCGCTGCCATTTTCGTCGATTATTCGCACAAGCCCGAAGCCCTGCGCACCGCGCTCACCACGCTGCGTCCCTATGCGCCGGGCAAGCTCCGCGTCGTTTTCGGCTGCGGTGGCGATCGCGACAAGGGCAAGCGCCCTCAAATGGGCGAAATTGCCAGCCAGCTTGCCGATGACGTGATTGTCACCGACGACAATCCGCGCACCGAGGACCCGGCCGCCATTCGCGCCGAAGTCCTGGCCGGTGCCAAGGGGGCAAGGGAAATCGGTGACCGCAAGCAAGCCATTGTCGAGGCCATCGCCTCGCTGCAGAAGGGCGACGTCCTGCTCGTCGCCGGCAAGGGCCACGAGACCTACCAGATCATCGGCAGCACCAAGCACCACTTCTCCGACCACGAGGTCGTGCTTGAGGCGATCAAGGGGTAATTCTGGCCCCGCCAATAGGGTCTGCGATTTGGGAAGCCCCGCATGCGCGGTGTCTTCTGCTTCCCTCCCCCTTGAGGGGAGGGATCGAGGGAGGGGGTCCATCAGTGACGCACGAAACTACCCCCTCCCAAGCTTTGCTACGGCCTCTCGGCCTAGCGTCGCTACCCTCCCCCCAAGGGGGAGGGGCGCTAAAGCCAATAGGCCAGTGATACTCGGGCAGTTCAAATGACCCCACCTCTCTTCACCCTCGCTGCAGTTCTCGACGCCACCAGGGGGCGGGCCGAGGGCGTTGCGGCAGAGGCGATCAATTCCATCTCCATCGACTCGCGCGAACTGGGCCCCGATGCGCTGTTCGTCGCCATCAAGGGCGACCGCTTCGATGGCCATGATTTCGTCGATACCGCTTTGGCCAATGGTGCGGCGGCGGCACTGGTGAGCGAAGGGCGCAGCGCCGGCCCGGGCCGCATTCATGTTGCCGATGCGCTGGATGGCTTGCGCGATCTGGGGCGCGCCGCGCGGGCCCGCAGCCGGGCCTTCATCGTCGGGGTGACGGGAAGCGTCGGCAAGACCACCACCAAGGAAGCCCTGCGCACAGTGTTCGAAGCGGCCGGCCAGACCCACGCCTCGATCAAGAGCTTCAACAATCACTGGGGCGTGCCGCTGATGCTGGCGCGCATGCCGGAAAATGCGCAGTTCGGCGTGTTCGAAATGGGCATGAATGCGCCCGAGGAAATCCGGCCGCTGAGCCGCATGGTCCGGCCGCATGTTGCTGTCATCACCTCGATCGCGCCGGTGCATCTGGAAGGGCTTGGCAGCATCGAGGCCATTGCCCGCGCCAAGGCCGAGATTTTCGACGGACTGGAGCCGGGCGGCACTGCCGTCATCAATGCCGATCATGGACAATTGCAGCTATTGCTCGATGCGGCCGCGGCGGCAGGCGTTGCCAATGTCGTCACCTTCGGCTTCGCCCGTGGCGTCGATTGGCAGATTCTCGATCCGCAGACCGATGCATCCGCGTCCAGCGCCACCATTCTGCATGGCGAGCAAAGCTATAAGCTCGGCCTGGCCGTGCCTGGGCGGCATATGCTCTCCAATGCCACGGCGGCGCTGGCGGTTGCGCATCTGGCCGGCATCGCGCCGGAGGTGGCGCTGCGGGCGCTTGCCGGCCTTGCAGCCCAGCCGGGCCGTGGCGAACGCCTGCGACTGGGGCCGGACGATAAGCCGCTGCTGGTCGTCAACGAAAGCTATAATGCCAATCCGGTGGCCGTCGTGGCGGCGCTGTCGGTGTTCGGCCAGATCGAGCCGGCAGGCGGGCGCAAGGTGTTGGTGCTGGGCGACATGCTCGAGCTCGGGCCACAAGCCGACCAATTGCATGCCGGCCTTGCAGACGCCGTTCGTGACAGCGGCGCAGAACGCATTTATCTCGTCGGCCCACACATGGCGGCGCTGGCCGCCGCGTTGCCAGATGCTGTAATGGCCGGACATTTCCCGAGCGCCGCGGAAGCGGTGAACGTGATTGTCGACGACCTTGCCTATGGCGACGCTCTTATGGTCAAAGGGTCAAATGGTGTCGGGCTTTCCCGCCTCGTCAGTGCAATCACGACGCGGTTCGGGCAAAGCTAAGTCACCCAACCAGGATAGCGGACAGCAATGCTCTATTTTCTCGGCCAGTTGGGTGAGCAATTCGCCGCCTTCAACGTGTTCCGCTACATCACCTTCCGCACGGCCGGAGCGGTGATTACTGCACTGTTCTTCGTGTTTCTTTTCGGCCCCGGCATGATCGCGCTGTTGCGCCTCAAGCAGGGCAGGGGCCAGCCGATCCGCGAGGATGGTCCTCAGGGGCACCTGCTGACCAAGAAGGGCACGCCCACCATGGGCGGGCTGATGATCCTCTCCGGCGCGGTGATCTCGACGCTGCTCTGGTCCAATCTCAGCAATGGCTATGTCTGGGTGGTGCTGTTCGTCACCATCGGCTTCGGCGCCATCGGCTTTTACGATGACTATCTCAAGGTCAAGCGCATGAGCCACAAGGGCTTCGGCTCCAAGCAGCGCCTCTTGCTCGAAGCCTTGATCGGCGGCATCGCGGCTTTCGCCATTTCCCAGCTGGCGGCTGGCGCCTATGGCACCTCGCTGCTGTTCCCCTTTGTCAAGGATCTGGCGCTCAATCTGGGCTATTTCTACATCCTGTTCGGCGGCTTCGTTGTCGTCGCGGCAGGCAATTCGGTCAATCTCACCGATGGGCTCGATGGGCTCGCCATCGTGCCGGTGATGGTTGCTGCCGCCTGCTTCGGTCTCATCGCCTATCTCGTCGGCAGCCAGAACTATGCCGATTACCTGCTGCTCAATGCCGTCCCCGGTACCGCCGAACTGACGGTGGTCTGCGGTGCGCTGATCGGCGCCGGGCTCGGCTTCCTGTGGTTCAACGCCCCGCCGGCACAGATTTTCATGGGCGATACCGGCTCGCTCGCCCTGGGCGGTGCGCTCGGAACCATCGCCGTGGCCACCAAGCACGAGCTGGTGCTGGCCATTATCGGCGGTCTCTTCGTGCTCGAAGCCGTCTCGGTAATCGTGCAGGTCGCCTCGTTCCGCCTCACCGGCAAACGTGTCTTCCGCATGGCGCCGATCCACCACCATTTCGAGCATCTGGGCTGGACCGAAAGCCAGGTGGTGATCCGGTTCTGGATCATTTCCTTCGTCCTGGCGCTGATCGGCCTCTCAAGCCTCAAGCTGCGTTAGGCGGCACTTTCAGACCCAATCTGTAAAAGGGCGGCCCCAGGGTCGCCCTTTCTGTGGTCACGGTCTCGTGTCCACCATGTTCGATACCAGGCGAAACTTTGGGCGCGTCTCTTCGTAGCTCTATTGACGATAGCACAGTCGTCCGAGCCATCCCCAAGCCGCCATCTTCCCTGAGCGGCGCAACAACGAGGAGACTACCCATGACTGCTACCGCCCGTTTTACCCTTGTCGCCGCCCTGCTTGCCGGCACGGCTTCGCTTGCCACCGCCGCCCATGCCGCCTCCGCCATCGGCCTTGTCGATGGCAAGACCCTGGTGATGTTTGATACCGAAACCCGCGCCGTCTCCGGCACCATGGACGTGACCGGCGTCGACGGTCTGGCCGGCATCGACGTTCGCCCCGCCGACAAGATGCTCTATGGCGTCACGCTTTCCGGCGATGTGGTCACCATCGACACCGCCACCGGTGCCGCCACCGTCAAGTCCACCCTGTCGGAAAAGCTCCCGAGTTTTGAAGGCGCAATTGTCGACTTCAATCCCATGGCCGACCGCCTGCGCCTGATGGGCACGGATGGCACCAATCACCGCGTCAATGTCGACGACGGCTCGGTGACCGTCGATGGTTCGCTGGCCTACGAGGCTGGTGACATGCATGAAGGCGAGACGCCCGCCATCGTGGCGGCTGCCTATACCAATTCCATCGGCAAGCCCGAAGCCACCAAGATGTTCGACATCGATGCGACCATCGTGGCGCTGGTGCAGCAGGTCGCGCCCAATGACGGTACGCTCAAGGCCATCGGCAAGCTCGGGGTCGAGGGTGGCAGCAGCTATGCCTTCGATATCTCGGCGACCGAAGACCTGACCAATACCGCTTATCTCGTGGTCGATAATGTGCTGCATACGGTGGATCTCGACAGTGGCGCGGCCAAGGCCTGGGGGGCTATCGAGGGCGTTGACGGTATGATCAGCGATATCGCCATCCTGCAGTAGTGCTGGATCGGGGAGGGGCTTTCCGGCCTCCCTTTGCATCGCTCCCCTGCCTCCCGGGAGCGATGGCTTGCGGTGAACGCCTCGGGCTCTTGCCCGGGGCGTTTTCGTCAGTGGCGCTGACTCGCAAAACGCGAAATCCCTTACCAAATCGGTAACCATCGACAGTTACAATTCGATGCAGTTTGTATCGAGTACCAGTGTTGCGCCGATGATGTTCTCCCGCGCCGAAAAAACCCCGCTGGCCGAGTGGTGGTGGTCGATTGATCGCGAATTGCTCGGCGCCCTGGTGCTGCTTCTGGCTTGCGGCATGGTGCTCAGCTTCGGCGCCAGCCCGCCGGTGGCCGAGCGCATCGGGCTCAACGAATGGTATTTCGTGCTTCGCCACGGGCTTTTCGTACTTCTCGCCATTCCCGTCATGCTGGCCACCTCCTTGCTCAGCCATCGCCAGGCGCGCTTTGCAGCGCTCGGCGTGCTGATCGTCATGACGCTGCTGTTATGGGCAACCTTGCGCTTCGGCACCGAAGTAAAGGGCGCGCGGCGCTGGATCACCATTGCCGGCCAGTCAGTGCAGCCCTCTGAATTCGTCAAGCCGGCCTTTGCCGTGATCGGCGCCTGGTTGTTCTCCGAATTCATGATCCATCGCAACGTGCCGGGGCGGACCCTGGCGACGATAATCATGCTGGCCATCGTCTCGGGCCTCTTGCTGCAGCCCGATATCGGCCAGACGGCGCTTGTCTTCGCCACCTGGGCGGTGCTGCTGTTCCTGTCCGGCATTTCCTGGTGGATCATTTTCGGCCTTGCCGGTGCGGCCGGTGGCCTGCTCTTCGGCGCCTATCTGTTCTTCCCGCACTTCGCCCGCCGCATCGATACCTTCATCAACCCTGATGGCGGCGGCAATACCTACCAGATCGACCGCGCCCTGCAGTCGCTGCTCGAGGGCGGCTGGTTCGGCCGGGGGCCGGGCGAGTCGATCGCCAAGAAGCTCATCCCCGACGCCCATGCCGACTATGTGTTCTCCGCCGCCGCCGGCGAATTCGGCATTCTGTTCTGCATGGGTCTCGTCGGCGTCATCGCCTTCATCGTGATCCGCGCCATGATCGCGGCCCAACGCCAGACCAGCCTGTTCGCGCGTCTTGCCGCATCGACAATTGCCATCCAGTTCGCCATGCAGTCCGGCATCAATCTTGCGGTGAATCTCAACCTCATCCCGCCCAAGGGCATGACGCTGCCATTCGTGTCCTATGGCGGCACGTCGATGATTGCGGTCGCCTTTGCCATGGGCCTGATGCTGGCCTTTACCCGAACCAAGCCAGAGGAACGCATGGCCACCGGACTTCCCTCCTATCGCAGCGCCGTGGTCGCGCCCGCCGAATGAAGACCTTCGTTCTCATGGCCGGCGGCACGGGTGGACATCTCTTCCCGGCCATGGCCCTTGCCCAGGAACTGATCCGCCGCGGCCATGCCGTCGAGCTGATGACCGATCATCGCGTCGACAGCTATGGCGCCGATTTTCCGGCCCGCCAGATCCACATCATTCCCGCCGCCACGCCCTCGCTCAGCAATCCGATAAAATTCGTCGGCGCCGGCTTCACCATCCTGCGTGGTGTCGCCACCGCCTTGGGCAAGCTGCGCAAGACGCGGCCGGACGCGGTTATCGGCTTTGGTGGCTATCCCACTTTTCCGCCGTTTATCGCTGCCAGCCTGCTCGGTATTCCGGGTATCCTGCACGAGCAGAATGCGGTGATGGGGCGGGCCAATCGGGCGCTCACCCGTTTTGCCGATGTGCTGGCGCTGAGCTTTGCCAAGACGCGCTTTGCCGATGCGGCCTCGCTCGAAAAGATCGTCACCGGCAATCCCGTGCGCGACCGGGTGCGGCCGCTGGCCGGCCGTCCCTATCCGCTGCTCGATGATCGCGGCACCATCCGTCTCGTCGTCACCGGCGGCAGCCAGGGCGCGCGGGTGCTGTCGGACCTGGTGCCGGCCGCCATCGCTCTGCTACCCGACGCTTTGCGCAATCGCCTCCAGATCGTGCAGCAGGCCCGGCCCGAGGATATCGACCGGGTGGCCGAGAGCTACCGCCAGTCGCGCACCAGCGTGTCGCTGGCCAGTTTCATCGGCGATCTGCCCGATCGCATCGCCGATGCCCATCTGGTGATCTGCCGGGCAGGGGCCTCCACCATTACCGAGCTTGCAGTGATCGGCCGTCCGGCCATCCTGATCCCGCTGCCGGGCGCGCTGGATTCCGACCAGAAGTATAATGCCCTGTTCCTGCAGGAGGGCGGCGGCGGCTGGATGGAAGAGCAGGCCACGCTTTCACCGCAATCGCTTGCCACTCGCCTGACCGAACTGCTGAGCGACCCGCCGCGCCTGGCCGCGGCTGCATCGGCCGCCCGCGCCTTGGGCCAGCCCCGCGCCGTGGAAAAGCTGGCCGACCTCGCCGAACTGCTGGCCGGCCGAAATACCCAGATCGAAGGAAGACAATTATCATGAAGATGCCGCGTAACATGGGTCCGGTGCATTTCATCGGCATTGGCGGCATCGGCATGAGCGGTATCGCCGAAATCCTGCACAACCAGGGCTATACGGTCCAAGGCTCGGACGCCTCAGCCAATACCAATGTACAGCGCCTGCGCGACATGGGGATCAAGGTCGAGATCGGCCAGAGCGGCGACAATCTCGGCCAGGCCGAAGTGGTGGTCGTCTCCTCCGCCATCCGCAAGGACAATCCCGAACTGGTAGCGGCCCGCGCCAAGGCTTTGCCCATCGTGCGGCGCGCCGAAATGCTGGCCGAGATCATGCGCTTCAAGACCGCCATCGCCATTGGCGGCACCCATGGCAAGACCACGACCACGACGCTGGTCGCCACACTCCTCGACGCCGGCAATCTCGATCCCACCGTCATCAATGGTGGCATCATCAATGCCTATGGCACCAATGCCCGTCTGGGTGCCGGTGAGTGGATGGTGGTGGAGGCCGACGAGAGCGACGGCACCTTCGTCAAGCTGCCCGCCGACGTTGCCGTGGTGACCAATATCGACCCCGAACATCTCGACCACTATGGCGATTTCGATGGGGTCAAAAAGGCCTTCCACCAGTTCGTCGAGAACGTGCCCTTCTACGGCTTCGCGGTCATGTGCCTCGACCACCCGATCGTGCAGTCGCTGGTCGGCGATATCCGCGACCGCCGCGTCATCACCTATGGCCGCAATCCGCAGGCCGATGTGCGCCTCGTCGATCTCGAAAATCATGACGGCGTCCAGCATTTCGCCGTCGAAATCCGCGACCGTATCCGCCAGACGCAATTGCGCATCGACGGGCTGCAATTGCCGATGCCGGGCGTGCACAATGCGCTCAACGCCACCGCCGCCATCGCCGTGGCCGACCAGTTGCATGTCCCTGCCGAAGCCATCCGCAAGGGTCTCAAGGGCTTCACCGGGGTGAAGCGCCGCTTCACCAAGACCGGCGAGGCCGGCGGCGTCACCGTCATCGATGATTACGGCCATCACCCGGTCGAGATCGCCGCCGTGCTCAAGGCCGCCCGTCAGTCGGCGCGCGGTGAGGTCATCGCCGTGGTACAGCCGCACCGCTTCTCGCGCGTCCACGACCTGTTCGACGATTTCGCCGCCTGCTTCAACGATGCCGATACCGTCATCGTCGCGCCGATCTATGCGGCGGGCGAACAGCCCGTCCCGGGCGTCACCCATGAGGAACTGGTCAACCGCATCCGGGCCCGCGGCCATCGCGATGCCCGGGTGCTCGATAGCCATGAGGCTCTGGCGCCGCTGCTCGCCTCGCGCGTCAACGAGGGCGATTATGTCGTCTGCCTCGGTGCCGGCAACATCACCCAATGGGCCGCTGCGCTGCCGGGCGAATTGGAAGCGCTGATGGGGGCGGGAGCCACCTCATGACAAAACATGTCGCCGTCCTGATGGGGGGGCTCTCCAATGAGCGCCCGGTATCGCTGAGTTCGGGCAAGGGCTGTGCCGAGGCGCTGCGCCGCGCCGGTTATCGGGTGACCGAAGTTGATGTCGGCTACGACATTGCCGAACGCCTGCGCGCGCTTCAGCCCGATGTCGCTTTCAATGCCCTGCATGGCCGTTTTGGAGAGGACGGGACCATCCAGGGCGTGCTGGAATTCCTGCGCATTCCCTATACCCATTCGGGCGTGCTGGCCTCGGCCTTGGCGCTGGACAAGCACCAGGCCAAGATCATGCTCAAGGCCGCCGGCATTCCGGTCACCGATCACGTGATCGCCGGCCGCGCCGAAGTGGGCCGGGCCCATGTCATGAAGCCGCCCTATGTGGTCAAGCCCATCGCCGATGGCTCGAGCTTCGGCGTCTTGATCGTCAAGGCCGACCAGTCCCATCCGCCGCAGGAAATTCTGGGTGCTGATTGGGATGGCGGCGAGACGCTGATGGTCGAGCGCTATATTCCCGGCCGCGAACTGACCTGCGCGGTGATGGGCGGGGTGGCACTGCCGGTGACCGAGATCGTCACCGATCTGGCCTTCTACAATTATGAGGCGAAGTATTCTGCCGGTGGATCACATCACGTGTTACCGGCGCAGATTTCACCGAAAATTTACGACAAAGTCCAAAAGATGAGCCTGATGGCGCATGAAGCGCTGGGCTGTCGCGGCATCACGCGCACCGACTTCCGGTACAATGATGCGGCGGGCGAAGATGGCGAGCTTGTCTGTCTGGAAATCAACACCCAGCCGGGCATGACCCCCACCTCGCTGGCGCCCGAGCAGGCGCTGCATGCGGGCCACTCCTTTGAGGATCTGGTCTCCTGGATGGTGGAGGACGCGAGTTGCAACAGGTAAAGAGCGAGGCTTTTCTCGCCGGAGCGCGGATGGTCGATCCCCGCGCACTGCCTGTTCCTGCCCGGCCGCAGCGGCAGCGGCTGGCGGGGCGTTTTACGCGCATCCGCGTGCTGCATGGCCGTGCCATCCGCCGTGGCCTGTGGATCGCCGCCGCTCTTGTCGGCGCATTGACGCTTTATCAGGTGCGCGAACCGATCGGTGCCTTTGCCGGTACCCTTGGAACGCTCGCGCAAGGCGAGTTTGCCGAAGCCGGCATGGCCATTGGCGAGATTTCGATCACCGGGCAGACACTGACCTCCGAGCAGGCGATCTTCGACGCGCTGGGCATTCAGCCCAATGCCTCGACCCTGGCCTTCGACGTGGAAGCGGCCCGCCAGCGTGTCGCGCAATTGCCGGCCGTCGATACGGTCAGCGTCCGCAAGACCTATCCTGGCGACGTGTCGGTGGTGATTGCCGAGAAAATCCCGGTCGCCCGCTGGCGGGTTGATGGCGTCACCTTCGTCATCGACGGGGCAGGCGAGCAGATCGGCGAGGATCGTGGCGCTTACAGTGACCTGCCGCTGGTGATCGGCGACGGCGCCGCTGACGATGCGCTGGCCATGATCCGGGCGCTCGATGGTTTCCCGCATCTGCGCAATGGCCTCGTGGCGCTGTCCCGTATCGCCGACCGGCGCTGGGACATGATCTACGACACCGGCCTCCGGGTGCAGCTGCCCGAGCAAGGCGTGGCGCAGGCCTTGCGCAAGCTCACCTCTTATCAGAACGAATTCCAACTGCTCGACCGCGATGTCAGCATCATCGATCTGCGGATCGACACCATCGTGGCCGTGCGCCCCAACAAGACCGAAGACACCGAAAAATCATGATGACCGATGCGATGACCTCGCGGCTCCGCCCCGTTCTGCCGGGCAAGACCACCCTGGTGGCCGTGCTGGACATCGGCTCGACCAAGATCTGCTGCGTCATCGCCCGCCTCACGCCCCGCGCCGAGGGCAAGGCACTGCGCGGACGCACCCATCAGGCCGAGGTGATCGGTTTCGGCTATGGCCCGTCTTCCGGCGTCAAGAGCGGTGTCGTCACCGATATCGAAAAGGCCGAGCAGGCGATCCGCACCGTGGTCGGCATGGCCGAGCGCGCTGCCGGTCTGACGCTGGAATCCGTCCTGGTCAACGTCACTGCCGGTCGGCTGGGTTCCGAAACCTTCTCCGCCGCCGTGTCGCTCGACGGACAGGAGGTCGAGAAGGCCGATATCGTGCGCGTGCTCAAGGCGGTCAATTCCCGCTCGGTGCGCCCGGAACGCTCGATCATCCATGCATTGCCGATCGGTTACGCCCTGGATGGCCAGAAGGGCATTCGCGATCCCCATGGCATGGTGGGCGAAAAGCTCGGTGTCGACGTCGCGGTGATTTCGGCCGAGACGCTGGCCATGCGCAATCTTGAACTGGTGTTGCATCGCTGCCACCTGCAGATCGAGGCACTGGTCGCCACTCCCTATGCCTCGGGTCTCGCGACCCTCGTCGATGACGAGGCGCAATTGGGCGTTGCCTGCATCGACTTCGGCGGGGCCACCACCACCGTTTCGGTCTTCAATGACGGCCATATGGTCTATGCCGATGCCATCGCCATTGGCGGGCATCACCTGACCCTCGACATTGCCCGCCAGCTCTCGGTCAGCGTTGCCGATGCCGAACGGCTCAAGACGTTGCATGGTTCGGTCCTGCCGGGCCAGGCCGACGAGCGCGAGATGATCCCGATCCAGCCGGTCGGGGCCAGCCATGACGAGGCGCCGGGGCAGGTGGCCCGTTCGGTGCTGACCCGCATCATGCGACCGCGCATCGAGGAAATCCTCACCGCGGTGCGCGACCGCATGCAGGCCACCGGCATGATGGATGTCTGCGGCCGCCGCTTCGTGCTCACTGGTGGGGCCAGCGAAATGACCGGCCTGCCCGAAGTCGCCCGCCGCACTCTGGCGCGCAATGTGCGCAATGGCCGGCCCATGGGCATTGCTGGCCTGCCCGAGATCGCCAAGGGCGCCGCCTTTGCCAGTGTCGCCGGCATGCTCATCTATCCGCAGGTCTGCAGCCAGGAATATGCCGAGCCGCGCGGCACCCGTAAGCTCACCGGTACCGATGGCTATTTCGCCCGCGTCGGCAACTGGCTGCGCACGAGCTTCTGATTTTTTTGACGGTCCGCTGGTCTTGAGCCGCGCCCACAGATGCTGGGGTGCGGGCGGCCTTTCATGGTTAACGCTTCCTGAATGCGTAACGCCCCGATGTCGCATTTTGCCTTTTCGTTAACGCGAAGGCTTCAATTGTTAGGACGCGGTTAACGAATTGGAGGGTAAATCTTAATCAACCACGCCACTATGGGGCCATTTATGACCATCAACCTCACCATCCCGGACATTCAGGAACTCAAGCCCCGCATCACCGTGTTCGGTGTCGGCGGTGGTGGCGGCAACGCCGTTAACAACATGATCGAATCCGGCCTGGACGGTGTCGATTTCGTCGTCGCCAATACCGACGCACAGGCGCTTTCCCTCAGCAAGGCACAGCGAATCATTCAGCTCGGCGTCGGTGTCACCGAAGGCCTGGGCGCCGGCTCGCACCCGGAAGTGGGTCGCGCTGCAGCCGAGGAAAGCTGGGACGAGATCAACGACCATCTCAGCGGTTCGCACATGGTGTTCATCACTGCCGGCATGGGCGGTGGCACGGGCACCGGCGCAGCACCCGTCGTGGCGCGCGCCGCTCGCGAGCAGGGCATCCTGACGGTTGGCGTGGTGACCAAGCCGTTCAATTTCGAAGGCAACCGCCGCAGCCGTCTGGCCGAGGACGGGATCGATGAGCTGCATCGCCATGTCGATACGCTGATCGTCATTCCGAACCAGAACCTGTTCCGCGTCGCTAACGAAAAGACCACCTTTGCCGACGCCTTCGCGATGGCCGACCAGGTGCTGTTCTCCGGCGTGGCCTGCATCACCGACCTCATGGTCAAGGAAGGCCTGATCAACCTCGACTTCGCCGACGTGCGCGCCGTCATGCGCGGCATGGGCAAGGCGATGATGGGCACCGGCGAAGCCTCTGGTGAAGATCGCGCCCGCCACGCCGCCGAGGCTGCCATTGCCAATCCGCTGCTCGACGATGTGTCGATGCACGGCGCTCGTGGCCTGCTGATCTCCATCACCGGCGGTCCGGACCTGACCCTTTACGAAGTCGACGAAGCGGCCAGCCGCATCCGCGAGGAAGTCGACGTGGACGCCAATATCATTCTCGGCGCCACCTACGATCCGAACCTCAACGGCACGATCCGCGTGTCCGTGGTGGCCACCGGTACCGACGCCACCATGGTCCAGGCGCTCGAGCCGGCCAAGCCGCATGCCTCGCGCACCCCGCTTTCGGTCAAGCGCCATGTGCCCGTCGAGCCGACCCGTTCGGTCGTGCCGCCGGCTCCCGAGCCGGTCATTGCCGAGGTCGAAGAGATCGGCCAGCAGGTGGAAGCCGCCGTTGCCGAGGCCTTTGCCGCCCAGCGCCCGCTGCAGCAGTCCATGCTCGAAGATGACGGCGTTTTCGTCGAGCCCTATACCCCGGCCGCCGAAATCCATCACGAGCCCGAAGAGGTTCAGATGGTCGAAGAACAGCCGATTCCGAGCGTCTATGTGCCCTCGCACGCAGCCCGCCCCGAAGGTCAGCGCCGCATGCCGCGCACCGAGGAGCTTCCGGCTGTTGCGCGCCGGACACAGGACGCGCAGGAACGTCATGAGGCTGAACCGCGAAATGCCCGTGCCCTGTTCAAGCGCCTGGCGTCCAATGTCGGCCTGAACCTGGGTCAGCAGGCCGCTGAAACCCGTCAGGAGCCCCGCACTTCGACCGCCGACGACGCCGCTGCCCGCAGCGCAATTGAGGCCGGTGGTGCAAGGGCTTCGCGGGTTCCGCCCGCTAGCGAAGGCGCTCGTGGCACCCTCGATAACCAAGGTCGCCAGCCGGCCCAGCCGCAGCAGAAGGATCACCTGGAGATCCCGGCCTTCCTGCGCAAGCACGGTTAATTCCCTGTAAAGGAAACCCTGAAACATGGCTCGGCGCGGCTTTCGCGCCGAGTTTTTTTTAGCTAGGTGTTTGGCGAGCGTGAATGTTCGGCGGAGTATCCCTACAGTATGAACAAGCTTTCGACACGCCAGCGCACGCTCGCCGGTGAGATCAAGTTCGCCGGTTACGGTGTGCACAGCGCCCAGCCGGTTACCCTCGTCATTGGTCCGGCCGCTCCCGACAGCGGCTACCTCATTCGCCGCGAGATCGGCGAAAACAGCTTTACCCAGCCCGTTCCGGTCCACTTCTCCCGCGTCAGCCGCACCACGCTGTGCACCACGCTCGACCTGGGCGACAGCGTCAGCGCTGCCACGGTGGAGCACGTCACCTCCGCCCTCTCCGGCATGGGCGTCGACAATGCGCTGATCACGCTGGACGGGCCGGAATGCCCGATCATGGATGGCAGCGCCTATCCCTTCGCCACCGCGATTCTCGAGGTCGGCCTCGAAATTCAGCCGGCGCAGAAGAAATTCCTCAAGGTCATGCGCGCCGTCACCGTGCGCAACAATGACGCCTTCGCCGCGCTCGAGCCCTATAATGGCCGGGCACTCGACCTCGAGATCGACTTCGACTCCAAGGTCATCGGCCGCCAGCGCATGATTTTCGACTGGACGCCGCGCCGCTATTTCGAGGACGTGTCGCGCGCCCGTACCTTCGGTTTCGCCCGCGACGCCAAGATACTGCGTCAGGCCGGCTATGCCCTGGGCTCCAGCCTCGACAATTCCATCACCGTGCATGAGGATCGTATCCTCAATCCCGGCGGGCTGCGCTTCGAAGACGAATTCGTCCGGCACAAGCTGCTCGACGCGATTGGTGATCTGTCGCTGGGCGGCATGGCGATCTGGGGCCGTTTTCGCTCCTACAAGGGCGGGCACGCGCTCAATGCCCATGTTTTGGCCGGTCTCTTTTCCAGCGAAGCCAATTATGAGATAGTCACGGCCGATGAGCTGCCGCTGGAATTCGAGGCCTTCGATGACCAGCCGGACGGCTTGGAGGTTCATCACTATCTGCGGTCCGTGCGCTGATCCGGTCTTCCGGCCCTCGGCGACGCCACAGTTTTGATCCATTTGCTAATTACGCCGCAGCCCAATGCGGTATTTGAGGAACGGGGCAGTTCGTGAAGCTTGACGTTGTAAGCCAGTTTTCCCGCGGGGCCGTTCGGCTCGCTGCCATGGCGGTCGTGGCCTCGTTTCTCGCAGCCTGTTCGGGCATGAATCTGTTTGGCCCGCCCAAGGTCAAGGAAGAGCCGATCATTCCGGCCGCTGCGCTGTATCAGGGCGCGCTGGACGATATGGATCGCCAGTACTACCAGACCGCCATCAAGAAGCTCGAGCAGCTCGAACGCCAGCATCCGCGCGATCCGCTGACCGAGAAGGGCAAGCTGATGCAGGTCTATGCGAATTATCGCACCGGCAAGTTTGAGCCGGCCATTCTGGCCGCCGACCGCTATCTGGCGCTCTATCCCAATGGCAAGGACGTGCCTTATGTCCTCTGGCTCAAGGGCACGTCCTATTTCGCGCAGATCAAGGACATCACCCGTGACCAGCAGCTGTCGCGCGACGCCATCGACACCTATACGCTGCTGATCAACAACTATCCCAAGTCCGAGCATGCCAAGGACGCCAAGGACAAGCTCCTCGTCGCCTATGACCAGCTTGCCGGCAAGGAAATGTCGGTCGGCCGCTACTATCTCGGCAATGGTCAGTACACCGCCGCCATCAACCGCTTCCGCGAAGTGGTCGAGAAGTGGCAGACCTCGACGCATATCGAGGAAGCCCTCTACCGCCTGACCGAAGGCTATCTGCTGCTCGGCCTCACCAACGAAGCCATGTCCGCCGCCGCCGTACTCGGTCACAACTACCCGTCCAGCGACTGGTACAAGCGGGCTTTCGAACTGCTCGGCAAGCAGGGCCTGGCGCCAAACCTCAATTCGGGCAGCTGGCTGGCAGCCCATCGCAGCTAAGCCTTGTGCACACGAATTTGAAAAGGGCCCCGATCGGGGCCCTTTTTGTTTGGCCGAGAGGCAAATGGTCAGCCTGGCGCGACAGGGCAACAAGCACAGTGGTGGGCGGTAAAAAGCGTGCCAGCGCCTGGACCATTTCAACTTAGGCCATTTCAACTTGAGGTGGACTTTGGGCGCTTTCGCTTCCCTCCCCCTTGAGGGGAGGGATTGAGGGAGGGGGTCCATCAGTGGATCGCTAAACAACCCCCTCCCAACCTCCCCCTGAAGAAGGGGGAGGAGCTGCATCCAGTTGTGGGCAAGAGTCAGTCAAAAGCACCAGTCCGTCCCCCTCGCCCTTGCGGGGAGGGTTGGGGTGGGGGATGAGACCCCTGTGCCAATTCGCCATATGCGATAGCCCTCCCCCTCCTTCAGGGAAATGTTCACTTTGAGCGCATTGGGAAGCGCTTAGGCTTCGGTTTTGCTCTCCCTCCCCCTTCTACAGGGGGAGGTTAGGTGGGGGTGCTGCAGGTTCAGCAAACGCCCATCAACGAACGGAGTCCTGGAGGGTTCAGCACCCCAATCCTCATTCCCAGTCCATTCGAGCACCACGCAAATCCGTGTTGCCAATTTGTTCTGGTTTGCTATCATGCGGATCGGCCTCGTGCTGCTCGTCTTTGCTGTGGAAGCGGTGATGGCGCGCCCGTGAACCGGGCAGGGCGGTGCTATAGCGGGGTGGTCGGTCCAATTCGGAAAGCTCGGACATGCTCAACGCGCTGTCGGTCCGTAATATCGTTCTTATCGATCAACTCGATCTGGCGCTCGATGCCGGGATGACGGTGCTCACCGGCGAGACCGGAGCTGGAAAATCCATCCTGCTCGATGCGCTGACGCTGGCCTTGGGCGGTCGCGGCGACGCTTCGCTGGTGCGCCAGGGGCAGGACAGCGGGCAGGTGGTGGCCGTGCTGGAGCTGGCGGCTGATCATCCGGCACGGGCGCTGCTGCGCGACAATGCCATTGCCGATGACGAGGACGTGATCCTGCGCCGCGTGCAATTCGCCGATGGCCGGACCCGCGCCTTCATCAACGATCAGCCGGTATCAGCCTCGCTGCTGCAAAAGGTGGGCGGGCAGATCGTCGAAATTCACGGCCAGCACGACGACCGGGCGCTGGTCGATGTGGCGACACACCGCGCGGCGCTCGACGCTTTCGGCGAGCTGGCCCAGCACGCCAATGCGGTGCGGGAATGCTGGGCGGCCTTGGCCGAAATCCAGCAGTCCGTCTCCGAACAGCGGACCCTGGTGGCCGAGGCCATCGCCGCCGAAGAATATGCCCGCCACACGGTGGACGAGTTGGGCAAGCTCAAGCCGGTGCTGGGCGAAGAGGACGAACTGGCCGAGCGCCGCCAGCAATTGCAGCAGGCCGAAAAGGCCTCCTCCGACGTGGTCGAGATCGACGATATCCTCAATGGCGCCAACGCCCCCGGTCCGGCACTGGCGGGGCTGATGCGCCGGCTGATCCGCAAGGTGGATGGCGGCGCCTCCCTGTTCCAGCCGCTGGTCGAGGCGCTCGATGCCAGCCTGATCACATTGGATCGCACCACTGATGCGCTCGAAGAGCTCAAGCGCGAAATGGCCTTCGATCCGGCGGAATTGGAGGCGGTCGAGGAGCGACTCTTCGCCCTGCGCGCTGCGGCGCGCAAACACCAGACCAGCTGTGATGGCCTGGTCGAGGTCTTGGCCAAATATGAGGGCGATCTCGATACGCTGCAAAGCGGGGAAAGCCGGTTGCGGGCGCTCGAAGCCGAGGAAGCGACGGCACGCGCCCGCTATCGCGAGGCGGCCGATATTCTCAGCAACGGCCGCAAGAAGGCAGCCAAGGCGCTGAGCAAGGCCGTGGAAGCCGAATTGCCCGATCTCAAACTGGGCGCGGCCAGGTTCATCGTCGATCACCAGATCGATGGCGAGCGGGTGGCCGCCACCGGTTTCGACCAGATCGCCTTCCACGTGCAGACCAATCCGGGCACCGCGCCCGGGCCGCTGCTCAAGGTGGCCTCGGGCGGCGAATTGAGCCGCTTCCTCCTGGCGCTCAAAGTGGTGCTGGCCGATCGCGGCTCGGCGCCGGTGCTCATTTTCGACGAAATCGACACCGGCGTTGGTGGTGCCGTCGCCGACGCCATTGGCCGACGCCTGGCGCGGCTGGCCGGCACCGTGCAGGTGCTGACGGTCACTCATGCGCCACAGGTGGCGGCGCGAGCCAATCGGCACCTCTTGATCGAAAAGCAGATGGTCAATGAGGGCGCCTTCATGCGCACCCATGTCCGCCCGCTCGACAAGCCGGCGCGCCAGGAGGAGGTAGCCCGCATGCTGGCCGGTGCCGAGATCACCGACGAAGCCCGCGCTGCTGCCAAGAAATTGCTTGGGGCTGTGGGATAAGGTTTCCCGTTTCTATCCCTGCCCAACCTGCCCTGTTACGGGGAGAAGGCTGACGGAACCGTAATGGCATCGCAGTCTGCCCCGATCTGTTCCTCCCCCCTATCAGGGAGAGGCTAGGAGGGGGTATCCTTTTGACAGAATCCCTCGTTGAGTAGCCCCATGTCCGACCTCACCCTCACAGACGTCGCCGACCTTTCCGAGGACGAGGCGCGTGCCGAGCTAGAGCGGTTGGCCGCTGCCATAGCAGCGGCAGACATTGCCTATCACCAGAATGATGCGCCCGAGATCACCGACGCCGAATATGACGCGCTCAAGCGCCGTAACGACGCCATCGAAGAGGCTTTCCCGGAACTGGTGCGGACCGACACGCCCACCGGCAAGGTTGGCGCCGCCCCGGCCGAGGGCTTTGCCAAGGTACGCCACGGCGTGCCGATGCTCAGCCTCGCCAAGGCCTATACCGATGAGGACGTGACCGACTTCATCGAGCGCGGCCATCGCTTCTTCCAGCGCGACGAGGGGCTGGCCCTGGCCTTCACGGCCGAACCGAAGATCGACGGGCTCTCGGCCTCGCTGCGCTACGAAAACGGTGTCTTCGTGCAGGGCGCGACCCGCGGCGACGGCACGGTGGGCGAGGACATCACCGCCAATCTCAGAACCATCAAGGATATTCCCGAACGCCTCGCCGGCTCTGGCTGGCCAGAGGTGATCGAGATCAGGGGCGAGGTCTATATGACCTATGCCGAGTTCCAGGCGCTCAAGGAGCGCTCGGCCGCCATTGGCGGGCAGGACTATGTCAATCCGCGCAACACCGCCGCCGGTTCGCTGCGCCAGAAAGATCCTTCGATCACCGCCAGCCGCAACCTCAAATTCTTTGCCTATGCCTGGGGTTTTACCAGTGCCGATCCGGCACCGACCCAGTTCGAGGCGGTGCAGAAATTTGCCGAATGGGGGTTCAAGATCAGCCCGCTGATGGTGCGCGCCACTTCGGCCGAGGAACTGATCGCCCATTACAAGACCATCGAGGCCCAGCGCTCCTCGCTCGGCTACGATATCGACGGCGTGGTCTATAAGGTCGACCAGCTCGAGCTGCAGCGGCGCTGGGGGTTTGTGACCGGCGAGCCGCGCTGGGCCATTGCCCATAAATTCCCCGCCGAACGGGCTACGACCGTGGTGCGCGGCATCGATATCCAGGTGGGCCGCACCGGCACCTTGGCGCCGGTGGCCCGGCTCGATCCGGTCAGCGTCGGCGGCGTCACTGTGGTCAATGTCACCCTGCACAATGAGGACTATATCAAGGGTCTCGACAGCAAGGGCGACCCCATCCGCGACGGCAAGGATATCCGCATCGGTGACACCGTTGTCATCCAGCGCGCCGGCGACGTCATTCCGCAAATCGTCGATGTGCTGATCGAAAAGCGCCCCCCTGAGGCGCAGCCCTATGAAATGCGCGACACCTGCCCGGTGTGTGGCTCGCCCGCTGTGCGCGAGGTCAACGAAAAGACCGGCAAGGCCGATTCGCGTCGTCGCTGCACCGGCGAACTCAGCTGCCCCGCCCAGGCGGTCGAGAGTCTCAAGCATTTCGTCTCCCGGGGGGCGCTCGATATCGAGGGGCTCGGCGCGGAAAATATCGAACTGTTCTTTTCCAAGGGCCTGCTCAGCACCGCTGCCGACATCTTCACGCTTCGGGATCGCCGCCCTGCGGTGCAGCAGGCTTTGGCCGAGCGGCGCGAGGAGCAGGCGCGGGCGCGTGAGGCCGCCTCGGGCAAGACGCGCAAGAATGTCCGCAGCGTCGAAGACCGCAATTATGAAGGCCTCGACAAGCTCTTTGCCGCCATCGACGCCCGCCGCGAGCCCGAACTCGATCGCTTCATCTTCGCGCTGGGCATCCGTCATATCGGCGAAACCACTGCCGCGGCCCTGGCGCGCAATTTCGGCACCATCGAGGAGGTCATTCGCGTCGGCAAGGAAACCGCCGCCGCCGCGGACCCGATGGTGGCCTTCCCCTCGATCGACGGCATTGGCGGCACCGTGATCGAGGCGCTGGTCGACTTTTTCGGCAATGAGCGCAATGACGCGGTGCTCGACGCACTGCTGCTGCAGGTCAAGCCGAAGCCCTATGTGGTCACCATTTCGGCCGACAGCCAGATTGCCGGCAAGACGGTGGTGTTCACCGGCTCCCTCGAAAAAATGACACGATCTGAAGCCAAGGCTATGGCCGAACGGCTCGGCGCCAAGGTCGCTGGCTCGGTGTCGGCCAAGACCGATATTCTGGTGGCCGGGCCCGGTGCTGGCTCCAAGCTCAAGTCGGCCGCGGCGCTGGGTGTCGAGGTGATCAGCGAAGACGAGTGGTTCGAACGCGTCGGCAAATAGTTTTGGGAGGGTGAGGATGCGCCTGGTTATGGGAATGGCGCTGGCGGCAGTTATGGCCCCCGGCGCAGCGATCGCCAGCCCCCTGGGCGAGAAATTGCCCGACCTGCTCTATGCTGGGACGGCCACCGCCGAGCGCGACGCCTATGCCACCGCCTGCGACGAGGGCGACGCGGAAGCCTGTTTCGGCGTCGGCCTCATCGATCTTATCCTCACCGCCGAGGGCTTTTCCCAGGCCCTCTATCGCCACGGTGCCACCGCGCCCGACATGCCGGCGGCGGCCATGCTGCTTGGCATTGGCGAGGCGCAGGTCGCAGCCTCGGGCAATCCCGACCCCGAGCCGCTGACCTATGATGGGCTGCGCCAGGTGCTCGACGATTTTGTCACCGGGCTCGATCAGGCGCAGCAAGGTTTTGTGCTGGCGGCGGAATTCGACGACGACTTTGTCCTGCTCATCGATCCGCTGCGTGTGCGGCTCGACCTCAATGGCGACGGCACCGCTTCTGAGGGCGAGACGCTGGCGCAGCTGCTTGGCGATGCCATCGAGTTGCCGCAGGGCAAGAGCAAGGACGGGCGGACAGCGCCCGTTGATACCACGATCGGTTTTGATCGCGCCGATGCCCTGTGGTTCGCCGGTTATACGCAGATCACGGCCGCGCCGGTCGATCTGCTCCTGGCCCATGATTTTTCCCAGTTCTTCGACACGGCGCTGCACCGGGTGTTTCCCCGCGCCGGCCTGCCGATGCAGGATTTTTCCAAGCCGCGCGGCACGCTGATGATGGACGCCGAAAGCGACGGGTTCATCGCCGATATGATTGCGGCCATCCACACGGCGTCCTTCCCAGTGGAGGATCGTGCCCGTCTCGCCGGCGTGCTCGAGCGCATGCGCAGCGTCACGGCGCTGTCGCGGCGCAATTGGGAAGCGATCCTGGCTGAAACCGATGACAATCGCGAGCTGGTGCCCTCGCCGACCCAGACCTCGCTGGTTCCAGGCATGGCCGTGACCCAGGAGGTTGTCGATGCGTGGATGGAAACGCTCGACACCGTGGAGCAGATCCTGGCCGGTGATCTGCTGATCCCGCATTGGCGCTTCCGCCAGGGGTTCAGCCTGCCGGCCTATTTCGAAACGGCGACCGAAACTGACCTCATCATGCTGCTGACCGGGCAGGGCGCCTTACCCTTCCTGCGCGATGGGCCAGTGGCCGATGAACAGAGCTTTGCGGCCGGCAATCGCGTCTTCGGCGACAACTGGCCCAATTTCATCGTGTGGTTCAATTGATGCGCCGGCTGCTGGCCCTCGCCATGGCGCTGGTGCTGGCCGTACCGCTGGCGCTTGCCGGCGACCGGAGCGATCCCGCTGCTGTCGTCGAGCAATTCTATGCCGGCTATGCCCAGATCAACTACGATGGCAATGACCACGCCTTGCGCTCGGCGGCGCTCAATGCGCTGGTTGAAGAGAATAACCGCCTGCAACTCCAGGGCCTGCCCGGCGCGCTCGATTTTGATCCCTTTCTCGGTGCCTATCCCGGCGCGGTGGTCACCCATGAAATCGGCGATATCAGCATGGATGGTGAGACCGCCGCCGTTGCTGTCGCCTTTCACAATGATCGCGTGCCGGGCACGGTCACCGTCGAACTGGTGCGTGAAGATGGCACCTGGCGCATCGATGATGTCGTCTCGACCATGGCCGGCAAATCCTATCGCATGACTGATCTTTACGCGGCCGGCTTCACCCGCGCCGCGCAGGCCGCAGCAGCGGCCCCAACAGCCCCTTAACCCCCTGGAGTCTCCAATGCGTCTTGTTTCCCTCGTGACCGGATTGTTCCTGGCCTTTGGCAGTCTTGCCAGTGCCCAGGCTTATGACACGCCCCAGGCCCTGCTCGAGGCCTTTTACGAGCCCTATTTCAGCGACAATTTCTACGACGACGAGTCGGTGTTCCGCTCGGCTGCGCTCAACGCCCTTTACGATGCCGATGCCAACAGCACGCCGGAAGGCGAAATGGGCGCGCTGGACTTCGATCCCTATGTCGATGGCCAGGACTATATGCTGTCCGATCTGGTGATCGGCACACCGGAAATTTCTGGTGACACGGCAGTGGTCGAGGTGGACTTCAAGAATTTCGATCAGCCGATGACCATCTACTACGATCTGGTCAAGGAAGATGGCGGTTGGAAGATCGACGACGTCTACCGCACCGATGGCGAATATCCCTACCGCCTGAGCGAAATCTTCCTCTCGGCGCAGCCGGCGCAGTAGCGGCGCTTGGCCTTCGGGCCGAGCCGGGACAACCCGCCCCCATGGTGTCAAGCCGGCGAAGGCCGGGATCCATATCGAGTTCTGGGTGAGATGTTGCCAAAAGCGCCGCCCGAACTCCCTCCCCTCTTGAGGGGGCGGGCCGGGGTGGGGGTGCTGAACCATCCACGAATCCGTTCGTTCAGGGGAGTTTGCGGAACCTGCCGCACCCCCACCTAACCTCCCCCTGTAGAGGGGGGAGGGAGAGCAGGAGCTGAAGCCTCGGCGCCTCCCGACCCGATCAAGGTGAACACTTACCCTCAAAGGGGAGGGCTATGGCATACGGACATATTGGCCACGGGCTGTCGTCCCCCACCCAAGCCTTTTCGCTTCAAATCTCTCCACTGGAGAGATTTGCCCTTCCGGACAGGTCAAAGCCCGCAAGGGGGAGGGAGTCCGGCCCGTGCTTTTGGCTAGGTTTTTCCTCAGACGCGATGCGGCTCCTCCCCCTTCTTCAGGGGGAGGTTGGGTGGGGGTGTGCAGAGTGCTCAAACCCATATGCGATAGCCCTCCCCTCAAAGGGGAGGTGGCGATGAAGCCGCATCAACCACGTGAAACGCTCTAATCAGATCGCCGCCGTTGCCTGCTGCAGCCAGGTCTTCACGTCGCCGCTGACGCGGGGGCCGATTTCGGCCCAGACCTGAGCGTGGAACTGGTTGAGCCAGTCCCGCTCGCCTGCGGTTAGCAGCGCCGTGTCGATCAGCCGCGTGTCGATGGGTGCCAGCGTGATGGTCTCGAATTCGAGATAGCCCGGAAAGGCCGGTGCTTCGCGCACCACCACCAGGTTTTCGATGCGGATGCCGTATTCGCCGGCCTTGTAGTAGCCCGGCTCGTTGGAAATGACATTGCCGGCTTCCAGTGGGCTGGTATAGCGCGGCGCAATGCCGATCGGGCCTTCATGCACGCCGAGATAGGCGCCCACACCATGGCCGGTGCCGTGGCTATAGCTGATACCGTCCTGCCAGAGGAACTGGCGCGCCAGGATATCGATCTGCGCTCCGGTGGTGCCCTTGGGGAAGCGCGCCTGGGAAATGGCGATCATGCCCTTGAGCACGCGGGTATAGCGATCCTTCTGCTCGGCTGTTGCCGGGCCGGTGGAGAGGGTGCGGGTAATGTCGGTCGTGCCCGATAGATATTGCGCGCCGCTGTCCACCAGCATGATTTCGCCGGGGTTGAGCCGGCGGTCGGTCTTTTCGGTGACGCGATAGTGGACGATGGCGCCATTGGGACCAGCGCCTGAAATGGTGTCGAAACTGGCATCGACGCAGGTTTCTTCCTCACGACGGAAGGCTTCGAGCGCGGTGACGATGGCGATTTCGGTGAGCTCGCCCTTAGGGGCCTCGGTGTCGAACCAGGCGAGGAATTTTGCCAGCGCCACGCCATCGAGCTTATGGGCTTCGCGCATGCCCGCCAGTTCCGCCTCGTTCTTGCGTGACTTGGGCAGCAATACCGGATCGCGCTGTTCGATCAGCCTGGCGCCGGCCTCGGCCAGGGCCTCCGCAATGGCAGAGGGTGCAGTATCGGGATCGATCTGGACGGCCTTGGCCCCGTTGCCGAGTGCAGTCAGGGCGGCAGGAAGATTAGCGACGTCGTCGATCTCGGCCACGCCGGAGAGCGCCTGGCGCAGCTCGGGCGTGATCTTGGCCGCCGCGAGATAAAGCGTCGGCAGGCCGGTGGCCGGGACCACGGCAAAGCTCAGCACGAAGGGCGTGTTGGGCACGTCATGGCCGCGCATATTGAGCAGCCAACAGATCGACTCGGGCAAAGTGAGCACCGTGGCATCGGCACCAGTGGCACTCAGCGTACCCTGAATATCGGCGATCTTGTCGCTGGCGGTGCGGCCGGCGCGGTTGTGGCCGAGAAATTCGATGGCGCTGACCGGCGGGGCCGGGCGATCGGTCCAGATCGAATCGATCAGATTGTCCACGGGCACCAGCGTGGCGTGGCCCTTGAGCTTGTCGGCCAGGTCGCGCAACCCGCCCGGCGTGTGCAGCCAGCGGTCATAGGCGACCCTGGCGCCTTTGGGCACGAAGGCGCGGATATCGACATTAGCGCCGTTGACTTCGTGCACGGTGAAAATCGACGTATCGGTCTGCGCCGGAGCTTGCAGGGTATAGCGGTTATCGACGATCAGGTCGGCGCGGTCGCGACCGACGACCGCCAGCCCCGCCGAGCCGGTAAAGCCGCTGATATAGGCCAGGCGCGCCTCGCTTGCCGGTACCGACTCGCCCCGATGTGCGTCGGCTCGCGGCACCAGGAACGCGTCGACGCCCGCCTTGGCCATGGCGGTGCGCAGGGCGGCGACGCGCGGTGCGACATGGCTGGGGTCGGCCTTTTCGGTAAAGGTCTGGAACTTGGCGGGCGGGAAAGGGGAGGGCGTCATCGCGATATCCTGGCGCCGGAGTGCGCTCCGGTCATGGCTGGCTTGTGGCATTGGCGCTGGTGAAAGCGCCGGGGCAGCCTATCTTATTCGATAGAGATCAGGAGATGAAAATGGCCAAGCAGAACAATTTCTTCCAGCGCGCACTGAACGCTCTCGTCGAAGGACGCACCCGCCAGGCCGAGCGCTATATCGCCCAGTTCGAGCGCGACCAGTCGCGTGTGCATAACAAGGTGAACGCGCGTTAACCGCGCTCTGCAATCTGGTCATGGCTGGCTTGACGCCATGCCCCTAACGCCGGTTCGGCAAATCGCCTATATGGAGAGTGTCGGAGGGCAATAGACCTTCCGCCGCATGGAGTAGAAAATGACTGAGAGCAAGAACGACTTCCACAAGGCACTTGGGGGTCTCATTGATGCCCGCGGCCGGGAAGCCACTCGCCAGGTCAGCTATCGCATGCAGCACCAGCTGATCGGCGCGGTTACCAAGCGCCCCTAACAGGCTGCTGCACGTAAGTTGCTGACGATCCAAGCCCATCCCCGAAGCCCGCTTCGGGGATTTTGCTTTTTGGGACCTAATCTTGTCCTTCTCCCACTCGGGGAGAGGTGGCCCGGCAAAGCCGGGTCGGTGAGGGGGTGTCCGCCGCTTTGTAAGCGAGACTATTTCCCTTTAGCGCTTCTGCAGGATCAGCGTCGTCCAGTCCTTGCGTTTGAGGTGCTCGACCAGCGTGAATCCGGCGGCCTGGTAGGCGGCGATGACGCCGTCGGCCTGCGTATTGAGAATGCCCGACAGGATGGCCTTGCCGCTCGACTGGGTGATTTCGCCCATTTCCGGCGCGAGCTCGGTCAGCGGACCGGCCAGGATATTGGCGACGACGAGGTCATAGGGTGCGCGCGCCTGGATCTCGGCATGGTCGAGGCCGGTGGCCTCGATGGTATCGATCTGTGCACCGACGCCATTGTCCCGGGCGTTTTCTATGGTGGTGGTCACCGCGATGGGGTCGATATCTGTCGCGAGGATTTTCGCGTCGACCCGCTTGGCCAAAGCAATCGCCAAGACGCCGGTGCCGGTGCCGACATCGATCATGCGGCTGGGCGTACGCTTGCGCAAAACCATCTCGATGGCTTCAAGGCACCCGGTGGTGGTCTCGTGATGCCCGGTTCCGAAGGCCTGCGCCGCCTCGATCCGCATCGGGGTCAGCCCTTCGGGCACATCTTCAGTGGAATGGCTGCCATAGACGTAGAAGCCGCCGGCAATAACCGGGGCGAGACCTTCGAGCGATTTTGCGACCCAGTTGATCTCGGGGTCGATGGCCTCGACGGTGAAGCTCACTTCGCCGCCCAGAACCTCGCGCGCGAGGGCATTGAACGCCTCGACATCGGGCGGACTGTCGCACGTGGCTTCGAACACCCACTCGCCGGTTTCTTCATTTTCATGCGCCGAAGCGGTCAGCGCCAGCTCGTCGCGCTCGGCCACGGCGTCGACCAGCGCATAGGCCTGTTCCTTGCTGAGGGAAACGGAAAGCTGGTCAACTGACATGGGCACACCTTGGCTGAATTGCGCTCTCATTGCTGCACCTGAGGTGGGCGAGTCAATGGCGGCAGCAGCCGATGGCCGCTTTCCCGTTCATCTTCCGTTCATAATGCGGTCAGCAAGCGGGCTGGCGCGGCCTCATCCTTTCTTGATGAAGCTCTCCAGCACCTTCTTGGTACCGGCCTTTTCGAAGTCGATGGTCAGCTTGTTGCCCTCGATGCTGATCACTTCGCCATAGCCGAATTTGAGGTGGAACACCCGCTCGCCGCGCGCGAAGCCGCTCGTCTGGCTGCCCAGATCGACTGACCGGGCCACGAGTTCGCCCTCTATAGTGAGCGGCCCGCCGCCCTTGCGATTGGCCTGATTGGCCCGAGCCCGCTGCCAGCCCGGGGTCTCATAGACGCTCTCGAACGGGTCTGCCTTGTTGAACCGACTGGCCGCGCCGCCACCATAACCATAGCCGCCATAGGCCGAGCCGCGGTCGGTGACCTCGACGGCATCGGGCGGCAATTCGTCGACGAAACGGGAGGGAATGGCCGATTGCCAGAGGCCGTGAATGCGGCGGTTCTGGGCGGCGGAGATGCGCACGCGCTTGCGGCCACGGGTGATCCCGACATAGCCCAGACGCCGTTCTTCCTCGAGCCCGGCGCGTCCGCTTTCGTCCATGGAACGTTGGCTGGGGAAGGTGCCGTCCTCCCAGCCGGGCAGAAAAACGGTGTTGAATTCCAATCCTTTGGCTGAGTGCAGGGTCATGATGGTGACCGCATCGGTGGCGTCGGCATTGTCGCGGTCCATCACCAGGGCGATGTGTTCGAGGAAACCGCCAAGGGTCTCGAATTCCTCCATGGCGCGGCTGAGTTCCTTGAGGTTTTCCTTGCGCCCCTGGCTTTCCGCCGACTTGTCGGCGCTGAGCATGTCGGTATAGCCGCTTTCCTCGAGGATCTGTTCGACCAGTTCGTAGGGCTGCAGGCTTTCGCTGCGCCGCGCCCAGTCGTCGAACTGGCCCACCAGCGCGCGCAGGGTGGTGCGCTGCTTGGGCTTGAGCTCCTCGGTTTCGACCAGCAGGCGGGTGGCGTTGAGCAGCGGCAGGTTCATGCTGCGCGCCGTTTCCATCAGCATCTTGACGGTGGAATCGCCGAGGCCGCGCTTGGGCACGTTGACGATGCGCTCGAAGGCGAGATCGTCGGCCGGCTGTGCGACAAGGCGCAGATAGGCCAGGGCATCGCGGATTTCCTTGCGCTCATAGAAGCGCGGACCGCCGATGACGCGGTAATTGATCCCCAGGGTGATGAAGCGCTCTTCGAATTCGCGCATCTGGAAGGAGGCGCGCACCAGAATGGCCATGGAATTGAGCGGCTCGCCCTGGCGCTGATACTGCTCGATTTCCTCGCCGACAGTGCGGGCTTCTTCTTCGCTATCATAGACTTGGGTGAAGGAAAGCGGCTCGCCGCCCTCGGCAATGTCGGTGAACAGCGTCTTGCCCAACCGGCCTTCATTATAAGCAATGAGGGTCGAAGCGGCCTTCAGGATATTGGCGGTGGAGCGATAGTTGCGCTCCAGCTTGATTACCTTCGCACCGGGGAAATCGCTCTCGAAGCGCAAGATATTGTCCACCTCGGCGCCGCGCCAGCCATATATGGACTGATCGTCGTCGCCCACGACGCAGATATTGGCTTCCGGGGCCGGCTTGCCCTGGGCGAGCAGGCGCAGCCAGAGATATTGGGCGGTGTTGCTGTCCTGATATTCGTCCACCAGCATGTATTTGAACTTGCGGTGATATTCGGCGAGCACTTCAGGATTTTCGCGAAACAGCCGAATGCATTCGAGCAAGAGGTCGCCGAAATCGGCAGCGTTGAGCGCCTTGAGGCGCGCCTGGTAATCGTAATAGAGCTTGCCGCCCTTGCCATTGGCATAATAGGCGCTGTCGGACGCCGGGACGTCCTTGGGCAACAGGCCTCGGTTCTTCCAGGCGTCGAGCATGCCCGCAAACTGGCGGGCCGGCCACCGCTTTTCGTCGATATTTTCCGCTTCCAGCAGTTGCTTGATGACGCGGATCTGGTCGTCGGTGTCGAGAATGGTGAATTGCGGCTTGAGATCGACCAGTTCGGCATGCTGGCGCAGGATGCGGGCCGAGATCGAGTGGAAGGTGCCCATCCAGGGCAGGCCATCGAGCGCCGGCACCAGTTCGTGAATGCGCTTCTTCATCTCGGCGGCGGCCTTGTTGGTAAAGGTCACAGCGAGAATCTGGCTGCCCCAGGCTATGCGCTGGTTGAGAATATGGGCGATGCGGGTGGTGAGAACGCGGGTCTTGCCGGTGCCGGCGCCGGCCAGAACCAGCAGCGGCCCCTCGGTCGTCAGCACGGCATCGCGCTGCTCGGCATTGAGACCGGCGAGATAGTCCGGCTCGCGCCGGTTCAACTGACTGGTAATCGGGCCCGCGGCGGGGCGCGGCAGGGGAGCGGGGTCGGCCATGCGTGCTTAATTTCCTCGGGTCCGGCGGGCGGAGCTGTCGCACGAGACCTTGACGAATCTTGGTTTGTTCTGGTCGCCAATATAGGGAGCCGGGCGGCCGCTGTATAGAAGCGGGCGCTGTCACAGAGCCGTCACGCCAGTGTCACGCAAGTGTTTTGCCGCCGGCCTATGCGGTCCCCGACACCATTGGGGGATGTTTCCATGACCTTGCGTCTTCGTCTTGCCGCGCTCAGCGCTGCACTGCTTGTTTCCACGGCCGGCGTGCATGCCGCCGAAGTCTTCAACCGCGTCGCCAGCTTTCCGGTGGCGCTCAATGCGCCCGATGCGGCAGCGACCTCGTCCGAAATCATCGCCGCAACCGAAGACGGCATGACGCTTATCTATTCCGACAGCCCCGGCGGCGGCATCGGCTTTATCGACATCACCGAAGCCAGCGCCCCCAAAGCTGCTGGCTATTTGGCGCTCCAAGGAGAGCCGACTTCGGTCACCATCATCGGCGACAAGGCCTATGTCGGGGTGAACACCTCCGAGAGCTACACGGAACCATCAGGCAAGCTGGTGGTGGTGGATATCGCCAGCCAGGCTATCGATGCCGAATATGATCTTGGCGGTCAGCCGGATTCCGTGGCCCGCAACAAGACCGGCTCGCTGGTGGCGATTGCCATCGAAAACGAGCGCGATGAGGACGCCGGTGACGGTGGCCTGCCGCAAATGCCGGCCGGCTTGCTGGTGATTTTCGATGTGGCGGCGCAAGGCCTCAAGACGGTGGACGTCACCGGCCTTGCCGATGTGTTCGGCGAGGATCCTGAGCCAGAATTCGTTGCGTTCAACGACAATGACGAGATCGCCCTGACGCTGCAGGAGAACAATTATATCCTGATCGTCGATGGCAAGACCGCCGCGGTGACGGGCCATTTCTCCGCCGGGGTAACCTCGGTCGCCGATGTCGACACCAAGAAGGATGGCGCGCTGCGCTTTACTGGCAGCCAGACCGAGGTGCCGCGTGAGCCGGACTCAGTCAAATGGCTCGACAATGACCGTATCGTCATTGCCAATGAAGGCGACTGGAAGGGCGGTTCGCGCGGCTTTTCCATTCTGTCCCGCACTGGCGAAGTCCTGTTCGACAGCGGCAATGCCCTCGACCACTATGCGGCCCAGCTTGGCCACTATCCCGAGCATCGCAACAAGAAGGGCGTGGAGCCCGAAGGCATCGAAGTCGCGACCTTCGGCGACACCCAGTACATTTTCGTCGCCGAAGAGCGGGCCTCGCTGATTGCCGTCTACAAGGATACCGGCGCCGAGCCCGAATTCGTCCAGGCGCTGCCCTCGGGTATTTCGCCTGAGGGCCTGGTGGCCATTCCGTCGCGCAATCTCCTCGCCACCGCCAACGAAGTCGATCTGCGCGAAGATGGCGGCATCGGCAGCCATGTCATGGTCTATGAACTGGCCGAAGGCGAAGCCAGCTATCCGCAGCTGATTTCCGATCTTGACGCGGACGGCCGCCCGATCGGCTGGGCCGCCATTTCCGGCGCCGTGGCCGATGCCGAAAAGCCAGGCATTCTCTACGCGGTCAGCGACAGTGTGTTCTATGCCGAGCCCGCCATCTACACGATCGATGCGACAACTCAGCCGGCGCATATCACCAACAAGACCGTGATCAGCCGCAATGGCGATGCCGCCCAGAAGCTCGATCTGGAAGGCATTACGCTCGACGGCAAGGGTGGATTTTGGCTGGCTTCGGAAGGCAATTCCGACAAGCTGTTCCCGCATGCGCTGTTTCATGTCGATGCCGATGGCAAGATCGTTGCAGAAGTGCCGTTCCCGGCGGCGCTGCTGGCGGGCCAGACCCGTTTCGGCGCCGAAGGCATTGCCCGCACCGGCGAGGGAGACGATGAAACGCTTTGGGTCGCTGTGCAGCGCGAATGGGGCGACGATCCCAAGGGCCAGGTGAAGCTCCTCGCCTACAAGCCTGCGTCCAAGACCTGGGGTGCAGTGGCCTATCCGCTGGAAACCCCGGCTGAAGGCGCCTGGGTGGGCGTCAGCGAGATCACAGTACATGGCGACTACGCCTATATCGTCGAGCGCGATAACCAGATCGGCGAGCGGGCGCAGCTCAAGGCGCTCTATCGCGTCAAGCTGGCAGACATGATTCCGGCCGAGCTCGGCGGGGAACTGCCGGTGGTCAGCAAGGAGCTGGTGCACGATTTCATTCCGGACCTGGCCGCCAACAATGGCTATGTGCTCGACAAGGTCGAGAGCTTTGCCATCGATGCCGACGGCACGGGCTATGTCATCACCGACAATGACGGCGTCGATGACTCCTCGGGCGAAACCTTCTTCTGGACCATCGCGCTGAACTAAGGCGTTCTGCTCATGGACTGACAGACGGCTGGGCCCGAAAGGCCCAGCCGTTTTCATATGGTCAAATCGCGTGCATTCGTCTTGCGCGACAGCGGCAAGTGCCTACACTCACGGCGGTTTCAAGCGGACAACACGCCCACAGTGCTCAATCGAGTTTATATCGCGGTCGGCCTTCTCGCCATTCTGGTGCTGGCCAGTGCCTTCATCGCCCCTCGCTTCATCCAATGGAGCGACTATCGCGATCGCATGGAGGAACTCGCCAGCACGGTCCTGGGTGAAGACGTGACGATTCGTGGCGATATCGAGTTTTCACTTTTGCCCCAGCCGCGGCTGAGTTTTACCGATGTGGTGGTGGGTGTCGCCGAGGCGCCTTCTGCGACCGTGGCTGGGGTCGAAGCCGAATTTGCGCTGATGGATTTTCTGCGCGACAATTATCACGTCACCTCGCTGGTGCTCTACCAGCCGGTGGTGGAACTCGCCATCGACGAAAACGGGCTCTTCGGCAGCGGCATCGATATGTCTGGCGCCGGGGCCGGGGTTGCCCTGGCGCATGCCCGTATCGAGCGCGGCAGCGTCAGGCTGTCGGACCTGCGCTCGGGCGAGCTTTATGCGGCATCGGGCATTGATGGCGACCTGCGACTCTCGAGCTTTTCCGGACCGTTCCAGTTTCAGGGCGCCATGGATTCCGGCGGCAGTCGCTACGAGGTGCGGTTCAATTCCGGGACGCTGGATGGTGATGGCAATACCAAGATTTCGGCCTATCTGCGGGACCTGGGTGGCGCTTTTTCCATCGGCGCCGATGGCATGTTCGCCGCCGGCGTGGCGCCTAAATTCGACGGGACACTGACTTATAAGCAGGCGCCGGAGCAGGCCGCTGGGGCGAGCGATATTCGCGGATCGCTGGTGCTCGAAAGCAAGGTGACGGCCTCCACCGATCGCGTGGTGCTGTCTGGTTATACGCTTCATCCCGACGAGAACCGGGCCGGTATGCGGCTGACCGGTTCGGCCAGCGTGCAGCTTGGCGAGCGGCGCAGTTTCGACGCGGTCGTCTCGGGCGGGGTGTTCTCGCTGCCACCGAGGGCGGCCACCGAAGTGCCGGCGCAACTGCCCTATGAGGTGGTGCGGCTTCTGGCGGAACTGCCGGCGCCGCTAATCCCGCCCATGGAAGGCACACTCGATATCGATCTGGCCGAGGTTGGGCTGCGCGGCTTTTCGCTGCGCGATCTCCGGCTCGATGCCACCAGCGACGGCAAGAGCTGGGATATTGCGCAGGCCGTCGCCCGGCTGCCGGGGGATGGCGAGCTGCGCTTTGCCGGCAAACTTTCCAACGAGGATGGCGCGCCGGGTTTCCGGGGCACTGTCGCTCTGAGCGCAGCGCGCCTCGATGCGCTGGCGCAGCTGTGGCGCCGGCCACGGGAGGACAATCCGCTGTTCAACATGCCCGGTGGGCTGGAAGGACGGGTCATCCTTGGCAGTGGCGCGCTGGGCCTGAGCAGCGGCGTCATGACGCTTGATGGCCAAAGTCATGGCTTCGAGCTGCGGCTGGGTTTCGGCGAGGAAAAGCGGCTCGATGCGGTGCTCAATCTCGATGATCTCGACGTCAGGCACACTGCGGCCTTGCAGGCGCTGGCCCCCGACATCACCGCCGATGGCAGCTTCGCCCTGAGCTTTCCCGAGGGCAGTTTTCTCCTTACCGCGCAGACGTTTGACCTGATGGGGCTGCCGGCGACCGATGTGGTGGCCGAGGGTCAATGGTCGCCGACCGCTATTCGCCTCTCGCGTCTTGGCGCCGGCGATTGGGGTGGCGTGGGATTCAATGGCGCCGTGCGTGTCGCCGGAACGCTGGATGCGCCGCAAGTGACCGGGTCGGGCCAGCTGTCAGTGGCTGACGCCACCGCGCCGGGTCTGGCCAAGCTCTATGAGTTGGCGGCGTTGCCGCAGGGGTGGCGGGCGGGGCTGGTGCGCGCCTGGCCGGCCAATCTGCGGGTGGCGCTGGAAGACAGTGAAACCGGCGCCGGTCAGGTGCTGACGCTGAATGGTAGCCTCGATGGCTCAAAATTCGACCTGCGCACCGAGATGACCGAGGGCCTGCCGGCGCTGGCCCGCGCTGATCTCCGCCTCGTCGCCTCGCTGGAGGCGGATGAAGGCGGTGATCTGGTCGAACAGCTGGGGCTGGGGCCGGTAGAACTGTTCGCGGGTGAGGGGAGCGGGCTCGCCAGTCTGTTCCTCGAGGGCAATCTGTCCACGGGCCTGGACGGGCGCGTGGCGCTGGGGCAGGGGAGCGATATCCTCAGCTATTCCGGCCATATCGATATTGGCGAAGCAGGGGTGTTGAGCGGTGAGGGTACGCTTGATGCGACGCTCGCTGAAGCCGGAGGTCTCGCGACACTCTTGGGCGCGCTTGGCGCCAGCCTGCCCGGCGTCGATGCCAATGCGACGCTGAGCTTCGAGGGTAGTCAGCGCATGACGCTCTCGGACATTACCGGCGTATCCGGCCGCCAGAGCTTTACCGGCCAGTTGAGCATGGCGCCTGTGGGCCAGGTGCCCAGCTTCACCGGCTCGCTGGATATGGAAAGCCTCGACGTGACAGCTCTTGCCGCCAGCATTTTCGGTGCGGAGGGCATGGTGCCCGGGGCGCAGGTGTGGCCCGAAGGGCCATTGGCGCTCAATCCGGGTCTACGGCCAACGCGCGGCGAAATTGCTGTGCGTGCCGATACGCTGTTCTCAGGTGCGCAGACGCTGGCGGGTGCCACCAGCTTCGCCTATTCCTGGGACCAGCAGGCGATCGGGCTCGACAGGTTCGAGACCGAGATCGGCGGCGGTACGCTGTCGCTGGTGATCGGGCAATGCTGTGCCGGGGCGCTGTCGGACCGCACGCTGGCCGGACGATTGAGCCTTGCCGGCGTCGAAATGGGCGCGCTGCTGCCAACGGCACCAGGCCTGTCAGGTCGTGTCGATGCGGGCCTGCAGTTCGAGGGCACTGGCGCCAGCCTGGCCGATGCCATGGCGGCGATGACTGGTGAGGGCAATTTCGCCATCGCCGATTTTGCGGCGCAGGGCCTTACGCCTGGCGTTTATCCGGCTACGGCGGCACTCACCGATGTGCTCAATACCGATGCCGAGGCGCTGCAGACACTGATCGGAATGTCGCTGTCGCAGGGTGATTTCACCGCCAAGGACGCGCGCGGGACCGTTGCCATTGCCGGTGGCGTGGTGCGAGTGGCCAATCTCATTGTGGATGGTGAAGGTGGTCGACTGGCAGGAAGCGTCAATCTCGATCTCAGCCGGCTTGCCATTGATGGCGCCTTCGTGCTGACGCCTCTCGGCTATGTCGATCCGACCGGGTTGATCGAAAACGACAATGCCCGCATCGTGGCCCGGCTTGCGGGAACGCTGATGGCGCCCTTGGCCAGCATCGACCTTACCGAAATGGTCGCCGCCATCCAGGTGCGGGCGAATGAGCTGGAAGTGGACCGACTTGAGGAATTGCGGCTTGCCGATGAAGAGCGCCAGCGCGCAGCGGCCGAAGAACGCAATCGGCTGATTGCCGAGCAACGCCGCCTGGCGGCTGAGGAAGCGGCCCGCAAGGCAGCGGAAGATGCCGCCCGCGCGCCGGTGGTAACGCCTGAAACTCCAGAAGAAACGGCTCCAGGCAGTAGCCTTCTGGTCGAGCCAAATCAGCCGCAGGGCCCGCTCAACCTCGGTTTCCAACCGGGGGTGAGCGTCAATCAGCCTGTTGGCCCACCGGTCAACCAACCGTTCCAGTTCTAGATTTTGTCGCTGGTTCCGTCCCGATACCAGGCGAGCACCGTCAGGCGTGCGGCCGAGGACAGATTGGGCACGGTGCGCGTTTCGTCGATCAGGCGCACGAGGCCTGCCATGCTTAATTCGCGCGCGGCGCAGATGGCTTCCAAGCCCGCCCAGAATTCGGGCTCGAGCGCCATGGAGGTTCGATGGCCGGCAATGGAGAAAGAGCGCTTTTCCATGGCCCTGCGGCCCTAAATCAGGGCTTCTTGCGGAAGGCGTCGAGACTGACGACCTTTTCGCCCGACGGCTCGGCCGTTGCTTCTCCTGCTTCGGCGGCCTCAGTTGCTGCATCGGCACGAGCCTCAGTGTCCTCGTCTTCGCGGGCAGCCGTGCTCGGGTCGAACTGCAGGCCGAACTGCACGGAAGGGTCGAAGAAACCCTTGATGGCAGCGAAGGGAATGACGAGGATTTCAGGCTGGCCGTCGAAGCTAAGGCCGACCTCGAACGTGCTTTCGGTGACCTTGAGATCCCAGAACTGGTTCTGGATGACGATGGTCATTTCCTTGTCGTACTGTGTCAGCAGCTTTTCGCTGAGGCGGACGCCCGGAGCGCGGGTAGCGAAGGAAATGAAGAAGTGATGGTCGCCGGGCAGGCCGGTGCGCGAGACTTCGGCCAGCACCTTGCGCACGACGCCGCGCAGGGCTTCCTGGGCGAGAATGTCGTAACGCATGTGATCTTCGGCCATCTTGTCCTCGCTTTTGGTCTAATCGGCTGGGACAGGGCAGCCCTAGAATCCCGAACGGCCCATATCAGCCCTACGTTCCCAAAGATTTCAAGGACAAAGGCGTGGCAAATTTGGGGAAGAGAGGAAGTGCAGGCTTCTGTTGCCAGGTGCCTGCGAACCCCGCCTGTCGCCCGGCTAGGGGCGGAGGACTTAAATTCCCAGTGCTAGCACCGCATTACGCAGCGAGAGCAACCGGAGCCTTATTGTTGTCATTAGCAACTATAAGTTTCGGACCGATAACGGTGGTACCTCACCGAGCAAAAGCACACTCTTTACGCCCTCGTCGATCCTATTTCGTCCCCATTGGCTACCCCGCGAGGGGTAGATGGTGGAGACGCCGGGTACCGCCCCCGGGTCCGATGGGTTTATTACAATGACCGTTTATCGCCATAGCCCTTACGGGCACCCCCTATATAGGTGACCCGAACGCCGGATGCAAACTCCTCGAAGCGATTCAGGAGTGGTTAAGGGCTAGTCCTCATCCTCCCCGCCACGGAGGGCAGGATGCGCGACCGTCGATTCCTTTATTCCAATCCCGGGCACCAACCCCTGCGTGGTCGCAGGCGACGCGGATTTTCCGGACTTGTTCCGATGGTGCTGGTGGCTGGCCTGGCGGGCGCCGTTGGCGGCTTGATGCTTGAACGGACCGGTGTCGGGGATTGGCTCATGGCACCAGCGGCGCCGCGGGTCACCGTTGAGCAGGCGGCACGACATTTCGCCCTGTGCTCCGGGGCGTCCCGCAACACCTGTGTGGTGGACGGGGATACGTTCTGGCTCGACGGCATCAAGATTCGGATCGCCGATATCAACACGCCGGAAATCGGCGCGCCGCAATGCGCGGCCGAGGCTGCGCTGGGTCGCAGGGCAATGGAGCGGTTGAGGGAATTGCTGAATGAGGGGACCTTCTCGCTGGTCGGCATTGATCGCGACGAAGATCAGTATGGCCGCAAACTGCGCATCGTCGAACGCAACGGCCGCTCGGTTGGGGCGGTGCTGGTGGCCGAGGGGTTGGCGCATGAATGGCGTGGACGGCGCGAAAGCTGGTGTTGAACCGGTGTTATGGCTTATCTCGGTCGGTGAGCTGTAAGGAGGCGCCGCGTGTCGCTGCCCGTCATCGAAGGTAGAAGCTGCGAGGGATGCACGGCTTGCTGTGAATTCCCGCCTATTCGCACCGAAAAGCTGCAGAAGCCGGCCAATACGCTGTGCCCGCACTGCGCAGAAGGACAAGGCTGCACGGTCTATGACGTGCGCCCGGATGTGTGCCGTGGCTTTTATTGCGGCTGGTTCTTCGTGCCGGAACTGACGCCGGATTGGCATCCGGCCGAAAGCGGTGTCGTCATCCGGTCCGAGCATTTCGAAGAGAATACCATCACCTTGCTGATCCTGCGCCTTTCGGGCTTTCTCGTGTCGGAGAATTTTGCCGGCATGATTGGGGCCTGGGTGGAGCAGGGTGTCGGGGTGGAGTTCGAGCGGGTCGGTCCGCCCGGCCATTTGCCGGCGAAGATGCGCATGAACGAACTGCTGGAAGACGCTGTGGCTGCGCGTGATCTCAGGGCCATGCAGACCATGTTCGCCTGGGCGCTGGCACATATCGACAAGACGCACACATGGGAGCCGGACGATACGGTGCTGCGCAGCGCGCTCGCCTGAACCTAGCCGTTCCACTTCATGCGCATGTAGACGCCACCGGCTTCCAGCTCCTCCAGCATCTGCTCCAGATGTTTGAGCTTGGTCTCCTCGCGCTTCACCTTGTTGATCCACAGCAAGTAGTCATTGCGCTGGTAGGCCGGCCGCGCCTGGTACTTTTCCATGAGACCGCGTTCTTCGAGGGCCTGCCGCACAAAGTCGGGCATGTCTTGTCGTGGCCGCAGCGGGCGCAGAACCGGGCTCATGATCGTTGCTCCTATCGGTTGGTCCCAGTGACTATCACGAAATGTGCTGTCGCCTCCTGTCAGTGCTCCATGCGGTATTCATGTACCGCTTTAGGGTGGGCCGGTTTTGCGATAGCGTCGTGACCAGGTCTCTCCATCCATTTCCGAGATAGTCATGGCGTCCGACCCGACAAGCAAGCTGATCCATGCCGCCACGCATTTTCTGGGCAAGCCGCCCGATGCCTTGACCAACCAGGAGCGGGTTATTCTCGAGCGGGCCATCAGCAAGCGTGCCCTCTCCCGCGATCCGACCTTGGCTTTCGACGATGGGCTGACCTTCGGGCAAAGGCTGGCGGACGGGGTGGCTGCCTTTGGCGGGTCCTGGGCCTTTATCATCGGCTTTGGCGTCTGCCTGCTGCTCTGGACCGGGGCCAATCTGCTGCTGCGCGGTGCGGCCTTCGACCCTTATCCCTTCATCTTCCTCAATCTGATGCTGTCCATGCTCGCCGCCATTCAGGCGCCCGTGATCATGATGAGCCAGAACCGGCAGGCTGCCAAGGATCGCGAGGTCTCCGCGCATGACTACGAGGTCAACCTCAAGGCCGAGATCGAGATCATGGCGCTGCATGATAAGGTTGATCGGTTGCGCGAAGAGGATTTGCGCAACTTGATTCTGCGGCAGCAGGACCAGATCGAGCGCCTGACACGGCTGGTGGAGAAGCACGTGGCGGGAGGCGAAGACAAAGGCGAATCGGCTTAGTCTTGCCCGCCATGCAGCCCTATCTGAAACTCCTCTCCGATATTCTCGAAACCGGCACCGACAAGTCGGACCGCACCGGTACCGGCACGCGCTCGCTCTTCGGCTACCAGATGCGCTTCGATCTTTCGAAGGGCTTTCCGCTGCTGACGACCAAGAAGCTGCATCTCAAGTCCATCATTTATGAGCTGCTGTGGTTCATACGTGGCGAGACAAATGTGCGCTGGTTGCAGGAGCGCGGCGTCAAGATCTGGGACGAATGGGCGGACGACAATGGAGATCTCGGCCCGGTCTATGGCAGCCAGTGGCGCAGCTGGCCAGCGCCTGATGGGCGCAAGATCGACCAGATCGCCAACCTGATCCAGTCCATCAAAACCAAGCCCGATAGCCGTCGGCATATCGTTTCGGCCTGGAATCCGGCGGAAGTGGACGAGATGGCGCTGCCACCCTGCCACTGCCTGTTCCAGTTCTATGTCGCCAATGGCAGGCTCAGCTGCCAGCTCTATCAGCGTTCGGCCGACACGTTTCTGGGCGTACCCTTCAACATCGCGTCCTATGCGCTGCTGACCCATATGGTGGCGCAGGTCTGCGATCTCGAGGTCGGTGATTTCGTCCACACCTTCGGCGACGTGCATCTCTACGCCAACCACTTTGAGCAGGCCCAGTTGCAACTCACCCGCGAACCGCGCCCACTGCCGCGCCTGGTCATGAACCCCGAGCGCAAGGCGCTGGAAGACTTCGTCTTCGAGGATTTCGCCTTCGAGGGATACGATCCGCATCCCCATATCAAGGCCGAAGTCTCGGTATGAGCCGGTCGCTGGGCGAGCTCTCCGACAAGGTGTCGGAAGTGGCGGCGGTGCTGACCAGCCGAAATGGCATTGCGGCCGATAGCGATTGGCTGATGCTCAAGCTGCAGGAGGAGCTGGGGGAACTGACCGCAGAGCACTTGCGCCTCAGCGGCCGAAAGAAGCGCGAGGGGCTAGATGAGAACGCCATCATTGCGGCCCGCAACGATGAGGCAGCCGACTTGCTGGCTATTCTGCTGCTCTACGCTCGCCACCACGACATCGATCTTGAAGCTGCGGTCGAGCGGAAATGGCTCAAGCATCTTCGCCCGGTCACCAAAACCGGCTAACCTGATCATTGCCTGAAATGCAGGGATGGGCTGTTCTCGTCCCGTGATCCAATACGAAGTCCTGAGGGAGACGGGATTATGCGCAAGTTTGCACTTGCCCTGATGGTGAGCTGCCTGGCCCTGCCGGCACTGGCCAACGACACGACGGCCCAACTTGGCGCTGGCGGCCTGGTCTTCGTAGGCAATGACGCGATCCAGATGGCCTCGGAAGACCTTTACGTGTCGCCGAGCGAGGTTCGTGTCACCTACGAATTCAACAACGTCACCGATGAGGACCAGACGGTCCTGGTCGCCTTTCCGATGCCCGATATCGAGGGCAGCGGCGATTTCATGGTCGATGTGCCGATCCAGACGGCCGGTGGCGAGGGCCGCCCGGCCATCGATGACCCCAACAATCTTTTCGGCTTCGCCACGACCTTCAATGGCGAGCCGGTGGATGCCGAACTGCACCAATATGCCTTCGCGCATAATATCGACTATTCCGATCTGCTGCGCGGCATGGGCGTGCCGCTGGAGCCGTTCGGTGAAGCGACCTATGAGGCGTTGAAGAGGCTCGATGAGGCCGATGCGCTCAAACTCGTCCATTTGGGCATGGTCTACCGCTCCGAATATGATGCCGGTAACGGCATGGAGTGGGAATATGTGCCGCTTTGGACGCTGCGCTCGACTTATAGCTGGGAAGCGACCTTTGCGCCCGGTATCTCCGATGTCGTTCACTCCTACCAGCCGAGCGTCGGCGGCACGGTGGCCACGACCTTCATGCCGACAAAGGGCGACGAGTATTCCCGCCAGCGCTATGACGAATATGTCGCCAAATTCTGTGTGGACGACAATCTGGTCAGCACGTTGCGCAAGAAGGAAATCACCCGCGACGGCTGGACGTCCTACCCCTTTGTCGAAAACTGGATTTCCTACATCTGGTCGACGGGCAACAACTGGTCCGGCCCCATCGGCAAGTTCACCCTGACCGTCGACAAGGGCAGCCCCGACAACCTGGTGTCGTTCTGCGGGGAGGGCGTCAAGAAGATCGGTCCCACCACCTTCCAGATGACCCAGACGGACTGGTACCCGCCCTATGACCAAGAGCTGGAAATCCTGCTTTTGATCCCGGTGGACTGGTTCGACGGGGAATAGGTCCCCGCTATTACTTATGACGGAGGCGCAAGGGCATGAGCCTTGCCATACGTGCTGCCCAGCCCGGCGATGCCGGGCTGATCCTCGATTTTATCAAGGCGCTGGCCGAATACGAAAAGCTCTCCCACGAGGTGGTGGCCAGCGCCGACGATCTCGAGCGCGACCTGTTCGGCGTTGAACCCAAGGTGTTTTGTGAAATTGCCGAATGGGCGGGCAAGCCGGTCGGATTCGCGCTCTGGTTCTATACCTATTCGACCTTCCAGGGCCGGCACGGCATCTGGCTCGAAGATCTCTATGTCGATCCTTCAATGCGCGGCAAGGGCATCGGCAAGGCGTTGCTGGTGCATCTGGCTCAGCGTTGTGTGCAGGAGAATCTCGGACGGTTCGAGTGGTGGGTGCTCGACTGGAACGAGCCCTCCATCACCTTCTACAAGAGTCAGGGTGGCGTCATGCAGGATGAATGGACCAAGGTGCGCATCGACGGCGCCGCGCTGGCGAAATTGGGTGCCGCATGAACGTCCGCATCGCCCTCATCGCTGCCGTGGCGGAAAATCAGGTGATCGGCGCCGATCAGTCGATTCCCTGGCGCATCCCCTCCGATTTCGCCTGGTTCAAGGCTCAGACCATGGGCAAACCGATGGTCATGGGGCGCAAGCAGTTCGAGACATTTCCCCGGCCCTTGCCAGGACGGCCGCACATCGTGGTCACGCGTCAGCCGGACTATGCTCCGGACGGTGTATCAGTCGTGCATTCGCTGGAAGAGGGGTTGGCGCTGGGGCGCGAGCTGGCTGCGACGGCTGGCGTGGACGAGGTCATGGTGATCGGGGGCGGCGACATATACGCGCAGGCCATGGCACATGCCGACCGGCTCTATATCTCGCACATTGCGGCCGCGCCTGAGGGTGATGTGTGTTTTCCGCCGATAGACGGGCATGTCTGGACAATCGTGGGCGAACCCGATGTGGCGGCCAGTCCTGCGGACTCCTCTGCCTACACGATCAAGATCTATGAGCGTGTTCGCGCCGCCGCGCATTGATCGGCAGCGCTGCTTGCCTATATATGGCAACAATGATTTTTCGAAGACACCGAAAGGAATGCGATGCCTTGGGAGAATAATGGAGGCGGAGGTGGCCGCAATACGGGCGGTCCCTGGGGCCAGGCGCCTGGCGGTGGCGGCGGTCCACGCCGGCCGAGTGGTGGCGGCAACACTCCCAATCTCGAAGACATCCTCAATCGTGGACGTGACCAGTTCAAGGGCGGCGTCCCGGGCGGACGCTGGGCCATTGTCGGCGGCATCATAGCGCTGCTGGCCTTTTGGGGCGTCAATTCCGTCTATACGATCAACCCGCAGGAAGTGGGCGTCGAGCTGCGCTTCGGCAAGCCCAAGCCCGAACTGTCGGGTCCGGGCCTGCACTTCATGCTGTGGCCGGTCGAAACCGTCGAACGTGCCACCACGACCGTCAACCAGACCCAGATCGGTGCGGCCAATGCCAGCGGCGCCCGTGCGGCCAATGTGTCAGACGGGTTGATGCTGTCGGGCGACCAGAACATCGTCAATGTGCAGTTCTCGGTCTTCTGGGCCATCGGTGATCCGGTTGCCTATCTCTTCAATGTGCGTGACCAGGAATCCATGGTCCGCTACGCTGCCGAAAGCGCCATGCGCGAAGTCGTCGGCCGTCGCCCGGCGCAGGACATCTACTCGGACGACCGCTCCGGTATCTCCGCCGAAGTGTTGCGCATCGTGCAGGCCACGCTGCAAAGCTACGGTCTGGGCGTTACAGTCAGCCAGGTGCTGATCGAAAATGCCGGGCCGCCGTCCGAAGTGATCGATGCCTTCAACGAAGTGCAGCGCGCCCGTCAGGACGAAACCCGTCTGCAGGAAGAAGCTCGCTCCTACGCCAACACCCTTCTGGGTGATGCGCGCGGTCGTGCTGCGGCCCTGCGCGAAGAAGCCGCGGCCTACACCAACCGCGTGGTGCAGGAAGCAACCGGTGAGGCCCAGCGCTTCAACGCCATCTACGCAGAATATGTGAATGCGCCGGAGGTGACGCGCAAGCGCCTCTTCCTCGAGACCATGGAAGAAGTGCTCGGCAAGTCCGAGAAGGTTCTCATCGAGAATGGCGCGGATGGTTCGGGTGTCGTCCCTTACCTGCCGCTGCCGGAACTGCGCTCGCGCGCTAACACCTCGACGGGGAACTGAGCATGACGAACCGCCTCTTCATTATCGGCGCCGTCATCGTCGCCGCGATCTATGTTTTCTTCTCCTCCATCTACATCGTGGACGAGCGCGAACAGGCTATCGTCATGCGTTTCGGCCAGATCACCGATGTGCGCACCGAGCCGGGCATCTACTTCAAGATCCCGACCGACGTGGTGGACAGCGTCCAGATCATCGACGATCGTCTGCTGCGTTATGATATTGCCAATATGCGTGTTCAGGTGTCGGGCAACGCCTTCTATCAGGTCGATGCCTTCCTGACCTACCGCATTGCCAATGCTCGCCTGTTCCGCGAACGTGCGACGGGCCAATTGTCGGTGGCAGAAGCCCGTATCGGCGCCAGCCTCGATGCAGCGCTGCGTCAGGTCTATGGTCTGCGCGAATTCACCGACGCTCTGTCGGATCAACGCGCGCAGATGATGCAGGAAACCCGCGACCTCATCCGTACGGACCTGGCAGAACTCGGCCTCGATATTGTCGACGTCCGCATCCTGCGCACTGACCTCGACTCCGACGTCTCGGCCACGACCTTCGAGCGTATGCGTGCCGAGCGTCTTGCCGAAGCCGCGCTGCTTCGCGCTCGCGGTCAGGAGCAGGCACAAAGCCTGCGGGCTATCGCTGATCGTCAGTCGGTTGAAATCGTCGCCGCCGCGACCCGCGATGCAGAGATTATCCGTGGTCAGGGCGATGCCGATCGGAACCGGATCTTTGCTGCCGCCTATGGCCAGGACGCGGAATTCTTCGAGTTCTACCGTTCGATGGAATCCTACCGCACGGCTCTCGCTGGCACCGGCACCACCATGGTCCTCTCGCCCGACAGTGCCTTCTTCCGCTACTTCGGTTCGGATGGCCAGCTGCCGGCAGCGAGCACGACTTTCGCACCACCGCTGCCGCAGGAAGACATTGCGCCGAGCCTGCCGACCACGTCCGACGAGCCTGCTCTGGATGGTCTCGGTATCGAGGAAACCGTCGCCCCCAGCATGACGCTGGAAGATGGTTCCCAACTGGCTCCGACCGTTGGAACGGAAGCTCCGGCGCCGATCGAGCCCGTGGCGCCCGCGCCGGCGGAGCCGGTCGCGCCCGCTGCGGGCCAGTAAGCCAGGCCGCAGTCCCCAAAAGAATGGGCCGGTGGGTTTTCCCACCGGCCCATTTGCATTTAAGCTGGATCTCCTGATCAGCGTACGATGTCTTCGTCCGCATAGCCTTGCAGATAGAGCAGGGCGGTGAGGTCGCCATGGTCGATGCGGATGCCGGCGGCTTCGGCGACGGCCGGCTTGGCATGCAGGGCGACGCCGAAACCTGCAATGCCGATCATGTCGAGATCGTTGGCGCCATCGCCCACCGCGATGGTCTGCGATAGGTCGAGGTCATGCTCGGCGGCCAGAGCAATCAGGCGCTCCCGCTTGGTGCTCTTGTCGACAATGGGCTTGGTGACAGTGCCGGTCAGCCGGTCGCCGTCGAATTCGAGCACATTGGCAATGGCCTCATCGAAGCCAATACGCTTGCCGAAATAGTCGGCAAAAAAGGTAAAGCCGCCCGAGACCAGCGAGGTATAGGCGCCGTAGGCCTTCATGGTCTGTACCAAGGCGCGGCCGCCGGGCGCCAAGGTGATGGCTTCGCGGCGCACTTCCTCGATCGCCTTGCGCTCCAGCCCCTTGAGCAGGGAGACGCGGGTATCCAGCGCCTGTTCGAAATCCAGCTCGCCGCGCATGGCGCGCTCGGTGATCTCGGCAACCTGCGGCTTGATGTCGAGCGCGGCGGCGAGTTCATCGATGCATTCCTGCTCGATCATGGTGGAATCCATGTCGGCGATCAGCAGTTTCTTGCGGCGGCCCTGGGTCGGCACGATATTGGCGTCCACGGCGCGCTGCCCCAGCACGTCGCGCGCGGTGGCGAGGGCGTCTGGCGCGGTCGGCTCGAGAATTTCACAAGCGATGCCGTGATTGAGCCAGTTGAGTTCTCCGCCGGTTTGCTGCACCACAGCAGCGGCCAGCGCGGGGTCCAGTTCCGGGTCTGCAGGATTGGCAGTGAGCAAGAGTACCGGCATGGCGGTGGTGACTTTCGGGAGTGTTGGATGAAGGCCCAAAGGCGTGCGGTCCTGATAGCGGGTCCGACTGCCAGCGGCAAGTCGGCCATGGCGCTGGCGCGTGCGCAGCGGGGGGGCGGCATCATCGTCAATGCCGACGCCATGCAGGTCTATTCCGGGCTCAGGATCATCACGGCACGGCCCTCGGCCGAGGACGAGCGGCTGGTCGAACACCGGCTCTATGGGATGGTATCGCCCGCCACGCGCTTTTCAACCGGCCAGTGGCTCAGCGCGGTGGCCGAGGTGATCGCCGACGCCGACCCGGCGCGCGAGTTGATTTTTGTCGGCGGTACCGGTCTCTATTTCGATGCGCTGACCCGCGGCTTTGCCGAAGTGCCTGTCATTCCCGATGCCGTCACCGCTGCGGTGCAGGCCGAGATAGAGGGGCTGGATGCGACGGCCCGCATGCAGCGGCTTATCGCGGAAGATCCCCAAACTGCCGCTCGTCTCAAGGTGGCCGATCCGCAACGCGTGATCCGGGCGCTGGCGGTCAAGCGCGCGACCGGGCAACCACTATCCCATTTTCAACAGGCGCATATGCCGGCTCTGCTTGATGGCTGGGCGGTGGGGCGGCTGGTGCTGGCGCCCGATCGCGAGGTGCTGCGAGCGCGCATAACCCGTCGTTTCGAAACCATGTTTGCCCAAGGGGCGGTTGAGGAAGTCGAAAACCTGCGGGCGCAAAAGCTCGATCCAAGCCTGCCTGCCCTCAAGGCCATTGGCGTGCCCGAGATTTCAGACTGGCTCGACGGGCGGACGGGGCGCGAAGAGGCAATTGCCCTCTCGATCATCGCCACCCACCAATATGCCAAACGGCAGCGGACCTGGTTCCGCAACCGCATGAGCGACTGGCCCCGACTCGACCCGCTCTAAGCGCTGGTCGGCTTCAGTGCGTCGAGCAGGCCGAGCCGCTCACGCATGGCAAAGCGCGTCACCAGCACCACGGCTACGAAGCTGAGGCCAACGGCGAGCCCGGTCCACACGCCGACACCGCGCCAGCCGGCAAAGTCGCTGAGCAGATAGCCGACCGGCAGGCCGATGCCCCAATAGCCCAGAATGGCGAAGAGCATCGGGATCTTGGTGTCGCTCAACCCGCGCAGCGCATGTGCAGCCGCCACCTGCGCGCCATCGGCGAGCTGGAACAAGCCGGCGACGGCCAGGAACGAGGCTGCGAGCGCAAGGGCATTGGCGTTTTCCGGATTGTTGGGGTCGAGGAAAATCGTCACCAGCACCGGGCCCATGGTCAGGAACAGCACGCAGGACAGGACCATGAAGCCCGTTCCCAGCATGAACGAGGTCCAGCCCGCCAGCTTGATGCCCTCCGCATCGCGTCGGCCATAGGCGATGCCGACGCGAACCGTGGCCGCGATTCCCAGCCCCAGTGGCACCATGAAAGCCATGGACGCGCATTGCAGCGCCACGGCGTGCGCCGCAAGTTCGTCAGTGCCCAGGCGCCCGATGAGCAGGGCTGCGGCGGTGAACATGCCCACTTCGGCGACAACGGTCAGCGCGATGGGCAGGCCGATGCGGAAAATGGCGCGGAAATGGCCCCAGTCAGCGCGCCAGAACCGGATCAGGATATGGAAGCGCCCAAAGCGCCGATGCCGCACCACATAGGTCAGCATGGCCAGGAACATGATGATGTTGGTGGTCAGCGTGGCGATGGCGGCCCCGCGCAATTCCAGGCGCGGCATGCCGAAATGCCCGAAGATCAGGGTATAGGCGACGGCGGCGTTCACCACCACGCCGAGTACGGTAATCACCAGCACCACGCGGGTAGCGTCAAAGGCCGAGAGCAGCGAGCGCAGGGCAATGATCCCCAAAGCCGGGAACAGCGACCAGGCAACGATCTGCAGGAATTGTTCGGCCATGGCCGTGGTCGCGGGGTCCTGTCCGAGGCGCTCGTAGATCGGCCGGACCTGCAGCACCAGCGGCAGCAGCAGCGTCGACATGATGATGGTGACCCAGAACCCCTGACGGACGATGCGGCGGATCGCCTTGATGTCGCGTGCGCCCCGCGCCTGCGCCACCAGTGGCGCGACGGCACCGACAATGCTAACGCCGAACAGTAGAATGGGCATGAAGAAGGATGTGGCCAACGTGCCGGCGGCCAGATAGTCGGGCCCCAGCCAACCGAGCAGGATCACGTCGGTTGTGTGCAGCGCATTCTGCGCCAGCTGCGCAATCACCAGTGGCCAGGCCAACGCAAAGGTTGCCCGCAATTCCCGCAACCAGCCATTGGCAGGCGCGGGTTCAGGTAGCGTCACGCCCGGTGACGCGACTATCTCGCTCATTGTCGTTTCCCAATCTCGCGCCCATGCTCTATGCCAAAGCAGCGATTTGGGGAAGCCGGATGCCGCAAGTGGATAAGTTGGGAACGCTACGGCGCGTGCTGCTGGGCATTGCCGGGCTGTTGGGCGCCATTGGCGTCGCCGCCGCGGCGCGTGCGTCGCATAGCAGTGACAGTCGCAATATCGCCGCCATTGCCACGATCTTCCTCGCCCATGCCCCGGTGCTGGTTGCGCTTGGTCTTGCGGCGCGCGGCCGGGTCATGGTTTGGTCTGGGATAGCCCTGGCTTTCGGGACTATTTTGTTCGGGCTCGATCTGGCGCTGCGCGAGCAACTGGGGCAGGGCGCCTTCCCAGGCGCTGCGCCGCTCGGGGGCGGATTGATGATCCTCGCCTGGCTCGGCCTCGTCGTGGCGGCGGTGCTGTGGCGGCCGAATACAGATTTCACTAAATAAGTATTAAATCTGACCGGAACCTTTAGCAGGCCGACGCATTTATGCTGCGACGATGTCGTTGGAGGTATTCATGCACAAGATCCTGATCATTGCCGCTACCGCGCTTTCCCTGGCGGCCTGCACCACCACCCAGCAGGGTGCGACGGTCGGTGCCATCGGCGGCGCCATTGTTGGTGCGAGCGCGACGGGCGGAAATATTGTCGGAACCGCTGTCGGTGCTGGCATCGGCGGTGTGGTCGGCGCAGCAGCCGGCAATGTTCTGGGCAAGGTTGAAGGCAGCAATGATCGCTGCGTCTATCAGCGTCCGAACGGCACGCGCTATATTGACACCTGCCCGCGCGGTTAAAACGTCCCCCAAAGCCACAGCGCCCCCTGTGGCTTTAGCGCCCTCCCAGGCGCCCAGGCACCCGGCCGGTCATCCTGCCGGGTGTCTTGCTGTCTGCAGTCTGGCCTTGAAAATAATCGCCGAAAACTATAGTTTATTGCAACGTGCCACTTGTCTTGCGCTATCTGAACGACCGGCCTGTCCGGAAACTTGGCTACCTCCTGATCTCGTGAATCGTAAGTCCAAATTCCTCGCACGGGGACTGGATAAACCCTTCCGCCGCATCAGCGGCATAACAGACCAAGAGGTCCAGACATGGCTGCCATTACCGGTACCGTGAAATTCTTCAACACCACCAAGGGCTACGGCTTCATCTCTCCTGACAATGGTGAGAAGGACGCATTCGTTCACATCTCCGCCGTTCAGCGTTCGGGCCTGCAGGGCCTTTTCGAAGGCGACAAGGTGAGCTTCGAGCTGCAGACCGGCCGTGATGGCAAGGTTTCGGCCACCGACCTGACCCTGCTGAGCTAATCGCCGGCCCGTGTTTGGGAATGGGCCCTTCGGGGCCCTTTCTTTTTTTGGGCGGTAGACACCTGCCCCATGTCGTGCGAGAGAGCCGGACAATCCCTTAGACGGAGCCGGCCATGGTGCGCGATTTCCTCAAAAATTGGAGCCCCCGGGTCGAGACTCCCGCCAGCCTGCGCCAGGCCGGTGCCATGCCCTATGCCATTGTCGACGGGCGCATGGCCTTCCTGCTGATCACTTCGCGCCGCAGCGGCAAGTGGATTTTCCCAAAGGGAGCCATTGAGCCCAATATGACGCCGTGGGAAAGCGCCGCACTCGAGGCGATGGAAGAGGCCGGGGTAACCGGTGATATCGCGCCCACCGCAGTCGGCAGCTATCGCGCCGGCATGGGTACAGACAGTGCGACGCTGGTCGATGTCGATCTCTATCCGCTCCGCGTTATCCAGCAGCATGATGTCTGGCGTGAGCAGGACCAACGGTTGCGCCATTGGGCGACGCTGGCAGAAGCGCGCCGGCTCCTCGCTGACAAGTCCCTGGCGCGCCTGGCGGCACGCCTGCATGAGCAGATTGTCGGGAACTAGCCGACGATCAGGTCGAGCCCCAGGAACAAAAGGCCAGAGAGCAAGGCCGAAGCAGGCACGGTCACGACCCAGGCGGCCGCGATGCTGTAGACGTGGTGGCGCCGGACCAACAGGCGCCCCTCGGTCTTGCGCGCATTGGCCAGAGCGTCTTCCGGTGTGGCATTGAGCTGGGTGGCATCGACGAAGCGCGCATTGACCGGAACGGCCGTGCCTTCCATGTCTCGCCGCGAGATGTATTCGCGCAGGAAGCCGACGCCGAACACCGCGCCGACCGCAATATGCGTCGATGAAACCGGCATGCCCAGCGCCGATGCGATCAGCACGGTGATGGCAGCAGACAGAGCGGCGCAGAAGGCCCGGATTTCATTGAGCTTGGTGATCTGCTCGCCGACGGTGCGGATCAGGCGCGGCCCGAATAGGGCCAGGCCCAGCGAGATGCCGATGGCGCCAATGGCAAGCACCCAGAAGGGCAGGACGATATTGGCGACTTCTCCATGGCCGGTTTCAAGTGCCGTCACGATGGCCGCGAAGGGGCCGATGGCGTTGGCGACGTCATTTGCACCATGGGCGAAGGAGAGCAGGGCGGCCGAGACCACCAATGGCAGGCGGAACAGTGTCGCCACATGCTTCTTGCGGTTCTCCATGTTCATGGACTGCTTGCGCACCCAGGGCATGGAAATGATCCAGCCCAGGGCTGCAAAGACTACGCCGAGGATTGCCGTGGTCCAGACATCGGGGGACCAGACGCGGCTCAGCCCCTTGGTGGCCAGATACATAGCGAAAACGCCGGTCATGACGGCGACGAAGATCGGCACCCAGATGCGGGCGGCAGAAATCTTGTCGATGCGATTGGTGATGGTCGACATGATCACCGCCAGCATGCCGGCTGCGGCGATGCCGCCCAAGACCGGCGAAATGACCCAGCTCGAGGCGATGGCGCCGATCGTGGGCCAGTTGACGACGCCGAAGCCGGCTGCGGCGATACCCGAGCCGACCACGCCGCCGACTACTGCGTGGGTGGTGGACACCGGTGCCCCGATATAGGTGGCGAGATTGACCCAGAGCGCGGAGGCCAGAAGCGCTGCCATCATCACCATAACGAAGGTCGAGGTATCGAATTCGGCCGAGGTCAACAGGTCCCGTGCGACGGTATTGACCACGTCGCCACCGGCGAGCAGGGCGCCTGCGGCTTCGAAAATGGCGGCAATGAAGAGCGCGCCCACCATGGACACGGCGCGAGAACCGACTGCAGGGCCCATATTGTTGGCCACGTCATTGGCGCCGACATTCAGCGCCATATAGCCGGCAATGATGGCACCGATGACGACCACATAGGTCGTTGGGCCTTGAACCACCGAGAAGCTGGCCCAGACGGCTGCAACCAGCAGGAACACCAGCGCTATGCCCGGCGCGGCCAGGGCGCGGCCAAGGTCGTGCGTTGCCGTCTCCAGGCCAGTGACCCGCTGCAAGTCCTTGTCGAGGGCGCTTTTGCTCATGTCATCGAACCGTCATAATCTGTGCCAGTGCCCCATAGCATTGTCTGACGCTCTGGCCACCTGTTTTGCAACCATCAGGCCGGCGGTCCACGCATTTTAAAGGCGGCAAGGCAGGAGCAGTGACGGTGCGGGGCCGCGTGGTGGATGCCGGAACGCATCGACACTTGACTTGCGCTGCTGCTTGCTCCTATCAATGCGCCGTCAGATTTTTTGGAGCGGTCCAGTGCGGGCACTCATTCTCGTAGTTTGCAGGCGCATCGGCAACGTGGGGTAAATCCCCGCGCGATAGCTGATGCGCCGAACACAAGGTCCCAAACGGGGCCTTTTTTATTGCCTTTTTTCCGCCGCGCGGGAGAGGCGGCAGGTGACGGACAAGACCCCGGAAGGGGCAAGGAATTAGGAAGGGCTGACAATGGCCGAGAAAATGACCGGCGCTGAAATGGTGATCCAGGCGCTGACCGATCAGGGGGTCGAGCATATCTTCGGCTATCCCGGTGGTGCGGCTTTGCCGATCTATGACGCGATGTTCCAGCAGGATTTCGTCAAGCACATCCTGGTGCGCCACGAGCAGGGCGCGACCCATATGGCCGAAGGCTATGCGCGCTCCACCGGCAAGCCCGGCGTGGTTCTGGTCACTTCCGGCCCCGGCGCGACCAATGCGGTCACCGGCCTTACCGATGCCTTGATGGATTCCATCCCGCTGGTCTGCATCACCGCCCAGGTTCCCACGACGCTGATCGGCACCGACGGTTTCCAGGAGTGCGATACTGTCGGCATTACCCGCTCCTGCACCAAGCACAATTATCTCGTGAAGAACGTCGCCGACCTGCCGCGCGTCCTGCATGAGGCCTTCCACATTGCCACGACCGGTCGTCCCGGCCCGGTGGTCATCGACATTCCCAAAGACGTGCAGTTTGCGGTCGGCGACTATTACAAGCCCGAACCCGGCACGCTGCGTCACAAGTCCTACCGTCCCAAGGTGGACGGCGATGCCGCCGCGATTGAAGCGGCGGTCGATCTCATGCTCAAGGCCGAGCGCCCGATTTTCTATACGGGTGGCGGCGTCATCAATGCCGGTCCCGAAGCCTCGGAAAACCTGCGCGAGCTGGCCGAGCTCACCGGCTTCCCGGTGACTTCGACGCTGATGGGCCTCGGTGCCTTCCCGGCCTCCAATCCGCAATGGATGGGCATGCTGGGCATGCACGGGACCTATGAAGCCAATATGGCGATGCATGACTGCGACGTCATGATCAATATCGGCGCACGCTTTGACGACCGCATCACCGGTCGCGTCGATGCCTTTTCGCCCAATAGCCGCAAGATCCACGTCGATATCGACCCGTCCTCGATCAACAAGATCATCCGCGTCGATGTGCCGATCGTGGGGGATTGCAATCGCGTGCTCGAAGAGATGATCCGCATCTGGCGGTCCAAGACCAATCAGCCGCGCTCGGAAGCGCTGGCGCCGTGGTGGAGCCAGATCGAAAAGTGGCGTTCGGTCAATTCGCTCGGGTTCAAGAATTCCGACACCACCATCAAGCCGCAATGGGCCATCCAGCGTCTCTACGAGGCGACCAGGAAGCAGGCCAAGGAGGTGTACATCACCACCGAGGTCGGCCAGCACCAGATGTGGGCGGCCCAGCATTTCCATTTCGACCAGCCCAATCGCTGGATGACCTCGGGTGGTCTGGGAACCATGGGTTATGGCCTGCCGGCTGCGGTCGGCGTGCAGGTGGCCCATCCCGATGCGCTGGTGATCGACATTGCCGGCGAAGCCTCGGTGCAGATGACGATGCAGGAAATCTCGACCGCAGTGCAGTATCGCCTGCCGATCAAGATATTCATCCTCAACAATGAGCGCATGGGCATGGTTCGCCAGTGGCAGGACCTGCTGCATGGTTCGCGCTATGCGCATTCCTATTCGGAATCGCTGCCCGACTTCGTCAAGCTGGCCGAGGCCTATGGGGCCAAGGGCATCAAGTGCGATACGCCGGCCCAGCTCGATGCCGCAATTGCCGAGATGATCGACTATGACGGTCCGGTGCTGTTCGACGTAATGGTCGAAAAGGACGAGAACTGCCTGCCCATGATCCCCTCGGGCAAGCCGCATAACGAGATCATCCTGCCCGATACGGCCGATATCGGCGACATCATCGACGAGAAGGGACGCGCGCTGGTCTAGGCCGGTTGCGGAGGAATATTGAAATGAACGCACATCTGCAGCCCACCGGTTCCGCCTATTTCCTGACCCAGGAAACCCAGCAGGCCGAGCGCCATACTCTCTCCGTCCTGGTCGACAACGAGCCCGGCATTCTTGCCCGCGTCGTCGGCCTGTTTTCGGCCCGCGGCTACAATATCGAGAGCCTGACCGTCAGCGAGACCGAACACGACCGGCGACTTAGTCGCATCACTGTGGTGGTGGTGGCGACGCCAAAGGTCCTCGTCCAGATCAAGACCCAGCTCGAACGACTGGTGCCGGTGCACCGCGTGCACGATCTGACCGCCGAAGGCGCCTATCTCGAGCGTGAGCTGGCGCTGATCAAGGTCCGTGGTTCGGGCGAGCACCGTGCCGAGACCCTGCGTCTCGCCGATGCCTTCCGCGCCCATATCGTCGACGCGACGGTCGAGAGCTTTGTCTTCGAAGTCACCGGCAAGCCGGAAAAGATCGACAGCTTCATCGCCCTCATGGCTCCCCTTGGCCTGGTCGAAGTGGTCCGCACCGGCCTCGCCGCTATAGCGCGCGGCGCCGAAGGTATGTGATCGACAAGAGCTGATAGGCTCATCACAAGGTTCGATTGGGCGGATCGCCCAGTCTGGTGTATGGCAGGGCGCGAAGACTTCGAGGCCCTGCCATGACCCTGCTTTCCGTCAATCTCAATGCCGTCGCCCAGTTGCGGAACCGGCGGAATCTGCCGTGGCCGAGCGTCACCGGCATTGCCAGGGTGGTGCTCGATGCGGGTGCCAGCGGCATCACCATTCATCCCCGCCCCGATGAGCGCCACATCCGGCGCACCGATGTGTTCGAGCTTTCGGCGCTGTTGCGGGCTGACTATCCCCAGGCCGAATTCAATATCGAGGGTTATCCCAGCGAGGACTTTCTCGACCTGATCGAGATGGTCAATCCCGAACAGGTGACGCTTGTGCCCGACGATCCGGCACAGGCAACGTCGGACCATGGCTGGGATTTTCTTGGCAAGGGTAATTTCCTGACCTCGGTGGTGCAACGCCTCAAGCGCGAGGACAGGCGCATCTCGCTGTTCTGCGATCCGGATGCCGGCCCGGCGGGCGTTGCGGCCGCCAAGGCCACCGGCGCCGACCGCATCGAATTGTTCACTGGCCCCTATGGCGCCTGCTACGAAGACCCCACGCGCGCCGAAGCTGAGCTGGCCGCGCTGGCCGGGACCTGTCAGGCCGCGCTCGATATCGGGCTTGGCGTCAATGCCGGTCATGACCTGACGCTGGAGAATTTGCCTGCCTTCCAGACAGCGGTGCCGGGCGTCGCCGAGGCCTCCATCGGCCACGGCATCACCGCCGACTCCCTGCTGATGGGCTTTGCCGAGGCAACCCGCCGCTATATTGCCGTGCTGGCCTAGTTTTCAACGCCGAGCGGGCAGGCCAGATCGAGTCGGGTGGCGAGGTCGTCTCTGAGGCCTTGCAGCTCAGCGATGCGGCTATCGATCGAGGAGATCTTGTGGCGCAAGAGGTCGGCGAGCCGCGCTGCGCCAGGCAGGTTTTCCCCGGCCGCCGGTAGCTCGGTTTCGATCTCTGCCAGTGAAAAGCCCAGCCGCTGCGCGGTGCGGACATAGTTCAGCAACATCAGCGTCTCGTCCGGATAGTGGCGATAGCCATTCGGGCGGCGCAAGGAGGCAATGAGCCCACGCTTCTCGTAGAAGCGCAGCGTGTCGCGGCTTAGCCCGGAGCGTTCCGCCAGTTCGCCGATCTGCATGATTTTCCTCTTGACCCTGGAGTGCACTCGAGGGTTTAGCGGTTCTGCGTCCTGCAGAAAAGGAGTCAATTATGCTGGATGCAAAAGCCTATCTTCGTATCATGCGCGCCAGTGCCGCCTATGACCTCATTGTCAGCTTGCCTTTTGCGACGCCATGGACGCTGCCATTGGTGCACACCGTGCTGGTCTGGCTTGGTGGTGCGCTGGGCCTGCCGGGACAGTTGCCGCCAATCGATCCGATGTCGATGCTGCTCGGCAACCTCATGGGGTCGGTGGTGGTGGTTTGGTCCGTTGCGCGGCTGCGATTGGGGCTGGCCGTTCTTGGCCGTTATGATGCCGTGGCGCGCTTTCTGTTTGCCGCCTGGCAAATCAATGCGTTGCTGAATGGGCTGAGCCTGGCGATCCTGCCGCTGCTGATCATCGAGATTGCCTTCGGCATCGTGCAGCTGCTGCCGATCTCAGAAGAGAAAAGATTGTCGTTGCTGGACGAACAGTCCGTAAATGTCGGCGCTCACAGCTAGCAGTTCGATGGGGCGGATACGGCGAAAATGCCGAAATCTCAATGATCCCGAACACTTACATTGGTGTGCCTATGGTACGCCAATGTTGCCGGATGACATGGTAGTGCCCACTTGAGGAAATCTCTGGTGGGCACATATATCGCCTCAGTTACGATTTGTTACCAAGGAGGGCAACCAAATGTCCAAGCTCAAGATCGGCGTCATCATCTCGTCCACCCGTCCCACGCGCTTCGGTGAAATCCCGGCGCAGTGGATTCTCGAGAAGGCCAATGAGCGCCCCGAGATCGACGCTGAAATCGTTGACCTGCGCGATTTCAATCTGCCTTTCTTCGACGAAGTCGCCTCGAACGCTTGGGCTCCCTCGCAGAACCCGGAAGCTGTTCGCTGGCAGAAGAAGATCGGCGAATTCGACGGCTTCATTTTCGTCGTTGCCGAATACAACCGTGCCATCACCGGCGCGCTTAAGAATGCCATCGACCAGGCTTATGTCGAGTGGAATAAGAAGGCGTTCGGCGCCGTTGGCTATGGTTCGGTGGGTGGTGCCCGCGCGGTGGAAAACCTGCGCACCATCGGTGTCGAGCTGCAGATGGTCTCCACCCGCTCGGCCGTTCATCTGGCAGGCGGCGACTTCTTCTCCGTTCACCCCGGCTTCGGCGGCACCAAGACCCTGAACGACCTTGAAGCTTCGATCGGCCCGTCCGCCAAGGATATGCTGGATCAGTTGATCTGGTGGGGGAATGCTGCCAAGGCCGCTCGCGCCGCCGAATAAACTTTTCGAAGACCTCCGTCTTCGTTTGCCTGGCAGGGGCCGCTTCGCAAGAGGCGGCCCCTGCTGGCGTTTGAACCATTCGGTCTTGTATTGGTTGTGTATGACCGGCGGCGGGTGTATAGCGGCGCCCGCCCGAAACAGCGAGAGCCCCAAAGCTCATGACGCATGCGAATTCCTCCGGCCCTGAGGCCGGTGTCGTCGCGACCGAACAGGATGGCCACCACAAGAGTGGTTTGCCGGTCCTGACTTTGGGAGCCATCGGCGTCGTTTACGGCGATATCGGTACCAGCCCGATCTATGCCTTCCGACAGGCCACCCATGTCAGACCCGGTGCCGCCTCCAGCGAGGTGGAGATATTGGGCCTCTTGTCGCTCATTGTCTGGGCTTTGGCTCTGACGGTGGCATTCAAATATGTGTTTTTCGTCACCCGCGCCGACAATAATGGCGAGGGCGGTACGCTGAGCCTGATGGCGCTGGCGCGCAAGACCTTCGAAAAGCCGCCGGTGTGGATCACGGCATTGGGCGTGTTCGGCGCTGCGTTGTTCTATGGCGATGCGCTGCTGACCCCGGCGATCTCAGTTCTGTCGGCTGTGGAAGGCATGGATCTCGTCGCTCCTGGCATGGGCCGCTGGGTGGTGCCGATCACCCTGGTGATCATCATCGGCATTTTTGCTGTGCAGCGCTTCGGTACCGCCAAGGTTGCGATCGTTTTCGGACCGATCACCGCGGTCTGGTTCCTGACTCTTGGCGTGTCCGGTTTTGTCCATATCGTGGCTTATCCCGGCGTGCTGCAGGCGCTGAATCCGCTTCTGGGCCTGCAATTCCTCTTTACCCATATCGGCATTGCCTTTGTGGTTATGGGGGCAATCTTCCTCGCCGTTACCGGGGCCGAGGCGCTTTATGTCGATCTCGGCCACTTCGGGCGCAAACCCATCGTGCTGGCTTGGTTCGGTCTGGTGTTCCCCTGCCTGCTTCTCAACTATTTCGGCCAGGGCGCCTTCGTGCTGTCGGTGGGCATCGAGAATGTCGAAAGCCCCTTCTTCCAGATGCAGCCGGAATGGGCGCTGTTGCCCTTCGTGATCCTGGCCACCATGGCCACCATCATTGCCAGCCAAGCCGTCATCACCGGCACGTATAGCCTCACCCAGCAGGCCATCGCGCTCAACATGCTGCCGCGCATGGTGGTCCAGCACACCTCGGCTACCCAGAGCGGCCAGATCTATATGCCGCAGATCAACTCCATGCTGATGGTCGGCGTGCTGGTGCTGGTCGCGACTTTCGGCAGTTCCGCCGCACTTTCCAACGCCTATGGCATCGCGGTGTCGGGGGTGATGATCGTCACGCTGGCACTGCTGGTTGTGGTCATGTGGCGCAACTGGAAGTGGCACCCGGCGGTGGTGATCGGCTTCGGCATCATGTTCGCCATCATCGACGGCTCGTTCTTTGCCGCCAATGCCGCCAAGCTGCTTCAGGGCGGCTGGGTCCCTGCGGCGGTGGCGCTGATAGTGGCGCTCATCATGTGGAGCTGGATGGCCGGGCGTCGCCGCCTGTCGGACAAGACCCGCCGCGACGAGGTGCCGCTGGAATTTCTGGTCAACAACCTCGCCAAGAAGAAGCCGACCACGGTACCTGGCACCGCGATCTTCCTGACTTCGGATGTGGAAGGCGCGCCAACCGCGCTGTTGCACTCGCTCAAGCACTACAAGGTGCTGCACGAGAAAAACGTCATCCTGACCGTCCGCACGTCGACGTCGCCGCGCGTGCCCGATGACGAGAAGGTCACCATCGACGCCTATAACGAGTTGTTCTATCGCGTCGTCGTTACCTTCGGATTTATGGAGAGCCCGAACCTGCCCAAGGCCCTGGTGCTGGCCCGCAAGCTGGGCTGGAAATTCGACATCATGTCGACCTCCTTCTTCCTGTCACGTCGCTCTTTGAAGCTTGGGCAGAAGAGCGGCTTTTTCCGCTTCTGGCAGGACCGCCTGTTTATCCGCCTGGCACGCAATGCCAGCGACGCCACCGAGTATTTCCACATCCCGACCGGCCGCGTGGTCGAAATCGGCACTCAGGTGGTGCTGTAATAAAAAGGGGCCCTTGGGCCCCTTTTGTCTGTCGGAAGGTTGTCGACGCTCAGATTTGTGCCTTGCCGAAGAAGCGGTCGCGGCTGTCGACGCGCTGAGTCTGGATGGGCCAGAGATCGTAATTCCCGCCCAGGGCGAGATTGGCGTTGACCGCCCAGTTCGGGTCCTTCATGGCGCCGCGCGCCAGAGCGATGATATCGGCCTCGCCGCGCTCGAGAATGGCTTCGGCCGCCAGCACGTCATCCAGCAGTCCTACAGCCGCCGTAGCGATGCCTGCGCCGTTCCGCACCGCCGCAGAGAAGGGCACCTGATAGGCCGGAGCGGGCTTGATGCGGCCCTGGGCCAGTCCGCCGCTCGAGCAGTCAATGGCGTCGACGCCAATCGCCTTGAGTTCGCGAGCCAGCACGACGCTATCTTCCACCGTCCAGCCGCCCTCGGCATTGTCGCTGACCGAGAGACGCGCCATCAGCGGCTTGCCGCTGGGCCAGGCGGCGCGAACGGCCTCAGCGACCTCCAGCGTCAGGCGCATGCGATTTTCAAGGCTGCCGCCATAATTGTCGGTACGCGCGTTGGCGAGCGGGGAGAGAAACTGATTGAGCAGATAGCCATGGGCGGCGTGAACTTCCACCGTGTCGAAGCCAGCCTGATCCGCGCGCCTGGCCGCAGCGGCGAAGCCCGCGATGACACGGTCGATGCCGGCGCGATCCAGCGCCAGGGGGACCTGAAAATCGGGATCGTTGGGGTCGTGAGAAATGGCGCTGGGGCCCACCGGCTGCCAGTGCTCATAACCCAGCTTGCGCCGCTGTTCTTCGGTGGCGAGCTGCTCCGGACCATTCCAGGACACAGAGGTCGATGCCTTGCGTCCGGCATGGGCAAGCTGGATGCCGACAGCTGCGCCCTGACTGTGGAGGAAGTCCACAATGCGGGCGAGGGGGGCGATGTGCTCGTCTTTGTAGATGCCCAGATCACCATAGGTGATGCGTGCCTCGGGCAGCACGCCGCTGGCTTCGAGCATGACGAGGCCGAAGCCGCCCATGCCGAACCGCCCCAGATGCACGAAATGCCAGTCGGTGGCGAAGCCATCGACGGATGAATATTGGCACATGGGTGCCACCATGGTGCGGTTGCGCAGGGTAAGGTCACGCAAGGTCAGCGGGGAGAACAGTTTCGACACGGGATTGTCCTTGGGAGGCAGGAACGGGTTGGCCTCCTAAATGGGGCATTTACGCTTCATCGGCAAGTGCCGATGGAGTTTCCGCTGTTGCTCGTCTTGTATGGCAGTTGCTAGTGTTGCCCTGTCAGTTCGGACGGAGCCAGCATGTCGATCACCGCAAGCCGTTTTCGCGACCTCCTGGCTTTCGAGGATCGTGACGCCGTTTTGGTGTCGCGGCGCGAAGAGCTGGCGGGTGACTATGTCATCGAGCATCTGCGCCTCAAAATCGGTACCGACGAAGTGCGCGGCATTCTCACCCGCCCGCTGGATGGAGCAGGGCGGCTGCCGGCCATTCTCTATGGTCACTCCCATGGCGGCGGCTATGCCGTGGGGGCCCGAGAGCTGCTGGACGGCCGGGAATATTTGCTGGACCCGCTGGGTCCGGTCTTTGCACGAGCAGGCTATGTGACGCTGTGCATCGATATGCCGGTGTTCGGCGAGCGCGCCACGGTGAGCGAGAGCTTCGCCGCCAAGGCCCTGCTATGGCAGGGCAAATCCCTGTTTGGGCACATGCTTTCCGACCATGCGGCGGCGCTCGGCTACCTCGCTAGGCGCCAAGATGTCGATGCCAGCCGCATCGGTGCGTTTGGGCTCTCCATGGGCTGTGTCCTGAGCTATTGGCTGGCAGCGCTGGACGACCGTATCGCGGCAGTGGCGCATCTCTGCTGCTTTGCCGATTTCCGCACCATGATCGCGCTGGGCGCGCATGACGGACATGGGATCTATCTCACCGTTCCCGGCCTGTTGAAGGAGGCCGATGGCGGTAGCATCGCTGCGCTTGTCGCACCGCGACCGCAACTCATCTGCGTTGGCGAAGAGGATGCGCTTAGCCCCATGCCGGCGGTCGAGCAGGCCCTGGCTGAACTGCGCCCTGCCTACCGACAGCATGAGGAACGCCTCGAGGTCTTGAGCGAGCCCGGGATTGGTCACTGGGAAACGCCGCTCATGCGCGAACATGTGATGGGCTTTTTCGCCAAATGGCTGGCCTAGCCGCGCATGCCCAGCATCATCTGGGCTTGCGTCCAGAGCTGGGCTGCGAGGCCGGGATTGAACCATAAAAAGGCGGCCGCCCCGACAATGGCTGCGACCAGCGCCAGGCCGAAGAGCTTCTTCAGGACCGAGAAGACCAGCCACAGAACGATTACTGCGACGACGGCAAGGCCGATCAGAGAATTGGGATCATTGGGCATGAGCGTCGTGTGGTCTCGAATGATGCACTAATCCGTAGATTCTAGCGGATGACCTTGGCGAAGTTGGGAATTTATTCGCGATTTTCTTCTACATAGGAAGGAATTGCGATTGCGCATGTGGAAGCACCGAAAATGTCGTCGGCCGAGGAGATGTTTTTTGTTGGGACCGCATCCAGCAAGGCGCGGTACGCTCAGCTTCTCGACGCAACCGACATACACTGGTTTGAATTCGGCCAAGACAGGCCGATGCAATTGGCCGATGCGGTGGCGGTGGTCGTCGACCTGCCAATGGCAACGGTTCCCGAGGCCAGGAAGGTGCGCGCTGCTCTTTCCGGGCTCAGGCCGGGCGTGCCGATGCTTTTCGTTGTCGATAAAGGTCAGCGCGCCGAAGTAGTGCATGCCGGCGCGATCGGCGCCAGCGCCATTGCCAACCGGCCGCTGGCCAAGCCCGATTTGACGAAGTTCCTCGATCAGGCGCGTAAGCGCCAGTCGCTGCGGCGCAGTGCCTCGGCGCAGAGCCGGCCAGCACAGCAAAGCGAGTCGGCTATCTCGATCCGCAGCGCGGCCGCCTCGCTCGATGGCCTGTTCAAGGCAGTTACGGCGGGCGATGCGCCCGATCATGTAAAAGTCTATGCCGCGTGTGACGAGGTGGCGACAGCGATCAGCCATGACGGGCTGGCACCATGGCTCGATACCGTGCGATCGCACCATCAAGGCACGATGCAGCACTGCATCATCGTCGCCGGGGTGCTTACCCGCTTTGCCCAAGCCGCCGGCATGAGCGAGGCCGATGTGCGGATGATGACCCGCGTGGGATTGCTGCACGATGTCGGCAAGGCCGTGATCCCGACGGCGTTGCTCGACAAGCCGGGCAAGCTGACCGACGAAGAATTTGCCGTCATCAAGACCCACCCCTATCAGGGCTTCAAGTTCCTGGCCAAGCATGGCGGTGTGCCGCAGGACACGCTGGCCGCAGTGGTGGGGCACCACGAATATCTCGATGGCAGTGGCTACCCCTACGCGCTGACTGCAAGAGCGATCGACGCGCAGGTGCGCATTGCCACGGTCTGCGACATCTATGGCGCGCTGGTGGAGCGCCGTGCCTACAAGGCCGAGATGCAGCCGGCGGCCGCCATCGCGATCCTTGAGGGCATGGTGGAGGCCGGCAAGCTCGAAGGCGCATTGGTGCGCCTTCTTGCCCGCGCGGTGCTTGGCTGATCGCCTCAGGCGCGCTCTTCCCAGATTTTTGCCAGTTCGACGACGGTTTTCACCGCCTTTTCCATATCCTGGCGGCTGATCCATTCCAGCGGAGAGTGGAAAGCATGGCCACCGGCAAAGATATTGGGGCAGGGCAGGCCCATGAAGGAGAGGCGCGAGCCATCGGTGCCGCCGCGGATCGAGCCGCGCAGTGGCTCCATGCCGGCCCGGCGGATGGCTTCCACGGCGTTGTCGACGATCTCGGGATGTTGGTCGAGCACCACTTTCATGTTGCGATATTGCTCCTTGCGAGTCGCCGTGAAGGAGGAGCCGGGAAAGGTTTCGAGCACCGACCGGGCGATGTCCTCGACCATCTTGTGCTTCTCGACCAACCCGGCTTCGGTGAAGTCGCGCACGATCAACTGGATGGTGGCGCTGTCCATGGAGCCGGAAATATCGACCGGGTGTACGAAGCCATCGCGGCCCTCCGTGCCTTCCGGTGACACATCGCGGGGCAGGCGGGCGACGATGGTCGAGGCAATCTTGATGGCATTTTCCATACGATCCTTGGCAAAGCCAGGATGCATGGCGACGCCGGTGATCTCGAGCGTCAGGGCGTCGGCGGAAAACGTCTCGTCCTCGATGGTGCCGGCGGTTTCGCCGTCTAGCGTATAGGCGAAGCGCGCGCCAAGCTTTTCGAGATCGACCTTGTCGACGCCCCGGCCGATTTCCTCATCGGTGGTGAAAAGCAGGCGGATCGTGCCATGCTTGATCGACTGGTCCTTGAGCAGGATTTCGGCGGCGGTGACGATTTCGGCGATGCCGGCCTTGTCGTCGGCACCCAGCAGCGTTGTGCCGTCGGTGGTGACGACCTCGTTGCCGATCTGGTTGTCGAGTTCGGGATGCTCGGCGACGCGAATAACGCGGCCGGAATTGCCTAGCGCGATGTCCCCGCCGGCATAGTTGCTGATGATCTTGGGGCGCACATCGGTGCCGGTGAAATCGGGCGCGGTGTCCATGTGCGAGCAGAAGCAGATCACTGGCACATCGGGCTTGTCGGTATTGGCCGGCACGGTGGCATAGACATAGCCATGCTCGTCCAGATGTGCGTCGCTGATCCCGATTGCAAGCAGTTCCTCAACCAGCAGGCGACCGAGGTTCTTTTGCTTTTCGGTCGAAGGCTGGCTCATCGAATTGGGGTCAGCCTGCGTATCGATGGCGACATAGCGCAGGAAGCGGTCGAGAACGGTATCGGTCATGAGAGGCAATCCGGAATAGGCATTTGGGTTGGGCAGAGGCTTAGGACGTTTTCGCCTTCCGGGAAAGCGCAGCAGGTGGCATTGCGGCGCAATACCACCCGATTGGCCCAGTGATTTCAGGGCCAGGCTAAACCGGTTCGGTTGCCCGATCGCGCGTCGTCCAGGCGCCATCGCGCCATTCGCGTACGGTCACCGTGATCTGATCGCCAATATCGATCAGGTTATAAGCATTGCCTTCCCCGCGCAGCCGCGTGGAGATGGCGGAAGCGGCCTGGGCGATGAGAATGGGGGCGCGGACGGACTTGCTGAGACCCATAGGTTCGCCTTCGCGCGCTTTCTCGTTGGATTCGTGTTTGCGCACATAGGACAGGTGGAAGTGCCCGGAGAGCACCAGGCGCACGCCAAGCCCGGCAAAGGTTTCGAGCGCGTCGTCGGCCCGCTTCACCCGCTTGGTTTTCTGCAACATCGGTTCGGTCGGGAACAGCAGGGGATGGTGAGCCACGATCACCCGCACCGCATTGGGGGAGGCCTGGGCGAAACGTTCGGCCAGGTCATCGAGCTGACCACGGGAGATGGAGCCATGGCCCCAGTTCCATTCCAGCCGCGCCCGGCGCGATGTGCGCATGCCGACCAGGGCGACTCCGCCCATTTCGAGGAAAGGCTCCAGATCGGGGGAGATATAGCGCTTATAAAGGCCGTAAGGGTTGAGGAAGCGCCGCAAAATGTTGACGGCCGGCACGTCGTGATTGCCGGGCACCGCGAAAACGGGGGCCGACAAAGTGTCGAGAAATTCGCGAGCCTGCTCGAATTCCTCCTTGGTCCCGATCTGGGTAAAGTCGCCGCTGGCGACGATCAGGTCCGGACGCTGCGCGTTGATGTCGTTCGAAAATCCGGCCGCCAGTTCGGGATCGTGGTGGCCGAAATGCAGGTCGGAAATATGCAGAATCTTCATGCGGCCTCCACGGCTTCGAGTGTTTCAGCCGGCACCACGACCGACAATGCCTTTGGCTTGATGGAGAAACGCAAAGGCGTTTGCAGCGTCTCGACCTCGCCGTCGAACATGACCTTGACCAGGTCCCGGCGTGTGTCGATGGTCACCGACTTGACGCTCTCCATGCTCAGCGCTTCGTCGTCGTGCCATCGTCCCAGCAGCATGCCGGTGACCAGCCGGAAAAAATCGCGGGCGTTCAGATGGCGCAGCACATAAAGGGTGAGTGTACCCCGGTCGAGGCTCTGGCGGGAAAAGAACCGCCCCATGCCCTCGTCATAGGCATTGCATGCAACGGCCATGGCCTGCACCCGGTCGATCCGCATTTCACCATTGTCCGGCTCGATGGCGACCGCCATGCGGCGCTGGCGAGCCAGGCGCCGAAAGAAGTAGCGCATGAAGCCGATCTTGGTCGCGAAGGTTTCTCGACCCCTTATATGTTCCCTGCCTGCGGCGAGACCCGGTAATAGACCGATCACCACCTTCTGCATGAAAATGCGGCCATTGACCTCGGCCACATCGATTTTCTGCACCGTGCCAGAGGCCAGGGCCGCCACCGCGCCGCTGAGGTCGAGGGGGAGGTGCAGATCCTTGGCGACGGCGTTGAACGTGCCGAGCGGCAAGATGGCGAGGTCCTTTTCGCTGTCGACCAAAACCCCGGCAATTGCAGTAATGGTCCCATCCCCACCCGCCGCGACAACGACGTCGGCAGGTCCTGCAGCTGCTTCGTGAATGCGATCCATCAGGGGGCGGCTGTCATTGTCGTCGATAACGGCCTCGAGGCCGTGACTGGCAAACAGCTCTGCGAGCATGCCTGCGGTGACACCCATCGCCCTGGCGGTCCCGGAGTTGGGGTTCAGAATGACATGATAGAGTCTGTCGGACATTGCGGCGCCTTCCATCGTGTGCAGGGCAAACGTGTTCGGAGCCAAGGCGTTGCCTCGCGAGAAAGGGTTTTGCGCGAAGAGCTGCGCAAATGATGCACCCACAGATTCCATAGGTGATGCGCGAAAGGGGCTTGCCTGGAACCGTACCGTACGGTACGCCTCTGCTCAACGACGGGGTTGAGCCTGTCGTGGACTATTGGAGTTTACGCCGTGGCCCTGGCGATCAAGGTCAGCGAAGAGACATTCACCCCCCGGCAGCAGGCTGTGCTGACCGCGGCGCTGGATCTGCTCGTGGAAAATGGCGATGGGTTGACCATGACCGCGGTCGCGCGCCGCGCCTCCTGCTCCAAGGAAACACTCTACAAGTGGTTCGGCGACCGCGATGGCTTGCTGACGGCGACGGTGCAGTGGCAGGCGGCCAAGGTGCGCATGCCTTATGTCGATCGCAGCCACCTCAACACCAAGGCGCTGCGCGCCAGCCTCGAGCAGTTCGCACGCGACTTGTTGACCACGCTGATCGGCGAAGTGTCGATCACGCTCAACCGCACCGCCATTACCCATGCCGCTCAGGAAAAGGACAGCCTGGGCAATATCGTGCTCGAAAACGGCCCCATGGCCGTTCGCCGCCGCCTCAAGCCGATCCTGGAAGCGGCTCGGGACGCACGCCTTTTGCGCTTTTCCTCCAGCGAGGAAGCTTATCGCACCTTTTTCGGCCTGGTCGTCCGTGACGTGCAGATCCGTCTGCTGCTCGGCGACAAGGGCCTCACCCAATCCAATGTCGAATCCAACATCGAAGCCGATGTGAAGATCGCTACGGACCAGTTTTTGGCGCTTTACGGCGCCAAGGCAAACACATAACAAGCCGCTTTCCGAGGGAGACTCCCAATGCGCGTCTATTACGATCGTGATGCCGATCTCAACATCATCAAGTCCAAGAAGGTGGCCATCATCGGCTACGGTTCGCAGGGCCACGCCCATGTGCTGAACCTGCGCGACAGCGGCGTGACCAATGTCGCCGTTGGCCTGCGTCCGGGTTCGCCGTCGGCCAAGAAGGCCGAGGGTGAAGGCCTCAAGGTCATGAGCGTTGCCGAGGCTTCCGCCTGGGCCGATGTCATCATGCTGCTGACCCCCGATGAGCTGCAGGCCGATATCTACAAGAAGGACATCGAGCCCAATATCCGTGACGGCGCTGCCCTGGCTTTTGCCCATGGCCTCAACGTCCACTTCAACCTGATCGAACCCAAGTCCACCGTCGACGTGATCATGATCGCGCCGAAGGGCCCGGGCCACACCGTGCGCGGCGAATATGCCCGTGGCGGCGGCGTGCCCTGCCTGATCGCCGTGCATCACGACGCATCTGGCAATGCCCATGACATCGCTCTGGCCTATGCTTCGGGCGTTGGCGGCGGCCGTTCGGGCATCATCGAAACCAATTTCCGCGAAGAATGCGAAACCGACCTGTTCGGCGAGCAGGTCGTGCTCTGCGGTGGCCTGGTCGAGCTGATCCGCGCCGGCTTCGAGACGCTTGTGGAAGCCGGCTACGCTCCGGAAATGGCCTATTTCGAGTGCCTGCACGAAGTGAAGCTGATCGTCGACCTGATCTATCAGGGCGGCATCGCCAACATGAACTACTCGATCTCGAACACGGCCGAGTGGGGCGAATATGTCACCGGTCCGCGCATCATCACCTCGGAAACCAAGGCCGAGATGAAGCGCGTTCTGCACGACATTCAGTCGGGTAAGTTCACCTCCGAGTGGATGCAGGAAATCAAGTCCGGCGGCGGTGCCCGCTTCAAGGCGACCCGTCGCCTGGCCGACGAGCATCCGATCGAGGATGTCGGCAACAAGCTGCGCGACATGATGCCGTGGATCAAGGCCGGCGCCCTGGTCGACAAAGCCAAGAACTAAAAGCACAAGAGCGGGGGCGAAAGCCCCCGTTTTTCTTTGGCCAGGGCGACGCTGTCGCGTCCCGCTTCAAATCACGCCGCAAACGCATTACAGCTTCTCCCTCGGGGGAGTGAACCATGACGTTGCCAGTGTTTCCGGTCGAAGGCGGCTGCCAATGTGGCGCAGCGCGATACCGTCTCAAGGCGTCGCCGCTCAGCGTCTACAATTGTCACTGCAAGGACTGCCAGCGCTTTTCCGGCGCGGCCTGGTCGATGTCGATGATCGTCCGCGATGAGGATTTCGAGCTGCTTTCGGGCGATATCGCGCGCTATGAGCGCCGCGCCGACAGCGGCAATGTCATCGGCATGAACTTTTGCGCTCATTGCCATGGCTGGATGTGGAACGACCCGCCGCTGCCCGGCATAAAGGTCGGCCGCGCCGGCACGCTCGACAACATGGATTGGGCGCGGCCGGTGGGCAATATCTGGACCGACAGCAAGGCCGCCTGGGTCGAAATCGATGCGGCCCTTGCCAATTTCCCGAAAGGCATTGTCGACCGCACGCCGCTGTTTGATGCCTGGACCCGTTCCCAGCAGGATCTTTGATGCAGAACCAAGACGATATCGCCCGCGTCAAGCGGCAGGAGCAGGCGCTGGTATTGCCCGCATTCGATGAAGATGTGGCCTTTGCGCTCGGCTCATCCATCCGCGCCCGAGCATCGGCGGAGGGGCTGTCGCTGGTTGTCGACATTCGTAGCTGGGACCGCCAGCTATTCTTCTCGGCCACCGCCGGCACCAGCGCGGACAATGCCGAATGGGTGCGCCGCAAGATTAATTCGGTACGCCGTTTCCACCGTGCCTCCTATCGGCTGGTGCTGGAGCGTGGCGAAGTGCCGTTTTCGCCGCAATCGGGCGCCGATCCCGCCGACTATGTCATCGCCGGTGGCGGCTTTCCCATTCGTGTGCCGGGCGCTGGCATCATCGGCGCGGTGACCATTTCCGGCCTGCCTGGCCGGCAGGACCATGCTGTGGTCGTCGAAGCGCTCTGCGATCATCTCGGTTTTGATCGCGCCGAATACGCCTTGCCGGAGGTCAGCGCATGAAACTTCCTTACCTCATCCTCGACGTCTTCACCCGCACGCCGCTCCAAGGCAATGGCCTTGCCGTCGTTCCCAAGGCGGACGGTCTGCTGGACGGCGAAATGCAGGCGATTGCCCGCGAGTTCAACCTCAGCGAGACGGTGTTTCTGTGCAAGCCGCAGAACGAGCGCAACACCGCCTCGGTGCGCATCTTCACGCCTTACGAGGAACTGCCCTTTGCGGGTCATCCAACGGTGGGCGCCGCCGTCGTGCTGGGGCTGCAAGGGAAAGCGTCGGCACTGCGCATCGAGGAAAAGGTTGGGCTGGTGACAGCGCTGTTCGAGCGGGTCGATCGGCGCACCGGCGACGCTCGCTTTGCGCTGCCCCGCCTGCCCGAGCGGATAGCCGATCTGTCCGATCACGCCGGAATCGCCAAGGCCCTGGGCCTTTCCCGCGACGACATCGGTTGTGGCACGTTCCAGCCGTCCGTCTTCTCGGCGGGGCTCACCTTTCACCTGGTGCCGGTGCGCGATGCCGAGGCGCTGCGGCGCATCAAACTCGATCGGTCGGAATGGAACACGGTGTTCCATCATGACCATCACTCGGCCTATGTGTTCACGCTCACTCCCGATGAAGTTGGCGTCGATCTCGCCGCGCGCATGTTCGGCATGGGGCTGGGCGAGGACCCGGGCACCGGCTCTGCCGCTGCGGCGCTGATCGGACTTTTGGCCGAGCATGAGCAGGGGGACGGGCAGTTCGACCGCATGCTGCGCCAAGGCGTCGAGATGGGGCGGCCCTGCCAGATCAGCCTGCAATTCCGTAAGCAGAATGGGCAGATCAACCACGGTGCGATTGGTGGACAGGCTGTCGTTCTGGCCGAGGGCGTTCTGGATTTGGGGCAATAGGGGACAACATGGAATTCGCCAATATTTTGCTATGGTTGCACATCGTCGGCTTTGTCGCCGGGGGCGCGACGGCCGTAACCATGCCGCTGCTTGAACGGCAGCTGGCGCAGGCAGCGGTCGATCGCCGGGGCGAGCTGTTTGCTCTTGGCAACAAGATGATCCAACTCGGCAAGGTGGCCATGGGCCTATTGCTGATCAGTGGGCCGCTGATGTGGTGGCTGAAATGGGGATTGGTGGTTCCCAATCACTGGTTCTTCGCCAAGATGGGGCTGATCGTCGTGATGCTGGTCTGCATCGTCATGAGCGGATTGGCGTTCAAGAAAATGCAGGCTGGAGACATGAGTGTGGCGGGTCGTTCCGCAGTGCTGGGCCTGATCACCCTGGTTGCCGGGGCAGGGGTGTTGCTCACGGCGGTGCTAGCCTTCAACTGATAGCGACGCGCGCGGGCGAACGCATTTTGACGGTTTGGTCTTGCATCCGCGCGCGGAGTGACGCATTCTCTAAACAATAGACAGCCTATTCGAGCGTAGTCCTATGCAGCGCCGTCGCGCCAAAGCCATTGCCATCGCACAACAGCAGGTCATGATGACCAAGCTGGCGATTGCTGCTGGCCTGTTGCTGCTTCCCGCGCTCCTCCTCCTTCTTATCAGCCCCTGATCACCGGCAGCTCGATGTAACGAGCGGGTCGTCAGGGGATTGCGCCACAACCGAACAGTAAAAATTGTCCGGTCCAGCGAGCCATTGCCTCGGGGCCGATAGGAAAGAGCCTGAAATGTCTGCTTCTGCGTCCAATTCCAATAAAGAACGCGTCTTCATTTTCGACACCACCCTGCGCGATGGCGAGCAGTCGCCCGGCGCCACCATGACGCTGGAAGAAAAGCTGCAGGTTGCAGACGCGCTGGACGAAATGGGCGTCGATATTATCGAAGCCGGTTTCCCGATTGCTTCGGTGGGTGACTTCGAGGCCGTGGTCGCCGTCGCCAAGCATGTCAAGCGCGCCCGCGTCGCTGGCCTGGCTCGTGCCATCAGCGCCGATATCGATCGCGCCGGCGAAGCCGTGCGTCACGCCCAGCAGGGCCGCATCCACACCTTTGTCTCCACCTCGCCGATCCATCTGGCCCACCAGATGAAGAAGACCGAGGACGAGGTCATCGAGATCATCGCCCGCACGGTAGCTCAGGCGCGCAATTTGATCGACGATGTCGAATGGTCGGCCATGGACGCCACCCGCACGCCCATCGAGTTTCTCAAGCGCTGCGTCGAGACGGCCATCAAGGCCGGCGCCACTACCATCAACCTGCCCGATACAGTCGGCTATGCGGTGCCCGAAGAGCATTTCCGCATGTTCAAGACCATCATCGAAAGCGTGCCGGGCGCCGACAAGGCGATCTTCTCGGTGCACTGTCATGACGATCTGGGCATGGCCGTCGCCAATTCGCTGGCCGGTGTGGCTGGCGGTGCGCGGCAGATCGAATGCACGATCAATGGCTTGGGCGAACGCGCCGGCAATGCGGCGCTGGAGGAAGTCGTGATGGCGCTGCGCACCCGCGGCGATGCCATGCCCTTCTACACCGATGTCGAGACGACGCATCTGTCGCGTGCCAGCAAGATCGTGTCGGCCGCGTCGAATTTCCCGGTGCAGTACAACAAGGCGATCGTTGGCAAGAATGCCTTCGCGCATGAAAGCGGCATCCACCAGGACGGCATGCTGAAGAATGCCGAGACCTACGAAATCATGACCCCGGCCAGCGTCGGCATCAAGGAAACGACCCTGGTCATGGGCAAGCATTCCGGCCGCGCCGCCTTCAAGGACAAGCTGAAGGAACTGGGCTACGAGCTGGGCGACAATGCCTTCCAGGAAGCGTTCGTACGCTTCAAGGATCTGGCCGACCGCAAGAAGCATGTCTATGACGCCGATATCATCGCCCTGGTCGATGACGAGGTCGGCTCGGTTGGTGATCGCATCCGTCTGGTGGATATGGAAGTGGTCTCCAAGACCGGTGGCGTGCACAAGTGCAATCTGGTGGTAACCATCGATGGTGAGGAAACTGCAGTGTCCTATGAGGGCACCGGTTCGGTCGACGCCATCTTCAACGCCATCAAGGAAGCCTCCGGGCAGGACCCGCATCTGGTGCTCTATGCCGTCGATGGCGTGACCGGCGGCACCGACGCGCAGGCTTCCGCCCACGTCCGGCTCGAAATGAACGGCCGCATCGCCTCTGGCAATGCCGCCGAGCCAGACACGCTGGTGGCCTCCGCCCGCGCCTATCTCAACGCGCTCAATCGCGTGATGATCGAGCGCGGTGCCGCGGCCCAAGGCGCTCTGGCCGGCTAAGCGCACAAATATGCCCCGTGCCCCGACCCGCGCGGACGGGGCAGGGAGGCATGGATGACCTACGAGCTAATTGCCGTTACCGATCCCAGCGACTGGGCGGATTTTCATCACATCCGCCGCGTTGAGCTGTTCGAAGCCAAAGGGCGGTTCGGCGTCTACGATGACAAGCACCCGGACGATACGGCCGCCTTCGCCCATCCCTTTCTGCTCAAGCAGGATGGGCGGGCGCTCGGCACGACGCGTCTGGATGTGTTCGGAGATGGGCGGGCCGCCATCAGACTGGTGGCCATAACTGCTGCCGAGCAGCGCAAAGGCCATGGCCGGGTACTAGAGGCCATGGTGTCATCCGAAGCCGAACGCCTGGGCGTCCACGTGCTCCTCGTCAACGCCGCCGACGAGGCGGTGGGCTTTTATGAGAAAACCGGCTGGACCCGCTTCGACTGGGACCCGGCCGAGCTGGTCGGGATAGCCGCGACTTGCGTGCAAATGCGGAAGCTGCTCTAGAAATCCGGGTCGAGGCGCCGGAGACTGGTTCATGCTGAGCAAGGCTGAGTTTCGCGGTGTGCTGCTGGCAATAGCCGGTTTCGTGTCGTTGCTGTTGCTCATCATCTCCTGGTCGCCGGGTCTTCCCGGCGAATTGCTGCTGCAAAGCCTGCGCTTTCATATTCTTGCCGCCGGTATCGTCGCGCTGGTGGCGCTGGTCGCCTTTGGCGCGCGCTGGCGTGGTCTTCTCTATGGCCTGGTGCTGCTGGTCGGAGCCGCCCATGCCGGCTACGTCGTCTGGCAGCTCTATGCCTGGCGCACGCCGATGGCCGGGCAGCCGGTGGCGCAGTTCCAGCTTATGAGTTCCAACACGCTCACCGGCAATCGCAGCGCCGAGCAATTGGTGCAGGCGGTGCTGGCCTATCCGCCTGATATCGTGGTGTTCGAGGAAACCCCGGGGATCGAGCAATATCTCGATCAGCTCGGCACAGCGTTCCCCCATCGCCTGGGCTGCGACCGTTCGGCCAGCTGCGACATCTCCCTGTTATCGCGCCTGCCCATTGCCGATGGTGGCGTGCTGCTCCTGCCGCCGTTCAATCGTGAACGGCTGGTCTGGGCGCGGGTCGAGGTTGATGGCCAGCCGGTGACCATTGTCGGCGCTCACCTGTCAAAGCCCTATTTCGATGAGGCTTCCTGGGAGGAGCTCTTCAATATTGGCCGCTTCATCATGGGCCTCGAGGGGCCGGTGGTGCTTGCAGGTGATTTCAATGCGGCGGCGTGGTCGGAGCCGCTGGCCATGCTGGTCGATCGCCTGCAGCTATCGCCCGGGCCGTCCATGCCCGCCACATGGCCGGTGCGCGCCGGCATGCTCGGCGTTCCCATCGACAACATGTTCACGCGGGGTCAGGCACGTATCCTCGACATCGCATCCGGGGCCGATAGTCACGGCTCCAACCATCGGCCGCTGATTGCTACGATCGGGCTCTACACAGCGCCCTGAGCGTCCTGAAGGGCCTGCGGCAGTGCCTCGGCCAGAATCTGCATTTCCGCTTCCGGCCCGACACTGATGCGGATGCAGCGGTCATGTGGCGCCACCATGGGCTTGCGCACGAACACGCCCCTATTGGCCAGCGCCTTGAGCACGGCCATGGCGAAGGCGCCATCACGCCCGCAGTCCACGGCAACGAAATTGGTGGCAGATGGCAGGGGAGTCAGGCCCGAGGCGATGGCGATTTCGCCGATTCGGTCTCGCGCAGCCGCTACCTTCAGTTGCACCTGGCGCAGATAATCGTCGTCGGCCAAGGCGGCGAGTGCCGCGACCTGGGCCTGACGATTGACGCCAAAATGATTGCGCACACGGTCGAAGGCGCGAATTATCCGCCGGTCGCCGAAGGCATAGCCGCAGCGTATCCCGGCGAGCCCATAGGCCTTCGAAAAGGTGCGCAGTCGCAGCACATTGGCCTTCTGGGTGTTGATTTCAGGCAGGCCATCCGCCGGCGCCAGTTCGCCATAGGCCTCGTCCAGCAGAATCAGGCAGTCCTCGGGCACCGCGGCGATGAAGGCCTCGATCTCAGCCACAGGCCAGTACGAGCCCATGGGGTTATCTGGGTTGGCGACATAGACCATTTTTGCGCCGACTCGGCCCGCTGCTGCTGCCAGCGCCATGAGGTCCTCATGCTCGCCGCGATAGGGCACCAGCTCCAATACCCCGCCATGGCCGACAATGTGATAGTTGAGCGTGGGATAGGCGCCGAGCGAAGTGACGACCTTGTCCCCCGGCGCGATGAACATGCGCACGATGAGGCCCATCAGCCCGTCGATGCCCTCGCCGATGGTCACCTCGTCGCTGCTGATGCCGAGCCGCTCTGCCAATGCGGTCCGCAGCACGTGATTCTCCGGGTCGGGATAGCGCCAGATCTGCGGGGCGGCATCGGCCATGGCAGCGAGCACGCGCGGGCTGGGACCAAATCCGGATTCGTTGGCACCGATTCTGGCCCGGACCGGTATGCCTGTCTGGCGCTCTATAGCCTCTGGACCGACGAAGGGCACGGTTTCGGGCAGGGCGTCGACGATGTCGGTAAAGCGCGGAAGGGGCACGGGCGGGCAGTCCTGTTGTCGATTCCTGATCATCTTAACGTCTCGGACGCCGATGGATATGCCGAGAGAGGGGCGACAGAGAAAGTTCTCAACAGCCACAACTGTGTCCAAGGCAGCGCAAAGGGCCGGGCAACGGGTGTTTTTGGCTGCCGCATTTCGGTCGCGGGATTTAGGTCGAATGCAATCTTTCTCAGCAGGAATTCGGGAACTATGCGGGTTCAGGTTGGCCCTGCGTCACCCGACGCTTGATTCCCCAGAGCGACTTTCCGAGGAGATGTCGATGCTTCCCACTTATGTGCTTGCCCGAGATCACCTGCAGCGGGCGGCAACAATCCTGCAGGGCGAAGATCAGCGGTCACAGCAATTGCGCCACATCATCGAGCGCACCATCAGCCTTATGGAAGAACTCCGTCCGACCCCGGCGCGGCCGGTCGATACCAATGTGCTCGATCTCGAGACATTTCGTCAGCTTCGCCGCTGATTTCATGGGCCTGGCTGACCCAAGCCAGGCCATGCCATTCTGGCGCCTGCGAAATCGGCGCTGAAAGAATATGTCGGCAAAGTGAGATTGGGTACTTTACAGCCCAGAATCCCTTTGTTAGATAGGCGCCACTTTGGTGACGGACTTCACAGAAGCCGGGTGCATAGCTCAGATGGTAGAGCAGCTGACTCTTAATCAGCGGGTCCAAGGTTCGAGCCCTTGTGCACCCACCAAAGCCTTCCAATTGCATAGATAGTACGCGGCCTCCCGACGCAGAGCGGGGTGGTTGCCGGTGCGCAGAAGCGCATATCAAAAATTTTCCGGACGTGTTGGAACCATAGTCGCAACGCGCCGTTGTATATGTATCGCGACGCAGTTGAAAAACAGCGAAACGATAAAAGAGCCCCGAAGGCGAAAGCCTCCGGGGCTTTTTCGTGGCGCGCATCGCGCTCGAAGATTGCGGAAGTTTCACGCGGCGGAAAAACACCCGTCATGTTCGATGGCCTATCGCTGTTGGCATCGAAAGCCCGCGACAAGGACAGCTTGATGCCGCACGACCATCTACACCATGCTCATGACCTCGGATTTGCCCATGACATCAGGACGATGCTGGGGCGCCGCCGGTTTCTTGCCCTCGTTGCGGGCGTCGGGGCCGTCGCCGTTGCCGGTGGTCCGGCCGCGGCCCTCGAATGCGTGGCCTTGCCATGGGAAACGGCCGGTCCTTATCCAGCGGATGGCAGCAATGCCAAAGCGGGGCAGGTGGTAAACGCCCTGACGCAAGAGGGCGTGATCCGAGAAGACCTTCGGCCTTCCTTTGGTGCGCTCACCAAGACCGCCGATGGGGTGCGGCTGGACCTTGAGCTGACACTGGTCAATGCCGATGGCTGCACGCCCTTGTCGGGCCACGCCATCTATATCTGGCACTGCGATGCCACCGGCAATTATTCGCTCTATGATATTACCGATGCCAACTTCCTGCGCGGCGTGGGTATTGCCGACGCCGAGGGACGGGTGCGCTTCACCACCATTTTCCCCGGTTGCTATGACGGACGCTGGCCTCATATCCATTTCGAAGTCTTCGAGAGCGTCGAAAAGGCGATCAGCGGAGAGGCGTCCTTATTGACCGCCCAGATCGCGATGCCGGAAAGCGATTGCGCCAACGTTTATGCCGCCGATGAGCGCTATGCCAATGGCACGACCAATCTGGGCCGCATTACCCTGGCCTCGGACAATGTCTTCGGCGACAATTCCGCCGATGAGATCGTGCAGCAGACTGCTGAACTGGCCGGCGCCCCCAATAGTGGCTATCTCGGCAAAGTCGCCATTCCGATCGACCTCAATGCGGACCGCAGCAGCGCGCAGCCAATGGGTGGCCCGGGCATGCCTCCGGAAGGATTCGACCTCAACGGCGCCCCGCCGCCGCGCCCGGGGAGCTGAGGTTTGATCAGGGCGCCGCGCCTCCTGGGCCGCCAATCTGTCGCCACCCTGTCGCCGAAGGCGGGGTGGGCGCAGATTCCGGCTCATTTTGCTCACTTTTGGGGCGCGACCCCTTGTCGCCGTGGCATTTGAGGCGTAGCTGCTCTCCCGCCTCGTAGCTGCATTTTCCAGGACCCACCATGTTCGGCATCGATCCGAGTTTCTTCAGTTCGCTGTTGCAGGTCATTCTGATCGATCTGGTGCTGGCGGGGGACAATGCCGTGGTGATCGGTCTCGCCGCGGCGGGCCTGGCGCCCGATCTGCGCCGCAAGGCCATTCTCATCGGCATCCTCGCGGCCACGGTGCTGCGAATCTGTTTTGCGCTGATCACCACCCAGCTGCTTTCGCTCGGCGGTGGCCTGCTCATCGCCGGCGGCGTCTTGCTGCTCTGGGTCTGCTGGAAGATGTATCGCGAGCTGACCATCCCCGCCGAGGATGAGCACGAGGCCACCGAAGCGCTCGCCAATGCCGATCTCAATGCCGATGGCTCGGTGGCCGGCAAGGCCCCGCGCAAGACGCTGCGTCAGGCCGTTATCCAGATCATCATCGCCGACGTCTCGATGTCGCTGGACAATGTGCTGGCTGTTGCCGGCGCCGCGCAGCACCATTTCGAAGCGCTGATCTTCGGCCTGGCGCTGTCCGTGGTGATGATGGGCGTTGCCGCCACCTTTATCGCCCGCCTCTTGCATCGCTTCCGCTGGATCGCCTGGATCGGCCTCCTGATCATCCTGTTCGTGGCCGTTCGCATGACGCTCGAAGGGTTGGGCGGCTTCATCACCATCCCGGAAATTCCCTTCCTCTATACGCCGCATGTGGCTGCTGCCGCTGCCCATTAGCCTTTGGTAACCAAGGCCGCAGGTTTGTGGCATTTGCGGCCGGGCGATAGGGATTTGCTCATCTTGGCGGTCTAGCGTTCCGAGCATTCGCTATGCTGGAAACTAGACCCCATGTCGGCAATCGCTGGATTGGTTCACCAACCCACTCTCGCCCCGCCGGGACAGGCGGCCGCAGCTCTGCCGCTGCTGATGCGACGCGTCGATGGTCCGCAATGGGATCTGGTCGTTGCCGGTTTCGACGCCGTTTGCCAGGAGCAGCTCTACGCCTTCGCGGCGCGGCGTTGGCCGGGTACGGCGCCCGAGCCCATACTCTTTGAACATCTGGGACGGCTCGTCGGGGGCGTCCTCATCCTCATCCAGCCCTTGCCGCTGGGCCTGGGCAAGATCGCCGTGGCCAAATGGGCTCCGATGCTCGCGGATACGCGCGTGCCCAACGCGGCGGCTATCCATGCCGGCATGATTGAGGCGCTGATTGCTGAATATGGCGACCGGCGCGGCATGATGCTGTCCATCCTGCCGCGCGCATCCACGGCGCCGATCAACGACGAATATGTGGCCCTGCGCAAGCGCGGCTTCCATCGCGGCGCCACGCTGCTGTTTCCCAACCGTTATCTGGTGTCTTTGCGTCAGTCCGACGACGACCAGCGCAAGAGCCTTTTGCAGGCCTGGCGGCGGCAGCTGAACAAGGCGGAGAAATCCGGCCTCAGCTTCGAACACGCGCAGCCGCAAGCCATTGAGGATTTCAAGCACCTCTACGCCGCGATGACGGAGCGCAAGCAGTTCCCGGATCATTCGGCCTATGAGACGCTCGATGGGTTGATGGCGCTGGAAGAGCCGCTGCGGCCCGAATTGTTTTTCGTACGCCACGCGGGCAAGCTGGTGGCCGGGGCGCTGGTGTTCAAGGCCGGCGACCGCGCCGTCTATCTTTACGGCGCCACCACCGACGATGCCCTGCCGCTGCGTGCCGGCTATTTCCTGCATTGGCACATCATCCGCTGGCTGCGCGACAATACGCGCGCCGATTGGTACGACCTTGGTGGCACCGACGGCTTCCAGGGGCTGCATCAGTTCAAGAAGGGCATGGTGGGCACGGCCGGAGTGATCCGCCCGGTGCCACCGGTGGCCAATTATGCCTCGCGTCCGCTGCCCTATCTGCTCGGCGCTGCCGCATTTGCAGCGCGCGATTTCGTGCATCATCTGCGTCGCAGGCTTGATGCCTTCAATCCCAACAAGGCGCGGCCCGACCAACCGCCCCACGTGACCGAAGACTATCTCAAATGAGTCTGGCGCGGCGGCTTGCTTCCCAATCCTCGGTGATTTTCGGAGCCCGCCTGTTCGGGGCTGGCCTGATCTTCCTCGTCCAGGCATTCATTGCCCGGGTTTGGGGCGCCGATATCCTGGGCGAATACCTCATCGTCGTGGCCTCGGTGAACCTGATCGCGGTGGTAATGCCGCTGGGCTTTCACACGGTCGGCACCTATTTCGCCGCCGAATACCGCGCGCGGGGTGACCGGCGGCAACTGACCGCCTTTCTCGTGCGCAGCTATGGGCATGTCGTGGGCATGCTGCTGCTGGTCTTGTTCGCGGGGCTGCCGCTGCTGGGCGCGCTGGGGCAGGGGCAGAGTGTGGTGGCCCAGCATTTCGTGCCGGTCATGCTTTTGGCCTTTGGTACTGCCATGGTCTATGTCAACGGCGCCGTGCTGGTGGGGCTGAAGCGCCCGTTCGCCGGCTTCTTTGCCGATACGCTGTTCCGCCCCATGATCGTGTTGGCGTCTTTCGCCCTGGCCATGGCCGTGCTCGACCCCGTCGCCGGCTTTGGGCAGTTCTTGTGGCTCATCGGCATCGGCTATGCGCTGATCTCGCTGGTGCAATTCGTCTTCGTCATCACCGGCATCCAGCGTGTGGAGAATACGGCTCCCATGCGCGCCATCGACACCAGCCGCTGGTGGCGGTTCGCGGCGCCCTGGGTGCTGATTTCATTGGCCTCGGACTTCTTCTTCGACATCGACCTGTTGCTGCTCGCCCATAGCCTGTCGCGGGAAGAGCTGGCGATCTTTGGCGTCTGCACCCGCATCTTCTCGCTTGTCTCCTTTGGCGTGGGAGCGGTCTATGCGGTTACCCTGCCGGACATGTTCGAGAGCGAGGCCAAATCTGACCGGGCGGCGTTCCATCGCAAGATCGGCGAAGCCAATGCGGTGGCCAGCGTCATCTCGCTGGTACTGTTCACCATCGTGCTCATCGGCGCGCCCTTTGCCCTTATGATGTTCGGCCCGAGCTTTGCCGCGGGCGCCATGCCTTTGGCCATCCTGTGCCTGGCACTGGTCGTGCGTGCGGTGATGGGACCGGCCTCGATGGTTCTGTCGATCTATGACCGTCCCTGGGCCAGCCTGCCGGCCGTGGCGCTGGGTATTGCCACCGTGGTGGTGGGCAACTGGCTGCTGGTGCCGGTCATGGGTCTGATGGGCGCTTCGCTGGCGGCGCTGATTGCCATCACGGTGTGGTCGCTCGGCCTGTGGCTCACCGCCCAGCAGATGGCCGGCGTGGACGTGTCTATCCTGCAATGGTTCCGCACCCGCCACGCAGCGCGGGTGCCGGCCAGCGGCGTCTAGAGCGTTTCACGTTCTGGGCGATGCGGCTTCATCGCCCCCTCCCCCTTGAGGGGAGGGCCGGGGAGGGGGTCGTTTAGCGATCCACTGATGGACCCCCTCCCTCAATCCCTCCCCTCAAGGGGGAGGGAGGCGAAAGAGCCAAGAGTCCACCTCAAGTTGAAATGATTTAGCGGATCAAGGCCAGCTGCAGCTTGCGCCTGAGCTTGTTGGCCAGCCCGCCGCTGGTGCCATGGTCGTAGCCGGTGCTGACCTTGTTGAGTTTGCGCTCGTAGAGCAGGTAGTCCTCGCCGAAAATGTGCTGTTCGAGCGTCGCGACATGGGCATAGCCCAGGCGCGTCATGATGGCGGCGGCGGCCTCGTTGCCCGTTTTGGTATAGGTGGCGATCTTGTGGAAGCGCCCGTTGTCCCAGTGGTTGATGAAGGCGCGCATACCCGAAATCCCCAGCGTCGACCGCCGGTGCTCTGGGAACAGATAGCTCCAGTAGAGCCAGAGCGTGCCCAGTTCCGGGCCGCTGATCATGAATCCGGCCATGGCCTCGTCGCGCAGGATCACCAGCGCATGGAACGGATCGGCATCGATGAGGCCGGCCAGGTAGTCCTTTGTCAGCCGAGCCGACTCATAGGCCTTGAACACATCGGAATAGAAGGGCGAGGTGTTGATCGCCTCGTGCAGCCGCGTGTGCAACTGCGGGATGTCCCGATAGGTGGCGGCACGATAGATGCGTGCCTTGCCGGTCGGGGCTGGGGAAATCTCTGCAGTTTCGGTCATCGAGGCCTCCGATTAACCCAAGTGTAGCCTCTGCGGGTTAATGGCCCCTGTCCAAGTGTCTGGCGCAAATACTCATTAAGTCGCACGCTACGGGACTTGCCGCCTATCGAGGCGGTCATTAGAACGGTTCTCGGGAGAGACAAGGGAGGAAGACGATGAGCGACCAGCTCGTGTTCCAGCCAAGTGCGGCTGCCGTCGCACGCACCCACACGACAGCCGAAGACTATGCGGCACAGTATCAGCGTTCGATCTCCGATCCGGATGGGTTCTGGGCGGAGCAGGCGAAGCGTCTGGATTGGGTGACGTTCCCCACCAAGATCAAGAACACCACGTTCGAGTACCCGAACGTCTCGATCAAGTGGTTTGAAGACGGCGTGCTCAACGTGGCCGCCAATTGCATCGATCGGCATCTGCTCGAGCATGGCGACGATATCGCCATCATCTGGGAGCCGGATAATCCGAATGACAAGGCCGAGTACATCTCGTACCGGACCCTGCACGAGAAAGTCTGCCGCTGCGCCAATGTGCTGAAGTCGCTGGGCGTCAAGAAGGGCGACCGCGTCACCATCTACCTGCCGATGATCCCGCAGGCGGCCTATGCCATGCTGGCCTGCGCCCGCATCGGCGCGGTTCACTCGGTGGTTTTCGGCGGCTTCTCCCCCGACTCGCTGGCCGGCCGCATCAATGATTGCGACAGCGCCGTGGTGATCACCGCGGATGAAGGCCGTCGCGGTGGCAAGACCGTGCCGCTCAAGGCCAATGTCGACAAGGCGCTGGAAGACTGCCCCGGCGTCTCCAAGGTGCTTGTTGTCCACAATACCGGCGCCGATGTACCGATGAAGGGCAGCCGCGACGTCTGGTGGCATGAGGCTGCCGCCGGTGTGGAGCCGTTCAACGACCCCGAGCCGATGAATGCGGAAGATCCGTTGTTCATCCTCTACACCTCCGGCTCAACCGGCAAGCCCAAGGGCGTGCTGCACACGACGGGGGGCTATCTCACTTATACCTCGCTGACGCACGAACTCAGCTTCGACTACAAGCGCGGCGAGGTGTTCTGGTGCACGGCGGACGTGGGCTGGATCACCGGTCACAGCTACATCGTCTACGGACCGCTGGCCAATGGCGCGACCACGGTGATGTTCGAGGGCATTCCCTCCTGGCCCGATGCCAGCCGCTTTTGGCAGGTGGTCGAACGCCACAAGGTCAATATCTTCCACACCGCGCCGACCGCCATTCGCTCGCTGATGGGCGCCGGCCCCGAATTCGTGGAAAAGCACGACATGCCGTCGCTCCGTCTGCTGGGCACAGTGGGCGAGCCGATCAACCCGGAAGCCTGGCTCTGGTACTATAACAAGGTCGGCAAGGGCCGCTGCGAAGTGGTCGATGCCTGGTGGCAGACCGAAACCGGCGGTCACATGATCGCGCCGTTCCCCGGCGCCATTCCGACCAAGCCCGGTTCGGCCACCAAGCCGTTCTTCGGCATCAAGCCAGCGGTGTTGTCGCCGGAAGGCAAGCTGCAGGAGCAGACCAAGGCCGAGGGCGTTCTGGTCATCGAGGATAGCTGGCCCAGCCAGGCGCGCACCATCTGGGGCGACCATGGCCGGTTCGTCTCGACCTATTTCGAGACCTATAAGGGCAATTACTTTACCGGTGACGGCTGCCGCCGCGACGAGGACGGTTACTACTGGATCACCGGCCGCGTCGACGACGTGCTCAACGTTTCGGGGCACCGTCTCGGCACCGCCGAAGTGGAGAGCGCCCTGGTGGCGCATCCCAAGGTCTCCGAGGCCGCAGTTGTCGGCTTCCCGCACGACATCAAGGGGCAGGGCATCTATTGCTATGTCACGCTGATGGCCGGGGAAAGCTATGACGACGCCTTGCGCGGGGAATTGCGCAACTGGGTGCGCAAGGAAATCGGTCCCATCGCCTCGCCGGATTTCATCCAGTGGGCACCGGGCCTGCCCAAGACGCGTTCGGGCAAGATCATGCGCCGCATTCTGCGCAAGGTGGCCGAGAACGATTTTGGCGCCCTGGGTGACACCTCGACCCTGGCCGATCCGGCCGTAGTCGACGATCTGATCGCCAATCGGCAGAATCGTCCCGCCTGATGGTGCGGAACACATGAAAAAAACGGGCGGTGGCTGAAAAGCTGCCGCCCGTTCAGTTTGATGGCGGACCGTTCGGAAGGTTGAAATCCGCGGTGACCGGCCATCTGACCATCATTATGGCTGCCGTAGTGCAGCCCGCATCCCCCATATGGGGGGAATCATTGTCTCGCCTTGATTTGCCGGTCATGGTGCGGGCCACGATTTATTGCGGAACTTTTGCCTTGCTGCGCATCCTTGCCCTGACTGGCCTTCTGGCCCTTTCCTCTCCCGCCATGGCCGCCACGCTCGAAGAGATGGCCGGCCAGATGATCGTCGTCGGCTTCGAGGGCAGCAGTGCTACCGATCCAAGCGTCGAGGCCATGGCCAAGGAAATCGCCGAGGGCAGGCTGGGCGGCGTCATGTATCTGAAAAAGAACGTCAAAAGTCTTGGCGCCGTGCGGGCCATGAACGAAGCGTTCCGCGCCGCATCGCCTGAGCTCCCGCCCTTCATCACCCTCGATCAGGAAGGTGGCGCGGTCGAACGTCTGACCAAGGATGTCGGCTTCCGCGAAATCCCCAATGCCGCAACCATCGCCAGAAACAATCGACCTGATGAGGCCGAGGCGATCTATGCCCAGATGGCGTCCGGCATCGCCGACCTTGGCTTCACCGTCAATTTCGGGCCGGTCGCCGATCTCAACACCAATCCCAACAATCTTGTGATCGCCAAATATGGCCGGGCTTTTTCCGACGATCCGCAAACCGTGATCGCCTATGACGAGGCCTTCATCACAGCCCACCATGCCGCTGGACTGATCACCGCGCTCAAGCATTTCCCCGGTCATGGTTCGTCCACCGCCGACAGCCATGAAGGCTTTGTCGATATCACCAAGACCTGGCAGGCCGACGAACTCGAGCCCTATCGCGTGCTGATCTCGGAAAAGCTGGCCGACATGGTGATGGTCGGCCACCTCTATCACGCCGACTATGCCAATGGTGACGGTGAAACCCCGTCCTCATTGTCGTCGCGCTGGATCGATGGCGTGCTGCGCACCGATCTGGGCTTCGATGGCGTCGTGATCAGCGACGATCTGGAAATGGGCGCCATTCGCGAGCATTTTACGCTCGAGGAAACCGTGACCAAGGCGGTGCGCGCTGGCATGGACATTCTGCTTTTCTCCAATACCGCCAAGTATCGCCCCGGCCTTTCGGGTGAAATCCTCGCCATCCTCCTGGCTGAAGCCGAGGCAGACCCGGCCTTTGCCGCCCGCATTGAAGAGAGCTACAACCGCATCGTGGCGCTGAAACAGCGGATCGAGTAAGCCGCTTTGTCGCGCAGGCATCGCCATTTTCCCCGGCCTTTCGCTGGCCCGAGTGTTTTCTCTGCCATCGCGGGGCGTTAAGGTGCCGTCCGGTCAGCAGAGGGCGAATGCAGAATGGCGGAAGATCGTGGGGTCCGGCGGGTTCGGGCGCTCTTCATTTCCGACGTGCATCTGGGGATGAAGCCCATCCGCGTTGGGCAACTCATCGAGTTCCTGCGCGCCCACGATGCCGACACCATCTATCTGGTCGGCGATATTCTCGACGGCTGGCGGCTGGCCAAGGCCTGGCACTGGCCGGTCGAGTACAATGTCCTGGTGCAGTTGCTGCTCGACAAGGCCAATGCCGGGACGCGCATCGTCTATCTGCCGGGCAATCACGACGAGTTCCTGCGCGAATATCTCGGCACCTATTTCGGCGAGATCGAGATCATCGATCGCACCATTCACACCTCGGCCACGGGCCGTACCTATCTGGTCATCCACGGCGACCAGTTCGACGTGGTGGTGATGAATGCCAAGTGGCTCGCTCATGTCGGTGACTGGGCCTACAACGCCGCTTTGCGCGTCAATATCGCCATCAACTGGGTGCGTCGCCGCCTTGGCCTGCAATATTGGTCGCTCAGCGCCTGGGCCAAGCAGAAGGTCAAGAATGCCGTTTCCGTCATCGGCCGCTTTGAGGAAGCGCTGGTGCACGAGGCCAAGGAATCCGGTGTCGACGGTGTGATCTGCGGCCACATCCATTTCGCCGATATCCACGACCGGCTGGGCATTGAATATATCAATACCGGCGACTGGGTGGAGAGCTGCACGGCCATTGTCGAAACCCGTGACGGTGTCTTCGAGCTGATCAAATGGACCGAAATGGTCACTGGCGAATCGCGCCGCTTTCGGACGCGCAAAGGCGCCGAGCAGTAAGCTGGAATTGGCCGGAGATTTGTCCTTGCCTTTGCCGCACTTCCGAGTCACCTAGCGTGCCGGGCGCGTTTCGTGCGCCCGGAGTTCTTTTTCCATGCCATCGCTCCTCTCGCGCTTGGATAGCCCCGAGCTGCGCGCATCCATTTATCAGTTCACCGTCTACATTCCCGGCGGTGTGGCCTCGGTCTTTCTGGGCATCTGGCTCAGCGAACATGGCATTCCCGCCGACCAGATCGGCATCATCAATGCGCTGCCGACCTTTTGTCTCTTGTTGCTCAACATCCTTGTGGGGCGCATTGCGGATAAGGCCGACGATTGGCGCACGGCGCTGATCTATATTTCCCTGGCCTCGGCCCTGGCGCCGCTGCCGCTCTATTTCGTCTCGGAATTCTGGGGCATCCTGCTGATCTGGGCGCTGTGTGCGACCACCAATGGCCTCGTCGCCCCGGTCATCGACGCCGCGACCGTGCGAATGACGCGCCGGAACGGCAGCGACTTCGGCACCATCCGCGCCTGGGCCACGGTGGGCTATGTGTTCGCCGCGGGCGGATTGGGCCTCTTGCTCAACATGCTGGGCTCGGCTGCCTTCGTCACTCTTTACGTTGCGACAGTGTTTGTGCGCGCCGGCCTCGCCTATCTCTTGCCGCGTTTCCGGGCCCCGGCGCCCAAGGTGACACTGGCGAGCGTGGCGCCGGAAAAGGCGATACCCGCCAGCCGCTTGCGCGATTCACTGCAACTGTGGTTCGTGCTGCCGCTGCTCGCCTTCGCACTGGTCAATTCCAGCAATGCCATTATCGGCAGCTTTGGCGCGCTGCTTTGGCACGAAAACGGCATTTCCAGCTATTATCTGGGGCCGCTGCTCGGCATTGCCGCGGTGGGCGAGGCTATCCTCATGTTCGCCTGGCGGCGCTTCGGGGGGCGGGTGACGGCGCGTAACATGATCCTGGCAGCGGCTATCGCCGGGCTGGTGCGCTTCACCATCATGGCCTTCAATCCGCCGGTGGAAGTGCTGTTCTTCACCCAGCTGCTGCACGCCTTCAGCTTCGGCATGGGCTATTTCGGGGTGGTGCATTTCATCGCCAACTGGACCAATGAGGCCAATGCCGCCGAGGCCCAGGGCTTTGCCAATATGCTCAATATGGGCGCCGCCATGGCCGCCCTGATCGGCTTCGGCTTCCTGGTCGAGCTCTTCGGCTCGCACGCCTTCTTCTATTCCACTGTCACCTCTCTCCTCGCCATCGGCTGCGTGCTGCTATCGTTGAAGCTGAGGCCGCCAAAGGCACTGGTGGGGTAGGCGGGCGCATCACGCAGCTCCCTTTTGTGATTGCTGCTGCCCGCCCAAATAGTGAAAGGCCGTCCCGCGGATCTGCCGGGACGGTATTCACTTAACGGCCCATGATCACAGGCCGCAGGGAATCGGGCTGGAAGAACTGCATGTTCACCGAGCCGTCGGGCTGACGCACAAAGGCGCGGATCAGACCCGACCAGCTTTCGACCGCGTCGGCCTCAATGCCCTTTTCGTGCAGCGCACTGATCACGCGATCCCGGTCGAACTGGGATTTGAATTCGGCGGCCTGCGCCGTCGCAGCCAGACCCGACAGGCCCACCAACGCGGCCATCCCAACAATGATAATCCGTTTCATCATTTTTCGCTCCTTAGAGTTGGCGCGCATCGTCGGGTTGGTCTGTCCTGGGGCAAGACTCTGGTTCCCGGTGATGCGCAGTGTCCTCTTGAGCGTCGACGGTGGAGGTTGCGCGGAGGTTTTGTTGAGGTTTGGTCCAGCTAGATCATTTCAAACTGAAGAGGACTCTGGGCGCTTTCGCCTCCCTCCCCCTTGAGGGGAGGGATTGAGGGAGGGGGTCCATCAGTGGATCGCCAGACGACATCCACCCCGGCCCTCCCTCAAGGGCAGGGTTATCGCATATGGCGAATTGGCACCGGGCTCCCAGCCCCCCACCCCAGCCCTCCCCGCAAGGGGGAGGGAGTTCGGGCTGCGTGTTTGGCAATATCTCACCTGGCACTCGATGCGGCTCCTCCCCCTTGACGGGGGAGGTTGGGAGGGGGTGTGCAGCACGCTCAAGCCCAAATGCGATAGCCCTCCCTCAAGCGAGAGGGAGCGCAGGAGCCGCATCAACCAGAACGTGAAACGCTCTGAGCTCGCTCAAATCGTCTACTCTTGGGATGGCCGTTGCCCTAACGAAAAAGGCCCCGGATTGCTCCGGGGCCTTTTTGATGTTGGTCTATCGCTCTCTTAGCTGAGGCGGCCGCTTGCATGGGCGAGGGTGGTGTAGACCTTGCCGCGGTCGGAGAGCAGGTATTCGCGGGTTTCGGCGGCGGGGCGCGGGCCGGCGGCGGCGCGCTTCAGCAACTGTTCGAATTCGCTCATATAGGCCTGGGCAGTGCGGGCGAAGTCGGCATCGCGCTGGATGCGCTTGCGCACTTCGTCATAGGTTCCCTGGCCGGTCAGCGTGTAGATGCGGCGCGAGAACACGTTGGACTCGCCCGCCTGGTAGCGGCTCCAGGCGTCGGACAGGGCCGCGTCGTCGATGGCGCGGGCGATTTCCTCGGTCAGGCCGGAAAGGCTCTGCGGCGCCTGGCCACCGGCCTGCTGGGCCGAAGCATTGCGCAGCACGTCGCGCAGCCACCCACCTTCACCGGCATCGGCCTCCGGACGCGCGGTGGCGGCCGGCTGAGCCTGTGCTGCAGGGGAGGGGACCTGGGTCCGCTGTGGTTGCGGCTGGGCCTGCAGCGCAGCCTCGGCCACCGGGGCAGCGGTGGTGCGGATCGGGTCTGCCAGAACCGGACGGCTCGGCGCCGGCTCCTGGCGATAGGCGGTTTCGACCGGCTGCTGGCGCTGCGGTTGCGGCTGGTAGGCCTGAGGCTCCGGCTGGCGGGGTTCAGGCTGGCGCGGTTCCTGCTGGCGAGCAGCACGCTGCGGCGCGCGGCGGTCGGTCAGGTCGTGGCTGGCCGGCTGGTTGCGCACGATAGCGTTGAGCTCGCTCAGGGCCTCGATCTGCTCGGCCACGACGCGGCGCATGGCGGCGGCGCTGGCACGGGTTTCTTCCGGCAGTTCGTTGACGCCGCGAGCCAGTTCGGCGCGGGTGGCTTCGAGTTCGCTGCCCACTTCGCGGGCCGTGTCGCGCATGGCGCGGGCGGTTTCAGCGAAGCGTTGAGTGGCTTCTTCGATCGCGCGCTGCATATCGCCGACCATGCGCTGCTGGGCTTCCTGCAGGGCCATGTTGGCGCGCTGGCCTTCCGAGCCGGCGGCCTGATGGAAGGCGCTGAGCCGCTCGGTGACGTCGCCAGTCGTCTGGTCGAGCGTCTGGCGGAACTGGCCGGTGGACTCGTCGATGGCGCGACGCAGCTGCCCGGTATTGGAGGCAATGGCGCTGCGCACCGAATTGGTCGAGTCCGAAATGGTGTCGGCCAGGGTGCTGGTGGTGGTGGTGAGCACGTCGGTGACGCTGCCTGCCGTGGAGGCCAGCACATCGCTGACGCGACCGGCATTGTCTTCGAGCGCTGCATTGACCTGGCCGACCTGGTCGGACAGAGCGGAACGCACGGCGCTCGAGGTCTGGTTGAGGGCGGCAGCGGCAGCCTCGGCGGCGCGCTGGACGGCATTGTCCACCTGCGCCGCATTGCCGTGCAGGGCGCTCGTGAAGCGTTCATTGGTCGAGTAGAGCGCGGCATTGACGCTGTCGCTGGTCGACTTGAGGGCCTCGTTGACTTCGCCAGTCGTGGATTCCAGCGCCTGGGTGATGGTGCTGGTGGTGAGGCTGAGCTGGTCGGTAACGCTGTGGGTGGTGGCCTGCAGCGCTTCGTCCATGGCACGACGTGCCGAGATCAGGCGGCGTTCGGTATCGTTGACCGTATCGGCGATCGACTGGGCGAACATGCGCATGCGGCCATCGATATCGTCGGCGCGGGTGGCAAAGCTCTGTGCCAGTGCATCCATGGCGCCACGGCGTTCTTCGAGGGTCTCCAGCGCCGTGCTGCTGGTGTTCTCCAGCGAGCGCGAGGCGGCGGCGATGCCGTTCGCCTCGGCGTCGAGACGACCAAGAATACCACCGAATTCGTCGACCATGGCCCGGATGGTGTGCTGCAGGGCACCCACATGCTGGGTGACCATTTCGCCCGCTTGCTCGGTCTGGCCCATGGCTTCGCGCATGGTGTTCGAGTAGTTGGCGGTCTGCTGGGCGACGCTGGTTTCGAGGCTGGCGAGGTTCGCCGTCGAGGCGTCGAGCACACGCTGCAGCAACAGGTTGGAATCGTTGAGCTTGTTGAGGGCCGAGGTCACGTCGCTGAGGATGCGGCTGGTCGATGCCGACATGATGGCCTCGGCGCCTCGGGCATTGTCGGCCAGCGCGTCGCGCAGCAGATTGCCATGGCCGCTAAGGGCCTGCTGCAGCTGTTCGGAGCGGCTGGAGACCAGATCGGCGAACTGGCTGGTATGCTCTTCCACCGAGCGGTTGATTTCGCTGAGGCGGCTCTCGATCGCATCCACCGCACCCACGCCCTTTACCGACACGATCTGGTCGATATTGGTCGCGGCCTGGCGGATCTGGTCGAGCGCGCCGCGCACGGCGCTGTCCATGCGGTTGGCTGTGGTCTCGACGTCCTGGGAAATCGCATGTGTGGCCGCTGTGATGCGGGTGGCGATGGTTTCCTCGATGCGGTCGGCACCGGCCTCGAGATCGGCCATGGACTGAGTGATCGAGGTGCTGATCGAGGCGTTGAGTGAGGCCAGGCGCTCGGCCGTGATGTCGGCGCGGGCAGTGATGGCCTCGGGCAGAGTGCCGAGGCGCTGATCGACCATGTCGACAATCGCCTTGCGGGCGGTGCTGACACCGGTTTCGATCCGCTCGGCAGCCTGGCGGGCGCTTTCGCCCACGCTCTGGCTGGCAGCTTCGATGCGGGCGGTCACGCCGCGCTCGGCATCGGAAATACGCGAGATGGCGTTGTCGAGGCCTTCGCCCAGCGAATTGTTGACCTCGGCGACCCGGCTCGACACGGCGGTCGACATCTCGCCAAGGCGCAGCGACATGGTCTCGGTGACATTACGCAGCGAGCCATCGATGCTTTCGCGGGCGGCAGCGCTGTGCTGGTCGAGCGTGGTTGCCAGTTCGGCCGTGTGCAGGCCGATGGTTTCGCCGATGGAGCTGGTATGGTTGGCCAGCGTGTCGGACAGCGCCTGGGTGCGGTTGCCCAGAGCTTCGGACAGGAGCTGGGTGCGGGTGGTCACAGCGCTGGCCAGCTGCTGAGTGCCGCCCTCGAGCGCGCCCGAAATCTGCTGCACGCCGGCCTCGATATGCGAGACCATTGCGCCGGTGCGTTCGTCGATCTGCCCGGTAAGCGCTGCGGCACGCGATTCCAGTTCCAGCGACATGGCGTTGGTGCGCATGTCGATCTGGCTGGTCAGGCTTTCGGCATGGGTGTCCAGAGCCTGCGATAGGCTGCCGATGCGCTCGTCCACGCGGCCCGTAAAGGCCTCGGCACGGCTGTCGAGCGCCTCGGTCAGAGCGGCGCTCTTGGCGTCGATCTGGCCGCCGAGCATGGCTGAGCGCGCATCGATGGTTGAGGCCATCTGCTGGGTGCGTTCGGCGAGGCGGCTGGTGAGCGTCTCGGTGCGCGCGTCGAGTTCGGAATTGAGCTGCTGGGTGCGCTCGTCGAGGCGGATGCTCAGGGCCTCGGTACGGCTGTCCAGTTCCGACGAGATAACGTCGGTGCGTTCGGTCAGCGTGTCGGCAAGGCGCTGGGTACGGCCGGCAATGGCCTGGTCGAACGCCTGGGTGCTGCTGGTGAGGGTCTGGCCCAGTTCCTGGGAATGGGCGCGGATGGTTTCCGACAAAGTGCTGGAGTGTTCGGAAAGCGTTGCCTCGAGCGCGGCGGAGCGGCCGACCAGGGTCTGCTCGAGCTCGCCGGTGCGGGTGGCCAGGGTTTCGGAGACGGCGCGGGTCTTGGCTGACAACACGTCGCTGAGTTCGCGGGTGCGCTCGGCGACGACATCGTTGAAGCGGCCCGATTCCTGATCGAGCGCCATTTCCAGCACATTGGCGCGGGTGGCGAAGCTGGCGCCATGGGCTTCGAGGCGGGAGATCAGCTCTTCGCCCTTATCGCCGATGACATTGTCGAGCGCATGCAGGCGCTGGTCGAGCACGCCCGCGATTTCGGTCAGGCGGGCATCGAACACGCCCAGCGAATCCTGGCCGGCGGTGGAGAGGGTCAGACGGGCGCGTTCGGACGTGTCTTCCACCGCGCCATTGATTTCCAGCAGGGCGGTCTGCAGGCGACTGTCCAGGGCATTGAGCTGGATGGACATCGACTCATCGACCTGCCGGGTCATGGTTGCCAGCAGCAGTTCGGCTTCGCGCGAGCGGCCGCTGATATCGCCAGCGATCTGGGCACCAATGGCCTGCAGGGCGTCGCCCACTTCCAGGCCGCGTTCGCGCAGGCGCTCGATCAGATCGCCGCCGCCCTGGCCGAGCAGATTGGCCAGCGCTGCAGTGCGTTCTTCGAATGCGGTGCTGAAGGTGGTGGTGCCGGCTTCCAGCGTCCCCGAGATCGAGGAGGCACGGCTGTCGATAGCCTTGGCCAGCGCGGCAATGCGGGTTTCGAGGATTTCGGTGAAATTGCCGGAACGATCGTCGAGGAGTTCGGACAGCGATGCGGTCTTGCCCTCGAGCAGACCGGTAAGGGCGGCGTTGTTCTCGTCCAGAAGCCCCGAAAGCGAGGTGGTGCGGCCATCGAGCAGGGCCGTGAGCGCCGAAATCTGCTGTTCGAGCAGACCGGCGAGCGAGGTGGTGCGATCCTCGAGCGTGCCGGTCAGCGTGTCGGTCTTCAGCGACAGGGTTTCGGTGAAGCGGGCGGCATTGCTGTCCAGCGCCTGGGTCAGGATGTTCATGCGCGTATCGAGCGACGACGACAGCTCGAGCGTGCGGTTTTCCAGATTGCGCGACATGGCCGCGGTCTGGTCGTCGAAGGTCAGCGACAAGCGGCCGGCGCTGTCATCGAGCGCCGAGATGAAGTCGGTGGTACGATTGTCCATCAACTGGACGAAATTTTCGGCGCGATCACCGAAGGCATTGGTCAGCGTGCTGCCCGCAGTCTCCAGCGCCTGGGTCAGGTTGCCGCCGCTCTCCACGATGGTGCCGGCAATGCGCTGGCTGATCATGTCGAGGTCGAAGACCAGCCCGGTATGGCTCTCGGTAATGGCTTCGCGCACGCGCTCGGTATTGGTGAGCACGCTTTCGCGCTGGCTGGCCAGTTCGGCGATCAGCGCGCGCATGCGAGATTCATTGTCCGAATAGGTGCGTTCGAGCGCGGTGACCTCGTTGTGGATCATCACTTCCAGTTCGCCGGCACGCGACAGGGCGCGTTCGAGGCCATCGCCCAAGGCGTTGACTTCGCGGCGCACGGCCTGGCCCACCGAGGCAACCTTATCGGCGGCGGTGACTTCGGGCTCGGCCAGGCGCATGGCGGCCTGGGTGATGGAGGAGGCGGCGTTGCGCAGGTCCTGGGCGCGGCGGATCAGCGTGGCGACGGCGAAGAAGCCGAGCACCGGCAGCACCATAATGGCGAGCAGGGTGATGAATTCGATCGTGCCGACGAACTGGCCGAAATTGCCCATCTGTGGGCCAAAGCGCAGCCAGGCGACGGTACCCGAGGCGGCGAGCCAGATGATGGAGAGGCCCAATGCCAGCCAGGTCGGAGCGGACGAAGACCTGCTCTGCAGCGCGTAAAGTACCTTGGAGGTGGCGATGCGGTCATCATTGGCGACGGCGCCAGCCTGCTGGGCAATCTTGTCGGCTGCCTTGAGGCGCTCCGAGCGGGCCGTGTCGGCGGGCTTTTTCGGCTTTTCGGGGGGCGTACTGGAGTCGAGGTTGAAAACCGATTCCTTGAGTGCGTCCTCGACGGCCGAAAATGCCAGCGCGGCAGGATCGTTCTGGGGTGTCGGATTCTTCGCCATACTCTTTACAACTTTCGCGTCGGCACTGCAGCTACACGGCGGACTTCGGAAGTTGTGATGACACGCCAGCCCTTTCCGGGCCGGTGGTCAAACCGGAACAATTCGATGCAATTGCCCCACATCATCCCCAACCGTCGCCGCCGCGCGCTGGTTCAAAGCCCATTCATACATTCAATTTTATGCAAACCGAATGCTTTCTTACCCAAAGGTTAATTTTTGGGTGGGAAACGTTAACGAATTGAGGGACAAACAAAGGCGAAGATGTGGCTTAATCACCTGTTCACGCCGCTCTTCTAGGCTATCCACAGCGGAGATTGCCCTTTGGCATGTGTCCTCCGGTTGAGTTGAGTGGAGTAGCCGGAATGGCCCAGCCAGCAATCGTCGAAACCGTCGTCGCAGACCTGCCGCGCCGGTCGCAGCGTCCCATCGATCTCGTCCATCTCGCCAAGCAGTGCCTGGGTGACGAAAATCTGGAGCTCGAGATCCTGCGTCTGTTCGACAAGACGCTCGCCACCTATTTCGGTCGCCTCAAGCTCGCGACCAGTTTTGACGAGCTCAGCACCAATCTTCACGCCATCAAGGGCGCCTCGGCCGGGGTCGGGGCGACCGGCGTCGCCGAACTGGCCAAGGCGATGGAAGACGAATTGCGAGCCACCCGTCCCATTTCCCCTGAACGCATCGACGACCTCGGTGTCGCTGTCGAGGAAGTCCACGACTTCATCGCCCGCATGCTGGCTGGAACGCCTGCCTGACAGCGATCGCTTCCGGTAGGTTTATGGTGCCAATGCGGCCGCGAATTGCGGTACCAACTGGTCGACGGCATAGGGGATCGACACCACTGACGCTGCCGAAAAGGCCAGGTCACCGAGAAGAATGAAGCGACCTTGCTTCACCGAGGTCAGCGTATCCAGCGTAGGTGTCTCTGCGAGCAGCGCGTCAAAGCTGCGGCCATAGGGGAAAGCCACCACGATATCGGCGTCGTAGTCCGGCAGCAGTTCGGCGGATATGGTTATATTGGCCTCGCCCTCCGGTACCTGCGCCGTGGCGGCGATCGGTGAGAAGCCGAGGGCGTAAATCGTCTGGTTGACTATGTGGTACTCGCCGTAGCTCCAGATGCCGCCGGGGAAGATGTCGAGATAGTTTGCGGTCTTTCCCGAAAATTCCGGGTGAGCTGCTTTCTGCTCTGCCAGGTGCTTTTCGAGCGTGTTCAGCAGCGCCAGACCATCATCGCGCCGTCCGAGCGCTGCAGCGATGGTCAACGTCGTCTGTTCGGTCGTGGCCGACCATGGCGCCGCTCCATGGGGCAGATAGACCGTTGGCGCGATCTGGCTCAGGAATGCGTATTCGTCCTCGTCGCCACCCGAATGGGTAAAGACGATCAGATCGGGCCTAGCTGCGGCGATGGCTTCGTAATCCAGCTCTCGCCCCGTCCAGACGATAGGCTCGCTGGTCAACAGTTTCTCCGACCATGGCCCGACGCCAGCTTCGAAGCCGAAATTGCTGCGAATGGCGACCGGCTGCACGCCGAGCGCCAGAAGGGTATCGGCATCCCGATCGATGAGGGCGATGACGCGCTCTGGCGCCGCCTCGATCGTGATCGTTCCCAGCGCATGTTCGACGGTGACGGGAAATGCCCCGTCCTGGCTGTAGCTGGATGCGACCATTGCAAAGCTGCAGGCCAGCACGGCAAACGCGAATCTGATCGACATACGCTACTCTTGAAATAGATGATTATGATTCTCATCTTTAAGTGTGTGCCCAATCAGGTCAAGCGGCCCCGTCTCCGAATTTGACCGCGCCCCGCTCTTTCCCCTATAGAGCGGCCAACATAATGTCGGTTTCCGCCGTGCCTGCATGCATCGGCGTCTCAGCATCCAGCAGTTCCATGTCCCATTCCGCCGCTGCCGAGGTTTCGCCCCGGCCTGTTTCCGAACCGTTCCGCCTCCGTCGTACCTTTGCGATCATCTCGCATCCGGACGCCGGCAAGACCACGTTGACCGAGCGGTTGCTGGCGGCTGCCGGCGCCATCCAGTCGGCGGGTGCAGTGCGTGGCAAGGCCGGGCAGCGCTCCACCCGCTCGGACTGGATGGAGATGGAGCAGCAGCGCGGCATTTCCATCACCTCATCGGTGATGACCTTCGATTATGACGGGCTGACGCTGAACCTGCTCGACACGCCTGGTCACTCGGACTTTTCCGAGGACACCTATCGCACGCTGACCGCCGTCGACGCCGCCATCATGGTCATCGACGCCGCCAAGGGCATCGAGGCGCAGACGCTGAAGCTGTTCGAGGTCTGCCGCCTGCGCGACATTCCGATCATTACCTTCATCAACAAGGTGGACCGCGAGGGCATCGCGCCGCTCGAGTTGATCGACGAAATCCAGGACAAGCTGGCGCTCGATCTCACCCCGGTGCTCTGGCCCATCGGTATGGGCGTCGATTTCGGCGGCTATATCGATCTGCAGGAAGGCCGGGTCGTCAGTCCGCAGGGCAAGGAAATCGCCGAATTCGAGCAGCTCGAAGATTTGCTCGACGTGCCGGCTCTCGCCGACAATCCGGTGTTCATGACCGCGCTCGAGACGCTGGAAATGGCCCAGGCCATGCTGCCCAAATTCGATCTCGACACTTTTCACCAGGGTCATTTGAGCCCGGTGCTGTTCGGCTCGGCGCTCAAGGGCGTATCGGTGGCTGAACTCCTGCGCACACTGGGCGACTGGGGGCCCGAGCCACGGCCGCAGCCGGCGCTGCCGGCCCCGATCGAGCCGGCCGACAAGAAGGTGACCGGCTTCGTGTTCAAGGTGCAGGCGAATATGGACGCCAATCACCGCGACCGCATCGCCTTCGTGCGCCTGTGCTCGGGCAAGTTCGAGCGCGGCATGCGGCTGAAGAATGTGCGCTCGGGCAAGGATATGGCTGTGTCCAACCCCATGTTCTTCTTCGGCAATAATCGTGAACTGGCCGAAGAGGCTGTGGCGGGCGACATTGTCGGCATTCCCAATCATGGCACGCTCTCGGTGGGGGATACGCTGACCGAAGGCGCTAATATCAATGTGACCGGCATTCCGAATTTCGCGCCGGAAATCATCCGCCGTGTGCGGCTGACCGACCACATGAAATCCAAGCAGATGGCCAAGGCGCTGACCGATCTTTCGGAAGAGGGCGTTACCCAGGTTTTCCGCCGCATGGTGGGCGCTGACTGGATTGTGGGCGTGGTGGGGCAGCTTCAGCTTGAAGTGTTGTTGGCCCGCGTCGCCAAGGAATATGGCGTGCCGATCAGCTTCGAGAGCATCGGCTTTGAGGTTGCGCGCTGGGTCGAGAGCGACGACGCCGATGAACTCAAGCGCTTCATCACCGCCCAAAAGATGAACATGGCCGAGGACCGCACCGAAGCGCCGGTCTTTCTGGCGCAGAATGCGTGGTGGGCGGACCGTGCCAAGCAGGATTGGCCGAAAATCCGCTTCCTCACCACCAAGGAACGCCATTGAGCCCGACTGATCGCATCGCTGAATTTGTCGACGCGGTGGCGGCGGCTTTCGCTGATGGGACGCTGCTCAAGCTCAAATGCGGTGGCTACCACGGCCCTGAGCCTGAGCTCAAATCGGTCGAAGCGCGCAAGGTCGCGATCAAGGCCGGCGAGCGGCTGAGCTTCGTCTTCCGCTACAAGACGCGCGATATCACCAAAAATCTCACACTTGATGAGGCGGCGGCTTTTCTCGTCGAGGGCCTCGCCACCAACTGGCGCAGCGCGCGGCTGGAGACGGCGGTGTTCGATCTGCAGTTCGAGCGGCAGGGCGACAAGCTGCGCCTCAAGCGCACCGAGGTGGCCGGCCGAGACGCGCCTCCGGTCGATCACGACCGCGCCAAGAACCGCCCGCTTGCTGCCACCAACAAGCCCTGGCTGCATGCGCTGGGCCTGACCGGCAAGGACGGCGCCGTCCGCAATGACGCGCAGGATAAGTTCCGCCAGATCAACAAGATGGTCGAAATCTTTGCGCCCCTGATTCAGGCCCTTCACGCAGAGAATCCGCGCATTCTCGATATGGGCGCTGGTAAGGGCTATCTCGATTTTGCGCTTTACGACTATCTCTCAAGCCTCGGCCAGAGCACCGAAATCATCGGCGTCGAGTTGCGGGACAAGCTGGTGGCGGACGGCAATGCCAATGCTGCCGCCTCGGGCTTTTCCGGCCTTCGTTTCGAGAATGGCTCCATCCTCGATTACGACGCCAGCGGCGCCGATGCGGTGATCGCGCTCCATGCCTGCGATACTGCCACCGACGACGCCATCTATCAGGGCATCAAGGCCGGTGCGCGGCTGATCGCCGTCGCCCCCTGCTGCCACAAGCAGATCCGCCGGCAAATGGAAGCGGGCTCGCCGGATGAGAAGCTCGACTTCCTGCTGCGCCACGGCACCTTCATGGAAAAGCAGGCCGAGATGGTGACCGATGGCTTGCGAGCCCTGATCCTCGAGGCCAATGGCTATCGCACCAAGGTGTTCGAGTTCGTGTCCGACGCCCACACACCCAAGAACAATCTGATCGTCGCGCAAAAGGGCGGCGGAGGGTCGCGGCAGGGAGCGCTTGACCGGATCGCCGCAGTGAAGACACTGTTCGGTATCGAAAAGCATTATCTGGAAGGTCTGCTGGATAGCGGACCGCAGGACTAGGCCCTCCCAATGACCAAGATTACCTATGTCACCTCGCAGGGTGAGCGCATCGAAACCGAAGGCGAGAACGGCTCGACCGTGATGGAGACGGCGATCATGAACGCCGTGCCCGGGATCGTGGCCGAATGTGGTGGTGCCTGCACCTGCGCCACCTGCCACGTCTATGTCGACGATGCCTGGCGCGAGACCGTCGGCGGCCCGTCGATGATGGAAGAAGACATGCTCGATTTCGCCTTCGACGTACGCGACAACAGCCGCCTCTCCTGCCAGATCAAGGTGCGCCAGGAGCTCGACGGCCTCGTGGTACACGTGCCGACCCGCCAGGGTTAGTCGCAGCGCCTGTGCAGGAACGGCCAGTCCCAGTCGGCCTTGCCCGTCGCACTGACCTCGTAGCGATAAAAGCTGTCGGCATCGAGCCAGACGATGACGGAGCTCAGCCCCGTCGTCACCGGCAGCCAGTTGGTTCGTCCGGCGAAGGCTTTTAGCGTCAGGCGCACCGGTGGCTCGATATCGGTCTTGCGGCTGAGTGCAATCCCTTCCGGACCGTCCAGCGCAATGTCCAGCGGGTCATCGCAGCCAACCAGCGTGCTGGTCGCTATCGTAGTCTCGTCATCGGGAAAGCCGACGGACCATTGGCCGATAAAGGGTGCCGCCACGCCATTCGGCACCGCCGGATTGCCCTCGCGCGGAAAATCTCCGGCGAATGCGATCGGCGAAATGAGGGCGAGGATGGTTGCGCAAAGCGCGGCGTGCAATCTGGACATGGGCCCAGTCTAGGGGCCAGTGCGTTTCATGCACCCCCCGAACCGGGGCGCTGCCGACATGCGCAACAACCAGACTGGCGGGGGTAAATTTTCCGTCGGCGCAGGTGAAATGGATTCTTTTGGCGGCAGCGCCCGGCAGTCCGATTGCCCATTCTACTGGGCAGCATTTGCAGGAAATATAAAAGCTATTGAATTTCAAGGCCTTGCTGGCATTCGCCAGTTCGGATTACTTTCCGCCATCTCGCGTACAGGAAGAAGATGGCACTCCTCAACACATTCCCGTTGAGTTTCAAGGTAAAGGGCAAGCGCATCATCATCGTCGGTGGAGACGATGAGGCCCTCAACAAGGTCCGGTTGGTTTCTAAGACTACTGGTTCGATAGAGATTTACGCAAGCCATATCGAAGCCGACTTTTCTTCCTTCCCGGCTACCGTTCACAACCGCGCCGTTACGGCAGGGGACATTGCCGGTGCGGCGCTGGTCTTCGTAGCCGAGGAAAGCCCTGCCGCGGAGATCGCCAAGCTCGAGGCGCGACGGCTCGGCATTCCGCTCAATGTGGTCGACGTGCCGGCCGAATGCGACTTCTACACCCCCTCCATTGTCGACCGCGCGCCTCTGACCGTCGCGATCTCAACCGAGGGCGATGCGCCGGTGCTGGCGCGGCTGGTGCGGGCGCAGATCGAGGCGCTGCTGGCGCCCGGGATCGGCAAAATTGCCGCTCTCGCCGGTGGGTTACGCCACAAGGTTGAGAGCTTGATTCACGATGGCGCTGCACGGCGGCGCTTCTATGAGGACCTCGTCACAAGGCCGGGTGTGGATGCTGAGGCACTGCTGGCCCAACACGCCGAAACTGGCGCGGGGCAGGGCGTGGTCTGGCTGATCGGCGCCGGTCCCGGTGCCGAAGACCTGCTGACATTGCGCGCCCAGCGGCTGCTGCAACAGGCCGATGTTATCGTGCATGACCAGCTGGTGCCCGCCGCCGTCGTCGAAATGGGCCGTCGCGATGCCGAGCAGATCTGCGTCGGCAAGGCGCGCGGCCATCACTCCTTCAGCCAGGCGCAGATCAATACGCTGATCGTGCGGCTGGCGGGCGAGGGCAAGAAGGTCGCTCGGCTCAAATCCGGCGATCCCATGGTCTTCGGGCGCGCCGGCGAGGAGATCGAAGCGCTGCGCAAGGCTGGGTTCGCCTATGAGATCGTCCCTGGTGTCAGCGCCGCACTGGCCGCTGCCGCCGACACCGCCACGCCGGTGACCTTGCGAAAAGTGTCGAGCGGCTTCGTCATGGCCACCGCCCATGGCGCCGACGACAGTGACCTCGCCCATTGGGCCGCTCTGGCCCAGTCGGGGCTGACGCTGGCGCTCTATATGGGCAAGGCCATTGCCGCAGACACCGCCGGGCGTCTCCTCGCCCAGGGCGCTCCCGCCGACCTGCCGATCGGCATTGTCGTCAATGCGGGCCGTCCGAGCAGCACCTCCTATGCAGGCACGTTGGGCGGTCTCGCCGCCGGTGCCGTCGATTTCATCGATGGCCCTGCCGTCATTCTCGTTGGCCGTGCTGTCGCCCATGGCGACTGGGCCCATGCCGCTTCGGCGGCCGCCATTTCTTTCAAGGTAGCCTGATCCATGGAAATCCTCACCGGCAATGAACTGATCTCGGGCGCCACCGTCTATCTCGACGGCACCGGCACCTGGGTCGAGGATCTCCAGGCAGCTCGATTGTTCTCCAAGGACGAGACGGCCGAGCGCGACGCTGCACTGGCCGCCACCAAGGCCGGCGGCAGGGTGATCAGTCTTGAAATCGAAGAAGTAAGTCAGGAGGGCGGGCAAATCGTGCCCAAGCGCCTGCGCGAACGCATCCGGGCGGCGGGCCCCACCGCTCCCCTAACTCTTCATGGGCAGGCGTATGATCGCCAGCACTTAGGTGACGACGGGCATGTATCGATATGACGAATTCGACGCCGCTTTCGTAGCGGGTCGCACGGCGCAGTTTGCCGACCAGGTGAAGCGCCGCCTTTCGGGCGAATTGACTGAGGACCAGTTCCGGCCGCTGCGGCTGATGAACGGGCTCTATTTGCAATTGCACGCCTATATGCTGCGCATCGCCGTGCCCTATGGCACGATGAACAGCCGGCAGATGCGCAAGCTCGCCCATATCGCCCGCACCTATGATCGCGGCTATGGCCACTTCACCACCCGGCAGAACATCCAGTTCAACTGGCCAAAGCTCAAGGACATTCCGGTGATCCTCGAGGAGTTGGCCTCCGTCGAAATGCACGCCATCCAGACCTCGGGCAATTGCATCCGCAATGTCACGACCGACCAGTTTGCGGGCGCTGCCGCTGACGAGATCATCGATCCGCGCCCCATTGCCGAAATCCTGCGGCAATGGTCGAGCCTCCACCCCGAATTTTCCTACCTGCCGCGCAAGTTCAAGATCGCCATCACCGGGTCGCCCAATGACCGCGCTGCCATTCGTTTCCACGACATCGGCTTGCAGGCCGCAGTGAATGGTGCGGGTGAGGTTGGCTGGGAAGTCTGGGTCGGCGGTGGTCTTGGCCGTACGCCGATGATTGCCAAGCTGATCAACAGCTTCGTGCCCAACGAGCACCTCTTGGCTTATCTCGAATCCATTATGCGCGTTTACAACCGCTATGGCCGCCGCGACAACAAGTACAAGGCGCGCATCAAGATTCTCGTCCACGAAGAGGGGCTTGAGAGCATCAAGGGCCAGGTGGAAGCCGAGTTCGCAGAAGTGCGCGGCGGTGTGCTCACCCTACCGCAGGAAGAACTCGACCGCATCACCGCCTATTTCGCGCCGCCCGATTTTGCCGACCGTTCCGGCGACAAGATCGATATCGCCTATCAGTCAATCATCGACCCGGCCTATGGCCGCTGGCTCGACAACAACCTCTTCCCGCACAAGCAGACCGGTTACGCAGCGATTACCATTTCGCTGAAGCCGGTCGGCGGTGCGCCGGGCGACGCGACGGATACGCAGATCGATGTCGTCGCCGATCTTGCCGAGCGCTATTCCTATGACGAGTTGCGCGTAACGCATGAGCAGAACCTGGTCCTGCCGCATGTGGCTGTCGCTGATCTGCGCGCCGTCTACCACCTGCTGGTCGCCAACGGCCTCGCCGAGGGTAACAACAACCAGATCACCGACATGATCTGCTGCCCCGGTCTCGACTTCTGTGCCCTGGCCAATGCCCGTTCCATTCCGATTGCTCAGGAAATCTCCAAGAAATTCGCCGCTCCCGAGCGCCAGAAGGATATCGGCGATCTCAAGATCAAGATTTCCGGCTGCATCAACGCCTGCGGGCACCACCATGTGGGCCATATCGGCATTCTGGGCGTCGAGAAGAAGGGTGGCGAGCTCTATCAGATCACCCTGGGCGGCGACGCGACCGAGCAGGCTGCCGTGGGCAAGATCATCGGCCCGGGCTTCGAGGCCGACGCCGTTCCCGGCGCCATCGAAAAGCTGGTCGATTTCTACATCGCCAACCGCACCAGCGCCGAAGAACCCTTCCTCGCCGCCTATCGCCGACTGGGCGAGGCGCCGTTCAAGGAGGCGTTGTATGGGGATGCTTAGTTTTGATCGCGGAGGCTCCTTTTCTTCTCCCTCTCGGGGAGAAGGTGGCGCGCAGCGCCGGATGAGGGGGATGCCCCAACAAGGGTGGATGGTACCCCCTCACCGACCCGGCTTTGCCGGGCCACCTCTCCCCGAGGGGGAGAGGAATAGGGGCGCCGTGCGCAAGGAGACATTCCATGGCCATGCCTAAACTCGCTCCCGTTCCCGTCGCCAATGACAAGCTGCGGGCCCTCGGTATTCTTGCGCTCAACGGCATGTTCGATGAGATGGATGCTGTCGGCGTGCTGCGCTATGCGGTCAGCGACGTCATTCCCGGCGACCTTGCCATCGTCTCGTCCTTCGGTGCTGACTCCGCCGTGCTGCTGCATATGGTGGCGCAGGTGGACCCGTCCATGCCGGTCTATTTCCTTGAAACCGGCAAGCATTTTCCCGAGACGCTGGCCTATGTCGAGACGCTGAAAAGGCAGTTCGGCCTCCTCAATATCCACGGCATCCATCCGGACCCGGCTGATATCAAGCGTTTCGATCCTAATGGCGACCTGTGGGAGACGGACCCCGATTCCTGCTGCCATATCCGCAAGACCGAACCGCTGGAGCCGATTACCGAGCAATATGGTGGTTGGGTCACCGGCAGGAAGCGCTACCAGACCAAGGAACGCGGCGTTCTCCCGCATTTCGAGCTCACCTCGGACGACCGCATTAAGGTCAATCCGCTGGCCTATTTCACCGATGCCGATGTCGTGGAATACCGCCAGAAGCATAACTTGCCCGAGCATCCGCTCTATGCCAAAGGCTACAAGTCCATTGGCTGCGCGCCCTGTACTTCGGTGGTTGCCGAGGGCGAGGACCCGCGCGCCGGACGGTGGCGCGGCCTCAACAAGAAGGAATGCGGCATCCATTACGATTTCAGTGGAGCGATCGCCAATCCGATGAAAGCTGCCAACCGCCACACGCTCTGGAAAGACGGTGCCTTCATCGCCGACCCGTTCAAGGCCTGGGAAGAGAGCACCAATCCCGCTGAAGCGCGCTATGTGCATGTGCCGCTGCCGGTTTTCCTCGCCCATCGCGCCGAGTTCCTGGCCAATCCGCATCCACTGGGGCTGCTGGTTTCCCCGGGCGACAAAATCGAGGACGTCGCCGACGATCTCTCCCGCTTCGCCTCGATCGCGATCCTCTTCCCCTCGTTCACTGATGGTCGCGGCTATTCCACCGCGCGGCTCCTGGTCGAGCGATACAAATATGCCGGTGAAATCAGAGCCTTGGGCGACGTTTTGCAGGATCAGATTCCGCATATGCTGCGCTGCGGCATCAATGCGCTGGTGGTCACCCACGAACCGACCCGCCAAGCGCTGATCGAAAACCGCCTGCCTGAGGTTTCGGTGTTCTACCAGCCGGTCGGCGTCACCGAGATTCCGCTGGGCACGCGCCCCTTCCTTCGTCGCGTCTCCTAGGATAAGTGGAGCGTAGTCGTCGCCTTTAGGCGATCCGCCGGGGCCGCTGGTGACAGCGGCGGTTCCCATCAAACAGCGCGGGGCAGGGTGCCCCGATGGGACCAATTCCGGAGCCGCTGGCGGTTCCGGTTTCGAATGGACTTTGAAAGATGAGCACTGAGATCACCACCGATGTCGTTGTCATTGGCGCGGGCCCCTGCGGGCTGTTCGCGGCCTTCGAACTCGGGCTGCTCGACATCAAATGCCACTTCATCGACATTCTCGACCGTCCGGGCGGCCAGTGCGCCGAGCTCTATCCGGAAAAGCCGATCTACGACATTCCGGGCTTTCCCGTGGTCACCGGCCAGCAGTTGACCGACAACCTGATGGCGCAGATCGCGCCCTTCTCCCCCGAGTTCCATTTCTCGCGCATGGTCAATTCCATCGAGAAGCTCGAGGACGGCTCGTTCAAGCTGCAGACCGATGCCGACGAGACCTTCTATACCAAGGTCGTGGTGATCGCGGCCGGCGGTGGCTCGTTCCAGCCCAAGCGCCCGCCGGTGCCGGAGATCGAGCAGTTCGAAAACAAGTCCGTTTTCTACGCCGTCCGCAAAATGGAAGATTTCCGCGGCCAGGACGTGGTGATCGTCGGCGGCGGTGACTCGGCGCTCGACTGGACGCTGAACCTGCAGCCCATCGTCCGCACCCTGACGCTGGTGCATCGCCGCGACGCCTTCAAGGCCGCCCCGGCCTCGGTCAACAAGATGAAGGAGCTGGTGGCAGAAGGTAAGGTCAACTTCCAGCTCGGCCAGATCGCCAAGCTCGATGGCGAAAACGGCCAGATCAACCATGTGCATCTGACCACCGAAGCCGGTGACCTCTCGATCCCCGCCACCCGCCTGCTGCCCTTCTTCGGTCTCACCATGAAGCTCGGTCCGGTCGCCGATTGGGGCCTCGAGCTCAACGACAATACCATCGTGGTCGACACCGAAAAGTTCGAGACCTCGGTGCCCGGCATCTTCGCCATCGGCGACATCAATTATTACCCCGGCAAGCTCAAGCTCATCCTTTCCGGCTTCCACGAAGCCGCACTGATGGCCCAGGCCGCCAAGGCGATCGTCTCGCCCGGCGAGCGCGTGGTGTTCCAGTACACGACGTCGAGCACCAAACTGCAGAAGAAGCTTGGTGTGGCTTAGAGCCTGCTGCAATAACCCCCCATCGTCATTGCCCGGCTTGACCGGGCAATCCATCTTGCGGAGGCATGCACCACCCGGTCCTCGGATCAAGTCCGAGGATGGCCGGGTGGTGACGATCAATGATAGTCTTGTTGTTCTGGCAACTTGACGCTATCCCCATCGCGCTGTTGAGGAGCGCCCCATGAAGATCATCGTTACCGACCAGTCTGGCGACGTGCACGAGCTCGAAGGGCTCGACGGCTGGCGCGTCATGGAGGTCATCCGCGACTGGGGCCTCAACATCAAGGCCGAATGCGGCGGCGCGCTGAGCTGCGCCACTTGCCACTGCTATGTGGACAATGATTGGCTCGATGCCGTCGGCGCCCCCAGCGACGAGGAAGAGGACATGCTGGACTCGGTCGGCGACGTGAAGACCAATTCCCGCCTCTCCTGCCAGATTCTCTGCTCCGACGCCCTCGATGGCCTGAAACTCACCCTGGCGCCGAGTGCGGCCAAGGATTGAGACAGACCCCCACCTATCCTTCCCCTGAAGAAGGGGGAGGGACCTATCGTGCGTGCTGAGCTGCCGGGAAGCCCCTGTCGGCTCCTCCCCCTCCTTCAGGGGGAGGTTGGGTGGGGGTGTTATCCCGCTTAACTTGCGCTCTTCCCCGCATCCTGCGTCACCTTCACCAGCTCGGGAATGAAATCCCGAACCATAGGCTGGGGCAGAGTCTCGAAAGGCAATGGACGAACCACCCGCATCGCCGCGATTCCGACGCGCACCGTCATCAGCCCATTGACCACGCCTTCACCCAGCCGCGCCGACAGCTTTGCGGCCAGCCCCTGGCCGACCAGCTGCTCGACCACGCCGTCGGTCAGCACCAGACCGCCGGTGACGGCCAGATGGGCCAGTACGGCGCCAGCCAGCCGCCAAAAGCCGAAAAAGCCGGGGCGGGCACCGTAGAGCGCGGCAATAGCCCCGGCGAGGCGAATGCTTTCATAGATGACGAAAGCCACGTCGATCAGCGCCCGCGGCGATACCGCCGTGACCAGCGCCACGCGCCGCGCCGAGGCTGCCGTCAGCGCCTTCGCCCTTGCGTCGAGCGGCGCCATCAGGCTGCGCTCGGCCAGGGTGATCACCTCGGTGCCGTCGAACAGATGCTCGAGATTGTCCGAGAGCTGCGCGCGTGGTCGCGCCAATTCCGGGCGATGGGCATAGATGGCTTCCAGCTCCTCGGCGACCTTGCCAGCCAGCTTGCGGTCATTGCCGATGCTGGCTTCCTTCGCCTCAGCTTTGAGTGTATCGAGCACCCGCAGGCGCCGCAGCGCCAGCATTTCGCGCAGCACCAGCGCCAGAACCGCCACGAGGAAAGCGCCGAGCACGCCAAGGCCGACATAGCCCAGATATTGGTTGCTGGCGAAGAGGTCGCGGATCAGCCGGTCGGCGGCGAGGCCCAGCCCGGCCGAGACCAGAATGCCCCCGGTGGTCCAGGCCAGTCGGCCCCACCAGCTCATGCGCCGCGGCGGTGGCGTCACCAGTTCCGGATCAGCCTCCGGCTCAAACCTGGTTTCGACAATCTCGGCCCGGTCGGGCACGAAGGCGCGGGGCGCACGTGTCGGCTCGGGCGTATCGGTGCCGCTGCTGATGGTATGGGCTATGGAGCGCTTCATGCCATCCAGTCTCCGATGAGGTAGTCGAGGGCGCGGTCGAGCCTGATATGGGGCAGCACCACCTCTCCGGCGGCATTGCGCTCCAGCCGGGCAGGCGGCGCAAAGCGCAGGAAGTTGAGCGCCACCGGATTGCCATTCTCGAACAATGAATCCGGGCGCTCCGGCAAGTCACCGGGAAACAAGGCGATTTCGGTCTTGCCGTCATAGGTCGTGCCGTCCAGCGCCTCGCCCTTGAGCGGGGTGCCGATCAGCGTCGGCAACGTCTCGCCATTCTCGCGAATGGTGCCTTCGGCGGTGGCGCGAATGCCGGCCAGGGCGATGGACCGCGTCTGCGCCCCGGCAAAGCGGGCGCGGCCGGCGGCATTGGCAACCAGCCGGTTGAGGATCGCTTCCAGCCGGTCGTGGCTGGTGTGGTGCACGTGGTCGGCCTTGGTGGCGGCGAAGAGGATACGGTCGATCTGGCGGGTAAAGGGGCGCAGCAGCGGGTTGGTTTCGCCCTGGCGGAAGCAGGCCAGCACGGCTGTCAGCGCCGTTTCCAGATCGGCAACGGCGGCAGGCCCGGTATTCAGCGCCCGCAAAGTGTCCACCAGCACCACCTGCCGGTCCAGCCGGGCGAAATGGTCGCGGAAGAATGGCCGCACCACCTGCGCCTTATAGGCCTCGTAGCGGTGCTCCAGCATGGCATAAAGGCTATTTCGCCGTGCTGCTCCATCTGGCTTGGGCAGCGGAGCAAAGGTGAGCGCCGGCGAGCCTTCGAGATCGCCGGGAAGCAGGAACCGGCCGGGTGGCAGCGTGGAGAGCGCCCCATGCTCGCGGCTGCGCCTGAGATAGCTGGTGAACGCCGCAGCCAACCGCTCGGCATCGGGGTCGTTGGCGTCCTTGAGCACGTCGGTGCTGTCGAGTTCGCGCAGAAAGGCCTCGGCCTCCTCGGCATGGCCGGGTTTTCGCGCCCGGGCCAGCGCATCGGCGCTCCATTCGGCAAAGCTCAGCCCGAGCAGTGGCAGGTCGAGCAGCCATTCGCCGGGATAGTCGACAATATCGAGATTGAGCGTCGCGGGGCCGGTCATTCCCGCCCACCATTTGGCCGACTGGTATTTGAGCACGATGCGCAGCTGCGAAATCCTGCGCGTGCTTTCCGGCCAGGTCGGCGGATTTGCCGTCAGCGCCGCCATATGCTGCTCATAAGCGAAACGCGGAATGGTGGCGTCTGGATATTCGGCGAGCTTGGCGCCGATGAAGCGCCCATCGGCCAGCGGCGCGAAGCCGGGCAGGCGTCCCTGGGTCAGCAGATTATGCACCAGCGCGGTGATGAAAATGGTTTTTCCGGCGCGCGACAACCCGGTCACGCCCAGCCGCAGGGTCGGGGTCAGGACCCCGCTGGCGCTATCGGCAAGATTGGAGAGGGCAATGCCCAGTTCGTCGGTGATCGTGGTCGGCGGCTGCGGCAAGGCGTGTCCCCTGTTACCCCTGCAAGGTAGGGAGCGGGGACGGGTTTGGGAAGGGCTGGGGGTGTTGGGGCGGTACGCCAATGCTGGCCCCCGCCTAACCTCCCCCTGAAAAAGGGGGAGGAACAGATCGCGCTTGTCTCCACCTTCGTAAGCCACAGACGGGCTCCTCCCCCTTTTTCAGGGGGGAGGCGGGGTGGGGGTGTCGCCTTACTGTCCGATCTCGTCCAGCTTGTAGGGTGTCGTCTGGTAGATCTCGTTGATCCAGTTCTGGAACAGCAGATGCGCATGACTGCGCCAGCGGTTTTCCGGAACCGCCGATGTGTCGCCATTGGGGTAGAGATTGGCGGGTGGCGGCGTGTCCAGTCCGGCGGCGATGTCGCGCTCATATTCGTCGGCGAGCGAGCGATTGTCATATTCCAGATGGTTGAGGAAATAGACCGCCCGCCCATCCTTGCGCTCCAGCATGCAGAGCCCGAGTTCAGGATTGTCGATCAACACCTCAAGGTCGTCACCGATGCTGGCCCGCTCGATATCGTTATAGCGCGAGACCGGGATCATGGGGCTGTCGGACATGCCGCGCAGCCAGGGTGAACCGGGTTTCAGGATCTGGTGCCGGAATACGCCAAACGCCTTCTTGTCCATGCGATAGCGGCGCGCCTGGTGGAAATGGTGCAATGCGGCCTGTGCGCCCCAGCAGATGAACATGGTGTGGTGCACATTAGTGCGGGTCCACGCCATGATCTCGAGCATTTCCTTCCAGTACCGCACCTCTTCGAACGGGATATTGGCAATGGGCGCGCCGGTGACGATGAAGCCGTCGAACTTGCGCTCCTTCACCTCTTCCCAGGTCTGGTAGAAGCTGTTGAGATATTCTTCCGAGGTGTGCTTGGACTGGTGCTCGGTGATGCGCACGAGACTGAGATTGATCTGAAGCGGCGTGGCGCCGATCAGCCGTGTGAACTGGGTCTCGGTGCGCTCCTTGTTCGGCATCAGGTTGAGAAGGCCGAATTCGAGCGGACGGATATCCTGGCGCGCGGCGCGCGTGGAATCCATGACATAGACGCCCTCTTGTTCGAGCGTCTTGCGGGCAGGCAGATTATCGGGAATGCGAATGGGCATGGCAGCCTCTTAATTGGGTGCGACAGACAAGCGGTTCAAGCCGGCGCGTGCTCACCCTCAAGCGGGGGCACGCGCTAACGCATTCGCTTGCTGATCGCCGCTGCCACCAGGTCGATGAATTCGTCGCCGTCGCGCACCGTCGCCAGGTCCGATGCCTCGATCACATAGCCGAAATTGTCGGCCAGCGCCTGGTAGCGGGGCAGGCGGTCATGCAGCAGTGCCTCGAAGCCCCAGGTGCCGAACCCAGCGGGGTCGATGTCATTGTCGTCGTGAATGCCCTGGATCAGCTTGTACTCGGCCCATTTCTCCACCAGGAAATGCGGCCGATAATACATCGGTTTGGGCGATTTCTTAAAGCGCTTGACCAGCTCGGCGGCGTCCTTGTCGGTGCCGCGGATATAGAGCAGGGCGGTGTTCTCGGTCAGCGTCTTGACCACCGGGTCTTCCGGATTGTCGTGGTCGATGACTTCGATCAGCGACCCGCCGGTATCGGCGATGAAATTGTCATAGCCGTAGAGCTCTGCGGCACGATCAATGAAATAGGGCAGGTCGCAGAGGGCGGCGATTTCCGCCACGCTGTGCTGTTCCTGCCGGCGCTGATACTCGGCCAGCGGCAGGCCGCCGCGATTGGGATCGCCGGGCGTCCCGAGATAGGTCGACAGCGGGTCGAGATTGTCGAAGGTTATGTTGGACGAGATGTAGATCGAGTCCGTGCGCAAAAGCTGCGCCAGGAACGGCACCTTCATGGCCTCGCGCTTGAAATTGTCGACGATGAACTCGCCCATATAGCGCGTGCCGATGCGGTAATCGGCCGAATAATGGAACCAGTGCTGGTCGCGCAGCATGTTGCTGAGACGCGTCTTGCCGACCCCGGCCATGCCGAAAACGGTGATGGCCCGGCGCGGGGCATTGATGAACTCGTCTGGGGTGTTGAACAGCATGGCGCGCCTTCGGTCTTCGGCCCTCGCGTTTAGAGCAAAGGCCGCACGCCGACAAGCGTTTCACACCCGGCAGAATTTGCCACTCCACCCTGCCAGAATTGCCGCTCCGGCGAATTCTGCACGGCTCTATCATGGTAAAACAATCGTAAAATCAACGCATTGGCTTGTTGGCATCGCACTTGCATTTGCATGGGCAGAGTAGGCGCTTGTCCCGCCGATTGGGGAATTGGAGTTTTAGATGGGTATTTTTGGTGCTCTGCAAAGTGCGGTGTCCGGTCTCAAGGCGCAGTCGCATGCGATGGAGAATATCTCGGGCAACATCGCCAACTCGCAGACAATTGGCTACAAGCGCATCGATACCAGCTTCCTGGACCTGATCCCTGACGCGCCGGTGAAAAGCCAGGTCGCCGGTGCGGTGTCGGCCTACTCGGTGGCCACCAATACCCTGCGCGGCGATATCCAGAACGCCGAGACCGAGACCTATATGGCGCTCAACGGCTCCGGCTTCTTCGTGGTCGAGCCCGGCGATGGCAGCGGCGGTACCTATTACACTCGTCGTGGCGACTTCGACAGCGATCGCAATGGCTATCTGGTCAATGGCGCCGGCTATCGCCTCACCGGCCTTGCCATGAACAATGGCGTCGTTACCGGTTCGGTGGCCCAGCCGATCCAGATCGACAATTCCTTCCTGCCGGCCAAGCGCACCACCTCGGTCAATTATCAGCTCAACCTGCCGCTCCTGCCCAAGACCGCCTCCTACCAGGCCACGGCGCCGGGCAGCGAGCTGCTCAAGCCCTGGAATTTCGGCAGCGTGCTGGGCACGCCGAACTATCCCAAGGCCAGCGGCGCCGGCCTGCCTGCCAGTACCCCGGCCTATGCGATTGGCTCGCTGGTCAATGGCACGGCGCTCGCCAGCTCGCTGGTGCAGGACAATGATCGTCTCAACGTCACGATCAACGGCACCACCTACGGCATTCGGTTCAACACCGACAATGCCTCGACGCCCTCTGTGACCATCGCCAGCTCCAATACCGGCTATCCCGCCAATACTGCGGCGACAACTGTGCTCAATGTGCCGAGCGCCAATCTGGCGGCTCTGGCTGCGGCGGGCTTCACCTTCGGAGGCCAGGCAATTTCGCCGGCAGGCGCGACGGCGGCTGATCTCGAAGCTGCAGTCGCTGCTCACCCCGATGTGGCATCAGCCACTTATGACGCCGCCGCCGGTACGCTGACCGTTACCTACAATGCCGGCGACCGCGCCGCCGCTCCGACCACTGCCGTGGCCGGTGGCAATGGGCTTATCACCTTCGGTTCTTCCACGCCGGGTACCGTCGCCGGTATCGGCAAGACCACTGTTCTGAACATTTCCCCGCAGGAACTCGAAGTCCTGCACCAGAAGAACGATATCTCGGTCGGCAATCCGCCCGTCGCCGTCGATTTCGGCGCCCAGTCGGCCGATGCCGCGGGGCTTCTGGCCGCCTTCCAGGCATCCTTCCCCGGTGCCACCGTGGGCTATAACGCTGCCACTGGCCAGATGACCATTGCCCATCCGGTGCCAGCCGCCATTGAGGCCGCCGATGCCGCCACCACTGGTTCGGGCGAGGAAATCGTCGCCAATGGCACGATCAACACCATGCTCGCCGACATGCAGCAGAAGCTGCGCGACCTCAGCGGCGACAGCGAGCTGACCGTTGGCCTGAAGAATGGCCAGATCGCCGTGTCGCTGGCCCCCAACAGCACCAGCACGCTGGCCTTTTCCAGCGCCCGCGCCGGCACCATGTCCGGCGCTGTGCTCGGTCTCGACTCGGTGACCGACACGGCCACCGGCAGCAATGTCACCGCTGCCGTGGCGCCTGCCAGCATGATGGTCGAGCAGGGCGACTCCATCAGCTTCACCATTGGCGGCATCACCCGCACCTATCGCATGGACATCACCGGTTCGCTCACCGGCATGGCGCCGGGCGAGGTCAAGATCAACGCCGGTGGCACCGTGGCCGACATGCTCGCCGCGATCCAGGCCGATCTGCGCGCCAATGGCGGTGCCACCGCCTCGCTGATGACGCTCAATGCCAATGGCGGCACCATCGAGATGAACTTCAACGGCAATTACACGGCCGACGTTCGCGTCACCGGCACTGCCGCCAACAAGTTCAATATCAACGGCAATTACGATGCCGAGCCCGGCACGCTGAATACGGTGCTCGCCAGCGACAGCGACCGCTTCGTCTCTGAATCCATCTCCGGCGGCGGCATCACCGTCTATTCGCAGACCGGCGAGCCGATCAACCTGCAGATGCGCTGGGCCAAGCTCAGCAATGAAACCGGCAAGGAAAGCTGGGGCCTGTTCTACGCCTCGGATAGCCGCGCCGGCGCCACCACCGCCTGGACCAAGCTTGCAGACTACGCCTATGAGGGCGGTATCCTTGCGGGCATCACCCCCTATCCGGCAGTGGCCAGCAGCTCGGGCACCGAGAAGCTGACCATCAACAATCTGTCGGTCAACGGCACCATGTATGGCTCGATCGATATCGACCACGGCATGAAGGGCATGACCCAGTTTGCCGACAATAGCGGCGCGGCGACCACCACGACGCTGAAACAGAATGGCTATGGCGCGGGTGAGTTCATCTCTGTCGGTATCTCCGATGGCGGTCGCGTCGTCGCCTCCTACTCCAACGGCGAAACCCGCGAAGTCGCCCAGATCATCACCGCCAGCTTCTCCAACGCCAATGCGCTCAAGCGCGGCGATGGCGGTGCCTATACCGCAACCTCAGAATCCGGCGAAGCCATTATCGGCCAGAGCGGGGAGGGCATTGTGGGCTCGTCAACCGAAGCATCCAACACTGACATCTCGGAGGAATTCACCAAACTGATCGTCACTCAGCAGGCCTATTCGGCGAATACGCGCATCGTCAGCGCCGCCGACGACATGCTGAAGGAAGCCCTCAACATGATCCGTTGAGGCCACGATGATTTTGGGACGCTGCATCAGTTTCAATCGGCCTTACGGGCTGTCTGGCCGGATTTCGCCTTGCCTGGGCGGGGATTGGTGCAGCGTTTCCTTTTTCGTCCCGCTTCTGTCTAACGCCAAGAGGGTCTTGCAATGGGTCTGACGGTTGCCATCGGCAATGCCCTGTCCGGTCTCAAGGTCAGCCAGTCGGCACTTGAGGTCATCTCTCGCAATATTTCCAATGCGGGGACGCCGGGCTATCACAAGCAGACCATCAACGTCATCGAAGTCGGGCGCGGCGACAATTCCTATGTCCGCGCCGGCAAGGTCGAACGCTCCTTCGACTCCATTTTGCAGAACTACTACACCAAGCAGGTTCCCGAGACCGCCTTCTCCGCCACGCGGGGATCGTTCATGGATCGCCTGCAGACTGCCCTGGGCAAGCCTGGCAGTGCCGGTTCGCTCGACTCCGTCCTCGGCAAGCTTTCGGGGTCTCTCGACTCCCTGGCCACCAGCCCGGACAACTATGCGACCCGTGCCGAAGTGGTGGCGCAGGCCACCAACATGGCCAACACGCTCAATCGCCTGTCTCTGGAAGTGCAGAGCATGCGTCGGGAAACCGAGACCCGCATGGCGACTGCCGTCGACCAGGTCAATTCGATGCTGGGCTCGCTGCGCGACGTCAATATGATCCTGGCCGATTACGGCGTCGATCAGAACACTCGCAACAGCCTGCTCGATCAGCGCGACCGTATCGTCTCGGGGCTTTCCGAGATGATGGATCTGCGGGTCGACTACAATACCGATGGCACCGTCCGCGTTTCGACGCTTTCGGGCGCCTCCATGCTCGACGTCAAGCCGTCCAAGCTGGTGTTCGAACAGGCTGGCTCGCTCAATGCGGCTTCCCAGTTCAATGTCGACGACGCGCAGAGCAATGTCGGCAAGCTGGTTATCGAGACCCCCAACGGCACCCGCGTCGATCTGGTCAAGGACGGCGCCATCCGCTCGGGGACACTCGGCGCCCTGATCAATATGCGCGACACCGTGCTGCAGGACGCGCAGAAGCAGCTCGACGATATCGCCGGCGCCCTGGCGCAGGTGTTCTCGACCGTGCAGACCCCTGCCGCCGAGGCCACCGGCTCGCCCCAGGGCTATTCGGTCGATCTGGCCAAGCTGCAGGACGGCAATGATGTCGTCATGCGCTATCGCGACGCCAACGGCATCGAGCACAATGCCCGCATTGTGCGCGTCGACGATCCGTCCAAGCTGCCGCTCACCACCCCGGATAGCCTCGGTACCCAGGTCGTCGGCATCAATTTCGCCAATGGCGGGCCGATCGGCACGATCGACATGAACTACGTCGCCACCGTGCTCAATTCCTCGCTCAATCTGGGCCCGACCTTCAACGTCAATGCGGGCACTACGCTCGATATCCGCGCCAACAGCAATGCGCTGCCGCTATCGGCCACGTCCCGCTGGACCCCCAGCCAGGATCAGGCCGGCGACCTCGGCTTCAATCTCTTCGTGGACTCGGACGGTACCCCATTCACCAACAGCCTGTCCGGCAAAGGGCAACGCCTTGGCTTTGCCTCGCGGATCACCGTCAATCCAGACGTGATCACCGACAACAAGCTGCTGGTCAACTATGCCGCCGGCACCAGCGCGGGCGACAGCAAGCGCGTCGACTATCTGGTCGAGCAGTTCAATACGCTGCGCTTTGGCTCCAATTCGGCCGTGGCCGTGACCTCGGGCGGCTTCCGCCTTTCGGGTACGCTGTCCGACATGGTGTTCCAGACCATGGAATATCAGGGCAGCACCATCTCGACGGCTCTCTCCACCGCCGAGGCCAATAGCCAGACGCTTGACGCCATCACCTCGCGCATGGACGAAAAGTACGGTGTCGACATCAACGAGGAAGTCGCTCGCTTGATGGAACTGCAGAATGCCTATGCCGCCAATGCCCGCGTCGCCTCTGTCGTGCAGGAACTGCTCAACACGCTGATGCAAACCTTTAGCTGAGGACGCCGATCATGCTCGTCAATAAGTCCATGTACCCGGTGCAGGCAGGCTACAGCGTCATCTCCAAGATGCAGGATTCGCTGGGCAAGCTGCAGACGCAGCTCGGTAGCGGGCAAAAGGCGCAGACCCTGGCCGAAATGGGCAATGACCGCGCGGTGTCGCTGGCCACCCGCACGCGCGTCTCCAAGCTCGAATCCTTCAATGCCAATATCAATACGGTGAACCTGCGGCTGAATTTCCTCGACCAGGCCTTCACCGCCATCAATGGGTTGAAGTCCGAGGCCCGCACGGCGGCCTCGCCCACCAGCTTTGGCGAAAACAACCTGACCATGGTCAGCCTGCAGCAGAACTCTATCAATCGCCTGTCGCTGCTGCTCGAAACGCTGAACCTCAATGTTGCTGGTCGCTACCTCATGGGCGGCAACAAGACCGACGCTGCCCCCGTGGCAACTTATGACCGCATCATGAATGGTGACGGCAAATCCGACGGCTTCCTCACCGTTGCCGGTGAACGCAAGCTGGCGGACCAGGGGCCGGACAGCACCGACACGCTGGGTTCGCTCGGCCTGCCACGCAGTGAGATCTACGGCTATTGGGGCAATGACCTCGTGGTCAATTCGTCCGAGTTCGAGCGCTTCGGCTACAAGATCACCTCGATCTCGGGCAATACCAATTCCATGCAGACCTTTGGCCCGACCTCCGAGCCGCTGGCGCCGACCGTGCAGGTGAGCGTGCAGCCTAGCGTTGGCGACCAGATCAGCATGACTCTGACGCGCCGCGATGGCTCCACCCAGGCGTTCACCGCCGTTGCCGTCAACGGTCCTTCCGACCCCAATGCCACCCCGCCGCAATACAGCATTGGCGGCAATCTCGAGGAGACCGCCGGCAATCTGCAGAACCTGATGGGGCAGAAGCTTGGCACGCTCGAGAACTTCACCAAGTTCGTCACCTCCAATAGCGACGTGAAGATCATCGGCCATCAGGACGGCATGGAAAAGGTCGGCATCAAGATGCAGGCGCTGCCGGCAGCCGGCGAACGGCTGACCATCGGCGTCAAGGGGCCAGATGGCGTCACGCGCGACCTGGTGTTCGAAGCCGTCACCGGCCCGGCCGATCCGGCTGCCGATCCCGTCCAGTATGAGATCGGCGCCAACCGCAAGCAGGCGCTGGGCAATCTGCAATCGGCCATCGAGACGGCCATGGGCAAGCTCGAGGCGCCAGTAAAGACCGGACGCCTCAACGCCGAAGCCCTGGGGACTCCGCCGACGACCATCCGCCTGCAGGAAGAGATCCCGGCCACCGAGTTCGGCTATCGCCTGTCCTCGGCCTCGACCACCAGCAGCAAGGTCACCGTTTCGGCCGTGTCAGGCCCTTCGGCCAGTGTCTCGATCACTTTCAACGGCATTCCCCGCTCCGGCGAATCCATCACCGTCAACCTGACCCTGCCCGATGGCACGACCACGCCCATGTCGCTGCAGGCGGTTGATCGCGAGCCGCAGACCGGCCAGTTCCGCATCGGCGCCAATGCCGAAGAAACGGCCGCATCTTTCGAGGCCGCGCTCAAGCTCAAGCTCGACGATGTCAGCAAGACCACCCTGGTCGCCGCATCGACCTATGCGGCCGCCGATGATTTCTTCAGCGCCGATGGCGTACCGCGCCGCATCGACCTGTCCAACGGCATCGAAAATGCCAAGGGCTGGGCCCCCACCACCGGTTTCGACTCCCGCCCTACCATCAAGTGGTACAATGGCGAGATCGGCACCGCTGGCGACAATCCCCGCCTCTCCGCCACCGCGCAGGTCGATGACTCCACCAAGGTCGGCTATGGCGTCCGCGCCAATGAGAACGGCCTGCGCCAGATGGTCATGACCCTGGCGGCGATGAGCATCCAGGAATACGACCTCAGCGATACCACCTCGCAGGGCCGGTTCAGCGCCATGGTCGAGCGGCAGATCACCAATTTCTCCACCGACACGGCGACCAATGACAGTTCGGTCGAGCAGATCACCCTGCAGCTCGGCGTGGTACGCGCCACTGTGGGCACGGCGCAGGCGCGCAATGTGCAGTTCACGGGCCAGCTCGAAACCCTGCTGGGCGAGGTCGAGCAGGTGCGCATGGAAGAGACGGTGATGCAGTTGCTCGCCATCAAGACGCGGCTGGAGGCCAGTTTCCAGACCACCGCCACAGTCGCCGGCCTCAGCCTGGTCAACTACCTCAAATAGGCTCCTGAAGAGCCGCATGGGACGACGAAACGGGCGGGGCAGGGCATGCTCCGCCCGCTTCTCTTTGCGCCCGGCCGCCAATTGCCCCCCACAAGCAAAACCCCCGGAGAGCGATCCCCGGGGGTTTGGCAATTTCTGGTCTTGAAAGCCCGGCTCAGTCGCCGGTGCCGCGCAGTCCTGCAGCCAGCTGGCGATTGATGTTGATCAGCGTTGTCAGTTTGGCCTTGGCCGGCTCCATGTGCAGCTCGCGGGTCTCATTCATCACGAACAGGCCGAGATTGGCGATGTTCTGGCGGACCGGAGCGGGGAGCGGATTGTCTTCGCGGGTCACCGAGGTGAGGAAGATGTTCCAGATGCGGCGGTTGAACAGCAGCGCCTCGTTGAGGCTATCCTGCTTGGTCTCCCAGGCGTCGACGATCAGCTGGAAGTTGGCAGCGGCCCGCGACAGCAGATTGGCTTCGCGATCACGCGGGGATTCAGTCTTGCGGGCCGTTTGTTGATAGGCCTGCGCTCCCTGGTGGTACATTTGCAAGAAGGTCCTGTTCGTACTGGATAAGTTTGCGGGCTGCCTTCAATGCTTTATAAAGTGAACCGGTTAATATCTCGTTATTGATTGCGTTTACCAACGAGATCATGGACGGCGCGGCCGTAATTATCTCATTGATAAGCCTGAAATATTCGTCGCGGAGTCGCGCCGTGTCTTCCTCGAGATACATTAATTGCACCGCCAGGTAGATGCGCTTGGCCGGGGTGTCTGCCGTGGTGACGGTGAGGATGTCCTTCTCGCGCAGGATCGGGGCCTTGCCGTCGATGAACAGGCGTGTGCGCTGGTCCGAATTGGTGATGATGCACTGGCCGACCAGGAGGCGCTCGCCGGGCTTGAGTTCGACTTTGAGGGACATGGCTGGGTTCCTGTCGGGAGAGGTGGCCGGCGCGCCGCCGCGGGGCAGGGGAGACTCGTGGTGGCATAGTGTTACCACCCCTTGAAAAAAGAAGAAGGCGGGCTTGTGGCCCGCCTTCCGGATTTTGCGCGTTCGAAGCGATTAACGCAGGAGCTGCAGCACGGCCTGGTCCTGCTGCGACGCCATCGACAGTGCCGAGGACGACAGCTGCTGGCGGGTCTGCAGGGCGAGGAGGTTTGCGGCCTCTTCGTTGGTATCGGCCAGCGTCAGGTTGGCGGCGCCGGTTTCGAGCGTATTGATCATGTTCTTGGTGAACGACTGGCGGTTTTCGACAGACGACAGGTTGGAACCGAAGGCCGACGACTGCGAGCGGAGCTCGGTCAGGGCGGTCGACAGGTTGCTCAGGAAGGCGTCGATCTTTTCGTCGGTGTCCAGATCCTCGGCGGTCAGGCTTTCAACGCTCAGGTTCGAGGCGTTGATGGCGCGGATATTGCCATCCTTGTCCTTGGCCTGGATGTCGATCGAGGAGGTGCCGCTCTCGTTGAAGGTGATCTTCAGCTTGTCGCCGCGCAGCAGGTTGATACCGTTGAACGAGGCGTCGTCGGAGAGCTTGTCGAGCTGGTCACGCAGTTCGTTGAACTGCTTGGACAGGTTGGCGCGAACCGAGTTGCCATCGACCTTGGTGGTGTTCACGGCATTGTTGCCGTCCTTGTCCACGCCGACGTCGAGGGACTGGGTCGAGAGGTTCTCGATGCGCAGCTTGCCGTTGTCGTTCGAGGCACGGACCTTGGTGCCGTGATCGCGGTTGATCAGTTCGACGAACTTGTCGACGGTCTTGGTGGAGTTCAGCTGGCTCTTCTCGGCAACGCCGGTCTTGACGCCATCGGTACCGAACAGGGCCACCGAGTCGTCGCCGGAGATGGCGATGGTCTTGGCTTCGGCCGTCTTGGCGACGATCGAGAACTTGCCATCGTCGCCGAACTTGGCTTCGACGCCGGTGATACCGGCCTGGGCCAGGGTGGTGTTGACGGCGGCAACCGTCTTGTCCTGCCATTCCTTGACTTCGACGATGTTCGAGGTCGAGCCGATACCACCCTTCACGGCGCCGATCGAAATGTCGGCGGTCTTGCCGTCATAGGAGACGGTGAAGTTGTTGGTGGCGGCTTCAACGGCCTCGACAGAAGCGCCCTGAACCGGAGGCGTGCTGGTCTGGCCGATGACTGCAGCCGTGTCGGCTACGCCATTGGTGGTGTTCACTGCGCCCGTGATACCGGCGGGCGAGGCCACGACGCCGTTGGTGGATGCTTCGGAAGAAGCGGCGAGGCCGAAGTCGGTCGAACCGCTATCGATGGTCAACGTGAAGTTGGTGCCCGACGCGCTGGTGATGGAAAGGCCACCATTCGTGCCGGTTACGGTGAAGCCGTTGGCGTTGAGCGCCGTCATCAGGTCGGCGGCAGTCTCACCGTTTGCGATGGTGTGAGTCGCGGTATTCGTGCCGTCGGTGATGGTGAATTCCGTACCGGCATAGGCAGAGAGGTCAGTTGTACCGGTGGACAGGTCAACCGAACCGCCCGACGTGGTCATCGATGCAGGCGACATGGCAACTGCTGCCTTGGTGGACGTTACGCCCGGAGCAGTTGTGCCATTGGTCTTGGCTTCGAGGGTGACCTCGAGGGTCGTGTTGTCGACCGTGACATTGTAGGCGGCATTGATATTGGCGTCGCCTTCGATCGCCGATTTGATCTGAGCACCGGTCATGCCTGCGGTGAGGCTGACCGCGCCGGTAGCGCCGGCAATGTTCAGGTCCTGAGCCGAAGTCAGCTTCTGCGTACCGGCGTCGTTGTAGCTGGTCAGCGTGAAGGTGGTTTCAGCGGCAGACCCAGCTACTGCGCCGGAATTGGTCGGCACACCGGTCACGGTCGGTGCGGCGCCGCCCCAGGCAGTGCTGGTGAGCTTAATGTCCTTGGTGGTGGCATCGGCGGTGACGGTGTAACCGCCGGCGGCAGCGCCGTCCTGCAGGTTCTTGACGAAGGAGTCGAAGGTCGAGCCGGTGGCAATGGTCTGGCCGCCGACGCTCACATTCGAGGTGATCGCCGAGTAGTTGAAGCTGGTTTCGCCCTTAGTGGCTGCAACCGAGCCAGCGCCGAACTCGACTTCAGCAGCTTCTGCGGTGGGATCGACGGTTTCGATGATCACCTTGCCACTGTTCGCGCCCGTACCGGCCGTCACAGTGAACTTGTTCAGAGTGGAGGGGTCGTTCTGCAGAGCGGCGCGGATGTTGTTGGCAACGCTATCGGCGGTCAGCGGAGCGCCGACAGAGGGTTCCGAGAGGGTGACTTCGACGCCAGCAACGGAAATCTTGTCATTGTTGGTGAAGCCGCCCATGCCGGAAATGACGGAGCGAGCGCCCGAACCCTGTTCGCCGCCGGCGGTCGACACCGGGCCGAGGAAGCTGGTGGCAGCGGTCGAAACAGCGGCCTTGGTGCCTTCCTGGGTGGCGCTGGCCAGGTCAACCTTGACGTTGAGGTCGCCGAACTGGCCACCGCTGAGGTTGATCACCGAATTGTCGCCAACTTCGAAGGACTTGGTCTGGAAAGACTTGTCCTGACGGGCCTGGCGCAGGGTCGACTGCATGGATTCCAGGTTCTTGGTCAGGGCGGTGAGGCCGTTATTCGCGGCTTCGATGACCTTGATACCCGAGGCCATGGAGTCGAGAAGGTTGCTCATGTCGGCAGCGCGGCTGTTGAGCGCGGAAGCCGTGAAGAAGTTGGACGGGTTGTCGAGAGCCGAGTTTACCTTGTTGCCAGTGGCGAGGCGGCTCTGCGTCTTGTTCATCATCTCTGCAGTGTTCTGCAGGCTCATGAGGTTAGAGCGAACGGCCTTGCTGAGCGTAACGTCGGACATAATTACTTCCTTCTGGACCCTTGTGGTGCTGGTGCCTCAGTTCTTGAGGTTGGCTCGACTATGAACCGGAGTCGGTAAAAAACTCTTAATTTTCCGAGATGTTTACGTTTTTGGTAAGGGTCTGATTTACCACGGAATTTCCCGGTTTCCGGGGCTTTCAGATACCTCTGCTCGCCGCCGTGGTCATTAATGGGCGTGGTTGGAAAGCCTCGGTTAACTGCGGTGATTAGGCATGGCAGGGCGCTGCTGCCGGAAGGACAGATAAGCGTCCGGTATTGCTTGGCGCGAGACTGTATTGAGCTCCCTGTGCAGCCCAGCTGCTTCCCTCATGCGCGCACGCAGCCCCGACACGCCCTGGGCAAAGTCTAACCAAAGGCACGGAGGGGCCTCTTGCTGCAGGGCTATCGCAGAAGGCCAATTGGCCCCGGGCTCTCATCCCCCCACCCAACCCTCCCCCCAGGGGAAGGGAGATGGGCCGGTGCTTTTGACTGACTCTTGCCTACAACTCGATGCGGCTCCTCCCCCTTCTTCAGGGGGAGGCTGGGAGGGGGTGTGCAGCACGTTCCAACCCATATGCAATAGCCCTGCCTTGAGGGGGAGGGTCGCGGTGGGCGATGGTGCAGTGATCCATCGATGCGCCCCGGTCAGCCCCGATGAGACGCTCATCCGCGTCTCTGGCCACTTGGCTTGCGCCGCCGCGAGCACCCGGTTCGTCCCTCAGTGAAGCTCCCGAATTTCCCGCCGCTTACCACCTGAAAACCCATATTTCCCAAGGGTTTCCGAGATAGATACAATTTGAATTAATTTGCGATTTTTCGTGAAAAGAGGCCGCAGGACTTGGAGCCTAAACCTGATCTCGCCGGCAAGAAACGCCGGGAAAAATTCAGGAACAGGAAGTCCACAAATGAGCGTCTCTCTCTCTGCAAATACCCGTGCTGGCCTCACCGTTCTGCGCAATGTCGCTGATCAGATGTCGACGACGCAGAACCGCCTGGTCACCGGCAAGGCCGTGAACAGCCCGCTGGACAACGTGTCGAAGTTCTTCACCGCCTCCTCGATGGACTCTCGTGCCGCTTCGATCGATGCGCTCATGGACAATATCAATTCCGCCAAGAGCTCGATGAAGGCCGCCAGTGAAGGCATCAAGGGTATTCAGGGTCTGATCAAGGAGGCTCGCTCGCTCACCAGCCAGGCGTTGACCTCTTCGGCCACCACCGGCCAGGTCACGGGTTCGACCAACCTGACCAACGGCACCACCTTCGCCTCCATGGGCTTTGAAGCAGCCGATACGGTCACTGTCAGCGATGGCACCACCACCGCGACTTTCACCACCGCGGCAGGTACCGATGTCGAAGACTTCATCACTGCGGTGAACGGCACTGCCAATCTCAACGTCAAGGCAAGCCTCGACGACAGCGGCAAGCTTAAGCTCGAAAACGTCAAGGGCGGCAATGTGGTTATCGGCGGCGCTGCCGATGCCGACGAACTCGGCGCCCTGGGTGTCGCCGCAGGCACCACCACCGGTACTGCCAACGCCACCCGTACCTCGCTGGCCAAGCAGTTCGACGCCCTCCGCTCGGAAATCGACCGGATCGCCAAGGATGCCGGCATCAACGGCACCAACCTCTTGGCTGGTGACAAGATCAAGCTGGCTCTGAATGAGAATGGATCGTCCTCGACCACAATCGAAGGTACCGCTGTGAGCGCCTCATCCCTCAATATCGAAGAAGCCGCCGACAGCTGGCAGAGCGATACCGCTGTCAATGACGCCCTGAGCTCGCTTATCGACGCAGCCGACTCGCTGCAGGCCACCGCCGCCTCATTCTCCTCGAACAAGTCGATCATCGATGCCCGTGCCGACTTCAATGCTTCGCTGTCCGACATTCTCAAGGCCGGTTCGTCCGACCTGACCGCCGCCGACATGGACCAGGAAGCCGCCAATCTGATGGCTCTCCAGACCCGTCAGCAGATGGCCACCACCTCGCTCTCCATCATGCGCTCGGCTGAAACCACCGCCCTGAGCCTGCTGCGCTAAGCACGCAGCGCAACCAAACGGAGAGGCCCGCCAGTTTGGCGGGCCTTTTGCGTTTTGGTTTTTGTTGTTGCGGAACCAAGGGCAATGCGGCGTCGCCCTAAATGGTTTTGTCGGTCAGCTGGAAAGAGCCTTCGGGAGGTGTCCAGTCGCGGTGAAGACGGCGGGCGATTTCCAGTTTGGAGAGACCTTGATTGCGATCTTCCATCGCCAGCAAGGTGGTTTCGAACAGCGTTTCGCTCTCGGCGTCGCTCGATTCGGCCGGCGCGGCTGACGATGAGGCCGGTGGCGCTTCGGCATCGATATCGGCCGCTGTCGCATCTGGTATCGGCCGGCGTTTGAAGTCACGTTCGCGGCGAGGCAGATTGGGCGACCAATAGCCGCTTCGTTTCGCACGCAGCATAGGCTCGATGCCTGGGCTCATTGTCCTGTCCTTCGGCGGGACTCCGCCGAGGTCAGGCTATGGTGCCGATGCTACGCCACTCTTGCTCTCGTTCTTACAACTTTCATAATTCGTTCATAATGCGGTTAACTTCTCTTTCACCACATCGATTTCACATGGCGCGATTGACCGCGATGCCACGGGCCGAAGCCGTCTTGGGCATGCCCACATAGCCGGTCTGGTTGTAGGTCTTGGTGCGATCCTGCTGCCCCACCGCCTCGGCGACATCGGTCAGCAGGTTCTCCGCCAGCGTCTTGGCAGTGGCGATTATGCGAAGGTTTTCAGCCATTTGGGTGGCCAGACTCTCATGGCAGTGCTGCAATCGGGCCAAGGCCTCGGGCGCTTCAGCGGCCAGCCGCTGGTTTTGCCGCTGCACGGCGCGGGCGAGGACCACATAATCCTGGGCCAGCTGGGTCTTGTTGGCGGTCAGCTCACCCGCCTGCTTGTAACGCCCGGCACGAAGCAGCATGGTTTCTTCGTTCATGACATTCACCAGCGTGGTGAGCGTAGTCTCCGCCTCCGCACACAAAGTCAAGGCAGGCATGGAATCGAGGGCTGCAATGCGTTTTGCGGCTGCGGACATTAGCGATACGCTCCGTTTACTGGGATATTATTTGTCTGGCTGGCTTCCTGAACGGAAAGCATCTGCGACAGGATTTGATCGGCAATGCCGATGCCGCCGTTCTGCGCCATGGAATTGGCGAACTGCTCGGCCTGCATGCCCCGCCAGGTCTCCTCACCGAAGCCGCCGCCGAAATTCTTGTCGGGCTTGATGCCGGCAAACATTTCCTTGGTCAGCATGGTCAGAAAAACGCCTTCAAATTCCTCGGCTTGCTGGCGCATGCGCAATGTCTGGGCGGAGGAAAGGCCGGTCGCGGCATTGATGGAATTCATGTCAGAGCACCTCGATTTCGGCCTGCAGCGCGCCGGTCGCCTTGATCGCCTGAAGAATAGCGATCAGGTCGCGCGGCGAGATACCCAGCGCGTTAAGCCCGTCGACCAATTGTTGCAGTGTCACCGTTTCCGGCACAACCTGCAGGGCGGTATCTGTCTGCAGCACATCAAGATTCGTATTGGGATCGACATTGGTCTGCCCCAGGCTCAGCGGATTGGGCTGCACCGTCTGCGGGTTTTCCGCGATGGTCACGGTCAGGTTGGACTGCGCCACCGCCACGCTCGACACCCGAACGTCCTTGCCCATGACGATGATGCCGGAATTCTCGTCGATGACGATCTTGGCGCTCTGGTCGGTCTGGACGATCAGCTGTTCGATATCGGTCAGCAGGTCGACAATATTGCCGTTGAAATTGTGGGGCAGGGTCAGGCGGACGGTGTTCGGATTCTCCGGGACTGCGGTGGGTACGCCGATGAAATCATTGACGGCCAGGGCAATCCGGCGGGCCGTGGTCAGGTCGGGATTGCGCAGCGACAGGCGCAGCGAATGCTGCGCGCCGAGGCTGAACTCGATCTCGCGCTCGATCAGGGCGCCGGAGGAAATGCGGCCGGTCGTGGGCACGCCCGAGATGACGGTGGCGGCATCGCCCTGCGCCTTGAAGCCGTTGATCAGCACCGGGCCCTGGGCGATGGCATAGACTTCGCCATCGGCGCCGAGCAGCGGGGTCACCAGCAGGGTGCCGCCCTGGAGGCTATCGGCATCGCCCAGCGCCGCGACGCTGACGTCCATGCGCGAGCCCTGGGTGGCAAAGGGCGGCAGGTTTGCCGTCACCATCACCGCCGCGACATTGGCAGTGCGGACATTTTCGCCTTGGGTGTTGACGCCCAGTCGTTCGAGCATGGATTGCAGCGACTGCTTGGTGAAGGGCGAATTGTTGAGGCTGTCACCCGTGCCGTTGAGGCCGACCACAAGGCCGTAGCCCACTAGTTGGTTCTCGCGGATGCCCTCCATGTCGACGATGTCCTTGATCCGCGCCGGGGCTGCGGCCGTGGTGACGGGCGGCAGTGCCAGAGTGGCGCTGAGCACCAGGGCAAGGCAGATTCTGAACAGGCGGTTTGGCATGGACGTCCTCGAGCGATGGCCCCGGGGATATGATGGGGCCTTCGCTCATAGCGATGCCAGAAGCGTGCCACTCTTCGAGATGGTTGTTATCTACATGAAAAGAAAAGGAAAAATCTGGAAGCCTCGTATCTGCTCCATGCCGCTTGACTGTCGGTAAGCAATTCTTGCCGGGTGCATTAAGGCTCTGTTAACCCTCGTGGGCAGATTTTGCCGTGAGGTTCAGCCAGAGGGTGAGTCTGCTTCGTGCGTATTGATACCACCATTCGTTCGACCGGGATTTCCGGGCGTGCTGCCGCCGGCAAGGCCGGCTCGGCGCCAGCCTTCGTGCCTGCGGGAATGGGTGGGGCGGCGCGGGCTTCGGCGGCGACGCCCGCAATGCCGATGGCTGGACTTGATGCCATCCTGGCGCTGCAGACCGTTGGCGACTTCCGCGAAAGCAGGCGCCGCTCGGTCAAGCGCGGCGCGTCAATGCTGGATGCTCTCGAATCCATCAAGGCCGACCTGCTGGTGGGCAATGTTTCCGCCGACCGTCTCGACGCCCTGGTGGGGCAATTGGCCAGCATGCGCGAGCGTAGTGAGCCGGACCTGGATGCCGTGATCGATGACATCGAATTGCGCGTTCGGGTGGAGCTCGCCAAGTTCGGACGCTTCCCGCCCTTGTAGTCTTGCAATAGTCAAGACGGCTCGCTTCATCAAATTGTTGCTACTCCCGCGCTATGCACCTGTTGCAAGCGGCGTTTTCTGCGTTAACGAGCGGCGTTCTGCGTGCTTGCCCCAGAAGAGCGAGGCGCATATATAGGCCGCCAAGGGCGCATTGGAGTTGAGTCTGCTAATGTCTTCGGTTGAACTGACAGAATATCGGCCCACTGACGACGAGCCGTTCATGAACCCGCGCCAACGCGAATACTTCCGGGGCAAGTTGTTGTCCTGGAAGGACGAAATTCTTCGCGAAAGCCGTGAGACCCTCGAAAACCTCCAGGAAGAAAGCCAGAACCATCCGGACATGGCCGACCGGGCCAGCTCGGAAAGCGACCGCTCCCTGGAACTGCGCACCCGCGACCGTCAGCGTAAGCTGATTTCCAAGATCGACGCGGCCTTGAAGCGTATCGACGATGGCACTTATGGCTATTGCGAGGAAACCGGCGATCCCATCGGCATTGCCCGGCTCGACGCCCGCCCGATCGCGACGCTGAGCCTGGAAGCCCAGGAGCTGCATGAGCGTCGCGAAAAGGTCTATCGCGACGAGTGACCGGCGCATCCCGGCCAATTGGAAAAGCCCGCAGCGATGCGGGCTTTTTGTTTGATCGGTATTACTTGCCGCCGGAGCGTTCGATATTGCGGTCGTAGATTTCCTGGATTTCGGGGGTCATGATCTCATCGAAGGCTTCGGCCTCATAGACGGGGCGGATATCGATGTCGCTGTCGGTGAACATGGGATTGGGGCAGCGCTTGACCCATTCGACCGCCTCGTCCATGTCGCGCACCTGCCAGATCCAGTAGCCGGCCACCAGCTCCTTGGTTTCGGCGAAGGGTCCATCGATGACGGTGCGATTGGCGCCACTGAAGCGCACGCGCTTTGCGCTGGCACTGGGACGCAGGCCATCGCCACCCAGCATGATGCCGGCATTGATCAGCTGCTCGTTATATTTGGTCATGGCTTCGAGCAGTTCGGTGGTCGGCATGCGACCCTCTTCGCTGTCCTGGGTGGCCTTTACGAAAACGACGACGCGCATTGATGTTCTCCTCATGCGGCGTGGGCGAAATTGCCCATCTGGCCAACCGACGATCCAGGCGGCAGGCGTTCGACAAATTTGCCTGCGATATTATGCGACCTTCGAAAAACAGAAAGGGCGGAGCCCTGCGGCCCCGCCTCCTTGTCTCGTTTGCCAGCCGGGATCAGAAGCCGAACACGGTGGTGATGCCGGTCTGGTTGTCGCCGTTCTGCATGCACTGGGCATTGGTCGCCTGGCCGAACTGGAAGAGACCGCAGGTATTGTTGTTGCCGTTCTGGCTGATGGTGCCGTTATGGCCATTGCCGTCCTGGACGATCAGGCCATGATTGTTGCTGCCGTTCTGGTTGAAGCCGGCCGAATTGCCATTGCCATTCTGGTAGGCATTGGCGCCGGTCGTCGACATGCCCTTGACCAGCGAGAACATCTTGAGGCCCATGCCCAGTGCCTGGGCCTGTTCCGGATCACTGGGGGTGAAGCCGATGGAGATCTGGCCTGCGGCCATGGCGGGGGCGGAGCCGACGCCGATCAGAGCGGCAGTGGCGAGGGCGGCGATGATCTTGGTGAAGCGAGTGGTCATTTTGGTCTCTCCGAAGTTGAATTTGCGTTCCCTGGGTGCTGGTCTTTCCAGCTCATGAAACGACATTAGAGCCTGACAACTGAACCGGTTCGGAGCGGCGCATTCAGATTTCGTTCACTTGGAAAATTAAGGTTTTGGCGGTTGAGGATAGGCCCGCTCGCAACGGAAAAAGCCCCGGCGGGCCGGGGCTGAGTGGGGAGGTCGAGAAAGGAAGAGGCAGGCGCGGTTAGGTGCGGGCGGTAAATTGCTGGGAGCAATCGAGTTGCTTGCCATTGGCGGTGACCGAAAAATCGACATCGATCTTGGAGCCGGCATTGACCATGACTCGGCCGAGTGAGACGGCGGCGTCAGGTGCGGCCGAGAAGGCGCCGCCCTGGCTGACATTGGTCGAACCGCCGCCGCCTGAACTCTTGAGCGCGAAGCGATATTCGCCGTTGAGCGCGGTGGGGCTCTGCAACACGCCCTCAACGGCCAGCATGCCGTGTTCGGTCTTGGTGCTGACGCCGCAGGCGATATCGGTGCCGGCGGCATTGGCGCTGGCACCGGCGCCCAGCGCTGCAAGGCTGATGGCGAGGGCCGCCATGGCGCCGATGGTGATGGGGGTCTGGATCATTTCATCCTCCTGGGAGTGAGCGGAGGGGCCGGCTCTGGTGCCGGCCCCGTTCGGAGCGGAGGTTACGGGCAGGCCTGCACGAAGGCGGTCACATTGCCCGAGCCCTGCTGCACCACATTGGCGTTGCAGCCATTGCCGACCTGTACACCGGCGGCGATATTGCCGTTGCCGTCCTGGGTGATCATGGCGTTGTGGTTGTTGCCGAACTGGCCGACGCCACCCTGGTTGTTCCAGCCGTTCTGCCAGACATCGCCATAGTTGTGGTTGCCCTGCTGGCCGATGGCCGAAACGTTGTTGCCGCCGAACTGCTGGCTCACGCCCTTGTTGTTCCAGCCAGTCTGCTTGACACCGAACTTGTTGTTCCAGCCGGCCTGGCCGCCGCCGACCTGATTGCCGATGCCGAACTGGTCGACGAAGATGTCGTTGGACATTGCGGGGGCGGCCGAAGCGGCGATGACGGTGGCGGCCAGGGCGGTGATGATGAACTTGCGGATCATTTTAGGCGTCTCCTTGTTGGGTTGCGGTCCCTCCGACCGCGTCGTTGATGGAGACTGTTTTACGGGTGTGATTTGGAACGGCTGCTGAAGTGGCGATTCATAATCCGTTCAGAAATGAAAAAAGGCGGAGTTTGAATCCGCCTTTTTAGTTATATCTTTGATTTTAAAGGATTATGATCCGTAGCGCCGCTTGAGATGGGCCTTGAAATGGTCGGCGTTGAGCGGTTCACCGGTGGCGCGGGTGATCAGATCGGGCGTCGAATAGCGCGATGCCTGGCTCCACACCTTGTCGGCGCGCCACTGATTGATGGCGGTGAAATCGCCCTGGCGCATCTGGGCACCCATATCCGGGATATCCTTGGCCATAGCCGAACCCAGCTGGGCCGCGATCATGGCGCCCAGCGTGTAGCTGGGGAAATAGCCGAAGGCGCCGCCCGGCCAGTGCACGTCCTGCATGGGGCCATCCTTGGGATCATTGATAGTCGAGATGCCTAGATATTCGGTCATCTTGGCGTCCCAGGCCTCGGGGATCTGGCTGGCTTCGAGCTTGCCGGCGATCAGGTCCTGCTCCAGCTCGTAGCGCAGGATGATGTGGAGCGGATAGGTGATCTCGTCAGCGTCGACGCGGATATAGCCGCGTTCGACGAAGTTTACCTCGCTCAGTATATCGGGAATGTCCCAGCCGGGGATGGCGGTTTCGCCGAGATGCTGGTGCACCAGCGGCAGCATGAACTCCCAGAAATCGGCGCTGCGGGCGATCTGCATTTCCACGAATAAGCTCTGGCTTTCATGCATGCCCATGCCGCGCGCCTCGCCAAGCGGCCAGTGCGACCAGTCCTTGGGCAGGCCCTGCTCATAAAGAGCGTGGCCGGTCTCGTGCAGCACGCCCATCAGCGAGGTGAGGAACTCGTCGGTACGATAACGTGTGGTCATGCGCACATCTGTCGGCACGCCGCCACAGAAGGGGTGGTGCGACACCGCCAGCGAGCCATGGGTGAAGTCGAAGCCGGTCGCGCGCATGGCAGCGAGTCCCAGTTCGCGCTGCTTTTCGATCGGATAGGGGGCATTGAGGTTTTTACGCGGGCGCTGGGCCAGGCGCTGTTCCTGCACGGCCAGGGCGGTGGGCAAAAAGTCCTTCAGGAAGCCCTTGAGGTCGGCAAACACGCCGTCGATCTCAGCCGTGCGATTACCCGGGTCGTATTGATCCATCAGCGCGTCATAGGGGGCGAGGCCGGTGGCGTCGGCGCGCAGCGCTGCCTCCTCGCGCACCAATGCGACCACGCCTTCCAGCGCCGGCAGGAAGCTGTCCCAATCGCCCTTGGCCCTCAGGTCGCGCCAGAGTTGCTCGGAGCGCATGGTGGCGGCGGTGCGGCGCTGCACGAATTCGGTGGGCAGGCAGGTGGCGTTGACATAGTTGCGCTCGAATTCGCCCAACGCCAGGGTCTGGTCGGTGTCGAGAGCCTCGGCCTTGGCGGCTTCGATCCAGTCGGCGATTTCGGGAGCGGTGGCCTGGGCATGATACATGCCTGCCAGTTGCGACATGGCCTCGGCGCGCTTATCGCCGCCGCCCACTGCCATATGCGTCGCCTCGTCGGCCCCGAGTATGGAGAGGGCATGTTCGAGCGCTTCCAGCCGGTGGCCGAGTTCGTCGAGTTTGGCAAAGGACATGGAAAGGCTCCTGACTATCGAGCCCGATCTCTCCCACAGCCCCGCCGGGGGATCAAGGCTGGCGGTCCGGCTTGTCCTTGGAGCTGGTGCTTTTTTCGTCGGAAAGCGCCAGATGGAACGCTACGGCCAGCGATATCCCGAAGCCGATGCCGATCGCGATATTGTCGAATACCAGCATTCCCAGCCCTGCACCGATGGCGACGCCCAGACCAAGGGCCAGTCCCAAGTTCTTCTGCATGTTGTTTCCTCCTGAAGTTGATCAATCCCCTGAGGAGGCTGCGGTTCCCCAAAACGGGGAAGGCGCAGCTGGGGGAGCTGCGCCTTGGGGAGGGCCCATAATGCTTCTGCCGGGCCGGTCGGTCCATCCTGGACCGACGGGGATTGCGGCGGCGCCCATGGGGGGGATGGTGCCACCGGATTGGGGGTCAGAACGGCAGGATGGCGTCGAGAACCTGCTGACCGTAGCGCGGCTGCTGCACATCGGTGATCTGTCCGCGGCCGCCATAGGAGATGCGTGCCTCGGCGATCTTGGTGGAGGGGATCGTGTTGTTGGCCTGGATATCGGAGGGGCGAACGATGCCAGCGACGATGAGGTCGCGGACCTCGAAGTTCACCCGCACTTCCTGGCGGCCTTCGATGACCAGATTGCCATTGGGCAGCACCTGGGTCACCACGGCGGCGACAGAGGTCTCCAGCGCTTCAGAGCGGTTGACCGAGCCATTGCCGGTATCCTTGACGCCCGACGTGAGGTCGATGGCGGCCTTGGGGTCGAAGCTGCCGCCGCCAATGCCGTCCACTGCAGCGCCGAACAGCCCGCCCATGCCGGCCGAATTGGTCGAGTTGCGACTGCGCTGAGTCTGGTTGTTGATCTTGGCGCTGTCGTCGATGGTGACCACCACGGTCAGGATGTCACCGATGCGGTGGGCGCGCTCGTCCTTGAAGAAGCCCCGGGCCGAAGTGCGGTAGAGCGAATTGGCCTGGTAGGTATCGGCCATCGGCTCGGGCATCGGCATGCGCACAGGCTGGTAGCCGGCCATGGCGGTGGGATCCTGGATCGTGGTCAGAACCGGGGCCTGACCGACATTGGCGAGGCGGTCCATGGTGTTGCAGGCGCCAAGCGATGCGGCCAGGGTCAGGATGGTGGCGATCTTGAGAATGTTCATTGCAATAGGTCCTGATTAGAGGCCGGCCAGGGCGAGCGGCGCGGTGGTGACTTCGACGGCGCCGGGGGAGATGGCCGTGGCGCTGATGACGCGCTTGGACATGAGATTGAGAATCTGGACGCTGGTGCCCTGGGCGCCGCCGGTTATGGCCTGTCCCTTGACCGTTAGGGTCATGGGGCCCTTGCGGTAGAAAATGGTCACGAGGTCGTTCTTGGCGATGGTCAGGGGGGTGCTGACATCGCTGGCCTTGAGCGGCATACCTTCGCGGCTCGGGCGGTTGAGAGCCATGCCGATCAGTTGGTCGAGCTGTGCGGTGCCCTGGGCATCGGCCTGGCGCACGGGGAGGGGGCGCATGACGATATGGCTGGGCTGCAGGACGGTGCCGGCGGGGAGGGCTGCAGCCAGGTGCGGCACGTCGACGGTGAGATCGAGCGTACCGCTGAGTTCGACAAGACGGTCAGCGCCGGTGATGGAGAAACGGGCGGTGAAGCTGTCATTGCCGGGGTGGTAGCGCAGCTGTTCGAGCCGTGCGGGGGTATCGGCGACTGCGACCTTGATGGGGGAAATCAGGTCGTTGAAGTAAACGTTGACCTTCATGCTGGAGGTGACGATGCCACGCAGGCGCAGATCGTTGATGACGAGATCGCCGAGCAGCACGTCGTCGATGACGGTGGCGGCGCGCGAGACGCTGACGGCGCTGACACCGTTGACCTCGAAAGTGTCGAGACCAATGCGGGCGGCCGCCGAGCGGATTGCCGGTAGATCGACTTGCCCGGTGGTGCCTGGCTGGGGGGCCCGGAACAGGGCGGTGTCGGCCAAGGACCCGGCATCGTCGAACATGTCGCCGACGGTAACGACCGAGCCGACCACCTGCACATCGGCGCGCAGCATGGGCAAGGCCCAGGCACTGGTGCCGCAGAGGGCGAAGGCGAAAGCGGCGATTGTGGAGCGAAGCGGTTTCATCTGGCCCTCCTCATCAACGCAACTGGCTGGTGGCGCGCATCATTTCGTCCGCGCCGGAGATGACGCGGGCGTTCATTTCGTAGGCGCGCTGCGCGGCGATCAGGTCGGCAATTTCGGTGACCGAATTGACGTTCGCCATTTCGAGATAGTTCTGCAGCAGGTCGCCGGTGCCATCGGAATTGGGAATGTTCACCTGGGCCGGGCCACTGGCTGCGGTTTCGAGGAACATATTGTCGCCCATGGATTCGAGGCCCGACTTGTTGACGAAGCGCGCCAGCTGGAGCTGACCGAGCTGGGTCGGGGTGGTGTCGGTGCCCAGAAACGCCTCGACGGTGCCATTGGGCGAGATCGACACGCCCTTGGCATTGCCGGGGATGGAAATGCCCGGATTGAGCGAATAGCCCTGGGAGTTTACCAGCGTGCCATTGGGGTCACGCTCGAAGGAGCCGTCGCGGGTATAGGCGGTGCGGCCATCGGGCAGCTGGATCATGAAGAAGCCTTCGCCGCGGATGGCCACGTCGAGCTCGCGCTCGGTCATGCTTACATTGCCCTGGCTCATCACGCGTGGCGTGGCGACGGTGCGCACGCCCGAACCGATTTCGAGCCCGGCCGGCACCATGCTGCCTTGGTCTGAGGTTTGCGAGCCGGCGCGGGTGATCTGCTGGTAGAGCAGGTCCTGGAATTCGGCGCGCTGGCGCTTGAAGCCAGTGGTGCGCATATTGGCAATATTGTTGGAGATGACTTCGACATTGCGTTCCTGGGCGCTCATGCCGGTCGATGCGATGTAGAGAGCTTTCATGGCAGAACCTCAGGATCAGGCGTTGGCATCGCCGAGGCGCTGGATGGCGCTGCGACGCAGCTCATCCTGCTTCTCGGTCAACGAGGCGAGGGATTCGTAGGAACGGGTGACGCGGATCATCTCGGCCATTTCGGACACGCCCGAGACATTGGAGCGCTCGAGAAAGCCCTGCATGACGCTGGTGCCGGTGGCCGGGGTCGGCGTGCCGCCGGCGAAAAGATTGGAGCCATCGCGGGTGAGGGCCTGCGGATTGGCGAATTCGACGATGCGCAGGCGCCCGTTGGGGCCGGCATCGGTGGCGACAGTGCCATCGGATGCCACGGTGAAGCTGGTTTCGGTGGCGCCGAACTGAATCGGGCCGCCTTCGCCCAGCACCGGGTTGCCCGACAGATCGACCAGGGTCCCGGTACTATTGATCTGGAAGGAGCCCGAACGGGTCCAGCGCTCGCCGGCTGGCGTCTGCACGGCAAAGAAGCCTTCGCCATTGAGCGCCATATCCAGGTCGTTGCCGGTCTGCAGCATCGGACCATTGGCCAGGTCATGAACGGTGGCCCAGTCCTGCACATAGGACAGGGGTTGGTCGAGGCGCTGGAAATCCTGGTGGCGGGCCACCGGCATCACATATTCCTCAAACAGCAATTGCTCCGACTTGAAGCCAGTGGTGTTGATGTTGGCGATATTGTTCGCCACCACATCCATCTGGCGCTGCAGAGCGATCTGCCGGCTGAGGCTGATCAGTTGCGCATTCTCGATCATCTCGGTCCCCGTCTACTTCCCCGAGACCGCCGACTTCCCCAAGCCCGCCGTCTCGCCATTAACATTGCAGAAACCATGCCAGGCGAAGATTTTTAATAAAATCATACGCTTAGCAGTCTCGAAGTCTTGGCCTGCCCGGCGTTAATTTCCTGCACTGGGAAAATGCTGCCCGGCAAAAATTGCCGACAGAAGGGTGTTTGTAACCATTCGTTAACCAAGTGGGCCTTAGCTGGTCCCAGGGCCGGAATCGTCCGGAAATGCTGATATCTGGTGGGGCGTTAGATGGCTGCGGAAGCAGAAGTTTCAGGCGAAGCGCCGGCCAAGAAGGGCATTCCCAAGCTCTTCATTTTCATTGGCGCCGCGGTGCTCGTGGTGCTGCTGGCCGGCGGCGGCATCTTCTTCTTCCTGTCGTCTTCTGGTGGCTCGGCTGATGCGGCGGCTGCCTCAGGCGAGCATGGCGCAGCCAGTGCCGATGCCGGGCATGGCGCCCCTGCAGGCGACGCGCCAGCCAATACGTTCATCTTCAACCTGCCGCCGATGATGGTGAACCTCAACAGCGATGGCGGCACCCAAGCCTTCATGAAGCTGACCGTGGCGCTGGAAGTCGCCGACGAGCACATGATGACCGAAATCCAGCCGCGCCTGGCCAAGGTGGTGGATTCCTTCCAGGTCTATCTGCGCGAGATGCGCAAGAGCGATCTCGAAGGCTCGGCTGGCATCTATCGCCTCAAGGAAGAGCTGCTGCGTCGGGTCAATCTGGCGATCTATCCCGCGCGGGTGGAAAGCATCCTCTTCAAGGAAATCCTGGTGCAGTAATGGCTGGACCAAGCGATCAGGACAAATTGGCTGAGGATTGGGGGCTCGACGATATCGATGCCGCTCCGATCCCGTCCTTCGACGACGGCGATGGCCTGAGTGACGACGACATTGCCGCCGCCGCTGCTGCCGAATGGGCGGCGATGCTCGAAGGCGGCACGTCCGAGGCCGATGGTGGTGCAGATCGCGTGCTCAACCAGGACGAGATCGACAGCCTGCTCGGTTTCGACGCCACGGCGGCCAGCAATGTCGAGCTGACCGGCGTCCAGGCGCTGATCAACTCCGCGCTGGTGAGCTATGAACGCCTGCCGATGCTGGAGATTGTCTTCGATCGGCTGGTGCGCCTCGCCACCACCTCGCTGCGCAATTTCACCTCCGACAATGTGGAAGTGGCGCTCGACTCCATCTCCTCGGTACGTTTCGGCGACTACCTCAATTCCATTCCGCTGCCCGCCATTCTCTCGGTGATCAAGGCGGAGGAGTGGGAGAATTACGGCCTGCTCACCGTCGATTCCAACCTCATCTATTCGATGATCGACGTGCTGCTGGGCGGTCGCCGGGTCGGCGGCAATATCCGCGTCGAGGGGCGTCCCTACACCACGATCGAGCTGGCGCTGGCCCGGCGCATGATCGAGGTGATCCTTGAGGATACCCACCGTGCCTTCGAACCGGTGACGCAGGTCAATTTCAAGCTTGAGCGTATGGAAACCAATCCGCGCTTCGCCGCCATTTCCCGTCCGGGCAATGCCGCCATTCTCATCGAATTGCGCATCGAAATGGACGATCGCGGCGGCAAGATCGAGATCCTGCTGCCCTACGCCACCATCGAGCCCATCCGCGAGCAGTTGCTGCAGATGTTCATGGGCGAAAAGTTTGGCCGCGACCCGATCTGGGAAGGCCATCTGGCGACCGAGATCTACCACGCCGACGTCGAGATCGAGGCCGTGTTGCATGAACAGGACCTGCCGCTGTCGACCTTGATCGATCTGCGCCCCGGCCAGACCATCATGTTCGAGCGCTCTCCGTCCGACCCCATTCGCCTGCGTTGCGGCGATGTCGAACTCACCGAGGCCATTATGGGCCATATCGGCAAGCATGTATCGGTGCGGGTCACGCGCCCGCTCAACCCGCCCAAGGTCACCATGGCGGCCTTCGAGGCAATCGACGAGACAATGGAAGGACGATGATGTTCGGCTTGCCCCTGGGGATTTTTGTGGAAGGCGCCGTTGCCGTCCTGCTGGCGACCACCGTCGTCTATTGCATCATGCTCAACCAGCGCCTCAAGCGCCTGCATGCGGACCGCGATGCGCTGCGGCAGATGGTGGCCGACCTGGTCGGTGCCACCAATCTCGCCAATCAGGCGATCAAGGAGCTGAAGGCGACTGCCGTCGAGGCCGATCTGACGCTCAGCGCCCGCCTCGAGGAGGCCGAGCGCTTCGGGGTCGAGCTCGCCAATCACGTCAATGCCGGCACGGTGCTGATGGAACGCATCGCCAAGATCACCAGCGTCGCGCGCCACAGCCAGGCCATGGAGCCGGTCGAAGAGCCCAGCAAGGCGCAGTCGGCCTTGCAGCAATTGCAGGCGCGCGTGCGCAATCGCGGAGCCGCCGCGTGACCAATATCCGCCTGTTGCCCGTTGTCATCCTGGTGATTTCGGCCCTTCTGGTCCTCAAGACCGTGGGGCTCGTCACCAATGGTGGCTATGTGCTGACAGGCGTGAGCCTGGCGCAGGCGGCAGGGGGCGGTGGTGGCCATGGTGGTGGCTCTGCGCCGGCCGAAACACCGCCGGGTGACAATGCCACACTGCCGGCCGAACCAACTTTGACCGATGCCAGCCCGACCCTCTCCGATTCGGCGCCGACCATGGGTGAAACCAAAGGTGGTGGTGGCCATGGCGCGCCGGCGCCGACCGACGCAGGTGGTGGTCACGGCGATGCCGCCGCCACTGGCAGTGATGCCGCAGCGCCCGCGACCGACGCCCATGGCCAGCCCATTGCCAATACCGTCGCTGCTGAAAATGCCTGCGATCCGCGCCCGGCCTCGCCCGACAAGGCGGCCTCGACGGCCGATGGGCAGCTGATGATCATTCCTGGCGACTGCCCGCCGCTTACCGATGCGGTGCCGCAATTGCTGACCGATCGCGGCCCGGTGCCGATGACCTCGACCGATAGCGTGCCCACCGAGCAGGTGCTGCTGGAGCGCCTGTCGACGCGCCGCGCCGATCTTGACGCTTATGAGCAGGAGCTGGCCATGCGCGCTTCGCTGGTGGAAGCCGCCGAGAAGCGCATCGAGGAACGGACCCAGACCCTGCAGGCCCTGGAAGGGCAGATTGCCGCGCTGGTCGAAGAGCGCAAGAAGATGGAAGAGGGGCAGTTCGCCGAGCTGGTGGCCATGTATTCGAACATGAAGCCCAAGGACGCGGCCAGCATCTTCAACGATCTCGACATGAACATTCTGGTTCGCGTCGCCAAGCAGATCACCCCCCGCAAGATGTCGCCTATTCTCGCCGCCATGACCACGGCACGGGCCCAGGAGCTTACCGTGCGCCTGGCCTCGCTGGATGGCGGGCCGGTCGAGGAAATGAGTTCCTCCGATCTTGCTGCCCTGCCGCAGATTGTCGGCCAGTAGCTTTGTGGTTTTCTTTAGGGGGGTGTTAAGCCCGCCTGGCTAGGGTTCGGCATCGAGTGTTGTAAACCTCGCATGCCGAGCCGGCGGAAAGAACTTTCTGCTGTCGGATGCGATAATAGTGCGTCGGGCGGGCAGAAAGCCGGTGAAGACCGCAATACAGTCAGGTTGGCAGCGAGCCGCTATGGTCGTCGCTGCCACGGCGATGGCCATGTATCTGGCTATGGCTGCCGCTGCCTTTGCACAGGTGCAGGGCCAGCTTTTCGGCACCGAAGAACAGGGCTATGCCCGCCTCATCCTGAGCTTTCCCTCGCGCGATGACCTGCCCGAATATACGGTCAAGGTCGAGAACGGGGTGATGTCGATCCTGTTCACCGAACCGGTTTCGATCATCCTGCCCGATGTGGCTGTCCAGCTTCCCAATTATCTCACCGTCGCGCGCGTGGACCCCGATGGCATGGGGCTGCGCATCGGCCTGCGCTCCAGCTTCACCTTCAATCGCATCGAGGCCGCCGAGCGCCTGTTCATCGACCTGATGCCGCCGGAGTGGCAAGGCATGCCGCCGCCGCTTCCGCAGGACGTCATCGACCAGTTGGCGGAGCGGGCGCGCCTGGCCGCCATCGAAGCCGAGCGCAACCGCAAGGCTGCGCTGGCCGCAGAGCTCAATCCGCAGGTCGCCCTGCGCATCGGCCGCAACCCCAGCTTTATCCGCCTGCAGTTCGATTGGTCGGTGCCCACCGAGGGTGCCTATGCCAAACAAGAAAATACCGGCCTGATCAATTTCGAATGGCCGATCGGCATCGATGTGCGCGATCTTGTGGCCGACCTGCCCAAGGAAATCGCCTCGGTCGAAAACGTGGTGACGGCGGATGGTAGCGACATCTATCTCGAATTTGCCCGCGGGGTCGAGCCGCGCTTTTATGAGGTTACGCCCACGCAATATGTGCTCGATATCGACATCAAGGGGCAGGGGCTGCCCGAGCTGAAGGTCGAGGATCTGGCGGCGGCCGCAGCGCAGGTCAAGGCAGAGACACCAGAGGCGCCCAAACCCCAGACGTCGGCGCTTCAGGCCAATGCCGCCGAAACCATCGTCCCGTTCATCAATGTGCTGGGCAATACGGTGCGCGTGGTCTTCCCGTTCGAGCAGGATACGCCCGCCGCCGTGTTCCGGCGCGGTGACTCGGTGTGGATGGTGTTCGACACCATCAGCGGCATTGCCGCTCCCGCGGCTTCGACCGATTTCGATGCCGTCGCCAGCGCTTTCGACGTCATCTCCTCGGGTGATACGCAGGTGGTGCGGATCGATCTGTCCAAGGATCGCCTGGCTACTATGGGCTCCGAAGGCATGGCCTGGGTGCTGTCGCTGGGCGACGTCATGCTGAGCCCCACCGAGCCGGTCACCCTGTCCCGCCGCCGTAATTTCGAGGGCACTTTCGAAATGGCCGCCGATATCGTGCGGCCGGCCCGTGTCCACGATTTCCGCGACCCGCTGGTCGGCGACATGCTCAAGATCGTTACCGCCTATCCGCCGGCGCGCGGCCTGACGCGTTCGCTCGACTATGTCGATTTCACCGCCCTGCGCAGCGTCCATGGTCTGGTGCTGAAGCCCAAGGCTTCCAATCTGCAGGTGGCGCTGGACGGGCAGTTCGCCGTGATCAGCACCAATGGCGGTCTGACAGTGTCCGCGCTCGACAGCCTGCGCAATTCCGGCACTCAGGGCGACGAGGCTTCGCGCAGCTCCTATATCGACCTCGCCACGCTCGAGCAGCCGGCGCCCACCAAGTTCCTCAAGCATCGCGATGAACTCGAGCAGATGGCCGCCGAGAGCGATGGCCGCAATCGCGACAATGCCCGCCTGGGGCTGGCGCAATACTATGTGGCCAATCAGTTCGGCCCCGAAGCCCTTGGCGTGTTGCGGGTTCTGGCCGCCGATCTGCGTTCGGAGGACCTGACGCGCAAGCTGCGCATGACAGAGTCGATCGCCAATATCTTGGCCGGTCGCCCCAGGGAAGCACTTCAGGTCCTCAATACCCCCTCGTTCGACCAGGACCTGGACGCCCTGTTCTGGCGCACCATTGCGCGCGCCGCCGACAACGATTATTCAGGCGCCCGGCTCGATGCGCTCGAGGCCCGCAGCGTCGCCGAGACCTATCCCGTCTGGGCCCGCAATGCGTTCTATCTCGCCGGCGCCCGCGGCGCGGTCGAGGGCAATGACGCCACCACCGCCAACCGCATGCTGGATGAGATTGCCTATTCCAATCTCAGCAGCCAGGACATGTCCCTCTATTCGCTGCTTACAGCGCGCTTGGACGAACTCAATGGCCATGATCAGGCGGCGCTCGACGCCTATGGGCAGGTGATTGCCTCCGAGGTGCGGCCAACCCGCGCCGAGGCCGTCTATCGTACGCTGATGCTGCTGGACAAGCAGGGCCGGCTCGATCTCGGCCGCGCCATCAAGACGCTGTCGGCCGAAACCATGCTCTGGCGCGGCGATGCGCTGGAGGCCGAAATGCAGACGCTGCTGGCCCGGCTCTACTTCCGCAAGGCCGATTATCGCCTCGGCTTCGAGGCCGTGCAGGCGGCGGTCGCCAATTATCCGGAAAGCCCGCAGGTCAATCAGCTGCGCGACGAGGCGCAGGTCATGTTCTCAGACCTGTTCCTCAACGGCGTCGCCGACTCGCTTGGCCCGGTCGAGGCCCTCGGTATCTATTATGATTTCCGCCAGCTCACCCCCTCCGGCGCGCGCGGCGACGAGATGGTGCGCAATCTGGCGCGGCGGCTGGTGCGCATGGACCTCTTGCCGCAAGCCGCCGACCTTCTGCGTTACCAGCTCGACAACCGCCTCACCGGCGTGGCGCGCAGCCAGGTGGCTGCCGATCTAGCGGTGATCTATCTCGCCGACCGCAAGCCCAATGAGGCATTGCGGGTCCTCAACGATACGCGCGTTCCCGACCTGCCGGCCTCGCTTACCCGGCAGCGCCGCATCCTCGAGGCGCGCGCGCTGATCGATGGCGGGCGCGATCAGCTCGCCCTCGATCTCGTGCGCGATATGGATGGCAAGGACGTCAAGGTGTTGCAGATCGACGTGCACTGGAAGGCCCGTCGCTACAGCCAGGCTGGCGAAATGATGGAAGCGCTCTATGCCCAGTCCGCCGGCCAGCCGCTTGATCGCCAGACCCGCCTTGAGCTGATCAAGGCTGCCGTCGGCTATGTCATGGCCAATGATACGGTCGGCCTGTCGCGGTTGCGCACCAAGTTCGGCGAGCAGATGGTCAATTCGCCCGAATGGGCCATGTTCGACTATGTCACCGGGCCGATCCAGGCTTCGAGCATGGAATTCAAGAAGGTCGCCGCCGAGGTTGCAGCGGTGGACGGCCTCAACGCCTTCCTGGCTTCCTATCGCGACACCTATGCCGGGGAAGGAGCGCTGGTGCCCACCAATGCTACCGAGCCGAATTCCGGCGTCGCCGCAGCGCGCTGAGGGCCGCGTAACTATCCGCTGACGAAGCTGCGGACCAGCGAGCCGGCGACCAGATACCAGCCGTCCACCAGCACGAAGAAGATCAGCTTGAACGGCAGCGAGATCACCACCGGGGGCAGCATCATCATGCCCATGCTCATCAGCACCGAGGCGACCACCATGTCGATCACCACGAAGGGCAGGAACAGCAGGAACCCGATTTCGAAGGCACGCCGCAGTTCCGAGATCATGAAGGATGGGATCAGCAGCTGCAGAGGAATGGCCTCGGGCTCGGCCGGCACTTCGGTATCGGACAGGTCGTAGAACAGCGCCAGGTCCTGTTCGCGCACATTGGCGCGCATGAACTCATGCAGCGGCGCCGCGCTGAGTTCGAACGCTTCTGTGATCTCGATATTGCCAGCCAGGAGTGGTGCGATGCCCTGGTCATAGCTCTGCTGCAATGTCGGCTGCATGATGAAGAGCGTCAGGAACAGCGCCAGCGACACCATCACCGAATTGGGCGGCGCGGTCTGCAGGCCAATGGCGGTTCGCAGCAGCGACAGCACCACCACGATGCGGGTGAAGCTGGTCACCATCACCAGGATGGAGGGCGCCAGCGACAAGAGGGTGATCAGCCCGATGAGCTGGATGGCGCGCTCGGTCAGCGTGGCGTCGTCGCCGAAATCGATGGACAGGTCCTGGGCCTGCACCCCGGCCGCGAACAGCACCAGAGCGGTGGCGGCCAGCCCGAAGATCAGCGGCAGGCGCGCCTTGCGAAAAGCCGCCAGTCTCGCTTTCCCTGGCTTGGATGCCGGTGTGGTGTCCACGCGCCGCGCCTTGATTGCCCTATTTGGAGCTTTCCTCTTTAGCTGAGTCGGTATCCTCGGCTGTGGAAATGTCGGGACTTTTACCCGGCGTCGTTGCGTCCTGGCTGGAGACCGGACGGAGCAGGCCGGTGTGGCGCAGCGATTTGGGGCCGCGCTGATTGGCCGGCGTGCCAAGATCGCGCAATTGTTCGATGGCGGTGGCCGGGGCTGCCGGGGCGGATTGCGGCACCACGGGGGTCGGAGCCTTCGGTTTGCTGGCCTCGGCTGGTTGCACCTTGTCCTGGGCCCTGCGCCCCGGAACCATGGGCAGGGGGCGACGGCTTGGTTGGGCCGCGGCCGGGATTTCCTCGACGGCAATCCCAGATTCCACCAGCAGGTCCTGCGGTCCACCGACCAGGATCAGGTGCTCCACATTGTCGCGGCGAATGATCACCAATTGCCGCTTCTGGTCGACCGCCAGCGTATCGATCACCGACAGCCGCCGATTGCGGCCGCGCACGGCATTGCCGGAAAAGCCGGAGAGCATTTTCAACAGCCAGGCAACCAGCACGATAAGGACGATGACGGCGCCCAGCGCAAAGGCGGCGGTCAGAAAGCTGTTGCCGCTGTCGCTGAACAGGCCGGTGATAAATCCCACGAAAATTGCTCCACTTCTCTGCTGGCCGAATCTTTGGCGGCACTTCTTGCCTAGTTAAGCCAAGCGATTGTGCAAAATGCGAGGCTTGCGCCTTCATGCCTATACGCAGTTAACACTTGATTAACCATGGGGCGGCAAGATTTGCCTATCGCGCTGCTGATTGGAGTCGGCCATGGGCCTGATGGATATGCCGGTGTTTTCGGCGCTCACCGACAAGATGAAGTGGCATCAGGCGCGCCAGGGCCTTCTTGCCGAAAACGTCGCCAATTCGGAGACCCCCGGCTACAAGGGGCGCGATCTCAAGCAGTATAGTTTTGCCGATCGCGTCAGCGCAATGAGCTCGGCGCAGATCACCACGCTGGCAACGCAGCCGATGCACTTTTCCGTGTCCAGCGAGGCCGGGGCCTTCGGCGCGCAGCACATGGCCAATTTCGAGGTCACGCCCGAAGGGAATGGCATCACGCTCGAAGACGAGATGATGAAGGTCACCACCAATATGATGGATTACCAGGCCGCCACCTCCATCTACCAGAAATCCATCCGCATCCTGCGCGTGGCCCTGGGCAAGAACGCGTAAGGGCAGGGGATCATGGATTTCAATTCGTCGCTCCGCATCGCCGCGACCGGGCTGCACGCCCAGACCGCCCGCATGCGCGTCATCGCCGAGAACATCGCCAATGCCGATTCCGCCGGCAAGACGCCGGGTGACGATCCCTATCGCCGCCGCATCCCCACCTTCCAGAGCCATTTCGATTCCGAGATCGGCGGGCGCGTGGTCGAGATCGGGCGCCTGGCTTATGACCAGAGCGATTTCACCACCCGTTATGAGCCCGGCCATCCGGCCGCCGATGCCAGCGGTTTCGTCAAATATCCGAACGTCAATACGCTGATCGAATCCGTCGACATGCGTCAGGCCCAGCGCAGCTACGAGGCCAATCTCAACGTGGTCACCGTCACCCGGCAGATGCTGGGCCGCACGCTTGATCTGTTGCGCGGCTGATTTCAGGGGGATTTTTCAACATGGCCATCACCACGCCTTTCAATGCCGCCACCGCCGCCTATGGCAATGCCCAGCGCCTGATCCAGCAAGCAGGCAAGCCGGCCACAGATCTCACCGCGCTCGCCCCATCCAATGGCGGTAATTTCGCGCAGATTCTGGCCGACAATGTCCAGGGCGTCGTCGATCAGGGCCGCGTCTCCGACCGCATGGCCATGGACATGGTCAATGGCAAGGCCAATGTGGTCGACATGGTCACCGCACTTTCGGAAACCGAAATGGCTATCGAAAGCATGGTCACTGTGCGCGACCGGGTGATCTCGGCCTATGAAGAAATCATGCGGATGCCGATCTGATCGCTGATTTGGGTGTATCCTGACGCGGTGATTCCACGGGAACGGTAGAGATGACCGGCGCAGAAGTGCTCGATATTGCCAGCGATGGCATCTGGACGCTGCTCATCGTTTCCATGCCGATGATGCTGGTGGGTCTCGGCGTTGGCGTCGTGATCGCGCTGTTCCAGGCGCTGACGCAGATTCAGGAAATGACGCTGGTCTTCGTGCCCAAGATCGTCGCCATTTTCGTCACCATGCTGCTGATCCTGCCCTTCATGGGCGCTACTATGGCCGGTTACATGAACCGGGTGATCGACATGATCATCGTGGGCGGCTGATGATCACGGCCAGCCTCGATTGGCTGCCGGGCACCGCCTTTGCCTATATGATCCTGTTCGCGCGCATCGGCTCCATGCTGATGCTGATGCCGGCCTTGGGCGAACAGACCATCCCCGTCCGTATGCGCCTCAGCTTCGCGCTGGCCTTCACCCTCGTGGTCTATCCGCTATTGTCGCAGACCATGCCGGCGCTGCCGACGCAATTGCCCGGAATGGTGGGGCTCTTGTTCCACGAAATCGCCATTGGCCTGATGATCGGGGCCATTGTGCGCATCACCGTGATGGCCACGCAGGTGGCCGGCGCCATCATCGCCTTTCAGACCGGCCTTTCCGGTGCCATGGCGGCGGACCCGACACAAGCCGGTGCGCAGGCGGCGGTGTTCGGCAGCTTCCTTTCCTATCTCGGCGTTACCCTGATCTTTGCCACCGATCTCCATCACATGGCGCTGGCAGCGATCTATGACAGCTACACTTTGTTCTCGCCCAGCGACCCTTTGATGTTTGAGGACGCCATGCAACTGGCGATCAAGACCGTTGCGGGGGCCTTTTCGGTGGGCTTGCAGATGTCGGCGCCCTTTATCGTCTTCGGCCTGGTCTTCAATCTCGGCGCCGGCATTCTGGGCCGGCTGATGCCGCAATTGCAGGTCTATTTCATCCTCATGCCGGCCAATATCATTGTCGGCCTGCTGCTGTTCGCGCTGCTCCTCGTGATGATGATGGGTTGGTACATTACCGCCTTCGAAAATCACCTGGCGATGTGGAGGGGCTAGTCCATGTCGGACGAGGACAAAGACTCCAAAACAGAAGACCCCTCCCATAAAAAGCTCGAGGACGCCCACAAGAAGGGCGATGTCGCCAAGAGCCAGGAGGTCACGACCTGGTTCATGCTGTTGGGCTCGGCCATTGCCTTCGCCATGATCGCGCCCTGGAGCAGCGCCCAGCTGAGCTCTGCTCTCAAGCTGATCATCATGAATGCCGACCGGTTCGACGTCGAAGGCGCCGGCTTCGGGGCCTTCTTCAATAGTCTTGCCCTCACCATGATCGGCGTGGTGCTGGCGCCGCTGGCCGTGCTTTACGTCTGTGGCATCCTGGCCAATCTGGTCCAGCATAAGCCGGTGTTTTCGGCCGAGCCCATCACCCCGAAATTCTCCAAGATTTCCCCGCTTTCGGGCGCAAAGCGCCTGTTCTCGACTGAGGCACTGGTCAATTTCGGCAAGGGCCTGCTCAAGATCAGCATCGTCGGCGCGGTCGTGGTCATGGTCTGCTGGCCCGAGCGCGATCGGCTCGACACCATGATGACCGCCGATCCCCTGGTGATCCTGCTCGACTTCCAGGAGTTGGGGAACAAGATCTTCATGGCGGTGCTGATGGTCGTCACCATCATTGCCGGCGCCGACTATTTCTATGTGCGCCAGAAATGGTGGAAGAAGCACATGATGACGGTGCAGGAAACACGCGAAGAGTACAAGCAGATGGAAGGCGACCCGCATGTGAAGGGCCGCATCCGCCAGTTGCGGCACGAAAAGGCGCGTCAGCGCATGATGGCGTCCGTTCCCGATGCGACTGTGGTGGTCACCAACCCGACCCACTTCGCGGTGGCGCTCAAATATGACAAGACCATGCAAGCGCCGATTTGCGTCGCCAAGGGTGCCGATGCCGTGGCGCTGCGCATCCGCACACTCGCCAAGGACAGCGACGTGCCTATCATCGAAAATCCCCCACTGGCGCGGGCATTGTTCGCCTCGGTCGATATCGACGAGGTCATCCCGGCCGAGCACTACAAAGCCGTAGCCGAGATCATCGGCTTCGTCATGCGCCTGAAACAGCCCGGCAGCGGCGGCTGGCGCGCCAATCGATAAGACAGTTCAGCCTTCTTGGCGGTCGGTCGCGGCTTTTTTGCCGAACTGGTGCAAGAGAGCTGCGGCGAGAGCGATGAGCACAGCGATCCACCCTGCTGCCGCGCCTTCTGCACGCATGGGAGCTCCGGGCGACGCGGCCCAACCAATCAGCAGAAAGCTCACCCAATAGCCGAAGCGGATGAACAGGGGATGCTGCGCAATGTCTTCGCGCAGCAGGGCAAAGGCGAGCACGACATAAATGACATAGGCCTGCGGATGGAAAGCCCAGCCTGTTCCATAGAGCCCGAACGTATAGATGCCCGTAGTGTCGCCGAAGTCTGGCCCGAAAGACAGGAACCCAGTGGTTCCATCGTCGAAGTAATTGAAGAACTGGGAGGCAAAGCTCAGCACCAACGCCGCTATCATGACCAGCTGTGGCAGCGATTTGCCGTTCAGGAATTCCTTGAGCATCCGTACTAACCCCACGACCTAGATATTGAGTGGCACCGCGGCACCTATGAGCGTCGCGTCACTGGCGCGACATCATCACGCCATCGAAATAGATCCGGTTTGGGAAAGCGCCCGGCAAAGCATCATCGTGGTATGGGAAGCTGGCCGTGCTCCAGGCTTGGCCGCCGTCCGGATAGAATTCGATACTGTTTCCCGAGATGGTGTACTGCCCGGCCTCTGCCTGGTCACTATAGGCGGTGGCATCGACGCCCCCGGCGATGGAGTCCACTACCGTGGTCGACCCCATGGCATAGCGTCCATCCTCCTGAAACAGCAGTGTCTGGCCGCTACTGGCAAAAGCGCTCGTTCCGCCCCCAACCGCGGCTCCGCCATGGAATACGCCCGACAAGGTGCTGGAGCTAAACTTTTCGACAGGACAAAACAGGCCGCCGTCGAAGTTGAAGCAGCCTCCTGACGACGGCTCCAAATCAGCCTCGGTAACGTCCCCGTCGTGCCAGTCGATGCGCATGGTGCCCCCGGTGAAGCTTACATCGCCAACCGTTCCAGGGTTCTGCTCTTCGGCATAGCTTGTGCCATAGGCTGCGATGTCGTAGCCGGGCGCGTTTACAGCAATCCCCGGGCCGAAATAGTAGACGTCCATCTCAAACGAGCTGATCCACATTCTCGTCATCAAGTAGATGCCATCTGGCGCGTACTGAGCATATGAAGGTTTTGCGCCACCGCCTATGGCGACGGCAGCGAGCACTGTTGCGACGAGCACGTGTTTCATCTTCTAGACCTGAATAGTGTGGTGAGACGTGGCATTCATACGGTGCGACTAAAGCTTCGCGTCACAAACAAGGTTTCCGCCCTGTTGGCCAAGCAGCGTCAGCGTTGGCTTATCAGTGCCAAGGTTCCGCCGGCCGCCGACAATTCCAAGGTCATCGTATAGGGGGCCGCTGCGGACCACGAACATGTCGAAGGACGCGTCGACTTCGCCAACTTCCCCCCGACCGCTCTGGCCCGACTTATTGGCAAGGACATAGTTTCTGCCCTCGAATCCGATGGTTGCAACAAGCGTACCGAACGCTTTGCACTCCCAAACACCATCGACTCCTGTGGCGAAGGAAGGTGGAGCGAAAGTTGTAACCACCAGGACAATGAAGGCTTTCAAAACCTGGCGCACTGCTCACCTCATTATTAACTCAGTGAGCTTTTAATAAAGTGAACGGATGCTGTCAATGCAAGGGCAATTTAGAGCAACGAAATGTGGACGGCGTGCCAGCGACATGCATGGATCACCCGACCTGGTGATGACGCCGCGGCAAGGTTGGGGACAGAGGCAACCTTGAACACCTTGATCACACTCAAGTCTGCAGGAAGGGTTAGTTGGTTGCACTCTTGAAGGACAAGGCGAGCACACGCCCATGCCTATCGTCGTTGACATCAAAAGGTGCGAAGAGCTGAAGGTGGAATTTGAACGTCAGGGTGAGCCTGAGCAGGGAGGCTTTGCCGCAGCATCTCATCGATGCACTGGTGATTGAGTCCGCACCTTGGATCATCTAGACTCCACGCCACCGGCAGTGCCCGAGGACCGCTTCATGGCCGACATCATCAATCTGCGACAGGTCCGCAAGCAGAAGGCCCGTTCTGACAAGGAAAATGTGGCGGCCCAGAATCGGGTTCTGCATGGCCGCACCAAGGCCGAAAAGCAGCGCGAAGCCACTGAGCGGCAGCGCGCCGAGCGTCTTATCGACGGCCACAAGCGCGAAGAATAGCCAGAATACGCCCGCGAAAGGCACTTGCGGATAACCGTACTCTGCGGTACGCCCGTTTCAATTGCTCGGCAGGCCGCGAATTTTCGGGATGGAGGCGCGGCGTCGGCGGGCGCCCCTTGCTTAAAAGATCCCGGACGACCCATGACAATTGCTACAGAGACCAGCCTGGCTCCGGCCGGCGGAAATTCGGCGCGCCGCGTGCTGGCGGCCAGCATGATCGGCACCACGATCGAATTCTTCGACTTCTACATCTATGCGACGGCGGCGGTGATCGTGTTCCCGCATCTGTTCTTTCCGGCCGCCGATGCCAATTCGGCATTGTTGAGCTCGCTCGCCACCTTTGCAATCGCCTTCCTGGCCCGCCCTATCGGCGCAGCTTTTTTCGGCCATTTCGGCGATAAGGTCGGGCGCAAGGCGACGCTGGTGGCCGCGCTCCTGACCATGGGCATTTCCACGGTGCTGATCGGCGTCTTGCCGACCTATGAACAGATCGGGATTTTTGCGCCGCTGCTGCTGGCCCTGTGCCGGCTGGGGCAGGGGCTGGGACTCGGCGGCGAATGGGGCGGGGCCGTGCTGCTGGCCACCGAAAATGCGCCAGAAGGCAAGCGGGCCTGGTACGGCATGTTCCCGCAGCTCGGCGCGCCGGTGGGCTTTTTCCTCGCCACCACCATTTTCCTGGTCCTGGCGCATTTCCTGGGCGACGATGCCTTCATGAGCTGGGGCTGGCGCGTGCCTTTCCTCGCCAGTGCCTTCCTCGTCATCTTGGGCCTGTTCATCCGCCTCAAGATCACCGAGACCCCCGAATTCGCCAAGGCCATCGAAAAGGCCGAGCGCGTCGAAGTGCCGTTCGTCGACGTGTTTCGCCGCCACAAGCTCAGCCTCGTGCTCGGCACCATGGCTGCACTGGCCACCTTCGTTCTGTTTTACATCATGACGGTGTTTTCGCTGAGCTATGGCACCCGCACGCTGGGCTATAGCCGAGAGGAATTCCTAATTCTGCAGATGGTCGGCGTGGTGTTCTTCGGGCTGTTGATCCCGGTGGCCGCCATCCTGGCTGACCGCTATGGCATGCGCCGGGTTATGATCGGCGTCTCGATCGGCATTGCGCTGTTTGGCCTGGTGCTGGCGCCACTTCTGGGCTCGGACAATGTCTGGGGCGTGCTGGGCTTCCTGTGCATCGGCTTTGCGCTGATGGGCATGACCTATGGTCCGCTGGGCACCGCGCTGGCGGCTCCGTTCCCCACCGCCGTCCGCTACACCGGCGCGTCGCTGACCTTCAATCTCGGCGGCATTTTCGGTGCGTCCTTCGCGCCCTACATCGCCGCCTGGCTGGCCGACACCTATGGCCTGCACACCGTCGGCTACTACATCATCATCGCCGCGGTCGTGACGCTCGTTGCCTTCGGCTTCATCCGCCAGACAGCGGAATAAGTCTGCCTGCCACCAAGGTCGAACCGGGTCTGGACGTCTCACCTGTGACATCCAGACCTGGAGACCTCAACCCGTGCGCCTTCTGCTTGCCCTCGCAGCCACCCTTCTGGCGGCACCCGTTTCTGCAAATGAAGACCTGGCGCTGCAGATCGATCGCGTTGCACCATCGCTCAATGGCGGGAATCTGACCACACTTGGTGGGCCGGAAACGCCGCAAGCACTTGTCGATGGCCTCGATGGTCGCTGGTTTACCCTCAAGAACACGGTGCGCAATTGGCGGGGAACCGGCGATGCGGATCGGGAAAACCTCGCCCGCGCCATTGAACGCACCTGCGCGAACACTTGGGAAAACATCGTCACCTACACGACAACCAGCCCCACCACGTTCCGCGTGACGCAGCAAAGCCCCGAGGGCGATGATCACGGCACGTTCGACATGGAGCCCGTCGAGCCGGCGGGCCGCGTCTTTGCGACCACTATCGAGGATGATTACATCGTCAAGGTGTTCGGCATCGATGCGGCTTCGCCCGAGCTCGCGGAAATCCGTGCGTTGCTCAGCGCGGGCCTCGAAATCTGGAGGCCCACGCCGGACGTGCTGGTCAATCTGCGCGCCAATCAGGAGATCGAAGTCTGGGGGCGCTGCCCAAGCTAGCCGTTACCAGTCCACCTGGCATTCCACGCCGTCCGGGCCGAACTGCATGCTTTGAGGCGTGTACTGGAAAATCTCCAATTTCACCCCGCTGGGATCGGCCAGCCAGGCCTGCCAGGTGGCATCGACGCCAAATTTCTTGGCGGTGATATCGACGCCCTTGCCGCGGACATGGGCAATGAACGCGTCGAGATCCTCGGTTTCGAGGCAGATGTGGTTGATCTGGTTGCTCTCCTCAAACCGCGACTCGCCCTTCTTGAACACCTCGATAAAGGTGCGATTGCCGAAATCGAGATAGAAGCCGATCTTGTCCCGGCCGCGCATGAAGGTGAACTTCGGCGCGATGCCGATGACGTCCCGGTAGAACGCCTCCACCGCATCGAGGTCACGGGCAAAAATGCAGGTATGGGCCACCTGCCTGACGAGCGGTGCGGTCATGGTCTCTCCTCGGAATGACTGGGCTTTTTGCCCTTGCTGACATGTTAGGGCAGGCACGAAGGCGGCGCCAGAGGTCGGTTTGCTCCCTTTCCGTCACAACAGACCCAAAAATTGCGTCTGCCCTCTTTGCATTGTCACGAGGCGCGTCTAGACAGGCCCCTAGACCTCACGACATCCACGGGGAAAGGCACCTCATGTCTTCGATCATCCATATCCATGGCCGCCAGATTTATGACAGCCGCGGCAATCCGACTGTTGAAGTCGATGTGGTGCTGGACGATGGCAGCTTCGGCCGCGCCGCGGTGCCGTCGGGCGCCTCGACCGGTGCTCACGAAGCCGTCGAGCTGCGCGATGGCGGCAATCTCTACAACGGCAAGGGCGTGACCCAGGCCGTCGAGAACGTCAACGACGTGATCGCCGACGAATTGCTGGGCATGGATGCACTCGACCAGCGCGGCATCGACCAGGCCATGATCGATCTCGATGGCACCGCCAACAAGGGCAAGCTCGGCGCCAATGCCATTCTCGGCGTGTCGCTCGCCGTTGCCAAGGCCGCCGCCGAGTCGAGCGAATTGCCGCTCTACCGCTATATTGGCGGCCCGAACGCGCATATCCTGCCCGTGCCGATGATGAACATCATCAATGGCGGCGAGCATGCCGACAATCCGATCGACATGCAGGAATTCATGATCCTGCCCGCCGGCGCGACCTCCATTGCCGACGCCGTCCGCATCGGCTCGGAAATCTTCCACACCCTCAAGAAGGGTCTGTCCGCTGAAGGCCACAACACCAATGTGGGCGATGAGGGCGGTTTCGCACCAAACCTGGCTTCGGCCGACGATGCGCTGGGCTTCATCATGCGCTCGATCGAAAAGGCCGGCTACAAGCCGGGTGAGGACGTGTTCCTCGGCCTCGATTGCGCGGCCACTGAGTATTACAAAGGCGGCAAGTATGAGATGAAGGGCGAGGGCAAGTCCCTATCGTCCGACGAAAACGTCCGCTTCCTCGAAGACCTGGCCAATCGCTATCCGATCATCACCATCGAAGACGGCATGGCCGAGGACGACTGGGATGGCTGGAAGGCCCTGACCGACGCCATCGGCAAGAAGGTGCAGCTGGTGGGCGACGACCTGTTCGTCACCAACACCCAGCGTCTGGTGTCCGGCATCAAGATGGGCGTCGCCAACTCCATCCTGGTCAAGGTCAACCAGATCGGCTCGCTCTCCGAAACCCTCGACGCCGTCGATACTGCGCACCGCGCCAGCTACACCTCGGTCATGTCGCACCGTTCGGGCGAAACCGAGGATTCCACCATTGCCGACCTGGCCGTGGCCCTCAACTGCGGTCAGATCAAGACCGGCTCGCTCTCCCGCTCGGATCGCATGGCCAAGTACAACCAGCTGATCCGCATCGAAGAACAACTCGGCTCGTCCGCCAAATATGCAGGCTATTCGGTGGTCAAGGGTCGCTAAACTCTTCGCCAGACGAAATAAAAAGGCCGGGCAACTGCCCGGCCTTACTATTTTCAGCCGTGCTCAAGAATTAGGCATACAGTGCCCAAGTAGAATCAACTTTACTTGGGGAGTCTTTTGGCATGATGAAGCGTCTATCTGCCGAAGCTTTTGGTACATTCTGGCTGGTCTTCGGAGGCTGCGGATCGGCTGTGCTGGCCGCCGGCATTCCGGAGCTGGGCATCGGCTATGCCGGTGTCGCTCTGGCCTTCGGCCTCACCGTCCTGACCATGGCCTATGCCGTGGGGCATATTTCCGGCGGCCATTTCAATCCCGCCGTTTCGCTCGGCCTCGCCATTGCCGGCCGGTTCCAGTTCAAGGATCTGCTGCCCTATTGGGCCGCGCAGATCATCGGTGGTGCCCTGGGCGCAGCCGTGCTTTTTCTCATCGCCTCGGGCAAGGTGGATTTCGTGGCCGGCGGCTTTGCCTCCAATGGCTATGATGCGCTGTCACCGCATGGCTATGGCATGGTGTCGGTGCTGCTGATCGAAGTGGTGCTCACCGCCTTCTTCCTCCTGATCATTCTCGGCTCGACCCATGGCAATGCCCCGGTCGGTTTCGCCCCCATTGCCATCGGCCTGGGACTGACCTTGATCCACCTGATCTCGATCCCGGTCAGCAATACGTCGGTGAACCCGGCACGCTCCATCGCAGCCGCGCTGTTCGCGCAGAACGGCGCCCTGGGTCAGGTCTGGCTGTTCATCGTCGCGCCGCTGGTCGGCGCCGCCATCGGTGCCGTGATCTGGAAGACGCTGCTCGCGCGCGACTGACCATCGGAGGCGTTGGGTGCTTCCCAACCACCGTTCCGCCCTCGGGCTTGACCCGAGGGCTTTTCTCAAAAGGCGCTAAAGTCCAATTACTGAAACGCCGTCTCCGCAAAGCTGCGCAGTTTGCGCGAATGCAGTCGCTCGGCCGGCTGGTCGCGCAGGATTTCCATGGCCCTGAGCCCCACCTGCAAATGCCGGTTGACCTGCGTGCGATAGAAGTCGGACGCCATGCCCGGCAGCTTCAGCTCGCCATGCAGCGGCTTGTCGGAGACGCAGAGCAGGGTGCCGTAAGGGACGCGGAAGCGGAAACCATTGGCGGCGATGGTCGCCGATTCCATATCCAGCGCCACAGCACGTGACTGGCTGAGCTGACGGGTGATCGCCGTCTGGTCCCAGAGCTCCCAATTGCGGTTGTCGAATGTCGCAACGGTGCCGGTTCGCATGATCTTCTTGGTTTCGATCCCCTCGGTCTGGGTGATCTCTTCCACTGCCTGTTCCAGCGCCACCTGCACTTCGGCCAGTGCCGGAATGGGGACGGAAAGCGGCAGGTCGGCGTCGAGCACATGGTCCTCGCGCACATAGGCATGGGCCAGCACATAGTCGCCCAGCTCCTGCGAATTCCTGAGCCCGGCGCAGTGTCCCAGCATGATCCAGGCATGGGGGCGGAGTACCGCGATATGATCGGTAATGGTCTTGGCGTTGGACGGGCCGACGCCGATATTGACCATGGTTATGCCTTTGCCGCGCTCGGCCACCAGATGATAGGCGGGCATTTGCGGCGTGCGCACCGGCACGGTGCCGGACACGCCGCCGCCGGTCAGCATGTTGTCTGTCACCACGTTGCCGGGCTCGACGAAGCGCTGATAGACCGAATGACCGTTCTTGAGGTGGTCCTTGGCGATACGGCAGAACTCGTCGATGTAAAAAGCGTAGTTGGTGAAGATCACGAAGTTCTGGAAGTGCTCGGCGTCGGTGCCGGTATAGTGCGACAGGCGGAACAGCGAATAGTCCACGCGCGGCGCGGTAAAGGCCGAAAGCGGGTAGGGTCCCCCACGCGGCGGCACATAGGTGCCATTGGCGATTTCGTCGTCTGTGTTGCCCAGGTCGGGCGCGTCGAAAAGGTCGCGCAGCGGAATATCGAGCGCGTTGAGCGTGGCGCCATCGACATGCTGGCGCAGGCCCAGGGCGTAATGCAGCGGAATGGGTGTCTCCGATTCGCCCACATCGATGGTGCCGCCGTGGTTCTTCAGAATCACTGCGAACTGCTCCTGCAGATAGCCCTTGAACAGGTCCGGCGCGGTTACCGTGGTCCGGTAGATGCCCGGCGTGTGCAGATAACCATAGGGCAGGGTGCTCTCATGCTTGGAATAGCTGGTGGAGCGCACCTCGACCTGCGGGTAGAAGGCGCGCACCCGGCCCGGCGGGACGACGCCATCGGTCAGGCCTTCGAGATGGCCGCGGATAAAATCGCAATTGCGGTGATAGATATGGGCCACATGCGCCCAGGCTTCGGCCGGATCGGTGAAAGACTGCTTCTCAAGACGGGGCGGCGTGAGGGTGGTCATGTATATCCTCTGTTGCGGTCCTGCGGGTCGGGCCTGCCTAGGCTAGGAATCGTCTTCGATGCAGCTCGACTATATCGCGATCAAGACAGTTTTGTTGAGCGGACATGCTAAGCCATGCATTGGCCTGTTGGCCACCAAGCCGGAAATAATCGCGCAAGGGGGGAACTGATGGAAAAGGACAATCCGGGACTGATCATGCCGCCGCCATTCTATCCGGCGCTGTCCTGGCTGGCAGCGCTCGGCCTGCAATGGCTTCACCCGCTGCATCTCATCCCGCCCTTCGGTCTGTCGAGCTGGGCCTTCTGGCTAGGGCTGCTTCTGGCTGTCGCGGGTTTTGCCGTCGTCAACCGGGCCATTGCGGCCTTCCAGGCGGCGGGCACCAATGTCATGCCCAGTCAGCCGACGCTGGTTGTGGTTTCGACCGGCCCCTATCGGTTCAGCCGCAATCCCATCTATATCGGCTGTCTGATGCTGCATCTGGGCCTGACGCTGATGGCCGGTCTGAACTGGGGGCTGCCGCTATTGCCGCTGGTTTTGGTGGCGTTTCACCTTCTAGCGGTGTTGCCTGAAGAGCGTTATCTGCAGCGCAAGTTCGGAGACAGCTATACGCGCTACCAGGCGGCGACGCGACGCTGGCTCTAGCATTCTCACACTTCGGTGAACCGCTCTTTTCTCGCCGCAATTGACCCCCATCTTCTGGTCAGTTCATCGGCATACGCAAGCGACCCATGCAACCGATGAGCGGGAGGCGGTCCGCCGCTTGTCCCCCAAGCCCTCAACAGCGCGGTGGACCGCTTCCCCCCAGCCGCCCGGCAGCAATGCCGAGGCGGCTTTTTGTTATTTCTTCTGCTTGCCGGTGTAATCCAGCACGGTCTCGGGATTGATTTCGCCGTCATAGCTGGCATCGACGTCGTAGCGCACCAGCACGAACTCGCCCTCGCGAAACGCCCAGGTCCCCGAGGAACTGGCGTCGCTAATGCCGCGCCACTTCGAAAACGAGGTGATGGTCTTGGTTTCGGGATCGAAATCGGAATTGACCAGCACCAGCGTGCTGCTCATGCCGATCACCGGCACCTCCAGCAACTTGCCCTCAAAGTCCTCATCCTCATATTGCGGGTCGACCATGGGCATGGCGAAGGACAGTGGTGTCAGTCCCTCGAAATCGCGGTGAATATAGTAGGCGTGGTTGATGTTGTAGGCCCCGGCCATGCAGAACAGGCGGATGAGCGTAACCGTCTCTTCTTCGGCATCCGGGCTCCAGTCGGGCTTGTAGGTGAAGGTCCAGCTGGCGAAGTCCTCGCCTTCGGGAATGAAGCCGTCATTGAGCGCGCACCATTCGCCGCCGGCCAGGGCGTGAAGCGCCCGCGCCTGCTGTTCCAGCGAAGCCTCTTCGGCGAGGGCGGGGCTGAGTGAAAGCGCCGCCAGCGGCAGCCAAAGCAATGGACGGATCATCCTCTATCCCTTATGTCGAAGCCGAAACGCGGGAGCGATTTCCCGCGCCTCCATTCAAGCAGATCGAGGCCGATATGACCGCAAAAATCATCGATGGCAAAGCATTCGCAGAGAATTTGCGCGTTCGTATTGCCGGCCATGTCGAGCGCCTCAAGGCCGAGCACGGCATCACGCCTGGCCTCGCCGTGGTCATCGTGGGCGAAGACCCCGCCAGCCAGGTCTATGTCTCTTCCAAGGCCAAGCAGACTGCCGAAGTCGGCATGAACTCCTATAAGCACGAGCTGCCCGCCGACACGCCCGAGGCCGATCTGCTGGCGCTGGTTCACCAGCTCAATGCCGACCCGGCGGTGCACGGTATTCTGGTGCAGATGCCGGTGCCCAGGCATATCGACGCCAACAAGGTCATCGAAGCCATCGACCCGGCCAAGGATGTCGACAGCTTTACTCCGGCCAATGTCGGCAAGGTGCAGATCGGGCTGCCGGGCCCGGTCTCCTGCACCCCGCTCGGGTGCCTGATGCTGCTGCGTGATGAGCTCGGTTCGCTCGAGGGCAAGAACGCCGTCATCGTCGGCCGCTCCAATCTCGTCGGCAAGCCGATGATGCAGCTGCTGCTGCGCGACAATTGCACGGTGACCGTCGCCCATTCGCGGACCAAGGACTTGCCCGAGGTGGTGCGCCGCGCCGATATCGTGGTGGCCGCCGTCGGCCGCCCGCAGATGATCAAGGGTGACTGGATCAAGCCGGGCGCCGTGGTCATCGATGTTGGTATCAACCGCATCCCGGCCCCCGAAAAGGGCGAGGGCAAGACCCGTCTCGTCGGCGATGTCGATACCGCCGCCGTGGCCGAAGTCGCCGCCGCCATCACCCCGGTTCCGGGCGGCGTCGGCCCGATGACCATTGCCTGCCTCTTGGCAAACACCATCACGACCGCTTCGCTGATCAACGGCCTCACCCCGCCGAGCGATCTCACCGCATGAGTGCTGATCTGCACGATCCCGGCGGCAAGGTGCGCCTGCGCCTTGCCGAGGGGGTTCGCGGCGACGCCGTGATGAGCGCCGATGGTCGCTATCGCCAGCTCATGCGGCGTTGGCTCGGCGACGTCTTTCCGGATCACTACATCCTCTTCATCGGCATGAACCCGTCCACCGCCGATGCCAGCGTCGACGACCCCACCTGCGCCCGCGAATGGACTTTTGCGCGACGCGAGGGGTTTTCGGCCATGGTCAAATGCAATGTCGGCGACTATCGCGCTACCGACCCCAAAATGCTTGTCGCACCGGGCGTCGAGGCGGTCTCACCAGCCAATATTCCTGCCATTTTAGAAGCCGCCAAAGGGGCAGGGTGCGTCGTGCTCTGCCACGGCAAGCTCAACAAGGCCCTCGCCCCAGCTGGCCGGGAATTGGTCCAGGCCCTGCGCGCCGATGGCGTCGCCCTCTGGTGTTTTGGCACCAATGCCGATGGCTCGCCCAAGCACCCGCTTTACCTGCGCGCCGACACGCCGTTACTGCCGTTTCCGGATTAGTGGCTAGGCTTTGGGTGTCCTGCCGAGCTTGCTCTCGATGATCGCTAGGACTCTCTCGGTCGCGGCTCGGCCTTCCTCGATAGCCTCGGCAGCGCGGTGGAAATCCATGAGTCCGATATCGACGACGCGCGGCAGGATCAGGGCATGCGGCGGCTCTCCGGCCAGCCGCGAGCGTGTGATGTGGTCCTGCATGATGTTGAGCGCATTGCCCAGCACATCGAAATAGCCTGGTGCCGCACCGCCATTGCCGAACAGCTTGAAGTTGGCCGCCTGGCTCGCCAGCGCCGTCGGCATGGTCTTGACCATTGACAGCCAATTGGTTGCTTTCTGCGCGTCCGTTTTATCAACCGCATCAGGGGTGACCGCGATCTCGGGCAGCAGGCGGCGGCCCAGCAGGTCTTCGTTGAGATTGACCGCGATGATGAAGTCGGCTCCCATGGCCCGGCACAGCGATACTGGAACCGGATTGACCAGCCCGCCATCCACGAGCCATTCACCTTCCACATCCACCGGGCTGAAAATGCCCGGCATGGAGATCGAGGCGCGAATGGCCCGGACCAGCTTGCCCTGCCGCAGCCAGACTTCCCTGCCAGTCGTCAGATCGGTGGCCACCGCGGCAAATGGCAGTTTGAGATCTTCGATTTGCGGGGCAATCTTGAGGCCACCCAGCCATTCGGCAATGCGTACGCCATCGACCAAGCCGCCGCCAAGAAAGCCTACATCGACCAGTGAGGCGACGATACGGCGGTCCGCTGATAGCGCCCAATCGCGCAGGGCGGCGTGGCGGCCGCTGGCATAAACGCCGCCGACCAGGGCCCCCATCGAGGTGCCGGCGATGATATCGGGCTCGATGCCTGCTGCCACAAGCGCGTCAAGCACGCCCACATGCGCCCAGCCACGTGCGGCACCGCTTCCCAGGGCCAGTCCGATCTTTGGTTTGCGCATAAGGCTGTCCCCGATTCTGTTTCGGGGAGGATAAGCCGATGTCCTAGGACGCTCCAGCCAGATAGAACATGCGTGCGACAGTATGGTCGCGAAGCGCCTGTGCCGGCAGTTTTCCGGTCAGCGCCAACACCACTTGTTGTGGGTCCCGCACCGCGCTGGCGTCGACCACCACGCGTTTGAATGCTGGCCGCATGTCGCGACGGTGTTCTTCAAGCAGGTTGTAGAGAAGTGCCCGCACATCGGTTTGCCCCGCACAGGCCAGGCAGACATCGCCATCGTCATGCCCATGCCCGGAATTGGCCGGCAGCCGGATCAGTGCCGTGTCACTATCCAGCGGCACGAGTTGGCCCGGCTGGGTGATGAGGGTGACGGGGATTTGCTGCGTCATGACATTTGTCCTCAAGGCCCCCACCGGACTCTCCCTGATTACGGTGGCACTTTGTGCGTTCCACGGCCTCGGCTCCAGCGCTCCCTTTCCTTGAGGGGGAGGGAGGCGAAAGGGCCCTGCCTACTCCGCCGCCACCTTGCCCGGCATATAGTTCAAAATCGGCGCCAGCCAGCGTTCGACCTCTTCCACTTCCATGCCCTTGCGCTGGGCATAGTCGATCACCTGGTCGCGCTCGACCTTGGCCACGCCGAAATAATATGCGTCGGGATGGGCGAAATACAGTCCCGACACCGACGAGCCTGGCCACATGGCATAGCTCTCCGTCAGTTCCACGCCGACCGTGTTCTCCGCGTCCAGCAGGCGGAACAGCGTGGTCTTCTCGGTATGATCCGGCTGGGCCGGATAACCGGGCGCCGGGCGAATGCCCTGATAGGTTTCGGCGGCAAGCTCTTCGGGCGCCAATGTTTCGTCGGCGGCATAGGCCCAGAATTCGCGGCGCACGCGCTTGTGCATATATTCGGCCATGGCCTCGGCATAGCGGTCGGCCAGCGCCTTCACCAGAATGGACGAGTAGTCGTCATTGGCCCGCTCGAAGCGCTCGGCAATGGCCACTTCGCCCAGACCTGCGGTGACCACGAAGCCGCCGAGATAATCGGGCTTGCCGGTCTCGAGCGGCGCAACGAAGTCGGACAGCGCCATATTGGGCTTGCCGTCGCGCTTGGATAGTTGCTGGCGCAGGGTGAAGAAGGTCGCGAGTTCCTCGCTGCGATCCTCGCCGGTGAAGAGTTTTACGTCATCGCCCACCGCATTGGCCGGCCAGAACCCGACCACTGCCGAGGGGGCGAACCATTTTTCCTCGATGATCTGCTGAAGCATCTTCTGGGCGTCGGCCCACAAGGCGCGAGCGGCTTCGCCCTGCTTCTCATCCTCGAGAATGGCCGGATAGCGCCCCTTCAGCTCCCAGGTCTGGAAGAAGGGCGTCCAGTCGATATATTGGGCCAGTTCCGCCAGGTCGAAATCCTTGAACACCCTTGTGCCGAGGAATGTCGGCGCGGGCGGTGCATAGGCGGCCCAGTCCGGCTTGAAAGCATTGGCCCGCGCGGATTCGAGCGGCAGGCGCTTTTTCTCCTGTTCGGCCCGCTCATGCGCCGCCGCTGCCTTGGCATATTCGGCGCGCACCTGGTCGATGAAGGTCACCTTGGTATCGTCCGAAAGCAGGTTGGACACAACGCCCACCGCGCGGCTGGCATCGTTGACATAGACCGCCTGCCCACGGGCATAGCGCGGGTGAATTTTCACCGCCGTATGCACGCGGCTGGTGGTCGCCCCACCGATCAGCAGCGGAATGTCAAAACCTTCGCGCTCCATTTCAGAGGCGACATGCACCATCTCGTCCAGCGAGGGGGTGATGAGGCCGGAGAGCCCGATGATGTCGACATTCTCCGCCTTTGCCGTTTCCAGGATTTTCTGGCTCGGTACCATGACGCCCAGGTCGATGATCTCGTAATTGTTGCAGGCCAGGACCACGCCGACGATATTCTTGCCGATATCGTGCACATCGCCCTTCACTGTCGCCATTAGCACCTTGCCGGCGCTCTGGCGGCCGCTGGCATCGCCATTGGCCAGCTTTTCTGCCTCCATGAATGGCATGAGATAGGCCACGGCCTGCTTCATCACGCGGGCCGACTTCACCACCTGCGGCAGGAACATCTTGCCCGAGCCGAACAGGTCGCCGACCACGTTCATGCCCGCCATCAGCGGGCCTTCGATGACGTGCAGCGGCCGGTCATAGGCCAGCCGCGCTTCCTCGGTATCGGCCTCGATATATTCGGTCACGCCATTGACCAGCGCATGGCTGATGCGCTCACCCACCGGCAGCTCGCGCCAGCTCAAATCCTTGGCCTTGCCGGCGCCGCCGCCCTGGCCCTTATAGCGCTCGGCCAGTTCCAGCATGCGATCGGTAGAATCGGCACGGCGGTTGAGGATCACGTCCTCGCAGGCGTCGCGCAGTTCCTTGTCGATGCTCTCGTAAACCGCCAGTTGCCCGGCATTGACGATGCCCATGTCCATGCCATTCTGGATGGCATAGTAGAGGAAGACGGCGTGCATCGCCTCGCGCACCGGCTCATTGCCGCGGAACGAGAAGCTGAGGTTGGAGATGCCGCCCGAAATATGCACATGCGGCAGGTTCTGGGTGATCTCGCGGGTCGCCTCGATGAAGTCGACACCGTAATTATTGTGCTCCTCGATGCCGGTCGCAACAGCGAAGACATTGGGGTCGAAAATGATGTCCTCAGGCGGGAAACCCACCACTTCGGTCAGGATCTTGTAAGCGCGGGCGCAGATTTCGACCTTGCGCTGCTTGGTATCGGCCTGTCCGGTTTCGTCGAACGCCATGACCACAACGGCAGCGCCATAGGCTTTCACCAGTTTGGCATGATGGATGAACTGCTCTTCGCCTTCCTTGAGCGAGATCGAGTTCACCAGCGCCTTGCCCTGCACGCATTTGAGGCCAGCCTCGATCACGTCCCATTTGGAACTGTCGATCATCAGCGGCACCTTGGCGATGTCGGGCTCGGCGGCAAGCAGGTTCAGATAGTCGATCATCACCTGCTTGGAGTCGATCAGGCCTTCGTCCATGTTGATGTCGATGACCTGGGCGCCATTGGCCACCTGGTCGCGTGCCACATCGAGCGCGGTGGTATAGTCGCCGGCGGTGATCAGCTTCCTGAACTTGGCCGAGCCGGTGACATTGGTGCGCTCGCCGATATTGACGAAGGGAATGTCCTTGGTCAGCGTAAACGGCTCCAACCCGGCCAGGCGCAGCTTGCGCTCGATCTCGGGCACCTGGCGCGGCCGGTATTGCGCCGCCATTTCGGCGATGGCGCGGATATGGTCGGGCGTCGAGCCGCAGCAGCCGCCGACAATGTTCAGCAAGCCGTCGCTGGCAAAGGCCTGCAGCTGCTGCGCCATCTGCTCGGGCGTTTCGTCATAGGCGCCCATTTCGTTGGGCAGGCCGGCATTGGGATAGGCGCAGATGAAGGTATCGGCGACGCCCGAGAGTTCGGCAATGTGGTCGCGCATCAGGTCGGCGCCCAGCGCGCAATTGAGCCCGATGGTGATCGGCCTGGCGTGGCGGATCGAGTACCAGAAGGCGGTCGGCGTCTGGCCCGACAGGGTGCGCCCGGACAGGTCGGTAATGGTGCCCGAGATCATGATCGGCACGTCGATGCCGCGTTCCTCGAACAGCTTTTGCGCCGCGAATATGCCGGCCTTGGTGTTGAGCGTATCGGTAATGGTTTCGAACAGCAGGAGGTCGGCGCCGGCATCGACCAGCCCGCGCACCGCCTCGCCATAGGCCTCGACCAGATCGTCGAAACTGATCGATCGATGGCCGGGATTATTGACGTCGGTGGACATGGACGAGGTCTTGGTCGTCGGTCCGAGGGCGCCGGCGACGAAGCGGCGGCGACCATCGGTCCGCTCGGCGCGCAGGGCGGCGCGGCGCGCTACCACCACGCCCTGATAGTTGATGTCGTAAACCGCGCTTTCGCAGGCATAGTCGGCCTGCGCCACCGAGGTGCCGGAAAAGGTGTTGGTCTCGACGATATCGGCACCGGCCATGTAATAGGCGTAGTGAATATCCTCGATCATGCCGGGTTCGGTGATCACCAGCAGATCGTTATTGCCCTTGAGCGGATGGCTCCAATCCTTGAACCGCTCGCCGTGGAAATTCTCCTCCGTCAGCCCCAGCCGCTGGATCATGGTGCCCATGGCGCCGTCGAGAATGAGGATGCGCTCTTCCATGGCCTTGGCCAGGGCGGCGCGCACTTCCTGCCAATCGGGCAGAACAGGAGTTTCGGCGGTCGGGGCGGGGGAGGGGCTCATTGCCGTCCTCTCTTTCTTAGGGGCAGGCGCGCGAAGGTGTCGACGCATCACATAAAGATATCTTTATATCAGTCAAGCGCCAAGCAATGATCTCTCGATGTCGGCGGCATTTGGCGAAAATGATACCCGCCGCCGTAACCGCCCATTGGCCTTAACCTCCCCTAAACCGTAAAATTGTTCCTTTCTGTGAAAACCGGCCCATCCGCCTTATCGTCGCGCGCGAATAGTTGTGGTTTTGTAGAGAATTGCCCCTGTGACGACCTCCTGGCGCAGCGCCGTCCGCATCCTCGCCCTTGCAACGCTGATCGTGCCCATGGTGGCCGCCTGCGCCACTGGTGGCGGGCTGGGTGCCACCGTCAAGCGCGGGGCCTTTACCTCCAAGGAATATGGGGTCGCCGCCTCTCCACGCGTCACCAATAATCCCAACCCGCCCAAGGGTGGCGGGCGCTATCAGGTCGGCAAGCCCTATACGGTGCGCGGCAAGACCTATGTGCCCGAGCACAATCCGAGCTATACTGCCAGCGGCCAGGCCTCCTGGTATGGCTCAGATTTCCATGGCCGGCGCACCGCCAATGGCGAAATCTTCTCCGCCAATGCCATCACCGCTGCCCATCCGACCCTGCCGCTGCCGTCCTATGTCCGCGTCACCAATACCGGCAATGGTCGCTCGATGATCGTGCGCGTCAACGATCGTGGCCCCTATGTGGCCGGCCGCATCATCGACCTCTCGCATCGCGCCGCCGAAATGCTCGGCTACGTCAATAACGGCTCGGCCAGCGTCAAGGTCGAATATGTGGGGCAGGCGCCGCTCGAGGGCGACGATACCCGCATGCTGGTCGCCAGCTATGCCGGCCCGGCCGATTTCGGTCGCGGCAATATCCAGGTCGCCTCCAGCGAGAGCAATCGCAGCCTCGTCGGCATGACCACCAATTTCATCAGCGGCCTGTTCTCTTATGCCGATACCACCCCGCAGCAGGTGGATGCCGGCATCGGCACTGCCCATGCGGCGGTCAATGCCATGGCCAGCCAGTCACCGGAATTGCAGGCTTGGGCGCAAAGCGTCGATGCCGGTGCGCGCCACGTCAAGATCGGCCTGGGCATCTATGCCGATCCGGAAAACACCGAACGGCTGGTCGAGGAATTCGCCGTACTTGCCGCGGTGGACGAGGAGCCCGTCAAGGTCGGTGGCCGCGACGCCACCAAGCTCACCGTGAGCTACCTCAAGCCCGGCGTCGGTCAACAAGATGTGCTCGACCTGGCGCAGAAACTTGGCCTTACCAACGTCATTCTTTATTAATCATCGGGGCAGGGGCGCATATAGTCCGGTCCAGGGGCTCGAGACACAAGGACTTGCCGCATGAGACTGTTGATCGTCATTGCAGCACTTCTGGCTCTGGTGATCCCGGCCGCCGCTCAGGTCGATTTCGACACCAAGGCGCGCTACGCCGTGCTGATGGATTATGAATCCGGCACGGTGATCTTCCAGAAAGACGCCGATACGCGTCTCGAACCGGCCAGCATGACCAAGCTCATGACCCTGGCCGTGGTGTTCAACGAACTCCGCGCCGGCCGCATCAGCCTCGAGGACAAGTTCTTCGTCTCCGAAAATGCCTGGCGTACCGGCGGCGCGGCCTCCGGCGGCTCCACCATGTTCGCCGAGCTCAATTCGCAGATCCGGGTCGAAGACCTGATCCGCTCGGTCATCATCCAGTCGGGCAATGACGCGGCCATTATCCTGGCGGAGGGCATTGCCGGTACCGAGCCGACCTTCGCCACCATGATGAACCAGCTGGCCGGCCAGATCGGGCTCGACGGTTCCCATTTCACCAATTCCACCGGCCTGCCGGACCCAGAGGAATATTCCACTGCCCGCGATTTGGCTGAGCTCGGCCGCTATCTCATCCGCGAATTTCCCGAATTCTATCACTACTTCTCCGAGCCGGAGATGGAGTGGAACAAGATCAAGCAGTCCAACCGCAATTCGCTGATCGATGTCGGTATCGGCGTCGATGGTCTCAAGACCGGCCATACCACGGCGGCGGGCTATGGCGTGGTGCTGTCCACCGCCCAGGGCGATCGCCGCCTCGTCGCCGTGGTTCATGGCCTCACATCCATGCGCGAACGCGCCGAAGAGGGCCGCAAGCTCCTTACCTGGGGCCAGCGCGCCTTCGAGCGCTTCGCGCCCTATCCGGCCGGCAGCGTCGTTGCCCATGCCGATGTCTATGGCGGCGAAACCGGCAGCGTCGGCCTCGTCGGCAAGGGTGAAATCGCGCTCTACCTGCCGCGCGGCTCGCGCCAGTGCCTTTCGGCCACCGTCAACTATACCAGCCCGCTGCTGCCCCCGGTCCGCCAGGGCGACCAGATCGCGGAACTGCGCGTCTTCTGCAACGACCAGCTGGTTCAGACCGCCCCGCTCTACGCCAATGAAGACGTCCCCCAAGGCGACCTCGTCCGCCGCGCCACCGACGCCCTGAAGCAGTTGGCCTTGGGCTGGCTTTAAGCCATCCGCTGCTCGGTGTCTGTGTAGGCCCCCACCTAACCTCCCCCTTGAGCAGGGGGAGTGACCCATTAAGCGCACCGCACTCGCATCGAGCACCCCTTCTCCTCCCCCTCCTTCAGGGGGAGGCCGGGTGGGGGGCGGAGAGCCCCAAAACCCGCACCCCGCCCATCAATCTCTCTCGCGAGTCTTTTCGCGGGGCCTTTGCTGACCTAAAAGGAATGCGACCAAGGAATCAGCCTGCCAATGCTTGAAGCGCCACACCGCCACCCGGCCCGGTTCATCACCTTTGAAGGTGGGGAAGGCGTCGGCAAGTCGACGCAGGTGCGTCGCTTGCTGGTCAATCTGGATCGCCATTCCATCAGCGCCGTGCGCACGCGCGAGCCCGGTGGCACGCCCAAGGCGGAAGCCATCCGCTCCTTCATCCTGCAGGGGCGCTCGGAAGCCTGGGGCGCCGGCGCCGAAGCTGTGCTCTTTGCTGCCGCGCGCCTCGACCATGTCAACCAGTTGATCGCCCCAAACCTGGCCAAGGGCACCTGGGTGATCTCGGATCGCTTCTGCGACTCGACCCGCGCCTATCAGGGCCTGACCGGCGGGGTCGACGACACGCTCATCGACGCGCTCGAAGTGCTGGCGCTTGACGGCCACACGCCCGATCTCACCATCGTGCTCGACATGGACCCCGAAATCGCCTTCCAGCGCGTCGCCCAGCGCGCCGTCGAAGACGGGCTGGCGCTGACCGGCGACCGCTTCGAGAAGGAAGAGCTCGACTGGCACAAGCGGCTGCGCCAGAATTTCATTGATATCGCCCGCAACAATCGCGACCGCTGCTACGTCATCTCCGCCAATCAGAGCGAAGACGCGATCGAGCAAGCGATCTGGGAGCTGGTCACCGACCGCTTCCCCGAACTATCCGACGGGCCCGCGGCGTGACCGATCCCACGGCGCTTCCTGACCTGCCGCTGCCCGAACAGCGGCAATTGGCCATTGGCCACGATGCCGCCCGCCAGGCCATTCTGGCGCAGTTGGGCGAGGGGCGTCTGCCCGGCGCCATCATGCTGCATGGGCCGCAGGGCATCGGCAAGGCGACCTTGGCGTTCGAACTGGCCGCCACCATCCTCACGACCACCGGCGACGAGCCCGCGCACCGCGTGCGCGAGCAGGTGCAGGCCATGTCCCATCCCAATCTCTCGGTGCTGCGCCGCCGTCCCAAGGACGCCAAGGGCTACTACACCGTCATCCGCGTCGAGGATGTGCGCGAACTGCGGGACGCGCTGCACCACACCCGTGGCCGCGCCGGCCACCGCATCGCCATTCTCGACTCCATCGACGACTGCAACCCGTCCGCCGCCAATGCGCTGCTGAAGACGCTGGAAGAGCCGCCGGCCGACACCACATTTTTCCTTATTTCCCATCGCCCCGGCTCGCTTCTGCCCACCATCAAGTCGCGCTGCCACAATCTGGCGCTGCGGCCGCTGGCCGGCGGTCAGGTGCGCGATCTCGTGGCCGCCAGCGTTGCCGATCTCGATGCCGAGACGCTCGACCGCGCCGTGCAGCTGGCCGGTGGCCGGCCGCGCCGTGCCTTTGAAACCCTGGCGCTCTCGGAGGCCTCGCCGGTCGGAGCATTGCTGGCCTGGCTGCAAGATCCGCTCGCCATGCCCAATGCCGTGCATCTGCAACTGGCCGATGCATTGGGCAGCGACGCGCAGGGCACCGACATGTCCTTTGCCCGCGAAATCCTCGCCGATTGGATGGCCACCGAAATGCGCGAGGCTGCCATTGCCGGTGTGGATCGCAGGCGTCTTGCCTCCGCCACTGACCTATGGGACAAGGCCAGCGCACTTCTGGGCGAAGCCGACAGCGTCAATCTCGACATGAAGCAGACGCTGGCGGTTATTTTCGACGCCATAAGGAAGCACTGCGCCATTTCCGCCGTTCCCGTTGAGCCAGCATGACCGCCAAGCCCTTTTACGTCACCACCGCGATTTCCTATCCCAATGGCGCCCCCCATATCGGGCATGCCTATGAGATGATCGCCACCGACGCCATCGCGCGTTGGAAGCGTCTGGAAGGCCGCGAGGTCTATTTCCTGACCGGTACGGACGAGCATGGCATCAAGATGGTGCAGACCGCCGCCAGGGAAGGCATTCCGGTGCGCGAACTGGCCGATCGCAATGCCGGCGAGTTCCGCAAGCTCGCCGCGGCGCTCAATCTCTCCAATGACGACTTCATCCGCACCACCGAGCAGCGCCACCATGAGGCGTCGCAGGCCATCTGGAAAAAGATGGCCGACAGCCACAATGGCGATATCTTCGAGTCCACCTATAAGGGCTGGTACTCGGTGCGCGACGAGGCCTATTTCGACGAGGACGAGCTGACTGAAAAGGACGGCAAGCGTTTTGCCCCCTCCGGCGCCGAGGTCGAGTGGGTCGAAGAGCCGACCTATTTCTTCGCTCTCTCCGCCTATACCCAGAAGCTGCTCGATCTCTACGAGGCCAATCCCGATTTCATCGCCCCCAAGGAGCGCCGCAACGAGATCATCTCCTTCGTGAAGGGCGGATTGCAGGACCTTTCGGTCTCCCGCACCACCTTCGACTGGGGCATTCCGGTCCCCGGCGCCGAGGGCCATGTGATGTATGTGTGGGTCGATGCGCTCACCAATTACATTACCGGCGTCGGCTATCCCGACGAGCAGAGCGAACTGTTCAAGAAGTTCTGGCCCGCTGACCTGCACGTTATCGGCAAGGACATCATCCGCTTCCACACCGTCTATTGGCCCGCTTTCCTGATGAGCGCCGGCCTGCCGGTGCAGCATCGCGTCTTCGCCCACGGTTTCCTCACCGTCGACGGCCAGAAGATGAGCAAGTCTCTGGGCAATGTCATCGACCCGTTCCATCTGGTCGAAACCTTCGGCCCCGACGCCATCCGCTATTTCTTCCTGCGCGAAGTTTCCTTCGGCAATGACGGCGACTATTCCAACGAAAAGCTGGTCAACCGCGTCAATGCCGATCTGGCCAACAATCTGGGTAATCTGGCGCAGCGTTCGCTGTCGATGATCAACAAGAACTGCGAGGCCCAGGTGCCCGTATTCGGGGCGCTCACCGAGGCCGACAATGCCATCATCGCCGAGGTCACCGAGGCACTGGCTGCGGCGCAGCAGGCCATGGATCAGCAATTGGTGCATGAGGCCACCGGCGCCATCATCGCGGCGCTGAGCTCGGCCAATAACTACTTTGCCGGCCAGGAGCCCTGGGCGTTGAAGAAGACCGATCCGGCTCGCATGGCCACGGTTCTCTATGTCACCGCCGACACCGTTCGCCGCCTCGCCATCCCGATGCAGGCCTTCGTGCCGGCATCCGCCGCGCGCTTGCTCGACCAGCTGATGGTGCCCGCCTACCAGCGCGGCCTGGCCGATGCGGTCGCGGTCAATGCTCTCGTCCCCGGCACCGAACTGCCCGTGCCGCAGGGCGTCTTTGCCCGTCTCGAAAAGCCGGCGGAATAAGATGCTGATCGATAGTCATTGCCATCTCGACTTCGAAGCGCTGGCCGCCGATATCGACGGCGTCATGGCACGCGCCGCCGCGGCCGGGGTCACCGGCATGGTCACGATATCCACATGGGTGGATAAGTTTTCCACCTATGCCGATATCGCGGAACGTTTCCCGAACGTCTGGTGTTCGGTCGGCACGCATCCGCACAATGCCGATCAGGAGCTGCATATCCAGACCGAGGACCTGGTCCGGCTAAGTGCCCATCCGCGCTGCATTGCCATCGGCGAAGCCGGTCTCGACTACTTCTACGACAATGCCCCACGCGAGGCGCAGGAGATCGGACTGCGCCGGCACATCGCCGCCGCGCGGATCACCGGTCTTCCACTGGTTATCCACAGCCGCCAGGCCGATGACGACATGGCCGCCATCCTCGAAGAAGAGACCGGGCAGGGGGCCTTCCCCTTCGTGCTCCATTGCTTCACCGCCGGCATGGACCTGGCGCAGCGCGCGCTGGCGCTCGGTGGCTACATCTCCTTTTCCGGCATCATCACCTTCAAGAATGCCAAGGAAATTCAGGACGTCGCGGCCATGGTGCCGGCCGATCGCTATCTGGTCGAAACCGACGCACCTTATCTCGCGCCCATTCCGCATCGTGGCCAGTCCAACGAGCCGAGCTTCGTGCGTCACACCGCCGAGAAGGTCGCCGAAATTCGCGGCGTCACGCTTGAGCAGGTTGGTCGCGAAAGCACCGCCAATTTTGGGCGGCTGTTTGCCAAGTCCGGCGTAATGTAAGGCCATGGCCGCGCCGGATCGCATCATCGCCACCATTCTGGGCTGCGGTTCGTCCGGCGGCGTGCCGCGCATCGGCAATGATTGGGGCATTTGCGATCCCGACGAGCCGCGCAATCGCCGTCGCCGCTGCGCGCTGCTGATCGAAGGCTGGCGCGACGGCGAGGCGGAACCCACCCGCATCCTGATCGACACCGGGGTCGACCTGCGCGAGCAATTGCTCGACATGGCGGTCAACCGCGTCGACGCCGTGTTCTACACCCATGAGCACGCCGACCATACCCATGGCATCGACGATTTGCGCGTCCTGGCGCTGCTCAACCGCAAGCGGGTCGATGTCTATTTCACCCCCGAATGCGGTGCCCGCATCCGCGAGGCCTTCGGCTATTGCTTCACCACCCCGGCGGGCAGTTCGTATCCGCCCATTCTCAATGCCCACGAAATCGCCGCCGGCGACACCATTTCGGTGACTGGCCCGGGCGGCACGCTCGATATCAGCGCCTTCCTGCAACTGCATGGCGATATCAATTCGCTGGGCTTCCGCGTCGCCGATTTCGCCTATAGCTGCGATCTCTCGGGCTTTCCCGAACAATCGCATGCCGCCATTTCCGGGCTGTCGCTCTGGGTGCTCGACGCCCTCCGCCCGACTCCGCATCCAAGCCATCTGAGCCTGCCGGAAAGCCTCGACCTCATCACCCGCTTCCAGCCCCGTCAGGCCGTGCTCACCGACATGCATATCGACCTCGACTATGCCCGCACCGAAGCCGAGACGCCCGCCAATGTCACCCCAGCCTTCGACGGCATGCAGATCGATGTACTGAGTGGAGAAATCTTGAACCGGTAGGGGTGGAGCCCGTCAGGTTCTTCTCAAAACCCATCCAGCGGCAGCGCATCCACCAGCGCGCCCACCGCTTGCCCCGGATCATGCTCCGGCTGCACGATCAGCATATCCGCATGCGCCAGCGAGGAGGTATGCCCGCTATCGGTCTGGGAAATCGGCAGCAATTTGGGCCCGGTCGGCGCGTGCAGCAATTGCGCCCGCATGAAATGCCGGCGCGCCGTATTGGCCGGTGTCGGCCCGGCCAGCGGCAGGCGCCAGTGCGTCGGTTCGGCGACACCCTGCCAGCGGCGCAGCGCCGGCTTGATGAAAACCTGCGCCGTCACCATGGCCGAAACCGGATTGCCCGGCAGCCCGAACACCAGCGTCTTGCCGTGCATGCCGAACATCAGCGGCTTGCCGGGCCGCATATTGATGCGCCAGAAATCCAGCGTCACGCCCAATTGCTTGAGCACGTCCTGCACCAGGTCATGTTCGCCCACCGAGGCGCCGCCGGTGGTCACCACGATATCGGGCGCGTCGGCGAACACCGCCGCGAGCCTCGAGCGCAGTGTTTCCGCGTCATCGGCAATAATGCCGTGATCCCGCACCTCGGCGGCATAGGGCGCCAACATTGCGGCCAAGCCAAAGCTGTTGGAGGCCACGATCTGGTCCGGTCCCAGCGCCTGACCGGGCAGCACCAATTCGTCGCCCGTCGCCACCAGCGCGATGCGCGGACGTGTGGCGACGCTCAGGGCCGGATAATTGGCCGCAGCGGCGACCGAAATCTGCATCGGTGTCAGCCGCGTTCCGCGCTCGATCAGCATCTGTCCGGTGGCGAAATCATTGCCCCTGGGGCGCACGCTGTGACCGGGCCGGGCAGGGGCCGTAAAGCGCACGGTGTCACCCTCGCGAACCGCCTCCTCCTGCATGATCACCGTATCGGCTCCAGCCGGAACCGGCGCACCGGTAAAGATGCGCACGGCTTCGCCGGGGCCCACCGTCCCGGCAAAACCGGCGCCGGCCTGCGACATGCCGATGACCTTGAGCGAAACGCCCTCGCTCACGTCAGCGGCGCGCATGGCGTAGCCGTCCATGGCGCTGGCGTCGAAGGGCGGCTGGTCGTGCTGGGCGATGACATCGGCTGCAAGCACCCGACCCACGGCGTGGTTCAGCGCTACCGCTTCCGGCGCCACGTCGGGCACGCGCGCCAGAATGGCCCTGAGGGCCGCATCGACGGGCAAGAGGCTCATGGCTGGCGCACGAAATCGCCGGACTTGCCGCCGGATTTTTCCACGAGGCAGATATCCGACACCACCATGGCGCGGTCGATGGCCTTGGCCATGTCGTAAAGCGTTAGGGCGGCGGTCGAGGCCGCGACCAGCGCCTCCATTTCCACTCCGGTCTGGCCGGTGGTCTCAGCCGTCGCGTCGATGCGGATGGCACCCTCGCCATCGCCCGCAATCTCGACGCTGACCTTGGTCAGCGCGATCGGGTGGCAGAGCGGGATCAGTTCGGACGTTTTCTTAGCCGCCATGATGCCGGCAATGCGCGCGACGGCCAAGGCATCGCCCTTTTTTAGCCCACCGCCGAGAATGGTGGCGATGGTCTCTGCCTGTCCAGTCAGTCGCGCCTGTGCCACGGCGCGGCGGCGAGTAACGGCCTTGTCGCCGATATCGACGATATGGGCCTCGCCCCGCGCATTGAGGTGGGTCAGGCGCGCCTCGGTCATCAGCGCACGGTCTCGGGGGCGCCCATCAGCAAGGCGCGGGTGGCCGCCACCACATCGTCCTGCCGCATCAGGCTTTCGCCCACGAGGAAGGTGCCGACGCCACAGCGTTCGTCCAGCATCTTCACATGCTCATGGGTGACGATGCCGCTTTCGCTGACCAGCATCACGTCCGCAGGCAGGCCGGCCGACAGGCGCACTGTGGTTTCGAGCGAGGTCTCGAAAGTGCGCAGATTGCGGTTGTTGATGCCGATGAATTTGGCATCGAGCCCCAGCGCCCGGTCGAGCTCGACCTGGTCATGCACTTCAACCAGCGCGTCAATGCCCCATTCCTGGGCGGAATCGAGCAGGTAGCGCGCCACGTCGTCATCGACGGCTGCGAGAATGATGAGGATGCAGTCGGCGCCCCAGGAGCGGGCCTCGGCCACCTGATAGGTTTCGAACAGGAAGTCCTTGCGCAGCACCGGCAGCCGCGTGGCGGCGCGGGCTTCGATCAGATAGCTGGGCGAGCCCTGAAAGCTCGGCCGGTCGGTCAGCACCGAGAGACAGGCCGCGCCGCCGATCTCGTAGTCCCGGGCAATCTGGGCCGGGTTAAAATCGGCGCGGATCAGCCCCTTGGAGGGGCTAGCTTTCTTCACTTCGGCGATCAGGCCATAGTCGCCCTTGGCGCGCTTGTCCTTGAGCGCCTTCAGAAAACCGCGCGGCGCTGGCTGGTCATGCGCCTCTGCCACCACCTCGGCCCAGGGACGCATGGCTTTTGCCGCGGCGATTTCTTCGCGCTTATAGGCTTCGATCTGCTTGAGAAAGTCGTTCATTCGGCTCGTCCGTTCGATGCCGCCACCAGGCGGGCGAGTGTCTGTTTGGCCTTGCCGCTGTCGATGCTTTCGCGCGCCATGGCGATGCCGTCTTCTATGCTGCTCACCTTGTCGGCGACAAAAAGGCCCGCCCCGGCATTGAGCAACACGGTTTCGCGATAGGCGCCCGGGGCGCCGTCGAACAGGGCGACAATGGCGGCAGCATTCTCCGCCGGGTCACCGCCCAGAAGGTCCTTGGGATCGGTCAGCTTGAGGCCGACCTGCTCAGGATGCAGCTCGAAGCTGCGCAAGTCCCCACCCATGATCTGGGCTACAAAATTCTGGCCCGAGGTGGAAAGCTCGTCCAGCCCCTCGCTCGAATGTACGACCCAGGCCTTGATCGCCCGGTTGGCCAGCAGCGCAGCCGCCACCGGTTCCACCCATTCCTGCGCATAGACGCCCAGCAGATAGCGCCGGACGCCTGCCGGGTTGGACTGCGGCCCCAAAAGATTGAACAGGGTGCGCACCCCGATCTCTGCGCGCGCGGGACCGACATGACGCATGGCCGGGTGATGATTGGGCGCGAACATGAAGCCGATGCCGGCTTCGGAAATGGTCCGGCCGATCTCCTCGGGGTTGAGGTCGAGCTTGACCCCCAGCGCCTCGAGCGCCTGCGACGAGCCGGAGCGTGAGGACAGGGCCTTGTTGCCATGCTTGGCCACGGGCACGCCAGCGGAGGCGACCACCAGCGCGGTGGCCGTGGAGATATTGAGGCTGCCGACGCCATCGCCACCGGTGCCGACGATGTCGATGGCATCCTCGGGCGCACTGACAGGGACCATCTGCTCGCGCAGGATCGACACGGCGGCGGCGATTTCACCGACGCTTTCGCCCTTGATGCGCATGCCCATGAGGAAGGCGCCGATCTGGCTTTGCGTGGCCTCGCCCTTCATGATGATGCGCATGACGCCGCGCATTTCCTCGCCGGTCAGGTCCTTGCCAGCCGCGATCTTGTTGAGCGCTTGCTTGATGTCCATCACGCGGCCTGCTTTCCATTGAAGTCGCGGGCGATGTTGAGGAAATTCTGCAGCAGCGCATGGCCGTTTTCCGACGCGATGCTTTCGGGATGGAACTGCACGCCATGGATGGGCAGGGTCTTGTGCTGCATGCCCATGATCAGCCCGTCATCGGTCGTTGCCGTCACTTCGAGCACATCGGGCAAGGTCTCGGCCCGCACGATCAACGAGTGGTAGCGCGTCGCCTCGAAGCCGGCATTGAGGCCGCGGAAAATGCCCTTGCCTGTATGGTTGATCTTGCTGGTCTTGCCATGCACCAGGTGCGGCGCCCGGATCACTTCGCCGCCCAGCGCCTGGCCCATGGCCTGGTGACCCAGGCACACGCCGAGCATGGGTATCCGCGCCTTGAAGCGGTCGATGACCGAAAGGCATATGCCCGCCTCATTGGGCGTGCAGGGGCCGGGAGAAAGCAGGATCGCCTCTGGCGCCATGGCGGCGATTTCTTCGATGGTGATCTTGTCGTTGCGGCGCACGGTGATATCTGCGCCGAGCTCGCCCAGGAAATGGACGAGGTTATAGGTAAAGCTGTCGTAGTTATCGATGACGAGGGTCTTGGTCATTTGGGCCTGCCTCAGGAGAGTGGGTTCTGGTGACGTCGTTCAGAACCAGCTTTGCCATCGATGACCCGATATTGCCCTATCGTCACTACCGGGCTTGACCCGGTAGTCCATGCCGCAACCAAGATGGATTGCCCGGTCAAGCCGGGCAATGACGGTCGACGGATAGTTCATCGAAATATCCCCCATCACTGTCCCACTCCCGCTTCTCCGGCATAGCGTAGCGCTTCTTCGGCGGCGCTGAAAAGGGCGCGGGCCTTGTTCTCGCATTCCATCTGCTCGAGTTCGGGCTGGCTGTCGGCAACGATGCCGGCGCCGGACTGCACATAGAGCTTGCCGTCCTTGACGATGCCGGTGCGCAGGATGATGCAAGTGTCCATGGTGCCATCGGCGCCGAAATAGCCCACGCAGCCGCCATAGATGCCGCGTCGCGACTTTTCCAGCTCGTCGATGATCTCCATGGCCCGCACCTTTGGCGCGCCCGATACGGTGCCCGCAGGGAAGCCCGCCGAAAGCGCATCGACGAAGTCATATTGCGGGTCCAGCACGCCCACCACATTAGAGACGATGTGCATGACGTGGGAATAATATTCGAGGAAGAACTTGTCGGTGACCTTCACCGTCCCGGTCTTGGCCACGCGACCCACATCGTTGCGGCCGAGGTCAAGCAGCATCAGGTGCTCTGCCAGTTCCTTGGGATCGCTCAGCAGCTCCGCCGCCAGTTCCTGGTCCCGCGTCGGGGTCGAGCCGCGCTTGCGGGTGCCGGCGATGGGGCGGATGGTTACCTCGCCATTCTGCACCCGCACCAGGATTTCCGGGCTCGAACCGGCAATGGAAAAGGTGCCGAAATCGAGGAAATACATATAGGGGCTGGGATTGGTGCGGCGCAGCGCCCGGTAGAGTGCCGTCGGGGGCAGGGTGAAATCGGTGGAGAACCGCTGGCTCAGCACCACCTGGAAGATATCGCCGGCGGTGATGTAGTCCTTGGCCTTGGCGACCATGGCGAAATATTCGTCGCGCGAGGTGTTGCTTGATACTGCGATGGACTCGAGTTCGGGCAGAGCTGGTGTCGCGGGCAGTGCGCGGGACAGCCGCGCAATGGCGTCGTCGATGCGGCTTTCGGCCGAGGCCAGCGCCTGCTGGGCGGAAATGCCATTGCGCACATAGACCGGCGCCGTCAGGTAAAGCTCGTCCTTGAGCGTGTCGAAGATCGCCAGCAGCGAGGGGCGCATCAGCACCGCCTCGGGCGTGCCTAGGGCATCCGGCTCCTCGGTCGGCAGATGCTCCATGTAGCGGACCATCTCATAGCCGAGATAACCATAGATGCCGGCCGATTGCGGCGGCAGGCCGGGCGGCACCTCGATCTGGCTTTCCGCCACGAGACTGCGCAGCGCGTCCAGCGGCTTCTCGGCCATGGGCTCGAAGGCTTCGGGATCGACCTGCGCCTGGCGATTGATCTGCGCCTGGCCGTCCACGACCTTCATCAGCAGGTCCGGCAAGAGGCCGATGATCGAATAGCGGCCGCGCGTCGTGCCGTCCTGCACCGATTCCAGGAGATAGGAATGGGTGCGGCCGGCAGCCAGCTTCAGATAGGTCCCCACCGGAGTTTCGAGGTCGGCCACGATGCGACGCCAGACGATCTGCGACTTTCCGGCTTGGTATTGCTCGGTAAATCGCTTGGAAAAGTCGTCGCCCATTGGTCAGGTTCCGGTTGGTGGGGTGGCCAGCTTTTACTGGCCGTAATTGAGGGTGAGAAGCTGGGTCAGGGCCTGCTGGTTGATGCGCAGGCCTGCATCGTCGCGCAATGCACCGACGAATTCGGTATAGAGCCCGGCGCGGGCCTCGTTTTCGACATTGGTGATCGCCTGCGGTGCCAGCGGTTCGGTCGGCGCGGTGTTCTCGGCCACGTCGAACACCACATATTCGCCGGTGCTCGACACTGCCGAGCCCTTGTGATCAGGCCCGCCGGCAAACACGGCCTGTGCGATCACATTGTCGATGCTGCCATCATCGGCGCCAAAGCGCGAGAACGGGGTGCTGATCTGCGGGAAGAGATTGAGCGAGACGGCGACATCGGCCATGGCCTCGCCGGCCTCCAGCCGTGCCACCAGCTCCTTGGAGAGAGCGAGCAGGGCGTTATTGGTGCGCTCCTCGGTGATCAGCGTGGTCAGCTGGTCGCGCACTTCGTCCAGGGTCTGGTCACGGGCGGGTTTCACCTCGGCGAGGTCGAACCAGAGATGAGCATTGCCGGTCAGGCTGACGGCCGGGATCAATTGGCCATCCTGCGCCTTGAAGATCGCCTGGCTGACACGCGAGCGGTCTTCCGGTGCGAGATTGGGCAGCACGGAGAGTTCGGTGCCGGCGGCGGTGACCTCGGCTTCATAGAGCTGCAGGCCGAAACGCTCGGCAATCTCGGTCAGCGGCCGGAAGGCGGCGCGCAGTTCCTCGATCTGGTCGAGCACATCGTTGATTTCATTGCGGGCCTGGGCTGTGGCCAGCGAATTGCGGATCTGGTCGCGGGCATCGTCCAGCGTCGGTTCGCCGGCAGGGACGATCTCGGACACATGGATGGCGCGGCGGCCCCCAATGCCATCGATAAGTGTAAAGGCACCCTGCTGCAGGCCAAACGCGGCGCCAGCCAGCGCGGCATCGGTAACTTCGCTTTGGGCCAGCGTGCCGATCGGGGTGGGGGTGACGCCGGTTTCGGCGACCACGGTGGCGAAATCCTTGCCTTCAGCGGCTGCGGCCTCGAACTGGGCAACCTGGTCGGTGGTCAGCGCCACCTGCTCGATGGTGCGGCGTTCCGGCGTGGTCAGCGTGGCCTTGACGCGCTCATATTCGGCTGCGATCGCTGCATCGTCGATGGTCTTGGTGGCGGCGAGCGAGGCGATGGACAGGTCCAGCATCTGCACGCGACGGCTTTCCACGGTGCGGAATTCGCTCTGGTGCTGGGTGAGATAGGCAGCCAGCTCGTCCTCGGTCGGTGCGGCCGGGGTCTCGATATTGGTGTCGGTCAGGGTGATATAGTCGATGGTGCGCTTGGTCGCCGCATAGTTGTTGACCAGGTCGAGGCCGACCTTGGGCAGGGCGTTTTCGGCGAACAGGGACTTGGTGATCTGCTCGCGCTTGGCCTCGTCACCGCGCGCCTTGAAATACTCGGCCTCGGTCCAGCCGCTCATCTGCAGCACCTGGGTGAAGGTGCTCGGGTCGAAATTGCCCAGCGTGCCCTGGAAGGACGGGTCCTGGCGCAGCATCTGGCCGAGCTTGGCCTCGGAAACGCCGACGCCGAACTGATCGGCCAGATTGGTAAGTGCCGCGCCCTCGGACAGTCCGAGAATGACGGCGGTGGGAATGCCGAAGCTCTCCGCCTGCGCCGCGGTCGGCACCGAGCCAAGCTGCTGGGCGACGCGGTTGATCTGGCTCTGATAGGCCCGCAGGAATTCGCGGGAGGTGATTTCCTCATTGCCCACGCGCGCCACAGTGTTGCTGCCGAAATCGGCGATCACATTGTTGATGCCGAAGCCGGCAACGCCCACGAGCAGGAATGCCCCGAGGATCTTGCCGGGCCAGGATTTTGAGAAATCACGCAAACCAACGAGCATATTGAGCGTTCCACTTGAAGGTCCCGGGCTTTACCGCAAGGGTTCGGCAGGACTAGTAAGACAATTCCGACAGCCGGGGTTAGGGCAAAGCCCTCTCTGGCGCAAGAGGCAGGAGTAGCAAGATTGACGACCATCTCACCGCTAATCGCCGGAAACTGGAAGATGAATGGGCTGACCCATTCGCTCGAAGAGCTGAGTGAACTCGCCAGATTGCTGACCACCGGGGAGGCGCCGCGCGCCCTCGTCGTGGTCTGCCCACCCGCAACACTGCTCGCCGCGGTCGCCGCGCAGGGCGCCTCCAGCGGCATTCTGGCCGGCGGCCAGGATTGCCACACCGACGCGTCCGGCGCTCATACCGGCGACATCTCCGCCCCCATGCTCGCCGATGCCGGCGCGCAATTCGTCATTGTCGGCCATTCCGAACGCCGCGCCGATCACGGCGAATCCGATGTGGATGTCCGCACCAAGGCGGAGGCCGCTATCGGGGCCGGTCTCAAGCCGATCATCTGCGTAGGCGAAAGCGAGGCGCAGCGCGATGCCGGCGAGGCAGAATCGGTCGTCGTGCAGCAACTTGCCAATTCCATTCCCGACGCTGCCGCTCAGCATGAAGTGATCGTCGCCTATGAGCCGATCTGGGCCATCGGTACCGGCCGCACCCCCAGCCTCGACGACATCCGCCAGATGCATGCTGTCATCCGCGACAGTCTCGTGCAGCGCTTTGGCGGGGCAGGGGAAACCATCCGCATTCTCTATGGCGGGTCGCTCAAGCCGGTGAATGCCCGCGAAATCCTGGCGGTCGATCACGTCAATGGCGGGCTCGTCGGCGGCGCCAGCCTCTTGGCAAAAGACTTTTACACCATTATCTCCGCCGTATGATCCGGCGATGATCGGTCGGTTGCAGCGAAAAACGCTGTGGCCGACTGGTATTTGCCATTCGAGCGGTGTATGACCCCGCATCTCCTGATGCACATGCGGCGAAAGTGATACTTTCACTTTGGCTGTCAAGTCGCGACAAAATAAACATGAAGCCATTTTCCGCTCCTGCGGCTTGATGGTTTCAGCCTGACACGAAGACGAAGTTTCATGGCCAACGTTCTGCTTGTAGCCTATCTGTTGATCGTGCTGGCGCTGATCGTCGTCATCCTGATGCAGCGTTCCGAAGGTGGTGCGCTTGGCATTGGTGGCGGTGGTGGCGGCGGCCTGACCACGGCGCGTGGTTCGGCCAATCTGATGACCCGGACCACGGCAATCCTGGCGACGCTTTTCTTCGCCTCCGCCATCGGACTGACCATTCTCAGCGAATTGGATCGCGGCACTTCCAGCATTCTGGATCAGGCCGTCGGCACCCAGGATGGCGCGGCGCCGTCCAGCGTTCTAGATGCGCTGAACGCCATGCAGCCGAGCAATTCGGATCTGCCGCTGCCGGCTGACGCGACGCCGAGCGCTCCTGCTGCCGGCGCGAGCGACCTGCCGGTGCCTGCGGCGCCGGACCAGACGACGACCCCGGTAACGGGCAACTGATCCGCCGCAAGGCGTAACCGGAAAAGGGGATGGCGACATCCCCTTCTTCTTTTTGTGTAGAGCGCACTCCCCGCTCTGCGAATCGTTCATGATGTGCTTATGGTGATCGCCCATGGCTCGGTACGTTTTTATCACCGGAGGCGTGGTCTCCTCCCTTGGCAAAGGTCTTGCTTCAGCGGCGCTTGGCGCTGTCCTGCAGGCACGCGGCTATAAGGTCCGCCTGCGCAAGCTCGACCCCTATCTCAATGTCGACCCCGGCACGATGTCGCCGACCCAGCACGGTGAGGTTTTCGTCACCGATGACGGGGCGGAAACCGATCTCGACCTGGGTCACTATGAGCGCTTCACCGGCCGCGCGGCCAATAAGCGCGACAATATCACCTCGGGGCGCATCTATTCGGATCTGCTCTCCAAGGAGCGCCGCGGCGAATTCCTGGGCGCGACGGTGCAGGTCATTCCGCACGTCACCGACTCGATCAAAAATTTCGTGCTCGAGGGCAATGAGGACTATGATTTCGTCCTCGTCGAAATCGGCGGCACCGTCGGCGACATCGAGGGCCTGCCCTTCTTCGAGGCGATCCGCCAGCTTGGTAACGATCTGCCGCGCAATCACGCCTGCTACCTGCATCTGACCCTGATGCCCTATATTCCCTCGGCGGGCGAGCTCAAGACCAAGCCGACACAGCACTCGGTCAAGGAACTGCGCTCCATCGGCATCGCGCCGGACGTGCTGCTGGTGCGCTGCGACCGTCCGATCCCGGAAGGCGAGAAGAAGAAGCTCAGCCTGTTCTGTAACGTGCGCGAAACCGCCGTCATCCAGGGCCTCGACGTTGGCTCGATCTATGACGTGCCGATGGCCTACCACAAGGAAGGCCTTGACCGCGAAATCCTCGCTGCCCTCGGCATTACCGATGCGCCAGAGCCGGACATGTCGGCCTGGGAAGAGGTGTCCAAGCGCTACCACAATCCCGAAGGCGAAGTGAACATCGCCATCGTCGGCAAATATACCGGCCTCAAGGACGCCTATAAGTCGCTCAGCGAAGCCCTGACCCATGGCGGCATTGCCAACAAGGTCAAGGTCAACCTGCAGTGGATCGACTCGGAAGTCTTCGAGCGTGACGATCCCGCGCCCTATCTCGAACATGTCCATGGCATCCTGGTGCCCGGCGGCTTCGGCGAGCGCGGCTCCGCCGGCAAGATCGAGGCGGCGCGCTTTGCCCGCACCAAGGACGTGCCCTATTTCGGTATCTGCTTCGGCATGCAGATGGCCTGTATCGAGGCGGCCCGCAACACGGCCGGCATCAAGAATGCATCCTCCACCGAATTCGGCGCCACCAAGGAGCCGGTTGTCGGCATGATGACCGAATGGGTCAAGGGCAATGAGAAGGAAAGTCGCGCCAAGGACGGCGATATGGGCGGCACGCTGCGCCTCGGCGCCTATCCGGCCCAGCTGACCCGCGGTTCGCGCGTTGCCGACATTTATGGCTCGACCCGCATCTCCGAGCGCCATCGTCACCGCTACGAGGTGAACATGGACTACCGCAAGCTGCTGGAAAAGAACGGGCTCTTGTTCTCCGGCGTCTCGCCCGACGGCACGCTGCCCGAAATCGTCGAGCGCACCGACCATCCGTGGTTCATCGGCGTGCAGTTCCACCCGGAGCTCAAGTCCAAGCCGTTCGAGCCGCATCCGCTCTTCACCAGCTTCATCTCCGCCGCCGTCGACCAGAGCCGTCTGGTCTGACGCCTCACGCTTGCTCCGGCGCGCCACCAGCGCGCTGGCTCGCTTATGTGGCTCAAAGCTAGCAACCCGCACCGCCCTCGGGCTCGACCCGAGGGCCAATTGCGGAGCCACCGGCATCAAGCGGCGCAAGGCGTAGGCTGCCCCCAAAACAAAACGTCACATCGCGTGTTGAAAACCGCCTTCGCCCTCCCATGCTGGCGGCCCATTTGCTAGACCTGTCTGCATGTCCCGATTCGGGACGGTCTCGAGGCGCACTGGAGCAAGCGACCCATGGCATCGACGCCGCTCGGCGAGGACAACTATCCCGAACCGATTCTGTCAGCCGGTCGGGGCGCTGCGGGCCTTTGGCGCGTGCTGCTGCTCGGCGTGCTGCTGATTGCCGCCGCCGTGGTCTTCGTGGTGTTCGGTCATGCCATTCCCGCCGAGCTGGTAATGACCTTTGTCGGCCTCCTGGCCGTCTCCGGCGTGTTCTTCCTTTTCGGCCTGGCGGCGGGCCTCTTCCGCTTCGCCGGCGGTGAAGAGCGTCGCACCATCAGCAATGCCATGGTCGATAGCCTGCCCTTTGGCGTTGTCATTGCTGATCGCGAAGGCAAGATTGCCTATGTGAACCAGAATTACGGCAATCTGCCTGGGGCGCTGACCAATGGCGTGCCCGTGGGGGTGCCGCGTCTCTTCGCGGGTTATTCCGACGCCAGCGAGGCGATCTATCGCCTGTCGCGCGCCGCCAAGGATGGCCGCAGCGCCATCGAAGATATCCGCGTCATTGGTGGGCTGGGCGGGGCACAGGCCGACGCCAACCGGGCCTTCTTCTACCGTGTCGCCGTGCGGCCGTTGCCCGAGACCGATGAAGGCCGGCGCGCCCTCGTCGCCTGGTCGGTCGAAGACATCACCCGCGACCAGGAAAGCAACGAAACGGCCTTCCGCGATCTGCAGCGGGCCATCGACTATCTCGATCACTCCCCGTCCGGCTTCTTTTCTGCCGATGCGCAGGGGCAGATTCAATATCTCAACTCCACGCTCGCCGATTGGCTGGGCTATGACCTAGCCGAGTTCAATGTTGGCCAGCTGCGTCTCTCTGATATCGTGCGCGGCGACGGTGCTTCTCTGCTGATGCGGGGCAGGGGTGATGGCGAAATCCGCACCGAGATCATCGATATCGACCTGGTGCGTCGCAACGGCACCGCCTTGCCGGTGCGCCTGCTGCATCGCGCTGCCCGCCTCGCCGATGGCGAACTGGGTGAGACGCGCACCCAGGTGCTCGATATGTCGAGCGCTCCCGACACCGAGGAAGAGCTGCGCGCCGCCGAAGTGCGCTTCTCACGCTTCTTCAACGACACGCCCTTCGCCATCGCCACGCTCGACGCCGAAGGCCGCATCGTGCGCACCAATGCGCCGTTCGGGCGGATTTTCCGCTGGTCGGGCGAGGCCAAGACGCTCGAATTGCAGCCGCTGCAGGACCTGATCGGCGAAGGCAGCCGCGACAAGCTGGTGCGGGCTTTGGCCGATGCCACTGCCCAGCGCAGCGAAGTCGAACCGGTCGATGCCGTTCTCAGCGTCGAGGGCGACCACGCCGTCCGCCTTTATATCTCGGCCTCCGAGGTCAGCGCCGGCTCGCCCGAGCAGGTCAATGTCTATGCCCTCGACATGACCGATCAGCGCAAGCTCGAAGCCCAGTTCGCCCAGAGCCAGAAGATGCAGGCCGTAGGTCAGCTCGCCGGTGGCGTCGCCCACGATTTCAACAATCTGCTCACTGCAATTATCGGCTTCTCCGACCTGCTGCTGCTCAAGCACAAGCCGGGCGATCCCTCGTTCAGCGAGCTGATGCAGATCAAGCAGAACGCCAATCGCGCCGCCGGCCTCACCCGCCAGCTGCTGGCCTTCTCCCGCCGCCAGACCCTGCGCCCGCAGGTGCTGGAACTGCCGCTGATCGTCGACGACCTTACCGTGCTGCTCAAGCGCATGATCGGCGAGAAGAACCAGCTCAGCGTCGAGCATGGCCGCAATATCTGGCCGGTTCGCGCCGATGTGGTGCAGCTCGAACAGGTGATCATCAATCTCGTGGTCAATGCGCGTGACGCCATGCCCAGTGGCGGCGCGATCACCATCCGCACCGCCAATATCAGCGAAGACGAAAGCGCCAATCTCAAATTCGAGGGCATGGTTCCGGCAGACTACGTGCTGATCGACGTGCAGGATACCGGCACCGGCATGAGCCCCGAAGTTCTGGCCAAGATTTTCGAGCCCTTTTTCACCACCAAGGAATTGGGCAAGGGCACCGGTCTCGGCCTCTCGACGGTCTATGGCATCGTCAAGCAGACTGAGGGCTTCATCTATCCGGTCTCGACCGTCGGGGTGGGCACCACCTTCAAGATCTTCCTGCCGCGCTATGTGCCCACGGCCGAGGAATCGTCGGCCAAGGCCGCCGCGGCAGCTGCTCCCGCTCGCGACCTCACCGGCCATGAGCGCATTCTGCTGGTCGAGGACGAGGAAAGCGTGCGCGCCTTCTCCGCCCGCGCCCTGCGCGCCACCGGCTATGAGGTGCTCGAAGCCGAAGGCGGCGAAGAGGCCATCGAGGTACTCGAGGATCACGACTACCAGGTCGATCTGATCATTTCCGACGTGGTGATGCCGGAGATGGATGGGCCGACCATGCTCAAATCCATCCGCCACAAGATGCCCGATCTCAAGATCATCTTCGTGTCCGGCTATGCCGAGGAGAGCGTGCGCCGCGATATCGAGGATGATCAGAGCGTCGACTTCCTGCCAAAACCCTATTCGCTCGACCAGATCAATTCCAAAGTCAAGGAAGTTCTGAGCCGCGTCGGCAAGGCCAATTGAGGTGGCAGCGCCCGTCATCCCCGGTCCCGATGAGTTCAACGTGCTGGGCGAGGCGCTGCAGCCCTGCTCGGACGATCCGCTGACCGGCTTTTTCCGCACCGGCTATTGCGCCGCGGGTCCCGAGGAGGCGGCGGTGCATCTGGTGTGCATCGAGGCGAGCGCCGCGTTCCTGGCCTATTCGGCCAGCGTCGGCAACGATCTCTCGACCCCGCGCCCGGAATTCGGTTTTGCCGGCATCGTACCGGGCAATCGCTGGTGCCTCGTCGCCGCCCGCTGGGCCCAGGCCCACGCCGCCGGCAAGGCCCCGCGCCTCTATCTGCGCGCCACCAACCGCAAAGTGCTTGACTTCATCCCGCTCGACCTTCTCAAGGCTTACGCGCTGGATTTGAATTAGCGATTCAACGCGCGATGGCGCTGCCTGCGGCAAACGATCCCACGCTCGATCCGTCACCCTCGGGCGAAGACCCGAGGGCGCTTGACTTAGGCTGCACCAGAAAGCACAGGCCCTTCGGCTGGAGTCTGCGGCACTTTCAGTGCCTCAGCCTCTCCCACCCGGAACGGGCGTGCCCTCGGCGAGCAATCCCTTTTCCGCAAGCGCCGACCACAGTGCGTCCGGGATATCCACGTTCCACCAGTCCAGAATGCCATCCAGCTCTTCGGGCGAGCGCGGGCCGGGCAGCACGTTGCATACGGCCGGATGGGTCAACGGGAAGCGCAGCGCTGCGGCGGGCAAGGGCACGCCGAAATCCCGGCAAACGGCCTCGATGGCCCGCACTTTCTGCACAACCGTCTCGGGCGCCTTGGCGTAATTGAACTTGTCGCCGCCCACCAGGATGCCGGAATTGAACGGCCCGCCGACAACCACCGAAGCCCCGCGCTTGACGCAGGTGGTAAGGAACGGATCGAGCGAGGTCTGCTCCAGCAGGGTGTAACGCCCCGCGAGCAGGAACACGTCCCAATCGCCCAGCGCGAAGGCGTCCATCAGCACTTGCCACTCATTGACCCCAAGCCCGATGGCCCGGACCGTGCCGCTGGCTTTCAGTTCCTGCAGCGCCCGATAGCCGCCGCTTGCGAGCTGGTGCCAATAGGGCTTGTTGCCCTCGACGCCATGGGTGGCGGTCCCGATGTCGTGGACATAGAGAATATCCACCCGGTCGAGCCCAAGACGCTGCAGGCTGTCCTCATGCGAGCGCATGATGCCGTCATAGCTATAGTCATAGACCTGGTCGAACGGCAGCGGATCGACCCAAAGACCCTTGTCCTGCCGCGCCGGATCGACCGGCTTCAACAGTCGCCCGACCTTGGTAGAGATCACAGGCCGATTGGCCGCCCGACGCAGCACGTCGCCGGTCAGATGTTCGGAACGCCCCAGGCCATATTGCGGCGCTGTATCGACATAGGTGAGACCCTTGTCGAGCGCGTGCTGCAGCGTGGCGCGGCCCTGTGCGTCCGGGACCGCGGTAAAAATACCGGCCAGCGATGCGGCCCCCAGCCCCAGTGTCGTGACCTCGAGCGCGGTCTGGCCGATGCGGCGCTTTTCAAGGGGGCTCGTGGTCATGATCGGTCTCCGGAGGGGTGCTGACTAACTGACATGTTAGTTGCCTTGAGTAAAGCGCGAGCCGACTTTCCGGCCACCCTTCAGCCCTCGCGCACACAAAAAAATCGCCGGACCAGGTCCGGCGATTTCGATCATGGTCGTGGTGCCTGGCTCAGTAGAGCCCGGTCACCACCACCTTCTCTTCCGCCTCGATGCGCACCGGATTGCGCAGCGGCAGGCCGAATTGGCTTTCGGTGATTTCGAACGTGTCGTTGGGCTGGGTGGAAATTCCATCGGCAAAGCTCAGCGTCGCCGTGCCGAACATATGCACATGCACATCGCCCGGCTGGCGGAACAGCTCATATTTGAAGTGGTGATATTCGAGATTGGCGATGGTGTGGCTCATATTGTCCTCGCCCGAGAGGAACGGCTTTTCCCACAAAACCGCGCCATCGCGCAGGATGCGCGAGGTGCCCTCGATATGGGCCGGCAGGTCGCCGACGCGCAGTTCCGGCCCGAACGAGCAGGCGCGCAGCTTGGAATGGGCCAGATACAGATAGTTGATCCGCTCGGTGACGTGGTCGGAAAATTCGTTGGCCAGGGCAAAGCCCAGCCGGCGCGGCTGGCCATGCTGGTCGATGATATAGATGCCGGCGATCTCCGGCTCTTCGCCGGCGTCGAGCGCGAAAGACGGGGAGGGGATGGCCTCGCCGGGCTTGGCGACGATATGGCCATTGCCCTTGTAGAACCATTCCGGCTGCACGCCGGTTTCGCCCGCGGCCGGCTTGCCGTTTTCCAGCCCCATGCGGAACATCTTCATGCTGTCGGTCAGCTCGTCGGCGGGCTTAGTGCCATTGGCCTTGTGCATGGCGTCGCGCGTCGCGGCGGAACCGAGATGGGTGAGGCCGGTGCCGGTCACATGCAGATGGGTGGCGTCGGGGTGGTCGATCGGCGACAGCAGCCTTCCCTCGGCCAGCAAGGCAGCCTTGTCGATCACGGCGCCGAGACCCTTGGCGTCGACCACGGCAGCAAGGCCGCTGCCGGCATTGAGCGCGGCCTGTGCCAGTTCATAGACGCTGGCAACGCCGGTGACGGTCTGGGTCTGGCCATTGCGGGTGACGCCGACGGCGCGGTTTCCCTTGTCGTCGACAAATTGGATCAGATGCATGGGGGCGGTCCTTGGCTTGCTGGGCCATTGTTCACGGCGTGTGGCCGCATAAAACGCATCCCATGCCCGCCTGTCCAGATAAAAATCATACTTTTGCGCCGCCACTGCCGCCCCCGACAGAATCGGGCTATCCCTGCACCTCCTGGCGAGCCTGCCGGTTTTCTCTGTGTTCTCATTTTGTGCCTTGACTTGGCTGAAACAAAATGAGAACAAACAAAGCACGAATTGAGCTTTGGTCCTCTCGTTGCGTGACCTTCGAGAGCGTGAAATAAGGAGACAGCATCATGGCAGCTTCGCCGCTTCGCGTCGTTGAGGGTGGATCGATGGACAAGGACAAGGCTCTTGCGGCCGCGCTGAGCCAGATCGAGCGGAATTTCGGCAAGGGCTCGATCATGCGCCTGGGCGAAAACTCCGCTATTGAGGTGGAGTCGATTTCGACAGGCTCGCTGGGTCTCGATATCGCGCTCGGCATTGGCGGCCTGCCCAAGGGGCGTATCGTCGAGATTTTTGGGCCTGAATCGTCGGGCAAGACCACGCTGGCGCTGCATGTCATCGCCGAAGCGCAGCGCAAGGGCGGCATCTGCGCCTTTGTCGATGCCGAGCATGCGCTTGATCCGGTCTATGCCCGCAAGCTGGGCGTCAATGTCGATGATCTGCTGATCTCCCAGCCCGATGCCGGTGAGCAGGCGCTCGAAATCACCGATACGCTGGTGCGGTCCGGCGCCATCGACGTTCTGGTGGTCGACTCCGTGGCGGCTCTGACGCCCCGCGCCGAACTCGAAGGCGAAATGGGCGATGCGCTGCCCGGTCTTCAGGCCCGCCTGATGAGCCAGGCCATGCGCAAGCTGACCTCCTCGATCTCCAAGTCGAAGTGCCTCGTCATCTTCATCAACCAGATCCGCATGAAGATCGGCGTCATGTATGGCTCGCCCGAAACCACCACCGGTGGTAACGCGCTCAAGTTCTACGCCTCCGTGCGTCTCGACATCCGTCGCATTGGTGCGCTCAAGGATCGCGAAGAGATCGTGGGCAACCAGACCCGCGTGAAAGTGGTCAAGAACAAGCTGGCTCCGCCCTTCCGCCAGGTCGAATTCGACATCATGTATGGCGAAGGCATTTCCAAGACCGGCGAATTGCTCGATCTCGGCGTCAAGTCCGGTATCGTCGACAAGTCCGGTGCCTGGTTCTCCTGGGACAGCCAGCGCCTGGGGCAGGGCCGTGAAAATGCCCGCCAGTTCCTCAAGGACAATCCCGAGATTGCCAACACCATTGAGCAGGGTGTGCGCGAAAGCTCCGGCCTCTTGGGCGAAGTGCTTCTCGTCGCCGGCGGCGAAGACGATCCGGCCAGCGACGACTGATCACCTCCCGATCCCATGCATTGGCCCCCGCTTCGGCGGGGGTTTTTTGTTCTATTGGCCGAATATTCCCCGACGCTCCGCTCTGTCTTCGGGCTTGGCGCGTCTTTGCTCTCCGCTTTGCCCTCGGGCTTGACCCAAGAGCAGGTATCCGCCCAAAGCGGCCAAGTGTGCCGCCCAATATGTTTGCGAAGCTGCGCCGGCTGGCGAGACGGAATAGACGGCAAAGACGAAACTTCCCGATCTTGCCGCTGCGGCGCTGGACACGGCTCATCGCCTCACGATAAAAAGCCCCGTTTTTCCAAGAGGACGCGTCCGCGTCCGCTCGCCATGAAAGCCTGTGCATGACCAGCGTAAACGATCTCCGTTCGAGCTTTACCGGATATTTCGCCCGCAATGGCCACGAGGCCGTCGCGTCGAGCCCGCTGGTGCCGCGCAACGATCCGACGCTGATGTTCACCAATGCCGGCATGGTGCAGTTCAAGAACGTCTTTACCGGGATGGAAAAGCGGCCCTATTCGACTGCGACGACGGCGCAGAAATGCGTGCGTGCCGGTGGCAAGCACAACGATCTCGACAATGTCGGTTTCACCGCCCGTCACCACACCTTCTTCGAGATGCTGGGCAATTTCTCCTTCGGCGATTATTTCAAGGACCGCGCCATCGAACTGGCCTGGAACCTGCTGACCAAGGATTGGGGCCTGCCCAAGGACAAGCTCATGGTCACCGTCTATCAGGACGATGACGAGGCCATGGCGCTGTGGAAGAAGATCGCCGGTCTCTCGGAAGACCGCATCGTGCGCCTGGGCGCAAAGTCCAATTTCTGGCAGATGGGCGATACCGGCCCCTGCGGTCCGTGCTCGGAAATCTTCTACGACCATGGCGACAAGATTTGGGGTGGCCCTCCGGGTTCGCCCGATGAGGATGGCGATCGCTGGATCGAAATCTGGAACCTGGTTTTCATGCAGTTCGAGCAGCATGCCGATGGCTCGCGCACCGGCCTGCCGCGCCCCTCCATCGACACCGGCATGGGCCTCGAGCGCATTGCCGCAGTCATGCAGGGCGTGCACGACAATTACGATATCGACCTGTTCAAGGCGCTGATCTCGGCCGCTGCCAATGCCACCAATGCCGATGTCAACGGCCCGGGCAATCGCAGCCTGCGTGTCATTGCCGACCATCTGCGCTCGATGAGCTTCCTCATCGCCGAAGGCGTGCTGCCCTCCAATGAAGGCCGTGGTTATGTGCTGCGCCGCATCATGCGCCGCGCCATGCGTCATGCCACGCTTCTCGGCACCTCCGAGCCGGTCATCTACAAGCTGGTGCCGACCCTGGTGCGCGAGATGGGCCAGGCCTATCCCGAACTGTCGCGCGGCGAGGCCATGATCGCCGAAACCGTGCGCCTCGAGGAAGGCCGCTTCCTCAAGACGCTGGGCCGGGGCCTCCAGATTCTCGAAGCCGAAACCGCCGCCCTGGGCGAAGGTGATACGCTCGATGGCGCCACCGCCTTCAAGCTCTACGACACCTATGGCTTCCCCCTCGATCTGACCCAGGACGCGCTGCGCACCCGCAATATTGCTGTTGACCAGGCCGGTTTCGATGCCGCCATGGCGCAGCAAAAGGCCGAGGCGCGCAAGAACTGGGCCGGTTCGGGCGAAGCTGGCACCGACACCGTCTGGTTCGGCCTGGCCGACAAGCTCGGCCCCACCGAATTTCTCGGCTACGAGACCGAGACCGCCGAGGGCGAGATCAAGGCCCTCCTGGTCGATGGCAAAGAAGTCGACGCCATCGCGGCCGGCCAGGATGGCGTCGTTGTCGTCAACCAGACCCCGTTCTACGGCGAAAGTGGCGGCCAGGTCGGCGATAGCGGCATGATCAAGGCCGAAGGTGTCATCGCCGAGGTCACCGATACCAACAAGCACCAGGGTGTCTTCGCCCATCGCGTTACGGTCAAGGAAGGCAGCCTCAAGGTCGGCCAGCCGGTCGAACTGATCGTCGATCACGACCGCCGTTCGGCCATCCGCGCCAACCATTCGGCCACCCACTTGCTGCATGAGGCACTGCGCCTGGTGCTCGGTGACCACGTGGCGCAGAAGGGCTCGATGGTCTCCGCCGATCGCCTACGCTTCGACTTCGTGCACACCAAGCCGATGTCGCCACAGGAAATGGCTGAGGTCGAAGACATCGCCAATGCCATTATCCTGCAGAACACTCCGGTCGAGACCCGGCTGATGGGTGTCGAGGAGGCCAAGGAATCGGGCGCTCGTGCTCTCTTTGGCGAGAAGTATGGCGACGAAGTGCGCGTGGTTTCCATGGGCCTGCCCACCGGCAATGGCCTGGGCTGGTCGGTCGAGCTCTGCGGCGGTACCCATGTGCGCCGCACCGGCGATATCGGTCTGGTCTCGGTCGTGGCCGAGAGCTCAGTGGCTGGCGGCGTGCGTCGCATCGAAGCGCTGACCGGGAATGCTGCGCGTCATCGCGGCAATGCCAGCACCAATATCGTCGCCTCCGCTGCGGGCATTCTGCGCTCCGGCACTCATGAGGTGCTCGACCGGATCGAGGCCCTGCAGAACCAGCTCAAGAGCGCTGAGAAGGCCCTCTCCGATGCCCGCCAGAAGCTGGCTTTGGGCGGTGGCGGTGAGGGTGGCAGCGCCTCCGAAACCGTCAATGGCGTGACCTTTGTCGGTCGCGTGGTCGAGGGCGTCGCCGCGAAGGACATCAAGTCGGTGGTCGATGCGGAAAAGAAGCGCATCGGCTCGGGCGTCGTCGTCATCGTGCTCAAGGGCGAGGACGGGAAGGGCACCGTTGCCATCGGCGTCACCGACGATCTTACCGGCAAGTATTCCGCCGGCACGCTGATCAAGTCAGCCACTGTGGCGCTGGGCGGGCAGGGCGGCGGCGGTCGTCCCGACATGGCCCAGGGCGGCGGCCCCGATGGCGCCAAGGCCGACGACGCCATCGCGGCGATCCGCGCGCTCCTCTGACCGGCTTGGGCCGCCGGCCCTCACAAAATGAATCCAGGCATCAGGCCATCCGGTTGATCCGGATGGCCTTTTTGTTTGTTATTCGCCGATGCGGAAGAAGAAGACCCGCGGCTTCCAGCGGATCGGCCGGCGTTCGCTCAACACGTTGAGCAGGCCCGCACCCACCACCACGATCATGCCGACAATCGCGATCCAGTCCGGATATTCGCCAAAGAACAGCGCGCCGAACAATATAGCCCAGATCAGCTGGCTATATTGCACCGGCGCGATGAGATTGGCCGGCGTCTGCTTGGTGGCGGCAATCAGCATCAACCCGCCGACCCCGCCAAGCAGGCCGATACCGAGCAGCACGACCAATTGCAGGGGCGTCGGCATGACGAAATTGGGCAGCATCAGCGTGCCGTTGATCACGGCCGAATAGAAGACCTGGATGCCCACCAGGCTGACCCGCCGCTCGCGCGGCGCCACATGGCGCAGGATTACCGTGGTCACCGCGCCCAGGCACGCACCCAGCATGATCACATAGTGCCCCAGCTCCAGCTCCCGCATTCCCGGACGAATGACCAGCACCACGCCAAGGAAGCTCACCGCCAGCAGCAGCCAGCGCTGCAGCGCCACATGTTCCTTGAGCACCAGCACCGAGAGCAGGGTGACGAAGAGCGGCGTGGTGAAGCCGACGGCGTAGACATCGGCAAAGGGGATATGGGTAAAGGCATACATCACGCAGGCGGTGCCGGTGATGGCCGTGGCGCAGCGTAGATGCACCAGCCAGGGATGGTGGAGCTTGTAGATGTCCCGCCAGCGCTCACCCCTTTTGGTCAGCATCACCGGAATGATCGAAAAGCTGGTGGTGAAGAAGGCGATCTCGAAGACCGTCAGGGACGGGCCGACGGTCTTGATCAGCGCGTCGGCGATCGAAAAGGCAGCATAGGCCATAAAGGCGAGAATGACGCCGACAGGCATCGCAAAATCCGAAATGAATGGAGGGACTCAGGAAAGCGCGAGTACCATACAAGCGGATTGTCTCCACGTCATCATGGCAGCGGGGGGAATTGCGGCGCTGCGGCACCAGCCGCAGCAGCATTTGCTCCCCCGCAATCATGGGGTGATGTGCAGGCCGGAATGCCCCTAAAACTGGGGTCGTCGGCAGCTGCAAGTCTGATTTAACCGTTCATGTCGGCTTCATGCTAAGCATGGCTTGTTGTGCGCGGATGCGGGGGCGGTGTGCAGCCCGCTTTTTGGAGGGCATTCCAATGCATAAATTGAAGAAGCTCGTTCTGGGCGCGGTCGCCGCGCTTGGCCTGGCCTTTCCGGCCATCGCGGCAGAACGCGCCATCATCGTTCTCGACGGCTCCGGCTCCATGTGGGCCCAGATCGACGGCAAGGCGCGCATCACCATTGCGCGCGAAACCCTCGATTCCGTGCTGTCCAGCCTGCCTGACGACCTCGAATTGGGCCTGATGACCTATGGCCATCGCGAAAAGGGCAATTGCGGCGATATCGAAATGCTGGTCGAGCCGGCGCCGGGCACCGGTGCAGCCATCGCCGCCGCCGCCAACAAGATCAATCCCAAGGGCATGACGCCGCTCTCGGATGCGGTGCGGCTCGCTGCCGAAGACCTTCGCTATACCGAGGAAAAGGCCACGGTGATCCTGATCACCGATGGCCTCGAAACCTGCGAGGTCGACCCTTGCGCGCTGGCCACCGAGCTCGAAGGCCAGGGCGTCGATTTCACCACCCATGTGCTCGGCTTCGGTCTTTCCGACGAAGAGGGCCGCCAGGTGGCATGCCTTGCCGAGAATACCGGCGGCAAATATCTCTCCGCCCAGAATGGCGCCGATCTCGTCGATGCGCTCACCACCACTGTGGCCCAGGTGGTCAAGGCCGAGCCGAAGCCCGAGCCGGCCCCGGCACCCGCACCAGTCGCCGACCACAATTACCGCCCGTCCGCCTCGCTGGCCGAAGGCGGCCCGAATATCGGCGACGGCGGCAGCGACGACCTGATCTGGGAATGGCATCAGGTTAATGCCGATGGCAGCAAGGGCGAGTGGATCGGTACCGACTATTATGCCCGCTTCAAGGGCACCCTGCCTCCGGGCGACTACATCATGACGGCCAAATATGGCTATGCCACTGCCGAGCAGCCGGTGACCATCACCAAGAATGAAGTGGCTTCCCCACACTTCGTGCTCAATGCCGGCCGCCTGCTGCTGCACCCGCGTGCATCGGAAGGCGAGGAAGTCGATCGCGATGCCTCGACCGAGGTCAATGCCAACGGTGCCTATGTCACCACGGCTTACGGCGAAGTTGCCCTCTACGTTCCAGCCGGCGAGATTGCCGTTACCGTCAAGCTCGGCTCGGCCATGGTTGAGCGCACCTATACGCTGAAAGCCGGTGAAACCATCGATGAGGACGTCATTCTCGGGGCGGGTATCGCCAAGGTGAATGCCGACTATGTCGAGGGCATGAAGGTCGAGGACGGCGATCTTGCGGTCGAAATCTTCGAGGCTAAGAAGGCGATCGACGGCAGCCGCAAGAGCGTGGGCTATGCCTATGGTCCAGACAGCTCCTTCGACCTGCCGGCAGGTGACTATGTCGCCGTCGCCAAGATGGATGCGGCTACCGCCGAAACGCCGTTCACCGTCGAGGCCGGCAAGGCCATCGATGTTTCGGTCTTCCTCGGCGCAGGGGTGCTTGCCCTGACCATCCCTGAAGCCAAGGCCGTCGAAATCTTCGAGGCCAAGCGCGACATCCAGGGCAATCGCAAGTCGGTGGCCTATGGCTACGAAACCGAAATGCAGAAGGTTCTGCCGGCCGGCGACTATGTGGTGGTTGCCGAACACCACGACGGCAGCGGTGAGTTCGAAGCGCCTGTGACCGTCAAGGCGGGCGAGCGCAATGAATACACCATCGAAGCCGCAACCGCCGGAAAGTCCAAGAGCAAGTAATCTGACCGTCCCGATGCCAAGCGCCGGGACGGACCACAAAGAAGAAGGGCCGGAGCATCGCTGCTCCGGCCCTTTTTCTAGTCTGCTACCATCCCGGCGTCGTGCGCCGGGACACAAGCGAACCTGGCTTATGCCATTGCCTTCTGCAGGTTCTGGTCGATGGCGTCGAGGAAGCCCAGGGTCGAAAGCCAGGGCTGATCCGGACCGACGAGCAGGGAGAGATCCTTGGTCATCTTGCCTTCTTCGATGGTGTCGACGGTGACCTTTTCCAGCGTCGATGCGAACTTGGCCAGCGCTTCATTGTCGTCCAGCTTGGCGCGGTGGGCGAGGCCACGGGTCCAGGCGAAGATCGAGGCGGTGGAGTTGGTCGAGGTTTCCTTGCCCTGCTGGTGCTGGCGGTAGTGACGGGTCACCGTGCCGTGGGCGGCTTCGGCTTCCACGATCTTGCCATCGGGCGTGGCCAGAACCGAGGTCATCAGGCCGAGCGAACCAAAACCCTGGGCCACGATGTCGGACTGCACGTCGCCGTCATAGTTCTTACAGGCCCAGACATAGCCGCCGGACCACTTGAGGGCCGAGGCGACCATGTCGTCGATCAGGCGGTGTTCGTACCAGATCTTCTTGGCTTCGAACTGTTCCTTGAACTCGGCGTCGTAGATTTCCTGGAAGATATCCTTGAAGCGGCCGTCATAGGCCTTGAGGATGGTGTTCTTGGTCGAGAGATAGACCGGAACGCCGCGGGCAAGGCCGTAGTTGAAGCTCGAATAGGCGAAGTCGCGGATCGAGTCGTCGAGATTGTACATGGCCATGGCCACGCCGGCGCCGGGGGCCTGGTACACTTCGTGCTCGATGACCTGGCCATCTTCACCGGTGAACTTGATCGACAGCGTGCCCTTGCCGGGGAACAGGAAGTCGGTGGCGCGGTACTGGTCGCCGAAGGCGTGACGGCCGACGATGATCGGCTGGGTCCAGCCCGGGACGAGGCGCGGCACGTTCTTGCAGATGATCGGCTCGCGGAAGATCACGCCGCCCAGGATGTTGCGGATGGTGCCGTTGGGCGACTTCCACATCTTCTTGAGGCCGAATTCCTCGACGCGCTGCTCATCGGGAGTGATGGTCGCGCACTTGATGCCAACGCCATGCTTCTGGATGGCATGGGCGGCATCGACCGTGATCTGGTCGTTGGTGGCGTCACGGCTTTCAACGCTGAGATCGTAATATTCGATCGGCAGGTCGAGATAGGGATGGATGAGCTTGTCCTTGATCGCCTGCCAGATGATGCGGGTCATCTCATCGCCGTCGAGATCCACAACCGGATTGGCGACCTTGATTTTGCTCATCGAAAAACTCCCTAACAGAAATACGGTTTTCGGCCTTCGCCGTTCGTCGGCCCGTATAGCATCGCGGGCAAAAAGCGCAAAGTCCGCCTCGGCAAGGGGCCATGCCTATTTCGGCGGCAGCGTCGTCACGAATGCCTGCGCCAGCTGCAGCCAACCGGCCAGCGCGTCGTCATCCTCGATGGCGTCGCCGGGCAGCACGACGAAATCCCGCATGGAGCGGCCATTCATCACCATGACCTCGGCGCCGGGTCGAGCGAGCGCTTCCTCCATGGCGCCCTGGCCGACGCGCACGATCAGCGCGCCTTCCTTGGTGGGACAGACCAGCATATTGCCGTTCATCATGAAGGCGCGCCCGCCGAACATCTTCTTTTCGCTATAGACCAGCCGTGGCGGCATGACGTTGCGGATGCGTTCGGCGAGGTCTTCGGATGCCATGCTCATGGCGTCTTCTCCGGGCGATAGGCGGAATGCTGCGGCATCGCCGCATCGACCAGGTCCCAGGGGGCGTGGCTGCGGGCAAAGATCAGCTGGTTGGGCTGGAACCAGGCGTTTTGTCCGGCAAACAAGCCCACGGGCAGGATGCGGAAAGCCGGAGCCCGCGAGGACTGCGCCATCACCGTGGTGCCGCATTCGGGGCAGAAGTGCCGCGTGAACACGGCGCCGGAATCTGCTGCGCGGACAAAGCTTTTGGTCGCGCCAATCGTTTTCACGCTACCGACTGGCGCCAGCACCACCGAGGCGTGGCCACCGCCCGTCGCCTTCTGGCAGTTGAGGCAGGCGCATTGAAACATCGAAATTGCCTGCCCGGAAACGCTGAGCGTGATGGCGCCGCAATCGCAGCTGGCGGTGAGGTCGAGATGGGGCATGGAGCTCATGATCGCGAGGCTGGCATGGCCGCCACCGCCTCGCAAGAGCCGGGTTGCCTTTGGGCGGCAGGGAGATGAAATTGTGACATGTCCATACGCCCCGATTATCCGCTGAACACTGCCCGCCTCGTCCTGCGCCCCTTCTCCCGCGGCGATGTCGACGCCGTCTACGACTATCGCAGTCGTGAGGACGTGGCGCGCTATCTGTTCGATCCGCCGCTCAGCCGCGACGAATGTGCGCTAGCCATTCAGCAACGCACCACCCAACTGGCGCTCGAGGCGGAGGGAGACCGCATCATCCTTGCCGTCGAGACCAGGGACGACCAGTCCCTGGTGGGCGAGGTGTCGCTGATCTGGCGGTCGGTGGAGGCGCGACAGGGCGAGCTGGGCTGGATCTTCCACCCCGACCATCACGGCCGGGGCTATGCCACCGAGGCGGCCGCCGAACTGCTGCGGCTTGGCTTCGAAGATGCCGATCTGCACCGCATCTATGCTCGCTGCGACGCGCGCAATGACGGCTCCTGGCGGCTGATGGAGCGGCTGGGCATGCGGCGCGAGGCCCATTTTCGTGAACACGCCCTGTTCAAGGGTGGTTGGGACGAGGAATTCTACTACGCGATCCTGCGCGCAGAGTGGGTTTCGCAGGGCGTATCGGGCGCGCTTCGGGCTGCCCGATCACAATCGTCGTAAGGGTACGATTTTCCGCGTAATCTCAGGAACTTCGGTTGGAGGCACACGTTCTCGACGCAGGGCATTGGGCAGCGCTTTGCGGAGGAACGAACCATGGCGATACTACAGCTACCGATCGAAACAGCTCACCTCTCCCTCAGGCCCTTCGAACGCTGTGATGTCGAAGCCGTAGCCCGCTATCATCTTCTCCCCGGCGTACAGCGTTATGTGATGCGCCAGACCCGCTATACCGACGACGTTGCCCTCGCCGTCGAGCATATGCGCAGCCAGGTTCAGCTCAATCGTCCGGGCGAAACCCTTGTCCTTGCTCTCGTCCGCAAGGGCGACCAGCGCGTCGTCGGCCAGATTTCCCTCACCTGGGCCGATGCCACCTCCGGGCAGGGCGAGTTGCGCTTCGCCATCGATCCATCACAGGCCGGCAATGGCTACCTGACCCAGTCCATCGGCGCCATGCTCGATCTGGCCTTTGACCATTTCGGCATGCACCGGGTGATGGTGCGCGGCGATGGCCGCAGCCATCATACCAATGCGCTTATGCAGAGGCTGGGTTTCCGCCTGGAAGCGCATTATCGTGAGCATGCGCTGTTCCGTGGCGAATGGGACGAAGAGCTGCATTTCGCGATGCTGGATCGGGAATGGCGCCGTAGCACGAAGGTACAGATCCTGCCCCTGCGGGAGCGTGTCGCTTGACCTCACGCGCGCGCAAACCTAATGCGCTGATCCATCTCGGTCGATCAGCTTAAATTGCATGGCTGGCCTGCATTCTGGATGCAAGAGGCAGGCGGAGATGCTTTAGTGCGGTCAAGGCACCGGCCGGACGGGCGTCGGGATTCGAGGGGGATTCAGACTCCACGGGTTGGTGCCCTAAAATGCGTCAAGAAGGCCCCCTATGCCAACCATGCCTGCCGCACCCGTTTCCGGGCCCGGTCGTGATTATGCTACAGCAGCGTCGCGGCTGCTTCTCGTTCTCGCAACCACCATCTTTTTCGCCTCACTTGCGGGTATTCTTTCGCGTCCTAACGGTTTCCTTGCCGCGTTCTGGCCGGCGAATGCCATCCTCGCCGTGATCTTGCTGCGCGTCGCGGCACCCATGCGCTTTCCGGCGCTGATCGGCGCGCTTCTGGGCTATCAGGCTGCCGGCTATGCGACGGGGGATGTGTCCTGGGTCGCCATCCAGCTCACCGCCGCCAATATGGTCAGCGCCGTAACCTTCACCTTTGCCTACCTGTCGTTTTGCGAAGAGCAGATGAGCATTGGTCGGCCCCGGGCCATCCTGGCGCTGGTTGGCGCCTCCGTGCTCGCCGCCGCAGCCGCCGGCGTGGCCGGTGCCCCGATCCTGGCCGAAATCTCGCATGCGAGCTATTTCGATGCCTGGCGCACCTGGTTCGGCTCCGAGATCATGAGCTATCTGGTGCTGGTGCCGGGCCTGCTGGCACTGGGCTGGCCGCTGCGTCGTCCCCGGCTCGCCGACATCCGCCGGCTGACCGCCAGTGCCACGCTCTTGCCCGCCCTGGCCGTGGTGGCCACTCTCGCCGTCAGCGTCGTGGCCGTCGAGCCGATCGCCATCGTCTTCCCGGTGCCGGCGCTGATCTGGGCGGCGCTGGTGCTGCCGCTGCCGGCCACATGCCTTCTGGTGATGCTGTTTTCCAGCGTCACCATGTTCGCGGTGAAGCTGGGGCTTTATGACTTCGGCACCGGCGGGCTCAGCGATCCGCTGATTTCCTCGGTGCATCTTGGGGTGGCAATGATCGCTCTGGCCCCGGTGCTGGTGGCCGCCGTCACCGCCGATCGCCGTCGCCAGTTCTCGGAGCTCGAAAAGGCGGCCCGTTTCGATGCGCTGACCGGGGCGCTCAATCGCGGCGCCTTCATGGCCGAGGGGGAAGCGATGGTCACGGCGCAACGCCGCGCCCATGCACCGATGGCGGGTCTGCTGCTCGATGTCGATCATTTCAAGCGCATCAACGACCTGCATGGCCACGCCGCCGGCGATCTGGCGCTTACGGCCATGGCAGCCGTCATCCGCAAGACCATTCGCGGTGGCGATCTGTTCGGCCGGCTGGGTGGGGAGGAATTTGCCCTTCTGCTCCCCGACGCCGATCTCGACGCGGCGGCTCTGGTGGCCAATCGCATCTGCCGTCAGATCGAGCGCCTGCAGACGCCCATTGCCGATGGCACCATTCTCACCATGACCGTCAGCATCGGCGTCGTCGCCTCGGTCGAGACCACGGTGGAATTGTCCGAAGTGCTTTCGCTTGCCGACCGGGCAATGTATGAGGCCAAGCGCGCGGGGCGGAACCAGGTTCAGCGCCGCGATCTTGACGCGATGCACTACGACGAGGACAGCGATCATGGCGGGAACCGACCGGTCTCAGGAAGCCAGCTTCAAGCCGACTCCGGCCATCATTCTGTGTGAGCCGCAACTGGGTGAGAATATCGGCTCGGCCGCCCGCGCCATGGCCAATTTCGGCCTCTGGGATCTTCGCCTGGTCCGCCCGCGCGATGGCTGGCCCAACGAGAAGGCCATTGCCGCAGCGTCACGCGCCGACCACGTGCTGGAGCGCGTTCGGGTGTTCGAGACGCTGGAAGAGGCCATATCCGATCTGACCCTGGTCTATGCCACCACGGCCCGTTCCCGCGACATGCAGAAGGACGTGCTCGGCCCTGAGGAGGCGTCCAACACTATGGCCGGCCATATTGCGGGAGGGCGGGGGGCAGGGCTGTTGTTCGGCCGCGAGCGCTGGGGCCTGCTCAATGACGAAGTCGCCATGTCGGACGCCATCGTCACCCTGCCGGTCGAGCCGGCCTTCGCCTCGCTCAACATCGCCCAGGCCGTGCTGCTGATGTCCTATGAATGGCGCCGCACCAGCGCCGAGGGCAGGGCATTGCCGTTCAGCGAGGGTCTCGACGAAGCCGCGCCGCGTAACGAGCTCGTGGGCCTGTTCGAGCATCTCGAAGGCGTGCTCGACCAGTCCGGCTTCTTCACGACGCCCGACAAGCGCCCCAGCATGGTCAACAACCTGCGCACCGCCCTGACCCGCGGCCGCTTCACCAGCCAGGAAATCCGCACCCTGCGCGGCGTCATCTCCTCCATCGACCGCCGCCACCTCCGCCCCAACCCCAATCGCGCCAAAAAGACCGACACGGACGAGTAATTTTCCCACTGACCGGTCCGCCCTCGGGCTCGACCCTCCAGCCCCCCACCCACCGGCCGTCACCCTCGGGCGAAGACCCGAGGGCTCTGCCCTTAAAGCCCTATCGCCAAACGCAGCCCCCGGCTTAGCGCACCGCCCTGTGCCACTCTTCATCGAGCACCACCCCCAAACCCATCAATCTTGCGCCTAACCGGACGGAATCGCGTTTATCGCCTTTGACGGCCCCGCGCCGGCATGCGAAGCCTGCGACATTATGAGCAGTCACGCACCCTCCGAGCCCTCGAAGCTCGCCTTCAGCTATCTCGGCTTCCGCTTTTTCTGGCTCACCACGCTGTTGGTGAGCTTTGCCGTGCAGATCATGTCAGTGTCGATCGCCTGGCAGATCTATGACGTCACCGGCAATGCCTTCCTGCTCGGGCTGGTCGGGCTCTGCCTGTTCCTGCCGGCGCTGCTGCTGATGTTGATTACCGGCCTCACCGCCGACCGCTTTAACCGGCGCGGCATCATGGCTATCTGCCTCACCGTCGAACTCGGCTGCGCCATCGCCTTCCTGACGCTGGTCAATGTCGAGGCGCACGAGGTCTGGCCGATTTTCGTGGTGCTGGTGGTGCTGGGAACGGCGCGGGCCTTCTGGGGCCCTGCGGCGCAGTCGCTGGCGCCCAATCTGGTGCCCGCCGAAGCGCTCAGCAATGCCATTACTGTCAATGCCTCCGCCTGGCAGTTTGCCTCCATTACCGGCCCTGCCGTCGGCGGCTTGCTCTATGGTGTCGCGCCCGGCTTTGCCTTCGGCACCGGCGCAGCCTTGCTCATCTGCGCCGTCGTCACCGTGCTGCTGATTCCGCGCCCGGCGCAGCGTCAGTCACATCAGGCCACCAGTCTCGAAACCATTTTCGGCGGCTTCCGCTACATCTTTTCCAACAAGGTGGTGCTGGGCGCCATCTCGCTCGACATGTTCGCCGTGTTGATGGGCGGGGCCGTGGCGCTGCTGCCGGTCTATACCAAGGATATCCTGCATGCCGGGCCGATGGAGCTTGGCCTGTTGCGCGCCGCGCCGGGGATCGGCGCCATCCTCATGGCGCTCTATCTCACCCGTTTCCCGGTGCGTGATCATGCCGGCAAGATTCTCTTCATCTTCGTAGGCCTGTTCGGCGCCTTCACCGTCATCTTCGGTCTCTCGACCACCGTGTGGCTCTCCATTCCCGCTTTGGCGCTGGTCGGGGCCTGCGACATGGTCAGCGTCACCATTCGCGAAACCATCATGCAGCTCTGGACGCCCGAGGAGGTGCGCGGGCGCGTCAATGCGGTCAATTCGGTGTTTATCGGTGCCTCCAACGAGCTGGGCGAGTTCCGCGCCGGCACGGTGGCCCATTTCATCGGCCCGGTGCCTGCAGTGGTCATTGGTGGCTTCGGCGCCATGGCGGTGGCGGTGATCTGGAGCCGGCTGTTCCCGCAATTGCGCCAACAGCGCCATATCGACAAGCGCATGGCCTGAAAAAGCCCTGCGGCGCTTGACTCGAGGGGGCAGGGCCTCTAAGACGCGGCCACCTATTCCGGCCATATGGCCCATAGGCGCACCCGGGATTCTCTCATTGGGAGGTCTGTCGGTCCTGTCGCAAGCCAGGGCAGAGGAGGGCGCGATCCATTCAAACGTTTAAGAAGGATACGCGATGTCGAAGCGTCATTCCGTAAAGTACAAGATTGACCGTCGCCTTGGCGAAAACATCTGGGGCCGTCCGAAGTCCCCGCTGAACGCTCGTGCCTATGGCCCCGGCCAGCACGGCCAGCGCCGCAAGGGCAAGCTCTCGGACTACGGTCTGCAGCTGCGCGCCAAGCAGAAGCTCAAGGGCTACTACGGCTCGATCACCGAGAAGGCCTTCCGTCGTCTTTATGACGAAGCGGCCCGTCGCAAGGGCGACACCGGCGAGAACCTGATCGGCCTGCTCGAAGGTCGTCTGGACGCCATCGTCTACCGCGCCAAGTTCGTCCCGACCGTGTTCGCCGCCCGTCAGTTCGTGTCCCACGGCCACGTTCTGGTCAACGGCAAGCGCGTCAACATCCCGTCCTACCAGGTCCAGATCGGCGACAAGGTCGAAGTGCGTGAGCGCTCCAAGCAGCTCGCCATCGTCCTCGAAGCCAACCAGCTCGCCGAGCGTGACGTTCCCGATTACGTGGAAGTCGATCACGGCAAGCAGGTCGCGACCTTCGTGCGCGTTCCCGCCCTGTCGGACGTGCCCTATCCGGTCCAGATGGAACCGAACCTGGTCGTCGAATTCTACTCGCGTTAATCGCGAAACGACCCCAAATGCCGAAAGGGCCGCTCTCCGGAGCGGCCCTTTTGTTTTGGGCTTTTCGCAGATCCACAAGTGCTGGCACAGTCTCTCGCTGGCCCACCGGCCGTCACCTCGGCCGAGGCTGTGCTCAACCCGAGCTCGGGAGATCGATCCCCGCCCGAGGCCAGAATGGCATCCCGTTATCGCCGTCGTTTTTGAAAGTCACGGCGGGGCGTGAGCATCACGCGCCCTTTCACCGGCGTCACCCTCGGGCCCGACCCGAGGGCGTTTCACTCACGTCAATTGGCTCTGGTAAAGACCGCTCGGGTCAAGCCCGAGGGTGACGAACTGAGGTGGGAGAAATACAAATGAATAGGGGCGGCACCGCCGCCCCCCTTAAAACCCTAAAGCTTTTCGTGGTCTTGTTGATTCAGCTCTGTCGCCCCCTCACCCCTTGAAGGGGAGGGCTGGGGTGGGGGGTGGTTGAGTGCGCCCACTGATGGACCCCCACCCTCAATCCCAATCCATTCGAGCGTAGCTCGAATGGCCTTCTCACCTAAAATCGCTCCACTGGAGCGATTTTGCCTCCGGCACGGGTCGAGGCCCCTCAAGGGGGAGGGCGGCGATGGAGCTCTGAGGCCACCGAAGTTTGAACTGATCTAAAGTCCGGGCGGGACGCCTTCCTTGCCGCCGTCGAGGTCGGTGATCAATGCGCGGAACTCGGCTTCGGTCGCCAGATAGCGCGGATCGTCATAGTCCACGCCCGAGATGGCACCGGGCGGAATATTGGCCTCGAAGGTACGAAGGCGCTTATAGACCGAGATCAGCGAAATAATCGTGGTCCAGGAATTGGCGAGGAACCGGAAGGAATCCTCCACCTGCCCGAAGGCATTGCTCACCTGCTGGAACAGGCCCAGCGTCAGCGCACCTGCCGCGATCGATGGCGACATGGCGATCAGCGGCACGAAATTGGCACCCTGCAGGTAGATGTAGCGCGCGACGTTGAAGTAGAGATAGTGGCCATAGAGCCGGAAGTAGTTGCGCTGTACGCCCAGGAAGAATTCCTTGGTATCGAGCGGGCGGGCGCGTTCCGGATCGTCTTCGCCATAGACCAGTTCCTTTCGGAACGCGGCCTCGACGCGCTGGTTCTGGAATTCGAGGCCCGGCAGCTTGATGCCCACCAGACCCAGCAGCACCGTGCCGGCGACAGCGGACATCAGCGCCACCCAAACAAGGCTGCCGTTCACCGGGCCGATGATGGGGAGTTCGGTGATGTTCTGCGACAATGTCCACAGCAATGGCAGGAACACCAGCAGCGTCATGATCGAGCTGACCAGCGCTACGGCGAGGCCTTCAACGATATTGGCAAAACGCTGCGTATCTTCCTGAATACGCTGGGATGCGCCTTCCACTCCGCGCAGCCGCGGCCAGTGGCTCATGTAGAAGAAGGTCATCGCCCGGCGCCAGCGGAACAGGTAGTGCGCGATGAAGAAGGCGTTGAGCACCAGCACGGCGATGCGGGGCAACAGCACATACAGCACTGTCCAGAGCTCGCCATAGATCTGTTCCAGCGATACGCTGCCCGGATTGGTCAGCGCCCCCTGGAACATGTTGTAGAATTCGCCATACCAGGCGTTCATCCAGGCGCCGATCTGCACATCGAAGAATACCACTTCGATGATGGTCACGCTGCCGACGACGCTCCACCAGTACCAGCGGCGATTGTCGCCGATCCAGTACCAGGGGATGCAGAATAGTATCCCGGACATCACCACGAATTGGTAGAGCCAGACCTTGTCGGGCGTCAGGAAGGGCTCGGCCTCACCTTCCGCCGCCACCTGGCCGAAGACTGAGCCGAGGCCAATGATATTGGATAGGGCCGGCCCGATGGTGAACCATACCACCATGCAGAATGCCGTCCAGGCGAGGGCCGAGCCGAAGAACAGCTTTGGATTGGGAAAAAAGGAGCGAAACACCGGGAGACTCCAGGGTGCCGTGAGGATGGTTCATCTAACTGTGGCAAACGGGTTAAAACAAGGAAGGGAAGTTAAGCTTTGGTAAGGTTGTGCACCGCCGCTTTGACTTCCCATCGCCCGATATCGGCGCTATCAGCTTTTTCGACCGATCAAATGAGAGTTTTGCCATGAGTGCGGCGATGGAAGCCCCCGCCATCCCGGAAGACGACGCCGACACCTCCGGCGCGCATCCGATCTACGCCCATGCCCCGCGCTCGGTGGAGTTCAACAAGCTGCGCAAGCGGCTGATCCGCAATACCCGCGAGGCGCTGGACAAGTTCGCCATGGTGCGGCCGGGCGACAAATGGCTGATCGCCCTCAGCGGCGGCAAGGATTCCTATGGCCTGCTCGCCCTCCTGCTCGATCTCAAATGGCGGGGCCTGTTGCCGGTCGAGCTGCTCGCCTGCAATCTCGACCAGGGCCAGCCCAATTTTCCCAAGCACATCCTGCCCGAATTTCTGACCGGGCTGGGTATCGCGCACCGCATCGAATATCAGGACACCTATTCGATCGTCACCGACAAGCTGCCGGCCGGGGCCACCTATTGCTCGCTCTGCTCGCGCCTGCGCCGCGGCAATCTCTATCGCATCGCCCGCGAAGAGGGCTGCACCGCCCTGGTGCTCGGCCACCATCGCGACGACAGTCTCGAAACCTTCTTCATGAACCTCTTCCACGGCGGCAAGCTCGCCGCCATGCCGCCCAAGCTGGTCAATGACGAGGGCGATCTCGAAGTCTTGCGCCCGCTGATCTACTGCGCCGAAGAGGACCTGCAGCGCTTTTCCGACGCCATGGCCTTCCCGATCATCCCCTGCGATCTCTGTGGTTCGCAGGACGGCTTGCAGCGCAATGTCACCAAGGCCATGCTGACCGACATGGAAAAAGCCATGCCCGGCCGCAAGGACGTGATGATCCGCGCCCTGGGCAATATCAATCCCAGCCATATGCTCGACCCGAAGCTTTTCGATTTCGCAGGCCTCTCCACCAGCCGGAGCCCGTCTTGACCATCGACGTCATGCGCCTCGCCGCCATCCTGCGCGATGCCGGCAACCAGGAAATCGTGCCGCGGTTCCGCAATCTGGACGAGGCCGATATGGGGCAGAAGGCCAATGAATATGATCTCGTCACCGAGGCCGATCTCGGCGCCGAGCGCGTCATCACCGCCGCCTTGCGCGACCTCTATCCGGAGGCGCTGATCGTCGGCGAGGAGGCCTATGCCGCCGACAAGTCCATTCTCTCCGGCCTGGTCGAAGCCGATCTCGCCTTCGTCATCGACCCGGTCGATGGCACCTTCAACTTTGCCGCCGGCAATGGAATGTTTGGCTCCATCCTCGCCGTGGTGCGCCAGGGTGAGACCATTGGCGGGCTGATCCTTGATCCCCTGCGCGGCGATGTGCTGATCGGCGAGCGCGGGGCAGGGGCGCGACTGGTGAAGTCCAACGGTCAGAGCCGCCCCATCAGGGTTGCCGCGCCCACCAGCCTCGACACTATGGTTTCGGTCGCCTGCTGGAGCTATCTGCCCGACCCCATGCGCGCCCGCGTCGCCGCCAATCTCACCAAGGTCAAGCTGGCCATGGCCTATGGCTGTTCGGCCTATGAATATTGGATGCTCGCCAGCGGCCGCGCCCATTTCTCCGCCTCGCATGGGGTCATGCCTTGGGACCACCTGGCCGGGGCGCTGATCCATGCCGAAGCCGGTGGTTTCAGCGCCCATTTCGACGGCACGCCTTTCCGCGCCGGTCGCATCGATGCCGGCATTCTCAACGCGCCCGACAAGGAGAGCTGGCAGCTTATTGCTCGCGACATTCTCGGGCTCTGAATCGACCACACCTGAACCGACAAGGACTTCATGCCATGAATATCGATCGTCTGGCCGCCATTCTCCGTCAGGCCGCCAAGGATGAGATCATGCCGCGCTTTCGCCGGCTCGATGATGGCATGATCCAGACCAAGACCAGCGCCTTCGACCTCGTCACCGAGGCCGATACCAATGCCGAACGCGTCATCACCGCCGCCATCAATGCCCACTCGCCCGATACCGTGGTCATCGGCGAGGAAGCGGTCTCGGCCAATCCGCGCCTGCTCGATACGCAGTTCGAGGATCGAATCGTGATTTACGTCGATCCCGTTGATGGCACTGCCAATTTTGCCGGCGGTCTGCCGCTCTTCGCGGTCATGGCCTCGGTGGTGCAGAATGGCGAGCCGGTCGCCGGCGTCATCTACGATCCGCTGGGCGACGATTTCCTGATGGCCGAAAAGGGCTGCGGCACCTGGCAGGTGTTTCCCGATGGCCGCCGCATCCGCCAGAAATTCGCCGATCCCGTGCCGCTGTCCGAAATGGGCGGCTCCGCCTCCACCGCCTTCCTGCCGGTCGGGCAGCGCCGCGTCGTCCTCGCCAATCTGGCCAAGGTCAAGATGACCGCCAATTACCGCTGCGCCGGCCACGAATATCGCTACGCCGCCGGCGGCAATGCCCACTTCCTCGCCTATGGCAAGCTCATGCCCTGGGACCACGTCGCCGGCGCCCTGATGATGCGCGAAGCCGGCGCCACCGTCGCCAAGTTCGACGGCACCCCCTACACCCCCCGCGACCTCTCCGGCGGCCTCCTCATCGCCAGCGACCCCGACAGCTGGCAAACCCTCCGCCAGGAGGTTTTCACGGTCTAGCCTTCGGCCCCTCTGCTCCTCCCTCCCCCCTTGAGGGGGAGGGCCGGGGTGGGGGTGGTTCAGTGATTCACTGATGGACCCCCACCCTCAATCCCTCCCCTCAAGGGGGAGGGAGGCGAAAGTGCTCCGAGATCGGCTATCAAAACGCCCAAAGTAAACACCGCAGCGCCCTCGAGCACTCGCCACACGGTACCGCCTTCGGCCCCCTCTGCTCCTCCCCCTCCTTCAGGGGGAGGCCGGGTGGGGGTTCTTCTGCCTATTTTCGCCGCGCTCCCCGTCGAGCGGCCATCGCCTATGGCTTTGAGCGTGCTGCGCACCCCCTCCCAACCTCCCCCTGAAGAAGGGGGAGGAGTTGCATCGTGCCCGAACAATGCGCTCAGAGGGACGTCCCCACCCACGGTACCGCCTTCGGCCCCCTCTGCTCCTCCCCCTCTTTCAGGGGGAGGCCGGGTGGGGGTTCTTCCTATTCTCGCCGCGCTCCCCGTCGAGCGGCCATCGCATATGAGTCTGAACGTGCTGCCCACCCCCTCCCAACCTCCCCCTGGAGAAGGGGGAGGAATTATCGTGCCCGACCATGCGCTCAGAGGGACCTCGCATGGGCGGCTCCCACCTCACCCCAGCGCCGCTGCCGCCGCCTCAATCGCGTCCCTGCCACGCGCGATGCCCAGCACCTGCATCCCCGCGTCCATGCAGGCCAGCACGCCCAGCACCATATGGGCGTTGACATGGCCCATATGGCCGATGCGCAGGAAGTCGTCATATTCGGGCTCGCTGGGCAGGGCCATGCCGAGGCCGATGCCGAGCGTCACGCCTGTTTCCTGTTCCATCCAGCGCCGCAAGGCGCCGGCGCCGCCATTGGGAATGGTGGCGGCGGTGACGGAATGGCCGCGCCAGGCGGGGTTTTCCACCATCAGGCGAATGCCGCTGTCCCCAGCGCCCCAGGCATCGAAGGCGGCCCAGATCGCCCGGGCGAGCCGACCATGGCGGGCCCAGACCGCGTCGAGCCCTTCCTCGTCCAGCATCATGCTGAGTGCTTCGTGCAGGCCGAAAATATGGTGCGTGGGCGGGGTGCCGCCAAAATGCTGCCAATACTGGCTGGCTTCGATGCGCGGCGTGATATCCCAATAGGGTGTCTTGAGATCGGCGGCGCGCGCCACGGCCGCCGCCTTGTCCGACATCCAGATCAGCGCCAGGCCGGGCGGCAGCATCAGCCCCTTCTGGCTGGCGCCCACCAGCACGTCCACGCCCCACTCATCCATGCGCAGTTCATCGCATCCCAGCGAGGCAATGGCATCCACCGCCAGCAGCGCCGGATGCCCCGTTTCGTCCATGGCCCGCCGCAGCGCCGGAATGTCGTTCTTGATGCCCGAGGCGGTATCGACATGGGTCACCAGCACCGCCTTTATGCGGCGCTCCCGATCCGCTGCCAGTGCTGCTGTGACCTGCTCGGGATCGGCGGCGGCGCGGCCGAAATCGAGCATGTCCACATCGATCTGCATGCGCTGGGCGGTCTTGGCCCAATTGGTCCCGAACAGTCCCGAGGCCAGCGCCAATGCCTTGTCGCCGCGCGAGAACATGTTGCTCAGCGCTGCCTCCCAGCCGCCATGGCCATTGGCGATGTAGATGGCCACATGGTGCTGCGTGCCCGCCAGGCGCTTGAGCTGGTTGAACACCACTTCGGTCTGGGCGATCAGCTCGCCCTCATAAATGTTGGGCGAGGCGCGGTGCATGGCATTCAGCACCCGCTCGGGAATCACCGAGGGGCCGGGAATGGCGAGATAGGTGTGGCCGGTAGCAATGGGCATGGAGGAATCCGTGGGAGAGATGGCCCCAGCCTAGCGCGCTCCCGCATTGGCGCAAGGCTTCCATCCAGCCCTTGCCACGACTCATAAGTATGTGCTTATCTATCGGCATGAGTGAAACCGAATTGTTCAAAGTCCTGTCCGATCCAACCCGCCGCGCCATTCTCGAGCGGCTGAGCGGCACCGAGTTGACGGCCACTGCATTGCGCGAGGGCTTTGCCATCAGCCAGCCGGCCATGTCGCAACATCTTGCGGTGCTGCGCGGGGCAGGGCTGGTGCAGGAACGGCGCGAGGGGCGCTTTGCCCATTACCGCGTCGATCCCGACGGGTTCGCTCCGCTCCATGCCTGGCTGGCGCGCTACCGCGATTTCTGGCCGAGCCGCATCGACAATCTCAAGGACTTGCTGAGGGAGATGGATCAATGACCGACGCCGACGACATGCTGGTGTTTGAGACCACGCTCGATGCGCCGCCCGAAAAGGTCTGGCGGGCTTTGACCATTCCCGAATATCTCGAGCGCTGGCTGCAGCCTCCGGCCGATACGGCGCTCGATGTCATCGCCTCCGAGGAAAACCGACGCGTCAGCTATCGCTGGCGCGAGCCGGCGCCTGTGGATGGTCCGGCTATAGAGGATAGTGTCGTCACCTTCGAATTGACGCCGCAGGAGGACGGCCGCACCGGCTTCCGCCTGACCCATGCGCCTATGGCTGTGCCAGCGGCGGCAAACAGCAACGACAGCGTCGCGCTCATGCTGCGCGCGGCCTGATACGCGCCCTCCGGGCGCTTCCCTTCATTGCCATCAAACTCAGGAGGTCGCCGATGCGCGACATGATGCAACTCGTCCCTATGGTGGTCGAGCAATCGAGCCGGGGCGAACGCGCCTTCGACATTTATTCGCGGCTGCTGCGCGAGCGGATCATTTTCGTCAACGGACCGGTCGAGGACAATATGGCCTCGCTGGTCAGCGCCCAGCTCTTGTTTCTTGAATCCGAAAACCCCGCCAAGCCCATCTATCTCTACATCAATTCGCCCGGCGGCGTGGTGACGGCGCGCCTGGCCATGTATGACACGATGCAGTTTATCAAGGCGCCGGTGGGCACGCTGTGCATGGGCATGGCCGCGTCCGCCGCCACACTATTGCTGGCCGCCGGGGCGCCGGGCATGCGCGCGGTTTTGCCCAATGTCTCGATCATGCTGCATCAGCCCTCGGGCGGCTATCAGGGGCAGGTGACCGATATCCTCATCCATGCCGAGGAGAGCCTGCGCCTCAAGCGCCTCACCAACCAGATCTATGCCAAACACTGTGGCCGCACTTACGAGGAAGTCGAGGCCGCGCTGGAGCGCGACCGCTATATGGCGCCCCAGGAGGCACTGGCCTGGGGCCTGGTCGACCACATTTTTTCCGACCGCAGCCAACTGCTGCAGTTGGAGACGCGCACCGATTAGTGCGCGTCCATCACCGGGCCGTCGGACTTGGCATATTGCTCGCCGACGCCGAAGAGCTTGCCCTTTTCGGCGACGAGGATGCAGACCAGCGCCATCACGCCCATCAGGAAGTAATTGGTCGCCACCGGAATGGTGGTGTTGTTGAACATCTGTCCGGCGAGGCTCCCCAGCACGGCCCCGCCTACCGTCTGTACGAAGCCGAATACCGAGGCCGCCGTGCCGGCAACCGCACCCAGGGGCTCCATGGACAGCGAATTCATGTTCGAAGAGGCCCAGCCGAAGGCGAACATGATGATGGCGAGGAGGCTGAAGAACAGCCAGAGCGGCAGATGGCCGATCAGGGCCAGCACCAGCCAGATGCCGGAGAAGATCGTGAATACCAGCATGGCGCCGTGCGACAGCCGCCGCATGCCGAAGCGACGCACAACCTTGGAATTGGTGAAGGAGGAAACCGCCATCAACCCGGCCATGGCGGCAAAGGCAACCGGGAAGTAGACGCCCAGCCCATAGATATCGACATAGATCTGCTGGGACGAGGTGATGAAGCCGAACAGCGCGCCGAAGAGGAACATGCCGGCCAGCCCGTAGGAGATCGCCACCCGATTGGTGAAGACGATGCGGAAGCTGTCGAGGACGCTGCGCAAGGCAAGCGGGCGGCGCTGGCTTTCCGGCAGGGTCTCGGGCAGGCGCAGATAGGTCCAGACCCAGAAGGCAGCGGCCAACAGGCCCATGAAGATGAAGATCGCCTGCCACGGCCCGGTCAGCAGCAGCACCTGTCCGATTCCCGGCGCGATGATCGGGATGGCCATGAACACCATGAAGGTCAGCGACATGATCTCGGCCATTTCGCGGCCCGAATAGCGGTCGCGCACCACGGCCGTGGCGATGACGCGCACGCTGGCGGCGCCCATGCCCTGGATGAAGCGCAGCACCAGCAGGATCGCGAAATTCGGGGCGAAAGCGGCGATGATCACGGCCACGACATAGATGCCGACACCCACCAGCAGCGGTCCGCGCCGCCCGAAGCGGTCGGTCAGCGGCCCGAAGGCGAGCACGGCGATACCCATGCCCAGCATGTAGGATGAAACGACGAATTGCCGCTCGTTTTCACTGGAGATGCCGAGCGCTTCGCCCATATAGGGCAGGGCTGGCAGCATGACGTCGATGGCCAGCGCGTTGAGCGCCATAAGGGCAGCAATAAGGGCAATGAATTCGATGCGGGGAAGAACCCGCGTGGCATGATCGGACATTTAAGAAACTCTATTGGGCCGCGCGGAAAGGGGCCGAAACATTGCGCGGGACCATGAACCCCGCGCCCTCATTTGGCAACTCACTATGCCGATAAAGTCGAGCGCGGCTTTACGCCCGCTTGAGCGTGAAATTGGTATCGGTTTGCTCGTTGATCGGAATGTGGATGGCCGCCGAGGCCAGGCCGAGCACGATGCCCAGATACCACACCAGGTCATAGGCGCCGGTGGCGTCATAGACATAGCCGCCAAGCCACACGCCGACGAACGACCCCAGCTGGTGGCTGAGAAAGGCGATGCCATAGAGCATGCCCATATAGCGCGGCCCGAAGAACAGCGTCACCAGCCCGGCGGTCAGCGGCACGGTGGAGAGCCAGAGCAGGCCCATCATCGCCGCGAAGGCATAGGCGGTCACTTCGCTGACCGGGAACAGCAGGAAGGCGGCAATGGCGATGGCGCGCAGGAAATAGATCGAGGCCAGCAGCAATTGCTTGGGCAGACGGCTGCCCAGCCAGCCCGACAGCAGCGAGCCGACAATGTTGAACAGCCCGATCACCGCAATGGTCCAGCTGCCCACTTCCGGCGACAGGCCGCACTGCACCAGATAGGCCGGCATATGCACATTGATGAAGGCCAGGTGGAAGCCGCAGACGAAAAAGCCGATGACCAGCAGCCGGTAGGAGCCATGCCCCCAGGCCCGCGACAGCGCCTCCATGAAGGGCAGGTCGGCCTGGCCGGGCACCGACTCGGTGCGCCCGCGCAAGGCGCTCGCCAGCGGCACAATCAGCAGCAGCAGCACCGCGATATAGACCAGCGCCATCTGCCAGCCGAAGGCGGAGATGAAGCCCTGGCCGACCGGAGCGAAAATGAACTGTCCGGCCGACGATGCCGCCGTGGCGATGCCGAAGACGAAGCTGCGCTTCTCCGCCGGCACCACGCGGCCGAACGCGGCCATGACGACGCCGAACGACGCGATGGCGATGCCGACGCCGGTCACGATGCCTGCGGTCATGGTCATGGTCAGCGCGTCGGTCGAAAACGCCATGCCCAAAACGCCCAGCGCATAAACCAGCCCGCCCACTGCCAGCACCCTGCCGGTGCCGTAGCGGTCGGCAAAGCCGCCGGCGAACGGCTGGGCAATGCCCCAGACCAGGTTCTGGATGGCCATGGCCATGCCCCATTGTTCCCGCGTCAGCCCGAGATCGGCCGTGACCGGCAGGGTAAACAGCCCGAAGGCGCCGCGCGTGCCGAAGCCGATGGCCGCGATGATGCAGCCGGCGACGATGACCAGGGGCAAGGGAACGGCCGGGCGGACGGTGGACATGTTGGACTCTCCAGCGGATGCGCCAACATAGGCCCGGCCCTTTCATCACGCCAAACGATAATTGGAATGACTTTCATCAGCGTTGGTGATGACACCGCCCGCGTGACAAGCCCCATGGCGCTGCTATGCTATTGCCATGACTGCTCTTGTCGCCCTTGAATCGGCCCGATTTGGCCGCCTGTCCGCCCTTGCTGCACCCATGGCGGGTCTGCATGGCAGCATCGCCGCCGTTCTGGCCGGCGCGGCGGAGGGCCGGGTCTGGGTCAATGACGGGGCCGAGCCGCGACTGGCCGTCATCGACGGGCCTGAAGGCACCTATCTCGTCGGCACCACCCACGATCCGACGCTCGCCCGGTCGATAGCGGAGCTGCTGGCCGATTGGGTCTATCTGCATGTCGATCCGGTGGCCTTGGGCGCCATCCATCGCATCCTGCCCAATCGCCACATGCTGCCGCATCCGCGCCTTGCCTTCCGCCTGCGTCCGGCGCGCTATGGCTTTCGCTTGCCGCCGCCGCTGGTGCTGGCGGTCGATGCCGATGGTCTGGGGCATCGGCTTTATGAGGGCACCAGTGAAATCGCCCGCTGCCTGCCTGATCTGATCGTCGGCAAGCGCTGCGAAATCGGGGTCTGGGTGCATCCGGCCTGGCGGCGCCGCGGGCTGGCCGTCCAATTGGTGGCCGCGGTGCTGAGCGCGCTCGATGCTGCCGGGTTCACCGAGGTGGGCTGGCATTGCCACGCTTCCAATCGAGCCTCTGCCGCAATCGCGCGCAAATTCGCCGTTGGCGCGCCCGCCGCCACGCTGGCATACAGCGCCTCGCTGCCGGCGGAAAATGTCGGTGATCTCGATCCGCAGACCTGTCGCACGCTGGCGGTGCATTTCGAAGCCGGCGAAGCCGAAATCGACTGGTTGGCCTTCCATGCCGCCTGCTCCTGGTCCCTGGCCGGCGCTGAGGATCAGGCCCTTGCCGCCGTCAACCGGCTGGTCGACCGGCACTGGAACGGCGAGGCGGACTGGATATCAGGCCATTGGGCCATGGCCGCATTGGTCGGCCACCCCCGCTTGTCTGAGGCCCTCGACACTCTCAAAAAACAAAAGACCCAGCCAGGCTAGGGCAGGGTCTATCTCACCAAACCGGATGCAACTCCTCCCCCTCCTTCAGGGGGAGGCCGGGAGGGGGTGTGCAGCACGCTCACACCCAAGTGCGATAGGCGCCGCTCACAAGGGCAGTGTTTACTTTTGGCGCATTCGGATGCGCGGAGGCCTTGGCTCCATCGCCCCCTCCCCCTTGAGGGGAGGGTCGGGGAGGGGGTCGTTTGGCGATCCACTGATGGACCCCCACCCTCAATCCCTCCCCTCAAGGGGGAGGGAGGCGAAAGGGTCCAGAGTCCACCTCACTTTGAAATGATCTAGTGGGTGGGACGCAGCGGGACACCATCCCACCCCAAACGCGATGTAACTCCTCCCCCTTCTTCAGGGGGAGGCTGGGTGGGGGTATGCAGCACGCTCAATCCAAGCGCTACAAACCCATCCTTGGCAGGACGGGTGACACCCCCCGCAATCAGGCGCTTTGCTTGAGGGCGACGCCGGCCTGTTCGAGATGGGTCTTGAGCTCGCCCGACTGGAACATTTCGCGGGTGATGTCGGCGCCGCCGATAAACTCGCCCTTGACGTAGAGCTGGGGAATGGTCGGCCAGTTGGTATAGGCCTTGATGCCGTCGCGCAGCTCTTCGCTTTCCAGCACATTGGCGCTGTCGAACTCAGCGCCGAGATAGTTCAGGATCTGCACGACCTGACCGGAAAAGCCGCACTGGGGAAAATCGGGCGTGCCCTTCATGAACAGGAACACGTCGTTGTTCTTCACCTTGTCGTCGATGAAGGCGTTGATATCGGACATTGGAGGAGCCTTTCGATAATTCCGGTTTCAAGGGCCGGCTGAAGCTGGCCCTTAAATAGGATAGGTTTGCGGCGCTGTCGAGGTGAGCAATCCCACTGCATGGCCTCATTGCGTGGCGCTGCAGCGGCTCTCCCCGGTCTTGGCGACCGCGCCGGTAGCAACTTCGAAAATACGCTCTTCGGCGATCACCGCGCCCAGGCCATTGGCTTGATATTCGGCAAATTCCGGGCAGGTCTTGTCCGTGCCCTCGGCCACGCGCTCCCAATAGACCACGCGATCTTCGTCCACCGCTAGGTCGTCGTCGGCGGCCACGTCGACCACCTTGCTGCGACTGTCGAGGTCATAGATCACCACGTCGCCATCCGGCCCGGTCGAGCGGGTCAGCGCCAGGTATTTGCCAGCCAGCCCCGCATACCACAGCGGGTCATCGGGATTGCCGATGCTGAAATCGCCTTCGGCCTCGACGAACTCGCATTTGATCTTCCCCTTGGCCGGCGCACGCACCAGGAAATCGGTGCCGACATCGTCGGTGCGTTCCTGGGCGATCACCAGGAACTGCTCGTTCTGGAAGCATTGGGCTTCCTGGGCCTGGGCGGAGACGGCAAAACCCAGAAGGGCGAGGGTCGAAATCAGCAGGGCTACTCTCATTGGTCTGTTCCTGAGCGTCGATATGGCGCGGTGACCACACGCATAGCGCGGGCGTGTGCCAATGCAAATGGTCAGCTGAGCCGCCCGGCGATGAAAGGATGGCCGGTCACGGCGTCATTGCCGGTAAACAGCACTGTCTCCCAGCCGGCCTTGTTGGCCACATCGAGCACTTTTTGCGTGTCATCGAAAAACAGAGGTGGCTCGCCCCCGGCGATCATGCGCTCTTCGGCCATGCCGAAGAATTTCTTGTCATACTTGGTCCGCCCGAAGCGGGCCGAATAGAACATGTCGGCGAAAAAGCGCTGCAGCCCGATGCTTTGCCACAAAAACTGGGATCTCGAATGGTCCTGGTTGGTGGCCAGGTAGAGCACCACATCGTCCCGGCGCTGCAACCGGGCGATGACCTCGAGCAGCGCAGTATTGGGATTGCAGTCAAAGCTCAGCCACAGATCGAGAATCGCCATGGTCGGACCCTTGTAACCAAAGGCTTTCAGGCGCTTGTCCAAAGCCTCGACCATCGGCACCTCGCCGATCAGCACCCGCTTGAGAAAAATGTCGAAGATGAATTCGCGCTGGAAGCGATCGGCATTGATGCCACGCTCCTGCAAGGCCGCGTCCCAGGCGTCCCGCTGGTCCGGCGTCGCATGATAGCCATGCACCAGCACGCCATCGACATCGAAAACCAGCGCCCGTTTCATTGATCCAAGCCCCACATTGGTGTTCTCATAACCCGCCTTATGCCGACGCCCTCATTGGGTTCTCCCGCAAAGCGTGGGATGATGTGCAGATGGGTGTGAAAGACATGCTGTCCGCCCGCCGCGCCCACATTCCATCCCAATGTGTAGCCATCGGGGCGGTGATGCGAGAAATACGCCTTTGCCGTGGCCAATGCGGTGCCGAAATCGGCCCACTCTTCCGGCAGCAGGCCGAACGGGTCGTCACTATGACGTTTGGGAATAACCATGCCGGCCAGAGGGACCATCGGGTCGATGCTCCCGAGCATATAGAAGTGCCCAGTCTCGAAAATGGGTTCGTCCAAAAGCAGTTTGTTTTTGAGGCAAAAGCGGCACCCCGGTCGCGCCGCCATTACTTGCGTCCCGGCGCCACGATCCCAAGTCCGGCAAGCACTTCGCCTGGGATTTTGAGATCTTGAATCACTTCGGTGTGGCGGCGGAAGCCAATCAGTTCGCGCTGCACGAAATAGCACCAGACTGCGTCGCGCGCCTCGGCCAGCCATTGCTCGCGCTCCGTGCCGGAGGCGAGGCCGGCCACGGCCTTGATGACGCGCGTTTCGGCCGCGCCCAGCGAATTGGCGCGCTCGGCGAGGATCTCATGTTCAATGGCTGCGGTGCCGGCCTCGGGCCGGACCATCCGGATCAGGTCGAGAGAATCGCGCAGCCCGGCCATTAGTCCGGCGCGTTGGTCTGCAGCGCCAGGGCATGCAGGGCGCCGCCCATGTCACCCTGCAGCGCCGCGTAAACCAGCTGGTGCTGCTGCACGCGGCTCTTGCCGCGGAACTGCTCGGAAATCACGGTAGCGGCATAGTGGTCGCCGTCGCCGGCAAGGTCGCGGATTTCGATCTGGGCGTCAGGCAGGGCGGCCTTGATGCGGCGCTCGATCTCGGTGGCGTCCATGGGCATGTCCGGTCTCCATTGCTTGATTCACCGGTGGGGCCCGGCACCTGCTCCTGATATGGCATGCAGGTGGGGCAGGTTCAACATCGTCGGCCTATTGGGCGGGCTCGACGGCCGGTTCTTCCACAGTGGCACCGACGCAGCAATCAGCGTCAGAGCGGGTGGCGAAGTTGGCGATGATGAAATCGACGATCGGCCGGGCCTGCTCCGTCACTTCGGTGGCGAACAAGCAATCGAGCGAATAGCCACGGCCATTCGACACGGTTTCGGTATGCACCAGCGTCAGCGGCACACCCATGGTGGATTCGGGGCTGGTGCCGTCATAGAAAAGCGCCGTGGCGTCCTGATAGGCGGTGGTGCCCTTGGTGCCCAAGGTGAAACCGGGCATGGTGCCCGCCCAGGCGGTCACGACGCTGGCGTCGTCGAGTTCGGCCAGCGCCTGCTCGGCGGTCCAGTCGGTATCCTCGACAGGTATGACCTGCAGATTGCACTGCAGCGGCGCATTGGGGTGGTTGATCACCAGCGGTTCACCGGCGCCGCCACTGGCCAGCATGGTGTCGGGATAGATCAGCGTGTAGGGCTGGTCGGGCAGGATGGAGCGGGTGAGGTTGACGCTCTGGGCGAATGCCACGGCGGGGAGAAATCCCGTGCTCAGGCTTGCGGCAATCGCCAGGGTTCGAAACAGCATCATCATCCTCTCCAAACTCGCGACTGCCGCAGTAGCATGCAGCTAAGCATCCCAAACCGCGGCAATCATAAGGCAGCACCGGCAAGGGTGCATTTCACTTGTTCATAATCCGTTCATTATGCGGTCATGAACGAGGGGAACCAGGACTCGTGAGCCTGGGTCAGGGTGGCCACGGCGACCGGTTCGGCATTGCCCAGAATGAGGCTATTGCCACCGGTGGTGCCGATCCAGGGCGCGTGAATTTCAAGCGCCTTTGCCTCCTCCCATAGCGCGGCAATCGCATCGCCCTGGGGATCGAGGTTCAGGGTCACGAGATAGCGGCCCTGGTCTTCGCCGAAGAATTGGGTAACGGAATCAATGCCTTCGGCTTCCGTTACCCGCGCGCCGATGCCGCCGGCAATGGCCATTTCCGCCAACGCCACGCCCAGGCCACCATCGCTGAGATCGTGGCAGGCGGTCACGACGCCGGAGCGGATCAGCTTGCGCACGAAGTCGCCGGTCTTCTTTTCAGCCGCCAGATCGACATGCGGCGCATCGCCTTCGCGACGGTCGAACAGATCACGCAGATAGATCGACTGCCCCAGGTGCGTCCCCCGCTCAGCCGGCCCGCCGATGAGGAGGATAGGTTGATTTTCCTCAACGAAACCAATGCCTACGCTCTTGTTCCACTGGGGCAGCAGACCCACGCCACCGATGGTCGGCGTCGGCAGAATGCCTCGTCCATTGGTCTCGTTGTAGAGGCTGACATTGCCCGAAACGATCGGGAATTCCAGTACTCGGCACGCCTCGCCAATGCCCTGAACGGCCTTGACGAACTGCCCCATGATCTCCGGCCGCTCGGGATTGCCGAAGTTGAGATTGTCGGTCGCGGCCAGCGGTTCTGCACCGGTCGCGGTCAGGTTGCGCCAGGCTTCGGCGACGGCCTGCTTGCCGCCTTCGAACGGATTTGCCTCGCAATAACGGGGATTTACGTCCGACGTGAAGGCCAGGCCCTTGGTCTCTGCACCCTCGACGCGGATCACACCGGCATCGCCGCCGGGGCGCTGCATGGTATTGCCCTGGATGAGGGTGTCGTACTGCTCATAGACCCAGCGCCGCGACGAGCACTGATGCCCGCCGACCAGCTTGATCAGGGCTTCGGCCACATCCATCTTGGGCACATCGGCTGCCGCGAGAGCCGCAGGAATCCTGGGTTCTACCCATGGCCGATCATATTCGGGAGCCTCGTCGCCGAGCTCCTTGATCGGCAGATTGGCGACTTCCTCGCCCTGCCAGAGCACACGGAAACGCAGGTCGTCCGTGGTCTTGCCCACAGTGGCAAAGTCCAGTTCCCACTTCTCGAAGACCTTGCGGGCCTCGGGCTCCTTTTCCGGATGCAGCACCATGAGCATACGCTCCTGGCTTTCCGACAGCATCATCTCATAGGCTGTCATGCGCTCTTCGCGCACCGGCACCTTGTCGAGATCGAGCTCGATGCCGAGATCGCCCTTGGCGCCCATTTCGACGGCCGAGCAGGTAAGGCCCGCAGCCCCCATGTCCTGGATGGCGATCACTGCGCCGGTGGCCATGAGTTCGAGGCAGGCTTCCAGCAGACGCTTCTCGGTGAAAGGGTCGCCGACCTGCACGGTGGGGCGCTTTTCCTCGATATCGTCGCCGAATTCAGCCGAAGCCATGGTGGCGCCGCCGACGCCGTCGCGACCGGTCTTGGCGCCGAGGTAAACCACTGGAAGGTCCACGCCTTCTGCCTTGGAATAGAAAATCTTGTCTGTATCGGCGAGGCCGGCGGCGAAGGCATTGACCAGATTATTGCCATTGTAGCGGGCATCGAATTCGACTTCACCTGCGACGGTGGGCACGCCAAAGGCATTGCCATAGCCGCCGACGCCGGCAACCACGCCGGAGACCAGGTGGCGGGTCTTTTCATGCTCGGGCGCGCCGAAGCGCAGCGCGTTCATTGCCGCAACGGGACGGGCGCCCATGGTGAACACGTCGCGCAGAATGCCCCCCACACCGGTCGCCGCGCCCTGATAGGGCTCGATGAAGCTCGGATGGTTGTGCGATTCCATCTTGAAGACCACCGCCTGGCCATCGCCGATATCGACGACGCCGGCATTTTCGCCCGGGCCCTGAATGACGCGCGGACCGCTGGTGGGCAGGGTGCGCAGCCACTTCTTCGAGCTCTTGTAGGAGCAGTGTTCGTTCCACATGGCCGAGAAGATGCCGAGCTCGGTATAGGTCGGCTCGCGGCCGATCAGGTCGAGAATCTTCTGGTACTCATCCGGCTTGAGGCCATGGTTGGCGACCAGTTCGGGTGTGATGGCGATGTCGTTGCGAAGGGTCATGGAGAAACTGTCCGGGAGGTTCGGGCAAGAAGCATGTCGGCCGCGATGACGGCGAGCGCCAGCGCTGCCAGAAACGCGGTCATGTAGAGGGCGTTGATGCCGACCTGGGCATAACCCAGCTTGGCGGCATTGAGGATGGGGTATGGGTATTCCTGAACCCAGGCGCCGCGCGCCATGGCGTAGAAGAAGTATACCAGCGTCGGAACGATCATCACCGGTAGTTTCGCCCAGCGCAGCAGGCCGTGGCGCTGGGTGATGGCCCACCACAGCACATAGACGACCGGCGCGACGTAGTGCAGCAGGCTGTCGGCCAGAACAAAAAGACCCTCCAGCGACTGCAGGAAACGCAGCACGAAGAAGACGTAGAGCCCGACCAGCGCAATATTGGCCGCCACGATGCCACGCACGAGCGGCGTGCGGAAAGGCGCCAGCCATCCCCAAGCCGTCAGGGCCGACAGATAGACCAGCACGACGGCGATATTGTTGAGGATAGTGTAGTAGGAAAAGAAATGCCCGAGTGCGCCGGGCAGGTCACGGCCAGAGGCAAGCAGCGCCTGCATCGAGATGGCGAATTGCAGGCCCAGGCCCGCTGCGCCGATCAGCAGACCCAGCCAGGTCAGCGCGCGGCGCAGGTCCATCACGCCACCTGCTTGAGCACGGTAGCAAACAGCGCCCGGCCATCGTCGCCGCCATGGGCGGCCTCGATCAGGTTTTCCGGGTGCGGCATCAGGCCCAGCACGTTCTTTTCGGCGTTGAATATGCCGGCAATGTCGTTGAGCGAGCCATTGGGGTTGGTGCCCTCGGCATAGCGGAACGCCACCTGGCCATTGCCTTCAATGCGCGCCAGCGTTTCGGCATCGGTGAAGTAATTGCCGTCATGGTGGGCAACTGGGCAGCGGATGATCTGACCCTTGGAATAGCCGCGGGTGAAGTCGGTATCGGCGTTGGAAACCTCGAGCTTGACTTCGCGACAGACGAACTTCAGCGAGGTATTGCGCATCAGGGCGCCGGGCAGCAGGCCCGCTTCGATCAGGATCTGGAAGCCATTGCAGACGCCCAGAACCTTGACGCCGCGCGCGGCGCGTTCGCGAACCTTGTCCATGATCGGCGAGCGGGCGGCGATGGCGCCACAGCGCAGATAGTCGCCATAGGAAAATCCGCCCGGGATGACGATCAGGTCTGCGTCAGGAATATCGGCATCCTGGTGCCAGACCACGGCGGGCTTGCTGCCCCCGATCTTGGTCAACGCCGCGATCATGTCGCGGTCGCGATTGAGTCCCGGAAACACGATGACGGCGGCCTTCATCGCTCGATCCTTTGTCACTGAGGGGTGTGCGAGGCCCTTGTGGTGAGTCTTGCTCGAAAAGGCAAGCCTTTCCGCCATGCGACATCATCTCTGGGATGGCCTGCTCCCACATGGAGAGAACTCGGCGCGGGGCGCGGGCACACCCGATCCGCCAGCCGTGTTGACGAATTGGTGAAATCTGTCGAATAAGACTGGGTCATACCACGATGGCCTCGTGGCGGAGAGTTACGCGGTGGATTGCAACTCCACTTACCCTTGGTTCAAGTCCAGGGCGAGGCCTCCATCCCCCGGCGAAATAGGTGTTGGGATGATTTTGGTTTTCAGGACGCTTTAGTGTTTTTTGGTGACAGTTTTGCTGTCTTTGTGCTCAGCTGCGGTCAGTCAATGGTTGGCTATGGTGCTCGAAGCGTCGTAACTTGAAGCTATTACTTTCAGATTGCGGCCTATTCGGCGGGAATTGCCTTTCTGCGGGGTGAGCCATTTGTCCCCGGCAGGTGGGCCCAGGACGGGCGCTCGAACAGGAACTTGCCCAGTCCGGTCACCTGCGTCAGCCACCACAGCACCAATGGCGCTGTAATGGCGACGATCATGGTCAGAAGGCTCACAATGTTGGGCTCGTGGACGCCGAGGGCGAGCAGTAGGGTGCGGGCGATGCCCATGGGCAGCACGAAGGCCACATAGATGACCAGCGACTTGCTGCCCAGCCAGCGCAGCCAGTCCATCCAGGCAATTTTCGACAACAGTGCCGCGCCGATCACAATGGCAGTCGCACCGGCAAATGCGAGGATCATGTGCAGGACGGGCAGGGCGCCCCATCCTATCTGGATGTGAACCGGGTCCATGCGGAAGCCGGGCGAAAACACTATGACCGCATTGATAGCGGCCCAGGCCGCCAGCACGCCGAGTGCCGCTCGTGTGTTGGCACTGCTCCAACTGGCCAGTGCGAAAAGGTGCGGTGCGAAAACGTAGCCACCATAGAAGTAGACGAAATATGCGGCGAACTGGTCGATCAGATAGCTGCCGGTATGGATGCTGGCGATCTGCAGACCGGCCGCGACCAACAAGACTGCCCAGTGCGGCACCTTGCCCTGGTGCAGCAGTTTGCTGACCAGCCCGAAAATGCCCAGCATGTAGATGAACCACAGCACGCCATAGGGTTCGACAATAGCGAAGGCGAGCGCGCCAAGCGCGCCACCTGGATCGCGGCCGATCAGGGCAATTTTGAAGACGATGTGGATGACGGCCCAGAGGGCGTAGAAATAGAAGTAGTGCACGATGCGGCGATCGGCATAAGCGCGCCAGGGCCGGTCGATCACCTGCGACAGGAACAGCCCCGACAGCATGAAGAATTCCGGCATGCGGAACGGCATTGCGAAGGCGATGGTCCAGTGCAGGAACCCGGTCTGCCCGGTATCCTCCCCCACGCTGGCGGCGCAATACATGATGACGACAAGGAAAATGGACAGGCCCTTGGCCATATCCGCCCAGTCCAGACGCTTGCGTGTGTCGCTCATGTAACGCTCCGAATTTCGCAGCAGCATCCTAGAGCGCTCGCGCCACCGCTTTGATAACGCCGGTGCCATTGCAGCGCCAAAATCCGAAAATGGTAAGTAGTCGGCTAAAAGACTGGGTCTAATTGTTGAGGGAGAGCGACATGGGCGGTTCCATCAGGCGCTCCGGAGTGATTTTAGAGGAATTTAACAGCTGTCCGCCTAGACATTGACAAGATCTGGGGGATGGGCCGTGACCACAAGACTGCGCTTTCCGGCTTCTTTCAGGGCAGAGTTAGCCCGTAGCGTTCGCAGCGACTGGCCTCTCTATGCCCTCAGCGCCGGCTTTTTCCTGTTTGGATTGATCCACGCCGTCGGGCGCGACTATTCAATCATCGGCATGATCGATCAGTATGCGGTGAAGTGGACCGTAAACTTCATGATCATCGGGCCGTTTTTCGCTTTCGTGGTCGGTGTCGTCCACATTGCCTGGCGCATGAAGGGGCGGAAGCGTTTGTCCTATCGCACCATGGTTGCGCCGCGCCGCCTGGCACGCCTTTTTGCCGGAACATTGTTTTTGCTGACCGGCGGGCTGGTATTCACCAGCGCCTTTTCGGCTATCAAGACCTCATTTCCCCAAGGCCAAGGCTTCGTCTACGACCACCTTCACGCCGATATCGACAAGGCCATGCATTTCGGCGTCGATCCCTTCCATCATCTCTATGCTTTCGGCCAGCATGAATGGCTGTTGCGCATTGTCGAGCTGAACTACGGTATCCTCTGGTTCATCATCTGCTATTTCTCGCTCTATGTGGTTATGACCTCGCCGCGGATGGAGAAGATCCGGCTGCGCTTTGCGCTGACCTGGCTGGGGAGCTGGGTTGTCGTTGGGACGGCAATGGCCAGCACCTGGCTTTCCGCGGGGCCGGTCTATTATGGGCGAGTAACGGGCGATACCGCGCGGTTTGCCGAGCAGGCCGCGTTTTTATCCAGCACATCGTCTGAATCGGCTTCGGCGCACATGTTCCAGGAATATCTCTGGACGCTTTATCAAAGCGGGACGATCGGGCTGGGCTCCGGCATTTCCGCATTTCCCTCGATGCATGTGGCGCTGGCCACGGTGGTCGCGCTCTATGCCTGGGAATGGTCACGCAAGCTTGGCTTTGTTGCCTGGGTCTATGTCGCCTTCATCGTCTGCAGTTCGGTTTATCTCGGCTGGCATTACGCCATCGATGGCTATGCCTCGATCGTCGTGGTTAGCGGCCTTTACTGGGCATTGCGGGTACTGATGCCCAATCTTGGGCGTCTGCGCTGGGGCTTGTCCGCTCGCGCTCTCCCCAAGGCTTTGACAGCACAAATAGAAAAACGGGCCTGAGCCCGTTTCCAAGATAATCCAGAACTGTCGGAAATCTTGCGAATCCCGGCCGCATGAGCGCGGGGTTCGGGAGGCGATCGGGCGTTGCTGAAATCAGCGTCGCCGGAATCGGCTCGTCACATCGGTACCGATGCATAGGCTGCGAAGAGCAGGCCGAGCGAGGCGACGAACATGACGGAGAGAGCGATGGTTTTGCGCATGATGGTAGGGTCCTGCGCCAGGGTACGCGGCGCGATGGAAAGGATTGCCACGAAGGCGTTAATTTGAAATTTCGATCGCGAAGTTTTCGATGACAGTGTTGGCGAGCAGCTTTTCACACATCGCTGTGATCTGTGAACGCGCTGCTTCCACATCGGTTCCCTCGATATCCAGGTCAAAAACCTTGCCCTGGCGGACCCCATGGACCCCGCCAAAACCCAGGCTGGCCAGCGAGCCTTCGATGGCCTGGCCCTGAGGATCGAGAACGCCGTTTTTCAGCGTGACGATGACGCGCGCTTTCATCAGCTCTCTCCGCTTTGCTTACTGGACGAGGCGCGGACCGGTGGTCAGCGCATTGTCGTTTTCAACAAGGATGCCAAGGCGCTGGGCGACTTCGCGGTAGCTTTCCACGAGGCCGCCGAGGTTCTCGCGGAAGCGATCCTTGTCGAGCTTGTTGCGGGTCTTGATGTCCCACAGGCGGCAATTGTCCGGGCTGATTTCGTCGGCCAGCACGATGCGCATCAGGTCGCCCTCATAGAGGCGGCCGCATTCGATCTTGAAATCGACGAGCTGGATGCCGACGCCCATGAATAGGCCGGTGAGGAAGTCGTTGATGCGGACCGCCAGGCTCATGATGTCGTCGAGCTCGGCGGGGTTGGCCCAGCCGAAGGCGGTGATATGCTCTTCGGAGACCATCGGGTCGCCGAGGGCATCGTCCTTGTAGCAGAACTCGATGATCGAGCGGGGCAGGCGGGTGCCGGGCTCGAGGCCGAGGCGCTTGGCCAGCGAGCCAGCCGCGTAATTGCGCACGATGATCTCGAGCGGGATGATCTCGACTTCCTTGATCAGCTGCTCGCGCATGTTGATGCGGCGCAGGAAGTGGGTCGGGATGCCCAGATCGTTCAACTTGGAGAAGATGAACTCGGAAATCCGATTGTTCAGCACGCCCTTGCCGTCGATGACCTCATGACGAGCGCCGTTGCCGGCTGTCGCATCGTCCTTGAAGTACTGAACCAAAGTGCCCGGCTCGGGACCCTCGAACAGGATCTTGGCCTTGCCCTCATAGATTTTACGTCGACGGTTCATGAACGAATCCGCTGTCATGGAGAGGAGGGGTGGATTTGGCCGCTTCATGCGCCAGAACGAGGCCAAAAAGCAAGGCCTTTCCGATGATGGCCTTAACGCGGGGGCATGGGGTCGCACCGACCGGCCCGAAGTTGATTTGAGGGCGAAGAGCGCTTATGTCCAAGGCGATAGCCGGTTAGGCGGCGCACAGAGCCATTTGGGAGAGACCATGAGCCAGTTTGAAGATCGGCAGAAGGGCCAGGAAGCCAAGTTTGCTTTCGACGCCGAAAAGAAGTTCAAGGCCGAGGCACGCCGGAACAAGCTTCTGGGTCTGTGGGTTGCCGAATTGCTGGGTCTGAGCGGCGATGCCGCCAATGCCTATGCCGCCGAAGTGGTTGCGGCCGATTTCGCCAAGCCGGGCGATGAGGACGTGTTCGAAAAGGTCTCGGGCGATCTCAAGGCCAAGGGCGTCAATATCGACGACGCCGCCATTCGCGCCAAGATGAGCCAGCTGGTGGCCGTTGCCAATGAGCAGGTCGCTTCAGAGGGCTGAGCGACCCGCCACGCAGTTCAGAAATGAGAAGGGAGTCGGCACTGCCGGCTCCCTTTTTGCTGGCCCGGTTACCCGAGCGTGATGGCGGTTACGTCATGGGCGGTGCCGTTCATCTTCCACTTCACGGTCACCTTGTCGCCGGCCTTCAGGTTGGCGGGTGCGTTGAAACCGGCCGGCAGCACATAGCTGCTACCATCGGCCAGCTGCAGCGAGCGCGCCTTCAGGTCGATCTGCTTGACCGTGCCCGAGATGGACTGCTCTGCCTGCGTCGAGACGGCGGCTGCGGTGGTGGATGCCGCGAATGCCGCTCCGGCAGGAGCCATTGCGACCAAAGCGAGGAAGGCGGGAACAAGAATTTTGCGCATGATACGTCTCCGTAAGTCCGCGCGGACCAGCTTAGCTGGCCCTCGATAGCCGGTTTTCAGGGGTCGTCGCGTCGCGAGATCATTCGTTCTCGCCGGCGGCTCCAAACCGACGAGGACTGGTCTAGGCCCGTCCAAACGCCTTTTCAAATTAAGAAGATTTAATTCCGATCGCGGCGAAAGTGCCGCAATTCCTGACACTTGCGGCGGATTTCAGGCATTTCCCGGTCGGTCTGGAACCACTCCAAACTGGGCGTGGCTCAAGACCCTTTGGGCACAAGCATGGCCATGCCGATGGAGGCTGGCATGACCGGCTCAAAGCCATATTTGGCGTAGAGATGCTTGGCGTCCCCATCGGCGATGAGGCTGACATAGGCGCCTGCCGGCGCGTGGGTCGTCAGGTGATCCATCAGCGCCGCCATGATGGCCTTGCCCAGGCCCTTGCCGTGATGAGCGGTCATCAGCGCAATATCGACAATTTGAAACGCTGTGCCGCCGTCACCGATAATCCGGCCCATGCCGATGGCGTGACCCTCGTGCTCGACCGTCACGCCAAACCAGCTATTTGGCAGGCCCTTTTCGGCCTGTTCGAGCGTTTTGGGGCTGAGTCCCGCCTCGACCCGCAGCCGCCGATAGTCGGCAATGTCGGGCGTGCGCGCGACGATGGTGTAACCCGCCGTCACAGCCGCTGCATCAGCCGGGTGAACATCAACAGCCCCTCGGGCCATGGGCCGTGGCCGGAATCGACATTGATGTGGCCTGCCTCACCGGCCTGATGGAAGTCGGAGCCCCAGCAACTGGCAAATTCCGCGGCCCGCTCCAAGGTCACATAGGGATCGTTGCTGGAGGCGACGAGCATGGATGGAAAGGGTAGGGGATCGCGCGGGATCGGGCGGAAAACATGGATAGCCTCGGGCGCCGCTGGGCTTTCTTCAACATCGGTCGGCGCGACGAGGAAGGCACCGCGCACATTGTCGGGCAGGCGCGGTGCGGCATGAACCAGCGCGGAAACCGATGTCGAATGCGCCACGAACACCACCGTCCGTTCGGTCAATTCGGCGGCCTTGACGATGGTGTCGACCCAGTCGTCGGCATTGGGCTCCCACCAGTCGGCCTGCTCGACGATGGCGGCAGTATTCATCTTTTCCGCCCAGCGCGTCTGCCAGTGGCCCGGCTTGATGCCTCCGAGCCCTGGCAGGATCAGAATGTCCGCTTCCGCAATCCTCATGCGCCAAAGACCCGGTTGAAGATCGTGTCGACATGCTTGAGGTGATAGGCGTCGTCGAACATGGCGTCGATTTGCGCGTCGCTCAGAGTCACTTGCGGATCGTCCTTGAGGTTCTGCGCAAACAGACCGGTGCGGTCGCCGCGGTGCTCCCAGACCTTCATGGCATTGCGCTGTACGGCGGCATAGCTGTCCTCGCGGCTGTAGCCGGCCTGGGTCAGCGCCAGGAGCATGCGCTGGGAATTGTGCAACCCGCCCAGCAGGTCAAGATTTTTGCGCATGTTTTCAGGATAGACCACCAGCTTGTCGATGACGCTGGTGAGGCGGGCCAGGGCGAAGTCGAGGGTGATGGTGGCGTCCGGGCCGATCATGCGCTCGACCGAGGAATGCGAGATGTCGCGCTCGTGCCATAGCGCCACGTTTTCCAGCGCCGGGGTGACCATGCCGCGCACGAGGCGGGCGAGGCCGGTGAGGTTCTCGGTCAGCACCGGATTGCGCTTGTGCGGCATGGCCGATGAGCCCTTCTGACCGGGGGAGAAATACTCTTCGGCTTCCAGGACTTCGGTGCGCTGCAGGTGACGGATTTCGACGGCGACGCGCTCGATGGACGAGGCGATGACGCCCAGGGTCGCGAAGAACATGGCGTGGCGGTCGCGCGGGATGACCTGGGTAGAGACCGGCTCGATTGAGAGGCCGAGCTTTTCGGCGACATATTCTTCCACCTGCGGATCGATATTGGCAAAGGTGCCAATGGCGCCGGAAATGGCCGCCGTTGCGATCTCGTCGCGGGCGGCGACGAGGCGGGCGCGGTTCCGGCTGAATTCGGCATAGGCCTCGGCGAGCTTGACCCCAAAGGTGGTCGGCTCGGCATGGATGCCGTGGCTGCGGCCGATGGTGATGGTGTTCTTGTGCTCAAAAGCGCGTTTCTTGAGCGCTGCCAGCAGGGCGTCGATATCGGCCAGCAGGATATCGGCCGCGTTCTTGAGCTGCACCGAAAGCGTGGTGTCGAGAATGTCGGAAGAGGTCATGCCCTGGTGCACGAAGCGGGCATCGGGACCGACGATTTCGGAGAGGTGCGTCAGGAAGGCGATGACATCATGCTTGGTGGTGCGCTCGATTTCATCAATGCGTTCGACGTCGAAGCCGTAATTGCCCAGCTCGGCCTTGCGGGCATTCATGACCTCCCAGATCTTGTCGGCGCTTTCCTTGGGCACGACACCCAGTTCTGCGAGCTTGGAGGTGGCGTGCGCCTCGATCTCGAACCAGATGGCAAAGCGGCTCTCCGCCGACCAGTTGGCAACCATTTCAGGACGGGAATAGCGCGGAATCATGGGTTTAGCCTTGGTAAGTCAGAGTTTGATTCAGTTGCGAGGCAATGTGTTTTCCACGATCACCCCCACCCGGCCTCCCCCTGAAGGAGGGGGAGGAGTAGGGCGGTGTTTGTCTCAGGATCGAGTCCACAACTCGATCGGTCCCTCCCCCTAACAGGGTGAGGTTGGGTGGGGGCCTTGCTAAACCACCATCCCCGTTGCCGCGTCGCGGATCGCCTTGATCCGGCTGGCATAGGTCGATGGGTCGTTGCCCGCATAAATGGCCGAACCGGCGACCAGGACATTGGCACCAGCGGCCACGATTTCTCGAGCGTTGTCGGCAGTCACACCGCCGTCGACTTCGAGATCGATGTCGCGATTGCCGATCAGCGCCTTGGCCTGGCGGATCTTGTTGAGACTTTCGGGGATGAAACTCTGCCCGCCAAAGCCTGGATTAACCGACATCACCAGAACCAGGTCACAGTCGTCGATAACATGCTGGATGGCCGAGACGGGCGTTGCCGGGTTCAGCGCCACACCGGCCTTCTTGCCCAGGCCCCGAATGGCCTGCAGCGAGCGGTGCAGATGCGGTCCGGCCTCGGCATGGACTGTGATGATATCGGCGCCAGCCTTGGCGAAATCGGCGAGGTATGGATCAGCCGGGGCGATCATCAGATGCACGTCGAATACGGCATCGGTCAGCGGGCGCACCGATTTCATCACCGGCGCGCCGAAGCTGATATTGGGTACAAAGTGGCCGTCCATAACGTCGACATGCACATAGTCGGCCCCGGAGGAGATGATCGCCGTCACTTCCTCTCCAAGCCGCGCGAAATCAGCGGAGAGAATGGACGGCGCAATGCGCAGGGGGCGGGTGGTCATGGAGCGCCTCGGTCTCTGTGCGGTTGCCGGTGCTGTAGCGCGCGGCGGCCCAACCGGCAAGGCTTGCCACCGCTTGCCGCACTAAACCTTGGTCGAAAATCCGCTATTGCGGTCCAGCGCCGCCATCAGCTGCTCCTGGAGCAAGGAACGCGCTTGCCGCCAGTCGCCACTGCGCACCGGCATGCGGGCGACAAGGTTGATCTTGCTGTCGTCCATGCTGTCCACCAGCACTTCACCGGCAACACCGGCTTCCGAGTAGGGGCTCTTGAGCGCCTCGGTCAGTTCGGAGCGCACTTTGGTCAAATCGGCCATGCGCGGCACCGAGAAGGCAATCTCGACCATGCGGCTGGCCTCGCGGGTGTAGTTGACGATGCGAGCATTGGAAAGCTTGGAATTGGGCGCGAACATGAAGACGCCATCCGCAGTGCGCATGCGGGTCGCAAACAGCTCAACCTCCACCACCCAGCCCTCAATGCCGTCGGCATTGATATAGTCGCCGACCTTGAAGGGCTTGAGGAAGAGCAGCATGATTCCGGCCGCGATATTGGAGAGGGTACCCTGCAGTGCCAGCGCGACGGCCAGACCCGCCGCACCCAGTACCGCCAGAATCGACGCCGTCTGCACGCCGAACTGGCCGAGCACGATGACGATGGTGACACACAGAATGCCGTAGCGCGTGATCTCGCCGACCAGCGGTGCGATGGTGGCGTCGTTCTTGAGCCGGGCACGGATCAGATTGGTCATTTGGCGAGAAATGAGGTCGGCCATGATCCAGCCGACCGCCAAAACCACGACGGCGATGACCACATTCCAGGCATTGGCCAGCACCCAGGCGGTGGAAACACCAAAAATATCCGAATTGTCCACGTCTTGCTTCCTTGATTGGTATTCGAAGGTCCAAAGGCACAAGCGCGCCGATGGTTGCGCCTCGACTTGCCACGATGGCGTCTGACGAGGAAGGCCGATGCTCACATAGCCGCGATGCGACCGCGCGGCTCATTGCCTTCTGCAGCGAGCGCGATACACAGGGCGCAAGCAAGGAGCGTCATCGTGGAATTTTCCCTGCCATTGGTCATCGGAGCGGGCGTGCTGAGCTTTCTCAGCCCCTGTGTGCTGCCGCTCGTGCCGCCTTACCTCACCTATATGAGCGGGGCGAGCTATGATCAGTTGCGTGCCGAAGCTGTGGGCGGATCGGCCGGCAAGCTGACGGCGCGGGTTGCTTTCACCTCCATCTTCTTCATCCTTGGCTTTACCGTGGTTTTCGTCACGCTGGGCGCGACGGCAACGGCCTTTGGCCAGGCTTTTCGGCAATTGCTGCCGATCATTACCCCGATAGCTGGGATCGTCATCATCGCCATGGGCCTGCATTTCCTCGGCGTGTTCCGCATCGGCCTGCTCGACCGGCAGTTGCGGCACAATGGGCCAGGGGTCGCCTCCGGACCGCTGGGAGGATTCCTGCTCGGCCTGGCCTTTGCCATCGGCTGGACTCCCTGCATCGGCCCGGTACTGGCGGCGATTCTGTCGGTAGCGGCGAGCCGCGATACGGCCTGGGAAGGCGCCAGCCTGCTCGGGCTCTATTCGCTGGGACTGGGCATTCCATTTTTCCTCGCCGGCATCGCCATCGGCCCCTTCCTCACCTTTTTCCAGGGCTTCAAGAAGCATCTGGGCATGGTCGAGAAAGTCATGGGCGGGTTGCTGATCGTCACCGGCATCCTTTTCCTCACCGGCGATTTCACCCGCATTTCCTATTGGTTCCTCGAGACCTTCCCGGTGCTGGCTACCTTCGGCTGAGCAAGATTGCGTTAACCTTGCGGGGGGTTGGGCAGCACAAGCGCATTTTCTAGAGCCTGCCTTCAGGGGTGGTTTACTTCCGGGGATCATGGTGAGGCCGTTCGGGAAGGGACAGTCGGACCGTGCACGCACAGAGCCAACCGCTTGCCACGTCAGCGGCGGAAATGGGAAGCACCAGCGCGGTGGCCACGGCCGCCCCGGCGGCCATGCGCTGCGAAATCGACGTCACAGTCACCCACGAAATCGAAGACGTCGAAGCCGTCTGGCGGACGCTTTCGACGCAATCCATCGAATCCCCCGGCCAAAGCTATGACTTCATTCGCCTTTGGGTGAAAAATCGAGGGCTGGCGCCCGAGTCGCAACGTTATGTGGTCGGCAAGGTCGATGGCCAGCCTGTCGCGCTCCTGCCCTTGCATCGCAAGCGGGTGCAGGGTGTCGCCGTTTTCACCTGGTTTCCCGGCGCCAATGTGGGGTGCTATGCCCCGGTCGCCGATTATGAGCGGCTGGCTTCACTGGGTGCGCCTGGTCGGGCGGCACTGTGGAAGGCCATGACTGCTGCCCTCAAAGGCGCCGATCTCCTCTATCTGCGGTCCATTCCGGTCGAAGCCGGGGGCCACGCGGGCCTTTTCGACGAGCTGGGCAGTACGCTGGCGGTGGAAACCCTTTACCGCGCGCAGTTTTCCTCTTGGGAGGAATGCGATCGTGAGCAACGCAGCAAGTCACGGCGCAAGCATGATCGGCAGCAGGGCGATCGACTGGCAGCCCTTGGCGAGGTTGCGTTCGAGGAAGTGGCAGGAGAGGTGGCGCGGCGCGAGGCTATCGACGTCATGTTCAGGCAGCGCTCAGCGCGTTTCCATGCGCAGGGCATTCGCGATATTTTTGTCTATGACAAACTCATCGGCTTCTATCAGGACGCGGCACTGCCGGGTTCGGGCATCGATGTGCGGGTGCATGCGCTGCGTCTGAATGGAGACATCGTCGCGGTGCGCTACAATGTGGTCCATGGAGACCGCATGTTCTGCCTCATCTCCTCGATGAGCGATGACCCCCATATCCAGTCTGGCTCACCGGGCAAGCAGTGCCTGTTGCGCGTGATGCAAACCGTGTTCGATAGCGGCTTCACCGTGTTCGACATGGGCTCAGGCTTCACCGACGAAAAGCGACACTGGTGCAATGTACAAATGCCGCTGCGGCAGCATTATATCGGCCTGAATTCGCGCGGCGCTGCCATCGCCCATGTCCATCGCGGCCTGCAGAAGGCGCGCGCCCGCGCCAAGGCCAATCCCACGATCAAGACGGCGCTGCGAACCCTTCGGCAACTGGTCGACAAGCTCCGCGGCCGCCAGTCGGCGGGCTCAGATCAGCTTTAACCCGCGCAGCGAGGCGTGGCCGTTCCGGCCGACAATGATGTGGTCGTGCAGGGCAATGCCCATCGGCTTGGCGATATCGGCAATTTCCTTGGTCATGCGCACGTCTGCCGCCGAGGGTGTCGGATCGCCCGATGGGTGATTGTGCACCAGAATCAAGGCGGTCGCCGATAGCTCCAGCGTCCGGCGAATGACTTCGCGCGGATAAACCGGCGTATGGTCGACCGTGCCGACCTGCTGGACCTCGTCGGCGATCAGGCGGTTCTTCTTGTCGAGGAAGAGAATGCGGAACTGTTCGACCATTTCGTAGGCCATCTGACTGCGGCAATAGTCGATCAACTGCGACCAGGACGAGAGAATGGGCTTTTCGGCATCGATCTGGTCGCGGCCATAGCGCTGCGCCACTGCCTGCATCACCTTGAGGTGGGTGATCGAGGTGGCGCCGAGCCCCTTGATCTCCGCAAGGCGGTTGGGCGAGGCGCCCAGCACACCGGAAAACGAGCCGAAATGGCTCAGCAATTCCTTGGCCAACTGCTTGGTGTCGCGCTGCGGCAGGATGATGTGCAGCAGCAGTTCAAGCAGTTCGTAATCGGCCAGCGCTTCGCCACCAACTGCATTGAACCGGTCGCGCGCCCGTTCCCGGTGGCCCACATAATGCGGCTTTGCCGCTTCGGCGAGCCCGTCTTTCTTGTCCTTGCCGCTGTCGCTCACTGACCAGACCGCGCGGCAAGCGGGTTGAACAGGCCCTTGGGCGACAGGGTGAAGATCTCGCAGCCGGTTTCGGTGATGCCGATCGAGTGTTCGCACTGTGCAGACAATGTGCGGTCGCGGGTCACTGCGGTCCAGCCATCAGAAAGGATCTTCACGTGCGGCCGGCCGAGATTGATCATCGGCTCGATGGTGAAGATCATGCCCGGCTTTAGCGGCACGCCGGAGCCTGGGGTGCCGAAGTGAAGGATATTTGGCTCGTCATGGAACAAGCGACCCAGGCCATGGCCAACGAAATCGCGGACCACGCTCATGCGCTCGGCCTCGGCGATGGTCTGGATGGCGGCGCCGATATCGCCGGTGGTATTGCCGGGCCTGGCGGCAGCGATACCGGCCTCGAGACCGGCATAGGTCACCTCGATCAGGCGTTCGGCCTTCCGCGAAATCTCGCCCACCGGATACATGCGGCTCGAATCGCCGTGCCAGCCATCCACCACCAGGGTGAGATCGATATTGACGATATCGCCTTCCCGCAGCGGCCGGTCATCGGGGATGCCGTGGCAGACCACGTGATTGAGCGACGTGCACAGCGAATGGCGATAGCCCTTATAAAAGATGGTCGCCGGCACCGCGCCGTGGTCGCGGGCGAATTCATAGGCGATCCTGTCCAGCGTGGCGGTGGGCACGCCCGCTTCGACATAGTCTGTAAGGATATCCAGCGCCTCAGCCGTCAACTGCCCCGCCTTGCGCATGCCGGCGAATCCCTCTTCACCGTGCAGGGGAATGATCCCCGGGGAACGGCGGGATTTGCTGGTCGCGTCGACATAGGTAATCATGCTGAAAGGTCTCCTTGGCGCGAAAATAGGACCTTAGTGGCGGGATTGGAAGATGCGGTGCGGCTTCTGCGGCAATTGCGGTGACACCGGCGCGTCATCGGCTTGACTTGATGGGCCGGGCAGGGGCATGCAGTTTGCTTCATCGGGACCCTGTCATGACCCAAGAAACACGCGTCACCGCCGCAATGATTGTCATCGGCGACGAAATCCTGTCCGGCCGCACCAAGGACGTCAATATCGGCGCCGTCGCCGATTTCTGCACCGATCTGGGCATCGACCTCACCGAAGTGCGCGTAGTCTCGGACGAGATGGACGCCATTGTCGAGGCGGTCAACGCCCTGCGCCAGCGCTACACCTATGTCTTCACCTCGGGCGGCATCGGGCCGACCCATGACGACATTACCGCCGACGCCATTGCCACCGCATTCGGCGTTGCCCTGCCGATCAATGCCCAGGCCCGCGACATGCTCGAGGCGCGCTGGAAGCAGACCGGCACCGAGGTCAACGAGGCGCGGCTGCGCATGGCCCGCATTCCCGAAGGCGCCGACCTCATCGTCAATTCCGTCAGCGCCGCGCCGGGCTTCCGCATCGGCAATGTGCATGTGATGGCAGGGGTCCCCGTCATCATGCGCGCCATGCTCGAAGCGCTGGCGCCGATCCTCAAGGGCGGCAAGAAGGTCAAGTCGGTCACCGTCAAGGCTGCGGTTGGCGAAGGCACAGTCGGCGGTCCGCTGGCGGCGCTGCAGGAGCAGTATCCTGCAGTCAAGATGGGCTCCTATCCGCAGATGGGGCATGGCAAGGTGATGACCGAACTGGTGCTGCGCTCGTCCGACGAGGCCCTGCTGGCCGAAGCGGCGGAGCAGGTTCGTGCCATGGTTGCGGCGGCGCATGAAAAGGCCGGCGTCGCGCCGCCCGACTCTGAATGATTGGCGATCCCGCTCGCCTTTGCTAAGCACACATCGATACAGAAAACTTTTGGCGTCAGCCGCTTGCCTGGAGAGCGCATTGAGCAACCCCAATCAAAAATCCTTTCCCGTCACCTGGGATCAGTTCCATCGCGATAGCAGGGCTTTGGCCTGGCGCCTTGCCGGCATGGGCAGCTTCGATGCGGTGGTCGCCATCGCCCGTGGCGGCTTGGTTCCGGCGGCAATCGTCGCGCGCGAATTGAACATCCGCACCGTCGAGACGGTTGCGGTCAAGAGCTATGACCACCAGAACCAGGGTGGCATCAAGGTGCTCAAGGAAATCAGCCAGCCGGTGCTCGACATCGCCAAGAATGGCGGCAAGGTGCTGATCGTTGACGACCTCGTCGACACCGGTTCGACCGCGCGCGTGGTCCGCGAAATGCTGCCGGGCGCTCATTTCGCCACCGTCTATGCCAAGCCCAAGGGCCGCGACATGGTCGATACCTTCATCACCGAGGTCAGCCAGGACACTTGGATCTTCTTCCCTTGGGATCTCGACGTCGCCTATGTCGCCCCCATCTCTGGCGGCACGGACTGATCCCCTGAGTTCGCGGGCGTGGTGGAATGGTAGACACACCGGACTTAAAATCCGGAGGGGGTATCCCCGTGCGGGTTCGAGTCCCGCCGCCCGCACCAAAAGAGTGAAAGATGGCCATGATCGAACGCATTGAAACCGGTATTGCGCCGTCATCGGCGCCCATCAGCGATGCGGTGCGGGCGGGCAAGCATGTGTGGCTGGTAGCCATTGCCGAAGACCCGGTCAGCGGCGAGATCGTCGCTGGCGGGATCGAGGCGCAGGCGCGGCGCTGCATTCAGAATCTCGACATCGCGATCAAGGCGGCCGGGGGCAGCTTGCGCAATCTGGTCATGGTGCAGATTTTTCTCATCGACAGCGCTGACGCATCCGGCATGAACGCGGTCTATCGCGAGTTCTTCACCGAGCAGCCGTTTCCGGTTCGTGCCACGGTGGTGGTCAAGGAACTGCTGGCCGAGGGCCTGCGTATCGAAATGACGGCAACGGCGGTGCTGGACTGATGCTCCTCAAACGCGATCTGCTCGAAGACATCAAGGCCGGCAAGATCGATCTGATTTTCCGGCGCTGGAATCGCCCAACGGTCAAGGCTGGTGGTACGCTCAAGAGCAAGGTCGGGCTTCTGGCCATCAAGTCGATCACTGATATGAGCCCCGACGATGTTACAGATGCCGAGGCCCAGCGCGCCGGCTTCAAAGACGTTGCCGATTTCCGGCGCTGGCTCGATACGATGAAAGAGGGCAGCCTCTTCCAACGCATCGAAGTTGCCTATGCCGGAGACATCGAGGCCTGAGGCTACGGCTTAGAGAAATTCCAGCGGGAAGAACTGGCGCCGCAGGATGGCGCTGGTGAAGCTCTGCAGCAGGGCATGGGCCTTGCCGCCTTTGTCTGCCTTGAGGGTCAGGGTCAGCACTGCGACGTGCCAATCTCCTGAGGAAATCACCTGCTGCTGCGGCACGTCCGGCACTTCGGGGAAACGGACCAGATAGCGACCGATATGCTCGAGGGCGAGCTCAGCATCGCGTTCATCCCGATAGGGCAGTGCGATGCGCAGATGCGTGTCGCCATGCAGGCGGTCGATGCCCATCGCCGCGATCGGGAATGGGGGAAAGACGAATTTTCGTCCACTGTCAGTGGCTTGCTGGTAGATGCTGCCATCCAGAATCGCCTGACTTGTCGTCTCCAGCGTGCTCAGCACTGCGCCGCTCCAACCGATCGCGGCCTCCGTCGTTCCTGATCCCCGCAGCGCGTTGAGGGCATCGAACACCGCAACCCACTCCGGACGCGCCTTGGCCGCCTTGGGTGACAGCGCGGTTAGCGCTGTTTCAATGCCCGCCCATGACGGATTGACCAGAACCATGTCCTCCACAACCGCGACCCTTTGCGCTCGCCCCATATCGGCGGCAAGGGGATCGGCGTTTCTGGCCTGGGACAGGTCGAGCGAGGCGTCTTCTCCATTGGCCAGAACCGCGATGCCGCCGATGTCCCGGCTGTCAAAACCGCGTGCTGCAAGCGTTGCTGCAGTGTCGGCCGCAAAGCCGTTCTGTCCGAAAAGAACGTTCGTGGTGTTCAATCCATTGCCGATCGAGAGGACGGCATAGACCCTGCGGAAATCAATGCCGGTCATCGGATCGATCGACTTGGCGGAGATCAGGGTTCGCCCGATGGCGATATCCTGTGGCAGGGTGAAATCGATCGTCCTCACGCCGATAAATCCCAGGGGCGGGGCGACGTAGAGAAAGCTCGGGCCGTCGTTTTGCTCTATGGGAATGGCCGCGGCAAAGCGCGCCACCTGGTCATAGGCGTGGCTCGGCGCCAGGCTGACGAGGGCAATGGCAAGGGCAATGAGAGGTCGCATAGACATTCTCCGTTGCTATCATCATGCCAGCAGAAACAGACTCTGCCAGCCCTAGAACGGGGTGGGCGCCGAGAAGGTCATGAACTCTTCGGTGGTCGGGTGGGTGAACCCGAGCTCGGCGGCGTGCAGTTGCAGCCGGTCGGCAGCGGCAAAGTCCTCGCCTTCGGAGTAAAATGCATCGCCCAGAATCACATGGCCGATGGCCTTCATGTGAACTCGCAGCTGATGGGTGCGGCCCGTCAGCGGCACCAGGCGGACGCGCGTAGCCTTGTCCTCGCGCTCCACCACTTCCCACTGCGTCTGCGCCGAACGGCCATTGTCGTAATCGACCCGCTGGCGCGGCTTGTTCTCCCAATCCGTAGCCAGAGGCAGGTCGATGAGGCCGCTATCGTCCTCGATGATGCCGGACACTCGGGCAACATAGCTCTTGGTGGTCTTGCGGTGCTCGAACTGGCTGCCGATGCGGCCATGGGCGCGCTTGTTCAGGGCGAGCACCAGCACGCCCGAGGTATCCTTGTCGAGCCGGTGACACATGCCGGCCGTCGGCCAGGTCTGGCGGGCGCGGTATTCGATGCAGTCCCAGAGGCTGGGGTCCTTGCCCGGCACGCTCAGAAGTCCGCTTTGCTTGTCCACGACCAGAATGTCATCATCGACATGGATGATGTTCAGGTAGGGTTCAGTCGGCGGAAAGTAATCGATGAGAGTGGGCATGGGACCGGGCATGAGGCCCTGTACCAGAGATCGGCCCCTTTGACCAAGGGCTTGAGGGACAACAAGCATGTGGGACTTTTCAATCAGCAGGGGGCTGGGCCTGATGGCCCGCACCTGGCCATTCGTCGCATTTCGAATGGTGGTCTATTTCGGTATCGCCGTGGCCTATGTGGTGGCCACCGGCGCAGGTGCGGGCGTCGGCTGGGGCGTGGGTGCCTTTGGTGACGCCGAATTCCAGGCCAGCAGCGCCGTCTGGGGCGGTATTTTCGGCTTCGGGCTTACCGCGGGTGTGCTCTATTTCCTGCGGGAATACATTCTCTACATCGTCAAGGCCGGCCATATTGCGGTGATGGTGGAATTGCTGGAAGGCAAGTCCATTCCAGATGGCCGCTCGCAGATCGATTATGCCAGCGGCGTGGTCAAGGAACGCTTCGCCGAGGCCAGCGTGCTGTTCGGTGTGGACCAGCTGGTCAAGGGTGTCCTCGGTGCCATTACCGGTCTCGTGCAGGGCATTGCCTCGATCCTGCCTATTCCGGGGTTGCAGCAGATCGTCGGTATCGTGCGGGCCTTTCTGCGCATTGCAGTAGGCCTCGTCGATGAGGTGATCCTCGCCTATGCCATCAAGACCCGTTCGACCAATCCCTGGGAATCGGCCAAGACGGCGCTGGTGCTGTATGGGCAGAACTATCAGGGCATGCTCAAGAACGCCGCCTGGTTGACGATCATCACCTATGGGCTGGCTTTCCTCGTGTTTCTGATCATGCTCGCGCCAGCAGCGGCTTTGGTCTATCTCATCCCCGGCGCCTGGTCGGCCGGCGGTTTCGTCTTTGCGCTGCTTTTCGCCTGGGCGGTGAAGGTGGCGCTCATCGAACCCTTCGCCATTGCCTGCATGATGCAGGCTTATTTCAAGACCATTGAGGGACAGAACCCCGATCCGGCCTGGGACCAGCGGCTGACGTCCGCATCCCGGAAGTTCGGCCAGATCAAGGACAAGGCGGCCGCATGGACAGCGCGTCGGTTCGGCACGGCAATGTGATCGAAATGCCTGGGAACGCCGGCGCTATCCGTCCGTTGTTGTGTTCGAGTTTCTTGAAAGGAGACCATCATGCATAAGGACGAAGTCAAAGGCGCCGGCAAGCAGGTCAAGGGTGCGATCAAGGACGCCGCAGCCGGCCTGACCGGCAACACCAAGCTGCAGGCCGAAGGCAAGATGGACAAGGCCGAAGGCAAGCTGCAGCAAAAGGCCGGCGAGCTGAAAGACAAGGCCGGCAAGGCCCTGAAGAACTGATCGAAAAGAGGGCCCCGTAAGGGGCCCTTTTTCTATGTGAAGCGGTAGTGGAGCCGGACGCAGCCCTTGTCGAGCGCCTTGGCGGAGAGCAGTTTCGGAGAGGTGCGAAAGCCTGTTGCCGGGAATAGTGGTGCTCCACCCCCAAGCAATTCCGGCATGACATAGATTTCCAGTTCGTCGAGCGCACCGCGTTCCATGAACGCCATCTGCAGGCGCCCGCCGCCCAGCATCCACACGTCACCATCATCGAGGGCGCGCAATTCCGCGATCAAGGCATCGATGTCGGAGCGTGTCTCTAGCTCGCCCTTGGGGCTATCGATGTTGCCGCGGGTGACGACGAAGCATCGTTGCGCGCCATAGGCCCACGGGCTTTCATCCGCGGCCAGCCAGTCATAGGTCGCGCGGCCCATCACCACGGTGCGGATCGTGGCGACGAATTTGCGATAGTCGTGGTCACCCAGGTCCATGTCGTTGTATTTGAACAGCCAGTCGAGGCTTCCATCGGCGTCAGCGATGTAACCGTCGAGGCTGGCGGCGATGTATCCAACAATGCGGGCCATAGGCGATATCCTTTTGTTGTCGCCGCTCAGTGCCGTCCGACGGCGACAGAAGCTGTCAGCAGCGCCGTATCAGGTTCTGGTTTCTCTGCGGCGCGGCGCCTATGGTCTGAAAATGGACACTGCAATCTTCGATACGGCATTGGGTGTATTCGGGCTGGGCTGGACCGATCGGGGTCTTTGCCGGGTTCTTCTGCCGGGCGATGCGCCGGAGATCATGGCCGAGCGTCTTGGGCGCAATGGCGCCCGGTTGGGGTCGCCGACACGTGAAATTGCGGCCCTGATGGATCGAATCGAGGACTATGCGGAGGGCGAGCGCGTGGATTTTTCGGGGGTGACGCTCGATCTGCGCGGGGCGCCGGAGTTCCATCGCCGCGCCTATGATCTCCTGCTCAGCGTGCCTTGGGGCGAAACGCGGACTTATGGCGACTTGGCGCGGCAACTGGGCGATGTGAACCTGTCCCGTGCCGTGGGGCAGGCGATGGGGGCCAATCCGATGCCGCTGGTTATTCCCTGCCATCGGGTGCTGGCCAGCGATGGCAAGCCGGGCGGGTTTTCGGCGCCGGGTGGAGCGGCATCGAAGGTGAAAATGCTGGCCTTGGAAGGGGTGTCGGTCGGCACGCCAGCCGGGCAGATGACATTCGGGTTTTGAGCGATGGGCGTCGAGATCGAACGGAAATTCCTGGTATTGGGCGATAGCTGGCGCGAGGCGGTGATCGGCAGTTCGGCCATGCGACAGGGCTATCTCTCCACCAGCGCCAAGGCCACCGTGCGCATCCGCATCGTCGACGATGCCAGGGCCTTCCTGACCTTGAAGGGGCCGACATCAGGCATTTCACGTGCCGAGTTTGAATATGAGGTGCCGCTGGACGAGGGCAGGGCCATGCTGGACATGGCAAGGCCGCATGTTGTCGAGAAACGTCGCCATATCGTGCCGCATGCCGGGTTGACCTGGGAGGTCGATGTGTTCGAGGGCGCCCATGCGGGTTTGGTCATGGCCGAAGTAGAACTTGTTTCGGCCGACCAGGCTGTGGCCCTGCCGGACTGGGCCGGACCTGAAGTCAGCCACGACGACCGCTACGCCAATGCCAGTCTGTCGCGCATGCCAGGCGTGCCGATTGCGACGGCATCTTGACAGCATTGGTCCTGTCCTTTGAACGGGCTGTTCACTCCAAAGTTTGACCTCGATCATGGCAGCGCCCGCTTCGGTGGCCCACATGTGATGGACAAACACAGGAGGTCCACATGACCAAGGATTTTGCAGGCAAGGTTGCCTTCGTTACCGGCGCAGCGTCGGGTATCGGCGAGGCCGTTGCCAAACAGCTGGCCGCGCGCGGCGCAAAGGTAGTGGTGGCCGATCTCAAGCTCGACGCCGCCCAGAAGCTGGTTGAGGCGATCAAGTCCGCCGGCGGCGAAGCCGCTGCCGTTGCGGTCGATGTCGGCAAGGTCGATCAGGTCGAAAAGGCGGTCAAGTTCACCGTCGACACCTTCGGCAAGCTCGATCTGGCCGTGAACAATGCCGGCATCGGCGGCGATGCAGCGCCCTTGGGCGACTACACGTTCGAAGGCTGGCACAAGGTCATCGACATCAATCTCAACTCCGTCTTCTATTCGATGAAGTACGAAATTGCCGAGATGCTGAAGAATGGTGGCGGCGCCATCGTCAACATGGCCTCCATCCTTGGCTCCGTAGCCTTCCCCAACGCTCCGGCCTATGTCGCCGCCAAGCATGGCGTGGTCGGCATGACCAAGTCGGCCGCGTTGGATTATGCCAAAAAGGGCATTCGCGTTACCGCTGTTGGCCCGGGCTTCATCGATACCCCGCTCTTGGCCGCCGTGCCCAAGGAAGCCTATGACGGACTGACCTCCATCCATCCAATCGGTCGGCTGGGCAAGTCCGAGGAGGTCGCGGCGCTGACGCTGTTCCTGTTGTCCGACGCTGCGTCCAATATCACCGGCTCCTACCATCTGGTGGACGGCGCCTACACCGCGCAATAAGCGGCATAATCGGCAGGCCCCGGCTTATGGTCGGGGCTTACGCCATTTTACTGCCAGCGCTTAAAACTCTTGTGCTGGGGAAGCGCTGCCGTGACCGTGGTGACGATACGATTGACCGGATCGGTCACCGGCACTTTCAGGACATTCTCCGTGTCCGGATCGGGCACTTCCAGCGTCGCGAACTGGCTGTCGAGCAGGCTGGTCGGCATGTATTCGTGATGGCGCTTGGCCATGCGCTCGCCGATGACTTCGCGGCTGCCGTCGAGATAGACAAACAGCACCGGCTCGCCGGCCTTTTCGGTGATGAAGTCGCGATAGGCTTTGCGCAGTGCCGAGCAGGCGCCAACCGCGACGTTTTTCTTTTCCGCCGCCTCGACCAAGGCGGCGCTGAGCGCTTCCAGCCAGGGCCAGCGGTCCTCGTCGGTCAGCGGAATGCCGTTGCGCATTTTTTCGACATTGGCCTCGGGATGGTATTTGTCGCCATCGAGGAACGGCGCGTGCAGGGCGCGGCCGAGCGCCGCCCCGATCGTGGATTTGCCCGAGGATGACACGCCCATCACGATGATGATGCGGGCCGGTTCAAACCGTAGCTGTGAAGGCGCCGTCGACATAGAGAATGTGTCCGTTGACAAAACGTGAGGCCTCGGAGGCCAGGAAGACGGCGGCGCCGCCGAGTTCTTCGGGCTGGCCCCAGCGCCCCATCGGGGTGCGGCCGGCGATCCAGCTGTTGAATTTTTCGTCCTTGAGCAGGGCCTCGTTCATCTCGGTGGCGAAATAGCCGGGGGCGATGCCGTTGACGTTAAGACCATGCTTGGCCCAGTCCACCGCCATGCCACGGGTGAGATTGGCCACTGCGCCCTTGGTTGCCGCATAGGGCGCGATTGAGGGCCGGGAAAGCTCTGCCAGGAGCGAGCAGACATTGATGATCTTGCCATGCCCGCGCGCAATCATGTGGCGCGCCACCGGCTGGGCGACGTTGAACACCGAGGTCAGATTGGTGGTGACGATCTGGTCGAACTTTTCGGGCGGGAAGGCCTCGAGGGCCGAGCGGAATTGCATGCCTGCATTGTTGACCAGAATGTCGATAGGGCCAATTTCGTTCTCGATATGAGTAATGGCCTCATTGACGCTATCGCGACTGGTGACGTCGAAGGCGACGGCGCTGACATCGTGACCGCCATCGCCGAGATCGGCTGCGGCATTGCCGAGCGCGACGCTGTCGCGGGCATTGAGCACGACCGCCGCGCCTGCCTGGGCCAGGGCCTTGGCCATGGCGAATCCGAGGCCGCGGCTGGAGCCGGTGACCAGGGCACGACGGCCCTTGAGGTCAAACGGATTGCTTGGAGCCATGGGAGCTGCCCTTTCTTTTGTGCGTGTTCATTAGTTTAGCGCGGCCAGGGGTACAATCATTGTCGAAAACTTCCATACAAGAAGCGTGGCGTGGTCGAAAAGTGTGCATTCGGCCCTTCCTTATCCGCGCATATTGTGGTCATTTCGCCGCCGCGCGCTATGCGCTGCGTGCATAGTATGACGAATTCGGAAGGACTTGTGGATGTCGACAGCGGATATTGGCCTTATCGGCCTTGCAGTGATGGGGTCCAATCTTGCCCTCAACATCGCCGAAAAGGGGTACACCGTCGCCGTTCACAACCGGTCGCCCGGGCGTATCGATGAATTCGTTGCCGAGGCCAAGGAACAGGGCCTCGATGGCAAGACCATTCCGAAATATGACCTGGCCGACTTCGTCCAGACGGTAAAGGCGCCGCGCTCGATCATCATCATGGTCAAGGCCGGCAAGCCGGTCGACGACATGATCGAGCAGTTGCTGCCCCATCTCGAGCCTGGCGACGCTATCATCGAATGCGGCAACTCGCTGTTCACCGACACGCAGCGCCGCTTCGACTATCTCAAGCCCAAGAATATCGGCTATCTCGGCGTCGGTGTTTCCGGTGGTGAAGAGGGCGCTCGCCATGGCCCCTCGATCATGGTCGGCGGCTCCAAGGAGCAGTGGCACAATGCCGAAGCGGTACTGACCGCCATCGCCGCTAAGTTCAATGGCGAAAGCTGCTGCGCTTATCTCGGCGAAGGCGGCGCCGGCCACTTCGTCAAGACCATCCACAACGGCATCGAATATGGCGACATGCAGATGATCGCCGAAGTCTATGGCGTGATGCGCGACGGCCTGGGCATGACGGCCAAGGAATGCGCCGCCGTGTTCAAGAAGTGGAACGAGGGTCCGCTCAACTCCTACCTCATTGAGATCACCGGCCATGTGCTGGATGCGGTCGATGCCGAAAGCGGCAAGCCGCTGGTCGATCTGATCCTCGACAAGGCCGGCCAGAAGGGCACTGGCGTGTGGTCCGCCATCGCCGCCCAGCAAATGGGGGTGCCGGCCACAGCCATCGAAGGCGCCGTGGCGGCTCGCTCGATTTCTTCGCGCAAGGATGAACGCGTCGCGGCCGAGGCCATCTATGGCAAGCCGAACCGCGCCAAGACCGATGTGACGCTCGAAGACCTGGAAAAGGCGCTGCTCGCCGGCAAGATCGTCTCCTATGCCCAGGGCTTTGCCGTCATCGCCAAGGCATCGGAAGAGAACGGCTGGGCACTGCCACTGGCCACCATTGCCAAGATCTGGCGCGCCGGCTGCATTATCCGCTCCCGCTTCCTTGATCAGATGAGCTCGGCCTATGCCAAGGGCGAAGCGACCAATCTTCTGGTGGTGCCCGATTTCGTCACCATCATGAAGGACAGCCATCCGAGCCTGCGCAAGGTGGTGGCCGCTGCCGCCGTCGGCGAATTCCCGATGATCTGTCTCTCGGCCGCACTGAGCTATTTCGACAGCTATCGTCAGGCCCAGGGCACTGCCAATCTGATCCAGGGTCAGCGCGACTTCTTCGGCGCACACGGCTTCGAGATCGTCGGCCGCGGCACCGACCTGCACGGCACCTGGCCGAGCACTTTGGGCAAGTAAGCGACCGCTTTCGCACTTCTGTCACTGGCCCGCGCAAGCGGGGCCTTTTGTTTGCGCTATCTAGAGCGTTTCAAACTGAGGTGAACTCAGGGCGCTTTCGCCTCCCTCCCCCTTGAGGGGAGGGAATGTGGGTGGGGGTCCATCAGTGGCCCACTCAACCACCCCCCACCCCGGCCCTCCCCCTCATGGGGGGAGGGGGCGATGGAGCCGCGTCAACCAGAACGTGAAACGCTCTAGAGTGCGCGAAACATCACATAGGCGTCCACGAAACCATGCACCGGGTGCTCGAAGGCGCCGGGCAGGGTGCCGACAATGGTGAAGCCGAGTTTCTGCCACAGCGCTACAGCGCCTTCATTGGTCGACACGACGTGATTGAACTGCATGGCGCGGAAACCGCGTTCACGAGCTCTGGTGAGCGAGTGGGTGCACATGGCGCTGGCCACGCCTTTTCCGCGCGCTGACTCTGAGGTGACGTAACCGCAATTGGCCACGTGGGCGCCACCACCGTGCCGGTTGGCCATAAGGTAATAGGTGCCCACCACCTTGCCGTCGATTTCGGCAACGAACACTTCGTGTCCAGGCATCATCCAGAAACTGTGGATGCCGGCTTCATCAAGGTCCCGGTCCACGGCATAGGTCTCGCCCGCGGCGAAGACGGGATGGAGCATGGCGAGGATCGCCGGCCAGTCGGCGTCAGTAGCGGCGCGAATTGTCGTCGTCATTCCCAGTCTCCAATGGCGCATTGCGGACCTGTCCGGGCGGGGGCATCTCGGGCACATGCGGGTGATCGGCGACGCTCGGACGACGCCCCAGCTCGAAGCGGAACGAGGCGATGGCAAAGATCAGGACGGCTATCACCACGGCTATTCCGCAGGCTATGAACGGCGCGCCGGGGAAGTAATGGCCCGAGCTCGGGGCGGCGGAATAATATGAAAAGATCTGCGTTGCCGCGAGCGGGCCGATAATGGTGGCTAGCGAGCTTGCCGCGTTCACCGCGCCCTGCAATTCCCCCTGGCTGTTGTCGGGCACCTGACGAGAGAGCAGGCCATTGATGGCTGGTGGGGCCAGGCCGCTGACCGTGCCGACGGCAATGAACAGGTAGAGCTGGTAGACATCGGCTGAAAAGGCGATGCCGGCAAAGGCGATTGCCGCCGCCGCGAGGCCGATTATGCCGACCGCCGGTTCACCCAGGCCCTTCGACAGGGGCCCGGCCAAAACCGCCTGGCTGAACGCAAAGCCGATGCCGAAGGCCCCCAGCGTGCGCCCGATATTGGACGAGGAGAAGCTAAACACCTCGACGGTGAAATAGCTGAAGATCGTCGGCAGCGCCTGCGTGGCCAGCTGCAGGAAGAACAGCACGGCCAGGAGCCAGAGCACCGAGGAATATTGCCGCAGCGCCACGACCGCGCCCAGCGGGTTGGCGCGGCGAATGTCGAACTTGCGGCGCGACGCCTTGGGCAGACTTTCGGGGAGGACGAGCAGGCCGAACAGAAAATTGGCGAAGGCAAGAGCTGCGGCGGCGTAGAAGGGCACCCGCGGCCCCAATTCGCCCAATTCGCCACCGATCACCGGACCGATGATGAAGCCCAGGCCGAAGGCGGCACCGATCAGGCCGAAGCGGTGGGTGCGCTTATGCGGCGGGGTGATGTCGGCCATATAGGCCGTGGCCGTTGCCAATGCCGCGCCGGCAATGCCGGCAATGATGCGGCCGATGAACAGGTACCAGACAAAAGGGGCGATCGACATCATGAGATAGTCGAAGGTCAGTCCCAGCAGAGACAATAGCAGCACCGGCCTGCGCCCGAACCGATCGGAGAGATTGCCGAGCACGGGAGAGAACACGAACTGCATGAAGGCATAGGCGAAAACCAGGTAGCCGCCGATAACGGCCGCATCGGCCACGCTGCCGCCAGTCAAATCCTCGAGCAGTTCAGGCAGCACCGGCACGATGATGCCGACGCCGATCATGTCGAGCAGGACCGTGATGAGAATGCAGGTGAGCGTCAGTCGGGAGCGTGTCGCAGATGGCATGCGGTGGTTCAAACCCTTCTGTCTATCCCGGCCGATGGCCCATGTCGCAATTGACACGGGCGCGCGCCGCGAAGCAAGGGCGAAGCCCTTCAGTTGATCGGGCCGGCCTCACACCAGCCCGGCGTCATAGTCATAAATCCAGCCGAGGCGTTTCAGATGCCCCCGCGGTCCCTGCGATGTCATCACAAGGTTACGGGCCATGCTGAGCGGCCATTTCATGTGGAAAATTCGGCCATTGCTGGCCGAGAGGGCAGCCACGCGGCGCACTCTCGCCTGTCGCTCCGTCACATAGCTGGCCAGCGCACTGTTGGCGTCTTCGGCGGCGCCATTGGCGAGCAAGCGTGCCAGGACGGCAGCATCCTCGATGCCCATGGCCGCGCCCTGCGCCTGGAACGGCACCATGGCATGGGCGGCGTCGCCGAGCAGGCCGATATTGCCCTTGTGCCAGGTGGGCGTGTCGACCGTGAACAGGGGCCAGGGCGTCCAGCGGTTGCCGGCGGCGGCGATGATGGCGCCGGCACGCTTGCCGGGCCTGGCTGGCCTTGGTTGTCCGCTGGGTTTGTCCGGCGTATCGCCAGGCATGAACAGTGCCAGGTTGACCTGCCCGCGATGGGGCATCGGATAACAGACAAGGTGGAAGCCGCTGCCGAAAAACACCGAGACATGATCGATGGCCAGATAGTCGGCGACATCGCCGGCAGGCACCAGCGTCCGCCAGGCCAGTCGCCGGCCAAAACGCGCTGCGGGGCCGTCGAGCAGCGTCTGGCGCGTCTGCGAATGCACACCGTCGGCGCCAAGAAAAGCCAGGCCGCGAGTCGTGCGGGTCTGTCCGCTGGCTTCCTCGACCGAAACTGTGACCCCACGGTCCTGGGCGTCTACAGTCCAGCCGCGTACGCCGAACAGGATGTCGATATTGGCGAAGCGCCGGCACGCCTTGTAGAGCAGGCCGGCGAGATCGGCGCGATGCATGACGGCATAGGGCGATCCGAATCGCTCCCGCATCAATGTGCCGAGCTCCATGCTCACGGCGGGCGCCAAGCTGCCCTGCGGATAAACATCCAGCGCAGTGGGCTCGAGGCTGACTTGGTCGATGGCGTCGCTGAGGCCGAGCTGGTTCAGCACCAGCCGGGCATTCGGACTGATCTGCAGGCCGGCACCAAACTCCTGCACGCCCGGACTGCGTTCCAGGACGAGAACGCTTGCGCCGAACTTGGCAAGGGCCAGAGCCAGCGTCATGCCGGAAATGCCGGCACCGGCAATGATGTAATTGCGGCCCGTGGCGGGCATGGGACTACTCAGGCGGCGTGGGCCTCGAAAATGGCCGACGGGGGATTTGCATGCCCGGCGCCCAGTTCGGCCTTATAGATATAAAGGGTCGAGCAATAGGGGCAGACAATCTCGTCGCCCTTGCCCATGTCCAGGAAGATGTGCGGGTGGTCGAAGGGCGGCAGGGCGCCGATGCACTGGAACTCCTTGGACCCAATCTCAATGCTGCGCAGACCTTGGGTGTTGTGGAAGTGCGGTGTGGTGCCGTGGGCCATGGTCGGACCTGGATAAGGGTTTGATTTGGCGCGACCATAGCCAAGGCGAGGCGCGAAGAAAAGGGAAAGCTAATTCTTCTTTGTCGCACCGACTGCGGTGCCGATTTTGCGCTCGGCGGAACCGGAGGGGGCCGTCACACCTTCCGGGAACCAGCCGATCGCGCGGATCAGAATGGAAAAATAGCTCTTGTCGATCTGCGGCGGCTGTAGGGCGAAGGTCGCCGTATCGCAGGTGCGATAGCAGGCCTTGAGATAGTCGAGGGCCAATTGCGGTGGCATCTTGTCCAAGAAGAGTAGGGTGGTGCTGGCGGCCCCAACAATCGTGCCGATGGGTTGCAGCAGGGGTTGTTCATCCTTGGCAATAGCCACTTCCACCGTGTCGGCCTTTGCCAGCTCGGCATTGATGGTCGCGGCGAAATCAGCCAGCGACTGCGCCTCAACGCCATCGCCGTTTTCTGGTACGTCGCCAATCCGTATGTCGAGCGTGCCGCCCTGGTTCTTGCGAACGGTGAGTGGCGCCACCAGCTGGCCGGTCGCCTCGCATTGCTTGGTGATGTTGAGTGCATTTACCGAATTGGCGGTGAACAGCATGAATACCCGGAACTCGCTATCCGCGACGTCGCCAAGATAGAGCTTGTCCGTTCCGAGGTCCTTGCAGGTGCTGCGCACCAGATAGTCGGTGCCGTCGAGCTTTGCCACGATCTCCTGCAACGTCGCCGCCTGAGCTTGTATAACCAGAACCAGACTGAGCAGGGCGGTAATGCAGATGCGCATGTCGGACCTCATTAATGGCTCAGTGAGCTTTAAATGAGAATGGGCCGCGGCGCAATCGAATCTGGTCGTAGGAGGTCCGGATGGATAAGAGAGAGACCAAAGGAGCTTCAAATGCCGCGTTTCAAATCAGGTGATGTCGAGCTTGCCTATGAAGTCGCCGGGAACGGCCCGCCGGTGCTGTGCATCCACGGTTTCGCCTCGAGCGGCAAGGTGAACTGGATCGACACCGGCTGGGTCGAGACGCTCACCGGCGCAGGCTATCAGGCGATCACCCTCGACAATCGCGGGCATGGTCTATCGGACAAGCCGCATGATCCCGAGGATTACTATCCGGCGCAGATGGCGAATGATGCGCTTGCGCTGCTTGACCACCTTGGCATCGAGCGGGCGGCCGTGCTTGGCTATTCCATGGGCGCCCGCGTTGCGGCTTTCCTGACCTATGATCACCCGGATCGCGTCGTCGCCGCGATTTTCGGCGGCATGGGCATGAACCTCATCAATGGTCTCACCGACGGCAATGACATCATCGCCGGCCTGCGCGCGCCGAATCTGGCTGACCTCACGCATCCGACGGCGCGACAGTTCCGCATCTTTGCCGATCATACCGGGTCGGATCGCGAGGCACTGGCGGCCTGCATGGAAACCTCACGCCAGCCCATGGCGCGGGCCGATGTTCGGCGGATCGAAGTGCCGGTGCTGGTGGCAGTGGGTGAGGCGGACGAAATGGCAGGGTCGCCACAGCCGCTGGCCGAACTGCTGCCGCATGGCGAGGCTTTCGTTATTCCCAAGCGTGATCACATGCGTGCGACCGGTGACAGGGCGTTCAAGGCGGCAGCCCTGGAATTCCTGGGAAAGACATTCCCCGCTGTTGCGGTTTGAGGAACCAATCTCTGCTTGTAGCCTTTGAAACGGGAAACAATCTGGCATATATCCGTTGTCCCCGATAATGCGGAGATCGGCCCATGACCGGCATTGCCAAGAAGTCGCCCCAGATCCAGTCCGTTGATCCCGTCTGGGAAGCAGTGCGAGCCGGAGCGCAGGACATTCTGGATCGCGAGCCGTCGCTGGCCAATCTGGTGCTGGCCTCCATCCTCAATCACGATAGCTTTGAAGCGGCGCTTGCCCATCGCCTGGCTGCCCGACTCGATCATGAGGATGTTTCGGCGGACATCATCCGCCAGGCTTTTGCCGACATCGTGCGCGATCACCCCGAAATCGGCGAGGCTGCACGCGCCGATCTGGCCGCGACGCTGGAGCGTGATCCGGCCTGTCATCGCGCTGTTGAGCCGCTCCTCTATTTCAAGGGCTATCAGGCCATCCAGACCCACCGCTTTGCCCATGCCATGCATCGCGATGGCCGCGGCGATTTCGCGCTTTACCTGCAAAGCCGCTCGAGCCAGGTGTTCCAGGTGGATATCAATCCCGCCGTGGTGATGGGCAAGGGAATCATGCTCGACCACGGCACTGGTCTCGTCATCGGGGAAACCGCGGTGATCGGGGACAATGTGTCGATGCTGCAGAACGTTACCCTGGGCGGCACCGGCAAGTCCGACGAGGATCGTCACCCCAAGATCGGCAATGGCGTCCTGATTGGCGCCGGGGCCAAGGTACTGGGCAACATCAAGGTCGGTGATTGCTCGCGCATCGGCGCTGGCTCGGTCGTGCTCAAGGAAGTGCCTCCGCGCAGCACCGTTGCCGGCGTACCCGCCAAAGTGATCGGGGAGGCCGGATGTGCGCAGCCGGCGCTGGTGATGGACCAGATGGTGCTGGTTTACGATCAGAACGGCTGATCCCACTGCAAGGGTCGCGGCAGGGTTGTTCCCGATAAAATGCCCCGGAGCGGGGGTTGTCAGCGCCGAGGCAGTCACTAGATTGCCGCCTTACCCCAACAGCAGGACATTTGGACGTGAACCATCCCGAGATCATCAAGCTGCAGAAGTTTCTGCAGCGCACCTTCAACAATCGCAACATCGACGTGCGTCCGCGCGCCAAGCTGAACGACTCGGTCGAGGTCTTCGTTGGTGAAGAGTCGATCGGGCTGATCCATGTCGACGACGAAGACGGCGACAAGTCCTACATGTTCTCGATGTCGATCCTGGACATCGACCTCGACGATATCGACTGAGATCAACTGACGTTGCTGGCGATGACCCCTGGCGGGTCATTGCCCGAACCATCCGGAGGGAGCGGGCCTAAAGTGCCCCGATCTGGCCTAGCCAGCGCGCCATCTCCGGATCGAAGGCTCTCCAGGCGGCAAGAGCCGTCCTGTCGAAGGTAAAAATGGCCGCGAGGCCTCCCGGCAGATGCACGGTACGCAGACAGCGCCCTTCGCCCTGGTCAGTGACGGGAATTGCACATTTGGCCACGAAGGGCACCGGCGAAAGCGGGTCGTACCAGACGGTCTCGCCACTATAACCGTCGCTGGCAAGCAGAGGCTTGCCCACAAGGCCAGCATAGCCGCCGATCGTGCCCTCCCCGAATTGATGCAGATAGACCGTGTCGAGCAGCACGCTGCTGGCGCGCGCCTTGTTGCTGGGCAACAGGGTGACCTGCACCGGCAGGGCAGGTCCGTTCTCGAGCAGCTTGAGCTGGACCTCCAGGTCGACCTGGCTGGCAAAGCCGCTGCGCATCTGTTCCCCATAGCGGAACCAGCTGGCTGGGATAGTTAATTCCTGGCCACCGACGGTCTGCGTCAGGCTTTTCGAATCGTCGATGACGGGCGCCGTGATGTGGGTATTGCGCGCTGCCCGGTCGATTAAATAGGCAGCGCCGACGGCCGCCAGCAACAGCAAAAGTGCAATGCCCGCAAGGTTATAGGCGACATGGCTGCGACCCGCATAGGGCGCATCGGCCGATGAAGTGCTGTTGGTCATGGCCAGCGTTAACCAAGTTTTCCACGCGCAGGTGACAGGCCATAGGGCAGCCAATATGCTTAACAAAGAGTTAAGGCATTAAATCGGCTTTGCCGAAATCGTGGGGACGCATCGGATGACGCGAGAACTCTTGCTGGCTGCCTTGATCATGGGGGTAGGGTTGTGCATCTCAGGCGCCACGACTCACCTGTATCAATGGCTGGTGCGTCAGCCGGCGATGCTCCGTTACGATGGGCAGACTTTCGTGAGCTCGCTGGGGAATCTGGCGGTCAGCTTCGTGTGTGGGCCCTACATCATGCTGCAGATGGGCTGGCGCCATGAGGACGACGGCACGATCTCGATGGCATCGGTATTGTTCTCGGCCCTCGTCGCCTTTGGTTGGGCCTTCATCACCGGGCTGTTGTTCATGAGCGTCTATGTGGCAATCCGCTATTGAGCGCTTTTGCCAGCGCCGAATACAGCAAGGCCGGTCCGCTTGCGCGTGACCGGCCTTGCTCTTCGAACCCCTATCAGGGAAAGCTTGGGGCGGGGCTCGGAAACTCTCAGCGGGTGCTGGCCGCAATCACCATCGGGCGGGTATCGATCATGTCGACCCACTGGCCGGCATGGGCCTGCGACTGGCGCTTGATGAACTGGTAAGGCGTGTCGCTCCACAGGCGGATGGTGCCATCCTGGTTGTCGAGCACCAGGTCGCCACGATCGGTGCGGGCAATAAGCACGGCATGGCCATCGCCATTGGTCTGGCGGACCACGGCCACCATCAGCGTGCTGGGGTGCCAGCCGGCATTGATCAGGTCGCGCCGCTTGATCAGCGCGTAGTCCTCGCAATCCCCGTAGCCGCTGGTGGGATAGGTCCAGAACTCTTCCACGCCATAGAGCTCCATGTCGGTCGCCGGCTGGATCGTCTGGTTGTAATAGGCATTCACTGAAACCAGCTGCTGCCAATTGGTCTCGTTGAGCGGCATGGCCTCGACCACACCGTCATTGGGGCGGCACTCATTGGCGCGGCTCTTGCAGAATTCCAGGTGGCCAACGGGGATCGAGGTGGTCCCGGTCGCGGTTTGGATGAAGGCGACATTGGTAAGGTCGAGTGCCGCCGCCGGTGCAGCGCAGGCGATTGCCACGAAAGCGGCGATAAGTCCCGCCAGCACGCCCTTGTTGTTGATTGCCATAACGCGATCTCCCTGATGGAGACCACGTTAGAGAGGGGCCATTGCCCCGACCCGAAAACTGCGAGACAGTTTTTATGCGAATTTTATCGGTATTTTACAGGGGCTTGCAGGGTTGCATTAACCAACTGAGTCCAGCCCATCGCGGCACAATGCCGGCCTGCCTCTGGGCGCGTCAGTTCATCCGGAGGTTCTGCTGCACCACGGTCAGCATTTCCTGGGATGCGGCGAACTCGACCGCGACCCCATTCTGGAAATGGCGCACGACGCGGGCGCGCATGCGGCCCAGCGTCACCGGCGTGCCCATGGCCGGGCGAACGTCGAGCTCGATGGCCGCGCCAGAGAGCGAAATGTCGATGATCTTGCAGTTGTAGCGGCGGCCGTCATCGAGCACGATGGTCGAGTGGCGGATGTCGGGGACGACGCGCTCATGCCGGCGGTCTTCCGGCAGGTTGAGCAAATCCTTGTTGGCCAGCCAGGTCAGCTGGGCAGCCATCTTGTCGCGTTTGCGCGGCGAGGCGGCGATATCCATGACGAAGCCGCCATCGATCTGACCGATAATGGTGCCTTCGATGCGCCCGATATGATCGAGATAGGCGATGACGCGTTCGCCATTGATCCCCGAGACCGGGGCAATGACCACGGCATCGCCGGGCGACATGGACAGCACCTGGCAGGGGAATTCGCGGCGGTCGGCCAGCATGTAGCGGCCGAGAATCGACACCTTGACGCGCTGAAAACGCTCATCGTTCGCGCGAGGGCGAACGGCCACGATATCCGGCGAGGAGATGTCATCACTTAGCATGCGTCAACCGGTCCCAGCCTCGAGGGTTTTCCACAAGCAGGCTAAGCGATCTTGGTTAACGCATGGTGTTGGTGGTCAGCAGAACACGCGGAAAATGCCGCGCGTTCAATCAGTTCCGGCCGCCGTCGATGACCGCCAGGTGGGCATAGCGGCGGGCTGAGCGGCCATAGACCGTTGTCGGCATGGCCAAGGATGGGGCGCTGTGGGCGAAGCGCACGTCATTGACGACGCTGGAGGCGACCTCGCGCACGGTTTCCTCAGCAGGCACTTCATCCGGCCAGATCAGGCGCAGACCGGTGATCCGCTGCTCGAGGATCGGCTGCACCCCGAGCCAATAGGGCTCATCGAGTGCCGTCATCGCGCCCAGCACCCGCGTATGGGTGGTGCCATTATGGCGCAGCGGCATGAGGATGGCTTCGAAATTGGTCTTGGTGTGCAGGGCCGTGGTGCCCTGGAAGGTCACCAGCGCCACGGCATGATCTTCGGTCACGGCGCGGAGCAGGGTCTCCATGGCGTCGTTGTCGCGGTCGTGCCAGAGCGCCGAGAAGGAGCGACCCTTCAATTCGCGGCAATAGCTGGTGCACAGATGCGATCCGGCCAGGCGGAACGAGAAGCGGTCGGACTCGTCGAGTTCGAGAATAAAGGTGTTGGCAAGCGCCTCGCGGATGCGGGTCGGGTCGATGTCGCGGCGATCCGGCGCGCTGCGGGAGCCGCGAATCGTGTTCCAATAGGTATAGAGCGTCTTGGTGCTCGACATCTGCATCGTCTGGACCCGCCATTCCAAGCAGGGGAGGCGCTCACCCCCTGGGAGCGCGTCCGCCGCGTCCGAGACAATGGCAAAATGCCGACGCAAACGCCCGCTTAAAGAAAAGTTAAGGTTAACGCGGCTGCCCCAATGTGGAAAAGTTAACGCAAAGTGGCGCAGCACCTCAGGTTCAGGACTATTCGATGAGTGATCAGGGGCAAGGGCCCGCCAATCAGGGCTCTCCAGCGCGCGAGCCAATCTTTCTGCTTCCGGGCGCGGTGACCGTGCTTGCCGGCGTGCTCGTCGCGATTCACCTCGCATCAACCCTGGTTCTTAACCCCGAAGGCAAGCAGCAGCTGATTTTCTGGTTCGCGTTCCAGCCCGCCCGCATCTGGCTGGCGGCACAGGATATCGGCATCGCCATGCCGCTGATCTGGACGCCGTTTTCACACGCCTTCCTTCACGGCGGTTGGGACCACCTGCTGATCAATGTCGCCTGGTTGGCCATCTTCGCCACCCCGGTGGCGCGGCGATATGGGGCAGGGGCGATGCTGGTGATATTCCTGGTTTCGGCGGCGGCGGGTGCGGCAGCCTTTGCCGCCTTCACGCTGCGCGATGGGGTCTATCTCATTGGTGCATCCGGTGGCGTCGCGGGCCTGACCGGGGCGGCGACCCGCTTCATCTTCCAGCCGGTGCTGGTGGCGCGCCATCCCGAAACCGGCCAGCAGGTGATTCTTGGGCGCAAATTGGCGAGCATCGGCGAGGTCTTTACCAATCCAAGGTCGCGCTATTTCGCGCTGATATGGCTGATTTTGAACGCCGCCATTCCCTTCCTGCCATTGCTGACGGGCACCAGCCTGGGAATCGCCTGGCAGGCGCATCTGGGCGGTTTCATAGCCGGCATGCTGATGGTGGGGCTGTTCGAGCGGCCGGTGCCGCCGCCCGCGCCAGCGCCCTGACCGGTCAGTGGCCGTAAACTGCGTGCGGATCAAAGAGGCGCGGCATGCCGGTGTCTTCGAGCACCGCCGCGCCGTCCTTGATCGCGACGCGGCGATAGAAGCAGGATTTGCGGCCGGTGTGGCAGGCAGCGCCGCGGCCGGTCTGGCGCACGGCCATGACCAGGCAATCCTGGTCGCAATCGACGCGCATCTCCACCACTTCCTGCAATTCGCCCGAGGTCTCGCCCTTCTTCCAGATCGACTGGCGCGACCGCGACCAGTAATGGGCGATGCCGGTTTCGAGCGTGAGCGACAGCGTCTCGGCATTCATATGCGCGACCATCAGCACGGCATTGCTGCCCTCTTCGATGGTCACCACGGTCACCAGGCCATGCGCATCGAAGCGCGGCGCAAAGGCGGTACCTTCTTCGAGCGCAGCGTGGTCGAGTGATTTCGGATCGGCGAAAGCGATGGTCATTGCCGTGGCTCCGGTTGGCGTAAGCGGGCTTTAGCGTGGAAGCGGGATGAGGGGAAGGGGGAGGCGGGCTTCTGAAATGCCACCGCATTCACAGCACGTCACCCTCGGGCGTGACCCGAGGGCTCTTCACTTTCCCATGGCAAACTCCGCACAAGCCCCTCGGATCAAGCCCAAGGGTGATGCGCGGCGAGGGTATAAGGACCGTCCGGCAGGCGGGCTTACAGCCAGCCCTTCCGCTTGAAGAACAGATAAGGCAGCACGGCGAACAGGATCATCAGGAAGATCGCGAAGGGATAGCCAAAATCCCAATGCAGTTCCGGCATGATGTCGAAGTTCATGCCATAGATTGAGGCTACCAAGGTGGGCGGCAGGAAGACGACGGCGGCGACCGAGAAGATTTTGATGATCTGGTTCTGCTCGAGATTGATGAGGCCCAGCGTCGCATCCAGCAGGAAGCTGGCGCGGCCATTGAGTCCCCTTGCATGTTCTCCAAGCGAGATGGCGTCGCGCTGCACGACCTTGAGCAGGTTGCGGTTTTCCTTGTTCACCGCGCTTTTGCGCGGTGTGTCGTCCATGGCGCCGTGATAGGCGGTTAGCCGCCCAATGCTGACAAGGCTTTCCTGGATCAGGTTCAGCAGTTCGGCCTTGGCGCCGATCTTTTCGATCACCGCCTGCAGGTCGCGCGTCTTCTTGGAGACGTTGCGCGACTTGTTGCGGAAGATGTCGCGGGAGATGTGATCGACATCGGTGCCAAGCCGCTCCAGCGCGTCCGCCATGCGGTCGATCAGTGCTTCCAAGAGGCCGAGCATGACATGTTCGCCGGTGCGTGAAGGTGTATCCTTCTGCTTGGCGGCGCGGACGCGATAGGCCGAAAAGGGGCGCGGATCGCACCAGCGCACCGTCACCAGCGTTGTGCCCTTGAGGATGAAGGTCACCGGCATCTTGATGGCGTCATCGGTATCGAGATTGGCCAGTGCCGTCATGGTCAGGAACTCGGCGCCGTCCTCGTGATAGAGGCGAGCGGAGAGTTCGATCTCGGCCATGTCGGCTTGCGAGGGGATGACGATGCCCAGGGCCTCTTCGACGGCGCGGTCTTCATCACGCGAGGGATTGATCAGATCAATCCAGACCAGGCCGCTGGGGTCGCCGGTGAATTCGGTTTCGGTCAGCAGATCGCTGGCGCAGGAGAAGGCTTTCAGCATGGCTGGCTCCATGGTTTGCCGGCGCTGTCGCGCGCCGGATAACCCGGGCGCTATAGCGCTTTGCTGCTCTTGATTGTCGATGCGTTCCGTAAGGAAGGGTCTGTCATTGCCCGGCCGGTCTAGACCTTTAGGCAGCAAGAGGCCAGCGCTAATTTAGCACTGGCACTGCGCAGTTTCGTGAATGTGGAACGAGGAATCGCGGACCGCCCTAACGGCGGCCGGCCACCATGGCAAAGAAACGATCCTGCTCGACGCGATCTTCGGCAAAGACCCCCGTGAAGCGGTGCGTAACCGTCTTGACGTCATGCGCCTTGATGCCACGCATGGTCATGCACATATGCTCGGCCTCGAGCATAACCGCCGCGCCGCGCGGGCCCAGGTTTTCGTTGATGGCGTCGATGATCTGCGCTGTCATGGTTTCCTGCGTCTGCAGGCGCCGTGCAAAAACTTCGACCAGCCGTGCCAGCTTGGACAGGCCCACTACGCCGTCATGGGGGAGGTAGGCGATATGGGCCTTGCCATAGAAGGGCACCATGTGGTGCTCGCAATGGGCGTAGAAGGGAATGTCCCGGACCAGCACCAGATCGTCGTAGCCACCGACCTCCTTGAAGGTCTTGGACAGCACCGCTGCTGCATCCTGGCCATAGCCGGCGAACAGCTCGCCATAGGCCTTGGCGACGCGCGCGGGGGTGTCCAACAGGCCCTCGCGATTGGGGTCGTCTCCGGCCCAGGCGATCAACGTCCGCACGGCGGCTTCGGCTTCTTCCTTGGTCGGGCGGGGCAATGCGACCTGGCTCGTGGTCGCTGGCTTGAGCGGCTTGACTGGGGCGTCCATAGGTCGGGCTCCTTGCGTTGCGACCGCTTGATATAACGTGGCTGTAGGCGTGTCGGATCATGTCAGCAGCAGATTGTTCTGACAGTCCGCTGGAGAGCTCCTATATAGAAGCGGAACGAGACCGGAACAAGAAACAGAATTGCCGCCGCCATGGAGCTCAGCGATCTCTATTCCGAAAAAATCCTCGACCTGGCCGGCAATGCGGTCCAGCCGAGGCGCCTGACCGATGCCGACGCTTCGGCGCGCAAGGTCAGCCGCGTCTGTGGCTCGGTGATCGAGGTCGACCTCAAGGTCGAGGGTGGCGTGATCGTCGCCTATGGCCACGACGTGTCCGCCTGTGCTTTGGGACAAACCTCTGCCGCCGTGGTGGCGCGCGAGGTGGTGGGTACGCCGGTGCCCGAGTTTCTCGGCGTACGCCAGCAGATGCACGACATGCTCAAGGCCGGTGGCGTGCCGCCTGCTGGCAAATGGTCCGATCTCAAATATCTAGAGCCAGTGCGGGACTATCCCAACAGGCACATGTCCACCCTTCTGGTGTTCGATGCCATCGCTCAGGCGCTGGAAAAGCTCGAGTCGGCACAAGAGGTTGCGGCGCAAAGCTGATGGATCGATTCATGACGCAATTATGGCGGGCGATAGATTTCCCCTTCAAGGTGGCCGCGGTCTTCCTCATCACACTCTATCGCTACACCTTCTCCGCCTTTATGGGGCGCACCTGCCGGCACATGCCCAGCTGCTCGGAATTTACCCGCGACGCGATCTGGCAATTCGGGTTCTGGCCCGGCGGCTGGATGGGGCTGGCGCGCTTCTGGCGCTGCCGGCCCGGCGGCACTCACGGTTACGATCCGGTGCCCTCGAGCTTGCCGGAGCGGGGGCGCTGGTACTTGCCGTGGCGTTACGGACAGTGGCGAGGGGAAAAGCATGAGCACGCTTAGGGGCGGGTGCCTGTGCGGCGCTGTCGGCTACGAGGTCGAAGACGCTTTTGCCGCGGCCTTTTATTGCCATTGCTCACGCTGCCGACGTGCTACCGGCTCGGCGTTCAAGCCGATGGCTGCGATCAAGACGGGTCGTCTGCGCCTGACCCATGGCGCCGAGCTTGTGCTGTATTATGGCACGCCGCCCCGGAACCACGATGTTCATTGCGGGACCTGCGGTTCGTTCCTCTATTCCGTCATCGCCGACAACGGCAACACCCATGTGGCCATGGGCACGCTGATCGATGCGCCCACGGTGCGCCCGTCTTTCCACATGTTCGTCGGCTCGAAAGCGCCCTGGTACGAGATCACGGACAGCCTGCCCCAGTTCGAGGGCATGCCGGAATGACCGGCATCTAAAGGCTGGCATCGCCTGGAAATCGTGCTATTCAGGCGCCCTTGCAGCGACAGGCGCTGCACTCAACCCAATTTCTGGAGACATGAAATGTCGATCAAGGTGACGTTCCCCGATGGTGCATCTCGCGAGTTCCCGCGCGGCACCACCGGCACCACCGTGGTCGAAGGGATCTCCAAGAGCCTGGCCAAGAAGACGGTCGCCATGAAGTGGAATGGCGTGCTGTCCGATCTTGCGGACCCGCTCGATGCCGACGGCAAGATCGAATTCGTCACGCGCGACAGTGGCTCCAAGGACGTGCTGGAACTGATCCGGCACGATGCCGCGCACGTGCTCGCCGAGGCGGTACAAGAGCTCTGGCCGGATACGCAGGTGACGATCGGTCCGGTGATCGAGAACGGCTTCTACTACGACTTCTATCGCCAGCAGGGCCCGTTCACGGAAGACGAGCTGCGCACCATCGAAAAGAAGATGAGCGAGATCATCGATCGCGGCGCAGCCTTCACCAAGGAAGTGTGGACCCGCGATCAGGCCAAGGATTTCTTCCGCGCCAAGGGCGAAGAGTTCAAGGTCGAACTGGTCGATGCGATTCCTGCTGACCAGTCGTTGAAGATGTACAAGCAGGGCCAGTGGATCGATCTTTGCCGCGGCCCGCATATGCGTAGCGTCAAGGATGTCGGCCAGGCGTTCAAGCTGACCAAGGTGGCCGGCGCCTATTGGCGTGGCGACAGCAATCGCGAGGTGCTGAGCCGCATCTATGGGACGGCTTTCGCGAGCAAGGAAGAGCTCGACGCCTACCTCGTCATGGTGGAAGAGGCCGAAAAGCGCGACCACCGCAAGATCGGCCGTGACCTCGATCTCTTCCATTTCCAGGAAGAGGCGCAGGGCTCGGTGTTCTGGCATCCGCGCGGATTTGTCATCTACAACCAGATGGAAGCCTATATCCGTCGCCGCCTGAATGGCGCCGGCTATGTCGAAGTCAAGACGCCCCAGCTGATGAACGCCAAGTTCTGGGAACAGTCCGGCCACTGGGGCAAATATCGCGAAAACATGTTCGTGGTGCCCGATGTGGTGCCCAACACCGACGAAGACGGTCCGGTGTTCGAAGAGGTTGGCGACCTCCTGGCGCTCAAGCCGATGAACTGCCCGGCGCATGTGCAGATCTTCAACCAGGGCATCAAGTCCTATCGCGACTTGCCGCTGCGCATGGCCGAATTCGGCTGCTGCCACCGCAACGAGGCCCATGGCGCGCTGCATGGCCTGATGCGCGTGCGCCAGATGACGCAGGACGACGCGCATATTTTCTGCCGCGAAGACCAGATCCAGAGCGAAACCGAGCACTTCGTGCATCTGCTCTATTCGGTTTATGGCCATCTCGGCTTCGAAAACGTCGTCATCAAGCTTGCGACGCGCCCGGAGAAGTTTGGTGGCACCATCGAGCGTTGGGATGCCGCAGAGAAGGCGCTGGGCGATGCCTTGCGCGCGACCGGCTATGACTTCGAGATCGCGGAAGGCGAGGGTGCTTTCTATGCGCCCAAACTTGAATTCCATCTCAAGGACGCCATCGGCCGGTCCTGGCAGGTCGGCACGCTGCAGCTCGATTACGTGCTGCCCGAGCGTCTCAACGCCACCTATGTGGCCGAGGACGGTTCGCGCCAGTTCGCCGTGATGCTGCACCGCGCCATCCTGGGATCGCTCGAACGTTTCATCGGCATTCTGATCGAGAACCATGCCGGCAAGATGCCGATGTGGCTGGCCCCGACCCAGGTTGTGGTGGCCACCATCGTCTCGGAAGCCGATGATTACGCCGAAAAGCTGGTGCGCCAGCTGCGTTCGGCCGGCATTCGGGCCGAGATCGACACGCGCAACGAGAAGATCAACTACAAGGTGCGCGAGCACTCGGTGCAAAAGGTGCCGCTGCTGTTCGTGGTCGGCAAGCGCGAGGCCGAGGAGGGCAATGTCTCCATCCGCCGTCTCGGCACCGAGGGCCAGCAGGTGCAACCGTTCATGGATGCGCTGGTAGCGCTGATGGCGGAGGCGACCCCGCCCGATCTCAAGGAAGCCGGGCAGAAAGCGCTCTGATGCCACAGCGTCCATCGAACCGCGAAATGAAGGCCCTCTATCATCTGGGAGAGGACAAAATCCTCGGCCCGGATGACTTCAAGGATATCGGCGAAAAGACCTTTGCCGGCATGCTGAAGAAGAAATGGGTCGAAGAGGTGGAGCCGGGGAAATTCCGCACCACCGAAAAGGGCCGCGTCATTCACGACGAGGAAGTCTATTTCACCGGGCGGTGGAAACGGTAGACTGCGTTTTAACCCCCACCCAGCCTCCCCCTGAAGAAGGGGGAGGAGCAGGCCTGTGGGTGAGAATAGATCGAGCCACCCACGCGGTGGTTTCCTCCCCTTCTTCAGGGGAGGACAGGAGGGGTATCTTGGCCGATCCGATCATGATCACCCGCTCCATTTCCATCGATCCCAGCGAGATCGAGGAGTCATTCGTGCGCGGGTCTGGGCCCGGTGGACAGAATGTCAACAAGGTCGCCAGCGCGGTGCAATTGCGCTTCGACCTTGCCAATTCCCCAAATCTTTCCGAGCCGATGAAGCGTCGCGTCGCCGCGCTTGCCGGTAGTCGTATCACCAAGGATGGCGTTATCGTCATCACTTCCAATTCGCATCGCGACCAGCCGATGAACCGCGCCGAAGCCCAGGCACGACTGGTGGCGCTGTTGCGCGAGGGGGCCTTTCCGCCCAAGCCGCGTATCGCCACGCGTCCCACCCTCGCGTCCAAGAAGCGCCGGCTCGAGGGCAAGACCATTCGCTCCGGCGTCAAGAAAATGCGCAGCGCACCGCCCGCCGACGACTAGACTTTTTTGTGAGCCGAACGTGCGGCCCACCCGTATTGTCCCTGTGCGCCACGTGCGGAGTGAGATTCGAGATGAAAATCGCCATTGTCGGTGCCGGCTATGTCGGGCTGGTGACGGGGGCAGGCCTGGCCGATTTCGGCCACCAGGTGACCGCCATCGATGTGGATGCCGACCGCATCTCGGCGCTGCAGCAGGGTGTGGTGCCGATTTTCGAGCCCGGTCTCGATGAATTGCTCAGCCGCAACATGGCCGCCGGCCGGCTGGTCTTCACCACGTCGTTTGGTGCGGCCGTCGCCGAAGCCGATGTGGTTTTTCTCGCGGTAGGCACCCCCAGTCGTCGGGGCGATGGCCATGCCGATCTCAGCTATGTCTATGATGCCACGCGCAAGGTCGCCGAGCATCTGGATGGCTTCACCGTAGTGGCGACAAAGTCCACCGTGCCCGTCGGCACCGGCGACGAGGTAGAACGCATCCTCGCCGAGCATCGACCTGATGCCGATGTGCTGGTGGTCTCCAACCCCGAATTCCTCCGCGAAGGTGCGGCGATCGAAGACTTCAAGCGTCCCGACCGCATTGTTGTCGGCATCGAAGATGAGCGGGCCCGAGCGGTGATGACCGAAGTCTATCGTCCGCTTTATCTCAACCAGGCGCCGCTGCTGTTCACCAATCGCCGCACTGCCGAGCTGACCAAATATGCGGCCAATGCCTTTCTTGCCATGAAGGTCAGCTTCATCAACGAAATGGCCGAGCTTTGCGAGCGCGCCGGCGCTGATGTGCAGGAGGTGGCGCGGGGCATCGGGCTCGACAGGCGCATTGGCAGCAAATTTCTTCATGCCGGGCCCGGTTATGGCGGCTCCTGCTTCCCCAAGGACACGCTGGCTCTGGTCCGCACGGCGGCAGACCACGATGTGTCGCTGTCCCTCGTGGGGGCCACCATTGCCGCCAATGCACGTCAGCGCTTTCTGATGGTCGACAAGATCGTCGGGGCTTGCGGTGGCGATGTCAGCGGCAAGACAATCGGTCTGCTTGGCCTCACCTTCAAGCCGAACACCGACGATATTCGCGACGCCCCGGCAATCGACATTGCCACCATGCTGATGGAACGCGGCGCGCGCGTCGTTGCCTATGATCCGCAGGGCATGGCGGCGGCAGCTTTAGTGGTGCCGGGCGTGGTCATGGCCGAGGATGCCTATGCGCCCGCCGACACAGCCGATGCCTTGGTGCTCGTTACCGAATGGAACGAGTTCCGCTCCCTCGATCTTGCGCGGGTGGCTGGCGTCATGAGGCACCCGGTCTTTGTGGATCTGCGCAATGTCTACCGCCGCGAAGAGATGCAACGTGCGGGCCTGCGCTATATGAGTGTCGGCCGCCCTGATGCTGAAGAGCCGAGGCCATGACACGTATTTTAGTCACCGGCGCTGCTGGCTTCATCGGTTTTCATCTCGGCCGCCTGCTGCTCGAAAGCGGCCATGATGTTGTCGGGTTCGACGGTCTGACGCCCTATTATGATACCGCCCTCAAGCACGAGCGCCTGGCACAATTGCAGCGTTTTGGCACCTTCCGCTTTGTTGAGGGCATGCTTGAAGATGCAGCATTGTTGAGGCGGACGGTGTCCGAGGCCAGGCCGGAGATCGTGGTGCATCTCGCCGCCCAGGCCGGTGTTCGCTACAGCCTCGAGGCGCCACAGAGCTATATCCAGTCCAATGTGGTGGGCACGGCCAATCTGCTCGAGGCTCTGCGGGCGCATCCGGTGCGGCACCTGTTGTTCGCCTCCACCAGCTCGGTCTATGGCGGCAATACAAAGCTGCCCTTCGTCGAGACCGATCTGGCCGATCATCCGGTGTCTCTCTATGCCGCCACCAAGAAATCTGGCGAGGCGATGGTGCATTCCTATGCCCATCTCTTCGGCATTGCCTCGACTGCGGTGCGCTTTTTCACCGTTTACGGGCCTTATGGCCGCCCCGATATGGCCGCCATCAAATTCGCCGATGCCATGCTGTCGGGCCGGTCCATCGATGTCTATGGCTATGGCCGTATGCGCCGCGATTTCACCTATGTCGACGATCTCGTGGCGTCCATCTCTGCTCTGCTCGATGTGGTCCCGGTTCAAGGGCAGGGGGTCGCCGGGGACTCGCTTTCAGCGGTTGCCCCTTATCGCGTGGTCAATATCGGTGGCGGTGCGCCTTCGGAACTGATGGACTTCATTGCCGCGCTAGAGGAGGCGCTCGGCGTCAAAGCCGAACTGAACCTGTTGCCCATGCAGCCGGGCGATGTGGTGGCCACCTTCGCCGATACCAGCCTGCTCAATACCCTCGTTCCCGGGCTCTCGCATACGCCGATGCGTGAGGGTGTGCGGCGGTTTGCAGACTGGTACAAGCCCCGTCACGGCATGGCAGCCGGTAGCTTATCGACACGATAGGGACCAGACCGAACAGTGGGTTGCTGGCGCCAGATGAATTCGCGGACGAAGGTGAGCGCCAGAATTTGCAAGTCCAGCGCCAGCGAAAAGTTGCCGATATAGGCCAGGTCGTGCCGCACCCGTTGCGACGCCGTGCCAAGATCGTGCACCGGTCCCCGATATCCGTTGCATTGCGCCCAGCCTGTCAGTCCCGGGCGCATGTTCAGGCGTAGCGCATAGCCGGGCACCGCCGCCTCATAGAATAGGCCCGACACCAGCATGTCAGGCACATGCGGGCGCGGCCCGACCAGCGACATCTCGCCTGCGAGGATGTTCAGCAGCTGCGGCAATTCATCGATATTGTAGCGTCGGAGGATGGCGCCGAGCGGGGTCAGACGTGGGTCATCGGCGGAGGACACCAGCACCAGTCCGGCGCTGTCACAGCTGTCGGCCGCCAGCGTGCGAAATTTGAGGATGCGAAACCGCGCCCCATCCTTGCCGACGCGCCATTGCCGAAACAATACCGGTCCACCATCTGCAGCCTTGATGACAATGGCTGTCGCCAGGAGCAACGGCGCCAGCAGGGCCAATCCAACGATCGAGCCTATGACGTCGATCATGCGCTTGATCGCCAGAGGCCAGGGATTGGGTAAAGCTACCGCTATGTTGTCTGGCTCGGCGACAGATAAGCCGCTGGCCAGCTCAACATTTCTCAATTTATGCGTAGTGACGTTCCTGCATGAACAATGTTCGGCCTGGAATGCATAGCAGGTCTCCTCGGGCAATTGCATTCCAGTGCCTCATTCCATGTATTTTTACGTATTGTTAACTATTTTGGACTTGGCCAGAATTGGGACATCTACCAATGCGCTACGTGCCTCTGCCTAGGTGAATTCAGCATAACAACTGTCCGCGTTTGTCCAGACAAAGGAAGAGGGTGCCGTGCAAGGCGATGGTCTGGATATCGGCGCGATCGTGGATGTGCTGCGGCGACGGGCCAGAACGGGCCTCGCTATATTCGCGGGCCTGATGATCCTCGCCGTGGTGATCATCCTGCTGCTGCCCACGCGCTATGCGGCAACGGCGCTCGTGGCGGTTGATCCGTCCCGGATCGAGCCCCTGCAACTGGATTTCGCCGCGCCGCCGCTAGGCTCGGTCGATGCGGCCCGGGTCGAAAGTGAGGTGGAGATCATCCGTTCGGTGCCAACGCTTCTGCGCATCGTCGATCTCGCCGACCTGCTGGAAAATCCTGACGTGCTCGGGCGCCCAGTTCCCATCGTGCCAGCGGGCGAGGCGACCAGTGCAGATTGGGCCATGGCCATGGAATGGCTGGTTCCCCGTCTTCGTATCGAGCGGCGGGGGCTGACCTATATTATCGCGATAACAGCCGAAACCGCCTCGCCAGCACTCTCGGCCCAAATCGCCAACGCTGCGGCGCAGGCCTATCTCGAGGGACAGGTGGCGGCAAAGCGACAGGCCCTGACGCAGGCGCTCGATCTTCTCGGACAGCGCCGAAGCGAGCTCGGCTTGTCGCCTGCAATTGGCGGCGACGTCGTGGGCATGAACCGGCTGACCCAACGCATGAGCGATCTCGAGGGGCAATTGGACCTGCAGGTTGCTGACAGTCGCATCGTCGCCAATGCGCCTATGCCGCTGCTGCCGTCCTTCCCCAATACACGGTTGCTCCTTGTCTTTGCAGCTATCTCATCGGCCGTTCTTGCCATCGCGGCGGTGCTTGCGGTGGATGCCTATGCTGGAGGCTTCCATAGCCTGGAGGAACTGGAGAGCGCGACTGGGCGTGAGGTGGTGTCGACCTTGCCCGCCACCATGGCCCGCCGCTCCGGCTGGAAAACACGGCCGGGACCACCACCCGACCTCGACAATTTGGATGGCCATTCGGCCTATGCTGAAAGCCTGCGGCATCTGCGTTTCCGCCTGGATGGCGCGCTCGCCACAGGTGCGCCGCCTGATGCGGAACGAGGGCGGGTCATTCTCATGACTTCGGCCCTGCCGCAGGAAGGCAAGTCCATCAGCGCGCTGCTGCTGGCTCGTGCCTATGGGGGCATGGGCAAGAAGGTGCTGCTTCTCGACGCCGATCTGCGCACGCCAGCGATCGGCCGGCTGATGGGTATTGCCGGGGGCACAGGCCTGCACGACTATCTGCGCGGAAAGATGCTGCCAGACCGGATCGATGCCATTCTGGCCGCCGATCCCATGACCGGAATTTCGGTTGTTCCCGGGTTTGGCGTCCACCGGCAATCGGTTGAAAATCTGTTGGCCGGCAGGCCCATGGCCCAACTGATCCAGGCCGCCGGCCGGGCCTATGACATCGTCATCATCGATACACCGCCAGTAGGGCGGCTGGTGGATGCTGCCTATCTCGCCCGCTTTTGTGACGCGGCAGTGCTGCTGGTCCGCTGGAGCCGAACCCCGCAGCGCGATGTGCTGCGGGCTCTCGATACCATGGCCCATGCCGGTCGCCCGAATTTGCCGGTATTGCTCGCCATGACCGAGTATCCCGCCGCCCAGCACTTTCCGCAGATCCGGGAAGAAAACACTTATGCCTGAATACGCGCACTGCTGTTGCTGTTGCTACCGGAGGCCGCGATCGACCTGCCGAAATTCATGCAAGACTTCTTGCCTGGTGAGAAATTGAGGCCTTGTACTGGGGTCTGGCCGTAAATCTACCCTAATGTAACACGGCTTGAACTATGCAAATTCATAGGCGCGGATTGTCGCCGATAGCGCAGCGGCAGCCTGCAGTGCCGGCGTTATTTCGGGGGCAGTGGTTGTGTCGGACAAAGTGGCGCTGATTACCGGCATTACCGGGCAGGATGGTGCATTCCTGGCGCGGCTGCTGTTGGAGAAGGGCTATGTCGTTCATGGCCTGCGCCGCCATGCCTCCATGTCCAACCTCGGCCGGATAGAGCGACTGATCGGCGACGACGCGGAACTGTCCCAACGCCTGACCCTGCATTATGGCGACATGAGCGATGCCGCCAGCCTGACGCGCGTCGTGGCGGCCACGCGGCCGGACGAGATCTATAACCTGGCAGCGCAAAGTCATGTGCGCGTTTCCTTCGCCACGCCCGAGCTTACCGCCAATATCGATGGGCTTGGCGCTTTGCGCCTGCTCGAGGCCATCCGCGTGGCCGGCCTGGAACAGCACAGTCGCTACTATCAGGCCTCCACCTCCGAACTTTTCGGCCAGGCCCGCGACGTACCGCAGAATGAGAATACGCCATTCTATCCGCGCTCGCCCTATGCGGCGGCGAAGCTCTACGCCCATGCGATAACCATCAATTATCGCGAAGCCTATGGGCTGCATGCCAGCAATGGCATCCTTTTCAACCATGACAGTCCCCTGCGCGGCGAGAGCTTCGTGACCCGCAAGGTATCGCTTGGCGTGGCCGCCATTCACCTGGGCCTGCCGCAAAGTCTGGTGCTGGGCAATCTCGACGCGCAGCGCGATTGGGGCCATGCGCGCGAATATATGGAGGGCGCCTGGCGTATGCTGCAGCAGCCGTCGCCGGGCGACTATGTTCTCGCCACGGGCGTCGCCACCTCAGTCCGCAATTTTGTCGAACTGGCCTTCGCCGAAGTTGGCATTGCGCTCGACTGGCAGGGGCGGGGGGAGGACGAAAAGGGTTTCGATCGAACCACCGGCAGATGTCTCGTCGCGGTCGATCCAGCTTGTTTCCGACCCACCGATGTTGAGTTGCTGCTCGGCGATGCCAGCAAGGCACGACGGGAACTGGGCTGGGCGCCCAAGGCAAGCGTGCAGGATATCGCTGCCGAAATGGTGCGCGCGGATATCGAACTGCTTAGCCGCCGCCTGGATCCGGGGCGGTGGTGAGCATGTTTGATCTCGGGGGCAAGCGCATCTGGATTGCCGGCCATACCGGAATGGTGGGGCGGGCCCTCGCGCGGCGTCTGGAGCGCGAAGACTGCCGCCTTGTTCTCGCCGATCGGCGCGCACTCGATCTGACGCGGCAGGCCGAGGTCGAGGCCTTCGTAGCGGCGCAGCGGCCGGATGCGATCATCGTTGCCGCGGCGCGCGTCGGCGGCATTCTGGCCAATGATCGTGAGCCGGTGCCGTTCCTGCTCGAAAACCTCGCCATCGCCACCAATATCTTTTCGGCCGCCCATGCCGCCAATATCGGTCGCCTGCTCTATTTGGGGTCCAGTTGCATCTATCCGCGCGATGCCGCGCAGCCCATTACCGAGGCGGCGCTGCTGACTGGCCCGCTCGAGCCGACCAATCAATGGTATGCCGTGGCCAAGATCGCCGGGGTCAAGCTGGCCGAAGCTTATCGCCGCCAGTTCGGCCGCGACTATATTGCCGCCCTTCCCACCAATCTTTATGGCCCCTGGGACAATTTCGATCCGGTCCGTGCCCATGTGCTGCCGGCGCTGATCGCCAAGGCCGATGCGGCACGCGCGCAGCGATGGGCGAGGCTCCCTGTTTGGGGCAGTGGCCGGCCGCGTCGCGAATTTCTTCATGTCGATGATTGCGCCGAAGCGCTGGTTCTGTTGCTGCGCAGCTATTCCGGCGATCTGCCGGTCAATGTTGGCAGTGGTACCGATATTGCCATTGCCGATCTGGCGCGAACCATCTGCGACACTGTCGGCTTCGACGGTGAGATCGTGTTCGATACCAGCAAGCCCGACGGCATGGCCCGCAAGCTGCTCGATGGCGCCGCAATGAGCGCTCTCAGCTGGAGACCTCGTATCGGTCTCGAGGATGGAATCCGCCAAACCTATGCGTGGTTTCAGGCGCAGCGGGCAGGGGCGGGGGCATGAGCGGGTCCGCGACGACATATGACGTCTTGGGTGTGCCGATTGCCGTCACCACCCTGCCGGACGCCACGGACAGTATCGAGGCCTGGGCCGGCGAACCCATCGGCCGCTTCATCTGCGCCCGCGATGTGGCTAGTCTCATGGCCATCATCGATGATCCTGTGCTGTCGCCGCTGCATGGAGAGGCGGCGATGATCGTCCCCGACGGCATGCCGCTGGTGTTCCTGGGACGACTGCAAGGTCATGCGGTGGAGCGGACCTGTGGTCCTGATCTGCTGCCATTCGTTTGCGCGCGGGACAATGGCCTGCGCCACTATCTCTATGGCGGCGGCGAGGGCACCGCCGCGCTTCTGGCGCAGCAGTTGCGGCAGCTCAATCCGGCCATTTCAATTGTCGGGGTAGAGACCCCGCCCTTTCACCCGCCGACGGCAGCTGAACAGGCCGACACCCTGCGGCGCATTCGGGATAGCGGCGCCGACATCGTCTGGGTGGGGCTGTCCTCACCCAAGCAGGATGCCTGGATGCGTGACAACTATCGCGAGATCGGGCGGCTGCTGATCGGGGTCGGGGCTGCCTTTGACTATCATGCGGGACGCAAGCGGCGGGCGCCGCGATGGATGCAGATCAACGGCCTCGAATGGGCCTATCGCCTGCTGAACGAGCCGCGCCGCCTCTGGCGCCGCTACCTGGTGCTGGCGCCGCGTTTCGTCTGGCGCGTAGGCTTGCAGGCCCTGAGATCGCGAGGGCGGCCGACATCGGCGCAGTCGCTCAGGGGCAAGGGTAAATGAACGCTCTCGCCGCCTTTCAACCCGCTCCAATGCGCCAGAGACTATCCGCGCGACCCGTCCTCATGTTTCCGGTTCTAGGCGCTGCCTATGGGCTGGTGCTGCTCTACTGCGCGGCATGGCCGGTGACACGCGGCTGGGGCGGGGGCGCGCTGGCCGTGGTCTTGGCGCTATGCCTGCCCTTCGTCAACCGCGCCCTTCTGCGCCAACTCTGGCCTTTCGTGGCCCTGGCGGCGCTTTATCTTGTCTATGCGGTGCTTTCTACCCTTGGATTGTTCGAAACCGGTTGGACGCGGCTCTTCGATCCGCGCGCCATTCCGCAGCAGGTGGTGAGCTATCCGGCGCTGCTGGTCCTTGTGTGTCTGCTTCATCGGGTCAGCTACGGCAGCGGCCTTATGGCGGGCGATAACGCGGTGCTGACGGCGCTTGGGCTGAAACTGGTCATGGCGGCGGTGTCGGCCTGGAGCGGTGAGGCGGGATTTCTCGCCGCGCTTTTCAATGTCGAGAACCTCACCAATCAACACGCCATCCCGCTGCTGCTGTTCTTTTACTGGTCGATGGTGGCGCGGCCGAGCGTGGGTTGGACAGTGTTGGGCGGCGTCTATGTCATCGCCTGTGCCGGCACCACATCGGCAGCACTGCTGGGCGTCTTCGCCATCCTCTTTGGTGTCCTTGCCTGCCGCGGCCGAACTGCGGTGCTCATTGCGGCGTTGCTGGCAATCTTTTCAGTTCTGGCGCCGCTATTTCCGCTGCAATTGCTGTCGCTGGACGCCAATTCCGGGGTCCGGGCGTTTTTCTGGCGCGACGGTTTGGAACTGGCCGCGCAATCACATTTTATCGGTATTGGTTTGGGGACTGAGTTGGTGCGCAATTATTATCCGTCGCTGCCGTTCGACTGGCGCCTGGTGGATGACGGCAGTGGGCATTTGATCTTTATCGGCCTGCATAGCTCGTTCTATCAGGCGCTGGTGCGGGTCGGCATGGCTGGCTTGTTGCTGCTCGGCCTGGGCTGCTGGCGGCTTTGCGCTTTGGCAAGGCAGAACGCCAGACCGGCGCTCGCCTGGATGGCCTTGTGCACGTTGCTGACCTCTCTCACCGTCAATCCCAGCCTCGACAGCGCCAACTTCATGTTCGCGAACGCCCTCATGATCGCCTGGCTGCTGGGGCCGGTGCGGGCGAATGCAAAGGCGCAGCGCGCATGAGAGTTCTTGTCCTGCACAACAGCTACCGCAACCAAGGTGGCGAAGACCTTGCCGTCGCCGGCGAAGTCGACATCATGCGCAAGGCCGGCATGGATGTGCGGCTGGAGACTGTGTCGAACCGGGGCATTTCCTCTCCCGTCGAGCAGGCGCGCCTGTTTTTAACCGTTGCCAACGATCCCAAGCGCAAGATTTGGGTACAGGGCCTCTGCGACGACTATCGCCCCGATATCGTTCATATCCACAATTTCTTTCCGCTGCTCACCACCGCAGTGCACGAAGGGGCGGCAGAACGGCAGCTGCCGGTGGTGCAAACCCTGCATAACTATCGGCTGCTGTGCGCCAATGCCCTGTTCCTGCGCAATGGTGCGGTGTGCGAAACCTGCATAAACGGTAACAAGGCGGTTGCGTTTCTGAGCCGGTGCTATCGCGGTTCGTTTGCCGCGACATTGGCCGCCATGCGCCTGCGCCAGCATGCGGCGCGCAATGACATCTGGGCCCGGCATGTGCATCGGTTTATTGCGCTCACCGAGTTCGCCCGCGGCAAGTTCATCGACGGCGGGTTCGATGGCGACAGGATCGTGGTGAAGCCGCACTTTGTCGAAGATGTCGGCGTCATGGAGCATAGCCGGGCAGGGGCGTTGTTCGTCGGCCGGCTATCGCCTGAGAAAGGCGTCGGCACGTTGATCCAGGCCTGGCGCTCTTTGCCGAATATCCCGCTCACCATTGTCGGCGACGGCCCCGAGCGGTCGCGTCTCATGGCGAGTGCGCCGCGCAATGTGGTGTTTACCGGTCACCTCCGGCAGGACGCGGTTACGCCGCTGATGCGCCGCGCCGCCGTGCTGGTCGTGCCTTCGATTGCCTATGAAACCTTTGGCATGACCATTGCCGAAGCATTTTCGGCGGGGCTGCCGGTTATTGCATCAGATATCGGGGCTCCGGCCGAACTGGTCGGCCGAAGCGGAGGCGGGGTCTTGTTCAAGGCCGGCGACGCCGCCGATCTCGTGCGGGCGGTCACCGACGTGCTGGACAATTCCGATACATTGGGAGCGCTTAGCGCAGGCGCGCGGCGCGACTATCTCCGCCGCTACACGCCCGAGCGCAATCTCGAACATCTGCTGTTGATCTATCGCGACGCCGCCCAGCGAGCCAAGGCTTCATAGTCCGCCCCCCAGGTCGCCCAATGCGGCCGCGAAGGCGGTGTCGTCGAGATGGCCTGAATAGGCGGCGAGCGCCTCAAGCCACATAGTCGTCGGCTCAGCGCCATCGACACCAGCGCCGATCGCCAATGCCTCAAGGCGTGTCGGCCCGGCTGCGGCGATTGTCTGGGCAGCTGCATTTCCGCATTTGACGCGCACCGAGCCACCACCCCAGGCCATGCCAATTTTGTGCGTTTCGCCCACAGGGAGTGGATCAAAACTGCGCTCAAATTGCAGAACGCCGTCCGATATAACGGCAACCACGATGTTACCATTCGTGTCGCGGATGATGCTGATGCAATCCTCGGCAGAGCTGGCGCCTTCGAGGGACAAGAGCCTTTCGTTCTGTCCGGTTGCCTGGGCGTCCAGGGCAAAACGCAGGAACAGTGATCCAGACGCCGCGCTGATCCCCAGATCGACCGGGCTCAGTGCCAGCCGGTCGGCGGCGCGGGTGGCCGGGCTGCCGGTGGTCGGTATGAACGAGCCGGGACGCGCCTCCCGCAGCATGGGCAGGGCGATGTCGATGGCATGATCGGCGCTCAGTACCGCGGTCTTGATCAGGTTGACCTCGCGGGCCCCGGTCGACCCCGCCTGGCGGCCCACGTCGAAACGCTGCCAGTCGGGGGTGAGTGCAGCGCCTTCGACGATCCTGGCGATGCCTTCGGAGTCCAGCGGCGTATACCAGTATAGGTCGAAGGCCACTTTGCCGGGCGGCAGGCGCGCATAAAGTGAAAGCCAATAGTCGGTGCCGCTGCTGTGGGGCAGCCCCCCGGCGGTTCTGAAGCCGGCATAGCTTTCCTCGCCGCCACCATTATAGCGAAGCGGTTGGGTTTCCACATTGCAGACCAGCTCCGGCGCCAGGATCTCGGCAAACTCCGAGCTCGGGCCGACGACGCTCCAGCCCATGGGGAAGGCGCCGCTGCCGCGCGCTGGCGTCATGCCTGAAAAGCTGTTGCGCGGCAGCAGTTCGGTGGCCTGCGGTTCGAGACTGGCGCCCCTATTGGTGCGCGCCAGCTGGTCTTCGGAAAAGCCGTGATAATTGCCCGAGGCATCGGCGGCGAGCTTGGTCGAGCCCCGCGAAAACTCAAGAATTGAGTCAAGCGGGCTCTCCAAGCCATTGAACATGGAGCGATTTGCGATGAAATCGATCGCGGAGCTGGCACCCTGCGGCCACCATTGCCGAGGGCGCCAATTAAGAGGCGTGAGTTTCAGCCCCAGCATCAGACCAGACCCACGATGTCAGCGGCCGTGGTGCCGGTGGCCTTCACGGCCACGACGCGCAGCGGCAAAATGCTGCCGGCGCTGACATTGGCGAAGGCCAGGCTTGCCCCGGACACGGTGACGACGGCTAGCGTGCCGCCCGCGCCGACATAGAGCGCGCGCGTCGCTTCGCTCAGCTCGGTGCTGTCATGGGGCGAAATGGCAAAGCCATGCTGGGCGGGGCCATCAATGGTGGCGGCATGGCTGGCGAAACGGTCGGTCATGGTCCTCAGACTCCTCAAAGATTGATGAGCCCAGTGTAGAAGCGCCGCGATGCCCGGGGATAAGCGGCATAGTTTGCGCCAACGCCAATGAAGAAGGGACCCTTTGTGACAAGGGCCCCGTTTCGCTTTCGAATATTTTTCGGCGGCTTACTTTGCCGTGGCGGAAATGTTCACCTTGCCCAGCAGCGTGGTGGGGTCTTCCTCGGCGGCCATGAAGTCTTCGAGGCCCAGACCGGGCGCCGACTTGGCATCGATGGTGATGTTCAGCGACTTGGCGGTGCCGCTGACGAAGCTGTTCACCGCGGCGCCCAGCTTGGCGGCGTCGGCGGCCCCGGCCATGAAGCCGATAATGGTGCCTTCGGCCAGACCGGCAAAGATCGGTCGCAACGCTGCGGGGTCACCCCCCTGTTCTGCCGCAGCCGCGGCGAGGACAATGTCCGACAGACCGGCATCCGTCACGTCGAGATTGAGCGACTGGATCGCCACGCCCATTGCCGCCATCAGCGCCGTGTCGGTGTCGAGCGCGAACAGGTCGGCAGTGGCATTGGCAATAGTACCGGCCAGCTTGACGGTGGCGAGATTGGCGCCGGTGACCGAGGCTTCCTCAAGCACGATAGTGCTGTTGGCCTCGTCCCAATTTGCCGCCAGGCGGAACCCAGCGTCGATATCGGTGACGCCAAGGGCGATGAGCTGCTGCATCTGTTCGTCGCCGCCATTCTCGGGCAGGGCGACCTGGATGTTGGCCGCCGAGGTGTCGAGCAGGGTCGGGATACCGTTGACATAGCTGCCCAGCGTCAGGTCGAAATTGCCGATATCGGCTTTCACCCGCGCCTCTTCATTGTCAGGGTCCGGCACGTCCACGCTCATGCCGCTGAGAGAAAAACCTTCCATCGCCGGGATCAGGCCACGCGCATTTGCCTCGAGCCAGGCCTCGTCGACCAGTTCGGGCGCGCCTTCAAGCACGGCAATGGTGCCGCTGAGGTCCATCGGCTTGAAGGTGAAATTGTCGAGCGATATCGCGCCGTCGTCTTCCACGGCGATATTGAGGCCTTCGAGGACGATGGAGGGGTAGGTGCCGGGCGACATGCCGCCAAGCGTCATGCTGGCAATGGCGAAATTCACCGGACGACCCTGTTCGTCCGTAATGTCACAGCTGAAACCGTCGAAGGTGACTTCCGAAGTCTCGAACGCGGTGAGGATGTCGGCATACATGCGCATCACCTGGCCGATCAGCGCCGGATCCATGGTGTCCGGATCATCTTCCAGCTCCTGCGCCAGCGCGATCATCTCGCCGAACGGCATTTTCAGCGGCCGCGCCTTGAATTCGGCACCATAGGTCCCGCCAATCGTGCAGGAACCGTCAGTCATGTCGATGCTGCCGCCTTCAGCGGTAAAATCGGTATAGATGGTCTCGAGTGCGGTCTGCCCGCCACGGTCGACCAGGCCATAAATGCCCAGGACGCCGCCGATATCGAAATTGGCGGCCGACATCGCGCCGAAATCCACCGTACCCTCGCCGGTTTCCATGCCGATGGAGCCCAGGCTGACGCTGTCGGCAACGCCATCGGTGACGTTCTCAAGCACCAGGTTGCTGAAGGTGATGGTGGTTTCTTTGACCTCGTCGGCGCGGGTGGATTTTACCGTCACTGCAATTTCGGGCACGGTGATGCTGGTAGCGTCCAGACCGGCCAGGGCGTCGGCATTTTCCACGAAGGCGCCGGTTAGGATGTCGGTGAGCGTCGCGTCATCAATGCTGGAGTCGACGCCCGTCACCGTCGGAATGGAGACGACATAGTCGATCGACATTTCTGCCGCGGGCGGTGGCGCGACGTCCTTGTTCTTCTGCTTTTGGGCAAAGGCGGCGCCGGCTGGAAGGGCAACGCTGAGCAGACAGGCGGCGGCGAAGGTGGCGAGGCGGCGCCGACCCGTTGAACTGTTGAGCATGCTTTTCTCCCATTGTCCGGCCAGACCTAGGAAACTGGCCACTGCTGTTCAAGCAACAGAAATACCCAGACGCCACCCGTTGTGCAAATGCCAAGGTTTCCCCGGCGAGGTGAGGCGCAGGCTTGCCCAGTCCAAGCGACAAAGATGACATGAGAGTGGCAATTCAATCGGGGAGGCGCGCTCAGAACTTATTGTTCAGGATTTCAATTTCGCGCTGGCCACCCGGCTGCACCTGGAAGTCACGATTGTAGACCTGGTCGCCCAGCTTGGCGAGAACGGTGTAATCGCCTTCAGCAAGAACGGTCCAGGGGAAGGCGCCGCGGTCGGTGAACAAGGTCGCCCCGTCGGTCGACTTCACCGTCCATTCCACGTCGGCAATGGCCTCGCCGCCTTCTTCGGACACCAGCTTGAATGAGACTTCGCTGCCATGATGGTAGAGCGTCGCGTCGGTCAACTGGCCGGGCTCGACCCGCAGGTCGGCCTTGACCACGGCATTGATATCACCGAAGCGCGAGACGATGTGGTAGGTGCCGGCATTGAGGGTGATGATCTCGTTGGGCTGCAGGTTTTCAGCCAGCATGACGCGGCTATTCTCCGGCCCAGCCGTGTAGATGTCGAAATGCAGCAGGTTCGGCGCGATTGGGATATCGCCGGTCACAGCCGAATTGAGGCGCAGCGCGCCCGCTTCCATGACGATGTCCTTGCTGTTCTGTCCGGCGGCCACCGAGAGCGGTTCGCTGGTCTGGGCACGGCCATAGGCGAGGTGGATGACATATTCACCGGGGGGGAGTTCCAGCTGCGCCGTGCCGCCCTCCACCTTGGCCACCAGCGCCATCTCGCCATTGGCATCAGGAACGCTATCAAAGATGCGCCAGATCAACCCCTCGGGGATGTTGGTGCCGTCCTGCGTAATCCGGGCGGTCAGGGTGACCGGTTGCGGGGCACCGGCAAGCGTGTCGATGGCTTCGGTCGCCGGTGTCTGCTGCCGCGGCGGCGGGGCTGGAACCGGCGCCACGGCGCCTGATGCATCGCGATCCGGACGCGGGCGGGGCAGGGGTGGGATTTCGGCATTTTCCTGCGCCCAGGCGGCCATATGCGCCGTGCCTGTAATGCCGACGGCGGCGAGGCAAACAACCGACAACAAAAGGCGTAGAATACGCATGAACTCTCCGACGTCGTCCGATAGGCCAGCTGGCTGGCCGATTCCGCGGTGATTAAGCCGCAATCACGGAAAAGCTGTGTCACAACCCCAGCGGTTTTAAAACCGTCGCGATGCCCGAACGCTCAATTTTGCGGGAGGGCTGGTCGCGCTGCGCTGCCCCGGCTATGTGTCGGCCAACAAGGAGCCAGCCATGCCCGCCAATTCTGCTTTGCGCGATTATCTGTTGACCCGCCGCTCGGTCGGCCAGGCCTTCCTGCAGGAGCCGGGACCTTCGGCAGGGGAACTCCAGACGCTTCTGACCATTGCCACCCGCGTGCCTGATCACGGCAAGCTGGCGCCCTGGCGGCTGGTGGTTTTCGCGGGTCAGGCCCGCATCGATGCCGGCAATGCCCTAGCCGAAATCGCGGCGCGGCGGCGTCCCGATATCGATGAAGCGAGCCTTGAGATCGAACGCCGCCAGTTCCTGCCCGCCCCCCTGGTCATCGGCATCCTCTCCACCCCCAAGCCGCACCCAAAAGTGCCCGAATTCGAACAATTGCTGTCCGCCGGCAATGTCGCCTTCAATCTCGAACATGCCGCCTACGCCCTCGGCTTTGCCGCGTCCTGGATCACTCGCTGGTTCAGCTTCGACGAAGACGCCGCCGCCATGCTGGGCGCTGGCCCTGGGGAGCGTTTTGTCGGTTTCGTGCATATCGGCACCCCGACCGTCGCTCCCGAGGATCGTCCGCGTCCTGACCTCGCCGATATCGTCACCTATTGGACGGCCCCGCATCCTGCACATGGTTAATCACGTATTAACGGGCTTGCGTGATAGGATCGCTGCGGTTGATTCCCACACGAAAGCCCGTCGATGGGTGTGCAGTCGATTTCCATCCCGCAGAACCTTGCGCAGGCCCTGACCACGGCCGGCAATCGCAGCGGTGTGGACTTCAGCTACCTGCTGCAGACCGCAATGCGCGAGAGCAGTCTCAATCCGGCGGCCAAGGCCAGCACATCGAGCGCGGTCGGCCTGTTCCAGTTTCTCGAAAGCACCTGGCTGCAGGTGATGAAGCAGGAAGGCCCGCGTCTCGGCTATCAAACCTATGCGGACAAGATCGAGATCACCAGCGACGGCAATTACACCGTGCGTGATCCGGCGACGCGTGACGCTATTCTCAAGCTGCGGGAAAACCCCGAGATAGCAGCCGACCTCGCCGCCGCCTTCACCCGTTCCAATGGCGACTATCTGCGCGGTGCCTTCGGGCGCATGCCCAGTGCCGGCGAGCTCTACATTGCCCATTTCCTGGGCGCGCAGGGCGCCGAAAAGCTGTTCCGCGCCGGTCTGCAAAATGCCGACCAGCTCGCAGCCGACCTTTTCCCCCGCCAGGCCTCCTCCAACGTCGCCATCTTCTTCGACAATGGCAAACCGCGCACCATTCGCGAGGTTTACCGGGTGCTGGTGGCCAAGCACGAGACCGGCACCAATGCGGCCTTTTCCACCCAGCAGATGGCGGGGCAGGGTGGATCGCGCGGGGTAGATCAGGCGCCGCCGCTGCCCTCCCGTTTCTCGCGCGAAAATATGTCGTTCACGGGCCTGTTCAAGAACGAAGTCGAATTGCCCAGCGAAGCCGAGAGTGCCGCCGGAGCGGGCGCCGCTTTCTTCACCCAGCTCTACGGCCAATAGGTCGCATTTGGCACTCCATCAAAGTGGGTGGCACCGGGCAATCCTAACGCTACGTTAGCTATTTCCGAGTGAAGTCAGGGTCTCGCCGGAGACCGACCACACATGCAAGACAGACCGCTCGAATGGGAACTCGCCATTGCAGCCATTCCGCGCGGCTGGGTCATCTCGGCGCTGGCGCTCTGCTCCTGGCTTGTCACCATCGCCGCCGCGCAAACGCTGGCCGGGCTCTGGACATTCGTAACCGGCTGACCCACGCCATGTTTATGGTGAACCGTTCCTTAAACTCTGCATTCTAAGGTGCTCTTCGCGAGTGCGCGGAGAGTGTAATGATTGGGTATCAGGCGTTTGCGGATCTCTCACAGTCGAGTGACAGTGACGAGCGTGGGCATGCCGCTCATCTGGCCGCGCTGGCCTATCTAAAGCACGATGGTCCGGCCGACGAGCATGCTGCGCTTTACGCCGCGCTGATTTCCTTTCTCGACGATCCTTCGGTCAAAGTGCGCGCCTCGCTGGCCTATGGCCTGCTGCATTCGCTCGATGCGCCGCGCCCGATCATCCTGGCGCTGTTGCGCGACAGCCCGATCATTTCCCGCGCCGTGCTGCAATATTCGCCCATTCTGGTCGATGCCGATCTCATGTCGGTGGTGCGCAATGGCGATATCGCGGCGCTCGTTTCGATTGCCCAGCGCACCACGATCAGCCCGCGCATCGGCGCGGCGCTCATTGCCCGCAATGATGACAGCCTGACCCTGCGCGTGCTGCGCCGCAAGGAGGTGCAACTCGCCGCCGATGTGCTGCAGGCGCTGGCCAATACCCGCGGCGAGAATGCCCAGATGCGCGGTGCCTTGCTGGCCCGTAAGGATCTGCCCGCGCCCGCCCGGCTGCTGCTGGTGCAGCGGGCCACCGAAAGCCTGCGCCAATGCCGCATGGTCAAGGGTGCTCTCGCGCCGGACCGGTTGGAGCGCCTCCTGCGCGACGGCAACGATACCGCCGTCTCGGCCATTGGCGAGCGCGCCAGCGTCGCTGCCGACCCCAATTTCGTCGAGCAGCTAGTGGGCGCCAACCAGCTCAACACGCGCCTCCTGCTCCATGCCGTGGTCACCGGCCATGTGATGTTCTTTGCTGCCTGCCTTGCCAATCTGGCGCAGGTCTCGCGGGACAAGGTCTTTTCGCTGCTGGAATCCGGCAGCCGCCCGGCCCTTATGGCGCTATTCGTCCGTTGCGGGCTGGACAGCGGCATCAGCCGCCTGCTCGTCCGGCTGGTATTGCATGCCCGTGCGGCCGACCTCGCCGACGACGTGGCGGCCCGTCACTACGTCGTCACGGCGCTGACGGAGGAAATGATTGCCGATTATGACGGCGATATCCCGCCCGAGCTGGAAGAGGCCTTTGCCTATCTCGGCGAGCAGAACATCGCCCTGGCGCGCAAGGCTGCGCGCGGCGTCATGGCGGCCTTTGCCGGCTCCAGCAGCGCTGTCATGTCCCTGCCGCCCGCTCAAGTCCAGCCCGCCCTGGCCCTGCCGGCGGCATAAAATCTAGAAGCGGAACTGTTCGCTCAGCACGCGTTCTTCGAGACTCGTGCCGGGGTCGAACAGCAGCGTAACGCCGTGCGTGCGGTCCTCGCGCACCGTCACTTCCCGCACATTCTGGAATTCCACATTGTCGGCCACCGCGCTCACCGGCCGCTTTTCCGCCTCGCGGGTGATGAAGGTCACCTCGGCGCGGTTCGACAGGATGGCCCCGCGCCAGCGGCGCGGCCTGAATGGTGAAATCGGCGTCAGCGCCAGCAGCGGCGCCTCGATCGGCAGGATCGGGCCGTGGGCAGAAAGATTATAGGCGGTCGATCCAGCCGGCGTCGCCAGCAGCGCGCCATCGCAGATCAGCTCGTCGAGCCGCACTTCACCATCCACCAGGATCTGCAGCTTGGCAGCCTGGTAGGTCGAACGGAACAGCGACACCTCGTTGATGGCCAGCGCCGAGCGGCTCGTCCCCGAAGCATCGAGCACGTTCATGGACAGCGGATAGATCTGAGTCTGCTGCACGACCTTGAGCCGCTCGTCGAGATCGTCTTCGCTGAAATTGTTCATCATGAAGCCGACAGAGCCGAAGTTCATACCATAGACTGGCTTGCCCGAGCCCATGACCTGATGCAGCGTCTGCAGCATCAGCCCATCGCCGCCCAGCGCCACCACCACATCGGCATCTTCGAGCGACACCATGCCATAGCGATCACGCAACCGTGCCGCCGCAGCAATGGCGGCCGGAGTTTCGTTGGTCACGATGCAGAACGTCATGGGCGCGGGGCTCGGCAGAAAGTTTCGACCGCGCTGACTAGCACGCACACCGCCAACCCACCAGACAGTTGGGCACCTCGCTGCTTCCTGGTGGCTCTGCCGCAACGCCGCAGCAAGCATTGCAAGCAACGTCCATTGTTCCGGCGCGTTTTCGCGGTAGCATCCTGCCGGCGTCTCGTTCTCCACCCGAAAGACTTCCCATGCGTCCATCCGCCGCCCCCATGCTGGATTTCGCTCCCGGCGCGCCGGGTATCGCGCCCCGCTGGACCTCGAGCGCCAAGAGCGGTGTCGGCACGGCGCTGTCGCGGCATTCCCCGCTCTGGTTCACGATCAGCCATGGCGTGGTCAACGAGGTCTATTTTCCACGCGTCGACAGCGCCTGCACCCGCGATTTCGAGCTCTTGGTGGTGGGGCCGGATGGCTATTTCTCCGAGGAGAAGCGCGACTGCCAGAGCACCACACGCCAGGTTGAGGATGGTATTCCGGCCTTTTCCGTCAGCAATCTCTCGCGCGATGGTCGCTACCGCATCGAAAAACATGTCATCTCCGATCCGGCGCGGCCCAGCCTCATCCAGAAGGTCACATTTACCCCGCTGGTGGGCAGTCTCGCCGATTATCGAGTCTATGCGCTCCTGGCGCCGCATCTGGTCAATGCCGGCATGGACAATTCCGCCTGGATCGGCGAGCAACGCGACATCACCTTGCTCTATGCCAGCGGTCGCTCGCGCTATCTGGCGCTGGGCAGTTCCTTGCCCTGGCGCAGCCGCTCCGTCGGCTTTGTCGGTGTCTCGGACGGCTATCAGCAATTGAGCCGCAACGGCCGGCTCAATCCGCAATACCAGCGCGCCGATGACGGCAATGTCGCCCTCTGCGCCGAGATCGGCTTCGATGGCGACAACAGCGTCGAGCTGGTCGTGGGTTTCGGGCAGTCCGAGACCGAGGCGGGTGCCAATGTGGGGGCTAGCCTGCGCGAAGGCTGGGATCGGGCGTTCGCCGGTTACTGCAACAACTGGCACGACTGGCAACAGAGCCTCAAGCCACTCGACCAGCCGCGATCCGGCGCCATCAATGCCTACCGCGTCTCCACCGCCGTGCTCGCCAGCCACCGGGCAGTCGATCGGCCGGGTGCGGTAGTGGCGAGCCTTTCCATCCCCTGGGGCCCGGCCAAGGGTGACGACGACATGGGCGGCTACCATCTCGTCTGGCCGCGCGACCTGGTCGAAACCGCCGGCGGTTTCCTCGCGGCAGGCGACGAGCGTGAGGCGCTCAGCATTCTCGAATATCTGCGCGAGGTGCAATTGGCCTCCGGCCGCTGGGCGCAGAATATGTGGCTGGATGGGCGGCCCTATTGGCGTGGCGTGCAGATGGATGAATGCGCTTTTCCGATCCTGCTGGCCGATCTCTTGCGCCGCAAGGGCGTGCTCGATGGTACCGCGCTTGGTCGCTATCTGCCGATGATCCGTCGCGCTGCCGGCTACATCGTCGCCAATGGTCCGGCCAGCCGGCAGGACCGCTGGGAAGAGGATGGCGGCTATAGCCCGTTCACGCTCGCTGTCGAAATCGCGGCGCTGCTGGCGGCGGCCGACCTGCTCGATGACGCCACTGCCGCAACGCATCTGCGCGAAACCGCCGATTGCTGGAATGAGCAGATCGAGAACTGGACCTATGTTCGTGACCCTGACCCGGCGCTTGGCGTCGCCGGCTATTATGTCCGCATGGGTAACGACGTCGCGACCGATATCGCCGATGCCGGCTCCGGCGTCACTGTCATTCGCAACCAGGTGCTCGGCAAGTCGGCATTGCCCACCCGCCAGGTGCTGAGCCCGGATGCTCTGGCGCTGGTGCGCTTCGGCCTGCGCGGAGCCGATGATCCGCGTATCATCGACACGGTGACGATGCTCGACGCCACCCTCAAAGTGGAGCTGCCGCAAGGACCGCTCTGGTATCGCTATACCGGCGATGGCTATGGCGAACACGAAAGCGGCGAAGCCTTTGATGGCACCGGGCAGGGCCGGGCCTGGCCGCTGCTGGCCGGCGAACGCGCGCATTACGAGCTTGCTGGCGGCCGCGTCGAAAATGCGCAAAGCCTCCTCCGAACGCTCGAAGCCTCCGCCAGTGTCGAGGGTTTGTTGCCCGAGCAGAGTTGGGACGCCGACGATGTGCCCCGGCGCGAGCTGTTTCGCGGTCGCCCCTCCGGCAGCGCCATGCCGCTGGTCTGGGCCCATTCCGAGCACATCAAGCTATTGCGCTCGCTGGCTGATGGCGCGGTGTTCGACATGCCGCCGCAGACCCATGCGCGTTATGTCGCCGGCAAGGCGCCATCAAACCTGCGCATCTGGAGGCTAAACAATGCCATCACTCATGTGCCGGCAGGCAAAAGCCTGCGGCTCGAACTGCCGGCGCCGGCGCTGGTTCATTGGGGGCTGGATGACTGGCAGCAGCCTACGGACACGAAAACGCGCGAGAGCGGCCTTGGAACCCATGTCGCCGATCTCGACATATCCAATCTCGGGCCGGGCAGGGCGGTGGTGTTCACCTTCCTCTGGCAGCAGGACAATCGCTGGGACGACAACCGCTTCACGGTTCAGCTCGTCAGCGAATAAGCGTCAAACAGGAGCTTTCTATGCAGCTGGGAATGATCGGTTTGGGCCGTATGGGTGCCAATATGGTGCGGCGCCTGATGCGGGCGGGACACCAATGCGTGGTCTATGATGTCAATCCGGCCAATATTGCCGCCCTGGTCGCCGAGGGCGCTATCGGCGCCGCCGATATGGGCGATCTGCTGAGCAAGCTCAATGGCCCGCGTGCCGTCTGGATGATGCTGCCTGCCGCGATCACCGGGCGCATTGCCCGCGAGATCGCCGCCCAGATGGCGCCGGGCGATATCCTGATCGATGGCGGTAATTCCAACTATCGCGATGCCGTGGACCTCGCCATCGAGCTGGCGCCCAAGGGCGTCGCCTATGTCGATGTCGGCACCAGTGGCGGGGTCTGGGGGCTGGAGCGCGGCTATAGCCTGATGATCGGCGGCAGCACTGAGGCGGTCAAAACGCTCGATCCCATTCTCGCTTCGCTGGCGCCTGGCTCCGATGGCTCCGGCGGCACGCCTGGGACAACCGATACAGCGGTGCAGGGCTATCTGCATTGCGGTCCGGCCGGCGCCGGGCACTTCGTCAAGATGGTCCATAACGGCATCGAATACGGCATCATGGCCGCCTATGCCGAAGGCCTCAACATTCTCAAGGCAGCTGATGCGGGCAAGGAAAAGCGCGATGCTGACGCCGAAACCGCGCCGCTGCACAATCCCGAATATTACCGCTTCGACATCGATCTTGCCGCCGTCACCGAAGTGTGGCGCCATGGCAGCGTCATCGGCTCCTGGCTGCTCGACCTGACCGCGCAGGTGCTCAAGGACGACGCCACGCTGTCGCGGTTCGGCGGCAAGGTCTCCGATTCCGGTGAAGGCCGATGGACCCTGCAGGCCGCCATCGAAACGGGTGTGCCCGCGCCTGTGCTCTCCTCGGCTCTGTTCAACCGCTTTGCCTCGCGCGACAATGACGAGTTCGCCAACAAGCTATTGTCGGCCATGCGCTATTCCTTCGGCGGCCATCAGGAGAAATGAGCATGTCCAAGCCATTTCTCGATCGCTCCGACGCGCTGGTGGTGTTCGGCGTCACCGGTGATCTCGCTCACAAGATGATCCTGCCCTCGCTCTACCAGATGGTGCGGCGCGGCCATCTCAACGAACCCATTGTTGGCGTCGCCTTTGACGACTGGGATATCGACAAGCTGGCCGAGCGCGCCCGCAGCGGCATCATCAAGCAGTTCGGCAGCGTCGATGAAGCCGTGTTCGCCCGCTTCAAGGCGCAGTTGCGCTATGTCAGCGGCGACTACAAGAATGCGGAGACCTTCGAGAAACTGCGCACGGCGCTGGGTGGCGCCACGCATCCGCTCTACTACCTCGCCATCCCGCCCTCGCTTTTTGGCACCGTCATCGACGCCCTCAAATCAGCCGGTATCGCCAAGAAGTCCCGGCTGATGGTGGAAAAACCCTTCGGCCATGACCTTGCATCTGCCCAGGCGCTGAACGCCGTCCTGCATCGTGCCTTTCCCGAAGAGGCGGTGTTCCGCATCGACCATTTCCTCGGCAAGGAAGCGGTGCAGAACCTGCTCTATTTCCGCTTCGCCAATGGCTTTCTTGAGCCGGTGTGGAACCGCACCTATGTCGAGAGCGTACAGATCACCATGGCCGAGGATTTCGGCATTGCTGGGCGCGGCAAGTTCTACGACGAGGTCGGCTGTATTCGCGACGTGATCCAGAACCATCTGGTCAATGTGCTGCTGCTCCTGGCCATGGAGCCGCCGGTCACCAGTGCTTCCGACGATCTCAGTGACGAAAAGGTGCAGATTCTCAAGGCCATGCGGCCGTTGACCGAGGCCGATGTGGTGCGCGGCCAGTTCGAGGGCTATCTGGACGAGCCGGGCGTCGCCCCCGATTCCAGGGCCGAGACCTTCGCTGCCGTTCGCCTTTTCGTCGATACCTGGCGCTGGAAGGATGTGCCCTTCTACATCCGCGCCGGCAAGCAATTGCCGGTCCGCGCCACCGAGGTGGTGGTGCGCTTCCGCAAGCCACCGGTGGCCCTGTTCGACGATGTGGCCGAGTCACAGGCCAATTATGTTCGCTTCCGCGTCGGCCCCCAGGTGATGATCGGCATTGGCGCCCGCCGCAAGGCACCGGGCAGCGACATGGTCGGCGAGCCGGTCGAACTCGACGCGGTCGATGACACCACCGACGACATGATGCCCTATGAGCGGTTGATCGGCGACGCCATGGACGGCAAGCGCCAGCTCTTCACCCGCCAGGATGCCTCCGAACTCGCCTGGCGCATTGTCGATCCCGTCCTGGCGCGGCGGACCGATCCGGCGCCCTATAAGCCTGGCAGCTGGGGGCCGGTCGAGGCCATGGCCGGGTTCGAACCGCCTGGCGGCTGGGTCGACCCCGGCAAGGAAGGGGTGATCGTCCATGGACACTGACAACCTCACCGTCCTCGCCATCGATATCGGCGGCTCGCATGTCAAAATCCGCACCAGCGCGGGAAGTGAGGAGCGCAAGGCTGTCTCCGGACCGAAAATGAATGCCGCCGGCATGGCCGACGCCGTCGAAAAGCTTGCCGTGGGCCTCGACTTCGACGTCCTGGCCATCGGCTATCCGGGCCCGGTGGTCCACAACAAGATCCTGAGCGACCCGCATAATCTGGCCCCGGGCTGGGTCGGGTTCGACTTCGCCAAGCGTTTCGGCAAGCCGGTCCGCATCGTCAATGATGCGCTGATGCAGGCCATCGGCAGCTATGAGGGCGGCCGTATGCTGTTTCTCGGTCTGGGTACGGGCCTGGGCGCCGCCATGATCGTCGACAACGTCGCTCAGCCCATGGAACTGGCCCATCTGCCCTACCGTAAGGGTCGCACCTTCGAGGATTATCTGGGCGAAGCCAGCCTCGAACAGCGCGGCCATGACAAATGGCAGAAGCACGTCTTTGCTGTCGTGGAACAGCTGACCACCGCGCTCGAGCCGGACTATGTGGTCATCGGCGGCGGCAATGTCACGAGACTTGATGCGCTGCCACCCAAGGCCCGGCGCGGCGACAATGCCAATGCCTTCAAGGGCGGCTTCGCCCTCTGGCTCGACAAGACGCTGATGGTGTAATCACGCGCCGGCCTTCTAGGCCTCCACCGGTTGCGGCAGTGGGCGGAGGAGGCGCGGGAAGCCGTGCCGAGTGGCAAGCAGGTCGAGAATGCGGTCGGTGTCGGCGATAAAGCGGATATCGCCGTGCTGGCGCGCGTCGGCCGGCGGGTCCTCGCCCAGGATCAGCAGCGGCAGCGCCTGGTTCTCTTCGCCCACCAGGGCCACTACGGCGGCGCGCGGGCGGGGGAAGGGCACGCGAACCACCTCGATATCGAGCGCCAGCTGCGGAAAGCTGGCCAGAAGCCCCTCGATCTGGTTGCAGAACGGGCACACGAACGGCCCGTCGTCGCGGCCGGGAACATGGAAATCGGGGGCGATGAGATAGAGAATGTCGTCAGCCAAGGCGGTCACCAAAGAGGGGTGTGCGAAACGGGTGTAGGGCCAGAGTAAAGTGCGATGATTATAAGTCTATAGATTTAGTAGATATATATTTTCCGCCTCTGCCCTCCGGTAACAAACTGTGCTCCGCGCCGATCTCGCGGCTCCGGGAAGGGGCCGCTACTCTTTCCAAACGCCAATCATGGCGCGCAGTTTTGGAGAGGTCTCGTGTCGATCGTCGATATCGCAAACTTCCTGCCGGCCAACAAACCGGCGGTTGATGTCAGCGCCTTCAAGCTGGCCATGCGCAATCTGGCCGGTGCCGTCAGCGTCATCACCGTCGGCAATGGTCCGCAGCGGACCGGGTTCACCGCCACATCGGTGTCATCCTTTTCCGTCGATCCCCCCGTCATTCTGGTGAGCCTCAACAAGGCGTCGTCGTCCTGGCAGGTTTTGCGGGAAACCACTTCTTTTGCGGTCAACATCCTGACCGAGGCGCAAAGTGGCGTGGCAGACCGTTTCGCCGGTCGCGGGGGCATCAAGGGCAATGACCGCTATGTCGGCTGGGACTGGGACCAGCTGGACAGCGGCGTTTTGGGACTCAGCGCCGCGCTGGCAGTGCTCGATTGCGACGTCGACGAAATCATCGAGCGCCATTCGCACGCTCTGGTGTTCGGGCGTGTGCGCAGTGCCGATGTCGCCGACCGCCAGTCGCCCTTGCTCTACTGGAACGGGCAATACCAGCAATTGCTCCCCAATCGCGACCCGTTCAGCGCCTAGCGCAATCGATACTTCCACCCCAAAGCCCGCGTCTTCCCCGGAGGCGCGCGGGCTCTTGTCACTTAGCGCGAAGGGCAGCGCCGTCGGAATAGGCCACAGTCTCGCCGATCTTGAACATCCAGGTGTTGGATCGCCATCCTTGGCGAACCATTCATCGCCAGCCGGGGCACCAGAGCGCCGGCTTCGCCACGCCCAGATCAGAATTTGATAGATTCGGTTAAGCAGTGTGGTGCTGACGACGTTATTCTCGGCGTCCGCGGCGGCGGTCAGATCGGAAACAGCCCTGCCGTCAGCGTACGGACGGTCAAGTTCATTTCAGTGCCTCAAAGTTGGGAAGGGAAGCGGCGACCGGGCGCGGTGCCGGTCGCCGAAATGCCGGTCAGCTCTTGGGCAGGCCGGGCGGGTTGGTCTGCGAGGCCTCGACCGCTTCGGCGCTGACGTTCCAGCGTTCCAGCGTCTGGGCGTAGAGACCGTTCTCGATCAGCCCGTTGATGGCGATAGTGATGGCGTCGGCCAGGCCCGAGCCCTTGCGAGTGGTGGCGGCGATTTCGGCCTTGACCGGCCAGCCGCCGCTCTGCACGCCGACAAGGCGGGTGTCGCCGGAGACGGCAGAGGAATAGGACAATGTCGGATTGGGGTTGAATTCGACATCGGCGCGGCCCGACTGCAGCGCCAGGGTGCTGGCAGCGCTATCGTCGTAATACTGCACCTCGATGGGCGCCAGACCGGCTGCGACGTTCTGGCGATCCCATTCCAGGATGATCTTCTCCTGATTTGTGCCCGCGCCCGTGATCACCTTGAGGCCGGCAATGTCCTTGGGCTCCTTGATCTCCTGGATCGGGCTGTCGGTGCGGACGTAAAAGCCCAGCACGTCCTGGCGATAGCTGGAGAAATCGAACTTCTCCTTGCGTTCCTCGGTGACGGTGACGTTGGAAATCACGGCGTCATACTTGCCGGAGGTGACGCCCAGCGGCCAATCGGCCCAGGCGGTGGCGACGAGGTTGAGCTCGAGCCCCAGCGAATCCGCGATCAGCGAAGCCAGGTCCGGATCGACACCGACGACAGTGGCGCCGTCGGTGGCATAGGTGGCGATCGGCGGATCCCAGGGCGACACCGCGACGGTGAACTTGCCGTCTGCGGCAAACTTGAAGTCGGCCGGGATGGCCGCGATGGCTTCGGCATTCGGCTCGGCCTTGAGACGTCCGGGCTGTTCCGGGCTGATATCGAATTCGGCGGCATGCCCGGCGCTCGTCAAGGTGAGGAGGGCGATACCAGTGAGCAAGCCTCTGACGTGGTGTTTCATTCTGTCATGTCCTTGCGCGTGAGGGAGGGAACGAACCCGGTGCCGCGCCCGCACCGGGCCGGAATTATTCGGCGGCGATGGCGGACGCTTGCGCGGACCAGCCGAGAGCAGGCGCAATGCGGGTGATCGTGTCGGTAAGGATCTGCTCATATTCCGAGAGCGCGAATTCATACGGCAGCTCGAGCCGCAATTCGTCCACCAGCGGCAGGACCGGGTCATCGCGCAGCCATTCAACGATCTGTTCGGCCGGCCCGACGAGATCGCGCGGGAACAGCGTTCGGCGTTCGCCCTGTGGCTTGAGCGTCCGCTCGAGGCGGCCGGCCGCATAGGCCTGGTATTTCGCAATGCGGGAAGCGGGCGCTGAATCGGTGGGGACGATTACCCGGCCCAGCGCCACGCGCCCAGCCTTGTCGCCAAGCGCCGCACGCCAGGTGGAGATGAGGTTGATCTGGGCCGCATGGAAATCGTCGGTGCCTTCGCCCGAGATGACGTTTCCGGTCAACAGGTTGAAGCCGTTTTCGCCGGCCCAGCGTGCCGAACGCTGCGAGCCCGCGCCATACCAGAGCCGATCCGCCAGCCCCGCAGCATGCGGCTGCAGTCGCGGCCGCTGCGGGCCGAATGGCGTCTGCACGAAAGTGTCGTCGTCGCCGAGATAGGCGCCATCGAGATGGTTGCGGAAACGAGCGATGCGCTGGTGACTGAGATCGTGCTGGGTCCAGTCGCCGTCATGGACGAGATGGCCGATGAGCTGGCTGTGCGGCGGCACGCCGGCGCTGAGGCCGACATTGAGCCGGCCGCGCGACAGCACATCGACCATGGATAGGTCTTCGGCCAGCCGGAACGGACTTTCATAGCCGATCTGGATCACTGCTGAACCCAGTTCGATGCGGCTGGTACGCTGGCTGGCGGCGGCGAGAAATACTGCGGCCGAGCCGATGCCGGGTTCGAGATGGCGCTGGCGCACCCAGGCGCTGTCAAAGCCCAGCCGCTCGCCGAAACCAATCAGCTCCAGCGTGCCCTCGATGCCGGGATAGGGGTTGGCATTGTCGAAATTGCCGGGTGTCAGAAACCCGATCCTGGTGATGGCCTGGGTCATTTTTCCTCGCAATGCTGGAAGGAGTGGGGCGCGAGCGGCCAGGGAAGAGAACCGCTCGCGCCATACGCTCAGGGCTTTGGCAGCCCCGGCGGATTGGTCTGCGACTGCTCGACGCCTTCGGGCGTGAGGTTCCACTGCTCCAGCAATTGGGCGTAGAGGCCGGTATCGATCAGATGGTTGATGGCGGCCGTTACCGGCTCAGCCAGCCCGCTATCCTTGCGTGTGGTGACGCCGACCTCGGCCGGGTTGGGCCAGCCGGAGCTGATGGTGCCGACCAGTTTGGTCTCACCGGTAATCGCGGCCTTGTAGGCTTGTGGCGCGTTGGGGTTGAGCTCGACATCGGCGCGCCCCGACGCGATAGCCAGCGAGGCGGCGGCGTCATCGTCGTAGTACTGGATTTCCACGGGGGCCAGGCCGGCTTCCCGGTTCAGCCGATCCCATTCGAGCGTGATGCGCTCCTGGTTGGTGCCAGAGGCAGTAATCACGCGCAGCCCGGCAATGTCCTTGGGCTCGGCGATTGCGGTGATCGGGCTGTCGGCCTTGACGTAGAAGCCGTGTACGCCCTTGCGATAGGTGGAGAAGTCGTACTTCTCCTTGCGCTCCTCGGTCACCCCGACATTGGAAATGACGGCGTCATATTTGCCGGCGGTGAGGCCCAGCGGCCAGTCGATCCAGGCAATCGGTACGATTTCGACCGGCAGGCCCAAAACTTCGCCCACCAGCCGGCCCAGATCCGGGTCGAAGCCGACTACGGTGGCGCCATCGGTGGCATAGGTGGAGATCGGCGGCGCACCGGCGGCGATGGCGATGCTGAGCACGCCGTCCTTGGCATATTTGAAATCCGCCGGCAGCTGCGCGGCGATCGCATCGACCTTTTCGGCGTGCAGGCGGTTGGCAGGATCCGGGCTGAGGTCGAAGGCCTGGGCGAAGACCGCGACAGGGGCGGCGGTGAGCAACAGGGCGGCGCTGGCGAGCGCAAGGAAGGATCGTCTGGGAAGCATTTTCTATACCTTTGATGGGGTTTTGGGGACGTGCGCCATCCTGCCGCTCACCGGCACTAGGTTGGGGATGGCGGGGATTGCGGTTTTGCTAGAGGACCTTGGCCAGGAACTCGCGCGTGCGTGTTTGGGTCGGCGCGTTGAACAGCCGTTCGGGTGGCGCGATTTCGATCACCCGCCCGCCTTCCATGAAGACGATGCGGTCGGCGACTTCGCGGGCAAAGCCGATTTCGTGGGTGACGATGACAAGGGTGGTGCCGGACTTGGCCAGTTCCTTGATCACGTCGAGTACTTCGCCCACCAGTTCGGGATCGAGCGCGGAGGTCGGCTCATCGAACAGCAGCACCTTGGGGCGGAGGGCCAGCGCCCGGGCGATGGCGACACGCTGTTGCTGGCCACCCGAGAGATGGCGCGGATAGGCATCTGCCTTGTCGGCCAAGCCGACGCGGGCCAGCAGGTCGCGCGCCTGGGCAATCGCCTCGTCGCGCGGCACGCCTGCCACCGAAACCGGCGCTTCGATGACGTTTTCAAGGGCGGTCAGATGCGGGAAGAGATTGAAATTCTGGAACACCATGCCGACACCGGCGCGGCGGCGGCGGATCGCCGGCTCCTTGAGTTCGTGCAGCGCATCGCCGCGGCGCTCGTAACCGATCAGTTCCCCGTCGATGGCGACGATACCGGTATCGACGCGCTCCAGGTGATTGATCGTGCGCAACAGCGTCGACTTGCCGGCGCCGGAGGGGCCGATAATGGCGACCACTTCACCCGAGCCAACCGTGAGATCGACGCCGTCCAGCACCTTATTGGTGCCGAAGAACTTGTTGACTGCGTGGATGGCAATCTCGCCGCCGACCCGATCGGTGGCAAAGCCGGACTGGCGTTGTGCATTGGCGGAGAGGGGGGCGGCGACGGGCGCGACGTCTCGATCTCTGCGGGCAATGGCGCGGAACAGTCGGTCCACCAGCGGGGGCAGGGACTCGCGATTGGCGCCGCGCGAATAATACTGCTCGATCAGATACTGGAAGCCCGACAGCACCACCATGATGACCAGATACCAGACAGTGGCGACCATCAGCAGCGGGATGACTTCGAGATTGCGCCGGTAGATCACCTGCACGGTGTAGAACAGTTCGGGCAGGGCCAGGACGTAGACAATGGAGGTGGCCTTGGCCAGGCCGATGATTTCGTTGAAACCCGAGGGCAGGATGGCGCGCATGGCCTGGGGCAGCACGATGTGGCTCGCCTGGCGCCAGCGGCTGAGTCCCAGAGCTGCAGCCGCCTCATGCTGGCCCTGGTCGACCGAGAGAATGCCGCCACGGATGATCTCCGACGAAAACGCCGCCTGGTTGAGGCTGAGGCCTATAATGGCGACCCAGAACGGGCTCAGTGTCTGCACCGTGTCGAACTGCGCCCAGAGAATATCGGTAAACGGCACGCCGATATTGATGCTGGCATAGAGGTAGCCCAGATTGTTGAGCACCAGCAGCAGCACGATCAGCGGCACCGAACGCAGCAGCCAGATATAGCCCCATGACAGCCCGGACAGCAGCGGCGATTTCGATACCCGCGCGAAGGCCAGCAAGCCACCGAGCAGGAAGCCGATCACTGCCGAGATGCCGGTGAGCAGCAGCGTGCGGCCGAGCCCAGCGAGCACCGGTTCGGAGAAGAAATACTGGGCGAAGACCGCCCAGCCCCAGCGCTCATTGGTGAAGATGGAATGCAGCGTGATGGCGATGACCACAGCCGCAAAGATCGTGCCGGCGACGCGCCAGGGATGACGGGCGGGCACGATCTTGAGCCGTTGCAGGTCGCGCGGCGCCGACCGCTCATGCGCTTCAATGCCAGTGTCGGTGATGGAGGCCATGATTTGCACCTTTAGTCTACAGATTTAGTAGATATTATGTCGTCACCGGCGCCGTCGGGAAGTGACGCCATTCTGAGTTTTAGGGTTGGCGGAAACTAATTGCCCGCCGCAAGAGGCTGAAGCGCATTGCCATTTCCACCGGGAAGAAGCCCGGCCGTCACGGGCAGCAGCTGCTTTTCAAATGCCAGGATCTGGATGGTTTCCGGCTCGGCCTCGAGATCGAACAGCGCCCGGTAACCGCTGCGCAGATAGAGGGCGCGGGCTTCGGGCTGGCGGAAGCCGGTGGTGAGATAAAGGCGGGTATAGCCGAGCCGGATCGCCTGTTCTTCGAGCTCCACCAGCACTTTTCGCGCCAGGCCCTGGCGGCGGTGGTCGCGATCGGTCCAGACGCGCTTGAGCTCGGCGGTGGTGTCGTCATAGCGCATGAACGCCCCGCCGGCGATCGGGGTGTCGTTGCGCAGCAACAGCACGAAAGCCCCGTCAGGCGCGCCGAAGCGCTCGGGCGGATAGCGGTTCATCTCCACCGCCGCCCCGCCTTCCTCGAAATAATCGCCATAGCGGCTCTGATATTCGTGGGTGAGCTGCTCGACGAGGGGCAGTGCGATGGGGTCGGCGGGACTGGTATGGATAAAGCGCTCGGTCATGGCGGAGCCTCGGCATCGGGTCAGGGAGACGCGGCGGCAGACCCTCGGGCCGCCGCCGCTGCGGTGGTCAGCCTGCCGCCTTTTCGGCAGGCAGGGCGTAGCGGCTTTCGCGGAAGGGCAGGCCGAGATGGTCCCGCAGCGTGGTGCCGACCTGTTCGCGGACATGACGACCGCGCTGTTCGAGGACCGGCAGGACGTGCTCCTCGAAATCCGCCCAGCCCGCCGCCGAGACCGGGAAGCCCAGCACGAAGCCATCGGCCGCGCCGCTATCCACCCAGGCCTCGATCCGGTCGGCGATATGTTGGGGTGTGCCGTGGAACTCGCTGCGCGGCGTGGTCTGTTCCAGCGCAACGTCGCGCAGGCTCTGGCCCAGCTCCTTGGCCCGCGCCTTGATCTTGTCGGTGCCGGACTGGAAATTCTCGCGGCCGATAGTGCCGAGTTCGGGGAAGGGGGCGTCCAGCTCGTACTGGCTGAAATCGTGGTGGTCGAAATAGCGCCCGAGATAGGCCAGCGCCTCGTTGATATTCACGAGGCCGGCGATCTCCTGATACTTTCGCTCCGCCTCTTCCTCGGTCGAGCCCACGATAACGCCGATACCCGGGAAGACCTTGAGCGCATCGGCACCACGACCATGGGCCACCGCGCTCTGCTTGAGCTTTTGCGTCAGCACCCGGTTTTCCTCGATGGAGCCGGAGGCGGCAAACACGGCGTCGGCGTGCAGGCCCGCCAGATCAATGCCTGCCACCGAGCCACCGGCCTGGAACAGCACGGTCTGCCCCTGTGGCGAGCGTTGGATGTTGAGCGGCCCTTCGGCCGAGTGGAACTTGCCCTTGAAATTGAGGCGATGCAGCTTGGCGAAGTCGGCGAAGCGCCCGGTATTGCGATCGCGCAGGAAGGCATCGTCGTCCCAGCTGTCCCAGAGGCCCTTGACGATCTCGATATGCTCGCCGGCGATCTCGTAGCGCAGGGCGTGATCGGGATGCTGCACCCGGCCATAGTTGCGGGCCGAGCCTTCGAGGGGCGAGGTCACAGCATTCCAGCCGGCACGGCCATTGCTGATCAGGTCGATGGAGCCGAACTGGCGCGCGACGGTGAAGGGGTCGCTATAGGAGGTCGAAAGCGTGCCGACGAGACCAATTGTGCTCGTCGTCGCCGCCAACGCCGACAGCAGGGCAATCGGCTCGAAGCGGTTGAGGAAATGGGGAATGGACTGCTCGTTGATATAGAGCCCATCGGCCACGAAGGCGAAGGCGGCGATGCCGGCGGCCTCCGCTTTCAGGGTCTGCTCCAGCAGGAACTGGAAATTGACCGATGCATCTGCGGGGCCCGCGGGATGCTTCCAGGCGTTCATATGGCCGCCCGGACCATGCAGCATCAGGCCGAAGGGAATGCGATTCTTGCTCATCTGGGGTCTCCGGAAAATCAGGCTGAAAGGGCACGCGGGGTGTGGGCGGCGTCGCGGGCATCGGCGATCAGCGCGATGGCGTCGAGGCGGCTGTCGCCCTGGTTGAAGAGGTCAAGAATGAACTCGTCGATGCCGAAGCGATCGGCCAGCACCTCGATCTCGGCGACGATGTCGCCGCCATTGCCGGCCAGCACATTGGCCTGGCGTTTTTCGGTGGTGTAGTCGGCGACGCCGGCCTGGCGGGCAAATTCGGCCGCCTGTTCCTCGCTGCCGACCGTCACGCTCTGGCCATTGGCGATGGTGACGCGGATCGGGGTAAAGCCGGCAGCGGTTTCCCGCGCCTTGTTGCCGTCGCGGTCCGCGATGACGGCGAGGGCCACGATCGGCGTCTTCTGTGCGAGATCGCGATAGGTGGACACCGCCGAAGCCAGGGCGACATCGTCGCCATTGAGGTGGCGGGCGAAAACGAACTGCCAACCAAGCTCTGCCGCCAGCGCCGCGCTTTCGACACTGGCCCCCAGCAGGAATTTTTCGCTCGATGTCGTCGGTGTCGGCGTTGCCGCCAGCCCCTCCTGGCGCTGATCGTTGCTGGCGCCGAGATAGGCATCGAATTCACGCAATTGGCTGGCGAAATCGCCACGCCTGGCCTGGTCATAACCGGACTGCAAGGCGCGGGTCGAGAGCGGCAGGCCGCCGGGCGCCTTGCCAATGCCGATATCGATCCGTCCGGGCGCCAGGCTTTCGAGCAGGTTGAAGTTTTCGGCCACCTTGTATGGGCTGTAATGCTGCAGCATCACCCCGCCGGAACCCACCCGAATGGACCGCGTCGATGCCGCCAGGCTGGCGATGAGAATCTCCGGCGACGCGCTGGCCAGCTCGTGGGTATTGTGGTGCTCGGCGACCCAGAACCGCTTGTAGCCAAGCGCTTCGGCGCGCTGTGCATAGGCAATGGTGCGGCGCAGCGCGACGCTGGCGGTTTCGCCCTTGGCGATGGGGCTCTTGTCGAGCAGGCTGAGGTCGAACGGCATGGAAAGCTCCCGTCAAAACAGGGCCTCACATTAAGTCTACTATTTTTATAGATAAATGGGTCTAGGCTAGTCTGCCCTGCAATTGGCAAGGCTTTTTCCCATCGCTGCCAGCGAGCATTGGTCCGATTTTGTCGCGCGCCGGGCCGGGGAAAGATTGTGCCTCTGCCGCGCCGTTAATGAGCATCGCCCCCGACGGTCATTCTGACGCCACTGCGCTGTTGTGCTTATTCTCCGATAGCCCGTTCACGCGAAAAACCCGCATGGCCAAGCCGGGCAGGGGAGCAAAACAGTCTCTTGTTAAGCGATTTCATGGACATTATGTACGCGCTCGGCATCATTGCCGCGCCCACGGGGTTACTGCCGATGCTGACGAACAAGGGGAAATATGGCTTGAAGGCGCTGGGGCATCTGTCGTCCCTGCAGCCGGGCGAGCTCGCCATGGTTGGCGATATCGCCACCACCAACAACATCCCCAAGAAGTTTCTCGACGCCATCCTTGCCGAGCTGCGCAATGCCGGCTTCGTCTATTCCCGCAAGGGCAAGTATGGCGGCTATTATCTGGCCCGGCCGCCGCACGAGATCATGATCGGCCATGTGGTGCGCGTGCTCGATGGTCCGCTGGCTCCGATCCAGTGCGCCAGCAAGACCCGCTATCAGCCCTGCGATGATTGCGACATCGAAACCTGCCGGGTGCGCCACCTGATGCTGGATGTGCGCAATGCCATTGCCGAAGTGCTCGACAATACCAGCCTCAGCGCCATGCAATCCGCCGCCGGCGTCCTCGCCCTCGACGCCGCCACAACCGCCTGAAGGGTGATTGGCGAAAGGCCCTGAAGGCGGGCTGGCAGCGGCGGCCATCAAAACCGGACCTCTGTTCCCGGCGGGGAAGTTGGGCAAAGCACGACGTTGTTGGTCTTCGCCGCGTTCGGGCGGAACGAAGAGGGCGAACTGCGGCCGGCGTTCTAGGCGCAGCAGATGCCTCAGAGCACGCGGTCGTGGCTAGGGCAAAGCTGACGAGCACGAGCTATGCGGGGTGATCGCATGGAAGCGACGGGCACGGCCTGAAGAGAGGAAGTTCGGAGAATCTGAAGTGCTTTAGCAGTTCGGCAAGGTGCCCGATCAGGACTATCCATTGCAATAACTCTGAAATAAAAATGTTGATTTTACGAAAATGCCAGAGCACAGTCTCGCTAATGAAACCAGTGCGAGTCGACCTCCGTGAGCTATCCCGATGAAGACCTTGTTCGTGACGTCCTGAAGCCGCTTGATGACGTTCTGATAGACGTTCACCTCAATGCGTGGGGGCGACTGGTCTCAAATCCCGAGTGGCCAACACTGGCATTTGTCAGCACGGGTTCGAAGATGATGCACGATTTCGTCGTGCAGGAAGCGGCGTTAGTGCTCGACGGTATGTCGGGGGTTCATAAGATTAGCCACGATAAAAGCGTGCGATATCTGGTGGATGACCGAGTCCTATTCCGGTTCAAAAAGGGGAATCGAGACGGGCTCGGCAGCAATATCGACACGAAAGCGAACTACGATTTTATCGACGCTGACGTCGACCTTCTCAATCTCCCGGATATCATGAAGGTCGAGGTGCTTTGGTACCCGAACAAGCTCATGACCAAAATCGACAAGGTTGAAGTGGCCGCCCGTGATGGTAAATCGCGTCTCTGGGGCTACGCATTGGGCGAAGAACCAGATATCGGCATGCTGCCCACACCGTTTCCGATCCAGCCGGTCACACCTGCTGTGCCATTGGTGACGCTCAAGCCAGTCGACAAGACTGGCGAGAATAAGGACGATAAGTAGACATGGCATCTGCAGGAGCAATGCTGAAGTTGGCGCGACAGCGCCGAGGCATCCGTCAGAACGAAGCAGCAGTGAAGCTCGGCGTTTCGCCGAGCGATCTGTCGCGTATCGAGAATGACGCCAAGGAGCCAAGCTTAGCGCTGCTCGAGGCAGCATCGAAGGTCTTCAACGTGCCTGCGAATTTTTTCGATCTCGCCGACCGGATTTACGGGGCGCCTGTGTCCGTGCACCCGATGTGGCGTAAGAAGGCCGACGTCAGCGGTGCCGAACTCGATGCTGTCATCGCCGAGCTCAACATCCGTGTCATGCATCTACGTCGCTTGCTGCAGGCCACGGACCTGAACCCCGTCCGTACCATTCCGAAATTTGACATCGAGGAATACGGTGACCCAGAGCGGATCGCTGCGTTGCTACGTGCTCACTGGATGATGCCGCGAGGGCCAGTGCCGAACGTGACTCAGATATTGGAAGAGGCCGGCATTGTCGTCGCGCACTCGAACATGGGCGGCTCATCTATTAGCGGTGTGACCTTCCGCGTACCAGGCATGCCGCCGCTAATCGTAGTGAACAGCGATCAACCGGGCGATCGCATGCGGCATACACTTTGTCACGAGCTCGGGCATATCGTTATGCACCAGTTCCCGTCGCCGAACATGGAAAAGGAGGCGGATCATTTCGCTGGCTGCTTCTTGGCGCCGGCCGCAGACATCCGTCCTCATTTCGGCACAGGTCGGGTCGATCTCAGGAAGCTCGCTGCGCTTAAGCCAGTCTGGAAGATGTCGATGGCGAGCCTGGTGTTCGCAGCGGATCGAGTGGGAAAACTGACGACGGCGCAGAAGAACTACATCTGGCAGCAGTTCTCCATCGCAAAGATCAGGACAAGCGAGCCGCCCGAGCTGGACTTCCCACGCGAGCAGCCGACAGTTATCTCGAGCCTGTTGAAGCTCCACATAGAGAACCTTGGATATGGCATTGCTGATTTGGCGAGCGTACTAGCGATGAGCGTTGACGAGCTTCCAGATTTTTACGACCTGACCAGCATCCTTGGTCCGAAGCCAAGCCGGCCGGCTGGTCTCCGCATCGTCAAATAATTCAAAAGAACGTTGGGTTTGTCCACGATTCGGGAAAAGGAGCGAGCGCGAGGTCGCCGCAGTCCCTGAAAAGCACCCCCGGTTTCCCGAGGTGTTCCGTGGTGCCGGCAGCAGGGTTCGAACCCGCGACCCCCTGATTACAAATCAGGTGCTCTACCAACTGAGCTATACCGGCAGCAGGGGGCGTTTATCATTGTGTGGCGGTGGGGGCAATGGGCAGGTGCAGGGAAGTTCGGGAACCGGCGCGGAACTTTTTTTGCGCCATTGTGCCGCTTCGCGCATCGCCCGGTGCCTGCTTCCCTCGGGCTGTGGAGCCCTTTGGTGCGAAGGGCGAGGCTGCCGCACAATTTTGCTTCAAGCCCTTGTAACCCCAGCGTTTCCGGCACTTTTCGGCTTGAAGCCGCCAGCGCTTCGCCGTACCCAACAGGCCTGTTTCGCCAGACTTTGGCGCCTTATGGGATGTGGAAATCTTGGACAAGAACCGGCTGACCCATTTAGAGGCCCTCGAGGCCGAAAGCATCGAAATCTTCCGCGAGGTGGCGGCCAGTTTCGAGCGCCCGGTGATGATGTATTCGGTCGGCAAGGATTCGAGCGTGCTGCTGCATCTGGCGCGCAAGGCGTTCTTTCCCAGCAAGATTCCGTTCCCGCTGCTGCATGTCGACACGACCTGGAAGTTCCGGGAAATGATCGCCTTCCGCGATCGCATGGCCGAGGAATACGGCTTCGAGCTTATCAGGCATACCAATGAGGAGGGCCGGCGCGACGGCATCAACCCGTTCGATCACGGCTCCTCGCGCTATACCGACATCATGAAGACGGCGGCCCTGCGCCAGGCCCTCAATGCCGGCCGCTATGATGCGGCCATTGGTGGCGCCCGTCGCGACGAGGAAAAGTCCCGCGCCAAGGAGCGCATCTTTTCCCACCGCAATGCCAGCCATGCCTGGGACCCGAAGAACCAGCGGCCCGAACTCTGGCGCACCTTCAACACGCGGCTCAATCCGGGCGAGAGCATGCGCGTCTTCCCGATCTCCAATTGGACCGAGCTCGACGTCTGGACCTATATCTATTCGCAGAACATCCCCATCGTGCCGCTCTACTTCGCCCAGTCCCGGCCGGTGGTGGAACGGTCCGGCACCCTGATCATGGTCGACGATGATCGGCTGCCGCTGCAGCCGGGCGAGACCCCGCGCCAGGAAATGGTGCGCTTCCGGACGCTGGGCTGTTATCCGCTGACCGGCGCCATCCGCTCTAGTGCCGCCGATCTGCCCTCGATCATCATGGAAATGCAGGCCAGCCGCACCTCCGAACGCGAAGGGCGTCTGATCGACAGCGATTCCGTCGGCTCGATGGAAAAGAAGAAACAGGAAGGCTATTTCTGAGATGTCCCTCGCCATGGCCACCCCCGATACCGATCTCGATCTCTGGCTGGCGCAGCAGACCGAAAAGTCGCTGCTGCGCTTTCTCACCTGCGGCAGCGTCGATGACGGCAAGTCCACCCTCATCGGCCGGCTGCTCTATGACAGCCAAATGGTGCTCGATGACCAGCTGGCCAGCCTGAAGAAGGAAAGCCACAACCGTATCGTCGGCGACGAAGGCATCGATTTCTCGCTGCTGGTCGATGGACTTTCAGCCGAGCGGGAGCAGGGCATCACCATCGACGTGGCCTATCGCTTCTTCTCCACCGACAAGCGCAAGTTCATCGTCGCCGATACGCCCGGTCACGAGCAATATACCCGCAATATGGCCACCGGCGCTTCCAATGCCGATCTGGCACTGGTGCTGATCGACGCGCGCAAGGGCGTGCTGACGCAGACGCGGCGGCACTCCTTCATCCTGTCGCTGATCGGGGTGAAGCATGTGGTGCTGGTGGTCAACAAGATCGATCTCGTCGATTACGATCAGGCGGTGTTCGATCGCATCGTCGCCGAATACCAGGCTTTTGCCGCGCCGCTGGGATTCAAGACACTCGCCGCCATTCCGGTGTCGGCCCTGCGCGGCGACAATATCCTCAAGCCCAGCGCCCGTACGCCCTGGTTCACCGGCTCTGCGCTGGTGCCCTATCTCGAAACCATCGCCGTGGGCGAGGATCGCGTTGCCAAACCGTTCCGTTTCCCGGTGCAATGGGTCAATCGCCCCGATCTCGATTTTCGGGGTTTTTCTGGCACCGTCGCTTCGGGCAGCGTGCGCGTCGGCGATGAGGTGCTGATTGCCGCCTCGCGCAAACCAGCGCAGATCGCGCGCATCGTCACCCTGGACGGCGACCTGGATCGCGCCATTGCCGGCGAGGCGGTGACGCTGGTGCTGGATCGGGAAGTGGACGTGTCGCGCGGCGATGTGCTGGCCCATCCCGGCCAGACGCCGGAATTTTCCAACCAGTTTCAGGCCCGCCTGGTCTGGATGCATGACGAGCCGGCCTTTCAGGGCCGCTCCTACCTCCTCAAGCTCGGCACTCAGACCGTTCCGGCCTCGATCACCGACATCAAATTCCGCACCAATGTCAACACTTTGGAGCAGGCGGCTGCCAACAAGCTCGATCTCAACGAGGTCGGCACGGTGACCATTGCCACGGATCGGCCCATTGCTTTCGATCCCTATGGCGAGAATGCAGGGACTGGTGGCTTTATCCTGATCGATCGGCTGTCGAATGCGACGCTGGGGGCAGGGACCATCGAGTTCGGCCTGCGCCGGGCGCAGAATCTCACCTATCAGTCCTTCGACGTGAACCGGCAGGTGCGCGCCCAGATGAAAGGCCAGACGCCACGCATCGTCTGGTTCACCGGTCTGTCGGGGTCCGGTAAGTCGTCCATCGCCAATCTGCTCGAAAAACGGCTCACCGCCGAAGGCAAACACGCCTATATTCTCGATGGCGACAATGTTCGCCATGGCCTCAACCGCGATCTCGGCTTTACCGAGGCGGCGCGCGTCGAAAACATTCGTCGTGTCGCCGAAGTGGCCAAGCTGATGGCCGATGCCGGGCTGATCGTGCTGGTTTCCTTTATCTCCCCATTCGAGAACGAGCGCCGGCTGGCGCGCGAGATCGCCGGCGATATCGACTTCGTCGAGGTCTATGTCGATACCCCGCTGGCGGTCTGTGAGGCTCGCGATCCCAAGGGGCTCTACAAGCGCGCCCGCGCCGGCGAGATCAAGAATTTCACCGGCATCGACTCACCCTTCGAGGCGCCGGACAATCCCGAACTGGTCCTGCACGGCGCCGATCACGAACCGGCGGAGCTGGCCGATGAGCTGCACGCCTGGCTGAAATACTAGCGCAAGATCCAGTCACGCTGCCTTGCCGGCGCGTTCGCCGCTGGCCAGGCGCGCAAATTCGGACTGGTCGATATTGTCGAGCGTCTTCATCATCAGGCCGCGAAAGACGGGTTCGCGCTCGTCGCGATGCGCGACGATGCTGGGATTGCCATTGATCTTGCCGACCAGCGAATTGCCCAGCGCCTGGTTGATTTCGCTGCGCATCAGCTCCAGCGCCTGTGCGCCGGGACCGACGATCAGGATGTGCGAAGGGTCGTAGATGGCCAGCATGCGGCTCAGCCCATAGCCGATGGCGCGCCCGGCCAGATTGAAGGCATGCGCCGCGGCCCGGTCGCCGGCCTCGGCCCTCTGCATCAGCGCGCGATATTGCTCGGCCGGCACCGCCGGGGCAGGGGCCGCACTTTCGGGCACGGAATAAGCCGTGCGCAGCACGCCATAATCGGCGGCATAGGCTTCGATGCACCCCCGCATGCCGCAGCGGCAGAGCGCCCCATTGGGCGCGTGGTTCATGTGACCGAACTCGGTGGCACCGCCATCGTCGCGGCCCAGGATTTGCCCTTTGAACGTCACCCCCATGCCCACGGTCGAGCCCACGAATACCGTGGCGACGCTGGCCTCGTGCAGGTCCGGATCAAGCCAGCGCACGCCCTCCGCCAGAAGCCGCCCGCGCTTGTGCAGGGTCACCGGGATGCCGGTTTCTTCCGCCAGCTCGGCTGCGAAAGGCGTGTCGGCCAGCCTTGCAATGGGCGACCACTTGAGCCGGCATCCCTCGCGATCGAGAATGCCCTGCACCGAAATGGCGATGCGGCGCAGCCGTGGCGCACTGGCGGGATTGCGGCTAGCCAGCACCGCCAGCCTCTCGGTCAGCAATTGCGTCGGGGAGGTGGCCGCGAATGTCGTGGGTCCGATATCGGATTCCACCCGGTCCACCAGCACGCCGCCATAATCCACCAGCGACAGGCGCAGGCGATTGACGTCAATTTCGAACAGCGCCGCATAGGCGGCCGTGCGCACGAAATCGACGAGCACGGCGGGTCGGCCACGGCTGCGCCCGTCAGGCTTTTCCGCCGGCAGTTCGCGCATCAGGCCCTGGGCCATCAGGTCCTGGGTAATGGCGGTGATGCTGGCGTGGCTGAGGCCAGTGAGGCTGGCGAGCGCGGTGCGCGACTGGGTGCCGTTCACCCTGAGGGCGCCCAGAACCAGTCCTCGGTTTTGCCGCCGGACGCTGTCGCTGTCGCTGACCGTGCGCGTCAAGCAGGTCACTCCTTGATTGAACGTGCCACCTTGGCCAAGGGCCGAAAGCAAAGCAATGACTTAGTGCATTGCGCCCCGCAAATGGTGTTGACACTGCCTGGCGGTGACGGCGCCTTAAACGCAGCGGAAATTGACCGTGGTTTTTAAGGCAAAGGGCAGTGGGAGGTTCTCACCTCGCGGCAATTCGGGTAGGGATTTGCCAATGGGGAGAAGAGGTATGAACAAGTTTGCTGCGGCCCTTCTGGCGGCGCCGGTCTTGTCCGGTACTGTGATCGCGCAGGACCAGGTGATTGTGGGGATCAGCTGGAACAATTTCCAGGAAGAACGCTGGAAGACCGATGAAGCCGCGATAAAAGGCATGCTCGAAGCCAACGGCGCCCGCTACATATCGTCCGACGCGCAGTCCTCCGCCGCCAAGCAGCTTACCGATATCGAAAGCCTCATCAGCCAAGGGGCGGACGTGATCATTGTCCTGGCTCAGGATAATGATGCCGTCGGACCCGCGGTTGCGGCCGCTGTTGCCGAAGGCATTCCCGTCATCGGCTATGATCGCCTGATCGAAAATCCCGACGCCTTCTATCTCTCCTTCGACAACCGCGAAGTGGGGCGTCTGCAGGCGGCTGGCGTCATGGCGCTGCAGCCCGAGGGCAATTACGTCTTCATCAAGGGCAATTCCGGCGACCCCAATGCCGACTTCCTGTTCCAGGGGCAGATGGAGGTGCTTGAGGGCGCCATTGCCGATGGGCGAATCCACAATGTGGGCGAGGCCTATACCGACAACTGGAACCCCGAAGTCGCCCAGTCGACCATGGAGCAGTTCCTGACCGCCAACAATAACGAGGTCGATGCCGTCGTTGCCTCCAATGACGGCACTGCCGGTGGCGCCATCGCCGCGCTGGCGGCGCAGGGTCTGGCTGGTGCGGTGCCGGTTTCCGGACAGGATGGCGATCACGCCGCCCTCAACCGCATCGCCCTCGGCACGCAGACCGTGTCGGTGTGGAAGGATGCGCGCGAACTGGGCAAGAAGGCCGCGCTCGTCGCCATCGAGCTTGCAGGCGGCAAGCGCATGGACGAAATCGAAGGGACTGTGCCCTTTGCCGATGGCCCCAAGGGGGTGGAAATGAACGCCTTCTTCATCGAGCCGGTCGCCATTACGCGCGACAATCTCAACCTGGTTATCGATGCCGGCTGGGTCTCGAAGGAGGTCGTCTGTCTTGGCGTGCCGGCCGGAACCGTTGCCGCCTGCAACTGATCGTTTCGACCAGGTGATCGCGGCAACACGTAGCCTGCGCCGTCGGACCGGTGTAAGGGCTACGGGCCCCGGGTCTCCGGAGTGTCATCCCCCGGGGTAAAGTCATGGCAGAACATTCAGCCCAAACCAGCCCGGCGCATCCCAGCGCCCTCATGCGCAATCCGTTGCAGCGCTTTCTCGGCTCGACGGAGCTGGATACCCGTCAGCTCGGCATGATCGGGGCGCTCGCCATCATCTGGATCGCCTTCAACATTTTCTCGGACGGGCTTTTCCTCACCCCGCGCAATCTGTGGAACCTGTCGGTCCAGACCGCGTCCGTCGCCGTGCTCGTCACCGGCATGGTGCTGATTATCGTCACCCGCAATATCGACCTTTCCGTCGGTTCGATCCTGGGGCTGGTGGGCATGGTTATGGGGATCATGCAAACCGAGATACTGCCCGTTCACCTGGGCCTTGGCCTCGGCCACCCGCTGATCTGGGTGCTCTCGCTAGCCGCGGGTCTGGTGGTGGGCGTGGGCATCGGCGCGCTGCAGGGCAGCATCATCGCCTTTCTGCGCATCCCCTCCTTCATCGTGACACTGGGCGGTTATCTCGTCTGGCGCGGTGTCGCTTGGTGGTTCACCGCCGGCCGCACCGTGGCGCCGATGGATTCCACCTTCCAGCTGATGGGTGGTGGCCCGGCCGGTTCGATCGGGGCCTTCTGGAGCTGGGTCGTCGCAGTCATCGCCTGCGCCGCCATTGTCGCCGGCCTCTATTTCGGCCGCCGCCAGCGCGAACGCTTTAACTTCCCGCAGCGTCCGGTCTGGGCCGAGGCCGTGCTGGCCGTCATCGGCTGCGGCATCACCATCGCCGCGGTCTGGGTGGCCAATGCCTATCCCTGGCCGGTGCGCATCGCCGAAACTTATGCCCGGGCGAACAATCTCGCCATTCCCGATTCCGGATTGTTCATCGCCCACGGCATTGCCGTGCCGGTGCTGATCGCGTTGGGCGTCGGCGTCGCCATGACCTTCCTCGCCACCCGCACCCGCTTCGGCCGCTATGTCTATGCCATGGGCGGCAATCCCGAAGCGGCGGAGCTGGCCGGCATCAATACCCGCTGGGTCACGGTCAAGATTTTCATGCTGATGGGCGGTCTGTGCGCCATTGCCGCTGCCATTTCCACCGCCCGTCTCAACGCCGCGACCAATGCCTTGGGCACGCTCGACGAACTCTATGTCATCGCCGCGGCCGTCATCGGCGGCACCTCGCTGGCCGGCGGTGTCGGCACCATTGCCGGGGCGCTTCTTGGCGCGTTGGTCATGCAATCGCTGCAATCGGGGATGGTGCTGATGGGCATGGACAGCCCGCTGCAGTCGATTGTTGTCGGTATCGTTCTGGTCTTCGCGGTGTGGCTCGACACGCTCTACCGCCGGAATAAGCATTAGGAGTCCGAACCATGCTGGACACCACTACGCCCCTCGTCGAAATGACCGACATCTCGATCTCCTTCGGGGGCATTCGGGCGGTCGATCATGCCTCCATCTCGCTGCATCGCGGCGAGGTCGTCGGCCTGCTCGGCCACAATGGCGCCGGCAAGTCGACGCTGATCAAGATTCTCTCGGGCGCCTATAAGCGCGACAGCGGCGATATCCGCATCAATGGCGAGGCCGCCGCGATCAACAATCCCCGCGACGCCAAGGCCTATGGCATCGAGACCGTCTATCAGCAGCTGGCCGTGGCCGACAATGTCGATGCCGCCGCCAATCTGTTCCTCGGGCGCGAGATGATCACCCCGCTCGGCACGCTCGACGACGCGGCCATGGAATCGCGGGCCCGCGAGGTCATGGGGCGGCTCAATCCCAATTTCCGCCGCTTCAAGGAACCGGTAAAGGCGCTTTCCGGCGGCCAGCGTCAGTCCGTCGCCATCGCCCGCGCCATCCTGTTCGATGCCCGTATTCTGATCATGGACGAACCCACCGCGTCTCTCGGTCCGCAGGAAACCGCGCAAGTGGGCGAGCTGATCAAGCAGCTCAAATTCGATGGCATCGGCATCTTCCTCATCAGCCACGACATCCACGACGTCTTCGACCTGGCCGATCGCGTCGTGGTGATGAAGAACGGCAAGGTCGTGGGCGAAGCGAAAACCTCCGATGTCACCAAGGACGAGGTTTTGGGCATGATCATCATGGGCAAGGTGCCGCCCGGCGCCAAACCCGGCCCTGGCGCCATCGCCATCTAGGCTTGGGGTGCTGCACACCCCGATGCCGCCGGGGCTGGACAGGCGGCCTATGGTCCTGCTCTCTTGCGCCCAGTGCTTCCGGGATGCCGATATGGTCCGCCGCCGCTTTCACGCCTTCTATGTCTCGATCGCCATAGGCCTCGTGGTCGCCGTGGCCAGCCTGGTGCTGGTGCCTGGCTGGGCGGTGACGATTTCGGCGATCGCCTTCTTTGCCTCCTACCTTGTCCAGGCCTTTCGGCGCCTCCCCAAGATGTCGGCGAGCTTCCTGCGGCAGCATGCCGATCAGGAAGATGCGCCTGTCGTCGCGATCTTCCTCATCACCGCACTGATCGTCGGGGTCTGCGTCGTCTCGCTGTTTCAGGTCATCAATTCGGGCGGCAAGGCCGGCGCTTTGCAGCTTGCACTCAGCATTGTTGCGGTGGTTTTGGGCTGGTTCGTCGTCCACATGCTGGCTACCTATCACTATGCCTATGAGTTCTACGAGGCTGAGGGCGGCGGGCTCGATTTCCCGGGCAAGGCTGAGCCGGATGGGCTGGCCTTTCTCTATTTCGCCTATGTCATCGGCATGACCGCGCAAGTGGCCGATGTGGCGATCACCAAGAATGAAATGCGCAAGGTGGTGCTGATCCACTCCGTCTTCGCCTTCTTCTTCAACACGGTGATCGTGGCCGCGACGGTCAATGTGGCGGTATCGGTGGGCGGCATGTGAGTTGCCGCTCGGCGCGCACCATGGCAAACCTTGGGCAAAACGAACAAGGAGCCGAATCCCATGAAGACCCGCGCCGCCGTCGCCTTTGCTGCCGGTAAGCCGCTCGAAATCGTCGAAGTGGATCTGGAGGGCCCTAAGGCTGGCGAAGTTCTCATTGAGATCAAGGCCACCGGCATTTGCCACACCGACGATTTTACGCTTTCGGGCGCTGATCCCGAGGGCCTGTTTCCATCGATCCTTGGCCATGAGGGCGCTGGTGTCGTGGTCGATGTCGGCCCCGGGGTGACCAGCCTCAAGAGGGGCGATCACGTTATTCCGCTCTACACGCCCGAATGCCGCGAGTGCTATTCCTGCCGCTCCGGCAAGACCAATCTCTGCACCGCCATCCGCGCGACGCAGGGGCAGGGGCTGATGCCTGATGGCACCTCACGGTTCTCCTTCGAGGGCAAGCCGATCTTCCACTATATGGGCTGCTCGACCTTCGCCAACCACACTGTCATGCCCGAAATCGCCGTGGCCAAGATCGACGCGGCCGCTGCCTTCGACAAGGTCTGCTATGTGGGCTGCGGCGTCACCACCGGTATTGGCGCAGTGATCAACACGGCCAAGGTCGAGATCGGCTCTACCGCCGTGGTCTTCGGCCTGGGCGGCATCGGCCTCAATGTCATCCAGGGCCTGCGCCTGGCGGGCGCCGACATGATCATCGGCGTCGATCTCAACAATGCCAAGAAGGAATGGGGCGAGCGCTTCGGCATGACCCATTTCGTCAATCCCAGCGAAATCGACGGCGATGTCGTCCCGTACCTCGTCAATCTCACCAAGCGTCGTGGCGATCTCATCGGCGGTGCCGATTACACATTCGACTGCACCGGTAACACCAAGGTTATGCGTCAGGCGCTCGAGAGCGCCCATCGTGGCTGGGGCAAATCGGTTGTCATCGGCGTGGCCGGGGCAGGGCAGGAGATCTCTACGCGCCCGTTCCAGCTGGTCACTGGCCGCACCTGGATGGGCACCGCGTTCGGCGGCGCCAAGGGCCGCACCGACGTGCCGAAGATCGTGGACTGGTATCTCGACGGCAAGATCGAAATCGACCCCATGATCACCCACACCCTGCGCCTCGACGACATCAACAAGGGTTTTGACATGATGCATTCGGGCGAAAGCATCCGCTCTGTGGTGGTGTACTAATGACGTCGGCCCTTGAGATCATAAAGTCGAGAGGGCCGATTTCAGCTGCACAATTGGCTGAAGCCCTTGCTCTCGACGTCAAGGCGGCGCGAAGTGCGATAGATCGCTTGCGCAGGCAAGGTGAACCTATTTGGCTCGATAGGCAGCGTGGTTTTTGGTGGGCAGATGATCTGCGCCCGTCGGGAATTGCCCATGAGCAATGGAAGCGCGATTTTGTCGCTAGCCTCTAACCCCACCATTTTCGTCGACGCCGATGCCTGCCCCGTCAAGGACGAGGCGAAGAAGGTCGCCGAGCGGCTGGGTCTCGTCATTACCTTTGTCAGCAATGGCGGCATTCGTCCTTCCCGCGACCCCATGGTTCAGGTGGTCGTGGTGCCCGCCGGCGCCGATGCTGCCGATGACTGGATCGTCGACCACGCAAAGCCCAACGACATTGTGCTCACCGCCGATATCCCGCTCGCAAGCCGCGCCATCGATGGCGGCTGTCACGTGCTGGGATTTACTGGCAAACCCTTCACGCCGGCCTCGATCGGCATGGCTTTGGCCATGCGCGATCTCAAGCAGCATCTGCGCGAGACTGGCGAAATCCAGGGCTACAATCCAGGCTTCCGTCCGGCCGACCGCTCGGCCTTTCTCAGCGCTCTCGATACTCTGGGCCGCAAGGCTAAATCCTTGTCCGGTAAGTAGTTCTTAAGTTTTTGCGAGGGGATTATTAACCATAATCGCAAATTGTCGTCCGCACTTGATTTGCTTGTGTGGGTGTCGCTGTGCGGGTGTTGCGTGCGCTGTTCGTCATTGGTCTGCTCGGCGCGTCCCTGGGCGCTTGCGCCAAGCCGGTGAGCCAGAAGGAGCTGTCCGGCGGTCCGGTCGCGACGCAGGAACGGCTGGTCACCAACAGCACGTTCAAGGCCGCCGTGACCCGTGTCGAGCAACCTATGCCGGAGCGCATTTTTACCACCGGCAAGCTGTCCGGGCGGACGCTGGAGGTCGGCACCACTGCAGACATCATCCTGCGTCCCGGCGAAGTGGTTCTGACTTTCGACGATGGTCCGCGCCCGGGAAAAACCAATGCCATTCTCGACGCGCTCGATGCCAAGGGCGTCAAGGCCACCTTCCTGATGCTGGGCTCCTCCGCCAAGGCGCATCCGGAACTCGCCCGCCAGGTTGCGATGCGCGGCCACACCGTGGGCAGCCACACCTATGGCCATGTCGATCTCTCAAAGCTCAGCCGCCAGGCGGCGCTGGACGAGATTGTGCGGGGCGAAGCCGCAATTGCTGAAGCCCTCGGTGGGGCCGGCAAGGGCCTTTCGCCCTTCTTCCGCTTCCCCTATCTGGCCCAGACCGGTTTCCTGCGCACCAGCCTGCTGCAGGGCGACATGGTGGTGCTGGACGTCGATATCGACAGCAAGGACTATTTTCGCGATACGCCCGAGGCCGTTGCGGCCCGCACTCTTGCCCGGCTCGATGCTCGTGGCAGCGGCGTGATTCTGTTTCACGACATTCACCAGCGCACCGTCGATATGCTGCCGGCCTTCCTGGCGGAGCTGGACGCGCGCGGCTATTCGGTGGTTCGCCTCGTCCCCAAGAACAGTGGCGTCTTCGGTCGCAGCGTCATTACGGCCGAGATGATGCAGTAAGTCGGACTGCGGTTCAGCGCGAGCCGTTGCCGAAATTGCCCTGGATCGCCGCGCGCCCTGCGGCGGCCAGTGCTGCGACCTGCGCCCGCAACGACCGGTCCAATCCGCGGTTCCCGCCATCGCGCACCAAAAGTCCCTGCCGGTTGACGCTATGGCCTGCCAGCATGCGCTCGGCCATCATCCGCGCCTCGCGCACGATGCGGCGTTCGAACAGGGGCATTCCGACAGAGGGTACGCGCATTCCGGCCTCGCTATGGTTAGCGAAACCTTAATCGTTCGTATCCGCCGCGTCCAAGCTAGAGTGAACAAATGGTTTACGCGCGCAAAAGCGGCGAAAAACGCCCGTGAACGGGCCTGTTTAGAGTGCCTCGCCGGCGGGATGGGCAAGATTTTTTTACAAGCGGCGCAAGAGTTCGCAGATAATGCCTTGTTGCGGACACCGTTACAGTCCATATAGGGGGCATACGTTTTCAGCCTAAGTCGGCTCGCTGTTGCCGGTACCCCCGGTCCTTAGCTCACTCGTCTGTCTTGCGAACGTGTTATGCCCTCTTGCATGTTGCGGAGGGTCACCGCTCGTTCTGCCTCTGGCTCCGAGCTTCAAGGAATATGAAAATGGCCACTCACAAGGGCACCGTAAAGTTCTTCAACACCACCAAGGGTTTCGGTTTCGTCACCCCTGACAATGGCGGCAAGGACCACTTCGTCCACATCTCTGCCGTTCAGCGTTCGGGCATCGACGGTCTCTACGAGAACGACAAGATCTCGTACGAAGTCGAAACCGGCCGTGACGGTCGCGAGTCCGCTGTCAATCTGGTTCTCGAGAAGTAATCTTTCTCCCGAGACCACGTGTTGAAGGCCGCCCAAGGGCGGCCTTTTTTGTTTCCTGCGGCACCAGGCGATTCCTCGGTCTCACCCAGCGGTGTCGGTGCGCCGGTAAAAGCCGTCGATATCCGATCCCAGGCCGCAATAGCGCGCCGCCGCGTTGCTGTCGCTCACGAACGCCCCCTCCGGCCCGACGCGCACTTCGATGACAGGCGCATCAGCGCCGATGTCAGCTTCGGTCAGTTCGTTCAATTCACCCACGAATGGCACGATCCGTGCCGCGATCACGTCATCGGCGTCCTGCGGTCCAACCGCCTCGAGTTCGCAGTCCGCGGCCGTCGCGTCGCCATTGGGCAGGCCGCCGGCGCGCAAGGCAATCCGCCATTCATCGCCCTCGCGGGTGAGGGCCAGCGTCGCCGCTGCTGGCTCCTCGCGTTCGAAGACGGCATCTGCATCCTTGGTTTTGCCAACAGACGGCGTGGAGGCCAGGACGCTCAAAACGCAGGCGGCGACGATGATGTGTGTCTGCATGAAATCCTCGATCGTTTAAAAATGTCGGCTTTCGGACCGCCAATACGGCCCAAAAGCGCCGCCGCGCCCGCACAGTAAGGCGATTGCGGGTGTCCCGGCCATGGCCAGGACACAGCATGGCTGCGTGAGAGCCTAAGTCAAGGCCTTGTTCTGACTAGGATTTTCAGGAATTTTTGGAGCGGGTAGCGGGAATCGAACCCGCGTATTCAGCTTGGAAGGCTGCTGCTCTACCATTGAGCTATACCCGCGCCGGTGGCGCGATGCCGTGCGCACCGATTAGCGCGGCGGGGGGACGAAGGCAAGGGGCGGGGCAGGGGCGAGGCGACAAATTGGGGGAGATGACAATTTCTTTTGGGGTTCATGCTCTTGGGTGTTGACACTCTTGCGACAGCCCACCATAAACCGCCCGACGAAACGCACAGCGCTTCGTTTCCTGCCCGGAAATGTGGAGGGGTGGGAGAGTGGTTAAATCCATCAGACTGTAAATCTGACGCCTTAGGCTACACTGGTTCGAATCCAGTCCCCTCCACCACCCGCCCCGGGGCATGCGTCAAACAAGGCGCCAAGGCATGAGCCGCAACAAGTTCCCCCCAAAGCCGAAATACGATCCCGATACCGGGCCGGTCTATCTCTATGGCCTGCACACGGTGCGCGCCGCGCTGGATAATCCATTGCGCATCAAGAAGGCGCTGCTGGCCACGCCCAACGGGCTCAATCGCCTCAAGGAAGGCGGCGAGATCGGCAAGGTCAAGGTCACCGAAACCACCCCCAAGGAGCTCGATCGCCTGCTCGGCGGCGAAGCCGTGCATCAGGGCGTGGCGCTGGAGGTCGATCCGGTCAGCCGCTTCGGCCTCGACGATATCGCCCAGCCCAAGCTCGTGGTGGTGCTCGACCAGCTCACCGATCCGCACAATGTCGGCGCCATCCTGCGCACCGCCTGTGCCTTCGGCGCCGATGCGGTGATCACCACTGCCCGGCATTCGCCGCGCGAAACCGGCGTCATGGCCAAGGCCGCCTCCGGCGCTCTCGATCTCGTGCCGATGATTGAGGTGCGCAATCTGGGCAATGCGATCGAAACCCTCAAGGCCCGTGGCATGACCGTGCTGGGCTTTGATTCCGAGGCCAGCGAGCAGTTGCGTCCGCGCACCGATGACCGGCCGATGGTGGTGGTGATGGGTGCCGAGGGCAAAGGCCTGCGCCAGCGCACGCGTGAGCTGTGCGACGAAATGGTGCGGCTCGACATGCCGGGCCCGATCAAGTCGCTCAATGTTTCCAATGCGGCTGCCATTGCGCTCTTCGCCGCCACAGCGGGACGCGTCTCATGAGCCAGTTCGAGCCCTTCGCCATTGCCCTGCGCCTATCCGGCGTTACCGTCGACCAGCATGCGCTCGATACCGCCCTCAAGCAATTGAGCGTGCGCTATGAGCCCGAGGATGCCGACAACAGCTTCTATGCCCAGGTCGACGTGCCGGTGAACAATCCTGTCCGCGCCATTCTCGAGCTCGCCGATCGCTCCGGCCCGGCGCTGGCCGCCATGCTCGAGGATCGCCGCATCGGCCGCGCCGTGCTCGATATCGCCTTCGACTATCCCAGCGAAGGCGAATCCATGTCTGCCCGCCTCCCGGCGCATGCTGCTGCCGCCATCGCCACGCTCGGCGTCGATATCGAGTTCTCGGTCTATCTGGTCGATGTCGAGGACGACGAAGACGACGCCTGAGCGTGCCGCGGGCCGTTTCGCCCGCTGCCGAGACTCATCTCGAATATGGTATTGGTCAGGGCGCGTTGGCGCCCTGAGTTTTATGAGGCCAGCAGGTCCAGAGCCGACCGCGCATAGGCAGCCCGCGCCGTCCGGGCGATAGCCAGCCGCGCCTCGAGTTCGGCGATTTCCTGGTCCGTTGCCTGCAGCGATGCCTTGAGCTCCATGACCCTGGCATCGTGCGGTTGCGCTTTCGGAGCTCCCGTCTGGATCGGCTTCAGCCGCGTGGCCTCGGCAATCCATTTGAGAGATATGGTCTCGTTGGCATACCAGCGCTTGGCGCGGTATTTGCGGCATTTCTCGATGCCCGCGCGTCGTCCGGCCTCGATGCTGGCCGCCGGCGCGCAGTTCTGCGCCGCCAGCCCGGCGGCGAGCAAGCGGAACAGCGGTTCGGGCATGGCCGGCTCCGCCAGGATCGCTTGGGCCGAGGCGAAGCGGTCGCCGCGGGTCATGGCCACCATGTAGTCGGTGGGCTCGCGGACCGAGGCTATGCCGAACTCGTTGATGTGAATCACCGGGCAATAGGGGGCGAGCTCGGGCAGCAGATGGTTGGGATAGGTCCTCCCACCCCAATAGAGCTGCACGATTTCCCGGAAATGGCCGAAATCGCGGATGGCGTTGAGGCCGGCCTCCGCAAAGGGCAGGATTTCCACCTTGGGCTTGGTCGGGGTCACCGTGTCGTTGGAAACGTCGACATAGAGCGTGCCGAGCTGAAAGGCGTTCTGGAAGAACTTGCCGCGCAGATCCCCCCAGACACGCCGGAACACGCCGCCGGCGGCCATATAGTTCACATAGGCGCGGCGGCCCTCGCCGGCCAGGCCGTCGAAATGCGGCTGGCTTCTGTCGCGCACTGCGTGTTCGGCAGCGCGGGCGATTTCAAGGCATTGGCCGAGCGGGTAGGGCTTGCCGAGCTTACTCGGTTGCCGCGCCTCCATGATCGGGTCCAGAGACAGGCGAACAGCCAGGAAATAGGCTACGAGGGCAGGCAAGGCCGGCTCCAGGAAGCGCTGCGACAACTCGATCTGTAAGGGTGAGGTTACCGGTCTTGGTTCGCTGGGATAAAGCGGACGGCGCGGCGCTGGACGATCCATGACCGCCGCGGCGCCCGAACGTGCTGGAGAGAGCATTTAGTTGGTCACGTCGCCCTGTGTCGGTGTCTCTTGTGCCATGGCGTCCTGCAGGGCCCGGGCATAGGCGGCGCGCGCCGTCTGTGCAATGGCCAGGCGCATCTGCAGTCGGGCGATTTCCTGGTCGGTCACCTGCACATTGTTGATCTGTTCGCGTGCGGCAGCCGGCAGATCGGCAAGCGCGTAGCTACGGCCGTCGATAGTGATTGTTTCAGTCATGGTCCTCTTCTTTTCGCTGGGGCTTTGGGGCCGAACTTAGGGGGATGCTGGGTCCTTGGCCATGCAAAGCCCGGTGAAAGCTGAGGAAAACACGGCGCGCGTGCCGGCGGCCGCTCATCTTCAACCGGTTTTGCGCAGATCGGTTGACGGAGCCTCTTGCATCAATCCGGCTTTGCCAGTAGACACGGCCTCGCCTGAAGGGGTTTAGCTCAGTTGGTAGAGCATCGGTCTCCAAAACCGAGGGTCGTGGGTTCGAGTCCCCCAGCCCCTGCCAGGCAATTTTCCAGACATCTGTGGTCTTGATGTGACGTCTATCTGCGCAGAACTTGGCGTGGACAGTCGCTGCTGAACTTGCCAGCTTTATGCCCTGGGTCGAATCAGGGGGAGGGCGCCGGTGCAGGCCATATTGTCTTTGCCATTCGTGGCTTATCTGGCCGTCTTGTTTGCATTCGCGCTGATATGCCTAGGCCTTGGCCTGCTGGTGATCCGCGGCATCCGCACCTATTCGCCCAACGTCACAGAGCAGGTGCCTATCGCCGCCTTTCTGGGCATGGTCTCCACCGCATGGGCACTATCGCTGGGTTTTGCAGCCTCCGATATCTGGGCCCTCAATGCCCGCGCCGACCATGTGGCCCTGTCAGAGCGCTCGGCGATCACCAGGCTGATGGGTGTGTCGGAACCCGGGGCGCTGGACCTGCCGGAGATTTATCAGTCCGCGAAGGACTATGCGCACGCGGCGATGCAGTTGGAATGGATCGATGGGCATAACCGCGCCGCCAATCCAACCGTGGACAAGGCAGTGCAGTCCATCCGCCTGGCCATCATCCAGATGACGCGGGACGGCGCCAACAGTGCCTTGATCGCCAAGATCGTGCGGGACTTCGACGAATTGCAGGACGCCCGCAATGAGCGCTTGGCCATCGGGCAAAGCGTCGTTGACGAGACCAAGTGGTATCTGGTCATCAGCCTCACCATCCTCGCGACCATCAATATCGCGCTCACTCATGCGGCAGTGCCCAAGGCCGGGCGCAATGCGCTGATGCTGTTCTCGGTGGTGGTGTTCGTGAGCCTCGCCATATTGGGTCTGCATTCCGACCCGTTCCTGGGGGTCAAATTGCAGCTGAGCTCCTCCATCATCGGGGAGACGCCGATCTAGGGTTTTCAGGTTTTGGCGCGACAGGCGCCACGATCCCCATTCCGCCCTCGGGCTCAACCCGAGGGCCCGTCGGCGAGCCACCGCTGTATTCGCGCGCATGGAGCATGGCCCTCGGGGCTAGCCCGAGGGCGGCACGGTGCGGGGGAGGCAGTGTGCTGACTGGCGGCCCCCACACGCGCGCTGGACCAAAGGTGAGGCGCGACGGAGCCGCATCAACCACAGCGTGAACTGATCGAGCCGATATCGGGCGTGGCAGGGCGCCGCTCCGCTCATGATCGAGCAGGGTTCCCTAAGTCAGCGCCTGTTGAAGCCGCCTATTCGGCTGCGACCGGGACCTTGTCCTGGTGGCGGGCCTTGAGCTTGTTGAGCTGGTGGGCGGCGTGGGAGAGCAGGGCGGTGCGCACCTGGTCGGAGGTGACACGGCCGCAATCGGCCTTGACCTTGAGATCGAGCGCGTATTCCATGCGATTGCCCATGAAGGTTTCGCGGATTCGCACGCGAACCAGGCCGCGCACCCGGTTCGGCAATGCCGCATCCGGGCCGTAGTGCATGAGCTGGCAGCCGATGACCTCAAACGACATGGCGTCCTCCGTGCCACGATTTCGTCGCATTTCAATCCAAATGCAACGCGGTCCGACACGCAAGGACTTTCCACATACTTTTGCACTTATCGTTAAGGGCGGTGGAAAAGCCTCACGCGGCGCGGCGCGCAGAATCTGGGCGAGGGCTGTTGCATTGTGCGGTCAAAGTCTCTAGATACGCCCCAATCTCCAGCCGTGCGGGATTCCTGCGCGGCCTTTGGTTTTGCACCAAAACACCCAAGAGTTGATTTGCCCATGGCCCGTCCGAACCCAGTCCAGTTTCTTCAACAGGTTCGCTCGGAAGTCAGCAAGGTCACCTGGCCGGGCCGCAGCGAAGTCGTGATCTCGACGATCATGGTTCTCGTTCTGGTTGCCTTTGCCAGCCTGTTCTTCCTGGCGGCTGACCAGATCATCTCCTGGCTTGTGTCTTTGATGCTGTCGATCCGCTAGTCGGGTCTTTTTCAGGTTTTTTGGGAGCGGCGACCCTTTCATGGCCAAGCGCTGGTATATCGTTCAGGCGTATTCGAACTTCGAGCGCAAGGTGGCGGAAGACATCCGTCAGAAGGTTGCGCAGAAGAAGCTCGACCACCTGTTTGAAGATGTGATCGTGCCGACCGAAAAGGTCGTCGAGATCCGTCGCGGCCGCAAGGTCGACACGGAGCGCAAGTTCTTTCCCGGCTATGTGCTGGTGAAGATGGACATGACCGACGAGGCGTTCCATCTGATCAAGAACACGCCCAAGGTCACCGGCTTCCTCGGTGCCGACAACAAGCCCATGCCGATTTCCGAGCGTGAGGCGATGTCGATCCTGCAGCAGGTGCAGGAAGGCGTGGATCACCCCAAGCCGTCCGTCAGCTTCGAGGTCGGCGAGAATGTCCGCGTGTCGGATGGCCCCTTCGCCAGCTTCAACGGCGTCGTCGAAGAGGTGGACGAGGAGCGTTCGCGCCTCAAGGTCGAGGTGTCGATCTTCGGTCGCCCCACTCCGGTGGAGCTCGAATACGGTCAGGTCGAAAAGATCTGATCCCAGCGTTTTGGCGTCAGCCAAAAATCGCACCCGGCCTTTTGGTGCAAGCCAAAATGGTCCAGCGTTTTTGGCGTTAGCCAGAAATCGCAACAGAATTCCGGCGTGAGCCGGAGACTGTCGGGTTCGCCCGGCAAAACCCGTGGAAGGGGATGGCGGTCGCCAAGCCGTCTATGCACTCCGAACCACGGCCTTATCGGTCGCTTGTGACCACTGAGAGGATAAAATGGCAAAGAAAATCACTGGCTATGTCAAGCTGCAGGTGCCGGCCGGTTCGGCCACACCGTCCCCGCCGATCGGCCCCGCGCTGGGTCAGCGCGGTCTGAACATCATGGAATTCTGCAAGGCCTTCAACGCGGCTACGCAGGAAATGGAAAAGGGTTCGCCCATTCCGGTGGTGATCACCGCCTATGCGGACAAGAGCTTCACGTTCGAGATGAAGCAGCCGCCCGTCACCTACTTCATCAAGAAGGCCGTCAACCTCAAGTCCGGTTCGAAGAACCCGGGCAAGGAATCGGCCGGCACCATCACGACGGCTCAGCTGCGTGACATTGCCGAGAAGAAGATGAAGGATCTCAATGCCGACAATATCGACGCCGCCGTGTCGATGATTGCCGGTTCCGCCCGTTCCATGGGCATCCAGGTCGAGGGCTGATAACAATGGCAAAGATCGCAAAGAAGGTCGCCGCCGGCCGTGAAGGCATCGACCGCACCAAGCTCTATTCGCTTCAGGACGCCGTCAAGCTGGTGAAGTCCAAGGCTTCCGCCAAGTTCGACGAGACCGTCGAGATCGCGATGAATCTGGGTGTCGACCCGCGTCACGCCGACCAGATGGTCCGTGGCGTCGTCAACCTGCCCAACGGCACTGGCAAGACCGTCCGCGTCGCCGTGTTCGCCCGTGGCGCCAAGGCTGACGAAGCCAAGGCCGCTGGTGCTGACATCGTCGGCGCCGAAGACCTGCTCGAGACCATCCAGGGCGGCAAGCTCGATTTCGATCGCTGCATTGCCACGCCGGACATGATGCCGCTGGTCGGCCGTCTCGGTAAGATCCTGGGCCCGCGCAACCTGATGCCGAACCCCAAGGTCGGCACCGTGACCATGGACGTCAAGGGTGCTGTCGGTGCTGCCAAGGGTGGCGCTGTCGAGTACCGCGTCGAGAAGGCTGGTATCATCCATGCCGGTATCGGCAAGGTCTCGTTCTCCGAAGACGCACTGCTGGAAAACATCAAGGCCTTCACCGACGCCGTCGTGAAGTCCAAGCCGGCTGGCGCCAAGGGCACCTATGTCAAGAAGGTCGCCGTTTCCTCGACCATGGGCCCCGGCGTCCATGTCGAACCCGGCACGGCCATCTAAGCCGCATTGCTCTGAACGCAGCATGAGCCGCCCTCGGGCTTGACCCGGGGGCAATTCATGGCTAAGTGCCGCGCTCAGACTTGCCCTTGGATGCAATCCGGGGCCGCATGGTGGGTGACATCATCTCACGCACCACAAAATTCCGGGCGGTTCGCCGTCCGGTGTTTCAGCCGCGGGCTTCGGCCCAGAGTTGAAAAGTCCTGTCCGAGACTGCCGGTCGGCGTCATGCCGTTAATTCCAGATGGAGCCAGCAATAGACGGGGTGAGCACCGATCTCAGGCCGCAAGGCCCTTTCGGTTCGAACCTAAGCCAGTTGCCCCCTGGGGCACTCGGTTGGCAGGCACCTAACCGTTGTTCCCCGGTCCGATGAGGGCAGGGGGCAGCAATTGGCAATGGTCCCTGCATGCTCTCGGGCATTCTGGGCCTAGTCTAGTGGAGACTAGCATGGAAAAAGCGGAAAAGCGCGAAGTCGTAGCGTCGCTCCAGGAAGCCCTCGCGGGCGCTGGATCGATCGTCGTCGCGCAGAACGTTGGTCTTTCCGTTGCTGCGTTCACTGATCTGCGCGTGCAGGTCAAGAAGGCAGGCGGCAAGGTCAAAGTCGCCAAGAACCGCCTTGCCAAGCTCGCTCTTAAGGAAGTCGATGTCGCGGACATCTCGGGCCTGTTCACCGGCCCGACCGTGATTGCCTACGCAGAAGATCCGATCGTTGCGCCGAAAATCGCAGCGGCATTCGCCGATAAGAACCAAAAGTTCGTTATCCTCGGCGGTGCAATGGGTCCGACGGTTCTCGACGCTGCTGGCGTCAAGACCCTGGCCACTCTGCCCTCGCTCGACGAACTGCGCGCCAAGCTCGCAGGTCTGGTCAAGCAGCCGGCAACCAACATCGCTTCCATTCTCGTGCAGCCGGGCGCGGGCATTGCTCGCGTTCTCAAGGCTCACGCCGAAAAGAGCGAAGCGGCATAAGCCGTTCCGACCAAACAACCCTGTTCGAACTGAACTCAAATCTGAAAAGAGTATAAAATGGCCGATCTCGCCAAGCTCGTTGATGACCTCTCTGCCCTGACCGTTCTGGAAGCTTCCGAACTGTCCAAGATGCTCGAAGAAAAGTGGGGCGTTTCCGCCGCTGCTCCGGTTGCTGTTGCTGCCGCTGCTGGTCCGGCTGCTGCCGCCGCTGAAGAAAAGACCGAATTTGACGTGATCCTCGCCTCCTTCGGCGACAACAAGATCAACGTCATCAAGGAAGTCCGCGCCATCACCGGCCTGGGTCTCGGCGAAGCCAAGGCCCTGGTTGAAGGCGCTCCGAAGGCTGTCAAGGAAGGTGTCACCAAGGCTGAAGCCGAAGACATCAAGAAGAAGCTGGAAGACGCTGGCGCCAAGGTCGAACTCAAGTAAGTTCGTCTTTTGCCTTGAAAAATGCGAAATGGCGCTTTATGTGCCATTTCGCTTCTTCGTTTCTACGGAAGCGATTCGTCGGGCCGATTGGATGGGTCTGACGCCAATTTGCGGAAATATATGACGATTTTTGATGTCACGGGCACGTGCAAGCCTCTGATGCCTCGCTGTGGGACTGTCCTGCTGCGGGGAGTTAGCTGCTGATCACGTCGTTGTGATCTCACTCCCCGGGCTCGGGGTGGGATTTTTTTGTGCCATCGGATTGAGCCCGACGACGAATAGACCGGGCATATAACCCGATATCCGACGGCTGATTGTCGGGTCTTTGGTTATCTGCCTCCGAGACAAGCGTATTGGGCCATCCTTGTGCTGCGAGCCGTGAGGTTCGGGGCAGGGGTGGTTCGAGCAATTTCAAGCAGGAGCTTTCATGGCTACCACGTTCAACGGCCGACGCAAGGTTCGCAAGTCCTTCGGGTCCATCCGCGAAGTCACGGACATGCCCAACCTGATCGAAGTCCAAAAGGCTTCCTATGATCAGTTTCTGATGGTCAACGAGCCCAAGGGCGGTCGTTCCGATGAGGGACTGCAGTCCGTGTTCCGCTCGGTGTTCCCCATCACCGACTTCTCGAACACTGCCAGCCTCGAATTCGTGCGTTACGAATTCGAACAGCCTAAATATGACATCGAAGAGTGCCGTGCGCGCGACATCACGTTTGCTGCCCCGCTCAAGGTGACGCTGCGGCTGATCGTGTTCGAAGTGGACGAGGAAACCGGCGCCCGTTCGGTCAAGGACATCAAGGAGCAGGACGTCTATATGGGCGACATGCCCTTCATGACGTCGAATGGCACCTTCATCGTCAACGGCACCGAGCGCGTCATCGTTTCGCAGATGCACCGTTCGCCTGGCGTGTTCTTTGACCACGACAAGGGCAAGACCCATTCCTCGGGCAAGCTGCTGTTCGCTGGCCGCATCATTCCCTATCGCGGTTCCTGGCTCGATATCGAATTCGACGCCAAGGACATCGTCTATGCGCGTATCGACCGTCGCCGCAAGATTCCGGTCACCTCGCTGCTCAAGGCGCTTGGCATGGACGCCGAGGAAATCCTCGCGACCTATTACAACACCCTGCAGTACGAAAAGACCGAGAAGGGCTGGCGCGTTCCCTACGACGCCGAGAAGTGGAAGGGCGCTAAGCCGACCCACGACCTGATCGACGCCACCACTGGCGACGTTGTGCATGAGGGTGGCAAGAAGCTCTCCGCTCGCCAGGCCAAGAAGCTGGCCGAGAACGGCCTGACCCACCTCTTGGCCGTCGATGCCGACCTCTTCGGCATGTATCTGGCCGAAGACCTGGTCAACCTCAAGACCGGTGAGATCTACGCCGAAGCCGGCGACGAGATCGACGAGAAGCTGCTTACCAAGCTGGTCGATATGGGCTTTGACGAGCTGCCGCTGCTCGACATCGACCACATCACCATTGGCGCCTATATCCGCAACACGCTGGCCGTGGACAAGAATGAGAGCCGCGAAGACGCTCTGTTCGACATCTACCGCGTCATGCGTCCGGGTGAGCCGCCGACCGTCGAAACTGCCGAAGCCATGTTCCAGTCGCTGTTCTTCGACAGCGAGCGCTATGACCTGTCTGCGGTCGGCCGCGTCAAGATGAACATGCGCCTTGAGCTCGACGCTCCGGACACCATGCGCACGCTGCGCAAGGAAGACATCGTCGAAGTCGTCCGTACCCTGGTCGACCTGCGCGATGGCCGTGGCGAAATCGACGACATTGACAATCTCGGCAACCGCCGCGTTCGCTCGGTCGGCGAACTCATGGAAAACTCCTATCGGCTTGGTCTGCTCCGCATGGAGCGCGCCATCAAGGAGCGCATGAGCTCGGTCGAAATCGACACGGTGATGCCGCAGGACCTGATCAACGCCAAGCCGGCTGCTGCCGCCGTGCGCGAGTTCTTCGGCTCCTCGCAGCTGTCGCAGTTCATGGACCAGACCAATCCGCTTTCGGAAATCACCCATAAGCGTCGTCTTTCGGCGCTTGGACCTGGTGGTCTCACCCGTGAGCGTGCGGGCTTTGAAGTCCGCGACGTGCATCCGACCCATTACGGCCGTATCTGCCCGATCGAGACGCCGGAAGGCCCGAATATCGGCCTGATCAACTCGCTCTCGACCTTCGCCCGCGTCAACAAGTACGGTTTCATCGAGACTCCGTACCGCAAGATCGTGGACGGCAAGCTGACCGAGGACGTGGTCTATCTCTCCGCCATGGAAGAGGCCAAGCACTACGTCGCCCAGGCCAACGTGCAGTTCAACGCTGACGGCACGCTGAAGGACGACCTGGTCGTGGCGCGCCATGCTGGCGACAACGGCCTGACGCCCAAGGAAAACGTCGACCTGATGGACGTTTCCCCCAAGCAGATGGTGTCGGTTGCCGCCTCGCTGATCCCGTTCCTTGAAAACGACGACGCCAACCGCGCTCTGATGGGCTCGAACATGCAGCGTCAGGCCGTGCCGCTGCTGCGCGCCGAAGCTCCGTTCGTGGGCACCGGCATGGAGCCCGTCGTGGCCCGTGACTCCGGCGCTGCGATCGTGGCCAAGCGTACCGGTATCGTGGACCAGGTGGACGCGACCCGTATCGTTATTCGTGCAACGGAAGAAACCGATGCATCGAAGTCGGGCGTCGACATCTACAACCTGATGAAGTTCCAGCGTTCGAACCAGTCGACCTGTATCAACCAGCGTCCGCTGGTTGTGGTGGGTGACCACATCAATGCCGGCGACATCATCGCCGACGGCCCGTCGACGGAACTGGGCGATCTCGCTCTGGGCCGCAACGTGCTCGTCGCCTTCATGCCCTGGAACGGCTACAACTTCGAAGACTCCATCCTGCTTTCCGAGAAGATCGCCATGCAGGACGTCTTCACCTCGATCCATATCGAGGAATATGAAGTCATGGCCCGCGACACCAAGCTTGGTCCGGAAGAAATCACGCGCGACATTCCGAACGTCTCGGAAGAAGCGCTGAAGAACCTCGACGAAGCCGGTATCGTCCATATCGGTGCCGAGGTCATGCCTGGCGATATCCTGGTGGGCAAGATCACCCCCAAGGGTGAATCGCCGATGACGCCGGAAGAAAAGCTCCTCCGCGCCATCTTCGGCGAAAAGGCTTCCGACGTTCGCGACACCTCGCTCCGCGTGCCGCCGGGCGATGCTGGTACTGTCGTTGAAGTGCGCGTGTTCAATCGCCACGGCATCGACAAGGACGAGCGCGCCATGGCCATCGAGCGCGAGGAAATCGAACGCCTCGCCAAGGACCGTGACGACGAACAGTCGATCCTCGACCGTAACGTCTATGCCCGTCTCAAGGAAATGCTGTTCGGCAAGGCCGCGACCGCAGGTCCGAAGGGCTATGTCGTCGGCACCAAGCTCAATGACTCCATCTTCGAAGCGCAGCCGCGGTCGAAGTGGTGGCAGTTCGCGGTCGATGACGACAAGGTCATGACCGAGATGGAAGCCCTTCATGCTCAGTATGAAGAGAGCCGTCGTCTGCTCGAACAGCGTTTCATCGACAAGGTCGACAAGCTGCAGCGCGGTGACGAACTTCCGCCGGGCGTGATGAAGATGGTCAAGGTCTTCATCGCCACCAAGCGCAAGATCCAGCCGGGCGACAAGATGGCCGGCCGCCACGGCAACAAGGGCGTGGTTTCGCGTATCGTGCCGGTGGAAGACATGCCGTACCTGGAAGATGGTACGTCGGTTGACATCGTGCTCAACCCGCTGGGCGTGCCGTCGCGCATGAACGTCGGTCAGATTCTCGAGACCCATCTGGGCTGGGCTTGCGCCGGCATGGGCAAGAAGATCGACCAGATGGTTCGCGCTTATCACGCCAAGGGCGATCTCAAGCCGCTGCGCGCCGAGATCAAGGAGCTGTTCGCCAATGACGAGGCCATTACCGACCTCGACGATGACGGCATGCTGCGCCTGGGCGAGCACCTCTCCAAGGGTGTGCCGATCGCGACGCCGGTGTTCGATGGTGCCAAGGAAGCTGACATCGTGGTCATGCTCGAGCGGGCAGGGCTGAAGCCGTCGGGTCAGTCGACCGTCTTCGACGGCCGCACCGGTGAGCAGTTCGACCGTCAGGTGACGGTGGGCTACATCTACATGCTCAAGCTCGACCACCTGGTGGACAACAAGATCCACGCCCGTTCCATCGGTCCCTACTCGCTCGTTACCCAGCAGCCGCTGGGCGGCAAGGCGCAGTTCGGTGGCCAGCGCTTCGGCGAGATGGAGGTGTGGGCCCTCGAAGCATATGGCGCCGCCTATACGCTGCAGGAAATGCTCACCATCAAGTCAGACGACGTGGCCGGCCGTACCAAGGTCTACGAAGCCATCGTGCGTGGCGACGACACCTTCGAGGCGGGTATCCCCGAGAGCTTCAACGTTCTCGTCAAGGAAATCCGCTCGCTGGGTCTCAATGTCGAGCTGGACAATCGGGAGCTCGATGCTCCGCAGAGCGAGGCCGAAGGCGAACTCGCTCCTCCTCAGGAAGCGGCGTAATAATCCGGCACTTCCAACCCCATTCACCTTCCGTTCAGAATGCGGTCACACTCGCATTCTGGGCGGATAGAGGAGAGAACTGATGAATCATCATTCCCACGTCATGGACCCGTTCAACCCGGCCGTCCCCGTCCAGACCTTCGATCAGATGAAGATCTCGATCGCCAGCCCGGAAAAGATCCTTTCCTGGTCCTATGGCGAGATCAAGAAGCCCGAGACCATCAACTATCGTACGTTCAAGCCTGAGCGCGATGGTCTGTTCTGCGCGCGCATCTTTGGCCCCGTGAAGGACTACGAATGCTTGTGCGGCAAGTACAAGCGCATGAAGTTCAAGGGCGTCATCTGCGAAAAGTGCGGCGTCGAAGTCACTCTGAGCCGCGTTCGTCGTGAGCGCATGGGCCATATTGAGCTCGCCGCTCCGGTTGCTCACATCTGGTTCCTGAAGTCTTTGCCGAGCCGCATTGCCCTGCTGCTCGACATGACGCTCAAGGATATCGAGCGTATCCTTTACTTCGAAAACTATGTCGTTCTTGACCCAGGTCTTACCCCGTTCACACAGAACGAGCTCCTGACCGAAGAGCAGTTCCTGGACGCCCAGGACGAATACGGTGCCGACACCTTCACCGCCAAGATCGGCGCTGAAGCCATTCGCGACATCCTGCTCGGGCTCGACCTCGAAAAGATCGCCGCCGATCTGCGCGTCGAAATTGCCGAGGCCACGACTGAACTTAAGCCCAAGAAGCTCGCCAAGCGCCTGAAGATCGTCGAACAGTTCATCGTATCGGGCAACAAGCCCGAATGGATGATCATGACCGTCATTCCGGTCATTCCGCCCGAGCTGCGCCCGCTGGTGCCGCTGGATGGTGGCCGCTTTGCCACGTCCGATCTCAACGACCTCTATCGTCGCGTCATCAACCGCAACAACCGCCTGAAGCGCCTGATCGAGCTCCGCGCCCCGGACATCATCATCCGCAACGAAAAGCGCATGCTGCAGGAAGCCGTTGACGCTCTGTTCGACAACGGCCGCCGTGGCCGCACCATCACCGGTGCCAACAAGCGTCCGCTGAAGTCGCTCTCCGACATGCTCAAGGGCAAGCAGGGCCGCTTCCGCCAGAACCTGCTCGGTAAGCGCGTCGACTATTCCGGTCGTTCGGTCATCACCGTGGGTCCCTACCTCAAGCTGCACCAGTGCGGCCTGCCCAAGAAGATGGCGCTCGAGCTGTTCAAGCCGTTCATCTACTCGCGCCTCGAGGCCAAGGGCTTCTCCTCAACGGTGAAGCAGGCCAAGAAGCTGGTGGAAAAGGAAAAGCCGGAAGTCTGGGATATCCTGGACGAGGTCATCCGCGAGCACCCGGTGCTGCTGAACCGCGCCCCGACGCTGCACCGTCTGGGCATCCAGGCGTTCGAGCCGATCCTGATCGAAGGCAAGGCCATCCGCCTGCACCCGCTCGTCTGCTCGGCCTTCAATGCCGACTTCGACGGTGATCAGATGGCTGTCCACGTCCCGCTGTCGCTCGAGGCGCAGCTGGAAGCCCGCGTGCTGATGATGTCGACCAACAACATCCTGCACCCGGCCAACGGCCAGCCGATCATCGTCCCCAGCCAGGACATCGTTCTGGGTCTCTACTACCTGTCGTTGATGAGCGAAGGTGAGCCGGGTGAAGGCATGGCGTTCGCGTCCTATGCCGAGCTCGAGCACGCGCTCGACAACAAGGTCGTGACCCTGCACACCAAGATCAAGGCACGCGTGCCGGCCTGGGACAAGGACGGCAACGAGATCACCGAGATCGTGGAAACGACCCCGGGCCGTATGCTCATCGGGCAGATCCTGCCCAAGAGCCCGACGGTGCCGTTCGCAACGGCGAACCAGCTGATGACCAAGAAGATGATCTCCAAGATGATCGACACGGTTTACCGTGGCTGCGGTCAGAAGGAGACCGTGATCTTCTGCGACCGCGTCATGCAGCTCGGTTTCAAGAATGCTTGTGATGCCGGCATTTCGTTCGGCAAGGACGACATGGTTATCCCGGCGTCCAAGTACACCATTGTCGAAGACACCCGTAAGCTGGTCGAGGAATTCGAGCAGCAGTACAATGACGGCCTGATCACCCAGGGCGAAAAGTACAACAAGGTCGTCGACGCCTGGGCCAAGTGCGGTGACAAGATCGCCGAAGAAATGATGAAGGGCATCGCTGCCGTTCAGTTCGACAAGGAAACGGGTCGTCAGAAGCCGATCAACTCGGTCTATATGATGAGCCATTCCGGTGCTCGTGGTTCACCGGCACAGATGAAGCAGCTCGCCGGCATGCGCGGTCTCATGGCCAAGCCGGACGGCTCGATCATCGAAACGCCGATCACCGCGAACTTCAAGGAAGGCCTCAACGTTCTCGAGTACTTCAACTCGACCCACGGTGCCCGCAAGGGTCTGGCCGATACCGCTCTGAAGACCGCAAACTCGGGTTACCTGACCCGCCGTCTCGTTGACGTGGCGCAGGACGCCATCATCATCGAGGTGGATTGCGGTACCGAACGCGGCCTCACCATGGAGCCGATCGTGGACGCAGGCCAGATCGTGGCCTCGCTCGGTCAGCGCGTTCTCGGCCGTACGACTGCCGACGACGTGTTCCACCCCTTGACGGGTGACCTGATCGCGCCGAAGGGCACTCTGCTCGAAGAAAAGCATGTCGACGTCATCGAAGAGGCTCGCATCCAGTCGATCCGCATTCGCTCGCCGCTGACCTGCGATCTCCGCCAGGGCTGCTGCGCGGCTTGCTATGGTCGCGACCTGGCTCGTGGTACCCCGGTCAATATCGGTGAAGCTGTCGGCGTTATCGCCGCGCAGTCCATCGGTGAACCCGGCACCCAGCTCACCATGCGTACCTTCCATATCGGTGGTACCGCTCAGGTGGTCGACTCCTCGTTCCTCGAAGCTGGCGCTGAAGGCACGATCGAAGTTCGCAACCCGAACCTCGCCAATGTCGAAGGTGGCAAGCAGGTCGTCATGGCCCGTAACGTTGCTCTCGTCATCCTGGATGGCGAAGGCAAGGAACGTGCGACCCACAAGGTGACCTACGGCTCCAAGCTCCTCGTCAAGGCTGGCGACACCGTTCGTCGCGGCCAGCGTCTGGCTGAATGGGATCCGTACACCCGTCCGATCCTGGCCGAAGTCGAAGGCGAGGTCCTGTTCGAGGATCTGGTCGACGGTGCTTCGGTTGCGGAAAACACCGACGAGGCCACTGGCTTCACAAAGCGCGTGGTCATCGACTGGCGCGGCAACCAGCGTGGTGAGGGCCTCAAGCCCGCACTCGCCATTGCCCGCGGCGGTGCGGTTGCCAAGGTCGAACGTGGTGGCGATGCCCGTTACCTGCTCTCCGTCGACGCGGTTATCAACGTCGAGCCGGGCGAGAAGGTCGCTCCGGGTGATATTCTCGCTCGTATCCCGCTCGAAAGCGCCAAGACCAAGGACATCACCGGCGGTCTGCCGCGTGTGGCCGAGCTGTTCGAAGCCCGTCGTCCGAAGGATCACGCCATCATCGCCGAGATCGATGGCACCATCCGCTTCGGTCGCGACTACAAGAACAAGCGCCGTGTCATCATCGAGCCGACCGAAGAGGGTGCCGATCCGGTCGAGTACTTGATCCCGAAGGGCAAGCCGTTCCACCTCCAGGAAGGCGACACCATCGAGAAGGGCGAATACATCCTGGACGGCAATCCCGCTCCGCATGACATCCTTGCCATCAAGGGCGTTGAGGAACTGGCGCGCTACCTCGTCAACGAGATCCAGGAAGTCTATCGCCTGCAGGGCGTGTTGATTAACGACAAGCACATCGAGGTGATCGTTCGCCAGATGCTGCAGAAGGTCGAGATCGTGGATCCAGGTGAGTCTGGCCTGCTCAAGGACGAGCAGCTCGACAAGCTGGACTTCGACGAGCTCAACGATGCTCTGGTGGCCGAAGGCAAGAAGCCGGCGACTGCCAACCCGGTGCTGCTCGGCATCACCAAGGCGTCGCTGCAGACCCGCTCGTTCGTGTCCGCCGCGTCGTTCCAGGAAACCACCCGCGTGCTCACCGAAGCTGCCGTTTCCGGCAAGGCCGACCTGCTCGAAGGCCTCAAGGAAAACGTCATCGTCGGCCGCCTGATCCCGGCGGGTACCGGTGCCGGCCAGACCAAGGCCAAGCAGATCGCGTCCAAGCGCGATGACCTGATCCTGGAAGAGCGCCGTCGTCAGGCCGAGACCGCCGCTATCCCGGCGCCGGCCGCCGAGTAAGCGATCTACTGATCGAGATTGGAAAAGGGGCCTCCGGGCCCCTTTTCTTTGGCGTCGATTCTGCGTTCACTCATTCATCGCTCTGGCGACAACAGTGGGAGGCGGAGCATGAAGTTCACAACAATGGTGGTTCTGGACGGCAATAATACCGGCATCGAAGTTCCATCCGAGGTGCTTGACGCGCTTGGGGGCGGCAAGCGTCCGGCGGTGGTGCTGACGGCGGGTGCGCTCACCTATCGGTCGACGGTCGGGTCAATGGGTGGTCGGGCTCTGATCCCTTTGAGTGCGGCGCGTCGAGTCGAGGCTGGGCTCGTCGGTGGTGAAACCATCGAAGTCGAGATCGCGCTCGATACAGCGCCGCGCGAGGTGCAGGTGCCTGAAGACCTTGCCCGCGAGCTGGCAATGGATGAGGGCGCGCTGGCCTTCTTCCAAAGTCTCTCCTATAGCAACCAAAACAGGCATGTGCTTTCGGTGACCGATGCGAAATCGGAGGAGACCCGCGCCAGGCGCATCGCCAAGGTGGTGGATGCTATGAAGGCACGGCAGAAGTAGCTGCGAGGGCAGGGGGCTTCCGAACGGATTTGCAAAACTCCGTCCAGTTGCAGCCGGGGGCGCTAAAATGGCCTTAGCGTCCAAAACGCATGGCTGTGCCTCGGTTTTTCCACGAAAGAATCCTTGACGGAACGAGTCATCGGTTCTAAACAGCGCCTACCTAAGCGGTCGGTCGTGATTGTCACACCGGGTCCCTGCCATCTTGAGCGGGAATCCAGGACGATCAAACACACTGTCGGGTAACTAGACGACGCAAATCCTTGTGCGCATGACTGCTGCCGAAAGGCGGGTGGTCCGCTGCAACTGAGGCGCCGCCGTATCCTTGTCGGGTGCGGGCGAGCGCCGCTTTGGTTTGCTTGTGTAGACCACCGTAGCGCTCCCTGGGGCGTGAGATTGAAGTACTGGGGCTTCTCGCCAGCGAGCGGCTCCGAATTTTGGACAATGGAAAGAGCGCAATGCCCACCATTAATCAGCTGATCCGCAAGCCACGCGCCAGCAAGCCAAAGCGGAACAAAGTTCCGGCCATGGAAGCCAATCCGCAGAAGCGCGGCGTTTGCTCCCGTGTGTACACGACGACCCCGAAGAAGCCGAACTCGGCTCTGCGCAAGGTGGCCAAGGTTCGCCTGACCAACCAGCGCGAAGTGATTTCGTACATCCCGGGCGAAGGTCACAACCTTCAGGAGCACTCCGTTGTGCTCATCCGCGGCGGCCGCGTTCGCGACCTGCCGGGTGTTCGCTATCACGTGCTCCGCGGCGTCCTCGACACGCAGAGCGTGAAGGATCGCAAGCAGCGTCGTTCGAAGTACGGCGCGAAGCGTCCGAAGTAAGGAGATCGAGATATGTCCCGTCGTCACCGCGCAGAAAAACGCGACGTTATTCCTGATCCCAAGTTCGGCGATCTGGTTGTCACCAAGTTCATGAATTCCCTGATGAAGGACGGCAAGAAGTCGGCCGCTGAAGGTATCGTCTATGGCGCTTTCGACATCGTCGAAGCCAAGACCAAGCAGGACCCGATCACCGTGTTCCACGGCGCCCTGGACAATATCCGTCCGGCCGTCGAAGTGCGTTCGCGCCGCGTTGGTGGTGCAACCTACCAGGTTCCGGTCGAAGTCCGTGCTGACCGTCAGCAGGCCCTTGCCATCCGTTGGCTCATCGATTCCGCCCGCAAGCGCGGCGAGAACACCATGCGTGAACGCCTCTCCGGCGAGCTCATGGATGCGATGAATGGTCGCGGTCAGGCCGTCAAGAAACGCGAAGACACGCACCGTATGGCTGACGCCAACCGTGCCTTCTCGCACTACCGCTGGTAGTAGGAGCACCTCATGGCACGCGAAACCGCCATTAATCTCTATCGTAACTTCGGCATCATGGCGCACATCGATGCTGGCAAGACGACCACGACCGAGCGCATCCTGTATTACACAGGCAAGAACCATAAAATGGGCGAAACCCATGATGGTGCTTCGACCATGGACTGGATGGAGCAGGAGCAGGAACGCGGCATCACCATCACTTCGGCTGCGACGACCACGTCGTGGAAGTCTCGTGATGGCGTGCAGCACCGCTTCAACATCATCGACACGCCCGGCCACGTGGACTTCACTATTGAAGTTGAACGTTCGCTTCGTGTGCTCGACGGTGCTGTCGCTCTGCTCGACGCCAATGCCGGCGTAGAGCCGCAGACGGAGACTGTCTGGCGCCAGGCTGACAAGTACCACGTTCCACGTCTGATCTTTGTCAACAAGATGGACAAGATCGGTGCCGACTTCTACCGCTGCGTGGAGATGGTTGGTTCGCGTCTTGGCGCCAAGGGCGTTCCGGTTCAGCTGCCGATCGGCGCCGAGACCGAGTTCAAGGGCGTCGTCGACCTGATCGAGATGAAGGGCCTTGTCTGGCGCAACGAAGAGCTCGGCGCACAGTGGGACATCGTCGAAGTTCCGGCCGATCTCAAGGAAAAAGCCGAACAGTTCCGCGAGCGCATGATTGAAGCCGCCGTGGAAATGGATGACGATGCGATGGAGGCCTACCTCAACGGGGAAGTGCCGAACAACGACACCATTCGTCGTCTGCTCCGCAAGGGCGTCATCGAGACCAAGTTCTTCCTGATGTTTGCCGGCTCGGCCTTCAAGAACAAGGGCGTGCAGCCTCTGCTGGACGGCGTTATCGACTTCCTGCCGTCGCCGATCGATATCCCCGCCATCAAGGGTATTGATGCCAAGACGGAAGAGCCGATCGAGCGTCACGCTGACGACAACGAGCCGCTCTCGATGCTGGCCTTCAAGATTGCCAACGACCCGCACATGGGTACGCTGACCTTCTGCCGCATCTATTCGGGTCACCTCGAGGCGGGTATCCAGCTGGAAAATACCGTGAAGGGCAAGCGCGAGCGCGTTGGCCGCATGTTCCAGATGCATTCGAACAGCCGCGAGCAGATCACGGAAGCCTTTGCTGGCGACATCGTGGCTATCGTTGGTCTCAAGGACACCACCACTGGTGACACCCTGGCGCCGACCAATTCGCAGGTGATCCTTGAGCGCATGATTTTCCCGGATCCGGTTATCGACATCTCCGTCGAGCCGAAGTCCAAGGCCGATCAGGAAAAGATGGGTCTTGCCCTCAACCGCCTGGCTGCCGAAGATCCGTCCTTCCGCGTCAAGACCGACGAAGAATCCGGCCAGACCATCATCTCGGGCATGGGTGAACTCCATCTCGACATTCTCGTCGACCGCATGCGTCGCGAGTTCAAGGTCGAAGCCAATATCGGTCAGCCGCAGGTTGCCTATCGCGAGACCATCACGCGCAAGACCGAAAAAGACTACACCCACAAGAAGCAGTCTGGTGGTTCCGGTCAGTTCGCCCGTATCAAGATTGTTGTCGAGCCGGGTGAAGTCGGCAAGGGCCTGGAATTCGTCAACGCCATCGTTGGTGGCGCTGTGCCGAAGGAATACGTGCCGGGTGTCAGCAAGGGCATCGAGTCGGTCATGGGCGCAGGCCCGCTGATCGGCTTCCCGGTGGTGGACGTTAAGGTCACGCTCATCGATGGCGCCTACCACGACGTCGACTCCTCGGTCCTCGCCTTCGAAATCGCGGGCCGTGCAGGTTTCCGTGAAGCCCTTCGTGAAGCTGGCCCGAAGATCCTCGAGCCGATCATGAAGGTTGAAGTTGTCACGCCAGACGATTACATGGGCGATGTCATCGGCGACCTCAACTCGCGTCGTGGGCAGATCCAGGGCACTGAAAGCCGTGGTGTTGTCCAGGTCGTTAATGCGTTCGTGCCGCTTGCAAACATGTTCGGTTATGTGAACTCGCTGCGCTCCATGAGCCAGGGTCGTGCTCAGTACACGATGACGTTCGACCATTACGAGCAGGTTCCGCAGGCTGTCGCCGACGAAGTCCAGGCCAAATACGCCTAACAACAGCGCAAGCTACTAAACTCAACTGAATGTCGGCGATTGCGCTGACGAATTTGGAGAAAAGCGATGGCGAAGGAAAAGTTTTCCCGCAGCAAGCCGCACGTTAACATCGGCACCATCGGTCACGTTGACCATGGCAAGACCTCGCTGACCGCAGCGATCACCAAGGTTCTGGCTGAGACCGGCGGCGCCACCTTCAAGGCGTATGACCAGATCGACGCTGCTCCGGAAGAGAAGGCCCGCGGCATCACCATCAACACTGCCCACGTCGAGTACGAGACGGCCAACCGTCACTACGCTCACGTGGACTGCCCCGGCCACGCCGACTATGTGAAGAACATGATCACCGGCGCTGCCCAGATGGACGGCGGTATCCTCGTGGTGTCCGCTGCTGACGGCCCGATGCCCCAGACCCGTGAGCACATCCTGCTCGCCCGTCAGGTCGGCGTGCCGGCTCTGGTCGTGTTCCTGAACAAGGTCGACCTGGTCGACGATCCGGAACTGCTCGAGCTCGTCGAACTCGAAGTTCGCGAACTGCTGTCCTCGTACGACTTCCCTGGCGATGACATCCCGGTCGTCAAGGGTTCGGCTCTCGCCGCCCTCGAAGATCGCGATCCGAAGATCGGCCACGACGCCGTTCTCGAGCTGATGCGCAATGTCGATGAATACATCCCGCAGCCGGAACGTCCGGTCGACCAGCCCTTCCTGCTGCCGATCGAAGACGTGTTCTCGATCTCGGGTCGTGGTACCGTGGTGACCGGTCGCGTTGAGCGCGGCATCGTCAAGGTCGGCGAAGAAGTCGAAATCGTCGGCATCAAGGCCACCCAGAAGACCACCGTCACCGGCGTGGAAATGTTCCGCAAGCTGCTCGACTCGGGTGAGGCTGGCGACAACATCGGCGCTCTGATCCGTGGTATCGACCGTACCCAGGTGGAGCGCGGCCAGGTTCTCTGCAAGCCCGGTTCAGTGACCCCGCACACCGACTTCACGGCTGAGGTTTACATCCTCACCAAGGAAGAAGGCGGCCGTCACACCCCGTTCTTTGCGAACTACCGTCCGCAGTTCTACTTCCGCACCACCGACGTGACCGGTATCGTGACGCTGCCGGAAGGCACCGAAATGGTGATGCCGGGCGACAACCTGAACATCAATGTTCAGCTGATCGTGCCGATCGCTATGGAAGAAAAGCTCCGCTTCGCTATCCGTGAAGGCGGCCGTACCGTGGGTTCGGGCGTCGTCGCCAAGATCCTGAAGTAATCAATCTAAAGATATTCGCGGCGCGCGATTGAGCGCGCCGCGAACCTTTTATGTCAGGATTGTGAAGATGAACGGTCAGAATATCCGCATCCGCCTCAAGGCGTTTGACCATCGCGTACTCGACACCTCGACCCGCGAGATCGTCAATACCGCCAAGCGTACGGGTGCACAGGTTCGCGGTCCTATCCCGCTGCCGACCCGCATCGACAAATTCACCGTGAACCGCTCGCCGCATATCGATAAGAAGGCACGTGAGCAGTTCGAGATTCGGACCCACAAGCGTTTGCTTGACATTGTGGACCCGACTCCCCAAACGGTCGATGCGCTGATGAAGCTCGATCTCGCCGCCGGCGTCGACGTCGAAATCAAGCTGTAAGACGAACAAAAGTTTCCGCGCCTGCCGCAAAAAGGGTCCTCTGAAATCATGACCCGGCAGAGCGCCAAAGAGAAGGTAAAACCGATGCGTTCTGGATTGATCGCACAGAAGCTGGGTATGACCCGCATCTTCGCCGAGGACGGCTCGCACGTCCCCGTGACGGTGCTTAGCCTGCAGAATTGCCAGGTGGTGGGCCAGCGGACCGTTGACAAGGACGGTTATACAGCGCTGCAGCTCGGCGCTGGCCAGGCAAAGGCCAAGAATGTTTCCAAGGCCGAGCGTGGGCAGTATGCCGTCGCCAAGGTCGAACCCAAGCGTCACGTCGCAGAATTCCGCGTCGATGCCGAGAACCTGATCGAAGTTGGCGCCACTCTGAAGGCCGACCACTTCTCCGAAGGTCAGCTGGTCGACGTGACCGGAACATCCATCGGTAAGGGTTTTGCCGGCGGTATGAAGCGTTGGAACTTCGGTGGTCTGCGCGCCTCGCACGGTGTGTCCGTCTCCCACCGCTCGATCGGTTCGACCGGTCAGCGTCAGGATCCGGGCAAGACCTTCAAGAACAAGAAGATGCCGGGCCACATGGGCGATCGTCGCATCACCACGCAGAACGTCAAGGTCGTCAAGACCGACGTCGAGCGCGGCCTGATCCTGATCCAGGGTTCGGTTCCGGGCGCCAAGGGCGCGTGGATTATGGTCAAGGACGCCGTCAAGAAGCCGGCTCCCGCGAACGCTGCCCTGCCGGGTTCGTTCGAGGCCGCAGCTGCGGGAGAAGCGAAGTAAATGGAACTCAAGGTAACCACTCTCGACGGCAAGGCCGCCGGTACGGTCGATCTCAAGGACGATGTGTTCGGCCTTGAAGTCCGCCCGGATATCCTCCACCGCATGGTTCGCTACCAGCAGCTCAAGGCCATGGCCGGCACGCATGACGTGAAGAACCGGTCGGAAGGCGTGCGCACGGGCAAGAAGTTCGTGAAGCAGAAGGGTTCTGGCGGCGCTCGTCACGGCGATCGCAAGGCTCCGCAGTTCCGTGGTGGTGGCCGTGCATTCGGTCCGACCCCGCGCAGCCACGCCATCGACCTTCCCAAGAAGGTTCGCGTCCTGGCTCTGAAGCATGCTCTGTCGTCCAAGGCCCAGGCTGGCTCGCTGATCGTCATCGACAGCGTCGCCCAGAAGGAAGCCAAGACTGCAGCTCTGCGGACGACATTCGGCAAGCTCGACTGGGCAAACGTGCTGATCATCGACGGCGCTGATGTCGACCAGAACTTTGCTCTGGCCGCCCGCAACATCCCGAATATCGACGTGCTGCCGATCCAGGGGATCAACGTTGTGTCGATCCTGAAGCGCGACAAGCTCGTCCTCACCAAGGCAGCGCTCGAAGCGCTCGAAGCGAGGTTCGCATGAACAAGCTTGACGCATACGACATCATTCGTAACCCCGTCGTGACGGAAAAGTCGACCATGGCTTCTGAAGCCAACCAGGTTGTCTTCGACGTTGCCATCGACGCCAACAAGACCGACATCAAGGCCGCCGTCGAGCAGCTGTTTTCGGTCAAGGTCAAGGCGGTGAACACCCTCGTCCGCAAGGGCAAGGTGAAGCGCTTCCGTGGTCGCGTCGGTGTTCGCAACGACGTCAAGAAGGCGATCGTGACCCTCGTCGACGGCCAGTCGATCGATATTTCGACCGGCCTCTAAGGGAAGAGACAGAACAAAATGGCTCTAAAGACTTACAATCCCACCTCCGAAGGCCGTCGTACCCTGATCACGACCGACCGTTCGGAACTGTGGAAGGGCGCCCCGGTCAAGGCTTTGACCGAAGGCCTCAACAAGACCGGTGGTCGTAACAACCGTGGCCGCATCACTGCCTATCACCGTGGTGGTGGTCACAAGCGCAGCTACCGCACCATCGACTTCAAGCGCGTGAAGTTCGACGCAGTCGGGACCGTAGAACGTCTCGAATACGATCCGAACCGCACCGCCTGGATCGCGCTGATCAAGTACGAAGATGGCGAGCTCGCCTATATCGTTGCGCCCCAGCGCCTGACTGCCGGCGACAAGGTCATCTCCTCGATGAACACTGTCGACGTGAAGCCGGGCAATGCGATGCCGCTCGAGCGCATGCCGGTCGGTACCATCGTGCACAACATCGAGCTCAAGCCCCGCAAGGGTGGCCAGGTGGCTCGTTCTGCCGGTGCCTATGCCCAGTATGTGGGTCGCGACCATGGTTGGGCCATTCTGCGCCTCAACTCCGGTGAGCAGCGCCGCGTGCATGGCACGTGTCTGGCGACCGTTGGTGCCGTGTCCAACCAGGACCATGCCAACACCTCGCTCGGCAAGGCCGGTCGCAACCGCTGGCTCGGCAAGAAGCCGGTCAACCGCGGCGTGACCATGAACCCGGTCGACCACCCGCATGGTGGTGGTGAAGGCCGTACCTCGGGTGGCCGTCACCCGGTGAGCCCGTGGGGCAAGCCGACCAAGGGCAAGCGTACCCGCAGCAACAAGGCAACGGACCAGTTCATCGTTCGCAGCCGTCACGTGAAGAAGGGCAGGTAAGACATGACCCGTTCGATTTGGAAGGGGCCGTTCGTCGACGGCTATCTGCTCAAGAAGGCCGAGAAGGCCCAGTCCTCTGGCCGCAGCGATGTGGTCAAGATCTGGTCCCGTCGTTCGACCATCCTGCCGCAGTTCGTCGGCATCACGTTCGGCGTGCACAATGGTCAGAAGCATGTTCCGGTGAACGTCACCGAAGACATGATCGGCCACAAGTTTGGTGAGTTCGCTCCGACCCGTACCTATTACGGGCACGCGGCCGACAAGAAGGCCAAGAGGAAGTAAGATGGGCAAGCCAAAGACTGAGCGCGCTCTCAAGGATAACGAGGCCAAGGCTGTGCTGCGCATGCTGCGCATCAGCCCTCAGAAGCTGAACCTCGTCGCGCAGTTGATCCGTGGCAAGAAGGTCGAACGTGCTCTGGCCGATCTCGAATTCAGCCACAAGCGTATCTCCGGCCAGGTGAAGAAGGTGCTGGAAAGCGCCATCGCCAACGCCGAGAACAACCATGGCCTGGACACCGACGCTCTCGTCGTTGCCGAAGCCTTCGTTGGTAATTCGCTTGTCATGAAGCGTTTCACCGCCCGCGGTCGCGGCAAGTCGGCACGTATCGAGAAGCCGTTCTCGCATCTGACGATCGTCGTCCGGCAAGTTGAGGAGGCCGCATAATGGGCCAGAAAATCAATCCGATCGGCTTCCGCCTCGGCATCAACCGCACCTGGGACAGCCGCTGGTACGCCAATAAGGGCGAATACGGCACGCTGCTGCAGGAAGACCTGAAGATCCGTACGGCTCTGATGGAAGACCTGAAGGCCGCTGCGGTTTCCAAGATCGTCATCGAGCGTCCGCACCGCAAGTGCCGCGTGTCGATCCACACTGCCCGTCCGGGCATCGTGATCGGCAAGAAGGGCGCTGACATCGACAAGATCCGCGCCAAGGTGAAGAAGTTCACCGACAGCGAAGTGCACATCAACATCGTTGAAGTGCGCAAGCCGGAAACCGATGCGACGCTGGTTGCCCAGGGCATTGCCCAGCAGCTGGAACGTCGTGTGGCATTCCGTCGCGCCATGAAGCGCGCCGTGCAGACCGCAATCCGCATGGGCGCCGGTGGTATCCGCGTCAATGTCGGTGGTCGTCTCGGTGGTGCCGACATCGCTCGTACCGAATGGTACCGCGAAGGCCGCGTGCCGCTGCACACCCTGCGTGCTGACATCGACTATGGTACCGCCGAAGCCGAAACCACTTACGGCATCATCGGTATCAAGGTCTGGATCTTCAAGGGCGAAGTCCTCGAGCATGATCCGTCGGCCCATGAACGTCGCGCTACCGAAGGTAGTGAAGGTGGTCAGCGTAGCGAGCGCGAACCGCGCCGTGAACGCGGCGACCGCGACCGCGAACGCGCATAAGAAGGTTAGTTCATTATGCTGCAACCGAAGAGAACTAAGTTCCGCAAGGCCCACAAGGGTCGCATCCATGGCCTGGCCAAGGGTGGTACCGATCTGGCTTTCGGCCAGTACGCACTCAAGGCCACCGAGCCGGAACGCGTGACTGCCCGCCAGATCGAAGCTGCCCGCCGCGCGATCACTCGCGAAATGAAGCGTCAGGGCCGCGTGTGGATCCGGATTTTCCCGGATCTGCCGGTTTCCAAGAAGCCTACCGAAGTCCGTATGGGTAAGGGTAAGGGTTCTGTCGAGTACTGGGCCGCACGCGTAAAACCGGGTCGTATCGTTTTTGAGATTGACGGCGTGCCCGAAGACGTTGCAAAGGAGGCGCTTCGCCTCGGTGCAATGAAGTTGCCGATCACCACGCGTATCATTACGCGTATTGCTGACTAAGGAACACGAGCATGAAAGCCAGTGATGTGCGGGCCAAGACCGCAGACGAACTGAAAGATCAGCTCGTCGACCTGAAGAAAGAACAGTTCAACCTGCGTTTCCAGCGCGCTACCCAGCAGTTGGAAAAGCCGGCCCGGGTCAAGGAAGTCCGTCGCGATATCGCGCGGATCAAGACGATCCTGACCCAGAAGAACGCAGCTAAGTAAGGAATAAAACCCATGCCAAAGCGCGTTTTGCAGGGGACTGTGGTCTCCGACGCCAATGACAAGACCATCGTGGTTCGCGTCGAGCGCCGTTTCACTCATCCGCTTCTGAAGAAGACCGTGCGTCGTTCCAAGAAGTACCACGCCCATGATGAAAATAATGTGGCAAAGGTCGGTCAGACCGTGTGGATCGAGGAAACCGCGCCGATCAGTAAGAACAAGCGCTGGGCGCTTGTTCCGTCTGCGTAAGAGAAACAATTCAGGTCGGCGCGCCGGATGACGGTGCAGCCGGTCCAACTAGAAGGCATCCAGTCATGATCCAGATGCAGTCCAATCTCGACGTCGCCGATAATTCCGGCGCCAAGCGAGTCATGTGCATCAAGGTGCTGGGCGGTTCGCATCGTAAATACGCCTCGGTCGGCGACATTATCGTCGTTTCGGTCAAGGACGCTATTCCGCGCGGCCGCGTTAAGAAGGGCCAGGTGATGAAGGCTGTTGTGGTTCGCACCGCAACCGACATCCGCCGGGCCGATGGCACCGTCATTCGTTTCGACAAGAACGCCGCCGTTCTTCTGAACAATCAGAAGGAGCCGATCGGCACCCGTATCTTCGGACCGGTTCCGCGCGAACTCCGCGCCAAGAACCACATGAAGATCATCTCGCTTGCCCCAGAGGTGCTGTAATGGCCGCCAAGATTAAGAAGGGCGACAAGGTCGTCGTCCTGGCCGGCAAGGACAAGGGCAAGACCGGTCAGGTCCTGTCTGTCATCCCGTCCGAAACCCGCGCGATCGTCCAGGGTATCAACCTGGTCCGTCGTCACCAGAAGCAGACTGCATCACAGGACGCCGGCATCTTCACCAAGGAAGCGCCGATCCACCTGTCGAACCTGGCAGTTGCCGACGCTCAGGGCAAGCCGACCCGCGTCGGTTTCCAGATCAAGGACGGCGTGAAGTCCCGCGTCGCCAAGACCACCGGAGATCAGATCGATGGCTGAGACCGCTTACGTTCCGCGTCTCCGGACCGAATACGACCAGACGATCAAGGCGGCCCTGCGTGAGCAGTTTGCCTACAAGAACGTCATGGAACTCCCGCGCCTGGACAAGATCGTCCTGAACATCGGCGTTGGTGAAGCTGTCAACGACACCAAGAAGGTGAAGTCGGCTGCTGACGAGCTGCAGAAGATTGCGGGCCAGAAGCCCGTTATCACCCATGCGCGCAAGTCCATCGCAGGCTTCAAGGTCCGCGAGAACATGCCGCTGGGTGTCAAGGTGACCCTGCGCAAGGCCCGTATGTATGAATTCCTGGACCGCCTGGTGAACATCGCCCTGCCGCGCGTCCGTGACTTCCGTGGCCTCAACCCGAACGCCTTTGACGGCCGTGGCAACTATGCCTTCGGCATCAAGGAACACATCATCTTCCCCGAAATCAACTACGATCAGATCGATCAGGTTTGGGGCATGGACATCGTGGTTGCCACGACGGCCAAGAACGATGATGAGGCGCGTGCGCTTCTCAAGGCTTTCAACTTCCCCTTCCGCCAGTAAGCGGATAGGGAAGGGATAAAGGATCAGGATATGGCAAAGACCAGCTCCATCGAAAAGAACAAGAAGCGTGCCGCCCTGGCGAAGCAGTTTGGCGACAAGCGCGCTGCTCTCAAGGCCACCATCAAGAACCAGGAAGCGCCGATCGAAGAGCGCTTCAAGGCCAGCCTCAAGCTGGCTGAGCTGCCGCGCAACTCGGCCAAGGTCCGCATTCGCAACCGTTGCGAAGTGTCGGGTCGTCCGCGTGGTTACTATCGCAAGCTCAAGATGAGCCGTATTGCCCTGCGTCAGCTGGGCAACCTGGGTTTGATCCCGGGTCTGGTGAAGTCGAGCTGGTAAGGAGAAACTAGAGATGAGCTTTTCCGATCCCATCGGCGATATGCTGACTCGCATCCGCAACGCTCAGGAGCGTCGCAAGAATTCCGTTACGACGCCGGCGTCGACCCTTCGTGGTCGTGTGCTGGATGTTCTCCAGTCCGAGGGTTTCATCCGCGGCTATTCGGAGACCAAGTTCGAGAACGGTGCTGCCGAATACGAAATCGAACTTAAGTATTCGGAAAATGAAGGCGTGATCCGCACCATCGAGCGCGTTTCCCGTCCCGGCCGCCGCGTCTATGCGTCGGTGAAGAATATTCCACAGGTTGCCAATGGTCTGGGTGTTTCGATCCTGTCTACGCCGAAGGGCGTGATGGCCGACCACGAAGCCAAGGCTGCCAATGTGGGTGGCGAGGTACTCTGCCGCGTCTTCTAAGCCACCCGGCTTAGAAGATCGGCAAGACGATTACTCAAGGAATCAATATGTCACGTACTGGCAAGAAACCGGTGGCCCCGGTAAATGGCGTTACGGTCACGATCAATGGTCGTGTCGTGAGCGCCAAGGGCCCGAAGGGCGAACTGAGCCTCACGCTCATGGATATCGTCAATGTAGAGCAGGGCGCCGATGGCATCGTCATCACCCCTGCCAACGACACCCGTGAGGCTCGCGCTGCCTGGGGCACCACCCGCGCGCTGATCCAGAACCTGGTCACCGGGGTGAGCGCCGGCTTCGAGAAGAAGCTCGCCATCCAGGGCGTCGGTTACCGCGCTGCAATGCAGGGCAAGGACGTCAAGCTGTCGCTGGGCTTCAGCCATGAAGTGATCTATCAGGCTCCTCAGGGTATCACCCTCGCTGTGCCCGTGCCGACTGAGATCGTCGTTACCGGCACCGATAAGCAGCAGGTCGGTCAGGTTGCGGCCGAGATCCGCAGCTGGCGTCCCCCCGAGCCCTACAAGGGCAAGGGCGTGCGTTACGCGGGCGAGCAGGTCTTCCGCAAAGAAGGCAAGAAGAAGTAAGGAGCGCCGGAAATGGCAATTTCTGCAAAGGGCGCGGAGCGCCGCAAGGCCCGTGTCCGCAAGGCGCTCAAGGCTCGTGCCTTTGGTCGTCCCCGTCTGTCGGTTTTCCGTTCGGACAAGAATATTTACGCCCAGATCATCGACGACGCATCCGGCCGTACGCTGGCTGCCGCTTCGACCCTGGACAAGGATCTGCGCACCGCTCTCAAGAGTGGTTCGAACGCCGAGGCCGCCAGTGCCGTTGGCAAGTTGATTGCCGAGCGCGGCGTCAAGGCCGGCGTGGGTGAAGTGGTCTTCGACCGTGGCGCCTATATCTATCATGGCCGTGTCAAGGCCCTTGCAGATGCTGCCCGCGAGGGCGGTCTGCAGTTCTAACCACGGCGAGGAAGAAGAATTATGAGCAGAGACGTTCAAGAGCGCGAAAGCGAGTTCGTCGATCGCCTGGTCCACATCAATCGTGTGGCCAAGGTTGTGAAGGGCGGCCGTCGCTTTGGTTTTGCCGCCCTCGTCGTTGTCGGTGACCAGAAGGGTCGCGTCGGTTTCGGTCACGGCAAGGCCCGTGAAGTTCCTGAGGCTATCCGCAAGGCAACCGAGCAGGCCAAGCGCCAGATGATCCGCGTGCCGCTTCGCGATGCCCGCACCCTTCACCACGACGTGGCCGGTCGCCACGGCGCTGGTAAGGTGATCCTGCGTGCCGCCGTTCCGGGTACCGGTATCATCGCCGGTGGTCCGATGCGCGCCGTCTTCGAGACGCTGGGCATCAACGACATCGTCGCCAAGTCCCAGGGCACGGCAAATCCCTACAACATGGTTCGCGCCACCTTCGATGCGCTCAAGCGCGTTGACAGCCCCCGTTCGGTGGCTGCCCGTCGCGGCCTCAAGGTTTCCGAACTGCAGGCTCGCCGCGGCGAGGCTGCCGTCGAAGCCTGATAGCAGGCTCGGAGAAGCATTATGGCAAAGAACAAGACGATCGTCGTCAAGCAGATCGGTTCGCCGATCCGCCGCGAAAAGAGCCAGCGCGCGACCCTTATCGGTCTCGGGCTGAACAAGATGAACAAAGAGCGCGAGCTCGTTGATACGCCGGAAGTTCGCGGCATGATCAACAAGATCCCGCACCTCGTCCGCGTCGTCGGCGAGTAAGGGAGCCAGACCAATGACCCGTTTGAACGAACTTCGTGACAATCCCGGCGCCAACAAGGTCCGCGTCCGCATCGGCCGTGGCATTGGTTCGGGTGTCGGCAAGACCGGTGGTCGCGGCGGCAAGGGCCAGACGGCCCGTGCCGGTGTCGCCATCAACGGCTTCGAAGGCGGCCAGATGCCCCTTCACATGCGTATGCCGAAGCGTGGCTTCAATGCTTGGAACCCCAAGGATTGGAACCAGGTCCGCATCGACCGCGTCCAGGCCTATATCGACAGCGGCAAGCTGGATGCCAAGGGCGTCATCGACGCTGCGGCTCTGGTTGCAGCTGGCGTGATCCGTCGTCCCAAGGACGGCGTGCGCCTGATCGGTTCGGAAGGCTTCTCGGCCAAGAAGGTTACCTTCAAGGTCGACTACGTGACCAAGGGCGCTGCCGCTGCCATCGAGGCTGCCGGCGGTAAGGTCGATCTCATCCCGGTCAAAGAGACCTGGAAGAAGACCCCCTACGCCAAGTAATTGACTCGGCAGGGCGCACGCGGTCATCCCGACCGGGTGCGCTCTTTTGGTTTGTTGCGTCTGGGTGGCACATATCCCATATATGCTCCTCCGGCGCTCCGAGCGCACCTGGCATCCAGGCCATAGGAGCGATGTAAATGGCGTCCGCAGCCGAACAGCTCGCACGTAATCTTTCTTTCTCGACCTTTTCGAAGGCGAAAGCCCTGCAGCAGCGCATCTGGTTCACACTGGGCGCGCTGCTTATTTATCGTTTGGGCACGTATATCCCGCTGCCAGGCATCGATCCGGACGCGTTCCGCGCGACGTTCGAGCAGAGCCAGCAGGGTATTCTGGGCATGTTCAACATGTTCGCCGGCGGTGCCGTCGAGCGTATGGCCATTTTTGCCCTCAATCTAATTCCCTACATTACCGCGTCCATCGTGGTACAGGTGATCGCGACGGCGTCGCCCAAGCTGGAAGCCCTCAAGAAAGAGGGTGAAGCCGGTCGTCGCAAGATGAACCAATACACCCGCTACCTGGCCGTGGTGTTCTGTGCCGTTCAGGCCTATGGCATCGCTGTCGGTCTAGAGGCGAGCCAGGGCGTGGTGCTCAATCCGGGCTGGTTCTTCCGCATTTCGACCGTGATCACCCTGGTTGGTGGCACGATGTTCCTGATGTGGCTGGGTGAGCAGATCACCGCCCGTGGTGTTGGCAACGGCATTTCGCTGATCATTTTCGCCGGTATCGTGGCAAACCTGCCGGCGACGATTGCGCAGACCCTCGAGTTGGCCCGTACTGGCGCCATTCCGGGCTTTGCCGGCATCGGCATGATTGTGCTGGCACTGGTGGTGATCGCGGTGATCGTGTTCTTCGAACGCGCTCAGCGCCGCTTGCTGATCCAGTACCCGAAGCGCCAGGTCGGCAACAAGATGTTCCAGGGTGACACCTCGCATCTGCCGCTCAAGCTCAACACCTCGGGCGTGATCCCGGTGATCTTTGGCTCGTCGCTGCTGCTGCTGCCGGCAACCATCGCGCAGTTTGCGGCGCAGGGTAATGCTCCGGCATGGCTGACCACGATCACGGCCCTGCTGGGTCGCGGACAGCCGCTCTATCTGGCGCTGTTTGCCTTCTTCATCATCTTCTTCGCGTTCTTCTATACGGCCATCGTGTTCAATCCGCAGGAAACGGCGGACAATCTGAAGCGGTCTGGTGGTTTCATTCCGGGCATTCGTCCGGGTGAGCGGACGGCGCAGCACATCGATTACGTGTTGACCCGTATTACCGTGATCGGCGCGATTTACCTGACCGTGGTGGCCCTGATCCCGGAAGTGATGTTCAGCCAGCTGGCCGTGAGCCAGTTCATCGGCGGCACGTCGCTCCTGATCATGGTGACCGTGACCCTGGATACTGTCACGCAGATCCAGAGCCATCTGGTGGCCCAGCAATATGAAGGGCTGCTGAAGAAATCCCGTCTTGGAGGAGGCAAGCGTCGATGAGGTTGATCCTGTTGGGCCCGCCGGGGGCGGGGAAGGGTACACAGGCAAAAATCTTGGTGGAGGCCTATGGCATCCCCCAATTGTCCACCGGTGACATCCTTCGTGCTGCCATTGCCGCCAAGACGCCGCTGGGCGTCGAGGCCAAGGCTATCGTCGACAGGGGTGACCTGGTTTCGGACGTGATTGTCAACGGCATCGTATCGGAGCGTCTGGACGCAGAGGATTGCAAGCCGGGTTTCATCCTGGATGGCTTTCCGCGCACCATTGCCCAGGCCGAAGCACTCGATCGCATGCTTGCGGACAAGGGCATTGCTCTCGATGCCGTCATCGAGATCAAGGCCGAGGCTGACGAGCTGGTCAAGCGCGTCATCAATCGGGCCAAGGAATCGGGTGGGGCCCGCGCCGATGACAACGAGGAAGTGCTGCGCAAGCGCCTCGGTGTCTATTCGGAGCAGACGGCTCCCCTGGTCGCCTACTACACGACCAAGGGCCTGCTGAAGCCCGTCGACGGCATGGCGCCGGTCGGTGAGGTGACGGGCGCGATCAAGAGCGCGCTTGCAGGCTAAGTCGAGCCGGGCAGGGCTGTTGACTCTGCTTGGTCGAGTCTTTAAGGAACCGCACCAGTCTCATGGATCATTGGGCTGGATTCGGTTCCCCAATTCGTTGGGGTCGAATTCGGTCCCTTGTTGTTTAAGGGCACCCGCCGGGATGGCGCGTGCTGAATGAAGGAGAGCAGACGTGGCTCGTATTGCTGGCGTCAATATCCCGACGAACAAGCGCGTGGTTATCGCGCTGCAGTATATTCACGGGATCGGCGACAAGTTCGCTGAGGATATCTGCACCAAGGTTGGCATTCCGGCCGAACGTCGCGTGAACGAGCTGACTGACGCTGAAGTCATTCAGATCCGCGAGACCATCGACCGTGACTATGTCGTGGAAGGTGATCTTCGCCGCAATGTTGCGATGAACATCAAGCGCCTGATGGACCTTGGTAACTATCGCGGTCTTCGTCACCGCCGTGGTCTGCCGGTTCGCGGTCAGCGTACCCACACCAATGCTCGTACCCGCAAGGGTCCGGCAAAGCCGATCGCTGGCAAGAAGAAGTAATTCTGTTCCCGCCTGGCGCGGGACAGGTTTTTGACTGGATTTGGCGGGGCAGGGCTTTTCGGTGGCTCGACAGAGTTGCTGAAGGGGCTTGAACCGCTAAATCCGTGGTGGAGCTGCTGGTATTACGGCAGCGCCGATATCCTAGAGGATAAGAATGGCTAAGGCTGAAGTCGCACGCGTTCGTCGTAAAGAGCGCAAGAATATCACTTCCGGCGTCGCACATGTGAACGCCTCCTTCAACAACACCATGATCACCATCGCCGACATGCAGGGCAACACGATCTCCTGGTCGTCCTCGGGCGTGATGGGTTTCAAGGGCTCGCGTAAGTCGACCCCTTATGCCGCTCAGGTTGCGGCCGAAGATGCTGCCAAGAAGGCGCAGGAACACGGCATGAAGACCCTTGAGGTCGAAGTGCGCGGTCCTGGTTCGGGCCGTGAGTCCGCGCTGCGTGCCCTGCAGGCCGCTGGCTTCAACGTCACCTCGATCCGTGACGTCACGTCGATTCCGCACAATGGCTGCCGTCCGCGCAAGCGGCGCCGCGTCTAACAAGACCATTATATGCTCCCGGCCGATTGAATGGGTCGGGAGTCCTATTGTGTTTGCGGCGGGCGGCCTGCTTGGGGCCGCGATTTTGAAAGGACAATACCGTGACGATCCAGAGGAACTGGCAGGAACTTATCAAGCCGACCAAACTGGAGATTGTTTCGGGCAGCGACGACGCGCGAGTGGCTTCGGTTATCGCCGAGCCGCTGGAGCGCGGCTATGGTCTTACCCTGGGCAATGCCCTGCGTCGCGTGCTGCTGTCGTCGCTTCAGGGCGCGGCAGTCACCGCAATCCAGATTGACGGCATTCTGCACGAATTCTCGTCGCTTCCGGGCGTGCGCGAAGACATCACCGACCTGGTGCTGAACGTCAAGGAAATCGCCATCAAGATGGGTGGCGAAGGCCCGAAGCGTCTGACTCTGACCCGTCAGGGTCCGGGTGCCGTTACTGCCGGCGACATCAAGGTTTCCGGTGACATCGAAGTGCTCAATCCCGAGTTGGTGATCTGCCACCTCGACGATGGCGCCGAGATCAATATCGAGTTCACCGTCAATACCGGCAAGGGCTATGTCCCGGCTGACAAGAACCGTCCTGAAGACGCCCCGATTGGCTATATTCCGGTCGATGCGCTGTTCTCGCCGGTTCGCCGCGTGAGCTACAAGGTCGATGCGACCCGTGCGGGCGAAAGCCTCGACAAGGACAAGCTGACCCTGCAGGTCGAAACCAACGGCGCGATCTCGCCTGAGGATGCCGTGGCCTATGCCGCGCGCATTCTGCAGGACCAGCTGTCGGTGTTCGTGAACTTCGAAGAGCCCAGCAAGGAAAAGGCACAGGATTCCGTGCCCGAGCTGGCCTTCAACCCGGCCCTGCTCAAGAAGGTCGACGAACTGGAGCTTTCCGTCCGTTCGGCCAACTGCCTCAAGAACGACAACATCGTTTATATCGGCGACCTTATCCAGAAGACGGAAGCCGAGATGCTGCGGACCCCGAATTTTGGCCGCAAGTCGCTCAACGAAATCAAGGAAGTCCTGGCACAGATGGGGCTTCATCTCGGGATGGACGTCAACAATTGGCCGCCCGAGAATATCGATGACCTCGCCAAGCGCTACGAAGATCACTACTGATCCCGCGCTGCCAAGATTTTAGGAGACTACCATGCGCCACGCCAATCGCGGCCGCAAGTTCAGCCGAACCGCTTCTCACCGTAAGGCTATGTTTGCCAACATGTCCGCCGCGCTGATCAAGCACGAGCAGATCGTTACCACGCTTCCCAAGGCCAAGGACCTGCGTCCGATCGTCGAGAAGCTCATCACCCTGGGCAAGCGCGGCGACCTGCACGCTCGCCGCCAGGCCATCGCACAGATCCGTGACGAGGCCCAGGTTGCCAAGCTCTTCGCCGTGCTCGGCCCGCGTTATGCCGAACGCCAGGGCGGTTATATCCGCATTCTGAAGGCCGGCTTCCGCTATGGCGACAATGCTCCGCTGGCGGTCATCGAGTTCGTCGATCGCGACGTCAATGCCAAGGGCCAGGATTCGGGTCCGGTGCAGTACACCGAAGACGAAGCCGAAGCGGCGTAAGTCGACACTATCTGCGAATTTTTCAACGGCCCCGGTTTTCCGGGGCCGTTTCTTTTTGTTGAGAAATATTCAGCGTTCGTTTGCGCTCTGGGTCTAGTTTGGGCCAGCAGTGCGTGGGGTCTGAATGTTGAAGTATTGGCTATACGGGCCTCTGGCCATTTTGTCCGAGTTTCGGATAGACCAGCTATTGCTGGGCTTTGGGTGTTTTTTCGTGGTTGTTGGGGTTGGGTTGTTTCACTTCGGCACCGTCGGCGAGGACTGGCCAGCGGTAAGAGCTAAAATTCTGTCCGTCGAAAAGCAGTGCGTGCTGACGAGTAGCATCGGTTATCGGCAAGTCTCCAGACAGATTAGGATACCTTGCGATCAGGTCGATCAGTTCTTTTCCGACAATGGATCTGATCGTTGGTCGTTGTCCGCGCGGTATCGGGGCCAGGTGCGGTTGATTGGGGACAAGCAAACCACTCTTGTTGAAATGGATTTGCCTGGCGGCAATTCGGGTGCTGTTGTCGGCAGGGAGTTCTCGATTTTGCAGAATCCCGCCAATCTGACCGAGACGAGACGGATCGGTGACGACATGACATTTAAGGTTTTTGGTGGGGTACTCATGGCGCTTGGGGCGTTTTTGCTCGCCAATGTCTTTCTATGGCTTTAGGCGATCCCGAATAGGCAGGGGGTGTGATTGAAGCGCATTCTGGTCACCGGTGCTTCGGGGTTCGTCGCAAAGCATCTCATCGGACAGCTGCTTGCCGCCGGCTATTCGGTGCGTGGTACGGTGCGGGGGCAGGGTAAGGTGCCTGGTATTTGGTCCTCGGTCGCCGATCTCGCGCCTGGCCACGGTGGGCAGCTGGAGCTGGTCGACGCCGATCTCCTTTCCGAGGCGGGTTGGTCCGAAGCCATGGCGGATGTCGATGCGGTCATGCATGTCGCCGCGACAATCGTCGCCGAAGAGCCGCGTGATCCTGCCGTCGTGGTGCGGCCGGCAGTTGAGGGCACCGAGCGGGTGATGCGCTTTGCCCATGCTGCCGGTATCACGCGCGTCATCATGACGTCGTCGATCGCTACCGTGGGTTATGGACACGGTCACGATCGTGGCATTCGTACCTATAGCGAAGCCGATTTCACCGATCTCGATGGCATGAAACGCTCCTGGGCCTATTGCATCGGCAAGACCCGCGCCGAGCGCGCTGCCTGGGCCTTTGCCGAGGCAAATGGGATGGCTCTGACCACGATCCATCCCGGCGCCATTCTCGGGCCCGCTACCGACGCCGACACGTCCATTTCCTTGGGCATGGTCACGGGCCTGCTCGATGGTTCGACGCCGGCCATGCCGAATATCGGCTTTGCCGTCAGCGATGTGCGCGATGTGGCGGCGATGCATGTGGCGGCGCTGCAAAAGCCCCAGAGCATCGGCCAGCGCTATCTGTGCACCTCGCCTTACACGCGCTTCAAAGAGGTCGCGGTAATTTTGCGTCGGGCCTATCCCGACTACCCTGTGACGCTGAAGACGGTGCCCGATTGGATCGTTCGGCTTTTGGCCTTGTCCGGCGGTCCGGTCCGTCAAATCATCAATGATGTCGGCAACGAGAAGCACTATGATGGGCGCAAGGGCGCGGCGCTGCTTGGCCGATCCTATCGCAGTCCGGAGGAGGCCATTCTTGCCGCCGCGGAAAGCGCTATTCGGCTGGGCCTGGTCAAGCGAAAGGGTGCTTGAGACTCCAGGTGTCGTAGAGTGCGTTCAGTTCGCGCTTGCTACTGGCAAATACGGTGGGTTTTCCCGAGGCCGTCGCCATGTCGCGATATTTGGCCACCGAGTGGCGGGTGTGCCAGAGCCAGTGCAGCATTTTCCAGTTTACGCGGTCCTCGCCACCTTCGAGCCCGCCGGCGCGTTGCCGCTGGATCAATGTGCGGATGAAATAGCGGCGATAGCGGGTGAGGAGGGTGTCGGTGACGACGATAATTCCCGTGGCGCGTTCAATGCGCTGTGGCATGAGGCGGGTATAGTTGCCGTCCATGACCCAACCATCTCCCGTGATGGCCGCGTCATGCAGGGCTTGGAAATCCGCATCCGACCGCTCCTGCCAATTGGTGTTGGGCAAATGCTTGAGCTGGTCGAGATGGATGGCTGGCACGCCGAGTTTGTCGGATAGCGCCAGGGCGAGCGTCGACTTGCCGGCATTGGTCAGGCCCAGGATCATGATCCGGTGGCCGAGCGTTGCGAGGGGAGGAATGGTCTGCATTGTAGGCTCCCGCGCTTTGAGGTGGGCGGCGTTCATAGCGCCGTATTGTCTCGGTTGGAAGACGGGGCAGGGGGTGGCACATTGCGCCGCCTTGACGCTGGCCGCGGCGCCGTCCAAGGATGCGGCATGACGGCAAGGCCAGCAATCGACCGATGACAGCTTCGCAAAGTGACTGGCTCAACCAGCCCGCTCCGCCGACGGCCGATGAAATCCTGCTCGTCGATGTTGGCGGCTATGAGGGGCCGCTGGACCTGCTGCTCGACCTGGCGCGGCGGCAGAAAGTCGATCTCGCCTCCATTTCCGTGTTGGCCCTGGCGGAACAATATCTGCGTTTCATCGAAACGGTGCGTGAGCGACGAATCGAGGTAGCCGCCGACTATCTGGTAATGGCTGCCTGGCTCGCCTATCTCAAAAGTCGGCTGATGGTGCCGCAGGCGCCCAGCGACGACGAGCCGAGCGGCGAAATGCTGGCGGCCATGCTGCAATTCCGCCTCAAGCGCCTCGAGGCCATGCGCAATTCTGCCGCGCAATTGGTCAACCTGCCGCGCCTTGGTCGCGACGTGCATGCCAGAGGCGCGCCGGAAGGGATCAGAATCGCCCGCCGTGCCGTGTGGGAGGCCAGCCTCTATGACCTGCTCAAAGCCTATTCCAGCCAGCGCGAGCGCGGCATTGTCGCCGAATACACGCCTTTCGTGCGCAATGTCTGGTCCCTGCAGGAGGCGCGCGACCTTCTGCAACGGCTGATCGGCGACAGCGTCGAATGGGTTTCTCTGGATACCTATCTCATTCAATATCTCGCCAAGCCTAGCGAGCGCGCCACAGTCCGGGCTTCAACCTTTGCCTCCAGCCTCGAACTGGTGCGCCAGGGGGAGATCGACATCCGCCAGACCGAAACATTTGGGCCTATCCTGATGCGCCGACGCAAAAGCGAAGCGCCATGAGCCGGATGGATGACGACGAGGGTGGCTCGGTGCGCATGCGGCAATTGCGCATTGTCGAGGCACTGCTTTTTGCGTCGGCCGAGCCGATCTCCATTTCCGATATTGCCCCCTATCTTGGGGAGGGTGCAGATGTGCGGGGTATTCTGGCCGAACTCGCTGAGCATTATGCCGGGCGCGGCGTCAATCTGGTGCGCCGGGGTGATGGCTGGGCGTTCCGAACGGCACAGGACCTCGGTTTCATCCTGCGCCGCGAAGAGCAGGAGACGCGGCCGCTGTCCCGCGCCGCGCTCGAAACCCTGGCGATCATCGCCTATCATCAGCCGGCCACCCGCGCCGAGATCGAAGAGGTGCGCGGGGTCAGTACGGGCAAGGGTACGCTCGACCTGTTGATGGAAGCCGGCTGGGTGCGCATGCGCGGCCGCCGTCGCACGCCGGGCCGACCGGTCACCTACGGCACGACAGAGGCCTTTCTCGACCATTTCGGGCTGGAGCGGCTGGGTGATCTGCCGGGGCTCGAAGACTTGAAGGGGGCGGGGCTGTTGTCCGGACGCTTGCCGCCCGATCTGCAGATACCCTTGCCCTTCGAAGGGGCGCTGCGCGAGGATGAAGACCCGCTCGATCCTGCCGATATCGGCGATATCGAGGATGAAGACGACGAAGAAGAACAGGAAGAGCACGAGTGAGCGCACAATCGTCCATGGTGGGGGAACTGCAGAGCTGGGGCACGCGCGGTACGGCGGGCGTTTCCTTCGCGGCCACACTGGCCTTCGAGAATGTCTCGGTCGATCTCGGTGAGCGGCGCGTACTCGATGGCTTCGACCTCACGCTGCGGCCCGGCGAAATCGTCTGCCTCCTGGGAGAATCGGGGTCGGGGAAATCCACCGCCTTGCGCGTTGCCGCCGGCATCCAGCCGATTTCGAGCGGCGCGGTGCGCATCAATGGCGAGGTGATGTCGGTTCCCGGTCGCACCCTGCCGCCCAATCGGCGCGGCATCGGCCTGATGTTCCAGGATTTTGCGCTGTTTCCGCATCTGACGCTGCTGCAGAACGTGTTGTTCGGCCTGCGCCGGCTCGGCAAGGATGCAGCAGTGGCTCAAGCGCGACAGGCCCTGCGTCGCGTGGGCCTCGACGGGCGGGAAAGCGACTATCCACACCAGCTTTCCGGTGGCCAGCAGCAGCGCCTAGCCCTGGCGCGCAGCGTCGCCCCGCGACCCGGCGTGCTGCTGCTCGATGAACCCTTTTCCAGCCTCGATGCAAGGCTGCGTGAAACGGTCCGCGACGAAACCCTGGCGGTTCTGCGCGAAACACGCGCCACGAGTCTCGTCGTTACCCACGACCCCGAAGAGGCCATGGTGATGGGCGACCGCGTGGCCCTCTTGCGCAAGGGCCGCATCGTGCAGATCGGCACCGCTGCTGAAATTTATCGTCATCCGGTCGATCTGGGCGCGGCACGCTTCTTCTCCCCCCTGGGTGAAATTGACGCAGAGGTGCGGAGCGGCGCTGCGCTGACCCCTCTAGGGCCGGTGACCACCAAGGGTTATGCCGATGGCGCCAGAGTCACCGTCGCCATCCGGCCCGCAGGCGGCGCCGATATCCGTGCCTCAGGGCCCGGAACGCCGGGGCGTATCGTCAGCAAGCGTGATGCCATCGGCATCGACATCTGCGAGGTCAAGGTTGCGGGCCTCGACGTGCCGATCGGGGTGCGTCAGCCGGCGGACAGTACTTTGGCTGTGGGCCAAGACGTGTTCGTGAGCTTGAATCGGGAACACGTTCTTGTGTTTGGACGAGATTAAACCTATTTCTCGGTCTATCTATCGCGTGTAACGCGTACCAAGAGTTTCAGGGAGATCACCATGCACGCGCCATCGATTTGGGGCATCCTCGTCGTTGCAGTCGTCGTCATTCTGCTTTTCGGCCGGGGCAAGATTTCCGGCATGATGGGTGAAGTGGCGTCTGGCATCAAAGCCTTCCAGAAGGGCATGCGCGACGACGACAAGCCGGCCGAGCGGGTCACCACCACTGCCGATATCGACGCGCGCGAAGTGGACAAGAGCAAGGACGCCTGAGCGCGCCCTTCTTCGTAACCTGAACTAACGGGCGGTTCGTCGCCCATCGGAGACCACTGCGATGCTCGGCCTAGGCTGGACAGAGATGCTGGTGATCGGCGTCGTCGCGCTGATCTTCATTGGCCCCAAGGACCTGCCCGTGGTCATGGGACGCATCGGCAAGGTCATGGGGCAGATCCGGCGCATGGGCAATGAGTTCCAGCGCGAGATCAACCGCACGACAGGGCTCGATGAAGTGCGCAATCTGCGCTCGTCCATTACCGATCCGCTGAAGAAAACCGCCGACGAGATCCGGCGCGAATTCAACGCCATGACCCCGCAGGGCCCCAAGCCCACCGGCGTGTTGAAACAATCCGATCCCCAGGTCGAAAGCGTCGTGGATGATATCCTCGACAAGGCCGGTATGCCGCCGGCCAAGAAGACCAATGACGAGATCGCCGCCGAAGCCGGTTTCAAGCCGACCAAGGTTGCTGCCGAGCCGGTAAAGGCCGCGCGCACTACGCCACCGACCTTCCAGGATACTGCAACCGCCAAGGCTGCCAGCCCGAAGCCGGCAAAGCCTGCCGATGCGCCCAAGCCCGCCCGGAAGAAAGCGGCGCCCAAGGCCGTTACCGCCGAGGCCAAGCTGGTTGAGGCAAAGTCAGTAGCCGAAAAGCCAGCTGCTGCTGTCAAGGCTGAACCCAAGCGCGCTGCGCCACGCAAGAAGGCTGTTGCTGCTGACATGCCGCCCGCCGAGACTGTCGCCACTCCGGCCAAGACGCCGCGCGCGCCGCGCAAGAAGCCCGCTGACGCGGCCGAAAAGAGCTGATCATGGCCGACATCACGCCCAAGCTTGAAGACAAGAGCAAGATCGACTCGGAAGACGAGCTGGCCGGCAGCGAAGCGCCGCTGCTCGAACATTTGATCGAGCTGCGCAAGCGGTTGATCAACAGCGCCATCGCTATCGTGGTGCTGATGGTGATCTGTTTCCTGCTGGCTGGAAACATCTTCGATATCCTGCTCAACCCCTATCGTTCCATCTATGCAAACCCGGGCGACATGGAGCTGATCTACACGGCTCCTCAGGAATTCTTCTTCACCCAGCTGAACCTGGCCTTCTTTGGCGCCATTTTCCTCGGCTTTCCCTATATCGCCACGCAGATCTACGGCTTCGTTGCGCCCGGCCTTTACAAGCATGAGCGCAAGGCCCTGGTGCCTTACCTGATCGCGACGCCAATCTTCTTCCTGCTCGGCGCCGCGATGGTCTATTTCGTCGTGCTGCCCATGGCGCTCAATTTCTTCGCCGGCATGCAGACTGATGAGATCAAGCTTCTGGCCAAGGTGTCAGAATATCTCGGGTTGGCCATGACGCTGATCCTGGCCTTTGGCATCTGTTTCCAGCTGCCGGTGGTGCTGACCCTGCTGGCCCAGATCGATCTCATCAATGTCGATCAGCTCAAGAAGGGCCGCCGCTACGCTATTGTCGGCATCTTGATTGTAGCCGCCTTCATCACCCCGCCCGACCCGATCTCCCAGATCGGCCTTGCCTTGCCGATGTATGGCCTCTACGAACTGTCCATTATTTCGGTGCGCTGGGTCCAGCGGCGGCGGGAAAAGGCGCTTGCCGCCGAAGCTGCTGCGTCTGGTACATCTTCCGAATAAGAGTGTGTCACGCTGCGGCGGGGCACAGTCCATGTGCTCGCGGCGCTGGCAGGCGTGCCCCGGGCATTATCCGAATAGCCTGCGTCCAACCAGAGGCGGGCAGGGGCCCGTGACACACAATGTTCGATATCAAGTGGATCAGAGCTAACGCCGATGCTTTCGACGCTGCCATGGGGCGGCGCAAGAATGTGTCCGTCCGGTCCTCCGATCTCTTGGCTATCGATGATCGCCGCCGGGAAATCATTTCGCGGCTGAACGAGGCGCAGGAAAAGCGGAACACGCTCTCCAAGCAGGTTGGGCAGGCCAAGGCGCAGAAGGATGAGGCCAAGGCCGCCGAGCTGATGGCCGAAGTCGCGCGCCTCAAGGAATTCATTCCATCGGGTGAAGCCGAGGAACGCGCTGTCGAAAAAGAGTTGCGCGATGTGCTCTCGGCTATCCCCAACATGGCCTTTGAGGATGTGCCGGTCGGCGACGACGAAAGCGGCAATGTCGAATATTTCGGCCCCAATGGCTCGCCGGCGACGGCTGCACAGCAGCGTCCGGCCAAGCCGAGCTTCAGCTTCGCGCCCAAGGAGCATTTCGATATCGGCGTCGCCGAAAAGAACATGGACTTCGAGGCTGCCGCAAAGCTTTCGGGCAGCCGTTTCGTGGTGCTCAAGGGTCAGATCGCCCGGCTGGAACGCGCGCTCGGCCAGTTCATGCTCGACCTGCACACCACCGAATTCGGCTTCACCGAGGTGCAGCCCCCGGTGCTGGTGCGCGACGAGGCCATGTATGGCACCGGCCAGTTGCCCAAGTTCGACGGCGACTTCTTCTTTACCGAGCATGGCGACAGCCGGCTGGCGCTGATCCCCACTGCCGAAGTGCCGATGACCAATCTGGTGCGCGAATCCATCCTCGCTGAAGAAGAGCTGCCAATTCGCTTCACGGCGCTGACCCCGTGTTTCCGCTCGGAAGCCGGTTCGGCCGGTCGCGATACCCGCGGCATGCTGCGCCAGCATCAGTTCAACAAGGTCGAGCTTGTCGCCATCACCACGCCCGAGGAAGCGGTCAACGAGCATGAGCGCATGTTGCTGACCGCCGAGACCGTGTTGCAGCGGCTGGGTCTGCATTACCGCGTCATGACCCTGTGTACCGGGGATCTCGGCTTCGGCGCCCGCAAGACCTATGACATCGAAGTCTGGCTGCCGGGGCAGGACACCTATCGCGAGATCTCCTCGGTTTCGGTTTGTGGGGATTTCCAGGCTCGTCGCATGGAGGCACGCTATCGCCCGTCCGGCGAAAAGCAGGCGCCGCGTTATGTGCACACGCTCAACGGTTCCGGCACCGCAGTCGGCCGCTGCCTGATCGCAGTGCTTGAAAACTACCAGCAGGAAGATGGCTCGGTGGTGATACCCGAGGCGCTGCGTCCCTATATGGGTGGCCTGACCTCCATCGGCGGTCGCTGACATGTCCCTGCGCATCCTCCTCACCAATGACGATGGCGTGGATGCGCCCGGTCTTGCCGTCATGCTCGAGATCGCCCAGGCGCTCTCAGACGATGTGTGGATCGTTGCTCCGGACGGCAATCAGTCCGGGGCAGGGCATCGCTTTACCTTTGGGCGCGAATTGTCGCTCGATGAGCGCGGGCCGCGTCGCTTTGCCGTGGTCGGTGGTTCTCCCGCCGATTGCGTTGTTGCCGGCATGACCCATGTTCTGGGCGACCGGCCCGCTGATCTCGTGCTCTCCGGGGTCAATGCCGGGCAGAATCTGGGCGATATCGTCAATTGCTCTGGAACGGCGGCCGGCGCGCGCGAAGGCGTGTTGCAGGGGGCCATCGGCATCGCCATGAGCCAGTCGATGGATTTCGAGGTCAGCCACACGCCGAACTGGTCGAATGCGCGGCGCTTCGGGGCTGAGGTGGTTCAAGCCATTCTCGCGGCCAAGCTCGAAGACGACGTGTTCTTCAACGTCAATTTCCCCTTCTGCGCCGAGAGCGAGGTCACCGGCCTTGCCGCCGTAGCGCATCAGCGCTTTTCGCGGTCGCCGATCCGGCATTATCCCAGCGACAATGCGGGAAAATTCTTCATGGCGATTCCCGAGACCCCAATGCCGCTCGATCCGGCCGCCGATTTCGAAGTCTTGCGTCGCGGCAATGCCATCACGGTGACACCTTTTGCCTTGCAGCAAACCCACCAGGCCGCCTTGGCGCGCCTCGGCACGATCGCTCTCAAGGGCCAGTAAAGCGGCCTTGCATGGGGAAGGGCGGCGACCGGTGAATTTTTAACCTTACCTGCCGGTGAATCTACCCCTCGCGAATTTGCTCAAATCGCATCGGCTTTAAACTCGTCTTTACCTTACCGGCCTACTCTCACAATCAGTTGTTGAGTACCTGCGTACGAGTAAGCCGATGAGTATTCGCGCGTCCCTTAGGACATCCAGAAATGCTGTCGCGATGGCGGGTCTTGTCGTCGCTGCTGTTGGACTTTCGGGCTGTACCAGCCTGGGCAGTCGCACCTTCGGCGATAGTACGGTCACCAATTCGGTGGGCCAGTCGGCGCCGGCCACGCTCAATCAGCCCATGCCGCCCAGTCTGGGGGCACAGAATTCCACCCAGGTCGCTGAGCAGCGCTTCCTGCCTCCAGCCAGTGTTGGCGGCGGTTGGAACTCTCCGCCCATGCAGACAATGGCTCCGGCTCAGCCGGGCTTTGCGCAGCCCGTTGGGGCCGCGTCTCCGATCGCGCTGGGGGCGACCACGCCCTCCGTCCAGTCCCAGGATCTTCCTGTATTGAGTCCGTCCTCCTCGGGAACCCAAGCCATGCCCGCACAGCAGACCTTTGCCCCCTCCGCCCCCGCCCCGGCGATTGCAGCGCTGGGCGCCAATGCCGCCAACTCGTCCCTGCCGGTCAACAGCAGCGTGCCGGTGGCCGCGATGCCGAACGCCGCCACAGGGGCCGGCTATACGCACACCATTGCCGGTGGCGAATCGCTCTATACCATCGCCCGCAAATATGATGTGACCACTCAGTCCATCGTGCAGGCCAATGGCCTGAGCTCGCCCGATAAGATCGTGGTGGGCCAGCAGATCATCATTCCGGGCCGTTCGGACCTGATCCGCACGCCCGACAAGCCGGCCGCCGCGCCGGTCACTCAGGTCGCCAATGCGGGTACGGTTGCGGCGCCGACGCCGCTGGCAAAGCCGCAGAACAATGGCGCTGCCGCGCTGCAGACCGCAGCGACACCGGCGCCGGCCACGGTGCCTGTGGCGACGCCGCAGCCGACCGCTGCCCCGACCCAGGTTGCCAATACGCCGGCTGCCGAACCGGCCATGTCGGGCAACGACAAGTTCCGCTGGCCCGCCAGCGGCCGTGTAATCGTGGATTTTGCCGCCTCGCGTGGCACCGGTATCAATATCGACGTGCCGGAAGGGTCGACCGTCAAGGCTGCTGAGAATGGCACCGTCATCTATGTCGGCTCGGGTGTCGAGGGTTACGGCAACCTCATCCTCATCCGCCACCCGAACGGCTATGTCTCTGCCTATGCCCACCTCAAGGCAATGAGTGTTGCCAAAGGCGCGGTGGTCAATCGCGGCGATGCTATCGGCACGGTCGGCATGACCGGCTCGGTCTCCAAGCCGCAGCTCCACTTCGAACTGCGCAAGGGCGCCACTCCCGTCGACCCAATGCCGCTGCTCGCCAGCTGACGACAAGACCTCCAGAATGCAAAAAGGCCGGGCGTGGTGCCCCGGCCTTTTTTGTTTTTGGCGCATGCGAAAGAATACCCCCACCTAACCTCCCCCTGCAGAAGGGGGAGGGACTGATCGAGTGCGCTGTACTCTCAATGAAACGCCTCTGCTCCTCCCCCTCCTATAGGGGGGCGGCCGCGTGGGGGCTTCTTGCAGCGCGTTGGTTTGCCCTCGCCTCAAACCACTTTTCCCTCTTCGCCCGCCAGCGTCCGCACCAGCTGAATAGCCACGCGACCCGAGCGCGAACCGCGCGTTGCTGCCCATTCGATGGCGCGGGCGCGTAGCGTTTCGGCGTCGATGGCAAGGTCGTAGAAGCGGGCATAGCCCGAGACCATCTCGAGATAGGTGTCCTGGCTCGAATTGTGGAAACCCAGCCACAGCCCGAAACGGTCGGAGAGCGATACCTTTTCCTCCACCGCCTCGCCGGGATTGATCGCCGTCGATTTCTCGTTCTCGATCATGTCGCGCGGCATCAGATGACGCCGATTTGATGTGGCGTAAAACAGCACATTGTCGGGGCGGCCTTCGAGCCCGCCATCAAGAATGGTCTTGAGCGATTTGTAGCTGGTTTCGCCAGCATCGAAGCTGAGATCGTCGCAGAAGATGACGAAGCGCGCCGGCAGTCCCGCGATGATGCGCATCAATGCGGGGAGCGTCTCGAGGTCCTCGCGGGCGATCTCGATCAGCACCAGCCGCTCGAACCCCTCGCGCTGCTCGATGTCGGCATGGATGGCCTTGACCAGCGAACTCTTGCCCATGCCCCGGGCGCCCCAGAGCAGGGCGTTGTTGGCGCCATGGCCGCGCGCGAACTGCTCGGTATTCTTGAGCAGGATGTCGCGCACCGACTCAATTCCGCGCAGCATGTTGAGCGGCACGCGGCTGACTTTGGGGACCGGAAGCAGGGTGCCGCTTTCGCCTTGCCAGTGATAGGCATTGGCTTCCGCCAATGAAAACCTCTCGTTCTCTTGTTCCGACAACGCCAATGTAGCGGCGATTTCCTCAAGCGCATCGGCGATCCTGGCGAGGTAATCCTTGGTCTTCACCTGTGTCGTTCTCCCGTCTGGCGCGACATTTTCGCTGTCCCGATTGGCTTTGCAATCAGCAATGCCCAACTGTATAGTCCGCGCGATTTTGGCCGGGGTGCAAGTGCACGAGACCCTAATTGCGTCCAGTGCGCTTTGACGACGATGCCCACCGGCGCGTCAATTCTCCACATGTAAGAAGAACCGATAAGGAGTCCGCCTGATGTTTGTAACGCCCGCTTTCGCGCAGGATGGTGCCGCAGCTCCGGGAGGTATGGCGGATATTTTCATCCAGCTGATGCCGATCGCGCTGCTCGTGCTGATTTTCTGGCTGCTGATTTTCCGTCCGCAGCAGAAGCGCCTCAAGGCACAGCAGGCCATGCTCGGCGCCATCCGTCGCGGCGACACCGTGGTGACCACCGGCGGCATCGTCGGCAAGGTGACCAAGGCAGTCGATGGTGAAGATCTTGAAGTCGAGGTCTCCCAGGGCGTCAAGGTCAAGGTGGTGCGCGGCATGATTGCCGATGTGCGCTCCAAGTCCGAGCCGGTCAACGATAACAAGCCGGCTTGATCCCGCTTCGGCCGGGGCCCATGCCGGGCTCCGGCTTTCTGCCTTTTAGGACGCCTTTTCGATGCATCAGTCGCCGTTCCGCGTATTCATCATCCTGTTTGTCGCGATCGCGGGTATTCTCCTTGCCGCTCCAAACTTCCTGCCCAAATCGGTTCAGGATGCCCTTCCTGGCTGGCTCCCCAAGCCGGGTCTGGTGCTCGGTCTCGATTTGCAGGGCGGTTCGCACCTGCTGCTCGAAGTCAACCGGCAGGGGATCGTTACCCAGCGGCTGAGCGATGTGCGTCGTGATGCGCGCAATGTCCTGGCGACCCAGAACGGCATCGGCAACATCATCACCACCGATGTCGCCAGCAATACCATCACCATCGAGCTGACCGATCCGAACCAGAAGGCTCAGGCCGAGACCGCCATTCGCGGTCTCCAGAACACGCTGAGCAATAACATCTTCGGTGCCGGCACCGGCGTTGACGAACTGAGCTTCGGTGAAACGCCCGATGGCAAGCTGACCGTTACCCTTACGCCCGAAGGCATCACCCAGCGCATGAGCTCGCTGGTGGCGCAGTCGATGGAAGTCATCCGTTCCCGCATCGACGAACTGGGCACCACCGAACCCACCATCCAGCGTCAGGGCGATACCCGCGTCATGGTGCAGGTGCCGGGCTTTGGCGACAGCGAGCGCCTCAAGAACATCATTTCCCAGACCGCGCGCCTGACCTTCCACATGGTCTATCCCGGTCTCTCTGCCGCACAGGCCGAGGCCCAGGGCCTGCCGGTCGGCACCATGATCCTGCCCAGCCAGGATGGTGGCCGCGAACTGCTTTACGAAGATGTCGCCATCGGCGGCGAATCCCTGGTCGATGCGCAGCCGGCCTATGACCAGCAGCGCGGCATTCCCGTCGTCAGCTTCAAGTTCGACACGCGTGGCGCCATCACCTTCGGCGAGCTGACCTCCAAGAATGTCGGTCAGCGCTTCGCCATCGTCCTCGACGACACCGTCATCACCGCGCCCGTCATCCAGCAGCCGATTACCGGTGGTTCCGGCCAGATCAGCGGCAGCTTCACCACGGCCTCGGCCAATGACCTTGCCGTGCTGTTGCGTGCCGGTGCACTGCCGGCCAGCCTTGACGTGATCGAGGAACGCACGGTCGATGCCAGCCTCGGTGCCGACTCCATCCAGGCCGGCTTCACCGCCGGTGTCGTCGCCGCCGTTCTCGTCCTCGCCTTCATGGTCGCGGCCTATGGCGTCTGGGGCGTGTTCGCCAATGTCTCGCTGATCCTCAACATCATCCTGATCTTCGCCGCGCTGTCGACCCTCGGGGCGACGCTGACCCTTCCGGGTATTGCCGGTATCGTTCTGACCATCGGCATGGCGGTGGACGCCAACGTGCTGATTTACGAACGCATGCGAGAGGAACAGGCATCCGGAAAGTCGCCGCTGCAGGCGATCAATGCCGGTTTCGAGCGTGCCTGGGGCACCATCATCGACTCACACCTGACGCAGCTTGTTGCCGCCGTGGTGCTCTATTTCATGGGCTCGGGCCCGATCCAGGGCTTTGCCGTCACGCTCGGCCTCGGCATCCTGACCTCGCTCTTTACCTCCTACACGGTTACCTCCTACCAGGTGAACCTCTGGTACAAGCGCGTCCGTCCCAAGAAGCTGAAGATCCAGCATTTCCGGTTCATTCCTGACGGCACCAAGATCCCGTTCATGAAAATTTCGCGGGTCGTCATCGCGCTGTCGATCATCATGACGCTGGTTTCCCTCGGCTCCGCCTTCACCAAGGGCTTCAATCTGGGCATCGACTTTGTCGGTGGCACCGCCATCGAAGTGCAGCATGTTGGCGGCCCGGCCGATGTCGGCCAGGTCCGCGAGCGGCTGAGCGGGTTGTCGCTGGGCGAAATCCAGGTGCAGGGCTTCGGAACGCCGCAAGACGTTCTTGTTCGCGTGCAGGCGCAGGAGGGCGGCCAGTCGGCTGACCAGGCTGCGGTGCAGCAGGTCCAGCAGGCCCTTGCTTCGGACAATTACGAGGTGCGCCGCGTCGAGGCGGTGAGTGGCACGGTGTCCGGCGAACTGGCCTGGACCGGAACCATCGCCGTGATCATCGCGCTCGTTTGTATCCTCATCTACATCTGGTTCCGCTTCGAATGGCAGTTCGCCCTTGCCGCGGTGACGACGACCTCGCACGACCTGATCATGACGATCGGCTTGTTCTCGTTGACTGGAATGGAGTTCAACCTCAGTTCCATCGCTGCGGTGCTGACGCTGGTCGGTATCTCGCTCAACGAAACCGTGGTGGTCTCCGACCGTATTCGTGAAAATCTGCGCAAACACCGCAAGATGCCACTGCCTGATCTGATCGATCTTTCGATCAACCAGACGATCGTGCGTACGTCCTTGACGCAGTTCACCCTGCTTCTGGCGCTGCTGCCGCTGGTGTTCTTCGGCGGCGAGGCGCTCCGCAGCTTCACCATCGCCATGACCTTCGGTTCGCTGGTGGGCATGTATTCGTCGGTCATTATCAACGGTCCCATCCTCATCAATTTCGGCCTCAAGCAGAAATCCGAAGAGGAAGAGCAGGCCCAAACTGACAAGAAGAAAAAGCCCATGGACGGCGCCTCGGTCTAGTGCCGAGCCGTCGTGTCCGTAGGGGTGCTGTCGTCTCCCCGCTGCTCGTCGCTCTCGGGTCTGAACCGAGAGCGCTTGCAATGCCAACAGCGAAAACAGAACCCTCGGGCCAGGCCAGGGGGTGACGCGCTGCGTGAGTTTGCTTACGAGGTGAAGCCAATGCAGGTTGATCCTGACCAATCCCCGTCCTTCGGCAAATTTCCCCAACAGGTGGGCATTGACGCCTATGGCAATGGCGGCTTTCGCTTTGCCGACATGTCGCACAAGGGCTCGCTGCTCTGCCTGCCGACCGGCATGATCGCCTGGCCTGTGCATTCCGCCGCCGCGTTGACGCTGGACGCGCTGCAGCCGGTTCTCGATCAGGCCGATGACATCAACGTGCTGCTGATTGGTCTCGGAACCGACATCGTCGCCATCGACCCCACCATTCGCGCTGCTTTGCGCGAGCGCGGCATTATTGTTGAAGCCACCCAGACCGGTGGCGCCATCCGCACCTATAATGTGCTGCTGGCCGAAGACCGGGCAGTGGCCGCCGCTTTGATCGCGGTCGAAAAGGCACGCTGATGCCCACCAGCCACGATTTCGCGCTGGAGGCCCTGCGTCAGTCCGACCACGACCGCTATCTTGCGGCGCTGGTGCTGCCGGCCGAGGCGCGTCCGCATGTCGCCGCCATCCTCGCCTTCGCCGCCGATGTCGCCGCCATTCGCGAGCGCGTGTCCGGTCCCCAGCCCGGCGAAATCCGGCTGCAATGGTGGAACGATGCCTTGAGCGGGCAGGGCCATGGCGAGGTCAGGCAGAACCCGCTGGCCGATGCGCTGCTCGACACCATGGCGCGCTACGGGCTGCCGGCAGGCACGCTGCAACGCCTGATCGGCGCGCGTCGGTTCGATCTTTATGACGACCCCATGCCCGACCTCGAGAGTTTCGAGGGCTATGCCGGCGAAACCGCCTCCACCCTGTTGCAGCTTACCGCCATGATCCTCAATGGCGGCGAGCCGGTGGAGCCCGGCGATGCGGCCGGCCATCTCGGCGTGGCACAGGCCATGGTCGGTCATCTGCGCGCCTTCGGTTATGTCGCGGCCCAGGGGCGCATCATGCTGCCCTGGTCCATTCTCGCCGCCAATGGCGTGCAGGAAGGCGAAGTATTCTCCGGCCTGGAGAGCGAGGGCCTGCATGCCGCCCTGAGCCAGATTGCCGAACTGGCCGAAGAGCATCTGCAGAAGGCCCGGATCGCCATTGCGGCGCTATCGCCCAAATTGCGGCCTGCCTTTGCCGGCATCGTTATTACCGAGCGGCAACTGGCCCGCTGGAAAGCGGAGGGCAGGGCCTTCATGTCGCCGCCCGACGATGCCGACTGGCGCAAGATCGCCGTCCTGTTCTGGTGGACTTTGCGCCAGCGCTGAGGCTGCTGACACATCCTGTCGGTAGCCTTGCTTATCCCGGCTTGACCGAATCCTTATCGTTCTGGTTATGTTCCTGAACCTGTCTCCAGCGGTGAGTTGACTTGCAGCATGGGGGTGGGGAGCATATCTGTGTGACTTCGCCAGCCGTCTGTCCCGCGGCGCGAGCAATTGGACCAAATATGACCGAAAAGCCGAGCCTCAACCGCGAAATCGTCGTGCGCGGTGCCCGTGAGCACAATCTCAAAGGCATCGACGTCAGATTGCCGCGCGACAGCCTGATCGTGATGACGGGGCTTTCCGGCTCGGGCAAGTCTTCGCTCGCCTTCGACACCATCTATGCCGAGGGTCAGCGCCGCTATGTGGAGTCGCTCTCTGCCTATGCGCGTCAGTTCCTCGAAATGATGCAGAAGCCTGATGTCGAGCACATCGAAGGCCTCTCGCCCGCCATTTCCATCGAACAGAAGACGACCAGCCGCAATCCGCGCTCGACCGTCGGTACTGTCACCGAGATCTACGACTATCTGCGCCTGCTTTATGCGCGCGTCGGCATTCCCTATTCGCCGGCCACCGGCCTGCCGATCGAAAGCCAGACCGTGTCGCAAATGGTGGATCGCACCCTGGGGCTGCCGGAGGGCACACGGCTCTATCTGCTGGCCCCCATCGCGCGCGGCCGCAAGGGCGAGTTCAAGAAGGAGCTGGCCGACCTGATGCGCAAGGGCTTCCAGCGCGTCAAGATCGATGGCGAATATCACGAGATCGAAGACGCTCCGGCGCTCGACAAGAAGTACAAGCATGACATTGAGGTGGTGGTCGACCGCCTCGTCGTGTCTCCCGACATTTCCGGTCGCCTCGCCGAAAGCTTCGAAACCGCGCTGAAGCTTGCCGAGGGTATCGCCCTGGTCGAATTTGCCGATGAACAGAACGAGGATGGCACGCCGCGCCAGATCACCTTCTCGGAAAAGTTCGCCTGTCCGGTCTCCGGCTTCACCATTGCTGAAATCGAACCGCGCCTGTTCTCGTTCAACAATCCTTTCGGTGCCTGCCCGATCTGCGATGGCCTGGGCACAGAGCAGAAGATCGATCCCGACCAGATCGTGCCCGATCCGACGCTCTCGCTGCGTGACGGCGCCATCCTGCCTTGGTCCAAGACCAGCGCTCCATACTACCAGCAGACCCTCTCGGCTGTGGTGAAGTATTACGGCGCTTCGACCGGCACCGCCTGGAACCAGCTGCCCTTCGACGTGCAGCACGCCGTGCTCTACGGCACCGACAAGACCAAGATCGACTTCGTCTATGACGATGGCCTGCGCCAGTACAAGACCTCAAAGGTCTTTGAAGGCGTCATCGGCAACCTTGAGCGCCGCTACAAGGAAACCGAAAGCGCCGGCATGCGCGAAGAGATCGAAAAATACATGTCGGCCAAACCCTGCGTGGCCTGCGGTGGCTATCGCCTCAAGCCGGAATCGCTCGCAGTCAAGATCGATGGTCTCCATATCGGCCAGGTCACCGAGATGTCGATCCGCAATGCCAGTACGTGGTTCAACGAGCTCTCGGCCAAGCTCAACGCCACCCAGAGCCAGATCGGCGAGCGCATCCTCAAGGAAATCCGCGAGCGGCTGAAGTTCCTCAACGACGTGGGCCTTGAATACCTGTCCATGTCGCGCAATTCCGGCACGCTCTCGGGTGGCGAAAGCCAGCGCATTCGCTTGGCCAGCCAGATCGGTTCGGGCCTCACCGGCGTGCTTTATGTGCTCGACGAGCCATCGATCGGCCTGCATCAGCGCGACAATTCCCGTCTGCTCGAAACGCTGCAGCGCCTGCGCGACCTCGGTAATACCGTCATCGTCGTCGAGCATGATGAAGATGCGATCCTCACTGCCGATTATGTGCTCGATATCGGCCCCGGCGCCGGCGTTAATGGCGGCAATATCGTTGCCGAGGGCACGCCGCAGGATATTCTCAATCACCCGGACTCGCTCACCGGCAAATATCTCTCCGGTCGCATGGGTATTCCGGTGCCGGCCGAACGGCGCGAAGGCAAGAAGGGCAAGGCGCTCTCCATCAAGGGCGCGACCGGCAACAATCTCAAGAACGTCTCGGTCGATGTGCCGCTCGGCCTGTTCGTCGCTATTACCGGCGTTTCGGGCGGTGGCAAGTCGACGCTGATGATCGACACCATGTACCAGGCCATCGCCCGCCGGCTGAACGGCGCGCGCGTCGTGCCGGCGCCACATGAATCGCTCAGCGGCCTCGAATTCCTCGACAAGGTCATCGATATCGACCAGTCGCCGATTGGCCGCACGCCGCGCTCCAATCCGGCCACCTATACCGGCGCCTTCACCCCGCTACGCGAGTGGTTTGCCGGCCTGCCGGAAGCCAAGACGCGCGGCTATGGGCCGGGCCGTTTCTCCTTCAACGTCAAGGGCGGCCGCTGCGAAAAATGCGAGGGCGATGGCGTCCTCAAGATCGAGATGCACTTCCTGCCCGACGTCTACGTCACCTGCGACGTCTGCAAGGGCAAGCGCTACAATCGCGAAACGCTGGAAGTCCAGTTCAAGGGCAAGTCGATCTCCGACGTGCTCGACATGACCATCGACGAAGGCGTCGAGTTCTTCTCGGCCGTGCCGGTCATCCGCGACAAGTTCGCCACGCTGCAGCGCGTCGGCCTTGGCTATGTCAAGGTCGGGCAACCGGCCACGACCCTATCGGGCGGCGAGGCGCAGCGCGTCAAACTCTCCAAGGAGCTCAGCAAACGGGCTACCGGGCGCACGCTCTACATGCTGGATGAGCCGACCACGGGCCTGCATTTCCACGACGTGGCCAAGCTGCTCGAAGTGCTGCATGAGCTGGTCGAGGGCGGCAATACCGTGGTGGTGATCGAGCACAATCTCGAGGTCATCAAGACCGCCGACTGGATCATCGATCTGGGGCCCGAAGGTGGCGATGGCGGCGGCGAGATCGTGGCGATCGGCACGCCCGAAGAGGTCGCCGCTAATCCGCGCTCGCATACCGGCACCTATCTCAAGGAAGTCATGGATCGCCGCCCGCACTTTGCGACCCGCGCGGTGGAGTAGGGGTGTCCGCCGAGGCCTGAACTTGCTTCGGCAATAGCGGGGCCTTCCCTCACGAACGCCTTTCGTCACCCTCGGGCTTGACCCGAGGGGCCTGCACTTGTGCGCAGCCTGGACATTCAACCTGACCTTTCGCTCATCTCGGCCAAACCACCGCCATTTGCGTCACTCTGATGAAAACTGCCATGCGCAGAACGCATGTTGTGCTTGACGTATAGGGCATAGCGCCGCTGGCCAAATCGGCTCATCTTGCCATCGTGCTGCAATAGCCATCAGGGAATAGACCCATGTTTGTACGTGCTGTCTGGCGGATCAAGCGTCTCGTCGACATCAAGCAGACGTTGCGGGAAATGGACGTTCCCTCGACGCGAGACGCCGATATGCTTGGCATTTCGGGCCCGGACTTCTCCAGAATGACCCGGTCTCTGTTCGATCGCTGATCGCTAAACTTTCCAAACGAGCCAATGGCCGCTGGATCGCCATCCAGCGGCCATTGCTTTGCCATGAGCCTTAACCGAAGCTGAACGGCCATCCTTAATGGCCTGCATTTCATGCATGGCTCGATTGACCAATCTCCATCTGCTCAGTTTCTGCGGCTCGGCCTATATCTCTTCTCGTAAACGAAAGGAGACTTCCAATGGACATCCGCAAGACTTTCAAGAAGTGGGCCGCTTATCAGCAGACCGTGCGTGAACTTGCTGCCCTCGACAACCGTCAGCTGAACGATCTGGGCATCTCGCGCACCGATATCAATCGCATCGCCCGCGATCATGCCAACACCCTCTAATATTGTTGGCTGCTCTTCACTGATCCGAACGCTCGCCTCTCTCTGAGACGCGGGCGTTTTTCTTTTTGGGCGACGACGCTTCGCCGCCACCGATCTTCGTTGCGCTGCGACGTGGCCCTTGATATCTCGCTGGCCATGTTGAACGAACCCATTCATATCATCGGCGGCGGGCTGGCCGGCTCGGAAGCCGCCTGGCAGGCCGCGGAAGCTGGCGCCACCGTCATTGTCCACGAGATGCGCGGCGTCAAAGGCACGGACGCGCACCAGACCGACGATTTCGCCGAACTCGTCTGCTCCAACAGTTTCCGCTCGGACGATCACGAGCAGAACGCCGTGGGCCTGCTGCACGAGGAAATGCGGCGCTGCAATTCGCTGATCATGCGGGCGGCAGACCAGCACAAGCTGCCCGCCGGCGGCGCGCTGGCGGTAGATCGCCACGGTTTCTCCGCCGCCGTCACCGCAGCGATCGCGGCCCATCCTAACATTACTATCATGCGCGAAGAGGTCGCCGGCTGGCCGCCAGAGGCGTGGCAGCATGTGATCATTGCCACCGGCCCGCTGACCTCGCCGGCGCTGGCCGAGGCGGTGCTGGAACAGACCGGCGAGGATTCGCTGGCCTTCTTCGACGCCATCGCGCCGATCGTCCATTATGACAGCATCAATCACGACATCGCCTGGAAGCAGTCGCGCTATGACAAGGTGGGGCCGGGAGGCACCGGCGCCGACTATCTCAACCTGCCGATGGACAAGGACCAGTACTACGCCTTCGTCGAGGCGCTGAAGACGGCGCCGCTGCACGAATTCAAGGACTGGGAAAAGGTGCCCTATTTCGATGGCTGTCTGCCCATCGAGGTGATGGCCGAACGCGGCCCCGAAACCCTGCGCCACGGGCCGATGAAGCCGGTCGGCCTCACCAATCCGCGCAATCCCACGGTAAAGCCCTATGCCATCGTGCAACTGCGCCAGGATAATGCGCTGGGCACGCTATGGAACATGGTCGGCTTCCAGACCAAGATGCGTTACGGCATCCAGGCCGAGATCTTCCGCATGATCCCGGGCCTCGAGAATGCGCAATTCGCGCGGCTGGGCGGCTTGCACCGTAATACCTTCATCAATTCCCCCAAGGTCTTGTCTGCCGATCTTCGCCTGAAGGCCGATCCGCGCATCCGCTTTGCCGGGCAGGTGACGGGTGTCGAGGGTTATGTGGAGAGCGCCGCCTGTGGGTTGATCACCGGCCGGCTGACCGCCGCCGATGCGCTGGGGACCAACATGACCCTGCCGCCTGTGACCACCGCGCTAGGAGCTCTGATCGGCCATATTACCGGTGGGCATCTCGAGGCCGAAAGCTATAGCGGCGCCCGCAGCTTCCAGCCGATGAACGTCAATTTCGGCCTCTTCCCGGAAGTGACCATCACCAAGCCGGAAGGCGTCAAGCGCTGGCGCGGCCCGGAAAAGACCATTGCCAAGCGTCGCGCCATCACCAGCCGCGCGCTGGACGATCTCAAGGCCTGGGCATGAGCGCCGCGGCGCTCGAAGCCTATCTGCATGCCAATATCCCGCTGACACGCGCCATGGCCGTGTCGGCGGTCTCAGTCCACGCCCAGGGCGTGACGCTCTCGGCGCCGCTCGATCCCAACATCAACGTGCATGGCACCGCCTTTGGTGGCAGCGTCTCGACGCTGGGCGTGCTCGCCGCCTGGTCGGTGGTGCATCTGCGGCTCGAAGCCGAAGCCGTGGCTGCGCAATTGGTGATCCACAGGAACGAAACCGAGTTTCTTGCGCCAATCACTGGCCGCTTCGAGGCGGTTGCCCAGATCGAGCCGCAGGCCTGGATCGAGTTCCGAACCATGCTCGACCGCCGCGGCAAGGCTAGGCTGAGCGTCACCGCCGACCTGCTGTTCGAGGGCGGGGTGGCTGCCCGCATGACCGGCGAATTCGTCGCCATCCGCGACCGCGGTTAGGCGCCGAGCTTTTCCCAAACACCGTTCTGCCCTCGGACCTGATCCGAGGGCCCGCCAGCGCCTGCGTTGATGAAGCGCACTGAGGGTCGAAGATTGGTAGAAGAGGGCAATGTCCCTCTGCGCCAATCCCAAACACCAATGACGCCGCAAAACATTCTGCAGCGCCAAACTCATCAGCAATTTCAAGGGAAAGGAAAATGGCTCCGCGAGCTGGACTCGAACCAGCGACCATTCGATTAACAGTCGAACGCTCTACCAACTGAGCTATCGCGGAACACTTTCGTGCGCCTTCTTGTCGAAGGCGAGGTCCGTGTACCTAATCTGATCCGGCTTGCCAAGCCCCCAATGTGCAAGCCTGTGAATAACTTGTCATTTTGCGGCGTCGCGGGCGCGTCGACCGAGGAAAATCAGCTCCTCCAGCGTGTTGCAATTGGCAAAGGGATTTTCGCCGCTGCTGTCGCTCCACTCGACCGGGGCGGCGCCAAGGGCAGCCAGCAGGCTTTTGGGGCCATTTGGTCGCGAATCCATGGGCAGCGCTCTGAGATGATTCCGCACTTCTGCAATTCGGAAGGCGGCATTGGTCGGGTAATCGGTGCCATTCCAGCGCGCGAAGGCGGCCGTGTGTCCAGCGGCGAGCGGTTCTGTCAGGCGCGCGACGTAGTTTTCCGGCAGGAAGGGGGTGTCCACAGCCGCCACGATCAACACAGATTGCTCGTCGACCTCCTCGCCGAGATAATCCAGCGCTGCGTAAATCCCCGCCATCGGGCCGGAGCGGGTCGGTAGCGCATCTGGCAAGGGGATGGCGCCATCAAGTGCGAGATGCTGCTCCTGGGCGATGGACACCAGAATAGGTGTCTCCAGCGCAGAGAAGCGAGCAGCGACGCGCTCGATCAGCCTGATGCCCCCGATCCTGAGATCGGCCTTGCGGACATGGCCCAGCCGTTCGCCCTGGCCACCGGCCAGAATCAGGCCGTATCGCCTCACGGCCGGGGTGCCCAGCGCAGCATCAGCAGCAGCACGATGCCGCCCACCAGCCCCCAGAACGGGGCGCCGATGCCCATAATGGTGATGCCCGACGCCGTGGCGACAAAGGTCAGGATCGCTGGCAGGCGCTGCTCTTCATTGGCCAAGGCGGCCGCTAGCGACGACGCAAGGCTGGAGAGCAAAGCAAGGCCGGCCACCGCTTGGATCAGGATTGGCGGTGCGGCCGCGACGAAGGCGGCGGCAAGGCTCGCGGCCGGCGCCAGGATGCCATAGGCCACACCAGCAGCAATCGGAGCGGGCCAGCGCTTGTTGCGGTCCGGATGCGCCTCGGGGCCGGCGCAGATGGCGGCAGTGATGGCGGCCAGATTGGCGGGAATGCCGCCGAAAAAGCCGATAATACCGCTGGCCATGCCGGTGATAACGAATATCGGCGCCGGCTGGATGGGAAAGTCATTGGCCTTCATCACCGCGATTCCCGGCAGGTTTTGCGAGGCCATGGTGACGACGTAAAGCGGCAGCGAGATGCGAATGATGGCGTCGAGACTGAATGTCGGCATGACCGGCACGAGGCTGGGCCAGGCGCCGTCCAGCGCGCCCGGTGGCAAATGTGTGGTCGTGGCGAGCACCACAATGGTCACCAGTACTGCGATCGGCACGGCATAGCGGCGGGCGAAGGCGAAGCCCAGCATCCAGGCGACGAGAATCGGTAGCGCCAGGGTCGGCACTTCCGACACCGCCTTGATCGGCGCCAGGCATAGCGTCAGCAGGATGCCTGCGAGCATGGCATTGGCCAGTGCCTGGGGAATGGCGGCCACGGCGCGGGCCAGTGGCTTGATCAGCCCGGTGAGCACGATAAGCAGCGCCGTGACCAGGAACGCCCCAGCAACGGCCGCGAAGCCGCCCTCGGGCGGCGCGGCCAAAGTCAGCAAGAATGCCGCGCCCGGCGTCGACCAGGCGAAGCTGATTGGTACGCGGACCCGCGCCGCCACCACTATATTGAGCACCGCCATGGCCAGGCATACGGCGAACAGGCCCGACCCCGCCTGTTGCGGTGTGGCGCCGGCCGCGCTCAGTGCCGCCAGCACCAGCGTGAAGGTGCTGGCATAGCCGACAGCCGCCGCCAGCGTGCCGGCGACGATGGGCTGCACCAGATCGCGCTTTTCGATAGCGGCCTGCGGCTCGGTCATGGCGATTCCCTCGTTTGAACCTCGGCCAAGCTAGTCGCTCGGACTATTCCGGCAAAGTGTCGATCTGGACCTGCACCCGATTGGCGGAAAATCGCGTCACGCCATATTCCACCGGTCGTCCCGCGAGATCGACATTGATGGCGTCGAGGCACAGCACAGGCGTCATGCGGGCGAGGCGCAGGTGATGCATTTCATGCGCGTCGGGCAAGCGAGCGGTAATGCTGGTTGATTTGCGCTGATAGTCGGCGACGCCCAGGCGTTCGAGCATCTGGGTGATGCGGCCTGTTGCGGTATGAACCTCGAACAGGGTTGGGAAGCGCAGCAGCGAAAAATGATGCGCACCCAGGCTGATCGGCTGGCCGTCGGCCATGCCCAGAGATTCGATCAGCGCGACGGGCGATCCCGGTTCCACTGCCAGCGCCTCGGCCATGGCGCTATCGGCCGGAATGGTGGCCGTTCGGATCAATGTTCCGGATGGGGTCTTGGCCTGGCGCGCCACGATTTCGGAAAAACGGGTGCGGGCCGACAGCGGATAGTCGACGATATCCTCCTGCACGAAAGTGCCGCGTCCCTGTTCGATGCGCACCAGCCCGCGGTCCTGCAAGGAGGCGATGGCGCGCCGGATGGTATGGCGATTGACCGCGAAGCGCTCCGCCAGCTGCAACTCGGTCGGCAGTTGCGCGCCGGCTGGCATTATGCCGGTTTCGATCTCCTGGGCGACACTGTCGGCGATCCCTTGCCATAGCGATGTGCCGGGACGATGCATGCTCATGGGTGGTTCCTGGCTCTCATTCCGGGATTGTGTGTCATCGCCGCGTCATGCTTTGTTGCCATAAGCGACGCGACAGCAGGTCAATCCTAACCTGTCGACATTAAAACGTCTAGACGTATAGATGAATAGGTCTATGGATGACGACGACAGCTCACGACATAGCCGATCGGCAGCGCTGGATGGCCATACTTGCCCGCGCCAGCAGCGCCGAGCTTGATACCGCCTGGTACAGCCTGGCCGCTCCACCCGCCTATCAGGTCCTGCGCAAACCAGAGATCGGCCTCGCCATGGTGCGGGGGCGGGCAGGGGGCACCGGCAATCCCTTCAACCTGGGGGAAATGACCGTCACTCGCTGCGCTATCCGCCTCGACAGCGGTGTCACCGGCCATTGCTATGCCGCTGGCCGCGACCGCAGAAAGGTCGAATTGGCGGCCGTCTTCGACGCGCTGCTGCAAGCCGATCCGGCCGCACCATTCCTCAACGAGCTTATCGACAGCCTTGCCGCCCGCCAGGCAGCCGATCGGGATCGCACCAGCCGCAAGGCTGCTGCGACCAAGGTCGAGTTCTTCACAATGGTGCGCGGAGAAAACCCGAAATGAGCGTGACCGATCTGCCGGCGCTGCAGCCGGGATTTGCCGATGCCGTGTTCGAAGGGCAGGCTAGTTTCCGCGCCTTGCTCGATGCCATGTCCTATCCCGGCCGCATCCAGGCTCTGGGCGTCGCTATCAACCCGCCCACGCCGCTCGATCCGGCCATGGCGGCTCTGGCGCTGACAGTGCTCGATTTCGACACCCCGGTCTGGCTCGATCCGCTGGCCGCCGCCACCACCGACTGGCTGCGCTTTCATGCCGGCAGCCCGGTGGTCACAGACCCCGGCCGCGCCCAATTCGCGTTGATTGCTGACGCCGCCAACATGCCCCCGCTCGATGCCTTCGCCATCGGCGAGGATCAGTATCCGGATCGCTCGGCCACCCTTTTTATCCAGGTGTCGGCGCTGGGCAGCGGCCAGCGCACGCGCTGGACCGGGCCGGGCATCAATGGCGCCATCGAGGTATGGATCGACGGCCTGCCCGAAGCCTTCTGGCAGCAATTCCAGCTCAACTCCGAACTCTTCCCGCTCGGCGTCGATGTCGTCTTCGTCTCAGGCCGCGACATTGTCGGCCTGCCGCGCAGCATCAGGGTGGAGGTCTAGCCATGTATGTCGCCGTAAAGGGTGGCGAGCGCGCCATTCTCAACTCGCACGAGCTGATCGCCGAGACCCGCCGCGGTGATCCCGCCGTGCCCGAACTCACCACCGACCAGATCGCCCACCAGCTTGGTCTCGCGGTGGACCGCGTCATGGCCGAAGGCTCGATCTGTGATCGCGACCTCGCGGCGCTGGCCATCAAGCAGGCACAGGGCGATCTGGTCGAAGCCACTTTCCTGCTCCGCGCCTACCGCACCACATTGCCGCGCCTCGCCGTCACCCAGCCCATCGACACCGCCGACATGCTGGTGCGACGCCGCGTCTCCGCTGCCTATAAGGACATTCCGGGCGGTCAGGTGCTGGGCCCGACCTATGACTATACCCACCGCCTGCTCGACTTCGCGCTGATGGCCGACGGCAATGTGCCTGAGGCGCCGGTGGGTGAAACGGCGCTGGATGCGGGCATGCCGCATGTCGCCGACATCCTCGATCATGAAGGCCTGATCGAACAGGAAATCCCGGACGACGACGCCCCCGAGCCCTTCGATCTCACTCGCGAACCCATGAGCTTTCCTGCCAGCCGCGACCAGCGCCTGCAGAACCTGGCGCGGGGTGATGAGGGCTATGTGCTGGCGCTTGCCTATTCGACCCAGCGCGGTTTCGGCAACAACCACCCCTTTGCCGGGGAGATCCGCATGGGCGATGTCCGTGTCGAGATTGTGCCTGAGGAATTGGGTTTTGCCCTCGATATCGGCGATATCACCGTCTCCGAATGCCACATGATCAACCAGTTTCAGGGCTCTGCCGAAAAGGCCCCGCAGTTCACCCGAGGCTATGGCCTGTCCTTCGGCCATAACGAGCGCAAGGTCATGGCCATGTCCATGGTCGACCGCGCCCTGCGCGCCAAGGAGTTGGGCGAGATCGTCCGCTATCCGGCCCAGGATGAGGAATTCGTCCTCTACCATGCCGACAATGTCGAGGCGGCCGGCTTCGTCTCGCACCTCAAGCTGCCGCATTATGTCGATTTCCAGGGCGAACTGGGCCTGTTGCGCAAGCTGCGCGACGAGCATGACCAGCGCCAGCTCAAGGAGGCTGCCGAATGAGCGCCGCCATGCACCAGCCGCCCCAATGGGACACGGCCTACAATTTTGCCTATCTCGACGAACAGACCAAGCGGATGATCCGCCGCGCCATCCTGAAAGCCATCGCCGTACCCGGCTATCAGGTGCCCTTTGGCGGCCGCGAAATGCCACTGGCCTATGGCTGGGGTACGGGCGGCATCCAGGTCACTGCCAGCATTCTGGGGCCCGATGACACGCTCAAGGTCATCGACCAGGGCGCCGACGACACCACCAATGCCGTCTCCATCCGTCGCTTTTTCGAGCGCGTGGCCGGTATTGCCACCACCGAGGCGACCGAAGACGCCGATATCATCCAGACCCGCCACCGCATTCCCGAGCGCGAGCTCGAGGAAGGCCAGGTCATCGTCTACCAGGTGCCCTTGCCCGAGCCCTTGCGCAAGCTCGAGCCGCGCGAAACCGAAACGCGGAAAATGCATGGCTATGCCGAATATGGCATCAAGCATGTGCAGCTCTATGAGGACATTGCCCGCTACGGCCACATCGCCACCACCTATGACTACCCGGTGCTGGTCAACGAGCGCTATCTCATGGCCCCGTCGCCCATTCCCAAATTCGACAATCCCAAGATGCACTATATGAAGGCGCTGCAATTGTTCGGCGCCGGGCGCGAAAAGCGCATCTATGCGGTGCCGCCCTATACAAATGTGCGCAGCCTCGATTTCGAGGACCATCCCTTCACTGTGCAGAGCTGGGACCAGTGCTGCGCCCTTTGCGGTGCCGAAAACTCCTATCTCGACGAGGTCATTCTCGATGACCGCGGTGGCAAGATGTTCGTCTGCTCGGACACCCACTATTGCGGTGAGCGCCGCGCCGCCGGCCATGTCGGGCCCTTGGGCGTCGCCAATGCGGAGGCGGAACAATGAGCGCGGCAATGCCCCTTTCGTCCTTCAATGAGCGCCGCCCGCTGCTGCGCGTCGAAAATGTTGGCAAAAGCTACGGCAAGACCATTGGCTGCCGCGATGTCAGCTTTACCCTCTATCCCGGCGAGGTCATCGGCATTGTCGGGGAATCCGGCTCCGGCAAATCGACGTTGCTCAACGTGCTCTCGGCGCAGCTGACGCCCGATACCGGCCGCGTCGATTACGACATGGAAGGGCAGGGGCTGCGTAATATCTATGATCTGTCCGAGCCCGAACGCCGTCGCCTCGTGCGCACCGATTGGGGCATCGTGCATCAGAACCCCCGCGATGGGCTGCGTATGGACGTTTCTGCCGGCGGCAATGTCGGCGAGCGGCTGATGGCGGTGGGCCAGCGCCACTATGGCAATATCCGCGCCGAGGGGCTCGATTGGCTGTCCAAGGTCGAGCTCGATGCCTCTCGAGTCGATCATCTGCCCAAGACTTTCTCCGGCGGCATGCAGCAGCGCCTGCAGATCGCCCGCAATCTGGTCACCCGGCCGCGCCTCGTCTTCATGGACGAACCCACCGGCGGTCTCGACGTCTCGGTGCAGGCGCGCCTGCTCGATCTATTGCGCGGCCTGGTGCGCGAGCTGGGCATTGCCGCCATCGTCGTCACCCATGACCTGGCCGTGGTACGGCTCCTCGCCGACCGGTTGATGGTCATGTGGAAGGGCAATGTGGTTGAGGAAGGTCTAACCGACCAGGTGCTGGACGATCCGCATCATCCCTATACGCAGCTGCTTGTTTCTTCCGTCCTGCAAGTTTGACCCGGCACTGCCCCGAACACCCCTTCTCCCCTTGCGGGAGAAGGTGCCCCAAGGGGCGGACGAGGGGGCCGTCTTCCAGACTTCCGTCAAGGAAACCTAAAATGACCACGATGATTTCAGTTTCCGGCCTCAGCAAGGATTTCGTGCTGCATACCCAGGGCGGGGTGCGCATTCCGGTCTTTGCCGGGCTCGATCTCGATGTCCATGCCGGCGAATGCGTGTGCCTGCATGGTCCCTCCGGCGCCGGCAAGTCGACGCTGCTGCGCTCGCTCTATGCCAATTACAAGCCCAGCGCCGGCCATGTGCGGGTGCTGCATGACGGCGGCATGGTGGATCTCACCAGCGCTGAACCCTGGCAGGTGGTCGAGGTGCGCCGCCGCTCGGTCGGCTATGTCAGCCAGTTCCTCAGCGTCATTCCGCGCGTTCCGGCATTGGATGTGGTGGCCGAGCCGGCCCGCCTCCTAGGTGCTGATGCGGAAAGTGCCCGCGACCGCGCACGTGAGCTGCTGCGCCGCCTCAACATCCCCGAACGCCTCTGGGCCGTGGCCCCGGCCACCTTTTCCGGCGGCGAACAGCAGCGCGTCAACATCGCCCGCGGCTTCATCGCCAACTATCCGATCATGCTGCTCGACGAGCCTACGGCCTCGCTCGATGCCGGCAATCGGCAAGTCGTGGTCGAGCTGATCGGTGAGGCCAAGGCACGCGGCGCCGCCATTGTTGGCATTTTCCACGATGCCGAAGTGCGCGCCGCCGTCGCCGACCGTCTGTTCGAAGTCAATTCTTTCCAGAGGAGCGCCGCATGAGCCGCTTCAGCATCGCCAATGCCCGCATCGTCACCCGCGACGCCGTCGTCGATGGCACACTTGCGATAGAGGGTTCCGACATTACCCGGCTGGACGAGGGCCAGGCATCGCCCGCCGATGCGCTGGATTTCGAAGGCGATTTCCTCTTGCCCGGTTTTGTCGAGCTGCACACCGACAATCTCGAAAAACACCTGCAGCCGCGTCCCGGCGTCATGTGGCCATCAAGCATGGCCGCCGTGCTCTCCCACGATGTGCAGGTGGTCGGCGCCGGGATCACCACCGTGTTCGACGCCGTTTCGGTGGGCGAATATTCCGCCGCCAGCGCCAGGCGGAAGATGATCGCCTCGACTGTAGAAACCCTCTCGGACACCTCCGTCCGTGCCGTCATGCGCGCCGAGCATTTCCTGCATCTGCGCTGCGAACTGGCCGATCCGGCGGTCCTCGATATCTATCAGCCGCTTGCCGGCAATGAATATGTGCGGCTGGTCTCGCTCATGGACCACACACCCGGCCAGCGCCAATGGCACGACCTGGACAAGTGGCGCCAGTTCAATCGCGACAAGAAATGGACCGACGACGAGTTCAACGCCATGGTCAGCGAGCGCCGGGAGTCGCAGGCGCGCCATGCCGCGTTCCACCGCCGCTCGGTGGTGGCGCTGGCCCAGCATCATGGCACCGTGCTGGCCAGCCATGATGACACGACGCGCGAACATGTCGAAGAAGCCGCCGAGATCGGCATCGCCATCTCCGAATTCCCCACCACGCTCGGCGCTGCCGGCCACGCCCACAAGCGAGGCATGAAGGTGGTCATGGGCGCGCCCAATGTGGTGCGCAACGGCTCCCATTCGGGCAATGTCTCGGCCCAGGAGCTGGCGCGCCACGGCTTTCTCGACGCGCTCTCCTCGGATTATGTGCCGGCCAGCCTCATGCAAGCCATTTTCCACCTCAACGCCCACGACCAGATCGCGCTGCCCGAAGCCGTGGCCATGGTCTCCGCCACTCCCGCCGCCATGGTCGGGCTCGATGACCGCGGCAGCATAGGCCCAGGCAAACGCGCCGACTTCAGCCGCGTACGCCTGGTCAACGACACCCCAGTCGTCCTCGGTGTCTGGCGCGCCGGCCAACGCGTGAGCTGATTCCGGGTTTAACTAAGATGGGTGGCCAATATTTTGCAGATAATTTCGAAGTAGGTGTGTCCGGTCGCGCCCTAAGTCTTGTCTGCTATACCGCTCCTGCTGCGTCAGCCTGGGCAGATAACTCCGCCGCTCTGCGTCCAACCCGGGTGGTTGTTTTCTTCATAAGGCTCGGCAAGCCCATTCATCTGACTGCTGTCAAATGAAGGGCGAGCAGTAGGCATGCTTGGCTTGGCCTTGCTTGCTACTTAGGTGGCAGCGGTTTCACGATGAACACCGCGTTAACGCGGCAGTGCAAACACTCGCAAATTCAATAATTTGCGCTAAATGCGTCGTGGTTATGTTCGCCTCTGGCTGCAGAATGCAGTTTTTGAGGGATTTGAGTATGCTCACTATTAAGACGTTCAATGGCTTCGCGCTGGATTTCGACAATCCGAATGCCATGGAGCCCGGCCGGCCGATGTACAATGTGGTCGTCACTGGAACGTCGGCCATTGTGCCCATGAGTTCAGGCGGACGTTTTGAACTGTACGGGACCGATTTCACTTATGACCCGATCGCCATGCACGCGACCGGCAATGTCAACAAGATCCTGTATTTCCGCAACGACGTGCTGATGGCAGAAGCCAGCAACGCCAATATCGATGCTGCAACTGTCTTCAATCTGGCCAAAATGCCTTATGGTGGTGGTCAAGTGTTGAACTACCTGTTGCAGGGGTCCGACCGTTTCGAGCTGGGATCCGGCAACGACAATGTCTGGAACAGTGCTGGCGCCGACTATATCGATGGCGGCGAGGGTTATGACAGCGTTCGCTATTTCGACAGCAAGTCCGGCTACACGCTGACGCGCGACAGCGACGGCATCGTTTATGTCAAGAACGCCGCTGGTGTCGTCGATACGCTGAAGAATGTCGAGCGCATCGATTTTGGCGACGGCAGCATCACGACCGACCAGATTGCCCAGCCAGCCAATCCCGGCGGCCTCCTGCTTGGCGGCGATGGTTCCACCATCGAGGGCAAGGGCACCCTTGATACGGTGACTTATAGCGCCGCCAAGTCGAGCTATTCCTTCGCCCGCAATGGCGACAGCATCACGGTCTCCGACAGCAATGGCGTCGCAAACGTCCTGGTCAATGTCGAGCGCCTGAGTTTTTCCGACGGCGTTCTGGCCCTCGATATCGATGGCAATGCCGGCATGGCCTATCGCCTTTACCAGGCTGCTCTCGAGCGCACACCCGACAATGACGGCCTCAAATATTGGATCGGTCGTCTCGATTCCGGCGACACGAATCTTGCCGCCCTGGCCGACAGCTTCATCAACTCGCCCGAGTTCAAGTCGACCTATGGCGACGAGCGAAGCGTCTCCAACAGCAAGTTCGTCGAACTGCTCTACACCCATACGCTCGGCCGCAACTATGACCAGGACGGCTACAATTATTGGGTTAGCAAGCTCAACGGCAACGAAACCAACCGCCGCGATCTCCTGGCTTTCTTTTCGGAGAGCAATGAGAACAAGGCGCAGGTTTATGATGCCATCAGCGACGGCATCTGGCTCGCCTAATTTTTGATAGACCGAGCGCCTCGCGGCGCCATTGGCGCCCCGGACAGGATCCGGGGCGCTTTCAGTTTGGTCTTCAGCCTGAATATTTACCGACGAATGCCTCGGCGCTCAGCCGGCGCATATCCGGCAGCCTTTCGCCTAAAGTGTCATGATCCCAATCCCACCAGGCCAGTGCATCCATGCGTGCTGCCAGGTCTTCGGGAAAACGGCGTTTGATCGGCCGGGCAGGGACCCCGACGACGATGGTATAGGGCGCCACGTCTTTGGTCACCACCGCCGATGAGCCGACCACGGCGCCGTTGCCGATGCTCACGCCTGGCATGATCACCGCACCATGGCCGATCCACACATCGTGCCCGATGCGCACCGCATTGCTGCGCCGCCAGTCGAAGAACGCCGCATCATCGCCGAGGTCAAAGCCATATAGCGCCGAGCGGTAGGTGAAATGGTGCTGGCTGGCGCGCCAGGTGGCGTGGTTGCCTGGATTGATCCGCACGAATGCGGCGATGGAACAGAACTTGCCGATATCGGCGTAAATCGCAGAGGCATCATGCACGATATAGCTGTAGTTGCCGAAGCGGGTTTCGCTCATCTCGGTGCGGGCGCCGATCTCGGTATATCGCCCCAGCTGGCAATCGCGAACGGTGGCGCTGGGATCGATCAGCGGCTCTGGTGCCAGTTGATTTTTGGGCATTGCGCTACTCCCGGGCAGTCCTGTCCCCATAGCGCAATCCGATGACAGTTCTGCGTGGCCCAAAACAAAAGGGCCACCGCACAGCATGCGGTGGCCCCCAGGTTTATCCGGGCAATTGCCGGGTTTAGGCGAACAGCGTGTCCTCGGCAGTGCCGATCAGGCGCACATGGTCGACCGTGACGGTGCCGGCCTCATCGGAAACCGCAAAGCTGGTGGCGATGTCCAGGCGATTGATTCCGGCCTCGATACGACCCATCCAGTAGCTGGCGCCGCTTTCGTCGGCACTGCGACCCAGAATATGGGTGTAGAGCAGGTCGATAAAGGCAGAGTTAGAAAGGCTTGCGCTGAGGCCGGAGAACTCGTCGCTCGCGGAGAACGAGGCGGCGATGTCGCCGACCCCGGCACCCTCGGCGGCGCGCCCGATCCAATAGGCCAACCCGTCGAAATCCGCTGCGCGGCCCAGCACAAGGTCGTAAAGCCGGGCCACTTGCGCCTCAACTGCGCTTGCGGTCAGCACCAGCACATCGCTCGGATTGTCGGCGAAGGCGAAGAACTGGACATTGCTCGCGGTGATCAGGTCGCCGGAGTCCTTGTGCGTGAGCTGTACCGTGGCGCTGCCGGCATCGAGCGTATATTGCGCCAACGTGTCGGACAGCACGATGCGATCGAATCCGGCACCGCCATTGATGGTGCCGGTGCTGGTCACCACCACGGTGTCGTTGCCGCGGCCCATATTGGCGAAACCAACCGCACTGGACAGCGTAACGAGGTCGGCGCCGTCACCGGCAAACACTGTGCCCACCTTGGTATTGGCCGTGATGGTCACGTCAACGCCCGCAATGTTTGCTGCGCCGGTTGCCAGATTGACCACAACGGCATCCGAAACAGCGGCCAGGTTCAGCGTATGGGTGCCAGTGCTGTTGGCCAGCGTGGTGCGCGCGGCATCGGTCCCCGCCACCATGGCGAAGTCGTTGGTATAAATATAGGTGCGGTCGGCGCTGGCGTTGGAGCCATAGGCCCGCAGCTCGAAACCTTGCAGGCTGCCGACATTGCCCAGCTTTTCGTCGGTGACCACCACCGTCCAGGTCCCGCCGCTGGTCTCGCCCATGAACTCGTTGCTGGTAAGGGTGTGGATCAGCTTGGTGGCATCGAAGCTGCCCGGTCCGTCGCCCATGATGGCCTTGGTGATTTCGGTGACGCGGCCGTCGCTGGGGCGATAGAGCAGGGTGGATTCTGTGCCGTTCGGTGAAATGAGGGTGAGTGTCAGGTCCCCGATTTCCTCGTGGACGAGGCTGAGATCGAGCTCCATGGTCTCGATGCTGACGCCGTCGGCCAATTCGAAGGTGAACTGAATGGCGCCGCCATCGGGGATAGCGACGTTATCGAGGGGAAGGTCGGTGCCCACATAGACTTCGTTGCTATAGACGCTTTGCTTGGTCCAGGTTTCGGCAAGGCGTACTGCCGCGGTCGCATCGACCATGCCGAAGCCATAGTTGTAATTGCTGAGCAGCCCGCCGCCATTGTGGTTCGTGGCTCCATTGACCATCCAGGCGGGTTCCTCCGGATCGATATGGCGCGCCGAATAGGCCAGGATTTCCTTGACGTCACGATAGCCCAGGAGGGGATTGGCCTCCAGCATCAGCGCCACGATGCCAGATACCACCGGCGTCGCGAAGGAGGTGCCGGACGATGTGTAGTCGTCGCCAGGACCGTATCCGTCCGGTCCCCTGATATCGGTCGAGGTCACATTGGTGCCTGGGGCGGACACCAGCACGGCGGCGCCCGGCGTGGTGTATCCATAGTCATCGCCCGGCTCCGAATAGGTGCCATCGTGGTCAACCGAGCCAACGGTGATGATGAAACGCGAATTCTGCAGGCTGTCGGTGTTCACGTCGGCGAATGGCGACTGGCCGGTCCAGGTAAACCCATGTTCGGCGAATATGCGCGAATAGGAATAGCTGTTGCCTGCTGCGAAAAGAATATTCAGGCCCAGTCCATCACGTCCGGTCGAAACGGCATGAGTGAGATTGTCCAGCAGGCTGGGATCGTTGTGGAACGTGGCAACGAAGGGGATGGTGTATCCCCAGCTGTTGTTCATGACGTCGAAGCCGGCGTCGGCCGCGCGGCTGAAGGCTGTCGAGGATTCATTGGTGCCGAAATTGGCATAGGCGGTGAATTTCGCGCCAAAGGCCACACCGATGACCCCGGTGCCCGAGCCATCCGCGGCGATCAGTCCGGAGACGAATGTGCCATGCGCTTCATAGGGCTTAACGTGAAGATATGATCCATCCGTGGTCCCGGTGGTGTATTCATAGCTCAGTTCCGGCAGGTAGTTGCCGATCAGGTCGGGGTGGCCGGTGTCGATGCCGCTGTCGAAGACGACTACCTTGACGCCGTTGCCGGTATAGTCTTCCCAGACCGGCAGGACGTTGATGTCGATTCCAGCCGTGCCACCAGTCTGGCCCTGGTTCGACAAATGCCACTGGTCCGGTCGAAGCGAAAAATCTGCCGGCAACTTCGTCATGAAAATAACCCCCTGATAGCGCGCGAAAAATGCGTCGGGGAGAACCTATGCCAGGCTTTGTAAACAAGCTCTGGACATGGCTGCAGGTTTTTGCGGCGAGTTGACGATTGTGAACGCGGCCGTGTCGGCGTCAGCCATGCAGAGAGAGCGGCCGTGGCCGCTCTCCCTTTTGCTTGAAAAGACTAGAGGTACCAGAGGGGCTGCTCAGGTGTGTCCCCGATCAATGCACTGGTCTCGTCGCTTGCCGCAAAGGACAATACGATATCCTCGCGATGCACGCCGCGGCCCAGTTCGGCCAGCCAGTAGTTCATGCCATCGGTATCCGGTGCGCGGTGGAAGGCCTGTTCGTAGAGCGCCACCAGGAACTGCTCGTTGGTTCCGCCATCGGGGCCCAGCAACCGACCGAACTCGTCCGACGCGAGGAAGGAGCGGGTGATGTCGACAAGGCTGGTATTGCCTGCGAGCTTGCTGACCCAATAGTCGAGCCCGCCCTGATCCGCAGGACGACCGAATATGGTTTGGTAGAGCTTGTAGAGCGTCCCCTGGTCCCCCGACAGGTCGATCGTGGTGTAAGAGACGGTGCCGTTCTGGAACACGATATGCTCGATACTGTCGAGCGTGTCGGTACCTTCGGGGCCCGATACAACCAGCTGGCCGAGGCTGTTGCGGTGGATTTGCACCGTCTCGAACGTGCCCTCGTAGAGAGCCTTGTCGTAACCGGCGCCACCCGATAGGAAATCATCACCCGGGCCACCAAACAGCGTGTCATTGCCATCGTCACCGAACAGGCGATCATTGCCGCCGACCGAGCCGATGGTGTCATCGCCGGCACCGCCATGCAGTTCGTCGTCGTCTGCACCGAGCACGATATATTGGCTGCCGCCATCGGCGAAGACCGTCTGCGAACCCGCACCACCGGTGATCGTGGCATTGCCGACCACCACGGCGAACGAGACATTGTCGAACTGCAGCACCGCGCCGGGAGGCAGTCCCTTCGTGTCGACAATCAGCATTGTCTGTGTCGAGCCGTTGCCCACAGCGCCGGAGATGATGATCGGGCTCGACAGGGCATCCACCCCCGGTGCGACAGTCGGCACGATTGTCTGGACGATCACGGGGGTGCCGGTGGGCAGGTTGGAGAGGTATTGCTGGCCACCAGCCAAAAGTGTTGGATCGACTGAGGTGCCGCCTTGTGATCCCAGCTGCGCGGTGAATTGCGTTGTCGAGCTGGTGCTGGTGGTTGGCGTAACCGTCCCCGATACAGTCAGCCCGACACCGGGGGGAACGTCGACAGACAGCACCGTGCCGCCATTGCTGCCAGTCACCAGCGGAATCTTGACAGGCGTCGTCGTGCTCCCGGAAATGACGGGGATCGTCACCACATGGGTTTTGGACCCGTCCGGCTGCGTCGTGGTCGATGTCGTGACCGTGACGCCCCCGATTGTCTCCGTTTCGGTAGTCTGTGTCGGCTGCGTCGGCGTCACCGGTGCTGCTGAAACGGCTATGGCAAAGCTCTGTCCGCTGATGGCCAGCGAATTGTCTTCGCCGCCATCGGCCAGCGAGAATGCAAATTGCTGCTGCCCAGCGCTGCTGCCGGCCACATAGGTCAGCCGCCCCTGGTTCACGTCGTCCTGGGTGAAGGTGTCGTTTGCCTGCAGCACCGTGTTGCCCAGCCGAAGCTGGCCGCCGGTCGGAAGGCTGCCGATCGTATAGGTCAGCCCAGAGGGCAGATCGTCGGCATCGGCGGCAGTGAGCATCGCTGCAGTGATCGTGAGCGTCGCGCCAGCGGTTACCGAGGCGCCTGCATTGACCGTGAGGGTTGGAGCGTCATTGCGGCCGGTGACTGTGACACTGGCCGACGATGTCGATGTATTTCCGGCGCTGTCAGTGATGGTGAAGTCAACCGACGTTAGTGCCGTGTCGCCGGATGCCAGGCCGACGAAAGCGGTCTGCGGATCAAAACTCAGCGTACCGTCTGGCTGCAGCACGAAGCTGCCGCCATTGCTTCCGGCGACGGCATTGCCTACAGCCCCGGCATTTCCACCCACGGCCTGGACGGCAACCGCCCCCGTGTCATTGTTGAGCACATTGGGCAGGACTGCTACGCCGTTGCGCAAGTCCAGGCTTGCCGTGTCGGCAACCGCCGTCGGCGGTGTCGTGTCGATTGTGACGGCGCTCGTCTGGCTGACGAAGCTGTTGTCCACGGCGTCGAAATATTCGGCACGAACGGTATGGTTGCCTTCGGCCATTGTCACTGTCGTGATTGACCAAGAACCACCGACGACGGTGCCCGTTCCCAGGGCAAGATGGTTGGCGTCGAACAGCTTGACCGTCGCGCCGTCTTCACCAGTGCCGGTAAATGTCAGCGCTGTGCTGGCGGTGATCCCATCGGCACTGGAGAGGCCAGTGTCGGATGCGGCGGCCAGGGTCGGTGCCGATCCCGTCGGGCGGACGCTGTCGATAAGGTCATCGGTATTGGCAAGAGCGGTCGTATAGGCGTCCGATACGTTTCCTGCCGCGTCGCGGAGCTGGATCGAGACCGGAATGTCCTGGTTGGCCGCGATGGACGGGTGGCCCTCCGCCACGGTGTAAATAGCGGTGTAGATGCCGCCGCCAAGGTCGGTAAAGCTGGTGAGGGCCTGTCCATTGACCGAGCCGGCCTGCAGCGACAATCCAGCTTCACCTGCATTTATGGTGACGAGCAGAGTGCTGCCGATACCGAGCGGCGCATCTGGAGCGGAAATCGACGTAATGACGGGTTTCACGTCATCGCCCACGGTAACCGTAAAGGCCTTTTCCAGGAACAGACCGTCGGCATCGATTGTTTTCAGCCGCACATTATAGGTGCCTGCCTCAAGCGCCGAGACGGCGCGCAATTCGTTGCCGACAATGGTGAAACGGCCATTTTGCCCATCGCCGGCGCCCGCAACCAATTCATAGGTGAAGGTGTCACCGCTGTCGGGATCCGTCGTCAAGAGCGTGGCGACCGTCGCATTCGCGCCGGAGCTACTCTGGTTTGTGGACAGGGCGCTCAGGGCAAGGTTGGTCGGCTTCTCGTTTACGTCATTGAGCGTAATCGTCACGGTGCCCGTCGCATCGACTATGCTGTCGCCATCTTCGTCGTCAACGCCGACGAGGAGGCTGAAGGCGGCATTGTGCTCGAAATCGAGCTTGCTGCTATCCGCCACCGTGATCGCTCCGGTCGCCGCGTTGATCGCGAACGCGCCGCTCTCGTTGCCGGAGATGATGGAATATGTCAGGCCATTATTGTCGCCGAAGGCCACGAGCGTAACCACTGGCGTGCCAGCCGTGGCGTTTTCATTAATGCTGGCCTGTATGGACGGCAGAACCGGCTTTACGTCAGCAACTGACAACGACAATTGCGCGGTTTTTGTTGCGCTTCCGTCACCAGTAGACACCGACAGCGTCACCGGGCCAGTATAGTTTGCGGTGGGGGCGAAGCTCAACGATGCCAGGGCTGCATTGATGTTTGCCAGGGAGCCGGAAAAGCTCAGCGTACCGTCGAAACCGTTCGGGTCAGAAAAACTCAACCCTGCCGTTGTTGAAAGAGCGAGGGTCCCGTGGTTGACGTTGAGGGTAACGGTTTGTGCGTCTCCATCCACGTCCGCTATCGAAATGCCGCTGAGCGCCACCGAGGAATTTTCCAGGATGGATGGTGCAGACGGCAGGTTGATGGTGGGGGCGGAGTTGACGCCCGTCACCGCGATGGACGCCGTGCCGACATCGGTCAGGCCAGTTGAATCGGCAATGGTGTACTGAAACGATGTGGTGCGGGTGACGCCGCGGGCAAGGTCGGTAAAGTCGCCGTCTTCGCGGAACTGCAGCTGGCCGCTGCTGCTGACCTTGATCTGGCCGCCCCCCTGCAAGTCGATCCACTGATTGGGATTGAGGTTCACACTATTGATCTTGGTCACTGTCGAAATGTCGACAATCCCGAAATTGCCGAGATTATCGAGGTCGGTGTCATTGGCCAGAATGTTTGCCCCTGACAGGGTCTGGCCCACATTGATGGCGAAGCTGTCGTCGACGGCCACCGGGGCGTCGTCCAGCATGTTGTCATAGAACACCGTCTGGTTGATCACCGTCCCGGGCTGGAAGCCGAGCAGGAACCAGTTCAACTCCAACACCTTGGTCGATGCGGTGTAGGTCGGCGCATAAACGGTATTCACGCCGTTCATCTGCCCCGCCATTTCGACCGTGCCAGGGGCGGCTCCCGTGGGCGCCAGGTTCTCGATCTTGATCTTGATGCCCGTCGGCTGCGCCTGGCCGCTGAACTGGGCAAAGACCTGATTGCCGGAAATGTCGACCTTCAACCAGCCGTCGAGCAGGCCGTTGGGGCCCTGCACCGGCTCGATGGTGCCGTTGCCATCGGTATCCGAGAGGATGCGGGAGGAGAAATACTGGTTCAGCTCGATTCCAGATCCCACCGTCACCGAATTGACCGTGATCGGCACGGTGGTTTCAAACCACCCTTGCAGCTCAAGCGAAATCTTGACCTGAATACCTTCAAGGCTGGCCGACATGTCCGTAATTCTCCCTACGAGTAATTACGGATTATCATTGCCCGAATCAGAAGTCAGTGGGGCGGCCTGGTAACATTTCGCTAACCATTGAGTTTCGTTAACGGCCAAGGTCTCGAGGGCGAGTTTCGGCACTGCTCTCAGGCCCCTCTACCCCGATTTTCTCCGCTACAGGTGAAAGTCGCCTGCCGATTCCGGTTGGTAGATCACCCGCTCGATCCGGATGCGCCGCGTGCGGTCGGACACTGTCCAGTCGATGGCGTCGCCTTCCTGGTATCCCAGGAGCGCTGCGCCGACTTCGGAGAGGACTGAGAGCTTGCCAGCGCGGTCGTCGGCCTCGTGCGGATAGACCAGCGCCACTTCCAGAGCTTCGTCGTCGAGGTGCAGCAGCACCCTCGAGTTCATTGTCACCACATTGCGCCCGACCGCTTTGGGTTCGACGACGATGGCGCGTTCGATTTCGTGCTCGAGATCGGCAATGACCGGGCCTTGCTCCCAGGCGATAAGGTTCCCGAGCCGCTCCTTGTCCAGCTCGGTAATATAGATGTCGCCTGTATCGGCAAGCGCGCCGCTGCGCAGCAGCTGCCGGTAGCGGCCGGCCGTCACCGACAGGGATTGCAGCGTCGGCGTCTCGTGGTGGAGCGCAAAGCCGCACCGCTCGAACGCCTTGAGCGAACCGATATTGTCGGGATGGATTTTGGCGATGACGGTGCGCGCGCGCATGTCGAGAAAGGCCAGCTTCAGCCCCTCGCGAATGGTGCTGGCGCCCAGGCTGCGGCCCCAATTGTCGTGGTCGCCGATAACCAGCACGATCTCGCAATCCCCACCGGTCTTGACCAGGCGCACGAAGCCCACCGGACGATCGTTTCGGTCATAGGTCATGAAGAAGCGGCCGCCCTGGTTGAACAGATGCGTCAGGATCGGCAATTGGGTCCGGTCTATGGCCTCGGCGATGAAGCGCGAGACGCTGCGTGAATCGCTTAGATAGCGGGTGACCCGCTCATCCTCCAGCCAGTCCATCAGGATCAGGGCATGCGTGCGGGTGATTTCCGGACGCAACGAAACAAAAGGCTTGCTCATCTTCGCCACCTTGGTCGCTCAAATGAAAGCCTGTCACGGCATTGCCATGCTGGTTCTTTCGGCTCGGCGCGCGACGCGCCAAACCTCTCCATAGCAAGAAGTCGCCGGATAAGGCCAGGGAAGGGATGCGGGCAGGGGACATATGGGGAGAAATGTCTCCCACCTCTCCAATCCTCTTGCATCTTTCGCGCCTGCCCCCTAGAAACCGCCCTCGTGAGGCCGCGTGGCGGAGTGGTTACGCAGCGGATTGCAAATCCGTGTATTCCGGTTCGATTCCGGACGCGGCCTCCATTCAGTTTTCCCATATCGTTGATCGTATCGTTCCGGCGGCGCCATGGCCCGCGTCCATTTGGCGCGGCTGGGTGGAACAACCGGCGAGTTCGCGGGTTGGCTAGGGGTAAACAAGGAGACTTTGCCCATGGCCAGACTCACAAAAGACAGCGTCAATGACAGCACTCCGGCGCCGCTGGAAACCGGGGAAGGCGCGCAAAAGGACGACAATATCGACGATCTTGGCCACCGGCCGGATGGAAAGACCCAGGACCAGCCCGTCGACCACCACGCGCCGGCCGACAAGCCAAAAAAATCGGTTGGCCCGTAGCAGGTTTTCCCCAGCGCGGCATTTTTATGGCCCGGTGAGGCGGTCACAGGCTTGTGTCGGACAAGCGTGATGGATATTCACGTCCAGCATATGCCCTTGGCTGTGAATGGACCAGATCGCAAATGGTGGATTATGCCCGCGCCCGGCGCGCCATGGTGGACAGCCAGTTGAGCACCAGCGGCGTCTATGATCGCCGCCTGCTTTCGGCGATGGGTCGCCTGCCGCGTGAGATGTTCGTGCCCGAACCGCGCAAAGCCATCGCCTATATCGATGAACCACATCTGATGCGGGAAGGGTCGGGACGTTTCCTGGCCGCACCGGCTGTCTTTGCACGCCTGGTGGAACTGGCTGACATCGGTGAGCAGGACGAGGTGCTCGATTTGGGCGCCGGCAGCGGTTATTCGACCGCAGTGCTGGCCTGTCTTTCGGCGCATGTGCTGGGGCTGGAGGCCGATGCGGCACTGGTGGACGAGGCCAATGCGCGTTTGGCGGCCCTGGGTCTTGATACGGCGCGGGTGGTGTTTGGCGACGAACACAGCCTCAATGCCGAAATGTTCGATGTCATCATCGTCGAAGGGGCTTTGCCCGATGCGCCCGCCGATCTCATAGCGCGGCTGCGGCCCGGGGGGCGGCTGGTGGCGCTGATCCGACAGGGCGGCGTTGGCGTAGCCACGGTGTACCTCAACGGCGTCGACGGAGTCACGGCTCGTACAGAATTCAATGCTAGTCTGCATGATCTGCGCCCCGCTGCGGCGGGCGAGCGCTTCGTTTTTTGAGATTCTCTTGGTCTGTTGCCGTGGCGACACGGTGAAAGATGAAGAACAGGTTAATGATTGTCAGGGATTGCCTGGGTCCGTTGTAAACCCCATGTGCCGGGCGGTATGTGTCTTGGGGTCTGGAGGCCGTTGATGAAGTTTCAGAGCGTATTTGGGGCGAGCGTGCTCGCCATCGCGCTGTCCTGGGGTGGTGCGGGTGCCGCTTCGGCCCAGTCCATTTCCGATGCGCTGACGGCGGCTTACCAGCATGCGCCGGACCTGCAGGCGGCTCTGCTCAACGCCAAGGCCTCGGCTGAAAATATCGTGCAGGCCCAGTCGCGCAAGCTGCCGACCATCGGCGCTTCCATCGGCGGCAACCAGAACTATTCGCTCAATGGCGGCAACTGGTCGCGCGGCAGCACGCTGACCGCCGGGATCAGCTACAACCAAACCATTTTCGATAATTTCCAGACCGAGGCGCAGATCGAAGCGGCTCGTGCCGGCGCGGAAGCTGCCGAATACCAGATCCGCAATGCCGAGCAGAACGTGCTGCTCAATGTCATTCAGGCCTATATGGCGGTGCTGAGCGGCCGGCAATTGGTGGCGCTGCGCGAGGAAAATATCCAGTTCTTCCAGGCGCAGCTGCAGTCGGCGCGCGACCGACTCGATGTCGGCGAGGGTACGCGTATCGACGTGGCTCAGGCCGAGGCGCGTCTGGCCCAGGGCCAGGCGGCATTGCGTGCCGCCACCAGCAACCTCGAAGTCAGCCAGGCAACCTTCCAGCGCTATGTTGGCGCCCGGCCGCAGGGCCTGGGCACGGCGCATAATTTCGGCAAGCTGATCCCGGCTTCCCTCGACACCGCAATTGCAGAGGCCGAGGTCGGGCATCCGGCCATCCTCATGGCCAAGGCCGCTATTCGGGCTGCCCAGGCCAGCACCGATGCAGCCCAGGCGGCCTTCGGTCCCACGGCCTCGGTCACTGGGCAGGTCGGCACGCGCTGGACCGGTCCATCCGGCAATCCCCAGGCTGACGGCATCAGCGCCTCGGTTGGCTTCCAGATCACCGTACCGATCTATGCCGGCGGGGCCATTGGCTCCAGCGTGCGCAAGGCCAATCTCAACCAGATCAAGTCTGAAGTCGACGCCATGTCGGCCTATGACCAGATCCGCGAGGCGGTTATCTCCGCCTGGGCCGGCATCCAGAGCGCCGATGCGCAGAGCCAGGCGGCGCAGGCCGCCGTTACCGCCAGCACCACGGTGCTCGATGGCGTGATCCAGGAACGCGATCTGGGCACCCGCACCACGCTCGACGTGCTCAATGCCCAGGCCGAGCTGACCAGCGCCCGCGAGGCAGTGATCAACGCTGCCAACAATAAGGTGGTGGCCACCTTCTCGCTGCTCGCCGCCATGGGGCGCCTGACCGCTGCCGATCTCGGTCTGCCGGTCACCATCAAGACGGCCGTTCCCTATACGCAGACTGTTCAGGACGTGTGGCAGGAGCTGCGCACCGTCCAAGACTGACGCTTTCTATCCTATTTCGCGTATCCCTTGTGGCCAGGCTCGTCCTGGCCACAAGTTTTTGTGGGAGAAGTCCGACTTGCCCCGATGTGGCGATTCCACAGCGGCGACCCAGAAGGTAAGGTGTTATTTACGAATCAGGGCGAAGCCAGTTGCGGGGTTGTCGCTACTATCGGGTCATGAGTAAGAGGCACTGATGAACAAGCCGGCACCCAAAGAACCGTCCATGGACGAGATTCTGTCCTCCATTCGGCAGATCATCGCGGACGACGATGCGGCCGCTGTGCCTCGCCGCCCTGCGGCCCTGCATGCCGCCCCCCCGATGGAAGCCGCGCCTGCCCGTCTCGTCAGCGACAATGCCGATCGCGACCTCTCAGATATGCTCGACGATATCGAGCCGCTGGCTTTGTCGCCTGCCCAGATCGTCGAGGACGAGGACGACGAGGTTGGTGGCTTCAGTTTCGACTCCCTGCTTGCCGACACGGAAGAAGACGTGGCCGAGGAGCCGAGCGCCGCTCTGGTCGAAGCAGAGGATATCACCTTCGAGCCCGCGGAAGAGCTGCCTTCATTCGATCCGCCAGCGATGAATTTCGACCCGGAGCCGGAGTTTTCGCCTGAACCCGAGCCGGTCGTTGCCTTCGCGCCGCCGCCCATGCCAGAGCCCGAGCCGGCCCCGATGGCTGCGGCGCAGCCCAAGGCCAGTCTTGCCGAAGTGGCGCCCTTGCCCGATCCGACATTGACCAGCGACATGGCCAATGAACTGCTGGAGCCGGCCACCAAGGCGGCGGTGCGCAGTTCGATTGGCAAGCTCAATGCGCTGGGCATTGGTAATCCCGGCCTCACCATTGAGGCGATGATGCGCGAAATGCTGCGCCCCATGCTCAAGGAATGGCTGGACGAGAACCTGCCATCCGTGGTCGAGCGCATGGTGGAAAAGGAAATCTCCCGCATTTCCCGCGGTGAGTAAGGTTTCGGGGTTGCGTCGCTGTTGACCCCGTCCACCGCATTTGCTTGAAGTCTGCCAACCTTTTTTCGACCCGCCACGGTCTCTCCGGGCGGGTCGCTGCTGTTGCGAGTGACGTGATGCTTGAAAAGACCTATGAACCCGCCGCCGTCGAAAAGCGCATTTTCGACGCCTGGATCGCTGCCGAAGCCTTCAAGGCCGGGGCAGGGGCCAAGCCCGGCGCGGAGCCCTTCACCATCGTCATTCCGCCGCCCAATGTGACCGGGTCGCTGCATATCGGCCACGCGCTCAACAACACCGTTCAGGACATTCTCGTCCGCTTCAACCGCATGCTGAAGAAGGACGTGCTCTGGCAGCCCGGCATGGACCATGCCGGCATCGCCACCCAGATGATTGTCGAGCGTCAGCTGATGGAGCGCCAGCAGCCGGGCCGTCGTGAAATGGGCCGCGAGAAATTCGTCGAACGCGTCTGGGAGTGGAAGGGCGAGAGCGGCGGCACGATCATGAATCAATTGAAGCGCTTGGGCGCTTCTGCTGATTTTTCGCGTGAACGTTTCACCATGGGCGCAGCAGGCGAGCCGGACGACCAGATGGTCCGTGCCGTCATCAAGGTGTTCGTCGAGCTGCACAAGCGCGGTCTGATCTATCGCGCCAAGCGCCTGGTGAACTGGCATCCGGGCCTCGAGACCGCCATCTCCGATCTCGAGGTGGAGAACATCGAGGTTAAGGGCCATATGTGGCACCTGCGCTATCCGCTGGCCGATGGTGTGACCTACGAGTTCCCCGTCAATGACGAAGAGGGCAACGTCACCGGCACCGAGACGCGCGACTACATCATCGTCGCTACCACCCGCCCGGAAACCATGCTGGGCGACGTGGCCGTCGCCGTGCATCCGGAAGACGAGCGCTATGCCGGTCTTGTCGGCAAGTTCATCGAGCTGCCGCTGGTTGGTCGCCGTATTCCCGTTGTTGCCGATGAGTATGCCGACCCGACCCTGGGCACCGGCGCGGTGAAGATTACCCCGGCGCATGATTTCAACGACTTTGAAGTCGGCGTCCGCGCCGGCGTCGAGCCGATCAATGTCTTCACCACCCGCGGCGCCATCATCGATGCCGATTTCGTGCCCGCAAAATATCGCGGCATGGACCGGTTCGACGCCCGCAAGGCTATCGTTGCCGATCTCAGCGCGCTGGCCGAAGAAAACCCGACGCGCGGCCTCGATCACATCGAAGACAAGAAGATCATGGTGCCGCATGACGAGAAGAGCAAACTCGTCGTCATCGAGCCCTTCCTGACCGACCAGTGGTGGGTCAAGGCCGACGTGCTGGCCCAGCCGGCGTTGGCTTCGGTGCGTGAAGGCCGCACCAAGTTCGTGCCGCAACAATACGAAAACACCTATTTCGCCTGGCTGGAAAACATCAAGCCGTGGTGCATTTCGCGCCAGCTCTGGTGGGGTCATCGCATACCAGTCTGGTACGGGCGGAAAAAGTCCGAAGACGGTTCGCTATGGCGAACTGAGGCCTTCCAAGTAAAGGACTTTGTGGCACTCGACGAAGCTAGCGCTATTGAGATGGCACGTGAGTATTACGGCCAAGATGTGGTCGTCGTCGACCGTCCTCCCGCATATGACAACGTGGCTCCTGCCAGTTTTGACGCTCGATCTGAAACTGGTGCGTTTGAAATATGGCGCGATCCCGACGTCCTCGACACCTGGTTCTCCTCCGCACTCTGGCCGTTCTCGACGCTGGGCTGGCCCGACGAGACACCCGAACTGAAGCGCTACTATCCGACCAGCGTGCTGGTCACAGGCTTCGACATCATCTTCTTCTGGGTCGCCCGCATGATGATGATGGGCCTCGAATTCCTCGACGAGGAGCCGTTCCACACCGTCTACATGCATGCTCTGGTCCGCGACGAGAAGGGCCAGAAGATGAGCAAGACCAAGGGGAACGTCATCGATCCCCTCAAGCTCATCGACGAATATGGCGCCGATGCCACCCGCTTCACGCTTGCCGCCATGGCCGCGCAGGGGCGTGACCTCAAGCTCGCCATTTCGCGCGTCGAGGGCTATCGCAACTTCGTCACCAAGATCTGGAATGCCGCGCGCTTCCTCGAGATGAACGAGTGCCGCCGCGTCGAGGGTTATGATCCCAAGGCCAACACGCTGCCGCTCAATCGCTGGATTGTCGGCGCCACCGCCCGTGGCCTGTCCGCCGTGCGCGCCGGCATCGAGGACTACAAGTTCAACGAAGCCGCCAACAGCGCCTATGATTTCGTCTGGGGCACGTTCTGCGACTGGTATGTGGAGTTCGCCAAGCCCGTCTTCATGGGCGAGGACGAAGCCGCCAAGGCCGAGACCCGCGCCACCGCCGCATGGGTCCTCGACCAGATCCTGGTCATGCTGCACCCGATGATGCCCTTCGTCACCGAAGAGCTCTGGGAAAAGACCGGGGAATTCGGTCCCAAGCGCGAGAACCTGCTCGTGCTCACCGAATGGCCCGATCTCTCCGGCCTCGAAGATGCGGCCGCCGATGCGGAACTGGCCTGGCTGGTCGATGTCATTTCCAATGTCCGCTCGGTGCGCGCCGAAATGAACGTGCCGGCCAGCGCCAAGCTGCAGCTGGTGGTCACAGGGGCAGGGGCGGAGACCCTCCGTCGCCTCGTTGCCGGCACCTCGCTGATTTCCCGTCTGGCGCGCCTCGAAGAGATCACGCCCAGCAATGACGTGCCCGGCGAGTCCGCCCAGTTCGTGGTGGGCGAAGCCACCTATGCGCTGCCGCTGGCCGGCGTTATTGACATCGCCGTCGAAAAGGCCCGCCTCGAAAAGGAAGTCGGAAAACTCGACGGCGAAATCGCCCAGATCGACAAGAAACTCGGCAATGAGCAATTCGTCGCCAAGGCGCCCGAAGAGGTGATCGAGGAGCAAAAGGCCCGCCGCGACGCCGCCCTCGAGCGCCGCAGCAAAATCCGCGAAGCACTCCAGCGCTTGAGCTGATCAAACGGCCCGGCAGCAATGCCGGGCCTTTTTTGTAAGTCCTAAATCCGCCCTCCAATCGCATGCAGCCCGGCATAAAACCCGCCCGCCGCCATCAGCGCCTCATGGGTGCCGTCCTCGACGATTCCCTCCTCCGTCAGCACAAGGATGCGGTCGGCATGCCTTATGGTGGAGAGCCGGTGGGCGATCACCAGCATGGTGCGCCCCTTGGCCAGCTCAAGCAGCGCCGCCTGCACCGCTCGCTCGCTTTCATTGTCGAGCGCGCTGGTGGCTTCATCGAAGATCAGAATGGGCGGGTTTTTGAGGAAGGCGCGGGCGATGGTCAGCCTTTGCTTCTGCCCGCCCGACAGCTTCACTCCGCGCTGGCCGATATCAGTGCCATAGCCGTCCGGTAGGCCCATGATGAAATCATGCGCATTGGCGGCGCGGGCGGCGGCCACGATCTCGTCTTCGGTGGCGTCCGGACGGCCATAGCGCAGGTTGTCGGCCACCGAGCCGGCAAAGAGATAGACGTCCTGCTGTACCAGCCCGACCTGCCGCCGCAGGCTGGCCAGGCTTAAACCCCGCACATCCACCCCCTCTACGCTGATGCTGCCGCCCTGCACGTCATAGAAGCGCGGGATGAGGCTGCAGAGCGTGGTCTTGCCCACGCCCGAAGGGCCCACCAGCGCCACGAATTGCCCTGGCATGATGTCGAAGGTCAGCCGGTCGAACACCGGCCGCGCCGCGCCCTCATAGCCAAAGCGCACATCCTTGAAACTGATGGCCCCGCGTACCGGCTCCAGGGTAATCGCGCCGGGCCGATCGACAATATCGGGCTCGATCTCGAGCAACTCCATGGCCCTCGTGAAGCCGGTAAAACCCTCCTGCCAGAGGCGGATGAAGTTATCGAGCCGCTTGATGGGATCGAGAAACACTCCGATGCACAGCAGCAGCGTCAGCAGATCGCCGGCCGACAGGTTGGCGGTCAGGATGCGGTGCGCCCCGAGCACAATCACCACGATGGTGACCAGCTGCCCAAAGCCGTCCATGCCGCTCCAGAGCAGGGCCTCACTGCGATAGCCGTCCTCGCGACTCCGCACGAAGCGCTGGTTTTCTACGTCGAACCGACCCAGTTCCGCCGCCTCGGTGCCGAAGGATTGCACCACGCGAATGCCGCCCAGCGCATCCTCAACCTGCTCGTTCACCCCGGCAATGCGCTCCTTGCTGCGGGTCATCGCCAGCCTCATGCGATTGTTGAAATGCAGCGCATAAGCGATTGCTAAAGGCAGGAGAGCCAGGATCGCCAGCGCGACGATTGGATCGATAAGCGCGATGATGGTCAGGGCACCGATAAACTTCAGCACCGCGATGGTGAGGTCTTCGGGTCCGTGGTGGAACAGCTCGCCCAGCCACAACGAGTCATTGCTGATGCGGCTCATCAGCTGGCCGGTGCGCTGCCTGTCATAGAAGGTGAATGAGAGTTTTTGGCAGTGCTCGAACAGGTCGCGTCGCACCTGTGCCTCGATCTTGGCGCCCATGGCATGGCCGCGATAATCGACGAAATAGGTCGCAACCGCCTGCACGATGAACACAGCGACCATAGACGCGCCTATGGCCAGCAGCTGCCAGGTGGCGTCAGGCGCGTCCTGCAGATGCTGTAGCTGCGAGACGATGGAATTGGCCAGCAAGGGCAGGGTGATGGCCGTGCCAGCCACCAGCACGGCAGCCGAAAGCACTGCTGCCAGCAGTTTTATGTGCGGCCGATAATAGCCCAGGAAGCGGGCAAAGCGTGTGGGTTTGCGCGCAGCGTGCTGCGGCGCTTCGGTCGATCCGAAAAAGCGGAGGAAAAGCGGGTTACGGCGTCGGTTGGCTGGCCGCGCTCCCCGGGAACAAGTCCGATGCATGAGAGATCATGTCCGATTGGAAATGGGAAAGGGTCGTGCTGGACATGATCTTTTTCATTTCGGTCTCCCGGTCGCGCATCGCGATAACGCCGCAACTATCGCCAGCGAGGAGAGTGTGGGCAATCGCGGATCCGTGATTGGACGGGGAAACCGGTGTGGCTGTGACGATTCGGCAACATGGATGGTGAATCCGGTTTCAGCGGCGAGACGGCAAGGAATTGGCGATGTTTGTCGCCACAATCTCATCTTAAACGAGACGCCAAGGCATTCGGGGGCGGGTGCTGGCGACGATGATGGGGTGCCATGTTCGGGCCCTTGGTCTGTCGTGCTCTGCTCCCTTTGCCACGGAATGGGCGGGACTCCGCCGGATTATGGTGAGCATGTGCGTGACCTTGCGTTTTTGACTGCAGAGCGGACCCCGGCCCGATGGGCGGCATTCGCAAAGCGCGCGCTTGTGATGGGCATGGCTGAAATGCTGTCACAATGCCGGTTTACCCAAAATTCATACTTTGCTTTTTCCGCGCGGTTTTGCGGTGCAAGCTTGAGACGAGAAATTCCGAGCATGGCCACAGGCCTGCCCACGGCAGTTCTGGAAGGCCCAGCTGCCGATCTGTCATCTGCCCAGCTTCCGGCGGGCAAAAGGAGAATCATGCGGACCATACGGGAACACTCCCTGGCTTCCGCTGCGGCTGGCTTCGCCCTTGCCTTTTTGGCAGCGGTGATCCCCGCCCAGGCCCAGACGGCAGCCGATGCCGCGCTCGATCTGGCAAATATGCTGGACGGCGCTGGCGGCGGTGTGTCGGGCGATGCCTATATTTCGGCGCTCGAAAACGCCGCCGAGGCCGGGCAGCCGCTCGCTCTCTGGCAGCTTGGCACCATGTATGAAAACGGCGAAGGCGTGGACAAGGACCCGGCGCGCGCCTTCGGCTATTTCGCCCAGATCGCCAATCAGCATGCCGATGCGGCGCCCAAGGGCGTCGAGGCTGATATCGTCGCCCAGTCTTTCGTCAAGGTCGGCGACTATTACCGCGAAGGCGTACCCGATGCCGGCATTCCCGCCGATATCGATCGCTCGCATGCGCTGCTACTGCATGCCGCCACCTATTTCGGCGATGCCGATGCCCAATATCGCGTTGGGCTACTCTACACCGAAGAAGGCGGGCTTGGCGTCAACGCTATCCAGAGCGCCCGCTGGTTCTCGCTGGCTGCCCGCAAGGGCCATTGCCTGGCCCAGGCCCGTCTCGGCGACATGCTGTTCAATGGCGTGCAGGGCATCGAGGCGCAGCCGGTGGAAGGGCTGATGTGGCTCAACCTCTCCCATATCCGCTGCCAGGGCACGGTGGATCAGGCACAAGTCGATGACCTCCTCAACCGCGCCAGCTCCATAGCGCTTCCCGAAGACCGCACCAACGCCGCGGCCCTCGCCGAATCCATCGCGCCTCAATTCGCCAATTTCTGAGGGGCGGTGGCGCAGCGTGCTGTCCTCCGGGGTGTTCCCTACCTTTCGCCCACCCACCAGCCGTCACCCACCCCACCGACCGTCACCCTCGGGCCTGACCCGAGGGTGACGACTGAGATCATTTCAATCGGAGCTGGACTCTGGGCGCTTTCGCCCTCCCTCTAGGGGACGCGTTCACTTTGAGCGCGTCGGGAGGCGCTGAGGCTTCGGCTCCTGCTCTCCCTCCCCCTTGAGGGGAGGGCCGGGGAGGGGGTCGTTTAGCGATCCACTGATGGACCCCCACCCTCATTCCCTCCCCTCAAGGGGGAGGGAGGCGAAAGCGCCCAGAGTTCATCTCAGTTTGGAATGATCGAAAATGGCAAGGCCCGGGACACGACGTACGGTCCAAGCTGGCCGCCCGGCTTGTTCTCCCACCGGCCGTTCCTGGGGTCTTCGCCCGAGAGCGACGGATATGGGGGAATAAATGGCCACCCCAACCCCAAACCCCCTACAAGCTAAACGCGCCCTCGACCGGGACGTGGTCGCTGGGCTTGTCCCAGCCGCGCACGTCCTTGTGCACGACGACATCGTCCAATCGGTCGGCAGCCTGCGGCGACAGCATCAGGTGGTCGATGCGGATGCCGGCATTGCGGCGCCAGGCGCCGGCCTGGAAATCCCAGAAGGTAAAAGCCTGTTCGGCGGTGACGGCGCGCAGCGCGTCGGTCATGCCCAGATTGGTTAGGGCGCGAAAACGCGAGAGGCTTTCGGGGCGATAGAGCGCATCGCCCCACCATGCGTCGGGGTCGTGCGCATCGATAGGGGCGGGAATGAGGTTGAAGTCGCCCATCAGCACGAAGGGTTCTTCCAGCTCCAGCCGTTCTGCGACGAAGCGGTTGAGCCGGTCCATCCAGCCCAGCTTGTAGGGGAATTTTTCCGTATCCACCGGGTTACCATTAGGCAGGTAGATATTGCACACCCGCACCACGCCGGCGCTGGTGGAGAACACGCCCTCAATCAGCCGCGCCTGCTCGTCGGTTTCGTCGCCGGGCAGGCCGCGATGCACCTCGTCGAAGGGCAGTTTCGACAGCAGCGCCACCCCGTTCCAGCTCTTTTGGCCGTGAGTTTCGATATTGTAGCCCAGTGCCTCGATTTCAGCGCGCGGGAAGGCCTCGTCGATGCTCTTGATTTCCTGCAGCCCGACAATGTCGGGCTTTTCCTCGTCCAGCCAGCGCAGCAGCAGTTCGATACGCGCCTTGATGCCGTTGATGTTCCAGGTCGCGATGCGCAGGGCCATGCTCGGCTCCTTAGATGAGGTCGGTATAAACGGCCTTGCGCAGGGCGCGCGGGAAGGCCAGTTCGCCACCATAGAACGCTGTGTTGCTGAGCGAAACCATGGTGATCCGGTTCACCGGATCGATGGACCAGATATGCCCGTAAATGCCGCCCCAATTATTGGTGCCGGCCGGCCAGTAGAGATCGGCGCGCACGGGGTCCACCGTGTAGCTACCGAGGAAACTGAAGGCCTGGCCCGGCTCGCGCTCATAGCCCATCTGGTCCTTGAGCGCTGCACGTGCCGTTTCTGGCGCCAGGATGGGCCCGCCATCGGCGAGGATGGCGTTGAGGAAGCGCATGAAGTCTGGGCCTGTTGTGGCCATGCCGCCACCGCCGCATTCAAACGCATTCTCGTTGAAAATGCGCTCGGGCGAAAAGGTGGTCACCCCGCCCCAGGGATTGTTCACCGGCTGCGGTTCGGCCATGCGGGTCGGTTGATCCACGCCATCGGCATAGGGCACGGCCAGCCGGCTGCGGTCGGCCACCGTGAATGCCGTGTCGTTCATGCCCAGCGGGCCGGTGACGTAATGGGAAACGGCATCGCGCAGTGGCCCGCCATGCACCTTGGCGATCACCCCGCCCAACACGTCGATGGCCATGGAATAGAACCACCCCGTGCCCGGCGCATAGGACAGTTCCTGCTCCGCCATCAGCGGCAGCAGCTCGTCGAGATGGATATTGGCATTGACCAGGCCATTGGTCAGCCGCGGATTCTTGGCCGAATAGTCGTAGAGCAGGCCCGCCGTATGGGTCAGCAGATGCTTGAGTGTAATATCAGGCTGCCTGCCGTCGGGCAATTTCGGGGTGAAATAGGGCAGATAGGCGCTGACCGGATCATCCACCCGCACCAGCCCCTTGTCGGCCATGGCAAGCAGGGTGGACGCGACCATCGGCTTGGTCAGCGAAGCGGCGCGAAATACCGTATCCTCGGCCATCGGCGTCCCGGCCTCCCGGTCGGCAAGACCCAGTGCGCGGTGATAGAGCGTCTGGCCGTCCTTGGCCACCATCACCACCGCGCCCACCAGCTTGCCGCTCGCCACGGCCTCGTCGAGCACACGGTCGATCGTGTCAGTCATTGGCATATCCCCCCGATTGCCAGAAATTCAATCACACTCAGCCGACGAAATCGGCATAGACGGCGCGGATCAGGTCCTTGGGATACTGCCCGGTACAGCCCTCCAGCGCCGTATTGCTCATCGACACCACGGTCAGCCCATTGGCCGGGTCGACCAGCCAGGAATGGCCATAGACGCCGCCCCAGTTCACCGTGCCCTTGGCGGAAGGCGAATTGGCCGCGACCGGATCATCGACGATGGCGCCGAGATAGCCGAAGCGCTGCCCGGCATCGGCGCGCTTGATATCACCGATCTGGTTGGAGAAGGCACGCGCCACCGTTTCGTGCTGCACCGCTCCGCCGCCGCCATTCCGCATGGCCTCGAGGAAGCGCAGGATATCGCCCGGGGTGCCAGCCATCCCCGCGCCGCCGGATTGGAAGGCCTTGGCATCGAAAATGCGCGAGGGCGAAAATGTCGGACCCATGCCGTCGGCGCCGACCACCTGTTGCGGATCGGCCATCGGCGTGGCCGGGCGACCATCGGCATAGGGCTTTGCCAGCCGCGCCCTGTCGGCGACGAAAAAGCCGGTGTCCGTCATGCCCAGCGGGCCGGTAATATGGGCGCGCACCGCGTCCTCGAGCATGCCGCCATGCACCGCAGCCAGCACCGCGCCCAGCACGTCGATGGCCACCGAATAGAGCCAGCCCGTGCCCGGCGCAAATTCCAGCGGCAGTTTTGCCACTCGCGAGAAATTCTCTTCGAGACTCAGCGCCGTGGCGTCGAGCCCGGTTGTGATTTCCGGGTCCTGCGGATAGCCATAGGCCAGCCCCGACGTATGCGTCAGCAGGTGATGAATGGTGATCGCCGCCTCGGACCCGTCCGGCGATTTCGGCGTGAACCAGGGCAGGTAGTGCGCCACCCGCTCATCCAGAGCGATCAGCTCCTTGTCGGCCATGGCCAGCGCTGTCGCCGCAACGATGGGCTTGGTCACCGAAGCCAGCCGATAGATGGCATTATCGATCATCGGCACGCCGGCCTCGCGGTCGAACCAGCCTGCGGTGCGGCGGCAGACGATATCGCCATGGCGCGCCACGACAAGTTCGGCGCCGACGATCGACTGGCTGTCGATAGCGGCATCCATCACGGCTTCGATATGCTTGGTCATGCTGATTCCTCCGGACGCGGCAGGACCTTAGCGCCGCCCGGAAGTCAGATAAAGCTAAACGGCGAAGCTGGTGCCGCAGCCGCAGGAGGCAACGGCATTGGGGTTCTTGATCTGGAAGCTCTGCCCGATCAGGTCGTCAACGAAGTCGATCTCGGCACCGCCCATGAATTCGAGGCTGAGCGAATCGATCAGCACCGTGGCCTCGCCCTTTTGCAGAACCAGGTCGTCCTCATTGGGCGTTTCCTGCACGAGATTGTATTCGTACTGGAAGCCCGAGCAGCCTCCGCCGGCGACGGAAACACGCAGCACCGTGCCCGGCGCTTCCTTGGCGACGATACGCGCAACGCGCTTGGCGGCGCGATCCGAAAGGGTTACGGCGGGGCGATCAGCGAGTGCAGCGTCTGTCATGGAGGGATCCGGACGGTCGTAATGTCATAACACTGAAGCTAAGATAGGCGCTCCAAGCGCCGTTGCAAAGGCCTGCAAACACACATGAGCGAGACCGCACCCTATGCCAGCAAGCCCGACCAGACTCTGGGCCGGCTCTATGGCACCGGCTCCAGCCCCACGCGCTCCGAATTCCAGCGCGACCGCGACCGCATCATCCACTCCACCGCCTTCCGCCGCCTGCAGCACAAGACGCAGGTCTTTCTGCATCACGAAGGCCGGCATTTCCGCAATCGGCTGACCCATACGCTCGAGGTCAGCCAGATCGCTCGCTCCATCGCCCGGGCCCTGGGCCTCAACGAGGACCTGGCCGAGGCCCTGGCGCTGAGCCACGATCTCGGCCACACCCCCTTCGGCCATGCCGGTGAGCGGGCCCTGCATCGGGCCATGGCCGGCTTTGGCGGCTTTGACCACAATGTGCAGGCGCTGCGCGTCGTTACCCAGCTCGAAAACCGCTATGCCGAGCATGACGGGCTCAATCTCACTTGGGAGACGCTCGAGGGCATTCTCAAGCACAATGGCCCGCTGATCCATGCCGATGGCAGGCCCTATGGCCGCTATGCGGAGGAGGGGCTGCCATCGGGGCTCGACGCCATGCCGGTGCCAGCCGATCTGCGGCTCGCCACCCATGCCAGCCTCGAGGCGCAGGTCGCCGCCATTGCCGATGACATCGCCTATAATGCCCACGACATCGACGATGCCCTGCGGGCCGAACTGATCACGCTCGAGGATTTTGCCGGCGTGCCCATGGCCGGGCCCATCGTCGGGGAAGTACTGACCCGCTATCCCGACATAGCCGTCAATCGCCAGACCCATGAAGTACAGCGCCGCATGATCACCCGCGCGGTCGAGGACGTGATCCGCACCAGCGCCGCCGCCATCTCGGCCTCCGGTGTCACGTCGGCCGAGGATGTGCGGCTTGCCGGGCGCACCCTGGTCGGCTTTTCGTCCGAAACCGCCGCGGCAGAAAAGGGCCTCAAGACCTTCCTCTTCGCCCGCGTTTATCGCCATGAATCGGTGATGGTGCCGGTGCGCGAAAGCGAGGCGGTGGTGGAGCGACTCTTCGCCCACTATATGCAGACCGCCGACATGCCCGGTCGCTGGGGCGAGGCGGGCAGGGGTGCCGAAGGCGCCGATCGCGCCCGCATCGTTGCCGATTTCATCGCTGGCATGACCGACCCCTATGCCCTCGACGAACACCAGCGCCTGTTTGACGCTCGACCGGAATTCCGTTAACCGGGCGCAGTCTTTTCCAGAAGGTTCGACATGGATATCTTCGCGCTTTTCACCACCCGGGTCATCGATGCCCTGCACGCCCTCTATCCCGGTCTGGATAGTGGCCTGCTGGCCCGCGTCGTGGTGGAGCCGCCGCGAGATGCCGCCCATGGCGATCTTTCCACCAATGCCGCCATGGTCGTGGCCAAGCCGCTGGGCAAGAACCCGCGTGAAGTCGCCACCGCCCTGGTCGAGCACTTCAAGGCCGATGCCGACGTCACCAGCGTCGAGGTGGCCGGTCCCGGCTTCATCAACTTCCGCCTCGCCAATGCCATCTGGCACCAGGTGCTGCGCTCCGTCGCCGCCGAGGGTGCCGATTTCGGCCGCTCCAATGCGGGGCAGGGCGAGAAGGTCAATGTCGAATATGTTTCGGCCAATCCGACCGGCCCCATGCATGTGGGCCATACGCGCGGCGCCGTGTTCGGCGATGCGCTGGCCTCGCTCATGGCCTGGTCGGGCTATGACGTGACGCGCGAATATTACATTAACGATACCGGCGGCCAGACCATCATCTTGGGCCGGTCGGCGCTGCTGCGCTACCGGCAGGCGCTGGGCGAAACCATCGAAATTCCGTCAGGCTTCTATCCCGGCGACTACCTCATTCCGGTCGGCGAGGCGCTGAAGGCCGAATACGGCACCAGCCTGCTCGACAAACCGGAAGAGGAGGCTGTTCTCATCGCCCGCGAAGCCGCCCTTGCGGTGATGATGGACCTGATCCGCGCCGATCTGGCCCAGCTCAACATCCATCACGACGTGTTCTTCTCCGAGCGCACCCTGCATGGCGTCGGCGGCGATATCGAGTCGACGCTGGCCTGGCTGCGCGAAGAGGGCATGGTCTATGAGGGCCGGCTCGAAGCCCCCAAGGGCAAGACCCCCGAGGATTGGGAAGACCGCGAACAGACCCTGTTCCGCGCCACCGATTATGGCGACGATACCGATCGGGCGCTGATCAAGTCCGACGGCTCCTACACCTATTTCGCCGCCGACATCGCCTATCACCGCAACAAGTATCTGCGCGGTTTCAAGCACATGATCAATGTGCTGGGTGCCGACCATTCCGGCTATGTCAAGCGCCTGCAGGCCGCCGTCAAGGCGGTGTCCCATGGCGAGGCCGACATGGATGTGCGCATCTGTCAGCTGGTGCGCCTGCTCAAGAACGGCGAGCCATTCAAGATGTCCAAGCGCTCTGGCGATCTGGTCACCTTGTCGGATGTGGTCGAGGAAGTGGGGTCCGATGCTACCCGCTTCATGCTGCTGTTCCGGCGCAATGACGCCTCGATGGATTTCGATTTCGCCCTGGTCAAGGAACAGACGCGGGACAATCCGGTATTCTATGTCCAATATGCCCATGCCCGGGCCTGCTCAATCTTCCGCACGGCGCGGCGTGACATGCCCGATCTCGATCTGTCGGCGGCCGCACTGGCGGGTGCCGAGGTCGAACTTCTGTCCTCGCCTGCCGATCTCGAGCTCATCCGCATGGTCGCGACCTGGCCGCGCACAGTCGCAGCTGCAGCGATCGCGCACGAGCCGCATCGCCTGGCCTTCTATGTCCATGACCTCGCCGCGGCCTTCCATGGCTTCTGGGCAAAGGGTAAGGATGATCCGTCTTTGCGGTTTGTTAACCCATCCGACGCGAAGTTGACGTTGGCTCGACTCGCTCTCGTCGATGCTGTCCGTCAAGTTATCAGCAATGGATTGGGTATACTTGGGGTCACTGCGCCGGAGGAGCTTTCATAATTCCGGCGCATTGGTGTGAACATTCGCTGAAAATTCCATTCTGGATTTTTACAGCATTCTAGGGGCGCTGCCTGATGACGTCAGCGAAACCGAAGCCGATGGCCGGACAAACAGAAGCACCGGATGATCTGATTGCTGAACTGGCCAGGTTGATGGCTGATGATGCGCGGACAGATACGCCCGCGCAGCCAGCCGCACCGCAAGTGCGCATTCCCGGTGCCGATGCACCCGCAGTCGAACGGCCTGCGCCGCGCTTTGTCGCGCCCAGCCCGCAGCCGGCGCCAGCGCCCCAGCCGACCCGCAATGAGCCGGTCATGGGTGCGCCCAGCGTCCGCATCCCGGGTGAAACTGCTCCCGCGCCGAAGCCGGCCGCCAATCCCGCGACCGAGCCGGACCCGTTCCGTTTCGATTTCGATCTCAATCTCGGTGCCAAGAAGGCCGGCCCGGCCTCCCCGCTGATGCCGGAGCCGAGGCCCACGCCCGCCGCGCAGCCAGAGGCTGTGTCGCGTCCTGTCCAGGCCGCACCGGCCAGTCGGGCGGAAGAACCGCAGGTCGATGCGTTCGATCACGATAGCATTGCCGACCTTATCGCTGCCGAGCTGGCTGCCGATCTGCCGGACGAGCGCAGCGAACCGCAGCAGGCCATTCCGGTGGTCAATGGCCCGGCCCGCGGCGAGGACGTTTTCGGCGTCCCGCCGGTCTTCGGTCTCGCCACCTCCAGCCCGGTTCCGCCAGCTCCCGCGCGCGTCGAGCCCGCCATGACGCGCGAACCGCAGCCCCGGCCTGAGCCGGTGTTCGTGGAGCCCGAAGTCCTGCCGGATCCGACCCCGATGGCCGAGGCAGCGCCCGAGCCTACATTTGCCCAGGTGGACCCCGACGCCCTGACAGAAATCGAGCGTCTGGTTGGCCCTGCCGTTCATCTCGAAAATCCGCCGCCGCCTCAGCAGCAGTCAACGCCGAGCCCCGCTCTGCGCAGCCTTGCCACGCCGACGCTGCCGCCGCGCACCGAGCCGGTCGCCGGGAAGCCGGTTCCGGCCGACAGTTTGTCGGTCGATGAGGCCATTCTCGCCGCGGCTGCCGCCACCGGCGCCAAGATCGAATGGGTTGAATCGCCTACCCATGAGCCCGAGGCCGAAGAGCGGGTCCGCGCCCCACGTCGTCGCTTCGGCGCCGGTTTTGGCTTCAATCGTGCCGTTGCCGGTCCCCTGGTCGCCGTTGCCCTGCTCGCCGTCGCGGGCGGTGGCCTTTACTGGGTGCTGGGCAATACGTCCGCCCCATCCGGTCCCGCGCCGCTCCTTGTGGCCGAAAGCAATGCCGTCAAGGAAGTTCCTGCCGTCGATCCCGAAGCCACTACCGCCCAGTCGGTGGTTTTCAACGAGATGGCCGGCGGCAATAATGGCGAGGGTGAGCAGATCGTTTCCCGCGACCAGACCGACGTTGCCGCGGTGACGCAGGAAGCCAATTTCGATCCGAACCAGGATGGCCTCGTCAACCGCAAGGTGCGCACAGTCACCGTGCGTCCCGATGGCACCATTGTCAGCGGCACCGACAATGTCGCCGGCACCTCCATGCTGCCGGTGGATCGACCGGACGTGCCCGACGTGCCCGGCGCCGATTTCTCGACGCCTGATCTCTTGGCCAATCCCGCCAACGGCACGACGCAGGCTGTTGCCGCCGTCGATCCGACCCCGGCGCCCACGCCCACTGTGACCCCGGTGACGCCGGGCAGCAGCGTTCAGGCCGTCGACCCGGCCGGAAATGTGATTCCGGGCAAGATGGCGACCATTCCGCGCCAGCGTCCCGCCGATTTCGCCCAGCGCGTCGCCGCGCTGCAGAACGCGGCTTCCACCGCCCCGGTAACGCAGACCACGACGCCTGCGGCTACGACCACCACCACCGCTCCGGTGACGCAGCCCAGCGGCGTTGCCTCGACGGTCAATTCGGCTCCCGCCTATGTGCAGCTGTCTTCGCAGCGCAGCGAAGAAGCCGCCCGCCAGTCGGCCGCCGACATCGTCCGTCGCTTCGGCCCGGTCTTTGGCGGCACCAGCCTTGAAGTCCAGCGTGTCGACCTTGGCGAACGCGGCATCTTCTACCGGGTCCGCGCGCCCGCCGATTCCCTGCAGAGCGCCAACATGCTCTGCAACAATATCAAGGCCGCCGGCGGCGATTGCTTCACCATGTAGTCCTAAAGGTCCATCGAAATATCAACGCCACTGCCAGGGAAACCCGGCAGTGGCGTTTTCATTTCGACACACGCACCGCGCGTCACCCTCGGCCTTGAGCCGAGGGCTCTTTCCATCCACCACCAACAAAAAACCGGCCCCTCGAAAGGGACCGGCTAAAAGCGTCAAACCTGATAAGACCCTACTCGGCGGGGGCCATGTCCTTGCCGGTATAGACCTCGTCGACCCAGTACTGGTCGCGGCGCACGAAGCCGTTGAACGGGGTCAGCGAGGCTTGGGTATAGGCGCCCATCAAGCCGAATTCGATCCAGTCGTCTTCATCGATATCGGCGGGCAGGGTGAAGACCTGGGGCAGCACGTCATAGCTGTCGCAGGTCGGGCCCCAGATGGTGAATTCGCTGAACTCGCCATTATTATCGTGCAGGCGCGGGCCGCGCCACACGCGCACCGGCGGGGTGAAGTGCATGAACTTCACTTCCATCAGCGCGCCATAGGCGCCGTCATTGACATAGACCGACTGGCCGCCGCGCTGGTGCTTGACGCGCAGCAGCAGCGAAGTCGAAGAGGTCACCAGCGCCCGGCCGGGCTCGATGATCAGTTCCGGCTTCTTCTTGCCGAAATGGTCGTCCACGGCCTGGCCGATGGTGTCGAAATAGGTGTCCATCGGCGGCGCTTCGCTGGTCGGGTAGGGGGCCGGATAGCCGCCACCGATATTGAGGCGCTTGAGCTCGATCCCGGCTTCCTCGACGATACGGGCGGCCGCCGCGATGTGGCGCTCATAGGCATAGGCGTCTTCGCACTGGCTGCCGACATGGAAGCAGAGGCTGGGCGTATAGCCCATCTTCTCGACCGCGGTGACGATTTCGGCCGCGCCCTGTTCCATGACGCCGAACTTGATGCCGAAGTCATAGCTCTTCAGCGCCTTGCCGGCCTTGAAGCGGGTGGTCACCTCGACATCGCGCGACGGCGATACCACAGCCGCCAGCTGGTCCAGCTGCTGCGGGTGGTCGATGGTGAAGCTGCGGACGCCGAACTCTTCATAAGCGCGCTCGATCTCGCGCTTGTTCTTGATCGGGTTGTTATAGTGCATGACCGCGCCGGGGGCATGGTCGCGCACCAGTTCCATCTCGACATTGGAGGCCACGTCGAAGGCCTTGAGGCCCTCGGCATGCAGCTGCGCGATGATGTGCGGGGAGGGATTGCACTTGACCGCATAGGTCAGCAGCCCGTCAAAGCCCTTCTTGAAGACTTTGATGGCCCTGTGAAATTCCTTCTCCGAAAACAGGAAGGAGGGATAGTCCGGCGCTTCGGCGGCAATCAGCGCGGAAGTATTGGCATGGACGGTCTTCGGCTCGTCGGTCATTGGACAACAGGCCTTTCAGGGCTCGAGGGGTGCGGAATTCTTGGATGCGCCCCGGTTTTCCTCTGGCGGATACGCATCAAAGTGAGCGCTGCATATAGGGCCGTGAGACCCCTCGCGCAAACGTTTATTTGGTCACAATAGCAACAATGCGGAAACGTCATTTTCGTGACAGATTCGAGGCGTTTTTCTCAGCGCGCCCGAATGTGGTTTTCGGGTTGACACTCTGAATCCGCAGGTGGGTCTATGTCGTTGCGAACTCTCATGATTTCGTGTGTGGCGCTGGTCGCTCTCGGGCTGGGCGGCACGCTGGCGCTGGCGCCCTGGAATGGCACGCCGCCCTCCCACGCCCAGAACGCGCCCGAACCTGCCGCGCTCGCCGTCGCGCCCACTCCTGAACGCGTCGTGCCCGAGGGGCAGGGGCAGGTGCAACTCAGCTTCGCTCCGATCGTGCAGACCGTGTCGCCATCGGTGGTCAATGTCTATGCCACCCGCATCGAGCAGCAGGCGATTTCGCCCTTCGCCAGTGACCCGTTCTTTTCCCGTTTCTTCGGGCAGGGCCAGTTCCAGACCCGCCCGCGCGAATCCCGCTCGCTTGGTTCAGGCGTGATCGTCGATGCCGGCGGCGTCATTCTCACCAATAGTCACGTGATCAACGGCGCCACCGATATCCGCATCGCCCTCAATGACGGCCGCGAATTCGCCGTCGATCTGGTGGTCGAGGATCAGCAGACCGATCTCGCCGTGCTGCGCGTGCGCGATCCCGGCGCCACCAGCTTCCCCGCCATCACCTTCGCCAATAGCGACGATTTGCTTGTCGGAGATCTGGTTCTGGCTATCGGCAATCCCTTCGGCGTCGGCCAGACCGTCACCAGCGGCATCGTCTCCGCCCTGGCACGCACCGGCGTCGAGGCGTCGGACTATGAGTTCTTCATCCAGACCGACGCCGCCATCAATCCCGGAAATTCCGGCGGCGCCCTGGTGGACATGCAGGGGCATCTCGTCGGCATCAACACCGCCATCTATTCCCAGTCCGGCGGCTCGGTGGGCATCGGCTTTGCCATTCCCGCCAATATGGCGCGCCTGGTGGCCGAGGCAGGCGTTTCCGGCGGCGAGATCGTGCGCCCCTGGTTCGGTGCCAAGATGCAGGCGGTCACCTCCGATATCGCCTCGAGCCTGGGCATGGCCGCGCCGCACGGCGCCATGATCACCGAAGTGGCGCCCGGCGGCCCGGCCGACCGCGCCGGCTTCAAGTCCGGGGATGTCATCGTTGCGGTCGATGGCCGCCAGGTCGATGATCCCAGCGCCTTCAATTTCCGCCTGGCCACCCGGCCCCTGGGCGAAACCGCCAGCCTCGAACGCTTGCGCGGCGGCGCCAGCGATACCGTGGTCTTTCCGCTCGAAGCCGCTCCTTCGCCCGCCGACACTGCACTGGCGACGATCTCGGGCAATACCCGCTTTGCCGGCGTCAGCATCCGCCAGCTCGATCCCGCGCTCAGCGAAGCCAAGGGGCTGCCCTATGATGCCACCGGCGTCATCGTCACTGCGGTCGAGCCGGGCTCGCCTGCCGAGGCCATGGGGCTGCGCGTCGATGACGTGATCCTTGCCCTCAACGACACCGAAATCAAGGACGCCGCCGGCTTCTCCCAACTCGCCAGCCAACGCGTCCGCACCTGGCAGATCATCCTCCAACGCGCCGGCCGCGTCAGCCGCGCCATTGTGAGTGGCTGATCGCCGTCCCGCAGGGCAGATTGCGCCGGTGGCGCAATCTGAGGCGATCAGGCCATGAGAGCTATGCTCGAATGGCGGGCCAGGCCGTCCCGCAGGGCAGATTGCGCCAGTGGCGCAATTTGAGGCGATCAGGCCAAGAGAGCTACGCTCGAATGGCGGGCAAGAGCCGTCCCGCAGGGCAAATTGCGCCGCCCTCCCACTGCGCGTCACCCTCGGGCGAAGATCCGAGGGCGTTTCATTTGCCAAAACATCCCAAAGTTCAGGCCCCTCGGGTGAAGCCCGAGGGCGACGGCCGGTGGGTTGGTGAAGAGCCGTCCCTATTCCTCTCCCTCTCGGGGAGCGGGTGGCGCGGCGCAGCCGCGACGGGTGAGGAGGGATGGTGCAGTAATCCGCTGACCGCTCCTCCCACCGCGCGTCACCCTCGGGCGAAGACCCGAGGGCGTTGCACTTGCCGAAACATCCCCAAGTCCAGCCCCCCGGGTCAAACCCGATTGTGACTACCGGTGGGTGGGCCAGAGCGCCTCTTATTCCTCTCCCTCTCGGGGAGAGGGTGGCGCGGCGCAGCCGCGACGGGTGAGGGGGCTCGCCCATCTTCGATCTCCACCACAACACTGATGCCATTCCCGCGCTTCTGGCGTAAGAAGCCGTCATGTCCGATCTCTTTGCCGCCGATCCCGCTGAAACCGACAAGGCCCGCCCGCTGGCCGATCAATTGCGCCCACGCAGCCTCGATGAGGTGATCGGGCAGACCCATCTCCTGGGTCCCGATGGCACGCTGCGGCGCATGCTGGCCTCGGGACGGCTCGGTTCGCTCATTCTCTGGGGTCCGCCCGGCACCGGCAAGACCACTGTGGCGCGCCTACTGGCCGACCAGATCGGTTTCCGTTTCGAGCAGATTTCGGCGATCTTCTCCGGCGTCGCCGATCTCAAGAAGGTGTTCGAAAAAGCCCGGTTCGAGCGCCTGTCCGGCCACCGAACGCTGCTCTTCGTCGACGAAATCCACCGCTTCAACCGGGCCCAGCAGGATAGTTTTCTGCCCGTCATGGAAGACGGCACCGTGGTGCTGATCGGCGCCACCACCGAGAACCCATCCTTCGAGCTCAATGCGGCGCTGCTGTCGCGCAGCCAGGTGCTGCGCTTCGAATCGCTCAATGCCGAGGACCTTGAAAATCTGCTGCAGCGCGCCGAAACCCTGCTCGGCGCCCGCCTGCCGCTGACCGACGAGGCCCGCGCCACCCTTCTGGGTCTTGCCGATGGCGATGGCCGGGCCTTGCTGGGCCTGGTCGAGGAAATCCTTGCCTCCGCCCGCTCCGAGGAGACGCTCGACCCCACCGCGCTCCTCACCGTGGTGCAGCGCCGTGCCCCGATCTACGACAAGGCGCAGGACGGCCACTACAATCTGATTTCCGCGCTGCACAAAACCATTCGCGGTTCCGACGCCGATGCGGCGCTCTACTATTTCGCCCGCATGCTCGATGCCGGCGAAGACCCGCTGTTCCTGGCGCGGCGTCTTATCCGCATGGCCTCCGAGGATATCGGCCTTGCCGATCCGCAGGCGCTGCCCTTGGCCATTGCCGGCCGCGACGCCTATCAGATGCTGGGCTCGCCCGAGGGTGAGCTGTCACTGGCGCAGGTGGTGGTCTATCTGGCGCTGGCGCCCAAATCCAACGCCGTCTACACCGCCTATAAGGCCGCCGTGTCGGTCGCCAAATCCACCGGCTCGCCCATGCCGCCCATGGTCATCCTCAACGCCCCCACCAAGATGATGAAGGGGCAGGGCTATGGCGACGGCTATGTCTACGATCACGACACGCCGGAGGCCTTTTCCGGCCAGGAATATTTCCCCGAAAAGATCGGCCGCCAGAACTTCTACAACCCCGTCGAGCGCGGCTTCGAACGCGACCTGCGCAAACGCATCGACTACTTCGCCCGCCTCCGCGCCGAAAAATCGCGCCAGCGGGACGAGGACTAGCCTTTCTCCCGCCATTGCCTGCGAGCGCCGTTGCTCTTCGCAACCTCGGTGCCGCCCTCGGGCTCGACCCGAGGGCCGCCCGCCGCGCGGACAATGCTGAGTGAGGGGCTCTCTGCGCGGCCCCCGGGTCACTTCGCGCCCTAGAGCTTTTCACGGTCTTGTTGATGCAGCTCCATCGCCCCCTCCCCCCTTGAGGGGGAGGGCCGTGGTGGGGGGTGGTTCAGTGATCCACCGATACACCCCCACCCTCGATCCCTCCCCTCAAGGGGGAGGGAGGCGAAAGCGCCCAGAGTCCACTTCAGTTTGAAATGATCTAGGACAAACTCCGGTCGGGATCCATCACGAGGTCTGGGGGATGGCCCGCGCCTTCGCCGCGAGACAGCCGGGAGCGGTGGAGGTGGCAGCAGGGGCCGAAATGTTCCTGCAAACCACGATGCCGCCCACCCACCGTACAGCCCCCGGGTCAAGCCTGAGGGCGGATCGGAGCAAGGCGGCTCTCGTGCATCACGCCGACACCTCCTGGCGAGCCCTCTACCCCTGTTCGCGCCAGGAGCCCATTTTGCCGCTGTCGAGCCCATACTGGTAAAGCTGCGCCAGCCATTGCGGCGAGCCGAAGAGGCTGTCACTTTCCGGAAAACTGCCGGGAATGGCGGTGATGTTGTATTTGACGCCGCTGCGACGCGCCGAATTGGCCAGTTCAGCCAGGTTGGCGCGGCCGAGATACTTGAGCAGCGTCGGCAGCGAGCGCTCCAGCAGCCGCATGCTGGTCATCTGCACGGTGGTGGGCGAGGCATCGACCACGCCGTTGAAGATCACGTAAAGCCGGGCGCTGCTGGCATTGCCGACCTTGCCCCAGCCACCGGGCATGAGCAGCACCTGTTCGGTGACGCCGCCATCGACATGCATTTCATTATAGCTCACCCCCTGGGCGTCGACGTCGATCAGCACCGGCGAGAAGACGGTCGGCACTGCCGTCGAGGCGAGGATGATTTCGCGCACCAATTGCAGCTTGTCGGGCAGGGTGCTGTTGGCGATGGCGCCGATATCCCAGACCACGGGGCGCTGGGCATCGAGATTGGTCGTGCCGACATAGAGCCTTCTGCCGGCGCGATGGGCGGCGGCGACTTCGCTCAATACCTGTTCGTCCACCGAAAGCGCGATGGCGCGCCGCACCGGGGCATTGTCGAGCATGGCGGGCGCGCCGAACACGGCGGACAGCACATTGGCCTTGGGATTGCTGGCCTGGCTCAGCGATTCGAACACCTGGTGCAGTCGGCCATCGTATTTTGGGCCGAGCAGCGCCAGCGGCGCGATGATGGCGCCGACGCTGATGCCGGTGACCACCTCGAATTCCGGCCGCTTGCCCGATTGCGACCAGCCCACCAGATAGCCCGCGCCATAGGCGCCATTGATGCCGCCACCCGACAGGGTCAGAAAATCCACGCGCCCGTCCGAGCCCGGCTTGACCCTGGTGTGTCCGGCGGCAAATTCGGGATCGTCGCCCCAATAGCGCAGCTTGGCCGTGGTAAGGGGGCCGACGGCGGCATCATTGATCAGCGCCACCGGGATATCGGGGCGTTTTGGCGCGAAATTGGCGCAGCCGGCCAGCGTTGCTGCCGCCAGCACCAGAATCGAAATTCTCAACAGACGCCGCATCGCAGGCCCCCAAATCTTGCTATGCTCCTGTGATAGCGGCCCGGCCCTAGCGTTCAAGAAACAAACAGATGCAATTTCGCGGTTTCGCACCAAAGGTTCATTCACCATGATGGCTTTTGCCCTGGTTGGGATCGGCGGCGCCATTGGCGCCATGGGGCGCTATGGCCTCTCCCAGTTGATCGGACGGTTGCTGCCGATGAGCTTTCCGCTCGCCACGCTGCTCGTCAATATTCTGGGCTCGCTGGCGATGGGCGTATTCGTCGGTTTGATGGCGCGGCTGCTCCCGGCCTGGCAGGCGGAAGCGCGGCTGTTCGTGGCGGTGGGTATACTGGGCGGGTTCACCACTTTTTCCTCCTTTTCGCTCGATACGATCGTGTTGATGGAGCGCGGTGCGCTCATCGAAGCAGGTCTCTATGTCGTGTTGTCGGTTGTGGTTTGCCTCGCGGGGCTTTATCTCGGCCTTCTGATGACAAGAGGCGGACCGGCATGAGCGCTGTTCAACATCGCGAAGTAAGCGCAGACGAAGAGGGCATGCGGCTCGACCGCTGGTTTGCCCGGCATTTCCCACAGGTTGGATTCGGACGGCTGCAGAAGCTGATCCGCAACGGGGAAGTGCGCGTCGACAAGGCCAAGGTGGAGACCAGCACCCGCCTCAGCGAAGGCCAGGTCATCCGCATTCCGCCGGTGGACGATCCCGGCGCCGTTCGTCCCATGCGCATCAACGAAGAGGATGTGCGTTTCCTCGAGGACCTGATCCTCTACCAGGACGACGACATCTTCGTCTTCAACAAGCCCCATGGCCTGGCCGTACAGGGTGGCAGCGGCACGACCCGCCATCTCGATGGTCTACTTAAAAACCTGCCCAACAAGAAGGGCGAGACGCCCAAGCTGGTGCATCGGCTCGACCGCGACACCTCCGGCTGCCTGGTCGTTGCCAAGACCTCCGCCGCCGCCACCCATTTTGGTTCGGTGTTCCGCTCGCGCTCGGCCCGCAAGATCTACTGGGCCATCGTCGCCGGCAATCCGACCCCGCGCCAGGGCGAAATCTCATGCTTCCTCGCCAAGCAGTCGACCACCGATGGCGAACAGATGGTCGTCGTGCGCAATGGCACGCCCGGTGCCGTGCATTCCTCGAGCTATTATTCCACCACCGACACCGCCAGCCGCCGCTTCGCCTGGGTGACGCTGAAGCCGGTGACCGGCCGCACCCATCAGCTGCGCGTGCACATGGCCCAGCTCGGCACCCCGATCATCGGCGACCCGCGCTATTTCAACATCGAGAACTGGATGCCCGCTCCCGGCCTCGGCGAGGGGCTGCATCTGCATGCCCGGCGCCTCGTCCTGCCGCTGCGCAATGGCAAGAAGCTCGACGTCTCCGCCCCGCTGCCGCCGCATATGCTGGAGAGTTTCGAGGCCCTGGGCTTCGACGCCAATCGCTACGATGCGCAAAGCGTCGATCCGGAGGACGCTGCATGAAGCTCGTCATGTTCGACATGGATGGCACGCTGATCGACACTGAGGCCCTCATTTCGGAACACATGGCGACCACCTTTGCCGGCGCCGGCCTCAGGCCGCCCACTCCAGCCGAGGCGCGGCGGGTCATCGGCCTGTCGCTCCCCAAGGCCATGGCCAGGCTGCTCGGCACTGACGACACGGCGCTGGCCGAAAAGCTGGCAGAAGACTATCGCGGCCATTATCGGGCCTCTCTCGTTGCCGCCGAGGGCCGCGAAGGCCTGTTCCCGGGCGCCCGCGAGGCTCTCAACCTGCTCCGCAGCCGCGCCGACACGTTACTCGGTATCGCCACGGGCAAGGGCCTCAACGGCGTGCATCGCCTGACCCAACTGCATGGCATCGCGGATCACTTCGTCACCCTGCAGACGCCCGACCACAATCCCTCAAAACCCCATCCCGGCATGATGCTGCGCGCCATGGCCGAAACCGGTGCCGATGCCCGCGACACCGTCATCATCGGCGATACCACTTTCGACATTGAAATGGGCAAGGCTGCCGGCACGCGCGCCATCGGCGTTACCTGGGGTTATCACCACCCCGACGAATTGCGCGCCGCCGGTGCCGACCGCATCGTCGAGACCTATGCCGATCTGCCCGCCGCGATCGACAGCATCCTGGAGTCCTGAGCATGCGCGACCAACTCGAAGAGGCCCACCGCCACAGCGACGACGGCTATGGCCGGGCGCAGCATCTCAACAAAGTCGAGCTGCCCAAGCGCTTCTACAAGGCGGTCGACGTCGCCCGCCTCGAGGATGGCTATGCCGTTACCCTCGACGGCCGCCAGGTCCGCACGCCCGGCCACAAGCTGCCCATCGTCGTTCCGGCCCTCTCCATCGCCCAGGCGCTGGCGGCCGAATGGGCGGCGCAGGGCGAATTCATCGATCCCGGCACCATGCCCATGGTGCGGCTGATCAATTCGGCCGTGGAAAGCGGCGACGAGATGGTCCCGGCTTTCCGCGCCGAAATCGGCAAGTTCGCCGGCAATGACTTGCTTCTCTATCGCGCTGACGCGCCGCAGGAACTGGTGGCTGAGCAGGAAAGACACTGGGATGGGGCGCTGGTGGCGCTGGCCCGGCATTTCGACATTGCCTTCCAGCCCACCATCGGCATCATCCACCAGCCGCAGCCCGCCACGACGCTCAGCAAGCTCGACGCGGCGCTTGAAGGGCAGGGGCTGCTGGCGCTCACCGCCTTGGTCTCGATCACCGGCATTACCGGCTCGGGCCTCCTCGCCATCGCCTATCTCCACGACCTCCTCTCCGCCGACGCCGTCTGGGCCGCCGCCCATGTCGATGAAGACCACCAAATCCGCCTCTGGGGCGAAGACGAAGAAGCCATGGACCGCCGCGCCAAACGCCGCGTCGAATTCGACACCGCCATTGCAGTCGTGGATGCGCTCAAAGGGTGACGGGCTGGTCGGACCGGTTCGTGCCCGCCCTTCCTGTTGAGGGGTGGTACTTAAAATGGCGGTATGCGAAGGCGCCGGTTTTGCGGCTCCAGCGCTCCATCCCCCCTTGAGGGGGTGGGCTGGGGTGGGGGGTAGTGCAGTGATTCACTGATGGACCCCCTCCCTCAATCCCTCCCCTCAAGGGGGAGGGAGGCACGTCGGTGTGTTCGAGGACTATCAAGCCAGCATCGCAAGGCCTTTTCCTCGATACTCACCACAAGCACATCCCGCCCTCGGACTTGATCCGAGGGCCACGCTCCACCCACACATGTCCAAGTTCATCAGTCCGCCGGTCGCCCGTCTCTGCCAAGGGACACCTGCAAAACCCTACGTCCGCCCCTCGATCCAGGCTGCCACATCCGGCGCGATTTCGCGCAGGGGCACCAGCACGAAGTCGCGTTGATGCGCGAAAGGATGGGGCAGGGTGAGCCGACCGGTCTGCATTTCCACCCGCTCATAAGCGATGATGTCGATATCGATCAGCCGCGGGCCCCAGACCTCGTGCCGCACCCGGCCCATGTCGCGCTCGATATCCAGCGCCACATGCAACAGGTCGATGGGCTCCAGCGCCGTTTCCACCGCCGCCGCCATATTGGCGAAATCGGGCTGGTCGGTCTTGCCCCAGGCCTTGGTGCGGATCACCTGCGATTGGGCCACAACGGTAATATCGGGATGCGCGTCCAGCCGGCTTATCGCCTCGGCCAGCTGCGCGCTGGGGTCGCCGATATTGGCGCCCAGGCTGAGCCAGGCTTTGGCCATCAGTGCGTCCTCGCGCGATGCAGCTCGATCGCCGCTTCCCCGCGCACCATGGCGATCGGCGCTTCCGGCTTGCGGACGCGGATGACGATCCAGTCGATATCGGCAAAGGCCGCGAACAGGGCGGTGACGATGTTCTGTGCCAGCGCCTCGATCAACTTGGTGCGCTTACCCTCGAACGTCGCTTTCACCACGTCATAGATATCGGCATAGGACACGGTATGGCCGATGGCATCGGTTTCGCCCGGCGCGCCGAGGTCGACGCCGCATTCCAGATCGACGAAGAATCGCTGGCCCAGCTTTGCCTCTTCGCTGAACAGGCCGTGATATCCATAAAAGCCCAGATCTTTCAAAATGATCCGGTCGCCGGTGAAGGGTGTGGTCATGGCGTCTGCCCCGCTGGTTCGGGCGGACCATATACCGTGGCCTCGGCAACGCGAAGCGCATCCACATTGGCCGCCACATCGTGCACGCGGAAGATATGCCCGCCGCGCTCATAGCCTTGCACCGTCGTCGCCAGCGTTCCCGGCAGCCGCTCGTCCGGCTGGTTGCCAAGGAGCTTGCCGATCATCGATTTGCGCGACGTTCCCACCAGCAGGCCTTGTTCGGGAAAGGCGCTAGTCAAATCAGCCAGTTGCCGCAAGATGCTGTAGTTTTGAGTCAGGGTTTTGCTGAAGCCGAGGCCGGGGTCCAACACTATGCGCTCGGCCGGCACGCCGGCCGCCGTCGCAATCTCCAGCGTGCGGCGGAAATAGCCCGTCATTGCCGGCAATATGTCGGTCTCAGCCGTCCAGCTTCTGTCCCAGTGCATGGCGATCACAGGCGCGTCATGCAGCGCCGCCACCTGCGCCATTTCGGGCGCGCCCTGCAGGCCGTGCACGTCGTTGATAATGTCTGCTCCCACTTGCAGCGCCTGGTCTGCGACGAGGGGCTTGTATGTGTCGATGGAGATCGGCGCGGTCATCCCGGCGGCGCGGATGGCCTCGATTACCGGGATCACCCGGTCCAGCTCCGCCTGCACGCCGACGACCTCGGCACCCGGCCTGGTGCTTTCCCCGCCCACATCGATGATATCGGCGCCCTCGGCGATCATGCGCCGCGCATGCGCCACCGCCGCCGCGACATGGTCATGCCGCCCGCCATCGGAAAAACTGTCCGGCGTGACATTGAGGATCCCCATCACCAGCGCCCGCCGCCCAAGCACCAGCGTTCCACCACGCGCCAGGGGAATTGTCTGAGTGCTGTGCATGGTGGTGCCTGTGGTTTGCGCTGTCATGGTGCGCCTCTAGCATACCGGGCGCCTGACCCAAAGGCAGCACACAGAGCCACCCCACCCACCAGCCGTCACCCTCGGGCGAAGACCCGAGGGCTCTGCACTTTACCGGTCGATCGCCCAAAAAGGCGCCGTCGGGTCAGGCCCGCGGCTGACGCTTCGTGTGTGGCCACGCCCTCAAAGCCTGCGCACCGCGCGCAGATCGCGTCCCTACAGCCCGGCCGCGTCGTGTTCAAGCGTGCCGGAGAAGCCGCAGGCGGCGCCGTGGTAGTAGAGGCAGCCGGAGCGCTCTTCCGTGGTCAGGGTGCCGTCTTCGTTGAAGGTCAGGCCGATTTCGCAATAGCGTGCGTTGAGCGGCGAGCTCTCACCTTTGGGGTCATAATCCTCGTTCTCGACGAAGAAATTGCCGCCCTTCTTGTCGAGCAGCACCTCGCCGTCGATGCCGCCCGCACAGCCGCCGCCCTGGTCGGAGATGGGCACGATGGTCGACAGAGAAATCTTGTAGATGTCGTTTTCGACATGGGTGAGGTCGGCCGTAATATTGCCCTCCCCCTCGCCGAACCAGTGGCCCTGATGCTCCTGCGCGAAGGCGGGCAAGGCTGTTGTGGTGAGGACGGCGGCGAGGAGCAATGTGCGGATCATGTCAAAACCATGCAGTTGAAAAAACCGAATAGGACAACCTCTAGTGCAAACCGTGGCGGAAATCGGATCGACCACGAGACTTCGCTGTGCGAGACGCATTGTCCACCGGGGCGCAATTGGCTAGAACCGCGCGCATGAAACTCGTCAATTTCTCCCTTCTCGCCACGGACGGCATGGCGCGCCGTGGTCGCATCGACACGCCGCGTGGTGAGATCAACACGCCAGCCTTCATGCCTGTCGGCACCGCCGGCACGGTCAAGGCCATGTATCCCGAGCAGGTCCGCGAGACCGGCGCCGATATCCTTTTGGGCAATACCTATCACCTGATGCTCCGCCCCGGGGCCGAGCGGGTCGCCTCTTTGGGCGGGTTGCACGACTTCATGGATTGGCAACGCCCCATTCTCACCGATAGCGGCGGCTTCCAGGTGATGTCGCTGGCCAAGCTGCGCAAGCTGACCGAGAAGGGCGTCACCTTCAAATCCCATATCGATGGCTCGTCTTATGAGCTGACGCCCGAGCGCTCGATCGAGATCCAGACGCTGCTCGACAGCGACATCATCATGCAGCTCGACGAGTGCATCTCGCTGCCGGCCGAGCGCAAGGAGATGGAACGGGCCATGGAGCTCTCCATCCGCTGGGCCGACCGGTCCAAGACCGCCTTCAACAACCAGCTCAATCGTGCCCTATTCGGCATCGTGCAAGGTGGCGACGACGCCGAATTGCGCGCCCGTTCCGCTGCCGGCCTCAAATCCATCGGCTTCGATGGCTATGCCGTAGGTGGCCTCGCCGTGGGCGAGCCGCAGGAGGTGATGTTCCGCGTCCTATCCGAGGTCACGCCGGAACTGCCGCAGGATCGGCCGCGCTATCTGATGGGCGTGGGCAAGCCCGACGACATTCTCGGTGGCATCGAGCGGGGCATCGACATGTTCGACTGCGTCCATCCCACCCGCGCCGGCCGCCACGGCCATGCCTATACGCGCTTCGGCGTCATCAATCTGAAGAATGCCCGGCATAGGGATGATCACCGGCCATTGGACGAGGCATCGCCCAATCCGAATTGCCGCCGCTGGAGCCGCGCCTATCTGCATCATCTCGTTAAGGCAGAGGAGATTTTGGGGGCCATGGTGCTTTCGCAGATCAATCTCGCCTATTATCAAGAGCTGACTTCGGGCGCCCGCGCGGCGATCGAGGCCGGACGCATGACAGATTTCGCCGCCGAAACGCGCGCCGCCTGGGCCGCCGGCGATATCGCGGCGCTGTAGCACGCAACACAATTTCGGAATTCGTTCAGAATTCGTTCATAGTGAGGTCAGGTAAATGGCAAAGGCTGGACGCAAGGCGGGCTTCGAGACCCTCGGCAAGCTGCGCAAAAGCATGGAAGACCAGCCGATGCGGCTGCTCTTCGCCGAAGACCCCAACCGCTTCCAGCGTTTCTCAGCCAGCGGCGCTAGCATCCTCCTGGATTACTCGAAGAATCGCATCGACGAAGAAGTAATGACTGCGCTTTTCGATCTGGCGCGCGCCGCCGGAGTCGAGGAACGCCGCAGCCAGATGTGCGAGGGCGAGCACATCAACATCACCGAAAACCGCGCTGTCATGCACATGGCGCTGCGTTATCAGGGCGACAAGCCGGTCGACGTCGATGGTCAGGATGTCATGCCCGATGTCCGTAACGTCCTGAAATCCATCGAGAATTACACCAATGCCGTGCGCTCGGGCGAGATCCGCGGCCATGGCGGCGAGCCGTTCACCGATATCGTCAATATCGGCATTGGCGGTTCCGACCTCGGTCCGGTCATGGTCACACTGGCGCTGGCGCCCTATACCCGTCCCGATCTGCGCGCCCACTATGTGTCCAATGTCGATGGCGCGCATATTCACGATACGCTTCAAGGGCTTGACCCCAAGAAGACGCTGTTCATCGTCGCCTCGAAAACCTTTACCACCGACGAGACGATGACCAATGCGCACTCCGCCCGCGCCTGGCTTTCGGCGGCGCTGGGCGAAGAAGCAGTGCCCAATCACTTCGCCGCCGTCTCCACCAATATCGAGGCCTGCGCCAAGTTCGGCATCCGCGAAGACCGGATTTTCGGCTTCTGGGACTGGGTCGGCGGCCGCTATTCCGTCTGGTCCGCTATCGGCCTGCCGGTCGCGCTGGCCATCGGCTACGACAATTTTGCGAAATTCCTGGCCGGCGCCGACGCCATGGATCGGCACTTCCTCGAAACGCCGCTCGAAAAAAACCTGCCTGTTATCATGGGATTGCTGGGTGTCTGGTATCGCAACGCCTGGGGCTTCTCGACCCATGCCGTACTGCCTTACGACCAGCGCCTTTCCCGTTTCCCTGCCTATCTGCAGCAGCAGGATATGGAGAGCAACGGCAAGTCTGTGACGCTCAACGGCAAGGCCGTCGGCTGGTCCACCGGTCCCATCGTCTGGGGCGAGCCCGGCACCAATGGCCAGCACGCCTTCTATCAGTTGATCCACCAGGGCACCGATGTCATCCCCTGCGATTTCCTCATCGCCGCGCAGCCGCAAGAGCAGCTGCCGCCACATCACGACAAGCTGGTGGCCAATGTCCTGGCGCAGTCGGAAGCGCTGATGCTGGGCAAGACCGAGGATGAGGTCGTCGAGGAACTCAAGGCGCAGGGCCTGTCCAAGGACGCGATTAAGGCGCTGGCACCGCACAAGGTGTTCCCCGGCAACCGTCCTTCGAATACTCTGTTCTATCAAAAGCTTACCCCGGAAATGTTGGGGTCGCTGGTGGCGCTTTACGAGCATAAGGTGTTCGTGCAGGGCGTGATCTGGAACGTCAATTCCTATGACCAGTGGGGCGTGGAACTGGGCAAGCAGTTGGCTAAGGCCCTGCTGCCCAAGGTGCAGGGCCAGGCCAGCGGAGAGGGGCATGACAGCTCCACTCAAGGTCTGCTCAACTACTACCTCGCCAACAAGGCCTGATCGCTTGACTATCACGACTGACGAGCAGCTCGAGAAACTCAAGGCCATTGGCCGCATCTGTGCCGTGGCGCGCGACGCCATGGCTGCGGCCATGCGTCCGGGCATGACGACGCTGGAGCTGGATGAGATCGGAGCAAAAATCCTGGCCGAAAACGGCGCGCTTTCGGCCCCGATCATCACCTACGACTTCCCAGGCCACACTTGTATTTCGGTCAACGAGGAGATCGCCCATGGCATTCCCGGCGACCGCATCCTGCTGGAAGGCGACCTCGTCAATATCGACGTTTCTGCCGAGAAAGACGGCGTTTTCGCTGATTGCGGTGCCTCCTACGTGCTGGGATTGGGCGACAAGCGGCTCGAAGCGCTCTGCCGTGACGGCAAAAAGGCGATGTGGGCCGGCATCCGCGCGGTCAAGGCCGGCGCGCCGCTGGCCGATATAGGCGACGCCATCGGCAAGGTGGCTCGGAAGGGTGGCTATACGCTGATCCGCAACCTCGCCAGCCATGGCGTGGGCGACAGCCTGCATGACGAGCCCGGTGAAATCCCCACCTGGCCGGATCGCTCCGAGCGTCGCCGCATTGGCAATGGTCTGGTGTTCACCATCGAGCCTTTCCTGTCGCTGGGAGGCCATTCGGCCGAGCAGATGTATGAAGACGACGAGTGGACGCTCACCGCCGAGCCGCTCGCGCCGTGCGTGCAATATGAGCATACCGTGGTAGCGACGCCGCGCGGCGCGGTGGTGGTAACCCTATCCGCCTGATGTCCGGAGCTTTTCGCTGCTGTTAGAGCCAGATAATCAGCAGCGGTCCGAGCACGATCATGCCGAGACCGATGACCAAGCGCAAATTGCCCAGCCGGCGAATGGCGTGGACGCTGAGCACGCTGGAGAGCACCAGATAGCCGGCCAGGGCGATCAGGGCCGGCGTCAGCGGCGCCAGGGCCAGCGGGGTATTTTCGTTCAGCTGCAAATAGATCATGTGACCGCCAGCAAAGCCGAGCAGGGCGGTAATGATGACTGTTCCGGCCTTGGCCGCGATCAGCAGGGCCATGTCGATGGTATTGCTGGTCAGCAGCAGGGCGAAGCCCGTCGCCGTGACGTGAACGGCCGCGAGGGTCGAAAAGATCTGGCTTTCAGCCAGCAAGGGGATGAGTTCAGGCGGCGCCGTCAGCGGCAGCGCGCCGACCATTGGCAGGTTGGCGCCGTATTGCGCGAACAGGAAGATCACATAAAGCATGGCCAGCGTGGAGGCGCCGAACACCAGCAAGGTGGCGGCCAGCACTTTCATGAGGTCGGTCATATCCTGCGACACATCGGCCCCCTTGGTCGTTTCTGCCGTTCGCGGGCGATATTACGAAGCCCGCGCGATTCTCACAGAACTATCCTGGGCCAGGTGCGGCGATGCACCGGAAATGCTGATGCCAGCCGGGCTCGGCGGCGGATGCGGGCCGGCTTGCGGAATTCCTCCGACAGCTCGCCTGCGTCCGAGCGAGTGTCGAGTTCTGCATAGGGATCGGGGTCGAGGGTCGAATCGGTCATCAGGATAGGCCTGTCGGCGGCGGCTCGGGAGAACTGGCCTGCCTGTGCCCATGGTTCGCGTCAAGATGATGGCACGCCGCCATTGCCTTTGATAATTAACATGACTACGAGAGTGGGGTTTTATACGTGCGGGGATTGCGGGGGCAATCACGCGCATAGGTTTGGTTCAGGTTGACATGATGTTGCGGCGCTTTTTCTCCTATTATCGGCCTTATACCGGGCTCTTCATCCTCGATTTTGGCTGCGCCGTCATTGCCGGCCTGTTGGAATTGGCTTTCCCGCTCGCCGTCGCCTATGTCATCGACCAATTGCTGCCGACATCGAATTATTCGTTGATCATGGCTGCCGGCGCGGGGCTTCTGGCAGTTTATCTTACGAGCGCGGTGCTCAAGGCGGTGGTCAATTACTTTGGCCATGTGCTCGGTGTGTCGATCGAGACCGATATGCGCCAGGAGGTGTTCGAGCACCTGCAGAAGCTGAGCTTTCGCTTCTTCGACAACAACAAGACCGGCCACCTCATCACCCATGTCACAAAGGATCTCGAGGATGTGGGGGAGGTCGCCCATCACGGCCCCGAGGACGTCTTCATCGCCGTGATGACTTTTATCGGCGCCTTTGTGCTGATGTTCCTGACCAATTGGCAGCTGGCGATGATCACCACGATGCTGGTGCCGGTGGCGACGCTGCTGGTTGGGCGCTATGGCGCCCGCATGACCACCAACTGGCAGGAATTGTTCGGCCGGGTCGGTGAGTTCAATGTGCGGGTGGAAGAGGCGATTGGCGGTATCCGTGTGGTCAAGGCCTTTGCCAATGAGCGGCACGAGACCGGGCTTTTCACCGATAGCAACCAGGCCTATCGCGCCACCAAGCTCAAGGCCTATGCCATCATGACGGCGAGCATCGCCATCAGCTTCCTGTCGACGCGCCTGGTACAGCTCGTGGTGATGATGGCGGGGGCCTGGCTCGTGGTCAGCGGCGATCTCAGCTATGGCGGCTTCGTCAGCTTCCTGCTGCTGGTCGAAGTGTTTATCGGCCCGATCGACAAGATCACCAGCGTGCTCGAGAGCTATCCAAAGGGCATTGCCGGTTTTGCCCGGTTCTGCCGCCTCATCGATACTGATCCCGACATTGCCGACAAGCCCGGCGCTGTCGCCGTGAACGGGCTGAAGGGTGACATTCGTTTCGACGAAGTCTCTTTCTCCTATGAGGACGGACGCTCGGTGCTGCGCAATGTCAATCTCGATATCAAGGCCGGCGAGACGATCGCCATTGTCGGGCCGTCGGGCGCAGGCAAGACCACACTTTGCTCGCTGTTGCCGCGCTTCTACGAGCGTGACGCCGGCAGGATCACCATTGACGGCATCGATATCTCCGACATGACGCAGGTGTCGCTGCGCCGGCATATCGGGGTGGTGCAGCAGGACGTTTTCCTGTTCGGCGGTAGCCTCAGGGACAATATCGCCTATGGCGACCTCGTAGCAGACGACGCGGCGATCATGGACGCAGTGCGTCGCGCGCGGCTCGAAGACGTGGTTGCCGGGCTTCCCGCCGGTTTGGACACCATTGTAGGCGAGCGCGGCGTAAAGCTCTCGGGCGGACAGAAGCAGCGCGTCGCCATTGCGCGCATCTTCCTCAAGAATCCGCCGATCCTGGTCTTGGATGAAGCGACTTCAGCCCTCGACACGGCAACGGAGGCAGCGATCCAGCAGTCGCTCGCCGAGCTCTCGGACGGCCGCACCACGCTGGTGATCGCCCACCGCCTCGCCACCATCCGACATGCCCACCGCATCGTGGTGCTGACAGGGGACGGCATAGTGGAGCAGGGCCCGCACCAGCAATTGCTCGAGCACAACGGCGTCTATGCGCGCCTGCATGCGGCACAGCAACTGGGTCTGGTGGGCTGAGAAGGGAAGATGGTACGCCGGGAGGGGGTCGAACCCTCGACCATTCGATTAAAAGTCGAATGCTCTACCACTGAGCTACCGGCGCCCGTCTCGGACGCTCTTGGCGTCGCGGCGGAACATAGCCGGACTTCTCCGGCTGTCAACCGCCTTGGCGGTAGAACTAGAGCAGATTCAGCTCGGTTCCACTGAAACTGGTGGGGGTGCAGGCGATGGAGACGCGTTCAAGCCGTTCACAGAGCACTCTGGCGTCGCTCAAATTCTCGATCGGCCCGGCGATAATGCGCTGCGCACCAGCGGCGTCGGTGTTGCCGAGCTTGGGCTCTAGCCCAATCAGCAAGGGCCCGATCTTGAGGCTGAGATCGTTCCATTGCCCCGTGGCATCCGCCCGGCTCACCGGGCCGCCCAGGGCAATGCCGTAAATGGTCTGCTCGACTGGCGCCGCGGCGGTCTGTGTGTCGATCGGCGCCGGCAGAGGCTGGGTGGCGGCCGCAGGACTAACCAATGCAGGCAAGGGCGTCTGGCGCACGACCACGCTGCCGCCTTCGGTATCAAAGCTGGTCGTTCCCGGCACGTCGACCGAGGCGGTAAGGTTGGAGCGGTCCACCGCCACGCCATTGGGCAGGCCTTCGAGTACGCGCGGCAGGGTCACTTCGAGTGCGCCGACGCGCCGCGTGATATCGCTGCCGCTTTGCTCCTGGATGGCGAAGCGCGAGGTCAGCAACATGGTTTCACGCCGCAGCAGCACGGTTTCATCGCGCAGACTGGCGACTTGGCTGCGCAGCGATTCGATTGATGCGGTGCCGGCGAGCCGCGGCTGATGGAGGCCGCCCAGCACGGAATTGGGCAGGAGCGCGGCGACATTGGCGCCGAACACGGCCAGGCCGCCGCAGGCCAGAGCAACCATGCCCCAAAGCCTGACATCCGACTGCCTGAATTGCTCCGATGCGCGCGCCAAGCATAAATCCTTCGAATACACGCGCGAATCGCGGTGTCATCTTTTGCACAGTGCCGCTTTTGTTGTCATTTCGCCAACTCTTGCCTGCCATAAATTCGCAAAAATGCCCGTCGACATGAAGGCATGCTAAGGGACCGACATGACTGACCTGACCACGATCATTCTGGCAGCGGGCGAAGGCACCCGCATGAAGTCGACGACGCCGAAAGTGCTGCATCCGGTCGGTGGCCTGCCCATTATCGGCCATGTCGCCCGTGCGGCGCGCGAAGCCGGGTCCAGCCGCATTGCATTAGTGACGGGGCCCCGGCATCAGATGATCCGTGACGCCGTCACCGCGCTCGAACCCAATGTGCTGCATTTCGAGCAAAGCGTGGCCAAGGGTACCGCGCATGCTGCCTCAATGGCCAATGCTGTGTATCAGGATGCGCAGGGCTATATCGCTGTGGTCTATGGTGATCATCCGCTGCTGCGCGGCATCAATTTCCGCGCCGTGCTCGATCGGTTGGATGCCGGGCTTGATGTTGCGATCCTTGGCTTCGAACCCAAGGACCCAACTGGATACGGCCGCTTTATCACCGACGGGGATACGCTCCTTGCCATCCGCGAGCACAAGGATGCCACCGAGGACGAGCGGCGCATTCGCCTTTGCAATGCCTGTATCCTGGCTTTCCGGGCCGAGGTGTTCCGCGACCTCATCGACAAGGTCGAAACCAATAACGCGCAAGGCGAGTACTATCTCACCGATCTCGTGGGTCTCGCCAATTCGGCCGGCAAGAAGGTCGGTTATGGCCTGGCGCCCGAGAACGATGTCATGGGTGTCAACGATCGCAGCCAGTTGGCGCGTGCCGAGGCGCTGTTCCAGGACGTGCGGCGCGAGGACTTCATGAAGGCCGGCGTGACCTTGCGCGATCCCAAGACCGTCTGGTTCTCATGGGACACCGAGATTGGCAAGGACGTCACCATTTTTCCAAATGTCGTGTTCGGGCCCGGCGTAAGCATTGCCGACAAGGTCGAAATTCGCGCTTTTTGTGACATCGAGGATGCTATGATCGGGGAGGGGGCCAGTATCGGCCCTTTCGCGCGCATTCGCGGTGGCGCCGTGCTCGGCAAGGATGTGCATCTGGGCAATTTCGTCGAGGTGAAGAAGTCCCGGATCGGCGATGGCACCAAGGCCGGTCACCTGAGCTATCTTGGGGACGCCGAGATCGGCACGAAGACCAATATCGGGGCAGGGACCATCACCTGCAATTATGACGGCGTGAACAAGGACAAGACCATTATCGGCAACAATGTCTTCATCGGCTCCAACGCCTCCTTGGTGGCGCCGGTAAGCATTGGCGATGGTGCGTACACTGCCTCGGGCAGCGTCATAACCGAGGATGTTCCCGCCGACGCGCTGGCCCTGGGCCGGGCGCGGCAGGAAAACAAGGACGGATATGCGCCGAAGCTGCGCGAGCGGGCATTGGCCAAGAAGGCAGCCAAAGGGAAATAGGATATGTGCGGCATCGTAGGTATCGTGGGCGAAGCGCCCGTTGCCGGCCGGCTGGTGGACGCGCTGAAGCGGCTTGAATATCGCGGCTATGACAGCGCCGGGGTGGCGACGCTGGAAGCGGGCGCCATTTCCCGGCGCCGGGCCGAAGGCAAGCTCGGCAATCTGGCGCAGAAGCTGAATTTCGAGCCGCTGGGCGGCAATATCGGCATTGGCCACACGCGCTGGGCCACCCACGGCGCGCCGACCGAAAATAATGCTCATCCGCATGCCACGGATCGGGTGGCCATCGTCCACAACGGCATCATCGAGAATTTCCGCGAGCTCCTGGCGGATCTGGCGGCGGATGGTTATCTGCCCAAGACGCAGACCGATACCGAGTCCGTGGCGCTGTGGGTGACGCGTGAGCTGGACAACGGCGCCGATCCGGAACTGGCGGTGGCGCGGACGCTCAAGAAGCTCAAGGGTGCATTTGCGCTGGCCTTCCTGTTCCGGGGCGAAGAAAGCCTGCTCATTGCTGCCCGCCACGGGGCGCCGCTGGCCATCGGCTATGGCACGACTGAAATGTATCTCGGCTCCGACGCGATGGCGCTGGCACCGTTCACCTCGCGCCTGACCTATCTGGAAGACGGTGACTGGGCTGTGATCACCCATAAGGGGGTGACCATCCGCGATGGCAAGGATGCGCTTGTCCAGCGCGAGCAGTTGCTGTCGCAGACGGCGGCGCTGATGGTGGACAAGGGCAATCACCGCCATTTCATGGCCAAGGAAATCTACGAGCAGCCCGAGACCATTTCGCACACGCTCAGCCACTATGTGGATATGGGCGCTGAAAAGGTCGCGATCCGCGAAAAGCTGCCCTTTGACTTCGGCGACTTGTCGCGTCTTACGATCAGCGCCTGCGGCACTGCCTACTATGCCGGCGCCATCGCCAAATACTGGTTCGAGCGCTATGCCCGTCTGCCGGTCGATATCGACGTGGCCAGCGAGTTCCGCTACCGCGAGCCGCCGCTGGAAAAGAACGGGTTGTCGCTGTTCATATCCCAGTCGGGCGAAACCGCCGATACGCTGGCCGCTTTGCGCTATTGCGCCGGGCAGGGCCAACATGTGGCGAGCCTAGTCAATACTATTGAATCCACCATCGCACGTGAATCGAGCGTGGTGTTTCCGATCCTCTGCGGCCCGGAAATCGGCGTCGCATCGACCAAGGCTTTGACGGCACAACTTACGGCGCTGGCAAGCCTGGCGATTGCCGCGGGCCGTGCGCGCGGCGCCCTCAGCGCCGAGCAGGAGACCGAACTGGTCCAGGCGCTGACTGCGCTGCCATCGGCAGTGTCAGCGGCACTTGGTGCGGAAGCGCAGATCGTCGACATTTCCAAGCGTCTCTCCAAGGCCAAGGATGTGCTCTATCTCGGCCGCGGACCGATGTTTCCGGTGGCGATGGAAGGGGCGCTGAAGCTCAAGGAAATCAGCTACATCCATGCCGAAGGCTATGCTGCCGGCGAACTCAAACACGGCCCCATTGCCCTCGTGGACGAAGCCATGCCGGTGATCGTGGTCGCGCCATCGGACGAGCTGGTCGACAAGACGCTCTCCAATATGCAGGAAGTGGCGGCGCGCGGCGGCAAGATCATCCTGATCACCGACCCGGAAGGCGCCAAGACCGTCGGCCACGGCGTCGCCGACATCATCGAAATCCCGCATGTGCACTCGTTCGTGGCACCGATCCTGGCCACCATCCCAGTGCAACTGCTGGCCTACCATACGGCCGTATTCATGGGCACGGACGTCGATCAGCCCCGCAACCTGGCGAAATCGGTGACGGTGGAGTAGAGGCATCTTCCTCCATCGACCGTCACCCTCGGGCCTGACTCGATGGTACTGCACTTGACAGGCGATCAGCAAATGAAGGGCCTTCGGGTCAAGCCCGAGGATGACGCAGGTGGGTGTGGCGGCAAAGTGCGCTACCCAGCCCGGATCAGCGGAATCGCGAGGTCTTTCCGGAACAGATAGAGCAGCGTTCGCGCGGCTTCTCCGTCTGGACCGGTCAGTCCGGGATTGCGTTGCATGAGCGCCTTGGCGTCGTCATGGGCGAATTCGAGCAGGTGTCGGTGGACGTCGGGCACGGCGAGGCGATAGCCGGGCATGCCCGACTGCCGCGTGCCCAGGATGTCACCTTGTCCGCGCAGTTCCAGATCGCGCTCGGCTATCTCAAAGCCGTCTTCGGTGGATTTGATGGTGTCGAGCCGCGCCTTGGCCGTCTCGCTTAGCGGGTCCTTGTAGAGCAAGAGGCATGCCGAGCGTTGCGAGCCGCGACCGACACGGCCGCGCAACTGGTGCAATTGGGCAAGGCCGAAGCGTTCGGCATGCTCGATGATCATGATGGTGGCATTGGGGACGTCGACGCCCACTTCGATGACCGTTGTCGCTACCAAGAGCTTGATCCCATCGGCTTTGAACCGCTCCATCACCTCCTGCTTGGCGGCGCTGGACATGCGGCCATGGATGATCGCCACCTGGTCGCCAAAAACCTGTCGAAGCTCGGCAAAGCGGTCTTCGGCCGACACCACTTCCAGTGTCTCGCTCTCCTCGACCAGCGGGCATACCCAATAGGCCTGTGCGCCTTCAGCGAGTTTAGCCTCTAGGCGGCCAATGACCCGGTGATAGTCGCCAATCGATAGTACTGCGGTGTCAATGGGCTGGCGTCCGCGCGGCTTTTCCTTGAGCACGCTGACTGCCATGTCGCCGAAATGGGTGAGCACCAGCGTGCGCGGGATGGGCGTTGCCGTCATCACCAGGAGGTCCGCATGCTTCCCCTTGTCGGACAGGGCGAGGCGCTGATGCACGCCGAAGCGATGCTGCTCGTCCACGACGGTGAGGCCGAGGTCATGAAATGCGACGCCGGACTGGAAGAGCGCATGAGTGCCCATGACAATGTCGATGCCGCCATCGGCGAGATCTGCCAGGATTTCTCGCCGTTCAGCTGCCGGCATTTTGCCGGTGAGCAAGGCGCAGCGCAGGCCGGCCGCTTCTGCCAGCGGCGCTATGGTGCGAAAATGCTGTGCCGCAAGAAGCTCGGTCGGCGCCATCAAGGCGGATTGGGCGCCGCTTTCGGCCATGGCTGCCATCGCCATCAGCGCCACGACGGTCTTGCCGGAGCCCACATCGCCTTGCAGAAGGCGCGACATACGATCCTCGGAGGCCAGATCACGATAAATGTCGTTCAGCGCCAGTTTCTGGCCCTCGGTGAGGGAGAATGGCAGCGCCGCCGCGACGCGCGCGGTGATGTCAGCGGTGAACTGGCGAGCAATGCCGCGGTCGGCAATCATGGTCGAGCGCACCAGTTGCAGCGTGATCTGTCCGGCCAGATATTCGTCATAGGCCAGGCGTTGTCGGGCAGGCGCCCAGAGCTCGGCCTCTCCGGGATTATCAGGCAGGTGCACCATGTGCATGGCCCGGGCAAAGTCGGGCCATTTGCGCTGGTCGAGCGTTGCGGTATCGATCCATTCCGGCAGGGTGGGGATGGCTTCGACGGCCTGCCGGACCAGTTTTGCAAGGGCCTTGGAACTGAGGCCATTGGTCAGCGGATAGACCGGCTCTACCAATGGCAGCGAGGCGAATCTGTCCGGCTCGACGATATAGTCCGGATGGGTGATCTGCTTCTCGCCGTTGAAGAAGTCGATCTTGCCAGAGACATAGCGCTCCTCGCCGACCGGGAGTGCCTTTTCGACCCAGCCGCCTTGGGCGCGGAAAAAAACCAAGCTGATCTCGCCAGTTTCATCATGGGCAAAAACGCGGTGCGGGATGTGCGGCTTGCCGCGTGGCGGGGGCTGGTGCCGATCGATGTGCAGCCGCAGCGTCACGATCTGGTTGAGATAGGCCTCGGCAATGCCGACCTGGCGCCGCCGATCGACGACGCCGGAGGGCATGTGCATCAGCACGTCGAGGACAATAGCTTCCTGTCCATCGGGTGCGCCGAAGAAGCGCGTCAGGAGCGCAGCGAGCTTGTCACCGACGCCCTTGATGGCATGAAGCGAGCGAAACAGCGGCTGGAGGTTTTCTGGACGCAACGATGATTCTCCTGGCCGGAAGGTGGCACAAAAAGAACAGGAGAAGAACAGGGCAGAGCCCGCTGGCTTCTGGTGCTAAGCCGTCGCGGTGTTTTTCACCCATTTGCGCAGCCGCGTGCGCGCATTGGCATAAGGTGAAGCGGTGTTGAACTGGATCATGCGGCCCTGAGTCCATTGTTCATACCAGGACCGGCCATAAAGGGCCTCATTGCTCTCTGCCTCAACGAGGGCGACGATGTCGGCCTTTGCGCTGTCCAGTCGGTCGAGCAAATCCGAATAGGGAAGGGCCGCATAGTCGTCGTAGAATTTCTGCGCCAGGCGCCCCAGCTCATTCCATTTGTATCCAGTTTCCGGAAAATCCACCGGCTGACCGGCGGCCTTGGCACGGCACCATTTGAGCACCAGCTCGTTCCAACCCAGGAGATAGGCGGCAAGGTCGTGCACGCTCATCATCGTGCCTTTGGCGTGTCCCTCGAGCGCTTTTTCGCCGGTGCGCTCGGCGGAGACGGCCCTGAGGTCAGCGGCAAGCCGCGCATAGTTCTTGTTGATCGCCTCGAGAAGCTCTGACTTGTTTTGCGGCACCGCCATGTTTCGTCTCCTGGTTCGCTCTCGTCCTTAGCGCAGGCGGAACGCCGGAGGGATGATCGAAATCAACTTCGCCGGGCTTTGGCACAAAGGGCTGACAAGCGGGCCGCATGCGCGTAAGAGACATGTCCAAATCGAGAACAAACTTGCATCATGGGTGTCAAAATGACGGCCGGTGAGGATATCGCTATTCGCCGCAAGCGCTTGCGCTACAGGGCCTGGCATCGTGGCACCAAGGAAATGGACCTGGTGCTGGGGCCATTTTGCGACGCCAATATCGAGGGTTTCGATACGCCGACGCTGGATCGGCTGGAAGCGCTGATGGACGAGGAAGACCCCCCATTGCTCAAATGGGTCATGCGGCAGGACGAGCCTCCCGCCCATGTCGACCGCGAATTTCTTGATCTGGTGATTGCCGACCATCAGGCGCGGATCGAAAAATGACTGAGCATTCCGCAATGGTTCCGCCCGTCCGCACATTGTCCAATGTGCCGGACGGAATGCAGCCCCTGGTGCTGTCACGGCTGGTAGAGCAGCGGCTGAAGGCCGCGCCGGAAGATGCCGCGGCATTGGTTTTCGTGGCGCGCGACGGCCGGCGCATGCAGCGCATGGCCGAGGTGCTTGGCGCCATGCTGCCCGGCCACACCATCCTGACGCTGCCGGCCTGGGACTGTCTGCCCTATGACCGGGTCTCGCCGAACAACGTGACCATTGCCGCGCGCATGAATGCGCTGGCTGCGCTTGCCGGCGCTACCAAGGGCGCGATTGTACTGACTGCGGTCAATGCGCTGATCCAGAAGTTACCGCCGCGCGACATGGTGGAAACCATGTCGTTTTCTGCGGCTGTTGGGCGGGTCGTGGACAGCGACAAGCTCGTGGCCTGGGCTGCGAATAATGGGTATCTGCGGGTGCCCACTGTTCGCGAGAGCGGGGAATTCGCGGTGCGTGGCGGGTTGGTGGACCTGTTCCCGGCCAGCTTCGATTCGCCTTTGAGGTTCGACTTCTTTGGCAGTCAGCTGGAATCCATTCGCACATTCGATCCGGACAGTCAGCGCACCACGGGCACACTGAAACGCGTTGATCTGACCCCGATGAGCGAGGTGATGCTCAACGAGGAAACGATCAGGCGCTTCCGCCAGAACTACACGGCAGCCTTTGGCGGCAACACCGTCGATGACACGCTTTACGCCTCTGTCAGCGGTGGCGCCCGCTATTCCGGCACCGAGCACTGGCTGCCCTTCTTCTACGACCATCTGGATCGGCTGTCGGATTATGTTGGCGACGCGCCATTCGTGTTCGACGATCAGGCGGCAGAGGCCTATGCCGAACGCGTCGAGCAAATCCGTGACTACTATCAGGCGCGTGAGGCAGCACGCCTCGCGCCGCCTGTCGCGGGCAGTGGCGCTCCTTACAAGCCGATCAAGCCCGATCTGCTTTACGACCTGGAGCAACATCCCTATGCGCTGGCCGGTGCCAGCGTCGTCCAGCTCTCGCCGTTCCTTTCGCCACAGGCCGGCAAAGCAGATGACGTTGGCGGGCGTATCGCGCCCAGTTTTGCGGCCGAACGGCAGGCTTCCGACATCAACCTGTTCCAGGCGGTGGTGGATCGATTGCTGGCCGAGCGTCGCGATGGTCGTCGAGCTATTCTCGCCTGCTGGAGCGCGGGCACACGCGATCGCATGGTGCAGGTGCTCAAGGATCACGGTCTTACTAATCCGCGCCTTGCGGAAAACTGGCGTGACGCTGAGACCACCAGCGCCGCCACGACCTCGCTCGTGGTGCTGCCGCTTGAAACCGGCTTCGAGACCAAGGACCTCCTGGTCCTGTCCGAGCAGGACATTCTTGGCGAGCGCATCCTGCGTCCACAGCGCAAGAAGAAGGCGTCGGACGCGCTGACCGAGGCGGCGTCGCTCAATGCTGGCGATCTTGTGGTCCACGTCGATCACGGCATCGGCCGCTTTATCGGGCTCAAGGTGATCGAAGCCGGTGGTGCGCCGCATGAATGCGTCGAACTGCAATATGCCGGCGACACCAAACTTTATCTGCCTGTCGAAAATATCGAGCTTCTGACCCGCTACGGCTCGGACGATTCTTCGGTAGCATTGGACAAGCTGGGCGGCGTCGCCTGGCAGGCCAAGAAGAGCAAGCTCAAGCAGCGCATCCGCGAAATGGCCGAGCAGCTCATCAAGCTTGCGGCGCAGCGTCTCCTGGTCAAGGCCGATGTGGTCGATCTCAATCCCGGCGCCTACGAGGAATTTGCGGCGCGCTTCCCCTATGAGGAGACCGAGGACCAGCTTAACGCCATCGGTGCGATATTCGACGACCTGACCTCGGGCAAGGTCATGGACCGGCTGGTTTGCGGCGATGTGGGCTTCGGCAAGACCGAAGTGGCCCTGCGCGCCGCCTTTGCGGTGGCGCTCAGCGGCAAGCAGGTTGCCGTGGTGGTGCCGACCACTCTATTGGCGCGCCAGCATTTCAAGACTTTCGCCGAACGCTTCCAAGGATTGCCGGTTCGCGTGCGCCATGCTTCGCGCATGGTGCCTGCGGCCGAACTTAAGGCGACCAAGGAGGGCATGGCCGACGGGCAGGTGGATATTGTCGTCGGCACCCATGCCCTGCTGAGCAAGTCGATCAAGTTCAAGGATCTTGGCCTTCTGATCATCGATGAAGAGCAGCATTTCGGTGTCGGTCACAAGGAGCGCCTCAAGGAACTCAAGGCTAATGTGCATGTGCTGACGCTAACGGCGACGCCAATTCCGCGCACGCTGCAGCTGGCGCTGACCGGGGTGCGCGATCTCAGCCTCCTGGCAACGCCGCCGGTCGACCGCCTGGCCATCCGTACCTTCATCTCGCCCTTCGATCCGCTCTCCATCCGCGAGGCTCTGCTGCGCGAGAAATATCGCGGTGGGCAGAGTTTTTATGTCGTGCCGCGCATCAAGGATCAGGCCGATATCGCCGAGTTCCTGCGTCAACAGGTGCCGGAAGTCAGCTTCGTCGTGGCCAATGGCCAGATGCCGCCGGGCGAGCTCGACGACATCATGAACGCCTTCTACGACAACAAGTTCGACGTGCTCTTGGCGACCACGATCGTGGAGTCGGGGCTCGATATTCCCAACGCAAATACGCTGATCGTGCACCGGGCAGACAATTTCGGCCTGGCACAGCTTTATCAGATCCGCGGTCGCATCGGCCGGGCCAAGGCGCGCGCTTATGCGCTCTTTACGGTGCCGCCAGATCGCAAGCTCACCGACACGGCCGAACGCCGCCTGGGCGTGCTGCAATCGCTCGAAAGCCTGGGTGCCGGCTTCCAGCTGGCCAGCCATGACCTCGACATTCGCGGGGCAGGGAACCTCCTGGGCGACGAGCAGTCGGGCCATATTCGCGAGGTGGGCTACGAGCTTTACCAGGCCATGCTCGAGGAGGCGGTCGCCAATCTCAAAAACGGCGAGGAAGAGTACGAGGACCGCAACGAGTGGAGCCCGAATATCTCGCTCGGCATGCCAGTGATGATCCCGGAACACTATGTGCCGGACCTGCAGCTGCGCATGCAGCTCTATCGACGCCTCGGCGATCTCGTGGATATTCGCGATATCGACGCGGCCGGCGCCGAGTTGATCGACCGTTTCGGCCCTTTGCCGGAGGAGGTCGAAGCGTTGCTTAAGGTCATTCTGGTCAAGGCGCTGTGTCGCCAGGCCAATGTCGAAAAGGTCGATGCCGGCCCCAAGGGTGCCGTGCTGACGCTGCGCAACAACCAGTTCCCCAATCCGGCGGGTCTCGTGAAGCTCGTGAGCGATCTGGCCAATCAGGTGCGCGTCAAACCCGATCAGAAACTCGTGTTCGTGCGCAACTGGCCGACCCCGGAAGCGCGGCTGAAGGGAACGGCGGCAATCCTGGCAAAGCTGGCGAAACTGGCGGAAGCATAGGCTCGGCAGATGCAGCTCTGCCGCAGGAAAGCATAATCTTTTGGCAAGGGGTTCCGGTCATGTTATTGCCCGAATTGCGCCCTTGAAGGGCATTACAGTTTCTAGGGTGGCGGAACGCCGCCTGGACCGCCAAGGAAGGCAAGGACACTCAATGGATTTCAGGAAACCCCTCGTCGCCGGTTTTACGGTGGCTGCGCTGATGATGTCGCCGCTGTCGGCTTATGCCCAGGATACCACTGCACCAGCCCCCGACGCTCCCGCCGCCGAAGCGCCGGCAACACCCGCTGCCGATGGCGCCGCAGCGCCAGCAGCTGCCGCACCGGGCGGCGTGGCGTCGCAGAACTGGCTCAAGGTTTGCGATCCGCTGCCCGATGGCCAGCAGGCTTGCATCATGCGCCAGGTGGTTCTGGCCAATGGCCAGTTCCTAGGCTCGTTCCTGCTGCGTGATGATCCGGGCCAGGAAAGCCGCCTGCTCGCCGTTGCCGCCGTGCCGCTCGGGGTGCTGCTGCCATTCGGCCTGACCTGGCAGATCGACGGTGCCAAGCCGGTGCGCGTGCCCTACATGCTCTGCGACCCGACCTCCTGCGCCACGCAGCTGGTGATCAACGAACAGTATGTGAATTCGCTTAAGCGCGGCAACGTGCTCAAGCTCACCGCCAAGAATCGCCAGAACCAGGATCTCACCATCGAGATCAACCTCTCTGGCTTCACGTCGACCTATGATGGTGAAGCTGCGCTTACTTTCGAGCAGTTCCGTCAGGAAACTTCGGGTGAGAATGCTCTGGAGCAGGTGCTCCAGGATCGAGCCGAGCAGCTGCGTCAGCAGTTGAGTGCCGGCGATGGCGCCGCCACCCCGAATGCCCCTGCGCCTGCCGCTGGCGAACAGCCTGCGCCGCCGCCGGCTCAGTAAGAGCTTCTGCCACGGCAGAACAACCAAAAGGCGCGGGAGACCGCGCCTTTTTCGTATTCTAGAGCAGCTTGCGTTCGCCCATGCCGAGGGCAAAGGCCTTTCGCCGCAAGGGCGGAAGCAGCTTTAGCGCCCAAAGACCGCTGGCGCGAGCAGTCTGGCTGGGGATCATCTCGGTCAAAAGGGAGCGGAAAAGCGTGTCGACGAAGCCACCGGTGCGCGCGAGATCGTCGGCGCGAAGCTCGGCATAGGTTTGGCTCGCCTCCCGTGCCCAATCGGGTTGCCGGCGGTCTGATCTGGTCACGGCGTCGACCAAATCAGACACGTCACGCAGGCCGAGATTGAGGCCCTGGGCGCCAATCGGTGGGAAAGCGTGGGCGGCTTCGCCCACCAGGGCCACGCCGTCCTTGCCGGCGACGTCGACGCTGAGCGAGCTAAGCGGGAAAACGACGCTGGGGGACAGCAAAGAGATATTGCCGAAGAGCCGCTGGGACTTCTGATGCAAGGCTTGGATGAGTGCTTCCGGGCCGCCGGCCTGCACGCGCCGCAATACCGGTTCTTCGTCAATCCAGACCAGATTTGCCTTTCGTCCGCCCGCCGGTACGAGGGTGAAAGGACCATGCGGATAATGAAATTCTACCGAGGTCCCGCCGATTGGTCGTGACAGTTCGAGGTCGCAGACGAGCGCCGCCTCTTCAAACTGGTGCTCATGCGTGCCTATGGCCGAGGCGGCGCGGATCAGCGATTTCTTGCCGTCGGCGCCCACGACCAGTTTGGCACGATAAGTGGCTCCCGATGACAGGGTGACCACGCCTAAGCCGTCCTCGCGCCGAAGGGTGTTGACCACGCCATCGACGGTGGTGAGGCCCGTTGTGGGCGCTGCCTTCTGGAATTGTTCGAGCAGCACGGTGTTCGCAAAATTCCAGCCAAAGGCGTTCATGCCGATTTCTGTGGAATCGAACAGGGTTTCCGGGGCCCTGATCAGCCGACCCGTCGCGTCGATGATCCGAATGGCTGTGAGAGCATGGCCGATATCTTCCGGTGCGCTGATCAACCCCTGCGCCACGAGAAAATCGACGCTGGGCATCATCAGCGCCGAGGTGCGTCGATCCGGCGGGGAAGGCGGTGCGAGGTGCAGAGTCTCCAGCCCGGCACGAGCCAGGCAGACCGCGGCGGCAATCCCGGCCAGCCCGCCGCCGACGACGATGACATCCGATTGTTCGTCCATGGCGTCAGCGCCTTTCCGGATTGGTTTGCGCAGAACGGCGCTGAATGGCCGAGATTGCCAGACGGAGAAGGTTTGAGGAATTCATGGCGCGCCTCCAATCTCAAGGAACCAGATTCCGGGATGTGTTGTTCTCGGCATAGCAGCGGGGTGGATCGAGCGCCATTCCGCGGCCTGCCGCAGGCAGCGAATTTGTCTGCTGCGCCTCTTCACCGCCTGACGCGTGCTTCCTAAATTAACCCGGATCCGAGAATCGGAATTGGAGCTATCCATGCTGGAATTGCTGGCCGACCCGAATGTGTGGGTAGCCTTTGCCACGCTCACGATCATGGAGATCGTGCTGGGCATCGACAATATCGTGTTCATATCAGTGCTGGTTTCGCGACTGCCCCGCGAGCAGGCCGAATTTGCCCGCAAGCTGGGCATTGGTCTGGCTCTGGTCTTCCGGATCATTCTTTTGTTCCTGATCAGCCTGATCGTACAGCTGAAGGACCCTGTCTTTGCCGCCTTCGGGCATGACTTTTCCTGGAAGGACATCATCCTCATCGCCGGTGGTGGCTTCCTGATCTACAAGGCCACGCATGAAATGCATGCGGCCATCGAGGAGCCGCACGAGGTGGGGCTTGCTGATGCCGCCAAGGCGACGCTGCAGGCCATTCTCATTCAGATCGTGATCATCGATATGGTGTTCTCGATCGATTCCATCATCACAGCGGTGGGGATGGTGCCGGCGGATCAGGTCGCGGTGATGATCGCCGCCGTGCTGGTTGCCGTTGGTGTCATGTTCGTGGCGTCCGGCCCGATTGCCCGCTTCGTGGCTGACCATCCCACCACCAAAATGCTGGCGCTCGCCTTCCTCCTGCTGATTGGTGTGACCCTGGTGGCCGATGGTCTGGGTTTCCACATTCCCAAGGGCTATATCTATTCTGCAATGGCTTTTTCGGTGCTGGTCGAGGCGGTCAACATCTTCGCCAAGCAGCGCAAGCTAAGTCATTCCGGTGCTGTTGCGCAGAAACCCGGCTTTACGCCATTTACCGGGGATACCGGCTCGGTGTCGCCGGAGGTCGCCATCGCGGCGGTGAGCGGCCGGGGCGTTTCCCCGGCAACGTCTGGCGCCCTCGCGACGCCTGCGCCTGTCGGCCCCAAGCCTCGACCCAAGCCGACGGGCGGCGCGCAGTCGCGCCCCAAATCGGCGCCTCGCAAGCCCAGGAGCCCTAAATGACCAAAGCTATAGTTGTTCGCGAGACCGGTGGCCCCGAGGTTCTGTCGCTTGAAGACTGGGACGTCGCTGCGCCCGGTCCGGGGCAGGTGCGGCTACGCCAAACCGCAATCGGGCTGAACTTTATCGACACCTATCAACGCTCGGGCCTCTACCCTCTGCCAATGCCCTTTGTTGCCGGAAATGAAGGCGCAGGCATTGTCGATGCTGTGGGCGAGGGCGTCAGCGAGTTCCGGCCGGGCGATCGCGTGGCCTATCAGGGCGTGCCCGGCGCTTATGCCAGCGAACGGCTGATCGCGGCCGAGAAGCTGGTGCCGCTGCCGGACGGCGTGGATGAACAGACGGCTGCAGCCGTCATGCTCAAGGGCCTTACGGCCTATTACCTGCTGTTCAAAACCTGGGCGGTGCAGCGTGGTGAGACCATTCTCTGGCACGCTGCGGCCGGCGGCACCGGTCTGATTGCCACGCAGTGGGCCAAGGCGCTTGGAGCAACGGTGATCGGAACGGTGGGCAGCAGCGAAAAAGCCGATATGGCTCGCGCGCATGGCTGCGACCATGTGATCAATTATCGTCAGGAAGATTTTGCCGCTCGTGTCCGCGACCTGACGGGGGGCAGGGGCGTCGATGTCGTTTATGACGGAGTGGGCAAGGCCACGTTCGAGGGGTCTCTGGACAGTCTCAGGCCGCGGGGGCTGCTTGCCAGCTTCGGTAATGCCTCGGGGCCTGTAAGCGTGCCCGACCTCGGCATTCTGGCGCGCAAGGGCTCGCTATTCGTCACACGACCAACCGGCGTGCACTACTATGCTCGTCGCGAAGATCTGCTTGAGGGAGCGGCAGCTTTGTTCGACGCGATCAAGAGTGGTGCGATCAAGGTCGAGATAAGCCGCCGCTTCGCCTTGTCAGACGCTGCCGACGCTCATCGCGCCCTGGAAGGTCGGGAGACATCCGGCTCGGTGGTGCTCTTGCCATAAATGTGTGGGGTGCGGCCCTGCCTCTGGACAGCCGCACCGCACACGTCTAAAGCCACACCAACGGGTAGGTGGCAGAGCGGTTGATTGCTCCGGTCTTGAAAACCGGCGAAGGTGAAAGCCTTCCGGGGGTTCGAATCCCTCCCTACCCGCCATCCCCGCATCGGTACACTTCCTCAGCGATTGTAGTGGGCTTTCACAGCGCCGCATGCAACGATCGGTGTGTGCTGGCAGTTCATCTCACACTTCACCCTATTTGCCTCGTTCAACAAGCCAGGACGGCGAGTGAGCTATCTTAGATTTAAGCTTGGTCAATTGCTGCAGCGCATGTGGTTCTTGCCCGCCGCCTTTTCCCTGGCCGCCGTGCTGACAGTGGTGGTTGCCTATGTACTGGCGCGCTTTGCGCCCGACGAATTGCCGTTCGTTCTGCCGTCGAATGCGGTGCAGTCGATCCTGCAAATTCTGGCGTCTAGCCTACTAACTGTGGCTGTGTTCGCGCTTTCCACGGTGGTTGGGGCGTTCTCAGCGGCCTCAAGTGCCACCACGCCACGCGCCGTTCCGCTGATTGCCGGCGACCTGCAGGCGCAGACTTCAATCTCTGTATTCATCGGGGCGTTTCTTTATTCAATCGTCGGGATCATCGGGCTGTCCGCTGGTCTCTACAGCGACGCAGGCCGGCTTTTCCTGTTCGTCATGACCATTGGCGTGCTGGTGCTGGTGGTGACTTCCCTGATCCGCTGGATCGGCCATATTTCGGCTATTGGTCGCGTCGGACACACGATCGGCGTGGTCGAGACGGCGACGCGACGCTCGCTTCTCAGCATGAGCGAGCACCCGTTGCTAGATTGCCGACGCCTCGAGGGCGACGCTGAGGGGGAGCCGATCAGCGCCGCTAGACCGGGCTATGTGCAGCATTGTGATGCTCGTGCCATCCAGAAGCTGGCCGAGGAGCACGAATTGACGGTGGCGGTTCTGGCGCGTCCGGGGACCTATGCGACCCCGGTAAGGGCATTGATGCGGGTGCAGGGACAGGTCGACGAAGAGCTGCGGGATGCTTTGCTCGATTGCTTCGTCCTCGGAGATCAGCGCGCCTATGACACCGATCCACGTTTCGGTTTCATCGTGCTGGGCGAGATCGCCGACAAGGCGATGTCGGCGAGTATCAACGATCCGGGCACGGCAATCGTGGTCATCGACACGGTGACGCGGCTGCTGCTGGAATGGGAAGACGAAACCAAAAGCGGCGAGAATGATCGCGTTCTTGTGGCTCCACTGCTGCCGCGCGACGTGCTCGAAGATTTCTATCGCCCGATAGCCCGCGATGGCGCGCACATCATCGAGGTCGTGGCGCGGATGTTGAAAAGCCTCGAGACCGTCGCCGCCTGCAAGCCGGGCTTCGCCGATGCGGCAATTGCAGTGGCGCGAGACCTGGTGAGAAGGGCGGAGAAGGCGATGGAGGCGGACAGCGACCTTGCCGCCATGCGTCGCGCCGCCCACTGGATTGATTCCTGATCAGACGCCAGCGGCGCAGCCTACAGCACGCCGATGCCGGCCCAATAAAAAAGCCGCCCCAAAGGGCGGCTTTTGAATTTCCAGCCAGATCCTTTGGACCTTAGTGGTGGTGTTCCTCGGGGACATTGTCCTCGTCGGCCTGGATCAGCTTGGCGAGGTCGTCGCGGCTCATCTTCTTTTCGCTGATGTCGCCAAGACCGGCCACGTAGTCAACGACCTTGTTCTCGAAGATGGGAGCGCGCAGCGAAGCCAGGGCCTGCGGGTTCTTGCGGTAGTAGTCGTAAACCTGCTGTTCCTGGCCCGGGAAACGACGAACCTCGGCGATCAGCGCCTGCTGGTGCTCTTCGTCGGTCACGTTGACTTCGTTCTGGTTGCCGATTTCGGCGACCACGAGGCCCAGGCGCACGCGGCGCTCGGCGATGCGCTGATACTGCGCCTTGGCTTCTTCCTCGGTCGTGCCTTCGTCTTCGAAGGAACGGCCGTGGCTCTGCACTTCGTGCTGAACGCGCTGCCAGATGGTGTTGAACTCGGCTTCGACCAGTTGAGCCGGAACGTCAAACTTGTGGCCGTCATCGAGAGCATCGAGAATCTGGCGCTTGATGTGCTGGCGGCTCATCGAGTCGAGAGCGGCTTCCATCTGCGACTTCACGGCGTCACGCAGCGCCTGGACACTGTCGAGGCCGAGGCGCTTGGCGAAATCGTCATCCAGCTCGCCCTGGTTCGGGCCGTCGGCGTGCAAGATGGTGACGTCGAAGGTTGCGGCCTTGCCGGCGAGCTCGGCATTGCCGTAGTCGGCCGGGAAGGTGACTTCGATGGTCTTGGTCTCGCCCTTCTTCATGCCAACCAGCTGCTCTTCGAAGCCGGGGATGAATTCGCCGGAGCCGACGGTCAGGTGAGCGTGGTCGGACTTTCCGCCGTCGAATTCCTTGCCGTCGATCTTGCCGACGAAGCTGAGGCCGAGGCGGTCGCCGTCTTCGACGACAGCACCATCACCCTTGTCCGTGTAGCCACGGTTCTGGGCGAAGACACGGTTTACTTCGGCGTCGAGTTCTTCGTCGGAGATGTCGACGACTGGCTTGGTCAGCTTGACACCCTTGACGTCCATCAGGGTGACAGCCGGCAGGACTTCATATTCGACTTCGAATGCCAGGTCGGCCTTGCCGTCCAGGACGTCGTTGATGATGGCCTGGTCCTGAGGCAGGTCGACCTTGGGCTGGGCGGCAGCGCGCTCTTCGCGCTTGTCCAGGGTATCGGACACGGTGGTGTTGATCGCGTCGGTCATGACCTCGGACATCGCCGAACGGCCGTACATCTTCTTGAGATGCGCGGTCGGCACCTTGCCGGGACGGAAGCCCTTAATGTTGGCCTGGCCCTTGAGCTCTTCGAGCTTGGCGTCGAGGCGCGAGGCGAGATCCTGGGCCGGGATGGTGACGCTGAGCTTGCGCTTCAGACCTTCGTTGAGGGTTTCGGTAACCTGCATGGGGGTCTATTCCCGTAATGATTGATCTTATGGGCCGGGGCCACGATGGTGCGGGTGAGAGGACTCGAACCTCCACGCCTTGCGGCGCTGGAACCTAAATCCAGTGCGTCTACCAGTTCCGCCACACCCGCTTGGGTCCCCGTTGGCCGGGTTGGGGTTGCATCTATATGAAGAGTGCAGGCCAGTCAAAGCCTAGCTTGGCGATTTGGCGGCGATTGAGAACACCGTGGTGATGAGCCCGCCCTTCGTGACGAACATAACCGCAGTCTCCAGCGGCTCCGACGACAGGCCGTGGATGAGCTCGTGATCGATCACAGTGTCCCCAACCTCCATACGGCTGACCAGCTCTGCGCGCAGGCCCTCATGCACGAAGCGGCGGTTGGCATAGAAGTCGGCGAATGCCGGTTTGCCGTCCAGCAGCAATGTCATCTCCGGAAGGCTATAGCCCCGGACCTCTTCTGCGAAAGCCGAAAGGAAGCGCGGCAAGTCGCGCTGATTGTAGGCATCGAATTGCAGCTGAACCGCCTCAAGTGGCGTCATAAGCGTCATAATTGGCCCGTCTCCAACCCAAGTCTCGCATGTTTTGCCTCAATAATGTGCATTACGCACGGAAATTGGACACTCACATAGGTATGCGCCGTTTCCTGTTGCTCAGTGCTTGGCGCTAAGACTTTCTCATATAACATCTTTTCTTATTTTTGGCACCCTGGCATAGGCTGTGCATACCGATTGGCGGTAACTGCCGAAAACGGCCAGTGGAGGCGCAAGTGAAAAAAATCGAGGCTATCGTAAAGCCGTTCAAGCTCGACGAAGTCAAAGAAGCGCTGCAGGAAGTTGGCCTGCAGGGCATCACCGTGACCGAGGCCAAGGGTTTCGGCCGCCAGAAGGGCCATACAGAGCTCTATCGCGGCGCTGAATATGTGGTGGATTTCCTGCCCAAGGTGAAGGTCGAGGTGGTTTGCCCCGACGAGCTCGCCGAAAAGGCCATCGAGGCCATCCGCACCGCTGCGCAAACCGGCCGCATCGGGGATGGCAAGATTTTCGTCTATTCCATCGAGCAGGCCATCCGTATCCGTACGGGCGAATTCGGTGACGACGCGCTCTAGGCGCCGGCACTGCACAACCAGAAACAAACTCCGAATTAGACAGGGGAAGACCTAATGACCACCGGAGCCGAAATTATCCAGCGCATGAAGGACGAGAACATCAAGTATCTCGACGTGCGCTTCACCGACCTGCGCGGCAAGCTGCAGCACGTGACGATGGATGCCTCCGTCGTCGACGCCGACCTGTTCGAAGATGGCGTGATGTTCGACGGTTCATCGATTGCCGGCTGGAAGGCCATCAATGAGTCCGACATGGTTCTGATGCCCGATCCGAACTCGGCCTATATCGACCCGTTCTTTGCCGCCTCGACCCTCGCCATCAACTGCGACATTCTCGAGCCGTCGACCTACCAGCCCTATAACCGCGACCCGCGCTCGATCGCCAAGAAGGCCGAAGGCCTGGTGAAGTCGTCCGGTGTCGGCGACACCGTCGTATTCGGTCCCGAGCCCGAATTCTTCATCTTCGACGACGTCAAGTACTCCACCACCACCTACAAGGTCGGTTTCGAGATCGACGCCGCCGAGCTGCCGACCAATAATGACGCTTCCTATGAAGGCGGCAATAACGGTCACCATATTGGTCTCAAGAAGGGTTATTTCCCGGTTCCGCCGCTGGACAGTGCGCAGGATATGCGCGGTGAAATGCTCGAAGCCATGGGCCAGATGGGCGTCATCATCGAGAAGCACCACCACGAAGTGGCTTCCGCCCAGCACGAACTCGGCCTCAAGTACAAGCAGATGATCGCGTCGGCTGACGACGTGTTGATCTACAAATATGCTGTGCAGCAGGTTGCCAACTCCTACGGCAAGACCGCGACCTTCCTGCCCAAGCCGGTCTACGGCGACAATGGCTCGGGCATGCACTGCCACATGTCGATCTGGAAAGACGGTAAGCCGCTGTTCGCCGGTGACCAGTATGCCGGTCTGTCGCAGGAATGCCTGTGGTACATCGGCGGCGTGATCAAGCATGCCAAGGCGATCAACGCCTTCACCAACCCGACGACTAACTCCTATAAGCGTCTGGTGCCAGGTTTCGAAGCGCCGGTGCTGCTGGCTTACTCGGCCCGCAACCGCTCGGCTTCTTGCCGTATCCCCTTCGGCCAGTCGCCGAAGGCAAAGCGCGTCGAAGTGCGTTTCCCGGATCCGCTGGCCAACCCGTACCTGGCCTACACGGCGCTGCTGATGGCTGGTCTCGATGGCATCAAGAACAAGATCCACCCGGGCGACCCGATGGACAAGGATCTGTACGAGCTGCCCAAGGAAGAGCTCAAGGAAATCCCGACCGTCTCCGGTTCGCTGCGTGAAGCCCTGGAAAACCTCGACAAGAACCGCGACTTCCTGAAGGTTGGCGGCGTGATGGACGATGATTTCATCGATGCCTATATCGAGCTCAAGATGCAGGAAGTTCACCGCGTCGAAATGACCCCGCATCCTGTCGAATACGAAATGTACTACTCCGCCTAATCGCGAGAGCGGAAAAGAGAAGGGGCCCTGCGGGGCCCCTTTTTGTTTTGAGGCGTTGTTTGTCCCTGCGGTGAATTGGTAGCGCCGCCAAGTATGCGCTTCTCCCCAGGAGCCTATGGAACAGCGCCTGCATCGTCACCAAATGCTTGAGTTGAGCGCGCAATTGCGTCAACTGGGATGGTCGGCGTGCCGTAGCGCCGGTGCTTGTGAGGCCGATCGATGACTGTGCAGCCGGATATTCTCCTTACCCCCCAGCAGATGGCGGAAGCCGACCGGCTGGCGGTGGAAAGCGGCATCAAGTCCTTTCGTTTGATGGATGCGGCCGGCAAGGCGGTCGCCGACGCGATCGTCGAGCATTACTACCAGCGTTCGGTGCTGGTGCTGTGTGGTCCGGGGAACAATGGCGGCGATGGCTTTGTGATTGCGCGCCTGCTCAAGCAAAAAGGTTGGCCAGTGCAGCTTCGGCTGATCGGTGAGCGCGAATCGCTGCGGGGCGATGCCGCTGCTGCGGCGGCACAGTGGACCGGCCGGGCAGACCCGCCGACCGCCAAGGATATCGAGAACGCCGATCTCGTCGTCGACGCGTTGCTGGGCGCGGGCCTGGACCGCGACGTGGATGGTGAATTCGCTGAAATGATCGAGGCAGTGAACGCTTCGAGCCTGCCGGTGGTCAGCGTCGACGTCCCCAGTGGCATTGATGGTGCGACGGGCGACGTGCGCGGCGTAGCCATGATCGCCGATATGACCGTCACGTTCTTCCGCCTCAAGCCCGGCCACCTCCTGTTGCCGGGTCGACAGCATTGCGGCGAAGTGGTGCTGGCCGAGATCGGTATTCCCGAATCGGTCCTCGAGCGCATTGACGCCAAGGCTTGGCAGAACAGCCAGGGCAGCTGGTCCGTGCCAACGGCGCTGGCCGATGGGCACAAATTTGACCGTGGCCACGTCGCCGTGGTGTCGGGTGGGCCGCTGGAAACCGGCGCGGCGCGGTTGTCGGCGCTCGGCGCTTTTCGGTCGGGGGCAGGGGTGGTGTCGCTGGTCGGCAGCCGTGAGGCACTTGCTGTGCATGCGGCGCATGTGACTGCCATCATGCTCAAACCCGCCGAATCGCCAGCAGACCTGGCCAGTCTGCTCGAGGATAGGCGTATCAATAGTGTCGTCATCGGCCCGGCTGCCGGGGTCGGTGACACCACTATCCAGGGCGTGTTGGCCGTGCTCGCGTCGGGGGCCGCGGTGGTGCTCGATGCCGACGGGATCACCAGCTTCGCCAGTTCCAGCGAGCGTCTGTTCACTGCGATAAAGGCAAAGAATCGCCCGGTGGTGCTGACGCCGCACGACGGTGAGTTCGCTCGGCTGTTCGGGCAGGTGCCAGGTGGCAAGCTGGAACGCGCGCGGGCGGCAGCCGCTCACTCCGGGGCGGTGATCGTGCTCAAAGGCAGTGACACCGTCATTGCGTCGCCGGACGGTCGCGCCGCCATCAACGTCAATGCGCCGGCATGGCTTGGCACAGCGGGTTCCGGTGATGTCCTTGCGGGCATCATCGCCGGGCTTATGGGGCAGGGCATGGACGGCTTTTCGGCCGCCTGTGCCGGTGTATGGCTGCATGCCGAGGCAGCCAACCGCTTCGGCGGTCCCGGTCTCATGAGCGAGGATTTGCCGCTACTGCTCCCCGGCGTGCTTGCCAGCCTTTGATGGACGGCAAGCACCTGTCTGCTGTCAGAGACTGTCGCATGGCGCATCCATTTTCCTTTTAAGGTTGCCGGTGGGCGACCAGCAAAGTTCTGCCGCTGATGCGCTTCCGCCCCTTGGCGCTGCGTGCAGCGCGCCGTTTTCCCTTCGGAGCCCAAGATGAACAAGGCGCTTGTCGTCATTCTCGCCGCAGTGATGCTCGATGCCGTGGGCATCGGCCTCATCTTCCCCATTCTGCCGGCGCTATTGCGCGATGTCGGGCACACCACTGAAATTGCGACATTGCTGGGGATCATGCTGGCGCTCTACTCGGCGTGCCAGTTCCTGTTTTCTCCGATTCTCGGCGTGCTCAGTGACCGGTTTGGTCGGCGGCCCGTATTGCTGGTCTCCTTGGCTGGCGCGGCGCTCGACTATCTGATCATGGCGTTTGCGCCACAGTTGTGGATGTTGGTGGTGGGGCGGGCGATTGCCGGGATCACCAGCGCCAATATGGCGGTGGCCACTGCGTACATCACTGACATCTCCAGCGAAGATGAGCGCGCCAAGCGATTTGGCCTGTTTCATGCAATGTTCGGCATCGGATTTATTATCGGGCCGGTGCTTGGCGGGATTTTGGGGGACATCTGGGTACGCTCGCCATTTCTCGTGGCTGCGGCGCTCAATGCGGTGAATTTTGCCCTGGCGCTGTTCGTCTTGCCCGAATCGCGGCCTGGACGGAAGGAGGCCAACTTCACCTGGGATACGCTTAACCCCTTCAAGCCTTTGCGCTGGGCGCTGACGTTCAAGGCTTTGATTCCGCTGATGGCGCTTTATCTCATCATGAATCTCGTCGGCACCGTCTATGGCACGACATGGGCCATTTTCAGCGAGGACAGCTTCCAGTGGAATGGCTTGATGATCGGCCTGTCGCTTGGTGCTTTTGGCGTCTTCCACGCCTTGGCCCAGGCGTTTTTGACCGGCCCGGCCGTGGCGCGGCTGGGTGAGCGCTGGGCGCTGGTCGTCGGCATGGCGTTCGAGGTCGGTGCGATGTTGACACTGGCTTTTGCAACCCATGGCTGGGTTCTGTTCGTCATGGCGCCGGTTTTTGCGCTGGGCGGAATCGGTATGCCGGCGCTGCAATCCCTGACCACGCGGCAGGTCGATGCCGATCGTCAGGGGCAATTGCAGGGGGTTCTCGCCAGCCTTGTGAGCCTGGCCTCGGTATTCGGGCCGCTGCTGTTCAGCTTCGTCTATTATGGCGTGCGCGGGAGCTGGCCAGGCGCGATCTGGCTGGTAGCAATCGGGATTTACCTGCTCGCCCTGCCAATCATGCTGGGCATCGGCCGCTCTCGCCCGGCCATGGGCGTATCGGAGACATAGGGCCGCATCTGGTTCACAATTTCCCGGAAAACCGGGCGAAACTAGACTTGTGGGCTTGCTGGGGCCATTTTTCCGGTCCATTAACAGCTTTGCACCGTCAGGTCGCCGAAAACCCCCGGATTTCCTTGCGTATCGCGCAGAATCGAAAAAGGTTGACGGCATTCTGGTTCGCCAGCGAAGGCGGGCTTTCACTGTGAGGAAACGCTATGAACAAAAACGATCTGGTTGGCGTCGTTGCCGACAAGGCTACGATCACCAAGGCACAGGCCGCCGAAGCGGTTGACGCAGTGTTCGAGGCTATTACCGCTGCCCTGAAGAGCGGCGACGAAGTTCGTCTGGTTGGTTTCGGCACCTTCGCCGTTTCCCAGCGCAAGGCTTCCACGGGTCGCAACCCGGCCACCGGTGCTGAAATCCAGATTCCGGCCTCGAACCAGGCAAAGTTCAAGCCCGGCAAGGGTCTCAAGGACGCGATCAACTAAGATCGTGTGCGGCCTTTGCGGCTCCATCGGCTCCGAGCGTTTCACGCCGGGGCCGTTTTTGTTTCGCGAAATGTCTGTTGACGTTGCGCATCGGGCACCCTAATCAGGGCGCCATCCCGGCCGGGTCTGGCAAGGGCGATTAGCTCAGTTGGTAGAGCGCCTCGTTTACACCGAGGATGTCGGCGGTTCGAGTCCGTCATCGCCCACCATTTTCTCGTTTGCCCGCCGATTTCTCCCTCCGCCCTTATTTCTTATCCGTCGCATGAGCTTTTTCAGCTTGTGGGTTGAGCTATTTGAGTTTTCCACAGGTGACGGGGGTCGTGAGAAGTTTTTGCGACATTCGCAGATCGAGCGCTTGACCTGCCGAAAAGCGCTGGCTATATGAGCGTCACGTTCAGCGAACAGCCAAGCAGTTCGCCGATGCGGGAGTAGCTCAGTTGGTTAGAGCGCCGGCCTGTCACGCCGGAGGTCGCGGGTTCGAGCCCCGTCTCTCGCGCCACCCTTTCTCTATGAAATTGTTAGAGAATTTGTAAGGGTGGCGCTGGATGGCTCTGCGCTGTTTCAACTTTTTACGTTGGGCAGTTTCAACTTTTTGAACATGTTCTGTTCCGATGCCAGCTTTTGGCGTCCGATTTTTCGGGCTTCATCGGCCTGGCGAACGGCGGCGAAATTCACCGGCATGTAGGTTTTTTGCAGTTTCCGATTGTCGTCGATCGAATTGCCCATCTTCGCCGCAATTGATTCGACCGATGCGCCGCCGGCATTGGCTTCGACCGCGCCGGTCCGCCGCATATCCATCAGGCGCCGCCTTTCGTCCGGGCCAAATACTCTCTCCCGCAGATCAGCAAAATCGTCGACCAGGCTATCCTTGGTGTAGGGCTTGGGTGGCTGGGGGCGTCCGCCCTTTTTGCCCGGCTGGTAGCCCCGGCTCCAAAAGATCGGGGCATCCTCGTGCAGCTCGAAAGGCAGGCTGGCAATATAAGTCTCCACCAGTCGGCGCGTGCGGCGGCACAGGATGCCAACGGCAGCCTCGTTGGTTTTGCCGCGCTCAATGGTGAACGCCATGTCCGATTCGCTCTCAATCGCCTGGGCCGGCGTCAGTGTGCGCGCATCGACAGGCGAAAATTGTGTGTCCCAGCAGATTGCGATGATGCATGCGAGGCCGTGATAGCCGTCGCGAATTGCCTGTTTCACCATCCGGATCACTTCGCCTTCGCGCCAGGTCTGCGTGCGGCCCTTGACGCTCTGTTTGCGGATACCAAGAGACGGATCCTCGCCGGCGACCAGTTTGAAGCTGACCAGGATGTTATACAGGGCTCGCCAAATCTTGAGAGCGCGGCCCGCTTCGCCGACACCTTTCTTGGCGACCATGTGGTGATACCAGCGATCCAGAAGCTCCAGGGTGACCGTAGAAGGGGCTGAGGCGGCAAAGACTGGCTCGATGTAGCGCCATCCTCTTTCCCAGTCTTCCCGGGTCCGTGTGGGCTTGTTCTGCCATTCATGGGTCATTCGGAAGCGGGCGAAACCATCACCGACGCTGCCGGGCGGATAAATGCGTCCGGCGGGTGCCTCTTCCAGCCCCTTGCGGGCCCGCTGGTAACGCTGCTCCCACTCCTGGGCAATCTTCCACGCATCCGGGCCGTCATGGCCGCAGGGCACGATCTGAAAGCCCATGGCCTTCATCTTGGCCGTTGGCAACCAATAGCCATGCTTGCCCTTGCGGACCACGTAGTGTTTGAGCTTGATCTCAGCCAAGGCTGGCGAGCCTCTCCGCAAAACCATCAGCGGCATCTATCGCCGTTGGCCTAGAATTTGATAGGCCCGCCTTGCGGTCAAGCCAGGCGTCGATGGCGACTAGATCGTAATGGCCGGTGACGGCGTCGGGCAGGGGGAAGCCGTTCTGGCGCAGTTGGGGCTCGCTTTCCGCGAAACGGGCTTCGGTGAGGCCAAGGCGGCGCGCGGCGATGGGTTTTGGAACGCAGCGGGGCTGCACGCGGTAGCGCATTGCGGTCAGGACGGGGTGCCGTCCGCTCCCTCGGCTCGATTGACGATTTCCAGCAGCCGCTTGGGGCTCATTTGCCCCTCCCAAAGGCCATGCCGACGAGGCCCGCGACGATGCAGCCGAGGCCGAAGAGCAGATCGGGGGACATCATTCCCCCCTCGCAAAGGCCGGCAGCACGCCTTCGAGGGCCTGGCGGAACTGTTCTTCGACCTTGGGGGTAGCCATGAATTTGATCGTGGTCTTGAGCGGCGGGGCGGTGGGAGCCCAGCCGGCATGACGGCCGGCGACGATGTCGCGATATTCGGTGGCGAGGGCGATCTGGCCAGCGTCGTGAACATCGGCCGTGAGGCTGGGTTCAGGCGGCTCCAGGCCGAAGGCCGGGAAGATGGCCGTGTAGAGGATCTTCATCTCGAGCTTGACGATGTTGAAGCCGGCTTCGGTCATGAACAGTTTGAACGGGGTCGGCAGGTCACCGATATAGGCCTCGGCCGCGTCGTGCAGCAGGGCATAGACCCGGGCTTCCGGCCGCTTGCAGGCCGAGGCGACAACGAGGCTGTGCTGGGCCACCGAGAAGCTGACAGGCCAGATATTGCCGCCCCAGCGATTGATGCGGCTGAGCACATGCACGATGTCGTCGAGGCAGATCATTTCCGGACGCGGATCGGCAAAGTCGAAGGCGCGGCCGGAGGGCATGGTCTTGCAGAATGGGGGAAGGCTCATGTGCCGAGCCCTCCGATCATCAGGATGAGAACGAGGATGCCGGCGCAGAGCTGGCCAGCATCGGAGTTGAGGGCGGTGCAGAGGCGTTCGGTCATTTGCCGTCCCCATGGGCTTCGGCGATGTGCGCCTTGAGGCCTTTTTCGCCGCGGAGCTTCTTGTCGCAATGCGGGCAGGGCGTTTGGGCGCCGGAGCGGCTGCGTTTTTTGGTGCGGGTAGACGCCACGCGCTTTTCGGTCTGGGGCTCCATCAGTTGCGCTCCACCGGGTTGGCCGCCGGCACGTCGACATCGAAAATGCCGGCGACATCGGCCAGCGCTGCGCGCGCCTCGGCAATACGCTGGTGATTGGTGGCGGAGTTGACGCAGCTGCTTTCGGCCAGGTCGATGACGCGAGCGATGCGGGCGACGGCCTCAGCCGCCATAGCGTCCGGTTTGAAGGTGGTTTCCATCAGTTGGTCCACCCGGTCTGGCCTTCGGCGAAGCTGAGGGCGGCCTTGGCGCGGGCCTTGGGCAGGAGCAGGTCGATCTCGCCACTGGCAAAGCCGCGGCCCTGCAGCTCGGCCACGAGCAGCTGAGTGGGCGGCAGCAGCGAGGCGATGGCGTCGCTCATGTCACCGGCGATTTCCTCGAGCGATTTCTGGCTCGGGGTCTGGATATCGCGCACGACGCGCTTATTGGCCAGTTGTGCGGCCTTTTCGAGATTGGTCTTGATGAAGAGTGGCGGCCAGCCAAGCTCATAAAGCCTGCCCTCAGTCGCGCCGCCCTCAGTGTCGAGGGTGATGATGTCCTCGACGAAGCGGGACAGTTGCTCCTCGTGGGTCAACGGCCGGTCGTCGGCGGCGGCAAGAGCCGCGATCTTGGCCTGCGCCTGGACGCGGGTGGTTTGGGAATGAGGCATGATGCCCTCCAGCGGTGAAACTGGAGGGAATTTCCGATATGGAAATCACAATGTCAATGCAAAATATCCAAAATGGAAATTATGGCAGCTTTCTCAGGTCATCGGCTAGAGCGATCGCTTCCTTAAAACCAGCCAGTGTGAACACCTTGTCGACCGGGTAATCGTAGGGCCAAGTGTAGACGCGAGTAGTGACCTGGTTGGCTCCCGTCATCTGAGCAAGCAGCTTGGACGCAGGGGCGCAGCCATCTCCGTTGGTGGAAACGGGCGCATTGCTGTCGATCCTAATTTGAGCAATGCGGCCGGGAAAGCTGTGCCCAAAAGCGCAAATTTCTTGAGGGGTAGAAGATACGCCGTAGTATACAAAAATTCCTCGATTGGAAAACTGACAGGTTCGGCGGTCTGTCATGGCGTCTTTTCGACAGTCGACAGACCATCCATTGCCTCCGCTGTCAGATGCTAGCCGGAGGCCGCCAGAGCCGTCGGGATGCCTAGTTGTGATAAAGCCGCTGGCCGACACTTCTCCCTCCGATATCGGTGGAGGGGCCTTATGCTGAGGTGTAGAAGATGTTGAGGCGCAAGCGGATAGTGCGATCGCGCATAACGATGTGCAAGCGAGAATATTAAGCCAAGACATGTGTTCCCCCTAAATGAACACATGCTTGTACGTCAGATCTATCAATGGAGTCTTGCGGGATTAGCTAGCGCGCCTTCGTACAAAGTCAGCAAAATGCAGGACTTCGTTACGCTGCTCGTCCGACAAACCTTTGAGCAAGTCGGCGGGAGTTGGTGCCATTGGATCGCGGAAGAGGTCGGGCACCTGCACTCCGAGAGCATCGGCGAACTCAGCGAGCCATTCGGTATCGATTTTGCCGGGCGAGTTTAACTTCTTGGAGATGGCTCCCGGAGTTCTACCCATTCGTTCGGCCAGCCGCTTTTGGTCAAGCCCGGGCACTCTTTCCATCCATTCGCGGATGAAAATGCGTGGTGGTGTTCTGGGATGAATTCGCTCAACCATTTGCAACTTCTATCATTTTCCACATTGGAAAGTCAAAATTTCCAATGTGGAATTTTTGGCGTTGACGTGTGATTTCCGATATGGAAATCATAGCGCATGAACAGTCCCCTTAAAGATTGGCGAGAGAAGTCGCGGCACGGTGTCGAAAGTGCTGCAAGGGCTATTGGTGTTACGGCGGCAATGTGGAGCCGTTGGGAAAATGGTCGGCGCAAGATCCCTGCGGAGCGATGCCTTGAAGTCGAGCGCCTTACTGGCGTGTCGCGCTACATCCTCAGGCCGGACGTGTATGGGCCCGCGCCCGCAGCGCTCGAGGCCCAGCCATGAGCGCGTTCCGCATGTTCCTGGCGCGGTTGGCTGGCAGCTATGGGCGTATCGCAGCGAAGCGCCGGGCTCGATTTCTGCATCCCGGTGCGTTCGATCATGCGCCAGTGTTCCGTCCCATGCTGTCGATGCATGCGGAGGCCGCGGCTCTGCATGATGCCTATCTGCAATGGCGCCGGGCGAATGGTCTCGATCGCCGACCATCAGTGCTTCGGACCCATCTTCGCAGTCAGTCGACTTTCGCACGCCTGCTTGATCATCTCAGCAATGACCCGGGCGCGGTTCCGGGCCATAACGAGGGCTCGTTCTTCATCGGCGCGCTCCAGAGGCGCCTGGCCGGGAAAAACGAAGGAAGCGCTCGCCCGCTCAATCGCGTCATGAACGGCGCCCACCACGGCATCGACCATGCGGGGGTCATCGGTGTTTTCGGCGAGGCCGGTTGCCAGGTCGATAATGGCGTCGGCCAGGATCATGGTCGCCGTCTGTTCGGCAACCAGTTCGGTCTGGGTGTCACTGTTCGCAGCGTGCATGTGATTCTCCGTGGGTTCTTCGCCCGCATCAGAGCGGTTTTGCGGGGGAGAGTCGAATGACCGCCCCGCGCAATATGAGCAAAGCCGAGCGGGCCGCCCTGGCCGATGCGCTGCGCCATATGGGCCGGCAGGGTGTCGGCTATCGCGAGCTGGTGCGCCTGGGTGGCGTCGGCCATGGCGCCAGGGCCCGCAAGGGCCAGATCGTGCGGCGGCCAGCATGAGCGGATCAATCATCTTGCTTGCGTCTGGACGAGAGGGCATCGAAACGAGGGATCGGTTCGCAATGGTGCGGATCGGGCCTAAGGGCCGTTTCGGTGTCCTCCCGCCCCGGCGTTGTGGTGAGGTCGGGGCCTCCCTGAACTTGGCCGGACGGTGGAGCGGATTGACGCGCCGTTTCCGCTGTCCGGCGCTTTTCGCGCGCCTCTCGCAGCGCCGCGATGGCCTGGCGCAGGGCAGTGCTGGGGCGGTAATCGGGAAAGCGTCGGGTCACCTGTCTTCTCCGGCTGGTCGCAATGGGTTTGCGGCTTTCGCCGCAGTTTGTCACGGCGCAGAGTTCGGGCGGGCTGCGCCATGACCGGCCGCCAGCTGCCCGCCAACGATTATGCCGCGCTCAAGGCCGCCACGCGCCAGCTGGTGACCCATGCCGGCGGCGCCGTGGCCGCCTCGGCCGTGACGCGGGGCGGGCACCAGAATATCGGCCGCTATGGTTCGGCGCAGCCCGACGATGGCGAGCGCTTCATGCCCGCCGATGTGATTGCCGATCTCGAAAGCGAATGCGGCCAGCCGGTGCTGACACGGGCGCTGGCCAAGCTCAGCGGGCACCTGCTGGTGCCGGAGCCGAGCGTGGTCAAATCCGGCACGGCGCTGGGGGCGATCACCGCCAGGGCGCTCAAGGAAACGTCCGATGTGTTCGTGGCGCTGGCCGAAGGCTGGGGCGACGGCCGGCTCTGCGCCGCCGATGCCGCGCGCGTCGAGGGTGAAATCGAAGAAGCCATCATCAAGCTCATGGCGCTGCGCTTCCAGGTGCAGGCCAGCGTGGAGGGGTTGGAATGAGTACGGGCGGGAATATCGCGCTGTCGATAGCGATCGACGCGGTGGCGCGGGAGATTTGGGGTGCAGGCAAAAGCCTCAACTTTACCGCAGTCCTCGAAGGTCTGGTGCTGCGTGGCTTTGGGCACCTGCCCATGGGCGAGCTCAAGACGGCTTTGCGCGAGAAGATCGCCGCTCTCCAGTCGGGAGATGCGCAATGAGCAGCTGGGCGCGGCCGGGGGCAAAGTGCGTGTGCGTCAAAGATGGTGGCTGGGGCTCTTCTCCTGGCGAAAAGGTGCCGGGGTATGGGCAGGTTTTGACGGTCCGCACTGTCGAAACGGTGTCCGGAGGCACTGGTTTAACCTTCGCAGAAATCATCAACGAACCGTATTCTTCAGCTATCGATGGCTATGGCGAGTGCTTGTTCAACTGCGTCTGGTTTCGCCCGCTTGTTGATCAGTCCGACGATGTCGCCCTCTTCACCCACCACCTCGACACGGTGGGAGAGCCGGCATGACCCAGCAGCTCGCTGTCTATGAGCATGCCAAGGAAGCGTTGGCCGCTGCCGTGCGCTTCGACGAGGTGACGCGCATCCATAGCGCCGCCGAACAGGCCAAGGCCTATGCCCGCATTGCCCGGGACCGCAAGTTGCAGGCCGACGCCGCCGAAATCGTGGCGCGCGCCGAACGCAAGCTGGGCATCATGCTGCGCGCCGCCAAGGATGATGGGCTGATGAGCCAGGGCGGGCGGCCGTCGGCGGAGCGCTCGAATGTGAGCGAGCCCGAAACCGGTGCCGAGGCGGAACCGGTTTTCGACAATACGCCCTTCACCCTGGCCGATATCGGTGTCGACAAGAAACTCTCCAGCCGCGCGCAAAAGGCGGCGGCGCTGGATGATGAGACATTCGAAAGCGCTGTCAGCGACACGCGCGAGAAGATCCTTGCGGCCGAGGCGCCAGTGGTCAGCCCGCCCAAGCCGAAAGTGGTCAAGCCGGTTGCCGAGGCCAAGGCGCTGGAGCCGCTGCCGCCCCGCAAATGGCATCAGTTCGCGTTTTCGGTGATTGCCCTGTGCATGGCCAGCGACCGGGTCGGCAGCGAGGCCATTCTCAAGCTGGGCGAATTCACCGGCATTCTCGAGCGCGATGGCGACACGGTGGATTTCACCAAGGAAGCCATCGAGGCGATGGGGAGCCTCGCCATGGCGGCGCTGCGGGCGCTGGATGGTGGCGAGGAACAGGATCAGGCCCGAGACGGCCGCAGGCTAACCGTAGTGACTGAAAACGTCTCACCAATTCTGCCGGAAGCGGCTGAACAGAGCGCGGCACCTTCACCGGACGCCGCAGCGGATGGCGGGCATGTTGAAGCTATGGTGGAGCAGCCGCCATCCGCACCCGATTTCGCGGCTAAGCTCGCCCTGCGAGAGGCCTATGAGGGTGAAGTGGCCCTATTGGCGGCGCGCAAGGGCAAGCTGAGCATGAAAGAGGCGGAGGCGGCGATGCGCGCCGGCTATGCGGCCGAAGTGCCGCTGGTGCTGATGGCGCAAGACCTCGGCCATCCGCATGGCACGATTGCCGGCTGGGCCAATCGGCTCGGCCTGACCAATGCCGCCCGCATGCTCGCCAACCAGAAGCGCTTCGGGGGCGAGGCATGAGACGCGCCCCGCAATATCATTCGCCGTCCATCCATCCGCGCGCGCAGCTCGACCCCTCCGGCGATCATCGCCTCCTGGTCGAGAACGAGGGCAGCCTGGTGCTGGCCGATTACGATCTGGGCCAGGTCGAGCAGCTGGAAAGGGCCATCGAGCAGTTCAAGCGGCTCGTGACCGTCACCGATGGCGGAAGGGATTTTCACAATCGCAGGATCGTGCCGATCGAGGTGGGGCGATGAGTGCTGCACAGGGAGAGCTACACAACGGGTTTGAGTTTGACGCCCTGGCGGGTGTGTTCAGGTGTCCGGATGCCTCCGGAAAACCGGACTTCTACGGTATCTTCGTCACCAAAAACATCTTCGTAATCGATCCAGATGTTTGCCTTCGCCGTGAGAAAAATATCGTCCAGTCGCTCATGCAGACCAGGATCGTCGTTGAGGTACAATTCGCCGAAGGAAAATGGCATAGATTGTGCGGCCGAAATGTCTGGCATTTGCATGCTGCCTTCCATCGAAAGTCTTATCGTTTCTGCGACTTCGCCTTCGGCATTTGTGCTGGTTTTCACTATCTTAAGCGTCCCACGGGCTCGCACCTTTTGCGCGGGCGACTGACCTGTATTTCGAACATCGACTGTGAATGTGAGGCTAGGCAAGAGGTCAGTCGCGATCAGGTTAGCATTCTCGACCACCAGATAGGCTCGGGTTTGTTTTTTGCCCACGGTGAGCGTGGCCTTAACCGCGTCTCTTGCGGCGTCTGCGCTTCGCCTGGCCTCATTGAGCGTATTGGCGACAAGCACCAATGTTGCCAGTCCGACGGCTGCCGCAGCGGCACTTGCAACGACCATCCACCAGGCAGAGGCAGCCATGCTGCGTTGGGTGGCCAGGTCCAGAGCCTCGGCGGTTGTGGCGCCAGTCGGTTCAATGTTCGTGCTCCAAGGCGCGCCCGGAGCAAAAGCAATAATGGCTATGCCTCCAAGAATTCCGCAGGCGAAGAACATAAGGTAGAGAGCGCTGCGCTCTATTCGCAGGCCAAAAATCCTCGGCTTCAAAGCAGCACCCCCCAGCTGATTGCACACACTCGCTGCGATACGGCGTCTTCGTCAATGGAGACGGCAGCATGAATATGCCCCTCCGCTACGAAGATTTTCTTGCCGCCAAGGTGGCCAGGGCGCCGGTTTCGGGTTTCATCGTCGAGAACGATGAGATCAATCCGCTGCTGAGCCCGCACCAGAAGGCCATGGTCAAATGGGCCTGCCTGGGCGGGCGGCGGGCGCTGTTCGCGGCCTTCGGGCTGGGCAAGACCTTTGTGCAGCTGGAAATCCTGCGCATTGTCGTCGCCCGTTTTGGCGGCAAGGGCCTGGTGGTGGCGCCCTTGGGTGTGCGCCGCGAATTTTTGGCCGATGCGCGGGCGCTGGCGACAGGCGAGCACCCGGCGGTGAGCGATGCGCAGCGGGCAGAATTGCGCGCCTGGGCGGATGGGCGGCCGGAGCGGGTGCCCAACCTGCGCTTTATCCGGGGCATCGAAGGCACGGCCGATGGCCAGCTCTATATCGCCAATTACGAGACGGTGCGTGACGGCAAGCTCGATCCGCGCGGTTTTACCGCCACCAGCCTCGACGAGGCTTCGGTATTGCGCGGTTTTGGCGGGACCAAGACCTTCCGCGAATTCATGCGGCTGTTCGACGGGGTGCGGTTCAAATTCGTCGCCACGGCCACGCCGAGCCCGAACGAATATATCGAGCTCCTGGCCTATTCGGCCTTCCTCGAAGTCATGGATGTCGGCCAGGCCAAGACGCGGTTCTTCAAGCGCAATAGCGAGAAGGCCGACAGCCTCACCATCCACCCGCACAAGCAGGAAGAGTTCTGGCTGTGGGTGGCCAGCTGGGGCCTGTTCGTGCAGAAACCCAGCGATCTCGGTTTTTCCGACGCAGGCTATGACCTGCCGCCGCTCGAGGTGCATTGGCACGAATTGCCGGCCGATCATGCATCGGCCGGGGTGGAGAAAAGCGGGCAGGGGCGCCTCTTGCGCAATGCGGCGGCCAGCCTCAGCGATGCGGCACGCGAAAAGCGCGACAGCCTTTCCATCCGCATCGCCAAGATGCTGGAGTTGCGCGCCATCGACCCGAAGGCGCACCGGATCATCTGGCATGATCTCGAGGCGGAGCGGCACGCCATCGAGGCGGCCATTCCCGGCATTGCCACGGTCTATGGCAGCCAGGACCTCGACGCCCGCGAAACCCTGTTGGCCGACTTTGCCGATGGGCGCCGGGCCGAGCTGGCCGGCAAGCCCAGCATGCTCGGCTCTGGCAGCAATTTCCAACGGCATTGCGCCTGGGAAATCTTTCTCGGGATCGGGTTCAAATTTAACGACCTGATCCAAGCCATTCATCGGTGCTACCGATTCCTGCAGACGCAAACCGTGCGCGTCGACCTCATCTATACCGAGGCCGAACGTCCCGTGCGCGACAGCCTGGAAGCGAAATGGCGCCGCCATAACGAGCAGGTGGCGATCATGACCTCAATCATCAAGGAATATGGGCTGACCTCGGCGGCCATGGCGCAGAGCCTGACCAGGGCGATGGGCGTGGAGCGGGTGGAGGTTCGCGGGGATAGCTATGTGCTGGTCAACAACGACTGCGTGCCCGAATGCGCCGGCATGGCGGAAAACGCGGTCGATCTGATCGTCACCTCGATCCCGTTCTCGACCCAGTACGAATATAGCCCCAACTATGCCGATTTCGGCCATACCGACGACAATGGCCACTTCTGGGCCCAGATGGATTACCTGATCCCGCAGCTGCTGCGGGTGCTGGCGCCGGGGCGGGTGGCGGCCATCCATGTGAAAGATCGCATCGTGCCGGGTGGCATGACCGGGCTGGGCTTTCAATCGGTCTATCCTTTCTCCGACGACTGCATCCGCGCCTTCACCAAGCATGGCTTTGCCTTCCTCAGTCGCAAGACCATCACCACCGACGTGGTGCGGGAGAACAACCAGACCTATCGGTTGGGCTGGACAGAGCAGTGCAAGGATGGCAGCCGCATGGGCAATGGCCTGCCCGAATATCTGCTGATCTTCCGCAAGCCCCCGACCGACAATTCCAATGGCTATGCCGACAAGCCGGTGGCCAAGGGCAAGCGCGAATGGAAGGCAGGGCACTGGACCGATAATGACGGCTATAGCCGCGCACGCTGGCAGCTCGATGCCCATGGCTATATGCCGGTGTCGGGCAATCGCCTGCTGACCGGCGACGAGCTGCGCAGCCTCGATGCCAATGTCATCTACAAGCTCTGGAAGGCCTACCAGCTCAACGCGGTCTATGACTTCGAACATCATGTGACCATTGCCGAAGAGCTCGAGCAGCACGGTTCGCTGCCCTCGACCTTCATGCTGCTGCCGCCCCATTCCAAGCATGACGATGTGTGGTCCGACGTGGCCCGCATGCTGTCGATGAACACGCTGCAGGCCCAGGCTGGCCGCGAAATGCATCTCTGCCCGCTGCAGTTCGACATCATCGACCGCTGCATCGCGCAATATTCCGAGCCGGGCGAGACAGTTTTCGATCCGTTCGGGGGGCTCATGAGCGTGCCCTATCGCGCGCTGAAACTGAAGCGGCGCGGCCGGGCCGTCGAGCTCAACCCCGGCTATTTCGTGGATGGCTGCGCCTATGTGAAGGCCATGGAAGACGAGCTGGCCATGCCGGATTTGTTCGGCGTGATGGAAATCGAACATCAGGAAGAGAAGGGAGAAGTGGCATGACCGGGCCATGGAAGCATGCGGGCGAGAAGCCGCAGATCGCAGAAGGCACGAAGCTGGCGGTGCTAATGCGTGGCACGAGCCTAGGTGAAAGTGCAGTCGTCGAGGTCGAGGGCTTCTATCTCAACGCCTATCGTTTGCACATGCGTGATGGCTGCGAGTGTTTCGAGGATGACAATATCCCTGACGCACTCGACCATGCCGAAAATGGCTGCCCATGGTTCGGCTTTCACATCGTCCAGGATGATCCCGATGGTGAGTTTGCCGAGCTTTATGTCGAGTTCGACGCCACAGAGTGGTGCAAGCGATGAGACTGCCCATGAAAACCATTCCCGGCATGTCGGTGCGCAGCGAGATCGATGCGCGCATCGAGGCGGCGCGGCTTGATGGGCTGGTCGAGGCCTATGAGGATGCGATCGGCTTCTTGAAGGCGCGGGGTCATATCGTGGCGGCCGACGAACTAGACCTGGCCACGCGCCGAAGCGGGGTGGCGGCGTGACAGTCTCCCATGCCCATCACGCTGCCCTGCAGCAGGCCATCGACCTGCTCGACCTCTCGCCCAATGAAGTGGCGTTTCACTATGTCCGCGCCGCGTTGGCGGCCGAAGGCGGCTGCATTTCCGCCACGGCTCGCCGCCTCGGCATTCACCGCCGCACGCTGCAGCGGATGCTGGGCAAGGCCAGGCCAAAGCCCAAGGTGAGGGCAGTCTTGTGAGCGATATCGGTCGCATCGAGGCGGAGCGGGCCGGGCGCCGGGGGGCATCGCGCAAGCGCGCACTGGCCGCCGTGGCAAAGATCATCCGCGACTATGAGGAAGGGCGCGGCGCCTCTGCCTGCATGGCCGATATCAAGGCGGCCATGGCCGGTCTGTCGAAGTGGGGAGGGCGGTGATGACCCTATCGCCCGAACTGATCGCGCTGCGCGACGACGCCATGCAGACCAGCTGTGAAAGCTGGGCGATCCGCAGACGCTGGAAGCTGGCGCCGGGGATCGACCGGGCCGGACCCTGCCCGGTCTGTGGTGGCACCGATCGCTTTGCCATCCACACCAAGAAGAACACCTTTTTGTGCCGGGGTTGCGGCATCAGCGGGTCGGGCGTGATCAAGCTGGTCGAGGCGACGGAAAGCGTCGGCTTCGTCGAGGCCTGCGAGATCGTCACCGGCCGCAAGGCCTCGGCTCCGCTCGATCCTGACCGGGCGCGGCAGATTGCCGAACAGAATGCCAGGGATGAGCAGCGCCGGGCCGACGAGGCGGCACGCTACCGGGAAGAGGCGCGACGGGATGGCTGGCGGATATTCTCCGAGGCCCGGGCCAATCATGGCCGCGACACTCTCGGCCGCTATCTCGCCTTGCGCGGCATCGGCTTTGACCTGATCGGCCGGCATGTGCCGATCGATGCGATCAAGCTCTGGGAGCATCCGCATTTGAAGCTGGTCGAGCATATGGGCGGGGCCTGGCAAACGGCATGGACCGGCCCGGCCATGATCGCCGCGGTGCAGCAGCCTGACGACAGGTTCGGCGCCAGCCATGCTACCTGGCTCGACCTCGACCAGCCGAAAGGCAAGGCCGTGCCGGGCAACAACACCGACACCGGCAAAGCCATTCCCTCCAAGAAGGTGCGCGGGGCCAAGAAGGGCGGAGCGATCAGGCTCTACACCCCGGATCGACCGCGCCGCATCGTCATGGGTGAAGGCATCGAAACCACGCTGACCGCGCTGGCCCACAATTTCGAGGCTGATACGGCCTATTGGGCCGGGGTCGATCTCGGCAATATGGCCGGCAAGGCCGCCCGCGATGCCGAAGGGCGCCAGCAGCATGGCCTGCCGGACCTCACGGATTGGGACTGTTTCTTGCCGCCCGACTGGGCCGAAGAGCTGGTCTATCTCTGCGACAGCGACGAGCCGGACAAGCGCACTGTGGAAAAGGTGACGCGCGGCCTGCTGCGCGCCCAGGCCTGGCGTGAACGCCGCCTGCAGGAGAACCCGGCGCTGTCGGTGCTGGACTGCTCATTCGTCGAGCCGATTGGCGACGGCAAAGACCTCAATGATTTGGTACGGGTGATTTTGTGAGGTCAGATTTCGAAAAAGTCGCGCACATGCCTCCATTCCCAAAAGGCGAGATTGGGGTAGTTGGTGAGATCGCCAGCTACTGCCGCGAATTTCTGTCGCTTGAATATGAAGTTGGCATCGCTATCGAGCAGTCTTTCCGGTTCGCGGAAAAATGCTGTGAAACAGGTGGCCATCACGAATGCCCATTCCAGGCCGTCGACTTCAAAGCCAAAATCGTCGTCGAGAGATGGAAGGGCAAAGCTGTCTTCGCGATTTTTTGCGTAAGCTTTGAGGCGTTGGATCATATCCCTAACGGTCTCTGCGAGCATGGGAGATACAGTCGCAAGTGCGACCAGATGGTCATCAAGCTTGTCGATTTCGCCGATTGTCGCCTGCCGTTCCTTTCGCCCCGCGGTATCTGCAATCGAGCGCAGCAGGATCTTGGTCCAATTCAGAGCATTGAGAGCTTCTGCGTATTTGGCTTTCTTTTCGCTATCGATTTGCCACTGGCGCTGAATGAAGAGCACCACGAGGGCGATCCCTGCGGCCCCGGAAGTGAACATGCCCGCCGCCAGGGTCTGATTGTCCCACACCCATTGAAAGGTGACCACGTCTGCGCCCGCCGTCATCAGGGCTCGGGCTGCACATGCGGCTTGCTGCAAGCTGTCGCAACTAGATCGGTGAACCCACACCACGATATAGGCGATCAACCAAGTAAAAGCGGCAAAGATTGCGATAGCCTTCCAGTGTTCACGCCAATGCAATGTAGCCTCCATGTCTGACGATACCGAAGACGACAAGTCCGATGCCGTCAAGAAGGCGGCTGCCAAGAAACGCACTGTCAAACTCGGTGTTATCGAGGGTGGCAAGGGCGCGGCATCGGCCGATAAGCCGGCGCGTAAGGCCAAGGCCAAAGAAGGTCCGCCGCCGGCTGATGCCGACGACCCTGGTCCGAGCGATGCCGATTTCATGGATGCCGACGATTTCGGCAGCAATGACGGGCTGGACGAAGCGTCTCGCATCGTGTCGCGCTGGTGCGCCGGGCTGGACCAGAACGATCGCGACAATGGCCGGCGCCTGGTAGCCTGGTTCGGCGAAAACCTGCGCTATGTGACCGGCCTCGGCTGGCTCTATTGGCGCGGCACCCATTGGCAGCGGGACGAGGCAGACCTCGATGTGCGGCTTTTGGCGCAGATGATCGTCGACAAGATCAAGCTCGAGGCCGTCGAGCTGGAGGCCAGCGAAAAGCAGAAGAAGATCTGCGCCCGCGCCGACGAGCTGTTGCGCAAGAAGGACGATCTCAGCGCGGCCGAGGAGCGGATCATCAAGACCGCGACCGAAGTCATGGCGGCCCTGGGCAAGCGCCGCTCGTCGCGGATCGCCTGGGCGGTAACCTCGGGCAATGCCGGCCGCACCAAGGCGATGCTGGAGCAGGCGCAATCGCTCAAATCCCTGCCGATCGACCGGCTCGATGCCGACGACATGAAGTTCAATGTCGCGAACGGCACGATCCGCTTCTGGAAGGAACTCGACCCGGACCAGCCGGAGGGCGGCACGCGCATGATCGGGGGCTATAGTTTCGAGCCGCATGATCGCGACGATCTCATCACCAAGATGGCCGATGTGTCCTATGACCCGGGCGCCAAGGCGCCATTCTTCCACGACACCTTTCTCGCCAAGGTGCAGCCGGAACAGCACTGGCGCACCTTCATTCAGGTGTCGACGGCGGTGGCGCTGCTGTTCGGCGGCAATGCGGCGCAGGTCATGTTTTATCACTATGGCAAGGGTGCGAACGGCAAGTCGGCCTTTTTCGAGCTGATCGGCCGCCTCGGCGGCAGCTACCGGCAGATCGCCTCGCCGGAATCGATCACCGGCGACGGGCAGCGCGCTGGCCAGCAGGCCAATCCCGACATTGCGCGCCTGCACAATGCGCGCCTGGTGACCATCGAAGAGCTGCCGAAAAACACGCCGCTCAAGGAGGAGCTGATCAAGGCGCTGACCGGCGGCACCAAGATCCTTGCACGTTTCCTCAACAAGGACTTCTTCGAGTTCATGCCAAAGTTTACCCCGATGCTCTCCGGCAATAACAAGCCGGCGATCACGGGGCAGGATGAAGGCATCTGGCGGCGCTTCCTGTTCGTGCTCTGGGGCGTCTATATCCCGACCGAGGAGCGGATGGACCCGGCAGAATTGGCGGCGCGGCTCGATGCGGAGCGGGCAGGGGTGCTCAACTGGCTGCTCGAGGGCGCCGTGATGTATCTCAGCAACGGGCTGAACTACTATACGCCGTCCGAGGCCAAGCAGTTCGCCCAGGAGCACCGGGAGGAGCGCGACAATGTCGGTGTGTTTGCCGATGTCGGCATCGAGAAGGTCGATCCTGCGCTCAATATGAAGGTGCAGGCCGGCGATCTCTACAAGGCTTATCTGCGCTGGTGCGAGGTCAACCAGCTCAAGCCGGCCAGCAATCGCAGCTTTGGCGACCGGCTCAACGATCTGGGCTTCCAGAAGAAGCGTTCCAATTTCTACTATTACACCGACATCAAGCTGAAAGAAGGCCTGGCCGGCACCGGCTACGCCAACACCCCGCCGCAGCGCGACCCGGACGACCCGGGGTACTGACCCGCCAACGGCCTGAAGCGGGGCAGAGGGTTAGAGCCTTCGCCCCGCGCCCCGCACCCCCTTTTTACAGAGAAGCGGCAGTCCCAACCCTCCCGCCGCTCACGCGGCGCGATAGAGGGTTGGGAGGTTTGCGGGAGGGTGAATGCAAAACTCCCGTTCTCAATTCAATAGCTAAATCAATGTCTTGGCCTGAAATTTAGAGGGTCGGGACTGTCTCGCGCACGTATAGTAAAGGGGGAAGGGGTGTGGGGTGTAGGATGGTGGATCGCGGCGGGAAAAGCAGCTCATGTGCTATTGGCAACCCTCCCAACTGTTCCACCCTCTCTAACACACTCATTTCGCTTCGCTTTCTCCGATAGAGGTTCCCATTCAAACCTCTACGGACTGTCCCAAGGGAGATTTGGCTATGCCAAAGGCCGTGGATGTAGAGGACTTGGTGGTCTGGGCCTTCCGCGACCAGAAGATCGAGGCGGTGGCGGCGCGGCTGGCAGGGCCAAGCGGCTTGCAGCCGTCGCCGGAGAGCAATCTGGCGCAGGTCTTGGCATTGGGGTGCAGGGTGCAGACATCGTCGGCCGGCGCGATGCATATGGCGGTGCAATGTCACGAGGATGCGGCGGTCATCTATGACGCGGTGATGGCGCTGCCGGCAGAGGCGACCATGCTGCTGATCCGCCATGGTCGAAACGGGACGCGGCCCGATTGGATCGAGGATGGTCCTGGCCGCTGGGTCTGCCAGGTCGACAAGGCTGGCAACCCCAAGAAGCTCTATATCGACCCGCATGCCAAGCGCGGCTTCATAGGCTATGCGCGGCCGGTGCTCGAGGGGAACGATCCGGCCGAAGTCGAGGAGGCGCGTCGGGCTTACGATGTCTGGCGCTATGCGCTTGTCGATCTGGTGCCGCTGCTCAATGCCGAAATGGTCGACCACGAGGCGCTTTTGCCAGCCGTTGCGGTCCGGCCGTGGGAATTTGCAGAAGGGGCATTGACGGTTCCGCAAAAATTGACGTAGCTTCACCACAACAAATCAGGTCTTGAGACAGGCGCATCGGGCAACCGGAGCGCCTTTTGCGTTTCTGGGGTGCGGGATGGGCAGGCTCAAGACGTTGCCCGCGCGCGTCCAGCCGATGGCGCCGCGCATTGGCTATGCCAGTGGCGACGAGAAGGCCGGTGACAAGGCGCGCAACGATGCCGCGCCGTGGCGCGCCTGGTATCGCACCAAACGCTGGCGAGACCTGCGCATCGCGGTGTTCGCCCGTGACGGCTTCAAGTGCCAGCGGACCGGCCAGCTGGTCATCGGCAAGCACCCTGCGCCCGACAGCCCTGTGGCCAACCACAAGCGCCCGCATCGCGGTGACCCGGCGCTGTTCTGGGACATGAACAACATCGAGACCGTGGCCAAGTCGGTCCACGACAAGCTCATCCAGGCCGAAGAGCAGTCCATCCCCACCGGCCGCTGGGACTGACCAGCGACGGGGAGGGGGGGGCGGAAGTCTGGACCCGCCTGGGGCCGCTGACCGGCTTGGGGGTCATGTGGAGATTTTTTTTTGATGGCGCAGGATTTTGACCTGCTCGGCGATCCAATTCCGGAAGGATTTGGCAAGCGCGGGCGGCCGGCGCATGTGCCGACCGACGAAAAACGTAGGCTTGTCATGGCCTTACAGGCGTTTGACTGGTCGATAGAGAAGATTGCCGCCGCGCTGTCGATCACGCCACCCACTTTGCGGAAGAATTATTTTCGCGAGCTGAAGTCGCGGGCAGAGGCAAGAGCAAGGGCGGATGCCAAGCTGATCGCCGCCCTGCTCGATCAGGTCGATGCCGGCAACGTCGCCGCGATCAAGGAGATGTCGCGGCGCTTCGACAAGCACGACCTGGACCAGCTGGCCGAGGTGATCAAGAACCGTGGTCATCAGACCCGGCCGCCAGCAGAGGTGAAGAAGGGCAAGAAGGAGATGGCGGAAGAGGTCGCGGCCGGTGTAACCGGGCTCTTCGCTCCTCCGTCACCGCCGGAGCGGTTGAACTGATGCTGGACTGGTCGACGGCTTGCCCGGACTGGGAGACCCGGATCGTCGAGCGGCAATCGCTGGTGCCGTTTGAGCCGCTGTTTCCCGACGAGGCAGACGCTGCGCTTGCCGTGTTCAAGTCGCTGCGTATCGTGGACGTGCCCGGTATGCCGACCTTCGGGGAGGCATGCGAGCCGTTCGTTTTCGATTTCGTGCGGGCGATCTTCGGCGCTTATGAGCATGCGGAGATGACCCGTCATATCGCCGAGTTCTTCCTCCTGATCAGCAAGAAGAACGCGAAATCTACCATCGCCGCCGGCATCATGGTGACGGCGCTGATCCGAAACTGGCGGTTCGATGCGGAGCTCCTGATCTTGGCGCCGACGCTGGAAGTCGCGAACAATAGCTATAAGCCCGCGGCTGCAATGATCCGGGCAGATGCTGAACTGTCCAAGATCCTGAAGCCTGTCGACCACCAGAAAACGATCAAGCACCTGGTGACGCGGGCTGAGTTGAAAGTTGTCGCGGCGGACACGAACACAGTCGCCGGCAAGAAGGCGGGATTTGTGCTGATCGACGAGCTTTGGCTATTCGGCAAAATGGCCGGCGCTGCAGCGATGCTGGAAGAGGCCACCGGTGGGCTGGTGTCAAAGTCGGAAGGGTTCGTGATCTACCTTTCGACCCATAGCGACGAGGCACCATCCGGGGTGTTCAAGGATCGGCTGGAATATTTTCGCGACGTTCGTGATGGCGTCATCGCGGACAAGCGGTCCTTTGGCATGCTGTTCGAGTGGCCGCAGGCCATGCTCGACAGCGAAGCCTATCTCGACCCCGAAAACTTCTATGTCACCAACCCCAATATTGGTCGCTCGGTTCGGCGATCATGGCTCGAGGACAAGCTACGCAAGGTTTTGCGCGGCGAAGGGGAGGTAGGAGAAGACAAGCAGACATTTCTAGCCAAGCACCTCAATGTCCAGATCGGGCTGAAGCTGCGGCGGGATCGCTGGGCCGGTGCGGCCTATTGGGAGGCTGCAGAACAGTCCGGGTTGGACCTCGATGAGATCATCGAGCGATCGGATGTCGCTGTCGTCGGTATTGATGGGGGCGGCCTCGACGACCTGCTGGGCCTGGGTGTGATCGGCCGGGACAGGAACACCCGTGAATGGCTGCATTGGGGCCATGCCTGGGCACAGACCGATGCTCTCAAACAGCGCAAGGAAATCGTGACTTTGCTTCGCGATTTCGAGGCGTGCGGGGAACTGACCATTTGTCAGCACCCGACGCAGGATATCCAAGAGGTCGCCGACATCGTCGAGCGGCTGAAGGATGCCGGCCTGCTGCCGGAAAAGGGCGCCGTTGGTTTGGACCCGATGGGCGTGACCGCCATGGTCGACGAGCTATCGGGTCGGGGCATCGGCGACGAGCAGATGGCGGCGGTCTCCCAGGGCTATAAGCTCTCCGGAGCGGTATGGGGCGTCGAGCGGAAGCTCAAGGATGGGACGTTCTGGCATTGCGGTCAGAAGCTGATGGCCTGGGCTGTCGGCAATGCCAAGACCGAGCAGCGCGGTAATGCGGTGCTGATCACCAAGCAGGCGGCCGGCAAGGCCAAGATCGATCCGCTGATTGCGGTTTTTAATGCGGCCCAGTTGATGAGCCGGAACCCGGAAGCAATGGGTGGCGGCGTGTCTGTTTACGAGCAGCTTGCCTTGCAAAGAGCTGCTGAGGAGGCGCAATGAATTGGTTCGGTCGTGTCCTCAACCGCATCACAGGCTGGGATCGCCCCTCGGAAACCCGCGTCTACTCGCTGGGCAAGACGGATGCAGGCATCTATGTCGATGCCGACAATGCCCTGAAGAATGCGACGGTATGGGCTTGCGTTCAGTACCTAACCCGGACGGTAGCGCAACTGCCTTGGCACGTTATGACCAAGGACGCGAACGGCAATGCGGTCGTCTCTTCTGGCCATCAGGTTGACCGGCTGCTGAACACCCGGCCGTGCCCAGATATGAGCGCGTTCTCTTGGCGCCAGTCGATGCTGATGAATATCCTGTTGCGCGGCAACGCGTATGCAGAAATCGAGCGCGACAATCGAAACATGCCGTATGCGCTTTGGCCGATCCATCCCGATCGGGTGACGGTGCTTCGCGCAGAAGATGGGGCGCTTCAGTATGAGGTCACCGGCCGGGCAGGGTCGACCATCCTGAACGCCGAAGACATGTTTCATGTCCGCGGTCTCGGTGATGGCCCTGTTGGCTACAGCGTGATCTCGTATGCTGCACAGTCGATTGGCTGGGCAAAGGCGACGGAAGTTTTCGGCTCAACGTTCTTTGGCCAGGGAATGAACCCCAGTGGGGTAGTCACGACGAAGAAGGCACTGTCAGTTCCGGCGCTCGAAGAGCTCAAGGCCAGCTTCAAGCGGCTATATAGTGGACCCAAGGGCGACCGGACGGTTATTCTCGATGCTGACATGGACTTCAAGCCGCTGACGCTGGAGGCGAACAAGTCTCAGTTCATCGAAACTCGCCAGCATCAGGTCGAAGAGATCTGCCGCTGGTTCGGGGTGCCCCCACACAAAGTCATGCACCTGTTGCGCTCGACCTTCTCGAACATCGAACACCAGTCGATCGAAGTCGTCGTCGACAGCATCACGCCTTGGATCAGAGTTTTCGAGCAGGAAGCCGATTACAAGCTTTTCGGCGCCAATCGTCAGGGACTGTACACGAAGGTTTCGGTGCAGGCGCTGATGCGCGGCGACAATGACAGCCGCATGAAATTCTACAAGGGCTTGCTCGATCTGGGCGTCCCGCTGAACCGCATTCTGGCGCTCGAGGACATGAACGGCATTGGCCCCGACGGCGATGTCAGCCTCGTTTCCCAGCAGGTTCAGGTGTTGGGGCGTCTCATCCGTGGCGAAGACCCAGCCACCACCAGCACAGACCAGCCGACCGACCACTCCGACACAAGCCCGCAGCCGCAAGCCAATGGAGTTCCGCATGGCATCGTCCTCAACCGCGCTCAGCCTCGTTCTGAATGACGCTGGCACGAAAGTGCCAAGCGGTTTCAGTATCAAGGCCAAGGGCAAAGAAGCCGAAATCATGCTCTACGGCGATGTCGGAGATTCATGGTTCGGCGGCGTCACGGCGAAGCAGTTTGCTGATGATCTGAAGGCGGCCGGGAACGTCGATACGATCCGCCTGCGCATCAACAGCCCTGGCGGTGATGTCTTTGATGGCCTGACGATTTACCGGCTTCTCGTCGACCACAAGGCAAAGGTCATCGTGCATATCGACGGCCTTGCCGCTTCGATTGCGTCGGTAATCGCCATGGCCGGTGAGGAAATCCACATCAGCGAATCCGGCTTCCTGATGATCCACAATGCCTGGGGCTTCGCCATGGGCGACAGCGAGGACATGCGGACCATGGCTGGGCTGCTCGATCGCACCACACAGAGCATCCGTGACGTCTACATCGCCCGCACCGGCAAGACCGAGGCTGAGATCAAGAACTGGATGGACGTCGAGACCTGGTTCACTGCGCAGGAAGCCGTTGACAATGGTTTTGCGACTGATGTGGCCGACAATATGCGGCTCGCAGCGCGTTTCGACCCGGCAAAGCATCGGTTCAACAAGGCGCCGGCAGCTTTGGCCGGGACGCCCAACATGGATGCGGCGCGGTCACGGATCGCGACGATGAAGCTCAAGCATCAGGCAGGCAAAGCCGCCTGATCACATAGAGATTCTGCTGGCACGGTGCCGGCAGTGAGGTGGCCAACCGGCCACGGCCAACGGCTCGCTTCGGCGGGCCATTTTCTTAGGAGTATAGACATGGGTAAGCACTTCACGGTGCCGTCCAGCGTCTTGGCCGTGCTGGCCATTGGCGCACTTCCCTACGGCTTCGGCATGTTTGCCGATGGCCCGACCGACGCGACCATTGATGCGCATCGCGATCGTCAGCAGGCGCTGATGGAATCGTCCCAGGCTATTCTGGCCCGGGCGGAAAGCGAAAGCCGCGATCTGACCAACCAGGAGCAGACCGAAATCGAAGGTCTGACCAACGAGTTCGACGACCTCGAGCGCCAGATCGAACTGCGCAATCGCGTCAACACCCAGAATGCGATGCTGACTGCTCCGCGTGGCCGTCAGACCGATCCCGACGACAATGCGGACACTGTCGACCAGCCGAACAATTCCGCTGGGCAGCGGCCGAGCAATGCGGCTACGCGTGGCACCGCGCGCCCTGTTCCGGCTCAGCCGGCGGCTACTGCTCGCGGCACCAATGGCTTCCGTCACCTCGGCGAATTCGCCAATGCAGTTCGCCAGGCGTCCCAGCGTGGTGGCGACATGGACCCCCGTCTGCGTAATGCTGCGGTATCGACCTATGGCAATGAAGGCACTGGTGCCGACGGCGGTTTCGCAGTTCCGGCCGACTTCCGCACCGAAATCTTGGCTCCGGTCTTCAATGAAGACAGCCTTCTGGCCATGACCGATCGTCTGCAGTCGAGCTCGAACACGATCACGCTGCCGACAGACTCGACCACTCCCTGGCAGACCTCCGGCGGCATCCAGTCCTACTGGACGGCCGAAGCTGGTGTGAAGCAGCAGAGCAAGCCTGCTCTCGGCGAAACCACGCTGAAGCTGCACACTCTGGCCACTCTCGTGCCGGTCACCGAAGAACTGCTTGAAGATGCGCCTGCAATGGGCGCCTATCTGAACCGGAAAGCTCCGGAAAAGATGGACTTCAAGGTATCCGACGCGATCGTGCGCGGTACTGGCGTTGGCATGCCGCTCGGGTTCCTCAATTCGCCCGCTCTGGTGACCGTTGCCGCCGAGGCCGGCCAGACGGCCGACACCGTCAATGTGACCAATCTGGCGAAGATGTGGGGCCGTCTGCCCGTGTCCTCGCGCCGCACTGCGGTGTGGCTGATGCACCCGGACGTCGAAGCTACCCTGCCGCTGATGAGCCTGGCCAACCAGCCGGTCTATCTGCCTCCCGGCGGCGTCTCCGGCAACATGTATGGCACCCTCTGGGGCCGTCCGGTGATCCCGCATCAGGTTGCGGAAACCATCGGCGATCTTGGCGATGTGATGCTGGTTGACCTCGCCCAGTATCTGACGGTCACCAAGACCGGCGGCGGCCGCGATGCCAACGGCATCAAGTCCGATGTGTCGATCCATCTCTGGTTCGACCAGGACATGGTGGCGTTTCGCTTCACCATGCGGGTTGCCGGCCAGCCGTGGTGGCCGTCGGCTATCGCGCAGCGCGACGGCGCGAACGCCCAGTCGCCTTACATCACCCTCGCTTCCCGCTAAGCGATCAGCGCGCCGGGATGAATCGGCGCGTCTCCCCTTTCACCCTCGCCTAATGGGCGCTTGGAGTTTTCCATCATGGGTTACCTCAACAACCTCCTCGCGGAGGATACGCAGATCGTGACGGCAATCGTCCCGGTCGATTCTCAGGCTGCTGCCAACAATGGCGATTGGGTGTCGCTCAAGAATTACGAGCGCTGCACCATCGTGCTGATGAAGGCGGCCGGTGTGGCCGGCGATGACCCGGTTATCACAGTGCGTCAGGCCAAGGATGTGTCGGGCACCGATGCCAAGGCGCTGAACTTTACCCGCATCGACGCCAAGGTTGGTGTCCAGACTGGTATCGGCACTTTCACGACCGTCACGCAGGCTGCGGCCAATACCTATACCGACGCGGCCAGTGCTGAGGCTCAGGGGCTGTTCCTGATCGAGTTCGATGCTGAAGATCTCGACGTCAACAATGGCTTCGACTGCATTCAGCTCCAGGTTCCTGATACTGGTTCTGCGGGCTCGCAGCTGATCGCCGCACTCTACATCCTGCGCGGCGCCAAGTTCGCTGGCGCTGCTGCCGCAAGCGCGATCGTCGACTGATAGGGCGGGGCTCCGGCCCCGCTTTCCCTTTTCTCATTCATTGAGGTTGGCGCCATGCGCATCCGGTTCCTTTCTACCCAGATTTATGAAGCCGCGCCTGGCAAGGGCCCGACCTTTGAGGCCGGTTCCATTCTCGCCAGCGAAGATGTCCGCGAAAAACTCGGCCTGCAGCAGGATCCGACCGACGAATGGCTTCAGGCCTTCATGAATCGCTGGCTGCAGCGTGGCGTGGCGGTTGTAGTTGATGCGTCCAATGATGATCCCGTGGGGGACGACATTTCGGCGGCGGACAGCAATGTTGCAGCGGAGCTTGGTGCGCTTACCCGCCCGCAGCTTGACGCTCTGGCCGCCAAGCGAGGGGTGGATGTTTCTGCGGCCCGCAACAAGGGTGATGTGATCGCTACCCTGATAGCTGCCGATATGAAGGAAAAGCACCTTGACGACATGACGGTGGACGAGCTCAAGGCTTTTGCTGCGAAAAAGTCCATCGACATCTCTTCCGCTACCGATGTGGCTGGCATATTGGCCGCGCTTAAGGCCGCTGCTTAATTATGGCCGTTCGTCGCCTCTCCGGTCCCGCACCTATTGTCACGTCTGACGATGTCCCCAGCGAGCAAGGCGCATCCCACGCAGGGGTGATTGCGCTGATCGCCGCCGTGCAGGCTGGGATTGATGGACCGACCGGATGGCTGGGGCGGTCGCTGGGCGAGCAGGAGCTGGAGTATTCGCTGCCTCGGTTCTCACGCGTCATTCGACTGCCCTATGAGCCAGTCATCGATATTGTCAGCGTCGTCTATCGAGACGCAGATGGTGTCGAGCAGGTGGTGGATGAGAGCCACTATCGCCTGTCGGGTGGAAACCGGTGCCAGTTCGGAACCGGTTTTGCGCTGCCTCAAACCGAATGCTCGGCCGATGCGGTGACGATCACCTATAAGGCTGGTTATGCAGCCGAAGATGTTCCGGCGAACGCAAAGCAGGCCGTGATCATTGGTGTGCAGCAGCTCAAGGCCATGGGCGCGCAAAGCCTCTATCTTCGCCAGGAGGATGTCGAGGGCGTCGGCTCTACGGTTTACACGGTGTCCGAGGCGGCCACCCAAGCGGTGAAGGCTGCAACCGACATGCTGCTGCAGCCGCTTAGGGTGTACTGGATATGACCCCCGACCAAGCGATCGGGATGCTGGATCGGCAGATTGACCGTCATGGCAGCGCGGTGCGGATTGAGCGTGGCGGGGTGCCGCACGAGGTACGGGGGTTCCCGCGCCAGTACAAGCCGGACGAGATCAGCGAGGGGATCATGCAGGGCGATAGTCAGGTGGTGATTTCGCCCAGTGGTCTTGTCGGCTCGGCATTTGCAGCGGAGCCGCCGCATCGGGGCGATTTCGTGGTGATGTTCGGCCGGCGCCGTCATGTGGAGAATGTCGAGCTGGTCTATGTGGCCGACGTGCTGGTGCGGCTCAATATGCAGGTGCGCGGATGAGAGTTTCGACCAAGGTCGAGCCGATTGCGCGCGACATCGCTTTCATCGTTGCCCAAGACCTGTCGCCGGAGGCGCGCAGCCGGGCGCTGGCAGACTATGCCGGCGAGCAGATTGCCGAGGCCGATCGGCAGAACCGGGCGGCGCTCGGCACGGCGGTGCATCGGGAAGTGTTCGTCGATGGGCGGCGTGCGGCCGCACTGACCAGCGTGCGGCCGGATGGCGTGATCGTGGCCGAGTTCGACCTGGTCAATGACGCGCTCGAGTGGATCGGCCGGCAGCTGGTGCTGACATCGCCGGTCCTGACCGGCGCCTATGCGCGCAATCATGTGATGTTTGCCGATGGCACTGAAGTGACCAGCAAGATCCCGGATGCGGCGGAGTATATCTTCGTCAACATGCTGCCCTATGCCCGCAAGATCGAAGCCGGGCTGTCCGATCAGGCACCCGATGGCGTCTATCAGGCCGTGGCCGTGGTGGCCGCGCGGCGGTTCGGCAATGTTGCGCGGGTGCTGTTCGGCTATCGGACGGTTGCCGGAAGCCGGTCCAACAAGTCGGCCGAGCGGCAGCCGGCGATTATCGTGCGGCTGGGGAGGTAGGGATGGCGCAAGCTGCCGTGGTGGCCGCCTTTGCGGCCAGGCTCAGTTCGTGGGCGCAGATCGGCCTCTGCCCGATCATCGACGAGAATACAGGTGGCCAGGTGCCGGCCGATGGCTCGCCATACATGGTGATGCAGTTTCCGTTCTCGGAATCGGTCCGCGCGTCGTTCGGGGCGCCGGGCAACAATATCTATCGCGAAGAGGGAGCGGCGCGGCTGGTGCTGCATGTCCAGCGTGGCAGCGGCACCGAGGAGGCGCGCGCCTGGGCTGACAGCCTTGCCAGCCATTTTCGCGGCAAACACTTCGACGGGGTCGAGACCTTCGCTCCCAGCTCCGCCGATAGCGGCAACAGCAATGGCCTTTATTTCGTGGTGGCGATTGCGGTTCCTTACAGGTTCGACATCACCGGCTGAGCCGGCAAACCCTTCATCTCAGGAGAATTGACATGGCTTTTGCGTCGGGAAGCGGTGTGCGCGTTGCTGCCATTGCCGAAACCGCCTTCGGTGTTACCCCGGCCACGCCGGCCTTCCAGACCATCCGCAGCAGCAATGGCGGTCTGCGCACGCAGAAATCGACCGGCACCAGCAATGAGCGCCAGGCCGACCGCAATGTGCGCGACGAATTCGAACTGGGCCAGGACGTGACCGGCTCCTACGATTTCGAGCTGACCTATGGCACCTTCGACTTTCTGCTCGAGGGGCTGATGTTCGGCGCCTGGGACAATGATGTGCTGAAGAACGGCATCACGCCAAAATCCTTCACCTTCGAAGAAACCTATGAGATGGGCGCGACCGATGTGTTTCGCCGTTTCGCCGGCTGCATGATCAATACGATGTCGCTGTCGATCGGCGCGCGCGCGGCCATTACCGGCTCGTTCGGCATTATGGGCCGCGCAGAAACGGTGGCGGAAGCGATTGTTGCGGGTGCGACCTATCTCGACCCGACCGACACGCCGGTCTCGACCGCCTCGGCCAATGTGGCGGCCCTGTCGATCGGCAGCATCACGCCGGCCCCGGTGGTGCGCAGCCTGACGCTGGAGATCAGCAACAATCTGCGCACCCGCCCTGCGGTCGGCACCAAGTTCAGCCATGAGTTCGGGGCCGGCCGGTTCGACGTGAGCGGCACGCTGGAATGCTATTTCCAGAGCAAGGCACTGTACCAGGCCTGCCTCGACCATGGCCTTGCCGACCTGACGCTGCAGGTCGGCAATGCCAGCGGCGACAAGTACCAGTTCGACATCGACAAGCTGCGGCTTGGCGATGGGAATGTCACGGCTGGGGGCAATGACGACGACATCATGGTGTCGATCCCCTATCGCGGCCTGCTTGGGGCTGATGACTGCACGCTGATGATCACCCGCGAAGTGGCCTGACGGCCATGAAACGCGTCGAAATTGCCGTCGGGTTTACCGGCTATCCCAACGGCAAAAGACGGCATTTCGCCAAGGGCGAAACGCCGATCCTGGCCGATGCCTATGCCGACCTGGTGGTCGGCAAGGGGCATGGCGCCATCCGGCCGGAGCAACAGAACGAGCCGGCCGAAGGGGCCGGCGAAAAGGACACTTCCCATGAAAATGAACAGCCTCAAGACTGATCTGGCCAAGGCCGAAGCGGGCATCTGGATCGGCGACATACCGGATTTTCCCGGTGTCGAACTGAAGGTGCGCCCGCAGGGCAATCCGGATTACCGCGTGCTCTACCAGCGGCTGATCCAGACGGTGCCCCGCGGCAAGAAGCGGGCAGGCGCCATCACCGATCCCGAGATGAAGGCGCAGGTGGATGGACGCTGCCTTGCCGATACCATTCTCGTCGATTGGAAGGGGTTCGAGGACGACGACAACAAGCCGCTGGCCTATTCGCCTGAGCTGGCTAAGCAGCTGCTGAGCGAAGTGGATATGCAGGCGCTGCGCGATGCCGTGGTCTGGGCTGCCGGCGTCGCCGAAGAAGAGGCCCGCGTCTCCCTGGAGGATGACGCAAAAAACTCGAAGCCGCGCTCGTCTGGCAGCTCGACTGGGCAGACAAGCTAGAATGGCTTGAAGACCTCGAGGCGGAGACTGGCGAGACGCCAAAGGCGCTGGCCAACCGCCCCGAGATGGAAATGCATCTGCAATTCGCCTGGTCGGCGTGGTGGGAAGTCCATACCGACCGGCCGATGGGCATGGGCGTCGGGCCGGTGCCTTTCACTGCGCTCGACGCCTATGCCGCCCGTTTCGGTGTGACCGGCACCGATGATTTCGAGGCCTTCCGGTTCCTCATCCGCAGCCTGGATGGGGTCTATCTCAAATGGGTCGCAGAGCGATCCAAAACCAAACCTCAATCTGGCCGCTAGACGGCTTCCCGCCACCAGGAGTTTGCGATGCAGGTCAATGTCGTCCGCTCGGTGACCGTGCGCGGCCAGAGCGAGGGCCTGGACAAGGTCGAGCGCGATCTTAACAAGGTCAGCGCGGCGCAGGAAAAGGTGGCAGCCACGGGCGAGACCGCGGCCCGGGTGACCGAAACCAGCACGCGCCGGCAGGTTTCGGCCGCCCGCGACTACCAGCGGGTGATGGAGCGCAACGACCGCATGATCGCGCTGCAGGCGCAGATGGCCCGCGAAGCGGCTGTGGTCAGTCGGGCCTTCGAGCAGGGCGCCATCGATGCCATGCAACATGCAAACGCAGTGGGCTTGCTGGAGACGAAATATCAGCGGCTGGTGGCGGCGGAGGAGCGGGCGCGGGCCAATGCCAATGGCCTGGCCTCGGCCAATGACAATCTCGCCAGATCCATGCACAGGGTGGCGGCGGCGAACGACAATGCTGTTGGCTCGACCGCCAATATCGCGGCGCAGTTCCAGGATATCGGCGTCACGGCCGCCATGGGGATGAACCCCATCATGATCGCGCTGCAACAGGGTACGCAGCTCTCGGCCGTGCTCAACACGATGCAGAACCCGCTGCGCGGGCTGGCGACGGCTTTCGTGTCGATCATCAATCCGGTGAGCCTGCTGACGATCGGGTTTGTGGCCTTGGGAGCGGCCGCCATTCAGTGGTTCGCGTCCGCCAAAGGTGAAGCTGACAGGGCGGCAGAAGCGCTTGAAAAACATGATAAGTGGCTCGACGACATTCTGCGCGGCTATGAGAGTGTTCGTCAGGCCGCGAATGACGCAGGGGAGGCGGCGGCGCGCCTGCCGAAGGGCGTCGTTGCTCTGGAGCTTGCCGCGGGGATAAGGGAGATAGCCGGTGAGACCATGGTCTTGCAGGCCAATATGGACGCTGTCCATGACAGCCTGTCGACCGTCCTTGCAGACCTCAATAGTCCAAGTGCGCCGAGCATATTCGGCGTCGATGGCGATCAGCTGGATAGTATTCGACAGCAGGTCGATTACATGCTGCAGCTTGGCCTCTCGACGTCAAATACGCGCGAAGAACTCGATGCAGCTGCGGAGGCCGCGCGCGGGCTGTTCTTCGAGACAGGTAATTCGATCATCTCCGATCTTGCTGACAATGTGTTCAAGTTGGCTCGTCAGCTCATGGGGCTACGTGAGCGCGCCAACGAAGCTGAGCGGGCGCAGGTGGCGCTCAATCTCGAGCTTCAGAGCTTCGCTGACATCCGACCTGGCGTCCAGGAGCTGGTCGATCAGCAACGGCGGCTGGAAGAACAGGCGCGGCGCACGGCTGCAGCCATCGACGCATCCAAGGCTGCTGCCCTGCAGGCGGCGCGCGGCTATGGCGAGGCGGCCGGCGCGGCCAATATCTATGCTGGCTCGTTGCAGCGGCTGCAGGCGCTCATTCCAGCGGTTGCGGCGGCGCAGGAAGCCGGCAACCGGCTTGCTGCCGCTACCATCGATTATGACAAGGGTCGCGAAAGCCTGGAGGCGATGCGCGCGGCGGGCCTGTCGCGTGACGAATATGTCCAGCGTACCGAGGCGCTGACCGAAGCCTATCAGAAGGCCAAGGCCGAAGTGACCGGGCTGGCTGCTGCCGAGCAGCAGCTTTCGACGGTCACGGCGCAGAACAGTATCGACGCGCTGACCGGCCGCCAGCAGGCGCTGGCGCGGGTGAACCAGCAATATGCCGAACAGGCCAAGACCATTTCGGCCACGCTGGCCAATGGCGCGGCGCAGGCCGATGTCGACCGGCTCTTGGCGCTGAACAATGAACAGCTGGCCGTGGCGCTGGGCAATACCAATGCGCAGTTCGACCGCACCGAGGCCAGTTCCGGCGCGGCAGGCAAGGCGCTCAGGGCGGCAGAGAAGGATTTCAACAGCTTCATCTCGACGGCCGACAAGCTGGCCGAAGCGCTGTTTCCCGGCGAATATGCGATGCGGGAGGCGCAGCAGCTGCAGGCCGCGCTCGACATGTATGGCAGCAAGCTCGATGATTTTCAGCGCCGCGCGGTCGAGGCGGAGATCGGGAACCTGTTCAAGGCCTCTTCGCTGGGCCTGCGGTCGCTGTCGGACGATGCCAAGAGCGCCGGACGGCAGGCGGCGGAAGCGATCGAGAGCACGCTTGGCTCGGTATTGTCGGACCTGTTCTCCAAGCCGATTTCGGACCTCGACGACTTCCTTGACCGGGTGTTTTCCGGCTTTGCGCAGATCGGGCAGGCCAATCTCGGCAAGGTGTTCGATGGGCTACTGACCGGCGGCAGCCTGGCCGCCAATGACAACGGCTTTGGCCTGATCGGCGATGCGGTGAAGGCCGGCGCCAAGGAAGGCACACAGGCGGGCGCTGCCGGGGGCATCTTCGCCGCGCTGAAGGGGCAGGGCGGGGCGATTTCGGCTGGCCTTGGCGGGCTGGGGCTCGGCTATCAATCGGCAAACCCGCTGATGGGCGGGCTTGGCGGCGCGTTGCAGGGTTTTGTCGCCATGGGTGGCAATCCTCTTGGCGCCGTCATCGGCGGCATTGCCGGTGTGGTCGGTGGCCTTTTCGGCATGAATGCCGAACTGGAAAAGGCCAAGCAGAAGCTCAACGAAGCCCGGCCGGCGCTCGAGAAGATGATGGCGGCGATGGATGGAGAGAAAATCTCCTCCTATGCGGCAGCCTTTGCCGATTACGAGAAGCAGGTGATCGAGGCTCGCGCGCTCGCCTGGGCGGCCGGCGACGGTGACTATGCCCGCAAGTTGCAGGACAGCTTCGAGCGCCTGCAGGGGACGATGGGCAGAGCGCTCAATGACGAGATCGAGCGCAATATCCTCGCCCTCAGCGGCATGGAATATGTGAACCAGGCAGCCGATGCGCTCGACCAGTTCAACATGCGCATGAAGGATGCCGCGTTCCTGCTCACCGATGCCCCCAAGGCCGGCGAAGAGCTCACCCTGACGCTGCAGAAGATCATCGACGAGAGCAAGCTGACGGCCGATCAGATCAGCGATCTGGCGGTGCGGTTCCCTGACCTGGCGAACGCGCTGGGCATGGTGAAGCCGTATATCGACGAGCTCGTAAACGGGCTGTCGCCAGAACGACTGTTCGCCATGGTCGAGGAGGCCAATCGTGCGGTTGAAAGTGCGCGGTCGGACCTGCGCACGGCCTATGACGCAGAGGCGCGCTCGCTCAATGAAGTGATCGATCGGACGCGGGCCTATATCGGTTCGCTGCAGCAGTTCCGCGACGGGCTGCGGCTCGACAGTAACCTCTCTCCGCTGTCTCAGTGGGAGCGGTTCCAGGAGGTGCAGCGCAAGTTCGCCGATGTCAGCCAGAAGGCGCTCGGCGGCGATGCCAATGCTCTTGCTGATCTGGAGAATGTGAGCCGGGATTATCTCACCGAGGCCCGTGCCTATTACCGGAATAGCGAGACCTATTTCGCCATTTTCAAGGAGGTCGAGACCCTCCTCGACCAAGCTTTGGCGGTATCGGATGGTCAGCTCACCGAAGCCGAAAAGCAGCTTGCCGCGCTCGACAAGCAGGTTGGCCTGCTGATCGACCTGAACTCTGGTGTGATGTCGGTGGCACAGGCCATTGCCAACCTCACCAACGTCATGGCGCTGCAGCGGGCGGCAAACGATAACTACAACACTGGTTCCGGCTACAGCCAGGACGTGTTGGGGCTTTATCGGGATGTGCTGGGCCGGGCTCCGGATGCTGAGGGCGCCGCCTATTGGCAGAGCAAGATCGCAGGCGGGATGACCGGCTCTGAACTCTATCGGCAGTTCATAGGCACGGCTCTTGGTGCTGGCGAAAGCCCGTTGACCTCGGCGGCGATGAAGTGGGGTGTCCCGGGCTATGCGGACGGCACCAGCTTCCATCCCGGCGGTTTGGCCTGGGTTGGCGAGCGCGGGCCGGAACTGCTCAACCTGCCGCGCGGCGCTCAGGTCTATCCGACCGGCGCATCGATGCAGATGGCGGCGGCCAACGGCAATGGCTCGGCCGACGTGGTGCGTGAATTGCAGCAGCTCAGGGATGAACTCCGGCAGGAGCTGGCCCAACTTCGGGCAGAGCGGCGGCAGGGCGATCAGATCGCATCGAGCAATGTCGAGGCCACTCGCTCGGTGGCCAAGGCTGTCAGCGACAATGGGCAGGCGGCTCGCCTCGCAGCGATGCGAAAGGCCAGCTGATGGATGCCTGCGAATACCTCATCGAGATGGGGGCCCACAACGGGGCCTCCGTCGAGACGCTGCGTTATTCGAGCCATGGGCTGGTGACGCGGCCGACCGAAAGCGCGGCCAATGCGATCTATACGCGCCGGGTGGCTGATCCCGGTACGCTCGAGCGTACACTGTTCCAGCCGGGCCGGACCTTTGGGCCGTCGAGCTGCGACCCAGGCGAGGCCACATTGGTCAATGTCGATGGGTGGCTCGATGGGCTCTTTGCCTTCGGGGTCGATAGCCGGGACTTCACGGTGCGGCGGCTCGCCAATGCGCGGGCCAGCTATGCCTCGTCGACGGTGCTGTTTCGGACCACCATGACCGGCGTGTCGTCGGGCGATGCGTACAACGATGTGCGCGTTCACCTCTACGACAAGCTGCTCGACCTCGACAAGCCGGTGCAGGCCAATCGATATGGTGGCACCACAATCGATGCATCCAGCGTCAACAAGGCTGATGGCGATGAGAACCTGAAGGATCAGCTCAAGCCGCTGAACTTCGGCTGGACCTTTCGCATCGAGCCGATTTGCGTAAACCGGCCACAGGAAATCTACCAGGCCCATGACGGTGCAGTCGTGAGCATCGCGGCATTCGATGGTGGGGTGGCGCTGACCAATGCGGGCAATGTTGCCACTCTGGCGGCCTTGGCTGCAGCCTCGCCGTCGCCGGGCACTTATCTGACGTGTCTGTCGCTGGGGCTGTTCCGCCTGGGCCACATCACCGATGACGTTCTGACCTGTGACGTGGTTGAAGGCTCGAACCAGCGGGCAGGGGCCTTGGTGCAGCGTATCCTGGCCAAGATTGGCATCACGTCGCCAGCCTTGGACATGGCCTCGATTGCAGCCCTCAATGCGGCCGCGCCATTCGTGCTGGGTATCTACATCGCGCAGGAGCGGACAGCGCTTTCGGTTGTGTCTGAGATCCTGCAATCGGTGCAGGGCTGGATTGTGCCAAGCCCGACCGGCGTGCTTCAAGTTGGCCGGTTTGTTGGTGTCGGGGTGCCAACCTGGTCGCTGACGGAGCCCTTCATCCTGACCGAAGGGTCAAGCATTGCGCGCGAGCTGTCGCGCGACACGGAAAACGGCCTGCCTGTCTGGCGGGTGGTGGTGCGCCATTCGCGCTGCTACCGGGTCCATAGTCGCAGCGAGATCGCGCCTTGCGTGCTCGATGAGGCTAGCAACCCATTTGTCAGCTTCGTCGAAAACGAGTGGCGTGAGGCGATTGCCGAAGACGCGTCGATCAAGATCAAGCATCCGATGGCCGGTGAGCTGGTCATCGAAACCTGCCTCACCTCGGCGGCCGACGCTGCAGCCGAAGCGGCCCGTTATCTGGCGCTCTACAAGGTTCGCCGCGACGTTCTGCAGGTCTCTGTGAACTGGCAAGACGCAACATCAATGCTGCTGGGCTCCACCGGCACGCTCACTCTGCCACGGCTCGGCTACCAGGCTGGCAAGCCGATGGTCGTCATCGGCCGCCAGGAAGTGGCCAAGGACGACAAAGTCATTCTCACGCTCTGGGGCTAGTTCATGGCGACATCGCTGATTGCGGTTACCGCGCTCGGCGTTGCGAGCGTGGTGGGCGGCTACATCCTCAACATCTCCTATGCCGCCCCAAGCGGGCAGGGCTGTCGGAGCTATATGCAGCCGGCCAAGTTCGAGATCTGGGAGGCGACGACCAATAACCGCGCGGCCGCCACGAAGATCGCTGAGACGGTTCTGCCTGTCTATACGCGCGCCGGGCTGACAACGACGACGGCTCGGTATGTGTGGGTGCGCGCGATTGATCCTTCGGGCAATGAAGGGGTCTGGTTCCCGGCGTCTGCGAGCGGCGGCTATGTGGTTTCGGCCACGACGGCGCCGATCCAGGGCGATCTCGACGCGATCAAACTCGACTACAATACCAAGATCACCAACGAGACGAATTCGCGGGTCACAGCGGATAGCGCTCTGGCCACGCGCACCTCGTCTTTGGAGGCATCTGCAACCAACCCATCGACCGGCTTCGCTGCGCTGTCGTCGCGGATCAGCACAGAAGAAAGCGCTCGGGTGAGTGCGGACAGCGCACTCGCCAATCGCACCAGTACGTTGGAAAGCAGTGTCAACAATGGCACCACCGGCCTTGCCGCAACCAGGGCGCGGCTGCTGATAGAAGAGACGACCCGCGCCGATCAGTTTGGGTCACTGTCGTCCAAAACCACAGAAGTTGAGGCTCTAGCCAACGGCAATAGTGCTAACGGTCGGATACAGTTTTTGGCCAATGCCGGGCCGACGAGCGCCGCTACCAACTTTCAGCTTATGGTTCGCAGCGTTTCAGGTGGCGTGGCTGCGGGCGCTGGCATGGAAATCTCTCGCGTCGGCACCAATTACGAAATGCGGTTCCAGGCCGGTCGCTTCAAGTTCCTCGACGCAGGCGGCAGCCCTATTTCCGTCTTCGATCAAAACGGATTGCTTCTGCCAGGGAGGCTTTCAGCAGGTGTGATCGACACGAAGGCCCTGTTTGTGAACGGCGTTCCGGTGGTGGCGACCGGTTCGGTTGAAGCAAACGCCATCACCGACATGGCCGTGTTCACCGGCAATGGCGAGCAAGGCATCTTGGCCTCCGGCAATTTCACCGTCACCACGGGCCGCGTTGTTATCATCGCGGCGGGCTTCCTCGATCGTCCAACTTCGGGCGCTGAAGTGACCGGCTATATCCGGTATTCGCTGAAGTACAACGGTATCGAGATGAAGTCGTATCGGGCCTTCTACGACGACAATTTCGCCTTTGGCGTCTCGGTGGTGCATGGGCAGAACATCAATCCCGGCACCTACAATTTCACCTTCCACGCGGACAATGAGAGCGGGCTTGCCTATTGGAAAATGCTGCCCGGCTCCACCTTCGCGATCATGAACCTCAAGCGGTGAGCCATGAGCGATTTCGCCTTTACCATCGTGCGCAGCGAGGATGGTCTTGTGACCAGCTCCGGCCAGGCCGGGTCCGACCTGCAATTGCAGACCCAGTTCGATTACTGCCCGGAAGGCCATGAAATCCATGCCGGTATCGAGATCATGCCGGGATGGCGCTACGTCGATGGTGAATTCGTGCCGCCACCACCGGAGCCCGTCACTGTCGAGATGGTGAAGCGCGAGGCCGGCCGCCGGCTGAAATATACCGACTGGTATGTGACGCGCGCCGCCGACCCGACCGATGGCCGCCCGGTGCCGGAGAGCGTTCTTGCCGAGCGCGCTGCCCTGCGCGCCGCTGCTGATCGGCTGGAGGCCATGGTGCCGATTCCTCCTGACTATCGATCCGAAGAACACTGGACCTGACCGCAATGGCCACCAGCCTCCGCCGCGCGCTGTTCGTTCATTCGCCGCCGCCCATGACGCTTTCGGGTGGCGACTGGATCGATGAACTGCCGCTGAAAAACCTGCTCGAAGAGCGCATGGAGTTCATCGCCCGCTCGCGCACGGTCTCGCCGCTCGATACAAGGTTCGATGCGGCCTTGGCGGAGACCACCGATCTGGCAGCGGTCTATATAGGGTGGACCAACTGCACGCCGGCTGCGCGGGTGCGCGCCAGCTTCTGGCCGACGCTGGACATGTCCGCGCCGCCCGCCGTGACGACAGGATGGCTGGAAGGGCTAGTGCCGGCCGAGGCTGACGAGGATCGATCGCCGTCAATTTACATCATTCTCGATAGTGCGGTTGCCGCCCGCGCCGTTCGGATCGAAATCGAAGACCCGTTCAACCCCAGCGGCTATCTCGACATCGCCAGCTTTTTCGTCGGCCCGTTCTTCCAGCCCTCGATCAATTATGGCTACGAGGGCAACAATCTGCGCTTCATCGATCGCGCAGTTGTCGCGACCAGCTTGAATGGCGAGGACCTGGTGCGCAGCCGGGCGGAGCCTCGGGCCTGGCGCGGCTCTTTCGATCACCTTCCGGAAGCCGAATTGTTCGGCGCAGGCTATGATTTCCTGCGGTCGGCCAAGCGCGGCAGCCGGGTGCTGTTCATCGCGGACCCGGGCGCGGCCCCTGCCTTGCTGCAACGCATGGCCTTTCTCGGCCGCGTCACCGAGCGCGACGGCTTATCGCAAACCAGTTTCGCGCGGGGCGGGGCAGGGCTGACCATTCAGGAAATCATGGGTCCGGCGCCCGCCACCAGTTTTGGCGTGGTGCTCGTCCTGCCGCTCGACAAGGCCTATGACCGTGACTACCCGATCCTGACCGGTTCCGGCGCCACGCTGGAAATTCCGACCGATAGCGGCGCCATTCATCAATTCGTGCCGGGCGTACTGACCGGCGTTGCGCTTGCCCTGCCGACCGATACGACCTTCGCCCACGACTATCTGGTCCAGGCCGGTGGTGGCGTGGCACTTCAGATCCCCGTCGACGTGACCTATGGCCACGACTTCCCGGCCATGGGCGGCGGCGGGGCGGCGATGAGCCTGCCGCCCGACATCCTCGAGCAGTTCGACATTGCCCCAACCATTGCGACTGGCGTCATCCTGGCAATGCCGATGGACGCAACTGTGCAGGTCGATATTGCGCCGTTCACCGGCCAGGCCGTGGTGCTGCAAATCCCGACCGACACGACCTTCGCCCATGACTATCTGGCCCAGGCGGGTGGTGGCGCTTCGGTGGCGATCCCGGTCGATGTGACAGATCAGGTCGAGTTCGCCCCAACAATCCTGACCGGCGCGGTGCTCACCGTGCCTGTCGATAATGCGGCGGCGGATGACGCCGCGCCGCGCATCCCGGCCTTCTCGTCCGGGTTCAATTTCGGCTTCCGCTAGGACCGATACCTCCGGGCGAGAGCCCATCCTTACATTCGAAGGGAATGCACCATGGCTGACACCATCAGTCGCTATAACCACACGTCTGCGCTGTTCCTCAATGGCGGGGTCGATCTCAACAATCTCGCCATCATGCTTCTGACCGGCGCGGCGACCTTCAACGCGGCCAACACCACCCTTGACCAGGTGGCCGGCGCCGTCTCCGGCGGCCACCGTCCGCGTGAAGTCTATGGCAATGGCTGGGATGAGGGTGGCGAGGCCTTCGCGGTGACCGTGACTACGGTTGAAGGTTCCGGCGCCATGCTGGACGGCACCGATATCGAGGTCACGGCCACCGGCGGCGATATCGGGCCGACCGAGGCCTATATCATCATCGACAAGACCAATTCGCGGCCGCTCTGGTTCATCGATCTCGACGCGCCGCGCACGGCCAATGAGGGCACGCCGTTCAAGATCACCGTCAATGCACTTGGCGTCTATCGCATCCTGAACGCCTGAGGAGGCCGCAATGACCGTCCGCACGCGAGCGCAGCTCAACGCTGACGCCGAAACATACCTCGCCGACAATGCCGGCGGGGACATCACCGAAGCCTATGTCCGCCAGCGGGTGAAGGATTTGGCGGATAGCGCGGTCATGGCCGAGGATGGTCCGGTTCTGTCAACCCGGGTTATTTCCGCCGGCTCCGGCCTCGCTGGAGGGGGGGATTTGTCTACTAATCGAGAGCTGGCACTTTCTGCGCCAGCTCTTGCTTCCTTGGCAAAAGCCGATACAGCGCTGCAGGCGGCGGCGATTGCAACGGCAGCTGAAATCCGGGCCGCTGCTGCGGACAAGGTTATTGTCGCTGATGACCTCTGGCTGGCAGCGGCGAACGTCAATCTCGGCAATCTGACCGGGACCGTCGGCATCAACTTCTCCAACTTCCTCGGCTCGGCCAAGGGCACCATGACCGGGGCGGTGACGCTGGGCGCCACCAGCAATCTCAAGGTGGGGCAGACCTTCGTGCTCGAACTGCTGCAGGACGCGACGGGTGGCCGGACGCTGGCGCACAACGCAACCTATTGGCAAACGGCCGGTGGGGCGGCGCTGGCGATCGACACCACGGCCAATGCGCTCAATGTGGTGGTGGGGACGGTTCTCTCCAGTGGCAAGGTGCTGATCAGCCTCGCCGGAAAGAAGGTGAGCTGATGTTGCCGGGGCTGAGTTCAGCGATGCTGATGGGTGGGGCCGGCGGGGCTGCCCCGGATGTTTCTAAGGTCTTCGCCACAAAGGGCTATATTGGAAATGGCGCAACGCAGACTATTGTCAATGGTATCGACCTCTCCGGTGCGCGAGGGTTGGTCTGGACCAAGGTGAGAAATCAGCCGTTCGACCATTTTCTCATCGATGGCCTGAGGGGGGTTGGCGCTGGGGCGTTAAAAACAAGCTCTAGCGATGCGCAACAGGGTCTTGAATATGGACTTACCGCATTTAACAATAATGGGTACTTCCTTGGATCAAATGCCGGTGGGCTGAACGGAAATTTAAACAATTACGTCTCGTGGTCATTTGTTGATGAGGACCGCTTTTTCAAGGTTGTGACGTTCACCCATACAAATGGTGCCGACACTTCGATTGATCTTTCAGGCTTAGGAAATGTTGGACTAGTAACTATTAAGCGACTGGACACGAATTCAGATTGGGCAACTTGGGTTCGGGGTCTAGCCTATGGTTTCAACCTTAAACTCAATACGACCGATGCACGATATAGTTCGGGTGCAAATTTGGTGATGATTGGCAATGTGGCCACGTTTTTAGCCAGCGCACCGAGCGGCAATTACATACTTTACGCATGGGCTCACGACCCTGACCCGGATGGGGTTATTCAGGCATTTGATGTCACATGCAGTGGGTCCGGTAATGACCCCATTATTACAGGTTGGCCCGTGCAATTTATTATCTTGAAATACATTTCGCGGGTTGGGCCTTGGTACATCGTCGACAGAGTCCGCACTCCAGCGTGGTCAGGAAGTGAAGCTGTACTACAAGCGAACTCTTCTGCAGCAGAGTTATCAGGTGATATCGTTTCCAACCGCTCTGACGGCGTGAACCTACTTGGGTTTACAGCCACAGGAGACCGCGTTTGTGGCATTGCCATTCGCGCCCCCGCATAACCCATAGGATCACATCATGGCCTATCTCGAAACACCTCAGGGGTTCGCCCCCTGGGCCGGCGAAGCTATATCCGGCGTCGTATACCCTCGCGCCATTGCCAGCCTCTGGCCGGAAGCCGATCTTAATGCCATCGGGCTCTACAATCCGGCCCCGGCCGACCCGGTGCCGGACGGCAAGGTCAGCACCGGCCAGACCGTGAAGCGGGTCGGCGGTGCGGTGAAGTTTGTGCATGATCTGGCAGACGCTCCAGAGCCCGAACCGCAGCCGTTGCCGACGCTGAAGCCCTATCAGTTTTGGGGCGTCCTCCGCGCCACCGGCCACGAGGTCCCGCTGCGCGCCTGGGTGGATAGCCTCAACGATCCGGAGGCCGAGGCCTATGATCCGCTCGCCTGGGCCCATGCCTCGGCCATGCTGGAATTTTCGCAGGAATACCGCCGCGATCACCCGCTGGTCGAAGCCGCGCGCCTGGCGCTTGGTCTCCAGGCCAGCGAGCTCGACGATCTCTGGGCTTACGCGGCGGCTTTGTGATGCTGAGCTGCGCTTACTGCTTCGTTGGTTTCGTGCTCTTCACGTCTGGGCAGTTTGTGATTGGGTCGGAGCAGTATTTGTCTGGAGGCGTCGTGGCCTGGGTCGACTTGCCGGCCGCCCCATTTCCGGTAACCACCGGGCAATCTGTGATGGGGTCGGTGCATACCTTGTCAGGCGGTGACACCATGACTTGCTGGTTTTTATTGTGGGCGCACCCCAGAAGTGATGCAGAAAGCATAATAACGAAGATCAGTTTTGATGGCATAGCGTCCCTCAAAGGCTATTTTGCTTCCGATTATTTGCATTGTGCTTGCAAAGAGTCGAGTAGCCCATGTTGACCGCAATGGACGGCTGCACCGGCATCCCTGACATCATCGCCGGCATCTCGATCCGCCACTGCTGCGATATCCACGATGTGACCCTGTTCGACACCACGGACTGGTCCATCTTCGACCAGGCCAATGTCGCCTTCGCTCACTGCGTCTGGGACGCCGGGCTCTGGTGGCTGGCCCTGCCGGCGCTGTTCGTTGTTTCGACCGTTGGCATCCTGCCGTTCGTGTTCGGGCCCAAGCGCCGGGCTCGTCAGTGGCGGGATACTATGTGCGCCGCATGCATCTTCGCGAAGTATCCGAGCGGGCTCTTCGATACGATTGCGAAAATCTCGAAGGGACAAGCATTCGTGCTGCGGTCCTCGATGCCTGCGCAACGATGAGCTTCGAGCCCAGTGATGCTGAGATGCACGAACTTATCCAGTTTGTGTGCCAGCGCCAAAAACGCCGCCGATAGGTGACCTTCTAAAACGTAAAATTGGAGAAATCTTTTGACCACGCTCCTCAAGCTCGAGGCGCGGGGCGCTGCCGTGCGCGCTCTGCAGATCCTCATCAACCAGGTATCCGGCGACCCGCCCATTGCCGTCGATGGCCATTTCGGCCGGGAAACCGACAAGGCGGTGCGCGCGGCGCAGCAGCGGCTTGGCCTCATCGTCGATGGCAAAGCCGGGCCGCAGACCATGACCGCGCTCAAGCGTGCGGCCGAGGCGGCCAAGCCGGGCCGGGCAGAGCCGGACAAGGCGGCCATGGGGAAGGCGCCGGCAGCCGTTCAGCCTGACCCGAACGCTGTGCCGGCCTGGCCGCACGGCGGCGACCTGCCGCCCAATGCAATGACGCTGCAGCTGCTGGTTACGGCCCGACCGATCTCTGAAATCATCCTCCACTGCGCGGCGACGCCGGAAGGCAAGGATTTCACCGTCGCCGATATCCGCGCCTGGCATAAGCAGCGCGGCTGGAGCGATATCGGCTATCACTATGTCGTCTATCGCGACGGTCGGGTGATGCTTGGCCGGCCGGTGGGCCAGGTGGGCAGCCATGTCGCCGGCCGCAATACCGGCACGATCGGCATTTGCTATATCGGCGGCACCTCGGCCGATGGCAAGGCGGCCAAGGATACCCGCACGGCTGCGCAGCAGGCTTCGCTGCTGTGGTTGGTCCGCGAGCTTGTGGCCAGGCACAAGGGCGTCCGCCGCATCAGCGGCCACAACGAATATGCCGCCAAGGCCTGCCCCTGCTTCAGCGTACCGGCCGATCCGCTCGGCCAGCTGGCTGCATAGCCTACCGACCGCGAAGGTCGATTGAAGTGTGCGGTCGTTCTGGCCGCAAAACTGAAGTGTCACCCCTCTCAACATCACAGGAGACTACAATGCGACTGCTCAAGCAGGCGGCGATGTTCGCTGCCCTCATGTTCGGCCTCGTCATCGGCGCGGTCATGCTGGCGCCGGTGGCGGCCTTTGCGCAGGATGGGCTCGTCACGGTCACGTCCGAGCTGACGATGATCCAGCAGGTGGTCACGGCCCTGGTTCCGGCCTTTGGCCTTTTCATTACAGCGCTGGTGGGCTGGGGCGTGGCCATGCTCAAGGCCAAGACCGGCATCGACATCGAGGCTCGCCACCGTGAGGCGCTGCAATCGGCGCTGATGAATGGTGTGCTTTATGCCTTGCAGAAGGCGGGCTGGGTGCCCGGCAACGTCATTTCGCAAGCCATCCTCTCGACGGCCAGGGGCTATGTCGAAAGCTCTGTTCCTGAAGCTCTGCAGACGTTCGGCATCGATCCGGCGACAGCAGCCGGCAAGGCGGCGCTCGATCGCCTGCTGACGCCGAAGCTGCCGGTTGTCCTGCCGAATGGCGACACGCTGATCGGCCGGGCGAAATGACCGGCGGCCAAGCGCCATATGCGGGGCCGGGTCTGTGGGTGCAAATCACCCACCGATTCGGCCCTCGCATCCCGGAATGGTTTCTGGCCTTCGTGACCCTGGCGCTTGGCATGGTCCTGCTCCTGCCCGACGAAACCTTCGACCAGCCCGCATGGGCCGGGTTCCGGGCCATTTTCGGAGACGAAAACCTGCTCGGCTGGTTCATGGTGCTCATCGGCCTCATGCGCATTGTCGGGCTGATCATCAATGGGGCCCGGCGTCACGTCACGCCGCGCATTCGCCAAGTCTCGGCCGGTGGCGGTTTTCTGCTGTTCGTGGGCTGGACCTTCGCCTTCGCGGCTTCGGGCGTCGTCACTACCTGGCTTGCGATCTATCCGGCCTTTGCCGTGCTCGAGCTGGTCAATATCTATCGCGCATCCCATGACGCTGGAGAGAGCCGTGGCACTTCCTGATCTCTCCCAGCTGCCGCCCCTGGCCGTGATTGCCTTTGGCATCAGCCTCGCCATCATTATCGGCCTCGCCTGGCTGGGCGAGCGGCGCGGCAAGGCGGCAGGTCCGGCCTCGTCGCAGTCGTCGGCCCAGGTGGCGGCCGTCATCGTCGATCCGACAGCGCTGCAGCTGGCGACCAAGGCTGTCGATGAGCTGACAGGCGAACTGCGCGAACTGCGCCGCACCGGCGAAGAGATCGCCGAAGGTCACGCCGCGCTGGCCAAGGGCATTGACCGCATCCGCGAAGAGATGCGCCTGGATCGGGAATTGCGGCGCTAGCGGCCCGGTTGATGCACGCTTTTGCTTATCTCGGGTAGGCTATTGCTGGGGAGCCGCTCATAAGCCCGCTGCTGACTAGTCTCTAAATGGGAGCTCTCTCAGTATAAATCCCTAGTGATAGATAAAATTCTGACCGCAGAATAGCTGTTAGTATCTTCCTCATTCGTCTTTTCTGATTCAGGTCTGAGAAAGGTGACAATAATGCGGTTGGAAGCGAATGTCGCAAAGAGGATAGATAGCTATTACGGTGCAATCCGGAAACACGATTTAGCCAAGCGATTGATTCATATAGTCGACCCTGATGCACGCATCTGCGAGGCGTTGAGTGTACTGTTCCGTCTCGAGGGGTTTCAAACTACGTTTTCGCTCGATGCTGCGCATTTCGTGGCATCGCTTGAGCGGCTTCGGCCAGATGTTGCGATAATTAACTTGTCGGTGGGCGAACAAAGTGGCCTAGACCTTCTTCACCGCGTGCGTTCCCTAAAAGTTGGAACGCCAGTCATCATGCTGGCCAGCCCGTCTGACATCGGCCTGGCCGTGTCGGCCATGAAAATGGGAGCTCGGGACGTATTCGTAAGGCCGATTGATGGCGAGCTACTGGTGAACTCAGTATGTAATGAACTTCGAAAGGACGTTCACATTGTGCCGGCAGTCGCCGGTGGCGATGTAACTGTCGAAGTGAAGGGTTTTAAGAAACTCACTCCGCGAGAGCGCGAAGTAATGCAGTGCGTGGTCAATGGAAGGTCCAATAAGCAGGCAGGAAAGGAGCTCGGCATCTCACCGCGCACCGTCGAAGTCCACAGGGCCCACGTTATGGAAAAACTTGGCGCGCGCAACACAGCCGACCTCATGCGTATCGCATTAACGATGTGAGTGTGCCGGCACCTCGTTTCACGTTGCTGTGACCCCGCGGGTACTGTACTTGTGCCCCACTCCTTCTTGCTCGCGGGTCCGCATATGACAGATCAGGGTGTTGACCAGTATGTTAGCTATTTCCTTGGCGCTGGCGTCGATGACATCACGGCGGCCAAACGTGTTGCCGAAATGACGGATGAGCAACTGCTATACTCGTTTGATCGGCTCCACTCGCCCAGCCTGATCGCAACCCACTGGATTGAGCGGCTTCAATCTGAAGTGCTGAGGCGCGGACTCCGCAAGGTGTCTTGAGCGGGCAATAAACCGCTCATGGCCTATTCCATCTGAGGGATTTCACCCCATTGGAAGATCGGTTCTGGCGGACCAAACTCTCCATTTACAAGGTTAGCTTCGCGCGACCAGGCTATTACGCCAGCGTATTTTCCACTGCTTTTGGCCAGCAGAGCCTGCTGCTTGGCCTGCCCCTCGCTTTGGCATTCTCGCGCTTCAAAAGCAGGCTGCAGTTCGCCTTCGTCGTCGCGGACAAACGCCAGCATCACGATCAATCTGGTGGTGGTGGTAGTTGACATGAGTGGTCTCCGTGTTCCTATTTCGTTCTCACATTTTCAAGTGGAGATCGCAATGGGAATCGCCATCAAAGTCCCGCGCGCTGTTCGGATACGTCGCCTTCATCAAACCGGGCTGGATGCAAAGGACATTGCCAAGCTGACGGGCTGGCCGCCGGCCGTCGTGCGAGAAGCGCTGTCCGTCGAGCGCCCGATAAAGAAGTGACCTATGGGCGAGCTGCAACGCCTAAAGTGGCGCAAGGAAGTCGACAGATTTGTCGCCTATCCAACCGCGACGGATCATGAGCAGCGTTATGCAGAGATTCGCCTTCACAGCACCGGCTACAACACCGACGTGTTGCCTTATGGGCCCACTCAGCACTGGCTTTGGCGCGTCCGTTGGGATGGATGGTTTGCAGAGCATGGCTTCTGGCCCGACAAGCAAGGCGCTGCGGACAAGGCCACAGACGCATGGTGGCGATGTGTCCAAACCGAGCCGCCGCGAAACATCGACTTAGAGGCGGCGATGGTAGTGGCGCGTGCGCCTGTGCAGCCGGTGCCGAATAGCCTTTTTGCAGAGGATGCTGAATTCCTTCGCAAGGTGATGTGGCACCTCCACCGAGCCTATGGCGAAGAGATAGCTGCAGAGCATCCTGTGCTCTCCAACCTCTACCGTCAGATATCTTCCGAGTTTGCGCGAAGACGGGAGAGCGGCGAGATACCAGACCAGCCAAAGGGTGAGGCCATATCGGGCGGATACCGCCGCCGGCGGCGCCGTTAAAGCGAATTGAGGAGCGGCTTCTTGGTGTCCGTCCCCTCGTACCGGCTGGAGTTAACGTCTCGGCCCACTCGGTGGAACTCGAGCTGGCTATCTATTTGCGCGTCCAGCAGCAGGGTCTTCGCATCCTTGCCCTGGATCTCGGTATTGAGCCATGTGCGGTAGGCCTCTGGAGCGAGGATGATTGGCATGCGCTTATGAATGTGTGCAATCTCAGGCACCGCCGGCGCCGTGATGATTGTGCAACTGGTCACGCCAAGATTGTCGTTGTGCGCCCATATGCCGGCGAAACTGAAGGGCAAGGCGCTCGGAAGCTGCAGTAGCCAAGGGTCTTTCTTGCCGTCTTCCTCGCTGACGGTCCATTCGAAATAGCCATCGGCCGGAATAAGGCAGCGCCGCGACTTGAAGCCCTCCCGGAACGCGCCAGAGGTGTCGACGCTCTCAATCCGAGCGTTGAACATCGCGTTCTTTGGTAGCTCTTTTGCATAAAACGGCACCAACCACCATCGGCCGCGATCGAGCTCTATGTTGCCGGTCTTGTCCAGATGCGCGAAATCGACTTCTTGCGTCGGCGCGATATTGAACCGCGGCCGGGAGTTTGTTGCTGCCGGCGGCGCGTCGTGGATCGAATAAAGCGCGTGGATCTGCGCCCAGGTCATCTCATTGGTGAACCGACCGCACATCACAAACCCTCGTTTTCTGCCAAGATGCCCCACTCGGGACGCCATATCCCCGCCTCGTTGAGCAGGATCACCACGCCCGCATAGCCCATGAGGCTGGCGATGAGGTCGGCTTGCTGGAGCGCTTCGAGCACGGGGTAGGGACCGCTATCGCCGCCCGCTTCGAAAAACCCCAGCCTAGTCATCTGCGAGCACCAATAGATACTTGCTTGAGGCTCAACGTAGGAGGGGCCAGCGGTCAGCATGTCGACGCTGGTGCCGCCTATCCCAACCATTATGCAATCCGACGAGGTCTCGTCCTGGTCGGTTGTCCAGCGGTAGATACGCTTACGCTGGGCCGCAGCCCAGCGCGCATCAACCATGCGATCGAGCTGGGTATTGGTCAGGTCGCTGCCTGCTGTATTCGGGACGCGGGCCATGCCAAGCATAATTACACGCGATTCTCCCACCCGCTACAGATTGCTACTGACGACATGACCACCAAGTACCAGATGACCACAGGCGAGATCGTTCCGACCAATGCCGGGGCAGGGCCGTTCTTTCCAATCTACTTCTGTGTTGAGTGCAATGCTCCGAACGCAGCATTCGGCATCGCTCGCGCTGACGGCCGGGTCAATTATTGCGGTTGGGAGTTCGGGCGCCCGGTATGCGTTGGCAAGGGCAAGACAGCGCAACCACAGCCAGTTGTGCCAAAGGCTCCTTGGTAGCAAATGCGGTTTCAACTTTAGGCGTTGCCAGGCCAATAATGTATGAGCGTGAGTTGAAACCGCTCATAGTCTTCAAAATAGAATGTGTCGGCCTGTCACGCCGGAGGTCGCGGGTTCGAGCCCCGTCTCTCGCGCCACCCTTCACCGTTGAAGTTTCCGGTTCGGGTTGGCTTTTGACCGAGCGGTCATTGTTACTTTCATATCCTCGTGATCTGCACGTTGCGCTGTAACGTTTGACGCCTTTCTACCGTATCTGCTGTAACTGAGTTTGAGCAGAAGGTGCTGATCATGGCCGAGGCTTCCTCCGAATCCCTTACAACACTGGTTACGGGCCGACGCAAATTGCTGCTGGGCATGGCGGTTCTGCCGATTCTCGGCATGCCGCTTCTGGCGCGCCCGGCGTTTGCCCAGGAAAAGCCGGTCGAGATTCCACCGCCTGATCAGGACCTGGTCGAAAAGGGCCCGACTGCCGTCGCTGTGCTGGCCGGTGGCTGCTTCTGGGGCGTGCAAGGCGTGTTTCAGCGGGTCAAGGGTGTCACAAATGCCGTGTCCGGTTACTCCGGCGGAGCAGCCGAGACCGCCACTTATGATCGGACGACGCGCGGAGACACCGGCCACGCCGAAACCGTCGAGATCACTTACGATCCTTCTGTCGTCAGCTTCGGCACGCTGCTGCAGATTTACTTTTCCGTCGCTCACAACCCGACGCAGCTGAACTACCAGGGCCCGGACCACGGCACCCAGTATCGTTCGACAATTTTCCCTTTGAACAAGGATCAGGAGGACGTAGCGCGGGCCTATATCGCCCAGCTCGACGCCACCGGACTATTCGAAGGCCCGATCGTCACCACGCTTGAGCCCTTCAAGGCGTTCTATCCGGCTGAGCAATATCATCAGGACTTCCTGACGCTGAACCCGGACTGGCCCTATATCGTGGTCCACGACCTGCCGAAAATCTATTCGCTCGAGCGCATGTTCCCAGCCGAATACCGCGCTGATCCGGTGCTAGTCGGGACGCTTTGAGATAGGCGATGTCTAGGTGTTGCCATCCGGCAACGCTTGCCTGGCGTCATATTATGGCCTTCCCAAAGACCGTTTTTGGCCGGCAAGCCCAGGCAAACCGGGCCTGTGCTCGGATGGCGAGGGCAGGGGGAGACCCCATATTTCGCCGCTCCGGGCGCTGAAAGCCTGGGGGGAACTGGTGCTGAGGCGCGGCGTTCCTCCCAACAGATGGCCCAGCACGAAGGAGAACAGCAATGCGCATGTTCAAGATTGTCGCCGCATCGGCGATTGCCTCTATCGCAACCATGGGTGTCGCCACGGCAGCCGATCTCATCACGGTCCCAACGTCCACACCTGTCGAAATGCCGATCTATGAAGAGCCGGGGTTTGACTGGAACGGGTTTTATGCCGGTGTCTATGGTGGCGTTCAGGATAGTGCCGCAGGTGGCACGCAATATGGCTTGGGTATCCAGGCTGGCGTGAATGCCCAGTTTGACTTCTATCTGCTTGGCGCCGAAGTGGCCGTGCATGGTCTCACCGGAGGGGCACTCGATACCAGCTATGGCCAGATCCTTGGTCGTGCCGGTCTGGTGGTCACAGACGATGTCGTCGTTTATGCAGCCGGTGGTTATGGAATCGATCTGGGTCCGCCCGCGGAAGAAGACTTCTTGCTCGGTGGTGGCGTGGAAGTCGCCGTCACGGATGCGATCTCGGTGCGCGCACAATATCTGCATGGATTCCCCAATCAGGGTGGCAATCCGAAGAATCAGTTCACTGTCGGGGCCAACTTCCACTTCTAGTCCTGACCGTCATTCTCATCCTGAGACGGCCCCGCGAGTATTCTCGTGGGGCCGTTTTGCATTGGTGGTGATTCCCGATTTCCGTTTGCCGACGGTGGGAATCCGGGCGCCTTGGCCCTCCGGGCGCACGCATTTCGCCGGCTCGCAAGTGGCATTTGTCTCAAATTGAACCAATTGCGGGGCATTCGCGCAACACCTGCCCCGAAATGGTCATCAAATCTTATCCGCACTATGGAAAATGGCTTTCTGCCACCTTGTCAGCCGCGCGCCTGTGGGGCATCTATCGGCCGACTACGGTTAACTCTATTGGGAGTGCAAGATATGTTTGTACGTTCTCTGTCGCTCGGCGTTGCAGCCGCTGCTCTCATGGTCGGTGGCGCTCAGGCCGCTGACCTCATCATCCCGACCACCCCGCAGCCGATCTACGCTCCGGCTGGCTTCAACTGGGAAGGCCTCTATGCAGGCGTCCAGGGCGGCGGTGAGTTCTTCAACGGCACCACCTATGGCGTCATCGGCGGCCATGTCGGCGTGAACTTCATCCCGGCTGACCCGATCCTGCTCGGCGTCGAAGCTACCGGCGAATACTGGTGGAACAATGCTGTCTCCGGCAGCGAGTTCCTGATCAACGCCCGTATCGGTGCTGTCGTCACCGACTCCGTGCTCGTGTACGCCATCGGCGGTACCGGCATCGAGAACACCGGCGGCGCTTCGAACGGCATCTACCAGCTCGGTGGTGGTGTTGAATTCGCCGTGACCGATTCCATCTCGGTTCGCGGTCAGGTTGTTGGCCTCGGCTACTACAACAACGCTAACTTCTTCGACGCCACCAAGGCGACCGTGGGCGTCAGCTTCCACTTCTAAGGTTCTTCGCCCCGGAACACGGGGCGTCTAATCTTGCAACCCAACTCGGCGAACCGGCAACGGTTCGCCGTTTTGGTTTTGGGGTGTTGATTCTTCTGTCCGTTCCAAAAACAGCGCTTGTGGCGAAACAGAATGTGCTTCCTGCGAGCCAATTGTGGGAAACCCGTGCCGAACCGCTGTAGTTGTTATATGATTATTTTGCTCATATTTTCTTTCCCTTGAAACGTCATGGGGGAAGGTCTAAGCCGTTTCGCATCACCTGTGCGTCGGCTCGCTCGCCCCAATTGCTTGCTTTGCTCACGCGCTTCCGGCTCCTTGCTGGACCGAACGTTAGGCTGCCGCATGACTGATTTGCTCAGCGATTACCTGCCCATAGTTCTATTCATTGGGTTGTCTGCCGTTATTGGCTTGGCGCTGTTGATTGCGCCGTTCCTGGTTTCTTTCCGACGTCCCGACCCTGAGAAGGTCTCAGCTTTCGAGGCTGGCTTCGATGCGTTCGACGACGCGCGTATGAAGGTCGATGTCCGGTTCTACCTGGTGTCGATTCTCTTCATCATCTTTGATCTCGAAGTTGCCTTTCTTTTCCCGTGGGCCGTGGCGTTCCACGACGTGGGCTGGTTCGGCTTCTGGTCGATGATGATCTTCCTCGGCGTGCTGACCGTCGGCTTTATCTATGAATGGCGCAAGGGAGCTCTGGAATGGGATTGAGCCCGTCTTCTTCGACGCTGGTTACCCCGCGTCCGACCGGTGCCATTGATCCGGCGACCGGCAAGCCTTTTGGTGCGGACGATCCGTTCTTTACGGGCGTCAATAACGAGCTGGCCGACAAGGGCTTCCTCGTGACCACGGTTTCGCAACTGATCACCTGGGCCCGTACTGGCTCGCTGATGTGGATGCAGACCGGTCTGGCCTGTTGCGCCGTGGAAATGATGCAGATGTCGATGCCGCGTTACGACATCGAACGCTTCGGCACGGCGCCACGCGCATCGCCGCGCCAGTCCGACGTGCTGATTGTCGCTGGTACGCTGACAAACAAGATGGCTCCCGCGCTGCGCAAGGTCTATGACCAGATGCCAGAGCCGCGTTACGTCATTTCGATGGGTAGCTGCGCCAATGGCGGCGGCTACTATCATTATTCCTATTCTGTGGTGCGTGGTTGCGATCGCGTGCTGCCGGTAGACGTCTATGTTCCGGGCTGCCCGCCGACGGCCGAAGCACTTCTGTATGGCATTTTGCTGCTGCAGAAGAAGATTCGCCGTGACGGAACCATTGAGCGATAGGGCCGGTCATGGACGAAGCACTAGTAGTTGATCCGTTGGTGACCCTGGGCGAGCACGTTGCATCCGCCCTTGGCGATGCAGTCGTCGGGTTCGAGGTGGCGTATGGCGACCTCACCGTGACCGTGCAGCGCGATTCGATCGTTTCTGTGGCGACATTCCTCCGCGACGATCCGAAGTGCCGGTTCATCGCGTTTGTCGACGTCTGTGGTGCGGACTATCCCGCGCGCGAACAGCGGTTCGATGTGGTCTATCATTTCCTCAGCCCGCACCTGAACCATCGCATCCGTATAAAGCTCGAGGCCGATGACACGACGCCAGTCCCATCGATCTGCGACGTCTATCCCGGTGCGAACTGGTTCGAGCGCGAGACCTACGATCTCTACGGCGTGCTGTTTTCCGGTCACCCGGATCTGCGCCGCATCCTGACCGACTATGGTTTTGACGGTCACCCGTTGCGCAAGGACTTCCCGATGACGGGCTTTGTCGAGGTTCGCTACGACGAAGAGCGCAAGCGCGTAGTCTATGAGCCGGTCAAGCTGACCCAGGAATTCCGCTCGTTCGATTATCTGTCGCCATGGGAAGGCACCGACTATGTGCTGCCGGGCGACGAAAAGGCGAAGAACTGATGTCTGAAGTCGACGTTCGCAATTTCACCATCAATTTCGGCCCCGTGCACCCCTCCGCGCACGGCGTGCTGCGCATGATCCTCGAGCTCGATGGCGAGCTGGTGGAGCGCGTCGATCCGCATGTTGGGCTGCTTCATCGCGGCACCGAAAAGCTGATCGAGGCGAAGACCTATCTGCAGGCCGTGCCGTATTTCGATCGCCTCGACTATGTGGCGCCGATGAACCAGGAGCATGCCTTTGCCCTGGCCGTTGAGCGCATGCTCGGCATCGAGGTGCCGCGCCGTGGTCAGCTGATCCGCGTGCTTTATTCCGAGATCGGTCGTCTGCTGGCGCATTTGATGAACGTGACCACCCAGGCCATGGACATCGGCGCGCTGACCCCTCCGCTCTGGGGCTTCGAGCAGCGCGAAAAGCTGATGGTGTTCTATGAGCGCGCTTCGGGTGCGCGCATGCATGCCGCCTATTTCCGGCCCGGCGGAGTCCATCAGGACCTGCCGCAGGCACTGGTCGACGACATTGGCGTTTTCTGTGAGGAATTCCCCAAGGCGCTCGCCGATATCGATCGGCTTCTGACCGAGAACCGCATCTTCAAGCAGCGCAATGTCGATATTGGTGTCGTTTCGCTGGAAGAAGCGTGGGGCAGGGGCTTTTCGGGTGTGATGGTTCGCGCTTCGGGCGCGGCCTGGGACCTGCGCAAGAGCCAGCCCTATGACGCATACGCCGAAATGGAATTCGACGTGCCGGTCGGCTCGCATGGCGACTGCTACGATCGTTACCTGATCCGCATGGAAGAAATGCGCCAGGCCAATGCGATCATGAAGCAGTGCGTGGCCAAGCTGAATGCGCCTGACGGCAAGGGCCCCGTTGCTTCGAGCGATGGCAAGGTCGTGCCGCCCAAGCGCGGTGAGATGAAGCAGTCGATGGAAGCGCTTATCCATCACTTCAAGCTCTACACCGAAGGCTACAAGGTGCCCGCTGGCGAAATCTACGCCGCCGTGGAAGCGCCGAAGGGCGAGTTCGGCGTCTATGTGGTTTCCGATGGCACCAACAAGCCCTATCGCTGCCACATCCGCGCTCCGGGCTTTGCGCACCTCAGTGCCATGGATCATCTGTGCCGCGGCCACATGCTGGCTGACGTCACGGCAATCCTTGGGTCGATTGATATTGTGTTCGGAGAGGTGGATCGCTGATGTCTACGCGACGCCTTGCAGACGAGTCGGTGCAGCCGGCAAGTTTCGCCTTCAATGCTGAAAACCTGGCCTGGGCCGAAAAGCGCATTGCGCTCTATCCGGCGGGACGGCAGCAATCAGCTGTCATTCCTCTGCTCATGCGGGCACAGGATCAGGATGGCTGGGTCACCCGCGCGACCATTGAGAAGGTCGCCCAGATGCTGGATATGCCCTATATCCGGGTCCTCGAGGTGGCAACATTCTACACCCAGTTCCAGCTGGCACCGGTCGGCACGCGTGCGCATGTGCAGGTCTGTGGCACCACGCCATGCATGCTGCGCGGCGCGGGCGAACTCATCGAGGTCTGCAAGAACAAGATCCATCCTGAGCCGCACCATCGCAATGAAGATGGCACCATGAGCTGGGAAGAGGTCGAGTGCCTTGGCGCCTGCGTCAATGCACCCATGATCATGATCTATCATGACACCTATGAAGACCTGACGCCCCAGCGCATGGAAGAGATCATCGACGCCTTTGCCGCCGGCAAGGGCGACACGATCAAGCCGGGTACGCAGATCGACCGCCAGAACGCCGCTGCTGAGGGTGGCATGACCACGCTCACCGAAAAGCCGACGGCGAAGCGGGAGAAATTCGTGCCTCCGGCTCCTGCCGAGCAGCCGGCTGCTGCGCCCGCCGCACCGCCGGCGCCGACCACGGCCGCCAAGCCCAAGGATGTTGCCGAAGAGAACGCTCCGGCCCTCAAGGGGACACCGCAGGAAGCCAAGGTGTCCGAAGCCAAGGCCGAGGGCGAGCGCAAGGCTGCTGCGGTCGAGGCGAAGGCCGATGGCGCCCCGAACCAGGCTATGCGTGAAGGTGCGAGCGGCGCTGAATCCGATGGGGCCAAGGTCGACGGGGGCAAGGCGCCCGGCAAGGCCAAGGTTGCTGAGCCCGCCGAAGGCGGTGCATCGGCCTCGGTGAAGAAGTCCAAGCCCGTGGTTGAGGCAGTTGCTGCCAACCCCAAGGAAGTGACGCCGACTGCCGAGAAGGGCGATGTCTTGCAGCCACTGTTCGAGCGCCCTGCGGGCGAACCGGACGACCTCAAGCTGATCTCCGGCGTTGGTCCAGTGCTTGAAGGCAAGCTGCACGCTCTGGGCATCACCCGTTTCGAGCAGATCGCCAAGTTCAAGAAGGCTGATATTACGCGCGTCGACGAGGTGCTGAACTTCAAGGGCCGCATTGATCGCGATGAATGGGTGAAGCAGGCCAAGGCGCTCGCCAAGGGCGGGGTCGAAGAATACCGCAAGGTGTTTGGGAAGGCCCCCCGTTAAATGGCTGAGAGCAAGATCGACTTCGGATCGCTGACCCTCAAAGACTACGCCATTGGCGTGGCCTTTGCCCTGGTGGCCACAGCAGTCCTGTCCGGTCTTGAAGCGGCTTTCAATATTGCGCTGCCGAGCTTTCTGGCTTCGGCGGCTGGGGCGGCGATTGGTGTTGCCGCCTGGTTCTTTTATCTGTTGAAGCGGAAAAGCTGATCATGCTCGCTGACAAGGATCGCATTTTCACCAACCTCTATGGCCACCACGACTGGCGGCTGGAAGGTGCACGTGAGCGCGGCTCGTGGGTCGGAACCAAGGAGTTCCTCGACCAAGGGCGCGACTGGATCACCAATGAGGTGAAGGCTTCGGGTCTGCGTGGCCGCGGCGGTGCGGGCTTCCCCACCGGCCTCAAGTGGTCGTTCATGCCCAAGCAGAGCGATGGTCGTCCGCATTACCTCCTGGTCAATGCCGACGAATCCGAGCCCGGCACCTGCAAGGACCGCGAGATCCTGCGTCACGATCCGCATCACCTGATCGAGGGTTGCCTGATCGCCTGTCGCGCCATGGATGCGCATTTGGCGTTCATCTATGTGCGTGGCGAGTTCATTCGCGAGCGTCAGCGCCTGGAAGAGGCCGTGCAGGAGGCGTATGACGCCAAGCTGATCGGCAAGGACAATATCCATGGCTGGGACCTGGATATCATCGTTCATCACGGCGCCGGCGCCTATATCTGCGGTGAAGAAACCGCGCTGATGGAATCGCTGGAAGGCAAGAAGGGCCAGCCGCGCCTCAAGCCGCCATTCCCGGCCGGCATGGGCGTCTATGGCAACCCGACCACCGTCAACAATGTCGAATCCATTGCCGTCGTGCCGGAAATCCTCCGTCGCGGGGCAGGGTGGTTTGCGGGCATCGGCCGTCCGAACAATGTCGGCACCAAGCTGTTCATGGTCTCGGGCCATGTGAACAAGCCGGCGACGTTCGAGGAAGCCCTGGGCGAGAGCTTCAAGGACATTATCGAAAAGCATTGCGGCGGCATTCGCGGCGGTTGGGACAATTTCCTGGCTGTGATCCCCGGCGGCGCATCCTGTCCGGTGGTCAAGGCCGAGGACATGATGGATGCCGTCATGGACTTCGATGGCCTGCGCGAGAAGAAGAGCTCGTTTGGCACCGGCGGCATGATCATCATGGACAAGTCGACCGACATCATCAAAGCCATCTGGCGCATTTCGGCATTCTTCAAGCATGAGAGTTGCGGTCAGTGTACGCCGTGCCGCGAAGGCACCGGCTGGATGATGCGCGTCATGGAACGCATGGTCGAAGGCCGCGCCCAGAAGCGTGAAATCGACATGCTGTTCGAGGTCACCAAGCAGATCGAAGGGCACACCATCTGTGCGCTCGGCGACGCTGCCGCCTGGCCGATCCAGGGTCTCATCCGCAATTTCCGCCCGACCATCGAGGCGCGGATCGAGCAGTATACATATTCATCCACCAGCGACGGCGCCGTGCCGTCGATCGCTGCGGAGTAGGGCTATGGCTTCCATCAAGGTCGACGGCCAGCTCGTCGAAGTTCCAGATTACTACACGCTGATGCAGGCGGCCGAAGCGGCCGGCGCTGAGATTCCGCGCTTCTGCTATCACGAGCGCCTTTCGGTCGCGGGCAATTGCCGCATGTGCCTGGTCGAAGTGAAGGGTGGTCCGCCCAAGCCGCAGGCTAGCTGCGCCATGTCGGTCAAGGACCTGCGTCCCGGCCCGAATGGCGAGCCGCCCGAGATGTTTACCAACACGCCTATGGTCAAGAAGGCCCGCGAAGGCGTGATGGAATTTCTGCTGATCAACCATCCGCTCGATTGCCCGATCTGCGATCAGGGCGGCGAATGCGATCTCCAGGACCAAGCCATGGCCTATGGCGTGTCCGGTTCGCGGTTCCACGAGAACAAGCGCGCCGTCGAAGACAAGTATATGGGCGCGCTCATCAAGACTTCGATGAACCGCTGCATTCACTGTACCCGTTGCGTGCGCTTTACCACCGAAGTGGCCGGCATTTCTGAGCTGGGTCTGCTTGGCCGTGGCGAAGATGCAGAGATCACCCCGTATCTCGAGCGCGCGCTGACCAGCGAATTGCAGGGCAATGTCATCGATCTCTGCCCGGTTGGGGCGCTGACCTCCAAGCCCTACGCGTTTCACGCGCGCCCCTGGGAGCTGAACAAGACCGAATCTATCGACGTGATGGATGCCGTTGGTTCCGCCATCCGGGTCGATAGCCGTGGCCGCGAAGTGATGCGCATCCTGCCGCGTATCAATGAAGCGATCAACGAAGAGTGGATTTCGGACAAGACGCGTTTCGTCTGGGATGGGCTCAAGAGCCAGCGTCTCGATCGTCCCTATGTCCGCAAGGGCGGCAAGCTGCAGCCGGCGAGCTGGGACGAAGCCCTGTCCGCTGTTGCTGCGCGCATCAAGAAGGCCGGCAACAAGGTCGGCGCCATTGCCGGTGACCTCAGCGCGGTCGAGGAAATGTACGCGCTCAAGGCGCTGCTGACCTCGATCGGCTCCGGGATGACCGATGTGCGCCCTGCCATGTCCGGTATCGATCCGTCCATGCCGCGCTCTGCCTATCTGTTCAACCCGACCATTGCCGGGATCGAAGAGGCCGACGCGATCCTGATCATCGGGTCCAATCCGCGTCGTGAAGCGGCCGTGCTCAATGCACGTATCCGCAAGACCTGGCGCGCCAAGAACGTCCCGATCGCCGTAATCGGGGAACAGGCCGACCTCACCTATTCGTACCAGTATCTGGGCGAGGGCTTCGAGAGCCTGGCCGAACTTGCAGCGGGCAAGGGTAGCTTCGCCGAGGTGCTGTCCAAGGCTCAGCGCCCGCTCGTCATCGTAGGCGAAGGCGCAGTGTCCAACGCCCAGCTGGGCAAACAGGTCGGCCGCGATGTTATCGCGCTCGCCTCCAAGCTTGCGACCGGTTCCACTGTCGCCGAAGGCTGGAATGGCTTTGCAATGCTGCATAATGCGGCGAGCCGGGTCGGTGGCATGGATATTGGGTTCGTGCCGCATGCCGGTGGCGTCTGTTCGGCCGACCAGATTGCTCTGGCGGGCAAGGGAGAGCTTGATGTTCTCTTCCTGCTCGGTGCCGACGAGTATGACACCTCCGCGATGGGCAAGGCTTTCGTGGTTTATATCGGCAGCCATGGTGATCGCGGTGCGCATCGCGCCGATGTCATCCTGCCGGGTGCGGCTTACACCGAGAAGTCCGGCACCTATGTGAACACGGAAGGTCGTGTGCAGGTCACCAGCCGCGCGGTATTCCCGCCCGGCGATGCCAAGGAAGACTGGGCCATCATCCGGGCGCTTTCGGGCGCACTGGGTAAGCCGCTGGCGTTCAACTCGCTGACCCAGCTGCGTGCCGCCATCTATGCCGAATTCCCCCATCTAGCCCGCGTCGATCAGGTCGCGCCGGGATCTGTCGGTGACGTGGCCAAGCTGGCCAAGGCAGCGATCAAGACCAAGTCGGCGGCATTCGCATCGCCGGTGACCGATTTCTATCTCAGCAATCCGATTGCCCGCGCCTCGGCCACGATGGCCGAATGCGCGCAGCTGGCCACTGGCCTTCAGCAGGCGGCGGAGTAGGGGAGCACAATGGACTTTCTTCTCGCTGCTCTCGATTATCTCCTGGGCATCCCCTTCCTCGGTTGGGGCGTGCATATCGGGTTCGTCTATAAGGCTCTGGCGCTGCTGGTCGGCCTGCTGATCTTCACCGCCTTCATCCTGCTGGGAGACCGCAAGGTTTGGGCTGCTGTGCAGATGCGTCGGGGCCCTAACGTGGTTGGCCCCTTCGGGCTGCTACAATCTTTTGCCGACCTTTTGAAGTTCGTCTTCAAGGAGCCGGTGCTGCCGGCCGGGTCGGACAAGGTTCTGTTCCTTTTGGCGCCTTTGATCACTGCAACCCTGGCGCTTGCCGGCTGGGCGGTCATTCCGGTCGATAACGGCTGGGCCATGGCCAATATCAATGTCGGCATTCTCTACCTGCTCGGCATTTCCTCGCTCGGCGTCTATGGCGTCATCATCGGCGGCTGGGCTTCGAACTCGAAGTATCCGTTCCTTGGTTCGGTGCGTTCTGCGGCGCAGATGGTGTCCTACGAAGTCTCCATTGGCCTCGTGATCATCACCGTCCTGCTCTGCGTCGGTTCGCTCAACCTCAACGACATCGTCCTCGCCCAGCGAGAAATGGGTCTGGCCCATGCGCTTGGCGTGCCGTGGCTCAGCTTCCTCAACTGGTTCTGGCTGCCGCTGTTCCCGATGTTCGTGATCTTCTACATCTCGGCCCTGGCCGAGACCAACCGCCCGCCATTTGATATGGCCGAAGGCGAATCCGAACTGGTGGCCGGCTTCATGACCGAGTATTCGGCCACGCCGTACCTCCTTTTCATGCTCGGCGAATACATCTCGATCCTTCTGATGTGCGCCATGACCACGATCCTGTTCCTGGGAGGCTGGTCGTCGCCGATCGACCTACCGCCGTTCACTTGGATCCCGGGCGTGATCTGGTTCTTCGTCAAGGTCACGCTGGTGTTCTTCATGTTCGCCATGGCCAAGGCCATCGTGCCCCGTTACCGCTATGACCAGCTCATGCGGATTGGTTGGAAGGTGTTCCTGCCGATTTCCCTGATCATGGTTGTCATCGTTGCCTTCGTCCTGCAGCTCACCGGCTGGGGCTGGCATGGAGGAGTTGCCTGATGCGCGCCACTCAGCTCGTCAACACGCTGCTGCTCAAGGAATTCGTTTCGGCCTTTTTCCTGGCCATGCGCTACTTCTTTGCGCCCAAACCGACCATCAACTATCCGTTCGAGAAGGGGCCGGTCAGCCCGCGTTTCCGCGGTGAGCATGCCTTGCGTCGTTATCCGAATGGGGAAGAACGCTGCATCGCCTGCAAGCTGTGCGAAGCCATCTGTCCGGCACAGGCCATTACCATCGAGGCTGGCCCGCGCCAGAACGACGGCACGCGCCGCACGGTGCGTTACGACATCGACATGGTGAAGTGCATTTATTGCGGCTTCTGCCAGGAAGCCTGCCCGGTCGACGCCATCGTCGAAGGCCCGAACTTCGAATTTGCAACCGAAACGCGCGAAGAGCTCTACTTCTCCAAGGAAAAGCTCCTCAGCAATGGCGATCGTTGGGAGCGTGAAATCGCCTCCAATCTGGCCGCTGACGCGCCGTACCGCTGAGAGGGAAGAGCATGACCCTTCCACTGTTCTTCTTCTATGTTTTCTCGGCGATTGCCGTGGCTTCGGCCTTCATGGTCATTTCGTCGCGCAATCCGGTGCACTCGGTGCTGTTTCTCATCCTGACCTTCGTCAATGCCGCGGGCCTGTTCATGCTCACCGGCGCCGAGTTCCTGGCGCTGCTGCTGATCGTGGTCTATGTGGGCGCGGTCGCTGTGCTGTTCCTGTTCGTCGTGATGATGCTGGACATCGATTTCGCCGAATTGAAATCGGGCCTTCTGCAATATGCGCCGATCGGCATCCTTGTCGGGGCCATCCTTTTGCTTGAGCTGTTGCTGGTGGCTGGCAGTGCGATGATATCGCCCGATATTGCCGGTGGTTCGGCGCTCCCCATCGACAACACGATGGAAAACACGCGCCAGCTCGGCAATGTGCTCTACACCCGCTACGTCTTCCTGTTCCAGGGTGCCGGGGCGGTACTTCTGGTCGCCATGATCGGCGCCATCGTTCTCACCTTGCGTCACAAGACCAATGCCAAGCGCCAGAACCCTGTCGATCAGGTGGCGCGCAAGGCCGGCGAGACGCTCAAGGTCGTCAAGGTCAAAAGCGGTCAGGGGCTATAGGGGGTTATCATGGGTCTGGAAATCGGGCTCGGTCATTACCTGACCGTAGCGGCCATTCTGTTCACGCTCGGCGTGTTCGGTATCTTCATCAATCGCAAGAACATCATCGTCATCCTGATGTCGGTCGAGTTGATCCTTCTGGCCGTTAATCTGAACTTCGTGGCGTTCAGCGCGCATCTGCAGGACCTTCAGGGTCAGGTGTTCGCGCTGCTGATCCTCACCGTGGCTGCCGCCGAGGCCGCCATCGGTCTCGCCATTCTGGTTATTTTCTACCGCAACCGTGGGACCATCGCGGTTGAGGACGTCAACATGATGAAGGGCTGAGAGCACCCGCTATGATTATTCAAGCGATTGTCTTCTTGCCCCTGATCGGGGCGCTCATTGCCGGCCTGTTGGGCCGACAGATCGGGCACCGTCCGTCCGAATTCATCACCACCGGGCTGCTGCTGATTTCGGCGGTCCTGAGTTGGGTCGTGTTCATCCCCGTCGCCTTTGGTGATGGCCTGGTCGGCGCCGTAGGCGACGGTCATGCGGCTGTCCTCAGGGTCGAGGTGATGCGCTGGATCCAGGTGGGCGACATGGACCTGCGCTGGACGCTGCGTGTCGATACGCTGACTGCCATCATGCTGGTCGTGGTCAACACCGTGTCTGCCCTCGTCCACCTCTATTCCATCGGCTACATGAACGAAGATCCGCACCGTTCGCGCTTCTTCGCCTATCTCTCGCTTTTCACCTTCGCCATGCTGATGCTGGTGACCGCCGACAACTTCCTGCAGATGTTCTTCGGCTGGGAAGGGGTGGGGCTGGCCTCCTATCTGCTGATCGGCTTCTGGTATACCCGTCCCTCCGCCACTGCAGCGGCGATGAAGGCCTTCATCGTCAACCGAGTGGGCGACTTCGGTTTTGCCCTGGGCATCTTCGGTGCCTTCATGGTGTTGGGTCACATCGACTTCGACGGCGCTTTCCATGCCGTGGACGAGTTCGCGACCACCGGCCTGCCGATCATCCGCTTCCTGTCTTGGGACGTGGACGCCATGACGGTCATCTGCCTGCTGTTGTTCATGGGCGCCATGGGCAAGTCAGCGCAGTTCCTGCTGCACACCTGGCTGCCGGACGCCATGGAAGGCCCGACCCCGGTGTCGGCGCTCATCCACGCGGCCACCATGGTGACCGCCGGTGTCTTCATGGTTGCGCGTCTGTCGCCGCTGTTCGAGACTTCGCAGACCGCGCTTATGGTTGTTATCGTCATCGGCGCCATCACGGCGTTCTTCGCGGCGACGGTTGGTCTGGTGCAGAACGATATCAAGCGCGTGATCGCCTACTCCACCTGTTCGCAGCTCGGCTACATGTTCGTGGCACTGGGGGCAGGGGCCTATTCGGCCGGTGTTTTCCACCTATTCACCCACGCCTTCTTCAAGGCTCTGCTGTTCCTGGGCGCCGGCTCGGTCATCCATGCGATGCACCATGAGCAGGACATGCGGAATATGGGCGGCCTGCGCAAGAAGATCCCCATCACCTATGCAATGATGATGATCGGTACGCTGGCTCTGACCGGCGTCGGCATTCCGGGTACAAATTTCGGTTTTGCGGGGTTCTTCTCCAAGGATTCCATTATCGAAAGCGCCTATGCTTTCGGTGGCAATATTGGCAGCTTCGCCTTCTGGATGCTCGTCATCGCGGCCCTGTTCACCAGTTTCTATTCCTGGCGTCTGGTCCACCTGACATTCCACGGTTCGCCGCGCGATGTGCAGCATAGCCATACAGCCCATCCGGACCCGGCCCATGCCGCTGCCGAAACCCATGACGAGCCGATCGACGACAGCAATCTCGACGATCATGCTCATGCTGCAGTGTCGCATGACGATGCTCACCACCATGGTTCGGCCTATGACCATGCCCATGAATCGCCCAACGTCATGCTGGTGCCGCTTTATGTGCTGGCTGTTGGCGCAGTACTGGCCGGCGTGGTGTTCTACGGCATGTTCTTCCACGAGGTGGAGCATATCGAGCACTTCTTCGCTGGCTCGATTTATGTCGATCACCAGATCATCGAGGACGCGCATCACGTGCCGACCTGGGTGAAGTGGAGCGCCACCATCGCCATGATCATTGGCTTTGTGTCGGCCTGGTTCATGTATATCAAGCGTCCTGACCTGCCGGGCAAGCTTGCGGCCGCCAATCCTGGGCTCTACAAGTTCCTGCTCAACAAGTGGTACTTCGACGAGCTCTACAACACGGTCTTCGTGCGCCCGGCGCTCTGGATCGGCAATGCCATCTGGAAGGGCTTCGATGACTGGCTGGTCGACGGCAAGGTCGCCGAAGGCCTGGGCCGTCGCGTCCAGAACGTCACCAGCTGGGTGGTCAAATTGCAGTCCGGCTATCTCTATCACTACGCCTTCGCCATGCTTATCGGCATTGCGGCGCTGCTGACCTGGGCCATTACGGTCGGGGGGCTTCTCTAATGACCTTCGCCAATTCAATTCTGTCCATCATCACCTGGCTTCCGGTCATCGGTGCAGCCATCGTTCTGGCGATGCCGAAGACCGCCATCGGTGCGATCCGTTGGGTCTCGCTGCTGGTGACACTTGTGGTGTTTGGTTTGTCCCTAGCCCTGTGGCAGGCGTTTGATCCGTCCGATGCCGGCTTCCAGTTCGTGGTCAACATGCCATGGATCGGCGACAGCATTGGCTATCGCGTCGGCGTTGACGGCATCTCGGTGCTGTTCGTGGTGCTTACCGCGCTGCTGATGCCGGCCGTAGTCATAGCAAGCTGGGAAGTCGAGACCCGCTTCAAGGAATACATGATCGTATTCCTGGTGCTCGAAACGCTGATGATCGGCGTGTTCACCACGCTCGACCTGGCCATGTTCTACGTGTTCTTCGAAGGCACGTTGCTACCGATGTTCCTGATCATCGGGATCTGGGGTGGTTCGGCGCGCATTCAGGCGGCCTACAAGTTCTTCTTCTACACCTTTGTCGGCTCGGTCCTGATGCTGCTCGCCATGATGGCGATGTATTGGGACGCCGGCACCACCGACATTGCGCGCCTGCTCACCCATGACTTCCCAGTGGGCATGCAGACGTGGTTGTGGCTGGCCTTCTTCGCCTCACTTGCCGTCAAGATGCCGATGTGGCCGTTCCATCGCTGGCTGCCGGAAGCGCACGTGCAGGCGCCGACCGCCGGCTCGGTGATCCTGGCCGCAATTCTGCTCAAGCTTGGAGGTTACGGTTTCCTGCGCTTCAGCCTGCCCATGTTCCCCGATGCGTCGGCGCAGTTCGCCAACTTCATCTTCGTGCTGTCGATCGCCGCCATCATCCTCACCTCGCTGGTGGCGCTGGTGCAGACCGACATGAAGAAGCTGATCGCCTATTCCTCCGTTGCCCATATGGGTTTCGTGACCATGGGTATCTTTGCGGGCAATGCCCTGGGTATCCAAGGCGCGATGTTCCAGATGATTTCGCACGGCATCGTGTCGGGTGCGCTCTTCCTTTGCGTTGGCGTCATCTATGACCGCATGCATACCCGTGAGATCGACGCCTATGGCGGTCTGGTCGAGCGCATGCCGCAATACGCATTCGCCTTCATGGTGTTCACCATGGCCAATGTCGGCCTGCCGGGCACCTCGGGTTTCGTTGGTGAGTTCCTCACCATGATCGGTGTATTCCAGGTCAATACCTGGGTGGGTGTCGGTGCCGCGTTCGGTGTGATTTTCTCGGCCTGCTACGCGCTGTGGCTCTATCGCCGTGTGATTTTCGGTGCGCTGACCAAGGAAAGCCTCAAGGGCATTCTCGATCTCAACCTGCGTGAGAAGATCGTCCTTTATCCCCTGATCGTGCTGACCGTGGTGTTCGGTTTCTATCCGGCCCCGATCCTCGATACGACGGCGGCCGCCGTGAACAACCTGGTCGAGCACTATGCGGCTTCGGTTGGTCTTGACCCGGCCGTCTCGCTGGCTGATGCCCGCGCTCCACTTGATTATGCCGCGCCTACGGGCGAGAGCCAGCCGGCCCCCGCGCCTGCTTCGCACTAGGAGACTGACGTGAACTCTGACGTTACTGATTTCGCGAGCCTGGCTCCCGCTTATCCGGAACTGATCGTTGCGGTCGGTGCCCTGGTGCTGCTTGTGGTGGGCATCGTGCTCAACAAGGAGCGCTCGCTCCTCGTCTCTATCGGTGCCATCGTCCTTCTGGCCGTGGCCGGCCTCGTGCTGATGTTCAATCCGGCTGATGGGGTGTTGTTCAACGGGCTCTTCATCGTTGACAGCTTCGGCCGGTTCATGAAGGTGCTGGTGATCGTGGGTGCGGTGCTGGCACTGGTTCTCGCGCATCACAACGATGAAGAGAACGGACTGCACAAATACGAGTATTCCGTCCTCGCAGTGCTGGCCACGCTGGGCATGATGATCATGGTTTCCGCCAATGATCTGATGAGCCTCTATATCGGTCTCGAGCTGCAATCCCTGTCGCTTTATGTGATGGCTGCGATCAAGCGCGACGACAGCCGCGCCACCGAGGCGGGCCTCAAATATTTCGTGCTGGGCGCCTTGTCATCGGGCATGCTGCTTTATGGGGCCTCGATGGTTTATGGCTTTACCGGCCACACCAATCTCTCCGAGATCGTGGTTGCCATTGCCAGCGAAGGTCGCTCGATCGGCCTCATTTTCGGCATGGTGTTCCTCCTGGCCGGTGTCGCGTTCAAGATTTCGGCCGTGCCGTTCCACATGTGGACGCCGGACGTCTATGAAGGCGCGCCGACCCCGGTCACGGCCTTCTTCGCCATGGCACCAAAGGTGGCGGCGATGACGCTGATGATCCGTCTCGTCATGGTCAGCTTTGCGCCACTGACGCAGGATTGGCAGCAGATCGTGGTGTTCCTGTCGATCGCCTCCATGGTGCTGGCCGCATTCGCCGCCATCGGGCAGCAGTCGATCAAGCGCCTGATCGCCTACTCGTCCATCGGTCATGTGGGCTTTGCTCTGGTCGGCCTTTCCTCTGGGACCCAGGTTGGCGTCGAAGGCGTGGCGATCTATATGGCGATTTATGTTGGCATGACTGTCGCCCTGTTCGCCTGCATCCTGTCGCTGCGCACTGAGACCGGCTATGTCGAAACTATTGCCGACCTGGCAGGCGCATCGCGGACTCGTCCAGTCGTCGCCGGGATCATGGCCATCGTGATGTTCTCGCTGATCGGATTGCCTCCGCTCGCTGGGTTCTTCGCCAAGTGGCAAGTGTTCCTTGCGGCCATTGAAGCGCATCTCTATGTGCTGGCTGTCATCGGCATGCTCGCCTCCGCCATCAGCGCCTTCTATTACCTGCGCGTCGTCAAGGTGATGTATTTCGACGAGCCGGTAAAAGAGTTCGTGGCTGTGCCGGCCGAGCTGAACGTCGTGATGGTGGTGTTTGGCTTCCTTATAGTGACCTATTTCTTCACTGTGGGTAATCCGCTCTCCAGCTTTGCGCATAGTGCTGCGGGAAGCCTGTTCTAGGTGTCCGACTTCGCGCTCGGCCCCAAAGCAAAGGCCGCCGGTTATCGGCTGGTCGGCTTTGAGGAAATCGGATCGACCAATAATGAAGCGCTCGCGGCTGCTGCCGCGGGCGACCCGGGCGGCGTGTGGTTTGCCTCGCTTCACCAGACTGCGGGTCGCGGTCGGCGCGGACGTCAGTGGCACAGCGTGCCCGGCAACCTTGCCGCCAGCCTTTTGATCGTTCCGGACGCGTCGGCAGAGTTGATTGCAACCCTCGGCTTTGCCGCCGGTGTCGCGCTCAATCGGGGCCTTTCTGCTGTGCTGCCAAGCGGTACGTTCCGGATCGGCATAGACGGTGCGGATGGCGCTGACGGGCGTTCCCGCATTGCGCTCAAATGGCCCAATGACGTTTTGGCCGATGGCCAGAAGTTGTCGGGTATCCTGCTCGAAGCGTCCAAGACGCCAGATGGGCGCAGCGCCATCGTCGTCGGCTGCGGCGTCAATGTCGTGTCGGCGCCTGAAGGCACGCCATATCCGGCGACCTCTTTGCGGGCTCTCGGGGTGGAAAAGACCGCCGCGGAGGTCTTCGAAGCGCTTTCCGACGCGTGGGTCGAGGTATTCGGCCTTTGGGATGACGGGCGGGGCGTTGCCGCCGTGCTCGAACTGTGGCGTGGTTCTGCGGCGGGGCTCGGTGCGCCGGTCGCGGTTCAGCAGGATGGTGTTATCCGACGCGGCATTTTTGAAACCATCGACTCCTCGGGACGGCTGATCATTCGCGACGATGACGGTTCGCGCTTTCCGATCACGGCGGGCGATGTGCATTTTGGGGCAACGGCCAGCGCCCGAAGCTGACCACAACATGATGCGTGGCGACCGGCGACCAGAGTTCGCTAGGCGTCGCGCCGACAGATAGGACATAACGACCCATGGCTCAGAACCAAAGGGATGAACTCGTCTTCGTGCCGCTTGGCGGCGTTGGCGAAATCGGCATGAACATGGCCGCCTACGGCTTTGGTCCGGAGCGGTCGCGCAAATGGATCGTGGTGGATTGCGGCGTCAGCTTTGGCGGGCCGGACCTGCCGGGCATTGAGCTGATCATGGCCAATCCGGAGTTCCTCGAAGAAAACGCTGACGACGTGCTGGCCCTTATCCTGACCCACAGCCACGAAGACCATTATGGCGCCGTGCTTGATTTGTGGCCGGTGTTTGACAAGCCGGTCTATGCGACCCCATTCACCGCTGCCATGCTGGCCGCGAAGCGGGCAGGGGACGGTATTGTCGAAAATGTCGACATTACCATCATGCAGCCAGGCAAGCCGTTCACTGTCGGTCCGTTCACAATCGAGGCGATCAACGTCGCCCACTCAATTCCAGAATCCAACAGTCTGCTTATTACGACGCCAGTCGGGCGGGCGCTGCATACCGGTGACTGGAAGCTCGACCCCACCCCGGTGCTCAATGCGCCCACCGATGTTGCCCGCCTTCAGGCCATCGGTGCCGATACCAGCCTGCCGCTGGCTCTGATCTGCGACTCCACCAATGCGCTCAAGGACGGCGAAAGCCCGAGCGAAGCCGATGTCGGCGCCAATCTGGCCGCGCTGATCGCCGAGGCCCCCAATCGCGTTGCCGTGACCACCTTTGCCTCAAATGTGGGCCGCGTCGTCTCGATCGTGCGGGCCGCGCATCAGGCCGGCCGGCAGGTGGTGATGTCCGGGCGCTCGCTGCACCGCATCATGGGTATTGCCAAGGAACTGGGCATGCTCGAGGGTCTGCCGCAGGTCCACGATCAGGACGCCTACAAGTCGATTCCGCGCAACAAGTGCGTGCTGGTCTGCACGGGCAGCCAGGGCGAGGCGCGGGCCGCCATTGCCCGCATTGCTCGCGGCGATCACCCGGTGATCGATCTCAATGCCGGCGATCGGATGATCTTCTCCTCATGGGCCATTCCCGGCAATGAGCGCGAAGTCATCGATATCCAGAACCTGCTGATCGACAAGGGCGTCGAGGTCATCACGCAGAACGACGCCTTGGTCCACGTCACCGGCCATCCGCGCCGTGACGAATTGCGCAAGCTCTATTCCTGGGTGAAGCCGCAGGTGCTGGTGCCGGTGCACGGTGAAGCGATGCATCTCGACGCCCATGCCAAGCTCGGCCGACAGGAAGGTATTCCGGATGTCTGCGAGGCGCGCAATGGCGACCTGGTGCGTCTTTTCCCTGAACCGATGGCCTATCCGGCCGAGGTGCGGACCGGTGAACTCTATCTGGATGGCCTCGTGCTGTGCACGCCCGAAGAAAGTGGTGTCAAGGGACGGCGCCGCCTGTCCTTCGGCGGCATGATCGTGGTGAGCCTCTGCGTCAATTCCAACGGCCATGTTGTTGCTGGGCCCGATCTCGTCGTTGAAGGCTTGCCTGAGACCGAGGATGAGTCCGTGGTCGAACTGGTCGAGCAGACGGTTGCCGGTGTGATCAAGTCCATGCCGCCGAAGCGCCGCAGCGACACCGAGGTGCTGAACTCTGCGCTGTTCAAGGCCATTCGCGGTGAGGTCAATGCCTTCTGGGGTCGCAAACCGAACGTGAGCGTCTTCGTCCATCGCGTTTAATTGCATCCGGCGCGACAAGTTGGCTTCTTTCGCGCCGGTCGCCTTCTGGGCTAGGACAGGTCATGCAATACGGTTCGATCCTCGCTGTTTATTTCGTGGTCTGGTGGCTCACCTTCGTGGCAGTGTTACCCATTGGTGCGCGCAGCCATCATGAGGCGGGCGTGGAAGTGGTTGCGGGCAGCGATCCCGGCGCGCCGCTGAAGCCGCATCTGGTCAGGAAGATACTCTTGACCACCGGTCTCTCCATTGTGTTCACGGGCCTGCTCTTGTGGGGGCTGTCCAACGAGACGCTGCACGCTTACTGGAATCGTTGAGCGATCTTCGCTCAGTTGGACCTCAAAAGTTGTTTTGACGGCCTGAGGCGACGGACTTCGATGTCTGTCGCAAAACCTACATAGATCGTTGGTATGAGGCCGCTGGTCATAGTGCCGTGGTGCCTTGTTCGGCATTCTCATGCTTCGAACGCGAATTTAGCCACAATTGTTTGAAATCAAACAAAAAAGCAGGGCACTAGGGCCCTGCTGAATTGAGTTTGTTCGACAATACGCTGGTCTTAGGCACGCTACAAAGCGGCAGCCAACGCTCCTCCCTTGACGTTGTCGACGTCCGGCGGTTTGGACCGCCTTTGCTTTATTGCGAGGGAACCTAACAACAGTTTTGGGGTCTGCCAAGTAGATTCTGCATAGCTTGCATGCTTGCATCGAATGGACGGTTAGGATTTGAGTGGGCACGAGCAAATTCTACGAGTCGAGCACGAGTTTCGGAGTTCCCATGCGCCTTTCCCGCTATTTCCTGCCGGTGCTGCGCGATGTGCCCAAGGAGGCAGAGATCGTTTCGCACCGGCTGATGCTGCGTGCAGGCATGATCCGTCAGCAGGCGTCCGGTCTCTATTCCTGGCTGCCGCTTGGCTACAAAGTGCTGATGAAGGTGCAGAAGATCATCGAAGAGGAGCAGAACCGCTCCGGCGCGATTGAATTGCTGATGCCGACCATCCAGTCGGCCGACCTTTGGCGCGAGTCAGGGCGCTATGACGCCTATGGCAAGGAAATGCTGCGCATCGAGGATCGCCACGAGCGCGAATTCCTCTACGGCCCGACCAATGAAGAGATGATCACCGACATCTTCCGGACCTATGTGAAGTCCTACAAGGACCTGCCGCTGAACCTTTATCACATTCAGTGGAAGTTCCGCGACGAGGTGCGCCCCCGCTTCGGCACGATGCGCAGTCGCGAATTCCTGATGAAGGATGCCTATTCTTTCGACCTCGACAAGGATCGTGCTGTCGCCGCCTATGAGCGAATGTTCGTGGCCTATCTGCGCACCTATGCCCGTATGGGGCTGACCGCCATTCCGATGCGCGCCGATACCGGCCCCATCGGTGGCGACCTCAGCCATGAATGGATCATCCTTGCGGAAACGGGCGAAAGCCAGGTGTTCTGTCATCGCGACCTGCTCGACAAGTCGATCCCGTCCAAGGATGTAGATTTCCGGGGGGATCTCAAGCCGATCTTCAACGATTGGACGTCGCTCTACGCTGCCACCGAAGAGATGGTGGACCAGGCCGAGTATGAAGCCGCAGTTCCCGAGGACAAGCGGGTGTCGGCGCGCGGTATCGAGGTGGGGCACATCTTCTATTTCGGCACCAAATATTCGGAGCCGATGAAGGCCAGCGTCACCGGGCAGGATGGCAAGGAAACCGTGGTGCATATGGGCTCCTATGGCATCGGCCTGACCCGCGTGGTCCCGGCGATCATCGAGGCCAGCCATGATGAAAACGGTATTGTCTGGCCGGTATCCGTGGCGCCCTTCGAAGCCGTGCTGATCAACCTCAAGGCCGGCGATGCCGACACTGATGCTGCATGCGATGCTCTCTATGCGGAGCTTTCCGCGGCCGGTATCGACCTGCTCTATGACGATCGCGACCAGCCGGCTGGCAGCAAGTTTGCCACCGCCGATCTCGTAGGCATTCCCTATCAGCTGATTTTGGGGCCGCGTGGCCTTAAATCCGGCGAAGTCGAGATCAAGCATCGCAAAAGTGGTGAGCGGGAGACGCTGCCGCTGTCCGAGGCGGTTGCACGCCTGCGGGCCCTGATCGAACCCCAGCGGATGAACGACATTTGACCGAGAGCGCACAGCAAGCAGCGGGCGGCCGGAGCACCCGGCCTTTTGCCCGTTTCGAATGGATGATTGCTGGGCGCTATTTACGCGCCAGACGCAAGGAAGCCTTTATATCGGTCATCGCCAGCCTCACCATGGTTGGCGTGGCCATCGGCGTGGCGACGCTCATCGTCGTCATGTCGGTGATGAACGGTTTCCGCGGCGAGCTCCTCGACAAGATTCTGGGGCTCAACGGTCATTTCACCGGCTATCCCATCGAGAGCCAGTTCACCGACTATAAGGAAACTGTGTCGGCGCTCGAACAGGTCGATGGCGTCAAGTTTGCTGTCTATTTCGTCGAAGGTCAGGTTCTGGCGTCCGGCCGGGGCAGTTCGACCGGGGCCACTGTCCGCGGCATGGATGAGGCAAATCTCAAGAAACTCGATCTGCTCTACAATTCGGCTGAGCAGGGCGGGTTCGACAGCTGGGACGAAAGCACCGGGGTGGCCATTGGCTACCGCCTTGCGCAGACCCTGGGTGTCGGCATCGGCGACCAGGTCCAGTTGATCAATCCCGATGGGGCGATGACGCCCTTCGGCTCGACGCCACAGATCCGGTCCTATCCGGTCAATGCCATCTACAATCTGGGCATGGTCGAGTTCGACAGTTTCTACATCTTCATGCCGCTCGAGCCTGCGCAGGATTATTTCAAGCTCATCGATGACGTGCTGAAGCCTGGCCAGGCGCCGCTCGATATCATGGCGAGCGACGCTGAAATCGACGCCGCCTATGACCGCGTGCCGCGCACCAGCGGCGTAGAAGTGTTCATCGACAATCCCGACTCGGTCAACATGATGCGCGAGCGGATTGAGGCCATGCCCAATCTGCGGCCAATGATCCTGACCAGTTGGCAACAGCGCAACGAGACCTTCTTCTCGGCGCTGCAGGTCGAGCGTGTCGTGATGTTCACTATCCTCTCGATGATCATCCTGGTGGCGGCGTTCAACATCATCTCCAGCCTCATCATGCTGGTGAAGGACAAGGGCGCTGATATCGCGGTGCTACGCACTATGGGTGCGACCCGCGGGTCAATCATGCGCATCTTCTCGATCACCGGCACGACGATCGGCGTCATCGGCACGCTTGCCGGCACGGTGATTGGTCTGATCGTGGCGGCCAACGCCGAAACCATCCGCGCGGCAATCTCCGATTTCCTCGGGGTGACGCTGTTCCCTCCAGAGGTGTTTTTCCTGTCGTCTCTGCCCAGCCGCACCGATCCGGTGGAGGTGACGGTGGTGGTGTGCATGGCACTGGGACTGAGCTTCCTGGCCACCATTTACCCGGCCTGGCGTGCGGCCCAATATGACCCGGTGGAGGCCCTGCGCTATGAGTAAGCCGCATCTGCTGCTGCAGGACGTCCACCGGCATTATGGCGAAGGCGAGCGCACCGTGCGCGTGCTCGAATCTGCCAATCTAACCGTCGACAGTGGTGAGATGGTTGCCCTCGTCGCGCCATCAGGCGCAGGCAAATCCACATTGCTGCATTTGTGCGGTCTGCTGGAATCGCCGCAATCGGGCGAGATCGAAATTGTCGGGCAAAAAACCAGCCAGATGGGCGATCGCGCACGCACGCAATTGCGGCGCTCGACGGTTGGCTATGTCTATCAATTCCATCATCTGCTGCCCGAATTTACCGCGCTCGAAAACGTGGTGATGCCGCAATTGATCGCCGGTCAGACGCAAAAGCCGGCGGAGGGCAGGGCCATGGAACTGCTGGACCTCTTGGGTGTCGCTCCGCGCGCCACCCATCGCCCCGCTGAACTGTCCGGTGGGGAGCAGCAGCGTGTCGCTATCGCCCGCGCCGCCGCCAATCATCCGCGTGTCATTCTCGCTGATGAGCCGACCGGCAATCTCGACCCGGAGACGAGCGACCGCGTGTTTGAGGCCCTCAAGAGCCTCATCCGCAATGAAGGCGCCGCTGCGCTTATCGCGACGCATAATTATGACCTCGCGCGACGCGCGGATCGGATCGTCACGATCCGTAATGGTCTGGTGGTTCCACACACCCTCTAGGGTTCGTGAAGAATGCCTAGCGTCTCAAAGTGGCGGCCGCATCGTCGATCCGGACCTGCAGTTTGGCACCGCTCCTGAAAGGGGGCGGTGTTCTGCTTTGCGGTTTCCACGGCCCCTCACGATCCCAATTTCGTCGAGCGCGCGCCGGGGGCCGCACAGCGCCGAATCTTAACGACCAACAACCTATCCTAACGCTTTCCTAACCAGTTAACCCCTGTCCCCGGTTTCACCGCTGTTCCCGTCTAGACGTGAACAAAAATAGAACTTATAAGAACAATACAGAAACACAGGAGGCAAGAATGCTCGATTTCATCAAGGACTTCGCCGCTTTCGTCACGCTGGGTGCGTTCACTATCGGCTCGCTCACCTGGATGGACCTCATCACGCATCTGGCGTGATCACTTGTGGATTGTGGGCCGAGAAAGGTTTGACCCTGGCTCGCCAGGAGCCCATGTTCCGGCCAGGAGATGCTTATGCGCGGCCCCGGCTATATTCACCTACATGTCCATTCTGCCTTCTCTCTGCTCGAAGGCGCTCTGCAGCTCGAAACCATTCTGAAGCTGGCAGCGGCCGATGCCCAGCCGGCGATCGGAATCGCCGATACCGGCAATCTATTTGGCGCGTTGGAGTTTTCCGAAAAGGCGACCAAGAAGGGCATCCAGCCTCTGATCGGGGTGGAACTGCCCTTCGACTTCGCTGCTGCCGAAGAACGCGTCAGTGAGCGCGGGCACGTGGCCTGGACGGGCAAGTCCAGTGTCGTCTTGATGGCGCAGTCGGAGGAGGGGTTTGCCAATCTCTCCGGCCTGGTGTCACGCGCCTATCTCGAAGGCGAAAACGGGCTGGCGCGTGTCAAGCTGGATTGGCTGTCCCGCGAAGGCCTGGCGGGAGTGATCTGCCTCTCAGGTGGTCCCGAGGGCGCCATCGATATGGCCTTAGCGCAAGGGCAGGACGCCAACGCCATCCGCCGGCTCGACCGCTTGGCCGAGCTCTTCGATGATCGCCTCTATATTGAGTTGCAGCGGCATGGTCGGCCGCAAGAGGCGGTTGTTGAGCCCCGCCTCATCGACTACGCCTATCGCAGAGGTATCCCGCTGGTCGCGGCCAATGAGCCGTTTTTCAAGACCGCCAAGGAATTCGAGGCGCATGACGCACTGCTGGCGATCGCCGGCGGCACCGTGCTGGCACAGACCGAGCGGCGCAAGCTCAACGACCAGTATTATTTCAAGACCCGGGCCGAAATGATCGAGCTGTTCGCCGATCTGCCCGAGGCGCTTGAATCCACCATCGAGATTGCGCAGCGCATCGCCTTCCGTCCGAGGACGCGGGGCCCGATCCTGCCCAAGTTCGCTGCCGGGTCACACGACACCGAAGATGCTGTTGTTGCGGCCGAAGCATTGGCATTGCGCGAGATGGCCGAGACCGGTCTTAATGCGCGCCTGGCAACGACTGGCATCGCGCCGGGCAAGACAGAAGCCGAGTACAGGGAACGGCTGGCTTTCGAGCTTTCTATCATCGAAAAGATGAAGTTCCCTGGCTATTTCCTTATTGTTGCTGATTTTATTCAGTGGTCAAAGGCTCATGGCATCCCGGTGGGACCGGGGCGCGGTTCTGGTGCCGGTTCGCTCGTGGCCTATGCCACGACCATCACCGACCTCGATCCGCTGCGCTACAATCTGCTGTTCGAACGCTTCCTCAATCCGGAACGCGTGTCGATGCCCGACTTCGATATCGACTTCTGCCAGGATCGTCGTGAAGAGGTCATCGACTACGTCCAGAAGAAGTATGGCGCCGAACAGGTGGCGCAGATCATCACCTTCGGAACGCTGCAGGCGCGCGCCGTGTTGCGCGACGTCGGTCGCGTTCTGCAGATGCCCTATGGGCAGGTGGATCGCATCTGCAAGCTCGTGCCCGCCAATCCGGCCGATCCCTGGTCCATCGAACGGACCATGAAGGAGGTGCCGCAGTTCAAGCAGATGGCGGACGAGGACGAGACCGTCGGCCAACTGGTGGAGATTGCTCAGGCTCTCGAGGGGCTCTTCCGCCACGCCTCGACCCACGCCGCGGGCATCGTGATCGGCGACCGTCCACTGCAAAAACTGCTGCCGCTCTACCGCGATCCGCGCTCGGAAATGCCGGTTACGCAGTACAACCTTAAATGGGTGGAACCGGCAGGCCTGGTGAAGTTCGACTTCCTCGGCCTCAAGACGCTGACGACGATCCGCTATGCCGTTGAGATGGTGGCTAATCGCGGGATCAACCTCGATATCGACGCCATTCCGATTGAAGACGCCGCCACTTACAAGCTCTACGCCCGGGGCGATACCTACGGCATTTTCCAGTTTGAATCGGCTGGCATGCGCCGTGCTCTGATGGAGCTCAAGCCCGACCGTATCGAAGACCTTATCGCCATGAACGCGCTCTATCGGCCTGGCCCGATGGACAATATCCCGAGCTTCATCAATCGCAAGCATGGCACCGAAGAGGTGAGCTATCCGCATCCGGCGCTGTCGACGGTGCTGGATGAGACTTACGGCATCATCGTCTACCAGGAGCAGGTGATGCAGATCGCCCAGCTTCTGTCAGGCTACTCGCTGGGCGAGGCGGACATGTTGCGCCGCGCCATGGGTAAGAAAATCAAGGCGGAAATGGATGCCCAGCGCGTCCGATTCCGCGAAGGCTCCGGGCCGCAGGGGGTGAGCGAAACCCTCGCCGATGAAATCTTCGACCTGCTCGCCAAGTTCGCCAATTACGGCTTCAACAAGAGCCACGCGGCGGCCTATGCCTGGGTCTCCTACCAGACCGCTTATCTCAAGGAGCACTTTCCGCACGAATTTTATGCGGCTTCGATGACGCTCGACATGGCGCAGACCGATAAGCTCAGCGACTTCCGTCGCGAAGCGGGCAAAAAGGGTATTGAAGTGGTGCCGCCCTGCGTCAATCGCTCGGAAGTGGTGTTCTCCGTCAAGGAAGACCGCATCCATTACGGGCTTTCGGCGGTGAAGGGCGTGGGCCGGGCGATGGCGGAACACATCGTCGAGGTACGAGGCAACGAGCCGTTCAAGGATCTCGGCGATTTCGCACGTCGGGTCGACCCGCGGGTCCTCAACAAGCGGACGCTGGAGACACTGGTCAATGCCGGGGCCTTCGATGGCTTGGTGCCGCGTCGGGAAGTTGCCTTTGCAGCGGTCGAGTCGGTGATCGGCACGGCGCAGGCGCTGACCTCGGAGCGTAATGAAGGCCAATGGAACATGTTCGCCAGCGCCGAGCCCGAGCCGTTCAGGCTGCCATCCGGCGTGCCGGCCTGGAGCTCGACCGAGCGGGCGGATCGCGAACTGGCCGCCATCGGCTTCCATCTTTCGGCGCACCCGCTCGATGCCTATGCCGATCTTTTCGAAAAATTGCGGGTGCAGCGCTGGAGCGATTTCGAGCGGGCTGTGAAGGATGGGGCGGGTGCCGGTCGTCTCGCCGGCACGATTTCTGGGCGCAATGATCGGCGAACGCGAAAAGGCACGCCGATGATGATCCTGTCGCTCTCGGATCAGAGCGGCACGTTCGAATGCATTGCCTTCTCCGAGCAGATCAACGAGTTCGGCGCAATTCTGCAGCCGGGCAATTCGGTGATCCTGGAGGTCGGTGCTGACGAGCGGGCGGAAGGTATCAGCCTGCGTCTGGTTTCGGCCAAGCCCATCGAGGGCATGGCTGAGCGCGTGGATCGGCAGATGACCATCTTCATGGCCGACGCCAAAGCATTGGAGCCGACCAGTGCGCAGCTGAAGCGCGGCGGTAATGGCACCGTCAGTTTCGTGGTGATCCGGGATGGCGGCGCTCGAGAGTACGAGCTGGAATTGCCTGGAAAATACCAGCTGACCGCCGAGGTCGCCGGCGGGATCAAAGCGCTCGATGGCGTGATGGATGTTCGGTTCGCGTGAGCGCATCACATAACAACGCGGAAGAGGCGAGCCTTGGCCCTTCCTCTCCCGCTCAGGGGTTTTCACCCTTGTCCCCGCGTGCCAGGCGCGGGTCTATGCATAGTCAATCGTGGCCAAAGCGCTTTGTTCCCTGACGATTCCGTGAAATTCGTCCAGTTCGAAGTGGTGCAGGTGGGTTGCGTCGGGGCCATTGTTCGCCTATATGGCGCACGCGTTCGGCGTGGTCCGGCGCAATCACACACACGAAGCAGGCTTTCTGTCGTTCAGAAATCCATCCGGTGACGAGCATCGTCGCAAGGCTTCGTGGCGGCATAAACCGGTAAAGGAGCAGCCCATCATGGCACTGCCAGAATTCTCCATGCGTCAGCTTCTCGAAGCAGGCGTCCATTTCGGCCACCAGAAGCACCGCTGGAACCCGAAGATGGAACGCTACATCTTCGGCGTGCGCAACGATATCCACATTCTCGACCTGTCGCAGACCGTCCCGGCCCTGAGCCGCGCTCTGCAGCTCGTATCCGACACCGTTGCCGATGGCGGCCGCGTGCTGTTCGTTGGTACCAAGCGCCAGGCCGCTCCGCTGGTGGCCGATGCTGCCAAGCAGTCCGCTCAGTACTACGTGAACTCGCGTTGGCTCGGCGGCACGCTGACCAACTGGCAGACCATCTCCAACTCGATCGCTCGCCTGCGTGAGCTCGAGTCGATGAGCGATGCCGACCTGGCGCTGCGCACCAAGAAGGAGCGCCTGATGATGTCCCGCGAGCAGGAGCGTCTCGAGCGCGACCTGGGCGGTATCAAGGACATGGGCAACCTGCCGAGCCTCCTGTTCGTGATCGACACCAACAAGGAAGCCAACGCGATCAAGGAAGCCCGTCGCCTGGGTATCCCGGTGGTGGCCATCGTCGATACCAACTGCGATCCGGACACCGTCGACTACGCGATTCCGGGCAATGACGACGCCAGCCGCGCTCTCGAGCTCTATGTCTCGCTGATCTCGCGCGCCGCTATTGACGGCATCGGCCGTTCGTCGAGCGCTCTGGGTGCCGATCTCGGTGCCGGCGCTGAAACTCCGGCTGAAGATCTGCCTTCCGACGCGGAAGCCGCCGTCAACTGATCTTCGTCTAGTTGCGCTTGATAATGGGAAAGGTGGTCTCCACCTTTCTCGAAAGCGTACCGTGGCCCGGACATTCGGGCCAAATCCAATTGAACATTGCAGCCCCGCGAGGGGCCGCCAAGAGGTGAACCATGGAAATCACTGCCGCAATGGTTAAGCAGCTCCGCGAGTCGACTGGCGTCGGCATGATGGACTGCAAGAAGGCCCTCGCTGAAACCAATGGCGACATGGAAGCTGCAGTCGACTGGCTGCGCACGCGCGGCCTCGCCAAGGCTGCCAAGAAGGCAGATCGCGTTGCTGCCGAAGGTCTGGTTGGCGTTGCCACTGCCGGCACCAAGGCCGCCGTCGTTGAAGTCAATTCCGAAACCGACTTCGTTGCCCGCAACGAGCAGTTCCAGACCATCGTCGGCAACATTGCCAAGCTGGCGCTCGACGCCGATGGCGATGTCGTCAAGCTGGGCGAAATGCCGTACCCGGGTACCGGCCACTCGGTTTCGGCTGAACTGACCGAGGCTATCGCCAAGATCGGCGAGAACATGAACCTGCGCCGTACGCAGACCGTGACCGTTACCGATGGCGTGGTGGAAAGCTATATCCACAATGCCGTCAAGGCGGGCATGGGCAAGATCGGTATCCTGGTGGCGCTCGAATCCACTGGTGACAAGGCTGCCCTGTCGGCACTCGGCAAGCAGCTGGCCATGCACATCGCTGCCGCGCAGCCGCAGGCCATTGCTCCCGAAGAGCTGGATCAGGAAGTGGTTGCCCGTGAGCGCGCCATCATTCTTGAGCAGGTCAAGGAAAGCGGCAAGTCCGCCGACATCGCCGAGAAGATGGTCGAAGGCCGCATGCGCAAGTACTTCGAAGAAGTCACGCTGCTCAGCCAGGTGTTCGTGATCGACGGCGAGACCCGCGTGGGCGACGCCATCAAGAATGCCGAAAAGGAAGTCGGCGCGCCGGTCAAGCTGACCAAGTTCGTGCGCTTTGCCCTGGGCGAAGGCATCGAAAAGGTCGAGACCGACTTTGCGGCTGAAGTCGCTGCCACTGCCGGCGTCAAGTAAGACCCGTTTCGGGTGGGCCATGGCCCACCCGCTCCTCTCCGGATCGCACATTTCCGGATCGAGATTTCTGTAGCCTAAACTTCATCATCCGCAACTTCGCCTTCTTTGTGGGGCGTTTTTGCACTAGGGTCGGCCGGGTCCCCGCTGGATTCGGTGGCCGTACTCATACATGTCGAGAGGTCCGCCAATGTCGTCTGCCTATAAGCGCATATTGCTCAAGGTTTCGGGCGAGGCGCTGGCGGGAGACAATTCCTTCGGCATCGAGCCACCCTTTCTCCAGGGTGTCGCCAAGCAGATCGCCGATGTGGCGCGCGGCGGAACGCAAGTGGCTATTGTCGTCGGTGGCGGCAATATTTTCCGCGGCATGGCCGGCGCTGCCGATGGTACTGATCGCGTTACCGCCGATCTCATGGGCATGCTGGGCACGATGATCAATGCCCTCGCCCTTTCCAATGCCATCAGCCGCCAGGGCATGAAGTCCAAGCCCTTCAGCGCCGCGACAATGCCGTCTGTGGCCGATACCTTCACGGCGCGCGATGCAAAGCAGGCTCTCGAAGAAGGGTTTGTCGTTGTGCTTGGTGGCGGCACTGGCAATCCGTTTTTCACCACCGATACGGCCGCTACCCTGCGCGCCATCGAGCTGGAGTGCGATGTGGTGCTCAAGGGTACCAAGGTCGACGGTGTCTATTCCGCAGACCCCAAGACCAATCCCGATGCGGTGCGCTATTCCAGCATCGGCTATGACAAGGTCATCTCCGATAATCTCAAGGTCATGGATACGGCGGCCTTCGCGCTTGCCCGCGACAACTCCATGCCGATAATTGTATATGCCCTGGACGATCAGGCAGGGCTTTCCGGCGTTCTGGAAGGCAGGGGCCTTTCCACGCGCGTCGGCAAGGATGCCTGACAGGCACCAAAAATTCGGCACTATTAGTCAGCCGGAAAGATAACAAGTTTAGGTTGGGTGTCAGTTTCTGCGACGCCCGACGAGGGACTGGAAGGAAGCAGGCAATGGCCAACTACGATCTCAAGGAACTCAAGACCCGCATGCAGAAGACCGTCGCGTCGTTGAAAGACGAGCTTGGCGGCCTGCGCACGGGCCGGGCCAGCGCCAGCCTGCTGGAGCCGGTGGTCGTCGAAGCCTATGGTTCGCGCATGCCGCTCAACCAGGTTGCCACGGTCACCGTCCCCGAGCCGCGCATGCTGTCGGTGCAGGTCTGGGATCGCTCCATGGCCAATGCCGTCGAAAAGGCCATCCGCGATAGCGGCCTCGGCCTCAACCCGATGGGCGAGGGGCAGGTGATCCGCGTGCCGCTGCCCGAGCTCAATGAGCAGCGCCGCAAGGAGCTGGCCAAGGTCGCCCATAACTATGCAGAGCAGGCTCGTGTGGCCGTGCGCCACATTCGCCGTGACGGCATGGATGCCTTGAAAAAGGCTGAGAAAGACGGCGACATGAGCCAGGACGACGCCAAGAAGCAGTCGGATCTGGTGCAGAAGGCCACCGATGATGCCGTCGCCGAGATCGATACGATCGTGGCACAGAAGGAACAGGAGATCATGCAGGTCTAAGGACCGGCTGATCCACGCCGGGAGGGCGTCGATGGCAGGGGAACCGGCCGCCAGCATGACACCGCGGATGGCGTCGGGATTGCGCATTCCGGTGCATCTCGGCGTAATCATGGATGGCAATGGACGCTGGGCCAAGGCGCGCGGCAAGCGGCGCACCGAAGGGCATGTGCAGGGCGTTGGTGCCCTGCGCGGCATGGTCGAGCTTTGCATCACCTACGGCGTCTCGTACCTGACCGTATTCAGCTTCTCCTCCGAGAACTGGTCGCGTCCTCCTGACGAGATTTCCTTCATTTTCAATCTTTTGCGGCGCTTCGTCGCTTCCGATCTGCAGCGATTGATCCGCAACAATGTCAAGGTGCGGATCATCGGCACGCGCGAGGGGCTCGACCACTCCCTGGTGCGGCTCATCGACGATGTCGAAGCCAAGACTGCCGGAAATACCGGGCTGACGCTGGTGGTTGCGTTCAATTATGGAGGCCGGGCCGAGCTCGCAGCTGCTGCGCGTCAGCTGGCGCATGAAGTGGCCGCGGGGCGACTGGACCCGGACGCAATCGACGAAGCTGCCATCGCCCGTTCGCTGTTCACCGAAGGCATGCCGGATCCCGATCTGATCATCCGGACCAGCGGCGAGCAGCGGCTCTCCAACTTCCTGCTCTGGCAGGCGGCATATTCCGAATTCGTGTTCGTTGACGAGCATTGGCCCGATTTCAACGAAGCCAGCTTCCTGCGCGTGCTCGAGGCCTTCTCGTTGCGGGACAGACGCTTTGGCGGCATAGGCGCGACAGGGTCGTGAGCATGCCGGACGGTCCCCCTCCCGAGAAAACAGTGACTCGCCGTAACTGGGCAGATGTCGGACCGCGGCTCATTTCGGCTCTGGTGCTCATCGCGCTGACAGCTACGGCGCTTTACATCGGCAGCTACCTCTTCGCGGCGGTGGTGGGCGCGGTTTATGGCGGCGTCTATCGGGAGTGGGAAACGATGATTTCCCGCGCGCCGCTGACACCCATGGGCATGGTGCTGATCGGTCTCGTGGCGCTGTCCGGTCTGGCCTATCCGCTGTTTGGCGTGTTGGGGGCCGTTGCAACTATCCTCGTGGCCTGTGTGGTGGCGCTGTTCATGGACCGAAAGCTTCTGGTCTGGCGGTTTGCCGGCCTCGGGTTGTTCGGCGGCCTGATCCTTCTCATCCTGATGATGCGCGGGGAAGGCACGGTTGGTATCTGGGCAGGCGTCTATCTCGGTACGGTGATCTGGATGACGGATTCGGCGGCCTTCTTCACCGGCCGGCAGATCGGTGGCGAAAAGCTGGCGCCGGAGATTTCGCCATCAAAGACCTGGTCGGGAGCCCTCGGAGGGCTGGCGCTCGGTACCGGCGCGGGCCTGGTGGTCTGGCTGCTGGTCACCGATTCTCCGATCTGGATCGGTCTTTTGCTGTCCGCCGTCATCAGCGTGCTCGGCCAATCGGGCGATCTGGCCGAAAGCGCGCTGAAACGTCATTTCCGCATCAAGGATAGCGGCGATATCATTCCCGGCCATGGCGGTCTCATGGACCGTCTCGACAGCCTTACATTCGGCGTCATCTTCGTTGTGATCGTGGGCAGTCTGCATGCCGGATTCGGAGCGATCGCCGAGGGCCTGCTATATTGGTAGCACGTGCGCCCAGCGGGTGATGTGCAGAGTTTGGAAGACCCATGTTTGATTTTGCCTTCTGGCTCCTGTCCTACGTCGTTCCGTTCCTAGCTGTCCTGACCGTCATCGTGTTCGTACACGAGATGGGGCACTATCTGGTGGCACGATGGAATGGCGTGGCCATTCAAACCTTTTCGGTTGGTTTTGGGCGGGAGCTTGTCGGCTGGAACGACAAGCACGGCACGCGCTGGCGTATCTCGGCGGTTCCCCTGGGTGGCTATGTTCGCTTCGTCGGCGATATGAATGCGGCCAGTATGCCGGATCCTGAGGCGACGCAGAACCTGCCGCCAGAACTGGCGCCGCGCCTCTTCGTCAACAAGTCGGTGTGGCAGCGCATCGCCATCGTAGCGGCCGGTCCCATCGCCAATGTTCTGCTGACTTTCTTCATCCTCTATGCGCTGCTCCTTGGCTATGGGCGCTACACCATTCCGCCGGTAGTCGGCGAGGTGATCGCCGGTTCGGTGGCCGAAGAGGCAGGGCTGCAGGCGGGCGACACGATCGTATCGGTTGATGGCTACGCAGTCCGCGGCTTCGAGGATTTTCAGCGCTATGTAGCGACCAGCCCCTCGCGCGAAGTGGTGGTTGACCTAGTTCGCAATGGTGCCGAGCAAACACTGACTCTGACGCCCGAAGCCGTGCAGGTCGAAGATCGGTTTGGCAATTTGCAGCGCATCGGCCGTATCGGGGTGACGCGCAATGTCGATGATACCGACATCACGCTCTACCGGCCGGGTCCGGTGGAAGCGATCGGCATGACCTTCGAGGAGATTCGCTTCATCATCCAGCGGACGGCTGCGTTCCTCGGAGACTTCTTTGTGGGGCGCGGGGACGTCGAGCAGCTGGGCGGCCCGGTGAAAGTGGCCAAGGTTTCCGGGGAAGTGGCAACGCTGGGGATTGTTGCCCTGATCAACCTCATGGCGCTGCTCTCTCTAAATATCGGTATATTCAATCTTTTGCCGGTGCCGATGCTCGACGGCGGCCACCTAATGTACTATCTCGTTGAGGCCGTTCGTGGTCGCCCGCTCAGCATGCGGGTACAGGAAATAGGGTATCGCTTCGGCTTTGCCCTGGTCCTGGCGCTGATGGTGTTCACCGTATTTAACGATACGGTGTTCTCGTACTTTGGAATTCTGCGGTAACCCGCCATTAACCTTGGTTCGCAAGGTGTTGCACGAATGCCAGATCGCCAATGAATTACTAACCGCGTCGGGATGAACGCCTTGTCCCTGGTTAAAAAAACAGTAAAACACTTCAATGGAGTTGGCTTGGGGGAGCGGTGTGTTCGCGATTCCCTGGGCAGGTCGCAGAAGGCAATAACAATATGATCAACCCCACCAAGCTGATGCGTGGAGCGGTTTCCGCGATTGCCCTTATGGGGGCTGCACCCCTGATCGCAGGCGGTGTGCCGGTTTTCGGTGTCGTAAGTGCCTACGCTCAGGAGCAATTGGTCGGTTCTGTCTTGTTCGAGGGCAATCGTCGCTTCTCCGACAAGCAATTGCTGGCAATGGTCGATCTGAGTTCGTCCGGAGTGTTCTCGCAGCAGCGACTGGCTGCTGATATCGAAAGCATTCGTCAGGCTTACGACCGCGATGGCTTCATGTCCGTCGGTGTGACGGCGCGGACCGAGGCAACTGCCGATGGTCGCGTGCGAGTGGTTTTCCAGGTCAATGAGGGCGAGCGCGCAGGCATTGCGGCGATCAACTTCACTGGCAATAACGCGATTGGTGCCGGCAGCCTCAAGGGCGCCATGCTCACCAAGGAAACTGGCGTTCTCAGCTGGTTGCTCCGCGACGATACCTATGACGAGCAGAAGCTGGCGGTTGATCGCGAGCGTATCCGTCTCTACTACGCCAATCGCGGCTATCCCGATGCGCAGGTCAACTCGGTTGCCGAGTATGATGCCTCGCGCAATGCCTACTTCATCAATTTCACGGTAAATGAAGGCCAGCCCTACGAATTCGGCAACGTCAATATCGAAACCAGCATCAACGGTCTCAATACCAATGTGCTCAAGGGCACGGTCAAGACCGGGCAGGGTGGTCGTTACTCGGTTGCCGATCTGCAGAAGACGCTGGAAGACATGGCTTACGAAGCCACGGCTCAGGGTTATTCCTTCGCTGACGTCCGCGCTCGTCTGGATCGTGATGTCGCGACCGGCACGTTCAACATCACCTACCTCGTGGATGAAGGCGCTCGCGTCTATGTCGAACGCATCAATATCACCGGCAATACCAAGACGCGTGACTTTGTCATTCGTCGGGAATTCGAATTCGGCGAAGGCGACCCGTTCAACCGCTCCATGGTTATCCGTGGTCGCAGTAAGGTCGAAGCGCTTGGCTTCTTCTCGAAGGTGGAAATTTCCACCGCTCCGGGATCTTCGCCCGACAAGGTCGTGCTCAACGTCAATGTGACCGAGACCTCGACCGGTGAATATGGTGCGACTGCCGGTTATTCGACGGTCGACGGTATTCTGGGTGAAGTGTCGCTCACCGAGCGCAATTTCCTCGGGCGTGGCCAGTACTTGCGTGCCGCCATCGGCGCGACGCAGTCCGGCCGTACCTTCGATTTCTCGTTCACCGAACCTCGCTTCATGGGCATGAAGGTTTCGGCTGGCGTCGACGCCTATCACCGCATCTACGACGAGACCACCACGACCTTCTACGGTTCGCAGGTGACTGGCGGCCAGGTGCGCCTGGGCGTTCCGATCACCAGCACGCTGAATGCTGGGCTCTTCGCTGGTTACGAGCGCAAGATCATCTCCGATACCAAGGACAATCCGCAGTATAGGTCTTCGCTGGTTACCGACAAGCAGGAATTCAACAAGGCATTCATCGGTTACAACCTGGTCTGGAATGGCGTCGATAGCGTCAAGAACCCGACCGAGGGTCTCTATGCGACGTTCTCCCAGCAGTATATCGGTTGGGACCACAACCTGCTGAAGACCGAGGCGCGCGCACGCTACTTCATGCCGCTCCTCGACGACAGCGGCATCGTGGCCAGCGTTCGCGGTCAGGCTGGTGTCGTCAACAGCATGAACAATACCGGTGTGCATGCCGTCGAGGCTTTCACCCCTGGTTCGCAGCTGATCCGCGGCTTCCAGCCGCGCGGCATCGGTCCGCGTCTGACCAGCGGCGAGTATCTCGGTGCGACCATGTATGCCGGCGTGTCAGCCGAAATCGAGTTCCCGATCCCCGGCCTGCCGGAAAGCTACGGCCTGAGCGGCGCCATCTGGGCCGATGCGGCCTGGATCGACGGTTCGAACCTGCCGAACATCAATACCGGTGCCGGTGCCCCGGTTGGCGTGTCGGCCGGTTCCGTCGATCAGCCGTGGCGCACCTCGGTGGGCGCATCTCTCATCTGGGACTCGCCGTTCGGCCCGCTCCGTGGAGACGTTGCGCATGTGCTGAACAAGTCGACCGACGATCGGACGCAGGTGTTCCAGTTCACCATCTCCACCTTGCTCTAGTGCAAGGCGCGTGACAGAGTTTGAAGAGCCGCGGGGCGGTAGCGCCGCGGCTCTCGTTATTTAAGTGGCACCATGGTCGATACCCGTTTTCACCGCTTTGCGGGCCCCGTTGCCCTCGGAGCCCTGCTGGAGCAGATCGGCCTTCCTGGGTTGGTTGATGGCTCCGAGGCCGAGCTGATCATTTCCGGCGTTGCCGAATTGGATCTGGCTGGTCCCAATGATCTCGCCCTGGCCGCTCACACCAGCTATATCGAGGAACTGCGCCGCACGAATGCTGGCGCTGTCTTCGTTTCCGGGGCGCTGCGCGATGTCGTGCCTGCCGGAACGGTCGGTGTCGCTGCCGACAAGGCCCACAATGCCTTCGCCGATGTCCTCGACTTCCTCTATCCGTCCAGTACGCGCTCGATCATTGCGGCTGGTCGTGATGATCTGGGTGCGCCGATTTTCGAGCGCGACGTTACTATCGGCTCCAATGTGGTGATCGGCGCCGGTGTGGAGATTGGGCGCGGTACCATCATCGGCGCCAATACCGTCATCGGTGCGGGCGTAACCATCGGGCGCAATTGCACAATTGCCGCCAATTGCACGATCGACTGTGCTCATATCGGCAATGACGTGGTGCTGCATTCCGGCGTCCGTATTGGCACGGAAGGCTTTGGTTGGCTCGATTTCGGCAGCTCTAACCGCAAGATTCCGCAGCTGGGCCGGGTGATCATCCAGGATCGTGTCGAGGTTGGTGCCAACAGCACTATCGACCGCGGCGCGCTGGGCGATACCGTGATCGGCGACGGTACCAAGATCGATAATCTCGTGCAGATCGGCCACAATTGCCGGATCGGTCGAAACTGCCTTATCGCGGCGATGAGCGGGCTTTCGGGCTCTACCATTGTCGAGGATGGGGTGCTGATGGGCGGCGGCGTGGGGACATCGGGTCATGTCACCATTGGCGCCGGTTCCGTCGTGCATGGGCGAGCGGCGGTGACCAAGAACTGGCCCGCCGGTTCGAAACTTGCCGGGGCACCGGCGCAGGATATAAGAGATTTTTGGCGAGAGATCGCCGTGATGCGCAAATTGTCTAAGGGGGACAAGCGGGGATGAACGATACCGTCACCGAAGCCACTGAACTCGATGCGATGAGCATTGCGGAAATCCTTGAGGCTTTGCCGCATCGGTATCCGTTCCTTATGATCGACAAGATCATTGATATCAACGGCGACGAATCTGCCGTTGGAATCAAGAACATCACCTTCAACGAGCCGATCTTTCAGGGACACTTTCCGGGCAATCCAATCTTCCCCGGCGTGCTGATCATCGAGGGCATGGCGCAGACTGCCGGCGCCATCGTCATCAAGCATGACGGCAATGCGAACGGCAAGAAGATCGTCATGATGCTGGGCGTGGACAATGCCCGCTTCCGCAAGCCTGCAGGGCCTGGTGATCGGCTGGAATTCCATATCTCCAAGATGCACCGCCGGCGCAATGTGGGCCGGTACGAGGCCAAGGCGATTGTCGATGGCAAGGTGGTCGCCGAGGCCGAGATCACCGCCATGATTGTCGGGGCGGATTCGTGACCGAGCCCGTCGTTCACCCGACGGCGATCGTTGCCGAGGGCGCGACGCTGGGCCGTGGGGTCCGCATCGGGCCCTATAGCATGGTCGGAAAGAACGTGGTTCTGGGCGACAATGTCGAGCTGGTGTCGCATGCCGTGATCGACGGCAACACCACGATTGGCGCCGGATCGCGCATCTTTCCGTTTGCGTCTATCGGTCATGAGCCGCAAGATCTAAAGTATCATGGCGAGAATTCGTGCCTCGAAATCGGCGAGCGCTGCACTATTCGTGAGGCGGTGACAATCAATCCTGGAACCGAGGGCGGCGGAATGCTGACCAAGGTTGGGAATGACTGCCTGATCATGGCCAATGCACATGTGGCGCATGATGCAATCATCGGCAATAATGTGGTCATGGCCAATTATGTTGGCATTGCCGGCCATGTTCATGTGGGTGACAACGTCATTTTCGGCGGTACCTGCGTCATTCACCAGTTCACCCGCATCGGCTCGCATGCCTTTATCGGGGCGCAGTCCATGGTCGACGGCGATGTCATTCCCTATGGCATGGCGGTGGGAAATCGTGCGGTGCTGACGGGACTTAACCTGGTTGGGCTCAAGCGTCGAAAGTTCGACCGCGAGGCTATCCATCGCCTGCGGGCCGCCTATCGGCAGATTTTTGCCAGCGAGGGCACGTTGCGCGAGCGCGTCGAGGATGCGGCGGCGCTGTTCAAGGACGATGCGCTGGTGCAGGACGTGGTGCAGTTCATCGCCGATGGCGGTGACCGGCCGATCCTGCTTCCCAAGAACGGGCACGAGTCTGACCGCTAAATGAACGGATTCTGAACGCCGCGGAGGTGGCATGAGGGAGAGTCTTCGTCTCTTCATTCTTGCCGGTGAACCATCCGGCGACCGGATCGCTGCAGATCTGGTCGGACGCCTGCGCCAGAAGGTCGATGTGACGCTGTCCGGTGTCGGCGGTGACGAGTTGATCGGGCAGGGACTGGTGCCGCTGTTCCCGATGTCGGACCTGGCGGTGATGGGCGTCACCGACGTGATCGTCAACCTGCCGAAACTGTTGTGGCGCATCGGCCAGGCGACGCGTGCCATCCTGCGCAGCAAGCCCGACATGGTGGTTCTGGTCGACGCGCAGGATTTTTCGCGTCTATTGGCGGCGCGTTTGCGAGCCAAGGGCTTTTCTGGCCCGATCATCCTCTATGTTGCCCCTTCCGTATGGGCGCGCCATCCGGAACGCGCGGCCAAGCTGCGGCCGTTGTTCGATGCGACGCTGGCGGTCTTGCCCTTCGAGCCTGCGGTGATGCAGCGTCTTGGCGGGCCGCCGACACGCTATGTCGGCCATCCGGCGCTCGGCGAGGCGCTGCTGACCCAGACCGCGCCGAAACAGGGGCCGCTCGTTCTGCTGCCAGGCAGCCGCAAGGGTGAGTTACGTCGACATCTGCCTTTGCTCGCGGCGATTGCGCCTTCTCTATTGGCGGAGGCGGCGGTGACTGAACTGGTGATCCCAACATTGCCAGCGCTGCGAGGGCGGCTCGAGAAGGCGGTGGCCAACTGGCCGGTGCCGGTGCGCATCGAGGATCGGCGGGCCGAACGCAAGGCGCTCTATGGTCAGGCCGTGGCGGCCATTTGCGTCTCCGGCACGGTGACGCTGGAGCTGGCTCTGGCCCGCGTACCAATGCTGGTGATCTACGCGCTCGATGGGCCGCAGGCGCGGGTCTATGAGCAGATCGGGCGGCCGCAGGTGTCGCTGCCCAATATTATTCTCGGCCGCCAGGCGGTTCCGGAACTGGTCTCGCAATCGCTGAGCGCGGAGGCGGTCGGAGGGGCTGCGTTCGCTCTGGTGCGGGATCTCGGAGCAAGGCAGGCGCAGGTGGCGGCGTTTGCCGAGCTTTATACGCTGATGCAGGTGGGCGAGGCGGATTACGGACGGCAGGACCCGGCGGATGAGGTGCTGGCGGTGCTGCGAGGGCATGTCCGGCGCTGAGGCGCGATGCTGTGGTTGTGGCGCGCTGACAGGCCCCCGAGTTGAGCCCGAGAGCGGTGCGGTGAGGGGAAGGCTTGCGAAAGCCTTTGGAGCGGGGGGACCATCCGGGAAACCGTTTGCCATTGGGAGTTTGCTGGGCCTGCGGAACCCCCACCCAGCCTCCCCCTGAAGGAGGGGGAGGGGTGGCATCGCAGTTGGGGTGAGAACCCGCTCCCCCAATCCCAGGCCATTCGAGCGTAGCTCAAATGGCCTTCTAGATCATTTCATAGTGACGTGGATTCTTGGCTCTTTCGCCTCCATCCCCCTTGAGGGAAGGGATTGAGGGAGGGGTCCATCAGTGGATCGCTAAACGACCCCACCCCGGCCTTTTCTCTTCAAATCTCTCCACTGGAGAGATTTACCCTCCGGGACAGATCAAAGCCCTCAAGGGGGATGGGCGATGGAGCCGCATCAACCAGAACGTGAAAAGCTCTAGGGGGAGGGAGGCGAAGGGGCCGGGAGATATGGGGACCCAACACTTACGGATGATCCATAAAGAAAAAGCACCCCTTTGGTGGAAGGGGTGCTTTGGTTTGGCGATGGCCGGGCGATCAGCGCTGGGTGATGGGCTGGTAGTCGCGGGCGGTGGCGCCGTTGTAGAGCTGGCGCGGGCGGCCGATTTTCTTCTGCGGGTCGCCGATCATTTCCTTCCACTGGCTGATCCAGCCGACGGTGCGGGCGACGGCGAAGAGCACGGTGAACATGGAGGTCGGGAAGCCGATCGCGTCCAGGATCACGCCGGAGTAGAAGTCGACATTCGGATAGAGCTTGCGGTCGATGAAGTACTGGTCTTCGAGCGCGATGCGTTCGAGTTCCTGAGCAACCTGCAAGGTCGGGTTGTTCTCGACGCCGAGGATGGAGAGCACTTCCTTGGCGGTGGCCTGCATGACCTTGGCGCGCGGATCGAAGTTCTTGTAGACGCGGTGACCGAAGCCCATCAGGCGGAACGGGTCGTTCTTGTCCTTGGCGCGGGCGATGAATTCGGGGATGCGATCCACCGTGCCGATCTGGCGCAGCATGTTGAGGCAGGCCTCGTTGGCGCCGCCATGGGCAGGGCCCCAGAGGCAGGCCACGCCGGCCGCGATACAGGCGAAGGGATTGGCGTCTGACGACCCGGAAAGGCGCACGGTCGAGGTCGAAGCGTTCTGCTCGTGATCGGCATGGAGCGTGAAGATCAGGTCCATGGCGCGGGCAATCTTGGGATCGACCTTGTATTCCTCGGCCGGGACCGAGAAGCACATGTGCAGGAAATTGGCCGCGTAATCGAGATCGTTGCGCGGATATACGAAGGGCTGGCCAATCGAGTATTTATAGGCCATGGCCGCCAGGGTCGGGATCTTGGCGATCATGCGGATGGAGGCGATCTCGCGCTGCTGCGGATCGTTGATATCGGTGGAGTCGTGGTAGAAGGCGGCCATGGCGCCGACCACGCCGGTCATCACCGCCATCGGGTGCGCATCGCGACGGAAGCCGCGGAAGAAATAGTGCATCTGCTCGTGCACCATGGTGTGGCGCGTGACCAGCTGCTCGAATTCCTTGAACTGGGCCGGGGTCGGCAGTTCGCCGTAAAGAAGCAGGTAGCAGACTTCGAGATAGTTGGATTTGTCGGCCAGCTGCTCGATGGGATAGCCGCGATAGAGCAGTTCGCCCTTGTCGCCATCGATGAAGGTGATGGCGCTGTCGCATGCCGCAGTGGAGGTGAAGCCCGGATCGTAAGTGAACAGGCCGGTTTTGGCGTAGAGGGAGCGGATGTCCATGACATCCGGACCAACGGTACCGCTCAGTATCGGGAATTCATGGGTGTGGTCCCCGATGACGAGTTTTGCGACTTTATCGGTCATTGATATCTCCTCGCTTCACCCGCGCGCCCCGCAGGAAGGATCGATGTTATAGGCTTGGGTCGGCGCCTTTCAGCGGCGCCGAACGTTACCGCAGAGGTATCAGGTCTTGACCGGCAAGGGCAACCGATAGGTAAGTATGACTTATCTATCGGCCGGGTGTCGCCATCGGGCCGACGGGTCGGTTCAGCCCCCGATCTGGTCGCTGAGTCGGGCCATGCTTTCCTCGCGGCCAATCAGCACCATGACCTCGAAAATGCCCGGCGACACGGTGCGTCCGGTGAGTGCGGCGCGCAGCGGCTGGGCCAATTTGCCGAGCTTGAGACCCTTCTCTTCGGCCAGACTACGCATGGCCGCATCGATGGCGGGCACTGACCAATCGGCAAGGCCCCCTAACGTTTCGGCAATACCGGCCAGCACCAGTTTGGCGTCGTCGGTCAGCAGAGCTGCCGCGGCGGCATCGGGCTGAATGGGGCGCAGGGCATAGATGAACTGCGCCAGGTCGATCAGCTCCAGCACCGTTTTGGCACGCGGCTGCAATTCGGGCAGGGCGGCCAGCACGGTGTTGTGATTGGCCGTTAGGCCCGTGACGTCGTTTTCGCGACCCACCTCGCGCGCGGTTTCGACCATCACATTGTAGAGATAGGTTGGGTCGGCCTCGCGGATATAGTGGCCGTTGATGTTCTCGAGCTTGACGAAGTCAAAGCGCGCCGCGCCCTTGTTGAGGGCTTCGAGGCTGAACCATTCCACCATCTGCTCGGTCGAGAAGATTTCGTCGTCGCCATGGCTCCAGCCGAGGCGGGCCAGATAGTTGCGCACGGCCCCGGGCAGATAGCCCATCTGCCGATAGGCCTCGACGCCGAGGGCGCCGTGGCGCTTGGAGAGTTTTGCGCCATCGGGGCCATGGATCAGCGGAATATGGGCCATTTCAGGCACAGGCCAGCCCATGGCGTTGTAGATAACGATCTGGCGGGCGGCATTGGTCAGGTGGTCGTCGCCACGGATGATGTGGGTGACGCCCATGTCGTGATCGTCGACCACCACGGCATGCATATAGGTGGGGGTGCCGTCCGAGCGCAGGATGATGAAGTCGTCGAGGTTCTCGGTCTTGAAGACCACGTCGCCCTGCACATGGTCATGCACGATGATTTCGCCCGACAGCGGCGCCTTGATGCGGACTACCGGCTTTATGCCTTCGGGGGCCTCGGAGGGGTCGCGATCGCGCCAATAGCCATTGTAACGGGGCGGCTTGCCGGCGGCGCGGGCGTCCTCGCGCATCTGCTCAAGTTCCTCGGGGGAGCAATAGCAGTAATAGGCGTGGCCCATCTTCACCAGTTCATGGGCGACATCGGCATGGCGGGCGGCGCGGGCGAACTGGCTGATCGGCTCGCCGTCCCAATCGAGGCCCAGCCATTTCAGCCCATCGATCAGCGCGGTGACGGCGGCTTCGGTGGAGCGCTCGCGATCGGTGTCTTCGATGCGCAGCAGCATCTTGCCGCCCTGGTTCTTGGCATAGGCCCAGCTGAAGAGAGCCGTGCGCGCGCCGCCGATATGCAGGTAGCCGGTGGGAGATGGGGCAAAACGGGTGACGACCTGGGACATGGGAACCGAAGAATTTTGAGGAAATGCGGGCCGTGTGTAGCATAGGCGGGCTTGAGCGCAAGGGTGGGGGTGCCCGGGATTGGCCGAAGCGGGGGCAGGGGCGAACGGAAAGGGCGTGTTGGTGACGGGGCCAAGGGGCGCGGTGCGGCTGTGGCCGCCTCGGCCGGCGCCCGCTTTTGGACCTCGAGTCGCCTGGGGGAGCCTGGTCGAGGCTTTTGCCCAGGCCTTCGAACAGCGGCGGCTGTTCGTGCTTTTGCCATTCAGCCTGATCGTCGGATTGATCGCCTATGCGGCCTGGCCGAGCGAGCCCGGCATGCTGCTCTATGGCGTCGCGGGCCTCGTGGCGCTGGGGGTAATCGGCGGCGCGCTGCTGCTGGGCTCGCTCGACGGGCTGCGCCTGGGGGTGCAGCTGGCGGCGCTGGCGCTGGGATTTTGCCTCCTGCCGCTGCATGCGGCGGTCTATGACAGCACCATGCTGACGCGGGCGGCCTATGGGACCTATGAGGCGCGGGTGGATGAGATCATTTCGGCCGGGGCCGATGGGCAGCGGGTGGTGATTTCGGAGCTGGTACCACTGGAGGGCGCGCGCATGCCGGATATCCGTCGGGCACGGCTGTTCCTGCCCAACGAGCCGGCTTTGGCGCCGGGGGATCGGATCCGGGCGGCGATGCGGCTGGCGCCGGTGCCGGGGCCGGTGCTGCCGGGGGCGCATGACGGGCAGTTTCACGCCTATTTCTCGGGGATCGGCGCTTATGGCTCGGTGACGGGCGGCACGGTGAGCGTGGTCGCGGCGGGCGACGAGGGCGACATGGTCCGGCGGGTGCAGGCGCTGCGCAATTTCATCGGCGCGCGTATCGATGCGGTGCTCGAGGGGGCCAGTGCAGCCATCGGCAAGGCTATGGTGATGGGCGATCAAAGCGATATCACCGACGAGACACGTGACGTGATGGCGGCGTCGGGGCTGGCGCATATCTATTCGATTTCGGGGCTGCATCTGTCGATCGTGGCGGGCGGCATATTTTGGCTGGTGCGGCTGGCGCTGGCCTCTGTGCCCCTGGCCGTGGGCTGGCCGGTGAAGAAGATTTCGGCGGTGGCGGGGATCTTGGCGGCGTTCTTCTATCTGCTGCTGGCCGGCGGCATGGACAATGTGCCGGCCTTTCGCTCGACGCTGATGCTGGGGCTGATCTTTGGGGCAGTGCTGGCGGGGCGACGGGCGCTCACCATGCGCAATGTGGCAATTGCCGCCTTCGTCATCCTGTTGATCGATCCGGCCAGCCTGTTCCGGCCGAGCTTTCAATTGTCGTTTTCGGCAGTAGTGGCGCTGATTGGGGTCTATGAGATGCCGCGTGGCGGCACGCCGGCGGCGAATGGCACGGTTGACCGACTGGTGAAGCTGGTCAGCGCGACGGCGTGGACGAGCTTTATCGCTGGGTTCGCGACACTGCTGTTCTCGGCCTATCACTTCCAGCAGACGGCGCCGCTGGGGGTGGTGGGGAACCTGTTGGCGCTGCCCTTTGTCAGCTTCGTGATCATGCCGTTCGGGGTTCTGTCGGTGCTGGCCATGCCGTTCGGGGCCGATGCGCCGTTCCTCATGGTGATGGGCTGGGGTATCGAGCGGATGGTGGATGTCGCCGAGCTGGTGGCGGGGTGGAGTGCCGGGCTGACCGGTAACCCGCTGCTTGCCGGTTGGACACTGCTGGTGGGTCTTCTGGCGCTGGCGTGGTTTGCGCTGCTCGCGGGGCGATGGCGGTTATTGCTGCCGGCGCTGGCAATGCCGCTGATCCTGGTGTTGGGGTTTGAGCCACGGCCGGATGTGTTGGTAGCGGACACGACGCAGGCGGTGGCGATTAGCAGCGGCGAGGGCATGGCGCTGGCCAACGGGCGGACCGGCAGCTTCGCGGTGGATGTGTGGAGCCGGCATTACCAGACACCGATCGCGGCGCAGCATCCCGGGGCGCGATGCGACAGCCTGGGCTGTGTTGTCAGCACCGACGCGTTTTCGGTGGCCATTGTGCGCAATGCGGCGGCTTTTGCCGAGGATTGCTTCGGGCATGATCTGGTGATCGCCCGCATCAGGCCGCCGGTCGGGTGTGGAGCGGAGGGGGTGATGATCGGGCCGGAGCAATTGGCGGCGGGCGGCGTGCATTGGCTGCACTGGGATGCGGCAGCCGGGCGGTTCGATGTCCGCCCGGCGATTACAAATCTCAACCGGCCGTGGCGAGTCGTGCCACGGTGACGCCGGCGGCGGGCATATCGGCCGCACCTACGACATAGCCGGCCTCGTCGGCGGCCGGGTTGAGCTGGGCGCTGCCGGCGCTGTAATTCACATAGATGCGGAAGCCGCCGCGGGTGCGGCAGCGGACGCCGGCCGGGAGGCTGAGCACCGGCAGGTCGGCATCGGCGATCAGATGGTCGGCCACGCGCTGGATCAGCGCGCGATCACCGCTGGCGGAGAGATAGAAGAGCTTGCCCTGGGCAACCAGCACCGGCAGGTCTTCTTCGTCCTCCATGATCACCTCGGCGCCGGTCTCGAGCTTTTCGCGCCAGAGGCGGGCCGAACCGCCACCCTTGACCGGCACGGAGACATGCGGGGGAATGCTGTCGACGCGCATGACACGCGCATCGAGCAGGTTCTGCGGCAGATCTGGTGCGAGGCGGGCGGGGATCGAAAAGTCTTGCGTCTTGGCGCCGGAGCGAGGGCCGATCAGCACCCTTCCGTCGAACTCGGCAATGGCGGTGCGCAGGGCATCTGTCCAGGCGAAGAGCGCGGGAATGGCGACAATGTCATAGCCGGCAAGGCTGGTCGTGGAGGGCGGCAGGACGTCGATATCGACACCATGCTTGCGGAAGGCCGAATAGATGGCCCGGACATGGGCACCATGCTGAAAACCCTGGGCCTGCGCTTCGATCTCCCAGGCCCATTCGCTCTGGTAATCATAGATCACCGCCACGCGGCCCTTATTGGCGGTGCCGGAAAGGCCGGTGGCGGCCAGCTCTTCGGCCACCTGGGTGGCCTCGTGATAGGCCGGCGCGGGCTCGCTGTCTGGGCGCAACAGGCCGGCATGCATCTGTTCCTGGGCAAAGGGGGCCTGACGCCAGCGGAAATAGGACACCACTTCGGCGCCATGGGCAAAGGCTTCCCAGGCCCACAGGCGGGCCATGCCCGGCAGCGGATCGGGATTGAACTGCGCCCAGTTCACCGGGCCGGGCTGTTGCTCCATGACCCACCAGCGGCCGTGGCCGACGCTGCGATAGAGGTCGTGGTGGAAGGCAGCGTTGTCCGGGTCGCCCTGGCGCAGATATTGGCGCTTGATCTCGTCAGGCTCGTCGCTGACCGCCAGATGGCCGATGGGGTAGGAGTCCCAACTCGCCACATCTAGCGTTTCGCCCAGGTCGAAATGGTCGAATTCGGTGTAGCGGCTCATGAAATTGTGGATCACCGGCAGGTCGGGCCGGCGGGCCTTGAGGATGTCGTACTGCACCTTGTTGAAAGCCGAGACCTGGTCGGAGGCGTAGCGGCGGAAGTCGAGCGCGTGGATCGGGTTGGGCTCGCAGACCAGAAGATTGGGCAGCTCGACCTGGTCGAAGCTATTGTATTCCATGGACCAAAAGACATTGCCCCAGGCGGTGTTGAGCGCCTGGATGGTGCCGTAGCGAGCGGCGAGCCAGAGCCGGAAGCCGTCGCGGGCGGCCAGGGAGTAGGAATAGGTGGTGCCGTGGCAGCCATATTCGTTGTCGGTCTGCCAGCCGCCCAGCGCCGGATGATCGCTGAGGGCATCGGCGAGGATCTGCGTAATGCGGGCCGATTCCTCGCGATAGCCGAGATGGGAGAAATCATAGTGCCGGCGGGAGCCAAAGCCGCGCGGGCGGCCATTGGCGTCCACGGCCAGTATGTCTGGATGCTTGTCGATCATCCAGCGCGGCGGGGTGGCGGTGGGGGTGCCGACAATGACCTTGTGGCCATGGCGACCAAGCGTATCCATGGCGCGCACCAGCCAGGACAGGTCGAGATTGCCGGGGGTGGGCTCCAGCCGCGACCAGGCGAACTCGCCGATGCGCACATATTTGATGCCGACCTCGGCCATGCGCTGGGCGTCACGGTCCCACCAGTCTTCGGGCCAGTGTTCGGGATAGTAGCAGACGCCAAGGGCAGGGCTGTCGATCATGGCAGAGCTCAGAGCTTGATTGGTGTTTCGGGCAGACCGGCGACATCGACGTCGATGGCGAAGACGCCACCGGCGACCTTTTCGGCGGCCAGCTGTTCTGGGGAAAGGGTTTTGGAGGCGGTGGTGATATAGAGCGTCTTGAGGTCAGGTCCGCCAAAGGCGGGGCAGGTGACCTGGGACACCGGCACTTCCACGATGCGGTCGATGGTGCCATCGGGCGCATAGCGGATAACGCAGGAGCCGCCCCAGCGGGCGTTCCACAGATAGCCCTGGCTATCGATCACGGCGCCATCCGGATAGCCACGATGTTCGGACACGTCGGCAAACAGGGTCCAATCGCCCACCGGCATGCCGGTAGCCGGATCGGTCTGGCATTTGAGTATCTTCTGGCTCGGCGTGTCGGTCCAATAGGCGATGGTGCCATCGGGCGAGAAGCAGGTGGCGTTGGGAATGGCGGCGTTGGCAATCAGCCGTGTCAGCTCGCCGGCGCGGTAGTGATAGACGGCGCCATTCTTGGGGCCCTCATCCTTGACCATGGTACCAATCCAGAAGGCGCCGGACGGATGGACGCGGCTGTCATTGGTGCGGTTCGCCGGGACATCGGCTTCGATATCAATGAGATGAGCGGTTTCGTTCGTGTTGAGGTCGAAGCGCTTGAGGCCGGTTTCTGTCGCCAGAGCCAGCGTGTCACTGTCGATGATGGCGGCCGCGGCGACGATCTCATCGAAGCGCCACTGCCCCTGAACCACGCCGGCTGCATTGGCGGCGAACAATTGCTGGTTGTTGATGTCGAACCAGAACAATTGCTGGCGGGCCGGGTGCCAGAACGGGCCCTCGCCGAGGGAGGATTTGCAGTCGATCAATAGGCGGGCGGTATCGGTCATTTGCCGGCTCCCTTATCATAGGCGGCGACGGCCAGGGCGGAGCGTTCGGCCACTTCGGAGGCACTCATGCCGGGTTTGAAAATATAGGTGCCGAGGCCGAAACCGGTGCAGCCCGCGGCGAAATATTCGTGGAAATTGTCGGGATTGGCGCCGCCGACGGCATAGACCGGCATGGCGGGCGGCAGCACCGCCTTCATGGCCTTGATGCCCTTGGGGCCCAAGACTTCTGCGGGGAAGAATTTGAGGCCGGTGGCGCCGGAGCGAATGGCGGTGAACGCATCGCTGGGGGAGAAGACACCCGGATAGGATTTCAGGCCGAGCCGCACGGTTTCGCCGATGACGGCGGCATTGGTGTCGGGCGAGACGATGAAGGTGCCGCCGGCCTCGTTCACCGCATTGACGTCCTCCACCGAGAGCACGGTGCCGGCGCCGATTTCGGCGCGATCGCCCAGGGCGGCCTTGGCGCGGGAAATGCTGGTCAGGGCATCGGGGGAATTGAGCGGCACTTCGATCAGGGTAATGCCGGCTTCGACCAGTTCAGCACAGACCGGCACGGCCTCGTCGGGCGTGATGCCGCGCAGAATGGCAATGATGTGACGATGGGACATGGCTGATCCTTCAGGAACGGAACTGACGCGCAGCCTTGAGGCCGGCGAGGACGACTTCGGTGGCATCGACCGGGCGGCCCTTGGCACCGGCCATTTCGAGTACCTGCACATATAGCGCACAGAGGCTGGCCGAACCGATGAGCGGCACCGGCTCGTTGCCGATCTGGTGGCGGTTGGCGGCGATCTCGGTGCCGATCAACAGGCCCGAGAGATAACCGGCGCACCAATCGGGCTGGCGGCCGGAGAGCAGGGCGGCGGCGCGGACGCGGAACAACTGGCCCAGGAGATCCTGAGGGCGCTCCAGCCCATCGGCGGCACCGGCGGCAAAACCCTCGGCCCGGGCGGGGCCATCGAGTTCGCCAGTCAGGGAATGGCGCAGCACGGTGTGGGTTTTCAGCACTTCGAACATCTCGCCCGTCATGGCGGTGGTGAAGTGCTCGATATGCGTGCCGCGCAGCAGCGCCCATTTGGAATGGGTGCCGGGCATGCAGACAAGGCCGGAATAGTCGGGCAGCAGCGTGGCAAGGCCCAGCAGTTGAGTCTCCTCGCCGCGCATGACGTTTTCGCCCCCCTGCTTCTGACAGATGCCGGGGAGGATGAGTGGCTGAAGCCCTTGGTCGTCCATGTCGGGACGAACAGCTGCGGCGGCGAGGCCGCGCAGATCGGCCGGCGCTTCGAGATAGGGCGCTTCGCGCCAGCCCTGACGCGCCCCTGCCATGCCGCAGATCAGCACATCGACGGGATTGGCGGGCAGCGGAAAGGCGGCGATGGTTTCGCGCAGCGCTTCGGGAAATTGCTGTGGCGTCAGGCGCCCCATGCCCTTGTCGCTGGTCGCGGAGGCAAGGATGGCGCCATGGGCGTCAATGCCCCAGCAGCGCATATTGGAGGTGCCCCAATCCACGGCAATCCAGGCAACCGTTAATGTCACTCAATCCTCTCCCATTTCGCGGGTCGTCTCATTGGCGGCGCGACCCTAAAGCCGATCCCGGTGCGTTGCCAGAGCGATTCCCGCCTCCGTGTCCCCCTGCTGATAAAGCAGGCGCCGGATGCGGTCTTCGCGCCGGGTAAGATTGCCCAAGCCATGCGGCAGAATCGGCCAAAGCCAGCGCCGTGCATGAATTGTATGATTTTTTGCGAGAAAGCCATTCCCTCGGCCCCGCGGCGTGATAGAACGGCTTCCAGCAAGACCCCAAAGTCCGCTCTGCGGATGAGCAAGGAAAGTGACTATGACGGCAGACAACGGCGGCGGTGGCCCCCGCAAATTGCGTTCGCGCGCCTGGTTCGACAATCCGGATAATCCGGACATGACCGCGCTTTATCTCGAGCGCTACATGAATTTCGGCGTTTCGCGCGAGGAACTGCAGTCGGACAAGCCGATCATCGGCATCGCCCAGACCGGTTCGGACCTCAGCCCCTGCAATCGCCACCACATCGTGCTGGCCGAACGCCTACGCGAAGGGATTCGCGAAGCCGGCGGCATCGCTATCGAATTCCCGGTGCATCCGATTCAGGAAACTGGCAAGCGCCCGACCGCCGGGCTCGACCGCAACCTGGCTTATCTGGGTCTTGTTGAGGTGCTCTACGGCTATCCGCTGGATGGCGTGGTGCTGACCATTGGTTGCGACAAGACCACTCCGGCCATGCTGATGGGTGCGGCGACGGTGAACATTCCGGCGATCGCTCTGTCGGTTGGGCCGATGCTCAACGGCTGGCACAAGGGCGAGCGCACCGGGTCGGGCACCATTGTGTGGAAGGCGCGGCAGCTCCTCGCGGCCGGCGAGATCGACTATCCCAAGTTCATCGAACTGGTGGCGTCCTCGGCGCCCTCGACCGGTTATTGCAACACGATGGGCACGGCCACGACGATGAATTCGCTGGCCGAAGCGCTGGGCATGCAGCTGCCGGGTTCGGCCGCCATTCCCGCCCCCTATCGCGATCGCCAGGAAATGGCTTATCGCACCGGCAAGCGCGCCGTGGAGATGGTGCATGAGGATTTGAAACCCTCCGACATCCTGACCAAGGAAAACTTCCTCAACGCCATCGTGGTCAATTCGGCCATTGGCGGCTCGACCAATGCGCCGATCCATATCAATGCCATTGCCAAGCATATCGGGGTCGATCTCAATATCGACGAATGGCAGCAGCATGGCCACAAGGTGCCGCTGCTGGTGAATCTGCAGCCGGCGGGCGAATATCTGGGCGAGGACTATTACCATGCCGGCGGCGTACCGGCGGTGGTCAACGAGCTGATGACTCAGGGGCTGATCCACGAGAACGCACCGACCGTCAACGGCAAGTCCATTGGCGAGAATTGCCGCAATACCGTGATCGAGGACGACAAGGTCATCCGGCATTTCGACAATCCGCTCAAGGCCGAGGCCGGGTTCCTGGTACTGCGCGGCAATCTGTTCGACAATGCCATCATGAAGACCAGCGTGATCTCGCCGGAATTCCGTGAACGCTATCTCTCGGACCCGGCCCATCCGGGCATGTTCGAGGGCAAGGCCGTAGTGTTCGATGGGCCGGAGGATTACCACCATCGGATCGACGATCCGTCGCTCGAGATCGACGAGCATACGCTGCTGTTCATGCGCGGCGCAGGCCCGATCGGCTATCCGGGCGCGGCGGAAGTGGTGAACATGCGGCCGCCCGATTACCTGATCAAGAAGGGGATTTCGTCGCTGGCCTGTATCGGCGACGGACGCCAGTCGGGCACGTCGGGCTCGCCCTCCATCCTCAATGCCTCGCCGGAAGCGGCGGCGGGCGGCAATCTTGCCATTCTCCGCACCGGTGACCGGGTGCGCATCGACCTCAACAAGGGCGAGGCCGATATCCTGATCTCTGCCGAGGAGATCGCGACCCGTCGCGCGGCGCTGGAGTCGGATGGCGGCTACAAGTTCCCCAAGCACCAGACGCCGTGGCAGGAAATCCAGCGCGGCCTGGTCGGCCAGCTTGGCGACGGCGCCATCCTGCGCGGCGCCGACAAGTATCAGCGCATCGCCCAGAACGAAGGCCTGCCGCGCGACAATCACTGATCGCTGCAATATGAATTGAGAAAGGCCCGCCAGCTTGGCGGGCCTTTTTATTGGGCACTTCACGTTCGGGTTGATGCGGCTTTATTGCGGGCTCTCATTTGAGAGGAGAGCATGTGCGTTTGAGCGTGCTGCGCACCCCCACCCGGCCTCCCCCTGAAGGAGGGGGAGGAGCTGCATCGCGTTTGGGTTAGATTTTGTAATTAGGCGGGCTCACGGCTGAGATGTTCGTGCACGATATGCCAGCCGTTAGCCTTGCGCCGGAGGACAGTAGTGCCGCGTCCGCCGCCTTCGGTGGGGACGCCATCGATCTCTGCCCGCCAGCGGAACTTGTAGATGCAGGCGGCCGCATCATCGCCAGAAGCCAGCCAGGTCAGATCTTCGAGCCAATAGGTTTCATTGCGCAATCGGTCCCAAGTCGACACGAAGGCGGCGCGAATAGCGGCGATGCCATGATGGGAGCCGGAGCTGAACCAGAACACAGCGTCGGGATCGATCAGCTCCAGCATCAGGTCGAAGTCGTGGGCATTTATGCGCTCGGCATAAGCATCCATGACCGCTTGGGCGGTCGCGAAAGCCAAGTCAGTACTTTCTCAGCAGGCCCACCAGGCGCCCCTGGACCTTGACGCGGTCGGGCGGGAAGATGCGGGTTTCGTAGGCGGGGTTGGCGGCTTCCAGAGCCACCGTATTGCCCTTGCGGCGCAGGCGCTTGAGGGTGGCTTCCTCGTCATCGACCAGGGCGACGATGATCTCGCCGGTGGAAGCGACGTCCTGCTTCTTGATGAGCACGGTATCGCCATCGAAAATGCCGGCATCGATCATGGAATCGCCACGCACTTCGAGTGCATAATGTTCGCCGGGCCCGAGCATTTCGGGGGGCACGGCAATGGTGTGGGAATGGGACTGGATCGCCTCGATCGGGGTGCCCGCAGCAATGCGGCCCATCACCGGGATGGAGACGGGGCGGGCATAATCGTCGGCCATGCCGGCGCTGACACGGGCCGGAGGGGTGGCAACCTTGCCCAGATTGCCCTCGATGACGGACGGCTCGAAGCGCGCCTTGCGGCCGCCAAGCGAAGGGTTCATCGAATCGGGGAGTTTTACGACTTCCAGCGCGCGTGCCCGGTTGGGCAGGCGGCGGATGAAACCGCGCTCCTCAAGCGCGGTGATCAGGCGATGGATACCGGATTTGGAGGCGAGGTCGAGCGCATCCTTCATCTCGTCGAATGAAGGCGGAATGCCGCTTTCCTTCATCCTTTCATGGATGAACATCAGCAATTCGTGTTGTTTGCGCGTCAGCATTGGCCCCACACCCAGAATCGGAACATAGACGGAACGACTATAGGTGTTCCATTTATGTTCTGCAATAGTGCCGACATTACTTGCACGTCGCTGCGGCCGGGGTTATGCGAACGGCCGATCTGACAGGTTTGGAGTGGCCAAGTGAGCCGGAAGGAATTCGACGCGTCGCGCATGCGGCGGATCAAGCGGGCTGCGGCGCGCTACGGGCTGACAGTGCTGACCTCGGAAAAGATGAAGGTGCTTGGCCACCCGGGCGGCCACGCCATTCGCCATGACGAGAGTTTCAAAATAGTCTTCGGAGATAGTCCCAAGCCGTTTTCGGCAACGCTCGACGAGGTGGAAGCCTATGTCGATGCCCTGGAAGCTGGCGAAGAGTAAGCGGACCTGACCTGTTCGGCAAGCCGAACTCTGCGCTGGATCGGTGCAATCCGTTATTTAAACGGTAACAGGAATCGCCGCACAGTGTGGGTGTAGGCTCACTGTGGAGGCGCGTTATTGTGTTTACCCTGATCAACGCTGACGCCGACGAAGACGACGCCGAAATCACCGATCCCCAGGAAATCGCGGAGCTTTTTGCTGCCATTGCGGCCGTGGCCATCGAGGCCATCGGACCGGGGCAGGCCCGCGAGCTCTTTGAGGCCGTGGTTGAGCAGGAGGGCCGCGATCCCAATTAGCGCAAGTCTTTCCTCCTCTATGCTGGCGCCATAGCAGCGCTCGCGCTGGTCCGATAAGGCCAGCCTGCCCAAGACTTGACGGGACGCGCGACCTCATCGCAGGAGTGCGTTCCGCATATGAACAACGGGCCTTGGGCATGGAGAGGGTAACCACTGGCAGCGGGCAGGCGCCGCGCATCGTGCCGCTCGGCGATAGTGCCGTTTTGGTGCGGTTCGGGTCCGATCTGGACGAGGCCGCAAATCGCAATGCGCTGGCTTTGGCGGCAGAACTTCTGCGGCTACCTATCACGGGCGTGCTGGAGATTGTGCCGAGCCTCGTCTCGGTGCTGGTGCGCTACGATCCACAAGCGATCGATGGCTGGCGGTTGGCTGGCGAGATCGGCTTGCGGCTCACCCATCGGCCTTGTGATCTCGACACCAAGACGCATCGGATCGGCGTGCTGTTCGATGGGCCGGACCTTGCCGAGGTCGCCGAGGCCTTGGGCTTGTCGGTTGCCGATTTCATCAACAGACATAATGAACAGGCGCTGCGGGTGCTGACCACCGGGTTTGCGCCGGGTTTCGTCTATTGCGGCTTTCATGCGCCCGAGCTGGTCGTGCCAAGGCGCACGGCCGTGCGGCCCAAGGTGGCGGTGGGGTCGGTGCTGTTTGCTGCGGGGCAGACGGCGATCGCCGCTACGGAAATTCCGACCGGCTGGCATGTGATCGGGCATACCGGTTTCAGAAATTTCGAACCCGAGCGCGATCCGCCGACGCGGCTGCGGGCCGGGGACATGGTGGTGTTCGAGGCCGCGCCATGAGGAGCGTGCTTCGGATATTGCGGGCCGGGCCGCTGACCACAATTCAGGACAATGGCCGCTTCGGCATGTTGGCGCATGGGGTGAGCGCTTCGGGACCAATGGATCGGGAAGCATTTTGGCGCGCGGGCCTGCGGGCCGGGGCCAGCGGAGATGGCGGGCTGGAATTCACCCGAGCCGGACTGGATATCGAGGTGGCCGAGGGCCAGGCAGTGCTGGGCTGGGATGGCGGTGCGTTTGGCGTGGCCGTGAATGGCGTGGCGCAGGACTGGCCGGGCGGCGCCTGGCTCGGAGCGGGCGACCGCGTGTCGATTACGCCGGGGGCGGCGGGGAATTACGGCTATCTGCGGTTCGGCGCGATGCTGGATTTGCCAATGGTGCTGGGCAGCCAGTCGACCAGCACGCGAGCACGGCTGGGCGGGCTTGAGGGCAGGGCGCTGGTGGCGGGGGACGTGCTCGGCCTGATTGGCGAGGGCAGGGCGCCGGTTCTGCCCGCGACGCCCATGGATGAGGATGGCCCGATCCGCTTCATCTGGGGCATTCACGCCGAGCGGTTTTCGTCGGCGGTGCGGAACAGGTTCGTGGGGGCGGGCTTTGTGGTCAGTCCGACGCTCGACCGTATGGGTGTGCGCCTGCTGGACAAGGGTGAGGTGTTCGGCGGCGAAAGCATCCTGTCGCTGATTTCGGATCCGATCCTGCCGGGTGATATCCAGATCCTCGGCGACGGCACGCCTGTGGTGCTGATGGTCGACCATCAGCCGACCGGGGGTTATCCGCGCATCGGCACGATAATCAGCGTCGATCTCGGGCGGTTTGCGCAATTGCGGCCGGGCAGCCCCGTTGCCTTTGTCCCGGTCAGCGTCGATCATGCGCAGCGTCTGTTGCGGGGATGTCGGGGATGACCAGGATCGATCTCAATGCCGATATCGGCGAGGGCATGGGCACCGATGAGGACCTGCTGGAAATCGTGTCCAGCGCCTCCATCGCCTGTGGCGGGCATGCCGGCGATGCGCCGACGATCCGGCGGCTTTTGAAACTGTGCCGGGCGCGCGGGGTGCGGGCCGGCGCGCATCCGGGTTATGCCGATCCCAAGCGGTTCGGGCGCTTCCGGCTGGTGATGCCGCTCGAGCAATTGCTGGGGCAGATTCGCGACCAGATGTTCCTCATTCGCCATATCGCGGACGAGGTCGAGGTGCCGTTGGGCTATGTGAAGCTGCATGGCGCGCTGGCCAACCAGACGGCGGAGGAACTGGCATTTGCGGTAGGGGTGTTCGCCACCATCCAGGGCATGGATTCGCGTATTGCGGTGCTGGCACTGGACAATAGCGAGCAGGTGCGAGCGGCCAAGGCGGTGGGCATGCCGCTCATTCGCGAGGCCTATGCGGATCGCGCCTATACGGCCGAGGGGCTGTTGGTGCCGCGCAGTCAGGAGGGCGCGGTGATCCATGATAGCGGACAGGTGATCGAGCGCTGCCTGCGGCTGGCGCGGGAGGGGGAAATCGCGGCGATCGATGGCACCGTACTGAAATCGGAAGCGCGCTCGATTTGCCTGCATGGCGACACGCCGGGCGCGGTGGAGCTGGCGCGCGATGTGCGCGATGCGCTGGAGGCGGAGGGTGTCGAGATCGGGGCGCTGGCGCCGGAGGTGGAGGAACCGCCGGTGCTGTAGGGGCGCGCGCTCTGTTAAGTCACGTTGTGGTTGATGTGGCTGCAGCGCCTTCTCCTCCTGGAGCCATCGCACTTGCACACCCCCACCCAGCCTCCCCCTGAAGGAGGGGGAGGAGCTGCATCGCGTTGGGGGGAGGGTTTGCGCAAAGCATGGCGCTTGGGTCGAGCCCGAGGTCGGTTTTGTGGGTGGGCAGCGGGCTTCAGTGACAAAAATACCCTGGATCCTTCGAGGGGGAGAGGGTGAGATCGGCATTATGCCTTTGAACTCGAAGGACCCAGGGTAGCTGATGCGGCCTTGCGGGCCGGATTGTGTTTGGTGTCAGATCGCCAGGTATTCGTGCCGCAGTTCGGCGTTGTCGAGCACTTCCTGGGCGGTGCCGGCGAAGGCGACTTCGCCGGTGTCGAGGATGACGGCGCGGTCGGCCAGCTTGAGGGCTGCGACGGCGTTCTGTTCGACGATGATGGTGGTGATCCCCAGCGGCTTGATCGAGTGCAGGATGCGCTCGATTTCGTGCACGATGACGGGGGCCAGCCCCTCATAGGGCTCGTCGAGCAGGAGGAGTTTCAGGTCGCGGGCCAGGGCCCGGGCGATGGCCAGCATCTGCTGCTCACCGCCCGAAAGCGTCACGCCTTCCTGGGTGCGGCGCTCGGCAAGGCGCGGAAAGCTCTCGTAGATCTGCTCGAGGCTGAAGCCATGGCCGGGCGCGACGCGGGCGAGGTTGAGATTTTCCTCGACGGTGAGCCCCTGGATGATGCGGCGATCTTCGGGCACCAGCTGAATGCCTGCGCGGGCAGCCTGGTAGCTCTTCATCTGGTGGACGGGTTCGCCGTCGAGCCAGATTTCTCCGCCGCGCATTTCCGGGTTGTCGGCACGGGCAATGGTTCGCAGGGTCGAGCTCTTGCCGGCGCCGTTGCGGCCGAGCAAAGCGAGAATTTCGCCCTTGCGGATATCGAGCGAGACGCCCTGCACGATATAGCTTTCGCCGTAATAGGCGTGTACGTCGCGCACCGAGAAGAAGGGGCGGCTGGTTTCGATATTGGCGGCGTGGCTGCCGGGGATGGCGGTTTCAGCTGACATGGCGAGCGAACTCATCAGTGGGCTCCTCCGAGATAGGCTTCCTGCACCTTGGGATTGCCGCGCACCTGGTCGGGCGTGCCATCGGCGATGATACGGCCCTGGGCGAGCACGGAAATCTTGTCGGCGAGCGAGAACACCACATGCATGTCGTGCTCGATGATGACTTTGGTCATGCCGCGCGCCTTGATCTTCTTCAAAAGCTCGATGGTGGTGTTGGTGTCGTGGCGGCTCATGCCGGCAGTCGGCTCGTCGAGCAGCAAGAGGCGCGGATGCTGGATCAGGCACATGGCCAGTTCCATGCGGCGCTTGTCGCCACGGCTGAGCGAGCCGGCATGGCTGTCCTTGCGGTTGATGAGGCCCACATCCTCGAGCATGTGCTCGGCCTCGGCGCGGATGCCGGTCTCGCTGTCGAGCGTGCGCAGCATGTTGAGCTTGAACATGCCGTCGCGCTTGGCCAGTGCCGGGATCATCACATTGTGCAGCACCGAGAGATCGGCGAAGATTTCCGGGGTCTGGAAGACGCGGGCAATGCCGAGCTGGTTGATCTGGAAGGGCTTGCGGCCAGTGAGGATGGTGCCGTCGAACACCACCTGGCCCGATGTCGGGGCGAGCTTGCCGATGATGACGTTGAGCAGGGTGGATTTGCCGGCCCCATTGGGGCCGATGATGGCGTGGGTCTTGCCTTCCTCGATCTGCAGATCGATGTCGGCCAGGGCGTGCAGGCCCCCGAAGCGTTTGTGGACGTCCGCGACGTGCAGGACAATGTTTCCATTGGACATGTGCTGATCCTACTCTGCGGCTTGGGTCTGGGTGGACGAGCGCGGGGTGGCGCCGCGATTGCGGAAGGCGGCGGCGATGCGGCGCACACCTTCCATGATGCCGCCGGGCAGGAAGATCACGATGATGACGAAGAGCAGGCCCAGCGTCAGGTGCCAGCCATCACCCACGAACTTGCCGACGACCTTGACGAAGAAGGTGTCCACGCCATCGGGCAGGAAGTCGAAGAAACGGGCGAGGATGTTGTCGTTGAGCGCCGAGAGGATGTTCTCGAAGTATTTGATGATCCAGGCGCCGATGACCGGACCGACGAGCGTGCCGACGCCGCCCAGGATGGTCATCAGCACCACTTCGCCCGAAGCTGTCCACTGCATGCGCTCGGCACCGGCCAGCGGGTCGGTGACGGCGAGGAGGGCACCGGCGAGGCCGGCATACATGCCCGAGATGACGAAGGCCGACAGCGCATAGGGACGGGTATTGAACCCGGTGAACTGCATGCGGGTCTGGTTGGACTTGATCGCCTTGAGCATCATGCCGAAGGGCGAGCCGGCAATGCGCTGGGCAATGAAGAAGGCGACGATCAGGAAGCCGGCGCAGAAATAGAAGCCGGCATAGCCGCCGATGGGGGTGCCGAACAGGGTCGGGATCGGCTGGCCCACAAAGCCATGGCCGACGGCAGCATCGAGCACGCGCGGATCGTTGAGGGTGAGCTGCAGGCCGGTTTCGCCATTGGTGATCGGGGTGAGCACCGAATAGGCGAGGTTGTAACTCATCTGGGCGAAGGCCAGCGTCAGGATGGAAAAATAGATGCCGGAGCGGCGCAGGCACAGGAAGCCGATGACCAGGGCGAAGAGGCCCGAGACGATGACGGCGAACACCATTGCCGGGATGGCATCAAGGGTGAGCAGTTTGAGAGACCACACGGCAGTGTAGGAACCGACACCGAAGAAGGCGGCGTGGCCGAAGCTGAGATAGCCGGTGAGACCGAAGAGGATGTTAAAGCCCACGGCGAAGATGCCGTAGATCATGAAGCGCTGCAGCAGGTCCGGATAGCCGGCGCCAAGGGGCGCCAGCCAGATCGGCATGGTCAGGACGACGAGGGTGAAGCCTGCGAGCAGCAGGAGGTCGTTGCGGGACATGAGATTGGTGTTCATGTCAGGCCTCCATCACGCCGCGCCGACCCATGAGGCCACGCGGACGAACCAGTAGAATGACGACGGCGACGAGATAGATGATGATCTGGTCGATGCCGGGGAAAATGGCCTTCACCTGGTTCATCGAGGCGAAGGACTGCAGGATGCCCAGGAGGAAACCTGCGGCGACGGCGCCGGGCAGCGAGCCCATGCCACCCACCACGACCACCACGAAGGAGAGGACGAGGAAGTCCATGCCGATGTGATAGTTCGGCGGCAGCAGGGGCGTGTACATGACGCCGGCCACACCGGCCACCACGGCGGCGAGGCCGAACATGATGGTGAAGCGGCGATCGATATTGATGCCGAGCAGCCCCACCGTCTCACGATCCGCCATGCCGGCGCGGACCACCAGGCCGAAGGTGGTGAACTGCAGGAAGGCGAAGACCGCACCGATGACCACGGCGGCAAAGACGAAATAGACCAGGCGCCAGATCGGGTAGGTGATGATGTTGGCCTGCATGCCGAGCCAGGCGCCGATATCGGCGGCACCGCGGAAATCGGTGGGCATGGGTTGCGGCATGGGATTGGGGCCGAAGATCGACTTGATCACTTCCTGGGCCACGATGGCGAGGCCGAAGGTGACCAGGATCTGTTCGGCATGAGGGCGCTTGTAGAAGTGCTTTATGATGCCGCGTTCGAGGCCGATGCCGATCACGAGCATGACTGGAATGGTGATGAGGATGGAGAGCGGCACCGAGTAATTAACCAGGACCGCGCCGAAATCGCCGAACCAGGCCTGAACCAGCGGCTCGCGGATTTCCAGCGGCTGCCCCCAGGGGGAGAGCTTTTCGGGGTCGATGGTGACCGTTTCCATGGTGAGGAACATGCGCACGGTGACGGCGCAGAAGGCCCCGAGCATGAAGAGCGCGCCATGGGCGAAATTGACCACGCCCAGCGTGCCGAACACGAGGGTGAGACCAAGGGCGATCAGCGCATAGGCAGCGCCTTTATCGAGCCCGTTGAGAAATTGCAGAAAGATGACTTCGAACATGGGTGGCTCCGTTGTCTTAACCTCTCCCAAGGGGAGAGATCGGCGTGCAACGCCGGGTGAGGGGGCCTTATTGCGATGCGCAGGGAAGGCCCCCTCACCCGACCCAAGAGGGTCGACCTCTCCCCCAGAGGGAGAGGTGTCGTTGCGGCACGTTCAGCGCTCTATGGCTGTCAGCCGATCAGCACACGGGGGCCGGTTCTGCCGGGCCCAACTCGCCGCCGAAGATCGACGGGTCGTAGGTGGCGCCCTCGCGGTCGACTTCGCGCACCACGTTGAGCACGTCGAATTCGCTGGTCGGGGCTTCATTGCCCTGCACCACGAGAACCGACTTCATGCACTGGTGGTCTTCGGCGCGATACAGCGTACGACCATTGCCCATGCCGTCGAATTCGTGACCTTCGAGTGCCTTGATGACTTCGGGCGGATAGAAGGTGCCAGCGCGTTCGACCGCATCCGCATAGAGCAGGGTCTGCACATAGGCGGTGTGGGCGGCCTGGGACGGCGGGGAGCCATAGGCGGCGCCGAAGGACTTGGTGAAGGCGATAGAGCCGGGGTCCTGCAGGTTCCAGTGCCAGTTGGAGGTGCCGAAGACACCACGCATGGCTTCGCCGGCGCCCTTGGCCATCAGTTCCGACACCAGCGGGGTGACGATCTGGAACTGCTTGCCATTGGCCTGACGGTCGCGCAGGCCGAACTGTACGGCCTGGGGCAGCGAGTTCACCATGTCGAGGCCGTAGTGGTTGAGGATCAGCACGTCGGCGCCGGAATTGAGGATCGGCGTCAGGTACTGGGAATAGTCGGTGGAGCCGAGCGGAGTACGGACCGCCGCGACGGTCTCCCAGCCGAGCTTTTCGGTGGCTTCCTTGATCGACTCTTCCTGGGTCCAACCCCAGGTATAGTCGGCGGTGAGGTGATAGGCGCGGCGATCATTGCCGTATTCTTCGCCGAGCACCGGGCCGAGCGCGATGCCGGACTGGTAGGCATTGAAGAAGTGGCGGAAGCCGTAGCGGCGCTTGTCCTTGCCGGTGGTGTCGTTGGAGTGTGTCAGGCCGGCCATGAAGATGATGCCCTTTTCCTGGCACAATCCCTGAACGGCAATGGCTTCGCCCGAGGACGAGCCGCCGGTGATCATGATGGCGCCATCGCGCTCGATCATGCGGGTGGCGCCGGCGCGGGCCACGTCTGACTTGGTCTGGCTGTCCGAGGACACAAAGCCGACCTTCTTGCCCAGAATGCCATTGCCCTTGAGGGCCGTGGGGGTCAGGACGCCGATGAGGCCGCCGTCGCCTTCGCCATTGAGGTGGGCAATCGCCAGCTCATAGGCCTTCTGTTCGTCGGCGCCTTCTTCGGCGTAGGCGCCGGTCAGCGGCAGGTTGAGGCCGATGGTGACGGTGTCGCCGGTGGGGTTGTTGCAGAAGTTCTCCTGAGCCCAGGCCCCGCGGGTGAAAACCATGGGCGCAATGCCCGTGCCGATAATGCCGGCCATGCCGGTCTGGATAACTCTACGGCGGGTCAGCCCGCGCTTGGAAAGTGTCATTGATCTCCTCCTTATGGCACGGGGCGTCGATACATTGCCGACTGCTCACCGTTCGCCCAGTATTCGACACATTTGCAAACGCAGGCAACATGCCATTGTAAATACAAGGAAAATCTGTCAACTCTTGTTCTGGTTCGGTCGACTTTCTGTTAATTCGTTGACAGGAGGTGATGGTTTCGAGGGGGAGGGCATGCGCGCACCGATCGGATTCCGCATCAGCAACAGGCGGAAATCGCTGAAGATTTCCCAAGCGGCGCTGGCGCGACTGGTTGGAATATCGCCCAGCTATCTGAACCTGATCGAGAACAATAAGCGTGATGTTGGCGGGGCGTTGTTGCAGCGTGTCGCCCACCATCTCTCGATCGACATCGGCGACCTGACGGGTGAGGCCGAGCAGAAACTGCTGCAGGATCTCGAAGAGGCTTATGCCGATCCGATGGTCGAATCGTTGCCGTTCCGACCCGAGGAGCGGCGCGAACTGGTGGCGCAATATCCGGCCAGCGCCATGGCGCTCTCGCGGCTGCATCGGGCCTATACGTCCGCCCAAAGCAGCGCCGATGCCTATGCCGACCGGCTGCGCTCCGATCCGCTGCTTGCGCAATTGCTGCACCAGATCCTTTCAGGGATTACCGCCATCCGCTCGAGCGCCGAAATCCTTGAGGACGTGCCTGATCTCGACGATGCCGAGCGAAGGCGCTTTCTGGGGGCGATCAGCCGCGAAACGCGCGGACTGAGCGAGGTGGCGCGCAGCCTGATCGGGCAGTTCGACAATGCCAGTGCGGATCGTCGCACCGTATCGCCGGCGCGGGAGCTGGATGACCTGATCATCGAGCGCTCCAATCATTTTCCCGAGCTGGAGGATGTGGCGCAGCACCTGCGCAGCGAGATCGAGCGGCAAGCCCCGTTCGGGGTGGCGGCGTTGACCGACATGCTGGCGCAACGGTTTGGCGTGCGGGTAGAGATCGGCAGGGAATTGCGCGAGGACGGCGTGCTGTTTCCCGGACAGTATCGGTTCTTCCCCGCCGAGGCGGTGATGTGGTTCCAGGGCGCGACCACGCTGGCCACGCGGCAGTTCCAGCTGGCGCGGCTCTATGGCGAACTCGCTGCCCCCGAGGCCATAGCTGCGGTGTTGGCGGAGGTGGCGCCGTCTTCGGAACTGGCGCTGCAACTGACGCGGCGGGCATTGGGCTCGTATCTGGCGGGGGCCATGGTCTTTCCCTATTCGCGCGTGCTCGCAGATGCCGAGGCCAATGCCTATGACGTCGACAATCTGCGGCAGATCTATCACGCCAGCTATGAACAGGTGGCGCACCGGCTGGTGACTTTGCGCCGTCCTGGCGAAGAGGGGGTGCCGTTCGGCTTCCTGCGGTCCGATCCCTCGGGCCGGCTGACCAAGCATTTCCCGCTGCCGGGGCTGCTGCTGCCCAATGCCGGCCATGCCTGTCCGCTCTGGGCCATTTATGGGGCCTTTCGCACGCCGGATATGCCGCTGCGGCAGGTGGTGCGATTCTCCGATGGCTCGCGCTATCTGTTCGTGGCGCGCACGGTGCAGCGGCGGGTGGCGGCGTTTCGGGAGCCGCCGGTGACAGCCTCGATCATGCTGGCCTGCGACGTGCTCCATGCCGACCGGACGGTCTATGCGCAGGGGCTGGACCTGACCGACCAGCAGGCCGATGTGCTGGTGGGACCGAGCTGCAGGCTCTGTCCGCGGCTCGATTGTGCCAGCCGCCAGGAGGAGGTGGTAGCATCCGGACCCGGGCGTCCGGCCTGGCGGGCGCCGCTGGTGCCGCGGGCTCCACATCTGGAGCGGGATTAGCGCTTGGCGTTTTCAATCGATTGCGGTTTATTGACACAGCAGGCGGAGGGGAGACCACCTGCGAAACGGTCTGGGGGGGACATTGGCCATCGACATATTGGTTGCGGAGGACGAGCCGAGCATTCTGGAGTCGCTCGACTTCATCCTGCGCCGAGCGGGATGGACAATTGCGTCCGTGACCGACGGGGACGCGGTGCTGGAAGGGGTGCGACGGCTGAGGCCGCGCATGCTGGTGCTCGACGTGATGTTGCCCCGACGCAGCGGTTTCGATGTGCTCAAGCAATTGCGCGCCGATGTCGATACCAGGGCGCTGCCGGTGCTGATCCTCACTGCCAAGGGCCAGCAGCAGGACCGGCGCATTGCCGAGGCGCTGGGGGCGGATGGCTTCGTCACCAAGCCCTATGCCAATGCCGAAGTGGTCGGGGCGGTCCGCAAGCTGCTGGATGAAAATGGCTGACAGGCGCCGGGTCGTCGGCGGCATGTTCATGCTCACGGTGTTGGGCCTGGTGCTGCTGGTGCCGCCGGTGGTGACGCTGTTCAACCATGATATCAGCATCATGGGCATGCCGCAGATCGTGGTCTATATCTTCGGCGTCTGGGTGCTGCTGATCGTGGGGACGGTGGTGCTGACGCGCAATCTGACGCCGGATACGCCCGATATCGCAGAACGGCAGGACGAGGGCGACGGCTAGATGTTGTCGGCTGATTTCGTCATCGCCACCTCGATCGTCTATGTCGGCCTGTTGTTCGTGCTCGCCTATTTCGGCGACCGGCGGGCCAAGGCCAACAAGCGCAGTTGGCTCAATTCGCCGACGGTCTATACGCTGTCGATCTCGGTCTATTGCACCAGCTGGACCTTTTACGGTGCCGTGGGCAATGCGGCGCGTAGTGGTTTGGAATTCCTCACGATTTACCTGGGGCCGACACTGGTTTTCGTCGGCTGGTATTTCCTTTTGCGGCGGCTGGTGCGGATCAGCCATCTGCACCGCATCACCTCGGTGGCTGATCTCCTTTCCTCGCGCTTCGGCAAGTCGAGCCGGTTGGGCGTGCTGGTCACCTGCATCGCGGTGATCGGGATTGCGCCCTATATCGCGCTGCAGCTCAAGGCGGTGACCTCGTCGATCCAGGCGGTGGCAGGGGCGTCGGAGTTCGGGCGCGGGAGCCTGACCGGTATCGACGATGTGGGGCTGGCGCTGGGGGTGGCGGCGGCCATGGCGCTGTTCACCATCCTGTTCGGCACCCGCCATGTCGATGCCAAGGAGCAGCATCACGGCGTGGTGGCAGCCATTGCTTTCGAGGCGGTGGTGAAGCTGGCAGCGCTGGTGGCGGTGGGGGTGTTCGTCGTCTATCTGGCGGGGGGCATCGAGCAGATCTTCACTCAGGCAGCCGAAAAGGGCATCGCCTTCGATACCTCCACCAGTTTCGACAGCCGCTGGATCACCACGCTGGTGCTGTCCATTGCCGCCATCATCTGCCTGCCGCGCCAGTTTCAGGTGACGGTGGTCGAGAACTCCGACGAGAACCATCTGCGCGTCGCCGGCTGGGCCTTTCCGGCCTATATGATGCTGATGAGCATCTTCATCATCCCCATTGCCATCTATGGGCTGACGGTGATGCCGGCCGGGTCGAACCCAGACATGTTCGCGCTGACGCTGCCGCTTTCAGCCGGACAAAATGCGTTGGCTTTGTTTGCCTTTATCGGAGGTTTCTCATCTGCAACATCAATGATCATCCTCGAATCCATCGCGCTGTCGATCATGGTGTCCAACCATATCATGATGCCGCTGGTGCTGAAATTCAGCGCCGGTTCGCAGGGTGGCGACGGGCAGGGGATGAGCAGCGTGCTTTTGGTGGCGCGGCGCTTCGCCATCGTGCTGATCCTGTCGCTGGGATTCTTCTATTTTCTCTTCACCCGCGATTCCGACGCGCTGGCGCCGATCGGGCTGATCTCGTTTACCGCCATCGCGCAGTTCCTGCCGGCGCTGCTGGCGGCGATCTTCTGGCGCGATGCCTCGCTCAAGGCGGTGACCACAGCGATCCTGGTCGGCTTCGTGTTCTGGGCCTGGAGCTGTTTTCTGCCGTCGCTGGAATCGGTGTCGCCGGCGGTGTCGGCACTGGTAGCGGAAGGGCCCTGGGGCATCAGCTGGCTGCGGCCGGAGGCGATGTTCGGGCTGGATGGCTGGGACCCGCTGGCGCATGCCGCGTTCTGGAGCCTGTCGGCCAATGTGCTGATCCTGACGCTGGGATCGCTGCTGACCCGCCCGTCGGCGCTGGAGCGCATCCAGGCGACGGCTTTCGTCGATGTGTTTCGTCGGCACGGCCTGCCGCAGCGCAATTTCATTGCCGGCTCGACCACCGCCAATGACCTGTTCTTCGTGGCCGAGCGGGTGTTGGGCGAGCGGCGGGCGGCGGCCTTGTTCGAGACGGAGGCGCGCGATACCGGCGTCGATCCGGCATTGCTGGAGCCGACGCCGGAGTTCATCGGGCGGCTGGAGCGAGAGTTGGCGGGCTCGATCGGCGCATCCTCGGCGCATGTGATGCTGTCGAAAGTGGTGGCCGGCGGCGACGTCTCGCTCGAAGAGATGATGCAGATGGCCGACGAGACCCAGCAGGTGATCGAATATTCTCAGCAGCTGGAAAAGACCTCGGCCGAATTGCGGGTGACAGCGCAAAAGCTCGAGGATGCCAATGCGCAATTGCGCGAGCTCGACAGCCAGAAGGACGAATTCCTGAGCCAGGTGAGCCACGAAGTGCGCACGCCGATGACCTCGATCCGCTCATTTTCTGAAATCCTCTTGGAAACCGGCGAGCTGGAGGAAAGCCAGCGCCAGCGTTTTGTCAAAACGATCCATCAGGAAAGCCTGCGGCTCACAAAACTGCTGGACGAAATTCTCGACCTGAGCGCGCTGGAGCGGGGCGAACGCTCCTGGCAGAACGTGCCGGTGGATGCTGAGGACGCGCTGACGAGGGCTCTCGCCGTCTGCGATGCGCTGCTGCGGCAGCGCGGCATGCGGGTGGAGATGGGTGAGCGGGCCAGCACCACGATGGTGCAGGGCGATGCCGATCGGCTGTGCCAGGTGTTCATCAATCTGGTGTCCAACGCGGTCAAATATAACGAGGCGGAGGAGCCGGTGGTGCGCGTGAGCTCGACGGTGCGCTCGGGCAGTTATGTGGTCGAGATCGCCGATAACGGGCCGGGAATTTCCAAGCGCAACCGCAAGATGGTGTTCGAAAAATTCTGGCGGGGGGTCGAGGGTGCGGGCGATCAGGGCGGCGCCGGGCTGGGGCTCGCGATCAGCCGGCAGATCGTCACCCGGATGAATGGCACGTTGGAGCTGGTGCCAGGACCGCTGCCGGGGGCGTGTTTCCGGGTGAGATTGCCTGTGAACCGGCAGGGGTGATGGGCGAGCGACTTTAGCCTGTTATGGCGGAGGGGGCGCAAGTGTGGGGCCCTCGGGTCTTCGCCCGAGGGTGGCATCGTTCCTGTCAGATTTGGGTGCCTCTCGGGGGGCATGGTGCTCAGCAGGTATCGACCGGCCTAGTCCTCGCCGTGATCGGGGATATTGAGGATGTGGCCGCAGGCCTTGCAGTGAACGGCGTCGGGGTCGTGCTTGGTGAGGCCGCATTGCGGGCAGGGGAACACCACCTTGGCGGGGCGGAAAATCAGCTGTGCCAGGCGGACGAAGAGCGAAATGCCGATGATCATGATGATGATCGACACCAGCTTGCCGAAGGTGCCGGGGAGGGTGATGTCGCCGAAGCCGGTGGTGGTCATGGTGGCGACGGTGAAGTAAAGCGCGTCGACATAGCCCGAAATGCCGGCATCGCGGTGAGCGAAGGCAGTGTAGACGAAGCCGGTGACCACGAAGAGAAAGACCAGAAGGTTGATGACCGCCTGGATGGTTTCCTGATAGCCGCCAAAACCGCGCTTGCGCAGTGGCCGCCAGATGGCGCCGGATCGGGTGAGCGTCCAGAGGCGGAGTACGCGCAGAAAGCCGAGATTGAGCAGCCAGGTCGGGGCCAGAAGTGTCGCGAGGATAAAGATGTCGATGATGACAGGCAGTTGCTTCAGCCACCGGCGTACATCGGTGGAGGCAAGGGCGCGGGCCACCAGATCGGCGGCAAGCAGGGCGGCGATCGAATAGTCGATCCACAGGAAGCTCTCACTGTCGCGCAGCAGTGGGGCGGCGACGAAGAAGGCGATGATCGACAGATCGACCACCAGCACTGCAGCCTGAAAGCGCTGCGCTTTGGGTGATTGGCCATGATAGAGCAGGCGCAGCGTCGAGCGCAGCCGCGCAAAGGCGCTGCTATTTGCTTTATCGTCGTCTGGCGATGGTTTAGTGCTGTTCGCCATCACGTGGTTCCTCGAGTCGCCTCTGCCCGGCGCTTGCAGATGGGACCATCCTGCCCCCACATTCAAGGAGTGTTCGATGGGTGTGTCGATTTACGATGTGACCGTACCGGTGTTCACCCGCATGCTGAACAACCTCCTTGTGTTCATGGACAAGGCGGAAGCGGACGCCGAAGCCCGCAAATATGCGGCGGAAACGCTGGTCAATGACCGATTGGCGCCTGACATGATCCCGTTCCGCGGCCAGGTGATGATCGCCACCGATCACGTCAAGGGCTGTGTGAGCCGGCTGGCCGGCAAGCCGGTGCCGTCCTGGCCGGACGAGGAGAAGACGTTCGAGGAACTGCGCGCCCGCGTGCGCAAGGCACTCGACCTCTTGGCCGCAGTGACGCGCGAAGAGTTGGACGGTTCGGAAAGCCGCCAGATCACCATCAAGCTGGGTGGCAACGACGTGACCATGCCCGGGCTCGATTATGTGACGCTGCGCGCCATGCCGAACTTTTATTTCCACATCACCACGGCCTACGCCATTCTCCGCCACAATGGCGTGCCGCTGGGTAAGCGTGACTTCATCGGCTGAGTTGCAAGGGGCGCCGCGCGGACCTGCTAGGGAGTGGTGGTCGGCGTGGTGTTGCCGGAGGTCACGTTTCCACTGTTGGAATTGCCGCCGAAGGTTGGCGTCGTGGTGGTGAAGTTTCCTCCGCTGGTCGGGGGCGTGGTATTGCCCGAGGGAGGATTGCCGCTGGACGGCGAACTTAGGCTGTCGGTGGATGGCGGCGGCGGCGGGGTCAGACAGGACTGGGCCCCGGCGACCCGGAAGGCCTGCAGCAGTGGGCGCTGGATATTGGCCAGCGGGAAATTGCGCACCAGATTGGCGCGGGCGCTATCCCGCCAGGTCACGAGGGCGCTGCTGCTGGAATCGGCGACGCCGTAGTCGCAGCGATCGGTCAATTCCACGCATTGGCGGCCGCTGCACAATTGTAATCCGCCCTCATAGAGCAGCACCTGGGTGGAACCGCGCTGCACGGTGATGTCGAACTTGGTGCCGCGCACGGCAATCGAGGCGGTCGGCGTATTGATCGAATAGGCGGATTTCGGGCTGTTGCCGGAAATGAAGCGGAAGGTGCCGGCGAGGGCGTTGACCGCGAATTTGTCGGTGCGGTTGCCATTGAGCAGATAGCTCTGGATCTCGAGCGAACTGCCGGGGCCGACCACAAGGCGCGTCTGGTTCTGGAAGACGATCTGCACGCGGCCCGAGGCGCCGGTGACCACACGGTCGCCCACCGATATGTCGGCGCCAACCACCAGCACGCGATCGCTGGAGCCGCGGCGCGCTACGGCATCGGGATCGACCCCCACCGCCGAGCCTTCAGCAGCGGCCAGGCTTGGTCCGGTCAGCAGGGTGGTCAGCAGGGCGGCGAAAGCAAGTTTCTTGATCATGGCAGACCTGTCCCGAGGGGCGAGCGATGGCTGGTTGAGACACTATAAGCTGCCAAGCAATCTAGCAGAACTGTGTGCACCAGGAAAAGCGGGAGACGAAACGGGCCTGCAGAGCGGTTGCCGGACGCTTGGCGTCGCGCTATGTGCAGGCTGTCTTGCATCGTCGGCCTGTCCGACAGAAGGGGCCCAATGAAGCTCGCCTTTGTCATTCCCGCCTATAATGAAGAAGCTTTGATCGGCAAGTGTCTTGCCTCCGTGCTGGCGGAAATCAAGCGGTCGGGATGCGATGCCGATGTCATCGTGGTCAATAATGCCTCAACCGACCGCACCGGCGAAATCGCGCGCAGCTTTCCCGGCGTGACCGTGGTGGACGAGCCGAAAAAGGGCCTGGTCAATGCTCGTGATGCCGGCTTTGCCGCCAGCGCAGGCTATGAGCTGGTGGCCAATATCGATAGCGACACCATCGTGCCGGAGGGTTGGCTCGATGTGGTGATGCGCGAATTCGCCAAGGATTCCAAGCTGGTCTGCCTTAGCGGTCCCTATGTCTATTACGACATGGGCGGGTTCAATCGCTTCTTGATCGACATGTTTTATGGGCTGACCTATTTCATCTACCTGCTCAACCGTTTCGTGCTGCGGGTGGGGTCGGTTGTGCAGGGCGGCAATTTCGTGTTCAAGCGCGAGGCCTGGGCCTCGGTGGGCGGCTATGATCGCTCGATCGACTTTTTCGGCGAGGATACGGACGTTGCCGTGCGCCTGTCCAAGGTCGGTGGGGTCAAGTGGACCTATGCGCTCAAAATGAAGACTTCGGGCCGTCGACTGGAGCAGGAAGGCGTGTTCCGCACGGCAGGCACATATACGCTCAACTTCCTCTGGGTGACCTTCAGGGGCAAGCCGATCACCAAGAAATCGACCGATATTCGCCCAAGCTGACGCTTCTCCGCTTTTGCTGTAGGCTGACGCCGAGCCGCGCGATGCGGCTGGAGTCGGCCGGCAGATGAGCATTTCGACCCAGCTTCCGCCCATTCCCGCCAACCAGGCTTCCAGCCTGGTGCGTGCGCTCGAACACGCACCGGGGCAGGTGATTGAGGCGCGGGTGGTCGGCCTGCTGGGCAATGGCACGACGCAGGTGCAGATCGGCCAGCAGACCCTGGCGTTGGCCTTGCCGACGCTGCAGGCGCCGGGGACGGTGCTGACGCTGGGCGTGCAGCAGGCCAATGGGCAGACGCAATTGACGCTGATGGCGGTGAAAGCGCCTGAAATTCCGCAGGTTTTTGCGCAAAGTGCGCAGTCGCCTGTTCCGGCAACGACGGTGCAGCTATCGGCGGCGGCGCTGGGGCAGACGAATGGTCCGCCGGTGGCGGGCACGGTGTCTGGCGCGGCAATCACCGGGTCAGCAGGCGTTAGTGGCGGGGGGCTAGCTGGGGTTCAAACGGGAATGGCGGCTGGCGCAGGTCCGGTGCTGGCGCCCCAAGGCAATGCGCATATGCCAGCGCCTGCAGTGCCTTATGCGAGTGCGCCCGCGTCTATGGCGGCGGGCGCAGGTCCTTTGCCGGGGCCGGTGACCGGCGCGAACGCGGCTGGTGCGCTCGGCCAGCAGATGGCATCGGCGGGGGCGGGGTTGGCAGGTGCAGCGGGGGCGACCGCGGGGTCAACTGCCGCTGTGCCGCAGGCGACGAGCCCGCAAGCGGCGGTGCTGCAGATGGTGCATCAGGCGGTGCCGCGGCAGAACAGCGTTGTCGGCCTCACCACCATGCTGGCGGCGGTGGCGGGTGCGGTGGCCCTGCCGGAGCCGGTGGCCAAGGCGGTGCAACAGGTGTTGGCGCAACGACTTTCATTGGATGGACAACAGTTTAACGGGCAGGCGCTGAAGAGTGCGGTGAGCAATTCCGGGATTTTTCAGGAGGCCAAGCTGGGCGCCGGGCGCGCGGGCGCTGCTGGCGGCGACCTCAAGACGGCGCTGCTGGGATTGCGGCAGAGCCTGGGGCAATGGCTGGGGGCGCAGGCGCCGCTGGAACAGGTGGCCAGCGTGCCGCCACCGCTGCGCGGGCTGGTGCCGCGCGCCCGGGCGGGCGATGCGATGCCGGGAGAAATTCCTGAAGAACCAGAACAGCTTGGCCGTATACTACAGGAGCGGACGGAGGCGGCTTTGTCCCGGGTTCGCCTGCATCAGGCGGCGTCGCTGCCGGATCCGGCGGATCGTCCGGGCGTGCAGTGGAACATGGACCTGCCGGTCATGGTGGCGGGGCAGCAGATGCTGTTGCATCTGCACATTCATGGCGATCCCGAGGACGGTGCCGAACGGGCCGAGGATCGCGGCTGGCAGCTGCGCTTTGCCATCAATCTGCCAGAGGCGGGCGAAGTGGGCGCGCAGGTCACCCTGCGGCACAAGATCAGCGGCGTTCTGTTGTGGGCCGACGATGCCGAGACCGCTCAGAGCCTCGCGCGACATGTTGACAACTTGAAGCAAGAGCTTGAATCCGTTGGCCTTGTTGCCGGATCGGTCATCGTCAAAACCGGCGCGCCAGTGGCGCCGCAACCGCCGCAATCCGGCCATTTCGTGGATGCGGTGCGATGAGCGAAGACCAGGCAAAACGGCCGCTGGCGGTGGCGTTGCACTATGAAAAAGGGTCGCGCGAAGCGCCGCAGGTGGTGGCCAAGGGGCGGGGGCTGGTGGCCGAGAAGATCGTGGCGCTGGCCGAGGAAAACGGCGTGGTGATCGAAAGCAATCCGGTGCTGGCGGAGGCGCTCAGCGGGGTGGAGCTGGACGACACCATCCCGGTCGAGCTGTTCGACGCGGTGGCGGTGGTGATCGGCTATGTGTTGCGGCAGAGCCGAAGCTGACCGCGATGTGAACGCATTCTGAACGCCGGGGCCAGCAGCGGTTCAAACCAGGCATGGCAAAACCCTCACAGAGCAACGCCAATGAGGGACATGGCCATGCATACACTTCGTCACCGCCGCGCATTCATCCGCAACGCCGCCGTCGTCGCCGGCATCGCCATCGTGGCGGTGTTGCTCGGCGTGCCGGCCAAGGCCTTCGAGCTTCAGGACATGTATGCCAATGACGAAGGGCAGGTGGAGTTCGTGCTGCCCTCGGGTAATATCGGCTGCATCTATACGCCCGCGGGTGGAACCAGTTTTTACGAGACCTGGGATGGCCTGGCGGAGATCCAGTGCGATCGGGTGCAGCCGCATTATGTGCGCGCCGTTCTGGGCGGGCAGGACGAGGCGGTTATTCTCGATGATGTCGGCGACCCCGGCTGTTGCGGCGCCGAGCAGGTCTTTCATTACGACCATGTGGTTGAACTGGGCCCGTTCCAATGCCTGTCGACGCGCAAGGGGCTGACCTGCGCACGCGAGGATGGCCACGGATTTTTCCTGAGCCGGGCTTCGGTCGAGGCGCGGTGAGGCGAGAGACCGGAAAACGACCTGGTCCAAGAGGGGTGGTGTCGGGTTTTCAGGCATGGCGGGGGGTTAAGCGCCGACCCCCACCCGGCCTCCCCCTGTAGGAAGGGGAGGAGCCGCATCGTTCTTGGGATGAGATGGTGCTAAAACCGCCGACCTGTCTGCCGCGCCTTTGCGGGCAGGACTATCGCATTGGGTGTTGGCGTGCTTCCTGACATGCCCCGTTCCGCCCTCGAGCTTAACCCGAGGGCCAATTTCCCACTTCACCAGTACCATGTGGTGGCTCTCTGACAGGCCCTCGGGTTAAGCCCGAGGGCGGCATCGTATGCGTTGCATCTGGCGTGCCGGGGACGCGCCAGGAAAGCACTCAGGGAGAGCGTGGCGCCGAGCGCCGCCTTAGCGGACGGTGCGCTTTTCGTAGAACTCGTTGCCGCCGGCTTCGAGGACGTAGAACATGTTGTTGTAGGGGAAGCGCAGGCCGGCAGTGTGGAAGTGCTGGGCGTTCTGGACGCCGGGGTGGCGCTGGCCACGCAGCACCTGGTCAGCGACCTGGGAGGCGAGGATGGCGCCGCTATCGGTCATCGGCTTGGTCAGCACGCCCTGGGCGAACTGGTTCTTCTGGCCGACGACTTCGCAGACCGATTTGGGATAGCGCGGATCGCCCAGGCGGTTCATCACCACCGTTCCCACCGCCAACATGCCTTCTGAGCTGGAGCGGTTGGATTCGAAATACATGGCCCGCATCATGCATTCCTTCTCGCTCATGCGATTGAAGGCGAAGTTCATGCCGAACAGCGAGCAGCCGCCGAGGCTGGTGGCCATTATGCCGAGAGCGAGGAAGCGCAGGGCTAAGGGCGCAAGGCGGGTCATGATGGCGGCACTCCGGGCTGCGGCTTTTTTGCCGCTCAGCCCGAAAATGCGCCGTCAGGCTTAAAGAAGGCCTGACCCGAATGGTTAAATTTGCCTTAGCGGCGGCTGAGCAGGTGAGCGAGCAGGAGAGCGGTGCCGACGAGGGCAATGATGGGGACAGGGTCACGGCGGACAGCTTCGGCGCCCTTGATGGCCTGACGGCTGGCCACACCAGCCAGATGGGCGCCTCGGCGAGCGGCCTCGCGGCCAAATTCAACGGCGACCTCGCCGACATCGTCGGCCGTGTCACCGGCCCGGCTCGCGACCTGGCGGCTGACGCGGCGGATATCGCGGCGCAGGGTGTCGAGCTGGTCGGCCATGGCATCCATGGGGGTGTGGCGGCGGGGTGCAAAGAGATCGATTAGGGACATAGGACGCTCCGTGTTTGATGCAGAAACGGCATTTGGCAGCGGAGGGTTCCCGGACTTGTGCATGGCCCCTTGATCTGGCGCGCGGCGTCGCCATCTACCAAGCATGACTGCCCCATTGGCAGGTGCAGCCTGGAGGAATGCTGAAGTGAGCAAGAGCGGCCAACGCCTCAATCGACTGTTTGACCGGCTGGAGCGCCGTGTGCCGAGAACCGCCGCCGGATGGCTGGCCAATGTGCGCCGGCCCGAGGCCCGCTGGGTCCGCATTCCGCTCGGCATACTGCTCGTACTGGGCGGCATTTTCAGCTTTCTGCCGGTGCTCGGCATCTGGATGCTGCCGCTGGGGCTGCTGCTGCTGGCGCTTGACCTGATCTTCCTGCAGGGACCGGTGAACATGGCCATTTTGCGCGGGAGCCGCAAATGGACCACCTGGCAACGGTCGCGCCGCGACAAGAAGAACGGCCAAGTATAAGCGGCTAAAGCGCTTTGCGTTTTTTAGATGGGGCGCCATCGTGCCTCACGCCTGAGGGAGGGGGTGCTGAACCTGCTGCACCCCCACCTAGCCTCCCCCTGTAGAAGGGGGAGGGAGCGCAGGAGCCTAAGCCTAAGCCTAAGCCTAAGCCTAAGCCTAAGCCTAAGCGCCTCCCAACGCGCTCTAACTGAACAAATCCCTCAAGGGGCAGGGCTATCGCATATGACGAATTGGCACCGGGCTCTCATCCCCCACCCAACCCTCCCCGCAAGGGGAGGGAGACGGACCGGTTCTTTTGACCCACTCTTGCCCACAACTGGATGCAGCTCCTCCCCCTTCTTCAGGGGGAGGTTGGGAGGGGGGTTGCAGCACGCACAAGCCCATATGCGATAGCCCTGCCTCAAGGGGGAGGGCGGGAAAGCGCGCAGAGTTCACTTCATTTTGAAATGATCTGGGTTTGCTGGGCCTCTCGCTGTTTGGCGTGTGAACCGGCAGGCCCTCGGGGTCGGGCCCGAGGGCGGAACGGTGGGTGGGTGAGGGCTGTCCTTATCTGATCAGGGGCTTAGTTGGTCAGGTGTTGGGCTTCGATAAGATCGACGGCATGGGCCAGCTTTTCGTCGATGATGTGCAGATAGTTGGTCCAGTCAGCCATGCGGGTGACTTCGGCCCGACCGTCGGAAATGCCGCGCAGGGCGAGGAGGGGGACGTTGAAGCCTTGGCAGGCGCGCAGGATGGCGTAGGTCTCCATATCCACCATGTCCTCCGCAATGGTGTCATAGGCAGCGCCTGAGACGATATTGGCGCCGGTGGAAAGAGTAGCGGGGGCAAGGCCCGGCAGCAGCGGCGCCAAGGGCAAGGTAGCGGGCAGACCGAGAAATGGGGTCTCGCCGCGCGCGAAGCCGAGAGGCGATGCGTCCATGTCGCGGTAGGATACCGAGATCGCCTGATAGACCCCGCACTGTTCGAGCCGACGCGATCCGGCCGATCCCAGCGAGACGACAAGATGGGGCAGGGCGTCGCGACGCTCGGTCAGGGCACGGGTGGTGGCGATAGCCGCCTCGACCGGACCCACCCCGACCATGAGCGGGGTGATCCGCCGCCGCAAGTGCGGGCCATATTCGGCGTCGGCGGCCATGAGATAGAGAATCGTCATTGGATGGCTCGTCACTTGGCTGTGATAGCGAGGTTAAAAAATCTTTGCGGATTTGTAACGCCTTGCGCGCATCCTCGGGCAATCGGGCACCGCAGAAGGCGGGATGGCCCCATGGACGGCAAGAATGCGCTTTGCAGAAATTGGTGACACGCGGGAATGGAGCGAACCGAGCGCCAGACGGTCTGGCGGCATAGCGGTGCATCCCGAGGATATCGAACTGGAAGCATGGCGCCGCAAGGCGGCGCTGGGGATCGATGAGTGGCGCATGCGTGAATATGTCACCGGCGTGCCTGTCCCCGACCGGATCGACCACTATTGCCAGCAGATCGAATTCGCCGCGCAGGCGCTGATGCGCCTATCGCCCATTCCGAGCGATTTCCGCAATGACGTCTATTGGCCGCGCTGCTGGTGAGCTCGCGGCCAAACGCTGGATAAAGAAAGGCCGCTTCACGCGGCCTTTTTCGTGCGGGGCGCAGCGCGCTTGCGCGGCGGCTTGATGGTCTTGGCCGCTTCGTCCGTCAATTCAGCAACGGCCTTGAACCAATAGGCCTGATCCTGGCCTTCCGGACAATTGTCGGCCTGCCAGAGCGCGTAGGCCCGGCGCTGGATTTCGTTATGCATGGGCTGTGGTCCTTCCTTGTACTCGGAAAGAGCCTGCGAGAACGGGGTTAATTCGCGGTGAAGGGGGCGCAGGAACGTTGGGAGGCTACCGCATGCGGGCTTGAGTTTGTTGTCCACCCCCTCCCAGCCTCCCCCTGAAGAAGGGGGAGGAGCGCGTCGCGTGCTGGCCTGGGGTGTCGCGCCAGAAGCCGACCACTTCCTTCCTGGAATGCGGCGTGCCGGCGTTCAGCGCCGACCGTGCCCCGCGATCTGGGGGTGACAGGGACAGGCATGGGCGGCATGGTGCGGCAGAATTGGAGATTTGCCATGCGTCGCGCCGTGTTGATTGCCGCCTTTTGCCTGATCGCTTCGTCTGCCCAGGCTGCCTGGCAGTTTTCCGATGTGAGCGACGAGGACGGCAAGGCCTATAAGGGGTGGGCGGTGGATGTTTCGGGGGAGCTCGAGGCGCAGATCTTTTGCGATGACTGGTTTCCCGACGCCATGGACATCACCATCTACACGGCGGAGAAATACGACGCCAAGGCCAGTTATCCCGAAAGCGGGGTGATGAAGGTGCGCATAGATGACCGCAAGTCGGTCGAGGTGACGGCCTTTTATGACGAGCATGAGGGGGAATTGCTGGTCTATACGTCGAGCCTAGAGGCTGAGGGGGTCGACGAAGTGCTGTTGGCCATGGCGCGGGCCAATTCCAGCATCGGCTTCAGCTTTGAAGGGCGCGACTGGCACTTTTCGGCCGACAATGTGTTCCCTGTGCTCGAAAAAATGGCCGCGGAATGCCCGACAGAGTCGAATACGCCCTGAGATGTTCGTCGCCATGGCAGCGCATCGAGGAGCCCTGCCATGACCCCAATCCGAAACAGTGGTTCCGATGCGCAGGTGACACGAGCTGTCACGACCGCGCCGTAAAGATTGAGCTTTCACCCCGCGAGCGATAGCGTCGCGCGGGTGCTGCATGCATTGGACGCTTCCCATGACCCCGTTTCACCATATCCTCGTCAACAATCTCGCCGCCAATGTCACCAATTTCACCGTGTGGTTCGCGGTGACGTTCTGGGTGTTTCTCGAGACGCAATCGGTGTTCGCCACCGGCATGATTGCGGGCATCTACCTGGTGTTCACCGCCGCCTTCGGCATCTGGTTTGGCTCGATCGTCGACCACAATTCCAAGCGGCTGGCCATGCTGGGATCGAGCCTTGTTTCCTGGCTCTTGTATCTGCCGGGCCTGCTGATGGTGCTCTTCGCGCCCGAGGGGGCGTTTTCCGACCCCTATGGGCCTTATCTCTGGAGCTTCGTGCTGCTGGTGATGCTGGGGGTGATCGCGGGCAATATCCGCTCGATCGCGCTGCCGACGCTGGTGACCATCCTCATTCCGGAGGCGGAGCGCGACAAGGCGAACGGATTGGTGGGCATGGTCAGCGGCATCGGCTTTCTCACCACTTCGGTGATTTCGGGCTTTCTGGTGGCCTATACCGGCATGCTGGGCGTGCTGATCATGGCGCTGAGCGTGACGACGCTGGCCTTCGTGCATTTGAGCCTGGTCAAGCTGGACGAGGGCCGGGTGGCGCCGAGTGCCGATGAGCCGGCCGAACCCAAGCGCGTGGACCTGGCTGGAACCATCAGGGTGATCGCGGCGGTGCCGGGACTGTTCGCGCTTATCTTTTTTGCCTGCTTCAACAATTTTCTCGGCGGCATCTTCATGGCGCTGCTCGACGCCTATGGGTTGTCGCTGGTGTCGGTGGAGGTGTGGGGGCTGTTGTTCGGCGCGCTGTCGATGGCGTTCATCGCCAGCGGCATCATTATTTCCAAGACCGGGCTGGGCCGGAACCCGCTGAAGACGCTGCTGATGGTCAATATGGTGACCTGGGCGGTGTGCTGCGTGTTCACGCTGCAATCCTCGATCTGGCTCCTGGCGGCGGGCTGCTTTGTGTGGATGTTCCTCGGGCCCTATGCCGAGGCAGCCGAGCAGACGACGCTGCAGAAGGTGGTGCCGCTGGAACGGCAGGGCCGGGTGTTCGGCTTCGCGCAGTCGGTGGAGCAATCGGCCTCGCCACTCACGGCATTTCTGATCGGGCCGCTGACGCAGTTCGTGGTCATCCCGTTCATGACCGATGGCGCGGGGGCGCGGAGTATCGGCGGCTGGTTCGGCACCGGGCCGGAGCGGGGCATTGCGCTGGTGTTCACCGTGGCCGGGTTTGTCGGCCTGTTGGTCACTATCCTCGCCATCAACTCCCGCTATTACCGGCAGCTGTCGGCGGCCTATGCGGCCGGCAAGGACGATGATGGCGAGAGTGGTGGCGGAGCGGCTGTGACCAGCCCGGCCTGATCGATCAGGCCGGCACGGCGTCGATGGGCGCCGGGTCGCGGCGCTTGGGCGGGAAGGCCAGTGCCAGAGCGGCTGCGGCGAGGCCGACGCCGGCCGAGGCGACATAGAGCCAGTGGTAGTCGCCATAGGTGTCGTAGAGCCAGCCGCCGCCGACCGGGCCGAAGGCCATGCCGATGGACGAGGTCATGGTGATACCGCCCAGCACCGTGCCCATGACATTGGGTCCGAAATAGTCGCGCGCCAGCACCGAATAGAGCGGCATGACCCCGCCATAGACAAGGCCCAGCACCGCAGCGAGCAGATAGAAGTGCTGGAGCTCGCTGACATAGATATAGGCGTAGATGCCGGCCGCCTGCAGCACCAGGCCGACGACGATGACGCGCTTGACGCCGAGGCGGTCGGCCAGCACGCCGAAGATGACGCGGCCGAAGAGGCCGGCAAAGCCCTCGACGCTATAGATGCTGGCGGCGGCCAGGGCCGAGGCGCCGCAGAGCATGGCATAGCTGACGGTGTGGAAGATTGGCCCGGAATGGGCGGCGCAGCAGAGGAAGAACACGCCGGCCAGAATGAAGAATTGCGGCGTGCGGAAAATGGCGGCCATATTGGCCGGGCGCGGTTCGGCCGGGGCGATGTCGCTGGCGGGGCTCGGCGCCTCCCGCTGCACGGTCGGGGCGCGGCGGATCAGGAAGGCGGCGGGGATGATGAGCAGGGTGGCGGCGATAGACGTCATCAGCATAGCGCTGCGCCAGCCATAATTCTCGATCAGCACCGTGGCGAGCGGGGTGATGGTCATGGGGGCGACGCCGCCGCCCAGGGAGACCAGCGAGACCGCGAGGCTGCGATGCCGGTCGAACCAGCCCAAAGTGGTGGCGATGAGCGGGGCGAAGAAGGCGCCGCCAGCGGCGCCGACCAGCCCGCCATAGGCAAACTGGAAGACCAGAAGGTCATTGGCACGGCTGGCGATGAACAGGCCGAGGCCGAGCAGCACGGCGGCGATCAGCACCACCGGGCGGGCGCCGATGCGGTCGGTGAGCGTGCCCCAGACGAAGCCGCCGACGCCCATGACGATGAAGCCCACGGTCATGGCGCCGGAAATGCCGGCACGGGACCAACCGGTCTCGTCGGCCATGGGTTGAAGATAGACGGGCAGGGCGAACATGGCGCCCATGGCGAGACAGGTGATCACCGCGCCTGCTGCGACGATGACCCAGCCGTAATGCCGTTCCATTCCGCAATTCCTCCGTGCAGGATTGTCACCTGCATGACGGATGAGGCGCCGGAGTTTCGACACTGGCAAGCAGAATTTCGTGCATCCCTTGCCGGGGCGGCGCGGGGGCCACATATTCGAGCCATGAGTGAAAAGAATCCAACCGCGCGGCGCGATGGCGTCGTGCCGCGACAGGGCGAAATCCGGGACGAAGTGGCCGCTTTCGTCGAGAAAGTGGGCAAGCTGGCGCGCCCCAATGCCGCCGAGGACGGGCGGCTGTTGTTTGCCATGGATGCGACGATGAGCCGGCAACCCACCTGGGACCTGGCAATCTCGCTGCAGGCGGGCATGTTCGAGGCCATTCCCAAGGATGCGGCGCTGCAGGTGCAGTTGCTGTATTTTCGCGGGCTGGGGGAATGCCGCGCCTCGAAATGGGTGCGCGACGCCTCGGCGCTGGCCAAGCTGATGAGCTCGATTTCCTGCCAGGGCGGCAATACCCAGATCGGCAAGGTGTTTTCCCACGCCCGGGACGAACACAAGACCAGGCGGATCAACGCGGTGGTATTCGTCGGCGATGCCATCGAGGAAGATGTCGATGCGCTCTGCGCCAAGGCGGGCGAATTGGGGCTGCTCGGCTTGCCGGTTTTCGTGTTCCAGGAAGGACGTGACGCGCGGGTGGAAGCGGCGTTCCGCGAATTCGCGCGGCTGACCAAGGGCGCCTATGCCCGGTTCGACAATTCGGCGCCGGGCCAGCTGGCGGCGCTGCTCAAGGCAGTTGCGGCCTATGCCAGCGGTGGCAAGGCGCATCTCCGCTTGCAGAGCGGTGGCGAGGCGCGGGCGCTCTTGGCGCAGATCGAGGGCAGATGACCTGGATTTTGGTGATCGGGTTTGGTGTGCTGGCGACGCTCTGGCTCTACCAGGCCATGCGCGGCATGGATCGGCGCGTGCTGGTGCGCAGCCTGCGCTGGGTGGTGGGCGGCGTTGCCGCCTTGCTGGCGGTTGCGGCACTGTTTCTGCGCCGGTTCGACCTGGCGCTTTTCGTGGGTGCGGCAGCGGCTTCAATCTTGCTGCGCGGGCGGCTGGGGCGGTTTTCCTTCGATAGTGTCTCCGGTGGCGGCGGCAATATTTCCAAGGTGCGCAGCCGCTATCTGGCCATGGAGCTGGACCATGACACCGGCGCGCTGTCCGGGCGGATCGTGGACGGGACCTTTGCAGGCTGGGATCTGCTGGATCTGGGGGAAGCGGAGACGCGCACCCTGATTGCCGAGATTGCCGATGATGCGGAAAGCATCAATCTGCTGGAAAGCTGGCTCGATACCAATCGGGCGGGCTGGCGCGAATATTTCGCCGAGCAGGATACGGGCGGGGGCCGGCAGGGTGCTGCTGGCCATGCGGGAGGCGGTAGCGCTGATCCGGTGGCCGAGGCATATGCGGTGCTGGGGCTGAAGCCCGGGGCCGATGCCGAGGCCATCAAGGCAGCGCATCGCGAGCTGATGAAGGGCGTGCATCCCGATCGGGGTGGCTCGGAATTTCTGGCCGCAAAAATCAACCAGGCACGCGACCTGCTGCTGGAGCGGATGGGCAAGGACTAGATGAGTGTAGCCTTTACCAAGGAAGACAGCGCCGAGACCGCCTCGGAAACCATGCTGCCGGAGCGGCCGGTGCCGGAAGGGCCGAACCTCGTCACCGAGGCAGGCCGTCTTGAGCTGGAGCGGCAGTTGGAGGCGGCGCGGGCGGCTTACGAGGTGGCCATGGCCATCGAGGATGTCAATGAACGGCGCCGGCAGGCGGCCAATCCGTTCCGGGATGTGCGCTATTTTGCCGAGCGGCTGCGCACCGCCCAACTGGTGCCGCCGCCCGAACGGGCCGATGTCGTGGCCTTTGGCAGCAGCGTCACCTTCGAGCGCGCGGATGGGCGGGTGCAGAGCTATCGTATTGTCGGCGAGGACGAGGCCGATCCCAAGGTGGGGACGATCTCGTTTGCTTCGCCCATGGCGCGGGCGCTGATGGGCAAAAGGGTTGGTGACGTGGCCACAGCCGGGGCTGCCGGCGAGGTCGAGGTGCTTGGAATTGCGTGAGGCGGCGGGCGGATGCCTTTGCGGCGCAGTACGGGTTGTGGCCCGCGGCACGCCATTGCGCGTCGGCATCTGCCATTGCCTCGATTGCCGCAAGCATCATGGCGCGCTGTTCTATGCGGCGGCGATTTTTGCTGAGGGGCAGGTGGAGGTATCGGGCGAGACCGGTGTGTTCCAGGGTCGGCATTTCTGCAGGTTCTGCGGGTCATCGGTGTTTGCACGCAGCGGCGACGAGGTGGAGGTGCATCTGGGCACGTTCGATGCGCCGGATCAGTTCGTGCCGGAATATGAAGTGTGGGCAGTGCGGCGGGAGGCGATGCTGCCGGAGTTTGCCGGGGTCAGGCGGTATTTGCACGATCGGGAGGAGTAGGGAGGGAGCTGTCGCACCTTGGTTTGCATGCACCAAGGCAGCACCCACCCGGCCTCCCCCTGAAGGAGGGGGAGGAGAAGCTTGGTGTTTCGGGCGAGGTTTTGCCAAGGACCACGGGTCGTCGGGCTTGGCGATCGCGTCACCGTGCGGGTTTGTTTTCCAGGTCGGGGCCGGCGAGGAAGGGCATGAGGTCGACGGTGTCACCGGGGAAGACGGAGAAGTGGGGATGGTCGCGGAAGAGGTCGGCGGCGGCCTCGATGGTTTCGGCTTCGACCACCACATAGCCGCAGAAATCGTTGCTGGCGGGGGCGATGCCGGCTTTGGAGACGCGCAACGTCTTGCCGACCATGCCGCCGCGATTGACCAGCGCCTGGGCGTTGCGCTGCTCCCATGCCTCCCATTTGGGCAAGCCCTCGGCGTCTATGGCGTCCTGTTCGGCCTTGGAACGCGCGTAGAAGCCGGCGAGGCTTTCAGGCTTCATCGTATAGACGGCAAGAAAATAGGCCATGGCATCACTCCTCCGATTGGCTGAGGCTAGCAGGCATCTGCCTGAGCGGAAATGGTCACCATTGCGTCAGGCGGGAAGGACGGAAAGGGAATTTTAGGGCTTTTGGCGTGGGGTGCGGGGCTGAGTTTTATCGGATTTTTCCATGCGCATCGCCCTCGCCGCCGCCTTCTGCCTTGCCCTGATCGCCCCTGCCACTGCCGAGCAATGGCGCTATGAGGGCGGGGCGACGCCCATTGCCTGGTTCGACAATGGCGCGGCGCAGTTTCAGTTCGCCTGTCGCGGCGGCTCGCTGACCATGGGGTTCTGGGTGCGCAAACCGGATGCGCGGCTGGCTGGGGCCAGCGCCATCAGCGTTGCCATCACCCCTGACGCGGCGGCGGGCAGCGCGGTGTCGCAAGCGGGCAATACCAGCTTTGCCCAGGACATGCCGATGGTGCATCTCGATGGCAGTTCGGTGATCGTGCGCGGGCCGGTGGCGCGGCAGTGGGCACGCATTGCCCAGCAGGCGCGCGACACGATCGGCGTGGCCTTTGTCCGCGTCAAAAGCGGCGGCGGGGTCGAAGGTATCGACGCCAATATATTTGGGGCCAAGGGCTCGAAGACGATGATCGGACGGGTTTTGGGGGAATGCGGCTGAGGCGGGAGGTGGCCACGGCCGGAGCCGTGGCCGGGAGGCTTACTCGATTTCGAGCTTGACCACCTGGTTCTGCATCATCAGCGGCACATAGATGGCGGTACCATCGGTGCCGATATCGGCAGTGCCCATGCCCAGTTCGGCCAGGGTGGTCTGGGTGCCGTCGGCGGCGATCGAAATGATCTTGCCGCCGAAGAAGTCGCTGACCACCAGGGCCTCGCCGACGCGGACGATGCCGTCGAGGAAGCCGACCTTTTCAGCCATGGGCGTGATCGCCTTGCTGGCGATATCGACGGAGACGAGGCCGCCAGGGACCATGTCCTCCTGCTTTTCGGCCAGTTGGCCGAAGCCGGCGACCACGAGCGCGCCCTGGTCGAAGAGGATGCCATTGGGGCTGCCGAGAGCAGCATCTTCGAGGAAGAGCGCGGCAGCGCCGTCGGCCACGCGATAGATGCGGTTGGCAAAGGTATCGGTGACATAGACGGCGCCATCGTCGCCCGCAGTCACGTCATTGAGGAAGGTGGCGCCGTCAACGGCGATGGTTTCGACCGCGCCGCTGGCGAGATCGACGACGCGGATATTGGAGATGTCGGCAACATAGAGCTTGCCGCCGGCAATGGCCGAGCCCTTGGGCGCGTCCAGACCCTCGACCCAATTGGCATCGATCATGGTGCCATCGAGCGCGATGGTGGAGAGCGAACCCTTGCCATCGGCTTCGGTGGCCTCGCCGATAATATTGGAGACGATCAGGCGCTGATTGGCCTCATCATAGACCACCGATTCCGGGGTGGACAGGCCATCGGTGCGCCAGGCCTCGGCAGCCATGGCCGAAAGGCTCATCGGGGCCAGCAGCAGACAGGCCACAGATGTGGCGCTCAACAGGTTTCGCATTGCAGTTCTCCTCCGTAACTCTCCCGATGCTATCGGCCAAGGCGGTTTTTTCAAGGCTGATCGGAAGATAGGTAGGCCATTGCGCGCACGGAATGTGCAGGAACCGAGCGATTTGTGGGGTCAGCGGCAGCTGGCGAGGATGTCGTCGACCACGATATCCAGCGGGCGGGTAGCGTCGATGGCGATGGCGTTGGCGGGCAAATCCACACGGCTGGCGTGGAGTTCGGCCACCAGGGCCCGCTCGGCGGGGTCGGAGCCCCATTCGTCGTGGCGGGCCGCCAGGCGCGCCTCAATGGTGGGCCAATCGGCTTCGAGCACGAAAATCGCGTCGAACAGATGGGCGAAATGCTGGCGATTGCGCGAGGCGCCGCAGAAGAAGGTCACTGGCCGCGTGCGGTCGGCGATGATGGTTTTTACCCGCGCGACATCCCAGATGTGATGGGCGTTGATGAAGGCGGGGTCGGTTGAGCGACGGTCCGGCGGCAGCGGCGCGCCTGTCTCGGGGTCGCCCTGAAAGGCCAGGACGCGATCGCCATGGATGACATGAAAACCACGCGCTTCGAGGGCGGTGGCGACGGAGGTCTTGCCGGACCCGGAAATGCCTTCGATGAGGTAGGTGCGGGGCATGCGGGGACCTCCGGGCGGTGTTCCGGCGACGGTGAGGGGCGCCATCATGCCCGGATGAGGTGCTTTGTCCAGTGACGGTGCCGGGCGTCGCGTCAGAACGTCGGATCGAAATTGAAATAGATCGGGTTGGAGAGGGCGACCATGTTCTGGCTCAGGGCCATGGAATTGGGCACTTCGGGATAGGGTGCCTGGGGGCCTTCGATCTCGACGCGGTAGTAGCTGCGGTCGGTGGGCGACGGGGTATCGGTGAAGCGGGCAGTGCGGGTGGTGGCGTCGGTCAGCAGGGTGGCGAAATCGCTGCGGTTCTTGATGACGCGGACGCGGTAATTGGCGCCGGGAATGCCGCCGTCGGAGAGACACACCTCGAAGGTCACGGGGGCGCCGGTGGGAATGGCGTTATCGCCCATCATCATCTCGAACCGGCCGTCGCCATCCCTGTCGGCGCGGAGTTCGACGCGGGGATTATAGGGGTTGGCGCTGATCGAGGCACGGCCGTGTTCAAGGGCCGCAAGGATGGCGGGCTTGCTGCGGTCGGTGGCGAATATCCAGGTGGTGGGGGTGCCGACATAATTGCCGGTGCCTTCGATGGTGAGGGGCGTGGTCAGGGCCGGATCGTCGGGAATGCCGTGGTGGGAATCGCTGCCGCCGCGGGCGCCGATCATTCGGCCGGAAAGCAGCTGATCGTCCCAGATGCGGACGCTGGGAATGTTCTTGGGCCAGATGCTGGTGTTCCAGATTTCGACGCTGTCGGCGAGATCGAACGAAAACCCATAATGGTTCTTGTGGTGCGGATGGTTGGCCGACCAGTGGATGCCGAGTTCCTGCTTGAGTTTGAGAAGATCCCAGTCCCGCGCGTTTCGGGCGTCAAAAATACGCTGGTGATCGTAGGGCTCGGCCGAGAGAATGTTGACGTGGCCGCGGGGGGCGGTGAGTTCGGCGCCGTAGAAGAGAAGGACGGTCTCGGACGTGTATTCGGGATCGGCCCAGGTGTTCTGGGCGACGGCGCCTTGGACGTGAACGTCATGGTCGGTGATGGCGAGATAGTCGAAGCCGAGCTTTTCGGCGAAGGCGATGATGCGAGATTGAGGGTTGTTGGAGCTGTCCGTCGAGTGGCGGCAGTGCATGTGCCAATCGCCCTTCAGCCAGACGCCGTTCTCGACGCCGTGGAGCGGGGGGAGGGTGCTGGGGAGAGGTGGGATCATGGCGGGGCTCGTGGGGGTTGGGGAGAGCCCCACTTAGTCTCCCCCGGGAGGGGGAGGGATGGATCGGGGCTCAGGTTGGGCGGGCGTCTAGCCCAAGGCGATGGTTTTGATTTCGAAGGGTTTGAAGGTCAGGTCGATGGTATTTGCGCTATCGGCCAGAAGGGTCGTGTCCGTCTCGTAGAGATCGGTTTCGCTGATCCTTGTGGCGTTGGGCAGGGTCAGGGTCACCGTGCCGGCCTGGTTCTGGGTTTCCCAAAGGCGAAGGACCGTGCGCTTGCCGTCGTCGCTTTGCTTGACGGTTTCGATGGCGATCTGGTCGCTTGAGAGGGTGGCGAGGGCGGTGAGACTTGGCGCGGTCGTGGCAGCGCCGGCAAGGAGACGGAGCGGCTGGTTGAAGGCGGTGGCGGCATTGTGGACGGCTTGCAGGTCGCCGGCGTGGACGAGGAGCGCGTAGCGCAGGCGATGTTCGCCCTGGTCGGCTTCGGGCCAGGGGAAGATCGGGGATTTGACCAGTGTCAGGCGCAGGGTCGAGCCCTTGGCATCGTAGCCATATTTGCAGTCGTTGAGAGCGGCGACGCCGAAGCCGGCCTCGCTGAGATCGACCCAGCGGTGCATCGAAGTTTCGAAGCGCGCCTTGTCCCAGGACGTATTGGCGTGGGTCGGGCGGGTCAGGTGGCCGAACTGGGTTTCGGCGCGGCTGACATCGGTGCGGATGGCGAGCGGGAAGCCGGTCTTGAGGAGCGTCTGGTGCTCTTGCCAATCGATCATGGTGTCGAATTCGAGCTGGGGCGCGTTGGCGGCGAGGGAGATCACCTGGACGATGCGGGAGTTCTCATAGGTCCATTCGAAGCGGATGGCAGCGCGCCAGGGGCCGGTTTCGACCACTTCGGCCGAGACCAGGGTGTCGACGGGCCAGGACTGGTCTTCGACATAGTCGTCGATGTCCCAGGCGTCGAAATCGATCGGGATGTCGCGATGCGCGACGAAGGCATTTCCGAGCTTGCCGGGCTCAAGGGCCTCACGGTTGCGCGCCTTGTCGAAGAGCGATGTCAGCTGGCCGCGCGCGTTGAAACTGGCGCGGAGGGCGGCGTTTTCCAGGTGGGTGGTGGAGACGGAGAGCGTTGTCTCAGGCGCGGATGCCGTCGCCTCGGCGAAGGTCAGGGCGGTTGCGGAAAGTGGGGCAAAGCCCATGGAAGGCGCGACCGCTTCAGTGCTGCTATCGGCGCGGGTGATGGTTTGGGACGGAATGGTCTGGCCGGAAACGGTGATCGCGGTGGTGCCCGCAGGTAGGGTCAACAGATCGGTGCGGGTCAGGCTGGTCGAATTGAGGACCGCGTAACTGTCGGTTGTCGCGAGGGGCGCGGCAAGCTGGTCGCGAAGGGCTGCCGCTTCGGCGAAGAAGCCGGCGTAGTCGCGGTCGCTGTCTTCATAGACGAAGCCAATGGACGTGCCCGGCAGGATGTCGTGGAACTGGTTGAGGAGGACCGTCTTCCAGAGGCGCTCCAGCGTGGCCTTGGGGTAGGCGATACCGTGCCTGCTCGCGAGGACGGCCAGAACTTCGAGATCGTGGAGGGTCTGTTCGGCCAGGCGATTGTTGCGTTTGTTCTTGGCCACCGAGGTCAATGTGCCGCGGTGATATTCGAGATAGAGTTCGCCGACCCAGCTCGGGAAGGCTTCTGGCTCACGGTTCATGCGGGTGACAAGGCGCTGGAAATAGGGCGCCATGGGTTCGTGGCGGATCTTTGGGCAGCCTGGAATGCCGCGCTCCATGCGGCGAACATTTTCGAGCATGCCCCGGGTCGGGCCGCCGCCGCCATCGCCATGGCCATAGACGAGGAAAAGTTCGTCGTGGAGGCCCTGTTGGCTGAAGCGTTTCCAAGTGCCCATGACGTGGCTGGGGACAAGATCGGGGCAATAGGTGGTGTTGATCCCATCATATTCGTAGCGCTGGGTGGTGAGGAAATAGGCCGGGACCCTGGTGCCATCCAAACCCTGCCAGAAGAAGATTTCGTGCGGCATGCGGTTGGTGTCGTTCCAGCTCATCTTGTGGGTGATGAAGACGTCTAGGCCGGAGAGAGCCATGAGCTGGGGCAGGGCGGCGGTGTAGCCAAAGGTGTCCGGAAGCCAGACAATCCTGGGCGTCACGCCGAATTTCTCCTGGTGGTATTTGACACCCTTGGTGATGTGGCGGACGAGGCTTTCGCCCGAGGCGATGACGACGTCGGGTTCGAGCCAGAGCGCGCCCTCGATTTCGAACCGGCCGGCTTCAACCTGGGCGCCGATGCGGGTGAACAGCTCGGGATAATCCTCTTCGAGATAATCGAGCAGCACGCCCTGATTATACATGAAGCGGTAGTCGTCATATTCGTCCATCAAGGACAGGGCATTGGCCATGGAACGCGCCATTTTCTGGCGGGTTTCGCGGACGCGCCAGAGCCAGGCAACGTCGATATGGGTGTGGCCGGTGGCGACGATCTCGGGCATGGCATCGGCGTCGGCCTCGGCATAGAGGGCGTCGGCGCGGGTGCGGGCGGCTTCGAGACTTGCGGCAAAGCGCTCGGGATTGCCTGGGCGCAGGTCGATGAGGTCGATTGCTTCGTCGATATGGCGGAGGAGCCGGGCTCGGCGGGCGTCGTCGGGTTTGAGAAGCCGGGCGACGTCTAGCGGGACCTTGAGGTCATAGTAGACGATTTCGGCGAGGCGATCGAGGGTGACTATTTCGACGGCAAAGCCGAGCTGGCGGCGGTTTTCGATGGTGCCGGCCTCGATGAGGATGTCGATCGTTTCGCCGCCCGCGGCCTTAGAGGTGATGCGGAATTCGCGGTGATTGCCGTCGCCGCCGCTCGCAATTCTGCCGTTGATTCGTACGAGGAGCTGGGGATCGCTGCGGCCCATGACCGAGCCAAATTGAGCTTCGACGCGACCGAAGACGGGCTTTCCGGCGAGCTCGTGCGGCAGGGTGACGGCGCCTCCGAACCAAAAATAGCCATCGGGCTCGCCCCAGACGAGATTCTGGTCGACATCAATCCAGCCGCTGCGGTCTTCGAGCGCAGCGCGATCGCGTTCGCCATTTCCAGCCTGCCGGTATCTGAGCGGCACGACAATGCCGGTGCGCAGGAAGATGCGCTCGCGGAGCACGGAGAGCAGGCGGTCGAGCTTGGCAATGCGGGGCATATCTTGTCACTTCGAGGCGTGTGAGAGGCTGATTGAGGGCAGGCCATAGTGATTCAGCTGGTGGACGAGGCAAGGCCTGGGCTGAACAAAAAAGAAGCGATGGCCCGATGATTGACCCAAACCGGCATGGCAAGGGTATAAGGGGCGCGCCGGACACTGGCCGGATGCGGACGAAACCGCGTCGGGCGAGGCTGTGCCGGAGCAGCTGGTATGTGAGGATCGATGGCGCGAGGCTTGGGAAAAGTCGGAATCAAGGACGTCGCCGGGGCGGCAGATGTCTCGGTTTCCACGGTCTCTCACGTGCTCAATGGCACGGCGCCGATTTCGGCAGAGGTGCGCGAGCGCGTGCTCAACGCCGCCAATGCCCTGGGCTATCTGGCGCAGCGCCGCACCAAGGCGGCGATCAGCGTGCTGCGCACGGTTCTGTTGGCGGTGCCAACCGACGCGCTGCCGCTCAGCGACAACAATCTCTATTCCTGGAGCCTTCTCAGCGCCTTGACGCGTGAGTGCGAGCGCCGCGCCATCCGCATCGTGCCGTTCGAGGTCGACAAGCCGACATTGAGCGGAAGCGTCATCGTCGAAGCGGCACAGGCCGCCGAGGCCGACGGCATCTTGCTGCTCAATGACGATCGCTCGGAGCTTCTGCGCGAGATTGCCCGCTCGAAAATTCCGGCGGTGCTGATGAACGGCGAAGACCATGAGATGCAGGTCGATAGCGTGACGCCGGGCAATCGCTTTGCCGCCCGCCATGCCACCAACTGGCTGATCGGGCAGGGGCATCGCACCATCCTTCACATGACCTGGGAAGGGCGCTCGACCATAAGGCGGCGCCTGGATGGCTTTCTCGAAGCATTCCGCGTCAATGGCATCCCCGCCAGTCATGCGCGAATCGCCCTGTCGGGCGGGTTTCTGCCGCAGCTCGGCGAGCAGGCGATGCTGGCCTGGCTCGACGCGAATTCCGGACTGGATGGCGTGACGGCGATTTTTTGCGCCGCAGATAATCTGGCGCTGGGGGTGATGGAGGCGCTTACCCGTCGGGGAATCAGCATGCCCGGTGATGTGTCGGTGGTCGGCTTTGACGGCGTGGCCCTGGGCGAATTCACCAATCCGCCGCTGACGACAGTGGCCGTACCGCTCCACCATATGGGCGTATCGGCGCTCAACCTGCTGGAGATGCGGATCGTCAATGCCATGATGTCCCCTCCTGCGCATCGCCTGGAACTGGGGTGTCGCCTGATTGTGCGCAAAAGCGTGCGCAGCCTGCCCTAGGCTTGGTCCGGATGGGCTCCGAACAAAGCCTTGAGCATGTGCTCACGCGACAGCTGCAGGGCACCGAGGAGGCCGGCACGCGGGCCGCTATGGCTGCGCTCGAGCGCAATGTCCCGGGGCCAGGCCTCGGCAATGCGCCGGCTTACGCGTTCGATCAGCTCGATGCGCGATCCGACGCTGCCGCCGAGCACGACACGATCCGGATCGATCAGCGCCATGATCGCGAGGATGGCGCGCACCACATGGTCGGCGGTGGTGTCGAGCGTTTCCGTTGCCACCTGGCTGCCCTGGCAGGCGGCCTCGAAGATTTCACGGACCGAATGCTCCGTCGGGCCACCGGCGGCGACATAGGCGCGCCTGATGCCGGCTTCTCCGACCCGGTCTTCCATGATGGAACCGTGCTGGTCTGCGGTCCAGATCGGCAGATAGCCGACTTCGCCAGCCCCGCCATGGGCGCCGCGCAGGAGTTTGCCATTGACGACAAGCGCCCCGCCAATACCTGTGCCCAGCGCGACGAAAGCGACATTGTCTCGCCGTTCGATGTCGCTGTGCACCAACTCACCCAGAAGGGCCAGGTTCACGTCGTTGTCGATCAGGACATCGATGTCGAGCGCCGCCCGCAGGGCATCGGCAAAGTGCCCCTCCTGCAGGCCGGGGAGGTTGTCGGCAAAGCTAAGGGCTGCATGGGTGGGGTGGACCGCAGCCGGCACACCAACCGCCAGCGCACGCACGCGATAGCGCGGGACCTGCGCGTTCTCGCAGAGCGTATCGATCAGACGGCATACCTGATCGACCAGGTCGGCCAGGCCGCCCCGGGAGGTCGGTTCGTTGATTTCGGCCAGGATGGTGCCGCGCATATCGGCGACAGCCCCGGCAATCTTGGTGCCGCCAATGTCGAGGCCGACCGTGAGCGCCGCATCGGATCTGATGCTGTAGCGTCTCTCCGAGCGACCGGGTGCGCCACCCAGGGCGCCTTCGACCTCAACGAAGCCGTTTTCCTCGAGCTCGGCCAGCAATTCGGAGACGGCGAGGCGAGACAGGCCGACGCGCTGCGCCAGGAGCGCGCGCTGGGCTGGTCCATCGACCAAAAGGGCTTCGGACAGCAGGCGTAAGTAACCAGCTTGTGAATTTTTTCGTGCAGAAAGCGGAAGTCGGCGCGGAGGGCGCGACGCCGCAACATTTTGATTTTCCATCAAATCCCCTCCCAACGGTCGTTCGGCCCCTCTCGATTTGCCGCAAAATGCGTCGCAAGACAATCTCAAAGTGAAATTTTTTTCATCTTGATTGATCGGGTTGGCGATGCATAGTGTAGAAACATGCAGGCTATAAACGGCAGGTTACATGACGTTTCTGCAGGCAGGAAAAGCTATCCGGGGTTTGCGCGGCATCGTTAGTGAAAATATTTTAATAACGTAGGGCGTGAATTCGACCGCTTGGAAGGAGGTTCCGAGCAATGGGAGGGAAGAACATGACTTTGAAGAAGTGGCTCAATCGCGCAGCGATAGTGGCATTGTCCGCTACGGCGATGACGAGCGCGGCCTGGGCGTTCCAGGAATCGCCCATGCTGACCGAGATGGTCGAGGCCGGCAGCCTGCCGCCTGTCGAAGAACGGCTCCCGGCCAACCCGACGGTGATCAATGCGATCGAAGTTGGTCAATATGGCGGCACCTGGCGTCGCGCCTATAGCGGTCCGGGCGACCGCTGGGGTCCGACCAAGCTCATGGAAGAGCGCGTTCTCAAGTGGGCCGCTGGTCCCGATGGCACGGCGGAGCTGACCCCAGGTTATATCGAAAGCTATTCGGTCAACGACAATTCCACCGAATTCACCTTTACCCTGCTCGATGGCCTCAAATGGTCCGATGGCGCCCCGGTGACCACCGAGGATGTGCGCTTCTGGTACGAGGACGTGTTCCTCAATCCCAAGATCATCGGCACGATCGATCCGACCTTTTCTCCCGGTGGCGTGCCGATGGAAATCGAGATCAAGGACGAACGCACCTTCACGGCCAAGTTCGCCCAGCCCTATGTGTATTTCCTGCAGATCCTGGCCAAGGATTCCACCGGCGAACCCAGCCTGGATCGCGCCAGCTTCGTCTTCCCCAAGCACTATCTCAGCCAGTTCAACGACAAATATGCCAGCGAGGCCGACCTGGCCGCGGCTGCAGCCAAGTTCGGCGTGGCCAGCTGGACCGATCTCTGGGGCTCCAAGGGTGCGGTCACAGCCTGGTGGGCCAATCCCGAACTGCCCGTGCTGACCGCCTGGAAGATCGAGACCCCGGCACCGGCAGAGAACGTCACCATGGTCCGCAACCCCTATTACTGGGCCGTCGACCAGGAGGGCAATCAGCTGCCCTATATCGACCGCATCAATCATCGGCTCTACCAGGATCCGCAGAGCCTGGCGCTGATGGTGGCGCAGGGCCAGATCGACGCCCAGGACCGCGGCATGTCGCAGCCCTTCGACTTCTACAAGGACAATGAAGAGCGCGGCGATTACCGCATCGTGCCCTGGCTGGGGTCGGGCGTCTGGTCGCTCATTCCCAACCTCAACACGACCGACGAAGTGCTGCATGCGCTTTATGCGGACGAACGCGTGCGCCAGGCGCTCTCGGTTGGTCTCGATCGTGAACTGATCATCGAGCTCACCCAGTCCGGGCTGGCCAAGCCGATCCAGGCGGCCCCGGTCAGCGGCTCTCCCTATTACCAGGAAGACCTGCAGAACCACTGGACCGAATACGATCCCGACCTGGCCGATCAACTGCTCGACGAAGCGGGCCTGGCCGAACGCGATGCCGAAGGCTTCCGCCTGCGTCCCGACGGCAAGCGGTTCACCATTGTCGTGCAGGGCGGCGACGCGATCCTTGCCAAGCAGCTCGAGCTGATCGCCGAAAGCTATTCCGAGATCGGCATCGAAATCCTGCCGCGCGTCATGGATCGTACCCAGTTCGATACCAACCGCACGAACAACGACTTCGACATGCAGTATCTGGTGTTCGACCGCCTCACCTATGTGCCGGCCGATCCGCGCATCATGATGGGTTCGGAAAGCTACGCCAACCAGTCCTATGTCTGGTACAGCACCGATGGCGCCAGCGGCATCGCGCCGCCGGAAGGCAGCAATTTCCAGAAGATCTACGACCTCTGGGATACCGCATCGAGCGCGGCAACCCTGGAAGATGCCGACGCCGCCATGAACGAGCTGATCCGCACTTTCGTGGAAAGCGGCTATGTCATCGGCGTGCATGGTGAAGGCACTGTGGTGAATGTGGTGTCCAACCGCATGCACAATGTGCAGGCAGACCTGGTCATGGACGATATCTTCCGTGAAGTGGGGCTCTCCCGCACGCAGCAGTACTGGCTCGAACAGAACTGATCACCCGTTCGGGCGCGGTCCTCCCACCGCGCCCGCCACCGGCCCTGCGGGGCCGGTGACCGACGACATCCCGAAGCGCCGGACGCTTCCCTCGGATGATACCGCTCAATATGTGCGCCCGATCCGCGCCCCGTGATCGTCAGGTGCCTCCGGAGACAGGTCATGCTCGCCTTTATTGTTCGGCGGTTGCTTCTGGCGATCCCGATGCTGATCTTCATTTCGTTCATCTCCTTCGTCATCATCCAGCTGCCGCCGGGTGACTATGTCACTGCCTATGTCGCGCAGCTTGCGCAGGGCGGCGAATACATCTCGCAAGCGCAGCAGGAGGCGATGCGCGAGCGCATGGGTCTCAACGACCCGATGATCGTGCAATATTGGCGCTGGATCACGGCGATCGTGTTCCGTGGCGACTTCGGCTATTCGCTCGATTGGAACGCGCCGGTGTCGAGCCTGATCTGGGATCGCCTGGCGATTACGCTGGCGCTCTCGACCGCCAGCCTCGTCATCACTTGGCTGATCGCCATTCCGGTCGGCGTCTATTCCGCCACCCGCCAATATTCGGTGCTCGACTATGTGTTCACCGTGTTCGGCTTCCTCGGCAAAGGCACACCGGACTTCCTCCTGGCGCTGATCCTGATGTGGATCGCCTTTGTCTATATGCAGCTCGATGTCGGGGGCCTGTTTTCGTCGCAATATCAGAATGCGCCCTGGTCCTGGGGCAAGTTCATCGACCTGTTGCAGCATCTGTGGATACCGCTTGTCGTGCTGGGCACGGGCGGCGCGGCCGGCCTTATCCGCGTCATGCGCGCCAATATGCTCGACGAATTGGGCAAGCCCTATGTCGAGACCGCCTATGCACAGGGCCTGTCCGAGCGGCAGGTCGTCTGGGGCTATCCCGTCCGCGTCGCGCTCAACCCCTTCATCTCGACGGTCGGCTGGGCCCTGCCGGCGCTGTTTTCGGGCGATGTCATCACCGCCATCGTCCTCAACCTGCCCACCACCGGGCCGCTGCTGCTGCAGGCGCTCAAGATGCAGGACATGTATCTGGCCGGCAGCTTCATTCTCATCCTCAGCGTCTTCACCGTCATCGGCACGCTGATCTCAGACATTCTCCTGGCGTGGTTCGACCCGCGCATCCGTTACGCGTGAGGTGCGGGTCATGACAGAGCAAACTCTTGCCGCCGAACCGATCAATGCCAAGAAAGAAGACCTCTATTCCGCCAAGCCGTGGCAGCTGGTATGGCGCAGGTTTTCCAAGCATATCCTTGCCGTTATCTCGCTATGGTTTTTGGTGATCCTCGCCCTTTCGGCGATCTTCGCCGAATTCGTGGCACCCTATGATCCATTCAAGGTCGAGCGCCTGCGCACCATGGCGCCACCGACAGGCGTCCACCTCTTCCACGACGGCCAGTTTGTCGGCCCCTTCGTCTATGCGATGGAGCGCAGTCGCGACCCGGATACGACGCGCGTCACCTATCAGCCGGACACGTCCGAGCCCTTGCCGCTTCGCTTCTTCGTGGCCGGCAGCGACTATTCGTTCTTCGGTCTGTTCAAGACCGATATTCACCTGTTTGGCATCGAGGGTGGCCGTCGCGACCAGATCAACCTGCTGGGCACCGACGATCTCGGCCGCGACGTGTTTTCGCGCCTCATTCACGGCGCGCGCGTCTCGTTGTCAGCCGGTCTGGTCGGGGTGGCCTTTGCCTTCGTCCTCGGCCTGACCCTGGGGTCGATCTCGGGCTATTTCGGTGGCTGGATCGATGGCTCGATCCAGCGGCTGATGGAGCTCATCCGCTCCATTCCCACCATCCCGCTGTGGATGGGACTTGCGGCTGCGCTGCCCGTCGTCTGGGACCCGCTCATCGTCTATATCCTCATCACTTTCATTCTGGCGCTGATCGGCTGGACCTATCTTGCCCGTGTGGTGCGAGGCCAGTTCCTGGCGCTCCGCAATGAGGACTATGTGTTGGCCGCGCGGCTCTCCGGCGCCAGCGAATACCGGATCATTACCAAGCATATGCTGCCCTCGATGACGTCCTACATCATCGCGGCGCTGACCCTGGCCGTGCCGGAAATGATCCTGGGGGAGACGGCACTGAGCTTCCTTGGCCTCGGACTGCGCCCGCCGGTGGTCAGCTGGGGCGTGCTGCTGCAGGATGCGCAGAATCTGCGATCGATTTCGCTTGCGCCCTGGCTCCTCGCGCCAGGTGGCGCCGTGGTCCTCACCGTCCTCGCCTTCAATTTCCTTGGCGATGGTCTGCGCGATGCGGCCGATCCCTATGGGCAATAAGACCATGACCAATCAAAATAGTGCTCCGGAACGCCTGCTCGAGCTGGACAATGTGCATGTGCATTTCCCGCTGCGCGAGGGGCTCGTCAAAGCCGTCAACGGCGTCTCCTACCATGTGAACAAGGGCGAGGTTCTCGGCATTGTCGGGGAATCCGGCTCGGGCAAGTCGATTACTGCCCGTGCCATCATGCGCCTGCTGCCCAAGCGGGCGGAGGCGCCGGAGGGGCGCATCAGCTTCCGTCCGCGCAATGGCGAGAGCTATGAACTTTCCGCGCTCGGCCGCAACAGCCGGGCCATGCGCCAGGTGCGCGGCCAGCATATCGGCATGATCTTCCAGGAGCCGATGACCGCGCTGTCGCCGGTGCACACGATCGGCGCCCAGATCATGCGGACTGTCCAGCTGCATATGGGGCTCAGCCGCCAGGCCGCCCGCGCCCGTGCCATCGAGCTTCTGGCCAAGGTGCAGATGCCGCGGCCCAATGAATTGGTCGATGCCTTCCCGCATCAGCTCTCGGGCGGCATGCGGCAGCGGGCGATGATCGCGCTGGCCATTTCCTGCAATCCGAGCCTGCTCATCGCCGACGAACCGACCACCGCTCTCGACGTGACGACGGAAGCGCAGATCCTGGAACTGCTCAAGGAACTGCAGTCCGAATTGGGCATGGCCATCATCTTCATCACCCACAATTTTGGGGTTGTCGCCGATATCGCCGACCGGGTTTCGGTGATGTATCTGGGCAAGATCGTCGAGACCGCTACGGTCGACGACATCTTCTACGCCGCCAAGCACCCCTATACCCAGGCGCTGCTGCGTTCCATTCCGCGGCTCGGCGTCGATCAGGGGCGGCGGCTGCCGACCATTCCGGGCATGGTGCCCGATCCGTTCAGCGTGCCATCCGGCTGCGCCTTCAATCCGCGCTGCAGCCATGCGGTGGCGGGTATATGCGACACGCAGGTGCCGCCCGAGAAAATCTTTGGCTCGCAAATGTCGCGCTGCCACTTTGCCGAACAGTTTGCTGCCCGGGAGGCCGCCCATGTCTGAGCTTCCGGTCCTCGACCATTCCAGCCTACCGGATGACGTTCTCTTCTCGGTTCGCAACCTCAAGAAGTATTTTCCGATCCAGGCCGGCTGGCTCAAGAAACATGTCGGTGACGTCAAGGCGATCGACGACGTCTCCCTCGATATCCGAAAGGGTGAAACGCTTGGTCTCGTCGGCGAAAGCGGCTCGGGCAAATCCACCGTCGCCCGGCTCATGCTGCGTGCCTATGAGCTGACCGATGGCCAGATTCTGTTCCGCCGCGCCAATAATGAGATCGTCGATCTCTCAAAACTCAGCGATCGCGAGATGCGGCCGTTGCGCGCCGAGATGCAGATGATCTTCCAGGATCCCTATTCCTCGCTCAACCCGCGCATGACCCTGCTCGAACTGGTCGGCGAACCCATGGTCATCCATGGCGTCGGCTCGCCGGGCGAAATCAAGGATCGCGTCGCCGAGCTGTTGAAGGTGGTGGGGCTGCGCCCCGAATTCATCAATCGCTATCCCCACGCATTCTCCGGTGGCCAGCGCCAGCGTATCGGCATTGCCCGCGCTCTGGCACTCAATCCCAGCTTCATTGCCGCGGACGAAGCGGTGTCGGCGCTCGACGTGTCGGTTGCGGCGCAGAACATCAATCTGCTGCAGGACCTGCAGGAGCAGTTCGGGCTCACCTACCTGTTCATTACCCACGATCTGGGCATGGTGGAGCACATCTCCGACCGCGTCGGGGTGATGTATCTGGGGCGGTTGATGGAAGTTGCGCCGACCAGGTCGCTGTTTTCGAGGCCGCTCCACCCCTATACCGAAGCCCTTATGGCCGCCGTGCCGCAGCCCGATCCGCGCGGTAACCGTACACGCAAACGCGTGCCACTCAAGGGCGAGATCGCCAACGCGGCCAATCCGCCATCGGGCTGCAATTTTCACCCGCGCTGCCCCTATGCGCAGCCCAAATGCAGTGCGGAAGTGCCGGCGCTGCGTGATGTCGAGGGCGGGCGCCAGGTGCGTTGCCATTTCGCCGAGGAGCTGTCGCTGGTCGGGGCAGTGGCGTGAGCGAAATCGTGTTGCAGGCCGACGCTGATCTGGCGGCGCTCTATGCGCCGCATTTCCGCTTCGACAGCGCCGAACCGTATTTTCCCCATGCATTGGGTTATTCGGTGTTCCGCGGCCCCGGCCGCTCGCCCTCAAGCAGGTTCGAAATCGACCCCGCCGGTGCCCTGACGCTTGAATATGCCGTCTATTACGATTGGGATATCGGCCATCTCTATGATCTCGAGCATGTCTGGGTGCATGTCGATAGCGCCGGACAGGTCATCCGTGTCGAGGCCTCGGCGCATGGCGGTCGGCGGTTCATGGATATCGGCAGCGGCCTTCCCGAAATGGTTGACCGCCATGCGGTCCTCTATGTCGAGGCTGGCAAGCATGCCCATTGGGCGCATCCGCACCATATGAGCGCGGCGGACCGCCAAAAGCTCACCGCGCTTTGCGGTGCGCTGGCGGGTGTCGAGGGGGTTCATTGCGGCAATTTCTTTGCCGAGCGCGGCGCCTATCTCGCGAGCCCGAAGGCCCATCGACTTGCGCGGCTCAAGCTGCAGGGCGACGCCTTCGTGCCTCGGCACAGCTATGAGGAACGGGCAGCACCGCCGCCTCTGCTCCCATGGGCGGAACTCGAATGCATCATTCCCCAGCGCATCACCGAAATCATGGTCGGGCTTGAAACCGCTCAACCGCATTTTGGCGCAATTTTCCTCGATTGCGGCGATACGCTGATCGACGAGAGTACCGAGGTCAAACTGCCGGGCAGCGAGGTCGTCATTCGCGCCGACCTTATTCCTGGCGCCAGGGAAATGATGGATGCGCTCAAGGCTGAAGGTCACATGCTGATCCTTGTCGCCGATGGCCCGCGCCAGACCTTCGTCAACATGCTGACCCATCACGGCCTGTGGGATCATTTTGATGCCCATATCATCTCCGAGGATGTGGGTGTGCACAAACCCGATGCGCGCATGTTCGATGCTGCACTGGCGGCGGCCGGTCTCAGCCGCGAGGACGGCTGGCGCACCGTCATGGTGGGCAATAACCTGTCGCGCGATATCTGCGGCGCCAATGCCCTGGGGATCACCTCGATCTTCATGGCCTGGTCGAACCTGCGGACGCACGCGCCTGCCAATGCCTCAGAGGTGCCCGACTACCGCATCGAGACCCCGGGAGAACTGCCCGGCCTTCTCGAAAGGCTCGAGGGGCTCATCAAGTACCGCGTTCCCTACGCTCACCGTTAACGCCATGCGACCGATAGGCTAAACATGTCCGCGCCCCTGCTTACTCTTTCCCGCGGCGACAGCGTGACCGCCTGGGAGCTTTCGCCCACCACCGCGATCTATTATCCGGGCACGCCCGCACCGGCGCGTGACCCGCAAAACTATCACTATATCAACGGCTTCGTTGATGTCGGGGATCTGCCCTGCCGCGTCGCCACCTGGCGCGATGTCGCCACGCGCACTGTTGCGCTCCAAACCGACTGGCCGGTGGAAAGCCTCAACCTGCCGGGCAGCAATCGCCGGGTCGAGTTCACCCAGTTCCGCTATCGCCCGACGCGGCTGAGCCGCTGGTGCCGAACGCGCATTGCAGCGCCCGAAGATCGCTATTGCTCGTTCCGCCTGACCACCTGCGGGGCTATCCATATCTGGGTCGACGGGGTGCTCGCCGCCCGCTTCGAGCCCTTTACCCGCAACCAGGCGCAGGAAACCGTGGTCCACCTGCCGATCAAGGCGGCGGGCAGCGAGGTCATCGTCCTGAGCGAGGACATGGCCGAGCGGGACACCAATTGGTTCTTCGAGCTCAGCCTTGTCGACCAGGTGCGGCTGGACATTTTCCTGCCCGGCGCCGAGGTCGGCGAACAGGCAGAGGCGCTCAAGGCGCTGGCCGCCCAGGTCCGCTGCCGCGGCGACGTGGTGAGTGAGGATGACGACATTGTGCTGATTTTCGATACGGCGCCCAGCATGGATGTCGAGATCGAGGTCACTGTTGCCAGCACGTCGCATGGCCATGCCAACGCGCTCAATCGCCGTGTAACGCTCAAGGCCGGGGCGACCGAAGTCTTCGTCTGCCATGGCCGCGAGGTGCCGGATGGCTATTACAATGTTCCGCTGATGTTCAGCATCGGTCCGTCGCGGGTGGAGCGGGTGATCGGCTGCGCTGTTCTGCACGCCCTCGTGCCGGGCGATATCCCCGGGGATCTTGCTGGACGCAAGCAGCTGGCGCTCGAGCATGCGGCCCGCCATGGCGAAAATCGCATGGGTACGGTTGTTGCGCTGCTCGAGACCGGGCGGGGCGATGATCCGCGCATCCGGCCGATCCTCGAGGATACGCTGCAATCGATCGAGGAACGGCATGATTGTGCCGACTTTGTCGCCGTGCCTCTGCTGTGGGCCTATCACCGCCACGCGCCAGATTTTCCGCAGGATTTGCGCCGGCGCACAGAAACTGTCCTGCAGGGATTTCGCTATTGGGTGGATGAGCCGGGCAATGACGTGATGTGGTTCTGGAGCGAAAACCATGCGCTCTGCTTCCACGTCTCGCAGCTGCTTGCCGGCCTCGCCTGGCCCGATGCGATATTTTCGGCCTCGGGTCGCAGCGGCCGCCAGCAGGCGGAAGTCGCCCTTGAGCGCTTGGGATTGTGGCTTGATGCCGTCGAGGAGGACGGGCTCGCCGAATGGAATTCCTCGGCATATTACCCCGTCGACTTCATCGGCCTGCTGGCGCTTGCCGAACTGGCGCCCGAAGCCATTTCCGGCCGCGCCAGGGGGCTCTGCGACCGCATCTTCACCATGCTGGCGCTGCATACGCTCAACGCGGTTCCCGCCGGCTCGATAGGCCGTGCCTATGACAAGGAGTTGCGCGCCGGCCCGCTGACCGAGCTTGCCCCGTTTGCCGCAGTGGCCTTCGGCAAGGGCTGGCTGAATAGTGGGGTCGCCTCGCTGCCGCTCTTTGCTGCCGGCAGGTACGAGCCGCCCACCGATCTCTGGCGCCATGCCCAGCCGGCGCGAGGCGAGACCATCTCGGCGCAGTACCGCCAGGGATTTGGACCGGCGGCGCTGCTGACGCTCCACAAGACGGAAGGCATCCAACTCTCCACCAATAGCGGTGCGCGGGCGGGCGGCTATGGGCACCAGCAACACGTCATCGACCTGCGCTTTGCCAGCCACCCCATGGCGCGCAGCTGGATCAACCATCCTGGCGAGGACGATCCCTGGGGCAATCAGCGGCCATCCTACTGGGCCGGCAATGGCAATCTGCCGCGGGTTCTCCAGGACGGCGGCACGGCACTGGTTCTCTATCGTCTGGACGCGGATGCGCGGCTCGACTTCACCCATATCTATGCCGCGCGCAGCGGCGTGGAGCATCATCTTGATGGCGACACGCTGATCCTCAAGGCCGGGCAGGCGCTGGTTGGCTACAAGGCCACGTCGCCGCTGATCCCGGTCACCACTGGGCCCGGTGCAGGCCTCGAATATCGCCAGATCGGCCGACAGCAGGGCTGGGCGGTGATCACGGCCAACGGGCAGGATCTCGATCAGTTCAAGGCGCAGCTTGCGGCGATGCGGCTGGATTTGGGGGATGACGGAACGTGCCTGGTTCTCGGTGGGCCGGGTCGATCGGACCTTCGCCTCAACTGGACACGATCGGCCGAGGAAGAGGCGCGCATCGTTCAGGCGAGCGCCGAGCCATCGATCACCTGGCGCGCCACGCCCTGACCCTGGAGGAACCGGATATGCCGCAGGACCGCATCGAGCCGATCGCCCCCGGGCCGTTCGAGGCCAATTGGGCGTCGCTGAAAAGCCAATACCGCCCGCCGGACTGGTTCCGCGACGCCAAATTCGGGATATGGGCGCATTGGGGGCCGCAATGTCAGCCGGAGGCTGGGGACTGGTATGCGCGGCACATTTACATGCAGGGCCATTGGCAGTCCGATGTGCACCGCAAGACCTATGGTCATCCTGCCGATGCCGGCTTTATCGAGGTGATCGGCGACTGGAAGGCCGAGAACTGGAATCCGGACGATCTGCTCGACCTCTATGTGAAGGCCGGCGCGAAATATTTCGTCGCCATGGCCAATCACCACGACAATTTCGACAACTACGCGTCGCGTTGGCATGGCTGGAACGCGACCCGCATGGGACCGATGCGCGATATTGTCGGCATCTGGGCGGAGAAAGCCCGGGCGCGTGGGCTCAAATTCGGCGTGTCCAATCACGGCGCCCATGTATGGCACTGGTGGCAGACGGCCTATGGCTACGACCCGGAGGGCGAGCGCGCCGGGGAGCGCTATGATGCCTCGACGCTGACGCGGCAGGACGGCGCCGGCACGTTCTGGGAGGGGCTGGACCCGCAGGATCTCTATGGCGGCCCGATCATGCCGCTGCCCGGCGGCATCACCAATGCCAAGGCGGCCGACCAATGGCACGAGGCCCATGATGGGGTCTGGGACGAAGCGCCGCCCGCGACCAATCCGGCATTCGTCGACAGCTGGTATCGGCGCTGCAAGGACCTGGTGGACAGCTATCGGCCGGACCTGCTGTATTTCGACAATCATGACCTGCCCCTGGGGCAGGCGGGCCTCGACATGGCCGCCCATTTCTACAATGCGTCGCTGGGCTGGCATGGCGGGCGGATGGACGTGGTTCTGAACACCAAGCTCCTGCCCAGCGAGCGCGCCGGCGCGCTGGTGGAAGATGTCGAGCGCGGCTTCCGCTCGGACATCGTCCCGCAGCCCTGGCAGACCGACACCTGTATCGGCGACTGGCACTACCGGCGCGATCTCTACGAGAACAAGCGCTACAAGACGGCGGCTTCGGTCATCCATCGGCTCTGCGACGTGGTCTCGAAAAACGGCAATCTGCTGCTCAGCGTGCCGATCAGGGGCGATGGCAGCATTGATAGCGAAGAACGGCGTATCGTCGAAGAGATCGGGGACTGGACTGCGCGCCATGGGGAGGCGATTTTTGGCTCGCGTCCCTGGCGGATCTCGGGCGAAGGTCCCACCACGCTGCCCGAAGGGCTGTTTGGCGAATCCGCGGCGCGTCCGTTCACCGGCGATGACGTGCGCTACACCACTAGAGGTGGGATGCTTTACGCCACCACCCTGGGACCGAAAACCGGCGAGCTGTGTCTGGCCGCGCTTGCCACCGGGACGGCAACAGGGGCATGGCAGGTGGAGCGGGTGGAGGTTGTGGGGTCAGAAGCCGCCCTCGATTTCCGCCAGGACCATAGCGGCCTGCACCTCGCCATCCCCGACCGAGCCGGGCACTCCTTTGGCGCGGTGCTCCGCATTACGGGCAGGGGTTTGGTGTGATGGCGGCGCCGAATTGCCGAGCGTGCGGTGTGCATGGCTATCTGGAACTCATCCCTGTCCCAGGGACGCCTCTAATCGCCCCAAAGCTGTCTGGCCGTCACTGGTCCAATTTCCAGCGGACACTCACAAAGTCAAATTTAGTTGGTAGATCGACAAAACGGGACGGTCCGCGATCGGCCCTATCATGTTCGGTGCTGGCCACCATGCAGAACCGCTGTGCTGACCGCCAAAAATTTACGGCTTTGGTTTGGCGGGAAGCCCGATGGGGGGCCGCAGTTCTGGAGGACGGCGCAAGGGGTATCTGCTTATCCAGGAAATCCGGGAAAAAGAAAAAGGCCCCGATTTCGGGGCCTTTTGATCGATTGCTTCAGCCTGAGGCGGACTGTTGGGTCCATTCAGGCGGCATGCGGGTGTTTGGGACCAACTTATGTGGGCCGCTACATCACCACTGGCTAGGGCGGCTCAACTACAGCCGGTCGTTGTCCCACACGTATCGCACTTCAGGCAGGTGCCGTTTCGGACCATGGTGAAGTTGTGACACTCGGTGCATTGGTCGCCGGTATAGCCTTTCATCTGGGCTTCGGCGCGGAGGAGGCCGGTGTCTTTTGAGGGCGGCGGGGCCGGGATGGGGTGGAGCTCGGCGGCGTTGAGGGCCGTCGCGGCGGGGTCGATCTTGAGGGCCGTGGCACTGCGCAGGGCTGTCACGGTCGACGTGCTCACGGCGGCCTGGGGGGCGTATCGGGCGGCGTCGGCGGTGGGAACCAGCATTAGCGAGGCATTGGCCGTCTTGCCACGGGTCATGCCGCGGGAGACGAAGCGCTCGGCGGGCACCGGGGCCGGCGACGCCGCACTGGGACGCGCGCCATGGTCTTCGGCGACGCCCTTGCCGAGCGAGGTCGGGCTATCCGGATTGACGTGGGCGAGATCGTTGCGGTCGAGATAGGACACGGCCAGCTCGCGGAACACGTAGTCGAGGATCGAGGTCGCGTTCTTGATGCGGTCATTGCCCATGACCATGCCGGCCGGCTCGAAGCGAGTGAAGGTGAAGGCCTCCACATATTCGTCCAGCGGCACGCCATATTGCAGGCCCAGCGAGATGGCGATGGCGAAATTGTTCATCATGGCGCGGAAGGCAGCGCCTTCCTTGTGCATGTCAATGAAGATTTCGCCCAGGCGACCATCGTCATACTCGCCGGTGCGCACATAGACCTTGTGGCCACCGACCACGGCCTTCTGGGTGTAACCCTTGCGGCGATCCGGCATCTTTTCGCGCTCGCGAAAAACCTTTTCGACGATCTTTTCGACGATGACCTCGGTGCGGGCGGCAGCGGGCAGGGCGGCAATAGCCTCGACCACATCCTCGTCGTCTTCGTCGTCAGCGGCGGCGAGCACGGAGGAATTGAGCGGCTGGCTGAGCTTGGAGCCGTCGCGATAGAGTGCATTGGCCTTCAGCGCCAGGCGCCAGGAGAGCATATAGGCGTTCTTGGCGTCCTCGACGGTGGCGTCGTTGGGCATGTTGATGGTCTTGGAAATCGCGCCCGAAATGAAGGGCTGAGCGGCCGCCATCATCAGAATGTGCGATTCCACGGAAAGGTAACGCTTGCCGATCTTCCCACAGGGGGTGGCGCAATCGAAGACCGGCAGGTGCTCGGCCTTGAGATGCGGTGCACCTTCCAGCGTCATGGCGCCGCAGACGTGGATGTTGGCGGCCTCGATGTCCTTCCGGGAGAAGCCGAGGAAGGGCAGCAGCTCGAAGGAGAAGTCGTTGAGCTGCTCGTCGGTGACGCCGAGCGACTTGAGGAAATCCGGGCCAAGCGTCCACTGGTTGAAGACGAACTTGATGTCGAAGGCCGAGGCCAGCGCCTTGTTCAGCGCTTCGATCTTCTCGTCGGAAAAACCCTTCTGGCGCAGGGTGGACGGATTGACGCCCGGGGCCTGGTTCAAATTGCCGTGGCCGACCGCATAGGCTTCCATTTCGGCGATCTGGTCTTCTGAATAGCCCAGGGTGCGCAGGGCCGGGGGCACGGCGCGGTTGATGATCTTGAAATAGCCGCCGCCCGCGAGTTTTTTGAATTTCACGAGTGCAAAATCGGGCTCGATGCCGGTCGTGTCGCAATCCATCACCAGGCCGATGGTGCCGGTGGGGGCGATAACGGAAACCTGGGCGTTACGGTAGCCATGCTTTTCGCCGAGGGCGAGGGCATTGTCCCAAGCGAGCTTAGCGCGCTCGGACAGAGCGGCGTCGCCGACATTGGCATGGTCGAGCGGCACTGGGTTGATGCTGAGCTCTTCATAGCCGTCGGCATGGCCATGGGCGGCATTGCGATGGTTGCGGATGACGCGCAGCATGTGCTTGGCGTTGCGCTTATAGTCCTTGAAGGGGCCGAGTTCCTTGGCCATTTCGGCCGAGGTGGCATAGCTGACGCCGGTCATGACGGCGGTGATGGCGCCGGCAATGGCACGACCCTGCTCGCTGTCATAGGGAATGCCCGAGGTCATCAAGAGGCCGCCGATATTGGCATAGCCGATGCCCAGCGTGCGATATTCGAACGAGCGTTCGGCAATGGCGCGGGACGGGAACTGGGCCATCATCACCGAGATTTCGAGCACCACGGTCCAGAGGCGGACGGTGTGTTCGAAGGCGGCGGTGTCGAAGGACGAGTCCTTGTTGCGATAGGGCAGCAGGTTGACCGAGCACAGGTTACAAGCCGTGTCGTCGAGGAACATATATTCCGAGCACGGATTGGACGCCACGATCGGGCCGGCGGCGGGCGAGGTGTGCCACTCATTGATGGTGGTGTGGTACTGGATGCCGGGATCGGCCGAGGCCCAGGCTGCGTAACCGATCTGTTCCCAGAGGTCCTTGGCCTTGAGCGTCTTGGTGACATTGCCCTTGATGCGGCCGATGAGGTTCCAGTCGCCATCGTTCTCGACGGCGTTGAGGAAATCGTCGGTGACGCGGACGGAATTGTTCGAGTTCTGGCCGGAGACGGTCAGATAGGCCTCGGAATCCCAATCGGTGTCGTAGATGGGGAATTCGAGGTCGGTATAGCCCTGCTTGGCGAACTGGATGACGCGGAAAATGTAGTTTTCCGGGACCAGGGCCTTCTTGGCAGCGCGGACTTCGCGCTTCAGCGCGGGGTTCTTGGCCACGTCGAAGCAGTCATCGCCCGAACCTTCACAGTTCACGGCGGCCTTCATGATGGCCTTGAGATGCTTGGAGACGACCTTAGAGCCGGTGACGAGGGCCGCTACCTTCTGCTCTTCCTTCACCTTCCAGTTGATGTACTGCTCGATATCGGGATGATCGATATCGATCACCACCATCTTGGCAGCGCGGCGGGTGGTGCCGCCGGACTTGATGGCACCGGCAGCGCGATCGCCGATCTTCAAAAAGCTCATGAGGCCCGAGGACTTGCCGCCGCCGGAGAGCTTTTCGCCCTCGCCGCGCAGCTTGGAGAAATTGGTGCCGGTGCCGGAGCCATATTTGAACAGGCGCGCTTCGCGGACCCAGAGATCCATGATGCCGTTTTCGTTGACGAGATCATCGTCAACGGACTGGATGAAGCAGGCATGCGGCTGGGGATGCTCGTAGGCCGACTTGGACTGGACGAGCTTGTGGGTGAAGGGGTCGACATAAAAATGCCCCTGGCCGGGGCCGTCGATGCCATAGGCCCAGTGCAGGCCGGTATTGAACCATTGCGGGGAATTGGGCGCCACGCGCTGGGTCGCGAGCATGAAGGCCAGTTCGTCGAAGAAGGCGCGGGCGTCGTCTTCAGAGTCGAAATAGCCGCCCTTCCAACCCCAATAGGTCCAGGTGCCGGCGAGACGATCAAAGACCTGGCGCGAATCCATTTCCGAGCCATAGCGCTCGGCTTCCGGCAGCTTGGCGAGCGCAGCTTCGTCGGGGACGGAGCGCCACAGCCAGGACGGCACGGAATTTTCTTCGACCTTCTTCAGAACCTTGGCAACGCCGGCCTTGCGGAAATATTTCTGCGCGATGATGTCGGTGGCGACCTGCGACCAGGTCGCCGGCACGGCAATGTCCTCAAGCTTGAAGACAACGGACCCATCGGGATTGCGAATTTCGCTGGTGGCGGCGCGAAACTCGATGGAGCCGTAGCGATCCGCGTTTGCAGACGTGAAACGACGTTCAATGCGCATGAATGGTCTCTGATTGGCGATAGACAGGAATTGTCTCAAACATCGCGCCGATTCCGGGTCAAACACAAGGGCTGGTGTTTGTGCCGGACGGGCATGGCTACCTGTAGTAGATATGCACGAAAACTGTGCAATCAAGTGCAAGCGCTTGGCGGCAAATGGCTTTTTGCGGAATAACCATGTGGAAACCATGGCGGCGGGTTTCTGCGCCCGAGGGGGTGGAGGGCAGAGAATCGCCCACAAATCCTAGTCAACAGCCTTTGTTGCGTCGGCTTTGTGACAGGCAGCAGATTTTCCACAGCCGGGGGTGGGCACAATATCTAGGTCGTGGCGCGCCGCCACCGGCACTGCCGCTGGTAAGAGTGGTGTAGAACGGGACGAGGACGGGCCTCAACGCCTTGGGGCCCGTGGTCGATGGGCAGGGCAGGTGCCGGGCCGAAACGGGCAGGGCCGGTCCCTGGCGTTGAGGGCAGGGCTATCGAATATGGGCTTGAGCGTGCTGCACACCCCCTCCCAACCTCCCCCTGAAGAAGGGGGAGGAGCCGCATCGCGTTGTGGGCAAAAGTCAGTCAAAAGAACCGGTACGTCTCCCTCCCCCTTGCGGGGAGGGCTGGGGTGGGGGGATGAGAGCCCGGTGCCAATTCGCCATCTGCGATAGACGTGGGCCCTAATGGGAGGCGGGCTGTGCCAGGGCGACCGCCGCCGGAGCATTTGGGCGCGGCAATTCACAGCGGGCGCGGGCGCGGTTTTGGCTAGGCTCACCCGGCCAGCCATGCTAAACCGCAGGCAATTCGACGCGCATTTATTCGGAATCGTCCCGTGGCCCAATCCGGTATCAAGCAGTTCCTGACGGAAATCCTCTCCTGGTGGGGTGGCAACACCTGGGGCACGCGCCTCTGGATCCGTCGGTTTGGCGAATATGTCGGCTCGGATGAATTCGGCAATCGCTACTATTACGACAAGAAGCATGACCGCCGTTATGTGACTTATGCCGGTGGCTATGCTGATGCGTCGGCGATTCCGCCCGGTTGGCATGGCTGGATGCATCACCGCACCGATGTGGTGCCGGCCGAAGCCAAATATGAGCCGCGCGCCTGGGAAAAACCGCACCAGCCGAACCTGACCGGTACGGCAGCCGCCTACCGTCCGGAAGGCAGCCTGCTCAACACCGGCGAGCGTCCGCGCGTGACCGGCGACTACCAGGCCTGGTCCCCCGAATAAGGCCGTGACGGCATTGTTCATTCGTCTGTCGCATGCAATGCGGCCGCTCCTGGCAGCGGCCGTTTTGTTCTGCGCATTCGGGCAAGCGCCAGCGATGGCGCAGCCGATCGCCAATCCGGTGGCGACCTTTGCCGGGCTCGACAAGATCACCGGCCGCATTACGCGGTTCGACGTCTATATCAACGAGACGGTGCTGTTCGGGGCGCTCGAGATCACGCCACGGGCCTGCTACAACAGGCCGGCCAATGATACCCTGCAGCGCACGTCGGCCTTTCTCGAGGTCAACCAGATGAGCCTGGACGGCACTGGCACGCGCCTGTTCACCGGCTGGATGTTTGCCGATAGTCCCGCGCTCAACGCGGTGGATCACGCCGTCTATGACGTGTGGCTGATCGAGTGCAAGACCTCGACCAATATCCCGCCACCGGATCAGCGCTAGGTTTTTTTGCAGTTCCTCTGTCGAGATGCGGAAAGCCCGTCCGTCGCAGCTGTGCGGGCGGATGGGCGCACGCGAGCGAGGACAGAACCATGCTGACTTTACCCGAAATCGTCGAACGGCCGGCGCAGGCCTATGCATATGTGACCTTCACCGTGCGGATGGACCAGATGCAGAAACCCGCCAATGAGGGGTTTCCGCTATTGTTCGCGCATCTTGCCAGGCATGGGATCAGGCCGGTCGGTCCGGCCTTCTACAATTATCGGCGCATCGACATGGCGGATACGCTGGATGTGGAAGCGGGAATCGCAGTGGCGACAGTGGGTCCGGAGGAGGATGGCGTGCGGTTCGGCACCTTGCCCGCCGGGCGGTTTGTGACGCTGACCTGGCATGGGCATCCGGACAGGCTGATGATGGTGACCGGCATGCTGATCGGCTGGCTCAAGGAGACCGACACCGCGCTCGACGTGGAGGAACGACCGGATGGCGATCATTTCGCCTGCCGGCTGGAGCTTTACGAGTCCGAACCCGCCGAAGTGCCCGATATGAACGACTGGGTGACGGTGCTGGCGTTCAAGCTGCGTTAGGGTGCTCGGATCAGAAGAGCTCGTCGAGCGTGCAGTAGAAGGTGTATTTGGCTTCGTCCCATTCGGCGCCGTAGGCCTTGAGGAAGGCCGTGACGTGGTCGCGGCCGAGATTGTAGGCAATGCTGCGGCAGGCAATGGCGAGGTCTTGCCAGACATCGGCACGGCCAACGCGGCCGCAATCGATCATGCCGGAGAAACGGCCATCCTCTGCCAGGATACTCGGGGTCGAGGCGTCGCCATGGGTGACGATCATCGGGCCGGTATCCGGGCAGTTGGCGTGTAGCCAATCCAGCACCTGAAGGCCGGTCCAGCCCTTGCGGTCGCTATCGAAATCGTCCTCGTCCACCAGGCCCGCCTGCAAACGCGCTGCGCCTTCGGCCAGGCGAGCATCGATGCCGTGGTCGAAGGGGCAATGGGTCGGGTCGAGCGCATGCATGCGCTTGAGGCCCTGGGCATAGGTGCGCACGAAATCGGTGGGGCGATCGGTGTAGTGGGTGAGGTCCTGGCCGGGCACGGCGGTCATCAGCAGCCAGGTGCGGGTGGCGGACTGTTCGGCATCGACGACGCGCGGCGCCTTGAACCCCATGCGGGTGAGCCAGTTGAGACGCTCGATCTCGCCCGGCAGTTCTGCCAGTTCGTGACGGCCCTCGGCTTTCAGGAACACGGCATTGCCGTCGCCCAGGGTAATGCGCCAGACGGTGCTGTCGGATTGGCCGATAGTGATCTCGGCCCAATCGAGGGTTTCGAGCGGGCCAAAGCTTTCCGGTAGGTCGGGGGGCTTGGTCATTGGTTGCGGTCCCAGGCGTGCCAATCGGCGTCAAGCGCGGTGGCACGGGCAAGCTGGTCTTCATAATCGGCGCGGGAAATCTCGATGCCGCCGAGCGAGACCAGGTGATCGGTGAGAAATTGGGTGTCGAGCAGCACGAAGCCGCCGGCGTTGAGGCGTTCGACCAGATGGGCCATGGCCATTTTGGAGGCATCGGTGCGACGATGGAACATGGACTCGCCGAAGAAGGCGGCGCCAATGGCGAGGCCGTAGAGGCCGCCGACAAGGTCGCTGCCGTCCCAGACCTCAACGGTGTGGGCCACGCCGCGGCGGAAAAGTTCGCCATAGACAGCGCGAATGGTGCCGTTGATCCAGGTCGAGTGCCGATCTTCGCCCACTGTGGCGCAGCCCTCGATGATGCCGTCCCAATCGGTGTCGACGCGAATGGTCCAGCCGGATTTGCGCATGGCCTTGCGCAGGCTGCGGCTGAGATGAAAGCCATTGAGCGGGATGACGCCGCGTTCTTCCGGGCTCACCCAAAACAGGTTTTCGTCGCCCGCATCCTCGGCCATGGGGAAGATGCCGGCGCGATAGGCACGGATGATCAGCTCAGGCGTAATGTCGACGGCGAAGGGATCAGATCGGCGAGCCATAGCTGCTTGTACCCGAACAAAGGTGGCGGAGGAAAGAACCCCCTCCCAACCTCCCCCTAAAGAAGGGGGAGGAGCGGCATCGCGTCCTGGGCACAAGTCAGCCCAAAGCACCGGTCTATCTCCCTCTCCCCTTGCGGGCGAGGGGGGATCGGCCGAAGGCCGAGACGGGTGAGGGGTTCCGCACCAACAATAGCCGTGGTTACGGACGCTCCCCAACCCCTCATCCGGCGCTTAGCGCCACCTTCCCCCGCAAGGGGAGAAGGAAGATCGGCTAGGCCTTGTTGTTGGCCAGGAATTTTTCCAGCCAGTGGATGTCGTAATTGCCGGCCAGGATGTCCGGCTCCTTCATCAGGCGCTGGAACAGGGGCAGGGTGGTCTTGACGCCGTCGATGACGAACTCGTCCACGGCGCGGCCCAGGCGTTTCAGGCATTCCTCGCGGGTGCGGCCATAGACGATGAGCTTGCCGATCAGCGAGTCGTAATAGGGCGGGATGCGATAGCCCTGATAGACGGCGGAATCGACGCGCACGCCCACGCCACCGGCGGGGTGATAGAAGGTGATGGTGCCCGGCGAAGGCGCGAAGGTCTGCGGGTCCTCGGCATTGATGCGCACTTCGATGGCATGGCCATAAAAGCTCACCTGGTCCTGTGTCATCGACAGGGCTTCGCCGGAGGCGACGCGGATCTGTTCGTAGACGATGTCGATGCCGGTGATGCGCTCGGTGACCGGGTGCTCCACCTGCAGGCGGGTGTTCATTTCGATGAAATAGAACTCGCCGTTTTCGTAGAGGAACTCGACGGTGCCGGCGCCGGAATATTTGAGTTTGCGCATGGCCGCGGCGCAGATTTCGCCGATGCGATCACGCTCTTCGGGCAGGATCGTCGGGCCGCCAGCTTCTTCCCAGACCTTCTGGTGACGGCGCTGCAGAGAGCAGTCGCGCACGCCCAGATGGACGGCATTGCCCTGACCGTCGCCCAGCACCTGGACTTCGATGTGGCGGGGCTTGCCGAGGTATTTTTCCATATAGACGCTGTCATTGCCGAAAGCGGCCTTGGCCTCGGAACGGGCTGTCGACCAGGCCACCAGCAGCTCGGATTCGGAATGCGCGACCTTCATGCCGCGTCCGCCGCCGCCGGCCGTGGCCTTGATCAGCACGGGATAGCCGATGTCGCGAGCGGTCTTGAGCGCCTGCTGTTCGGTTTCCACCGCTCCGGCGGAACCGGGCACTACCGGGATGCCCAATTCCACGGCCGTCTTCTTGGCCGTGATCTTGTCGCCCATGATCTCAATGTGATGAGCCGAGGGACCGATAAAGGTCACCTTGTGCTCCTCGAGAATCTTGGCGAAACGGGCGTTTTCCGAAAGGAACCCATAGCCCGGATGCACGGCGTCGGCGCCGGTGATCTCACAGGCTGCAAGCAGCGAGGGAATGTTGAGGTAGGAATCCTTGGCGGCGTTGGGACCGATGCAGACGCTCTCGTCGGCCAGGCGCACATGCATGGCATTGGCGTCGGCCGTGGAATGCACGGCAACGGTCTGGATGCCCATTTCCTTGCAGGCGCGCAGGATGCGCAGAGCGATTTCGCCGCGATTGGCGATCAGGACCTTCTGGAACATGGAACGTCCCCTTTATTCGATGACGACGAGCGGCTCGCCATATTCGACCGGCTGGGCGTCTTCCACCAGAATGCGGGTGACGGTGCCCGAGCGGTGCGCGGGGATCTGGTTCATGGTCTTCATCGCCTCGATGATGAGGACGGTCTGACCTTCGGTGACCTTGGAGCCGACCTCGGCAAAGGCGGGTTTGCCGGGTTCGGGAGAGCGATAGGCGGTGCCGACCATGGGCGAGGTCAGGGTGCCTGGATTGGACGCCAGATCTTCGGCCTTAGCGGGGGCTGCGGCCACCGAACCGGCCGGGGCGCTGGGCGCGGGGGCAGCAGGCGCACCGGCGGGCGGGGCGTAATACTGCATGGGCGCGGGCGCATAGGCCGGGGCCTCATTGGGATAGGAGCGGGTGACGCGGACCCGAAGGTCTTCCTGCTCGATCTCGATCTCGGCGAGATTTTCCTTGTTGAGCAATTCGGCAATGGCACGGATCAGGTCCTGATCCACCTGCGATGACTTGGTCATTCTTGTCGGTCTCCCGGCTTCTCGCGTCGAAGCGTTATTTGAGTTTTTGGGCCAAAGCGTGGAGGGCCAGCTTATATCCAAGCGTGCCGAAGCCGCAAATGACGCCGAAGGCAACCGACGACACGTAAGAATGGTGCCGGAAGGCTTCGCGCTGATGGATATTGCTGATGTGGACTTCCGCCACCGGCAGGCCCACGGCCCGGAGCGCATCGTGAATGGCTACGGATGTATGCGAATAGGCGCCCGGGTTGATCAGAATGCCATCGGCGGTGCCGAGTGCTTCCTGAATCCAGGTGACCAGTTCGCCTTCGAAATTGGACTGGCGGCAATCAACGGTGAGGCCAAATTCCTCGCCGGCTGCCCGGCAGAGCGCTTCGACATCGGACAGCGTTTCCGCGCCATAGATACCGGGCTCGCGTTTGCCGAGCATGTTGAGGTTCGGGCCGTTGAGGACGAGAACGTGCTTTGCCATGATCCAAGCGTTGTGCACCGGTGATTTCCGGCGATGCAAGGGCGGTTACACGAAATGCACCGAAAACACCAGCCGTGACCGTGCGACGCCGCCCAAACCGGTGGTTTTCTGGTCGGGGTGATCAGCTGCACTGGCTCTCGCCACAGGCCCGCATATTGGCGATGCGGGTGCGCAACTCGTCGACACCGATGGCGCCGGGGATGACTTCGTTGCCGATGATATAGGTCGGCGTGCCGGAAATGCCGAGCGCCTGGGCGATCTCGTAGGAATTCTGGATGGTCTTGGCGACGCTTTCGTCCTTCATCCGCAGCTCGAGATCGACGCTGCTCAGCCCCAGATCGGTGGCTGCGGCAAGGGCCACGGCCTTGTCGACCTTGCCACGGCTGGTGAACAGCGCCTCGTGGAACGTCCAGTAATCGGCATCCGACTGGCCAACCAGCACGCCGACGCGGGCGGCATCGATGGATTCGTTGGACAGGATTGGGAACTCTTTGAGGATGACGCGCAGATTGGTGTCTTCGGCGAGGAGGGCCGCCAGGTCGGGCAGGGCGTTGCGGCAATAGCCGCAATTGTAGTCGAAGAACTCGACCAGGGTGACGTCGCCATTGGGATTGCCGAGGACGATCTGGTCAGGCTGATTGTAGATGGCGTCCTGCATCGACGCTAGCGCCGTCTGGGTGCGCGACTTTTCCTCGGCGGACAAGGTCTCGTCCAAGGCGATGGACAGGCGCTGCAGAAGCTTGGGGTCGCTCATCAGGAATTTCTCGATCAGCGGATTGAGTTCTGCAGGATCGAGTTGGGCGACGGCTTGCACCGGCTCGGCTTTGGGTTGCTCGGCAAGAACCTGTTCGACAATGGCGCGAACGGCGACGGCATCGGTTTGCGGCTGCGGCTGGTTCAGCTGGGAATATCCAAGGGCGCCGGCCAGGATTCCGGCAATAGCGGCAAGCACGATAGCGATGCGGTTCATCAGGCAGGCTCCGAATGAGTCGTTTCGGTCTTCTAGCAGAGGTGGCCGCAGGTTAGCACCGGCTTATCGGCGCAGCGGCACGGCTGATATCAATTGTTGTTGAGATCGGCGGGGCTTTCGCTGTAGTCCCCAGGGCGACAGACGGAGCTGCATATGACACAGACCTCGCCGGACGGTTTGAGGCCGTTTCTCGCCATGGACATTCTCAAGCGCGCCAAGGTGCTGGAGGGGCAGGGGCGAACCATCTGCCATCTCGAGGTCGGCGAACCCGGCCAGCCACCGGCGCCGCGCGTGCTCGAAGCGGTCGCGCGGGCTTTGCCGCAGCCGCAGGGCTATACCAATGCCAAGGGACTGACGGCACTGCGCGAAGCGCTGGCACGCTATTATGCGGATCAGCACGGGGTCGCGGTCGATCCGGAAATGATATTGGCGACAATGGGTTCGTCGGCGGGCTTCATCCTGGCCTTCCACACTGCCTTCCAGCCCGGAGCGCGGATCGCCATCACCCGGCCGGGCTATCCTGCCTATATCAACACGCTGATCGGGCTCGGCTTCGACTATGCCGAAATCACGGTGCGAGCGGAGAATAACTGGCATCTGACGGGCGCCGATATCGAGGCGGCGTATCGGGAGCAGCCCTTCGAGGGGCTGCTGTTCGCCAGCCCGGCCAACCCCACCGGGGCCGCCGTGGACAGGGCGCAGCTGACCGATATCGTCGCCACCTGTGCGCGGCTGGGGGTGCAGTTCATCTCCGACGAGATTTATCATGGGCTGGACTATCGCGGGCCATCGGTGAGCGCGCTGGAGCTGACAGGCGATGCCGTGGTCATTAACAGTTTTTCCAAATATTACTGCATGACCGGCTGGCGCATCGGCTGGATGGTGTTGCCGCAACGGCTGATCCGGCGGGCGGAAATCCTGCAGCAAAACCTGTTCATTTCGGCGCCGACGCTGAGCCAAATCGCCGCCACGGTGGCCCTGGGCGAGCGCGACTATGCCGAGGAGCAAAAGGCGAGCTATGCGCGCAACCGCGTGCTGCTGACCGAGGGGCTGCGGGGGCTGGGATTCGATCTGGCCGAGGCTGGGGACGGGGCATTTTACGCCTATGCCGGCATCAGCCGCTTTTCCAACGACTCGCTGGCCTTCTGCGAAACCATGCTCGACCAGGCGGGGGTGGCGGCAACGCCGGGCGTGGATTTCGACCGGGTCGGCGGGGATGGCTATGTGCGCTTCAGCTTTGCGGGAACAAGGCAGACCGTGGAAGAGGCGCTGGAGCGGTTGCAGGGGTTTCTGGGCACCGGCAGGTCGTTTTAGGCGTGATCCACTGCGCGGGCTCACGGCCCCCACCCCAGCCCTCCCGCCAGGGGGAGTGTTTAGTTTGGGCGCGTCGATAACCAGTGTCAGGGCTCTTTCGCCTCCCTCCCCCTTGAGGGGAGGGAATGAGGGTGGGGTGCTGAACCATCTGAGAATCCGTTCGCTGATGGGAGTTTGCTGAACCTGCAGCACCCCCACCTAACCTCCCCCTAGAAGGGGGAGGGAGAGCAGGAGCCTAAGCCTCGGTGCCTCCCGATGAGCCCAAAGTGAACACTTCCCCTCAAGGGGGCGGTTGGGAGGGGTGTGCAACACGCTCGAACCCGTATGCGACCGCGCTGTCGGTCAAGGCGAGGGAAGCGCGGGCGGTGAGAGGCCCAGACTTCAACGAGATGGGTCAGTATGCGCAAACGGATGGAAAAAGGGCGGCCCGGAGGCCGCCCCTTATTTTCTAGCCGAGACCGAGGCGGCGCTGCCACCAGCCGACCTTTTTCTTCTTGTCCGGCTCGCCATCGGTGTTGCCCTCGCTTTCGGCGGGGCTGTCCGGGGTTTCTTCGGCCGGCGCGGCACTTGAGGTGACCACGACGCCCTCGGGCGGCAGTTCCTTCTTCACGCGACGGGTCCGGGCGGGCTTGGCCTCGGGCGCAGGCTCTGCAGTTGCGCTGGTCGGCTCGGCGGCCGGTGCTGCCTCGATGGCAGCGGGGGCGCTGACGGCAGCTTCGGTCGTCGCCTCGGCAGCTTCAGCCTTGGGCTTGCGGGCACGAGGCTTGCGCTTGGGCTTTTCCTCGGCGGCGGGCTCGCTCGCAGCTTCTTCCGTGGCGGGCGCAGCTTCAGCCGGGGCGGCTTCGGCGGTTTCGGCCTTGGGCTTGCGGGCGCGGGGCTTACGCTTGGGCTTTTCTTCGGCGACCGGCTCGGCAGCGACCTCTTCCGAAGCGGGAGCGGCTTCTGCAGGGGTGGTTTCGGCAACAGCCGGAGCAGCCTCTGCCTCGGCCGGAGCGGCCGCCGTTGCGGCTTCGTCGGTCACGGTATCACCGTTCTCGGTGGCCTCGTTGCCATTGGCCTCGCCATCCTGGTCGCGACGGTTGCGACGACCGCCACGGCGGCCGCGACGGCGGCGACGGCGGTTTTCGCCATCACCTTCGGCGGCATTGCGGGCCGCGCCGTTCTCGGCGCTGTCGTCGTCCTCATCACCCTCTTCGGTGTCGCCAGCGGCTTCGGCATCATTGTCCTGAGCCTGCTGCTGCTGCGGTGCGCGCTCTTCCGAACGCTCGCCATTGCCGCCACGGCGGCGGCGGCGGCGACGACGACGACCATTGCCCTCACCTTCGCCGTTGTCGGCGCGGGCTTCGGTTTCTTCGCTCTCGTCGGCGTCATCGACGATCTCTTCCTCGACGTCGTCTTCAATGACGGCACTGTCGACGCGGACATGGGCGGCCACGCGCTGATCGACATAGGACGAGACGCGGGTTTCGCCCTTTTCGATGCCGAACTGCTGGCCGGTGAGCTTGCTGTCGGCGGTGATGGTGATGGAGAGGGCGTTGCGCGCCTCGAGCGCAGTCAGGGTGTCGCGCTTGTAGTTGAGGATGTAGAGCGCCACTTCGGTGGGCACGCGCACATTGATGGACTGGCCCTGCTTGCGCAGCACGTGATCCTCGATGTGACGCATGATCATCAGCGCCAGGGATTCGGTGGAGCGCACGAGGCCGGTGCCTTCGCAGACCGGGCACTTGTGGGTGGAGCTTTCGACCACGCCGAAACGGATGCGCTGGCGGCTCATTTCCATGAGGCCGAAATGGCTGATGCGACCCACCTGGATGCGGGCGCGGTCGTCCTTGAGGCAATCCTTGAGCTTGCGCTCGACGGCCCGGTTGGAGCGGTTCTCCATCATGTCGATGAAGTCGATGACGATGAGACCGGCGAGATCGCGCAGGCGCAGCTGGCGAGCCACTTCATCGGCGGCTTCCAGATTGGTCTGGAGCGCGGTGTCCTCGATATTGTGCTCCTTGGTGGAGCGGCCCGAGTTCACGTCGATGGAAACCAGCGCTTCGGTCGGGTTGATGACGATGTAACCGCCGGAGGGCAGGGTGACCACGGGCGAGAACATCTGGTCGAGCTGGTTCTCGACGCCGAACTTGGAAAAGAGCGGCTGCTCTTCGCCATAAGGCTTCACATTCTTGGCGTGGGACGGCATGATCATCTTCATGAAGTCCTTGGCCTCGCGATAGGCGTTGTCGCCCGCGACCAGAACTTCGTCGATGTCCTTGTTGTAGAGATCGCGGATGGTCCGCTTGATCAGGCTGCCTTCTTCATAGACCAGGCAGGGCGCCTGGCTCTGCAGTGTCAGCGTGCGTACGCTTTCCCAGAGGCGCATCAGATATTCGAAGTCGCGCTTGACCTCGGCCTTGGTGCGCGAGGCGCCGGCGGTGCGCAGGATGACGCCCATGCCCTGCGGCACTTCCAGGTCCGAGGTGATTTCCTTGAGGCGCTTGCGATCGGCCGCATTGGTGATCTTGCGCGAGATGCCGCCGCCACGAGCCGTGTTCGGCATCAGCACGGAATAGCGGCCGGCGAGCGACAGATAGGTCGTGAGAGCGGCGCCCTTGTTGCCGCGCTCTTCCTTGACCACCTGCACCAGCATCACCTGGCGGCGCTTGATGACTTCCTGGATCTTGTACTGGTGACGACGCTGCTGGCTGGAGCGGCGACGCTCCGGCACTTCCTCGAGCGCGTCGGCGCCACCGATGGATTCGACCGGTTCGCTATTGGCCGGGGCCTGCTCGATATGGCTGGCCTCGCCGGGTTCCTGCGGATCGGCCTCGGCATCGGTTTCAGCAACGCCTTCGGGCACCGAGACGGTGTCTTCGGCGTCGTCATGGCTTTCGTCCTCGTGCTCTTCGTCGCGCAGCAGGGCTTCGCGGTCGGCAACGGGGATCTGGTAGTAATCGGGGTGGATTTCGCTGAAGGCGAGGAAGCCGTGGCGATTGCCGCCATATTCAACGAAGGCCGCCTGGAGGCTGGGCTCCACCCGCGTGACCTTGGCGAGGTAAATATTGCCCCGCAATTGGCGGCGGGTCGCCGATTCGAAATCGAACTCCTCGAGCCGGTTACCGGCGGTAACGACAATCCGTGTTTCTTCCGGGTGGATGGCATCCACCAGCATTCTCTTGGTCGCCATAATGAACTCCGCGCACCCGCGCGCCGACAAGAGGCCGCCGGAAAACCGGCGTCCTGGGTGTGGCGCGTTGCGGGGCGTATGGGTTGGATAGAATTGGGCGCGAACCTCTCACGTTCAGCGCAGGGTTTGTGGTGGTCTTGGCCGGGAGAAAGGGCGAAGCAAAACGGCAATCGGTCTGTTCGATCGCGTCGCGCTCTGTCCGCCTGCGGGCCATATGACCTCTTCCTATTGGGTGGCTGGCCCTGGGCCTGCCACCGTCCGGCTGTTGAAAGCCGAAATTCTTCAAACGGGCGCTGAAACCGCAACTTCCGTTCTGGACCGGAACGCCTTCTGCGTCTGACCGTCCAGCCCTGTTTCGAGCCATGGAAGGGGTGTCAGTCCCTCGAAAATGGCCGCGAAACACACGCGCCTGCAGCTTCAGCATGTAGGAAAAATGCGCCAGATTGGCAACAGGAAAGTCAAATTGTCTCGAGTGGCGCCGATTTCAACGCTGCTTTCTTGGCCGGGGGCGCAAATCATCGCATAAGGCCATTCATGCCGCAGAATCGCCCGAGCGCCATGCGATGCGACCCGTTCACCACCCAGGGGCCGGCCCAAGTTTGACCCGAGAATTTTTCCGCCTGACGCTGCTCGTGCTGTTTGCCGCCCTGGCGCTGGCTGTGCCCAGCCTGGCGCAGGAGCCCCCGGGCCTGCCCAATGTCATGGATGCGCGCCTGACGGCCACGCCCGAGCGCGTGCGCCTGGTGATCGACCTTGCCGGCAAGACCGAGTTCTCCTTCGTATCGTTGAGCGAGCCAAACCGGCTTGCGGTCGATGTGCGGGCGGGGACGTTTTCGGTGCCTGAAGCGGAGGGCGTGCCGAGCGAGCCGGGCCTCGTCTCCGCCTACACGATCGAGCAGGCGGCGCCCGACCGGGTGCGCACAACATTGGAATTGTCGGGCCCGGCCCAGGTGCAGCAGGCCTATGTGCTCGACCCGTTCGAGGATCAGCCGGCGCGGCTCGTGGTCGATATCATCGCCGCAACGCCCGAGGAATTCGCCGCCAATGTCGAGCGCGACCGACAGGCATCGGAAAGCATCGCCACCGCTCCGGCCCAGTCGACCCCGGCCGGCGGATCGGAATTGCCGTTCGACAGCAAACCGCTGGTGGTGATCGATCCCGGTCATGGCGGCATCGACAGCGGCGCGGAAGCGGCCGGTGGCATCAAGGAGAAGGACATCGTCCTCGCCTTCGCCCTGCGGCTGCAGGAATTGCTGGTGGAGTCGGGGCGGTTCGACGTGGCGCTGACACGCGAGGACGACACCTATCTGCGGCTCGAAGAGCGCGTGGCGCTGGCGCGCGGCAACAAGGCGGACCTGTTTTTGTCCATCCACGCCGACAGCTTCCAGCAGCCCGAGATTCGCGGCGCCAGCGTCTATACACGCGACGAAAACGCCACCGACGTGCTCGACAAGGTGCTGGCCGACTCGGAAAACAAGACCGATGTGATTGCCGGTTTCACCGTGCCGCAGCAGATGGCGCCCGAGGTGGTGGATATTCTGCTGGACCTGATGCGCCGCGAAATGCGGGTGCAGTCCTTCATGGCGGCACAGGCTATCGTGCACCAGCTCGAGCCCAGCGTGGCGCTGCGCCGGTTCCCGGTGCGGCAGGCCGATTTTTTCGTGCTTCAGGCGCCTGACGTGCCCTCGGTGCTGATCGAGCTGGGCTTCTTGTCCAATGCCAATGATATCGCCAATCTGATGCAATCGGACTGGCGCGACCGGACCGCCAATGCCATCGCGCGGGGTATTTCCAGCTATTTCGACAGCCTGGAGACCCAGCCATGAGCATTTGCTATGATTTTATGACTGCCTCGACGCCGGAAGCGGTGCTGGCGCTCGCAGCGCAGGATTGCTGACTGAATGTTTCGATTGCTCGGCTGGCTTTTTGGTTTCGGCATGTTCCTGGCGCTGGCCGGCGTTGCAGTCGGCGCCGTCTATCTGGCGACGGTGACGGCGCAACTGCCCGACTATACCGTGCTCAAGGACTATCAGCCGCCGGTGACGACGCGCGTGCATGCCGCAGACGGGACGCTGCTGGCCGAATATGCGCGTGAGCGCCGGCTGTTCCAGCCGATCGAGACGGTGCCGCCGCTGCTGGTGCAGGCTTTCCTTTCGGCTGAGGACAAGGAGTTTTTCAGCCATGGCGGCATCGCCTTCGAAGGGCTGGTGCGCGCGGTGCGCGACAATCTCGTGGCGCGCATGGACGGCAATAATTCCATCCAGGGCGGTGGCTCCAGCATTACCCAGCAGGTGGCCAAGAACTTCCTGCTGACCTCCGAGCAAACCTGGGACCGCAAGATACAGGAGGCGATTCTCGCCATTCGCATCGAGTCGACCTTCACCAAGGAGAAGATCCTCGAGCTCTATCTCAACGAGATTTTCCTCGGCCTCAACTCCTATGGCGTGGCGGCGGCGGCGCTCAACTATTTCGACAAGGCGCTGTACCAGCTGACCCTTTCTGAGGCTGCCTATATCGCGGCGCTGCCCAAGGGGCCGAACAATTATCACCCGTTCCGTCGCCCGCAGGCCGCCATCGAGCGCCGCAACTGGGTGATCGACCGCATGGTGGAGAATGGCTATGTGACCGCCGCCGACGCCGCGGTTGCCAAGGCCGAGCCGCTCAACGTCATCCCGCGCGCGGCAGGCAGCCAGCTCTATTCGGCCGAGTATTTCACCGAGGAAGTGCGGCGCGAACTGGCAAAGCTCTATGGCGAGGACCAGCTTTATGGCGGCGGCCTGTCGGTGCGCACGACGCTGGAGCCGCGGCTGCAGGAATATGCCAGGCGGGCATTGATGGACGGCTTGATCGCCTTCGATCACGGCCGCGGTTTCCGGACGCCAGTGGCCAGCATCGAGCTGGGCGACGACTGGGGTGTCGATGTCGCCGCCATCAAGCCGCTGAGCGACGTGCCGGAATGGCAGCTGGCCGTGGTGCTGGAGATGGGCAGCAACCAGGCGACGATTGGCCTGCGACCGGACAATGACGTCGATGGTGCACTGTCGCCCGAGCGCACGGTGGGGACGCTGTCCGGGCCGGAAATCCGTTGGGTTTCAAAACCCTTGCAGGACATTCTGAAGGTCGGAGACGTGGTCTATGTGTCGCCGGTGGCGGGCAAGGATGGAATCTACACGCTCGAGCAGGTGCCCGAGATCGAGGGTGCGCTGGTGGCGATGGACCCGCGTACAGGCCGTGTATTGGCTATGGTCGGCGGCTTCTCCTTCGCGGAATCCGAGTTCAACCGCGCCACCCAGGCGCTCCGGCAACCCGGCTCGTCGTTCAAACCCATCGTCTATGCGGCGGCGCTGGACAATGGCTATACGCCGGCCTCGGTGGTGCTGGATGCGCCCGTGGAAGTGCGCATGGCCGATGGGTCGGTGTGGCGGCCGGAAAATTACTCGCAGCAATTCTATGGACCGCAGACGCTGCGCCGCGGCATCGAGCGCAGCCGCAACGTGATGACCGTGCGGTTGGCCCGCGATATCGGCATGCCGCTGATCGCCGACTATGCCCGCATGTTCGGCATTTACGACGATATGCAGCCGGTTCTGGCCATGGCGCTGGGTGCCGGTGAAACCACCGATATGCGCATGACCGCCGCCTATGCCACCATTGCCAATGGTGGGCGCAAGATCGTGCCGACATTGATCGACCGTATCCAGGATCGTTATGGCACCACGGTCTATCGCCACGACCATCGTATCTGCGATGGCTGCGCCGCCGAGGATTGGCACGGGCAGGGCGAACCGCGCATTCTCGACAATCGCGAGCAGGTGCTCGACCCGATGACCGCGTACCAGATCACCTCGATGATGGAAGGTGTGGTACAGCGCGGCACCGGCACGGCGGCACGGGCGCTGAATCGCCCTGTGGCAGGCAAGACGGGCACCACCAATGACTACAAGGACGCCTGGTTCGTCGGCTTCACCCCGGAATTGGCGGTGGGCATTTATATCGGCTACGACAAGCCGCGCTCGATGGGTTCGTCCTCGACCGGCGGCGGCATGGCCGTGCCGATCTTCACCAATTTCATGGCCAAGGCCCTGCAGGGCAAGCCGCCGACCCCATTCAACGTGCCCACAGGCATGACCACCGCCTGGATCAATCCCAATACCGGCGCCAAGGCGTTCGAGGGCGAGGCGGCCATCCAGGAGGCGTTCAAGCCCGGGAGCGGCCCCAACCAGATGACCTCCATCATCGGCATCGACGTCAACGCCATGGACGCCATCCAGCGCCAGCAGAACATGCAGCAGCAATATGGCGGCGGGATTTCGACCCAACCGAGCGGCAATGGCGGGTTCATGGACCCGAGCCTGGGACGTGGCGGGCTGTTTTAGGGGCAGTTTAGGTCTGGGTTGAGTTGCGATGGCGGGGTGGGCGACTAAGCGCTCAAGCGACGGTGTCCTTGCTCATTACCGATGGACATCCCACCCTAGTTCACGCCTCAGGCTGAGGGCTACCGCATATGGGTTTGAGCCCGTTGCACACCCCCACCCAGCCTCCCCCTATAGGAGGGGGAGGGGCAGCATCGCGTCCTGGGAAACTTGGTGTCAGAAGCACCGGCCGGTCTATCTCCTCCTATGCGGGGAGGGATGAGAGCCCGCGTCTTATTGGCCAAACCCGATGGCCGTGCCACAAAGTGGGAGGCGGCCCGGGGGCGCAATTCTTGCGCCTCGGTGGCTGTTTGAGTGGCCCTTGGGTCACGCCCGAAGGCGACGTGGCGCGCTCGGGTTTCAGGTGAGTGAATTGGGCGGGGTGCGTTTGGCGGTGCGGCGGGGCTTGAAGGATTCGCCGGGCTTGGTGGCGGGTTCGCGCTTGATCTCGCTATCGCCGGCTGGGTGCTGGGCGACGTGGGGGAGCGGCTCGGTGGCCGGGGTGATATACTCGTCGGCTTCGGCGAAATCGGTTTCGTCGCCCTGCTCGGCCAGATCGCGGATGGCGTCGCGCACTTCATCGAGAAGAGAAGCCGAATAGCGCGAACGCTGCACGCTCTCGCCGGTCGCCTCGTGGGAGCGGAACCAGACCAACAGCGCTTCGCTGCCGATGCGCAGCGCCACGAAGGCCAGGAGGCCGAAGACAACGATTTCGAGAATGCCCCAAAGGCCATTGCCGAAACCGGTGCCGAAGCGGAAGAAGAAATGGTTGATGGCCCAGAGCAGAATGGAAGCCAGCCCCAGCGCGTAGAGAATCGGCACCAGCTTGGGGGAGAGAATGGCATCGAGCCGGAACAGGGTCTGGCGCGACAGCAGGCGTTTGAGGTCATCCAGGGTCATAGCGGGATCCTCGCTCCGGTTGGTTGGATCAGATTGAGCCGGCCAGGCAGGGCCTGACAAGGGCTCATAGCACGAGTGTGGGGCCGAACAGCGCCTCGAATTGCGCCCGGAGCACAGAATCGACCTCCGGCATGGACAGGAGAATGCCCATGTCCTCGAAACTGGTCACGCCCTGATCAGTAATGCCGCAGGGGACGATGCCATTGTAATGGCCGAGATCGGGCGCGACGTTGAGCGACAGTCCGTGGAAAGTGATCCATTTGCGCACCCGCACGCCGATGGCGGCGATCTTATCCTCGCGGCCAAAGCCCTTCTCGGGGCGCTGCACCCAGACGCCGACGCGACCGTCGCGGCGCTCGCCGGTAATGTTGTGGGCGGCCAGAGTGTCGATCACCCATTGCTCCAGCCCCTGCACCAGACAGCGGATATCGCGGCCGCGCTGGGTCAGGTCGAGCATGACATAGACCACGCGCTGGCCGGGGCCGTGATAGGTATATTGCCCGCCACGGCCGGCCGGATAAACCGGGAAGCGTGGATTGAGCAGGTCTTCCGGGCGGGCCGAGGTGCCGGCAGTGTAGAGCGCGGGGTGTTCCAGCAACCAGACTGCCTCATTGGCAGTGCCGGCAGCGATGGCAGCCACGCGCTCATCCATCATGGCGAGTGCGGTTTCATAGTCGAGCGGAGCATCGAAGATGCGCCATTCAACGGGACGGGAATCGGCGCGATGGAGTTTCGACCGAATTTGGCACGCCTCTGCGGCGCCTGTTAACGCTTCCATAACCAGCCCTGAAGGACTCTGCTGCACGGCGAATCCGTCCTGCATCCCGCAGGCACACCATGCTTGTTGTCTCTATCTATGAACACTTTGGACAATATTGAAGTCGATATCACCGTGGAACTCGGCGCGACCACCATGCCGATCCACCATTTGCTGCGCATGGGCCGCGGCGCGGTGATCGAACTGGACGCGGGCGAGCATGACCCTCTGAAGATTTACGCCAACAATACACTGATCGCCCGGGGCGAGGTGAATGTCGAAGAGGGACAGTTGCGCGTCTTCGTGACCGAGAAGGTTTTGCGCCACGCGTGAAGCCCGTCCGCCATGCATATGGCGATCCGCCTGCAAGATGTCCACAGGCTTACAAGAATTCTCGATTTAAGCGCTTGAGGTTGTCCAAGACCTTTGCTACATCCCCACTCGCTTCGGCGCCAATGGCGTCGGGCTTCTACCACACAGTGCGGTCGTGGCGGAATTGGTAGACGCGCAGCGTTGAGGTCGCTGTGCCGCGAGGCGTGGAAGTTCGAGTCTTCTCGACCGCACCAGTCACTTAGTGAGTGACAAACAAGAAGCTGCCGCAAGGCGGCTTTTTTGTTTTTGGGGGTCTACCCGGCGTGGCCGGGCAGACGAGGGCAGGCGCGTTGCGCCCTGATCGCTCAGAGAGTCTTGGCGAACCAGTCGACGGTCACCTGCATCAGCTTGTCGAAGGCGGCCATGTCGCCCGAGAAGATATTGTAGGTGTGGTCGGCGCCGTCGATGATCTCGACCTGCTTGTTGTCGCCACCGGCGGCGGCCACGATCGCGTCCGCAATGGCTGGGTCGACGACAGTGTCGGCGGAACCATTGATGGCCAGGAGCGCGCCCTTGTAGTTGGCAAGCTCATCGGCCAACTTGAGTGCCCGCACTTCCTCGTACCAGTTCAGCGACAGGTTCAGCGGCTCGCGCCAGTCGAACTTCATGACGGTAAAGCCATTGGCCCTGGCGTCGTCGTATTGGTCGGCGAGGTAGAAGGACATGTCGAGCACGCCGGCCCAGGTGACGAGGCTTTTCACATCGGGCGTGCGCGCAGCGGTGAGCATGGCGATCATGCCGCCCTGGCTCCAGCCCAAAAGGCCCAGGCGGGCATCGTCGATCTGCTCGAGGCCACGAATATAGGCGATGACGTCGAGGCCGTCCTGCATGCCGCTGGAGGGCGTGTACTGGACATAGTCGACATTGCTGTCGCCACTGCCGGCGAAATCAAAGCGGGCGCTGGCAATGCCGGCGGCGGCCAGTTTTGGCGCCAAGAGGTCATAGCCGTTCCCAGCTTCGTGGCGATTGGAGCCGGTGCCGTGGAACATGACCACGAAGGGGAAGGGGCCATCGCCCTCTGGCAGGGTGATGGTGGCCGGAATGTTCCGTCCCGTGCCGTTAATGACCACATCTTCATCGGCGGCCATGGCCGGGCCGAAACTTGCAAGGGCCAAGAGGGCTCCCGCGAAAAGCATGCGCATGATTTATCTCCTGATCGAGCCGGACGGTGGGGGCCGTCGGGCGCGGGATCAGCAGATCACAGTTGCGTTTTCTCGCACAAGGGGGCCGAGCGGTCGTCAATGCGAGCGGGTGAGAATCAGCAAGGCCGCATAGGGATTGGTGGTGAAATAGCGCCAGAACAGGCGGCGCGGCTCCTGACCGATGCGCCACAGCCATTCGAGGCCGAGCTTTTGTACCAGAGCCGGCGCACGGCGGGTCTTGCCGGCAATGTGGTCGAACAGCCCGCCGGAGGTCTTGATGAGACCGACATTGCTGAGTTTGTGGCTGTGTTCGGCGATGAAAAACTGTTCGCGCGGCACGCCCATGGCCAGCCAGAAAATATCGGGGGCGAGGGCGTTGATTTCGGCCAGTTTGGCGTCGAGCTCGGCACCCTGAAGATAGCCATGCGAGCGACCAACCACTTTGAGTGCAGGATAGTCACGGGCGATGATTTCGGCGGCCTTGCGATTTTCCGCTTCGGCGGCGCCGAAAAGATAGAATGTCGAACCATTTTGCTCGGCAAGGCGCGCCACATAGTGGAACAGGTCAGTGGTGGCGACACGCTGGGGCAGGGGCAGGCTGCAGAGGAAGCGCGAGCCAACCACCAGCGGCTGCCCATCGGCGAGCACCTGATCGGCTTCGGCGAAGAGGGCGGCGACCTGTTTGTCGCTGGCGACGCGGGCCAGCACCTCGCCATTGGCCGAGGTGAAATAGAGGGGGCGATTGCCGCGCTGGTGCCTGCGGGCGGCATCGAGCATGACGGCGGCGGCATCATCCATGGTCAGCACGCTCAGCGTCATGCCGCCAACCGTGGTCGTGGGAACCTGTCTGAAATCCGCATAGGCCATGGGCGCCACCTGGTTCTTCGCCCGCTCGATCTGGAGCGTTTCACGTTCTGGTCGATGCTGACCTGTCGCCCCTTCCCCTTGAGGGGAGGGAGGCGAAGAGGCGATAGTCCACCTCGGTTTGAAATGATCTAGGCGCTGATGGCGCAAGCGTCGAGGTTTGGCTTGGCTTGCGGTTAATGAGTAAATAGCCGGGGGCGCCGTTCAGGGGGCCGGCGAACGGAAGCGACAGGCGTCTTCGAGGCGCAGCGCCAGTTCCTCATCGTCGATCTGGTCGAGATGGATCAGCACGATGGGCTCGCCGATATAGGCATCGGTTTCGAAATAAATCGCGGGTGACACGTCCATCAGCAGGATTTTCTGCTGCACGGGGCAGTGCAGGGCAGCCGTGTCGGCGTCGATGAGATGGATGAAGTGGGCATCGCCGGTGGCGAGGGTGGGCGCCTGCCGCTCATCGCGCAGGCTTACGCAATCCAGGTGACGCTCCTCTGCGAGGCGTTGCAGGCGCGCAATGGCGTGTTGAAGCTGATCGCTCTCAGACATGGCCGTCTCCGTGATCCCGTTCAAATGCATCGTCGATTTGCATGCGACCGTACTGGCGCATCGTCAATGGTTTGGATAGAGCTTGTTCCGCCCCTGAAACACCCAGGATACGAAAAGGGCTCCCTGATGAGCGAAGAATCCGACCTGGACCTCGGCCACGATGCCGGGATGGAGACAAATGTGTTTCGTGATCCGGAGGGCCGCATCAGCGCCCTCTGGCTCGAGCGCCTGCGCGCTTTTCTCGAGGCCAACCGTGTCGATGACGTGGTTTCCGTGGTGGAGCCGCTGCATACCGCCGATATCGGCGACGTGCTGGAGCAGCTCGATCCGGAGGAGCGGCTGCGCTTCGTGCGGCTGCTGGGGGATCGATTCGACTTTTCGGCCCTGACAGAGGTCGACGAGAGCATCCGCCTCGAAATCATGGATGCCCTGCCCAATGCCGCCATCGCTCGCGGCGTGGCGGAGATGGACAATGACGACGCGGTGTATCTGCTCGAGGATCTCGAGCAGCAGGATCGCGACGAAATTCTGTCGGCGCTGCCGACCTTCGAGCGACTGTCGCTGAAGCGCAGCCTCGATTTTCCCGAAGACTCCGCCGGCAGGCGGATGCAGACCGATTTCATCGCCATTCCGCCGTTCTGGACGGTTGGGCAGACCATCGACTATCTGCGCCAGGAAGCGGATCTGCCGGACGAGTTCTATCAGATCTATGTGGTGGATGCGGCCTACAAGGTGCAGGGGACGGTGCCGCTCGACCGCATCCTCAGGGTGCAGCGCAGCGCCAAGGTCGACGAGATCATGAATACCAGCCTCGTGCTGGTCGATGCCAATGAGGATCAGGAGGAAGCCGCCCGCACCTTCGAACGCTACGACCTGGTGGAAGTGGGCGTGGTGGATGAAAGCGGGCGGCTGGTCGGTGTGCTGACCATCGACGACATCGTCGACGTGATCCAGGAAGAGGCGGACGAGGATATCAAGCTGCTGGCCGGCGTGGGTGACGAGGACGTGTCCGACACGACACTCGACACCGTGCGCAGCCGCGTGCCCTGGCTGGTGATCAATCTGGTGGCGGCGGTGCTGGTCTCCTTCGTCATCGGCTTCTTCAACGGGACGATCGAGCAGATGGTGGCGCTGGCGGTGCTGATGCCCATTGTCGCCTCCATGGGCGGCAATGCCGGGGCGCAAACCATGACGGTGACGGTGCGCGCCCTTGCCATGCGGGAGCTGGATGGCGGGCGTCTCAAACGCCTCATTCGCCGCGAAATGGTGGTGGGCATGGTCAATGGCGTGATTTTCGCCATTCTGATCGGCATCGTGACGGCGCTGCGCTATGGCAATGTCGGGCTCGGCGTGGTCATTGGCATGGCCATGGTGATCAACATGATCGTGGCTGGCACCTTCGGAATTCTCATTCCGATCACGCTCGACCGTTTGAAAGCCGATCCGGCTATCGCCTCGGCCGTGTTTGTCACCACCATTACCGACATCGTTGGATTCTTTGCCTTTTTGGGCATTGCCGGACTTTGGTTCGGGTTGTTCTGACCACAGGTTTTCCACAATTTGACCGCGAGAAGTGTTGCATTTCGGTCGCTTGCTTCCCATTTGCCCGCCAGTTAACGATTCACTTACCGGTGCCTCGACTCTGGCGCGGCACTGGCATGAACGGCTGACAAGGAGCGAGCTATGCGCAGTCAACCGAAGACCAATTTCTGGCGCGCCGCGTCATGGACATTGGTTTGCCTCGTTTCGATGGGGCTGGTTTTCTCCGTCGTTGCCGGGGTCTAGACCCCCGCACTTATCGACGTTCGATTTGGAGAGGGGCGCCCTGGCCAATGGGCGCCCCTCGCCATTTTTCCGGTCTCGCCAGGATGTGCTGATGCGCCATCTGGAAAAGGCGTTGCAGGGGTTCTATTTCTGGGAACCCGGGCATCCACTGGTGAGTGCGCCTGACTGGCGATGTGAGGACAGTCGATGAAAATATTGATTGGTAATCGGAATTATTCGTCCTGGTCACTGCGGCCATGGCTGGTGCTGCGGCATTTCGAGATCCCGTTCGAGGACGAGGTGCTGATGCTATCGGGCTCGGGTTGGCGCGAGGCGTTGCAACAGCGTTCGCCGACCGGCAAGGTACCGGTGCTCATCGATGGCGAGCTGGCAGTGGCCGAAACCATCGCCATTATCGAATATCTGGCCGAGAAATTTCCCGACAGGGCGATCTGGCCGCGAGACCAAGGTGACCGGGCCCTGGCACGGTCGGCGGCGGCGGAGATGCATGCGGGGTTTTCGACCCTGCGGTCGCGGGCGCCGATGAATCTGCGCGCCAGCCATCCGGGTAAGGTCGATCTCGACGCCGTGGCCGGCGATCTGCATCGGCTGGAGACGCTCTGGGGAAGCCTGCTGGAAAAGTCCGGCGGCCCCTATCTGTTTGGCGCCTTCAGCGCGGCGGACGCCATGTTTGCACCGGTGGCGACGCGGCTGCGGACATATGAGCTGCCGGTATCAGACCGCGTGGCGGGGTATGTCGAGGCGATCTATGCCCTGCCGGCCTTTCAGGACTGGCTGGCCAAGGCGCTGCAGGAGCCATGGGTGGTGGACGACGACGAAATCGATGTGATTCAGGGGCGCGTGGCGCCGGGGACTTTGGCATGATCCATATGGTCAAGCTCTGCGTGGGCGTTTCGAGCTATGAGGAGCTGGAAAGTTACCGCAATGAGCGGGCGCATTGGTGGGGCGCCGATTACGGCGAGGACGTGCATGTGCATCGCACCCGCATGATGCCCAAGCGCGCCGGGGAGATGGAGGGTCAGTCCTCGATCTATTGGGTGATCGCGGGGTCAATCGTCTGCCGCCAGCCGATCCTGCGCCTGGCCAAATATACCGATGCCGAAGGCAAGGACTATTGCGACATCATCATGGCGCCGGAGCTCATCAAGACCGTGCCCTATCCCAAGCGCCCCTTCCAAGGCTGGCGCTATCTCGAGCCGAAGGACGCGCCGCCCGATATTGCCGCCAATGACAGCGACAATTCGATGGAGATCGCCGCGGACCTGGCTCGACTCGGGCTGCTCTAGCCTCGCGCCACGCTTGGTTTAACTTTTGTTCATCATAACCCCTCTTGTGCCGCGGGGGGGATGCCCTAAGACTGCGCGCGGATGATTTGAGGAACTCAGTGGTGCGGCAAAGCGCGCATGTCATCGTCGTCGGCAATGAGAAGGGTGGGTCGGGCAAGTCGACCACCGCCTTTCACCTGGCTATCTACCTGCTCTATCAAGGGCATAGGGTGGCCAGCATTGACGTGGACAGCCGACAGCAGACCTTTACTCACTATGTGCGCAACCGGCGCGACTGGTCGCGAGCCAAGGGGCTGGGCGTGCCGCACACCACCCATTTCCACCTACCGCTGGCGCGCGGCGATTCCGTACGCGAGAACCACAGGGTGGAGTTCGACCTGTTTCGGCAGGCGATCAGCGAGGTGGAGGGCAGCGCCGACTTCATCGTGGTGGATACGCCGGGATTCGACACCAATCTGACGCGGCTGGCCCATTCGCTGGCCGATACGCTGGTGACCCCGGTCAATGACAGCTTGATCGATCTCAGCGTCATGGCGCAGGTCGACCCGGTTACCGGCGAGCCCAGGCAGTTGAGCCATTATGCCCGGCTGGTGCAGCGGGCGCGATCGGAGCGGCTGGCGATCGATGGCAAGACCATCGACTGGGTGCTGGTGCGTAACCGCATCTCCATGCTGTCTTCGCGCAATATGCGGCAGGTGCAGACCATGCTCGACCGGATCGCCATGCGGCTGGGGTGCCGGGTTGCCGACGGCATTGCCGAGCGGGTGATCTTCCGTTCGTTGTTCGCGTCGGGAATGACGGTGTTCGATCCGCTGGATGACGAGCTGTTGGGCGGCGTGCCATCGGCTTCGCATCTTGGCGCGCGGCAGGAATATCGGACGCTTGTGGCGGCGCTTAACCTGCCGGCCGGGGGCCATACCGAGGCGCGGCGCACGCTAGAGGCCGAGGCGGCGAGCCGGTAAGGCAATTGCTGTACGAGCGGGCAGTGGTCCTCGGTTCAGGCCCGAGGGTGGTGCAGTGATTGTGGCCTAACCCCGGGCGTATGCGATCTTGCGGGTTTCCTGGGCGGCAATGGCGTTTTCGCGGGCGTCGTAGATGGTGCGGGCATCGATGATCGCCGTATGATTTTCGGCCGACCAGTCCCACAAGGCGCTGATCGGCTGCTGCAGGGTCTTGCCCAGTTCCGTGAGGCTATATTCGACGCGCGGCGGGACTTCCGGATAGATCACCCGGTTGACCAGCCCGTCGCGCTCGAGATTGCGCAGGGTGAGGGTCAGCATGCGTTGCGACACGCCGTTGATCATGCGCTTGAGCTCGTTAAACCGCAGCGTGCCGTTGCGCCCGAGCATGCCGACGACCATGACGCTCCACTTGTCACCGATGCGATTGAGCACATCGGACATGGCCGAGCAATTGGCATGTTGCGAGGTGTCTGTCAGTGACATGGCTGTGTCTCCTTGGTCTGAAACTCAGGCACAAATATAGACACAGTTACTAGTTGTGACTAGGGGTGGATTAAGCCGCGGTGTGCTCGGCAGCGTAGAGGCCGAGATAGAAGTCGAGATCGCCATTGCGCAGGCCGAGGGATTCGAACACGGCGCCCATGAAACTGACGGGTGCGGTGCCCGGTGCGGTGACGATGCGACCGTCGAGCACGGCCTTGGGACTGCCGGTGAAATGCGCGCCGCCGGCATAGCCAGTATCGGGAAGGCTTTCGGGGCCATTGGCGGTGTGGCTGACCGTATCGAGCAGGCCGGAGCGTGCAAGCGCCATGACGCCGTCGCAGATGCCGGCCACGGTCTTGCCGGCGGCATGGGTGGCGCGCAGCACCTCGGCAATATCGGGCGCAGCGGGCGTCGACCAGATGCTGCCGCCATTGACGATCACGGCGTCGATCCTGTCCGGATCAATATCGGCAACGGCCATATGCGGAGTAACCTGCATTCCGCCGGCCGAGGTGACCATTTCGCCGTCGATGGTGGCGAAGCGGGTCTCTATCTTGTAGTAGTCGCGGGCACCGGCGTTGAGCAGGGCGGTCTCCCAATCGGCATAGCCCGGGGTGAGGATGGTAACGATCGTGGTCATGATGACCTCCTTTGTTGCCGCCAAAGTGTCACCGCGCTGCGACAGGAGGTGTCAGCACCTTCACAGAGGCGTCAGTGCAGGCCTGCCTTTCTTGAGATCGCCCGATTGCGCTGGTAAGAGAGCGCCATTCCTCCACAATTTGCCGGAGTCTTTCCGCCTTGGCTTTTGTTCGTCGCTTGCTAGTTGCCCTGATGCTCGTTCTCGCCGGCCTGGTGCCAGCCTGGGCAACGCCGCTGCTTCTGGCGGACCGGGCAACGCTGGACGTGCTCTATGCCGAGGACGCGGGTCTGCCCTGGCACCCGGCATCGCTGACCAAACTGATGACGGCCTATGTGGCTTTCGAGGAAATTGCTGCCGGCAATGTGACGCTCGACACGCCGGTGACCATTTCGCGCAAGGCGTTCAACCTGGCGCCGAGCAAGTCGGGTCTGCCTGTGGACAGCGCCATTACCCTCAAGGACGCGCTCTATATCCTCATCGTCAAGTCGGCCAATGACGTTGCCATGGCGATTGCCGAGACGGTGGGCGGCAATGAGGCCAATTTCGTCGCCAAGATGAATGACGTCGCGCGTCGCATGGGGCTGACCGGCACGCATTACACCAATCCGCATGGCTTGCACGATCCGGCGCAGGTGACCACAGCGCGCGACCTGGCGATCCTGGCGCTCTATATCGAGCAGAGCTTTCCGCAATATATGCCGATGTTTTCGACCAGCGTGGTCAATCTGGGCAAGGCGAAGCTGGAATCCAACAATGGCCTGCTCAAGAGCTTTGCCGGCGCCAATGGCATGAAGACCGGCTATGTCTGTGCCTCTGGGCTCAATATCGTGGCTACGGTGGACCGCAACGGCCGCCGACTTCTCGCCGTGGTGCTGGGCGGGTCATCTGGACGCGAGCGCAATGAGCGTGCCGCCGATCTGTTTCTCAAGGGGCTTTCGGGTCAGTTGCGACCCAATGGGCAGACCTTGCTGACGCTCGGCAATGCTGTCGGGGCGGCGCCGACCGATATGCGGTCGCTGATCTGCGGCAAGGATGCGGCGACTTATGTGAAGGCGCAGGAAGCGGCATTTCCGATGGGTCTCAAGGACCAGCCGAGCTTCCTGACCGACCAGGTCGCCGAGCGCGCGTATACCGCCGTCGACCTGGGCCGGATACGCACCGGCATTGCCTTGCCGCGTCCGCGGCCGCCACACGTGCCGCAATTCTCCATGCCGGCCGTGGCGGACAATGTGACACCTGCGCCGGATGCGACGCTGCGTCCCGGTATTCCGGTTTCTGCCGGGGTGATGATCCCGTACCCGATGCCGCGGCCGAGTTTCCGGCCGTAGGCGATCAGTTCGACTTCCGGATGGTGAAGGCCATGACGCCTTCGGCATCGGTGTCGATGGCGCAGGCATAGCCGTTCTGACGGCAAAAAAGCGGGATATCGATCCTGGCCATGGGATCGGTAGCCAGCACGATCAGCGTTGCACCGCTGGGAAGATTGGGCAGCTGCTTTTCCATCTTGAGGACGGGCAGGGGGCATTTGAGCCCCCTGGCGTCGAGCGTTCGGGCATCAGTTGCCAAGGACGAGAACCCAGTGGACGCCATAGCTTGAGGTCGGATTGAAGGCCACGGCGACGCCGGCCTTGGTCGCGGGGGCGACAAGGGCGTTGGCATCGGCGGGGCTGTTGCGCCAGCCCGAGAAGGTTTCGGCGAAGGTTGCGTAGCCGGCGCTGAGCTTCATTTCGACGAGGGCCTGTGGCTTGGCGGGCGCCTGATTGGTCTGGGCATATTGGCTGGCCAGGGCCTGGGCCGTGCCATTAAGGCCGGCATCTGCAACCAGCGGCGGCATATTGCGAGTGGCCCGATAGGCGTTGACGAGGTTGATGGCCTGTTGGCTGTCGAGCACCGCATTGGGCTGGTCCATGCGGGCGCTGAGGGCCGGTGTCAGCGCACCGGCGGACGAGGCGCCACCACCGAATGAGGAACAGCCGGCGAGAGCCACGACGGATGCCAGCGCCATTGCGGACACGGCCAGAATTTTGCGGGAGGAAAGCATCTTTATCCTTTTCAATCCATCCGAGCCCCGCCCGCCCTCTAGCATGCCGAGCCTAGTGACCGGTTAACGGGAGGATAAAGCCTCCCGTTCCGAGATCAGTGGATTTCGGCGACCGGCTCCACGAGCAGTGGCGCCAGATGCAGGTAGCGCGTGGTCCGGCGCTTGGCCTGAATGCCCTGCCAGGCCAGTTCGACCTGGGCCGGGGTCAGTTCGGCCGCCGTTGCTACAGCCTCGGCGGAAAGGCCATGATTGAGGCCATAGAGGCACAGATCCATCTTCTGGTACGGCAGGGCGAAGTAGAACTCTTCCTGCGTCTGGGCCAACGAATAGGTGTCGGTGGTCGGCAAGCGTTGGCAGATCTCGGCGGGGACGCCGAGATGGCGGGCCAGCTGATAGACCTGGCTCTTGTAGAGATGGGCAATCGGCTTGATATCGGCAGCGCCGTCGCCGTTCTTGACGAAGAAGCCCTGATCGTATTCGAGCCGGTTGGGGGTGCCAATCACGGCGAAATTGAGCCGGTCGGCGTGGAAGTATTCGACCTGCTTGCGCAGGCGCTGCTTCATATTGGTGGCGGCAACCACGGTGCGATAGACATCGGCGGGCATGCGCACACGCTGGATTTCACCGCTTGGCGACTGCACCACCAGGGTCGAGAAGCCGATCGCCTGCTGTTCGGTGGACTGGTTGATCACCACCTTGTTGCGCCAGCCAGGACCGTATTCGGGCACCAGTTTGCGAATGGCGTCGTCGCGGCGGGCATAGCAGCCCATGGCCTCAAGGCTGGGTCCGAGGTTCTCGATTTCGGCCTTGATACCGAAATGGGAGGCCAGTTTCTGGCCGAGTTCCAGGCTCAGCGGATCATTGTCATTTTCCGGCATGAAGATGCCGAAAACGCGCTCGGCGCCTAGCGCCTTGGCGGCGAGGGCGGCGCTGACGCTGGAGTCGATGCCGCCGGATATGCCGAGCACCAGACCCTGACGGTGCAGTTGAGTGCGCAGATTGGTTCGCAGGAAGGCGGAAATGCGCTGAACCTCCGCCTCGGCGTCGAGGACCAGGGTTTCGGCGGAGAAGGGAGGCGTCTGTGCCATTTGGGTTTACTCTAGCATTGCTGCCGCCAGCCGGCGACTTGCCTTGCCTGACGGTGTACGGGGAAGGTCGTTGCGAAACAGTATCGTTTTCGGGATCATATAGTCTTCGAGGCGACTCGCGCAGTATTTTACAATTTCGCGCTCATCGAGCTCTTGCGCGCAGACGACTATGGCGAGGATCGCCTCGCCATACACTTCGTCTGGAACGCCGAAGACAAGCGCTTCACTGATGCCCGGAAAGGCGAGCAATACGGCCTCGACTGCGGCGGGAGCGACTTTTTCGCCGCGGGATTTGATGATCTCGTCCTTGCGGCCGATGAAATAGAGAAAGCCATCACTATCGGTGCGGAAGATATCGCCGGTGAACAGCAGCTTGTCCCAGGGGTGGTCGCCACTGCGCAGCGCCCTGGCGGTCTTGTCGGGGGCTTGCCAATAGCCCTGCATGACATGGGGGCCGCGCACCACCAGCTCGCCTTCGGCACCAAGCGGCAGCCGCTGGCCATCCGGGTCGACAAGGAAGACCTCGGTGTTGGGGATGGCGATTCCGACGGAGCCGATCTTGTCGAGCAGACGCTCGGGCGGCAGATAGGTGGCCCTTTTGCACTCGGTCTGGCCATACATCACATAGATGCGGATATCGGGCATCAAGGCCTTGAGCCGCTCAATATGGGGCACCGGCAGGTTGGCGGCGGCGCTGGTGATGTAGCGCAGAGTAGGGAAGGCGCCGGGGGCGAGATTATCCTGCGCCAGAATGGTGGCCACCGTGCTTGGCACCAAAGGCAGGGCGGTGACTCCCTCGGCGGCGATGGTGGCGAAAATGGACTGCGGGAAGGCAAAGCTGCGCTCGAGCACCAGAGTGGCGCCGCTGCGGACCGACATGATCAACTGGTAGAGCCCATAGCCGTGCGACATGGGCAAGGTGTTGAGAATGACATCGTCGTCGCGGGCGTCGAGATAGGCCAGCACCGAGGCTGAGGCGGCATCGGCATTGCCGTGGCTGATCATCACCGCCTTGGGTTCGCCGCTGGAGCCAGAGGTGTAGAGCAGCAGGGCGAGATCGGAATCGATGCCGCTGTGCGGCAGCGGGGAAGCGTCCTGCTGGAGGATCGGATCGAGCAGATCGGCGGCGGGGAGTTTGGCTGACGGCTTGTCGACGACGAGCGTCCCGAGCGGCACGGGCCCGACAGTCTCGACCAGGCCGGCCAGCCGGGCCTGGGTGACGAGGATGGTTGGGGTGCAGTCGCCCAGAATGGTGGCCAGACGCTCCGCCTTGGTGAGCGGGGTGATCGGCACCGCTATTGCGCCGGCCTTGAAGCAGGCGAACAGCGCCATGGCCGCCTGCCAGCTGTTGTCGAGCAGCAGCACTACGCGATCACCGCGCGTCAGGCCCTTGGCCTGCCAGTGGGCGGCAAGGCGGTCCGACAACCGCTCGAGCGTGGCATAATCGAGCCGTTCGCCCTGCGACACGAGGGCGGTCTTGCCCGCATACCTCCTGGTGGCGTCGGTGAGGAACGACTCGATGCGCATGGGATCAGGCGGCCTTGCGGGCGGTGATGTAGCGGGTAATGGCCGCGATGGAGTCGAGATTGGCCGGGACGATGTCGGCGTCGGGAATTTCGAGCCCGTAGCTTTCCTCGATATAGGCGACCAGTTCGAGAACGCTGGTGGAATCCATAATGCCGTCGTCGAGCAGCGAGGCGTCATTGGCCGGTGCCACGCTAGCGTCGCCGAACAGGAATTGTTCGACGATAAAGTTCTTGATGTTTTGCTCTATATTTTCAGTCATTTGAAGCTCTTTGTTCAAGCCGCGCCCAAGGCACGGTATTGGGCATTTTCGATGAACTGGCGATGCCAGATTTGCGAGGAGACGACGCCGACAAAGGCGGTGTTGTCGCGAAAACTGTCGAGACCGGAGCGCTGCGCCTTGCCGAGGAGGCCGGTGACCACCTTGGGATTGAACAGGCCTGCATGTTCCACGGCGTTGGTGGAAAGCACGGTATCGAGATAGGCCGGCTGGTGCGGGCCGACGAAGGAGGCGCTGTCGGGGGCGCGATAGGGCTGCTTGGGACGCGCGGCCACCGATGGCGGCAACAGGCGTGCGGCGACCTGGCGGAGGATGAACTTTTCGGTCATGCCGCGCAGCTTGAACTCGGGCGGCAAGGCGGCGGCGCGTTCGACCACGCGGTGATCGAGAAAGGGGAAGCGGGCTTCGACGCCATGGGCCATGGCCACGCGATCGCCCTGGGAGGAGAGGATGTAGCGCGGCAAGAGGAAGGTGGTTTCGAGATATTGCGCCTGATGCAGCGGGTGCCAGCGGCCAAAGCGCTGCGGCAGCTGGGCGATCAGCGCGTCGACGGAATCGTAGCCGGCGAGCGTGGTCTTGAGTTCGGCGGAATAGACGAGCTTGGCGGCCGACGTGCCCTTGATGCGGGGGCGATGGGAATGCAGCGGGTCGGCGAGGCTCTCAGGGTCGGCGCCGAAGAAGGCGGCCAGATATTCGGGCGACTGTGATTGCAGCGCCGCCATATAGGGGTAGAGGCGCTTGAACAGCAGCGGCCGAAAGCGGGAACTGGGCTGGCGCGCGGCGAAGCGGCGGACCTTGGCTTCCTTGAAGATGTCGTAGCCGCCAAACACTTCGTCGGCACCTTCGCCGGTCAGCACGACCTTTAGCCCGTTGTTCGAGACGAGGCGGGACAGGGCGAAGAGCGGCGCGGGCGCGGTGCGCAGGATCGGGGTTTCGGTGTGGGCGATGACCTCGGGGAACATGGCGCCGATATCGCCAGGGCTGCAATCGACAACCGAATGACGGGTGCCGAGGGCCGTTGCCACCTGCTCCTGCCATTTGGCTTCGCTGAATTCGGGAGTGGTGAAGGCCACCGAGAATGTATGCAATTGCTGGGTGACATGGCGGCAGGCCAGGGCCGTGGTCAACGAGGAATCGAGGCCGCCGGAGAGGTAGGAGCCGACCGGCACGTCAGCGCGCAGGCGAATGCGCACGGCGTCGTCGAGCAGGTCGAGAATTTCGTCGGTGGTGTGGCCGATATCTGGCTCGGCGCGGGAGTGGTCGGCATCGGGGAAATCGAGCTGCCAATAGCGTTCGAGGCGCTGGTGGCCGGCGTCAATGACCAATCGGTGGCCGGGCGGCAGTTCGACAATGTTGCGGAACATGGTTTTGGGCGGCAGGGGCGCCCAATGGGTGAAGGTGTCGTCGAGGGCGAAGGGATCGAGTTCGGCCTGGACCTGGCCGGTGGCCAGCAGCGCCTTGATCTCCGAGGCGAAAAACAGGATGCCCTTGGCCTTGGTGTAGAAAAGCGGCCGTACGCCGATGCGATCACGCGCCAGCAGCAGGCGTTGGGCCGGCTTGTCCCAGAGCGCAAAGGCGAAATCGCCATTGATGTGATCGACGCAATTGGTGCCGTATTGGGCGTAGAGGGCGAGGATGACCTCGGTGTCCGAATGGCTGCGGAAGACGTGTCCACGCTGTTCGAGATCGCGGCGCAGTTCGATATGATTGAAGACCTCGCCATTATAGCTGATGACCAGCCTGTCATCGGCGCTGTGCATGGGCTGTTGGCCATCAGCAAGGCCGACAATGGAGAGGCGGCGATGCCCGAGGCCGATGCCATGGCCCTGCCAGTGGCCGCTATCGTCGGGACCGCGATAGGCGATGGCATCGGTCATGGCCGTGAGCAGGGCAGAGCCATGGCTGGCCTCCCCCAAATGCCCGTAATAGCCGGCCAGTCCGCACATGCACTCAATCCCCCATGCCGCCGGGTTAGCAGCGGTGCGACAAACTATATCAGCACAAGTTGCCCGGCCCTTAAGGGCGCGAGGTCAGTCAAATCGGTCTCCGACCAGCCGGCTCCAGCGTTCGCCGACCAGTCCATTCATCAGCGCGCGGCCGGAAACGAAAGTATCGACAAGCTCGGCATTGCGGCTATGCACGACGCTGCTGCTCTCGTTGACCATGAAGACACGGCGCCCCAGCAGCGCATTCATGAGGCGCGGGTCGGTGCGGCCCTGCAAGGCGATGGCGTCCCGCTCGTGCGCTTCGGTAAAAAGAGCGTCCAATGCGATGCCCTCCTGGCCGGGACGGGCAAGCAGTTGCAGCAGATGGGCTGATTTTTCGCGCGTCAGGTAGTAAGCGGCGACTGCAAGGGGACGGCCGGATGCCGTGGCAACCTTGGCCAGTTGCAGTTCTCCGTGAAGGCGCTTGCTCTGCATTTCGGCCAGCATGGTGGCACGAGCGGCGTCGGACCAGTGCGGGCGGATGTCGTAGGGTTGGGTCAGGTCCGCGGTGAGATCGAAGAAATCAGTGGGCGAAATGGGTTGGACCGAGATGCCCTTTAGTGGCGCGGTTGGGACCCAGCGGCTCCATTTGAGAGGAGCACCTGGGGCAGGTTGGTGCTTACGACTATCGACAAAGCGGGCTAGTGGCCTGGTGATCCCGAGCGGCGGCAAGCGCCTGGCGGCGAAATCCACGGCGAAGCGCGCCGGATGCAGCACCCGCAACCAAGTCATGCTGTGCTGCGGCAGTGGTACGCCGCCCTGGCTGCGCAACATGCCGAGGGTTTCGTCGCCAGCGGTTTCCGTCAGCGTGAGGTCCTGTGTTCCGGCCAGCATGGCGCGCAGCAGGCGTGCCCCAGCCAGCGGATTGGCGGCATGGTCGCGCACCATCAGGGCGCAGGCGATGGCGGCTTTATAGCTGCGGTCGGAGGTCGCCAAGTCTTGGGCCGTGACGCCGATAAAGCCTTCGACGGCATTGTCCTGTTCGAAGACCAGGGACGGTAGTGCCGGATCGGCAAAGGGACCGTCGATGAAATGTTGGCGCAGGAACTGGCGGAGATCGTTGGTTGCCGGCTTGCTCCAGGCGAGCATGATCGCGGCGAACAGGTCGGCGACAGCGTCGACATCTCTGGCCTCGATCGGGCGGATGCGGGTGGCCTGGTCACTCACGGGGGAGAGGTCCTGCTTGGAGGCGGTCGTTCATCGATATCTCGGGCAAGACGCGGCTAGGGTTTGGTGTCGGGGGCGGCGGCGAGCGGCGCATTGGCGGCCTTGTAGGGCTCGGCAGTGCTGCCGAACATGGCCGCCATGCGGCCGATGGACATGAGCGGCGGATGGCTGGCAGGCAGCCAGTGACGGCGCTGGACAAGGAGGCCGATGGCGCGCGGCAGCGACAGGCCAAGGCTCACGAGGTTCTTGAGCGCCAGCGTGGCGAGGCCGGCGGCGCCGGGGCGATATTTGCGGTCGATTGCATAGTTGATCATGCCGGTGCGCAGCGAGCGGCGCATGAGGAATTTTGCGGTCAGCCGGTCGGCCGGCACATATTCCAGCACCTCGGCCTCAGACGACCAGAAGAAGCGCTTTCCCGCCTTGCGGCAGCGGGTGAAGAAATCCATGTCGCCGCCGCCGAGGAAATTGAAGCGCAGGTCGAGTTCGGGGCTCGGCAGTGTTTCGAAGACACGGCGGGAGATGAGGCAATTGCCGGAGCCATGGATCATGTCGATGGCACCGGTAGGCTGGGCAATGGAGAAGAAGAGCGGGTGTTCGGCAATGCCGGGACCGGGTGGTGTGACCATTTCGCGGTTCACCGGGCCGCCGACGATATCGGCGCCGGAGCCGTCGGCGGCGTCGACCATGGCCTGCAGCCAACCGGGCATGGCTTCTTCGTCATCGTCGATCATCAGTAGATAATCGGCGGTCGAGAAGTGCTTACGGGCCGCGCCAAAAGCAGTGTTGATGGCATGGCAGTTGCCCTGCTTGTGCTCCACCAGCACCAGTCCGGCCTCGATATCGGCCAGCAAGGTGCGAGCCACGGCCGCGCCGGCCTGACCGGCGCCGTCATTGTCGACCACGACGATTGCGAAGGCGAAATCGGTCTTCTGGGAGAGGACCGAGGTGAGGGTGCGGGCCAGCCATTCCGGACGGCGGAAGGTCGGGATGCAGACGACAGCACGGATATTTGTGTCAGCACTCATGGCCTTGCCTCCTGTCGAACATTCTGCCGGAGGATTGACCGCAACATGTTGTCAAATCCCGAACGCGGCAGAGCCGACCAGCGCGGTATTGCGAAGCGCCTTGGACGGGGAGGCGATGATGGCCTGTACAAGGCCCTGGAGCGCGGTCAGGTAGCGGCGATCGCGAACGGCCTGGGCGGCGAGATAGGCCCGCAGATGGGCCTCGGCGGCCTGGCGCAGGGTACGCAGCCGCTCCGGGGCGCGATTTTTGGTGAGGCGCGGTTCGGCATAGATTGCGTCGAGCGCCGGACGGTAGTCGTCAAAGCTCAGGCGCTTGGCCATCATGGTGCTGCCGGCATGGACGCGATAGTCCATGACGCAGAGGCCGGGGACGTAAAGGAATTCGCCCTGGGCGGCCAAGAGGCACCAAGCGTGCCAGTCCTCACAATAGCGCAGATACTCGCGGAAACCGGCAGTTTTGCGAAAGGCCTCGGCGCGCATCAGGGCGACACCGCCATTCACGAGGAAATTGCCGGCGAGCAGATTTTCGGTGACATCGCCCTCAGGCTTGGCGCGGCGGCCCAAGAGGCGTCGGCGGCCAATGGTGGTGCCAGCAGCGTCGATGCGCTCATAGTCGCCATAGACGGCGACGGCATCGGACGGGCCGGCTGCAGCAAGCAGGGCACTACAGGCGCCGGGGCGCAGGCGATCATCGGCGTCGAGAAACATGACCCAGACCTGGGTCGCCTGCTCGAACCCGAAATTGCGCCCACCGGAGACGCCGGAGGGCCTGGCGCCGCGGCTTGTGAAAAGGCGGATGCGGGGATCAGCGATGGCCTGGATGCTGGCGATGGTGGCGTCGGTTGAGCCATCGTCGACCACGATTACTTCGCGCACGCAATCACCCTGGGCCAAGGCACTCTCGATGGCCTCGACAATATAGGGTTCACCATTGCGGACGGGAATAATGACGCTGATCACTGCCAGCCTCCTTGACCGTTTTTCTATAGTGCCCATCCCGCGATAAATCATCCCGGCGATCTTGCTTTGGTTAACCTCCGATGGGCATTGCAACGATTAACCCTTCGAGGGCCAAAGGCTTCTTTGTCTTGGGGGGCTCGATTATCTTGTCTGACAAGCTGAGTGCGGGGTTCCGATGACCATTACGCGACGACATTTTCTTAAACAGGGCACTACCCCGTTCATGGCAGCAGCGCTTGCGCCGTGGCTGACGAGTCCTGCCTTTGCACAGCAGAACATGCCGTTCGGGGCGGCGCTTTATTGGCCCGACATGGCGATCGAGCCGCGGCTGGGGCCGGAGATCGCACGCTGGTGCCAACGCATCACGCCGGTGCAGGAAATGAAGTTCGAACTGCTGCGGCCATCCGAGGGCGCTTGGGACTTTTCGCAGGCCGACGCGCTGGTGGACTATGCGCGTGTGAACAGCCTTGCCGTGCATGGCCATACGCTGGTCTGGTATGCAGCGCTGCCCGAATGGGTTTCGAAGATTACCTCAGCGGCAGCGGCCGAGGCGCTGATGACTGAGCATATCGAGACGCTGATGCAGCGCTATCCCGACATAACCAGCTGGGACGTGGTCAACGAAGCAATTCCGGATGTGCCGGATGGCGTTAAGTCACGGCGAGATGGGTTTTGGCAGGAACGGTTGGGCGAGGACCATATCGCCATGGCGTTTCGCAAGGCGCATGAACTGTCTCCGCACAGTACGCTGGTGCTCAACGAATATGATGTCGAATTTGCCGATGAATATGGTCCGGCCAAGCGGGCGGCGTTCCGCGATCTGATCCAGAGCCTGCTCGACAAAGGGGCGCCGGTGACCGCTATCGGCTTCCAGGGGCATCTGCGCGGGGGCAGGGCGATCGCCAAGGACGAACTGGCTGCATTCGTTGCCGAGCTCAAATCCTGGGGGCTCGACGTGCTGGTGACGGAACTGGATGTCATCGACGTCAACCTGCCTAGGGATGCCGATGAACGTGATCGGGTGATCGCGGCGCAGGTTCGCGATTTTCTCAAGGCCATTGCGGATGGTGGCGGGGCGAGTTCGATCACCACCTGGGGGATCAGCGATCCCTATAGCTGGATCCGCTGGGCCTATCCGCGCCCCGATGGCACACCCAACCGGCCCTTGCCTTTGGATGAGAATTTTAAGCCAAAGCTGTTCATGGATGTCATCGACGATTTCCGGAACGGGACTTTGTGATGAACGCCTCTCTTGGCCCGCTGGTGGGCCATGCCCTGCAGATCAACATGCATCCGCTCGATGTGGACCACGTGGTCGAGACGCTGCCCCACCAATTGCGGGCCTGGCGCGGCCAGGTGGATCGCGTCGTTATCACGCTCGACCACAAGGTGAGTACGACCGGACGCTATCATGCTGCCGACTATAACGAGAAGCTGGCCCGGCTGACGGGTTTGCTCGAGAGGCTGTCGGGTTCGGATGCAGCGATCCATGTCGATCTGGTCGACTATTCTTCCGAAGCTATTGAAGGGGTACGCAAGGCGTTCTTTTCCGCCGAGCCCTCACTGCCGCTCAAGGCATTCGATGGCGGGCCGTTCTACGCCTACTTCTATGGCCTCTATCGTGCCAATGCCGAGCGTGTGCTGCATATGGACAGCGACATGCTGTTCGGCGGCATGAGCCAGCGCTGGATGGCGGAAGCCGATGCCGTCTTTGACGCGCGGCCGGACGCATTGTTCGTCTGCCCGTTCTCTGGGCCGCCGCGAGCGGACGGAACGATCGACGAGAGCCTGCATGTGGGTTTTCCTGGCCGTCGGGCCTTCGTGCCGCCGCAGTGGCTTGGGCTCGATGTGCCGGCCTATGGCTTCAACGCCGTCAGTACCCGTATTTTCGTTCTGGATATGCGGCGGTTTGTCGAGCGGATCGGTTCGTTGCCATTGGTGCGGCCTGATTTCAAGCGTCGGCTACGGGCGCATCTGTTGGATCAGTCACCGCTGACCATGCCGGCCGAAGAAGTGCTGAGCGCCAGCATGGAGCGATTGGGATTGGAGCGCGTCGACCTGTTGGGCGGCGCGCCCGGCATGTTCTCGCTGCATCCGCCCTATCGCAATCCTGCCTTTTATCGGCAGTTGCCGGAGCTTATCCGCCGAACCGAGAGCAGCGACCTGCCCGACGGGCAGTTAGGCGATTTCGATGTCAATGCCAGCATGATCGACTGGTCGGACGCGCTCGCCGCCAAAAGCCGCCCTGCGCGGCTCAAGAAGGCGCTGCGGCAGCTGATCGCAGCCAATCGGGCGCGGCTGCTCGGTCAGTAGGCGTTCTTGCTGGCACGGCGCGACAAGACGGTGAGCAGGATGATCCAGAGGTCCAGGGCCAGCGACCAGTTGTCGATATAGTAGAGATCGCACAGCACACGGCCTTCAATGGCGTGTGGGGTGGAGGTGTCGCCGCGATAGCCGTTGACCTGGGCCCAGCCGGTGATCCCCGGCTTGATGCGACGACGAAAGGCGTAATCGGCTGCCTTCTGGGTCAGTTCCTCGTCATGCACCAATGCATGGGGGCGGGGGCCGACCAGGCTCATTTCGCCCCGCAGCACGTTGAGCAATTGCGGCAGTTCATCGATGGAGCTGCGTCGCAGGAAGGCGCCAAGACGGGTTACTCGAGCATCGTTCTTTTGCGCCTGACGCACATCGCCGCCATCTTCGGTCACCGTCATGCTGCGGAACTTGTAGATGGAGAATTCCTGCCCGTTGAAACCGCGCCGGCGCTGGCGGAACAGCACCGGGCCGGGACTGTCGAGCCGGATCAGCAGCGCCACGATGAGCAGTAGCGGCGAGAGCAGCAAGAGGCCGAATCCGGCGCCAAGCATATCCAGCGCGCGCTTGGTCAGGAGCCCGATGAAACCGAGTGGCCGGGCCTGGAGGATGAGCGTGCCGGAAGGGCCGAGCGCTGCCACATCGGCGATCTGCCGCGAGGCGCCGTTTTCGACCGGAGAGGCGAGATAGACGACGTCCAGCGCAAATTCGCGTGCCGGCGTGATAATGACGTCGATGGCCTCGAGATCGCCGGCGTGGCCGACCAACAGGATTTGTGAACAGCCACGTTCGACGCAGTCTTCGATGAAGGCGTGCAGCGCGGCGCTTTCTGGAGCGCTTTCGGCGAGGTTTTGGTCAAGAGCTAGTGTCGTCACCACCTGCGCGCCCTGTTTCCATACCGGGGCCTGTCGGCCCAGACGCTCGATATCGGCAGCCCTGCCGATAAGCCCGACGCGCTCGATCTGAAACTGGCCGTTTTCGAGCATGGTCTGGATGGCGCGGAAAATGCTCGATCGCACCAGGGCCTGCAGTGCCGCCGAACCGACAATCCATGCGGCCAGTTCGAGGGGGGTGATCGTACCTCCGAGAGCGAAGCCAACGAGCACCAGTGCGCCGAAGCAGGCGATGTAAGTTAGTGCCGCTTCCAACGGCACTGGATAGAAGGCCGTGGGCGCGCGCAGGAAGCGCAGGGCGGCATTGGTGGTGAACCAGCCATAGCTAAGAGCAAAAACGAGCAGCAGAATGAACTGCGCCCCATGCCTGGCTGTCTCGGGAAGAATGGGTGAAAACGTTATCCCAGCCAACGCCAAACCGCTGGCGATCGCTGTTTCGACAGCGGCAAGCACAAGGGCGAGAAAGACCCGGCTGGATACGCTGAAGCGCCGCCGCTGGCGGTGCTCAATGCCGGTCTTGCGCAGTTCCCTCTCGATCATGCCGATCTTTCTGCCACTCCCTCTGGCCGAATTCGTGTGTGTCAGGCGTTTTCTTGTTTCGCCTTATGCCCCGTATCTGCATCCACGGCCCCGGCCGCATCCACATCGCGACTCGCCACAGATTGGCGAGCGTAATGCACCAGCGCCGCCCAATTGGCGATGGCGATAGCGATTTCGACAATATAGTAGGACGCAAAGGTGCCGTTGATGCCCCCCTGCCAGGTCATGAGTGCGACGAGACCGGCCCCGAAGAAATTGGCAGTGTTGAAAATGGCGGCGCGGGTGCCCTGTCGTCCTGCCGCGCCGAGCGCCTCCATGGCCGAGGCATAGATCGCCATCGGTATCAGCACGAAGCAGAGAACGCGGGTGAAGGTGATCAGCGACGGATAATCGTCGCCGAAGAGCCAAGGCAGCAGCGGAGCCAGCACGAAAATGGCCAAGGCGCTGGCGGTCGAGACAGCCAGCGAGGCCAGCAACACCTGGCGGGTGCGATTGAGCAGGGCCACCATTCCGACCTTGGCGGCTTTGGCCGAGCCCGGGTAAACCAGCCGGTTCAGCGCCTCGATGGCAAGATAGGAGCTTTCCAGAATGCGCCTGGCCACCGAATAGCTGCCGACGATCTCGGCGCCGGCCAGGGCATTGAGGACGAGCAGGTCGGCGTTCTGCCGCAGGGCCTTGAACAGGAACTGGGTGCTGAAGAAAACCCCGTTCATGAACTCCTCGCGGGCAAAGACAAATTTGGGCTTGCTGAGATAGGTCAGCGACCACATGGCCACCACGGCGATCACGACGTGCAGACCGAAATGCCAAAAGGCCCAGTCGGCGACGGTGGAGGTGCTGAAGACGAGGCAAGCGACGACGGCGGTAATGGTCCGCAGGATGGCAAAGCCGAACTCGATGGCGTTGGCAACAGCAAAACGCGAATGGGCGATGTAGGCGCTGGTGGCAATCGAGACCACCTTGAGCAGCACAATGTTTGAAATGAGGATCAGCAGGCTCGTGCGCGTGGCAACCCACGGATCGGGCGCGATGGTGACCGTCATCGGCATGATGATAAGGCCGGCAATAACGAGAACCACCGAGCTGACGACACTGAGAATGATGGTGTGGCCGAGCAGCGGGGGGTAGTCGTCGGGGTTCTGGGCGCTCCGGCGAATAAGGGCCTCGGATGAACCGATGCCGCATAATTGCACAGCTACGTTGGTCAGGGCGGTGATGATGGCATAGAGGCCGAACTGTTCGCTGCCGAGATAACGGGCCAAAAGCGCAAAGGTGATCAGCTGCGAAGCACTGGCAGCGAGCATGCTGGAGCCCGAGCCGGCATAGGACAGGAGCAGGCGAAAGCCCTGCTGCATGAAGCTGCTGTTCAAGACGGTGTTTTTGCGGGCATCCAAGGCGGGTCTGGTCCGGGCTCTTTGAACCGTGGTTATGCCACAGCTGGATGGTTGAAGTGCAGGAAACCGGCGACGGGGTTAACTCTAGAGTTAATCCTTCTTTTCCATCGCCCCAATTCTACGCAGCTCGTCGCGTCTGCAGTAGAGGGCCTGGGAACCCTTGCCTCAACTTAATAATATTGCGGCTTTACAGGGCAGTGAGCCGCCGGCTGAAACCAAAACGCTTAACCAAAAGCGGGGTTTTAGCACCACATAAAGCAATGCTGCGCTATGGTGCAGCCTAGCACCAGTGCGAATGGAACGTCTGTCGTCATATGTACGAAACTCATGACTTACGGCCCAAGCCTCGTCGCGTTGCCGCGCGTTCTGTTGGCACGTCCGGCGGCCATGCGCCTGGTTCCGTACCGCTTCGAGACCGCCCGATGACCTCGGTGCATCAGTCTATCCTCATGTCGCGCCCCAAGGCCGCAGAGCCGCCCAAGCCGGAAACGCTGGCTGACCGTTTGGCTGGCATCGATGCGTGGACGGCGCTGGGCTGGGTCAAGCGGTTTTGGTGGATAGCGGCGGGTTGTGCCTTTGCCGGGGTGTTTGCCGGCTACTCCTTCGGAACGCTGGTGCCCGCGCGATACACCACCTATGCCGATATTCTGCTCTACACGTCGGTCGCCTCGAGCGCCGACGATCCGATGTTCGGGCAGGGCCAGGCGCGTGATGCGCAATTGCTGACTGCCGAAAGCCGCAACCATGTGCTCTCGTCGGGCAATGTGATGGCGCGCGCGGTGGCTGATCTCGATCTCGCCAACGATCCCGAATTTGCCGGCACGAGCGGCAGCGACGAGGACCGCCAGTTGGCAGCCCGACGCACGCTGACCGAACGGGTGACCACGACGCGCGGGCTCAACTCGCTGATGACCACACTTTCGGTGTGGGCGGAAAGCCCTGAAAAGGCCGTTGCCGTATCCAACGGCGTCGTCGCGGCTTTCCAGGCAGAGCTGGCGGCCATGGACGCGAACTCGGTCGATGGGCTGACGCGCGATATTTCCACTCGTCTCGCCGATCTGCGCCGCGACGTTCTGGTCGCCGAAGAAGCGGTCGAGGCCTATCGTTCGGAAAACCGACTGGAAGCCACCAATGGGGAGTCGCTCGACAATCAGTCGATCGCCCAGGTGAATACCGAACTCAATACCGCCCGCTCACGTCTTGCTGATGCCCAGGCGCGGCAGGTGAGCCTCGAGACCGCCTTTGCCAATGGCAATGCGGCGTCACCGGAATTGGCTTCGGAGGCCATTGCTGCCCTGCGGGCGCAAGAGTCCGAAGTGGTGCGACAGCTCGACTCGCTGTCGGCCCGGCTGGGACCGCGCCATCCGGAGATTCAGGCATTGCAGCCGCAGGTCGAGGCTATCCGGGCGCAGATCCGTCGCGAAATCGAGCGGCAGGTTTCGGCGGCGCGCGCCGATGTGCAACAGGCTCAGGCACTGGTCGACGGCCTTACCGCCCAGGTGGCGCAGAGCCGGTCCAGCATTTCGCAGAGCAATACCGCTCTGGTAACCCTGCGTGAGATGGAGCGCGAGGCAGAGGTGCGCCGCGGTGTTTACCAGGCATTCCTGTCGCAACTGACCCGCGTGCAGGAGATGAGCAATGTCAACACGTCGGGCACGCAGGTGATTTCGGCCGCGGTGCCGCCGGAGAGCCGCTCCTATCCGCCGCGGACATCAGTTCTTGCAGCAGGCGGTGGCTTTGCCGGCCTCATGTTCGGCCTGGCCTGTGCCGCCGGGTTGGGGTTGCTGCTGATGCTCGGAAAAGCCACCAAGCCCGCTTCGCGAAAGCCTTGACGCCCGCTGACGATATCGTGATGGCGAGAAGCAGGGGCGCGTTCGCCACGGCCCTGTTTGTGGTGATTTACCTCTTCTACTGGGTGTCCTTCTACATCTACATGGACATCTCATTGCCCCCAAACAGCTTCCTGGGGCAGACCAGCCAGCTCGTGGCGGTCTTGATGTTGGGCGCGATCATTTTCTCCGCGCTGTTCCAGAGCAACTCGTCGCTCTTGCTATCGCCCAAGCTGTTGATCCTCATACTGTTCATCTGGCTTATGGCGGTGTCGGTCTTCTCGCCGCATGGTCTGGACGCGGTACGCCGGCTGCTCCTCGCGCTAATTGCCTGCGTCGCGGCCAGTGCTGCTCTGCTCCTGCCCAAGAACGAAGCCAACTTTGCCCGGCTGATTGCCATTGGGTCGATCATTGTCCTGGTGATGAGCTATTTCGGCGTCGCAATGCTGCCGCACTACTCGATCCACCAGGGTACGCATCCGGACGAACCATCTCTGGCCGGCGACTGGCGGGGCATTTTCGGCCACAAAAACCTTGCGGCTCCGGCCATGGCCATCATCGTGATGATGGGGCTTTATCTCCGGCACAAATGGTCGCGTTTCGGCGGCAATGCCATCGCGCTTGCGGCTTTCGTGTTTCTCTATTTTTCCGGCGGCAAGACGGCACTGGGCATGTTGCCGGCCACGCTGGCGCTGGTCTGGATCACAGATCGCCATCCCAAATGGACCGGCATCGCGGTGATCTCGGCGCTGCTGGCCGTCAATCTCGGCGCCCTGGGCGCGACGTTCAGCCCGCAGGTCAGCGCCTTGATCGAGAGCCTTGGCATCGACCCGACCTTTACCGGCCGTGTCGATATCTGGCGCTTGGCCTATGACGCCATCGCGCATAGGCCCATCACGGGGTACGGGTTCACCCTGTTCTGGACCACCGGGCAGGCGGATATGGTGATGCCCGATGTCGAAACCTGGGCCACCACGGCGTCGGACACGCATAACAGCTATCTTTCGGTCATCCTCGACGGTGGCTTTCCGGCGCTGATCCTGATCCTGATCTGGCTGGTGGTGTTGCCGCTGCGCGATATCAATGCCAGTCGCGCGCCAGGGCCGGGTTGGGAGCTCAATCTGCTGTTCCGACGCATCTGGATGTTCGGCATTCTCCTTGCCAGCATGGAAAGCATTTTTCTCGCTATCAATGGGCCGGTCTGGTTCTCGCTTCTGATGGCGACGTACGGACTGAGGCTCTCGCGCATCTCCTATCTGACCGCACGCCATTCATCCTGAAGCTGGGGGCACGATTGTCTAGAAATATCGGTGGCATCGTCGACAGGATCGCCAATCGCGTGGCGCGTCTGCCTTTGGGGTCGCGGTTTGACATAAGGCTCGATCAACCCATCGTCTCTTTCTCGTTCGACGACGCGCCGCTGTCGGCGGCCACTCTCGGCGCGCCGATCCTTGAGCGTCATGGGGCACGGGGCACGTACTATCTGGCAGGGCGGTTTTTCGACGATGTAGAGGCCGAACCACCGTTCATGGATGGGAAGGCTGCACAGGACCTGGCGTCGCGCGGTCACGAACTGGCCTGCCACACCTTTGCGCATCGCCGGCTGCGTGACTATTCCGGCGCTGCGCTGCGTGACGATCTCGCCGATAACGAGCAGATCCTGGCTGGCCTCGATGGCGGCGGTGGCAAACGCAGCTTTGCCATTCCCTATACCATGGCCTGGCCGCCGGCGACGCTGGCAATGCGATCGCGCTATACGACCATTCGCGGTGGGCGCGCCGGGATCAATGGCACGGGGACCGATTTCACCAATCTCAAATCGGTGGAATTGCGCGAACTGCCGGGCTTTCTCGAGGCGGCCGAGTATTGGCTGGAACGGCAGGCGGAGGAGCGGGGCTGGCTGATCTTTTTCACTCATCATGTCGCGGATGCGACTGTGCCTTTCTCCATTACCCCCGAGGCCCTGGAGCGGCTGGTCGAACGCACGCAGAAAATGGGCTTTGCCATCCGCACCGTTGCGGAGGCCTATGCGGAGAGCACGGGCACACCGGCCTGATGCTCAGAAGGCGTTGCGGCGCGTTTTCGGCGACACGATGGTCAGCAGGATTATCCAGAGGTCGAGGAACGGCGAGTAATTGTCGATATAGTAGAGGTCGTAGTCTGTGCGACCCTGCATCTGCGCCATGGTGGCGGTTTCGCCGCGATAGCCGTTGACCTGCGCCCAGCCGGTAATGCCGGGTTTGATACGCTGGCGATGGGCATATTGGGCCAGTTGCGCGCTGAGTTCGTCGTCGTGGCTGATGGCGTGCGGGCGAGGGCCGACCAGGCTCATATCGCCCCTGAGAACGTTGAACAGTTGGGGCAGTTCGTCGACGCTGGTGGCCCGCAGGAAGCGGCCAATGCGGGTTATACGGGCGTCGTCGCGGGTGGCCTGGGTCATGGCAAAGCCACTTTCGGTCACCGTCATGGTGCGAAATTTCATGATTGAAAACGGCTGGCCGTTAAAGCCACGGCGCATCTGGCGAAAAATCACCGGACCAGGGCTATCCAGGCGGATGAGCGCCGCAGTGATCATCAGCAGGGGCGCCAGCGCCAGAAGCCCCACACCAGCGCCAACAATGTCGAGTGCGCGCTTGAGCAGCACAGCGCCATCGCTGAGCGGTTTGCGCAACACGCGCAGGGTGCGATTGGGGCCGATGGGAACGACATCGAGGAATTCGATGCGGTTCTTCTGGATGGCGGGTGCATAGACGACATTGAGCGAGAAGCGCTTGAGGTCCGAAATCAAGCCGTCGAGGTCGTTGATATGGGCGATGTCGCCGGTGATGACGATGTAGCGCACCCCTTGCTGCAGGGCGGCGCGGGCGAACGCGGCCACGTTTTCGGCGGCGACAGCGCCGTCGCGCATTGCATCCTCGAGATAGAGCGTATTGGTCAGCTCGTGCCCGTGGCGCCAGAGGTCGCTTTGCAGCAGGAAATCGAGCACGAGTTCACGCTCGCCGATCAGGGCGATCTTCTGGAAGCGGAGTTCGCCCTGGGAGATCTGCTGGCTAAGCACGCTTTGCACCAAGCTGCGCATGACCACCACAACCGGCACGCCGACGAGAAAGGCCGAGGTCAAGGAGACCCGAGAGAGATCACCGACCACGCCGGCGAGAAACGCGATCATCAGCATGGCCGCGAAAGCAATGGTCCAGCTGAAGAAGGAGAAGGGCAGGGTGGTGTCGCGACGGCGCTGCCCATCGAGAAACCGCGACGCTGCGACCGCCGAGAAACCGGCATAGATGAGGCCGATCAACAAGGAAAAGGCAATGTAGAGCGGGGCGGCAAAATACTGGAATGCGGTCTGCAGGAGGATGAAGTGGTAGAGCATGGCGGAAGCCATAAAGACGGAGGCGACGACAAGGCCTTCAACCGCAGCGACACTGGCGCAGATCCACATGGGATCGCGCACCTGCCGTGAGGTGTGCAGGTCGTGATTTTGTGTCGATCTCGAAAGGTCTGAAACGCTCATGGCTCGGCCAAAAATGGTCTGAGTTGAGCATTACGTCAGAGCGCCGGAATTCCTAAGCAAAAGGTTAAGCTAATGTTAATGCTTAAAATTTTACGCATGGAGAGCAGATGAACATGAGGTTGGAGATTTAACCGTTCGCGTGGGAAACAGTGCAAATCTTCGCAGCTTTATGCATTGTTAGGGGCTCTTAGTGGCATATCTGCCGCCAATGTTGACCGAAAGACCGTTGGGGGAAACGTGTCTGTTCTTGCCAGCCCTATCGATGAGCGCTGCCTGGACCAGGCATTGTCGCTGCTTGTGGAAGGGTTTCCCGAACGCTCGCCAGCGTTCTGGAAGCAGGCATTAGACGCGCTTGGCGACTATGCTGGCAAGTCCGAGGCGGGGCCAATCGGCTATCTCATGCAGGTGGACGATGAGGCTGTCGGCGTCATCCTGACCATTGCCAGCTGGCGTCGAGACGGCAAGAGGATCGTCAATCTCTCCAGTTGGTATGTTCGCGCCGAACATCGCTGGCAGGCCGCGCGCATGCTGATGCAGGTCACTGCCGACAAGTCCGCCATTTACACCGACATCTCGCCATCGCCGGAAACGGCGCGGCTTAATAAGGCGCTCGGTTTTTCGACGGTGTCCGACTGCGTGGTGCTGCTGCCATTGCCGCTAACAGCGCTGCGCGGTCGATCCGAGGGCGAGGTCCTGCGTCCGGCCGACATGCCTGCAGGCGTGTTGACGCCGGCCGACGAGGCGATGTTGGCGCTGCACCACGCGGCCGGATGCATCTGTGCGGTGCACAGGACGGGGGAGCGCTACACTCCGCTCATCTTCAGCCCAAGCCGACGGTATGGTCGCATGGTGGTGCGGCTCATTTACGCCGAGGACGGCAAAGTGATGGTCGAGCGCGGCGCCACAATAGCCCGGTTCCTGCTGAGATCTGGTATACTGGCGCTCACCATGCCCGCGACAGAAGGTGAGTACCCGCCCACAGCCCGGATGCGCAGTATTCCCGCGCCTGTGCAGGTCAAAGGGGAGTGGGCGCAGGGGCGTATCGACAAAGCATATTCGGAACTCGTTTTTTTACACCTTTGACCGGACACCGGCCTACGGAGAATGAATGTGAGCATTGCTGTGAGCGTAACCAGGCAGGACGATGTCGAGGCCAGCGTCTATTCCTATCTTCAATCGCGCTTTCCCGCGCTCGAAGGCTGCAGCGAAGATACGCCCCTGATCGAGGGCGGTGCCTTGGATTCGCTGGGCTTTCTCGAATTGATGATGTTTCTGAGCGAGCATTTCGGCATCGAATTGTCGGATGCCGATTTCGATCCTTCCGTGCTGGGTACGCCAGGCCAGCTCATCGCTTTCGTTCGTCAGGCGCGCCGGTGACGCGAACGCCGTTTCTACTGCACCATCTGCTTGATGACGCCGCCCCCGAACGGCGGGCGCTGAGCTTTGGCGACAGCCATTTGAGCTATGGTGAGTTCGGGGAGGCGGTGCGCAAGTGTGCGGCGCAGCTGGTGTGGCATGGGCTGGCACGTGGCGATCGCGTTGCGATCTATCTGCCCCGTGGGCTCGAAGAATGCTGGGCCATTTTTGGTGCCAGCGCGGCGGGCGGAGTTTTCGTGCCGGTGAATGTGCTGCTCAAGGCACCACAGTTGCGCCACATCGTCAGCGACTGCGAAGCAAGGGTGTTGGTTTCAAGCCGTAGCCTTGCCGCGGTGGTGGAGCCGGCGCTCGAGGGCATTTCCGGCTGCACTGTGCTCTATGTCGAGGATATTGCTGAGGCGACGGCACCGGCCAGCGGTGTAACAGAGGCAGGGATCGGCGAGGATCTGGCGGCCATTCTCTACACGTCCGGCTCGACCGGCATGCCAAAGGGCGTGATGCTGTCCCATCGCAACCTGCTGGCCGGCACGCGCATCGTACGCTCCTATCTCGGGATCAGTGGCCAGGATCGCATTCTCTCCATCCTGCCGTTCAGTTTTGACTATGGGCTCAATCAGTTGCTGACCGTGGTAGAGCAGGGGGCGAGCCTCGTGATCTGCACATTCCGCTTCGGCGACGAGATCGTGCGGGCCTTGCGGGACAATGAAATCACCGGCCTGGCCGGGGTGCCCACCATCTGGGCCATTCTCACCCAGGGCGCACCGCTCTTGCGTAAAACTGCGCTGCCGCATTTGCGCTATATCACCAATTCGGGTGGGCGGGTGCCCGAGGCGACGGTCAAGGCACTGCGGGCACTTTTGGGCGAGACGCAGATTTTCCTCATGTACGGGCTGACCGAAGCGTTCCGCTCGACCTTTTTGCCACCTGAGGAAATCGAGCGCCGGCCGACATCTATCGGCAAGGCGATACCGGAATGCGAGGTGTTTGCCGTGACCGAGGATGGGCGCAGAGCAGCGCCGGGCGAGCCGGGCATATTGGTGCATCGCGGACCGACCGTGTCGCTGGGATACTGGCGGCGTCCGGAGGAAACGGCGCGGGTGCTGCGGCCACATCCGTTTCGCGATGCGTTGGAGGGCGGGGAAACTGTCTGCTATTCCGGCGATCTCGTGGTCGAAGACGCGGACGGGTTTTTCAATTTCGTCGGCCGCGGTGACGGAATGATCAAATCCTCCGGCTATCGCATCAGTCCCACCGAGGTCGAAGAGGCATTGATGGCCACCGGCCTGTTCCGCCAAGTCGCGGCAATCGGACTGCCCGACGCCCTGGCGGGGCAAAAGGTGCATGCCGTCGCCGTGCCGCTGTATGAGAGCATCGATGCAATGGCGGTGCTGCGTCAACTCGGCGAGACCATTGCCGGCTATATGGTGCCGCGCGCCCTGGAACTGGTCGATGCCTTGCCGACGACACCCAATGGCAAGGTGGACTATCCGACGCTGGTGCGCGATCGGAGCATCCATGTCCAGTCCTGAAGCCCCCAAGCCACCGCACGGCCCGGATTTGGCCAGGACGCAATTTGCCGTTTCTGGCCCGGATCTGGTCATCGGCGGGTTACGCGTTGCCGAGATTGTCGAGACCGTCGGCTCGCCGGTGTTCATCTATGACGCCGATGCCATGCGGCAGAGTTATCGCGCGCTTGCCGCAGCGCTCGATGGGTTTGCCGCGATCCACTACTCGGTAAAGGCCAATCCGGCGAAAGGAGTGATTTCACTGTTTCTCGCCGAAGGCGCGGGGGTGGAGATCGCGTCGCTGGGCGAATATCGGGCGGCCCGGCTGGCAGGCGCGCGCGCAGAGCAAATCCTCTTTGCCGGCCCGGGAAAACGTCGCGGCGAGCTCGAGGCGGTTATTGGCGAGGGCATAGGCGAAATTCACCTCGAGACCGTAGAGGAAATCGAGCGGGTGTCCGAGATCGCCACGCGGCTTGGACGATTGGTGCGGGTTTCGTTACGGATCAATCCCGTTGCGGCGGCACAGGCCGGGGCCATGCGCATGGGCGGCAAGCCCACGGCCTTCGGCTTTTGCGAGGAGGATATCGACGGCGTGCTCGACCTTGTGCGACATGCTCCAGGGATCGCGCTGGTCGGCATTCATGTCTATGGCGGCACGCAGATCCTGGAGGCAGCCGCACTGCTGAACCAGTGGCAGCATGGCATTCGCATCGCTGGTGACATCGCCGAAAAGTGGGGCGGGCCGCTGGAAACGATTGATTTGGGCGGGGGCCTGGGCATTCCTTACTACGCCGGGGAAGCGCCGCTGGACCTGAATGCGGTCGCTGCCGGACTGCCGCAGTTGTCCAGCCAGCTTCGATCGCATCCGCTGCTGCAGGCCGCCAATGTAATCGTCGAGCCGGGCCGGTTTCTGGCCGGGCCGGGTGGGGCCTATGTGGCCGAGATCAACGCGGTAAAGCATTCTCGCGGGACGCGCTTCGTCATCACTGATGGCGGCATGCATCACCATTTGGCTGCCTCCGGCAATCTCGGGCAGATCATCAAGCGGGATTTTCCGGTTGTTGCGGCCAGTCGCATGGACGAGGGTGCTCTTTACCCGGCCACGGTCGTTGGTCCGCTGTGCACGCCGCTCGATACGCTGGCGCGCGAAGCACTGCTTCCCGAACTCAAGGCAGGCGATCTGATTGCGGTACTGCAGTCGGGTGCCTATGGCGCGACGGCGAGCCCGTCTGGCTTTCTCAGCCACCCAGCGGCCGCGGAGGTTATTGTCGAGGCCGGGACCATGCGATCGGCACAGCTGTGACACTATCCGCGTAGGCGTGCGACTCGCCCAAACACGCGAGATGGCCATTTTCATGGCCGGGTCGACCCGATTTTGCCGTGCCAGCGGGGTCTGCGAGACGGCGAAATGCCCATAGCGGGCCCTAAACTGCTCGGTTAAATCAGCAAATTTATCGCCCTGCGCAAATTTGTCTTGCGACAACCGGCCGCACGGATTTAGGGTCAGGTGGAACAGGCAAACAGACCGTGGTGCTTGCCCAAGTGCTCACGGACGAAATTGCCGTCGGAGGTTTTATTTTGAGAAGATTATTTTTCCGCGCGGCAGCTGCGCTTGCTGTCGCCGCAGTCGTTATTCCTGTCTATGCCCAGCATGCCGGGGGCGATGCAAAGCCCCCCGTCATCGGTGACCTGCCAGAAGTCGCGCCAACCGAGCAAGTTTCCTCGGATAGCATCGACACGTCCGAGCGGACGATCTGGGACGGTGTGTTTACTGCCGAACAGGCTGCCGCTGGTGCGCCGCTCTATACCCAGTATTGCCAGGGTTGCCATGGCAAGACCGGTCGCGGCACTCCGGGCGGTCCGGGCGTGACAGGTGCCAACCTCAACAAGAAGTGGGAAGAGACCTCTCTTCTGGACTTCTACACCTTTGCCCGCACCAACATGCCGCCCGGCAATGCCGGCAAGATCGGCTCGGAACAGGACTACGTGAATATCGTGGCCTACATCATGGAATTGCATGGTGCCGAACCGGGCGACAAGCAGCTGGTCTGGAACGAGGAACAGTTGGGTAACATCTACATCGTGCGCAAGCCGAAAGACTGATTTTTACGTGCCTACCAACCAAAAATGACGTGCGGGTTATCCGCGCGCCTCTGCCACTGAGGGAAGAGAATGAAATCCAAAATCTCCGTGTTGCTGGCATCGGCTGCGATGCTCAGCGTGAGCTCTGTCGCCTATGCGCAGGTCGATATCAGTGCGTTGCCGATGGTGACGGACGAGATCCTGGCCAATCCGGATGCCGGCGATTGGCCGTCCTATGGCCGCGATGTGATGAACTATCGCTATAGCCCGCTCGACCAGATCAACAAGGACAATGTCGGCAACCTGACCATGGTCTGGGGCCGCGCCCTTGAGCCGGGCAATCTGCAGTCCGCTCCGCTCGAGTTCGGTGGCGTGATGTTCATCGCCGCTCCTGGCGACGTGGTGCAAGCGATCGATGCCGCCACCGGCCAGCTGGTGTGGGAATATCGTCGCACGCTGCCCGACCGCGAGACACTGAACTCGCTGGGTGAGAACAAGCGCGGCATCGCGCTCTATGAAGACAAGATCTACATGGTTTCCTGGGACAACTTTATCGTTGCCCTCGATGCCAAGACCGGCCAGGTGGCCTGGGAAAGCGATCGTGGCGGCGGCGCCGACATGATCTCCAACACCACCGGTCCGATCGTGGCCGATGGCGTTGTCGTTGCCGGCTCGACCTGCCAGTTCTCGGAATTCGGCTGCTATGTGACCGGTCACGACGCTGCTACCGGTGAAGAACTCTGGCGCAATACCTTCATTCCGAAGGCCGGCGAAGAGGGTGACGACACTTGGGGCGACTCCACCGAAGACCAGCGTTGGATGACCGGCGCCTGGGGCCAGATGACCTATGACCCGGTAACTGGCCTCGTCTTCTACGGCTCCACCGGTGCCGGCCCGGCTGCCGAATTCCAGCGCAATACCGTTGGCGGCACGCTCTATGGCTCGAATACCCGCTTTGCGGTGAAGCCGAAGACCGGCGAGATCGTGTGGCGCCACCAGGTTCTGCCGCGCGACAACTGGGACCAGGAATGTACCTATGAAATGATCCCGGTCGACATCAACTCCAACCCGTCTGCGGACATGGAAGGCCTGCTGGCCCTTGGCACCGCAACCCCGGGCGAGAAGCGCGTGCTGACTGGCGTGCCGTGCAAGACCGGCGTGATGTGGCAGTTCGACGCCCAGACCGGCGAGTTCATCTACGCTCGTGATACCGTCCAGGAAAACCTGATCGAGAAGGTCGACGAGACCGGCCTCGTGACCGTCAACGAAGCGGCCATCCCGACCGAAGTCGACACCCCCACCTTCATGTGCCCGACCTATCTCGGTGGCCGCGATTGGCCGCCGACTGCCTTCAATCCCGAAACCAAGGTGATGTTCGTCCCGCTCACGAACATGTGCGCCAACGCGACTGTTCTTGACCAGGAGCCAACGGGCCTCGACGTCTACAACACCGAGCTTGAGTACATCCTGCCTGAAGGTGTGACCCATGCTGGTCGCATCGATGCCATCAATGTGGAAACCGGCAAGACCGTGTGGAGCTGGACTGACCAGACCCCGCTTTATGCACCGATCGTTTCGACCGCCGGCGGCTTGATCTTTGTTGGTGGTACCGATCGCAAGTTCAAGGCAATCGACCAGGAGACGGGCGAAGTCGTTTGGTCCACCACCCTGCCGTCGCGCGCTACCGGTCACCCGATTTCCTATGAAGTCGATGGTCGCCAGTATATCGCGATCCCGGCTGGCGGCCCTGGCTATGCGTCGCTGTTCCTTGAAGCTTCGGGCACCACTGCCGACACCGTTTCGGGCAGCAACGCAGTCTATGTGTTCGCCCTGCCTGAGGCCGCTGCCAAGTAATCGGCTGAGGCTTGCATGATCGGGGCCCGGCAAAGCCAGTCTTTGCCGGGCCTCAGTTTTTTGTGGTTAGCTGTCGGAGCTTCAAGTGAACCGGGTTTTTGCAGTTCTTGGACTTATCCTGGCCGTGTCGTCCGTGCCCGCTCAGGCACAGCCGGTGCTCGATGTGGTGCCGCGCGACCTCTACACCGACACCTTGCGTCAGGATGGGAACAGCATCACTTTTTGCTACAATCCCGATGGCATGATGGCGGGTTTCGAGCAGGAACTGGCGCAGTCGATCGCATCGGTGCTGCTGGTGGAACCGAACCTGGTCGCCATGACCAATCCGCGCATTCCCACCAATCCGCTGGATTATCGACTGCCCTGGCTCGAAGATGCGCTGTTCATCCTGCTGGCCGAAAAATGCGACGTGATCATGGGTTACGTGCTGGCGACTTCGGTGCCCGACTGGATCCTGCTGACGCGCCCCTATCTTTCAACCGGCAACTTGCTGGTCACGAAACAGGAAGGGATCGCCACGATCGACGACCTGCCACTGGACCAGCGTATCGGCACCCGCAGTCTTTCGGTGTCGGACAACCGGCTGCAAAGCTTTCTCAACACAAGACCGAAGGACCAGCGATGGAAGCGCGCCACGCTCTATCATAACCAGCGCATCCTGGAGCAGCTGGAGAGTGGGGAGATCGGCGCGGCGGTGATCTGGGAGCCAGCCTTGTATTTCGCCACCGATGGCGATCCAGAGGCTGCTGGCTATCACATTCTGCCGCTGCCTTTCGTCGACCGGCGGACCGATATCGGGATGGCGACGCGATCCAACAACACCTATCTCAATTCCATTCTCGGCGACGCCATTGGTGAATTGATCAATGACGGCACACTGGCCGACCTGGTCGACCAGTTTCATCTCGGGCCGACGAGCGTGCCGCAATGAGTTTCGAACTGCCGCTGCAAATCATCATCATCCGCATCATCGGCATTTTGCTGGTGGGCATGGTGCACGGCTTGACGCTGGTCGGCATGGTCACGGCATTGGGTGACAGGGGGCCGCGCCACGATGGGCGCCTGACGGCCAACCCGCTGGCGCATGCCGCGCCGCTTGGCGTGGTAGCCGCCGTGTTCAGCATGGCTGGCTGGATCCGCCAACTCGACCTTGAGCCCGGCGAGTTGCGCCACGGCAGAGCGGGACTCGTTGCGGCGGTGCTGACAAGCCTTGCAGTGCCTGTGGTGGTGTTCCTAGTGCTGTTGCAACTGCGCGGCATTGTCGTCACGACGCTGCCGCCGTCCTATTCCAACAGCATCAACCTGGCGCTGCGCACCTTTGCGCAGATGAGCCTGGTCTTCGCCGTGGTCAATCTTATCCCGCTGCCGCCCTTTGCCGGGGGCTATCTGCTGCAGGCTGCCGCGCCCAGGCTTTATAAAGCGGTGCAGCCGCGCGCCACTATCATCGCCATCGTGCTCGTGGGGCTGGCCATTATCGATCGCGGTGCGGCATTCCGAATGGTGGAGCCCACGCTGCGCGGCTTCACCGGGGGGTAGGGCACCTATTCGAGATCGGGAACCGCACCGCCACCCATCACCCCGCCGATATCGGCAATGTCGTATTTTTGCTTGAGCGCGTCGAGACTTCCGTCGGCCTCCAATTGACCGAGGGCGGACACCAGCTTGCGCTTGAGCGTCAGGTCCCCTTTCCAAAGACCAATGCCGATCGGGTAGCGCTCCTCGACGCCGGGCGCCCAGGCGACCGACCAGTCATTAGCGCCGGCGATCTGGCGCGCCACCAATGCTTCGCTGATCCCGACATCGAAGCTGCCATCGGCCAGGCCCTTTTCCAGAGCTTCGGCGGAATTGACGATGCGCGGACGCAGGCCCATGGCGCGCAACTGCCGGCTGAGGGCAACGCGGTCGAGGCCGCTCAAACCGGCGTAAAAGCCAATGGACTTGTCTTCGAGATTGGCCAGCGGTTCCTTTGACACGACAGCCCAGCCGGTCGAGAGGTAAGGCGCGGTGGCGTCGAGATAAGAAAGCACCGGCGTGGTCAGGGCTATGCCGCCCGCAAGCACCTGGCACTGTGCACGGGTGACGCGCCAGCTGCGTGGATTGAAATCCTTGGCCATTGCCGCATTGGGCAGCACGGTGAGGCGCAGGCCCAGCTGTTCGGCGATGAGCCCCATGAGCTCGACGTCGAAGCCCGGTTCAGCCGGATCGGCAGTGACCAAGGGCGGATAAAGCGTCGGCATGCAGGCTGTGATGCGTCCGGCTTTTTCGACAGCCTCAAAGGAATTATCCGGCGGCAGCAGATAAACCGCGCCGAACAGCGTGCCGATGATGGCCAGAGTGCCGAGGTCGCCCAACCAGCGGGGACGTGATGGCGGTGGCTTTCTACCCTGAGGAGAGGCCATGGATCAGGCTTTCCGGAAATCGAGCAGGGCCCAGATGAAGAACCCAACGGCCATGGCGGCAAGCAGAATCGGGCCGATGGCGGGGTCGAACTGGTGGAACTGGATGAAGGTGCCGCGCATGGCGTCGACCGCATAGGTGACGGGGTTCCATTCCACCAGCGTGACCAGCCATTCCGGGTAGACCACCAGCGTTTGTGCCCGTGTCAGCGCCGGATCGAGGGGAAAAACCGAGCTGGAGAGAAAATAGAGCGGCAGGATGATGGCGTTGGAGAAGACGCCGAAACCTTCGAAGCTGCGAATGCGGGAGGCGAGCACGACGCCAAACGAGGTCAGGCCGAAGGCGAGAAGGAACATCAGGCCCAGCCCGATCAGCAGGCGATCCCAAGTGATCACCACATCGGCGAAGGCCGCAAGGACGAGCACCAGGGAGCCGTGGAACACGGCGATGGTAGTGCCACCGAGGATCTTGCCGAGGAGCGCGGCCCAGCGGGGTAGTGGGGACACCAGGACCTCGCGCAGGAAGCCGAATTCGCGGTCCCAGATCACCGACACTGCCGACTGGACGGACGTGTACATGATATTGAGGACGACAATGGCCGGGAAAATGAACTGAATATAGGTATAGGGCACCGCAAAACGCACTTCGCCGAAGACCTCGCCCCGAAAATAGGGATTGAGGCCGATGCCCATGATCAGCACCCACATCAGTGGCCGGCTGATGCCGCCGATCAGCTGGCCGCGGTCGCGCAGGGCGCGCTTCACTTCGCGCAGCCAGATCGCGTAAATTCCCCCAAGCAAGCCCAAAGGGTATCCTCCCAAGTCGTCTAGCGTCCGGTCCCGAGGTCCCGGCCATAAAAATCGGAACCGGGATCGTTCAGCACCAAGGTGCGGATGCGATCCCAGAGATAGGCACGCAGTTCGATGAAGCGTTTTTCGGCACGCACGTCATAGGTCCAGCGCGGCCGCTCAAGGTCGACGTCGATCACTTCGAGAATGCGACCGGGGCGTGGACCCATCAGCACCACCTGATCGGCCAGAAGGATGGCCTCATCGACGCTGTGGGTGACGAAGAGCGCCACCGACTGGCGCGCCGACCACAGCCGCATCAGTTCCATCTGCATGAGTTCGCGCGTCTGCGCGTCGATGCTGGCAAAGGGCTCGTCCATGAGCAGGATGTCGGGTTCGACAGCCAAAGCCCGGGCCAGGGCCACGCGCTGCCGCATGCCGCCCGAGAGCTCGCTGGGATAGGCATCGGCGAAGCGGCTGAGGCCAACGAGCTCGATATAGCGATCGGCACGAGCGCGCCGCTCGGCACGGTCGGGGATGGCGTCGACGAGGGCGAATTCCACATTGCCGCGAATGGTCGACCAAGGGATGAGCCGGAAGGACTGAAAAACGAAGCCCATATTGGGGCCGGGGCGCGGCGGCGCGCCCGAGATCAATACCCTGCCGCTATCGGGCGCAAGCAAGCCATTGACGATCCGCAATACCGTCGTCTTGCCGCAGCCCGAGGGGCCGAGCAGCGAAACGAAGGCCCGGTCCGGCACGGCCAGGTTGACGTCCTTGAGGGCCACGGTGCCGGCGTTTTTCTCGCCGGCACCGAAGGTCTTGTTGACGCCCTCCAGCACGATGCGTGCAGGCGCCGTCGCCGGAGCGCTGGTCATGGCATGGCTGGTGGGGGCGACGGGATAGTTCATCGTGTCGCCGGATCCATGGCGTCGTCAGTGCCGAGTTCAGCCAGCACTTCGTCCACCGGCGAGAAATCGACCCATTCATTGAGCTCGACAGGACGCGCCGAGGCGAAATCTTCGCCCTTATAGAGTGCAGTCACGGTAGCATCGAGGTCGACCTTGGACAGGCCGCCATTGACGCTCCAGCTCTTGGCAAAGCTCTGGCCAAGCTGTTCGAGGGTCGCCTTGTCGGCCGAGGGCAGGGCCTGTTCCATCGCTGCAACCCAAACTGCGGGATCGGCGGCATAGTCGCGCGAGGCCTTGATCAGGGCGGTGATGACCTTCTTGACGTCGTCACGGCGCTCATGGAGCACTTTCTGGGTGACGATGTTGACCTTGCTGACCTGGGGTGCGGCTGCATAGTAGGCGTCCTGGTCAATCAGGACATGCAGCCCGGTCTTGTCGGGAATGGAGCTCCAGACACCGATGGAAATGGTGGTGGCATCAACCTGCCCGGCGACGAGAGCCTGGGCGCGGACGTTGGGCTGGCCCAGCGCCACGAACTCCACCGCGTCGGTATCGACGCCATTGGCGGCCATGACGCGGGTGCTCAGCGACTGATCGAGGCTGCCGGGACGGCCGATGCCGAAGCTCTTGCCGGCGAGATCGGCGGGCGTTGCGATGGCGTCCTTGGAGGCGATCAGGAAGGGCAGGGACTTGTTCGGCGAGACTACGGCGCGCAGGTCATTGGCGCCGCCGGCGACCAGCAGGAGCAGGGCATCGACGCCAATATTGGCCATTTCGCCTTCGCCGGCCTGCAGAGCCGCGAGGGCCGATGGGGTCTGCTGCACACGCACCAGCTCTACCTCGACGCCTTCGCGTTCGAAATAGCCCTGCTGCAGGGCCAGATCCATGACCGAGTTGGGCACCAAAGGCGTTTCGAGATCGGTTACGATCAGCCGAAATGGATCGGCCTGGGCGGGAAGAACGGTGAGCAGCAGCGCGGCTGCGAGGGTCGTAAGCAGTTTGGCCTTCATGAGGCACCTCCTAGAAAAAACGTTACAGAACTGCATCGCTTCGGCGCCAGCGGCCGAGGCGAAGTTCCAGAAATCTCAGGGCTTCGGTAATGATGACGCCGATCAGCGCCAGCGTCAGTACGATGACGAAATACTCGGCCATGCGGAAGGTATTGCCATAGATGGCGAGCAGACCGCCGAGGCCTTTGACGGCCGTGTAGAGTTCGGCGACGACCGTGTTGATCAAGCCGATGGTTGCGCCAACCCGCAGGCCCACGAGAATGAAGGGGACGGCGCCGGGGAGGACGATGCTGGCGAAAATGCGCCGGCGTGGGGCGCCCACCGAGCGGGCCATCTCGATCAGCTCCTGGTCGGAATTGAGCGCACCGGCATAGGTGTTGATGAGAATGGGCATTACTGCGCCCAGAAAGATGATGAGGATTTTTGCCTGGGGCCCGAGGCCGAGGAAGACGATGATGAGTGGAATGAAGGCGACACGCGGCGTGGCCGAGAGCGCGTAGACGAAGACTTCCAGCGTCTTGCCCAAAGGGCGTAGCGTGCCCATGAGAATGCCGATGGGAATGCCTACGAGGATGGCGGCGCCATAGCCACCGAGATAGATGCTGATGCTATCCACCAGAGCGCTGCCCAGCCGGCCTTCGGCAATCAATTGCCGCGCTGCCAGGGCCGTGGCCCAAGGCGATGGGACGAGATTGCGCTCGACCTGCGTGGAGGCGAGCCACCAGAGCGCGATCAGTCCGGCCAGGAAGATGAGCCGATAGAGGGCAATCCTCATGAGCGCCGACCCTTCCGCCCGGCGCGCTTTTCGCCGTCGCTGGCGCCGCGGTCGCGCAGTTCTCGCCCCGTGAGGGTCAAGAACACGCTTTCGAGACTGGGCATGTCGAATGACACCTGGCGGATGCGGGTGCCATATTCGGCCAGAAACTGGTCGGCGAAGCCGGGCGTGCCCGCGTCGATGACGATGCTGCCATCCTTGCCGGTCTGTAGGGCATTGTAACGGGTGCGCAATTCATCGCCGATTGCCGCATTACGGGGGACAACGCGAGCCGTCTCCTTGCCGTATTGCTGCTTGAGATCGAGCGGCGAGCCCTCGGCGATGATCTTGCCGTGGTCGATGATCGAGACCTTGTCGCAGGCCTCGACCTCCTCGATGTAGTGGGTGGTTACCACGATGGTGAGATCGCGCTGGGTGCGCAGTTTGTCGAGATAGGACCAGATGCCGGCGCGCGATTGCGCGTCGAGCCCGACAGTGGGTTCGTCCAGGAACAGGATTTTCGGTTTATGCAGCAGTGCCCGGGCGATTTCGAGCCGGCGCTTCATTCCGGAAGAGAAGGTGCGGGTAGCCGCGTGTCGCCAGTCTTCGAGTTCTACCAGGGAGAGCAGCTCGTCGATCCCTGCCTTACGGTCCGCCGCCTTCATGGCGTAGACGCGGCCATGGAAATCGAGGTTTTCGTAAGCGGTGAGCCGATCGTCCAGGCTGGGTTCCTGAAACACCACGCCGATATTCTTGCGAGCCTGCAGGGGGTGGCGTCGCAGATCGGTGCCGGCGATGAACGCCGTGCCGGAGTCGGCGGCCAGAATGGTGCAGAGAATGTGGATCAGCGTGGTTTTGCCGGCGCCGTTGGGGCCGAGCAGGGCGAACATGGTGTTGCTGGGCACGGTGAGATCGACCGCGTCGAGCGCAGTCATGCGACCATAGTGCTTGGTGAGTCCGTTGACGGCTATGGCGGGGTTGGTTTGGGTCATAGCAGCACTCCCGCAGCGCGCAGATCGCGCAGAAAGAAACGGGTGATATCGGCGGACGAGGAGAGTGAAAAGAACCGCCCGCCGCGGCTGACAAGGCGTTGGCGCAGATTGGCCTTGAAGGTTTCGAGGGTCGCGCGATAGTCCGCGATCACGGCTTCATCGATCACGGTTTCCACCTCATCGCCGGTCTCCTCGTCTACCAGCAGCACGCTGCCATTGCCCAGCGCGGTGGGATCGATCTCCTCCGGCGCCGCGACCTGAATGCCCACGACCTCGTGGCCCTGGCCGTCCAGCATATCTAGCGCCCGTTGCATGCGCTCGTCCCACCAGTCGCTGACCACGACGACATAAGCCGCCTGTCCCATATCGCGCAGTGCTGTCTCGATGTCCTGTCCGAAATCGCTGCGTCCACCGGGCGTGAGCTTTGCAAACCAGTCAAAGAGGATTTGCGCACGTGCGCCGCCCTGCAGCGGCTGCGACCAGCGGAACCCGCCATCGCCGGATACACCCACACGGACGCGGTCACCCGCCGCCAACCCGACAAAGGCGGCGAGCTGCGCGATCTCAGCGGCGATGGCGAATTTCTGTGGACTGCCCGCCAGCATGGACCTTGTGCCGTCGAGCAGGATGAAAACCGGCAATTGCCGATCGACGAAATATTGGCGGATATAGGATTCGCCCAGCCGCGCCATGACGCGGGGATCGAGATGGCGCACGTCGTCGCCGGGGCGATAGGGGCGATGCTCGGCAAATTCGAGGCCCACGCCCTTGGTGGCGGAGCGGCGTTCGCCGATACCGACCGATGGGGCCGCGCGGGTCATGACGAAGCGGGCCGTGGACAGCTGTTCGAGCAAGGCGGGCGAGGGGCTCACAACACCCCCTTGATGCTGGTATCGAGCAGTCTACCGAGCAGCGTTTCGAGCGACACGCCATCGGCGCGACCTTCGAAATTGAGATGAACGCGGTGGCGCGTGGTGGCGAGCAGCATGGCCCTGATGTCGTCGAAGCTGACATTGAAGCGACCATTGAGCAGGGCGTGGCCCTTGGCGGCCAGCACCAGCGCCTGCGCGCCGCGCGGGCTCAGACCAAAACGCAGATAACGCTTCACATCGGCGCTGGCATCGGCACCGACCGGATGGGTTGAGATGGCAAAATTGGCGATGGCCCGGCGCACATGGTCTGCCATGGGCACGCTGCGCACCAAGGCCTGAATGGCCAAAATATCAGCCGGCGTCAGGAATTGCTGAACGGTGGTGGAGACGCTGCCCGTCGTGCTGTCGAGAATGGCGGCGAGCGTTTCGGCCGTCGGCAGGGGCACGTCGAGCTGGAGCAGAAAGCGGTCGATCTGGGCTTCGGGCAGAATGTAGGTGCCGTCCATTTCGAGCGGGTTTTGCGTGGCCAGGACGAAGAAGGGCTCTGGTAGCGTCATGGTCTGGCCAGCCGCACTGACCGTGCGCTCCTGCATGGCTTCGAGCAGGGCAGATTGGGTGCGCGGGGTAGCGCGATTGATTTCGTCAGCCAGCAGCAACTGGGTGAAGATGGCGCCACGCTGGAATTCCAGGGTGTTGCGGCCACTGGTGTCGGGGACCAGTACCATGGAGCCGGTGATATCGGCGGGCATCAGGTCGGGGGTGAACTGCACGCGGGCAAAGGAGAGCCCGGTCGCCGTGGCGAGGGTGCGCACCAGTAGGGTCTTGCCGACGCCCGGTGGGCCTTCGAGCAGGACGTGGCCGCCGGCGATCAGCCCTATAAGAAGGTCTTCGACGATGCGCTCCTGGCCCAGAACCGTCCGGCCGATTTCGGCCTGGGCGGCGCGCAGCGCGGTGAGCAGGCGGTTCATTTCGGCATCGGCCATCTGCTCGGCGGTGGCGGCATTTGCGGACATGGTGCTGTTCCCTGAACTAGACATGCGCGGCTTCCTCGACATTGGAGCGAGATTGCTCCGAAGCCGCCGGCGGCGAGATTGATGTTGATTTTTGACGCGGGGCAAAAAGGCGGGTGTAGCGGACACAGAGTGCCGCCATGAAGAGCAGGATGGCCAGGCCCAGCCAGAGCGGGCTGGCAGGCCGCATGACCCAGCGATCCGGAACGTCGCGGCGCGTTGGCGTGGCCAGGTCGGTTCGTCCACCGGACAGTTGCGCCAGATGCTGGATGGCGCGGTCTGGTGGCAACATGCCCAGGGCGGCGGGATAGTTCATCGTAAGGCCAGATGTCGCCATGACGTCGCCCGCCTTGGCCTCGAAGCGATAGGTGCCGGCTGTTTGTGGATAGAAGACGGCGCGGTATTTTTCCGCGCCGATGGCGTCAAGCGGCAGGTTGGCGAGCAAGGTATCGCCCTCGAACACGGCAAGGCTCGGTGCGCCTAATTCCGCATCGCGCAGCGTCAGATCGACGACGATGCCGTCGCCACGGCGAACGAGATCGAGCACGAGATCGCCGCGCTCAACGCCGGGCAGGAACTGCCGCACGACCTGGGCCCAGAATGGGGCATAGCTTTCGAGCGATTGCCAGCGCGAAGACCAAGGGCCAACGGCCTCGGTGGTCAGCGCCAACACCTGGCCGGCGCCAAAGCGCCAGGAGGCCAGCAAGGGCATGGGCTCACCCTTGTTGTCGGGCACGACCATGGACAATTGTGCTTCGGGCTTGGCCGTCGTCAGCACAAAGCCATCGATGGTGGGCATGGTCGGCGGCAGGCCGCGCAGGAACGGTTCGCTGCGGCTGGCCCAGAGTGGTTGCGTGATACCGGTCTCGATGGGCGAACCGGAGAGCAGCATGGCCTCTTGCGAGAGAATGGAGGGCAGGGCGGCGAAATCATTGGTGGCATGGAAGGTGCCGCCACCCATCCGGGCGATCTGTTCGATCAGCCCGCGTTCGGCGCCTTCGCCGATCGAGACCGTCGACACGGTGATGCCTGAGCCGCGGATTTGGTTGAGCAGGCCGGCGAAATCAGCCGGTTGGCTCAAGCCGTCGGTCATGACGATGATGTGGCGGGCGGGTGTATCGACATTGCTTAGCATGTCATAGGCGGCTTCGAGCCCGGGATAGACCGAGGTGCCGCCACCTGGGTCCACGCCACTCAGGGCGGTGGAGACGACGTTGGGGTCAGAAATGCGCGATAGCGGCAGGACGGTGATGGGTTCGGAATCGAAGACGATAATGCCCACTTGGCTGTTGCGGTTGAGCAGCCGAACCGCGGCAAGCGTCGCCTGCTTGGCCACGTCGAGACGCGTGCCATTGCCCACCGGCTGCTGCATGCTGCCGGAGCGGTCGAGGACGAAGACCAGTGTCGCCTCTGGCGCATCGCGCGGCACGCGGCTTGAGAGAGGCGATGCATCGTCGAGAGGCGTTTGCAGATAGCCGCCAGGGCCAAAACTGTTGGGGCCGCCCAGCATCAACAGGCCCATGCCCTGCTCGGCGACAGCTTGGGTCAGTTGCTCCTGCTGCAAGGTGGTCAAGGCAATGGCGGGGAGATCGATCAGCACGGCGCCGTCATATCGCGCCCAGTCCTCTTGCTTATAGGGTACGCGCTTGGGTTCGATGGCCGTGCCGGTAATGCCTTGGCCACCGAGCCAGGCAATGAACTGGGACGCGCGGGCTGGGTCCGTGGCGATAACTGCCACGTCGCCGGCATCACCGACATCGATGAGGCGGGTTAGGCTGTTATTCGCAGGAGTGTCGTCGGCTGCACTCGTCACGCTCAGCGTGTAGGTGGCCGGGCCGGCGGCGAGGTCGGTCAAGATGGTCTCGACGCGGTTGTCACCGGCCTGCAACGCCACCTGTTGATCGACGAGCACCGCGCCGTCGCGCTCGAAGCGCAGATGCGCTGGCGCAGCGTCGCGAGCGTGGACAATGCCGACGAGTTGCACCGTATCCCCCACGAAAACCGGCTCAGGGGCTTCGAGGGCCGATACGAGTACAGCGTCTTCGACGAAGGGCGGGGCGATGACTTCGAGGACGATGTCGCGATCCCGTAAGGTATCGCTGACAGCCTGGAACGCGTCATCGTCTGTAGCTGTTTGGCCGGTGACCACGATATGGCCCGGCTCGCCCCATGGAACGCTTGCAGCGGCCAAGGCAATAGCATTGGCCAAGGGGCCGATGCGCTCTGGCATTTCTGTGGTATCCATGGCGATCACCGGCCCGGCGGCGATGAGCCGATCCACCATATCAGCGTCGGGCGCGCCGCCGGCCGAGGCCAATTGCACCAGGTATTCGCCGGCCTGGCGCCAGGGCAGGGGGGCGTTGACCAACGCAGCCATGGCCAGCGCCAAAGTTGCGACATGGAGGCCAAGGGCTATGCGTCGGCGCTGGCTCAAGGGATTGCTCGACCGCAGGCCCTCGCGCTGCAGGAACCGTTCGGCGCCGCGCCCTGACACGATGGCCTCGGCAATCAGGGCGGCTATGGCGAGGCCAATAAAGAAGGGCCAGAGCGGCAGCGGGAAGCTGGCGGGTTCATCGAATGTAGCGACGCTGTCCACGCCAGGAGGCACAATGTCGGGGTTGACGGCGATCAGCTTGGCGAGGCCGTTGCGTTCGACCTGGTACAGACCGGCGACCGTCGGAACCCAGCCGGCCGGAAGCATTTTGGCGGAGGCCTGGGCATCGCCACCCAAAAGCGTCAGAGTGCCGCCCTCGAGCCGTCGGTCGAGCGCACAGCGGGCACCCGCAACGCAGCTCGGCTGCAAGACGGGTTGGGGCGCGATGCCAAGCCAATCGACCAGATTGGCGGTGAAAATCGGCAAAGACGGCTGTTGCGGCCAGTTGGATTGGCGCGGATCAAAGGCCAAGGCGATGCTGCGCCCGAACGGGGTTCGATCCGTGGTGATGAGCGGCGCATCGCCAGTCCGCAAAAGAATTTCCGCCGTCTCAGTGACTGGCAGGACGACGCTGCCACCGGTGTCGATGCCGGTCCACGTCACGCCGCGCATCAGCGGATGGGCGTCGATGGCGCTGGTCGGCGGCAGGGAAGAACCCGTCGCCAGCGTTTCACCTTCGATGCCGGCATTGCCGATCCAGAGCGTATTGGTCTCCGGCTGACGATCGACAAAGCTGCCATCGACGACCACAAGCCCATAGGCGCTGACATCGTTCGGCAGGCGAGGGGCCTGAAAGATCTGCGTACCCTCGATGGCGCGGAAAGCCGAGAGCAGGGGCTGGTTGCCGGCGCCGATATAGAGCACGTCGAGTGGTTTGGGCTGTGCCCCGATGACGAAGCGCGCGGCATTGTCATAGGCGTTGCCGTCGTCAGCCAGGGTGGCACTGACGATCCCCGCGCCCGGCAATTCCAGCGTCACCGAAAAGGTGCGGTAGCGGACGGCGTCGTCTGGCTCATTGGGCGTGGCGATGGTCCGCCGCGTCCATTCCAACGGTTGCTCGTCGCCGCGTGTCGCAAAGCCGACGATCATTTCGGCCGCGGCCTGGCCCGGATCGAGCCGCACGGTACCAGACAGGGTCCAGCGATTGGCGACCTTGGTGGAGGCTTCCAGCGTGGCTGAAATAGCAGCATTGGGAAATTGCGAGGCGACGATGACCGGCTCGACTGAGATCTCGGCCCGGCCGAAATCCGGCGTCACCGCGTGATCGGAGTAGATGACGATCCGGGTCTTTTCGTTTGGACGGATGATTGGGGCCAAGGCGGCCTTCAGGCGCGACCAATCGGCATGACCATGCTCGGCGGCGAGGCTGCCCACGGCATCCGCCATTGCCGACCCAGTCAGGGCCTGGTCGATAGCCACGGGTGTGACATCGGCGCCAACCGCGACAAGCGATTGCCGGCCTGCGCCAGCTGCCCCGGTGATGTGATCGCGCAAATCGGCCTTGACCTCATCGAGCAGGCTGCCCGCGCCTGCCTGTGCCTGCATGGCGCCGGAACGGTCGACGACGAAAATCCAGTGATCGACCGGTGGGCCGCGGTTCCAGAGGGGCTGCGACAGCGCCATCACCATCGCCAGCAGTGCAAGTAGTTGCAGCGCCAGGGACCAACTGGGGTTCGGCCATTGCCAAGTGCGGTTGCGTCGCACCTGGCCGGCCTGCAATTGCCGCCAGATCACCAGGCTCGGCACATTCAGCGTGCGCCGCCGCCTGATATGGAATGCCAGGATCACCAGTGCCAGCAAACCGGACAACAAAGCGAGGGGGGCGAGGAACTGCATCTACTGCTCCCCGCTCTTCACTGGACGGTTGAAATAGCGCGATACCACCACGCTAGCTTCGGGCGTGATCGCCTGGCGGGTGACGATCTGCGCCATCTGCCGGCTCCAATCGGCGCCCTGCAAACCGTCGAACGTCGCCGTTTGGCTGGGGTCGGCGCTCGTGGGCATATGCATGCGAATACGACTGCCTTCGCCCACCTGGTCGGCGGCGATCGACATCGACTGCGTCGGATCGGCCATGGTTTCGAGAAACTGGCTATTATCGGCGAGGGCCTGCGAGCCGCCGCCGGCGATATTGCTTTCCCCCTTGCCCGATTGTGCGGCAGCGCCGACGGGCAGGGAGCCTGCACTGGCAAAGGCCTCGTCTTCCATGGGCCGTGCCAAAGTGTCGCCGCCGCCCAGGCTTTCGCTTTGCAACTGGCCCTCGCGGTCAGCGACTGCGTTTTCATTCGGAGCACTATTGCCTGCCGGTTGGGGCGCTGCGCTGGCAGAAAGGCGATCCTCGGGCAAGGTGTACATGTCGGAGGACGTCACCTTAGGGCCATCGCCGCGCATTTCCGCCAATCTGGCGCGCTCCTCGGCCGCCTTCTGGCGCGCTGTGCTGAAGGCGAGCGCATTCTGGACCACGCCTGCCGGCTGTTCGCCCGGCCCGTTCATCCACTCCGGCATTTTTCCCTGATAGCCCGCGGCAGCGTGATCGAGGAGCGCCTGCAATTCGGTTTCGAGTTCAGCCTGGGTCGCGCCGTTCCGCGCCTTTTCCGCCAGCGATTTGACGGAGTTGGCCAAGGCGGCCAGGTAGTCGCTGTTGCGCCGTTCAGCGTCTTCGGCGACCAGCTCGGCCAAGACGTCGAGCGCGTCGGCCGTGATCTCAGCGCCTGTATCGGGAGCGTCGATCGCTTGCGGCGTTTCGAGCGATACCTGGACGTTACCGGCGATGAGACCGAAGGCGAGGACGGTACCGCAGATCGCCAGCAGCAGGGCTGCCAGGCTGAGGCCCAGCGGCCGCGTCACCAGTGGCACGGCGCGTTTGACATCGATGTTCTGCGCTACACGACCGGCATTGACCAGCAACGAGCGCACAATAGGACTGTCAACGGCAGACCCAGCGGCAGCAGTGGCCGAAGACAATTGTTCAGCGAGGCCAAGCCGATGGTCTATGCGCCGCGCGACGATGTCGGGGCGTGTGGTCCGGGCAAGCGCAACCATGCCGATGGCCAAAAGGCTCAACGACAGGCCGCCGGCAATCAGCCAGCCAGCCTGGGGCCAATTCGGCCCCATGACGAAAATTGCTCCTCCCAGAGCTGCCACGCCAATCGCCAAAGCGGTGATCGACACTGGCAGCAGACGCGCCACGCTGGCGCGATGCCCGACCGCAGTCAGAACCCTGGAGATCTGACCTGCGTCAGATGCGCTTTGCCCAGACATCCCCCATGCTCCGCTCGCGAAGCCTGCTCCATGTGATCGTCTCGATGCGACCTTGCAAAAGAACAGGCTCCGCTGGCGATGGTCTTACTGGCCAACCATGGCTGCGAGTTCAGCAAAGGCGTCCTTGACCTTGGCAGGACCGCGCGCATTGACGATGGCATCGAGATTGGCGGGATCTTCGCCCACGACGATCAGCCCGACCATGGCCATGGCGAAGTGCGGGGCGCATTTGTAGCCATAGGCACCCGGCACGTCGAAGGTGACGCTGAATTCCTCGTTGATCTTGCCCTTGAACTGGTTGCCGCCCTCGGGGAACATGTCCTTGATGGTCTCGGCGTTGTGGCCCTTGTCTGTGGGGATGAACTTGACCGTGTCACCCACAGCGATCTGCAGGAAGTGCGGCTCGAACACCATGGTTTTCCCATCGGCGCCCTTGTTGAGCATGTGAACTTCATATTCGGCGGCGGAAATAGACAGTGTGGACGCCAAAACCAGCGACGCGGCAATCAGAATCTTATGGAATTTCAATTATTTGCTCCAAGACTGTTGGACAGGCGTGCTTGGGGCAGCCGCCTGGCGGGGTTAAACTTCCGGTGCTTGCAAGGAGCCGTAACCAGCTCCAAACACTCGTTATTTGAGAAATCCTCCAACTGTTATGTTAGGCCGGGGCGGGAAGGCTATCAATATGGGTCGGGTGAAAATTGTTCAAAAAAGCGACGCTCAAAGTCGGGCGCGCTCATTGCGCTAGAACCCGACGATTTCGGGCACATCAGTGGGGCGGACTTGCGTGCGAAGCGACCGGAGCCAGCGATGTGGCGACTGCGCATACCTTGATGGGGCAAACCAGGAGTGGCCGTGAGGGTTTCGGGGACGACAATTGTCCAACACAGAGAGGCGCGTGGCAAAATGGGAGGCAACAATGGCGCGGCGGCTGTGTGTGGGGGGTAGCGCTCAAGCGTAATTCGCAAAGTAGGAACTTTCGCAAAATGGTGCGTGAGTGAGTGCGCTGGCTGGGGCGGTTTTGTTGAACAAACGCACCAAAAATCTGGTGCGTGGCTAAATTCAGGTTTCTGGTGCGTGGTAAGCGC